>Ga0207422_1000020_pt1 | contig 821670 bp, 797 predicted proteins | sample MarCyaLeptolynsp_FD_187757 | JGI IMG/M metagenome (GOLD analysis project Ga0207422, IMG submission 187757) | Marine cyanobacterial communities from Panama - species 1 Leptolyngbya sp. (SPAdes) | ecosystem: Environmental > Aquatic > Marine > Unclassified | place: Panama: Panama City | collected... | reverse complement strand
CCCCCCCCGCCACGACACGCCCGTCGGGCCCCTGTTTCATATGAGCCCCCGGCGAAAGCACAACCCGGCGCAGGCAGGGATCGGTCGGCTTGCTGTGAATCAGCAGCCCGGGCCGGTTCGCCATCGGCAGGTGTTCGCCCGCCTGCTCCGCCAGAACTTCCGTCGCGACCCCGGCGGCCAACACAACACAGTCCGCCTGCAGGACACCGGCCTCCGTGGCCAGTCCCGTGACCTCCGCGCCATCACGCATGACCTCACGCACCGCGCAGTTGAGCTTCAGGGCGGCACCGGCGCGCTCGGCCGCCGCCAGCAGCACCCGTGTCATGTCCACGGGGTCGACGCTGCCCTCGAACGCTGAGAACGCCGCCAGATCCGGCGGTTCGAACAGGTTCGGTTCCATTTCCTCGATTTCGGCCCGCTCCACCAGATGGATCGCATAGCCCCAGGCCGCGTGCTCCCGGACCATCCGGCGCAAGGTCTCGGGATCCTCGTCATAATCCAGGCAACCGTTCCAGTTGATCGCCAAGGCACCGCCCAGCTCGTCCTGCAGGCGCCGGTATTCCAGCATCGCGTGCAGGCGCAGATCGTAATAGGGCTTAGGATTGCCGTGCGAGGCGTTGATCCAGGCGAAGGATTTCTCCGTCGCCTCACCCGCCGGAACGCCACGGTCGACGACCGTCACGCGCGCGCCGCGCCGCGCCAGGTGATAGGCGATCGAGGCCCCGATGAGGCCGGCCCCGACGACCAGGACGGTCTTAGGTACATTGGATGCGGTCATGGAATACTTGGGCCCCTCTCGTTTCGAAGCGTCAGGACCTCATCATGGCCCCTGCGCTCCCCGGTCGCTTGCCAGCCGAGCCGGCGGTAGAAACTGTAGGCTCGGATAGTCGGATCGGGATTGGAGAGCAGCCAGATCTCGTTATGTCCCTCCGCGAAGAGCCAGTCTCGGACATGGGCCAATAGCGACTTGCCGATCCCGCGCTTCTCATGCGACGGGCGCAGGGCCACAACCTGGACCTCGCCGTTGGAGCGGTCCCCCATCGCAAAGCCGACGACCTGGCCGCTATCTTCACAGAGCCAGCCCTTTACGTCGCCTTCCATCGCCGCGGCAAGGGAGTCCGGCGTCACGCCGTAATCCTTCGCCAACTCCTCCAGGGTGATCGCGTTTTCGATGGTCGAGAGGCGCACTTCGAGGACCGCGGGCAGGTCTTCGACGCCCATTTCCCGGATTGTCGGTTCCATGATTGTCATAGGTAGCGTTGAGGTTGGGCGGGCGGCAAGCCTGTCTTTGCGCCTAAGCCTCCAGTCCCGTGATCACGGGCTGAATGCGTTCCATTGCCCAGTCGATTTGGTCCTTGGTGATGACCAGCGGCGGCGCGAAGCGGATGGTGTTGACGTGAGTCTCCTTGCAGAGCACGCCAAGGTCCTTCAGCGCGTTGCAGTAACGCCGGGCCCCGCCGCTTTCCTCGTGGAACTCCACCGCAATCATCATGCCGCGCCCGCGGACCTCCTTGATCTGATTGTGGCGCAGGCCCTTGAGGGCTTGCAGGAAGTAATCGCCCATCTTTGCGGCATTATCGATCATCCCCTCTTCGATCAGGACATGCAGCGCGGTGCGGGCCACCGCACAGGCCAGCGGGTTGCCGCCGAAGGTGCTGCCGTGTTCGCCGGGCCGCAGGACGCCCAGGACCTCCTGGTTGGAAAGCACGGCGGAGATCGGATAAAAGCCGCCGGACAGCGCCTTTCCGACCAGGGTCAGATCCGCCTCAATACCTTCGTGCTCCTCGGCCAGCAGCTTTCCGGTCCGCCCCAGGCCGGTCTGGATTTCGTCCAGAATGAGCATCACGTTGTGGCGCGTGCAGATCTCCCGGGCCGAGCGCAGATAGCCGTCGGGCGGAATGATCACGCCCGCTTCGCCCTGAATTGGCTCAACCAGGAAACCGACCGTATTGGGCGTGATCGCCGCCTCCAGGGCGTCGGTATCGCCGAAGCGGATCACCTTGAAGCCCGGCGTGAAGGGTCCGAAGCCCTTGCGGGCCGCCGGGTCGGTGCTGAAGCTGACGATACTGATCGTGCGGCCGTGAAAGTTGTTTTGGCAGACGATGATTTCCGCCTGATCCTTGGCCACACCCTTGACCTCGTAACCCCACTTGCGGACGGCCTTGATCGCGCTTTCCACCGCCTCGGCGCCGCTGTTCATCGGCAGCACCTTGCTGGTGTTCGTCATCTCGCAGACGTCCTTGTAGAACAGCGCCAGCTGATCGTTGTGAAACGCCCGGGAGGTCAGAGTCAGCTTCGCCGACTGTTCGATGAGGGTTTCCCGGATCTTAGGGTGGCAGTGTCCCTGGTTGACCGCCGAATAGGCCGATAGACAGTCGAGGTAGCGCTTGCCGTCGGTATCCCAGACCCAGACGCCCTCCCCCTTCGCCAGGACCACGTCCAGGGGCTTGTAGTTGTGGGCTCCCAGTTCCTCCTCGATGTCGAGCAGGTCCGCGGCGTCCATCTCGCCGGTTTTAGGGTTGTCGGCCATCGGTCCCTCCAGCCTGATCGTCAGAGGTTCATGATGTCACGCGGGCACCGCGGCAACAATCTCCGCCGCCACCTCGCGGGATCCAATGCCCGGGCCTATTCCGGCGTAGCGTTCAGACGGTAGACCGCGTTGATCATGTCCGGCCGCTTCTTCGAGAACCGCCCGAACCATTTGCTGTAGATCTGGTTGATTTGGCCCGTACGGTAGAGTTGGGACAGCACCCGGTCCGCCGCCAGGCGGAAATCGGCATCGTTGCGCCGTACCGCAAGGGCGAAAGGTTCGAAGGAAAAGAGGTGGGAGGAGATGACGAAGTCTTGACCGTCCGGTTCCGTCAACATCAGGCCGATCAGCACGACCTGGTCCGAGGAGAACGCGTTGACCTCCCCTTTCCGCAGGGCCTCAAGTCCCTCCGCGGCCGTTTCCACCGGAACGATCTCCGCATCAGCGACTGCTTCCTGCAGCGCCATTTTAACCGCATCTATCGTGGTCGTCCCCTGGACCACAGCCACCTTGCCGCCCTGAAGGCCGGCGATGCCGTCGACACGGCTGGCTTTCGCGCTCAGCAAGGAGGCGCCCGTCACGAAGGTAAGCTGTGTGAAGTCGACCAGTTCACTGCGGGACAGCGTCTTGGTGGTCGATCCGCAGAGGATGTCGATCTTGTTCTCGGCGAGAGCCGAGAAACGGTTGTCTGCATGTACCGGCACGAACTGTGCCTGTACCTTATCGTCATTCAACGTTTTCTTGACGCCGTTGACGATCCGCATGCAGAGGTCAATCGAGTACCCGGCCGGATTGCCGTCCTGGTCAATAAAGGACATGGGCGGCTCCGACTCCCGGTAGCCGATCTTAATGGTGCCGCTTTGAGAGATCTCTTCTAGCGTCCCGGCCTCTGCCACGGACATGAGCGATGGCCCTGCCAAGGCCGCACTTAGAATCAACGCGCACGCGACTCTCATTCCTCACCTCCCTGCCATGCTATTTGTTTGATCAGCAGCTTTATGGATTTAGGCGCCGCTCTATCCTGTAAGCTTAACGGGGTGGTGCCGTATTATCGAGTACGTACAAATACGTTGCTCTTCGCCCAGTACGGGCAGAAGGTCACGAAACTGTCGATGACTCAAAAACTGAACTAAAACTTGTCGGGGGAAGCTGTGTTTTTTCGGAACAGGGATACAAAACGACAGACTGTCAGAAGATCAGTCTGCGCAGCGCTTGCCGTAGCCGCCTCTTGCATGCTGCCGTCCGCACTCTACGCGGATACCGGTGGCGCATCGAAACCGCTGCCGGATCTGAGCGGCATGGCCTGGATGGGCGGCGATGTTTTCCTCACCGTCCATGACGCGAAGAACCCGGACGAGCTCGAACGTCCCCGCGTGAGTCTTATGACCCTGCCAAAGTCATTGGACGGTGTCCTCTGGCAGCCCCTGAGCCCGGAATTCCCAGGCGAGGTGAGCAGCGACCTCGAAAGCGCTTCGGGGATACCCGGCACGGCAAATGTCTTGCTCGTGGAAAGCGCCGACAACGGCGGCACTTTCAATCGTATCTTCCTTGCTGAACTGAAGGACGGACAAATCAGGGTCCTCGCTGTAACGGACTGGAGTCAGTTCACAGACAGCTACAACGTCGAGGCAACGGCCGTCGCCAAAACCGGCAACGAAGCCATGATCTTTATCTGGGCCGAGCGGAACTCCGGCAAGACGAGCACCAAGATCAACTGGACGTCCTTGTCCCTCGATCCCTTCCGGATCGGCGGCGGCCCGATCTCCAGCGCAGACTTCGCGCTCCCGAAAAGCGCTTACGACGAAGCCGGCAAACCGCTTTACAGCCGGCCGCTTGTCGCAATGGATGTCGACAGCAGAGGGCGGATCTATATCGCCGCGACTTTCGACCCGGAAGGATCGTCGCCGACGCCGGACAATGGGCCCTTCCGAAGCGTCGTTTACGAAATCGGTGGCGTTAAGGATGGCGCTGTTGTCCTGGACGAGGAGCCCACGACCGTCGGAACGCTGGGCGGGCTAAAGGTCGAAAGCCTCGCAATCCGTGAGCAGTCACAAGCAGCGGAAGTCTTCGTCGGCACGGACGACGAGAACTATGGCGGCATTCTGCGCGTGCTGCCGGCGGTGGGCGGCCAGTAAGAGAAGGCCGGCCCGCCGAACGGGCCGCATTAGGACGCTTCAGCCAAAGCCATCTCAATGTAGCGCTCGCGCAGCGCGGCCGTGATTGGGCCCGGCACGCCGTTGCCGAGGATGCGGTCGTCGATCTTCACCACCGGCATGACGAAGCTGGAGGCGCTGGTAATGAAGGCTTCCGCCGCGTCATAGGCTTCCTCCGGCGTGAAGCTGCGCTCCTCGACCGTCAGGTTCTTCTCCGCCGCGAGGCCCAGCACGGCCCGCCGGGTGATACCGTGCAGGATGGCGTTGGAGAGTGCCCGCGTGACGATTTTGCCGTCCATCGTCACGATGAAGGCGTTGTTGGAACTTCCCTCCGTGATGTGGCCATCTTCGACCATCCAGGCATCCGTCGCGCCGGCATCCAGCGCCGCCTGCTTGGCCATGGAGGCCGGGAGCAGACCGACGGTCTTGATGTCCCGGCGCTGCCAGCGGATATCGGGGAGAGTGACGACGGAAATCCCCTTCTCGGCGGCCGGGGCCTTCAGGATGTTCTTTTCCTGCGTGAACATCACCAGCGACGGCTTCGCATCGGCGGGATAGGCAAAATCCCGGTCCGCCGCACCACGGGTCACCTGAAGGTAAACCATACCTTCCGTCAGGTTGTTGCGGGCGATCAGTTCCTTCTGGATTTCCTCGATCTCAGCATCGCTGGCCGGGCGCGGCATCTTCAATTCGTTGAGGGAGCGCTCCAGCCGTTTCAGGTGCGCCGCGTTCTCCACCAGCTTGCCGCCCAGCACCGAGGAGACCTCGTAGACCCCGTCGGCGAACAGGAAGCCCCGGTCGAAGACCGAGATTTTCGCCTCATCCTCCGGCAGAAATTCGCCGTTTACGTAAACAATGCGCGCCATTGGCCGTCACGTCCCTTCTCAGAAAATCAGCGCCGCAAGCTAGCAGATTTCCCGGCTATGGCGAGAGGAATGCTGCCTTTTTTAGCCACTGCCCTGCCCGTAAGGCCGACCTGGCGCCGCCGGGCAGTTGACTCCGATCAAGCCCCTCCCTTAGTAATAGCCTATGAGCACGGCCAGAAACCTGCGACTTCTGAACCCGGCCCTTTGAGAAGGGTCGGGCGTCCGCTGTCGTTTCAGGTTTCCCTACTGCCGGTGTTCTCATGTCTGCCGATCGTTTCCCTGGATTTCTCTTCGTAACGCCCTTGCGTGTTTTCCGCTGCCGGAAGGCTGCCGGCGGGACGGGACTTGGCCTGCGACTTATCGGCGGTCGCCGGGCCTGACGGCTGCCCGGCGGCTGACTCGCGGCCGTAGAAACCGCCCCAGTGACATCGGGCTGGGACCGAAAAACAGCCCCTCAAGTGGAGTAGTACGCATGTTGCGGAACCCCGAAAGCAAGTACCGCCCCTTTCAGCCGATCGATTTGCCGAACCGAAGTTGGCCCGGCCAGACCATCACGGCACCGCCCCGCTGGCTCTCGACCGACCTGCGCGACGGCAACCAGTCCCTCATCGACCCGATGGACGGCAAGAAGAAGCGCCAGTTCTTCGACCTGCTGGTCAAGGCCGGCTTCAAGGAAATCGAGGTCGGCTTTCCCTCGGCCTCCCAGACCGAATTCGACTTCGCGCGCGAATTGATCGAAAAGAACATCGTCCCCGACGACGTGACGATCCAGGTCCTGACCCAATCCCGCCGAGACCTGATCGAGCGCACCTTCGAATCCCTTCAGGATGCGCCGCGCGCCATCGTCCATCTCTACAATGCCGTCTCTCCCGTCTTCCGGCGCGTCGTCTTCGGCATGGAACGCCCGGAGATCAAGAACATCGCGGTTACCGGGGCGCAGATCTTTCAGGAGCAAGCGGCAAAGCAACCGGGCACAGATTGGACCTTCCAGTACTCGCCGGAGACCTTCAGCACGACGGAGTTGGATTTCAGCCTGGAGGTCTGCGAGGCCGTCCTCGACGTCTGGCAGCCAACGCCGGACCATCCGGTGATCCTCAATCTGCCGGCCACCGTCGAAGCCGCGACTCCGAACATCTTCGCCGACCAGATCGAATGGTTCTGCCGCAACATCTCGCGGCGGGATTCCGTCATCGTCAGTGTCCATCCGCATAACGACCGGGGTACCGGTGTGGCGGCAGCGGAAATGGCGGTCATGGCCGGCGCCGACCGGGTCGAGGGCTGCCTCTTCGGCAACGGCGAGCGCACGGGCAATGTCGATCTCGTCACCTTGGCCCTCAACCTCTACTCTCAAGGCGTCGATCCCAAACTCGACTTCTCCGACATTCAGAAGGTCGTGGACACGGTGGAGTACTGCAATCAGATTCCCGTCCACCCGCGCCATCCCTACGCGGGAAACCTAGTTTTCACGGCCTTCTCGGGCTCGCACCAGGACGCCATCAAGAAGGGCTTCGCCGCCCAGGCCAGACGCAACGACGAGCTTTGGGATGTTCCTTACTTGCCCATCGATCCGGCGGATCTCGGCTGCTCCTATGAAGCGGTCATCCGGGTCAACAGCCAGTCCGGCAAGGGTGGTATCGCCTGGGTCTTGGAACACGACAAGGGCTTGCAGCTGCCGCGCGAGATGCAAATGGACTTCAGCAAGGTGGTCCAGGGCATCGCCGACAGCACCAGCCGGGAGTTGACGACCGAGGACATCTGGTCCGCCTTTCAGGACACCTATTGCCTGACCGGCGAACAGCGCTTCGGTCTCGTCGAATACGACTCCCCTGGCCCGCGTAAACCTGGCCACGACCGCCGTTTCGTCGGCCGCATTCAGGTCGACGGACAGGAACGCTCGATCAGCGGAAGGGGCAACGGCCTCATTTCCAGCGTGCTCGACGCCCTGAGGTCCGACTGCGGAATCACGCTCGATGTCGCCGATTATCACGAGCATGCCCTGACCCATGGATCGGCATCCCAGGCGGCCTGTTACGTGGAATGCCAGACTCCGGAGGGCGAAACGCTCTTCGGCGTCGGCATAGATCCGGACGTCGCGACAGCCTCGGTCAAGGCCATCCTGAGCGCGGCCAACGTCGCGGGGAAGCCTACTCGTAGAAGTCCTTAAGAGGGTGGGAGAGCGGTTCAGGCGCTGCAGCTCTTGACCCAGAGGATCGCCAGGAGACCGCCGAACAGAAGCAGAACCCAACAGAGTCTCTGGGTGCCGGGGCTCATACGGGTGAGACTGCCGTCCTTCGGCCTTTGCAGGATTCGACCGAAGAACCGCCACAGGCCAACGGCACCGCTCGGTCCAGAGTCTTCGCCTCGGTTGAACATCGTGCAGCGCCCCCCTCGGGCTGCAACCTTCAGATGGTATCTTTCGGGTTGAATGATGGTCAAGTTGCCTCTACCAAAGTCGGTCCCGTTGCCGGATCCACAGAAACCAAGGACCGGGCATGATTGAACTTTATGAATTTCCGCTGACCCGCTCGCAGCGCGCCAAATGGGCCCTCGAGGAACTGGGGCTCGCCTATAACAGCAACCTCGTCAATCTGATGGAAGGGCAGCAGAATTCACCCGCTTACAGGGCCCTGCATCCCCTGGGAGTTGTCCCTGCCCTCAAGACCGACAGCTATACGATCTTCGAGTCCGTGGCCATCGTGCTGCAACTGATCGACGAGCATCCGGAGAAGAACCTGGCGCCGACGCCGGGCAGCCCGGAGAGGGCGACCTACTACCAGTGGTCTGTCTTCGCCGGCGCGGAATTGGACCCCTACATCATGATGTGGTTCGACCATACCATGCGCCCGCCAGAAGCCATGCGGCCGCCGGGGTCGCAGCACGACCCCAACATCGCCGAGCGCGGCCGCACCGAGTTCGCTCTCCGCGCCGAGGCTCTTTCGGAAGCGCTGCGGGACCGCGAATACCTAGTGGGATCGCGCTTCACCGGGGCGGACATCGTCGTCGGACACAGCTGTTTCATGGCCGGTTTCACCGGGCTGATCGGCGGCTATCCCATCCTGGAACGATACTTCGCCGGGCTGCAGCAACGTCCGGCTTATCAGCGCGCCTACCCAAACCGGAAGACGGGGCCGGACGCCCTCAAAGATTGAGCCGCACGGCGGAGTCTCCTAGTCTCAACGCGCCGACACCACATTCCCGCGGGAGACCAAACCCTTGCAGATCGAGACCTATCTGGCCTTCCTGGCCGCCACCGCCGCTATCATTCTGATCCCCGGACCGAGCGTGATGCTGACCGTCGCCCACTCCCTCGCCCTCGGATCGCGGCGGGCCATGATGACGGTTACCGGCACCATGGCGGCCATCGTCCTGCAGCTTGCCGTCACGGCGGTCGGCATGAACGCCTTCATGCTGCTGCTGGCGGAATGGTTCGAAATTCTGCGTTGGGCCGGCGTCGCCTACCTGATCTATCTCGGGGTTCAGCAGTGGCGCGCCAAGGTCGTAACGCTTGAGGAGCAGGAGAGTGTTCAGGTGCCGCCGCCCCGCCTGTTCTGGCAGGGCTTCATCGTCTCGGCCAGCAACCCGAAAACCCTTTTCTTCTATGTGGCTTTCTTTCCGCAGTTCGTCGACCCGTCCGCCTCCACGGCCCTGCAGATGGCGGTCCTTTGCCCCAGCTTCCTGATTGTCGCCACGGTCTTCACATCAGGTTATGCCTTTCTGGCCGGGGCGCTGCGCGGCTGGTTCCGCAGCCGCAGGCGCATCCTCTGGCGCAACCGGGTGAGCGGAACCCTGATGCTCAGCGCGGGCATCGGCCTGGCTTTGGCGCGCAAGTCATAGGCTCTGTTTCGGCGGCACTGTTTCGGGGGCCGTGTTCCGCCGCAAAACGCTTCTTGCGATCCTATCGCAACAACCTACATGACTCCTTGGCGGGTCACGGGAACACCACCAGAACCCGCATCTGTCCATCGCTGAAACGGAGGTGCCGGTCATGGCCGAACAAAAGAAGGCGCGTGCCCTAGGCTTCAATCACGTGGCGTTCGAGGTCGGCGATATCGCGGAAGCGATGGCTTTCTATGGCGAACTCTTCGACTTCGAGATTCAGAGTCAGAGCGAGACCGCGGCCTTCATCTACATGGGCGACCAGTTCGTCAATTTCTCGAAAGGGCGCAAACAGGCCCCGGACGACTCACGCCATGTCGGTTTCGTTGTCGACGACAAAGAGGCAGTGCGGCAGAAACTGGCCGAGATGAACGTCGAGGTCCTGCCCGGCCCCTTCCTCGATTTCCTCGATCCTTGGGGTAACCGTATCGAGATTGTGGGATATCAGAACATTCAGTTCACAAAGGCTCCCAACGTGCTGCGCGGCATGGGCATCGACAGCCTTCCCAAAACCGACAAGGCCCTGGAAGAACTCGCCAACAAAGGGATGAGTCCGGAGTGAACATGGCACTGCCGGTGCTGCCAAGTCGATAGATCGAGTAGATCCTTGCCCTTGCCCCAGCGGCCGATCCCGCTATTCTGATCCCTCACTCAACGGGGTGCCGCGGTTCCTGGATCGCGGCTGAGAGGCGATAGGCGCCGACCCGTCGAACCTGATCCGGGTAATGCCGGCGTAGGGATTGAGGACATGCCAAGCAAAACAATCACACTTCGTTTCCCCAGTCGTTTCCCCGGCCCGCTTGCCGTTCTTGGGAGGCAGCCATGACTCTTGCCGCGCGAACCGCGGACCTGCTGGGGCAGTTCCACGAGACTGCGCCGCGCATCCACTGCATCACGAACAGCGTGGCACAGAACTTCACCGCCAACGCCCTGCTTGCCGTCGATGCGCGTCCCTCCATGACTCTGGATCCGGCCGAACTGCCGGAGTTCGTGGGGTCCGCCGACGCGCTGCTCGTCAATCTCGGCACGTTGGATGTGGAGCGCCGCACGGCTATCGGTGTCGCGCTGGAAGCCGCAGAGCGCAACGGCACGCCCTGGGTGCTCGATCCCGTGATGGTCGATCGCTCCGGCGGCCGCCGTGCCGGCGCCATAGAGTTGCTGGACCGAGGTCCCGCCGTTCTGCGGGGCAACGCCAGCGAACTGGCTTGTCTCGCGGAATGCGATGAGGCAAATGCGGCGGCCGAGCTCGCGCGGCGGGCACGCTGTGTTGTCTGGCAAACCGGCGCCGAGGACATCGTCACCGATGGTGCGGAAACCGTCAGGCTGTCGCACGGCCATCCTCTCATGACCCGCGTTACGGCCATGGGCTGTGCCGCAGCGGCCCTCTGCGCGGCCTTTCGCGCGGTGGAGGCCGACAGCCTCACCGCCGCCAGCGCGACCGCGTTGTCCTTCGGGATCGCTGGAGAAATTGCCGGCGAAACGGCCCGGGGGCCCGGCAGTTTCTCTCCTCACTTTCTGGATGCCCTTGCCGGGCTGAACGGGCCCCAATTGACGCAACGGAGCCCTGCCACATGACGAACCCCATTGCCCTCACCATTGCCGGATCGGATAGCGGCGGCGGCGCCGGTATCCAGGCGGACCTCAAAACCTTTTCCGCGCTCGGCGTCTACGGCGCCTCGGTCATTGCGGCCCTGACCGCACAGAACACACAGGGCGTCCGCGCCATCCACGACGCGCCCCCGGATTTTATCGCCGCGCAAATGGACGCAGTCTTCGAGGACCTGGACATCCGCGCGGTCAAGATCGGCATGCTGAGCCGCAGCGAGGTTATCGAAACAGTGGCCGCCGGTCTGCAGCGTCATACTGCGCCGCATATCGTGCTGGACCCCGTGATGGTCGCGACCAGCGGCGACCCGTTGCTGCAGCCCGACGCCGTCGCAACATTACGGGACCGACTGGTCCCTTTGGCGGAAGTCATTACGCCGAATTTGCCGGAAGCGGCCTTGCTGGCGGGCCGGGAAGCCGCACGCGATGAAGCCGCGATGCAGGAGACCGCGAAAGCTCTGCTGGACCTCGGCCCCAAGACGGTTCTGCTGAAAGGCGGACACCTCAGCGATGGCGAGGCCATCGATCTGCTCTACGACGGGACGGAGATCATCCGCCTCGCCGCGCCCCGCGTCGACACCCCCAACACCCACGGCACGGGCTGCACGCTTTCCTCCGCGGTCGCCGCATTTCTGGCACACGGCAAATCCCTGCCGGAGGCCGTACGGGCCGCCAAGGACTACCTCACCGCCGCTCTCGCCGCCGCCGACCAGCTCAAAGTCGGCGGGGGCCACGGACCGGTGCACCACTTCCACGCACTCTGGCCGAGATAACTTTGTCCAAGACATGAAGGAGACGCGCTATGTCTCTCAAGAAAAATGACAAACCCTCCCTGCCCCGCAGAAAACTGTTGATGGGTGCGGCGGCCGCGCCGGCAGCCTTGCTCGCCGCCCCGGCTGTGGCGCAAGAGCGGATCGAATGGTCCCTGGTGACATCCTGGCCACGCAACTTGCCGGGGCCCGGCACCACGGCCCAGACCATCGCGGAGCGCATCACCCGCATGACCGACGGGCGCCTGACCGTCACCCTGCATGCCGCCGGAGAGATGGTCCCGGCGCTGGAGGTCTTCGACGCCGTCTCCGGCAACGTCGCGCAGATGGGGCACACGGCCTCCTTCTTCTGGAGCGGCAAGATCTCCGCCGCGCCCTTTTTTACGGCGGTGCCATTCGGCCTGACGGCGCAGGAGCACGCGGCCTGGATCTATCACGGCGGCGGCCAAGCGCTGTGGGATGAACTTTACGGCGGCTTCGGCATCAAGCCCTTCATGGCCGGTAACACCGGCATGGGCATGGGCGGCTGGTTCAAGAATCCAATTACCTCCTTGGAGGATCTCAAGGGCCTGAAGTACCGCATGCCGGGACTGGGCGGCGAGGTCTTCAAGGCGCTGGGCGCCCTGCCGGTGGTCGTCGCGCCGGGCGAGATTCTGAGCGCGTTGCAGTCCGGCGCGATTGACGGCGCGGAGTTCCTGGGCCCCTGGAGCGATCTGGCGCTCGGCTTCTACAAGGTCGCGAAGATCTATCACTGGCCGGGCTTCCACGAACCGAACGGAAGCGGCGAATGCCTGGTGAACAGGGCGCGGTTCGAGGCGCTGCCGGCGGATCTGCAAGAGGTCGTGGTCAACGCCTGCGCCGCGGAGAACGCGCGCTCCCTGGCCGAGACGGAATGGCGCAACGGCGAGGCCCTGGACACGCTGGTGACGCAGCACGGAGTCGAGGTCCGGCCCTTCCCCCAAGACGTCCTGGCCGCCGCGCGCGACGCCGCCGCCGGAGTCCTGAGGCGCTTCCGGGAGGGCGACGGGATCACCCGCCGCATCGCCGAATCCTATGGTGCCGCGCGGCAGCGGGCAATGGGCTGGTCCGGCCTCTCGACCCTTGCGTACCTGCAGGCGCGCTCCAACAAAACACACTGAAAACCGGCTGCGAATTGATGCAAAAGTATGCAGGACGCATGGACTCGCGCATGGACTTGGGAGTGAAATTCTGATGGGACAGCAAGCGATGTTCGAGCGGCTGAAGGAAGCGTGTCACGACGACTGGCGCGCCTATGTCGAGCACCCCTTCGTGCGGCAGCTGGGCGACGGCAGCCTGCCGAAGGAGTCCTTCCAGCACTACCTGAAACAGGACTACCTCTTCCTGCTCCACTTTGCCCGCGCCTATGGCCTCGCCGTCTACAAGAGCGGCAGCCTGCACGACATGCGGCAGGCCCAGGGCATGCTCTCGGCCATCCTGGATCAGGAGATCGACCTGCACATCAGCTTCTGCGCCGAGTGGGGCATCGGTCAGGAGGAGCTGGAGGCCCTGCCCGAGGCTTCGGCCACGCTCGGCTACACACGCTACGTTCTGGAACGGGGGGCCGCCGGCAATCTGCTCGACCTGCATGCCGCGCTGGCGCCCTGTGTCGTCGGCTACGCGGAGATCGGCAGCTGGCTGATCGGCCGGCCGGACACCAGGCTGGAGGGCAACCCCTACCGCGCCTGGATCGAGGAGTATGCAGACCCCGGCTATCAGGAGGTCGCGCAAGCCGAGATCGCGCAGCTCGACCGCCTCGCCGCCGAGGAGCCCGGGCCGCGCCGCTTCGCCGAGCTGGCCAAGACCTTCCGCGACACCACGCGCCTGGAGATCGCCTTCTGGGACATGGGCCTGAACCTCTCGGCCTGAACCTCTCGGCCTGAACCTCTCGGCCTGAGCCCGGCCGGCAGCGCCCACCCACAGGCACGCCAATTTGGCCCCCAAGCGCCAGTTAACGTTAAGTGTGAAAGAATTGTTACGAAGTCCAGGATTGCGCTAGGGTCTCACCGAACCCTGGATCGCAACATTAGGAATGGCTGATTCGCCGATGACGCCTGGGCTATCGCATATCACCCGGCACGACCTGCCGACCTTGAAGACCCTGGTCTTCATCGTTCTGCCCAAGCTCGCCCTCTTGCTCCTGTTCCTACAGCAAAGCAACCGCGGCGTGCTCTACAGGTTCGATCTGTACCTGGAGCGAGGCGAAGTTTGGGGTGTGGTTCTTTTTCTCATCATATGGGCCTGTGCGCTGCTGGCCATCGTCGTCGTCGCCTTCCTGCCAAGACTGTCCTGGCGGATCTTCTGGGCGCTGATCATTTGCAGTTCGGCGGTGGCCGGAAAGTTCTATGGCCAGATCATGGGGAGCGACCTCGGAATAGTTGAGGCGAATCTTCTTTGGCACGCCCGGGCAAACGCCGGAGACGCCTTCGCATTCTACGAGGGGGCCTTTATCGCGGCCCTGCTCGCGACGCTTCCGGGCCTGGCGGCGATTCTGTGGCCGGTGCCGCGCTACGAGGCCTGGCTGAAGCGCCTGATCGGCCGTGCGTCCTGGATCCCGTTACTTCCGGTGGCTGCCTTTCTGGTCATGCAATACGGACATAAGAACTCCCTACAGGGCCTGCCGGTCCAGATCGGGCCCGCTGTGGTCGGCAGCACACTGCTCGTCAATCAGCTTCTTAACTTCGAAGCCGCGGCCCGGGTCGATTCAAATGTCACCATGCCGAAGACCTCCGCTTCAGGGATCAGGCACGTCATCGTGATTGTCGACGAGAGTATACGCGGTGATTTTGTCGACATTAATCTGGATCGGGGCACGACGCCTTTCCTACTGTCCCAGTCGGAGCGCCTTGCCAATTTCGGAATAGCCGCCTCGAGCGCGAATTGCAGCGCTTACTCCAACGCCATCCTCCGCTACGGCCCAATGAGCTCGGAGCTGTCCGACGGCTTGTTCTGGGGGCCGACGATCTGGCAGTTCGCGCAACAGGCCGGTTACCGTACGGTTTTTATCGATGGGCAATTGACCAAAGGCAAGGTCCAGAACTTCATGCACTCCACGGAGCTGGAGGCGGTTGACGATTTCATCCAGTTCGACGGCGTGCCGAAGCAACTGCGCGATCTGAGGATCGCGGACAGATTGAAGGACTATCTGGCAAAGCCGGAACCCAGCTTCATCTTCGTCAACAAGGCAGGCGTCCACTTTCCGTACCGGCAAAGTCATCCGTCGGAAGAGGCGGTGTTCCTGCCACAGATGGATCCGAACGAAGCGGCCGGCGGCAGCCGGGACAGACTGATAAACAGTTACAAGAATGGAATCCGCTGGGCGGTCGACAGCTTCTTTCGCCGGTTCTTCGAGGACCTCGATCTGCGCGACGCCGTGATCATATACTCATCGGACCACGGCCAGCATCTTATGGAAGGTGAATTCCCGGGCACGCATTGCCGAACGGAGTCTCCCTATGTCGCGGAGGGCATCGTCCCCCTATTTGTCATGACCGACGAACCGGAGCTGTTCGCCGAATTCAAGGCGGGCGCCGCCGCGAACTATAACAAGGCCAGCCATTTTCAGATTTTCCCGACGGTCTTGAGCCTCTTCGGTTATGACCCGACGACGGTGCTGGCGCAGCATGGCCCGAGTCTGACCGAAGCCTCGGAGGGGCCTCTGGTTTTTGCCGCCGGGGGCATACTGCCGGGAACCGGACAGAAACCGAATTGGATCGAGGTACCGGACAGCTTCCTGGAGTAGCGGCCATTGTCCGCCGGCAGGAGCTCTCAGTCAGCATTCTAACCGCTTCACTTCTTGGCCCCAAAAGGAGAAAAGCGCGCAGCCGCGAATTAGGAGTAATAATTTTTTCATAACCGCGAGTAAATATGTTGGCCTTGAAGTCTAACGCATTTACTTGCAACACTTTTTTGGAACGCCATTGACCGCCTGACCCTCCCGATGAGCGCCTTGTCCTTTAAACTGACTCCGGGTTCCCTCCACATGCCTCTGCAGGGGCATTCCCTGTCGGCCGAAACCATCTTGGAGGACCTGGCGGCCCGCGCCGATGCATTCGCCGCGAGGGGTATGCGGCCGGACGACCGTGTCTTCATCGGTCATGGCAACTGCCCGAATTTCTTTCTCGACCTGTTGGCCTGTTGGTCATTGGGGGCCTGCGTCATCCCTCTCGATCCCCAGTTGACCAGCTTCGAGGTCGGTAATCTGCTGCGGGCAGCCCGGCCAACGTTCCTCCTGGAAGCGGCGGAATTCAGCGCCGCTCATATGCCGGTCTTGAAAGAGGAATCAATCACGGTGATCGATACGGGTCCGGACGCAGCGTTCCGGGCTCACGGTACTAGCGAAAGCCGCTTCCTCGAAAGACTGAACGCGGCTCAAGGAGACGCGCTGATTCTCTTTACCTCGGGCTCGACGGGCAAACCAAAAGGTGTCGTTCACACCCACGAGACGTTGCGGGCGAAATGGCGAGCTCTGTCCCAAGTGATTGCGCCCGACAGCCTGCGGCGCAGCCTCTGCCTGCTACCGACCCATTTTGGCCATGGCCTGATCTGCAACGCCCTGTTTCCCTGGCTGTCCGGCAACGACCTCTTCTTGCTGCCGCCTTTTTCGCCTCAATCCCTGCTCGGTCTGGGCGATCTTCTCGACCGCCACGCCATCACATTTTTTTCTTCCGTGCCCGCGGTCTGGCAACTAGCCTTAAAGGGACAGCCGCCCAGCGGCGCGCATCTGAGGGAAGTGTTCTGCGGCTCCGCCCCACTGTCGAAAGACCTCTGGCAGAAAGTGGCCAATTGGTGTGGCGGTGCAAATGTCCGAAATGTCTATGGGATCACGGAGACCGGAAGCTGGATTGCGGGGGCACGCGGCGACGCGGCACCGGCCGATGGCCTGGTGGGGACCCCCTGGGGTTCGCGGTTCGCGATTATGCCGGGCGGGTCGGTAGAGCATTGCCCGCAGCGCGGCGCGCCCTGCGAGGACGGAGAGCCGGGGCATGTCTGGGTCAAGACCGACGCGCTGATGAAAGGTTATCTGGACCGGGAAGATTTGACCGCGCAGCAGGTTTGCGAGGGCTGGTTTTCGACCGGCGACATCGGTCTCATAGATGCCGAGGGACAGCTAATTCTGAAGGGCCGGGAACGCGACGAAATCAACCGTGGCGGCATCAAGATCTATCCGGCAGACGTGGAAGCCGTCGTCGCGACCTCCCCGCAAGTCAGGGAAGCCTGCGCCTTCGCCTGCGACGATCCGCTCTATGGACAGGCCGTCGCAGTCGCGGTAGTGCCGGAGCCCGATTGCGCCATCGACTTGAAGGCGCTCTACGCCTGGGCCAGCGAACATTTGGCCGAATATAAGATTCCGAAAAACTGGTACATGTTGGACAGCATCCCAAAGACCGATCGCGGGAAGATCAACCGCGACACGGTCGCGCGACGCTGCGCCGAGCTGCCCCCCGCCGATATGACGCAAAGCGTCGAGGGTGTAATGTGAACAGCTCGGACGCGCGTGAAGGCCTGGTGGCGTTTCTAGAGACCATCAGACGCCCCGACCGGCCGGTCAACGGGATTGACGACAGCGACTCCCTCGTCGGCTCCGGTCTGATCGATTCCCTGGCAGTCCTGCAGATCGTGCTCTATCTCGAGACTACACACGGGATCGACTTCTCTGAGGGCGGGTTCGACCCGGCCGACTTCGGTTCGATCAAGGAAATCCTCGATCTGGTAGAGCGCCGAACGACATGACGGGATTACGGCGCCTGGCGGGCCTGTCCCAGTTCCACGAACGACCCGATCTAATCGCCTGGGCCCAGACCCCGGCCGGGCGCCTCACGGTCGGGGTGGTCGCTAGCCTGCTGCTGCTGGTGCCGCTGAACCGCTCCGTCCTCATGCCGCTCTGCGTGGGCCTTTCGATACTTCTGCCCGAAAAGCGCAAGATCATCTTGCTGCTGTTCTCGCCTCTCGTCGCCTTGCAGCTCGTGACCAAGCGCCTGCCCGAGCTGCTGCAATCACCCGATCTGCCAGATACTCTGGCCGCCGTTGTACCGGCCGTCCTCCTGGTCCTTGCTTTCGTTTTCCTCAGCATCCTCGCCGCGAAAAATTTTCAACGCCTACCCAGCCCGGTCCGGCGGCATCCCGTCTTCACGCTACATGCGATTAATTGGATCATTATCGCGATTCTCTGGGCCACGCCGCCCGCCGATTTCCAGCCGTCGGGATGGAGAGTCGTAACGCTCACGCTCGGTCTCGTGCCCTTCCTGCTGTGGCGGTTCTGCTACATCATTCTGTCGGGCCAGCGGGGGTCGGCCAAGAATTCCAGCTACGCGGATCACGTTCTCTACGCGCTGCCGGTCTTCGGCGGCTCCGCAGTGCCCTTCGGCAAAGGCTTCGACTACCTCCGCCGCTGTTGGGCCGGAGACCGGGAAGCCCTGGCGCGCTCGCAACTGGCGGGCCTTAAGCTGCTGTGCCTTGCCGTGGTTTTGGCCGTCGTGTGGCGGTTGATGTTAGCATTCGTTCACGGAATCAACCTCGGCTTGATCAAGACCGCTTCGGAGCACGGCCTGGAGATCTACAATCTCGGGCTCCCCCAGATGCAGGCGCTCATCGCGGCCAGGGCCGCCGGAACACCGCTGGACGCTTCGCTGTTCGAGACCTGGATCAGCCTATTTCTCGCCCTCATCGACCAGGTGCTCGCCATCGCAATCTCAGGGCATGCGATAATCGGCGTGTTGCGCCTGCTGGGCTTCAACGCCTTCCGCAACACCTACAAGCCCCTGCTGGCCGAGAGCATTGTCGAGTTCTGGAACCGCTTTTACTATTACTTCAAGGAACTGCTGGTCGAGTTCTTCTTCTATCCCGTCTACACCCGCTATTTTAAGTCGCGGCAGACATTGCGCATTTTCGCGGCCGTCATGGCCGCCGCCTTTCTGGGCAACAGTTACTACCATCTGCTCAGAGACTTCGAAGTCTATCAGGTCCTGTCCTTAGAGGAGGCGTTGGCCGCAGCCGCGTCGCGCCTGTTTTATACGTTTCTGTTGGGGCTCGGGGTCTTTGTCTCCATGATGCGCGATCAACGGAGACGCGCATGCTCGCCGTCGGAGTCCCCCAACGGGCTTGCGTTTCTCCACCGCCTGCGCCGCATTGCCGGGGTGTGGCTGTTCTTCGCCCTGATCGAGATCTGGAACACCCACATTCCGGTCGCCGAATTCGGCGTGCGCACGGCTTTCTTCTTCTCCCTCTTCGGGATCGAGATCGGGCCCTAAGCGCGCCCTGCCACTGCCCATAGCAGCCCTTCCGCGCCGAAAACCGACGGCGATTCTGACGCGTTGTTCTGGTTAGCTTTCATTGGCAAACTAGGAGTCAACAACTGGGCCCATGCCCCGCATCGGGAGAAAACACGTGGATTACAGACGCTTGGGCCGCAGCGGCCTGATGGTATCGCCTCTCTGTCTCGGCACCATGATGTTCGGCGACCGCTGCAGCGCGGCCGACGCGGAGCGCATTGTCGGCAACGCGCGGGACGCGGGCATCAATTTCATCGACACGGCCGATGTCTACGTCGGCGGCCATTCCGAGGAGATCACCGGCGCCGCCATCCGGGCCGACCGGGACGCCTGGATCCTGGCGACCAAGCTCTGCAACGTCATGGGCAAAGGCCCGAACCAGAAGGGCCTGAGCCGCAAATGGGTCATCGAGGCCGCCGAAGGCTCGCTGCGGCGCATGGCGACGGACTACATCGACATCTACTACCTGCACAAAGAGGATCTGGAGACACCGCTGGAGGAAACGGTGGCGGCGATGGGCGACCTGATCCGGGACGGCAAGGTGCGCTATTTCGGTGTCAGCAACTACCGTGCCTGGCGCGTGGCGGAAATCGTGCGCATTTGCGAGACCCTGGGCATCCCGCGCCCGGTCGTCAGCCAGCCCTACTACAACGCGCTGAACCGCATGCCGGAGGTAGAGCACCTGCCGGCCTGCGGTCACTACGGTCTGGGCGTCGTGCCTTATAGTCCGCTGGCGCGCGGCGTGCTGACCGGCAAGTACGACCCCGGCGCCCCGCCCCCGGCCGACACCCGCGCCGGCAAGGAAGACTCCCGCATGATGCAGACGGAGTGGCGCCAGGAATCGCTTGTCATCGCGCAGAAGATCAAGGCCCACGCGGAGGCGCGCGGCATGACCGCCGGCCACTTCGCCATCAACTGGCTGCTCAACAACAAGCTGGTGACTTCGGCCCTGGCCGGCCCCCGCACCCTGGAGCAGTGGCAGGACTATCTTGCCGCGCTGGAGCACGAGTTCACCGCGGAGGACGAGGCCCTGGTCGACGAACTGGTAGTCACCGGCCACCCCTCGACCCCCGGCTACAACGACCCGGCCTACCCCATCGAAGGCCGCGTGCCGCACAGCGGATGAAGCAACGGAGCCTGAAACGATGAGCGAGTCCGTGGATGTCCTGATCGTCGGCGGCGCCGCCATGGGCGCCTCTATCGCCTATTTCCTCGCCAGCGATCCCGCGTTCGATGGCGAAATTCTGGTGGTCGAGCGCGATTCCACCTATGCGGATTGCTCCAGCGCCCGCTCCTGGGGCGTGCTGCGGCAGCAGTTCTCCACGCCGGAGAACGTGCAGATGTCGCTGTTCGGAATCGACTTCGTCAGCAACGTCGGCGACCACCTGGCCGTGGACGGCGAAGTTCCGGACCTTTCCTTCCGGCGCAACGGCGTGCTGTTCCTCGCCAGCGAAGAGGGCCTGCCGACCCTGGCGCGGAACGTCGAAACTCAGAATGCCCAGGGCGGAGACGTCGAGCTGCTGGACCTGGACGGGCTGGCCTCTCGCTTTCCCTGGATCAATCCGGAGGGCCTGGCGGGCGGGGCAACCGGCGGCAGCCACGAGGGCTGGATCGCGCCGGATGCGCTGATGAACGCCTTCCGCCGCAAGGCCCAGGCCCTCGGTGTCGAGTTCCGGCAGGACGAGGTGGTCGCCATAGCACGGGACGGCGCGCGGGTGACCGGCGCCACCCTGAAATCGGGAAGGGACGTGGGCTGCGGCACTCTGGTGAACGCGGCGGGACCGCGCGCTGGCGCCGTGGCGGCGCTGATCGACGTGCCCCTGCCGGTCGTGCCGCGCAAGCGTTACTCCTACATCTTCGACTGCCGGGCCGAGCTGCCGGAGGTGATGCCGCTGATGGTCGACGTGACCGGCGTGGCGACCCGGCCCGAAGGACAGCACTACATCGCCATCCTCTCCCCACCCGAAGACCAGGACCCGGACTGCCCGGACCTGGAGATGGACTACGCGGATTTCGAGGAGACGATCTGGCCGATCCTGGCCACACGCATTCCCGCCTATGAAGCGATCAAGCTGAACGGCGGCTGGGCCGGGCACTACGACTACAACACGCTGGATCAGAACGCGATCCTGGGGCCGCACCCGGAGATCTCAAATCTCATGTTCTGCAACGGCTTCAGTGGCCACGGCATCCAGCAATCCCCCGCCGCCGGCCGCGCCGTGGCCGAACAGATCGCGCATGGAGGATACCGGTCCCTGGACCTCACCGTATTCGGCTACGAACGCATCGCCGCCGGCCGCCCAATGAAGGAAGCGAACGTGGTGTGAAGAATGAAGCCGGAAAGAACTTGCCTTGCCTATTTCGGACCAAGAAGCTCGCTCCAACTCGCCTGAGTATCCAACCTCACCAATGGGGAATCCATCCGAAATGGACATCTGAATGTACAATCAAGATCCAAAAACACTGCTTCCAAAAAACCCACCTTGATCCCTGCCGGCAAACAACGGTTCAAATTCGAACTATGTGTGACCGCAACGGTGTTACTCCTACCTAACGCCCTATCTGCATCTTTGGACATTTCGGACTTTAGAGAACGAAAAGCTTTTTCAAGCCACTTCTTGTTGGAGGAGATGTTTAACGAAGGCATCTCTTTTATCGGGATACTCCTAGCGGGGCCAGCACTTGCATCAGAATATCCATCTCTTATACTCTCTGCCGTTTGAATCGTTCTACAGTATTCGCTGGAATAAATGTTTGCGATTGGCACCCCTCGTCTGTTTAACAATTCGCCCGCAAGGTTGGCATCTCCCATCCCCAACTTCGTAATCCCCTTATCAGGCTCTTTGCATAATCGGTCAACAGGAGTTCCTTTCTTTGCATGCCGGAGTATAATCAAGTATCCGCCATCTATCAGACGTTGGAATCGGTTTGCTGGATCATTAACGCTTCCCAGAGGCAAGCATTCGCTTGCTTTGGCCACATAGATCGGGTGTGCGAAAAAGGAAACAAGAATTGCAACGTATATGATGAAATGGATCAATCCTACCGGATTGCGTGAGCTGAATCGATTCGCTCTCCAAAAAGTAAGATGACCGCCCATGTCAACCGCCATTCCTGGAGAGATATTTTACTTTTTAAAGCAGTTAAGTATCGATACCTTCAATAGCGTCGCGCAATTGCTTTGCGATCACACGAAGCATAACTCCTTCCATACGACGCACTTGACTTATTTCATTTTCTGCAGCTTCACCCACTTCATGAATCTTTTTCACAGTCCACGATACCTGAGGTCCGGTAAGGGTATCGCTTTGGTAAAGCGCAGAAAGTAAGATTCCCATCGAATCCGCGAGCGCATACACTGACGCCTTTGTGTCAGCTCCTATGCTGCTACCCGAGGCCTCGAATAAGTCATTCATTTCTCTCTCCTAGTGCTATTCAAATCATCAAATCATTGCATCCGAATCCAAGTATATTTTCTACCTATTGAAATGCTCAATCTTTGGGGAGCTGTTCAATCTAGTTTTCAGAATCTTCTTCCGGCAAATCCTCTACACCTTCCTTTGGGCCCTCATTCACCTTATTACCCTTTGGAAAATCACTATCTTCCCTGAAAAGCCCTCGCATTAGCTGCTGCACACCGCCTTGCAGCTCCATCTTGAACTCATCTCCTAGCTCTGGGTCCAAAGCCGCTGTTCGTTCTGCTATATCAAGAGTCAAACGACCCAAACAAATTTTCTCAGCAATTTCATTTAATGGCTTTTCCTTGCTTGAGTTCATGAGCTTAACTAAGCACGTGTTCTCAATTTCATCATCATTAAACACCATACGAACTATTTCAGTGACAGCACCCGAAACTGCCGCCCTTCGCGCATTCGCCTCTTCCTTAGCTTTTTTCGCTTCTGCGGCCTTCTTCGCTGCTTCGGCCTTCTTCGCCGCTTCGGCCTTCTTCGCCGCTTCGGCCTTCTTCGCCGCTTCGGCCTTCTTCGCTGCTTCGGCCTTCTTCGCTGCTTCGGCCTTCTTCGCTGCTTCGGCCTTCTTCGCTTCTTCGGTTCCTGCAACAAACCAGACTCGGCCCCAAGTGCCTAGATTGTCGCCAAAACCATTTTTCACGGATGAAGCTCCTGCTTCTACATTGCTAGGATCTGGCTCTTCGGTTGCCGTACTATCCTGGCTATCCGAATCCTCGTCATCAGTGTTCGAATTGGAACTATCGTCTCCTTCTGACTGGACTGTACCTGGGAGAACGGGCGTTACGTTTAGGGTTCCGGCGTCTGCATTAATGGTCACCGCAGCGGGCGTAGCAACACCGGTCAATTGCTCAATGGCCACAATGGCCGTGAGTAACCGTCCTTGGCGCTGCATAGCAGCCTGAACATGTTCTGCGGTAACAGCCCCAGCCATATGATAGGCACACAAATAGAACATCAAGTCGCGCATGGCGGTAATAGCTTGCGTACGCAATCCGATGTTTCCACCAGATTCCGTAAGCTTCTGCGCAATCGCGCCAGCAACTTCCTTGCTTGGAGTTCCGAAACTTCCGCTAGCACTAAAGGCTGAGCTAAGAACCGAGAAGACATCTGGACTAGGTTCCGCACAAACAATTGTGCGTCCATTGCTGGTCGCCGTCTCTTGGCTAATAATCGCGCGCTGTTTTGCATCGATAAGCGCGACTTGAACGTCCCCGGCCGTATTGCCCTCAACATCGTATGTGCGAAAGATCGAATTGTGGTTTGCGCCACAACCCACTAGCAACAGAGTCACTATTATGGCGACTAAGCGCGACAGCATAACCCCCCCGACCATTTGTTATAGGCCTTCATAATTAAGCTCGTATTAGACGCTTGAGTCAAGGTTGCTACAACCTAATCGAGGGTTCGTGAAGAGGAGCGTATGACGCTTTCAATTGGAAAAGGAGATTTCCCTACACCACCTAAAACCCTTGCTCGACATGCAGATTCGAATAGGAGATCAGGCTACGAACGCATCGCCGCCAGCCGCCCAATGAAGGAAGCGAATGTGGTGTGAGGGATTACGCCTTGCCATCCCGCCCTTCAGTCCCCTACTCCACCCGATAGACCGCGACCAATTCCCCGCGGAACAGCGGGGCGAGGCCCATGGCGGTCAGGTCCTCTTCCTCGGGGAGGCGGTGGGGGTACATGACGACCATATAGTCGAACTTCCCGGACCATCCGGTGAGACGGGCCTCAATTTGCGGATTGACGCTGCGGCCGGCGGCAACGTCCTGCAACTCGGTAAAGGTCGGAACGAAGCCGCGCCAGTTGTAGGCTTCCTTGCCGGGCGCCGGCGTGATGGCGTGCTTGCCCGGGTCCATATGAATGACGGGTATGAGCACCGAACGCTCGATCACGCCCAGAGACAGCGAGTCATGCAGGTTCGGGGAGGACAGGAACGCGAAATTGCGCGCCGGCTCTTCTTTCCAGATGTCCCAGAGGGATTTGGACCCGACCGCATAGACCGGCAGCACGCGGCTTCCCGGCGCGACCTGCGAGAAAGCCTGCCGGATTTCCGCAACGTCCGCATCGTAAGCCCGTACCGTGGCGGCGAGCGCCCCATAGCGCACCAGGAGCAGCGGTGCGAGGAGAACGATGAGCCCGATCGCAGCCCGGCGCGACGGCAGCTTGAGATCCGTCCCCGCGATAAATGCGAAGGCCCCCACGACGATAAAGCGCACGTCCACAAAGCTCGTGGTCATCAACTGTGGCGGCGTCACGGCGAAGAGGATGAACAGCGAAACCACGGCGGCCGCCATCAGCGGCGCGGCTTTCAGCCATCCCTTGAACAACAGGAAGAGAAACAAGGCACCGAGCAGCCCCAAGGAGACCGCATCCAACAGGACTTCGTAATTCTGGAGCGGCACCAGCGCCCCCTTCACCTTGCCGCGCAGACCGCTGTACTTCATCCCCAGGCCGCCGCCCGACAGCGGGTTGGACAGGAACAGCGCCAGCGGAAGGACGAACTGAAAACCCAGAGCCGCCCAATTCGTCATGAGCTCCCTGAAGGTCGAGCGAACGGCACCGAATCCGGCGAAACGCGACAGCTCGTAGAACCCGATGATGATGCCGTAGGCAACAGCGGCGATCAGGTGACAGAAGTACAGCAACACAGCGAAGATCGCCCCAGCGAGGAGTCTGGGCCAGATGGCGCCTTCTCTCGTCCCTATCCAGAAGGCGGACGCCAGCAGCGCCAACCCCGCGCCGAGAGAGAAGTTGAGATAGCCCGCCACATAGGTGCCGTGGAACAGAAAGAACCCCGCGCAGAGAGGCCACCAGCTCCAGCGTCGGAACAGGACCCGGTGCAAAAAGGCAACGCCCGCCAGCTGAACCGCCAGGACCAGCCAGAGAAACACAGACCCCGAGAGCTGAAGCGGCAGGACCTTGGCGAGGATCGGAACGACGAGCTCCATGGCCAGGTTCGGCAAAGGGCTGAGCCCAAACCGGTAGTGCTCTGCCAGCACGCTGTTGTCGGGTGACTCCAGCTGAATGAAAATTCGCGCCAACTGGTTCGGATAGTTGCCGAAGAGCGGCAGTTCGCTACAGGCGATAATCACCGCAAGAGCGGCCAAGAGACAGGCGTAGGCCAGGATCAATGGCCCCGGGAGGATGCGTCCGCGACGCCGGGCAACGACGTCACCTGGCCCGGCTTCCGGAGGTCCCGGCACTTGGGGCTCGGCTGCATCCGACGGCGTCCTATCCGTCATGAGCTGTCCATCGGCAGAGACCAAGCGGCGCCGGCCGGGCCGCGAATACCCGCAGGCGTGACCGGGCCAACACATCGTTGTCCAAATTCAGGGCGGTGTCCGAGTTCAGGGCGACCATTTGTCCAGCCCAAGGAATGGCAGAGCTTCTACGCCAGGTTCTTAACACCGCATGCGGGTACGGGAACAGACTCTTACATTCAGATGTGCTGAAATGGCAGAAGTTCCGACCCGGCCACGCCGTGCTGCGGCGCGATGCCGCTTCGCCTCATCAGCAAAAGGGAAGCGCAGCACCCGCGGGACGGGTTCCTTCTTCTCGCTATTCGGTTTGCGCTTGAAGATCTGACGCGCCGAAGGATCGGGTTTCGCCGATGTTCAGGATCCAGGCGTTCTCCGCGCCATAGCCCTGCTCGTCCGCCGCCCGGCGGAAGCGGTCCGGCGCCTCGAAGGGGTCTTCGGGCGTCAGCATGACGGTGCCCCAGTGCATTCCGACCGCCTTGCTTGCACGCACGGCGCGGGCGATTTCCACCGCTTCCTCCGGTGTCGCATGGGATGATTTCATGATGATGCGGGGCTCGTAGGCACCGATGCCGATGAGCGCCAGGTCGAAGGGACCGAAACGCTCCCCGATCTCCGCAAAGACCTCGCCGCGCGCCGTATCGCCGGAAAACCAGACCTTCTCGCTCCCGGCGGCGATGGCGAAGCTGGCCCAGAGGGTCTTGTTGCGGTCGCCGAGGCCGCGTCCGGAGAAGTGCACGGCCGGCAAGGTGGTGATCTCAAGACCGTCAGAGGACCAGTCCTGCCACCAGTCGCGCTCCAACACTTTCGTGTAGCCGCGTTCGGTGAAGAACGGCCCGAGGCCGAGCGGCACGATGACCTGCGTTACGGCCTTGTGGGGATAGGCGTCGATTGTCGCGGCATCGAGATGGTCATAGTGATTGTGGCTGATCAACATGACGTCGGCCGGGGGCAGCGACTCCGCCGGGATGGCCGGCGCCACGAAGCGCTTTGGACCCAAGCCCAGAGGTCCCGCATTCTCGCCGAGGTAGGGATCGGTCAGGATCACCTTGCCGCCGATACGGATGATGAAGGCGGCGTGGCCCAACCAGGTCACACTCGGGTTGCCCGCGGCCGCAAGCTGAGAGGCGACTTCGTCCGGCCCCAGGGCAAAGCCCTCGGGCACCTCGGGCGCGGTCACGAAGAACATCTGATTGAAGAGAAAACTCACCATGTCGCCGAAAGTGGACTCGCGCGGCGGACTGCCCGGCGGGTTGCAGTATCCGCCGTCGGCAAGATGATGTTTCGGTGAACCGGCCTTCGTCATTTCCTGCGCTCCAACGCATGCCACCGTGGCGCCGCAGACCAGGACGACCGCCGCCAGGAACGCCATGCGTCCGCGTGCAACCTTTCCCGTCACGGCAAGCCCTCCCCTGAACGGCCGGCGGCCTCAATGAGGCTACAGAGAGACTATGTGTTGTCGAAATCCTGCAAGTCCAGGGCCCCTCGCGGATTTCCTGGGCACGAGCATCTAGAATGTTGTCCGCATTGGGTTTTCGGCTAGTCTGACCCTGGATCTTAAGGGAACCGGACCGATGGAGAGTTGGACAGGCGGAATGCCGGACGCGCGGAATGACGAGACGGCTGAGGCGCTGGCCCAATGGATTCTTCGCGAATTCGACGCCTACTACTCAGAATCGCGCGGCATCCCCGATCTGGCGCAACAAGCCTTCGAGAAACGTACGCCAGGCCAATCCCTGCTGCTCAGCCGCCGCCGGCTGTCTATCTACAGCGAGAGCGTCCACGCGCTGGCCCCGCAGATCGCCGCGCGTTACCCGCATCTGGCGGAGATCGAAAGCAACTGGCGCGATATCGAGGGGGCTTATCTGCCCCTGATCGCGGGGCGCTACGAGGCGGATCTGGCCTACGCCTATATCAACTCCGTACAACGCATGATCTACAAGGGCGAATGGCAGCCCGTCGCCTACGGCTTCGGCGCGGGCGAGAGCCTGCGCCCGGAGGACAGCGTCGCGGTCTATCGGGAATTCCCCGGCGGCGACAGCCTATCGCTCGAAACGGCTTTAGAGGTTCTCTCAATCCCGGGGTTTTCCGTCGCGTACCGCGACCAGAGCGAGGATGCCTATCTGACCGCGGAGCGCGTCAACGACTGGCTCGGCGCCGAGAAAAACCGCCTGCGTTCCGTCCGGGCCATTCAGATGATCGACGCCGGGTTCTACCGCAACCGCGGCGCCTATCTCGTCGGGCGCATCCTGCTGACCGATGGGGAGCTGGTGCCGCTGGTGATCGCGCTGCTCAACGACGAGGACGGCATCTACGTCGATGCCGTGCTGATCAGCGAGGCGGACTCGCATAACATCTTCAGTTCGACCCTGGCCAACTTCCATGTGACCCTACCCTACTATCACGAGCTGGCCGCCTTCCTGCACAGCATCATGCCCAACCGGGCGCTCGGCCTGCACTACTCGACCATCGGCTTCAATCACGTCGGCAAGGTTGCGGTGGTGAACGAATTGAAAGCGGAACTCAACGAGAGCGGCGAAAGCTTCGAAACCGCCGTCGGCTTTCGCGGGACGGTCGCGATCTGCTTCTCGGCCCCCTCCTCCGCCTATGTGCTGAAAGTCATCCGCGACACGCCGACGGCGCAGTACAAATGGGGCAGCTTCGACGGCGTCGAGACGGTGCTCGACAAGTACCGGCGCGTGCACGAGATCAACCGCACCGGCAGCATGTTGGATAACATCCTCTACTACAATCTGAGACTCCAACGCGATTGGTTCGACGAGGATCTGTGCGAGGAACTGCTGCGGGACGCGGGCGAATGCGTGACCCGCCAGGGCGACGCGCTCGTCTTCAAGCACCTCATCGCGCAGCCGAAGATGATCCCCCTGCCGAACTACCTGGAGACCGCGGCAACGGAAGACGCGGAGATCGTGGTCGAGAACCTGGGCCACTGCATCAAGAACAACGCCGCGGCCAACATCTTCAACAAGGATCTCGACGGCCGGAACTACGGCGTCAGCGCGCACCTGAAGGTCTACCTCTTCGACTACGACGCCTTGGAGCCTTTCACAGAGGTGAAGATCCGCACCAATCTGGACCGGGTGGACGGCGAAGAAGACATCCCGGACTGGTTCTTCGAGGACGGCGTGATCTTCCTGCCGGAAGAGCTGGAGTCCGGCCTGAGGATTCACGACCGCACGCTGGTGCGGCGCTTCCGCACCCTGCATCGGGACCTGCTGACGGTGAACTACTGGGAATCGCTTCAGGAGGATCTGCGACAGGATCTGGTGCCCAGCATCAGCGTCTATCCGGAAGAGTGCAGGTTGCTAAGACAGATCGAGCGGTTGGGCACGTATTACTAAGACAGCAGATACAGAGGACCCAACCAACCATACGGCGCCGGACCGGATACTTTGTCCGTTGCCGCCGAACTGCGGGGCAACGTGATCCTTAGGCTAATCAGAAATTAATTCCTAGGGCAAGGAGTGCGACGGATGCTACAGAGTACATCTCTCAAGGTCCTTACCGCGATCGCAGCTTTAATCATGAGGTCCTGTACGTCAAACATGGACCAATAGTCCAGAGAACCCGCAAATGGCTCACAATTGGAACAGAACAGGAGCGATCCTGGGCGGCATTAGTTTGGTCGTCGTCATTTCTCTTGGAGTGCTTCAGTACTGGGATTGGCTTTTTCCAAGCGCGAGGGTTGACGCTGAAATCGAGAACATCCAATGGAAAATTGGCGATGGCCGTCTTGGCAAAGGACCATACGCAATCTTGAAATTACAGGTATCGAACAACGGATCCGTCCCTATAAACATCACAAAACTTCTTACAAAGTTCGCACTCGGTTCCATCGAAGCCGATACACCAAACATCGACTGTGATACAGCGGGCTTCACTTGGATGGGAGTGCCGTGGGACACACTGTTGCGGGGGCCAGATTATGTCGAGGCTGTATCCATCGAAGTTACGCCAGGAAATCTCATTTCCGAAGTCGTGTTCTTTGAGCCAGCGGCGGTACTAAGCAAGCGTGAACGTGAAGATTGGTCACAATACGAGATCTTTGCCTGCTTGGAAGTGGTTGCTGTTGATGGCAGCATTGAGCGTCAAGAAAACCAGATTCCATTAGGATGGGTAAAGTTTGATGGCGACAGAATTCTTGATTTCGTCCGCTCGAACCAAAGCACAGGCAAGGTTAGCATATTTGATTGATTCGATGAGCGGCACTCCGCCCCGTCGAGCATTGGGACGTTCTTCAGACTATCCCTGAAAAAGCCGTTCATTCGAACTCAATGATATGATGGACGCCCGCAACAATCCGGTTGCACGGGCGTCCGGTACGAAGGCATGAAGCTCCTTAGCGCGGTTCGAAACGCAGCGGCGCGTCGTAGTCGACCGGTGTGGTGAGCCAGCCGCCTTCCCGCCGGGACCAATAGAGATCGTCGAGCCGGCGCGTCACCGGGCCGGCAACCCCCGACCCAATGGTCCCGCCGTCGACCTTGGTGATTGCGATTACACCGCCGCCGGTCGTCGAGATGAAGACCTCGTCGGCGCCGCGCAATTCGTCGGGCGGCACCGCGCGCTCGGTGACCCGAAGGTTGGTATCCGCCGCGAGCTTAATGACGGTGTCACGCGTCATCCCGTCGAGGCAGACGTCCTCGGGCGGGGTCGAGATTTCCCCATCCTTGACCGCGAAGATGTTGAACCCCGGCCCCTCCGCGATATTGCCGTCCCTGTCCACCACGGCGCAGGTTTCGGCGCCACGGTCGTAGCCCTCCATCAACGCCATCTGGAAGTCTAGCCAGTGATAGTGCTTGATCGTCGGATCGACGGTTTCCTTCGGCACGCGCTGGATAGACGAGATGTGCATCGAAAGCCCCTGATCCTTCTGCTCCGGCCGGGCAATCCAGACATAGGGAATGCAGAACATCCAAAAACGGTTCTTGGCGAGGCGAACGTCGCGGCTGCCGACCGGGGCCCGGCCGCGAGTCATCAACATCTGCACGTAGGCCTCGCGCAGGCCCGTCCGCCGCACCGCTTCCATCAGGATGGCGCGGACCACGTCGCCATCGTAAGGATTTTCCATTCTGAGCTTGCGCCAGTTGCGCTCGAATCGTGCGAGGTGATCGTCGAGCCGGAAAAAGGACCCGTGAAACACGGAAACGGTGTCCTGCACGGCGTCCGACCGCAGAAAGCCCCAGTCGAGCATCGGCACGCGGGCTTCTTCGATGGGGACGAACCGGTCGTCGCAGAAAGCAATGCCATCGGCATAGGGATTGGGGTCCGTCATGAGAAGCCTTTTCGATGGGCCGGCGCGTTGAGCGCAGGGACGTCTCGCTGTCTTCGGGGTTCTGGTGTAACACGCGATCCGCTATTCCGTCCCCTTCTTCGACTGGGCTTCGGCGTCTTGCAGCCAGGGCTGCATGTCCAAGTCGCGGTAGAGCGCCATCGCACGTTCCAGCGACTCCTCGGCGTCTTGATCGCGTCCTTGCTGCGCGTACACTCGTCCGAGCCCGAAATGGCAGTGCGCGATCAGCGGGCGCATGCCATGAGCCTCCGCGATGCCCAGCGCCTTTTCGAAGTGCTTCTTCGCAGCATCGCCATCCGGGGGATCGGACCGGAGCGCGATCTCACCCAATAAACGAAGCCCGTATGCCTCGTGTCCCTGTTCCTCGCGCTTGCGCGTCAAGGCAACCGCGCGTTCCGTTGCCTCCCGCGCCGCTTCGATGTCGCCGGACAGAAACAGCGCTTCTCCCAATTGCACGGCGACGAGCGAGCGGAAGAGACCGAGGCCCATGGACTCATAATCGGATACCGCTTGGCGCAGCAGCGCGACCCCCTTCTCCGTATCGCCTGCGAGCGCGCAGGCGTGACCCAGAAAGCCCATGATGAAGGGCGAAAGATAGGTGAGGCTCCACTCGCGGATCAGGGCATAGGCCGATTCGAGCGTTTCCACCGCCCGGTCGAAATCGCCCTTCACGGCGTAGAAGTATCCGAGATCGTAGTAGATGTGCGCCAAGTTGAAGGGATGCCCGACCTCCTTGGCGATCTGCAATGCCACTTCACCGTGGCGGGCCGCTTCCTCGAACTCGCCGCGCTCGGCCAAGGCCCACACCAGCCAGGAGCGGCCGACGACCGCCGGAACGAAGGGCAAACCGCAGCGTTGATGGCTAAGCTCGCCCTCGAGCGGATCGACAACCTTGTGGAAATAGACTTCGGCGCCACGGCAATCCCCTGAAGTGACCAGGGCGCAGCCGAGATAGAAATTCGCGCCGATCTCCAGGGAGAGGTCCTGAGGATCACGGTTGACGAGCAAGGCATTCTTGGCTGACGCGCGCGCCAGCTCGGACTGGCCAAGCTGCCAGAAGCTGGCGCTTCTGAATACCGAGATCCAGCCGGTCCGTGCCGGATCGCCGAGCTTTTCCGCCAACGCCTCGGCATCCTGCAGGTTGGTCAGAATCTCCTCGAAGGCACCGATCGACCAAAGCGCATTGCGCAGTTCGAAGCGCAGGTCGATGGCCCTTTCCAACGATTCCCGAGTCTCCGGCAAATAGCTGCCTGCAGCAAGCGCCCGCTCAAAATGGGCCACCGCTTCGCGTATGGCCGCCCGGTCCATCGCCCGGCTGCCCGCCTGCTGCGCGTAGGCGAACGCCTTGTCCCAAGCCTCGCCCTGAAACGCATGGTGAGCCAGCAGATCGACTTTCTCGCCCGGCTGGCTCAGGCTCTGGGCCTCCAGATATCCCAGGATCAGTTCATGCAACTGGCGACGACGGTCTTCGAGAATGGTGTTGTAGGCCGCGTCCTGAACCAGGGCATGCTTGAAGGTATAGAGCGTTTCCTGATCGTGGCCGCGCCGGAAAAGCAGTCCCGCCTGCACCAAGCGTTCAAGTGAGTCGGAAACGTCCCCGTAGGTCTTGTTGGTGACGGCCGCCAACCAGTCATGGGAAAACTCCCGTCCGAGGACCGCCCCAACCTGTGCGACGTCCTTGGCACTGCCAAGTCGGTCGAGACGCGCCACAAGCGACGACTGAAGCGTCGGGGGGATCGCCGTTTCGCCCCCTGTATCGCCGCCGGAGAGGTGACTTTCGATAACCGATTTGGTCAGTTCCTCGACGTACAGGGGCACACCTTCGGCGCGTGCAACAATGCCGTCCACCACGCCGTCCATGAGGCCCCCGCCGCCCACCGCACGGGCGATCTCGGCGGCGTGGAACTGTTCGAGCCTATTCAAGGCGACGCAGGATTGATGATCATGGTTCGGCCAGGTCGGCACGAACTCGGGCCTGTAGGTCACCAGGACGTAAGCCGTCCGCCCCGCAATTCGTGGCAAAATCTCGGCGACATAATCGCTCATCGAAGGATCGATCCAATGCGCATCTTCAACGACGAGCAGCAGCGGCTTGCGCTCGGTCAGGGCCAGGAGCTGGTCGATCAAGGCTTCGATGGTCCGATGTCTGAGCTGTTGCGGTGTCAGGTCGAGGGGGCCAAGACGATCTTCTCCGGATAGCGACAGCAGCGCTGCGAACAGCGGCAAGACGGCAGGATCGTTGCCGCCTGTCGGGACCAACAGGTCCTCCAGCTTATCCAGCTTCACCGATTCGGCGTCGTCGTCAGCGATGCCGGCGGCACGCCGCAACCGTTGAATGACGGGATGGAACGCACTGTTCGTATGATGCGGCGAGCACTGATAGTGAATATTGATATGCTTTTCGCCGGCGATGCTCCTGGCGAAGTCCTGCAGCATGCGGGACTTGCCGATCCCGGCCTCACCCGACATCAAGACGATCTGTCCCTGTCCGTTTTTCGCCAAGTCCCAGCGCTGTCGTAGAACAGAAAGTTCCTTTTCGCGCCCGACCAGGCGCACAAGGGTCCCGCCGTGCGCGGCTTCGAATCGGCTCTCCGCCGCGCCTTCGCCGGTGACGGCCCAAGCGTCGGCTCGATCCGCCGCACCTTCGGTGCGATTCTCCTCCAGTTCCGCGAGTGCGAAGGTCTTGCCCAACAGTTGCCGCGTGGAGCCGCTGATCACCACTTGGCCCGCTTCAGCCATTCGCAGCAACGCGGCCGCGCGTTCGGGAATCTCACTGGTAACCGTACCGACAACCGAGTCCGTTTCTCCGGACAGGTGACCGACAACCGCGTCTCCGGTCGCGATACCGACACGGGGCCGAAGCGTATCGACGCCCCGGTCCTGCAGGCTATCCACCGCCGCCACAGCTTCCAGGCCCGCCCGCACCGCGCGTTCCGCCTGATCCTCATAAGCACGCGGCCAGCCGAAGTAAGCGCAGACCGTCCCTGCAGGACACTCACCGACATAACCGCCGTAGCGCGTCACGGCATTCGCGGCCACGTCCCGCAGCCGCGACGCGATCTCGTCGGCCCCCTGGGCGTCGCGCGCAAGCCCAGTCGGTTCAAGGAGATCGCAGGACAGGACCGTCACCTGACGCTGCTCGGCCGGGCCTTCCTCCGCCCGCCGGGCCTGTGGCCCCGGATCTTCCGGCCCCTCGCCGTCCTGCCAAAAGGCCGCAGCCGCTTCGAGCAGAACCGGACGATGATCGGCGGAAACGCCGAGTTCCTTCAACTGCTCATCCCGCAAATAGGCAAGCGCCCGCAGATCTATGCCGTTTCGCTCGAAGGAGTCGGCATAGCGGCCCATCCCGAGGCATGCCAGCCATGGCCCAATTTCGTCGAACACCTTCATCCCCCAAACCAGCCGAACGCTATTATAGCAGATAGAGGCTCGGATTCAGATTCAACCCATTAGATGCTCGGGAAAGGTGACCACGGTCACACTCTCCCCTCATAACACGTGGACAGGGTGCGCCAGGCGCCCCACAATGGATGAATATCGGTTGCGCCGCGCGCTTCGGCGGGAGCGCAGATCCCGTGGGGATTGCGCGCGGTGTTCAGGGTGTTGTTGCAGGGTTGTCGTTGGGTCGTTATGGCGAAGATCGCCGACAGTCTGATCTCGCCGGTTCTCGTCGTTCTGGGATTCGTCTTGATGGCGACGCCGCTGGCCCTGTGGGTCGCCTGGACGGACACCATCCTGTTCGCGGTGCTGTTGACCGGTATCACCTCGGGCGTTCTTTACTGCGTTCTAATCCACTTCGAAAAGCCGGATGAAACGACGAGGTGCGGCGCCACGCAGCAGCCGTCACAAGGGTCCATTCCCGAGGGCCTGGTCGAAGAGCTTCAGGACCTGCACCCCTTCATCCATCATCACAGTCCCAGGGGGGACCCGCGTTTTCTGGCCGCTATGTCCCGTCTTCGGCGGTTCTTGGAGGGCTGACGGATCAGCTTGCAATCCGCCGCGCGCTATCTGCCAGTCGCCAATTCTGCGGAAGGAGGCGGAAGGCCCGCCCGAAAGAAATAACCCCGGCCAAGGCCGGGGCTAATTCACTGCCGCGGGACCGGCGGCAAATGCCGCCCGTCCTGCCTTGCGCGCAAAGCGCCTTACTTCATTTTTCTCTTGAAGTACTTGGTGGCCTCGTCCTTGAACGCCTTGCCGGCGGTGAAGCGCGGCTGAAGGGTCGCTGGCTTGGCTTTGAAGGTGGTCGGTTCGCCCGTGAAGGGATTGGTGCCCTTGCGTGCCTTGGTCGCCGCCTTGAAGCGCATCTTCAAACGACCGAGGTGGCCCAGCGGAACGCTGCCCGGGATGGTCTTCTTGGTGTCCTTAAGCGCAAGGTCGGAAACGACCGGCCATAGGACCTCCATAAGCCTGCTTGCATCTCTACGGCTGAATTCGCACCCCCAAGCGTCACCGAGTTCCTTGGTCAGGGCCGCAGAGTAGGCATCGGCAAGCTGGGTTTTCGTCACAGTCATGGCATTTCCTTCGTGTTTGACCAAAGAATTTCATTCAATAAAAACGGACATGGCAGATGACACCGGATTCCGCCAACCCCAAAAACAGGGAAAATCGAAAGAAAAACGCATTAGAGCGACAGGAATCCCCTTGATTCTAGGTGTTAACGAATCTCCGCACTGCTCCGAGGCGGCCAAACTCCGCAGAATTCCCGCTGGTCGGCGCGTCAGCAGTGCGCGGCCGAACGCTTCCCGGTAGCGCCCAAAATCCTTTGCAACCAAACGCTTGCGTTACCCTGAGCACTCCAGGGCGCGCACAATGCTCCCAGCCATAGCCTCGCTGCCCTCGGCTTGGAAAAGCAATCCGGCCCCTCCATCCGGAATGAATTCCGAACTCCCGTCGACGGCAGAGGCCACGATGGAGATTTAAGGGGCCACGACTTCCAGCAGAACGAACCAGAGGCCGGTCAGTTACCTGTCCGCCACGGACGCGGCGGGTTTGCCGGAGCCGCCGAGCAAGGTGACCGCCGTTACGAGAAGCGCGGCGCTGGTTACAAGAAGGGACGGCGCGAAACTCGACGTCATGTCGTAAAGGGCGCTGGCGAAGAGCGGTCCTGCCATTTGACCCGTGGCGAAGGCCGCCGTCATGACGGCGATATGGCGCATCACGTCCTCGGGAACCGCGACACGGTGCGCTTCCTGCAGGCCCGCCATGGTGATGATCATGAAGGTGCCGCCAACACAGAGCCCAGCGGCGATGATCGTCAGAATATGCGGAAGGAGCGCCGGCAACAGCAGGCCCGCCGCCATCACGGCATGTCCCACCGCCCAGATCTGCCGGTTCGAAAAGCGCTTCTGAAGACCGGCGGCGAGAATGGTTGAAACGAACGCCGCGGCACCAAAGACAGGCCAGCCCCAACCGAAGATCAGGGGAGACGGCACGATCTCGCGCGCCATGACGGGCAGATAGGTCGCCGGAATGATGTAACCGATCCCCATGACGCCGTACGCGGTCACGATGCGCCACTGCAGCGGGCTGCGCCCCGCGCCCTGCGTTGGCACCACCGCGCGCCGTGACGGCATTTCAGGGCCGATCTTCAGACTCACGGCCAAAAAGGCCAGCAGGGAAATGCCGCCCAGAATCTGCCAGGCGGCGGCACTGCCCAGCCCCTGCACCATGAAAAGAAGGCAGGCGAGTCCGGCAAAACAGATCCCGGCCCCGACGCCTGAAAAGACCCAACCTTGGTAATCCGCCCTGCCTTCCTCCGCCAAGCGCCTGACGTAGTAATTGCCGACCAGAACGAGAGTCCAGGCGCTGCAAAGACCGGTGAGCCAGCGCAGAAGCAGCCAGACCGTAAAGCTGTCCGTCACGCCCATACCCAGGGTCCCGACGACGATGGCCAGCAGGGAAAGCTGCAGCAGCAGCTTGGGCGGACAGGACACGCGCGAAACGACGACAGCGCCCAGCCAGTAACCGAGGAAATGAACGGAGGCGAGGAAGCCACCGCCGGTGATGGTCACCAGGCCGTCCTCCCGCATCATCGGCAGCAAAGGCGTGAAGGCGAAGCGCCCGATCCCCATTGCCAACGCAAGAGACACAAGGCCGACAAGGGCAATGCGAAGCAGTGAAGGTTGCGGCGGCATAGGGGACCTCCGGAGGCGGATACCGGGAAAGCTTGTAACGACGTTATCTCCCCTTATACATTTAGAAAAATGAATTATAATAATAGTTCTTTCTCATTTGGAGATACCAAATGAATGGCCTCGATTTGAGATCCCTCGAAATCTTTCGCACGGTCGCCGTCGAAGGTAGCGTGACGCGAGCGGCAGAGAAGCTGAACCGCGTTCAGTCGAACATCAGCACACGCGTCAAGCAGCTGGAACAGCAGCTCGATAGGACTCTTTTCCAACGCCAGAACCGGGGCCTCACCTTGACGCCGGACGGGCAACTGCTGTTGTCCTACGCCGAGCGGCTGCTCCGGCTTTCCGAAGAAGCCTCGAACGCTCTGAACGAAAGCGAACCGCGCGGGGTCTTCCGCATCGGCACGATGGAAAGCACCGCCGCCGCCCGCTTGCCGGCGGTTCTGTCGCGCTATCACAAACGCTATCCCGAAGTGACGGTCGAGCTGGAAACAGACACCGCGGGCGGCTTGACCGAGCGCCTCTTGAACTACGACATCGAAGCGGCCTTTATCGCCGAGCCCCTCGCAATTGAGACGATCTGTACAATCCCGGTTTTCTCGGAGAATCTGATCCTCATCGCGCCGGCAACCTATCCGCCGCTGAAGGACCTGGAAGAGCTCAGGGGCAAGACGATCGTCGCCTTCGAGCCGGGCTGCGCCTACCGGCGCTACCTGGAAGACTGGCTGACGGACTCCGGGATCGCCCCCGGCGGCTTCATGGCCATGGGATCCTATCTCGCGATCCTCGCCTGCGTATCGGCGGGCGCGGGCTTCGCCGTCGTGCCTCAAAGCGTCCTCGACACTGTTTCAACGAAAGCGAAGTTTCGGCGCTACCCTTTACCGGACCGAATGGCCCGGATCAAAACCCTGCTGTCCTGGCGCGCGGACTACCGTTCGGCAAAGCTGGATGCCTTGAAGGATTTTCTGCCGGAGCTCTAACTGCCTTTGGTATCGGTCGCCTGTCCCTTGACCCACCAGGCGTGCATGGCATGGAACATCTCTTCGAGTTCCAGGGCGCGTTGGGTTGCGGTGTATTCCACACGGGGCGGCACCTCGGGAAAGACCTCACGGTGCACGAGTCCGTCCCGCTCCAACGCACGGAGCTGATTCGTCAACATCGTCTGGGTGATGCCGGTGATCTGCCGCTTCAGCTCGTTGAACCGTTTCATGCCCTGAAAAATCAGAATCTGCAGAATGATTAGCTTCCACTTGCCGCCAATGAGCTGCGCAATGTCCGGCATGGGACAGGTGCCCTCGATAACGGGCGCAGTGCGCCCCTTTCCCTCTGCTGCCGTCTTGGTTTTGGTGTGCGAAGCGACCATCGCAATCCCTTCTTCTCCGCCAATAGTACATTTTCAATACTAAGTACGATAATTCTGCCTACTTGTGAATTGATACTGTGAACCGCATCTTCCTGCTATCCGCAACGACCGGCAAGGGAGACCCTGATGATCCCCGATCAGAATGAGACCAGAGAACGAATTCGCGCAGAGAACTACGCCAGAACGATCCGCGTCAACGCCAGTCTGGATGAAGCGTACCGCGCCCTGACGCAAGGCCACAGCGCCTGGTGGACTGCCTGCGAAGGTCGCTTCAGAAAGGCCGGAGACAGAATCAAATTCGCCTTCCCGCCCGCCGTTTCCTACTGGACTTTCGAGGCCGTGAAACTGGAGACCGGCGCGCGTGTCGAGCTGGAATGCGTGGAGGCCTATCACAAGATTTTGGATAAGCCCGGAGCACCGACGACGGAATGGCTGGGGTCCAGGGTTATCTGGCAGATCGAAACGATCGCGAAGAAAAACGGGGCGGCCATCCATTTCGAACACGATGGCCTGACGCCGAACCTTCACTGCTACGAGGTCTGCGAAGCGGGTTGGAATCTCTTTTTCGTCGACAGCCTGAAGACCTATCTCGACACGGGGGCCGGCAAGCCACATCGCGGGGGTTGAGGTCGTGTCATGACGATAGCGTTCGCCTCGTTCCACAATTTGTGATAGCCTAAACGATCTAGCGTGAAACTTCGATGAAGGCCCGGCGGCGAGCAGATGTCATGCTCGTCCTACCGCGCCGAGAGTCTTGGGCTGTCTAAATTAGCCCGAGCAAATAGACCTGTTCGGAACCGTCTGTTCCGGTGCCGCACAGGTGCGTGCCTCTCTTTGTCTTCAATCTGGAGCCGGGGGGTTTCACATGACCTTTGGAAAAATCATCGGCGGCATCGGCCTTGCGTTGGGCCTGGCCCTCGCTACGGCAGGATGCGAGACACTCGAACCGCCGCCGTCGGCGGCCGAAGACGCCAGTACAAACCTCTATTTCTCCGGCAAGAGCATAAATGCCGTAGAGATAGATGAACTACGCCGCGACCTCGGTGAACACATCGGCGCAAACCTTCTGGACGAAAAAGGGCGCATGGACGTCTCGACTCTCTTGGATCGTATGGACAAGGGCGAGATCAGCAAGGCGGCGGTTCAGAGCACCTACAAGGGCATCGGGGGATTCTACACGCGTCTCCTGACCCGCACGGCCGTAACGCTGAACTCGACCGCGCAGTATCCGAAATTCAGCGGCAAGATCCGGCGCTACGTCTACAATCGCTATGCCGGATCCGGCTACCTGGAAGTCGATACGCGGCTGGAGACTCTCCGCAACGGCGTGGTGACAAGAACGGATTTCTGGTGGTCCATCGCGGTGCTTCCGGGGACCTATGAAGTCTTTCAACGCGTCGAAGACCAGTTGGATGACCCCTTCCCTGACGCCCCGATCGGTGTGCCGGAAGAGGCATTGGACCCGGAAAACGAGTTCGGAATCTGGAAGCGTAACCTGAACCACAAACTCTTTGCCCAGGGCGACGGCATCGTCGTACTCGCAGTCACGCGGGATGGCATACTGCTGCCGGACGGGGACCCCGTCTATCAGTCGGATGCGGATAGCTGCATCGATATCCTGTTTGAGGGACCGCCGCCCGAACAGACCTTGCCGCAGCAGAGCGCTTATTGCCTGGGCCGCTGCGCGCATCCGATGATCGTAAATACCGGGATGTGACTTAGCAGTTTATCAGGCGGTGTCCGGTCAAGAGGCTCCGGGCCTCATCGAGGTCCCGGCCGGACAGGTCGACGGCAAAGGGCGCGCAAGCAGTGGCGATAAGGTCCCTTGCCGACGCTTCACGGCCGTCCGCAATCAGGGCCCGCGCCGCACTGAGTGCCGCGCGCAGTTCCAAGCTGCGCGCGCCCTGCCCCCGCGCGATATCCCCGGCACGCCGGAAGGAGTCCTGACCGTCGCCGCTTTGCGACTGGCACAGCAACTCTCCACGCACGCGCAGAATCTCGGCGTCGTAAAAGCCGACATCGTTGCGGTTCCCCGGTGCCTGCGCCTCTTCGAGCAGGGTCAACCCCGCCTGAGGCTGGCCGGCCCAGGCGCACATCTCCGCGTGCAAGGTGAGAATGTAGGGCTTGATCAGCCTGGCGCCCGTGCCTTCATAAACTTCGAGACCTTCCCGCAACAGGTCGATTCCCTCCTCCGGCTCGCCGAGGGCCGCCGTCGCCCATCCCTGGAGGACCGTCGCCCAACCGATCCAATAGGGGTAGAGCTGCTCCTGCGCCACTGCCAAAGCCGCCGATGCAGTATCGTGTACGGACGCCGGGTCGCGGCTGGCTTGCTGAACGGACCCTACGACGCAGCGCGCATAACAAAGGCTGAAAGGGTGCTGGAGCGCTTCAGCCAGCGTCAAGGCCGAGTCGCTCTCCCGCACGGACTGGCGCAGATCTCCGAGGAACCAGGACGCCCAAGCCGAGGCGCTGAGCCCGATGACGCCGGGGTCGGTGCCATGCATGAAAGCCTGCGCGTGGTGAAGCTGACGATCGTACAGGTCGTTGGCGCGCGCCAAGCTCTCGCGCGCGGCCGCGAACTCCCCGGCGAAGAGCGAGCACATGCCGACGGAACGGAAGCCGCCAAGCAGCAGCGACCGATCGTCATGTTCCATCGCAACGGCGAGCTCGCGGTCAGCCAGAACGCGGGCATCCGTGATGGCGCCGCGCAGGAAGTAGACATTTGCCAAACCCCGCGAGACAGCGAGGGTCTTCTGTACATCGTTGGTACGGTCGCCGATCTCTCGCGCGCGTATGTAATTCCGCTCGACCTCTGCCGCCGACCATCCTTTCACCGGGAGCAAGGACGCGCCCAGCGCGACTCTAATTTCGAACTCAGACTCATCCCGGGCCTTCGATTTCGGGAGGTGTTCAAGCTCCTGCAGTCCCTTCTCAAGGTTGGCAATCGCCTCGAAGTGCGCCGACCGTTCGCCCGCGCGTTGACCTGCACGCAACCAGTAGTCCGCCGAGCGTTCCGGCAATCCCGCGAACGACAGATGCCGGGCCACGACCTCCGGCGAGGCTTCCGCCTCCTCGGGAAAGTCCCGGAGAAGCACCTCCGCCGCGCGCCCATGAAAACGTTGGCGCTTCCCCTTCAGAAGGGTCGCATAGGCCGCATCGTGAATCAGCGCATGACGAAACGTGTAGACTGATTCCGGCGGTTCGCCGCGCTGCAGCAGCAGACCGGCTTCACGGATCTCCGCGATTGACCGCAGCAACGCGGCATCTTCAAATCGCCCGGCTTCTTTCAGGAAACGGTAGTGAAAACTCCGCCCGAGCGCTGCGGCTAGCTGCGCGACCTGTCCCGCCTCCCCCAACCTGTCGAGGCGTTCCAACAGGGAGGCTTGCAACGATTTTGGAATTTCCGCCGCGCTGTCGCCGCTCTTGAGCAGCGATTCCGTCAACTCCTCGACATAGAGGGGAACGCCCTCTGCCCGCGCGACGATCTCGGACACCGCTTGCTGCGGAAAGATGTCTCCGCTTATGGCGCGCACCATGTCTGCGCACTGCTGGTCCGGCAGGCCGCTCAGCGACAGGCGAACCATGTTGGACAGAACGGCCCAGGGCGGGTTGTATTCCGGCCGGTAGGTCACCAAGACGAGCGCCGAACTGTCTGCCGTCCGCAGCATGACTTCGCCCATCAGCGCTTCCGTTGTCGGATCGATCCACTGTGCATCCTCCAGCACAAGAAGCACGGTGCTTTGCCGGCTGAGGCTGAGGAATTGTTCAATCAACGCTGCAATCGTCCGCTTGCGCTTTTGACCCGGAGAGTGCTTGAGCGGGCCATAGCGGGCTTCGCCCTGCAACGACATAAGGTCCGCAAGCAAGGGCGCGGAATCCGCAACCGAAGAACCCGTGCCGTGCAGCAACGTTTCCAATTTGTCGAGGCAGGTGTCCTGGTCATCCCCGGTCACGAAACCGGCAGCGTGCTTGAGCTGCTGGATAACGGGATAGAGCGCGCTGCCGGTATGATACGGCGAGCACTGATAGCGCAATCGGGTGTAAGGCGCCTCGCCGATGGAATCGCAAAGGGCGGAGACCATGCGGGACTTTCCCATCCCGGGCTCCGCCGTTAACAGCACGATCTGTCCCTTGCCGTCCGTGGCCTGGAGCCAACGTTCCTTCATCAAGCCGAGTTCGTGACGCCGTCCGACAAACGGGGCGAGACGGCCGGCGTGCATGGCCTCGAAGCGACTCTCCGCTTCCCCCTCTCCGATGACCTGCCAAACCGGCACAGGGCTGGAAAATCCCTTAATCGCGTGATTTCCGTGCATCTCAAGCTCGAAAACCTTGCCGACCAAGCCACAGGTCTCACCGTCAATGGCAACCTGGCCCGGCGCCGCCAAGCCCTGCAGCCGCGCCGCGAGATTGGGCGTCGGGCCGACGACCGCATCCGTGTCGCGCCCAGCGTCGCCGACAAGATCACCCACCACGACCTGACCGGAGGCGATTCCGACACGCGCCTCTAGGCGGCTTCCACCGAAACCCTCGATTTGCGCGGCGCGGCGAATGGCTTCCAGTCCGGCCCAGACCGCGCGTTCCGCCTGATCCTCCTGAGCCCGGGGCCATCCAAAGTAGACGAGCACGCCATCGCCCAGGTACTTGGCGACATACCCTCCGAAACGCGCGGAGGCACGCGCCACCGCGTCCTGATAGCGCCGGATGACCGTGCGCAAGTCTTCAGGATCGAGTTGACCGGAAAGCTGCGTCGACCCGACGAGGTCGCAAAACAGGACCGTAAGCTGGCGACGCTCCGGCTCATGCGCTTCCGGCGCGACCGGCGGCGAGGACGCCTCGCCTCTGACCGGCGCTGCGTCGGCGGCGGACCGCTCCAGTTTCGAAATTTCCCGCAGCAGGCGCTTTCGGTCGCCCAACGCAGTAATGCCAAGCAGCGCGAGGTCCTCACCCGTTAACTCAGTGAGAACATCGAAATCGATCCTCTGCTCGGCAAATAACTCCGCGTATTCGCCAAGACCGACGTCTTCAAGCCATTTGTGAACAGCGCCCATGGTCTTTCTCTCCACAGGCCGAGTTCATAACTTTAACTAGAATAGCCCGGGGCGTCCAGAATCCCACCGCATACCGACCGATGCCGGCAGGCTCCACCCCAGCCATTGGAATGCCGCTGGCATCCCGTCATCCGCTGATGCAAAATCCGGTCGCGATTCGCAGACAAGGGGGAGTTGATGGATCAGGAGACGGCGCATAGGGAAGAAGTCCTAGAAGGCGGTTGCGACTGCGGCGAGGTGCGCTATGCCCTCCACGGCAAGCCGCTCTTCGTGCATTGCTGCCACTGCCGCTGGTGCCAGCGGGAATCCGGCTCCGCCTTTGCCCTCAACGCCATGATCGAGTCCGACCGCCTGCGCCTGCTCAAGGGAGAGCCGGAGGCAATCGACAATCCCTCGGCCAGCGGCAAGGGACAGACATTCCTGCGTTGCCCGGCCTGCAAGGTCGCGCTCTGGAGCCACTACGCGGGCGCCGGAGAGAAGGTGTCCTTCGTGCGCGTCGGCACCCTCGACACACCGGACGCCTGTCCGCCGGACATCCACATCTACACGGACTCGAAGCAACCCTGGGTGATCCTGCCGGACGACGTGCCGGCCATGCCCGAGTTCTATAGCCGCAAAGCGCAATGGCCCGAAGAGAGCCTGGCGCGACTGAAGGCGCTCTTGGCGCGTTAAGCCAAACGGCGGGTCAGCTAAACGGCAGGAGGAGCCCGACACGGGTGCGGCATCCCGCGCCTTGCCGCGTGATGACCAATCCCTAAGGTCGGGGCAGGCAAAACGAGACCGAGACTTCGGGAAAAAGAGGAGATCGATGGACAGCTTTACGCCCCTCTCCGCCCTTGCCGGCGGGGCACTGATCGGTTTGGCCGCGGTGGTATTGATGGCCCTGAACGGACGCATCGCCGGAATTTCTGGCATCCTGGGCGGCCTGGTGGGTCCGGACCGCGCCTGGCGCATAGCCTTTCTCGCCGGACTGCTCGGCGGACCACTGGCCGTGCAATTCCTCAGCGGCTGGAGCCCCGACATAGAGATCGCCGCATCCCTGCCCGAGATCATCCTGGCGGGTCTGCTGGTCGGCTTCGGCACCCGCCTCGGCAGCGGCTGCACCAGCGGGCACGGGGTCTGCGGTCTGGCCCGCCTGTCGCCACGCTCCCTCGTTGCAACGGGGACCTTCATGGCGGCCGGGGTGGCGGTCGTGTTTCTGCTGCGCCATGTGATCGGAGGATAAGGGCATGATTGCACGCGCGCTTGCCGCCCTCCTGGCCGGGCTTCTCTTCGGTGCCGGGCTCACGGTCTCGCAGATGATCAATCCCGCCAAGGTGCTCGGTTTTCTGGACCTCGGCGGCATCCCCGCGAACGCCTGGGACCCCAGCCTCGCCCTGGTCATGGCCGGTGCCCTCGCCATCACCGGCGTCGGCTTCGCTCTGGTCCTGCGGCGTCCGCGCCCCCTGTTGGCGCCGCGCTTCGCCCTGCCCGGCAAACGGGACATCGACGGCCGCCTGATCGCCGGGGCCGCTCTCTTCGGTCTGGGCTGGGGTCTGGCAGGCTACTGCCCCGGACCCGCGGTCGCCGCGCTGGCGCTCGGCGCGACCAAGACTCTGGTCTTCGTCGCGGCGATGATCGCGGGGATGGCGATCTATGAACTCTTCTTCGCGCGGCGCAACACTGCCCCGCCGGCAGGCATGCCGGAGCAAGGCGACGCCTAGAGCGATTCATCGGCAAATGGAGCCATTCTGACCGAGGCGTTTTGGCGCGACGGTCCGCCAGGCGACGGTCGAAGCGCCGTCAGCCCGCCATTTGCTGCGTCACGCAAACGGTATCGGGCATAACGGCACGGGCCGCCGGCAGGCGGACAGTGACTCTCGTGCCCTCTCCCACCGCGCTTTTGACATCGAGGTCACCGCCATGCTGACGGACCAGCTCCACCGCCAGGGGCAAGCCAAGTCCGGTCCCTTGGTAATCGCGATTGAGCTTGCCGTCGACCTGGCCGAACTTCGACAGGGCCTTCGGAATGTCTTCGGGCGCGATGCCGATCCCCCTGTCGCTGACTTCGAACAGAAAGCCGTCCTCAGTCGAAAACCGCGCCACCAGGCTTGCCGCACCGCCAGCGTTGCTGAACTTGATGGCGTTGTCCATGAGGTTGACCAAGATCTGCTTCAGCTTGCGCGCGTCGGCGCGAACGGCGGGCAGGTCGTCGGCTACTTCCAGGGAAACCGTCACCTCTTTCCTTGCGGCGCGCGGTTGCATCGCCCGCTCAACGGAGCCCAGGAGGAATGGCAGATCGACAGAGGATTCCTGGAGGCTGTCCATCTCGGACTCGATCTTCGATAGATCCAGGATTTCAGTAACGAGCTGAAGCAGGTGTTTTCCCGCTTCCTCAATGTCTCCGGCAAAACCTCGAACCTGTTCCTCGCTCAAGGATCCCAAGCAGTCGGAATTCATCATCTCGGAAAAGCCGATGATGGCGTTGAGCGGCGTCCGAAGCTCGTGACTCATCGTGGCCAGGAACTCCGATTTCGCGCGATTGGCGCTTTCAGCCGCCAATTTTGCCGTCAACAGCTCCTCTTGGGCGCGCCGCTCCGGACCGATGTCCCGCAATATGATGGCGTAGAGATTTCCATTCTCGGCCAGGCGCTTGGAAAGGGAGATGGCCGCCGGGAACTCCTCGCCATCCTTGCGCAAAGCCACTATGTCTTGCCGCTCGTCCATGCGTAGACTGGCCACCGATCCCATAGCGAAGGCCCGCACATACTGCCGGTGTCCTACGCGAAAGCGCTCGGGCATCAGACGCTCGATGCTCATGCCTATGGCTTCATCACCCTTGTAGCCGAACACCCGCTGGGCACCATGGCTGAACAGAATGATATTCATGTCGTCGTCGGCAAGGACGATCGCCTCTTCGGCGATTGTGAGGATTCCGGAAAGCATGGCGCGGCTGTTCCTGAGGGCGTCCTCAAGCGCCTGCTGTTCCGTGATGTCCTGCACGGTTCCGGTCATTCGTACGGGATTTCCGGCCGGATCGAGGTCCAGTTCTCCCTGCTCGTGCACAACGCGGACGGTATCGTCGGGCAAGACAATGCGATGCTTGATATCGTAAGGGGCGCCCTCCTCCACCGTGCGCCGGACCGATATCTCCACGAAAGCACGGTCCCCGGGATGAACGCGCTCCAGGAAGGCAGGATAGCTCGCCCCGAACTCTTGCGGCTTCAACCCAAAGATCCGGTAAATCTGATCCGACCAGGCAAGACCGTTTGTGGTGATGTCCCATTCCCAGCTGCCGACGCTGGCGATGCGCTGTGCCTTTTCCAGGCTCGTCTCGCTGAGCTCCAAGGCTGACTGCAGTGCCGTGGCTTCGGCCTCCCTTTCTTGCCACATGATCCGCTCGAAGCGGCCCAACAAGGTCAGGATCGCCACCATCATGGCGACCGCGAGCGCTGCCCGCACGACGTAACAGGAGACTCCGAACACGATCTCAAAGCGTTCTACGTTGAGAGTCGAAGCAGGAAAGAACTCGCCGGGACTCGAAAAGAGCTGCAGCAGGCCGTAAACGGCAAAACAGATGGCTGCCGTTTTAGACTTGCCGTTTCTCAACGCGCCTTTCGGACGGAGAGAGGTGTCGCTGAGCAAGGCATAGGCCGTGGCGAATGACGCCGGCAAACCGAAGGCAAGGCGGGTGAAGACTTCTAGTCCGATAATGTTGGGCGTGAGCCAGGCCACGAGACACCAAAGGGCGCCGACGCCGAGGAGCGCCGCTTGCATTTCTCTTGGCCGGCGTCCGCCGCCGCCAAAAGCGAACCCGAAGAGGCAAAGAAAGGAAAAGGCGCTGACCGCCAGGATCAGTTTCTGACTTGCGGCCTGTGGCGCGACGAGCCCCACGAGGGTGAGCCACTCAAACAAGCCATGCACGAGGCCAAAGGCGGAGAGATAAAAGAACCGCAGTCTGACCGACGACGCCGGGCAGGCCACGGCACGCACGGCGACCGCCAAGCCGAAAGAGAAGAACGCCAGGCCATAGATTGCCAAAATTGGCGGCAACGGCCCTATTTGGTCCATCGTCACCGTGCTCCGATACGATCAATTGCCGGCCGGTTTCACTGAGCCTTGCAAGATCCCGCTATTGTCGTACAGAAGCGTTAACCAATAATAACCTGGGCCTGCCGGTATTCCGTACCGATGCGGACCGCTCTCGGGTCCGGGTGGGCCTAGCAATAGCGCTCCGGCCCGATCCACTGCGCTTCGGAATAGCGATCGCCATGCGCCCAACCGACGGGCAGCACCTCCTCGATCCTGGCGACGTCCTCATCGGTCAAGGTCAGGTTGCCGCCGGCGACCAGTTCCTTGAAGTGCGCGACGGAGCGGGTTCCCGGAATGGCATGAACGTGTTTGCCGCGATGCAAAATCCAAGCGATGGCAAGGGCGGCCGCGCTGGTCCCCATGTCCCTGGCCAGCGCCCGGAAACCCTGCGCGATCCTGATGTTCGCCGAGAGATTGGGTTCCTGGAAGCGCGGATTCTGTTTCATGAAGCCCATGGTCTCGATCTCGGCGGCACCGTGCGGCCGGTCCGTCAGGAGGCCCCGGCCGACCGGCGAGAAAGCGACAAGCGCGGTGCCCAGGGCGTCCGTCGTCTGAATCAAACCCAGCTCGGGCCCGCGGACGGAAAGCGAATACTCCGACTGCACCGCGGCGACCGGATGCACCGCAACGGCGCGGCGCAGCGACGAGGGCGCGATCTCGGAGAATCCGAAGCGGCAGATCTTCCCTTCGCGGACCAGCCCCGCAAGCGTCTCCGTCACCTCTTCGATCGGAATCTCGGGGTCTCGCCGGTGAACATAGAACAGCTCGACACTGTCCAGCCCAAGCCGCTTGAGGCTGCCATCCAGTTCCGAGATCAAATGCCTTTTGCTGTTGTCGAACCGCCGGACGCCCGTTTCCGGATCGCGGGTGATGGCAGCCTTGGTGGCGACCTTGAAAAGCTCGTGTCTCTGCGCACCTTGCTTTGCCAGAAAACTGCCGACGACGCTTTCGCAGCCGCCCATGCCATAGACGTTGGCGATGTCGATATGGTCGATGCCGTTGTCGAGGGCGGCGGTCAGGACGGCATAGGAGTCTTCCTCTGTCGTCGGGCCATAGAAATCGCTGAACGACATGGCGCCGACCCCGACCGCCGACACAAGGGGGCCGTCTTGGCCCAAGGCACGCTTTTCCATCTTTCACCCTTTTCGTCATTTGCGGGACAGCGGGTATAGCCAATCGGGAACGATGGGTCACCCGTCCTTTTGCCGGTGCGCCGTCAGCCAAGAGTTCCGAAAAGCTCCAGCCGCCGCGGTTTCCACCGCCCGGTCTAGCGCAACATATCCATCAGGAAGTCGGCAACGGAACTCTTCAGATAGGAATTGCCTTGCCGCATCGCGGCGACCAAGTCCAAGGCCATCTGGGAGGTCATGGTCCCGCCAAAGTGTTGCAGGCTGCCGGCCTCCAAAGCCGCATATGCCATCGACCAGTTCGAGAAGCAACGGCGCTCAACCATTTCCCGAACCATCGCATGCACATTCTGGTGCCGGTTGTCCGTTTCAATTTCGTTGTACAGGCGCTTTGCAACACCCTCTGGCCCCTCAAGAAGCTGCAGGAACCGCTTGCCGTCGAACAGCAGGAAGCCCGTGACCTCGAGCCCTTGATTCTTGGCGCGCGCCTTCTGGAGCAACATCTCCAGATCTTCAGCCGACATCGTGGTGGCAACGTCGGAGCGATAGAAGATCTGCTCGATCATGCGTCCTCCAGAACCCGGTGCGTCAGGGGATACGAGTGACTACAGACAGAAGGCGATTAGCATCATAGCATGCCGCCGCTCGATTCCTGCCGTTAATCCACGGCAATGCCCGTTACGTATCAAAGGCCCCTTGAAGCCCCGCGCAAGACCGATTGACAACAACGCTGATGGCCACGGATCGGGAAGCCGCCTTTCTTTTCTAAGGAACCCGGTCTCCGAGGCTTTCGAGCCAAGCCTCCACCCGGCTGCGGTTCACGCCAAAGTCCCAATAGCCGGTGGTGGAGCGGCTGTAGACGGCAATGCTGGAACGCTCGGGGCCCAGCGGGATAACACGCGCGCTGATCAGGTCGACAAAGCCGAACAGCGCGGAAACCTGCTGCGCCTCGATACTCAGGCCATCATTGGCAATGGTGAGAACTTGCGCGCGTGGTTGGGCGCGGACAACGTCCATCCAGGCGCGCGCCAAGTCTTCCGCCGAAGCCTCGAATTGCGGCGCCAAGGCGTCGGCGTCCGGAAAGTCGGCGCTGTTTGGCGCAACCAGCCAGGTGTTGGGGCTGTCGGGCACTTCGAGGGAAGCCCAATTGAGGACGGTACTTGCGGATACGGCACTTTCGTTCTGGCGCTCGTTCGCAGTAGCGCAGGACGCAAGCGTCAGCGCAATGAGGAGCCAAAGAAGGGAGAGAACTCGAGAAATGCGATGCCAATCCGTTCTGCTCGAACCAGCCGTCTGAAGCGACAAGACCCGCGCCATCGGCGATAGCTCCATAACATTGCTGAAAGATCTAATGGTATTCTACGGTTTGCAGCGCTTTTGGTTCATCGCTGAAGAGCGGCACATCGTCTAAGTCCCCATTGTAAGCCCTCTAAGGCGAGGGACAGGGCCTTACCAGGTCCTCGCGTTCCGCCGCATGCAGCCGGATCAGGATACGGCGCGGCACGAAGCCGCGGACGATGCGGCGCACGTCGCGGTGGCTGACCAGTGGGTCGATGGGCGCGCGGGGATCGCGATGCAGCACCGACGTGCTGGAGAAGTCGAGAAAGCCCGCGTGCAAGGTGGTCGACGGAAAGCGCCAAACCAGCTCGTAGCGCAACGGTTCGCCCCCGCTCTTGGCCACCTGGCAGGTCTCGCGCGCCGGTCCGTACGCCGCTTCGAGCGCGTCCAGCAGTTCTTCGAAGGCCGCCGGTGTCGCCTGGCGCCGCCGCCGTTCCAGCAAAACCTGCTCAAGCCGGTCCGTCGCATGACTCATCTGAAAATAGGCGTTGAAGGCAAGACCGCCGACCTCCGTGCCAAGTTCGGCGTGATCCGCGTAAGCGCGTCCGTATTGCCAGCGCCCCGGCAATGCCGTTAGGCTTTCCGGCATGGCGGCCTGAAGCTCCTCAGCCGTCATGCCCCAGCGCGACTCCTTCCAGCCCGGAACGTCGGACGGCGCGGCAACGGCAGAATTTGCGGCGGCGTTTGCTGACAAGAGCCACAGAAGAAACAACAGGGTTCGGCACATGCGGAATGATAGCGTGCGGCCCAGACAAGGCACGCACGATCACCTCCCGCACGCGGATGTGAAAGGCGGTCTCAGCCTTGGTACGCCTCCGCCGTGAGGACGACATAGAGCTTCCGCACAGGTTCCTTGACGTCCCAGGTGCATTGGCAGCCCCGCGGCATCACGAAGCTGTCCCCGGCCCTATAGGTTTCCACCCCGCCGTCAGCATCGATGACGTCAATGTGCCCCTGAAGCAGATAGACGAATTCGTCATAGGGCGCGGCCGCGATGACATGCCGGTTCGGCTCGCACTCCCACACGCCGGCATCGAGCTGACCGGTCTGGTCCGCGTAATAGCTGCGGCCGCGTTCCTGCGGGTCGCCGGACTCGAGTGTCTCCGGAGGAATGTAGTCGGTGGGCTCGAGGCCGGACAGGGCTCCGCCTGTGGGAAGGCGGATACATTTGGAACTGCTCATCACGGATCTCCTTTGATCGGGGTCAGGGGTTGAACCTCAGTGCCATCGATCAGGCATCTCGGACTTGCGTCTGGCCATGAACTCCCGAAGGGCTTCATCGACAGCGGGATCCAGCGGCGGCGCCTGGTAGTCGGCCAGCATTTCCTTCCAGCGCGCGTGGGCGCGTTGTTCGATGTCTTGCGCTCCCTCCTCGAGCCACTGCTCATAGGGTCCGGTGTCGGCTAGTTCGGAGGACACGTTGGCGGTCTCGAAATGGGCGAGCGTGTGCGCCGTGCCGAGGAAGGTCTCGCCCGGCCCCGCTTCGCGGTAGGCCTCGGCCGCCAGTTGCTCGGTATCGACGGTGAGACCGTTCACAAGGCGGACCACCATGGCGCAGTGGTTGAGGTCCATGACGAATTTCTCGTAGCCCATGGTCAGGCCGCTCTCGAGCCAGCCCGCGGCATGGAAGATGAAGTTGGCGCCCGCCAGGACGCCGGACATCATTCCCGCGACGGATTCCTGCATGGCCTGCCCGTCCGCCCGTTTCGCCGCCGTCAAATGCCCGCCGCAGCGCAGCGGCAAGCCAAGCCGCCGGCAAAGCTGCGCGATGGCAAAGGTGGAGAGGTTGGCCTCCGGCGTGCCGAAGGTCGGCGCCCCGGTCTTGAGGTTCATGGTCGTCAGAAAGTTCCCGTAGACGACGGGCGCGCCCTTGCGGACGAGCTGGGTCAAGGCGATCCCCGCCAGCGCCTCGGCATGGGATTGCGCCAGGAGCGCCGGCTGCGTCACCGGTCCCATCGCGCCGCCGAGGATGAAGGGCGAGACGACGACGCTCTGGTTGGCGCGGGCATAGGCTCTGAGCGCGCCTGACATGACGTGGTCGTATACCAGAGGCGAGTTGACGTTGATGTTGCCCTGGATCACGCAAGTCTTCTCCAGGGCCGCTTCGCCAAAGACCAACCGCACCATGGAGATGGAATCCTCGGCGCGCTCCGGTGCCGTCACCGAACCCATGAAGGGCTTGGTCGAGTAGTGCAGGTGCGCATAGACCATGTCGAGATGACGCTTGTTGACCGGCAGGTCGACGGGCTCGCAGACCGTGCCGCCGGAATGCTGCAGCCACGGCGAGGCGTAAGCGAGCTTCACGAAGTTGCGGAAGTCCGCGATGGTCGCGTAGCGCCGGCCCCCCTCCAGGTCGGTGACGAAAGGCGGCCCATAGGCCGGCATCATCACGAGATGGTCGCCGCCCAACACAATCGACGAGGCCGGGTCGCGTCCCACCATGCGGAAGCTCGGCGGGGCCGTCGCACAGAGCGCACGCGCCATTCCGCTGTCGAAGCGGACCCGGCAGCCCGAGACGCTTGCCCCGGCCTCCCGGAACAGGCGCAACGCCTCATCGTCGCCGCGGAACTCGATGCCGATCTCCCGCAGGATCCAATCGGCCTGTTCCTCAAGGCGAACCAGAGCCTCCTCGTCCAGCAGGTCGTAGACAGGAATGCGCCGTGTCAGAACGGCGGGCGGCTTGACCCTGGATTGGGCCGCGCGCCGCGCCGTGCGGGCAGCGCGTCCGCCGCCCCGCCTCGCGGCGCTGTAGGACGGGGGCCTTCGAAGATCTGTCTTGAGGATCGGCATCGCGCTCAAGTCCGATCAAATTTCCTGGTCTCTCGCGGAACCTCGTCCTGTTCCCGCTCAACCGAAAGGATTTAGCTCACTGACAGATTTTGGCTCGAAGTCAGCCACACGAGCAAACCAAGTGATTTGCACAATCCGTTCAAATTTTTTATACGATTACCATGCGTTTCCGATCCTACGACGGCCTGCGTCTCTTCGAAGTGGTGGCCCGCCATCTGAGCTTCACGGCGGCGGCCGAGGAGCTGAATCTCACCAAGGGCGCGGTCAGCTATCAGATCAACCGGCTGGAAACGGACCTGGGCTTTACGGTCTTCGAGCGGCGTCCGCGGGGCATCGTCCTGACGGAAAGAGGCGCGAAACTGCGGCAGGCCAGCGCGGCCGCCTACCGCGCGCTCGACCGGGAGATCGCCAGCCTGCGGGAAGACGAGAGCGCACGCATCACCGTCGGGCTGTCGACCTATTTCGCCTCCCGCTGGCTGTCGCCCCGTCTCATGACTTTCATGGCCGACCACCCGCGCTTCGGGTTGCGGCTGCAGCCATTGGTCGACCTGATCGATCTGTGGGCGCACAACATCGACCTGGCCATTCGCTGGGGCAACGGCGACTGGTCGGACCTGGAAATCGAAAGACTGTTTCCCTGCCCTGCCTTTCCGACCGCCGGAACGGCCATCGTGGCGCGGATCGCCGAGGACGGCCTGGAACAGGTCCTCACCGAAGTCCCCTTGCTGCACGACCGCGACGGCAGCACCGCGTGGCGCGACTGGTGCGAGGCGGCGAACCTGCCCTATCGGCCGACGCGCGACGACCTCGTCATCCCCGACCCGAATGTCCGGGTACAAGCCGTAATCGACGGGCAAGGCGTCGCGCTCAACGACGATCTTGTGACCAGCGACATGACGGCCGGGAAGCTGCATCGCATATCGCCGGTCGCGCTCGACGACTACGGTTACTTCCTCGCCTATCCCATGGGGGCGCTGGACAATCCCGTGCTCGCAGCCTTCCGCGACTGGATTCTGGCGGAGGTTCGAAGCCCCTGATCGAAGTGAGAAGCCGCGCGCCGCGCGGCAACCTACAGCACCGGGCTCTCCACGATCGGCTGCGAGAGAATCCAAAGGCTGATCATTGTGTAGCCAACCATAAGTGCCGTCATAGGAATCTGACTGAGCGCCGCCGCACGCCGGGTCTCGAACAGCCGGAGGGCCATTGCGTGGCCAAGCAGGACCGCAATGACATGTCCCAATACGATCGAGGACACGGCGACGTACCAGGTTGTCCTGGCGTTCACGACTGAGATGTCCATCGTGTAGTGCGCGGTGCCGAAGATGTTCCAGCCGAGGCCGAAAGGGTCTGAGATCAACGGAATGATAAGCTGCCCTGCAAGCAGCAGGAAGGAGTAGTAGTGCGCCAGATGATAGGCAATCGCGATCGGCACAAGCGAAAAGACGAAAGCGCGGGCGACCTGCAGGGTGGAACGCGGAGACCCCGCCATGGTCCCAATCCAGCGGCAGAAGATCAGGTAGATCCCGAGGAAAATAAGTGGAGTGATCAAGAGGCCGCAGGTCTTGAACAGGGCCAAGAGGTCCAGGCCGACCTCCCGAAGTGTGAGAAGCACCGGCCGCAGCGTCATGTCGGTGACGATCCAATTGAGAATGGCGCCCCAAGCCGGCGTTTCCAGAAAACCATCGAAGGTGACCGTCGACAGCATGAGGATCACGAAGACCATGAGGGCCACTGAAACGCTACGATCCTCCAGCAGACCCTGCCCGAAGATCCGCAAACGCAGCCTATCGGATCGGAACTGCAGGGGCGCAAAACGACCGAGCACGGCAAAAGCCACGGAGAAGACCTCCCCATGGGAACACCAAGTCCTGGCGCCGAACAATGCACCGCCGAGAAACAGTAGGATCGTGTAGGCAAGGATCAGGGCACCCAAAGTGCGGGGATCATCGCCCGCGTCGGAAACCAGCTCGATCCATGCAAAGAGGAGAAACAGGGCGACGGCCGGCCAATGGTCCAATCCCGCCGGATAGGCGACGCGCCTCCGAAAGCCGCAGCGTTCAAGCAGCCCATCCTGCGCCCGGAGAAGCACCCGCCAAGGACTGAGCCAAGGCCAAGCGTCAGTGACCAGGGCCGCGACGTACACAAAGCCGACCCACCAGATCACCCAGACGAAAGGCGGTGCGAAGTTTCTGGTCGGGCTGTCGTGCCCGAACAGGGCCGTGGCCAGGACCAGAAGGAACAGGCAAAGCCCAAGGCCACTCAAGAACATGCGTGCGGCCGCCACCACGGCGCCCATCAGAGGACCGGCGCGCAGGTCGACATTCCAGCGGCTCCGTCCGAGATAACCCGGCCGGAACAGAACGATGGAAGCCACGAAAGTCAGCAACACGACGAGACCGGAACCGAGGAGGTATATGTCGAGCGGCAGCGGCAAATCGTAACGGGCGCCGAAAGCGTGCGCATGCGCGGTTGCCGAGTACAGCAGTCCGCAAGCGAGCGGCACGCCGAAACGCCAGAGCGCGCAACAGCGCCTCATCGAGGGTGGACTTCGAGATAGAGAAGCGGCGTGTGACCGTGCGCTTGACCCATCTCGGCGCCAAAGCCGTGGTGGCTGATGGGAAAACGCCCCGTCGCATCTGCGTCGAACGCCATGCTCACGGTGCCGCCCCCCGGAACCTGCACTGCAATTTCGTATCCGTGGAGATGAAGTTCGACGTCTTCGTCAGACGACCAGCGAAGTTCGACGCTATCGCCTTCGGTCACGCGGAGAGTTTTCTCTGTCAGCAGGACTTTACGGTCCGCTATTTCGATCTCCAAGACCGCCGCATCCTGCCCGTATGCCGCGACGCTGCTCAGCAGCCATACCCCGAATACGAGAGAACGCCACATTACGATACCTTTCGTATGCAAAATGCTGTAGAATTATGCGCAAGCAGCAAGAGAATTGAAACGTCCATTGTAGAGCGCCGATCATCCCGGTCGCCGCCTGCAAGTGACGGCTCGTGCGACAGGGAGATCAGAAAATGCAGCTTTGCCGATTTATTGCTGCGGCTGCTTTTGTGGCGGTTCTACTGTCCCAAAGCAGCCAGGCCGAGATCCTCGCAATGATGAACTACGAGAGCAAAACAGAGGATTCCTTGAAGGCTCTTAAGCTGAGCGGACCGACCGAGCGACGCGAGGGCATTGCGGTCATCGATGTTGATCCGGAGTCAGAGAATTTCGGCCGCATCCTGATGGATATTCCGATGCCACCGGACCAAATCGTCCATCACCTGTTCTATGACCGGACAATGTCGAAGGCCTATATCACGGCCCTGGGGCAACCTCCGCTGCAAGTCATGGATATGCAGCGCTTCCCCTATCGTATCAAAACGATCGACACGCCGGGCTGCGAGATGGGTGAGGACGTCATATTAGACGAGACGAATACCCGCTGGTTCCTGACATGCATGAACTCGGCCAACGTTTTCGTGGGGGACGTGGTCACCGACGAGGTCATCAAAGTCGTCGACCTGCCCGGCACCTATCCGCATGGGCTTGGCGTCAACGATGCGTCGAACCGAGTTCTGGTGACCAGCACGGTGAGCGGGGACCTTTCCGATCCCGACGAGATCGTAACGATCCTAGACGCGACGACGTATGAGAACCTGGGAACCAAGCGGCTGTCGATGAAGGAAGGCAAGTCCGGCGAGGCACCGGTCGAAGTTCTCTTCGCGCCAGGCGCCAATCCGCCGGTCGCTTATGTCACCAACATGTTCGGCGGTACCCTTTGGACCCTGACGTGGAATGCCGGCACCAACGATTTCGACACGGAGCAGGTCTTTGACTTCGGTTCTCTGGAAGCGGGCGTGGCGCTCGAAATGTACTTCAACGACGCGATGGACCGGTTCTACGTCACAACCGCCAAGCCGGGAGAGCTGCATGTCTTCGATGTCAGCGAGAACATTGGAAAGCCGCAGCACCTGAAGCGGATCAAGACCGCGGGCGGTGCACACCATGTCGCGATCACCAAGGACGAGCGCTATGCCTTTGTGCAGAACGCGTTGCTGAACCTGCCGGGCTTGAGTGAGGGATCGATCAAGGTCGTCGACCTGAAATCCGAAGAGGTGGTCGCCAGCGTCGATACGCTCGTGAACATGGGCCTGCATGCGAACAGCATCGTTCTGCTGCCGGAGTGGAACAGCTTCGCGGGCCATTGAGCAGGGCCCCTGCGCAAAGGGACCGAGATTCGCGGGCCGAGTAGGCCTAAAGCGGTGACGAACGGACTTGGGGGCCGGACCTAACGTGCTGCGTCCGGCAGCAGCACGATACTGCGGGCCAGATCGGACTGCAGACGTTCCGGCGCGTACCACTTCGACAAGACATGTTTCGAGCCGAGATCCGGGTTACGGGCGATGAACTCCTCGTAGGTCCCGTGTTCCGTGGTCGCCATGCGCTCGGCGATCAAGCTCATGTAGGCGAAGGTTATGGTCGCGTTGAACTTGCCGACCGCCCCCGCTTTGTCCGCGATGTCCCGGATGTTGTCGGCGTACCTGGCCGCCGCTTCCATGAAGTCGTACTTGCGCAGCATCTCATAGGCGACGGCCACGTGGTGGAGATGGCGGAAGCCGCCGGGATCGAGATCGCGCGCCTCGAAAGACCGCAGGAGTTCAGCCTGATCTCCGCTCATTTCTTCCGCCCCGTCTGCTTGCCCGGTTCTTGAGCGCTTTCCCGCAGGTTGTGGCTGTCGGAGGCATCGAGATCGAGGCCGTAGACCGCCTTCAACTGCGCGATCTTCTCCAGCGACTCCTTTGAAAAGGGCAGCTTGTTGTCGAAGCAGTGCAAGGTCATGCCCTCCAACAGATCGCCGAGCGAAATGTCGTAGTACTCCGCCAGCCCCTTTAGGACCTTGAGCATCCGCTTCTCGATGCGGACGCCAGTCTGCACACGCTCAACAACCTTTTCCATGATTGTTATCTAGGTACCATTGTACCTATTGTCAAGACTCCGACAATGGAGCCTAAGGCGCTAGGTCCCGACGATCAGCGGCGCGGTCAGCCGCTGCAGGGTGGCAAGAGCACTGAGCGCGGTGATCTTGCCGGTCGCTGGGTTCTCCTCCGACGGCACGTTCTGGATGGTCATGGTGAAGTTCGAGGCTTCGGCCTCCACGGTGACCTTATGAGTGTTGTGTTTGACGGTTGGGTCGGCCCAGATCTCGACCGTCGTCCTGTCCGGGCCGATGCCCGCCAACCCCAAGGCCGCCCCGACATTGACGTTGGCGGGGAAGCCCTTGGCGGCTTCGCGCGCCGTGCCGGAGAAGACCTTGAGCGGCTCGGTGACCGCATCGAGATCGACGCCGGTGGCCCCGATATGCGGCGCCCCTTTCAGGCCACGCGGCGGCTTCCGGGTCTCCAGCTTGACGCTGGAAACGGGGCCTTGTGCCGCTGCCTTGACGGCATCCAGACCGATGATGGCGCCAGTCGGCACCATGATGCGGGCCCCAGTCGCCCGCGCCTGGTCGACAAGCAGCGGCCTGTCCAGCAGAGCCCCGACGGAGAGCGGAATGAAGATGCAGCCGTTTTCGATGGCCGAGGCGGCGAGACCGTCGAAAACGGCCTTCGGCGCGGTTTCCAGCACCACATCACAGTGACGCCCAATGTCGTCGATGGGCACGATCTCCGGTATATGCCGGAACTTGGATATGTTGCCTTGCGCCTTCGCCTCATCGCGGGCCGAAACGGCGGAGACAATCATGTCACCGGCCTCGCCCGCGTCGACCCGGCGCGCGACCGCGAGGCCGATGGTGCCCAATCCCGCTACGCCAAGACGCAAGGGCGCCGCGCCCGCTTTGCCGTCCGTCATACCTGCCGCTCCCATTATACGAATCCGTGTTCGCCCGACCCGCCCAGCTAACATTGACAGGGGGTCTTTAGAAGGTACTGTTTCCTCAGCAACCTAAAAGACTTAGATAAAACTTAGTAGCGACAAAGGGAGATTTTTCATGCGTCTGGCCCAGTCTCTGTTGGGCGGCATCGCGCTGCTCGGAGCTTCGTTCGGAATGTCGGCCGGAATGTCGACACCGGCGCAAGCTGCCGATCTGTCTTGCTCCACCGCCAAGCTGATTGTTCCGTGGAAGGCCGGTGGCGGCACCCACATCATCTTCTCGCAGATGGAAAAGACCATCCAGGAGATGGATGTTCCAACCAAACTACAAGTCGTCACGGTGCCCGGCCAAGGCGGCAACAAGGGCGCCAAGGAAGCGCGCAAGGCGAAGGCCGACGGCTGCACACTCTTCGCGATCCATCAAAGCGCCATCGTCAGCTACCTCAGCGGCCGGGTCGACTTCACCTGGGACGGTTTCGACATGGTCGCGCAGGTCACCTCGACGCCGGAAATCATGGGCGCCTCGGGCAAGGTGTCCTGGAACAACCTGGATGAGCTGATCAAGGCAGCCACCGACGAACCCGAATCCATCGAATTGGGCGCAACCTTCGGTTCGACCAGCCAGTTCATGTGGCTGCTGTTCGAGGACCTGACCGGGGCCAAGTTCAAGTACATTCCCTTCGACGGCACCAAGGAACGCGTCACGGCGCTGCTCGCCGATACCATCAAGCTGGGCACCATCAACGTCCCGACCGCCAAGAAGCACCTGGCGACCGGTGACCTGAAAGCCTTCGGCATCGCGGCGGACGAGCGCTCGCCCCTGCTGCCCGATCTGCCCACGCTAAAGGAACTCGGCGTGGACATGACCTACTCCCTGGATCGCGGGATCGTGGCACCCAAGGGCACGCCGAAGGAAGCCATCGATTACTGGGCCGGTGTGATCCAGAAGGCCGCCGAGAACGCGGAGTTCCGTTCCTCCCTCGAGGCGAAGGGCACGCTGATCAAGTATCGCAATGCCGAGGACTACGCCGCATGGTTCAAGGATGAGTACGACGCGCACGAGAAGGTCGCGATCAAGATCGGCATGTTCAAGAAGTAGGCCGTAAACGCCAAGCGGGCCGGATCCGTTAAGGTATCCGGCCCAAGCTTGCGGTTGCGGTCCCTGCAACTCCGACCGGATTGAAACGACAGTGCGTTCCCTCAATCGGGATACCGTGATCGCGCTTCTGCTGCTGGTCTTCTGCGGCCTGCTGGCCTGGTCGTCACTGCACATCCGGCAGCCGGACTACGGGACGCTGAAGCCTTCGACCTGGCCGCAGATCGTCGTCGGCGTACTGGCCTTCTTCAGCGTCATCTATTTCTTTCAGTCGGTGATCCGCGGGGCCGACAAGGATGCCGCGGCGGAACCGCGCGCACCCGGCCTGACCGGCTGGCTCGGCCATTACCGCAACCCCATCATCTGCTTCATCATCTACACGATCTTCCTGGCGAGCCTGCCGTGGCTCGGCGCGCTGATCGGCGGGGTGCTGCTGGTCTTCGCCCTGCTCACGGTGCTCGGGGGCTGGAGCCCGCGGGACCTAATGAAGCACGCCATCTTTGCTGTGGTGTCCATGGGCTTCATGTGGACTCTCTTCACCTTCGGACTGCGGGTCATCCTGCCCGAGGGCGAGATCTTCTCCATACGCTGAGGACCCCGAGCCCACACCATGGAAACCCTCCTGACCGCTTTCGCCGAAATCGCCACGCTGCAGACGCTGGCGTTGATGTGCATCGGCGCCATCGCCGGGCTGCTGGCGGGAGCCATTCCCGGGTTCACCATCGCCATGGCGGTGGTGCTCACCCTGCCCTTCACCTTCTCCATGAGCGCCTCGCAGGGGATCGCCACGATGATCGGCGTCTTCGTCGGCGGCCTTTCCGGCGGTCTGATGTCGGGCATTCTGATCGGCATACCGGGGACTCCCTCCTCGGTCGCCACGACCTTCGACGGATTCCCCATGGCGCGCGGCGGGCGGCCCGGGCTTGCCCTGGGGCTCGGCGTCTGGTCGTCGTTCTTCGGCGGCATCATCTCCGCCATCTGCCTGATGGCCATCGCGCCGCAACTCGCGCGCATCGGACTGGAGTTCCAGCCCTGGGACTACTTCGCGCTGGTGTTCTTCGCGCTCACCATAACGGCGAGTCTGGCGGGCACGAACCTCATCAAGGGCCTGATCGCTGGCGCCCTCGGCCTGCTGATCGCGACCGTCGGCGAGGAAGACATTAACGGCGTCTCGCGTTTCGACTTCGGGTCGGAGTTTCTGCAGGAGGGTTTCGCGTTCCTGCCGGTGCTGATCGGGCTGTTCGCTTTCAGCCAGTTGATGACGGACATCCGCGATCCCAAGGAAGCGCGCCGCGCCCTGACCCAGACCGGCAAGTTCGACATCCGCATCGAGCACTTCAAGGCCGCGAAGATCGTCCTGTTGCGCTGGGGGAACCTGGTGCGCTCCTCCATCATCGGGATCTTCACCGGCATCCTGCCGGCGGCGGGTTCGACGATTTCCAACATCCTTGCTTACGACCAGGCTAAGAAAGCCTCCAAGGCGCCGGACGAGTTCGGCAAGGGCACGGAAGACGGCATCATCGCGCCGGAGGCCGCCAACAACGCCACCGCCGGCGGCTCCCTCATCACCATGATGGCGCTTGGCATTCCCGGCGACATCGTCACCGCCGTGATGCTGGGCGCGCTGCTGATCCACGACGTTGTGCCGAGTCCCAGCTTCATCAGCGAAGCCCCGGTGCTCGCCTACTCCATCTTCATCGCCTTCTTCTTCGCGAACTTCCTGGTGCTGGGCCTGCAATCGATCGCACTGAAACTCTTCGTGCTGGTCACGCGAGTGCAGATGTACCTGCTGGCCGGGATCATCCTTGCCTACTGCGGCATCGGCGTCTTCGCGCTGAACAACATCGTCAACGACATGTGGACACTGCTGATCTTCGGCGTCATCGGCTATGTCATGCGCAACCTCGGCTTCCCGCTGGCGCCGATGATCCTCGGGGTCGTGCTGGGCCCCATCGCGGAGCGCTGGCTGGCCCGCGCGCTTGCCATCTCCACCGACCCCAGCAACTTCGTCACCCATCCCTGGTCGGTGTTCTTCCTGACCCTCAGCGTCTTTTCCATGGTCTTCGGGCTTTACCAGCGCGACCGCGGCAAGAAGGTCTGGACGCTGTACTTCATGCCGCTCCTGGCGCTGGCGCTCGCCCCCGCCCTCATCATGATGGACGGCGTGGTGCGGACCGGCATCGGCGGTATCCTGATCGCCCTCGGCCTCTACGGCCTCTTCCGGGCCCAGCGGGCCGCACCAGCCCTCCGGGCCAAGATCGCGGGAGACGGTTCGGCATGAGCCTGCCGGTCATCGCGATCCTGATGCCGGGCGACATGGGACACGGCGTCGGCGCCGCTCTCACGACGGCGGGCCATCGCGTTCTCACCTGCCTTGCCGGGCGCAGCGCGGCCACGCAGGCGCTGGCCGAGAAAGCAGGCATGGAAGACTCCGGCACGCTTGCGACGCTGGTCCGGGAGGCGGACCTGATCCTCTCCATCTTGCCCCCCGCCGCCGCCGTCGGTCTGGCCGGTGAGGTCGCGGCAGCGATGAAGGAAACCGGCGCTACGCCTGTCTATGCCGACTGCAACGCGGTCTCGCCCGCGACCGTGCGGGACGCCGCCGCGCGAGTGACGGCGGCGGGAGCGTCCTTCGTCGACGCGGGGATTATCGGTCCGGCGCCCGGCAAAGGCGGCGCCACGCGGTTCTATGTCTCGGGGCCCGACACCTCGGCCCTGGAGGGCCTGAACGGCAGAGGCTTCGAGGTCATCCCGCTGGGCGGGGAGATCGGCCGCGCCTCCGCCATGAAGATGGCCTACGCGGCGCTGACCAAAGGCACCTGGACGCTGCAGACCGCCGTGCTGATCGCCGCCGAACGCCTGGGCCTGACCGAGGAACTGACGGAGGAGTTCGCGTTTAGCCAGAAGGCGGCGCTGGAGGCCATGCGCCAGCGCGTGCCGCGCCTGCCGGCGGATTCCGAGCGCTGGATCGGCGAAATGGAGGAGATTGCCGCCACCTTCGCCGACGCGGGGGTGACGCCGAAGTTTCACGAGGGCGCCGCCGACATCTTCCGCATCCTGGCGCAGACGCCCTTTGCCAGCGAGACCCGCGAGACGATGGACCGCGGCCGCACCCTGGAAGACGCGCTGAAGGTCTACGCGAAGGTCGAGCCCGGCAGATCCTAGACGAGCTAATCAGCTCAAGCTGGCCTGGCTGAAGCGAATGGCGGTTCTGACGGCCTGCTCGGGCGTCATCCGTTCGGGATTGAGGCAACACTCCAGCCAAAGACCATCCGCGACCGCGATGATGCCGCTGGCCATCTCCTTCGCGTCCGCGCGCGACCCCAAGTGCCTCTCAATCAGACCGACGAAGAAGGCTTGAAAAGCGGAGTAGCTCTCCTCCTGAATCTTCGCAATTTCCGGGTTCGTCAGCACAAGGCCCCAGAACGCAACCATGATGCGCATCCGGCGCGGGTCGCTCAGATTCTCGGGAAAGAACGCCCGGATCGCCCGTTCCAACGCCTGATCGATATCGGCGCCGTCTTCGACGCTTACGTCAGCCATGCGTTGCAGAGCGAGCGAATTGATGTGCCGGTAGGATTCGATCAGGAGGTTGTCCTTGTCGTCGAAGTGATGCCGGACCAGCCCGGCGGTCACGCCCGCACGTTCCGCGATCCGGCGGACTGTCGTCCCCTTATGTCCATGATCGGCAAGACAGGACAGAGCCGCGTCCACCAGGCGCAAGCGGCCATCCGGTCTCTCCGTCGCTTTTCTCATCGGCGCCCCCAACAGCCTTGTCGCCCGCTCAATTCACTTGACTATACGTTTGGATAGGGATCATAAACTATACAAGCGTATAGCGACAAGGAACGAAGAAATGATCCGCAAGCTGGACGATACCACGGCCTTGCTGTTGATCGACGTGCAGAAGGGGGTAAACGACTTCCAGTATTACGGCGGCCCGACCGGCCGGCGTAACAACCCCGAAGCCGAGCGCAACATCGCGGCCATTCTGGCCGCGTGGCGAGAGCTTGGCGGAAAGACCGCCTTTACACGGCACGATTCCCGCGAAGAGGGATCGCCGCTCAAGCTGTCCCTGGAAAGCGGCCAACAGCTCGACGGTCTGGAGCCACAGGACGGCGACATCGTTGTCACGAAGGACGTCAACAGCGGTTTTGTCGGGACGTCGCTCGAGGTGGACCTGCGGCGCGCGGGAATCCAACGGCTGGTGGTGGCCGGTTTCTTCACCAACTTCTGTGTGGAGACCACGGTGCGCATGGCCGGCAACCTCGGCTTCGATACCTACCTGGTTCACGATGCCTGCGCCACGATGAATCGGGTCGGGCTGGACGGCACCGATTACGACCCGGATCTGGTGCATGCGATGACGATCGCGAATCTTCATGGCGAGTTCTGCACGGCAATCACAACGCAAGACGCGATCGGTCTCTGTACGGCCGACGCGGCCCACCTCAACCGCGTGCAAGGAAACGAATGATGTATGGACTGTCGTCTATGGCCGCGCCGCTGCGGCGGGTGGCACTGCGCAAGCCCGGCCCGGCCATGATTCAGGCGGATGCGAAAGCCTGGCACTATGGGCCGAGCTTCGATCCGCAACGCGTCGCGCAAGAGCACGCGGCTTTCACCAAGCTGCTCGAAGGTGCCGGCGCCGAAATCCTCTGGATGGACGACGACTGCACCAACGCGGATGCCGTGTTTACCTACGATGCCTCCTTGATGACGCCGAAAGGCGCCATCCTGATGTCACCAGGCAAACCGCTGCGGGCCGGAGAGCAGGAACTGCACCGCGCCTTTTACGGCAAGCATGACATCCCGATCCTGGGCGAAATCAAGGGCAACGGGCGTGCCGAGGGCGGCGATACGCTGTGGCTGGACGATAAGACGCTGGCCGTGGGGCGCGGCTTCCGCACAAATCAGGACGGCATAGATCAGCTCTCGGACTTGCTGCGGCCCATTGGGGTATCGGTCCAGGCCTTCGATCTGCCGGTCTACTTCGGTCCGGAGGCCTGTCTGCATCTGATGTCCCTGGCCAACATACTGGACAGCAAGACGGCCCTGGTTTACGCGCCGCTGCTCCCGGTCGGATTATGGAAGCTCTTGTCCGAAAAAGGCTTCACCATCCTCGAAGGGCCGCAGCGGGATTTCGAGGAAAGCCTGACCTTGAGCCTCAACGTGCTGGCAGTCGCGCCGGGCCGCTGCATCATGATCGACGGCTTTCCCGAGACGCGGCGCCTTTTGGAGGCGGCGGGGATCGAGGTCGAGGTCTTCGAAGGCGCGGCGCTCTGTATCGGCTGCGAAGGCGGACCGACCTGCATGACCCGCCCCATCCTTCGTACGTGAGGACCTTGCCGCAACCACCGGATTGACCTTCGGGAAGACCGCGGAGCTCAGGACCATAGTCGAATTCTGAAAGACACCTTTTAAAAAAAAAGGCCGACGCTTTCGCGCCGCCTCATGCGCCCGAGTACGACATGAGTGGTTGCTAAAGAACGGCATTCCCCTGAGGTGAAATCGGTCGGCTGATTTTCATGGAGCAAGGGCCAAGGGGCGTGACACAGAACAAGCATTCAACGGGACTGCTGCTGTTGCTCGCGACCATCGGCATCGGATGGGGCTTGACCGTTTCCCTTGCGACCATCGCGACCGCCACCGGGCATCATCCCATCTCCGTCGCCTTCTGGTCGGCGGTTGTCGGCGTCTTGCTGCTGACGGTCATTCTTGCCGTGCGCCGCGTGCGGCCGCCCATGGATAGAGTGCATCTGCGTTTTTACCTCATCTCCGGACTCCTCGGCACGGCCCTGCCACATGCCCTGTCCTTCTACGCGGCGATTCACCTGCCCGCCGGTCTGCGCGCCATCGTGTTTGCCTTGATCCCCATGCTCACGCTGTCTCTGTCGATCGTCTGGGCTTTGGAAAAACCGAACCTGCGGCGTTTCACAGGCATTGCCTTCGGGTTTCTGGCCATCGTGCTGCTGTTCGACTTCGAAGATATGGGCTCCCTGACCGGCCAGGCCTTCTGGATGCTGGTCTCGCTCGCCGCCGCCGCAAGCTATGCGACGGAAAACGTCTACATCGTGCTGCAGCGTCCGCGCCGACTCGACGCCCTGACCGCGCTCTGGGGCATGACGCTGGCCGCGACGGGCATGCTGGGCGCCGTCGCGGTTGCCATGGGAGTCAGCCTGACCCTGCCTGCGCACTGGGGTCAAGCCGAGGCCGCCGTCGTGCTGATGGCTGCTATCCATGTCAGTTGCTATGCGACCCTGCTGTTCATCCTGCACCGCGCCGGAGGCGTCTTCGCAAGCCAGGTCGCCTACATCGTCACCCCGGCGGGCGTCTTCTGGGGCGTCATCCTGTTGTCGGAAGAAGTGACGCTGGCAATCCTTGTCTCCACCGCTTTCGTCCTCCTCGGCCTGACGCTGATCCGACCCAACCCTAAGCCGTCCTCGGACCCCGTCGCAGAGGAGTGCCGGCGCTGACGGATCGAAGCGCGGCCACGGCCTAGGGAATCACCCTGTTGGATCGCAGTTCGTCGAAGAGGCGCAGGAACATGTCCCTGGAATCGACGACGTCGTGGAAGCCGTATTGGCGGGCCTTGGTCATGGAGGAAATGATATCGAATTCCGGGGTGAAGACGAAGTCGCCATAGGCCCAGGACACCAGCTTGTCGTAGGGGATTTGCTGCAATCCATGCTGCTGCGCGATCTCCCGCCAGAGGTCCGCCTTATCGGCCATCATCGTTTGCAGAGTGATCTTCTGCGGCGGCGCCATATCCATGCCGAAGTGGTCGGCGAAGGCCGGCCAGATGTCCTCCCAACGGAAAAGATCGCCATTGGTGATATTGAAGGCCTCGTTGGCGCAGGCCGGATCCGTCGCCATCCAGACGATGGCCTTCGAAAGATGGGTCGTGTCGGAGACCTGATAGAGCGCATGGGCGTTGGCGCGCGAACCAGGATGGCGCAGCGGCAGACCGAGCGCCTTCGAAATCGTCGCGTAGACCGCGAGCACCATGACCAGGTTCATGGGGTTGCCGACAGTGAAGCCGCAGATGCCGTGCGGCCGCGCGCCGGACCAGGTCCAGGTCTTGCCTTCCTGCCGGGCCGCGACGAAGTCCTGCTGATCGTAGTAGAAGTTCGGCGGCATGTGGCGCGGATCGTCCTCGCGCGCCGGTGTCTTGAAGGGACCGAGATGGTTGCCGTACCACTTGGTGCCGTGCATCAGGTTAACGTGCCGCAGGCCGGGAGAGGCGGGCTCCACCGCGTCCATCAGGTTGACCAGCATCGCCCGGTTCGGCGCGACGGTCTCGGTCAGGGACGGCATCTCGATGTAGGCCGCGTAGAAGACATGCGTGATGCCGAGCGGCTGCCCAAGCTTCTCCCGGCAGTCCAGCGGATCCAGCAGATCAACCGAGATGTGCCGGTAATCGCCCACGAGATCGGGGACGCGCCGCGAGACGGCAATGATGTTCCAGCCGCCGAGGCCGAGGAGGTACTTCAGCAGATTGCGGCCCACGACACCGGTGGCGCCGACGACGAGGGCAGTTTTCTGTTCCTGAGCCATGCAGCCTTCTCCAGCAAACGGCACCCCTCACAAAAGGGCGCGTCGACGGCATCTTAGCGCCCGCCAGCGCCAAAACCACTGCCGGCCAAAACCACTGCCGTCGGTCAGCACCGCCGGAAGGGCGGCAAAGCCCATCCCAACTGGAAATCCGGGACCTTCGACGCCACGTATAATGGGCATTCTCCCTGGCAGATAAGGCTCATGGCGCACATCCTGGTCATCGGCGGCAGCAAAGGTATCGGGCTCGAGGCCGTCAAGCGCGCCCTTGAGAAAGGCCACCGCGTCCGGGCCTTCGCGCGCGGCGCCGAGCGCCTGCGCCTGACCCACGACAATCTCGAAAAGCGCAACGGCGACGCGTTGAAATCGGAGGATGTCGCGCAAGCCCTGGTGGGCATCGACGCGGTGATCCAGGCCCTGGGCGTGGCCGCCGGCCCCGACATGGTCCTGCGCAAGGTGCACCTTTTCTCCGGCGCCACCGCCATCCTCGTGCCGGCGATGGAGAAGGCCGGTGTGACACGTCTGATCGCCGTGACGGGATTCGGCGCGGGCGACAGCAAGGCCAGCATCAACTGCCTGCAGCGCCTTCCCTTCCGGGCGCTCCTCGGCCGCGCCTACGACGACAAGACGATCCAGGAAGACATTATCCGCAAAAGCGAGCTGGACTGGACGATCGTCCGGCCCGGCGTTCTGACGCGCGGCCCGCGCAGCGGCACCTACCGGGTGCTGGACGATCCTGCGACCTGGCGCAACGGGATCATCTCCCGTGCCGATGTCGCGGACTTCCTCGTCGATCAGATCGACAGCGACATCTACATCCGACAAAAGCCGGTGCTGATCCGTTTGCCTCTCTAGAAGTGTGCAAGTCAGTAAGAATTCAGCAGGTCAATCGGGGGCACCACCGGGCCAGACGACATCGGTCGTGAGTTCCGGCCAGCCGACCGCGCGGGACGCGGCGGCGGCCGCCTCGGCGGGCGGAAGCGAGGTATCCCAGCGCGCGGCGGTAATGCGCTGACCGGTCATATCGCCGGACTCCTCCGACAGCAGCCAGCAGGCCGGCGGCCCGAGAACCTCCGGCGGCAACATGCCTTCGCGCGGAATGCCGGAGCCCTCGGCGATGAACGGCGTATCGGTGGGGCCGCCGGGAATGAGGACGTTGACCGTGATCCCCGTGCCCGCCAATTCCTTCGCCCAGATTGCGGACATGGATTCCAAGGCCGACTTCGTTGCGCCATAGGGCAAGACGCGCAGCATGGTGAGGAAGCTGGTGGTGTTGTTGACGATGCGGCCCCAACCGGCGGTCTTCATGTGCGGCAGGGCGGCCCGCGTCAGCAGCATCGGCGCGCGGACGTTGATGTCGAAGAAACTGTCCCAGACGGCGCAGGTCAACTCCTCGATCGAGGGATGGCGGGATTCCGCGTCGGGCCGCAGGGAACTGACCCCGATGCCCGCGTTGTTGATCAGCCCCTCGACACGGCCGAAGCGCGAGACTGCCGCGTCGACCGCTTCGCCGCACGCGGACTCGGAGGCAAGGTCAGCCTCGACAATGTGCAGCCGTTCCGCCGCGGCCGTCCCGCTGTGCGCTTGGGCCAGACGTTCCAAAGCTGCCCTGTCCCGGTCCACCGCCGCCACGGCATGACCGGCGGCCAGCAGGGCCGTCGTGACGGCGCTTCCGATGCCACCCGCCGCCCCGGTCAGAACGACCGCGCGGCTTCCTTTGGAGTTCGTCATGAGCCCCCTTCCCTTCTGTCCCGATTATAGCTTCTTCGGCAGCAAGGGCACCCGCCCTCTTCACAAGCCTGCGAGCGGACCTGGAGCGTCTACTCATTAACAGAGACTGTGTCGAGGCGCGCAGGAATGCCACCTGCTGGGGGCTTTCCGGAAATTGCAGCCAAGGCTTTGCCTTTCCCAGATATGCAAGCCGCGGCCACTCGGTCCTCAATGACGCCAACACGGCATGCGCCTCATCAATTGACTAAGAAGCACTTTAGAGATGCGTAGTTGTGCAATCACCTAGAATGCGGGGTCGATACTCTTAGAGCAGGCCGCGAAGGTTACAGCTCAATGGGACTGGCTCTGAGACAGCAATGCCCAATGAATCCTTACCTACCCTAGAGCCGGTATTTCTTCGGAAGTCGAAGTCCCTTATGTCTGCTTCTGTTCCTTCGCAAAGGTGACGCAGTGTGAGTTCATAGGGAAGCACTTCAGGTGGGCGCAGTCGCCAAGCCCACGCTTTATTGAGCTGCATTTGCGTCAGACCCACTGCGTCGCCGAGGTTTGCTCCGCTCAGGTTCGTATAAATGAGGCTAGCACCGCTCATATTCGATCCCCCGAGATCGGCACTGCTCAGGTTTGCAAATTCTATAGCAGCGTCGCTGAGGTCGGACCCTGGCAGAGTCGCACCGCTTAGGTTCACCCCGATCATTCTGGCGTCACTGAGAATCGCATATTGCAGATTAGCGCCGCTCAAGTTCGCGACATCGAGTGTGGCGTCGCGGAGATTCGCACCAGTGAGAACAGCGCCGCTGAGGTTGGCGCCCACGAGTACGGCGCCACTAAGATTTGCATCAGTCAGCGTGGCACTGGTCAGGTTGGCATGGATAAGGATTGCGCCACTAAGATCCGCCCCTGTGAGGGTAGCACCGCTAAGATCGACCGTTTGAAGAAACACTTGATCGCCGTGGGTCGTCGTTGACAAGTCGACCCCGAAGAGCGGCACCTGCTTCTTGAACGGCCACCACCAGTTCTCTGAGTTCAGGTATTGCAGTGCCTCGATTTTGCCGCTGTTGCCTGGGCTCTTGGTGGTGACGAGCTGCCAAGCGCGAGCAATGCGCTCATCGGTGCGACCAACAATGTCGATTACAAAGGTGGCGACCGCGAGCAAGATGGCAAAGGCGCTCACCGCCATCATGATCCGAGTCACATGCCACTCGGCAAGCCAGTCGGCAAAGCGGTGCAGCGCCCCTTTGCGTTGCTGCTGAGAAATGGATCGGGGTGTGCCCGTAGTTCGGGCGGTCTCCGTCATTCTGTGGTCCTCCAATCCGCAACACCAACATACCACAGCCATCCCTCATGCCAGTACCTTCTACGATGGGACGCCCGATGCCACCCGCCGCCCCGGTCAGAACGACCGCGCGGCTTCCTTTGGAGTTCGTCATGAGCCCCCTTCCCTTCTGTCCCGATTATAGCTTCTTCGGCAGCAAGGGCACCCGCCCTCTTCACAAGCCTGCGAGCGGACCTAGTTTGGCTCTATAATGCTGAACCATGCATTGAGACGGACCCGCGCTTTACCGGGGGCACAGGGAGAAAGCAGGACATGAAAAACGCTTCGACATTTCTAATTGCTGCCGCCATGGGGCTTACCGCCGCCATTGGGGTTGCCCAAGCAGCCAACGTGAAGGTCACGCCGCTCGGCGGACAGGACGGGGAGTTCTGCCTTCTGGACCGGGCCATGATTTTCGAGGACCCGGACGGCACGCGCCTGCTCTATGACGCGGGACGGACCGTGGCAGGCCCGGAAGATCCGCGCCTGGGAAGTATCGACGCGGTCCTAGTCAGCCATGTCCACGGCGACCACATCGGCGACAAGCACACCTCCGGGCTCAATGCCGGAGCCTGCGGCAAGCCGGATCAGTCCGTCTCTGCTATGCCCAATTCCAACTCGGTCAACATCGCGTTGGCCAAGGACGCCAGCATCGTAACCGGCAGCGAAATGCCGAAGTTCTTCGCCGGCAAGCTCAAGGCAGCGGGTGGTGATCCCAAGAAATCGGTGCTGGTGCGCTTCGGCGCCTCGAAGAAGGTCGGCGGTGTCACCATCACCACCGTGCCCGCCGTGCACAGCAACGGGCTGGACCCGGATTTCATCGGCGGCGAGCTCGGAGAACATATGAAGACGGCCGGGATCACGGCCTACGTCGGCCCGCCGACCGGCTATGTCCTGACCTTCTCGAACGGACTCGTAACCTACCTTTCCGGCGACACCGGCATCACGGCGGAGCAGGACACCGTAGTGCGCGGGCACTACGGCGCCAAGCTGGCGGTGATCAACATCGGCGATACCTTTACGACCGGTCCGACCGAAGCCGCTTACGTCGTCAACGAGCTGGTGCAGCCGGCCTCGGTCATTCCTTCCCACGCCAACGAGGAAGCGACCAGCGGCGGCGCGGTCCGCCCCGGCACGCGCACGGAAGCCTTCGTTTCGGCGACCAAGGTGCCGGTGCACCTGCCGCTGAGCGGCCGGACCATGGAGTTCGATGCCGGCGGGATTTGCGTGGCCGGTTGCTGAGGCGCGCCTAGCCCTTCCCCTCTCGCAACGCCTTGAGTTCCTTTTCGGCGACATCGACGCGAACGGTTCCGGCGGCGACGAGGCGGCGGGCGACCTCATCGATCTCGGGACCTTCGGCGCCGGCCATGGCGGCGATGTTCTTGGCATGCAGACCCATGTGGCCCTTTTGAATGCCCTCTGTCGAAAGCGCACGGAGCGCGGCGAAGTTCTGCGCCAGACCGATGGCGACCATGATGCGCGCGAGGTCCGAGGCCCGCTCGACGTCGAGGATCTGCAGGTTCGCCTGCGCAACGGGGTGGATCTTGGTGGCGCCGCCGACCAGCCCGACGGCCAAGGGCATTTCCAGAACGCCGACGAGGTTGCCGTCGCGGTCGACCTCCCACCGCGTCAGGCTGCCGTAGTGCCCGCCTTTCGCCGCGTAGGCATGAGCGGCGGACTCAACGGCGCGGGTGTCGTTGCCAGTGGCCAGCACCACGGCGGAAACGCCGTTCATGATGCCCTTGTTGTGGGTCGCGGCGCGGTAGGGGTCGGCCTCGGCGAAGTGATAAGCCTCGATCATGCCGTCGCGCACCTCTTCGCCGCCGATAGCCTCCGGACGCCAGGAGGCGCGGGCCCGCGCGAGACGCCGGTCCGCCAGGTTGGAGAGGATTCGCAAGGAGGTGCGCCCGCCGGTCCACTGCGCGATATGGGGCGCCAGCGCCTCGGCCATGCTGTTCACGGCGTTGGCGCCCATCGCGTCGCGGGTGTCCACGATGATGTGGGTAATCACCATGGGGCCGCTGCGGCTCCAGACCACGCGAACCTCCAGGTCGTGGAAACCGCCGCCGACCTTCAACAGCATCGGGTCGGTCTCGTCGCAGATGGCTTTGATGTCGTCGCGCCGTTCCAGAACCTTGATCCGCGCGCTCTCCGGATCCGGACAATCCAGCAACTGGATCTGCGCGATCATGTAGGAACCGGTCGAGGAGGTGACGAAACCGCCGCTGTCGCGGCAGCGTAGCGCCGCGTTGCAGACCGCGGCGACAACGGAGGACTCTTCCGTCGCCATGGGTACCAGCACCTCCCGCCCATCGACGATCATGTTGGTCGCCACGCCGATGGGAATGGCCATCGTCCCGATGGTGTTCTCGATCATGCGGTCCGCCAGATCGAGCGGCAGACTGCCGCTGTCGCGGTAAAGCGCGGTCGTGTTACCGCCGAGGCCGGTCAGCTCCGCGACCTTACCAAGGCGTTCGTCGACGGAAAGCGCATGAAACCCTGATATACGAGATGTCGTGGCCATTTAGTCCTCATTCATCAGATTTTGCCGGAAGATATCCCGGCGGAAGCTCCCTGTATAGGCGCAGCCCCGCCGAATCCCTTTCTTCCGTCCTTTTGCGGCGGAGACATTTTCACGCCGTTCGGCCTCCGCTACAAAGTCAGGAAAGACGAAATGCAACGCACGGCCAGACGTCGAGGAGGGATCTCAAACATGGCGAACGAAGGTTATCACGAGCCGATCGAAGAACTGTCGGACGAGACGCGGGACATGCACCGGGCCATCACCTCCCTGATGGAGGAGCTGGAAGCCGTAGACTGGTACAACCAGCGGGTCGATGCCTGTAAGGACAAAGAGCTGAAGGCCATCCTGGCGCACAACCGCGACGAAGAGAAAGAGCACGCCGCCATGGTGCTGGAATGGATCCGCCGCCGCGACCCGACCCTGGACAAGGAACTGAAAGACTTCCTTTTCACGGAAAAGCCCATCGCCCACGACTAGCGCCACCATTGGTAGGACGGTGGCCGGTCACTCCGCGGCGGGGCGCGGCGACTGCCGGTTCGGGCTGGGGAACGCTCTGAACTGGAACGGGACGCGGCCTTCGCGCCGGTCCTGAGACGGCGTCAAACCGAAGCGCCGGCGGTAGACCCGGGCAAAGTACTCGGGCGAAGAGAAGCCGCAGGCGACGGAGACCTCGAGCATCGAGAGATTCGTCTGTGTGACGATTCCTCGCGCGCGATCCAGGCGTACCTCCAGGTAATACTGCACGGCGGTGACGCCGGTATAGCGCTTGAAGAGCCGCTCCAACTGCCGCTGGGAGAGTCCGGCCCGCCGCGCGATGGCGGCCAGCGGCAGCGGGTCTTCCAGGTTCCGCTCCATGAAGGCGATGGCCAGCCGCAGCTTTTCCGGCGTCGCGTAGCCGACGGGCTCACGATTGGTGGATGCCTGACCTTCGACACCGGCCCGCATCCGGTCGTGGAAGATGTAGCGCGCCGCCGCGTTGGCCAGGTCGATGCCATGCTTGCGCCGCAAGAGCTCCAGCCCCAGGTCGCTGGCCGCCGCGCCGCCGCAGCAGGTCAGACGCCCCTCGTCGATCACGAAGAGGTCCTCGCAGATCTCAAGGTCCGGGTAGAACTCCCGGAAGGCGGCGATATGCTCGTAGTGCACCGTGACCCGCCGCCCGTCCAGAAGACCGGCAAACGCCAAGACCAGCGCGCCGGTATCGATGGCCCCCAACGCGGCGCCCTTCCGCGCCGCCTGCCGAAGCCAATCCACCAGCTTCCGGTCACGATAGGCTTCCGGAGTCCAACTGGAACTCACGAAGACGAAGTCGTAGTCGGCCCGCGTGTCCGCCAAGGCCCGCGTGCGGTCGAAGCCCATGCCGTTGCTGGCCGTCAGCGGCCCGCCGCGCGGGGAGAGCATGTCCCAGGTATAAAGCGTCGATCCGGTCAGGTAGTTGGCCGCCCGAAAAGGGTCCAGCAGGGCCGTCGTGGCCATAGCATTGAAGGCGGGCAATAGCAGGAGCGCCAGGGAGGTCGGCGTGACCGATTCCGCCGTCGTGGCAGTCGTGTTGGGAGCCGAGGATGACATCGCGATGACCCGCCGAGGGTTGTTTCCTTTGGCGAAAAAGTACCTGATCGAGACGAAAAAATACAGCTTGCCGAGGCGGCGTGAGAGAGACTGAGACCCGATGGGGAGGACGAAATGACAGGCAAGACAACGAAGAGGAGCACGGGGCAACCCAATATCGTGCTGATCATGGCGGACCAGTTGGCACCGCAGTTTCTGCCCTGTTACGGCCACCCCGTCGTCAAGGCCCCGGCCATCGCGCGGCTGGCCCAGGAAGGCGTCGTTTTCGAGGCGGCCTATACCAACTCTCCGCTCTGCGCGCCGTCGCGTTTCGTGATGATGAGCGGGCGCCTGCCCTCCAAGATCTCGGCCTGGGACAACGCGACCGAGTTCTCCTCCGAGATCCCGACTTTCGCCCACTACCTCGCGGCCGAAGGCTACCGCACCTGCCTGAGCGGCAAGATGCACTTCGTCGGACCGGACCAACGGCACGGCTTCGAAGACCGGCTGACCACCGACGTCTATCCCGCCGACTTCACCTGGCATCCGGAATGGGACCGGCCGGACGCGCGGCTGGACTGGTTCCACAACATGAACGTGGTGACGCAAGCCGGGCCCTGCACCCGCTCTCTCTATCTCGACTATGACGACGAGGCCCTGTTCCACGCCAAGCGCTACCTCTTCGAGCGGGCAAGGGAGGAAGACGGCCGCCCGTTCCTGCTGACGCTGTCGATGATCCAGCCGCACGATCCCTACCTCTGCCGCCCGGAGAAATGGGATCTCTACTGCGACGAGGACATCGACCTGCCGGCGACGCCGCTGGGCAGCGTCGCGGAAGATCCCCACTCAACCCGGCTGCGCCACGCCTATGGCGCCAGCGACGTCGATCTGGACGAAGCCACCTTGCGGCGCGCGCGGCGGGCCTACTACGGCGCTGTCTCTGATATCGACGACAAGGTCGCGGAGGTGATGACGGCCCTTCAGGAAGCGGGCTTCGGCGATAATACGATCATTATTCTAACGGGCGACCACGGCGACATGCTAGGAGAGCGTGGCCTCTGGTTCAAGATGAGCTTTCTGGAGCATTCCGCCCGCGTACCGTTGATCGTGCACGCACCGAAAATGTTCTCGGCCCGCCGCGTGACGGAAGCCGTTTCCCTGCTCGATCTGCTTCCGACCCTGGTCGAGATGGCGCGGGACGGCGGGACCGGCGACTACGTGACGCCGCTGGAAGGGCGGTCCCTCCTGCCCCACCTCGGGGGCGGCAGCGGGCATGACGAGGTGATCGGCGAGTACTACGGCGAGGGCACGGCGGCGCCGATCTATATGATCCGGCGCGGCGGCAGGAAGATCATCCATAGCCCGGACGATCCCCCACTGCTCTACGACCTGGCCGGCGACCCGCATGAGCGCAGGAACTTGGCGGAGGACGCGGCATTCGGTGTGGAGGTGCGAAGCCTGCAAGAGGAACTCGACGCCCGCTACGATTCCGCCGCGCTCAAAGAGAAGGTGTTGGAAAGCCAGCGGCGGCGTGGGCTCCTCAAAGGCGTGATGCGCGACCAGGGCCTGTCCTGGGACTACCAGCCCCTGCAGCCCGCCGCCGAAACCTACATCCGCAACAGCATGCCGATTTTCGAGTTGGAGAAGCGGGCGCGTTTTCCCCGCGTCTGAAACAGCGAGAGCCGAAACACCGGAGAGACGACATGAGCAAGGCGCTGACACGCGAAGAGCTGGACGCCATCGGGCGGGGCTACGACCCGCAGCCCGCGCGGTCCTATTCCATCAAATCGGACTGCTATCGCGACCCGCGGTTTCTGCAGGTCGAGAGCGAGCAGATCTTTCACCGGAGCTGGCAGTTCCTCTGCCACGAGGAGAAGCTGCGGGAGCCCGGCAGCTACGTCGCCACGGAGGTTCAGGGGCAGAGCATCTTTGCCACGCGCGACGGCGAAGGCGTGCTGCGAGCATTCTACAACGTTTGCAAGCACCGCGGCCACGAACTGCTGCGCGGCGAAGGAAAGGGTAGCGTCATCGCCTGCCCCTATCACGCCTGGGTCTACAACCTGGATGGAACTTTGCGAAAGGCGCGCCGGTCGGAACTGATCGAAGACTTCGATCCGAAAGACATCTGCCTCACCCAGGTGCAGGTCGAGGTCTTCTGCCATCTCGTCTTCGTTAACCTGGACCCGGAGGCGCCGCCGCTGGTGGAGCAGTCCGAAGGGCTTGGCCGGGAGATCATGGGCTACGCGCCGGACCTTGGCAACCTGACCTTCGCGCACCGCCTGACCTACCGCATTCAGGCGAACTGGAAGGCGGTCGTCGACAATTTCCTGGAGTGCTATCACTGCCCCGTGGTGCACAAGGATTTCGTCACGCTCGTGGAGATGGACACCTACAAAGTCACCACCCATGGGATCTACTCCAGTCACATGGCGAAGGCCGGTCGCGGCGACAACAAAGCCTACGGCACAGACAATGCGAGCGTTACGGACCATGCGGTCTGGTATCTCTGGCCGAACACGACGCTGATGCGCTATCCCGGCCGCGGCAACTTCATGGTCTGGCGGTTCATCCCGCTGGGACCCGAAGAAACGTACGAGGAGTTCGACTTCTTCCTGGAAAGCGACACGCCGAACAGGGAGGAGCTGGAGGCCATCAAGTTCATCGACGAAGTGCTGCAGCCGGAAGATATCGGCCTGGTCGAGAGCGTTCAGCGCGGCATGCGCACCCCGGCCTTCGAACAGGGTCGCTACCTCGTCGATCCCGAGCGGTCCGGCATGAGCGAGCACGCCGTACATCACTTCCACGGCCTGATCCTCGATGCCTATCGGAGGGCTGCCGCATCATGACCGCCGAGGGATCGGGACAGCTTGCAGGCCGTGTCGCGGTGGTCACCGGAGGCTGCGGCGGGATCGGAACAGCAATCTGTGCCCGCTTCGCCCGCGAAGGGGCCACGGTCTATGCCGCCGATATCGCGGAAGGCGCGGCGAGAATGAACGACGGCATCGTCTTTCACCGCCACGACGTCACAGATGAAGCCAGCGCCGCGGGACTGATGGCTGCTGTCGAGCGAGCCCACGGCCAGCTCGATATCCTGGTCAATGCGGCGGGAATCGAGATCGAAAAGACCATCGAGGAGACCTCGCTGGAGGACTGGAACCGGATCTTCGCGATCAATGTGACCGGCACCTTCCTGACCTCCAAACATGCCCTGCCCCTGATGCGGAAGGCCGGCGGCGGTTCCATCATCAACTTCGGGTCCTACGACGGCTTTATCGCCGATCCTTCGTTGGCGGCCTACTGCGCGACCAAGGGCGCGGTGCACGCGCTGACCAGGGCCATGGCCTGCGACCACGGACCGGAGAACATCCGCGTCAACGCGATCTGCCCCGGCTATGTCGACACCCCCATGCTGCAGAGCTTCTTCGGGTCCGCCGGAGACATCGAGAGCCTGAAGCAGGAAGTTCGCGATGTGCACCCCCTGAAACGTTACGGCACCCCCGAGGACGTAGCCAATCTGGTCAATTGGCTGGCCGGTGACGAATCACGCTATGCTTCCGGCCAGTTGTGGGTCTTGGACGGCGGCCTGACGGCGCAGGTTCAACAGATGCGCCTGTAGGGCCAAGTGACTTGATCGGCATGATAGGGAAAGACGCAGGATGACCGGACGCCTGGCCGGGAAATCAGCTATCGTCACCGGCGGCAGCCGGGGCATCGGGCGCGCCATCGTGGAGACCTTCGTTTCGGAGGGCGCGCGGGTCCTGACCTGCGGACGGGGCAGCGACCCCGGCGATCTGCCCGCCGGCACAGGATGGCAGACCGCCGACGTGAGCCGCGCCGCCGATGTCGACAGGTTGACGGAGGACGCGCTGGCGGCCTTCGGACGCATCGACGTTCTCGTCAACAATGCGGGGGTCCAAGTCGAGAAGACCGTCGTCGACAGCAGCGAAGACGACTGGGACCTGCTGATGGGCGTCAATGCCAAGGCGGTCTTCCTGCTGTGTCGTCGCGTCATTCCCGCCATGGCGGAGGCCGGAGGCGGCTGCATCGTCAACCTCGGGTCGATCAGCGGCCTTCACGCCGACCCCGGCATGGCCCTCTACAACGGTTCCAAAGGCTTCGTGCATGCCCTGACCCGCGCCATCGCGGTCGACCACGGCCCGCAAGGAATTCGCTGTAACGCCATCTCTCCAGGCTGGATCATGACGGACATGGCCGACGCCGCCTTCGATCTGGCGAAAGACCCCGCCGCCGCGAAGGCCGATGCCCTGGCGCGCCATCCCGCCGGGCGCTTCGGGGCGCCGGAGGACATCGCGAAAACGGCCCTGTGGCTGGCGTCCGAGGACGCAGGCTTTCTCACGGGACAAACCATCACAGTCGACGGCGGCCTCGTCGCCGCCTCGCCGCTGCAGCCGGCACTATTCTAAGGGAGAGAAAAGCATGACGGACCTGCCGCAGAAGGTCGAACGCGTCGGAGTTATCGGATCCGGCGTCATCGGAGCGAGCTGGGCCAGCCTTTTTCTGGCGGCCGGCAAGGAGGTGCGCCTGTTCGACCCCTCCCGCACCGTCGAGGCCGATACCCGCGCCTATATCGAAAACGCCTGGCCAAGCCTGGAGGCGCTCGGCCTGCTGCGGTCCGGCGCCGCGCCGGACGCCATCTCGTTCTTCGAGGACCCGGCGGAGGCAGCCAAGGACACGCAGTTCATCCAGGAAAGCATTCCCGAACGCCTGCCGCTGAAGCTGGAGACCTTCGCGCTGATCGAGCCCGCGCTGGCTCCCGAGACCATCGTCTCGACCAGTTCCTCCGGCCTGCTGCTCAAGGACATGCAGAAAGCCTGGAAGGACCCCAGCCGTTTCATCCTGGGGCACCCCTTCAACCCGCCGCATTTGATCCCCCTGGTCGAACTGCTCGGCAACGAGAAGACCGCGGACGGCGTGCTGGACTGGTCAGAGCGCTTCTACGAAGACTGCGGCAAGGTCACGATCCGGGTGAAAAAAGAGGTCCCGGCGCATGTGGCGAACCGCCTGCAGGCCGCGCTCTGGCGGGAAGCGATTTATCTCGTGCTGGAGGACATCGCGAGCCTGGAAGACGTCGACAAGGCAATCACCGCCGGGCCGGGCCTGCGCTGGGCCGTCATGGGCCCGCACATGCTGTTCAGCCTGGCCAGCGGCGGCGCCGGGATGGAGGAGTTCTGCCGCCGCTATCGCCAAAGTCACAACGACTGGTGGGAGACGATGGGCACGCCGACACTGAACGACGAGGTCGGCAAAATCCTGGCAAAGGGCGTCGAGGAGGAAGGAAAAGGCCGCAGCTTCGAAGACCTGGCGGCTGAACGCGACCGCAAGCTGATCGCCATCCTGAAGGCGCTGCGCTAACGGCAAGCAAACAGTAAGCGGTCAACCCCCTAGAGCGTCAGTACGCCCTCGATCAGGATCTGTGTCTGGCCGCCGATCAAAATGCGATCGCCGTCCGGGCAGATGAAGACGCGGCCCTGGCGGTTGATCCGGGTGCCCTGGGCCACGACCACCTCCGACGTCAGGCGGCCCTCGCCGTGCATCCAACAGGCCAGCGCCGCATTGAGCGAGCCGGTGATAGGGTCCTCGCCCATGCCGCTGGAGGGCGCCAGCATACGGACTTCGTATTGGCATTCGGCGCCTTCGGGATGAGGAGCGATCAAACCGATTGAGTTGTGTTCCGGCCAGCGCGCCTTTGAGGAGTCCACGGCCAGAACATCTTCCGCCGCCTTCAGTTCCAAGGCCTGCCACACCGGACCATTGTTCAGAAGTGCAGTTCGGACAATTCGGTCCGAATCGATTTCCAGCGCCGTGACAATTGCCTGAAGATCTTCCTCTGGCAGCGGATCGACCTTTGTCGGCGGGGCAATGAAGGCCGGCACGCTGCCGCCGATATCGATCTCCACGATGCCGACACCGCATTCCTGCCGCACAAGGCCTTCCTCTTGAGGGACACCGCCGGATTGGAGCCAGGACGCGCAGCTTCCCAGAGTCGGATGTCCGGCAAACAGCATCTCCCGCGTCGGCGTATAGATTTTTACCTTGTAGTCGGCGGAGCGGTCCGTTGGCGGAAAGAGGAATGTCGTTTCCGCGAGATTGGTCCAGGCGGCGAAGTCCTGCATCTGGCTCTCCGTCAAGCCCTCGCCGTCGATAACCACCGCCAGGCCGTTGCCTTTCGTCGCTGTCGCCGTGAAGACATCGCACTGAACAAATCTTCTTTGCCGCATCTCTTTCCCTCATCGCTGCGTTCAGCCGGATCCCCACACGAACACGCGCAGCCGGGACAATACGCGACCCCTGCCACCTGTCGCCAGCGGAACATTGTTGCCATACAAGAGCAGTGTCGCCTTACGAAATAGGGGCCTGGGCGCAGACACTACGGCAGCGGCCGATACAAAAATCCGCGACTTCTGATATAGTGCCGTCATCTTGAGAGGCCCGGGTCCGGGCACCAGCGGGAGTGCCGCCGTGAGCGAAATCGCCATTCGTAAATGCGCCGGATATGCCGGAGCCGAAATCGCCGGAGTCGATCTGGCCAACCTGTCCGACAAAGCATTCGCCACAGTCCGTGCCGCCCTCTTCGAACATGGCGTGATCTTCTTCCGGGACCAGGAATTGTCGCCGGAGCATCACATCGCTTTAGCGGAGCGGTTTGGGAAGATCGACATCAACCGCTTCTTCAAAGCAGTCGAGGGCTATCCGCAGATCGCCGAGGTGCGCACCGAACCGGACCAGCGAAAGGTCATCGGCGACATCTGGCATTCCGACCACTCCTACGATCCCGCGCCGGCCATGGCCTCGATCCTGGTGGCGCGAGAGCTGCCGCCGTTCGGCGGCGACACACTCTTCGCCTCCGCAACGGCGGCGTACCGGCATCTCTCCGACGGCTTGCGCGAGACGCTGGAGGGTTTGAGTGCCTGGCACAGCGACGGCAGCTTCGCGAACTTCGTCAAGGACGGGCGGATCTCGGACGAGGGCATCACCAAGCCGAACCTGCACCCCATGGTTATCCGCCACCCCGCCACCGGAGAGAAGGCGCTGTTCGTGAACCGCGACTTCACCCTCCGTATCGACGGCTGGACGGACGAAGAATCGAAGCCGCTGCTGAATTACCTCTACGACTTCATTACACGGCCCGCCTTCACCTGCCGCTTCCAATGGGCGCCGGGGTCCGTCGCCATGTGGGACAACCGGCTGGTCCAGCACTATGCCATCGCCGACTACCACGGGCAGCGGCGCCTGATGCACCGCATTACCCTCGAAGGCGTACCTCTTTCCTAGACCATCGGTCTAGAGCGGTCCGGGCCGAGCCGGAATTCCCTTGTTCCCGTCACGGGGAGCGGCTGTAATCGCAGGCTGACCAGGGCCATCCGGACCAAACAACACTTCAAAAAACGCGAGTAAAACCAATGCCGATCACCGCCAACTACGTCTTCATCGCCAGCATGGACGTCGATCCCGACAAGGAGGACCTTTTCAACGAAGTCTACGACCAGGAGCACGTCCCCAACCTGCTGAAAGTTCCGGGCGTGGTCGCAGTGACGCGGATGAAGACCGAACAGGGCAAGCTGATGATGGGCGGCGAGGAAAAGGCCGTCACCGGCGAGGGCCAGCCGACCTACGCGGCGGTCTACGAGATCGAGAGTCCCGACGTGCTGCTGAGCGACGCCTGGGCGGCTGCCATCGAGGAAGGCCGTTGGCCTGACCAGGTGCGCCCCTTTACGCGCAACCGCCAGCACATCCTGCGCAAGATCGTCTAGGCGGCCGGGACCATGAGCACAGCACAGAACGACACCGCCTTCCTGACCGCCGCAGAACTCTCGCGGCAAATCCAGGCGCAGGAAACCACGGCCAGCGACGTCACGGAGCGCTTCCTGACCCGCATCGCCAAGTACGATGAAAAGCTGCATTCCTATATCGCGCTCTATGCCGACGAGGCACGCATGGCCGCCGAAGCCGCGGACCTCGCGATCAAGGCAGGGCAATCCGTCGGCCCCTTCCACGGTGTGCCCATCGCCCTCAAGGACATCATCGAGATGGAAGGCCGCGTAACCGCGGGCGGCTCCAAGCCCTGGTCGGACCGGGTGTCGCAGACCACAGCCACCCTGGCGCAGCGTCTGATCTCCGCCGGAATGATCGTGCTGGGCAAAACCCACACGGTCGAGTTCGCTATGGGCGCCTGGGGCACCAACGAGCACATGGGTACCCCCTGGAACCCCTGGGACTTGGAAGTGCCCCGGACCCCGGGAGGCTCCAGCGCCGGATCCGCGGTCGCCGTCGCCGCCGGGCTGGCGCCCTGGGCCATCGGCACGGACACCGGGGGATCGGTGCGCATGCCCGCCGCCTGGTGCGGGCTTGCGGGACTGAAGACAACCTTGGGCCGCATCAGTGTGCACGGCGTGCTGCCGTTGGCCCACAGCCTGGATACGCCGGGACCGATCTGCCGCACCATCGAGGACTGCGCCCTGCTCTACCGCGTGTTGGCCGGGCCGGACCCCAAAGACCCGCTGACCCAGCACCACCCAACCGTCGAGGATCCACTGCCGACTCTGAAACGGGGCGTCGCCGGGCTGCGTCTGGCGCGCCTGCCCGAAGCCGAGCGCGAGGTCGTGGACAAAGAGATTCTGGCGGCCTATGACGCCTCTCTCGAGGTGCTAAAGAGTCTCGGCGCCGAAATCGTCGATATCACCATGCCCCGCGGTTTCGCGGACTTCGCCACCATCGCGGGGCGGATCATCGGCGGCGAGGGCTATCTGCATGTCGGACACATGGTCGACGACATGGACCTACCCATCGATCCCGCCGTCCGTCCGCGCATCTGGATCGGCAAGGACCTGAGCGCGCGGGATTATCTGAAGACCCTGCGCGAGCAGCAGGAGGTGAAGACCGATTTCCTTAAGGCATTGGACGGCATCGACGCCATGCTGACGCCGACGGCGGCGACCCCCCCGATTCCGATCAGCGAGGTCGATCAAGCCTCGACTCCGGCCTATTTCACTCGCGCCTTCAACCTGCTCGAGATGTGCGGCACCTCCGTGCCGAACGGCTTCACGGCCAAGGGCTTGCCCAGCAGCTTGCAGATCGCCTGCCGCGGGCACGCGGAAGCCCTGGCCCTGCAGATCGGCTGGGCCTACGAGCAGACCAGCGGTTTCAAGGGCCGTGTCCCTCACGGCCTGGAAGGCTGACGCGCGCCATCTAGGGGGCGTTTCTCACCCGGTCGCGTTCTCTAATCTGGACCGAGCCTCCGAGGGGCTCGGCCTGGAACCCTTGTGTTTTTGCCATCAAGGGTAGATTTTTTCGATCCGGCGTGAACCGGACTCCGAAATCCTGCCACCTATTACACAAAGGCCCCCAACGGGGTCGGGCATGGTTAAGGGGCAGGAAGCGTGGCGCAGAATCCCAAGCGGATCGTAGAGACATACCTGGTCGCCTGTGCCCGTTTAGGGGACCGGGCGGCACGGGAGCAACTGGTTGCCCGCTATCACGGGAAGTTCCTGCGCCACGCCTACAGGCTCCTTGGAGAGGCCGAACAGGCGAAGGACGTCGTGCAGGACGGATGGCTAGAGATCTTGCGCGGCTTGCCGCGGCTCCGGGACGACGCCGCGTTTCCGGCCTGGGCCTTCCGTATCATGACGCGAAAGTGTGCCAAACACATTGCCGGACTGCAAAGGAGACGCGCGGCTCTCAAGGCCGTTTCGAACGAACCCGCTCCCAACGACGATAGCCGTCGCGATTGCGAACTGTTGGCGGACCGCGGGCCGGTTCGAGCGGCCTTGGACAAGCTGCCGGCCGGGCATCGGGCCGCCGTGGCCCTGTTTTACCTGGAAGAGATGAGCGTCGCCGAAGTGGCCGTCGCGCTCGAAATACCTGTCGGGACCGTCAAGTCCCGCCTTATGAACGCACGCCAGAAGCTGCGTGCGGCACTAAGTGGAGATGACGATGAGCAAACTCGACAAGATGATCAGTGAAGCGCTGGACGACGAGGATCGTGAAATCCTGGAGAAGATCGGCTGGGAGCAAAGCTCCCTGGAGATGGCCGGAGACCTGTTCAAGGGCAAGATGGGGTTCATCAACTGGTCGCTGATCGTCGGACAGTTGGTTTGTTTCGGGATCGGCCTCTACGCCGCCTGGAAGGCCTTTGCTCTGACCGATGTCATCGAGGTCATTCGCTGGGGTCTCGTCTCACTGTTCTTCATGACCAGCGCGGTCGTCGGCAAGGTCGGACTCCTGCCGTCATTTCAAGCCAACCGCACACTGCGGGCTTTGAAGCGCCTTGAAATGCAGATCGCTCTGCTCGCGGCCAAGCGCTGAACCCGCAACCTTACCGGGACCGGTACCGTCTGTCCGTCTGGTTGAGGAGCGCCTATGATCGGGCGAGCCGCAGGCGTGCGTTCGCGAGCGCACGAAGAAGGGAACCGCGAAGGGAGCGAGGCAGATTCGGGGATTGGCCACAGCAGGAAAGACACTCACCGCCATCGAGCGCGGCATGTTCCTGATGGCCACGGGGGTGCTCGTGGCCCCCAGCGTGCATGCCATCGCGAAGGGCCTGACGGACAGCCTGGCCCCCGGACAGATCACCTGGGGCCGGTTCTTCTTCCAGCTCCTGATCCTGCTGCCGCTGGTCTGGATCAGCCACAGCGGGCGCATTCCGCGCCCGACCTTCGCCCAACTGCTGCGCGGGTTTCTTCTCGCCCTGGCGTCCGTGGCCTACTTCTGGGCCTTGGCCTATATGCCGCTGGCGGACAGCGCCGCGATCTTCTTCGTCGAACCGCTCATCCTGACCGTGATGTCGGCGATTTTTCTCGGCGAGTCCATCGGCTGGCGGCGCCTGCTGGCGGTCGTGGTTGGCTTCGCCGGGGCCTTGATCGTCATCCGCCCCAGCTTCGAAAGCGTCGGCCCAGCCGCCTTGTTGCCGTTGCTAGCGGCCTTCTGTTTCGCGATCTATCTGACGATGACCCGCAGACAGGCGAAGCATGAGGACGCCCGGACCATGCAGTTCTGGGTCTGCGTTTCCGCGACCGTCTTCCTGTCTCTGTCCCTGGCGGTGGGACCGCAATTCGCCTGGGACGTCATGACCCCGGCCTGGCCGACCCCCTTGGAATGGGCTCTGCTCGCCACCGTCGGCATCATCGCCACCTTCTCGAACATGCTGGCGATCTATGCCTTTCGCATGGCGCCCGCCGGCATTCTGGCGCCCTTCCAATACCTGGAGATCCTCGGCGCAACGGCACTGGGCGTGATCTTTTTCGGCGATCTGCCGGACGGCACGACGGTCCTCGGCATTCTCATCATCGTCGGATCGGGGCTCTACGTCTTTCGACGGGAACAACTGCTGGCGCGGCGCCGAGTGCGAAGCAATGCCCAGCATTGAGGTCGACAAACCGGCAGCCTTGGCGGACACCCGGATCAAAATCGCACTGAGGGACTTTCCACCGCGCCAGCCCGTCACCATCACAGCGACGCAGACCTTCCCCACCGGGTCCTCTTGGCGCGCCCAAGCAACCTTCACCAGCGACGACTTCGGATGCATTGACGTCACACGCCAAGGCCCCACTTTGGGAACCTACGAAGGCGTCGACTCCATGGGCCTAATCTGGTCGGCTGAGTTGGCCGCCAGACCGGCCGGGCGGCCACCCGCCGACTCCATCATGACGTCGAGACGCGTGGCTTTGGAGGCGGAAGGCCCGCAGGGAACACGCGCCGAGACGGTTCTGCAGCGCCATGTCGCGGGCCCCGGTGTTTCGCGGCACGAGGTCCGAAGCGACGGCTTGGTCGGAACGTTGTTCTTGCCGTCCGGTGCCGGCCCGCACCCCGGCATGATTGCGCTCAGTGGCGGCGGCGGCGGGATCAACGAGTACTGGGGCGCAAGCCTCGCGTACCAAGGCTATGCGGCGCTGGCCCTGGCTTACTTCAATGCGGGAGGTCTGCCACGCGGACTGGTCGACATCCCCCTCGGATATTTCGAGGTCGCCATCCGCTGGATGCGCGCCCAGCCTTGGCTCCGGGATCATTTCCTTGGCGTTTGGGGACCGTCCCGCGGCGGTGAACTGGCCTTGCTGCTCGGCGCGACTTTCCCGGAGATCAATGCTGTTGTCGCGTGGTCGGGAAGTGGAGTTACGTTCTGGGGGCTCGGGCAGCCCGAACCGGGGAAGGAGCGCTCAGGAGCGGCATGGACCCATCGCGGCAAGCCGCTGCCCTATCTGCAGGAGAACAATACGCGGGCAAGCGTCGCGCCGGAGGAGTCAAGGCAAGGAAAGACCGTCGCCTGGACGCCCGCCTATCGCGCACATCTCAACGACCCGGACGCGGTGGCCCGTGCGACGATACCGGTTGAGAAGATCCAAGGGCCGGTACTCCTGGTCTCGGGCGGCAACGACCAAATGTGGCCCTCCGCAGCCCTCACCGATGTCTCAATCCGCCGCCTCGAAGCGCATCGTCATCCGCACACATATTGCCATCTGAAGTACGAGGGCGCCGGACACAACATCCTCGTGCCCTACAGTCCAACAACGGTACGCGCCAGCGGCCTGGGCGTTGAGGGCTTTGCCGGAAAGCTCTTCAGCCTTGGCGGCACGCCGGCCGCCGACGCGGCCGCCGGCGCCGATGCCTGGACACAAACTCTGGCATTTCTCAAGACCAGCCGTGAAGGCGGGAGCCGCTAAGCAGCCCGGAAACTAAGACTATCCGCGCTTTTCGAATGCCATATTGGACCAAGTGATCCCGGCACGCCTGTTGAGATCCTGAACCGATTCCAGATGAAGGTTGGCGAGGGAAATCAGGCCCTCCGCCGCCGCCAGCGCGACGGTCTCTTGCGCCGTGACCGCGAACATGCGGCGCCCCGGCGCAAAGGGACCATGGCGCAGCGACATGATCATCCGCCCGCCGGGCGGGATCAGGGACGCCACCACCGGCATTGCCATCCGCCGCTCCGTTTCGTCCAGATGCATCCAGACCGCCGTCATCATGACGAGGTCAAAGCACGCGCCGCGTTCCACGACGCGCTTTAGTTCAGGTAAACTGTCGTCGAGCCACTCGATAGACGGCGAGGGATGCAGCCGGGCCGCCGCGAGGCGAAAGGCACCGGTAGGCTCGACGGCAACGACACGATTTCCCATCTTCGCAAAATGCGCAGCGTCCCGCCCCGTCCCAGCGCCGATGTCGAGCACCAAACTCGGTTCAGACGGCATGAAACTCAACGTCGCTGCGTGGGCCTCCTCAAAGGAAAAACTCTCATAGCATTCAAGCAGGTCTTTCGCCTGCTCGGTATAGCCCTCCGTTCCTTTGATCGCATCACCCATAGCTGATTGTCATTCCAACACTCCTGCAGCTTTGCCCCCTATAGGACCGAAGCCTCCGTCTCATCGGACTCCTCCAACAGGGCCGCGATCGTCCTCAGCCCCGCGATCACGCGGCCTTCCGAAGCCTCGTGACTGAGGCAGAGGCGTACCGCCGACGGGGCCGTCCGCTTGTTCACGGCAAAGGTTTCCCCCGTTACGATCTTCACGCCCCGCTGCGCGGCAGCAACCCGAAAAGCGTCCGGGCGCCACTGCGGCGGAAGCGGCAGCCAGACATGAAAGCCATGGGGGTCCGCCGCGAAACTGCCCACAGGCAAGATCTCCCGGGCCAACGCCTGCCGCGCAAACGCCTGGGACCGCTGGAAACTGCTCAACTCCGAGGCCTTCCCCTCGTCGATCCATCTGCTGGCAACTTCCGCCATCAAGGGCGGCGGCATCCAACAGGAGAGACTGACCGACGCATGCAAGGCGGTCATATGCCGCCCCGGTGCATGAAGATATCCGACCCGCAGGCCCGGTCCCATGCTCTTGGACGCGCTGGAGATGAAGAAAGTCCGCTCCAGCGCATGACATGCAAGCGGCGCCGGCCGCTCCGGCGGCAGAAAGCCGAAGACATCATCCTCAATAATGAGAATGTCATGCTTCCGCGCAATTGCTGCGATTTTCTTGCGACGCTTCTTCCGCATTGTAATGGTTGTCGGTGTGTGCAGCGTCGGTTGGCAGTAAAGGGCTTTTACTGCGGCACGCCTGCAAGCCGCGTCGAGCGCCTTCGGTTGCAGGCCGCCGTCATCGCAATCAACCGGCAGGATCTTCAGACCGAGATGGCGCGCCATCGCCAAGACCGGCGCATAAGTCAGGGCTTCCGTCAGCAATGCATCGCCGGGACGCATCGTCGCCAGCAAGGTCACCATCAGGCCATGCTGCGCCCCGCAAGTGACGACGATGTTCGAGCCCGCCGTTTCGAGACCGATCCCGGCCAGCCACCGCGCCGCTAGATCTGCATGACGGGTTTGGTCACCCTCGGCCTGAGTGTCCAGGTAGGAGGCCAGGTTGCCCTCACGGCCGAGTTCCGCAAGCGTCTGCGCGAGAAGGGAGGCGTTGTGCCCCGGCGCCGGTAGGTTGAGAGAAAAATCAATCGGGCCTTCGTCAGGCCGAGTCATCCTAGCCTGTCCGACCAGCGTAGGCAGCGCCCGCATCTCCCGCACATAGGTGCCGCGCCCCACTTCGCCCTGGAGATAGCCGCGCTCAATCGCCTCGGCATAAGCGCGGCTGACCGTATTGAGTGACACACCCAAGTTATAGGCCAAATCCCGCTGCGCCGGCAGGCGGTCTCCCGCACGCAATCCGCCGCTGGCAATTCCCTCTCCGATCGCGTCGGCGATGGCCAGGTACTTTGGAAGCGAGGATCTTGAACCGTCCTGTCCTTCCAATCTGAGTTGCAATATTGTCATGAGAATATTGTTTCGATTGATGTGTTTTCTAAAAGACGATTATCAATGCAATCTCGATTCAACATCAAAACCGGGCTAGACACAACATGGACGGAAAAAACCCGAGACTCGGAATCTCCCTCGCCTTTCTCTGTCTGGTGCTTCTCGGGATCATGCCCGTCATCACCAACAGCCGGCCCGCCGCACTCGATGCCTTGGCCTTCGCCTTTTTCCTTTCCGCATGGCAGATCCTCTTCTCGCTGCCGCTGCTGCTTCGAGAGATTGCATCGGACAACAAGGGGATCTTCGCCGCCCACCTGCCGCGCCGTCTGAAACGGCGGACCATTGCCATCATCTTGCTGACCGGCACGATCTTCGGCATCTCGACCTACGTCTATGTGCTGGCCATGGAGAAAGCGGGTGCCGTCAGCGCCGCCATCGCGATCCAAGCCTACCCGCTTTTCGCGATCCTTTGGGAGACGCTCTTCCTCAAACGCCGGAAGACGGCGCTGGAGTTGTCCTTCACGCTGCTGCTGATCATCGCTCTCAGCTATCTGGCGACAAAGGGGACCTGGCGCATCGAGGGCTTTTCCTTCTGGTTCGCCTTCGCCCTCGCGATCCCGTTTCTCTGGAGCGTCGCGCACGTCATCATCAAGGAGGTCCTCGACCGCACGCCGATCACCCCGGCTCAGGTGACATTCTTCCGCGTCGCCGTGTCGACAGTGTTCCTCTTCGCCGTGCTGGTTTCGGTCAGCGGACCCCAGGCGATCCTGCAAAGCCTGACCAACATTCATTTTCAGACCTTCGCCCTGGTCATGGGCCTCGTCTACTACCTGGAGCTCATCAACTGGTTCTACGCGGTGAAGCATATCGACGTCTCGCTGGCGAGCTCTATCACCATCCCGGCCCCCGCGCTGACAATGGTGCTTGCCGTGGTCTTCCTCGGGGACACCATCGAAACCTATCAGATGATTGCCCTCGGCATCGTGGTTCTCAGCATCTACGGTCTGCTTTTCGCCGGAAAGAGGAAGAGAGAAGCGCTCGCGGCCAAGGGCCAAGCGGTTTGATCCGCCGAGGGCTCAAGCCTCCCGCGTCACGCGGCTGATCGCGCCGGGGCGGTCGTCCAAGCCGGGCAGCAAGCCGAGTCCGAGTCCGGGGCCGTCGGGAACGGAGATCATGCCGTCGTTCAGGGGCGGCGGCTGGTCGACGAGGTCGCCGTACCAACCGAAGTAGAAGCCCCGGGTCATTTCCTGCTCCCGCACATTGGGGAGACAGAGGGCAAGGTGCGTCGAGACGGCGAGAGTGACCGGACCCGAACAGTCGTGAAAGGCGACCGGACGGGCGCGTGTCTCAGCGAACGCGGCGATCTTGCGCGCCGCGGTAACGCCGCCGCCCCAGACCACGTCCATGATCGGCGTGGCAATCTCACCGTGATCGAGGAGCGCCTTGAAAGCGCCCAGCCCCGCAAGGGTCTCACCGCCCGCCAGCGGGATGGAGGTCCCGGCGGCGAGTTCCGCAAGTTCGTCCGTACGGTCCATCCAGACCGGGTCTTCTGCCCAATCGATTCCGATGGGCTCCAACGCCGCGCAGATTTTCTTCGCGGCGTTCAGACTCCAAAGGCCATGCAGCTCCGCCTTAAGCCGCATCGCGTCGCCCTGAGCGGCACGGATCTTCTCGAAGGGCGCCAGCGCCTTCTTGAGATCCTCCGTCGAGATGTCGATGCCGTCCACAGCACCGGCCGCGAAATCGAAGGGCCAGATCTTCATGGACGAGATCCCCATCTCCCGCAGCGAGGCCGCGAGGTCCTCGGGCGCGTTCATGAAAGCGTCGAGGTCTTCGTAACTCCGACCACCCCCTTCGCCGCCCTGGCCGAAGTTGTCGGGCCGTACGGCGGAGGTCTTCGAGACGTAACTCGGCCCGGCACAGGTGTTGTAGACCTGAATGGACTCCCGCGTGCGGCCGCCCAGCAGATCGCACAGCGGCCGGCCCGCCGCCTTGCCCGCCAGATCCCACAGCGCCACGTCGACCGCCGAGAGCGCGCGCAACTCTGCCCCCGTCCCGGTAAAGCCGGTATAGGGCTGCATCTGCCTGTTGAGAAACTCGATGCGCGAAGGATCCTGCCCCAACAACACAGCGGCAAGGCGGTCGTGGATATCAGCTTCGCAGGCGCTGGTCCCGAACCAGGTTTCCCCCAGGCCGGTTAAACCCGCGTCCGTATGAACGAGCACCCAAAGCAGATTTGGATGCTCCTCCAGGCGCAATGTCTCGATGGCGGAGATCTTCATTTGTCTGGACTCCCAGGCAGACGAGGCGTGTTGCGCGGAGCCCCTGCCCCGCACAACACAATCCGCGTACCGTCCCTCCGGACTTACTTCTTCAAGCGGGTCCAGATGGCGTCATAGTTCGCCTGCGTGGCTTCATCGCAAACGGCGATGAAGGTGCCGGCCGGCGCATCGTCCGGCGGCGACTGTTCCGGCGAAGTCTTGAGGGCGGGATCGAGGAAGGCATCCACCCCCGTAACACCAGCAGTGTACTGGGCATAGTTGGTGACCGCCGCCGCGTTTTCCGGATCCAGCAGGAAATCCATGAAGGCGATCGCCGCATCACGATTCGGCGCATCCTTGAGCAGCACAACATTGTCCATCCAGGCGATGTAGCCTTCCTTCGGATAGGCGTATTCGATGTTGGCGCCTTCAATGCGGGCCTTGGCGCTAAAGCCGTTCCAGATCATGCCGGCGGCAACATCGCCGGAGACCAGAACGTCCTTGGCTCCGTCGGAGTTGAAAGAGGCCCAGTGCGGCTTCGCCCCCTGAACCAAGGCGTCGAGCTGCTTCAACTGCTCGCGGTCCTGGGTGCACTGCGGAATACCGAGATGAATGGACGCCAAGGTCAACAGCTCGCCCTGGGTGTCGAGCATATTGATCTTGCCCTTCAGCTCTTCCGGCGGATCGAAAAGGATCGCGGTCGTATTGATATCTCCCTTATAGACGTCGCGATTGACCGAAAAGCTGGTGGAGCCCCACTGATAGGGGATCGAGTGCTTGCGGCCGGGATCGAAGGGCACGTCGACCCATTCCGGCTGAATGTTGCCGAAGTTTTTCAGCTCGCTGGGATCGTAACTGTCGAGCATGCCTTCGCCGATCATGATTTCGACCATGTAGTCGCCGGGAACGGCGACGTCGTAGGACCCGAGCGCCCCGGCCTTCAAGGAGGCCAGCATGGCCTCGTTCGAGTCATAAGTGTCGATCGTCACTTCGATGCCGGTCTCCGCCTTGAACTTGTCGACCAGTTCCTGCGGGATGTACTCGAACCAGTGATAGACCGACAGCTTGTCGGCCGCCTGAGCCATTCCCGTGCCCAGGCTCAAAGCCAGCGCCGCCGCGCCGAGTGTGCGTAAGCTTTTCATGATTTCCGCTCCTTTTTCTTTTTTTAATCTAGAGGCCCCTCGCCTGTTTCGTCTTCCGGCTTTCTAGTGGCCCTTCTTCGCGCCGATTTTCCCCACGAAGTAGGATACCGTGACGAAGACAACCGATACCATCAGCATCAAGGTCGAAAGCGCCATGATATTGGGTTTGATCCCCTGCTTCACCGCGCCGAAAATCGCCGTCGGCAGCGTTTCGATGCCCGCGCCCTTGACGAAGTTCGTTATGATGAAGTCATCCAGCGAAATAATAAAGGCGAGCAGAAAACCGCTGATGATTCCCGGCATCATCAGGGGCATGAGAACTTGCGTGAAGGCCTGCCAGCGGCTGGCATAGAGGTCAAGGGCCGCCTGCTCGTAGGTGCTGTCGATCCCTTCCAGCCGCGCCGCAATCGGCAGGTAGGCGAAGGGAATGCAAAAGACGATATGAGCCAGCAGAATCGTCGCATAGCCCCGGGTGAAACCAACAGCACTGAAGAAAATCAGCGTGGCAACGGCGGTCACAATCTCCGGCACCATGAGGGGCAGACTGATCAGTGCGAAACTGGCCGATTTGCCGCGAAAGGCCCCGCCCCGGATCATCCCCAATGCCGCCGCCGTCGCGATCGTGGTCGCCGTAATGGCGGCCATGACGGCAATGGCCAGGGAGTTCCAGGCTGCCTCCTTGAATTTGGCGGCCTCCAGTCCCGTGAAAACATCCATGTACCAGCGAAAACTGAAACCACCCCACAGCGTGATCGAACGGGAATCGTTGAAGCTGTAGATCATCACGATGATCAGGGGTGAATAGAGCAGCAGCAGACAGATGATCGTCACCGGCAGAAAGCCGGGATAGCGCCGCACGTCGGTTGCCGTTGCTGTCGCCATGTTAGCGCCCCTCCCGCCCGCTGCGCACCTGCTGGCGGGCGTAGATCAGGAGAGTCAGCATCACCAGGGTAAGCAGGATCATCGAGGCCGCCGCCCCGAAGGGCCAGTTGCCGGCGTTCCCCTTGAACTGCTCCTCGATCAGCGAGCCGATCATGAAGTTCTTGGCGCCACCCAGCAGATCCGGTGCGAGGAAGGCGCCCAGGCTGGGCACGAACACCAGGATACAGCCCGCGATAATGCCCGGCTTGACGGCTGGCAGCAGCACATGGCGCAGGGTCGTCCAGCGGTTGGCGTAGAGGTCGGCCGCCGCCTCGGACAAAGCGAAGTTGTAACGCTCCACCGAGGCATAGATCGGCAGCACCATGAACGGCAGGTAGGAGTAGAAAAGCCCGAGCTGCACCGCGAGATCGGTGTTGATGATGCGGATCGGCTCGGAAATCACACCCGCCATCTGAAGCCATTCGTTCAGCGGGCCGGTGTCCCGGATCAGGAACTTCATCGAGACCGTGCGGATCAGCAGGTTGACCCAGTAGGGCACGGTGATGAGAAACAGCCAAGCGGTACGCGTGCGCAGCGGGCGCGTGGCAATGAAATAGGCCGTCGGGAAACCGATCAGCAGACAGAGCAGCGTCGCCAGAGCGGCCTGCCAGATCGAGCGCCAGAAAATGGCGATGTAAATCCACTCGATCCGCGGCGGCTCGTCGCCGAACAGACCGCGGTCGAAGATGAACTGATCGTAGGCGGCCAGCGAAAACTCCCAGATGACGCCGCCCCGGAACTCCTTGGTGAGGAAGGAATAGAGCAGCATCGTCGCCACCGGCACCAGCATGAAGACGCCGATGACCAGCCAGGAGGGCGCGAGCAGCCAGAGCCGCAGGGATGCAAAGCTGCTTGAGGCATGGCCTCCGCCGCCGCCGGGTCTGAGTTCCCCGGCCATCAGTCCACCAACAGGCGCGCCGCGCCTTCGTCGATGTGAACCGCTGCCCGGTCCCCCGGCTGCAGGCGTAACGCGCTGTCGTGAGCGTTCTGCACCCGAACGCTGAGCTCGGTTCCGTCGGTGAGGCGCAGCAGGCACTGCGTATCGGTACCGAGGTAGATCAAACGGTCGAGCGTGCCGACGATCTCCTCGCCGCCGCTGGGGCTGGTCAGAGACAAGCGCTCCGGCCGGATCGAGATATGGCCGGCCGCGCCCTCCGCGACACTGTCCGCAAGACCGCAACGCAGGCTGACGCCGCCGGCGAGGCGGCAGAGCGCCTCCTGGCCCCGGACCTGCTCCACCGTCACGTCGAGCAGATTGGTGTCGCCGATGAAGTCCGCGACGAAACGGTTGCGGGGCGCCTCGTAGATTTCCGTCGAGCTGCCGACCTGCTGCAGCTTACCGGCGGACATCACGGCAATGCGGTCCGACATAGTGAGGGCTTCTTCCTGATCGTGCGTCACGAAGACGAAAGTGATCCCGGTTTCCTCCTGGATCTGCTTCAACTCCACGCGCATGGCCTGCCGCAGCTTGAGATCGAGCGCCGACAACGGCTCGTCCAGCAAAAGGACTTTTGGTTCGGGCGCCAGGGCCCGGGCCAGCGCCACCCGCTGCTGTTGACCGCCGGACAACTGGTCCGGCCGCCGCTCCGCCAACGCGGAGAGCTGCACCAGGTCCAGCATACGGTTGGTGCGTGCCTCCATCTCGGATCTGTCGCGGCGCAGCATCTTCAGCCCGAAGGCGACGTTTTCCGCCACCGTCATGTTGGGGAAGAGCGCATACTGCTGAAAGACGGTGTTCACCGGCCGCTTGTTGGCCGGCAGGTCCTCGATCTCCTGGCCGTAGAGCAGGATGATCCCGGCAGTCACGGACTCGAAACCGGCGATCATGCGCAGCAAAGTCGTCTTGCCGCAGCCCGACGGCCCGAGAAGCGTGAAGAACTCATTGTCGCTGATGTCGAGCGAAACACCGCTGAGCGCGGTGATGCCATAACTGGCCGTCCCGTAGATTTTGGCAACGTCCTGGATGCTGACCGCAACTCTTGCTTCGACTTGATTCACCCTGCCGCGCCCCCGCAAGCGCCTTGTTGGCGACCTCTTTGCCTGAGGCCTTTTTTATCCCAGCGTCTTCCGGGCGCAGCTTACGTGAGAAATCAGGGTCTTGTCACTGATGGCACCGCCCCGAGCATGCAGGCGTCGCGAAAAGATTGAAATACCGACGACAAAATGAAAGACGGCGGGCCAAGGGCCCGCCGTCCGCTGCATGAGGCTCTAGGATCTATCGCGGCTTTACGACGCGCGATAAATTCCGCGGCTTACAATTGGATCGAAGTATTGAATGGTGCTCCTCAACCCCTCCTCGAGCTGCACCTTCGGCGCCCATTTCAGGACACTACGGGCCTTGTCGATGTTCGGCCGGCGCTGCATCGGATCGTCTTCCAATGCGTCATGATAGGAGATCGTCGACCGGGAGCCGGTCATCTCAATCACCTGCTCCGCCAGTTCCTTGATCGTGAACTCCCGCGGATTGCCGATATTGATCGGCCCCGTGACGTCCTTCGGCGTCTCCATCAAGCGGATCAGCCCGTCGATCAGATCATCGACGTAACAGAATGACCGCGTCTGCGACCCGTCGCCATAAATGGTGATGTCGTCGTCCCGCAGCGCCTGAACGATGAAGTTGGAGACAACCCGGCCGTCGTTCGGGTGCATGCGCGGCCCATAGGTATTGAAGATCCGAGCCACCTTAATCTGGAGGTCGTGCTGCCGGAGATAATCGAAGAACAGTGTCTCCGCGCAGCGCTTGCCTTCATCGTAGCAAGCCCGTGGACCGATGGTGTTGACATTGCCCCGGTACGACTCCACCTGCGGATGCACTTCAGGTTCGCCGTACACTTCGCTGGTCGACGCCTGAAGGATCTTCACCTTTAGGCGCTTGGCCAGCCCCAGCATGTTGATCGCGCCCATAACGCAGACCTTGGTGGTCTGAACGGGATCGAACTGGTAGTGAACGGGAGAGGCCGGACACGCGAGGTTGTAAATCTCATCAACCTCGACATAGAGCGGCATCGTTATATCGTGCCGTATAGCCTCAAAGTTCGGGTTCGGCAGAAGATGACTGATATTTCCGCGGGTGCCTGTGAAATAGTTATCCACACAAAGCACCTCACAGCCACGCGCCAGCAACCTCTCACAGAGGTGGGATCCGAGGAATCCGGCCCCGCCTGTCACCATTACCTTTTTAGGAGTAAGATTAACCGTAATACCCATATTGTTGTTTCCCCGCGCCTGGAACGAAACGACGGGAGAAACTAGATCAGAATCAATTTTCGATCAATAAAAAATACAGAATAAGACATTAGTTAATTACAGATATTTGACAAAAGTAAGGTGTGGTTTCTACGACAGTGTTCCTATCATGGAAGGTTATTGTAAAGGCTCCGATCATGATTGTGAATGAACTCCCTACCTTTGGGCTGCCGAATACCACCGAAATCTATTGCGCCCAAATCCCCAGGCACGGGAGCGTACAGATCTAATGCACGTCATTATCACCGGGGCGGGAGGCTTTCTCGCCGCTCATCTCGACCGCCACCTCGGCGCTAGCGGCAACTACAATCTTAAATTGATAAACCGAAGTCCACGACCCGGCCGCGACATTCGCTGTGCCGACATCTCCCGGTGGGATCCGTCCTGGGCAGCGCTGTTCGAGGGGGCGGACGCTGTGGTCCACCTGGCGGCTCGGCGTGGGAAGGGCGTGACGTGGCAGGACATGCAGCAAACGAATGTCTTGGGGACCCTCAACGTTCTGGAAGCGGCGGCGCAATACCGATTGCGGCGCGTCATTTTCGCGAGCACCAGTTGGGTGATGGGAGGGCACATCGCCGGCGGCGGACGGATTACACCCGACCTCGAACCCCGGCCGCTCGATGCCTATGCAATAAGCAAGGCGACGGGTGAGTCCCTGATCCAGAGCTTTGCGGAAAAGCATAGTTTTTCGGCCATTTGCTTTCGCGTCGGGAGCTGCCACGAAGGTGAGGAAACACCCGCAAAGATTGAGTTTGGCCGGCAACAGAAATGGCTCTCCCCCCGGGACTTCTGCCACGCGATCGAACGGGCCCTGGAGGCCGAAATTCCCACCTTTTCCGTGTTCAATCTGACCTCCGAGATCGAAGGGTCACCTTGGGACATCACCGAGACCAAGCGGGCCTTGGGATATACGCCCCGGGACCGGCACAGGCCGCAGCGCGAACCATTTAATATTAGACTTCTCTCTTACTTAAGGCGGCAATTAGGCCGTGTATAGGAGCTATAGACTGCAACAAAAGACGCCAAATTAAGGCAAATATTACTAAGAATCATGGTAAAGATAACCAAGGTTATCCGGAAATCTTCGAAATTATTTATTTTCAAGTGCAAGAGCCATGATGTAAGTAATTCGGAAATCCGACCTGGCGTCACATCACGAATCAAAGGAAGACCTGCAGCGGGCCCCCGGCCCGCCAGTCTGAACGCATTTCATGGCACAACCCGTCATCGCTCTCGGCCTGGATTCCGCCGAGCCTCTGCTGCTGGAACGCTGGATGCAGGGAGGGTACCTGCCCAACCTTTCGCGCCTGAGGCGCGCCGGCGGCTATGGCCGCCTGCGCAATCGCGTTCAGTTCCGCGGCGCCGAGACGGACTACTACCACACCGAACCGAGCTGGGTGAGTTTCCTGACGGGGTGCCAACCGGAAACCACGGGATACTGGGATATCGTTACCTACGATCCCGAGACCTATTCGATTGATTCGGCACGGGCCAACCGGACCTACGATTTCCGGGAGCATCCCAGCTTTTTTGCCCTGGGCGAGGCAGCGCGGGTCGCCTTGTTCGACGTCCCGGACTGGGTGCCCTCCGAGAAGGTCAATGGTCCTCAGGTGATGGGCTGGGGCGGCCACTTCTCCACCGGAGAGATCCAGTCGCTGCCCAGAAACTTCCTGAGCGAAATCAACGAGAAGCACGGGAAATGTAATGTCCTGGACAATGACCACGGGGCATTCTGGGACCGTAAGTACCTGAGCTGGCTTTCCCGGGAACTGGCGGCCAGCGCCGGCAAGCGCGCAAGCATCTATAAGGACCTGCTAAAGCGGGAACCCTGGGATCTCTTCATGGGGTTCTTCTGCGAACTGCACAGTGCGGGGCACGATTTCTGGTTCCTCAGCCAGCCGGATCACCCGCTGCACTTTCTCAAGGAAGAATTCGGGATCCAGGGCGACCCTCAACGGGATGCCTACGTCGCCGTGGACGAGGCCATAGGTCAGGTCCTGGACGCGGCCGATCCGGACGCCGCCGTTTTCTGCTTCAGCGTCCACGGAATGGGCGAAAACATGAGCGATCTTCTTTCCATGCTGGTGCTGCCCGAACTGCTGTACCGCTACAACTTCCCGGGCCGCGTCGGCGTTGCGCCGGGAGAGAGCGGCGTCGAACCCGGCGCCCCGATTACCAGCTCGCGTCGCAAGTCCTGGTCCGGAGAACTGTGGAGCCGGGCATACGAGCCGAGCAGCCTGAAACGGGCTTTGCGCAGCTGGACGCCGGGACGAGCCCTCAAGACCGCCGCCAATGACGATCTGCTGTCGCCGATGCAAGGTACGCCGGGTGAACTGCCCTGGATGCCGGGCGCCTGGTACCGACGCACCTGGCCGAAATCGAGAGCCTTCGCCATGCCCGCTTTCTCCATGGGGCACATCCGGATCAACGTGAAGGGCCGGGAAAGCGGGGGCACCGTGGCTCCCGAAGACTATGACGCCGTTTGCGAGGAGGTTTCGGCTTTCCTCCATCGCTTGACAGATGCGCGAAGCGGCGAACCGGTGGTCAAGGAAGTGCTGCGCACGCGTCATACGCCGCTGGACAACGACCCGACGCTTCCGGTCCCGGATCTGGTCGTGTCCTGGCGCATGAAAGCCGTCGACGTCGTCGACAGCCCAGACGTCGGCCGGATCGGCCCTGTGCCCTACATGCGCACGGGCAGCCACCGCCCGCACGGCTTCATCATGGGGAAAGGCCCGGGCATCACCCCCGGAAGCGAATTCCCGGCGGGACGCCCGGTCGATCTGGCACCGACGATTCTGGACATCATGGGCGTGAAAGACCGCCCGAAGATGGATGGTCTGTCCCTGTTGCGTCCGGCCATGATCGCGGCCGAATAGACGGCGGCGCCCGGCCCCCATCCCATTTTCGATCTACGTCCCATTGGCAATCGCGTTCGGCGAACCCGCCCGCTATGATCGCTGCGCCTTTGAGCAGATCCGAAAAGGACAACAGCATGCCGACACTGGAGATAGCGCCGAGGGAAGCGCTCTACTACGAATACAGCCCCCCAACATCGAAGAACATGACCTTCGTCTTCGTCAATGCGTTGACGGGAAACACCGGCATGTGGTCGGGAAAGATCGGCGAAATGCTCCAGGCCGCCGGTTACGGCATGCTCTGCTACAACTTCCGGGGCCAGGCCGAGACCGCGTTTGCCGACGACACACAGCTGACCCCCTCTCTGATCGTCGAAGATATCTGCCATCTGATGAAGGAGGTCGCCCCGCCCCGCCCCATTCTCGCCGGGCTGTCGATCGGCGGCCTCTTCGCCGCGCAGGCCTATCTTTCCGGAGCGGACGCCGTGGGCCTCGTGCTGATCAACACGCTGCGCAAACCGACGCAACGGCTGAACTGGATCAATCAGGCCATGGTGCGCATGGCCGAGGTGGGAGGAGGACGCCTCGTCATGATGGCCAACGTGCCGTCGATCGCCTCTCCGACGCTGATCGCCCAGCTCTGGGACAACGCCTTCGCGGAGGCTCCCTTCGAAGCGCCGCCGAAGACAGACGGCCTGTTCCGCCTAATGCAAGGGTCCTTGGAGACCGATTGGGACTTCCCCTACGAGAAACTGGACAAGCCCGTTCTGCTGCTCACCGGGCTGCACGACAGGCTGTTCCGTATTGACGAAGATGTCGCGGAGTTGAAGGCGCGCATCCCCAACGCCGAGGAGAAAGTCTATCCGGATGCCGGCCATCTGATTCCTGTCGAGGATCCGGAGCAGTTCAGCAAAGACCTCTTGGCCTTTGCCGAAGGCGTCGGAGCCTGACGGCAAAGGGGGGAGTGTAATTCGGCCGCGGCGCCGCTAGGCTCGTGCAATGGGAAGGCATGCGAAACGTGGGCGGCCGCCTTACCAGGATGTCCTGACCCCCGCGGAGTGGCGCGTCGTTCATGCAGCTCAACACGGGTTATCTAATCGCCAGATTGCCCGACGCTTTGGCGTGAGTCTTGACGCCGTCAAGTTCCATATCTCCAACGCGGTGGCAAAAACCGGCTTGGAGAACAAGCGCGCCCTCAGGCTGTGGTTCGCGGCACCACTCGACAGCGCCCTTCGAAGGAAAGGCGGCAGCATGGAAACAGGTGTGAAGCTTGGTCCCATAGGGCAGATCTCCAGGTCCGTTTCCGATATTGCCCGCTCGGAGGCATGGTACCGGGATGTCCTGGAACTGCCGCACCTCTACACCTTCGGCAAACTGGCGTTCTTCGATTGTGACGGGACGCGGCTCTTTCTGGAGGAAAGCGCAGAGGCCGCAGGTGACGAGTCCGTCGTCTATTTCAAGGTCCCCAACATTGCGAAGGCCTACGAAAAACTCCTCGAACGCGGCGTCGAATTCACCAGTGCGCCTCACATGATCCATAGACACGAGGATGGCACCGAGGAATGGATGGCTTTTTTCGAGGATCCTGACGGACGGCTCTTGGCAATCATGTCACAGGTGAAGCCCTAACCGAGCGGAAGTGAAGGTCAAAGACACGAGGCAGTGAGTTCCTGCCGCACTGCTCCAGCTACCGTCGCGCTGTCAGCTAACGCCCTTCTAGCGGGCGCGCTCCAGGTTTTGGAGGGCATGACGCTTCATATCCTCCAAATTGCGGCGGCTTGTCCCGGCGCGCGCCAGCGTGCGCAAGCCCGTGTAAACCGCGATCAGGTGGCGTGCCTCCACCCGGCGCGCGGCTGCATCGTTGCGAAAGGCCGCCAGATCCTTCAGGCATTTCTCAAGCGCAGTTTCCAGCCGGCCAAAGCTCGCCTGCACCATGCGCCGCGCGTCTCGATCCGACGCCGCCATGTCGAGAGCGGCATTGCAGAGAAAGCAACCGGGATTCGGCCGACGGCCCGTATCGGCACCGATGGCCGCCGTCAGCAGGCGATCGATACGCACCATCGCCTCTTCCGGTCCTGCCATGCGCGCGACCGTGGCGTCGATAGCTGTGCGGTCGTAGAGCGCGAGGGACTGCAGGTACATGGCCCGCTTGTCTCCGAACGCGGCATAAAGGCTGCCTTTTCGCAAACCCGTCGCGGATTCAAGGTCGCTCAGGGAGGTGCCTTCGTACCCTCTGGCCCAAAAGACCTCCATGATCGCACTCAGGGCCGCCTCTGCGTCGAACTCCCGAGGCCGTCCCATCTTTCCGGGCTCGCGATTCTGTGAACTCAGCATATCTTGACCGATCGGTAATAAACTCCATTTGACAGACAACGGCGGCAACGAAGCCGCCCTGTTTCGAGCTACATAATGACCGACCGGTCAAAAATCAATGTCACCGCCAACCTGGAGCTGAGAGGAACCGAAATGTCCAAGCGTTTTGATGTCGTCATCATCGGAGGGGGAAATGCTGGGTTCGGCGTTTCCGCTGTCGCCCAGGCCGCCGGCAAGTCCGTCGCCTTCATCGAGAGCCGGGACTTCGGCGGCACCTGCCCCAATCGTGGCTGCACGCCAAAGAAGGTGCTGGTCGCCGCCGCACATGCGCTCGATGAGATCGAACGTGCCCAAGTGCATGGTATCTCCGTGGGTTCCGCGAAGCTTGACTGGGGCAAGCTGATCGACCGGGAAAAAGATATGATCGCCAAGATCCCGGAGCAAATGCAGGGACTGGCGGAAAAGCGCGGCACGGTCTTCAAGGGCGAGGCCAAGTTCGTCGGACCCAATGCGGTCGAGGTCAAAGGCGAGGTCATCGAAGGCGACAACATCGTCATTGCTACGGGGTCCAAGCCACGCCCCCTGCCGATTCCGGGTTCCGAGCTGATGATCACCTCCGACGAGGTTCTCTCCGAGCGCAGTCTGCCGGACAGCGTCGTCTTCATCGGCGGCGGCGTCATTGCCATGGAGTTTAGCCACGTCTACGCACGGGCCGGCGTCAAAGTAACGATCCTGGAAGCCCTGCCGCGGCTCCTCCCGAGATTGGACGGAGATGCCGTCGCAGCGCTGCAGAGTGAGACCGAAAGGCTTGGCGTCGAGGTTAAAACCGGCGTTCAAGTTATTGAAATAGCGGAGTCGAACGCAGATCTCAAAGTGACCTTCGAATACGAGGGCGAGACGCACCACATCGTGGCAAATCGGGTCGTCAATGGAACCGGCCGGATCGCCAACCTGGAGGGACTCGACCTCGAGGCAGGCGAGGTGAAGCACGATGGCCTGCGTATCGAAGTGGACGACTACCTGCGCTCGATTTCCAACCCCTCGGTCTGGGTGGCCGGCGATGCCCTGGCAACTTCGGCGCAGCTGTCACCGATTGCGACCTACGAAGGCCGCATCGTCGGGCAGAACATCGTCGAGGGGCCCAGCGTGAAGCCGGATTACGACGCGGCGCCCAGTGCCGTCTACACGGTCCCGGCGCTCAGTTCGGTTGGCCTGACGGAAGATGAAGCGAACGGCCGAGGCCTGAAGGTACGGGCCACGACCTCCGACATGTCCGGCTGGTTTTCCGCGAAGACCTACGGAGAGAACCTTGCCTGGTCAAAGGTCCTCGTCGATGAAGAGAGCGACCAGATCGTAGGCGCCCATATCATCGGCCATCAAAGCGAAGAATTGATTCATCTCTTCGCGTTGGCCAAGCAGCACGGGATCACCGCGAGCGCCCTCAAGGGTTCGGCGTTCGCCTTTCCGACCTTCTCCTCCGATGTAAAGAACCTGTTCTGAACCGGTCGGACTAAAATTCGCTTACCCTGAGCGGGCGGCGGACCGCCGCCCCTTCCGCGTCACCCCCGGCCCGCGGTTAGGACGCCACCGCACTGCAAAACAATCCGCTGTCGGCAATCCAGCCGAAGAGGTTGCCTTCGCTCCGGATGATGCGCCGGACCGAGTCCTCCAGGTCTTCCGCTACCGCCGCGCAGCAATCGTCCAGGGTCAGGCAGCGGTAGCCGCGCTCGACCGCATCCCGCAATGTCGAGTGCACGCAGCACTGATAGGTGATGCCGGTGAAGATGAGCGACTGAACGCCGCCCGCCCGCAGGTGTTCCTCAAGGTCTGTTCGGTAGAACGCACTGAAGCCCGGCTTGTCGACAACACGTTCGCCGTCTTCGGGCTGCATGCCGTTCACGAAATCGCAACCGGGTTCTCCGCGAATCAAGCAGCGCCCGAGCGGTCCCTCCACACCGACGTAATCCATGTCTTTCTTGGCGGGGCTTACATCCGAGAGGTCAGGCGCATAGGATTCCCGCGTGTGAACGATCTCGATCCCGGCCGCGCGCGCCGCGCGGACGGCCGCCTGCGCCGTGGGCATCACGGCGGCGAGCCGCTTCGTTTCTTCGGCGTCCATGCTGCAGCCGCCCTCGGGCTCCAGAAAATCGCGCTGAAAATCGATGGCGAAGAGCGCGGTTGTGGACGGTTCGAAAGAAAAGGCGCGTCCATCGAGACAGGTCACGGAAAACACGGCGGCATGACTCCCCTTTTGGCGAACCCGGACAATGGACCAATGCCGTCCCGGTGCCCAGGGTCTTCACACAGGCTCCGACTGAATGAGAAAGAATGAGAGCTAAGAAGCTACAAGCTCGAACAGCCAGCCCGATAGCAAGGAGCCAACCACCGCCAAGACCATGTAGAGCGCAAAGGGCTTGGCCCGGAGCACCGGCACAATCGCCAGAGCGCCCCAGATGCTGACCACACCGCCGGAGACGAGAAACGCCATCGCGGCGCCCGGCGACATACCGTGATCGATCAGGCCACGCGTCAGCGGCAACGCGGCATAGCCGTCGAGGTAGGCCGGTGCGCCGACGAACACGGCCGAGGGAATGGCCCACCAGGTGTCCTTCCCGACGTAGGGCGCGAGCGCCTGCGGGTCGAGGAACTGCCGCATCAGATGCTCGGCGGCGAAAGCCAAACCGAGGCAAATCAGAAGCAGTTTGGTCATGGCCCAGGACTCCCGCCGGAACTGGGCACGCCGGTCCGGATCCTTCCAGATCGCCACCTGGAGACCGTCCGATGCGCAAGGGTCCCCGCAGCCCAGCGAAGCGACAATCCCGTTCCGCTTCAGCGGCGCTAGGGCCCAAGACCTGCGGGAGAGCGCCAGGGTCACGGCGCCGCCGAGGAGACCGATGCCGAAGGCTGCCAGGGTTTTTCCGGCGGCAAAGCCAAAGCCGAGGGTCGCGGCGGTGACGGCGAACATCGCCGGATCCGTCACCGGCGAGGAGAGCCAGAACGCCATGACCGGCGCCAAGGGGACGCCGGAGGCCAACAGCCCGGCCATCAGCGGCAGCACCGTCACGCCGCAAACCGGAGTGATCGCACCGACCGCCGCCGCCGCGAGGATCGCGGACGTCCGGTTCCCTTCGAAGACAAGTGCGATGCGCCCACCGGCGCCGCTGGCGTTCACCCATGCCGAAATCACCATGCCGGGAATAACCAGGGGCGAGACCTCCAGCATGCCCCAGAGCACGAACTTAAGAGTTTCAAGCGCTTGCGATGGACTCCAGAGAGTCAGCCCCAGGATCGCCGCCAGCCCGACCTTGGCCCAGAATGCGGAAGTCTTGGCGGGTGACGCTGTAGCGCTTGCGGATTCGGTCACCATTCGGGCTCCAACAGAAAACCTGAGTTGCGCATCAAGTTAGGCTGCGCTTAGACTTTTGAGAAACGAATGTTTTGGATGTTTCTTATGAGCTTTACCAATACCTCGCCCCAGCCCGGGCAGTTGGACAGCGAGCTTCTTCGCACCTTCCTGGCCATTGCACAGACCGGTAGTTTTTCGAAGGGCGCCGAGCGGATTTTCCGTTCCCAATCCGCCGTCAGCCTGCAGATCAAGCGGTTGGAAGGCTTGCTCGGCCGGCCCCTCTTCGAGCGCCACGCGCGCGGCGTCGAACTCACATCGACCGGGGAGAAACTACAGCCCTTGGCGCAGCGTGTGGTCGATCTGCTCGACTCCTCGATCGGCGAACTGCGGTCGGACACGCTTGTGGGATCCCTTCGCCTGGGCATTCCGGACGAGTTCAGTAGCGCGATCCTGCCCGACATCATCGCGCGCTTTGCCCGCGACCATCCGCAGGTCGAGCTTGCCGTGCGTTGCGGCTTCAGCGCGGACTTCCCGGAAGCACTCGCCAATGCGGAATTGGATCTGGCGGTTCATGCCGTCGAGACAGCGCCGCGTAGCGCCCCAATCCTGCTGAAGGAGAGAACGCTTTGGGTAGGCGCGCGTCGCCATGCGGCGCATGAGCTAGACCCGTTGCCGGTCGCGCTGTTCGACCGCGCCTGCTGGTGGCGGGACCGGGCCATCGAAGCCCTCGAATCCCGGGGCCGCGCCTACCGCGTGGTCTATAGCAGCGAGAGCGTGGCGGGTGTCGCGGCGGCCATCGAAGCCGGGGCCGCGGTCGGCCTGCTCGGCGAGAGTTCCCTCACCCGCGACCTTCATGAGGTGCCAAAGTCCGCGGGCTTGCCGGACATGCCGGAATCTCTGCTCGTTCTGGACTCCCGGCCCGGCGCGGTGTCACCGGCGCAACAGGCGATGAACGATGCCATCACCGAGGCGTTCGAGTCCTATAAGACCTAGTCAGCCCTCTTTGCCGGCGGCCCTTAAGGGCGCCAGGGCCGCAATGTGTTCCGGCGAGAGGCCGCAACAGCCACCGACCACCTGGGCTCCGTCGGCGATCCACTGCGCGGCGAAACGGCGCAGTTCCTCCGGGGCGATGACTTCCTCGAACTGCCAATGCGGCATCTTGAAGTAACCGGAGTCCGGGTAGGCCGTCAGCGGGCCGTCATAAGACTCTCGCAGGATCGCGATTGCATCGCCCGTAACGTCCGAAGGCGTGTGCATCACCCCGGCGGCTTGGACGTCGAAGTCTTTCAAGATCTGTACCGTCTCCGCGAAGGGAATGTCCCGCTCCGGCGCAAAGCTGAGCACGCTGCCATCTTCGCCGCGCCGCGCGGAGAATCCGGCCCAGACTGGACAGCCCGTCGCCGTCGCCGCCCCGAATGCCGACGGCATGCGGTCCGGGTGGTACATCATCTCCAGGAGAATCAGATCGCAGCCTTCGTCGCGCAGGAGGTTGGAGAGTTCGCCGAAGGCGGCGTCCATCTCCGCCTTGCCCGGCGCGCGCGCCAGGTCGATTGAGGCGGCACCGCGGACCATCGGGAGCATATGGGAAAGAGACCCGGCGACCAGAACCTCCGGACGGCCGCTTGCGTCACGGGCCCGCAGCGCCGTCCGGACGGCGGCTTTGTTGATCTCCTCGAAGCGGTCACCAAATCCGGCGGCGTCCAGCATCAGCTGCGAGGAGGCATAGGTGTTGGCTGTGATGATATCCGCCCCCGCTTCGATGTAAGCGCGATGGACGGCTTCCAGCGTATCCAGATGCCCGAGGGTGGCGGGGCCGCACCAGGCTTCCGGGTCCATGGAAACGCCGCGCCGTTCCAGCTCGGTCCCCGTCCCGCCGTCGAGGAGGACGATTTCACCGCCTTCCAGGCGCTTTTGAAGGTCAGCATAGCTCATGGTCCGAACTGCTCCCGAATTGCATGACGTTTTTTTCTGCGCTGCGCCTCTCCGGCCCAACGCACCGCTTTTAGGGCAGAGCCCACGTCAGCGACAATAGGATTTCTGAAAGCTTTCCGGTGGATTTTCTCGGTATCGTTGGGCGGGACGCGTCAATAGGCCCAGCCGAACCGGCTTCCGTCCGAACACGCCGTGGCAATTCTAAGTGAACAGGCAACTGTTTCAAAAAACGACGTTTTGCAACCAATGCCGGACGTTGTCGTGCAAGTTGATATTCAACTGCGATTTGTATCCTGTTTTGATGTGAATTAGGCTTGTCGTCCAAAAACATAAAAACGACGACACAAAGACCAACGCATAAAGAAGTTGGGACCAACGAAACAAAAGAAGTTGGGGGGCATAATGCCGGCGATCACCAAGTCTTTGAGTGTTAACACGGTTTTTGTCGTATCCATGATCTGCGTTGCGGGGATCGGGATCTGGGGACTTATCGACCCGGATTCCATGACCGGCACGATGCTGGGCTTCACCAACTACGCCCTTACCGGGGTCAGTTGGGCTTGGTTGTTCGTCTGCACCGGTTTCCTGGTCCTCAGCGGCTATATGGCGTTCGGGCCCTACGGGCACATCCGCCTGGGCAAGGACGACGAAGAGCCGGAATTCTCCACGCCCTCCTGGATCGCCATGCTCTTCGCCGGCGGCATGGGCTCCGGCCTGCTGCTTTGGGGGCCGGCCGAGCCGATGTACCACTATGTCAGCCCACCGGGCATGGAGGGCGAGACGGCGGCGGCGGCACGCCAGGCTCTGGTGATCACCAACCTGCACTGGGGCCTGCATGCCTGGTCGATTTACGCGGTTTGCGCACTGGTGATCGCCTATTTCACCTTCCGGCGCGGCCAGACTTCCATGATCTCGACACCGATCAGGGCACTGTTTCCGGGCACAAGAGGTGAATCCGTCGGCAAGGTGGCGGACATCCTGGCGGTTCTCTCGGTTGTCTTCGGGCTCGCGGGATCGCTTGCGATGGGAACTCTTGCCGTACGCTCCGGTGCCTTCTTTGCCTGGGGCGTCGATGAGACGGTGACGACCTCGCTCATCATCCTGGGGCTTCTCTTCGTCTGCTACATGCTTTCCGCCACCACCGGCGTCGACAAGGGCATCAAGATCCTCTCCAACGTCAACATGGTGATCGCCATCGCGATCATGCTGCTGGTCCTGTTTGCCGGCCCGACCCGCTTCCTGCTGGAAACCTTTATCGATTCCATCGGGTCTTACTTCAGCTCTCTCATCACCGTTTCCTTCCGTCTGTTCCCCTTTGAGGACCTCGGCGGCTGGAGCGCGGGCTGGACCCTCACCTACCTGATCTGGTGGATCGCCTGGGGTCCCTTCATCGGCATTTTCGTCGCGCGCATCTCCCGCGGACGGACGATCCGCGAGTTCTGCCTCGGCGTCATCCTGGTCCCGACGCTGTTCTCCATGCTTTGGTTCGCAGTCTTCGGCGGCACCGGCTTCTATATCGAGATGTTCGCCGGCGGCGGTCTGAAAGAGTTGATCTTCGAAGATGCCACCAAGGCCCTCTTCGCCTTCCTCAACTACTTCCCGGGCGGTATCATTCTGAATGTGCTGGCGGTCACTCTGATGTTCATCTTCCTGGTGACCTCAGCGGATTCCGGCACCTTCGTGCTGTCGATGATGACGACCGACGGCAACCTCAACCCGCCGGTCATGCAGAAGATGGTTTGGGGAACTCTGATCGCCGCGCTGACGGTGGGGACCCTGTTCTCGGAATCCGTCGCGGTGGCAAAGGCGATGGCCATCACCGGGGCGATACCCTTCACGGTGATCGTCTTGCTGCAAATCGTCGGGTTTTTGCAGGAGATTCGCAAGGAACGCACGCCATTGAAACCCATCGAGGCCCGCGGCGAGACCGTCGGCCAACGCAGTTCATGATGGGGGGCAGAAAAATGACCGCATTACCGAAAGCGATCCTGGCCACCTTCATCGCCCTGACCCTCACGGCTTGCGGCGATCAGGACGACAGAATCAAGATCGGCGCCAAGAACTTCGGCGAGAGCCGAATCCTGGCGCACATGATGGCGGCCCTGGCCGAGGAACAGGGTCTGCCGGTGGAAGGCGTGGTCGACTACGCCAACACACAGGCGGCGTTGGAGGCCCTCAAACGGGGCGACATCGACGCGTATCCCGACTACAACGGCACCGGGCTCGTGATGCTGGGGCAGAACCCCATCGCGGACGGCGATGCGGCGACAGAACGGGTGAAGGAGCTATATGACCCGTTGGGTCTGTCCTGGCGACCGCGCTTCGGTTTCGCCAACAACTACGGTCTGGCCATGCGTCCCGAACGGGCCAGCGAGCTCGGCGTCACGACGATGTCCGAGCTGGTCTCCCGCGCCGGCAACCTGACTTTCGGGATCGAGGACGATTTCGAGAAACGGCCGCTGGACGGTTTCCAGCCGATGACGCGCCGCTACGCGCTCTCCTTCGGCACTGTGGACGTCGTGCCGCTCGGCGAGCGGGCGCAACTCTACGACATGCTGTTGGACGGCAAGGTCGACGTGATCGAGGTCTACACGACGGACGGACAGATCGCCGACTACGGGCTGGAAATCCTGACGGACGACCTCCAGTTCTTCCCCGTTTACGAAGCCGCGCCGCTGGCGCGGGCCGCCTCACTCTCCACGCATCAGGGGTTGGGTGCCGCGCTCGACACGCTGGCGGGCAAGATCGACGCCGATCTAATGCGCGATCTCAACCGCAAGGTCGACAGCGAGGGCCGCTCGCCCCGCGCGGTCGCCCGCGATGCCCTGGCCCGCATGGATCTGATCGCGGCCGGCGCGGTCACGACCGACGATCCACTGCTGATCGCGGCCTCGCCGCAGATCACCGAAGGCGCGGCCGCAGCCACAGCCTTAAGAGCGGCCCGCAAGGCCTTCCAGGGGCGTGATGTGCAGATCGCCCCGACCGACAGCGCCTTGGCAGAAGTGGCTGCCGGGAACGCCCGCCTCGCGCTGGTCGGCGCCGAAGCGTTTTTCGACCTCACCGGCCCCGCACCGGCCCGTTCCGAAACCTACGAAGCCGTCGCACCGGTCGGTCAGAATCTGATTCACATCGTCACCCGTCTGGACGGGCCCAACCGTCTCAGCGAGGCCCAGACGATCGCGAGCGGCCCGGCCGAGTCCTCCTCCGCACGCGTCGCAGGCTTGCTGAAAGCGGGCCTGGAGCTTCCGGGCGAGGTGGTCATGGAAGCCGATTCCTCGGCAGCGGCGCTGGCCGCGAAAGTCCAAGACGGGTCCGCCGATGTGGCCATCGTCTTCGCCCCGGAAGGGGACAAGTCGTTGACCGCCGTTTTCGCCGAAGGCGGCCTGCGCCTGCTGCCGGTGCTGGATTGGAACAAGGGCGCCAATCTGGTGCGCTTTCCCTTCCTGCGGGAAGCCCGGCTGACCGGCGGTGTCTACAGCGGACAGCGTAGCGCCGTCGACACACTCGGTGCGCAATTGGTACTGGCGGGTCCGGCACCGCAGACCGGCGACGCGGTAGGAGATCAGGGACCGAGCGCGGTCGCCGTCGGGTTGTCACCGATCACCGGCTCCGCGGTGAAAGCGCTCAATGGCGCCATCGCGGGGGGCCCCTTGATCGACCCGGCCCTGAAGCAGGCTGCGGCCCTGGCGCCGGTCCTGCCGGAACCGCCCGCGGCGATCAATCCCGACGCGGACGTGTCGCTCTTCAATCTTGCGACCGTCATCTTGTTCGTGTGGATCCTGTGGCTCTTTACCCGGCCCAAATATCGGTGAAGGGAGATGCGCTATGCCGAATAAAATACTCGTTCCAATCGACCTTGCCGACATGGCGACCATGGGAAAGGTGCTGGACGCCGCGATCGAGCTGACCCAGTCGAGCGGCGCGGAACTGACGGTTATGACTGTCGTTCCCGACATCGTCGCCGGGCTGGATTGGCGCTATGCGATCCGGGGAGAGACCGGCGGGTCGCAGGACTTCGACATGAAAAAGATCGTGAGCGAAGCTCTGGACCGTCTCAACGAAATCGTCGCCGACCGCATGCCGTCCGGCACCAAGGCAAAGACTCTTGCCCGGCACGGGACAGTCTACGAACAAGTGCTGGACGTCGCGGAAGATCTGAGTGTCGATCAGATCGTCATCGGCGCGCATCGGCCCGGCCTTTCCGACTATCTGTTGGGTCCGAACACGGCCCGCATCGTCCGCCATGCCAACTGTTCGGTGAACGTCATCCGGGGGGACTGACCGGGCACCAAGACACTGCCTGCGACCGGCCCTCACCCGAAGACAACGACGAGCGCCGATACGGTGACGACGGAGACAAGCGTCGAAGCGAACACGGCCGTCGACGTGCGCTGGACGTAGGCGTCATAACGTGCCGCGATAAGATAGACATTGGCCCCGATGGGCATGGCAGCGGCGATGACCGCGACGGCGCGCCACACCGGATCCAGATCCGGCAGCAGAAGGCGCATCGCCAGATAGACGAGCGCGGGATAGACGAAGAGCTTCATCACCACCATGAAGCCGGTTTCGCGGAAACGCTCCGTCAGCGGCAGTCCGGCGAGGGTCGCACCAAGCGCAAAGAGCGCGCAGGGCACCGTGGCGCCGCGCACCAGCTTGATCAACTCGTCCAAGACAGCGGGGACGCCGATCCCGAGCAAGGCGACAGACGCTCCGATCAGCACCGGCATGATGACCGGATTGCGCAGAATGCCCTTCAGGGCCACCAGCGCGGCCCTTGCAATGGCGCCGCGCCCAGCGCGCTCGATTTCCAGTAGCGCGACCGTGAGCGGCATGAGGACACCGTTCTCGATGGTGATTGCCAGCAGCACCGGCATGTTCGCGGCCTCCCCGAACAGCCCGGTCGTCACCGGCAGGCCGATAAAGACACCATTCCCGAAAGTCACCGCGATGCCTTGGATCGCCTGTTCGGACCAGCGGCATTTGAACAGCCAACGGGCGGTAAACAGGCCCGTCAGGTGGACGGCGAGCCCGACCACGAAATAGACCAGCACGAAACCACCATCGAACTGTTCCGCCACCGGCGCATTTGCGAAGAGGTGAAACAGCATCAGCGGCAGGGCGAAATAGTAGACGAAGCCGGTCAGCCCCTTGATCCCCGGGGAGTCTATCAGTCCGCGCCAAGCCGAGAGGTAGCCCGCCAGGATCACGGCGAAAATCGGAAACGTAATGGTCAGGAGAAGCAACATTCCGGCCCTTGGCGACCTTTTTGGACGTCGGAGAACAAGCGGCGGGCGACTGTCGGCCGCGCGCCTCTATTCGAGGTGCGCGTATTCCTGGACGGACTGGTGCGTCCGGAGACAAGTGACGGCAAGGACTGCCGCCAAAGCGGGATAGAGCGCGAGAAGCTGGAGAGTCAGGGTCGCGTCGCCAAGGTAGTCGAACGCGAGGCCAACCGGCAGCGGCCCGAGGGAGGCGCCGACAACGCCGATCATCTGGCCCGTGCCCTGAATGCTGCCGAGGTGCAACCGCCCGAAGTAGCGCGGCCAGATGTAGCCGAACATGGTCATGCTGAAGGCGTTGTTGATGCCGAACAGCAGCGCGTAGCACACCGCCGTGACCGCCCCGGTCACGAAGGTGACGCCGACCAGGGACGCCGCCGTGATCAGTAGGCCGATCGCGAAAACGTAGCGGGTCCGCATGCGGTCGAAGAGGCGGCCGACCAAAGGCATGGTCGCGACCATGGCCAGGGCGGAGACCGTGAACACGCGGGCCGCGGTTTCCGTATCGACACCTTGGGAGGCCATCACCTTGACCTGATAGAAATGCAGGGTCGTGACCAGCATCGCGATGGCGAACCAGCCCAAAGAGACGATGTAGAAGCTCAGGGTGCGCAAGGCTTCCGAGAGCGTCAGGCCGGTCAGCTCCTTTTTTGACTGGTCCGTCTTATCCGCATCGGTTTCCGGCTTCGCGCCATCAGGCAATAGCCCGACGTCTTCCGGCTTGTCCTGCGCCAGCAAGATGATCGGTGGCAGCATGATGATCCAGGTCAGCAGGCCGAGGACCACCCAAGCCTGACGCCACCCGATCTCCGCGACGAGGTACTGCCCGAGGGGCGGATGAATGGCCATCGAAATGCCGAACCCCAGGGCCATGAGGCTCATCGCCAGACCCCGGCTGCGGCTGAACCAGTGAGAGACGAGATTGGCGCAGCCCAGCATCAAAGAGCCTTGTCCGAAGAACCGCAGCAGAGCGAAGCCGACCGCGAGCCAGAGGAAATTGGCGGCCGCCCCGAAAAACAGACAGGCCAATCCGAGACAGATCACGATTGCGACGAGCGCACGCCGCGGCCCAAAGCGGTCGACGGCACGGCCCATGTGAGGCAGCAGAAAAGCAGCGGCCAGCGTCGCCAGACCGTAGGCCGAGGCGAGCGTCGCGCTGGAAACCCCCAGGTCCTCGCCGATGGGCTCGATGAAGACACTGAAGGTATGGGACTGACCGGGACCGCTGGCAAAAACGCCGAGACTCGTCAGGCCGACGATTGCCCAACCGTAGAAAAACCTCGCGTTTACGAATTCAACAATCGAGTGACGTAGACGACCGACCAATAGAATTCCCCCGACAGGCGATCCCTTGCGCGCCGGATAGAAAGCCCGCCGGCGTCTCCCTGAGATATCAGATGTACCTCCAGGAGGAAACTGGCCAGAAGTAACCTAGGAAGAAGGGACGCCACCTTTCGGACTATTTGCCGCAGGAAACCACGAAGGTCTTGATTTGCATCAAAGGATGGCGTTTTTAAGAATGATAACCATTCTCAGTTCAGTATTCGGTCATGCAGAAGGCGCGGGGCATATGTCCCCGCCGTGGAAGACAAGAGGGGCAGGCAATTTGTTGAGTTCACGATTTTCGGCGCGCATCGGCATGGCCTTGAGCTTCTCATTGGTACTGGTCGCTTGCCAACCCGACCGGACTCAAGGCCCGGGAACCGCAGGAACCCAGTTCGTATCGATCGAGGCCCTGGGCGAGGCGCTTTATTTCGATCCGAACCTCTCCTTTAACAGGACACAGGCCTGCGCAACCTGTCACGATCCGGATGCCGGCTTCGTCGATCCACGGGAGACAGCGGCGGGCCGCGCCGTTTCACTTGGCGACGATGGGGTTTCCCTCGGCGACCGCAACACCCCGACCGCCGCCTACGCGCGCTTTTCTCCGACCTTCCACAAAACCGAGGACGGGCGCTATGTCGGCGGACAGTTCCTGGACGGCCGCGAACCGGATCTCAAAGGGCAAGCCGGCGGACCGCCCTTGAACCCCATCGAGATGGGGATGCCCGATAAGGCCAGCGTCGTGGCGCGGCTGCAGGAAAATCTGGCCTATGTCGGCGCCTTCCAGTCCTTCTATGGGCCGGACATCTTCAACAAACCGGAAGACGCCTATGGCGCAATGACCGAGAGCATCGCGGCCTTCGAAGGGACGGAGATCTTCGCCCCCTTCGACTCGAAGTACGACCGCTATCTGCGGGGAGAGGCTGTCCTTACAGATGAGGAGGAACTGGGACGGCTGCTGTTCTTTTCCGAGCAGTTCACCAACTGCAACCTCTGTCACCAGCTCCATAAGTCCCAGATCGCCGCCGAGGAGACCTTCTCCAACTACGAGTATCACAACATCGGCGTACCGGTGAACCACGCTGCGCGCGCGGTGAACGGCGTCCCAGCGGGCCACGTCGACCGTGGGCTGCTGGACAACCCGGCGGTATCCGACGCATCGGAAAACGGGAAGTTCAAGGTGCCGACCCTTCGGAACGTCGCCGTCACAGGCCCCTATATGCACAACGGCGTCTTTGAGGACCTGCGCACGACGATCCTGTTCTACAACAAGTTCAACAGCAAAAGCGCCAAGCGGCAGATCAATCCGGAAACCGGGGAACCCTGGGGCGATCCCGAAGTCGACGGGACGCTGTCCATGAAGGAGCTGACCCACGGCCCCGCCCTGGACGACAAACGCATCGACGCCCTGGTTGCCTTTCTGAAGACCTTGACCGATGCGCGATACGAGCCCCAGCTCGCGAAACAGTAGAGCGGTCTGCCCGTTCGGGTCGTCCGGCCCTGCCCGATCTGATATGACTCCCGGCAGACCAGAAGCAAAGCACCAGGGGAGCCCAAGCGCATGACATCGCAGATCTACAGACTTCTTCCCGGCGGCGATCCGGAATCGGGACTGCAGCCCTCGGACATGACGTCGCCGGACGCCTTTACCGGCGAGGACCGCACGGAACTGAATCACACTTTCTTCGCGACCGGGGACGAGTCGATCCTCTCCGGCGTTTGGGAATGCGCGCCCTGCCGGGAAGAGATCGACGCCTACCCGGTGCACGAGATGATGACCGTGATCTCCGGTTCCGTGACCCTGACAGACGCCGGGGGCCAAACGCAGACCTTCACTGCGGGCGACAGCTTCTTCATTCCGAAGGGAACAAAATGCGTCTGGGAGATCACGGAGACTCTGCGCAAGTTCTACATGATCGCGGCGTGAGGCCAGGGCATGGCCGCTGACTTGGACCTCGCCTACACTGCAGCCACGGAGTTGGCCGCCCGCATCCGCGCCAAGGAACTTTCCCCGGTCGAGATCGTCGAGAATGCGTTGGCGCGCATCGAGGAGGTCAATCCGGTCCTCAACGCCTTCTGCTTCGTCTATCCCGAGGAAGCAATGGCGGCGGCCCGGCAAGCGGAAGCCGATGCCGGCAAGGGCAAAGCGCTCGGGCCGCTGCACGGCGTGCCCATCGCCATCAAGGACTTTACGCCGACGGCGGGCAAGGTGACGACTCGCGGTTCCTTCAGCCACGAGAACTGGGTCCCCGACCGGGACTCACTCATCGTCGAGCGGCTGCGCGCGGCGGGGGCGATCATGGTGGGCAAGACCACGACCCCGGAGTTCGCCTATTCCAGTTTCACCCGCAGTCCACTTTGGGGACACACGCGCAACCCCTGGGACCCTGCGAAGACCAGCGGCGGGTCCTCCGGCGGCTCGGCCGTTGCCGTCGCCACCGGCTGTGTGCCTCTGGCCGAGGGTACGGACATGGGTGGCTCGGTGCGCATCCCAGCCTCGTTCTGCGGCATCGCCGGGTTGAAACCGAGCCTCGGCCGTATTCCCATGGACATCCTCTCGACCGTGTACGACCCCATTTCTCACTTCGGCCCCCTGGCGCGTACCCTGGATGACGCCGCGCTGTTCCTGCGTTGTTGCGAGGGATCGTCGGACCGGGACTACCAGAGCCAGAGCGACCCTCGCCCCCTGCCCGCTCCCCTGGGGCAGTCCGTGAAAGGGATGAAGCTGGCGTTGAGTTACGACCTCGGCTTCTTCGCCATCGATCCGGAGGTTCGGTCGGCCGTCGCCGCCGCCGCCGACGCCTTTCGCGATGCCGGTGCCACGGTCGAAGAGGTGGAACTCGACTGGACGGCGGCACAGGTCGCGGAGACCTGGAACGACTACTGGGGCGCCTTTATGGCAGCCGGGTTCGGCCACACGCTAAAGGCCTACCGCGACAAGATGGACCCGAACGTCGTGGCCCTGATCGAAACCGGCCAAAGCTTGAGCGCACAGCGCCTAATGGAGATCCAGAAACTCTGGACCGGGCAATGGCAATCCCTGGCGAAAGTCTTCGAGCGTTTCGACGCCCTGCTCTGCCCGACCATGGCCCTGCCGCCGCCGGACGCGGAGACACCGGACGAGGATTTCGACAGGATCGACCAGGACGGGCGGCTGCACGGTCTGGATATGACTCATCCCTTCAACAACGTCGGGCGCTGCCCGGTTCTCTCCGTCCCCTGCGGCTGGACGGATGGCGGCGGCACCGGCGGAGGCTTGCCGATCGGCTTGCAGATCGTTGGCCATCGCTACGACGACCCCACGGTGATGCGGATCGGCGCGGCTTGGGAAATCCTGAAGCCATGGGCTGACAAACGCCCGCCCTATCCCCAGATGTGACCGGAGCAAAGCGGCAAGACCGGGTCGAGGGGAGACTCAAGATGGCAGATACCAAGGCGATCTCCGAGGCGAACGAGGACCAGGAGGAGTATTGGAACTCCGGGCCCGGCCAAAAATGGGTCACCTTCCAAGATTCCCTCGATGCAGTGCTTCATCCCGCCGGCGCGCGCCTGTTGGAACGCGCGCTTCCAGCGGCCGGCGAACGGGTTCTGGAGGTCGGCTGCGGTACCGGTGCGGTCTCGATGGAGTTGACAACCCGCGTCGGCACCGAAGGTTCGGTAGTGGGAGCCGATATCTCCGATACCCTCCTGAGCCACGCTATAAGGCGCAAGGCCGAGGGAGGTTACGGTAATCTCGAGTACCTTCTGTCGGACGCTCAGACCCATGCCTTCGAGAAGGAAGACTTCGACCTGGTGCTCTCCCGCTTTGGCGTAATGTTTTTCAACGATCCTGTCGCCGCCTTCCGCAACCTGGCAATGGCCTTGCGCCCCGGCGGGCGACTTTCCTTTGTCAGTTGGGCGCCGATGCCCGACAACCCCTGGTTCGACGTTCCGAGGAAAGTGGCGGTTGAGCGGCTCGGTCCCGCCGAACCCACGCCGCCGACCGCGCCCGGACCCTTCGCCTTCAAGGACGTGGACTACGTTCTGGACATTCTCCGCAATGCAGGATTCCCGGACGTTACGGCCGACGTCGAGGGCCTGGAGCTCCATTATCCCGGCAACCTCGAGGAGGCCGCCGCTCTTACCACCAACATCGGCCCCAGCGCCCGCATCGTGAAGCAGTACGACGGCACGGCGGAAGACGTGGCGGCCATCAGCCAGGGAACCGCAAAGGCTCTGAAGCAATACGTGACAGGCGACGGCCTGCGCGTTCCCGCGACGCTGAACTTCTTCGACGCCGTGAAGCCAACGGCGGCGTGAAACTCTAAGAGTACAATTCTATCCCGCCGCCTGCGCGGTCACTTGCGCGACGCCAGCTTTGAGTCCCAGCGCTTCGGATCGCTCAAGTTCAAGCCGTCATCGATATGCACGGGGTCTTCTTTCGAGAAATCGCCACCCCAACGGAGCTCCGGGTCCGCACGGATCTTGTCAATGAAGTCCCTGACTTCTTTGGGCTGCCGGTCAAGATTGGCGCGCTTGAGCGCCTTCGAGTTGAAGAACCCGTTCTTCGAAACGACATTCATGTCGATTGCGTGCCCGACAAGGTGATTTGAACGGCCGGCAGGTTTGACGATCGCGCCGCTCACGGTGCGCCCCGGCTCTCTCGCAGAAGACGTCACGTGGATCTCTACGTCGCACTCCACCGCGTATTGTCCAATCCGATCGAGCGACGGCCAAAAATCCCTGTCCGCGCGGAGCGCAGATCCGACGAAGCGTTCTGCCCTGTACAACTGAATGTCACAGGTTTCCGCGGCTTCGGCCGTTCGGGATGGCTCAGCCGACGGCGCCACAGAATCGCCTGCCTTTGCCCGCGGTTGCCGGGCGTCGGAATCCGGCGAAGTCTCTATGAAGTCCCCCAGGACATAGCCGACATTGCCGTCCCGGGTTTTGACCCGCAACCAGGTCTCCTGCCCCAGCACCTCGACCTTGCTGCCACGCCGCAGTGTTTTGACGATTTTACCGGTCTTTGGGGACCGGCGAAGATTAAGACCGCCTCTCGCAATCACGGTACTGTCCGACATATCGCAACCTCAATCTAAAGTTGCTTATTCGTCAGCGAAGCCCGAGATATTGTCAAGACGTGCCAGTTGCGTCCAATAAGTGGTCCAAGAGCAGGCAGGCTTGTTAACTCACGGGAGGCAGCGATCTCGCAAGACCGGCAGATCATGCCAGCCGATGCGGGTGTCGGGGGCATCGGCGCCGGCAAAGGGATCGATGCCGTGGCCGTCGATGCGGCCGCCGAGCCGTTCATAGAACGCGATGGCCGGAACGTTGCTGTCGTAGACTCGGAGGCACACGGAACTGAACCCGGAGTCAATCAAGTGCGCGGCCACCCTGCCCAGCAAACTCTTGCCGAGACCTTTCCCGTGCGCGGTGGGCGCTACGTGCAGGTTCTCGATTACCGCGTCGTACCCGGGCTCGTCGCCTCTTTCGAAGGCGATGAAAGCCTGGTGCGTCCGGTTGCCGTCGAGCGCAACAAATGCCGCACCGCCAAGCGGCGGGGAAACAAAAAAACGGGACCAGACGGCACGGCGTTCCGCCTCGGCTTCATGATCGAGAAAACTATCGGGCAGAATACCGCGATAGGTCGCGCGCCAACTCAGGGCGTGCAGTGCGGCTATCGCATCGGCGTCACCCGCGCCGGCTTCACGTATTTCAAAAGCCATCCGAACTCTCTTTCCAGCGCCGCCCGACTTTCAGGCGCTGGAGGGGCGCGCGTGTGTAGGGCAAACCCGAGAGGTCCGAGGGCGCGGGTCCCTGTGTTTCGCACTCCACAATCCGGTCGAAAGCCTCCGCGAAGGCCGCGCGGAAATGGTTTTTCGCTTTGACGTAGACCAGAGGGTAGGACGCGAGATCGATGCCGTGCAGCGCGAAGTAGGCCGGGTCGTTCACCGGGACATTGCTCGACGTCACGATGATACGGACCTCACCGACCCGAATGACGGCGGTCGCGCCGAGATCCACCGACAGTCCCTTTTCCATCGGACCGATGTTCTCGAAGCGACCGTCGGTGAGCGTCTCGACGGTTCCCGTCACGTGGACGGGATCACCGTAGGACGTGCTCAACCGCCCTCCAAAAGCACAATCCAGCGTCGCACCAAAGCCCGCTTCCATTGCACGCGTTGCGATGCCCGGATCCCAAAAGAAGGCAAAGACGGAGGGCACCTGAGGCACCAGTTCTAGGACCGCGCGCAACAGACCCGGTGTGTCTCCCGCGCCGCCGGAAAAAACATTATCGGAGGGCTCGAGGATCGCCCAATGCACACCCTGCCCTCCCTCAAGAAATCCACCAATCACTTCCTCCGGACCAGGCAGACGGCTGTCGAAGTCTCCGGCCTGCGCCTTGAAGTCCTCCGCGAGCCCAACCGCGACCCGGTCAGCCTCCACCGTGTCCTTGTCGAAGCAAACAGAAACACTGGCACCGCAGTTGGCGACATCGGCATAGGGGAAGCCTCCGAAACTGCTGACGTCATGGAAGCCATGTTCGTCTTCCGCGCGCGCCGCCCGCCGCACGACAGCGGCCATCGGTCCGGCGCCCTCCGCGGTGCGCATATTGAAACTTGTCGGCGCAAAACCCGCGGGCCGGATCAGGGATCGTGGCCGGATCTCGCCCTGCATGGCCTTGTGTAGCAGGCTCATCGCTTTCCAGCCGGTTTCATACATGTCGATATGGGGGTAGGTCTTGTACCCCACGACGATATCGGCCAAGTCCCCAATGCGCGGATCAAGGTTGGCATGCAAATCGAAAGACACCGCGATGGGTGCCGAACCGACCTCTGCCCTGATTCGCTCCAGAAGATGCGTTTCGCTTTCCGTGAGATCCGCCGCAACGGTCGCGCCATGCAGTGACGCGTAGATGCCGTCCCATTGCCGACCTCGCAGACCCGAAATCACTTCCCCGGCGAATGCCGGAAAGAGACCTGCCGCGACCGGTCCAGCTGGATAGGCCGCAGCGCAGCGCAGGAATTGCCCGTCAATCCCAGGGTGCCGCGCGAGGTAGTCGACGGCGGCTCCGGTTTCCAAGCCCTTGCCTTGGTAGAAATCCCGCGCCTCGTCCCCCGAGATCCACTCCCGCGACTCGAAGGCGGCGCGTCCGGCCGGAAGGGGGGAGAAACTGTTCCCCTCGTACCAGAACCGCAAAATTGCCACGTTCTTTATCATAACTCGTGCCGGCTGTGGGGGCGCCACAAGGCGAGCCTGCTGCGGCAAGGCGACCCATTGGAGCAAATGCGCACGCCACCCATATCAATCCCCGGGTGCCTTGGAAAGACGAGGGGTGCGGGGAACTGCCAGACAGATTCCAGACACGAAACCAAAGGGACTAAAGCGTGGCAAGCGAGCCATTCGACAGAAACGCCGATCTGACACGAACCTTTCAAGAAGCGGAACGCGCCGGCCTGAAGATAGCGATCAAGGGGCGCCTGATCGCCCTGATCCTGCTCGGGATCTTCTTGGTTGCCTCGCGCTCCGCCAATCCGGCACACGCCCTGGAGCTCGGCGTCGGAATAATGGGGTTCGCAGCCCTCGGTTTGATTCACTTCGTCCTGATCGGCTCACCCTACGACCGGCCTTGGCTCAAATACGCCTTCATCACGCTCGACATCGCAATCCTGTCCACCCTCATGGCGACGCAGCCGATCTATGACTCCGTCGACGTGCCCCAGGTGATCTCGTTCCGCAATGCGAACTTTCCACTTTATTTCCTGATCCTGGGAGTCGCCGCGTTCAGTTTCTCCCCGGGCCTCGTCCTTTGGTCGGGGTTTGCGGCGGCCGCAGGATGGCTGGCCGCGTTCTACTGGGCAATTCACGATATGCCGATACGCTACGACTGGGCCGATGTCGGTACCACCCCGACGACCGAGCACTTTCTATCGACCTTCTTGAGCCCCAACTTTGTCGGCACCGGCAGCCGTATCCAGGAAGCCCTGGCCTATCTTCTGGTCGCGATCCTCATCGCCGCCGTGATGTGGCGGGCGCGGCGCACCGTGCAACGGCAATTGGAACTCGACGAGGAGCGGCAGTCCCTGACAGAGCTGTTCGGCCGCTACGTTCCGAAAGCCGTTGCCACGTCCCTGATCAGCGAGCGCGGCCTTCTGGAGCCGGTCGAGGGTACCGCGACGGTCCTCTTCATCGATGTCGCCAATTTTACAAAGATGACCGAAGCGAGCGGACCCCGGCGTGTCGTCGGCGTTTTGAACGCCTTCTTCGACGAAGCAACGGCAACAATCTCCCGCTACAACGGCGTGGTCACCCAGTTTATCGGCGATGCCATCATGGCCACCTTCAACCTGCCGGCAGAGGATCCGGCTCATGCAGAGAACGCCGTGCGCGCGGCCTTGGAAATCGCGGAGCTGGCCGCCAGGGAATCGTTCAACGGCGAAAAACTCAAGATCCGAGCCGGGATCGCCACTGGCCCAGTGATCGCCGGCAGCGTCGGCGGCGGCGGCCGCCAGTCCTATTCCCTTTACGGAGACACGGTCAATCTCGCGTCCCGCCTAGAGACACTCAACAAAGAGCATGGAACCGATATCCTTCTCGATGCCGCGACGGTCGCATTGCTCTCAGAATTGCCCTTGCGTGAAATCGGCAGCGTCGAAGTGAAAGGCTTTTCAGACCCCGCGAAGGTCTTTGCCGCCACGCCGGAGACCGCCGCGCTGTTTCAGAACGCCAGCCAAGGATCGTTAGTTAGGTAATTGCCTAATTTTTTTGCTTGCGAGCAAAAGCTCATCCATGTTACTTAGGCATATGCCTAACAAAATAGCTTCGCTAGACAATGTCTTTCATGCGCTCGCCGATCCAACGCGCCGGGCCGTGTTAAATCAGTTGAGCCAGGGCCCGGCCTCGGTCAGCGAGCTGGCCAAGCCCTTCAAGATGGCCCTGCCCTCTTTCGTGCAGCATCTGCAGGTCCTGGAGAACAGCGGACTGATCCGCTCGAAAAAAATCGGCCGTGTGCGGACCTGTCAGATCCAGACGAAACCGCTGACCAAGGCAGAGGATTGGATCGCCGACCAGCGCGCGCTTTGGACCAGCCGCTTCGATCGCCTCGAAGACTACGTCGAAAAGCTCCAGGCCGAAACGCAGCCGGAAAAAACACGCCGCAAGAAGTAACACCACGAGGACACGCGATGCCCAACGCCGGCAAAAGCGAGAAACCCATCGAATTGACGATCACCCGTTTGTTCAATGCGCCGCGGGACTTGATCTTCCGCATGTGGTCGGAACCGGAACACATGAACCGTTGGTTCCATCCGAAGGACTTTGCGGTTCCGGAAGCAACGATGGACTTCCGTCCGGGCGGCGCCTGGAGTTCACGTATTCTCAGGGCCGACGGGACGAGCTACCGCATGGCCGGGTCCTATCTCGAGATCGTCACGAACGAACGCATCGTCTTTACCCATGCCTGGATCGGCGACGACGGCAAGCCCGGACACGAAACGGTTATCACCGTGACCTTTGAAGACGCCGGCAAAGGTACAAGCTTCACTTTCCACCAAGCCGCGTTCGAGACCGAGGTGAAACGGGACTCCCACATCGAGGGCTGGGACGAGGTGCTGGACAGTCTTACCGGGTATCTGTCACAGCAACTTCAAGAAACTTGAGCACTTTCGGCCAGGAATCGATACAAGCCGCGGCGTCCGCCGCCGCGCTGCCCCCAAAGAGATAATCCAACTCTGAGACGGCATGAACAGAGTTGCGCCGGGTCGTCGGGGCGAAGGGCGGAAAGATCAAGTGCCCGGCACCGTCGTACGCCAAGTGCTCGAAGATATGCGGATGCTTTTGCTCGGCAAGCCGTGCGACCACCATCTCCGAGAACGTCGTACTCGGCCACATCTGATCGTCGCGGCCGGAGATCAAGAGGAGCGGACCGCCGATCCGCTCCACCGGAATCGTGGCACGGGCCACGGCGTCGGCATCCCGGAGGCTGCTCACAAAAATGGGCGTCAGGGCAAAAGGCGGAGACTCCCAATCGATACAGGCGTTGTCCGTGCAGCGGTTGTCCTGCTGCAGCCACGGCAAGGCTTCGCCATTGTGAGTCCAGGCCGGTCCGCGGCCGCGCTCCCTGGACCAACGGAGGCCGCTGTGGATGACACCGCTGGGGACATAGGCAACGACGGCCTTCACGTCCGGAAAGGTCGCGCCGAGAAGCAGGGAGAGCTCGCCGCCGCGCGACACCCCCGTCACGCCGAGGAAGCCGCCGGAAACTTCCGGCTGAACCTTCAACCAGGCGATGGCCTTGCCGAAGTATTCCAGCGGAATGGAGTCGAGGGTCGGCGGCAGCCCTTCCATGTTGAAATAACCCAGCGCCAGCGAAGCGTAGCCGTGCGATGCCAGCAAAGCTGCGACGGGCAGGTTCATGCCGCCGCTGGAGCCGCTGAGGACAATCATCGCGGGATGCGGTCCCGGCCCCGGCGGCAGGAAAAGGCGGCCGCGCATGCCCTCCTCCCGCAGCAGGCGTCCGGTCACACCTGAGCCGGTGAAGCGTCGGCGGACGGTCGTCTCTGTCTGCGTTTCGCCATTGACGGATTGGGCGGATAAAGACACGGAGAGGGGCTCGGTAATGTCGCGCACGGGATCGCCGGATTGCCGCGCCTCGGTCATCTCCATGGACCAGAAAAGCCCCATGGGAGAAACACCGCTGTAGCTGCCCTCAGACGGCGCCTGCCGCACGAGCGACACACTTCCCTGTTCGTCCGCCCTGAAACGCGCCCAGCCACGCCAGGCGTTGTTCATGTAGTCGCTGCGTTCGCTGACGACCTCCACAACTTCGTCAGGCCGAAATCCCTTTAGGGCAATATCCAGCGGCTGGTCCGAGAGAGCTTCGGGGTGATCAATCAGGAATTCTGGATTGGACATACCTTTGGCGTCCTGTCTCTACCGGACCCTGTTGAGGGGGAATTTGACGGCCAATTGGCAGATTTCTCCTCTTGTGGTAGTACATATAGGTCTTATGTAACTCATAGACACGCTGTGCGTGATCGCTATTAGGGTTTCTTGTCCCGAAACGCAGGAGATGGAACGATGCGCGCGATTTCTAGCTGGATCACAGTGTCCCTCGCCTGGCTTTGCAGGCTCTTCGGTGTCAAACCCGAAAATCTCCGCAATGGACGCCGCGGCAACCTGCCGCCGGAAACGGGCGGTCTATCCTCCTAGGCCAAGCAAGGTTACAGAGCGGGGGCCGGCGTTCCGCCCGCCCCCGGCCCCACGTCCGAAGAGGCCTTTCCCCGACGATACCTTGGCGTGATACATTGCGCCGCAAACAGCGGAAAGTACACGCCATGCCAAGCACGCTGAGTAGGCAACAGCGCGAAGCCTACGATCGCGACGGTTACATCCTCGTCCCGCAATTTTTCAACCCCGAGGAGACCGCCCTGCTGCAGCGCGCGATGGAAGAGGATCCCACGATCCGGGGTCACTTCTACAACCGGGGCGATGCCGAGGGCCTGGCAACCAAAATGGCGGTCTGGAATCATCCCGGCGACAGCGTCTACGGCTTGGCGGCGCGGTGTCACAAGATGGTGGATACCATGGAGGACCTGCTGGACGGGGAGGTCTACCACTACCATTCCAAGATCACCGCGAAGGAACCGCATGAAGGCGGCGCCTGGGAATGGCACCAGGACTACGGCTATTGGTACAATAACGGCTGCCTCTTTCCCTTGATGGCGTCCGCCATGATTGCACTGGACAGATGCACGCAGGCCAACGGCTGCCTACAGGTACTGCGCGGATCTCACCTGCTCGGCCGCATCGACCACGGGCTTCTCGACGGGGAACAGGTCGGCGCCGATCTGGCCCGCGTCGCGGAGGCCGAGAAACGGCTTGAAAGGGTTTATTGCGAGATGGAACCGGGCGACGCCCTGTTCTTCCACTGCAACACCCTGCACCGCTCGGACCAGAACCGTTCCCCGGACCGCCGTTGGACGCTCATTTGCTGCTACAACGCCGCGCGCAACAATCCCTATCTGGAACACCATCATCCGAACTACACGCCGCTGGAAAAAGTACCGGACTCCGCCATTAAGGCGGCCGGATTGAAGTTCGCCGACAGCGGTCACGCGGCCACGTTTATGCAAAAGCCGGCGGCCCCCGCGACCTTGCAAAAGAAAGGCGGCAGGGTCTTCGTGCAGGATTGAAGCCCGGATAAAACGCACGTCCAACGCCACCCTTCCTCCACCCCGGCGATTCCGATAGCCTATCCGGCCAGCGCGCATCCGGAGGATCAGGCAGAGTCCCGGTGCGCCCCAGAAACCCTCGCCCGGAGTCCTTCATGCGTGCCGCCCTGTTCCACGAGTTCCAAGGCCCCATCGAGGTGGAAACCGTGCCCGACCCGGCGCCACCCGCCGATGGCGTGGTGATGAAGGTGATGGCGAATGGGGTCTGCCGCAGCGACTGGCACGCTTGGATGGGACACGATCCCGACATCAAGTCCCTGCCCCACGCGCCGGGACATGAGTGTGCCGGTGTCATCGAAGCAGTCGGCCCGGAGGTCAAACGCTGGAAACCGGGCATGCGCGCCATCGTGCCCGTCGTCTCGGGCTGCGGCCGCTGCGGACTTTGCCAGAACGGCCAGCATCATGTCTGTCCCGAGCAGCACCAGCCAGGCTTCACCGGCTGGGGCGCTTTCGCCGAGTATGTCGCCCTGCCCTATGCCGACGCCAACCTTGTGCCGCTGCCGGAGGATGTGTCCTTCGAGGTCGGCGGCAGCCTCGGCTGTCGCTTTACAACCGCCTTCCGCGTCATCGCGCAACAGGGCCAGGTGAAACCGGGGCAATGGGTCGCCGTGCATGCCTGCGGCGGTGTCGGACTCTCCACCATTGCGATTGCCGAAGCAATGGGCGCGAACGTGATCGCTGTCGACGTGGACGACGAGAAGCTGGCGCTGGCAAAGGAAGCCGGGGCCGCCCACACCATCAACGGCCTGAAGACCAACGACGTGCCGGAGGCCGTGCGCGACCTGACGGACGGCGGAGCGCATGTCTCCGTCGACGCCCTCGGCAACCCGCTGACCTGCCGCAACTCCATCCTCTCCTTGCGACGGCAAGGGCGTCATATCCAAGTCGGCCTGCTGCTCGGCGGCGAGAACAACCCGCCCCTGCCGATGGACCGGGTTATCGCACACGAACTGGAGATCGTCGGCAGCCACGCCATGGCCGGCCATACCTTTCCCGATATCATGGCCATGGTGGCGGCCAAGAAGGTCCAGCCGGAAAAACTGATCACCAAGCGCGTGAATCTGGCCGAAGGCGCCAAGATCCTCGAAAAAATGGGCGACTTCACCGAAACCGGCGTAACCATGATCACCGAGTTCTGACGGACCGCCGCTGACGATTGGACCCGCGCCTATGGAGACAGGCAAGCCGCAGCCCTTCTTCGCTTTGACGGCCGCGGTCCTGCTGACCGGCAGTCTCGGTTCGATCCACGCCTTCAGCATCTTTATCGTGCCTTTGGAATCCAGCTACGGCGCGTCACGGGAAAGCGTGTCGTTGGTCTACTCGATTGCCTTAGTCTCTTTGACCATCGCTGTCCTTGCCTCCCACCGCATCTTTCGCAGTTTCAAGCCGGCGAAACTGCTGATTTTGATCGGCCTTGTCGCCGCCGGCGGCTTGCTGCTGCCGCTGTTGATCGACAGCTTGTTGGCGGTTCACGCCGGTTACGGCCTCGTGTTCGGATTTGCCAACGGCATGGGTTACGCCTTTGCGCTGCAACTCGCGGCGCGGGCCAACCCCGACCGAGGCGCCACCAACATCGGTGCTGTCACCGCGGTCTACGCTCTGGGCGCGCTGCTCTTCGCACAGGTCTCGCACGGCGCCGTAACCGGCGGCGGGTTCAGAAACGCCTTCGCGTTGCTCGCCGTCACGATGCTGCTCGTCGGGAGTGTCGGCGCCTTCGCAGCCCACAGATCGAACGTCAGCCTGGCGGCCGAAGGGCGCGCCGAAGGTCCATCCGGGACACCGCAACGGACCGGTTTGGTGCCTCTGTTGTGGTTGGGCTACGGGACGAGTTGTCTCGCCGGTCTTATGGCCATCGGTCATGCCGCCGGAATTCTGCAAGCCGTTGGAGGATCGCCCGCCGCACTGACCGCCGCCGTCGTCCTGATCGCCTTGGGGAACGCCATCGGGGGATTTGCCGCCGGATTCCTGGCCGACCGATTTCCAGTCCGGCGCCTGCTGGCCCTCTTTTCCCTGCTGTCCGGAGGCGCACTCCTGGTGACGGCGGTTACCGCCGACCCCACAACGACGCTTGTCGGCCTTGCCATCATCGGCCTCGCCTATGGCGCAATCATTGCGCTCTATCCAGCCGTCACCGTGACCTATTTCGGTGTCGATCGGATGGCGCAAGTCTACGGCCGTATCTTTACGGCCTGGGGCGCGGCAGGACTTCTGGGGCCCTGGATAGCCGGTTTTCTCTACGACAAGACAGCGTCCTATGGCGCCGCCTGTCTTCTCGCGGCCGCGGCCGCCGCAGCCGCGACGATCGTCTCTTTGACGCTGCCGAAACCCGTGGCCGTTTCAACCGGCTAACCTGTTCCGACTCGCAGTCAGCCGCCGCCGGCCGCGACCCATTCCTCGACAAGCTCCCGCAAGAGTTCCAGCGGCAGCGCGCCGTTTGAAAGCACGACACGATGGAAGTCACGAATATCGAAAGCATCGCCGAGATTCGCTTCGGCCTCTTCCCGTAAGCTCAGGATTTCCCGCATGCCCACCTTGTAGGCCGTAGCCTGGGATGGCCAAACGATGTAACGCTCGATGGCCTTGCGGTTGATCTCGTGGGTCACCGGCAGCGTCTCATCGAGATAGGATATCGCCTCGTCCCGGGTCCAGCGTTTGTGATGCAGTCCGGTGTCCACAACCAGACGCGCCGCCCTCAAGAGCTCCCAAGCCAATCGCCCGAAATCCGAAAGCGGCTCGCGGTAAAACCCCATCTCCTTAGCCAGGCGTTCCGCATAGAGCGCCCAGCCTTCTATATAGGCGGTGAACCCACCGAACTTGCGGAACTCCGGCAAGCCCTCCAACTCCTGCGCAATGGCGATCTGCATGTGGTGTCCCGGCAAGGTTTCGTGAAACGCCAGCGCTTCCAAGTGGGACTTCGGCATCAAGCTCATGTCATAGAGGTTCACGTAGTACATACCCGGCCGGTCGCCATAGGGCGCCGGCGCGTTGTAAAAGCCGATGTTGGTCGTCTTCTCGCGATAGGGTTCGACACGCTTGACCAACAACTCCGCTTTCGGCCGCAGGCTGAAATAGGCGTCCAGACTCGCGTCCATCTCCGCGATCAGCTCCTGCGTGCGCGCCAGATAAGCGGCACGACCCTCATCCGTATTGGGATAGAAATTCGAGGGATCATGGCGGATGAAATCGAAGAAGGCCTGAAGGTCGCCGTCGAAATCGAGCTGGCGGATAATGGCGCGCATTTCTTCGTGGATGCGCGCCACTTCGGCCAAACCGTATTCATAGATCTCATCCGGCGAGAGCCCGGTCGTCGTGGTCGAGCGCAGTGCCAGCGCGTAGTAGTCATCGCCTTCGGGGAACTTCCAGGCACCATCGTCCGTCGTGGCACGGGGCTCCAGCTTGGCCATCGTATCCCGCAGGCGCAGATAAGCCGGCTTGACGGCGCCGGCCAGCGCAGCTTCAGCCTTGGCGATCAGGCTTTCCATTTCCATGGCCGGTAGCTCGAGCTTTGCAACCTTCTCGCGGAAATCCGCCAGGATCGCCGTGTCCTCTGACGAACCGGCCGGCTCGAACGGTACACCGGTCAAAATGCCATCGATATCCCCGAGCACCATAGGAAAGACGAACTTCGGCGGAACGATGCCTTTCTCCGCGCGCAGGTTGATGCGATCGATGATCTGACCCATCACCCCCGGGACCCCCTCCAGCCGCGCGATGTAAGCCTCGGCGTCACTGAGGCTGTCCACCCTGTGGCGGTTGATGAGGAAGGACGGTATGCGTTTGTGCATCCCGCCGAGGTGGTTCACCGGATAACCGTAGTGACGAAAGGGAAACCACTCGACATCCAACTCTGCGCCGCGTTCGAACAGGCGGTAGCTCAGCTTCGCCGAATCATCGAGTTTCTCGTAATCGAACTCCCGCCGCAGCCGGGTCAGATTGCGGATCGTGATCTCCAGCTCGGCTACCCTCTTGGCCTCGCTGCGATCGTTCCAGAGCCCGTAGTCGGTCTTGAGACCCAAGCTCGTCTGCCACTCCGGCCATCGCGCCACGGCAGCGTCGTGCACTTCCTTGAAGAAGGCGTCCAGGCGTTCGCTCTCGCTCGCCGCCGCGACAGGGCGCGCCAAAACGGCCAGCCCAAGGCAAGCGAGAAGAAGGCCGAATCGACAGGTCAAGGCGGTCATACTGCTGCCCTCATTGAGTTGGACGCACCCTATACCGGCGCCATTTTGGGAATGGGATACGCACCGCCGCTGCGCACAAGACATGATTGTGTCGCTGGATTTCCTAAAGTGCAATTGAAGTTGGTGTGACAGAGAGGCCGCTCCGTTGAACGACCCTGCAGAACCCTGAGAGCATCCCAATAAACCGAGTGGCGCCTAGAAAGGCGAGCTGCGGACTAGCCCGCGCAATGCGTTGTTCGACAAGACAGTCAGCCCCGAGGACTCGCGAGCAATGGCGCAAGTCTTGGTTTTGAAACCTCATTGCAATCTTCTGACTCCAAAAGTAACGCATAGTTGTAATACTTGTCCGCCAAACCAGAGGGTGGTAGTTGGAACCCTCTTAGACGAATTGGTGGTCCAGAATTCTTATTAGAGATTACTTATAAAATGTCGGTCAAAAGCCTCCTCGCCCCAAAATCGCCGCTCGGCCGCAAGGTGCGGAACATCGGGCGCCATTTCATCGCTTTGCCTCCGAGAATCACGCGGAACTTCACGCAGCCTTCGGACGCCAATAACGCACGGCTGAAGGACTTCATGCTGCAGACCTATTTCCCCCAGAGCGACAACTTCGGGGACCTGGATCTGGAACACTACGAAGAGCACGAAGAGGTCATGCGTGCCCTGGACATGCACATGCAACGGCGGCTCGAAAAATCCAGGTACGAGTTTGTACCCTGGATCGAGAACGCGCGGTCCCTGAAAGGGGCCAGGATCCTTGAAATCGGATGCGGCACGGGAGCTACGACGGTCGCCCTGGCCGAGCAAGGGGCGTCCCTGACGTCACTCGATCTGCATGAAGCCGCATTGGAAGGCTGCAAGCTACGCTGCGAAATTCACGGCGTTCCACCGGTCACTCACATCAGCGCGAACGCGGCAGACATCGGAACGCTGTTCAGCGGCCAGTCGTTCGATCTGATTTTGTTTCTGGCAACGCTGGAACACATGACCATCGAGGAACGCATCAAGTCGCTCAAGGCGGCATGGGATCTGATTCCGCAGGGCGGACACATCTGCATTTCTCAGACCCCCAACCGCCTTTGGTTCTTCGACGGCCATACCGCCCTGATGCCATTCTTTAACTGGCTACCGGACGAGCTGGCCTACGACTACTCCCGGTTCAGTCCGCGCGAGCCCTTCAATGTCCAATTCCAGGACATGACGGAAGCTTCAATGCTGTCCTTCCAGCGTCAGGGGCGCGGCATGAGCTTTCATGAGATTGATCTCGCGATCGGCGAGACCTCCAGGTATTCGGTCGTCAGCGACAAAGCCGACTTTCTTGCAAAGCGGAACCCCGCTATTGCCGCAAAGCGGCTTCTCTACCGGGAAGGCGGTCGGGAAAGAGTCCTGAACGCATTCACACCCCGGCGGCACCGGGGATTCTTCCGCAAGGATCTGGATGTGATCCTGCAAAAGGTGAGCTAGGGATCGTTTGCCGGTCCGAAAATGCTGTCTTGCGTTCGCTGGAAACCGGAATCACTTCTTGCGGCCGTAAAGCCGGAGGAACTTGCGCGCGGCACGTTCGGCCCGGGCCTCTATCTCGGATTTCTTAGGTGGCCCCAGAACACCGAGAAGGCGCCTCACCTGGCTGTCGCCCAACAGCAGGCCAAGGTAGTCTTCCGCCGCTTCCGCTGCGCTGTCCATTCTCAAGGCTCCGCTCTTCGTCTGCTGATCGAGATAGCGGACGAACTGAGGCAAGGTGGCGTCCCGTCCCGCCTTGGCGAGAATTCGGGCGAGGCGCGGATCGGCACGCGCCTCTGAGATCGCCGCGCGATTCACGGCCACAGCGCTGTTGCCCAAAAGGAGGTGCAGCAGGGCACCCCCGAAATCCGGCAGCGCCCTTTCCGGTGGCGTATCGGCCGCTAGATGGCCCGCCAGAACCTCCTGCACACCTTCCGCGTTACGTCGGACCACCGCTTCGAACAGGCCCCGCTTGTCAGTGAACCAGGAATAAAGCGTCTCTTTCGACGCCGAAGCCCGCCGGGCCACTTCGAGCATGCTCGCGTCACGGTACCCCTTTTCCGCCAGAACGACAGCGGCTACTTCCAGAATCTGGTCCCGTCGTTTTTCTCGCGTATCCGCCTTCATGTTTCTCGCATTGTCGTTCGGGTTCTTGACGCAGACCGTACCCGATGGTACGGATAGAAACAAGCGTACTCGCGGGTACGGAATGAGGAGTCGTTGCATGTCGGATCAGGAGAATTTCGCATCTTTCCGCACCCACGCCGGGGCGGCCTCCATCCTCGCGCTACTCGTCCTGACGGGCGTCATGCTGCTGGCGTTGCTGACCCGCACGCCCCCTCCCCCGCCGCTGGATGTCGCGCCCTTTGCGCTCGCTCCTTTTCTTGGCGCTTCCCTCGCGGTCGGTGCGGCGGCCTTCTTTCTCTCGCTTCGGGCGGCCTCGGCCGCGGCGGCCCCGGCCCTGCTGTTTGCGCTCACGGCCCTGGTTTCCTTCGGCCCACAGAAGTACTTCGACCCGGTCTTCCCAGGCATCTGGCCGACGGTCGTCATCGCCCAAATCGCGCTGGTCATCCTGCTGCCCTGGAGCCTGACTGCAATTTGGCGGTCCCTGCACAAGGACTAGCCATCTCAGCGCACGGACACTATCGACTCCTCCTGTGTTTCGAAGAGACTGCTGATAACATGGCCCGCACTAGGCCGTGACAGGAGGCGATCAAGATGAGCTCAGAAGACACCGGAGCCGCACCAGGGCGGGATCAAAAGGTTTTCATGGACGCGCTTTACTGGTGGGGCGTGCCGACCCTTTTCCGGGCACCCCACAACGAGGATCCCGCAGCCTGCGACATCGCCTTGGTCGGCGTGCCGCACAGCACGGGAAATGGAACGACGGAACGCGACCAGCATCTCGGCCCCCGCGCCGTCCGCGACATCTCGGCCAACGGCCGGCGCGTTCACATGCATTTCGAGCTGGACCCCTGGAACGCCTGCCGCATCCACGACCTCGGCGACGTTCCCCTGCCTGAAGCTAACAACAACGAACGCTGCATCGAGCGTATTACCGACTTCTACCGGAAGATCGATGCGGCGGGGACGCGCCCCGTCTCCGTCGGCGGCGACCATTCGATCACCGGCGGAATCCTGCAGGCCCTGGGCGGACCGGAGTCAAAGCTGACCGGTGGAAAGAAAGCAGCGATTCTGCACTTCGATGCACACACCGATGCCTTCAGCAACATGAAGCACTTCCTGGGCGCGGAGAAGTCCGCCGCGCACTGGGCGTCATATCTCGTCCGCGACTGCCACGTCGACGCGGAGCGCAGCGTTCAGGTTGGCATCCGCGGCAACGCGCGCACCCTGGATTGGCTGAAACCGAGCTACGACCTGGGATACGACGTGATCACCATGGACCGTTACAAGGAAATCGGCGCGGAACAATCGGCCGGGATTATCCGCGAGCGCATCGGCGATCACCCCGTCTACATCACCTTCGACCTGGACTGCCTGGACCCCATGGTCGCGCCGGGTTGCGCGAATATCGAAGCCGGGTGCAACGGCTTCATGATCGACGAAGTCATGCACCTGCTACGCGCCGTGCGCGGCTGCAACATCATCGGCGGCGACGTCGTCTGCCTGATGCCGACGAAGGACAGCCCGAACAAGATCACCTCCATGGTGACCATGGCCGTGATGTTCGAAATCCTCAGCCTGATCGTGGACAGCCACCACCGCTAGAAACGGTTTCTTCCGGTGAAAGGGTCTACTGCCGATATTTTTTCGGCGGCTGCGGATTATTGGCGGGATTGGTGTCGTGCTTGGCGAGTTTCGTAACCAGGGGGCCGCCGACGAGAGGCTGGAGTTCCGCCTCCAGGGCATCCGCCTTGTCCTTACCATAGACCTCGTCCCCGTCGACATAGAGCGTGAAGGACTTCAGATATTTTTCCTTCTTGGCCGGGTCTTCGATTGTCGCCTTGGTCCATTTGTAGAGCGGTGCCTTGTCGGCTCCATGCTTCTCGGCCTCGGAGACATAATCGGCAAAGGCATCGAACTGGCATTTGAGCGTCGCGGCATGCCGGCTGAGGATATCCGGCAAAGGCGCAATGGCGTCATCGGACGGGTCGCGCCGGGCCACTTCCGCCGCCGTATCCTCCAAATAGATCCTGACTTGATACTGCCACTGCTCGGCCATCCGTCCTCTCCGCCACGGTCAAAGGTCTTGCCCGAAGATAGAAAGGATAGCCCGCCGCGAAAAGGCGGCGCGGCGTCAAATCTGTGTCAGACCAGATCGCCGCGACACTTCGCCGCCGGCACTTTTACTCGTTAACGACCGATCATCGAGAGGAATTCGCGGCGCGTCTCGGGATTATCGCGGAAGCTGCCGAGGAGGCGACTCGTCACCATTGTCACACCGGCTTTGTGCACGCCCCGCGTGGTCATGCACTGATGCGCTGCTTCGATCACCACACCGACGCCACGGGGGCGCAGTACATCCTGAATGGTGTTCGCGACCTGGGCTGTCAGCTTCTCCTGAATCTGCAGGCGCCGCGCAAAGACCTCGACCACACGCGCCAGCTTGCTGATACCAACCACCCTCTGGCCCGGCAGGTAGCCCACGTGTGCCACGCCGATCATGGGAACCATATGATGCTCGCAGTGGCTCTCGATCCGGATATCCTTCAGCAGGACGATCTCGTCATAACCGCCGGTCTCCTCGAAGGTGCGGGACAGGATTTCCACCGGGTCCTCCTCGTAGCCGCTAAAGAATTCCCGATAGGACCGCACCACCCGGTCCGGGGTGCCGAGCAATCCCTCACGATCCGGATCGTCCCCGGCCCAGCGCAGCAGTGTCCGGACGGCGGCTTCCGCTTCCTGCGCGGAAGGACGCGCAGCCTCAAATTGTTCGCTGCGTACCGCGGTGCCGGCCTTAAGCGAGTCCTTCGTTACCGGTGCATTCATCAAGCGCCCTCTCCGTCCCTGGTTGTTCCGAAAACTGGTACGGGGGCAGTTCCGGTTCGGATCAATCCGCCCGGCGACGGGCGGCTTGCCCAAACGCCCGGGAAATGCTCGAAATGCCGACAATCAACAAAAAAGATCAGAGGGCCTCATGACTTTCCAGTTCGATTCGCTGTTCCGCAGCGGCCTACCCACTGCCGCGCCCCGCTGGACCGGCTTTCCGACGTTCAACTTTGTCGGCGGGCACAACGATGCCGACAACGTTCCGGTCGACGGGCTGCGGGCAGCCGCCGACACAGTCCTGAAGCGCGAAGGCCGTACGCTGGCAACCTACAGCCTGGACTCCGGACCCTTGGGATACCGGCCCCTCCGCGACTTTATTTCCGCCAAACTCAAGCGCCGCGCCGGAATGACCGTGGACCCGGAGCAAATTCTCATCACATCCGGGTCGCTGCAGGCCCTCGACCTGGTGAACGGCGTCTTTCTGGAGCCCGGGGACACTGTGCTGATCGAAGAGGCGACCTATGCCGGGTCGATATCGCGCTTCCAACGTCTCGGCGTGACCTGCCTGGGTGTACCGGTGGACCGCGACGGTATTGTGACGGAAACCTTGGCGGCTATTCTCGACAGCCTCAAGAGCAAGGGAACGAGACCGAAGTTCCTCTATTGTATTCCGACGATCCAGAACCCGACGGGTGCGGTCATGACGGAAGCACGGCGGACCGAGCTGCTGCGGATCGCCGCCGCACATGATCTTCTTATCTTCGAAGACGACTGCTATGCCGATCTGCTGTGGGAGGGCGAGCGCCCGGCCGCCATTCACGCCCTGGACCAGGATGGGCGGGTCATCTACTGCGGCTCCTTCTCCAAGTCCATCGCACCAGCGCTCAGGGTCGGCTATTTGGCCGCGCCATGGGAGGCGCTCAGCCGCATGCTGTCTCTCAAGACGGATGCCGGCAGCGGCGCGCTCGAGCAAATGGTCCTGGCGGAATACGCACCCGCCGCCTTCGACAGCCATGTCGAAACATCGCGGCTAGCGCTGAAGGCGAAGGCGGACGCGACAGTCGCTGCCCTGGAAGAGCAGTTCGGAACGGCAGCCGACTTCGAGCCCCCGCGCGGCGGGATATTCCTCTGGGCCAGCCTTCCGGACCAGGTGGACACCAGCCGCCTTGCAGCAGTCGCGCTCGAAGAAGGCGTTGCGATCAATCCCGGCGCCGAGTGGTCGGCGGACCCGGAAAAGGGACGAAGCAAACTGCGCATCTGCTTCGCCAACCCGTCAATCGAAACGCTGGAAAAGGGGATCGCAAAGCTCGCCGAAGTCTGTCACCGCGAGTTCGGCATCCCTTTGCGCAGCAGCAATGTCGAGCGCTAACGGACAGACCTGAAGAAAGGCGCACGAAAGGGACCGCCCCGAAAGGGCAGCCCCCTCGCTTCGTGAGCTCGTAAAACCGATCAGTTCGGCAGAACGACCGCGTCTATGACGTGAATAACGCCGTTGGATGCCTCGATGTCAGCGGCAACCACCATGGCGTTGTCGACCATTACACCGTCCGTCGCGTCAACCGCCAGCTCGCTGCCCTGGACGGTCTTGACGTTCGCCTTCTGGCCAGCGATGTCCGAAGACATGATCTTGCCCGGCACGACATGGTACGTAAGGACAGCGATCAACTGATCCTTATTCTCGGGCTTCAGCAGGTTCTCGACGGTGCCGGCCGGAAGCTTGGCAAAGGCTTCGTCGCTCGGCGCAAACACGGTGAACGGCCCCTTGCTCTTCAAGGTATCGACCAGTTCCGCCTCTTTAACGGCGGCAACAAGCGTGTTGAATTGACCCGCAGATACGGCCGTATCGACAATATCTTGCTGCGGCGCCGCTGCTTCCTGCTGCCCGGCACAGGCGGCCACGGCGAAAGGAATTAAAAGAACGAATGCCTTCAAAGATTTCATTACGCGCATTGGGTGTCCCTCCGATCATGTTCTGGATTCCTGGGACCTATACGCGATACGAAACCATTCGGATCACAAATGCTGAATATTAGCCGACGCCCGTTAGACTCTAGTCGCGGATCGCATCATCCCGATGCGCCTTCAGGCGATTCGAGACCCGTGCCGTCACCTCGGCCATGCAGTCGTTCAACGGCCTATCGATCCCATAGGCGGTGAGGACGAACTTCAGCTCCTTCTGGACCGACCAAAGTTCGTCATGGCGATCCGGACTGAAGAGTTCGGCCGGATCGCCGACCGCAATCCAGCCGATTGGAACGATGGAACCGGATCGCAGGCAGCTATTGACATGAACGACACCGTTAATGCGAACGACGGAGCGTGTCCCGATCCGGCTGCCGTGGAAGATCGAAGAGCCGGTCGCAAGAAAGACCTCTTCTTCAATGGTTGCACCAACGACATGGGCTGTGGGTCCGACAATGACACTCGATCCTATGACGCAGTCAAATCCATCGATGGCGCGGACCACGGCATTCTGCATAATGATGGCGTTCTCACCAACCGCGATCCGGCCGCCCTCCGCGATCAGTCGCGCACCATGCATGACGCGTGCGCCCGCGCCGATTGAAACCTCACCGCAAAGGGTCGCGTCCGGCGCCACATAGGCGCCTTCAGTCATTTCAGGTAGCTTTCCGAGATGTTCGATGAGCATGCCCCCTCCCTTCTACTCCGCAGCGCTCAACTCAATCTCCGTCGCGCGACTGTCGACAGGGCAATCCCGCCCGATGCAAACGCGATGATCGCAGGCGCGGCAGATCGTCCTGGCCTCCCGCCGCCCCGCCGTGGCATGGAACAGAAGCTTGTCGATCACCTGTCCCAGAGTCTTGCGTTCGGATCGCGTCAGAGGCGCCAGGAGCTCTTCGATCACGGCAAGGCGTGCCTTCTGCAGCCTGGTTGCAGCGCGCCGCCCCTTTGGCGTTAGGCAAACGTCAACACTCCGGCCATCGCGTGGTCTACGGTGGAGGTGACCATGTTTCTCGAGACCGTCGATCAAACGAGTTCCGGTCGGCTGAGATACGCCGACGATCTCCGCAACGGACGTGACCGGCAGCGATCCCCGGTTGGAAAGAGTCAGCAGGACAGCTACCGCCCGAGATGAAAGCCCATCACCCACCTGCTCCATCCGGTCCTGAACTGCGGTGTTCAGTGCCGCAAAGTGATTTTCCATCAACATATGCATAGCCTATGCATTTATTTTGGCAGTGTAAACAGGTGCCGACGCGGATTCCGCAACTCGATGGGTCGTCACGTCCCGGTGAAGAGTGACGGCGGTCACTCCCGGCCGCCTCATTCATCCTTAACTTAGGGGTATCCGATGACCTGGAGACCGAGTCATCAGGGTCATTGGTTACGTTAAGAATGGAGGTCAAAGCCATGAAAACACTGATCCTTAGCCTCTCGAGCCTCGCGTTCGCAGGATCACTGCTTCTCGCGGCCTCCCCAGCAAGTGCCATGCAAGCCTGCACGACGCACGATGATGCCGCGAAACGCCTCGAGACACAGTTCGACGAGAAGGTTATTGGCCGCGGACTGGCCAACGCCGGAAAAACGATGATCGAACTCTTCGTTAGCCAAGGCGGCACCTGGACCGTTGTCGTCTCGGCGCCCGACGGCAAGAGCTGCATCCTGGCCAGCGGTGACAGCTGGCACGACCTGCCGGTGCTTGCCGGCGATCCCGTCTAAACCCGGTTAGGTTCCACCGCGAACCAGCTCGAACCCTTCGTCCAACCAGCCGGTGATCCCGCCGATCATCATCTTTACCGGCAAACTGAGCCGGGCCAAGCGCACGGCAGCCTTGTTGGCCCCGTTGCAGTGAGGCCCGGCGCAGTAGACGACGAAGGTCGTGCCCTTCGGAAAGTCCGCCATGCGCTCGGCCGTCATGTCCCGGTGCGGAATGTGGACGGCCGCTGCAATGTGGCCTTCGGCGTAGGATTTCGGCCCTCGCACGTCGATTAGGACGAAATCCGCGTTGTGCGACGTCAAACTGTCGTGCACATCCGCGCAGTCGGTCTCGAAACTCAGCATGGCTTCGAAATGGCGGAGCGCTTCGGCTGAAGAAGCGGCGGCGGTTTGAGTGACAAGCGTGGCCATCGGATCCTCCTTTTGGGGCTGGCCCCAGGACATAAGATACTTTGAGTCGAGCTTATAGTGGCGTAAATGACAAAGTATGGTAATATTTCGCCAAATGCCGAAAAACTCAAACGGGTCGCCAGGACAAGTCGCAGCCATGACTTACGACGGCCTCTGCACTTTCGAGTTCGGGGTGGCGGTGGAAGTCTTCGGCCTGCCGCGCCCGGAGTTCGATTTTCCCTGGTACGACTTTACAGTCGCGGCCGCGGAACGCAGGCGTACGCGGGCGCTCGGCGGTGTCGTCGTCGAAGCGGACCGGGGGTTGGAAGCCCTGGAGGACGCCGAAACCGTCATCGTGCCGGGTTGGCGCGATCGGACGGAACGGCCCCCTGCTCCGCTGCTCGATGCCGTCGCGAAGGCCTACGCCCGGGGCGCGCGCTGCCTGTCCATCTGTTCCGGAGTCTTCGTGCTCGCGGCTGCTGGTTTGCTCGACGGCAAACGCGCAACGACGCATTGGCGCCACGCACCCTGCCTCAAGGAACTCTATCCGAACATCGAAATCGAGGACGATGTGCTCTATGTCGACGAGGGCAATGTCATCACCTCCTCCGGCAGCGCGGCGGGGATCGACGCCTGTCTTCATTTGGTGCGCCGGGACTTCGGGAGCGGTGTCGCAAATCGCGTGGCGCGACGTCTCGTCATGCCGCCGCACCGGGACGGCGGACAGGCACAGTACATTCCCGCGCCGATGCAGGAGCGGATCGGCCAGGGCATGTCCGAAGTAATGGATTGGGCGCGGAAGCGGTTGTCGGAACCAATCGGCCTCAAGGACCTGGCGAGCCGCGCGGCAACCAGCGAGCGGACCTTCCTGCGGCGCTTCCGCGAAGCCGTTGGACAGGCCCCCATGGCCTGGCTTCAGCGGGAGCGCATGTTCCGGGCCCAGGAACTCTTGGAAACCTCCGATGCGCCGCTGGGCGATGTCGCGGACCTCTGCGGCTATCAGTCTCTGGAGACCTTCCGCGTCGCCTTCAGGCGCAGCGTCGGCACCTCCCCCGCCGCCTACCGCGCGAGGTTTCAGCGAGGCGACTGATATTTGAAACTCACAATTTCCTGCCGCTGTCCTAGAAACTCATCCGGCCTCAATCACTCGCAGGCGGCGCAAGCCTTTGCGGATTGGGAATCGCCGGCACGCGCGGCGCCATAGGCCGCAAGCAATGCGCCGACGAAATAGACGCTGAGACCAAGCAGAGTCGCGGGCGCGTAGTCGACCCGCCCTTCGAAGAACTGGAACAGGAAGACCATAAGCGGGCCCAAGGCACCGACGCCGCCGATGGTCAATGGCGAAACCAGCGTGATCGCCTTCTGCACCGCATAGAGCGGAAAGGCCATCAGACCCAGGCCGACCAGAACCGCGACGGTCAAATCCGCTGCCGGGACATCACCTTTGTGATCAAAACCGACCAGCGCGCCACCGCCCGCCAGTCCGACGTAAAGGACAAAGCGCAAACCGAACTGCGCAATTGGCCCGACCCCCGCGCGGTCGAGGGTACGGCAGAAGAACAGCATCCAGGTGATGATGAAGCCGGATGCAATGGCCAGCCCGACCCCGATCAATGCATTACCGATCCCGCCGCGCACGAAGCCCGACCAGCCGAGCACCGTCGCGACGGCCAGGAAGGCGAGCCCGGCGAACACAATGAGGTAGGCCACAGCTTCCGCTGCACCGCGCACTCCATCGGCTTGCCGAACCCCTAGGCGGTGAGCGAGAAGCGTCGTCAACGGCACCGCGCCGCAAAAGATGGTGTAGGTCACCGCCGGCTCGATCATCTGCACCGACAGCAGATAGGCGATCCAGGATAATGCCGCGGCGATGTTAGCGCCGATCAGAGGTCCGGGATTGCGCCAAGCAACCCTGAGACTCTGAGGCGCGGCCAGGGCCGTCCAGGTGATGGCACCGATGGTGGTTATGCCGAAGACCAGGAAGCCGAGCAGAAAGGAATCCATCCGCTGCAGAACGCCCCCGAAATAGACGGCCTGAACGGCCTCCAGGACGATGAAACAAAGACACCAAAGAACGCCAATTCTGTATGGATTCATGCGGGACCCCCTCACCCAGCGCAGTCTGTCAGGGCCGCGAAGCGAGATCTATCCGTAACTTGCGGCAAACATCCAAGACCGTGAATCAATGCCGACATGGCCCGATTTACGGCTTCGAATATGGCACCCTTAATGGAGGCAAACATAAAATATAATCTATTATTAATGGCATATGAACTAAGGCGTGCGATGCTCCGCAACTGTGTCTGGGAGGCGGGGCAGCCCTTTGCCACCGCCCCGAAGCATCGCATAGCCGCGAGGGGGTTACATGTTCGATATCAAGAAGCTAGCCGCCACCGCTACAGTGCTTTCTTGTATCACTTTTTCAGGGGCACACGCCCTGACCGAGGCGGAACAGAACCAGATCGGAACGCTGCTGCAAAACGCCGAGGACGTTTCCGACGGTCAGACGGTCGACAGCGCCACCATCAGCGCGCTAGACGGGCACATACTCAAGGGCGAGAAGGCCTGCACCTTCTCCCACCTACTGAACGCAGACGAGTACTGCAACGTCTCCGCGATCGTCTTTCCCCGCGAAGGAACGGCCATAGACACGATCTACTACACGCCGCCGGCCGAGATCGGTTACGTGAACATGGACGACTGGACAGAGGATGTTAGATCCCAGATCGACGAGATCTGGGAGAGCTATGTCCAGGGCTCCCGCGAGCAGAGCCAGCGCATCGGTTTCAATGTCGAGCCTGTCAAGTGGGTGCTTTACCCAACGTTGGACAAGACCGCCAAGGTCATGACCTATGGGATTTTGCTGAATTTCGGCGGTGACGAGGTCATCAATCTCGTGACCGTGAAATTCACCAAGAGCGGTTACGTTGAACTGAACGTCGTCACCGACGATGGGATGCTGGCGCATAACGGGGCGACTTACGAGAGCGTCTCAACCTACGCCGCAAATACTTATGATCCGGCGACGGGTACGCGCTATGCCGATTTCAAAGACGGCGACAAGGTTGCGGCAATCGGTGCCGTCGGCGTACTGGCTACGGTCATGGGGGTCAGGCAAAACAAGGGCTTTTTCGCGGCTATCGGCGCCACGATCCTGGTCTTCGCGAAGAAACTCTGGTTCCTTCTGCTGTTGATCCCCGCGGCCATCTGGGGCTTCATCAAAAGAATGACCGGACAGAGCTAATCTAATCCGGAATCAACTTCCGATTCCGGAGCGCCGAGTCCCCGCCGCCACTATTCAGCGGCGGCGCGGCCTGCCCGTCCCGGCATCTCTCCACGAATGATATAGGCCAGCGCCTGAACAACCTGATGCGGTTCGCGCGCCATCGCATTGGCGGCGGCATCCACTTCCTTCAGCGCGTGATCGTGTTCCGGCGGATGCAACGTGATAATCGGCTTGCCCTTCGCAACGGCATAGCCGGCATCGAAGGCCGCGTTCCACTGTTTGTACTTCTCGCCGAAGCGCACCACGACGATATCGGCCTCGGCGATCAGCGTGGCGGTGCGCATGGCATTGAGCTGGGCGCCCTTGCGGTCATGCCAAAAACTGTTGTCCTCAGCGCCAAATATCGCGACGCCGCAATCGTCCGAATCTTCGTGGACGGTGACGGGGGAGTTCAAGTCGACGGGAAGTCCGGCAGCGGCCACACCTTCCGTGATCTGCTCGCGCCAGTCGCTGTGAATTTCGCCGGACAGATAGACCTTCCAAATACGTTCCGTCACGCTTTGCTCCGTTAAGTAAGGTTTGCGTTTGTGCCCGTGGCTCAGGCGACGCTGTCGCCGTCGGGATGAGGGAAGTTGCTGCGCAAGTACTCCCCAAAAGCCCGGCAGGCATCTACGGTCGTGAAGACGCCGGCCAGTCTGCCGCCCCGCATCACGATCGCCGAACCGATGTGCCGCTCGGCCATCGTCATCAGCACGTTGTCCAAGGGTTCGTTGAGGTCGACGACATAGACGTCCTCGACATAGGCCTCCTCGACGGTGATATCGTTCGAGACGAAGTTGTCGCCCGGACGCCCCATGCGAGCTGCGACATCCCGCTCCGTGATTATTCCGATGACCTGATGCCCCTGCATGACCGGTAGATGACGCACCTTGTGTTTTTCCATCAGCGCCCTGGCCTCTTGAAGGCTGGCGTCGACCTCGATGCAGTAAGGAAAGGGAGTCATCGCTGACTTCAGACTGGGCGGCAAGGACATCTCTGGACAAGACCCTCCTGGGGTCGCGCTGTGGCCGGGATCAGCGGGTTAAATATCACCAAAAGACCGCCGCCGTAAACGCAGCGCCACATGAACCTGGGGCCGCAAGAGGGAAACGCGGAAAAACGGACCCGGGGCGTACGAGCACCTGGTCCCGGTGGGACGGGGACCACTCCCCCCGGCCGCCCAACGTGAGGGTCCGTTTCAGGCAACCAGGGGGGTCCCGGGTGGGAGGTGGGCCGACGCAAATGTCCGTTTAAACTGGAATGCGGCTAGTTGGCGTTCCGTTCCGCGACCGCGTCCTTAGCGTCGAATAGGCTGCCCTGCGCCGTCTCGGCTTCGCGGGCGGAGGCCGCTTCATAGAGCTCCTTGGCACGGGACATATCCTTGTCGACCCCATAGCCGAACTCATACATCACGCCCATGCTCTTCATCGCTACGGCGTGGCCTTGTTTCGCTGCGGCATCAAACCAATGGAGTGCTTCCTTGAAGTTCTGCTTCACCCCGATTCCCTTGGCCAGCATATAGCCGAGGTTCGACTGAGCCCGGGCGTAGCCCTGGTCCGCGGCGAGCCGATACCAATGGACCGCCTCGGGCTCATCCTTTTCGACCCCCAGACCGTTGGCATACATGTAGCCGAGGTTGTTCTGGCCTTGCGGGTATCCCTGGCTCGCAGCCTTACGGTACCACTCCACGGCCTGGGCGTCGTCCTGTTCCACGCCACGACCGTGCCGGAAGCGGTAACCGAGGCTGGTCTGGGCCGCCGGGAAGCCGGCCTCCGCCGCCAGTGTCAACCAACTCAAGGTGCGTTTGCGTTCGTCAGCAAGCACCTGTTCGCCGACGGCCCTGTCGCGTTCGGAGTCTTTTAGATCCACCGCCACCCGATCCGCTTCACGCCGCGCGGCGGCCACAAGGTTTTGCAGGCTGTCCCGTTCCGCCTCCAGCTCCGACAACTTGCCGGATCCGGAAAGCCGCTCGCGTTCCAGCTCCGCCTTGGCGGTTTCGACATCTTTCAGGCGTTCCAACGCCGTTTGCAGGTCTTTGCCGAGAGCGGCTGTCTCGGATCGTGCGGCGTCGAGTGCCCCCTTCAATTCCACTTTCTCAGTCTCGTTGCGCGTCCGCTCCTCAGAAAGGAGTTTCTCGGCCGCCCACTGCGCCCGCTCGGCCCGACTGCGGCCGTCTTCCGCCGTCTCGGCCTGCTCCTCCAATTGGGCCAGACGCTGCTGAAGCTGGGCACCCTTCTGAGACTCCGCCTCGGACTCTTCGAGCTGTTCGGCAATCTGCTCGTAGAGCGCCTTGTTCACCGCCTGGGCTTCCTCAAGCAGCAATTCCGCCCGACTCAGGGCCTCCGCGCGTGCGGCCAATTCCTTATCGAGAGACGCTCTCTCCGCCACCGCCGCGGAGAGTTCCGCCTCAACTTTGCGCCGCGCAGCCGCGAGGCTTTCTTTCTCTGCGCCCCACTGTGCGGTAATGGCAGCAGATTCCGTATCTTGCGCGGCCAGCTTCTCCTCCAAGCGCTCCATGCGGGCTTGGAGCTGACGGCTTCTTTCCTCGGATGCGGTTACTTCCCTGGACCTAGCATCGAGCTGCGTCTGCATTTCGGTGTTGGCCCGCCGCAGGCGCAGCAGTTCCCGCCGCGCGGAATCAAGCTGGCTGACCCAACCCTCGATCTGCGGCGGCGGCACCTTCGCAACCGAGTCTTCCAGGGGCACCGGCAGGTCGCTTTCCAGCTGTGCCGTCTTGGCCGGAGCCTCTAGCGGCTCGAGGTCCGCCGGCGCGTCGAGGATCAATGCGCTGGCATCGGCCGGGTCCTCTTCCGTCTTCGCTGTCGAGACTTTAGGCCCGGGCAACTTTGCCTGGGTCTCCTCCGCGGCCGCCGGAACCTCCAGGATTACCACCTGCTGTGCCGTCTTGGCCGGCGCCTCCTCCTCGGCAACCGGCGTTACCGGAGCTGCCTTTTGCACCGGCTCAGTTTCAACAGGCTCCGGCGGTGGCGGCGCCGTCAGCACGACGTCTTCCTTTTTCTCGGCTTCTTTTTCCGCAGTGTCCGATTGCGGCTCGGCCCGCGGGCGGCTTTCAACCACCTTGGCTCGGCTGACCAGGAGGATCGCTTCCTCCGTCTCGATTTCGTAGATGCCTTTCGACCAGCCGAGAAAACGCCCGATGACCTTGCGGCCTTTGCTGGTCGTGACGCCGACGGTTTCCACGGAAGAGCGGATCAACTGCCGGACACCGCCTCTGTCTTTCCGGACCATCAGAGTGCTGCGAGTCGCCGCGATGACCTCCCCTTCCACCACCTCGCCATTCTGCAGAACGAGACTGGCGGCGGTACTGGGCCCCGCCGGCGCGAGAGCCGCCGCGGAAACGGCCAGAGTGAGCGCTGCGACCGGCAGCCACCGCTTCGCGCGCGGACGGAGGCCGCCGCCTTTGTTGCGTTGTATCGGCCCTGTTTGAGTGACCTGGTCTGACGTCATGTCATTTGCTCCCGGATGTGGGTTGCCGCCCTCAACGCCGGGGCGGCGGCGCAAGCGCCACCGCTCCAACGTGATCCCCTCAGAGAGGTCAATGGGCTTCCAGCGGCTCTGTCGGCCATATGCAAGGGGCCTACTGGATGGCCTTGGCTTCCAGCCAATCTTCCGCCGGCTTCAGGCGCTGCCAACTGGGCACCTGCGCCTTCAAATCGACTTCCTTCCACTTCGGATGAAAAGGCGCATCCATCAGCATGTCGAATTTCGTGAAGAATCGATCGACAAAGCGGCTGACCTTTTCACCCCGGGGATGATCCGAGGGCCAGTTGTAGGCCGCCAGAACCGCGCCGACCGCGACCGTCGGGATTTCGGTGCCGCCTTCGATCAGGCCCGGATAGGACTTGGCCGAGAGCATCGCCGGCAGGTAGGACCCGGAAATCGCGTCAGGCTGGATCGGCAACAGCCGCAAGCCTTCATCGGCGCTCAGTTCCTTGATCAGGTTCAGCGGCTTGCCGCCCACGAAGACCAGAGCATCGATCTCCCCCCGGCGCAGCTTCTCCAGGGCGATGGGCTCCGGATGGGTGGTGACATCAGCCTGCACGCCCAGATCGTCAAAAACGATGCTGGCGGTCATGAAGGTGCCGCTGCCTTCCGTGCCGAAGTTCACCTTGCGACCGTTAAGGTCGCTCGGCTGCGAGAACTCCTTGCGCGCCAGCAGGTGGATTTCCTCGTTATAGAGCTTGGCGATATAGTTGATCCGCTTGCCGACGTTGGGCAGCAACTCGTTCTTGCGGTAAAAGTCCATTACATCTGACTGCACGATGGCGATGTCGACGCCTTTCAGCAGCATGAGGTCTTCCATGTTGCGGACCGACCCCTGACCGATAATCGGCAGAACCCGCAGATCGTAGCCGTCGTCCAGGGCATTCGCCAGATCGGACGCGACGCGGATGTAGGTGCCGGTAATACCGCCGGACACGATCCCGACGGTGCCACGATTGACGTTGTCCTTTTGCGCCAGGATTTGTGAAGACTGCGCGGCTGCGGGGCTCAGCGGCACGAAAAGGGCCGCTGCTAAGATGGAGCAAAGAAAGACTGCTTGTCGAAGTATCATTCACCTGTCCTCCTGAACCAGGTTCCCTCCGAGAGGGAAAGAATTCGCACCCCGATGACTTAGTCCTTCTAACGTTATTCACCTGCCGCGGTTGGTGTGAAAACAGTGTCAATTTTCTTAATTACAACGGTTAATTTCCAGCCGACGCCAAGTCTGCTTTGCGTTGTGTAATTAATTACCTTGAACAACTTGCCACCGGACACCCTTTGTCTTATCGAATGAACAGGTTGCGCGCGTTAAGAAATAGAGGACGGCAAAATGACCGGGACACCACAAGAGCTTGTGGAACGCTTTTATCACGAGGTCTGGAATCGGGCCGATGAAGATGTCGCGCGAGAGATTCTGCACGCCGACTTTCAGTTCCGCGGCTCCCTCGGTCCAGTGTACCGCGGTCCAGACGGATTCATCGGATACATGCGCAGCGTCCACGCTGCTCTTGCGAACTATATATGCGAAATCGTGGACTTGATAACGGCTGAAGACAGAGCCGTTGCCCGAATGCGCTTCACGGGCCTTCACCAGGACAGCTTCTTCGGCGTCGAGGCGACCGGACGAAACATCGAGTGGTCCGGCGCGGCCTTCTTCACCTGCCGCCATGGCAAGATCACCGCACTTTGGGTCCTCGGCGACATCGATGCGGTCAAGAAGCAGCTGGGCGCCGGAGATGGAACGGAGTTCTGAAATCCATCGAAATCAGCGCTTAAAGTGCCGATACCTCATCTCGATATTAACCGGCTGACCCGTAAAGTGACAGGGACTAAATCGACAATACGATCTCTTGCGATAAGCCTGCCGACTCGGTCACGGCGAGAGTCGCCTCAAGGGTCCGCGCGGCGTCGCGCGCCGTAATCAAGGGTTCGGTGCGCCCCCGAATAACATCGGCGAAATGCGCCGCTTGCGCTTGGATCGGATCTTTCTCTTCGACCCCGAGCCTCTCTTCAGGCAATGGGGATTGCCAACTCCGAGGACCTTCATGATGCCATGTCCGGAGCGAAGGCACGGCCAGCGCACCCTCGCTGCCAGCGAAGAAGTAGCAATCCTGTCCCGTGCGTGGGTAGTCGTAGGACGTCTGTTCGCCGGAAGTCAGCTCCCAGCTCCAGGGGCTGACGGCGCTGTCGGAAAGCATGACTGTCCCGAGCGCCCCCTGCCTGAACCGCAACAGGATGGCGGCGGTGTCCTCGACGGAGAATCCTCGTCGGTCGTTGGACGTCATGGCCTGAACCGCAGAGATCTCGCCCGCGATGAAACGCAGGTTGTCGATGTCATGGATCAGGTTGATCAGCACCGGACCGCCGCCCGGCTGGCGCCGCCAGGAAACCTCGAAGTAGTCGTCGGGCTTGCACACCAGCCAGACCCCGGAGATTGAGACCAAGCGGCCCAAATTCCCCGACTGAACGAACTCACGGGCCTTCTGGATGATGGGATTGTGGCGCCGATGATGCCCGACCAGCACAGGCGTGCCCTCGGCCTCCGACGCATTGGCTAAGGAAAGAGCGGCATCGAGTGTGTCCGAGATGGGCTTCTCGACCAGAACGGGGATGCCGCGTTTCACGCACTCCAGAGACAGCGGAACGTGCATTGCGTTCGGCGTCGCGTTGATCACGCCTTCCGGCGTGACCGACTCAAACATCTCATCGAGGGCCTTGAAGTGTGGCAAGCCCTGGGTCTTCGCGGCGGCCGCGCCCATCGGCGAGGGATCCACGACGGCAACCGCCAGACAGGACCTCTCGGCCTCGATGGCCCGCAGATGCCGGCGGCCGATCTGACCTGCACCGATAACCGCCAAGCGAACGGCAGCAGCATCCGGCATTCCTTTACTCCAAGTTGGTACGGACTACGTGCCTAGGACACCGTAACAACAGGCAATAACGCATCAACACTTTTGGAATTGCCGTCGCCTCTTTCCCGACCTCAAAGGAGTTCTTTGAACCGTCGTGCCAACTGACATCATCGGGGTGATTTGTGACTCCTACCAATGCCGCTGCCTTCTGAAGGCGCTGTTCAAGACTTCAGAAGTGGCGCGGCACGGAAGTCCAGGAACGACTCAACCAGCACCTAAACCCTACCTGATACGACACCACCGGCACGGCGCCGCAGACCAGCAGACTCTAAGAGCCAAATCAGATCAAGCCCGCCAATCCCGTCAGCGCCGAAGCGGAACTCAGGCCGCCGCCGGGTGCCAACCGGCATCCGCCCAGATTTCGCCGCTGACGGCCTGGTTCGTGATCATGAAGCAGATTGCGTCGGCGATTTCCTCGGGCTTGATCAAGCGCCCCAACTGGGTGTCGGGAAGCACATGCTGGGCCAGATATTCTTCACCCATGGCCCGTAAAATCGGCGTATCCGTGAAGCCGGGATGAATGATGGAACACCGCACGCCGTGGAAGATTGCTTCCTTCATCAGTGTTGATGCCGCGCCTTCCAGCGCCGCCTTCGCGGAGGCGTAGGAGATTTGGCCTTTGTTTCCCTGTGACGCGACGGAGCCGATGAAAACAATCGCTCCTTCCATCTCCTCGGTGGGTCCCCACTTGCCCTTGCCGCGCTTGAACCGGCTTTCGACGATACGGCCGATCATCTCCATGGCCCAGTAGATCGGCGCGATGTAGTTCACCTCGGTCACCAGGCGGAATGTTTCCTCGTCATAGATTTTCGCCTGACCCGTGACCTTGTTGATCTTGACCGCCAAGGCGTCGCGGACGATTCCCGCCGCCGGGACACAGATGTTCACTGCACCGTGGGTGGTGCAGATCTCATCGAAGACACCGCTTCGAAAATCCGAATCCGTCGTGTTGCCTTGATAGGCCTTGGCCGCCTCGCGGCCGGCTTCGCGATTGATACGCTCCACGGTGTCCACGACGCGCTCGTCGAGGTCCACCATGGCCACGTGACCGATACCGCGATTGACAAGTTCCTCACAAACCGCGCACCCAATGCCGCCAGATGCGCCGGTAATGACGGCCACTTTTCCCTTGATTTTCATGGCTGATCTCCAGTCTTGGCTGCCCGTGTCGTCGCCCTCCACGAGCGATCGAGACGCCCAGCCATTCTGTTCCAATTATAGCGATTTTTGTGCAGTGCAACAATAATATATTGCACTGCACAATCGGTACCTATTGGAAGGATCTGCCACCCGTCTACTGTTTCACAGTCCCAATCAAGTCGCGCTCAATCCGCCGCGCCACACGGTCATAGAGATCCGTGTCGTTTGAGACGCGCGCGATAAGCAGCGCGCCTTCGAGGCGGGCCATGGTGTCCGCCGCCGCGCCGGCAGGGTCCTTGTGCCCGAGAGCACCCCACACACCTGTCAGCCATTCGATGGCCCCGGTAAAGAATGCGGCGGTCTCAGCCCGTGCCTCCTCCGACAGCAGTTCGACGTCCGCAGCCAGCATGCCGCAGAGACACATACGGTCGTCCTCCACCAGGACCTCGCGGACCAGGCCGATGAGGGCGCGGAGCTGTTGCGCCGGATCGTCTTTCCCTTCGATCCGCGCCCGCAGACGGGCAAAGAAATCCTCGCGGTAGCCGCGCGCCAAGGCCACGACCAGATCGTCCTTGCTGGCGAAATGATAGTGGATGCTGGCCGCCTTGATGCCGATCCGGTCCGCGATATCGCGATAGCTGAACCCGGCGTAGCCCCGGCGCTGGGCCATGGCTTGGGCGGCTTCGAGAATTTCTCCACGGGCATCGTGCAATCTGGGCATAGCTTCCTCTTGAAGTCCCCATCTCGGCTTCTTATTCTACCTACTACTAGATAGAATATGGAGGGCAATATGAAGCTTTACGAGTCCAAAGGTTTCCCGAACCCGCGCCGCGTCAGGGTTTTTTTGGCTGAAAAAGGGGTCGACGTCGAGGGCATCCATGTCGACGTCATGAAGGCCGAGCACCGCCAGGAGCCGTTTATCAGCAAGAATCCCTTTTCCGCCGTTCCGACCCTGGAGTTGGAGGACGGCCGCTACATCAGTGAATGCACGGCGATCTGCAGATATCTGGAGGAGGCGCATCCCGAGCCTGCCCTGATGGGCAGCAGCGCCGCCGAAAAAGGCGAAATCGATATGTGGAACAAACGAATCGAACAGGGCCTGATGGAAGCCGTGGCAGCCTATTTCCATCACGCCACCGAGGGCCTGGGAGAGCTGGAACTGCATCAGATCAAAGCTTGGGGCGAACGCTCCCGCGACACTTTCGTCGAGACCCTGCGCAAGATCGAGAAGGCGCTCACGGGCAGGGATTATATCGCCGGGCGTTTCTCCGTCGCCGATATCACGGCATTGGTCGCACTCGATTTCGGCAAAGCCTGTAACATCGCCATTCCCGACGATTGCCCCAACGTGCAGGCCTGGTATCAGCGCCTGTCGGCACGGGCCAGCGCCGCGGCATAACGGAGAGGGGAACATGAAGATCAACGACGATTTCACACAGCGCGTTGTGATCGAAACGGGGACCCAGCCGTGGGTCCCCTCCCCGCTCGCCGGAGTCGAGCGCCGCATGCTGGACCGCCTGGGCGCGGAATCGGGCCGTGCCACGAGCATCGTGCGCTACGCGCCGGAGAGCCACTTCAAGTCTCACGTTCACGAAGGTGGTGAGGAATTCCTGGTGCTGGACGGCGTGTTCTCCGACGAGCACGGCGATTTCGGACCGGGCAGCTATCTGCGCAACCCTCCAGGGTCCAGCCATCGTCCCTTCAGCAAGGACGGCTGCACTATCTTCGTCAAGCTGTGGCAGATGGCACCGGAGGAGCAGGACCACGTGAGGATCGACACGATAACGGCGCCCTGGCGGCCGGGTCTGGTCGAGGGGCTCGACGTCATGCCGCTGTTCGGCGACGGCCTGGAGAATGTCGCCCTGGTACGCTGGCAGCCCGGTACGGCCTTCCCGCCCCATGTGCACACCGACGGCGAGGAGATCCTGGTTCTCGAGGGTGTCTTCGCAGACGAGTCCGGCCGCTATCCCAAGGGAACCTGGTTACGCAATCCTCCGGGCAGCCAACATAGCCCCTTCAGCGAAGAGGGCTGCACGCTCTACGTCAAGACCGGGCACCTTTCGAAGGCGGTGGCGGAGACAGCGACAGCGTAGGGCAAATCTGCTTGCACTGCCGCGGGGGCGCGTACCAATTGGGTACGCTCACCGCCGCCAGAAGGGCTTCCTGCTCTCGGCGAGCGCCACATCGAAGGTCAGTCCGATATCGGCGATCATGTGAGGCGCGCTGTGAATCAAACGCCTCAAGTCACGGCGGTAACGAACACGGCGGCGCCATTGCTCGCTATAGCCCGTCGGCAAGGCGGCGCGCTTCGCGTCCCTGCACCGGTAGGAGACGTCCGGCGCCACGCGAACGCGCGTCGGAAATTCTATGACAGTCATGCGAGCCTCCCTTTCCACAGCACTACAGCTTCTCGGCACGATCTTGAATAAGCTGGCATGCGCGCCTCTTCAAACCATGTTTTTTCCATGCTAGCGTTAGAAAAACTAACCCTTCGGAGAAGCCATGCGCTTGCCGCCGCTCAACGCCTTACGCGCCTTCGAGGCCGCCGCCCGTCACGGTGGGTTCCAGGGTGCCGCCGACGAGCTCCACGTCACACGGGGTGCCATTAGCCGCCACGTCAAACTGCTGGAGGAACATTTGGGTGTGGCGCTGTTCCGGCGCTTGCCGCAGGGTATCGAGTTGACCGAGCCGGGGCGCCGGCTGCTGCCGACCCTCTCCGAAGCTTTTAGGAGCATTGCGGCACGCGCGCGCCAGATAGCCGCGGAAAAAAGCGATCTAAGGATCATCTGCCCGCCAACGGTATCGATCCGCTGGCTGATCCCGAAGCTCGACAAATTCCAGGCACGTCACCCCGACATTCAGACAAGGCTGACGACCGGCTTCTTCGATTGGATTCAGCTCTTGGAGGGCGAGTTCGATGTCGGTTTCGGCTCGGACGAACCGGCACAGCGCCCTGACAGCGTCGCCGCGTTGCGCATGTTTCCGATGTTCCTTACACCGGCCTGCGCTCCAAAACTGCTTGAGGGCGGCGCCCGGCTGAAGCGCCCCGAAGACTTAAAAAATATGACCCTACTACACGAGCATCCGGACCGTCACGACTGGACTGCCTGGCTTACAGAGTTCGATATTGACGGCGTCGATCCGCGGAGCGGCGAGCTGTTCCCAAACCTCGATATGGCTGTAAAGGCGGCCGTCATGGGCAAGGGCGTTGTCATAGGGGACCTCATCCTGACCCGGGAGGAATTCGAGACAGGCCAACTTGTCATGCCCTTCGAGGACATGATGTGCGAAACCGATCTTGGAGATTTCTGCCTGCTCGGCGCAAACGAGACCTGGAACGACCCGAAAGTCACCGCCTTCAAGGCCTGGGTCGCTGACATGGCCGCGGATGATGCTGAGTACTGCCGGAAGGCGAAGCGCCCTTAACGCATCATCGTCGCCGGCAACGCCTTGTTACGAGACAAATCCGACGAGACTGAGCTCGAAGTTCAAGGTCTTACCGGCCATCGGATGGTTGGCATCCATCGTCACATCGTCGCCTTCCAAGGCCACGACCTGAAGGTTCACCTGATGGCCACTGTCGTTCGACGCCTGTAGCAAAGTGCCGACCTGAAGATCGATTTCAGCGGGAATGCGCGAACGCTCTACGACGTGCAACAGTTCCGGATCGTGCGGACCATAGGCGTTCTCGGGCTCCAGGGTGACGCTTTTGGATTCCCCTTCCGCCATGCCGATCAGCGCGTTTTCGAAACCGGCCACGACCTCGCCGTTGCCGACCGTAACCTCGATCGGGCCGCGCTCAGTGGAACTATCGAACTCTGTTCCATCGGGAAAAGTGCCGACGTAATGAACACGCACCTTGTCCCCGTTCGTAACCTGCCTCATCCTGTTCTCCTTCCTTGCCGTGCGTCTTGGTCTTTGGGAACACCGTGACGCTCTCCGAATCCTAATGATCGGACAGCGGCAATCAGCTCTTACGAGAGCTCCAACAGAACGTCATTGAGTCTAAAGGCTCGGACGAAAGTGAAAGAGCCGAGAAACGCAAGGAGAGGTCCATGCGAAGGTCGGCGCTCAGGGTAGAGTCGACCGCATCAGAGTCAACGTTAGATTCCTGGGAGATTTCGCCGCACCTCAGTACCAGGCGTCCGGCAATTCCTCCTTACGCCGCGCCATATAGTCCTTGAGCCCTTCATCGATACCGGGATCGATCGGCGGGGCTTCGTAGTCCCTCAGCAATGCGTTCCAGCGTTCGAAGGCACGCCGCTGCATTTCCTTCGACCCTTGCTCTTCCCAGCTTTCAACGTTCTCGCTGTCCGACAGCGCGGCTTCGTAGAAAGCCGTCTGGTAGTTGCGCATGGTGTGGTCGCAGCCGAGGAAATGCCCCGCCGGTTCGACCTCACCGTAGGCATCCTGCGCCAAGGCGTTTTCGTCCGTCGCCATGCCACCGAGCATCACCTGGTAGGCCCCCAGGCGATCCGCGTCCATGACCAGCTTCTCATAGCCGGTGCAGAGTCCGCCCTCCAGCCAACCCGCCGCGTGCAGCACGAAATTCGCCCCGGCCAGTGCCGTCGAATGCATGGAGTCCGCGCTTTCATACGCCGCCTGGGCATCGGCGGTTTTGGCCGCCGTCAGCGATCCGCCGCAGCGCAAAGGCAGGTTCAGGCGCCGCGCCAACTGTCCGATGATGTAGTTGGACATCACCGGCTCCGGCATGCCGAAGGTCGGCGCCCCGGATTTGAGACTCATGGAGGACAAGAAGTTCCCGAGCACGAAGGGCGCCCCGGGGCGCACAAGCTGGCTGTAGGCACAGCACATCATCGCTTCCGCCAAGGCCTGTGCAAGCGAGGCGGCGGTCGACACCGGTCCCATGGCGCCGGAGAGAATGAAGGGGGCAACGACGATCCCCTGCCCCGCGCCGCAATAGACACGGATCGACTCCGTCACCACCTTGTCCACCAGCAGCGGCGAGTTGGTGTTGACGTTCCCCATGATCACGCAATGCCGGTCGAGCGTGTCAGACCCGTGCAGGATGCGCGCCATATCGACGGAATCCTGCGCGCGGGTCATCTCGGTAATGGCGCCGAGGTGCGGCTTGTCGTGATAGCGCATGTGGGCATAGAGCATGTCGAGGTGCCGTTTGGAGACCGGCACGTCGCAAGGTTCGCAGATCACAAGACCGCCGTGATGCAGCGACGGCAGGCAATGGATCAACTTGACAAAATTTTCGAGGTCTAGCATCGCGCCGTAGCGACGCCCGCCTTCCAAGTCGCGTACGAAGGGCGGGCCGTAAACTGCGGCGAAGACTTGGTTACGCCCGCCAATGACGACGGAACGGTCCGGATTCCGCGCGAGCTGCGTAAACTCGGATGGTGCCGTCTTGCAGAGACTTCGAATCAGATCGCCGGGAGCGCGGACGCGCGTTCCCTCGACGTCGGCACCAGCCTGACGCCAGGTCTCCAGGGCTACCGGATCCTCGCGGAACTCCAGCCCGATTTCCTGCATCAGCCAGTCCGCCTGTCGCTCCAGACGAACCAGGCCCTCTTCTTCCAGGAAAGCATAGAAGGGGATCGCGCGCTTTACGTAGGCGGGCGCGGCAACAGGGGCCGCCGGACGGCTCCGCTCCCCTCGGCGCGAAGCGCGTTCCCCTCTCCGTTTTGCCATCTGCGCTCCTCCCGCTCGGGTCCGACAGCCTTACAGCGTCGCCGTCCAACAAGACAGTCTGAGCCCGCCCCGAGGCACGGCTCGCGAAAAAACGGCAGAAACTTGATTATTCTGAGCGTGTTGAGACCGTCTTTACCCCTCCAGCGGCTTTTCGAAGGTGTCGATGTAGACAAGGAGGAGGCAGCCGCTGGGACTATGTGAGGAATGGCGGGTGCCGGCGCGCAATAAAACCATGTCCCCCTTTTCGTAGCGCACGCCGTCGTGATCCACGAGATCGCCCTCCAGAACGTAGAACCACTCGTCCGAGGTGTGCTCGTGGGCCGGAGAGAGGCCGCCTGGCTTGATCCGCAGCGCGTGTAGGCCCGTGCCGGGAGGGCGGCGGTCATCAAGCTGCAGATAGTCCATGTCGTCGTAGGTCACCTCCTCTTCCACGAAGAGGCGGTAGCGTTCCCTAAAGATATTCCGGACAACACGTTCTCCCTCGGCGACAGGCGCCAGCGATGATGTCTTTTCGGTCGTATCCATGGGTGATTCGCTCCCGGTTTCTTGCTTGTTCTCGGACCTAGAACTTGCCGTACTTCAGATAGGCCTCCTGCGGATCCATGCCGGCACGAATGGCATCCCGGATCGTGTTCTCGGTGTTCGCCGCGGCCTCCGCCGCCTCGACCACCTCAGCGACATGGTTGCGCGGGATCACGCATATTCCGTCGTGATCGGCGATTACGTAGTCGCCCGGATGGACGGTCACGGGTCCGATGGTGATCGGAACGTCAAGCCCCTTCGGCAGCCAGGTCCCGACGATATCGCGCGGCGTGAAGAAACGGCAGTAGACCGGGAAGCCGAGACGTTCGATGAAGGAAACGTCGCGACAGCCGCCGTCCGCGATATAGCCCAGAACGCCGCGCCCCTGCAGAGTCTCGGCGGATAGCTCCCCCATCAGCGCAACCGGCGCATTGCCGGGCTGGCAGATGACCACATGACCGAGCTTGGCCTTGGAGAGGAAGCCGGTCCACTCCAACAGGGTCTCATGGGGATCGGCAGAAGTGTCGACCTTGCCGTCGAGGGTATAGACAGGGCCCGCCAAGACGGGTCCGGGTTGGATCGGCCGGATTTCCGGCGGAAGGGTGAAATCCTTCAGTCCCATGCCCCGCATCACGTCATGCACCACGGCGCTATAGCTCTTGGCGAGACGCGCCGTGTAGGGATCGTTTTCCCCCGCTGCCCCGGTTTCCCTGCCCACTCTTGCCCTCTCCCCTAACTTTTCTTGTCGTTCGCGCAGATGGAAGAACGCGGCAATGCCGCGCCCTTCACAAGACACCATGATAGGCGAGAAGATCCCGCCGGCACAGCCGGGAAATATTCCTTGAAGAACAGCTAGTGGCGCCGGGACAGACTGTCGGCCAACCTTACGATCTGGGTGAACTCACCGCGCAGGCCATAGGTGTCCTCGCCTCGCGCGCTCTGCGCCAGGTCGATGACATCCTCATAGTCGAAACCCGGCACCTGGCCTTCATCGCGCAGCAGCAGGCCGAAACCCGCGACCGCGGCGGCGAAGCGCACCTCCTGCGGGGCCTCGCGCAGGCTCGCCACCGCGTGCTCTTGCCCAATGGGATGCTGGATCAACTGGCTTTGAGACTCGCCGGGCCGTTTGTAACGAATTCTGAGGAAGCCGAACTCTTCCAGCGTTTCATCGTCCAGCACCTCATCCCGCACGGCATCTTGGGCGTTGCTGTGCGCAACCTGATAGCGCAGGGATGGCGATCTGCCGGCCATGCCCTCCGTCAACGCGACTTCATAGATAGCCGTCACCGAGTGGCCGCTGCCGACCTCCCCGGCATCAACGCGATCATTGCTGAAATCCCGTCGCTTGAGGGCCCGTGTCTCGTAACCGATCAGACGATACTCGGTCACCTGCAGCGGGTTGAACTCGATCTGGATTTTGACGTCATCCGCGATGGGAAAGAGGTTTCCCGTGAACTCGCTTTCCAGAACCTTCTGTGCCTCCAAAAGCCCGTCAAGATGGGCAGCCCGGCCGTTTCCTTTCTGCGCCAGAGCCTGAGCGATGTCATCGCGCACATTGCCGTCTCCGACCGTCAGGACGGAGAGATAGATGCCGCTCCTTCGCTTTTCCTCTATCAAACGGGCGATACCGCTGACGGAACTGGTTCCAACGTTGAAATCACCGTCGGTCGCCAGGATGACGCGGTTGACGGCCTCGGAGTCGAAGCCCTCTTGCGCCACCGCATAGGCCAGCTCCAGGCCCGAAGCTCCGGCGGTGCTGCCACCGGCGGCGAGCCTCTCGATCGCCCCGCGAATGCTCGGTTTGTTTCGCTCCGTCACGGGCGTGTAGTCGAGCGCGACACGCGTGCTGCCCGCGTAGGTGACCAGGGCCACCTTGTCGTCCGGACTCAGCTCATTCAGCAACATCTCCAGGGAGTCTTGCACGAGGGTCAAACGGTTCTGCCCCTGCATCGAGCCGGAGACATCGACCAGCAGAGTCAGATTGGCCGGTGGGCGGTTCCGGCGCGGAATGCTGTAGCCCTGAAGCGAAACATGCAGCAAATGCAGATCCTCCGCCCAGGGGCTGGGCGTCAAGGTCGTCTGAATGGAAAAGGGCTGTGAGCGGTCCGACGGTGCCGGCAGATCATAGTCGAAATAGTTCACCAGTTCTTCGATGCGCACGGCTTCCGGCGGCGGCATCTGCCCGGACCGCAGGAAGCGACGGACATGGCTGTAGGCCGCCGTGTCGACATCGACGCTGAAGGTGGAAACGGGCTGCCGCCGCACGGACTGGAAATCCGCCGGCTCGAATTCCGCATAGCGCTCGCGGCCGGGCATGACGTTCAGTGCGGGCGCGTAGGCGTAAGCTGCCTGCGACGTTGCGCTCGTGGACGAGGTGGCGGTTCCGGTCGAACTCGTCTCCGCTCTTTCCCGCGCAACATCGGTTTGCGTCCCACAGGCGGAAAGCAGAAACGCAGACAGCAGAAGCCCGCTTAGGATGAAAAGTGACGATTGATTTTGTCTGATCATGGTCTATCCCCCGATAGGTGAAAGGGGCAGCCTGAGACTCGAAACCGTCACCAATTCGCCCGTAAAAAGGCGAAAGCGTGTACATCATGGCAAGACCAGGGCAGAGGAAAGAGAGCACCGGCTGGTTGAACAAATGTGGCAGCAAGAAGTTTCAGACCTGGGGATAGGCCTGCGGATCGAGGAACGGAGAGCCGGGGATACCCTCCTTCTCAAAGGCGCTTAGAACAGCAGGCCGCGTTTCGAGTTCCGTGAGAAGCGCCTTCAAGTGCGGCAATTCCTCGAAGACCTTGGAATCCAGGGTTCCACCGGCCGGGTAGATTCTCACCCACCGCGTGATGGCCGCGAGATAGAAGTCGCAAGCCGACAGCCCGGATGCCAGCAGCCACGGACTGTCGTGGGCGCGCAGCGCTTCGTCCAGGAGGCCGAGATGAAGCTTCAACCGCGCCTTCATCTTCGCGCGCACCGAGGGCGCGTCACCCGGATCGTCGACGTAGCGGTCCGCATAGAACAGGATCCGGGCATCGGCATGCAGGGTGTTGGAAAGGAAGAACAGCCACTTCAGGAATTCCCCCCGCTCCTCCGAGCGTTCCGGACCGGGACCCAGACCTCCGCAGCCGTCTGCCAGGTAGAGCAGAATGGCAGCCGTTTCGAAGAGCGTGACTTGCTTTTCCTCATCCACCAGCACCGGGATCAGGCCACGCGGATTGAGCGCGCGGTAAGCCTCGCCCCGATGCTCGCCGACCCGCCGGTCGACGAGCACATCGCGGTAAGGCAGTTCCAGCTCTTCCAGCGCCAGCCGAACGACCAGACTGGCATTGTCGGGATAGCCGTAGAGAACAAAGGCCATCAATTCTCCTCGTCAAAGAACGCGATCGTCCGAGCTTCGATGCTCTGCCTCGGCGGCGCGTCCGCAGGCGTTTCCGGATCGTCGAAAGCGGTATGGAGCGTGAAACGCGCGGTGCCGTCTTGTCTGGAATCGTAGCACTTGATCAAGAGAGCGTCGCTGCTGCGCATCTCAGGGAAATAGAACCACTGGTGCCGCGGATCGAAGACGCCTTCATAGATCCGGCCCTGACGGTCGGCGTAGCGCAACTCGGTCAGCGACAGGTGCTCCGGGCCGACGCTGCGGGCATCGGCCAGCGCCAAAGGGGCCCTGAGCACCGGTCCCCTTAACGGACGCCAGACGTTGATGAACGCGACGCGGCGGCCGAGCCGCTCCTCCGCATCTTCCGGCAGGAGATCCCGCACCCTCTGAGGCGCCGAATCAGCCGTGTAGTCGTTATGCACGACCCGCACGCCTTTGCGGACAGACCCCGCATCCGCGTCCGGCCCGAAATCCCGCCGGACATTGTGATCGAAGACGAGGACTTCGGAGGCGCCGGTCAACTCCGCCACGAGATTCTCGACTTCGGGATAGTAGCGCTCCTTCACCTCGGCCTCGTCGTCGAAATCGATTTTCGGCACGTCCATCTGCGTCAAGGCGAAGCCTTCGCGGTCAAGAGAGAGATCGTCCGCGATCGACCAGCCGTTGCGAATGGCCACTTCCCGCAATTCGTAGTGAGCCGTGCGGGTGACTGGGCCGTTGCCAACCGGCGGAATTAGGACGGCAGGATTGTTTTGTCCGGCCGCCTGAAAAGTCAGGGGCGCGTGAATGACCGGCCTTTTTAGGTGCCGCCGCTTGGGCTTGCGGGGCGCGAGGCCACGCTCGCGAACTTCGCTGGGAAGATCGTCCAGGAACATCGTTTCTCTCCTAAACTCGCAACAGGTTGGCCGGTGTAAGGTCGATTTCACATTCAAGAATTTTTTGATCTAGACTTGTGCCTAGCGATCAAATAAGCCTCTTCAGTTCCTAATATTGTGGAGTTTTTGAAACTTCACCAGCGAGTTTATCTTGCCTATGACTCAAGTTTTCCTTTAGTGTTATCAGTCCATGGCTCGCCGTCTCCCACCCCTCAACAGCCTGCGTGCCTTTGAGTCCGCGGCCCGGCACCTCAGCTTCACCAAGGCCGGCGCGGAATTGAACGTGACGCCCGCCGCCGTCGGCCTGCAGGTCAAAACGCTGGAGGACTCACTCGGCGTTAAGCTGTTCCGGCGCTTGAACAGAGCGCTTTCTCTGACCGATGCAGGCAAAGCGCTGAACCCGCTATTGAGCGAAGGCTTCGACCGCCTCGCCCTAGCCGTGGCGCAGGTTGAGCAGCATCAGGAGAGCGGCATCGTAACCGTCAGTGTCACGCCCTCCTTCGCGGCCAAGTGGCTCGTGCCCCGCCTGGACGCCTTCCGCCGTGCCTACCCCCAGTTCGACGTGCGCGTGGATGCAACGGACCGCCGGGTGGATTTCCAGAGGGACGGCGTTGACATGGCGGTCCGCTACGGTCGCGGTCACTATCCCGAACTGCACAAGGATCTCCTCTTTGAGGAGAAAGTTCTGCCGGTGTGCAGCCCGAAGCTTCTGGAAGACCCCACTCCTCTACGCCGGCCAGAGGATCTAAAGCACCACACCCTGCTGCATTGCGACTGGCGAGTCGATCAGGACGCGGCCCCCAGTTGGGGGATGTGGCTGCTGGCCGCAGGTATCGAGGGCATTGCGTCGGATCGGGGACCCCGCTTTTCGATGGAGACCCTGGCGGTGCAAGCCGCCCTCGAAGGGCACGGCGTCGCGCTGGCCCCGCAAGCCATCGTGCAGGACGATTTGGCGAAGGGGCGGCTCATCCAACCCTTCGATCCATCGTTGATCCAGGACTCTCAGTTCAATTACTACCTCGTCTGTCCGCATGACGGTATGGACCGGCCCCGGATCGAAGCTTTCCGGAACTGGATCCTTGGAGAAGCGCGCAAGTCCGAGACGCGAACTGATGGGATCGAAGAAACAGGCGCGGTTACTTGACGCCTGCATACATGAAGGACTGCACGAACTGACGCTGGAACAGTAGGAAAGCGATCAGCAGCGGCGCCACGGAAAGCAATGTGGCGGCGGAGACCACCGACCAGTCGACTCCTGACTCCGGGGCCCCAAAGATCGCGAGGCCAACTGTCAGCGGGCGCGTCTCCACAGAGTTGGTGACCACCAGCGGCCAAAGAAAATTGTTCCAGTGATGACTGACGGACACCAAGCCGTAGGCTAGATAGACCGGACGCGCCAGGGGCACATAGACCCGCCACAGTACGCCGAACAGGCCGCAGCCTTCCAGACGCGCCGCTTCCTCCAACTCCTTCGGTATCGACTTGAAGGACTGGCGTAACAGAAAGATGCCGAAGGCGCTGGCCATGTAAGGCAAGCCGATGCCGGTGATTGTATCGACCAAACCGAGCCGGCTGAGCGTCGCATAGTTCTCCACCAGCAGAATCTCCGGTGTGATCAGGAGCTGCACCAGCACCAGGGCGAAGGCGACGGATGCACCGAAGAAGTTGAAGCGTGCGAAGGCATAGGCCGCGAGCGTGCAAAGCAGAAGCTGCCCTGCGAGAATCATCGTCACCAGAATGAATGTGTTGAGGGCGAAGCGTGGAAAGGGCGCCTGCGACAGGGCCTCCGCGAAGTTCTCCAATGTCAGCGGCGCGAAGAGATCGAAACGCGTGGCGTAGGCGGCCGGATGAAAGGCCGCCCAGAAGGCATAGAGCAACGGCGCGATCCAAAGAAGTGCCAACACCCAGGCGGCCAGCGTATCGAGCCAATCCGAAAGACTACGCCGCTTCATCGGTAGTGTATCCGGCGCTCGAGGGTGGCGAACTGGATCAAAGCGAGGATTGCCAGGAGCACCAGCAACACCATCGTCAGAGTGGCCGCGTAGTTCGCCTCAAAGAAGGAAAAGGCGGTCTCGTAGATGTAATAGAGCAGCAGGTTCGTCGCGTTGTCCGGGCCACCCTTCGTCAGAATGAAGAGGTGATCGACCAGTTTGAAGGAATTGAGTACCGCGTTGACCAGAACGAAGAGGGTCGTCGGCATCAGCAGCGGAAACAGCACGCGGCGGAAATACGTCCAGCGGCCCGCACCCTCGAGCCGCGCGGCCTCGTGCAACTCCGGCGAGATCGTCTGAAGCGCCGCAAGATAGAAGATCATGAAGAAGCCCGCTTCCTTCCAGATCGTCATGACGATGATGGACGGCAGAGCAAGGCCCGGATCCCCCAGCCAGTTGTTGCGCCCGCCGCCGAACAGCGACAGCAGCTGATCAATCAATCCGATGTCCGGCGTGTAGAAAAACAGCCAGATGTTGGAGACCGCAATCATCGGCAGGATCGTCGGCGTAAAGTAGGCCATGCGCAGGAAGCCCCGCCCCGGCAAGGCGCGGTTGACCAGCAGGGCCATGGCGATCGCCAGCGCTATAGACGTCGGAATGGTGCCCAGCGCGTACCACAGGTTATTACTCAGGACTTTCCAGAAGATCGGGTCTTCCAGCATGAAGCGGTAATTTTCGGCCCCGACGAACTTCGCCGGCCGGATCGGCGTGCCCTTGGAAAACAGGCTGCGCACTAGGGTCGACACGGCCGGGTAGTGCGTGAAGGCGATCAATAGGATCGCGGCCGGCATCAGCAACAGCCAGCCGTAAACATGCCTCATCGCACTGCGGTTCATTTGCGCCGTCTGTGTTCTGTATCGACGAGGAAGCACCGGGGCCGGGGAAAATTTAGCACGTAATTCACCCCGGCCCGCGATACCTCTCGCAGGACTACTTGTAGGCCTGAAGCAAACGTTTGGCCTGTGACTGCGCTTCGCCAAGCGCCGCTGACGGCTCCTTGCTGCCCGTCAAGGTCGCCTGAATGGCGTCATCCAAGAGCTTGCGCACGCGACCGGTCTGATAGGTCGAGAGTTCGGCCGTCGCGAACTCCAACTGGTCCCTGGCAACGGCAGCCGGGGGGAACTCCTTGACATAGCCGGTCAGAGCGTCGGTCTTGTATGACTCCGGGCTGATCCCGATGTAGCCGGTCTCCATCGACCACTGGGCGGCGCGCTCAGGACTGGTCATGAAGCGGATCAACTTCATAGCCGCTTTGCGTTCTTCCGGTGTCGTCTGCTTGAAGATGTAGAAGTTGCCGCCGCCGGTCGGCGTTCCACGCCGTGCCTTGGCGGGCAGCATCGCGACACCGAAGTCGAAGGCCGCATTCTTCTTCACCGCGGTCAGGTTGCCGGTCGAATGCCACATCATCGCCGTCTTCCCTTCCAGGAAATTTTGGCGCAGCGTGCCCCATTCGATGGTACCTTCCGGCATTACGCCGTGTTCGGCGCCCAGATCTCGCCAGAACTGAAGGGCCTCAACCACCTTGGGATCGTCGAAGTAGGTTTCATTGCCGTCACCGTTCATCAGCACCTGACCGTTCTGCATAGTCAGCGCGCCGAACATCCAATAGGGGTAGCCGGTTGAAGGGATCATTAAGCCGAACTGGGATCCGTCGTCCGTGGTCAGCTTCTTTCCGGTATCGACGAGTTCGTCCCAGCTTTGCGGCGGAGCTTCCGGATCGAGACCGGCCGCCTTGAAGGCGTCCTTGTTGTAGTACATGACGATGGTGGAGCGCTGGAACGGAATGCCCCAGGTCTTGCCGAGGGTCTTACCGTTCTCCATGAGGGCCGGATAGAAGGACGCCAGCCAAGCTTTCTCCTCATCGGTCTCCACGATGTCATCGAAAGCGACGATCGCGTCCTGTTCGATCAGGTCATAGATGTCGATCGAGAACATGACGGAAAGCTGGGCCGGATCTCCGCTCTTGAGCGCGGCCAACGCCTTGATGCGGGCGTCGTTGTAGTTGCCGGCGTAGATCGCATTCACCTTGATGTCCGGATTCTCAGACATGAAATCCGCGACCATGCCGTCGACGACCTTTGTCAAAGGACCGCCGACCGCCACCGGGTAATACATCGTCAGCTCGGTTTCCGCCGCAGCCGGCTGGACCAGAGCCAGCGACGCGGCGGCAAACAGGCCCGCCGTCCATTTACGTAGTGACTGAAGCATCTGATATAATCCTCTCTGCCTGGGGTGCGAATCGGGATCCCGTCATACGGATCCCGCCTTGGGTGCCGTTGCGGCGGCTTGCCGCCACGCGGCGACAGGCGGAACGGGTGTTGGCCCGTTCCGCCTCGTTCCTTGTTCATCGAAAAGGTGCAGTGTCTCGGCGCGCCAGGTGACCCGAACCCGTTCTCCGGCACCTACCGAGAGGTGTCCGGGGACGCGCGCCAAAAGAAACTGTCGACCCAGTTTGAGCCGCAGGATCGTGTCCGCGCCGTGATACTCAGCCGAAACCACCTCGGCGGGCAGCCCCTCCTCCCCGACTTCGACGTGCTCGGCGCGTAACCCGATCGTCCAGCCCGCACCCGCCTGCGCCACCGGCAAACGCTGCTCCCCGATATCCAAACACGCACCTGACTCGTCACTGTCCAGCTCAAGCAGGGTCATCGCCGGGGCGCCGACAAAGCGGGCCACGAAAGCCGAAGCCGGCCGATCATAGAGATCCTGGGGACTACCCTGCTGTTCGATCCGGCCGTCCTTCAGCAGCACGATTTGATCGGCCATGGTCATGGCTTCGGTCTGATCGTGAGTCACGTAGATCGTAGTGGCACCGAGCCGGGTCTGAAGCTCGCGCAACTCGACGCGCATATCGGCACGAAGCTTGGCGTCGAGATTCGAAAGAGGTTCGTCCATCAGACAGATTGATTTCTCAGCCACGACGGCGCGCGCCAGCGCGACCCGCTGACGCTGTCCGCCGGAAAGCTGCGATGGTTTCCGGTCGAGGTAGGGGCTGAGACCCACCATATCGGCGGCATCGCGCAAGCGTTCCTCGCGCTCCGCACGGGGCACGCGGCGCACCTTGAGGCCGAATTGAATGTTCTCGGCAACACTGAGATGAGGGAAAAGCGCGTAGGACTGGAACACCATCGAGACGCCACGCTGCGGCGCGTCAACGTGCGTGACGTCGCGGCCGGCAATGGAAATCCGACCCGACGTCGTCTCCTCCAATCCAGCGATGAGACGAAGCGTCGTCGACTTGCCGCAGCCGGAAGGGCCAAGCAGAACGACGAAGCTGCCCTCCCTCACGGAAAAGGAGATGGAATCCACGGCCGCCACGCCGTCCCAGGCCTTGACGAGATCGACAACCTCAACTGCTGCCATTGGCCCCGCCTCCACCGTTATGGCCAGCTCCGCAAACCACGAGTTCGCCACCACCATCCCGGATCATCTCTTCGATCGCCAGTGGCGGGCGGCGCTCGCAGAACACCGTGGACACCTGAGAAATGTGGCCACCACGGACATGGGCTGCGCGTCCGAACTTGCTGGAATCCAACACCAGGAAGGACGCCCGGCAATTCGCGAGCATTGCCTGGCGCGCATTGACCTCGTCCTCCTGGAAATCAAGCAGGGTTCCGTCGACATCGACACCGCCGACGCCGAAGACCCCGAAGTCTACCTTGTAGGCGCTGAAGAAACTCACGGTCGAAGGACCACTGACCACATCCAGATCGCGCCCTCGCACACGCCCCCCGGCAATGGTGAGCTCGAAAGTCTCGTTGCCCCGGATCGCGAGGACCAGATTGAGGTTGTTGGTGAAAATCTTGAGATCACGATGGTCGACCAAGGCACTGGCGACGATTTCCGGCGTTGTCCCGATGCCGAAGGCGATGGATGCGCCGTCAGTAATGCGGCTGGAGACCGCTGCGGCAATCTCGCGCTTCGCCGCCACGTTCAAGACCTGACGGGAACTGTAGGTGATGTTGTCCTGCGTGGCGGGAAACTCCGCACCGCCATAGCGCCGCCGCAACACGCCGATATCACACAGCTTGCCGATATCCCGGCGGATCGTCTGAGCCGTCACGTCGAAACGCTCCGCCAAACTTTCCACCGTTACGAAGCCTTGATCGCGCCCAATCTCCGCGATCAGCGCTTGGCGCTCAGAGAGTTGCATCACGTGATTTCACTGCCCCCGGTCGCTTCCCTGTAGCGCAATCAAGTTTGTTCAATCGCGCATTTCTTGGCGCAGAGTTTGGTCATTCCCTACGCTAATTCGTTTCGATTGCAGATATGTTACAGGATAATTATGTTCAATTGAACCTTCTTCATACGCAATCGAATGTCGAGGCAAAGGATCAACCGTGGCGCCATACGTTGAATCGGCTCACGTCGGACGTGATGGCGCACCCCCTGTCGGTCGCACCGGATATGCGTTATGAGTCTGGGAACAACTCAAGACAGAGGGAGAATGGCCCGTGCTTGTCGAACAAGTCTGGACGGGAAATGCCTACCGGAACTTCAACTACCTGATCGCCTGTCCGGAAAGCGGCGAGGCCATGGCCGTGGACCCACTGGACCACCGCAAATGCCTGGCCGCGGCCAAGGAGCGCGGTTGGGAGATCACCCAGATCCTGAACACCCACGAACACCACGACCACATCGGCGGCAACGCCGCGATGGTTCGCGCCACCGGTGCAAAGGTGCTGGCGCACAAGAATGCGAAAGACAAGATCCCGGATCTCGACGTCGGACTGGGCGCCGGAGACATTATCAAGATCGGCAAGACGGTCGAGCTCGAATCCCTCGACACACCGGGCCACACCATGAGTCACGTCTGTTTGCTGTCCCGCACCGATCAGCCATCCCTCTTCTGCGGCGATACTCTTTTCAACGCCGGGGCGGGGAACTGCCACAATGGCGGGCATCCAAACGAACTCTACGGGACCTTCGCGCAGCAGCTCTCCAGTTTGCCTGACGACACCTTGATTTATCCCGGCCACGACTACATCGCCAACAATCTGGAGTTCACTCTTGACCGCGAGCCGGATAACGCGCGCGCCAAGACATTGCTGGCGGAAATCGGCGATCAAGATCCTGACCGAGCCATGGTCACGACACTGGCGCTGGAGAAAGAGGTCAACACCTTCTTCCGCCTGACGAGCCCGAGTGTGATCGCAAAGCTCCGCGAGGCCTTCCCTGACCTACCGGACGACCCCGACCCGAAGACCGTGTTTCTAAAGCTGCGGGAGTTGCGTAACAGTTGGTAATGCCTACCGCAGCCAGGGCGGCGGACAAGGAGTAGGGCATGGAACAACGCGCCCGCTTTCAGATCGGGCAACCGATCCATCATAAGCGCTTCGACTATCGCGGCGTGATCGTGGACGTCGATCCCTGCTTTCAGGGATCCGAGGAATGGTACGAGGCGATGGCGAAGAGCCGCCCGCCCAAAGACGCGCCCTGGTACCATGTCCTGGTCCACGACGCCGAACATATGACCTACGTCGCCGAGCGTCACCTGGAACCGGATTTGAGCGGCCAGGAAATCAGGCACCCCGCGCTGCAGGAAGTGTTCACCGAGTTTCGCGACGGCCTCTATAGACGCAACACCGCGACAAATTGAACAGGTCCTTTGCACGCTCCCCGTGCAGCCAAAGCAAATCGCCGACGGCTGCGCGGTGCAACTTTTCCACCGCATGAGGTCTGGCGAAACCGCGAATGGCTCTGCTACAAGGGACAATGCGTCATGCGGCGATTCGCGTTCCGCGCGGTCGTCTTACGGGGGAATGAAAGTCTAGACCGATCTTGGTAACTAAGATCGGTATCTTCTTTATCTCGATCATGTGTGGCGCGCCCAATGCTGGGGGTCAGGGCAAGGAGACCGGCGTTGCAGGATGCACCGCACAGACTGGGGAACGCCACCGCGAACAGCAATGACGCGGCACAGGGAACTGCGCCGTTATCAGGCGGCTCTTCGCGTCTGGATGATTTCGTGCGCGCCGCGGCCGACTGGACTTGGGAGACGGACCGCCACCTGAACTACCGGCATCTGTCCGGCGGGGCGACGAAGGTCTTCGGCGTTCCGGCCCAGAAGCTCCTGCAGGGCTACGTCTTCTCCCTATCCTACTTCCGCAAGGTCGATGAAGACTTGCTGGACCTCGTCAAGACAATGGAGGCGCGTGAGCCTTTCCGGAACCGCCAAGCGCGCCTGGAAGACTCACACGGCAGGGCACGCTTACTATTGCTCAGTGGCGTACCGGGCTACGACGATGAAAGCGGTCAATTCCTCGGCTATCGCGGTACCGGTTTGGACATCACGGAACGCCCCGCAACGGAGGCCGCCTTTCCTGAGGTCTGGAATCGTCTGAAAGAGCTCGCGGATCTCACTGCCGACTGGCGTTGGGAGAGCGACGCCACGCACAAACTCGCCAGCCTCTCAGAACGCTATCGCGACGCAACTGGACAGGCCGCGGAAGACGCCTTGGGGCAGAGCTTTCCCGACCTGTGGCTGGGGACAGGGAGCGCCCGCGACAAAGACCTGCCCCGCGAAATCGCGACTCAACAAGCATTCCGCAACCTGCATTTCGAATGGGACGACCCGCGGACGCGGCGGCGCCATCGCATGGCACTGAGCGGCCTTCCCAAGCGCGACGAGAGCGGGCGCTTCGCCGGATACCTTGGGGTCGCGGTCGATCTGACCTGCCAGCTGCAACAGGAAGAAACGGCGCTGGCCGCAAAGGACAACGCCGAACAAGCCAGTCAAGCGAAGTCGGCGTTTCTGGCCAGCATGAGCCATCAATTGCGCACGCCGCTCAACGCCATCATCGGTTTCTCGGACAGCATGCGCCATGAGATGCTGGGAAGCCTGGGCAACCCGCGCTACCGTGAATACGCCGAGGATATTCATGCCTCAGCCGACCACCTGCTGGAAATTATCAACGAGATCCTAGATCTTTCAAGAATCGAGTCCGGCCGCGCCGAACTGGCCGAGGACTGGCTCGATATTGCCGAAACCGTCGATGCCTGCCGGCGCATGGTCGCCGAACAGGCGGACGCCGCCGGTGTCACGCTGACACTGGAACTCGACCCAAACCTTCCACGGCTGCGCGCCGACGGCACTCGAACCCGGCAGATCCTGTTGAACCTGGTGGCCAACGCCATCAAAGGCACCCTCCGAGGCGGTCGGGTGACGGTGGGCACGGAACGAGCGCCGAGCGGGGTGCTGCGCCTGACCGTTCGCTGCGAAGACAAGGCCGCGTCCGGTATGGGACCACCGGCTGGAGACGACGGACAAAAGCTGCTCTCTCCCTTCGGGCTGCTTGGCGCGGACGTGAACCGCGGAGGGACCGGACTGGGTATCTCCATCGCCAAGTCTCTTGTGGAGTTGCACGGCGGGTCCCTCAGGCTGACGAGCGATGCCGAACGGGGCTCCGAAGCGATAGTGGAGTTTCCCGCAGAGCGGCTGGAGGACGCGGAAGAGCGCGGCGGTGAATGGAAGATACTGTTTTAGGCCGGATTGCACCGGCTGTTTGATCGGCGGCGCGAACACCGCCGAAACACGGAAGGACTGAGACCCGGATGTTGGAGAGATTCAGCGAAGACCGGCCCTATATTATCACGGTCGGTAACGAGAAGGGTGGCACCGGAAAGTCGACGACGGCAATGCACTTGGCGGTCGCCTTGCTGAACCATGGTTTCTCGGTCGGCTGCATCGACCTGGACGGCCGCCAGGCGACGCTGTCCCACTACCTGACGAACCGGCAGGCCTTCGCGGAGAGTTCTCCGCACAAGATCCTGGTGCCTGCGTACCGCTGCCTGACGCCTTCCAGTGCGGCTGTCTTGAGCGACGCGCAGGACGCCGATCAGAACGCGTTGCAGGAAGCCATCGAAGCCTTGAAGGACAACGACTTCCTGGTCGTCGACACACCCGGCAGCGACACTACCCTATGCCGCCTCGGCCATCTTCTGGCGGACAGCCTGATCACGCCCCTGAACGACAGCTTTGTCGACATAGACGTCATCGCACAGATCGACCGCGAAAAGCGCGTGGTACTCGCGCCGAGCAACTATTGCAAAATGGTGTGGGAACAAAACAATCAACGGGTCGTGCACGGTAAGCAGCCAATCGACTGGGTCGTCATGCGCAACCGCCTGGCGCATCTGGACGCCCGCAACGGTCGGGAAATCAGCGACCTCCTGACGCAGCTTGCCAAACGCATCGGGTTTCGTTTGGCGCCCGGGTTCGGTGAACGCGTCGTTTTCCGCGAACTCTTCTTGAAGGGCGCCACCCTGTTCGACAACGAGCCGCAGGGTCAGATGCCACTCACTAGTAGCCACCGCAATGCGCGGAACGAAGTCGAGAGTCTGTTGTTCGAAATTGGCCTGATCGACAGCAGCATTGCGAACACAGGTTGACCCCTGCCACAGGAAGCCAACATGCCGCCGCCTCAGTTGATCCGTTCCATGACGGTTCTGCAGGTCACTGACGTCAAGCGAAGCGAAGCCTTCTACTGTGACAAGCTGGACTTCACGTCTCACGGCACCTGGGGAGACGGCCCGGACTTCTGCATCGTACAAAGGGGAAAGGTTACTTTGGCCTTGGACCGCTCCCAGAATCATGCGCCCATCCCCAACAACCAGTACTGGGCGGTCTACATCTACGTCGAAGACGCGGACAGTCTGCACGACGAGTTTCGACAGAAGGATGTGGAGATCGTCAGGGGACCGGAAGATACCTTCTACGGCTCACGCGACTTTGACGTGCGTGACCCGGATGGCCATTTGCTGGCCTTCGGGCATGATCTTCATCCCGACGGCAATGCAGGCCTCGACGGCGGAACCTGATCTCTGACACCCGCAATACCTGGTTAGCGCTGGATGACGAGGCAATCCTGATTCAGCTGTTTGAGCTGATCACAGAAGTTCTGCGCGGTTTCCTTTTGATCGAAGCCACCGGTGCGAATGCGGTAGTAGATGCCGTTTGACCCCTGCTGCGATCGATTGAACTCAACATCGCGGTTGCCCAGGATTTCGGGATACTTTTGCCGCAGCTTGAGCCATTCCTGAGCAGCCCCCACCGAGGTCTTGGCGGATGAGAGCTGCACGACGAAGTTGCTTGCTCCAGCCGAGCTTTCCTCGGCAATAGTCTCCCCATCGTTCCGAGTTGGGTTCGGAACTGGAAGTGGCGGCCCCAACGCCGCCACTTCATCGCGGTCGTCCGTGCCTGGCGTGGCTTTTTCTGACGCCGGCCCTGCCCTGGCCTCCTCGTCCAGGGCATTCGGGTTGCTGCCTTCGTCTTCGGTCCCGACACCGGTCGCAGTCCCGCTCTGGGCGGGCGCGGCCGGCCCTTCCCCGGCCGATTCTTCAGAAGGCGCCGCTTCGGCTTCGGACCCGGATGTCTGATCCGTCGGTTCATGATGGATCTCCACCGAGCCCTGCGGCGTATTGAGCACCAGGCTGATTTGGCGATCGCCCTGCGGCAGAGGCCGATCAGGCATCAACATCCAACTGCCGACCGCATCCGCGACGACGGCCCCGATGGGCTGACCGTTGTCCATGACGATCAACTCGCTGCCGGGCGCCGCGGTCCCGGCGATAATCGCACTGCCGTCCGTTTCGATCCTGACCAGATCCACCGTTGGCCGTTGACCTTCAATCGCTTCCGATCCGATGGTGTTTTGAAGTTGCTCGGCTGCGCCTTCACTCGCCACGACTTGGTCATCGCGCGCCGGTTCCGCGGCGGCATCGGCCGCTGCAGCACTATCCGAATCGGTAACCTGTGACGCGCCTGCCTGATCTTGTCCGGTAGAGGTCTCCCCAGCGGCGCTATTTGACGGCTGTACCTCCTGAGCCGGTATTGCGCTTGTCGTCGCTTTGTCTGTCACCTCGGGATCTTGGGCGATCTGTTCTCCATCGCCGCCAAAGAAATAGAAGCCAGCAACAACGAGGCATACCGAAGCTGCGACGGGAAGCAGCCACTTCTTTCGTGGCGAAGTCTCAAGGCCGGCCCCCACCGGGCGCACAGAGGGCTCGAACGCGGCTCGTAAGGGCTCCGCGATCTCGGGCTTGAGGGATGGAGCCCCCTCAACAACCGCGGCACGTTCCTCATTCGGCGCCACGTCATGTGCCTGTTGGCCGTGCCGGGCGACGGCTTCTTCAAACAGGCGTTCATCAGCCAGCCTAGCCGCCTCGCTCTGTTGGGCCGCAGCCCCGCCATCATGCGCCGTTCCTTCACCATACGGGCGATCGACCGTATCGCCGACGATTTCCTCTTCAGGTACCGCCTCTGTGTACAAAGGCAGGCCCTCTGCAGCCGGCTCACTTGCCTCAGAAGCAGCGGCCTCGGCAACGTGGGCTTCGTCCGGCGCAGGCTCCGTCGTGGCGGCTCCTTCGAATTCCAGAGATGTGCTGTGCTCGAGAGCCTCGATCTGTTCCAGAGTCTCAGGCCGGGGCTCTGACAACTCGCCCTGAACGGAGTCCGGAGCCCCGTTCGCGAAGAGCGGTTCAACGGCCGGAGCTTCGATGGCCTCGGCAATGGCGCCGCCAGCATCGATCGACTCCGCAGTTTCGTCCGCCGCCTCGACTTCCAAACCCTCTTCGGCCTCCGTCGTCTCCTGAGTGCCCTCGTGTTCCGGGAGCGTCAGAAGACGCAGTTCCGGTCCGCTCTTGCCTTCAGAGTCGAATTCGCGTGACGCTGGGGTTGCAGCCTCTTGCGGCGGGGCTTCCTCAAGATGCCAGCGTCTGAAGTCGAGCGCTAACAGACTGCCGACCGCTTCGGCGGAATCACCAGTCGCGCGTTCCCCGGTATGGCTCTTGTCTCTGGCCTCTGCAGCAAGAGCATCCGCAGGCCGCGGCGTCTCCGGCTCCGCCAGACGCACCATTGAGTCGCTGGCATGCACTTCAACGACAACAGCGCTTTTTTCCCGCGGTGTTTCGGCGTCGCGGTCATCTGCCACGATCGGCATATCAAGAAGGTACTGATAGGCGGATTCCGCTTCTTCCCGCGGCACAACCGCCGGGCTCGCCTGCCCTTTTTTAGCAAAAAGTGAAGCTGCCTCAGATGGTGCCGAGGAACTGCTCATGAAACGAGGGGCTCCGCGATCTCAGTTGCCGAAACGGACTCCGTCGCACGCCCCTGGCCTTTTCCCTGACGCACCATGCGTGCCAAGTTCGGGCGCGACGCGGCACCGCCCAAGCGGCGACTCACGTAGTCCCAGAGCATCGCAATTTCTTCCTTGGCCTTCGAAGCACCGCCAAGCTCCATGACGGTACGCCCATCAATCATGCTGGAGGCGTAATCCACCCGATGATGCATGATGGCCGGAGCCAAGGTTCCGTGCTCAGAGAGGAGCGCTATGGACTCCGCCGTGATCTTGGCTCTTTGCGTCGCACTGTTGAGCACAAACACCAACGGCTTACCGATATGTTCGACCATTTCTACAGTGGCGCCGATCGAGCGCAAATCGTGAGGACTTGGGCGCGTTGGGATCACGACCAGATCTGCCTGTTCGACCACTTGCTCAACCGACTTGCTTAGCGCCGGCGGGGTATCGACGACAAGAAGCGCCACGCCGCTGTCCCGCAAAGTCTTCAGATCATCTTCCAAGCGCGGCAATGTCGTTTTTACGAACCGAGGCGTTTCCGCCGTTCGCGCGTTCCACCAATCCGCCAGGCTGCCCTGCGGATCGACGTCCAACAAAGCGACCGGGCCTGCGCCCGACCGTTCCGCTTGCACCGCGAGGTGCCCCGCGAGCGTTGTCTTACCTGACCCGCCTTTGCGAGATGCGAAGACCAAGACCTGCATGCGTCACCGGCTCCTCACTCAAATGTCCCCAAATCGCCGCCTTGTGTCCAAAACAGGCGACCCAACAACCCTTAGTAAGGGTCTACTAGATGTGTCCCCGTGTGCAAAAGAGCTTACAATATATGGTGGCAACGAAAAAGGTAGAATTCAAAAAAATTAAGGGTCCGAGCCCGTTACAGAAGACAATTCTTCCCTTGTGAAATAGACGACTCCGCGGTTCCCGTTGCCCCTAAATTGAGACCTAGAGTGATCTTCTCTTCCCTTCGTATTGAGAAGACAGCAAGAATCACGACTACCTAGGGCCAGACTTAGTTTGCCGGGCCCCTCTTCGAACGGACAATACCCAGCTGCCCGGTATTGCCGGTCCTTGCAGCGACCTCCCCCTGCTCTAGACGCTTCAAGCCATGGCACCGGGTAAAATGACTCGGACGAGTCCGGGCAATCCGCACGCCAAGGCCTCGCTCAGGGATTGAGTCTCCAGGGCAAGTCCATGGACGATGGTGACCATGGAATGCACCGGCATTGTGACGTCCCAGGAACGATTGATAAGCTCTTGGCGACTCCCGAACCGGCCCGCGATGACGCATCGCGACGTCAGAGCCGGATTTCACGGGCATCTTCTTCGAGGCAAACATGAAAATCACGCGCGTTTCCGTACATCAGGTCGACCTCCCGCTCCACGAAGGAAGTTATAGTTGGTCCGGCGGCAAGTCGGTCGAGGTATTCGACAGCACAGTCGTTCGCATCGACTCGGACGAAGGATTGACGGGTTATGGAGAGGTTTGCCCCCTCGGCCCCTTCTACCTTCCTTCCTACGCGGCCGGCGCGCGAACCGGCCTGGGCGAACTGGCACCGCAATTGATCGGCGAGGATCCGCGTGCGTTGGACAGGATCAACAACCTGATGGACGCGCGCCTCAAGGGGCATCCCTACGTGAAATCGGCCCTCGACATGGCCTGCTGGGACATTCTCGGAAAAGCCTGCGGACAATCCGTCTGCACCCTGCTCGGCGGCAAGGACGGTGAGAGCGTTACGCTGTACAGGGCGATATCGCAAGACACGCCAGAGAACATGGCGGCGCGGGTTCTCGCCTACCGGCGCGAAGGTTACAGCCGCTTTCAATTGAAAGTCGGCGGCGACCCCGACCAGGACGTCGACCGGGTTTACGCCGCCGCCGAGCAACTGCAGCCCGGCGACGTCCTGATCGCGGACGCCAACACCGGTTGGCTGCCGCATCAAGCCATGCGCGTCGTGCGTGCGGTGGACGAACTGGACGTTTACATCGAGCAACCCTGCCTCGGCTACGAGGAATGCCTCTCCGTTCGTCACAAGACCAGCCATCCCTTCATCCTGGATGAATCGATCGATAGCATCGAAACGCTACTGCGCGCCCATTACGACCAGGCGATGGATGCCATCAATATCAAGATCAGCAAGCTCGGCGGCTTGACCAAGGCGCGGCGCGTCCGCGATCTTGGCATCGACATCGGCCTGGGCCTGACGATCGAAGATAGTTGGGGCGGTGACATCGTCACGGCAGCGATCGCCCATCTTGCCCACTCGACACGCGAGCAAAACAGATTCACTGCGACTGACTTCAACAGCTACGTTACCGTTTCTCTAGCGGAAGGCGCCCCCGTCCGCGACCATGGCCGCATGGAGGCCTCCGATGCACCGGGTCTAGGTGTCATACCGCGAGAGGACGTCCTGGGCACGGCCGTCGCGGTCTATGACCGCGCCGGAAAATAGCGAACACAAAGCCGCAAACATGAGCGTCCGCTGCCCCCCTGAACCACCGGGTCTGGAAGTTACCACCGTCGAGATGCACACCGGCGGCGAACCCGTTCGCATCGTGACATCAGGCTACCCGGAAATCCCAGGCGCAACCTTGCTCGAAAAGCGACGCTATGCGCGGGAAGAGCTCGACCATCTTCGCAAACTCCTGATTTTCGAGCCTCGCGGCCACTTCGATATGTACGCCGCTCTTCCTGTTCCTTCGGACCAGCCGGACTGCGACTTTGCCGCGCTTTTCCTCCACAACGAAGGCTACAGCACGATGTGCGGGCACGCCGTCATCGCCCTGGGCCGTTACGCAGTGGACCGGGGCTTGGTGCCCCGGCAGGAGCCGGAGACGATCCTGCGCATACAATGCCCCTGCGGGCCCGTGACGACGCGCGTCACGGTCGATGGCAGGGCTAGCGGAGAAGTACGCTTCGAAAGCGTTCCCGCGTTCGCATTTGCATTGGACCGAGAGATCGAGACGCCGAGCTTCGGCAAGATCCTCAGCGACATCGGCTATGGCGGAGCGTTCTATTGCGTCCTTCCAGCGAGCCGGCTGGGGCTCGATGTGACGGTTTCGCCAGTCGACGACCTGGTGGCCGCCGCGACGGAGATCACAGAGTCGGCGAAACTGCAGATTCCCATCGTGCATCCCGATGCCGGAGACCTAGGCTTCCTTTATGGAACAATCCTGACGGACGGCCGGGATTCCTTCGGCCACGACCCGACGCGGAATATCTGCGTCTTCGCGAACGCGGAGGTCGACCGCAGCCCAACCGGATCCGGCGTCACGGCACGCCTGGCCCTTCAATACTGCCGCGGGCTCATCGGACGGCGCCAATGCCGCGACTTCGAGAGCGTCACCGGCGCGCGCTTCACCGGCCAGGTGCTGGGGGAAACGACCTGCGGTCCCTACTCCGCGGTCATCGCGGAGGTCGGCGGCAGGGCTTACTATACGGGTGAGAGTCGCTTCTTCCTCGAAGAGGACGACGAAATCGGGCGCGGTTTCCTATTGAGTTAAAGCGCTTAAACGGGACCGTCCGCCTCGTCCTGCATCATCTTGGCGGCAACGATCACGGCCTGGGTCCTGTTGTTGACGCCGAGGGACTTAAAGATCGAGGACACATGGATCTTGACCGTTCCCGCTGAAAGGCCGAGCGCCGCCGCAATTTCCTTGTTCGATCGTCCCTCGGAAAGCAAACGCAGGACATCGCGTTGGCGCCTGGTCAAGCGCCCCCCCGCCGCGTCAAAATCACGCAGGGAGTCCAAGGGCTCGGCAGCGCCCCCCGCCGAAGCGCCTTCCAATAAGTTTGGCGGCAAATACACACCGCCCGCCAGGATGAGCTGCAACGCCGAGTACATCACTTGCGGCGAAGAAGATTTGGGAATGTAACCTCGCGCGCCTTCCCGAATTGCGCCACGCACAGTAGCCACTCTCTCGACCCGGGACACCACTACGACAGGACGTTCCGGGTCCGATTTGACCAGACGCCGCAACCCGGTGAAACCCTCAAAGCCCTGAGTTTCCAAGTCAACGAGCACAAGATCGATGGCTGAATTGCTCGATAGAATTGGCTCCGCCTCGGTGAAGCTGCCGGCATGAAGGCAGGTCACCTCCACTGCCAATTCATCCAGCAGATGCGCCAATCCGGCGCGAAATAATTGCTGGTCGTCCAACAGCAGAATGGTCAACTGAGAAGCCTGATTATGAGGCTTTCTCGACATCTGCGCTGGTGAACGAGGCTTATGCAAAGGCTCCAACACCTTCTGCTCCTTTTCGCAACTGGCAGTTACGCCGGCTAACCTATTCAAACCATCGATTTCACTATGCAAACCGAAAGTATTAGTCTCGAAAACCTATTCAGGTCCCCTGTTAAGATGCTGAGGCAATAGACCATTTTTGAATGCTCGGCGCAACAATCTTGTAAGATACTTTAAGATTGATAATAATCTAAGGTTGCAGACATTTATCCAAAGACTTTATATTTGGCATTAGAAAATAAACTTGCAGTCGTAGTCTTCCGGTATTCCTCTATCCCGAAGCAATAGTTGCAGTAAACAGGCAGCAAAGCTCCCTGTTTCAAGCACCCCAAGGACTGCATAAAGCAGCCAATTCTGTACCAATTCATCCCCATTAGCGCCTCTTCCTACCGCTTCCTGCTGCGAGAGATGCCTGTATTTCATTCTCGGGCTACGCGAAATCCCTTACGCATTTGCCCCAATATCGCGACCCGCAACTTCTGGGTAAGGTTTTTTCGTGGGGAATACGCAGAGTAGTCTCTAATGAAAAAAATTGCCAATGCGCAGGCTACCGATGGTGGCCTAGATAAGCCTGAGAGCACACTGATTGAGGTCTTGTCGCAGCAGCTCAGGAAACTTCACGAGATCGGGCATGGTTTGGACGAATGCGAGATCGGTGCCGGCACGAATTCCGAGCTGGCGTTCCGGAGCAGCCGCATCGCGTCCCGCTGGTCCCTGATCCGGCATGCCAATGAGGAAACGGTCGAAGAGATCGAGGACTTCATCACGGAAACGCCGGTCCAAGGCAATTCCGACATCGCCATCAAGCTGATGCTGGTCTGCGGGATCCTGGACACACTTCGCGACACATGCTTCGACAATCCAGATGCGCAACTGGAACGCGCCCAGAAGCTGACGACGTCGGCCCTGGCCGCGGTTGTCGAGAAGAGCGAAATAGACCTCGCCCGATTTGCCGGGAGCCACTACGTGCCCCGCTACTCCGAGTTCCTGGCCGGCAATCGTGTTCGGGAACTCGCGAAGCAGGTGCGCCAGGAGTGGACGGAGCCAAGTGGACAAGGGCACGAAGTCGCCGAACCCTAGAGCGGTCCCGCCACGGCCGCAGGCTGGAAGCTCTCAGCTCCTATCCGCTTTCCTGTAATCGAAGGTCGCCTCGATCATATCGAGCAAGTGCTGGCCGCCCGTCGTCGGCGGAAACCGCGGTGGCCGGTCGGAAGACCTGCAGGTCTCCAGACAGGAAACATCCGCATCGAAATCCGGGTCGAAGAAGAACGGCATCGAATAGCGTTCCCGGCCCGAGGTGTTGATGACGCGATGCACGGTCGAGGCATAGATACCGTTCGTCCAGCGCGCCATCATATCGCCGACGTTGACCACAAAGCTGCCGTCGATATAGGGCGCGTCGATCCATTTACCGGCGCTGTTGCGCACCTGCAGGCCCCCAACAGGATCCTGAGATAGTATCGTCAAGCATCCGAAATCCGTATGAGCGCCGGCGCCGAGCTGCGCCTCGCTGATGTCGCCCGCGTGGGGTGGATAGTGAAGCGGCCCCAGTGTCGCCATCGGCAGCTTCAGCATCGGGTCGAAATAGGTCTCCGGCAGATTCAGGGCCAAGGCGAAAGCCCACATGAGTTGGCTGCCCAGCCTTTCCAACGCCGCATAGCAGGTCTCCATCTGGTCCTTCCAGCCCGGCAGGTCCGAGGGCCATTGGTTCGGCCCGTGCAGCGGCGTGCGCGCAATCACCAGAGGATGGTCCGTCGGGAGGTCCCGGCCTATTTTGATCCCTTCCTTGAGGTCCCCATCATCGCGTTGCTTCTCCGGATCCAGATTCTCGCCCCCCATGGCGAAATAGCCACGATGGTAAGGCGAAGCCTCAATGGCGATCTCCTGCTTGCGGTGCAGCGGCAGAGCGAAGAAGCATTTGGCTGCGGCAAATGTGTCGGCGATCAAGGCGCGCGAAACCCCGTGGTTGACGACATAGAAAAAGCCGACGTTGCGGCAGGCCGCATCGAGGTCCTTTGCGACGCGTTTGCGGGCGTCAAGGTCGCCGGAAAGGAAAGGCCCCAAATCCACGACGGGAACCGCGTCGAAGGGCACGCGCTCGCCGACAAGGCTCTGATCCAAATAGCGTGGGTTGCTTGCCATCATCGTTGAATGACCTCCGTATCAGTCGGCCCGTACGCGTCTCATGAGGACAATCAGACCGTAGCCGCCCAGCAACAGAAGCGCGGCACCCAGCGTCGAAACAGTGCCGAGCACCTGAACGCCCGGTGTGTAGCCGGCCACCATCTTTGCGTACATGAACTCCGGAATCGTAGAATCCGCGCCCGTCGTGAAGAGAGAGAGGGGAAAGTTGCCCCAGGACAGCAGAAAGGCGAACAGTGCACCTGAGAAAATGCCGGGAAACAGCACCGGCAGCGTTACCTCCCGCATCACCTGCCAGCGGCTTGCCCCGAGATCGAAGGCCGCCTCTTCCAGCGCAGCGTCAAATGAATAGACCTGAATCGAGATGACCAAAGTCACGACGGGCACAATCCAGACAAGATGCGCGAAAACGGCCGTTTGCCAGGACAGCGTCAACCCGAGCGAGTTGAACCAAAGCAGAAGCGCCAACCCGAGCACGGACTGCGGAAAGAAAATCGGCAGCAGGACCACTTTCTGAAACAGCGAACGGCCCTGCCAGTTGTAGCGGGCGAACGCCAAGGCACCGAAGAACCCGATGATCACCGAAATCAATGTGACGATGATCGCGATCTTGAACGAGGTCGCCAACAGCGTCTGGGTTTCCAGCGCCGAAAAGGTCTTCTCCCACCAGGAGAACCCCCACTTGCGGATTGGAAAGAGAAAGTATCGGGAGGTACCGAGACTTGCCAGGACGCCGGTCGCGATCGGCAGATAGACGAAAACCAGCAGAGCCAAGGTCCAGGCGATGACGAGCGCCGAGGCCCAATGGGATTGCCGTGCGCCCATCAGCGGCGCCCCAGAATGCGGTCGAGGTCGAAGCGCCGCAGCACCAGCAGCACCAATGTCGCGACCACGAACATCAGGAGGACCGCCAGCGCGGCGCCGAGCGGCCAGTTCTGCTGATATGTGAAGGCAATCTCAATATCTTGCGTGATCGGAATGACGGACTGACCGCCCAGAATCTTCGCCTCCGCTATTGCGCCAACGCCCAACACGAACGTCAGCAGCATGCCGATCGTGATACCCGGCATGGCCAAAGGCAGCTCGACCTCCCTGAAGACCTGCAAGCGGCTGGCCCCCAGGTCGCTCGCCGCCTCGGTCACTTGGCGCGGGACCATCGAGAGCCCAAGAGTCATGGGGAAGAGCATGAAGGGCAGGTAGACGTAGACCATGCCGAACACGATCATTGGCGGGTTGAAGAGGATAGAGTCCATCTCCAATCCGAATAGCGCTTTCGCCGAACCTAGCAGGACCCCGCCTTTGCCGAAGAACAGGATCCAGCCGTAGAGTCGCAGGTTCTCCGACACGAAAAGCGGAATCACAAAGCCCAGTGTGACGACGTTCGACCATTTGCCGAAAATCCGGACAAGACCGTAAGCGATGGGATAGCAGATCAAGGCCAGAATGATCACGGTCAGCGCGGCAAAGACCAGCGACCAGAGAAAAGAGATGTAATAGGTTTCGCGGACGATGGTTCCGTAGTTGGCAAGCGTCGGTGTTTGCCAGATGTCAAAGGTCCGGGGTTCGGCAACAGAAAAGAGGAAGACGGCAAGCAGCGGCGCCACAAACCCCAGCGCCAAGAGAATCAGCAGAGGCCAGGCGTGACGGCGCCCGGCTTCCAGAAACCAGCGCTTACCGCCACCGGTTCCTGCGTCCGCCTTCGTCCCTACGGCTTCCGCACCACTCGACATCAGTCACTGACCAAAACGGAATCGTTTGCGTCCCAACCGATGGTAACGCTGTCATCCAATGCGCCGCGGTAAGCCTGCTGCCGCAAGCGCTCCAAGGTGAAAACCTGATCGCCGACACGCACGTGATACTGCACCCGGGACCCGAGGGCGTATTCGTTGTAGAGCGTTCCGGTCAGACTGTTCTGCGCTTCGTCCGGCCCTTCCAGAAAACGCATCTGCTCGGGACGAACCACCAAGTGACCCTTGCTGAATCCGTTGGGTACCGCCGGAGCGGCGAAATGACCATTCAGGGTGACGCCCCGCAAGCCGCCGTCCTGGGTCACCTCCACGTCGATCACATTGACGTCGCCCATGAATTCCGAGACGAACTTGTCCTTGGGCGCAGTGTAGATTTCGTCCGGGGTGCCGACCTGTACAAGCCTGCCCTGGCGCATGACCCCAATGCGGTCGCTCATCACCATCGCTTCTTCCAGCGAATGGGTGATGTACATGAAGGTCTTGCCCGTCTCCCGGTGAATGTCTTTCAGTTCTTTTTCCAGCGCCTTGCGCAGCTTGTAGTCGATGGCCGACAGCGGCTCGTCGAAAAACAGGATCGCCGGGTCATAGGCGAACGCACGCGCCAGAGCGACGCGTTGACGCTCGCCCCCGGAACAGGTGTTGACCGATTTGTCATAGTAAGTCTTAGGCAGCCGAAGCAGTTCCAACAACTCCAGGGCCCGCTTGCGGCGCGCCTGTGGGTCCTGCCCTCGAATCTTCATAGGGAATTCGATGTTCTGCCCCACTGTACGATGGGGAAACAAAGCCAGAGACTGGAACACCATGCAGGTTGGCCGCCGGTTCGCTGGCAAATCGTTGATGCGTTCGCCGTTCAGCAGGATGTCGCCGCTGCTCGGCGTTTCCATGCCGGCGAGCATGCGCAGCAACGTCGTCTTGCCGCTTCCCGACGGACCGACAATGGTGAAGAACTCGCCTTCGCCCACATCGAGATCGATATGATCGACGGCCGTCAATCCCCCGAAATTCTTGGTGATCCCCCGAAGCTGGAGGATCGACGACCCTTCGATCATTCCGATAACAATCCCGGTCCCGTTTTCTCAGATACTTCCGTGTCGAAAGAGAAAATGGGCGTTATCCGGCGGCCGCCTCACGCTTGGCAGCCGTCATGATCTCCAACAGACGATCATAGCCCGGCACGATGTCATACTCCGCCGAACGCGCCATGTCCTCTTCTAGGCTGTCCCACTGGATAGTATCGAGTTCCTCAGCCGTGAAAAGCTCGAAACACTTGGGATCGCCCATCTGCGAGACCGGGTTGAAGGTGCCTTCCGCGAAGGCGACGGTGTGCGAAACCTTCGGGTCCTGAATGTATTTCAGGAACTCGGTCGCCAGCGGCGAGAGCTGCGGATTGTTGACCACGGACGTGATCTCGATCCACGCGATCCCACCCTTGCCGTCGATCGGCCCGGAGTTCGGCGTGACGCCGCGAATGTTCGGATTGCCGTCCGCGCGGGCGGGCGAGGCCGAATAGGTGCCGCCGGTCATATGGAAGTCGATCTCCCCGGTCACCAGCGCTTGGTTCATCGTAGCGATGTCACCGACCAGTTTGGCGCCTTTGAAGACCCGCTTGGCGGCATCCGTGAAGGCGGCAACCTGTTCGTCCGTGTGCTCGACGAAGGGGTTGAACCCGGCGATGCAGCAGATGTTGAAGACGTTCCAGTCATCGGATTCCAACACACCATAGCGCCCGGCGTTGGCCGCATCGTTCCACAGATCCCACCCCTGATCTTCGGCCGTCTTTTGGCTGACCTTGTCCGTGTTGACGACAAATGAGTAAGGGCCGAAGCGTTGTGCCAGACCAATCATGTCCTTGCCGTCGTCGCTCAACGACCAGCGGTAAGGCGGCTTGAAGGCCGGCAGCATGGTCTCGAAGAAAGGCTCGAAGGTATCGCGATCCAAGGCCTGGATCAGACCTTCCGGCCACATGATCTTGCGCGCCCAGGGATTGTTGACGTTGATCAGATCCCAGACATTCGTCTCACCGCCGCGCAAGCGGTTGATCATGGTGGGGTCGTTGGTCAGCGACTCCGCCTTCACCGTTGCCCCGGTCGAGGCTCGGAAGGGATCCAAAACCTGGGCGGAGTTATACCCCTCCCAGCAAAGAATGTTCATTTCCTTCTCACGCGCAGCTTGCGCGGAACGGCCGAATAGGGTCGGCGCAGACAGAGCCGCCGCCGACGCGGCGGACATCTGCAGAAAATCCCTTCGATTAAGCTTCATGTCCTGTCTCCCTGTTTTTGGTGCCCCGCTGCGAAAGCAACTGGCTTCTCGCCCTCGGCCGTTTCACCCTGATTGACCGTTTCCCAACCGGACGGAGCGCAGTCCTTCTCCACACTCCAACCAATCAAGTACGCGACGCCGCCTTTGGAGCCGGCTGTCGCTTTCCGGTCCGGTAAGTTGGAACCTCCCTCATTAGCAATGCCAACAGTACCACGCTAATATTGGCGATTCCAACATTTTCTTGTTGTTCCGCACCTGGACTCTCTGCGATAAAGGATCGACACCCCGGGGCCATGAAAGGCACCGAGCGAAGGAAGGGCCGATGATCGACTTCATCTTTATGCTGACCCGACACGACCAAACCATTGAAGATTGTTTGGAAACTGCGGATTACATTGCGGATATCGGCCTTCAGCACGTGGGCTTCAAAGACGTTGGCGCGGATTTGGAAACACTGAAGACGCTGACCGGAAGAATTCGCGACATGGGCGCCACCAGCTACATGGAAGTGGTAAGTACCACATCCAAAGCTTGTCTCCAGTCCGCCCGCAACGCCGTCGAGATCGGTGTGGACCGCCTGCTCGGCGGTACGGCAGTGAAGGACATCTTGGGCACCCTCGAAGGCAGCGGCATCGAATACCTGCCCTTTCCCGGTCGCCCGGAGGGGCATCCGACCACCCTGCACGGCACCGCCGATGAGGTCTACGAGGACTGCCTCCGTTTCTCCAAGCTGGGCTGCGCGGGCGCCGACCTGCTGGCCTACCGGGCGACGGAAGCCGACCCGCTCGACCTGGTTCGGGCGGCGCGCAAGGGGACGGACGGCTACCTGGTCGTCGCGGGCAGCGTCGACTCGCCGGAGCGTATCAAAGCCTTGGACGATGCCGGCGCCGACGCCTTCACCATTGGTTCCGCGGTTTTCGACGGGTCCTTTTCCAAGCGAAACGGACTGATGCGGTCTCAGTTGAGGGACGTTTTGGCGGCCTGCGCGTAATGCCCGACGGCAGAGGCCCTCGCACCGCCGGTGGAAACATGGATACGCTTAAGCGGATACTCGGAGGCGTCTACCCCGATCCGGACGGGGGCGCGCCCCTGAACGTGCCGACCCGTGCAGTCGTTATAGAGAACAGCCTGGCGGGCCAGGAAGACATCCTCGTAAGAGACTTGAACATTGGGCAGCATTTCGCGGTCGTCAGCGACCCGCAGACTGCCGAGGTTTTGGGCACAAGGGTTGCTCGTGCCCTGCGGTCTGGTGGTGAGGTGACGGAGGTCCGGCTCCCAGCGGAACCTCATGCCGACCAGCAGACCGCGCAATTCATCCGCGAAGAGAGCAAGGCGGCCGACGCGCTGATCGCCGTCGGGTCCGGGACGATCAACGACCTCTGCAAATATGCCGCGGCAGGAGACAACAAGCCCTATGCCGTCTTCGGCACGGCGCCCTCAATGAACGGCTACACCTCCGTCAATGCTGCGATCACGGTAGAGGGACACAAGAAGTCGCTGCCGGCGACGGCGCCCATTGGTGTGTTTCTTGACTTGAAGGTTCTGTCGGAGGCTCCGCCCCGCATGATCAGGTCGGGCCTGGGCGACAGCCTCTGCCGTCCCACGGCACAGTGGGACTGGCTGATGGCGAGCCTTCTGTTAGGCGACCAATACAGAGAGGCGCCTTTCGTTCTGCTGGCCGAAGAGGAAGAGGCACTCTTCGCCGAACCGGAAGCCCTGTTCGCGGGAGACTTAGAGGCGATGGGACGCCTGGCCCGAACACTCGTCTACTCCGGCTTCGGCATGACGGTCTGCGGCGGCAGCTATCCGGCAAGCCAGGGCGAACACCTCATCTCTCACTACGTCGAGATGATGGGCCGGGGATTACCGGACTCCTTCCATGGAGAGCAGATCGGAGTCGCAACGTTGACAATGGCCGAGCTCCAGGAAAGCCTTTTGGAAAATGGACCGCCCCGTCTTCAACCCAGCCAGACGAGCCTGCGGGGCATCGTGACGCACTTCGGTGTGGCAATCGGCAGTGCTTGCTGGCGGGAGTTCGAGAAGAAGTGGCTTGAAGAAGAGGATTGCGACCAGTTGAATCATCGGCTCGCAACGGAGTGGGACAGCATCGCCGGGCGCCTGTCCCGTGTCATGATCCCACCGGGAGACCTCAGAAAGACACTGCGAAGGGCCGGTGCTCCTACCTGTCCGGCCGATCTCGGCTGGACCAACGGGTTTTACGCCGACGCCTTTCGCCACGCGCGGGAGATCCGCAACCGCTACACCGCTTTGGATCTCGCCGCCGACAGCGGCCAGCTTGACGACTTCGCCGCACTGCTAGAAAAGGCGCCATAACAGAACGGGAAACTCTCGGAGGGCGCTGAATTTATGGCTGTAGCAGGCACACGGCTCGCCAAGGAAGAGCGGCACCGCCGGATCATCACCGAGCTCAGGACCAATCCAACTGTCCGGATCTCGACCCTGGCTGACGAGTACAGTGTCTCGACCGAGACGGTTCGCCGCGATATCGACGAGTTGAGCCGCAAAGGACTGGTCAATCGCACCTATGGCGGTGCGGCCTCAACGGCCCTCGGCTGGGAGCCGGCAGTCAACCAGCGCGGCGGCACGATGGTGCCGGAACGGGACCGCATCGCCCGCCATGCCGTTGCTTCCATTCAGGCCGGCGACGTCCTGATGGTCGACGGCGGTTCCACCACCACTCGGTTTGCCCGGCGGCTCGCGATCGAGGGCACGCCCGTCACGGTCATCACAAACAGCATTGGCGTCGTGACCGCACTGGCGGCCTGTCCGGATATTCGCGTGATTGTCTGCCCCGGCGAATTCGACGGCACGGAAGATGCCGTCTATGGCCCGGAGACCGGAGATTTCCTCGGACGTTTTCATGCCAATGTCGCGGTCCTCAGCGCCGGCGGAATTACCCCCAAGGGATTGACCGATGTTGACTCCCGGGCAAGTTGGGTGAAACGCTGGATGATGCAGAGAGCCGAGCAAACGATCGCCATGATGGACCACAGCAAGTTCGACCTGGCGCAGTTGGAAGTGGTTCAGCCCTTGGACGGTCTGGCATGTCTGATCTGCGACAGGAAACCCATCGGCGCATTGGCGAAGGCGCTCAAGGAGGCCGCCGTTCAAGTCGAAGTGGCGTGAGCCCGGAAGGACCATAGAGGATGAAACCCGCGCATTATGAAGTCAGCGAAGAGGACATCCGCACCTACGAACGCGACGGCTGTCTCTGCCTGCGCGGCGTCTTCCGCGGTTGGGTCGACAGGATCGCCGCCGGGATCGAACGTAACATGGCCGAACCGGGCCCGACGGCCAGCCTGAACGTCGCGGAAGGCGGCAGCGGCCGATTCTTCGACGACTACTGCAACTGGGAGCGCATTCCGGAGTTCAGCGAGATCGTCCTCAAATCTCCCGCAGCCCATATCGCCGCGCAGGTGATGCGGTCCAAAGGCGCCCAGTTCTTTCACGATCATGTCCTAGTCAAGGAACCCGGAACTTCCAAGGCCACGCCCTGGCATCAGGACATCCCCTATTACTTCACCGAGGGGCGCCAGACCGTCAGCTTCTGGATTCCCGTCGATCCGGTGGAGGGCGCCACCTTGCGCCTGATCGCCGGGTCTCACCGCTGGCCGAAGCTCGTGCTGCCCACACGATGGGTCAGCGAAGAGAGCTTCTATGCCGGCGAAGACGATTACCTGCCGGTTCCCGATCCGGATGCCGAGCCGGATAAGTACGACCTGCGCGAATGGACGATGGAACCGGGCGACGCCGTCCTTTTCGATTTTCGCTGCGTCCATGGCGCCCGCGCCAACATGACCGACCGTCGTCGCCGCGCCTTTTCGATGCGTTGGGTCGGCGACGACGTGCGCTATGTTACCCGCCCCGGCCGCACATCTCCCCCCTACCCCGGCCACGGGATGAAGGATGGCGAGCGGCTGCGCGAGGACTGGTTCCCCGTCGTCTGGCAGTAGCCGTCCTCACCCGAACGGGGCCCTCATGAAATCAACACTCGGACAAGTCACCGCGCTGCTGCTGTCTGCCGCGATCCTGTTGATGGGGAACGGCTTGCAATCAACGCTGCTGCCGCTGCGCGCCCAGTTCGAGACCTTCTCGACCTTTGAAATCGGCATCCTGGGCTCGGCCTACTACATCGGTTTCGCCGCCGGATGCCTGGGCGGCCCGCGTTTGATACGCCGGGTCGGACACATCCGCGCCTTTACCGCCATGGTGGCGATCGCCTCGGTGATGCCCCTGGCACACAGCATGTGGTCCTTCGCCGCCTTTTGGTGGCTCTGCCGCGGCTTCACAGGGTTTTGCCTCGCAACTCTCTTCATGATTATCGAGAGCTGGCTGAACGAAAAGGCGACCAACGAGAACCGCGGCACCATCTTCTCGACTTACACAATCCTCAATTTGACCGTGATGACGGTCGGACAGCTGTCCGTCAATCTCTCCGACCTCCACTCTTTCTTCCTCTTTTCCCTCGCATCCATCATGGTTTCGCTGGCTGCCGTCCCCCTCTCCATAACACGAGCCTCCGCCCCCGCGCCGATCCAAAGGGTGAAAGTGCGAATCGGCCATCTGTTTCGGATCTCGCCTGTCGGCATCATCGGCGCCTTTCTCGTCGGTGCACAGCAAGGCGCCTTTTGGTCCCTGGGGCCTGTCTTCGCGGACCGGATCGGTCTCACCACCTTCTGGATTACGCTCTTCATGAGCTTGACCATTCTCGGCGGCGCGCTCGGGCAATGGCCTCTAGGCAAGCTTTCGGACAGACTCGACCGGCGCAAAGTACTCGTCGGCGTGGCTTTGCTCGCCGCCATCATTGGTGTGTCCATCCGCTTCCTGAACCCGACTCTGGGTCACGGCATTCTGATCTTCGGGTTTTTATGGGGCATGCTGGCCATGCCGCTCTATTCGATTTGCGCGGCCCATATGAACGACCACGTCAAGGAAGGGCAATTCGTCGAAGCCTCCAGCGGCCTGCTATTGGTCTTTGCCGGCGGCGCGGTCCTCGGGCCGATCATTGTCTCACCCTTCATGACCACGGTGACCCCCTACGCGCTCTTCGCCTGGACCGCGCTGTTTCAGATTCTCATGGCCTGCTGGGCACTCTACCGCATGACCATTCGCGGTGCCGTTGCCGAAGAAGACCGCACGGAGTTCACCGACGCCCTGACGGAAGTCTCGACCGTTCTGTCGATGTCGGAAGACCGGGCGGGAACCGACAAAGGGGCTGCGGAACCGGAGGAAAACGGCAGCAACTAACCGCCGTATCTACCGGCCCGGTTGGATTGCCCCTAATAGACCTCCATGTACTCGTCGCGCTCCCAATCCGTGACGTGGCCACGGAAGCGCGCCAACTCGTACTGCTTCACCGTCGTGAAGACCTTGATGAAATCGGCACCGAGCATCTCCTGCATCTCGCCGTCCGCCTCCAGACCGGCCAGAGCATCCTCGAGAGACTGCGGCAACTTCGGCAAGCTGTCGATCTCCTCGCTTGGCCCGTCCGGCTGCGTCTCGAGGTCCCGCCCGGCCCGAATGCCCAACAAACCGGCGGCCAAAACGGCGGAGGCGGTAACATAGGGATTGCTCATGCCGGACGCGGCGCGCATCTCGATATGGGCGTTGTCATCGTCCATGTCCTTGAGGCGCACCATCGCCGTACGGTCCTCGTCGCCCCAGGAAATGTTGGAGGGCGCAAAGGTGTGCGGCTTCAAACGGTGATAGCAGTTCGGCGTCGGGCCGATCAGCGGCGCGATGGCCTTGGCGTGATCCAGGATTCCACAGGCAAATTGCCGAACCAGCGATTCATTGCCCGCGAAGGCCGACTCCTCCGAACCCTTCTTCAGTAGGCTCATGTGCACGTGACAGCCACAGCCCGCCATATCCGTCGCGGGCTTGGACATGAAGGTCGCGAGGAAGCCTGCGCGGTGCGCCAGCTCTTTCACCGCGTTCTTGAAGGTGAAAGCTTTGTCAGCACCTGCAAGACCGACCCCCGGTCCGAAGTTGATCTCGAACTGAGAGGGCGAGTACTCGCAGTTATGCGTAATCACATCGATGCCGATGTCCTGCAAATCGTTCAGAACTTCGTCCAGAAAGGGGACATACTGGTTCCGCACACTGTTGAAGATATGAACACCGCCGAAGAGCGGCGCCTTCGTTTCCGGATCGAGGAGATAGAACTCGAACTCATGCCCCATCATGACGTCGAAGCCCATGTCCTCGGCCTGCGTGAGAAGGCTGGCGAGCATATGCCGTGGCGCCGCCTTGATCGGGTCGCCGGGCGCCCAGCGGACATCGCAGATCACCTTGGCGGTATTCTCCAGCCACGGGATGATCTGAACCGTATCCAGATCGGGAATGAGTTGCTGATCGCGGTAGCTCACCTCCTCATTCATACCGCTGCCAGGCACGACATGAGACGCACTGTCCAGCGCCAGAACGCCACCGTAAAAATTCAGGCCCCTTTCGGCGTAGCGCGCCACCTTGTCGATCGGGATAACCTTGGTCCGGCTGATGCCGTGGAGATCCGCGATCTCAAACCTCACGTAGTCGATATTTCTGGATCTCAGTTCCGCGACGAACTGTTCGATGCGCTCTGCCGACGCCATTCTTGCCTCCCGTAGCCCCTGTCGTTCCCGTGGACCGTGCCACAGCTTTTCTACCGGACTTCACCGACCCGAATTGCCAGGATCCGGCCGCCCGTCCGTTCAACCGATCATGTGCGGACCTTGCCGGAAAGGCCAGATCCAACACATAGTTAGCCTTACGAATATGGATGTTACAACAGCAAATGTGGCATATTCCAACCCCTGCAAAGGCGGCTTGCCTTTGATTAAGAATTGGGCGCGATAATCGCCGCCCCCGCGCAACCCGAGCCCGAGAAAACTGCCGTATCAGATGAAACCTCTCTCCGAATTTCCGCTGAAGGACCGCGATCAGATCCGTGGCGTCTTCACCGACATCGACGACACCCTGACATCCGACGGACGCCTGACCGGCGCCGCCTACCGCGCGCTGGAACAGCTCTTCGAAGCTGGGTTCCTCGTCGTCCCGATCACTGGGCGCCCCGCCGGATGGTGCGATCACATCGCCCGCATGTGGCCCGTAGACGCCGTGGTCGGGGAGAACGGCGCCTTCTATTTCCGCTACGACCGCGACCAGAAGACGCTGGTCAAACGCTTCCTCAAGAGCGACTTCCAGAGAGTGGCCGACCGCCAGCAGCTCGAGGCCTTGAAGACCAAGATCCTGGCGGCCGTCCCCGGCGCCGGTGTCGCTTCGGATCAACTCTACCGCGAGGCCGATCTCGCCATCGATTTCTGCGAGGACGTCCCGCCCCTAACCGAGGAGGAAGTCGCGAAGGTCGTAGCGCTCTTCGAGGTCGAAGGGGCAACCGCAAAGATCAGCTCGATCCACGTCAATGGCTGGTTCGGCGACTACGACAAGCTGTCGATGACCAGGACGATGCTATCGGAGGCCTTCAGCATCGACCTGGACGACGAAAAGGACCGCTTTGTCTTTGTCGGCGATTCCCCGAACGACGCGCCTATGTTCGGTTTCTTCCCCCATGCCGTGGCCGTGGCGAACATCAAGGACTTCGCGGCCCAGATGGATGTGCATCCAACCTATGTGACGCGGCAGCGGGCGGGCGCGGGTTTTGTGGAAGTGGCGGAGTTCCTGCTGGCCGGAGACGTCTAGGTCCTGCATTACGCCTCCACAACGCCAATTTGCGCAGCAAGCGGCTTGCACTATAATTACGTGCAATGAAAGACCGCTTTCCAAGAACGTCGAGTGAGAAGCGAAGGCCCCACCGAGGGAGATTGAAGCTTTGCAGGAAGTGCCCAAGGATTACTTTTCCTGGAAGCGGGCAATCATCAACTCGTTTCCATATGCGATGTTTTGGCATCGTGTCGGGCGACGCATTGATGGGGCCAACGCCGAGGTTCCATACGAACTCTATGATCTGATGGTGTACCTATCCACCAAGATAAAGTTGCTGGACGCGTCCATTGCCAGGAACTCAACGTTTCTCGGCAGGCTGTACAATAAGGTCATGTTGGAAGAGGTGGAATCCGCCGTATTGGATGGGATCGCCATCAAGCAGTTGTTCGATATCATCGGTGAGGAACCGCCGATGCCCATTAAACTTACCTCCACCTATCGCGTCGGACTTGAAGATCTGAAACGATGGTATGGGTTGGCAGCGAACGTAATGCCTGCCCCGCGTTCCAACGCTACCCCTGATTCCGGGTGATCTTCTTTCCGCCGGTACTGACCACCTACATGAGGCTGTTCTTTACAGCAGTCAGTCCCTCCCGCTGATCATGCACCTTCGCAGAGGGCATGGAGACGATGGTCCAAGGGGCCGAGGCAGCTCTGTGCGTCCCGATAGATTTCGAACAGCTTGGAATAGAATTCGTGCCGTGCCGGGTCTGGCCGGGAGCGGTCGACGATCTGCGCGCACCGGGTAACGGCGGCCTCGGCGGACTCGAACAGCCCGACCCCGACGCCCGCGACCAGGGCGGCCCCGAAGGAGGCATCTCCATTTGTCGGCAGCAGAATTTCCATGCCGATCACATCGCTGATAATCTGACGCCAGATCGCGCTACGCGCCCCGCCGCCGATGATCCGCAGCTCTGTAATGTCCAAACCCTCCGACCGGCAGGACTCCAGGAGATCCCGGACCGAGAAGGCGATCCCCTCGTAGAGCGCACGGACGAAATGCGGCCGGTCGTGGCGCATGGTCATGCCGATGAAGCGGGCGCGCAGATAGGGATCCCAGTGCGGTGCGCGTTCGCCCAGCAGATAGGGGTGAAACAACAGGCCCTCGGCGCCCGGCGCCACCTGTGCGGCCATGCTATCCATATCGCCAAAAACCTCCCCGCCCGGCTTCCGTGCTTCGCCCTCGTAGGGCAGGAAGAAGCGGTCACGCAGCCAGCGGTGCGCCGAGGCACAGGAGTTGGTGCCGGTCGCCGTGTAGTAGGTGCCGGGCAGAATTCCGGGATAGCAGGAAATCGGCGGATGCACCGCGGGTCCTTCGGTCAGGCAATAGACGACCGCCGCCGTCGCTAGCTTGATCGCCCCCTGCCCCGGCGACACGGCACCGGCGCCGAAGAACTCGACAGTCGTGTCGTTGCTGCCCAAGACAACGGGCGTGCCCTCGATCAACCCGCTGTCTTGCGCGGCCTGCGCCGTCACGCGGCCCACCACATCCGTCGGCGCCGCAATCGGTGGCAGCCGGTCCATCGGCCAGCCGATGAGGTCGCACAGCGCTTCCGACCAGCCCTGGGTCTCTGCATCCGCCATCAAGGCACCGACAGCGTCGCTGAAATCGCTATGCCAATCCCCGGTGATGCGGAAGCGCAGATAATCCTTCGCCAGAAACAGGCGCTTGGTGCGTGCGACGGCCTCGGGTTCGTGCCGTTTCAGCCACGCGAGCTGCGCCAGTGTCCAAGTCGGGTTCACCCGATTGAGGGAGGTTCGGATGATCTCCTCGCCCGCGCGCGCATGCAGTTCCTCCGTCTCCGCGCCGCTGCGCTGATCGTTCCACATGATCGCCGGGCGAATGACCTTGTCGTCCGCATCGAGCAGCACATTGGTGTGGGCGCCGGCGCTCACCCCAAGCGCGACGATCTGCGCTGGCGCCACGGCTGAGGCTGTCAGCGCCGCCTGCGCGGCCCGGCAGAATGCCAAATACCAGCCCTCCGGATCCTGTTCCGACCAACCGAAATGTGGATTAGAGGTCTTCACGGGGTGGCTGCCCTCCCCCAGGACAGCCCCGCCGGCGTCGATGACCGTCGCCTTCAGGCTGCCGGCCCCCAGATCGATGCCCAGAATCCGTTCCGTCCCCGTCGTCATGGTGCCCCCAACTCGTTTCTGATTGCCGCGGACCTTAAGGGCAGTTCTTACGCCTTGGCAACGGCGATGCCGCAGGGCCTTCGCCACCGACATCGTGATGCCGAAACCGTTACAAGTGACTTTCTGATTGACAATTTAATTGTCAATACGACATACATATTGTCGAAAAGGAAGTTGGAATGGGCAAGAAAGCCGCGGAAAACCTGGAAAATGCCATCCGTGAAGTTCGACAGTCCTTTCACCGCCTGAAGGCTGTCGCGGACGACCTCCACGCGGAAGCCGGAGTGACGGCCGCCATGCGCGGAGTGATGGAAAGCCTCGCCGAACGGGGGCCCCAAACGGTCCCGGCCATGGCCCGCGCGAAGGCGGTCTCACGCCAGCACATCCAAACGCTGGTCAATGCCTTGATCGACGCCAAGCTGGCCACCTATCGCGATAACCCGGCCCATAAGCGCTCCCCTTTCGTCCGTCTCACGGACGACGGAGACTTGGAGTTCGCAAAAATCCGCCACCGGGAGGCCCGCCTGCTGAGGGAGCTTTCCGATGGCCTGTCCAAGAAAGATCTCGCCGTAACTCAAAGGACCCTGAGCGCCCTCAACGACGAGCTCGCCCTCCTCCCCCCTTTCAGCAGGAGTACTGACGATGACGACGCTGATTCATAACAAGAGATTTCACGGCTTCGCCAAACATGCCCTGACGGTCCTGGCGACGGTCCTGCTGGGCGCCGTTCTGGTCTTGTGGTCCTGGAACACGATCGTTGCCGATCTCTTCACCGGACCGGCAATGCACTATAAGCACGCCTTGGCGATGGTGGCGGTCGCCGCATTCGCCAACTTCATTCTGCGGGGTCCGGGGCGGCAGCGTCATAAGAAAGCCGCCTGACGCAAAGGCGCATCGGATGGCGGGGTCAGTCCTCGCGGAAGGCCCGGCCAAAGCTGTCGGTGAGAGGCGACAGCAGATACTGCAGGAACGTCCGCTCCCCGGTCACGATCATGACCTCGGCGGGCATGCCCGGATAGAGCTTCACGTCCTCCAGGGCGGCCAGTTCGTCCCGGTCCACCTCGATCCGCGCGGCATAGTAGGAAACGCCGGTCCGTTCATCGGTCAGGCTGTCCGCCGAGACGTTCTTTACGAGCGCGCTCAGGGTCGGTGTCGTCCGCTGGCGGAAGGCGGTTAGACGTACCTGGGCTTCCAGACCGGGTGCCACAGAGTCGATATCTATGGGATCGAGTCTGGCCTCCACCACAAGGCTGTCCTCCTGCGGCACGATGTCCAGAATGGCCTCGCCCGGCGCAATGACACCTCCCGAGGTGAACTTGCGAAGGTTAACGACGATGCCGGAGACCGGTGCCACCATCTGCTGGCGCGCCAGCACATCGGCAGCGCTGCGCAACCGCTCCTCGAGGTCGGAGATCTGAGAGCGTACCTCGCGCAGTTCCTCGGCGACCTCGTTGAGATAGCTGTTGGGTGCGTCGACAATCTGCAGTTCGGTCTCGCCAATCGCTTCACGAGTACGCGCGATCTGCGCTTGATAGCTGCCGATGGCCCCTTCGACCTCGGCGGCCTGTCGCTGCAGCGCCAGCAGGGTCGACTTCGGTGAAACCTTGCGCTTCACCAACTTCTCGAGATCAGCGATCTCTTCGCGCAGGAGGGTCAGACGCCGCAGCGCCGCGTCTTCCTGGGCCTCAAAACCATTGATCTGGGCCTTATACTGACCCACCCGCTCACCGAGAATGGCAACACGGCTGTCCAACGCTTTGCCCCGAGTGACAAAGAGGGTTTGTTGACCTTCCCGGATTTCCCGAACTCGGTCGCGCTCGGATTGCCCCCTGCCCTCCGCCGGCGGAAATGCGATTTCGGAAAGCCCGTTGCGTTCGGCAACCAGCCGGGCTTCCTGAGCTTTCGCCGCAATCAGTTGCCAACGGAAGAGTTCCCGCGAGGCCTCGGCCTGCGTGGCGTCGAGATGCACCAGCGCTTGTCCGGCCGCAACCGCGTCACCTTCGCGCACCAGAATTTCGCGAATGATCCCGCCTTCCAGGTGCTGTACCGTCTTTCGGTTGGAGTCGACCTTGACGATGCCGCTGGCCACGGCGGCGCTATCGAGCGGCGCCATCGCGCCCCAGACACAGAAGACAGTTACGAACAGGAACAGCACCAGGGCGCCCAAACGCACCGCGTTGCGGCAATCCGGCGCCTCCTCCGGCGCAAGGGAAGACTCAAGAGCGTTCGGCAAGCTGAGCATCCGCGGCTATCCCGAGAGGGGTCCCAGTTGCGGCTCGCGGTGCAGGTCGGGCTTTCCGCCCTCCTCCGGCGATCCCTCGGGCGTCACCTCCGGCGGGAAAGTCTCCGCCGCTTCCCGCAGACTTTCCTGCTGCTCCAGGAGTGTCTTGGCTTCCTGCTCTTCGACGCGCGGCTGGCCCGCTTGTGATTTTCCGGCTTGCGGCTGGGCGATGCGCGGCTGCGTCACACCCGCGAGAATGTCGTCCTTCGGTCCGACAGCCTCGACCCGACCGGCGCGCAGCAGCAGCACGTCGTCGACATCGGCCAGAACGCTCTGGCGGTGCGCGATCAGGACGATGGTCGCTCCCTCCGCCTTCATGGTGCGGATGGCACCGAGCAGCGCTTCCTCGCCCTCCATGTCGAGGTTGCTGTTGGGCTCGTCCAGCACGATCAGCTTGGGATTGCCGAAGAGGGCGCGCGCCAAGGCGATACGCTGACGCTGACCCGAGGAAAGGTAGAGGCCGTTGTCGCCGACTTCCGTCTCGTAGCCTTTGGGCAATCGCAAGATCATGTCATGCGCCCCGGCCCGCCTCGCGGCCTCGACGATTTCGTCCGGCGCCGCATCCTTCATGCGGGCAATGTTGTCGGACACGCTGCCAGCGAAAAGCTCAACGTCCTGGGGCAGGTAACCGGCATGGCGGCCAAACTCGAGACGGTTCCAGGCAAAGACGTCGGCGCCGTCCAGGCGGACCGTACCGTCGTTCGGACGCCAGTTGCCGACGATCAGACGCGCCAGCGTCGACTTGCCGGAGGCCGACGGGCCGATGATGGCTAACGCTCGGCCCGGAGACTCCTCGAAGGAGACGCTCTTGAGGACAGGCTTCAGCGTTCCCGGCGGAATGTAGGAGACTTCCTCAACGCTCAAGTGCCCTTCCGGTTCCGGCAGGGACATGCTCTCCTCGCGCGGCGAAGCCTCCCCGAAGTAGTGCTTCAACCGATCATAGGCGGCACGCGCGGCGACCACCTGCTTCCAAGTGCCGATCGCCTGTTCAACCGGCTGCAAGGCACGGCTCATGATGATCGAGGCGCCGATCATGGCGCCCGCCGTGATCTCTTGCTGCAGCACAAGCGCCGCGCCGATGGTCAGCAGGCCGATCTGGACCGCAAGCCGCAGGAACTTTGTCATGGAGACGAAGAGCCCGGAAGTGTCGCTGGCGTGGCGCTGCAGAGCCAGCATGCGCCGGCGCGACGTCATCCAACGCGCGATGATGCCCTCGCTCATCCCCATGGCGTCGACGGCCCCGGCATTGCGGGACATCATGTCCGCGTCGGCATGCACCCGTGTTGCCAGATTGTTGGCCCAGTTGAGCGGTTGACTGGTCGACCACTCGTTGAGCCAGGCAAAGACGAAGAGCACGAGCGCGCCACAGGTCGCGACGACGCCGAGCAGCGGGTGCAGCAGAAAGACCACCAGCAGATAGATCGGAACCCAGGGCGTATCGAACAGCGAAAAGATGGTCGGGCCGCCGAGCAGGTTCTTGAGAACGCCAATGTCCTGCAGCGACTGCGTCGCGTAGGAGCGCCCTTGGAGCTGATAGGCAATGCTGCGCTCCAAGGCTTTCGGCGAAAGCACGTCGTCAAGCCAGACGGAAACCCGCACAAGGATGCGCGAACGGCTCAATTCCAGGACCGCCAGCGCCAGCACGGCACCGATACCGATCAGGAACAGAAAGGTCAGGGTGTCTTCGCTGCGGCTGGTCAGCACGCGGTCGAAGATCTGCATCATGTAGATCGGCGCGGTGAGCGCCAGCAGGTTGACCACCAGGCTGACACCGCCGACGAACATCAGGATCCGCCGGCAGGCTGCCAGCGAATCCAGAAGCAGATTGTTCTCGGCCGGTTGAGCTTCTTGCACCGTTTAGCGACCCATACCTGTTCGCATAGAAACCGGTGCCGGCAGCGAACCGCGGCCCCGGATTGTGACGCCCGAATGGTCAACAGAATACGGTATGGGTTCTTTACAAGTGCTAAAATCGACCCAACCAAAATGTGAGGTTAATCAGATATTTAAATATTGTTTTTCAATATATTAAAATAAAAAGCTCCACCACTATGATAGGTGCGTATCGCAACATCAAATCTCTGAGGATATTGCGGTCAGAAAGTGGAAGGCGCCCCTCGGACCGCACCGCGCGCGGTGTCGCCCAGAAGGCACCCCCAATATTTCGCGCTACCGCTGTCAGGTGATGTCGAAGGCATCTGCCGAGGTCAGATCCGAGCTCGACGTACCGAGTATCCTGACCAGGGATTGGGAGCCGTCCGCTCCGCCGTTCCCGCTCGGGTCGATGGCCACCTCGACGCTGCCGCAGCGGTCGTGGAGGACAAGAACACCATCCGCCAGCGGATCGCTGCCGCCGTAACCGATGCTTTGAAGCAGCGTGGAGATGTCAATCGTGTCCTCCGACGCATCGAACCCTCTGATCACGTCACCGCCGTCGGACAGGCTGTTGTAGACGAAGGTATCGCTTCCCGATCCGCCGAAGAGATAATCGGCGCCCTCTCCGCCTTCTAGACGGTCGTTGCCGGACCCTCCATAGAGACGGTCGTAGCCGTCGCCGCCTCTGAGATCGTCGTTGCCGGACCCGCCGCTCAGCTTGTCGCGACCCTCGCCGCCACGCAGCGTGTCGTCGCCCCGACTTCCATAGAGGCGGTCGTCTCCCGCTCCGCCATCCATTTCGTCATTGCCGGAGCCACCGCTGAGACGGTCGTGGCCGTCGCCGCCGTCGAGGCTGTCGTTACCATCGCCGCCGCCCAGATAGTCGTGGCCATCCCCACCAGTCAGTTCGTCGTTTCCGTCTCCACCCCACAGGCGGTCGTGACCGTCGCCGCCATCGAGGCTGTCATTGCCATCGCCACCGCCGAGACGATCGTGACCGTCGCCGCCGGTCAGCTCATCGTTCCCGTCGCCACCCCACAGGCGGTCATGACCGTCGCCACCGTCGAGGCTGTCGTTTCCATCGCCGCCGCCGAGGCGGTCGTGGCCGTCACCGCCGACGAGATTGTCATCGCCGTCGCCGCCCCAGAGGCGGTCGTGGCCGTCACCGCCGTCCAGGTCGTCATTGCCGTCACCGCCGCTGAGGGAATCATGTCCCTCGCCACCACGCAGCGTATCGTCTCCGTCGCCGCCGCGAAGCCGGTCGTGACCGTCTCCGCCATCAACGTAGTCGTTACCATCGCCGCCGCTCAGGTAGTCATGACCGTCGCCACCCAGCAGCGTATCGTTGCCGTCACCGCCCCAGACGCGGTCATGACCATCGCCACCATCGACGTAATCGTTGCCGTCACCGCCGGACACTCGGTCATGGCCACCGCCGGCGACAACAACGTCGTCGCCGTCTTTGGCGTAGATCCGCTCGCTCCGGTCGCCACCGACAATGATGTTGTCCTCGTCGTTGCCTTTCAGGCGCCAGCTATCGACATAGCGGACCTCGACGCCGGCCTCTGCCTGCATCGATCCGTCGCTGACCCGATAGGTGAAGCGGCCGGAACCATCCGATTCTGAGGAACTGGCGGACCTAAGCTGCGTGCCCGACGCCGCACCCGGCATAAAGGTCACCTGCTCACCGGAGAGGCTCACCGAACCGCCGACCGGGCTGCCGACACCAGCGACCGAAATTGTGTCGCCATCGGGGTCCATATCGTTGCTCAGCAACACCGACGTCGGAATGACGATCGGTCCGTCGTTGTCCGCGCTGGTGATGATGACGTCGTCTTTCGCGACTGGCGCAGAGTTATCGCCGCCGCCGCCTTGCGAATTTGGTTGCAGCGAAATGTTCTGCTGGCCGCTTGCGACGTCCCCATCGCCATCCGCGATCTCGAAGGAGAAGCCGTCCTGGGCCGCCGCGTTACTCTCGAATTCGGCCGGGGCCTGATAGCTCCAACTGCCGTCCGCGTTGACGGTCAGGCTGGCGCCCAGAGCCGTCTCGACGGTCGTGCCCGCCAAGGCGGTCATCTGGACCGTGCTGCCGCCGGCATCCGTTCCGTTGTAGGTGAAGGACTGAACGGACGCGCCGTCGGCCCCACCTTGATCGTTGCTCATGACGTTGCCGCTCACGGCCTGGCCGGCGCCAGCCTCGACGGAAGCAGGATCGTCCGCCGTAAGGACCGGCGCATCGTCCGCGATAGTCACATTGAGCAGTGTCGAGGCCGAGCTGTCGCCCGTGCCGTCACTCATCGTGACCTCGAAGGCCGGCAGATCCAGAGCCAACTCACCGGCGCCATGAGAGACACCGTCCAGAAGCGTAAAGCTGTAACTGCCGTCCGCGTTGACCTGAAGCTGCCAGGCGGCATCGGCGATCGTGATTGTGCCCGTAGAGTCCGGCCCAAAGTTTGAGCCATTGAAACTCACGCCCGTGATCACACCGGCCCCATCGGCACCGAAGTCGAAGTTGTCGGCAAAGCTGCCGGTGGCGCTACGCCCGGCCGCGTCCGGCGCGGACCCGCTGTCGAGGGCGGACTCCGAGACCGTCGCGGCTTCGCTCGAGGTCGTCACGGTCATAGCGTCGTCGGTTATCGTAATTTCTTGCGTGCCGAAGGCCGTGTCGCCATCGCCATCGGTCACGGTGTAGCCGATGGTCTCCGTCACGGCCCCGCTGTTGTCCACCGAAGCCGGCGGCACATAGTTCCAGGACCCGTCCGCGTTCACCGTCAGGCTGCCGCCCAAGGCGGTTTGCACCGTCGTTCCAGCAGGCACGGTGATCGGAAGGCCATCGCTATCGGTCTCGCCATAGCTGAAGGACGAAACGGCGGCACCGTCCGCGCCTTGCATGTCGTTCGCGAGAACGTTGCCGGAGATGCCGGCTCCGCCTGCGCCCTCTTCCACCGAAGCGCCGCTATCGGCAACCAGGACCGGAGCATCGTCCTCGATTGTCATGACAAGCTGGGTGGTGGCGCTACTGTCCCCGGCACCATCGTTCATGGTCACCTGGAAGGCCGGAAGCTGCAGGCTGGCCGCCCCGGCACCATGAGCCACGGCCCCGGAAAGCGTGAAGCTGTAGCTGCCGTCCGCGGCAACCTGAAGCTGCCATGCACCGCCGTCAACGGTGACATTGCCCGAGGCATCGGGCGAATAGGTCGTACCGTCGAAGCTGACACCGGTGACAGAGCCAACACCGTCGGTACCGAAATCGAAGTTGTCCGCGAAATTCCCGCTGACGGACAGAGCGCTCGGATCCGGCGCGGAACCATCCGCCAGCGCGCTCTCGGAGACGGTCCCCTCTTCGCTCGCATCGATGACGGAGATATCGCCGTCCGTGATCTCGATATCCTGGCTGCCCGTCGCGACGTCGCCGTCGCTGTCCATGATGTCATAGCCGAAGCTCTCCGTCGCACCACCGTTGTTGGCGACGGAGGCGGGCGGCACATAGTTCCAGCTGCCGTCCGCGTTGACGGTCAGGCTGCCGCCGAGGTGAGTCTGCACCGTGTCGCCGGCCGCGGCCGTCATCGCGATGGGAAGACCGTCGCTGTCGGAACCGGTGTAGCTAAAGGCCACGACCGAGGCACCGTCGGCGCCCGGCAGGTCGTCGGCCAGCACATCCCCAGAGACACCAGGCCCGCCGGAGCCTTCCTGTACGCTGGCGGGGGCCGCGTTGGTCACAACCGGCGCATCGTCCTGGATCGTGACATTCAGGTCGGCCGCCGCCGAGCTGTCGCCGGTCCCGTCGGACATCGTCACCTGAAAGGTCGGGAGCTGCAGGTCGGCAGCGCCGGCACCGTGGCTCAGAGCACCAGACAGCGTAAAGCTGTAGCTGCCGTCGGCGGCCACCTGAAGCTGCCAATCGCCACCGTCAATCGTGGTATTTCCCGATATATCAGGCTGATAGTCGGCGCCGTCAAAGTTGACATTTGTGACAGCGCCCGCACCGTCCGCACCGAAATCGAAGTTGTCGGCAAAGGTGCCGCTGGCGGTCAGCGCAGCCGCATCCGGCGCAGTGCCGCTAGCCAGCGCAGCTTCCGAAAGCGCCGCGGAATCGCTCGCATTGGTGACCGACATGGCGTCGTCGGTGATGGAGATATCCTGGCTGCCGGTGGAGAGATCCCCGTCGGCATCCCTCAGGCTGTAATTGAAGGTTTCAGTCACGGGCGCGCTGTTGTCCACCGACGCCGGCGGAACGTAGCTCCAACTCCCGTCCGCGTTCACGGTCAGACTGCCACCCGACGCGGTTTGTACAGTTTCGCCCGCATTCGCGGACTGCGTCACGGGGAGGCCATCGCTATCCGTCCCTTGATAGCTGAAGAACACGAGCTGCGCGCCGTCGGCACCGCCCAGATCGTCGGAGAAGACGTCGCCGGAGACACCGGACGCGCCGCTTCCCTCTTCGACGCTGGCAGCGGGGCTCGCAACGACCATTGGCGCATCGTCTTGAATCGTAACGGCCAGTTCGCTTGTCGCGCTGCTGCCGTCCACGGCGTCTTCCATCGTGACCTGAAACACCGGAAGCTGCAGGTCGGACGCTCCGGCGCCATGCTGAACCGCATCCGTCAGCGTAAAGCTGTAGCTGCCATCGGCGTTGACCTGGAACTGCCAGGCCGGATCGGCGACCGTGATCCCACCGGTGGCATCCGGCGCGAAGTTCAATCCGTTGAAGGAGACGCCAGTCACCGTGCCGACGCCGTCGCCACCGAAATCGAAGTTGTCCGCAAAGGTGCCACTGGCCGTCAAAGCCGCCGCATCGGGGGCCGTGCCGTCGGCAAGCGCTGCCTCAGACAAGGTCGCGGACTCGCTTTGCACAGTTGCCGCAGCCCCGGCATCGGCGATATCGATGCTCTGGTTGCCGACCGCGGTGTCTCCGTCACTGTCCAGCAGCGTGTAGCTGAAGTTCTCGGAGACCGGATTGCTGTTGTCCACGGATGACGGCGGCATATAGCTCCATGTGCCGTCGGCGTTCACCGTCAAGCTGCCGCCCAAGGCGGTTTGCACGGTCGTCCCTGCGGCAGCGGTTATGGAGGTAGGGTTGCCGCTGCCATCGTCGCCGAGATAGCTGAAGGACGCGATCGATCCGCCATCGGCACCCAGGCTGTCGGCGGTGGTTAGGTTGCCGGAAACTCCATCGACGTTCGTTTCCGTGGCCGACTCAGCGGGCTGTGTCACACCAACCGGCGTATCGTCGGTCACCGAAATGACTTGGGTTCCGGATGTGATGGTGCCGCTGCCGTCGTCGACGTTGACGGAGAAGCTGTCGTCGAAACTCAGCCCATCCGTTTGGCTATGGTCATAGGACGCTGGCGGCGTGTAGCTCCACGTGCCGTCCGCATTGACCGTCAACGACCCGCCGGCGTCCGTCTGGACCGTGGAACCCGCCGCGGCAGTCTGGAACAGCGGCAATCCGTCGGAGTCGGTCCCAACCGTATAGGTGAAGGTCGTGACGAACGCGCCGGCATCCGCCGCGACATCGCCGGTGACCGGACTGCTGTCGCCCTCGACGACAGAAGCAGGATCGAGCGAAAGCTGCAGGCCGCTGTAAGTGACCTCCATTGTCTCAACAGTCACCGGGCCACCCGCACCATCGGAAAGCCCGAACCCAAAGGTCGGCAAGCTCGTCGCGGCCTGGGTCACCGTCAGGGTGTATTGGCCCTTGGAGAAAATGTTGTCGGTGTCTGGTGTGGTGATGAGCTGGAATGTCCAGCCGGGTCCCGAAATCTCCCAGCCGCCAACTTGAAGCGGCCCGAAGGAAACAACGCCAGGGGCGTCCGGTGTCCCGTCGCCATCAGCGTCGTAGGGAACGCCGTCGACGAAAATCTGTTGGAACTCCTGACCGGACAGCACGCCCAAATCCAGAACGCCTGTGACCGTTACCTGGCCATTCTGTTCCAATTCCTGCGGATCGATAACGATATCGTCCAGCATTGTACAACCTCCACCCGAAAAACGGTTCTCTCCGACCGTTGCAGAGGCTGTTGTCGGATATCAGGAAATAAATTTTTCTTTAATAAACTGCCTAACGGAATTTAACGTTTCGGCGCATCTCAAGGCATTTGAATTGCTATTGCGGGAAAGGTCAGACGACTGCGCACCCAAACAAAACTTTGGGTCGAACAAAAGCGCCGCAACCCGGGGATTTCTTCCGGAGGCCGAACCAACCGGACAGAAACTTGGTTGAATTAGGCTTCAGATTTTTCCCTTAATAGTCCCCATTGGCGGGAGACCTTTTTCACGATCACTTTTTCGCGGCGGATCGGATCCGCAGCCGTCGCCAGCCATCCCGGTCATGCGTCCCCCTTCCCCGCGTCCGGATGGAAGGCCTCGTCCGGATAGGGATACCACCAACTTTGAATAGCCGGTTCGTGGTCGACGATGACCATCTTTGTCTGGCGGAAAGCCTCCAAGCCCTGGCGCCCCAGCTCCCGCCCGACGCCCGAGAGTTTCCAGCCGCCGAACGGCAGCGCGTCGTTGTCGATGAGGGGATTGTTGACCCAAACCATCCCGCTCTGAAATTCCTCGGCGGCGCGCTGCGCCTCGTCCAGGCGGGTCGTGAAAATCGAAGCGCCCAGCCCGTAAGGAGAATCGTTCGCCAGTGCCATCGCTTCCTCGAAGCTCTTCACCCGCACGATGGCGGCCACCGGGCCAAAGACCTCGGACTTCATGATGGTCATGTCCGGCGTGGCGCCGGTGAGGATGGTGGGTTCGTAGAACCAGCCTGTATTGAAGCCCGGCGGCACCCGCCCGCCGCAGACGATTTGGGCGCCCTGCCGCCTGGCGTCCTCAACCAGAGCCATCACCTTGTCGCGGGCCGCTTCGTTGACCAGCGGTCCGATTTCGGTCTTGCCCAAACCGTTGCCGATCCGCAGCTGGCTGGCACGCTCGGCGAAGGCCGCCACGAAGTCGTCGTGAATCGCGTCGTGTACGAAGAAACGCTCCGCGGACGTGCAGATCTGGCCGGAGAGATGGAAGGCCGCAGTAACCGCACCGGCGGCCGCCACGTCCAGCGGAGCACTGTCCATCACGATCATGGCGTCGTTGCCGCCCGCCTCGATGACGCAGGGCTTCAGCCACTCGGCACAGGCGACCGAGACCTTGCGGCCCGTCTCGACTCCTCCAGTAAAGGCCACAACGTGGGTTCCGCCCGACTCTATCAAGTGACGCGCCGTATCCGCTCCGCCAGTCAGACAGGTCATTACACCAGCGGGCAGCTCCTTGAAATGCGACATAAACTCCAAAGTACAGAACGTTGTGCTTTCAGCCGGTTTGACGATCGCTGCGTTACCAGCCGCGAGCGAAGCCGCGACCGTCCAGGCCATCAGGAGGATGGGAAAGTTGAAGGGCATGATGTGGACGGAAACACCGTAGGGCTGAGCGATGCAGTACTGGAAAGACCCGCGCTGCGTCGTCCCCGCAATGTGGCCTGCGTTGTCCCGCGCCATCTCAGCGTAGTAGCGGAAGATCGGCGCGACGTTCGCCAACTCGCCCACGGCCTCCGCATAGGGCTTACCCATTTCCAGAGTCATCAGTTCCGCAACACCCCGGAAGTCGCTGTTTTCGATAGACTCCGCGATACGGTGCAGCAGTCCGGCCCGGGTCTTCGCGTCGACCCGGGCCCAGTCCTTCTGCGCTGCGTTGGCACGCGCGATCTCGGCATCGATTTCCGCCGCATCCGGAAGGGAGATCCGGCCGACCGTTTCCAATGTCGCGGGGTTGATGACCTCTTGGCGCGGACCGCTTTGCGCCGTACGGAACTCGCCGTTCGCATAGATCACGCCGGCGGACAGATCGAAAGCTGCCACCCTCTTCTCCTTCAAACCCAAAACAGTAGCGGCGCGCGGCTCCGCCTTCAGCGGATCATGTAGACCTTGCGCACCGTCTCAGCGACATTGCAGGTGCCCTTCCAGCCCTCGGGAAAGAAGGCCACGGTATCCGGCGTGATCTCGATCACCTCGCCGGACTCGTGGGTGTAGGTGCAGCGCCCTTCCAGGAAATGGCACAGCTCGTCCTTCGTGACGTGGCAGTTCCAGAAACCGGGTGTGCAGACCCAGATCCCGCATTCGCTGCGCCCCTCCGGTCCCTTGTGCAGCAGGACACCGGAGGTGCGGGACTGCCCCTCGATCATCTCGGGGATTTCGCCCCAATCGACGAGATCCGAGACCGCGCGCGGGTCGTGCAGGTGCGGCGCCGAGCTTTCCGCCATCTAGCCCTGTCCCTTCGCCAGCGCGTCCAGAAGCTTGGCCGCTTTCTCCGTGCCGTTCTGGGCCTGCATGTGCGCCTTGGTCGCCGCCAGCTTCTTTTGCATCGCACTGTCGTTGATCAAGGTTTCCAAGGCCTTTGCCATATCCGCGTCAGTCCAGTCGTAGCGCGGCATCTTTAAGCCGTGGCCCGTCTCCTGCACTCGGGTTGCGTTGTCGTGCCCGTCCCAGACGTACGGCATGATAATGGCCGGCTTCCCGAAGTAGAGGCATTCCGTGAAACTGTTGTTGCCGCCGTGGTGGATGACTGCATCGACTTGAGGAATGACCGAGGGCTGCGGATACCAGCTGTCGATATGCACGTTCGGCGGCGGCGCATCGTAAGCGTCCTTGTAATCGCCGACGTTGACCAAAGCCCGGAAGGGCAGATCCGCGACGACACCGATGATCCGTTTCAGGAGATCGGTATCGCCGGAACCGAGACTGCCGAAGCTGATGTAGAGCAGCGGCTTGTCATTGTTGTCCTCGAACTCCGGTACCTCATAGGCCTTATCTTCACGAACACAGCCTTCGAGGTACTGGAAGCGTTTGGGGTCCAGCGGATTGCGCCTCTTGAACTTCACAGGCTCCGGGTAGAGCAAGAGGTTCAGGTAGGGAGAAGCCTCGAAGAATTCGCCAATTTCGTAAGGCTCTTCCCCACAGTTTTTAAGAAAATTGTTGAAGTCCGCATGGATCGGAGCAACCACCTCGTTGAAGCGGGAATTGAAAGCCTCGAAACAGGCCTTGTCGTTCTCGCCGCAACCGGACAGATGCGGCGGGATATCCGGATCGGGTATCTCGTTCTCGCTGCAGGAGATGATCCGGACCCAAGGCACACCGTACTGCTTGGTCGCCGGGAAGAGCACCACGTTGTCGATGCAGATGACGTCCGGCTTGATGCGGGCCAGGACGTCCGGCAGTTCCTTCTGCGCCCATTTCGACGTATCCACAATGGCTTCCCAGCATTCCTTTACGTAGTTGTCGATCTGGTCATAGGGGCTCTTACGGAAGTTCGGAATATGCCCGTTGATGAAGTCGGACCAGTACTTGGCCATCGCCTCCGGCTCCATCGGCTCCGACAGGTTGACCTCGAATTCCTCGAAACCGTAATCAGCGAAGACGCCGCGGAAGCCGGGATCGCATATGAATACAGCCCGGTGCCCCAACGCCTGGCAGGCCTGGGCAATGCCGACCGAATTCAGCGCCGGTCCAAAGGCGCCCTCCGGAAAAAACGCGATGGTCTTTTGCTCCGACATGGTTCGTCCTTTCCTCTCGTTAACTCACCCGCGCCCAGAGTGATTCAGCCGGGCGCTTCACTTCGTTAAAATACGCGTCGCCTCGACCGGCCAGGCGCACCAGACCTGATCACCTTCCGTAAGTTGCAAACCCCGCGCCTCGTCGCTGTCCAGCCGCAGCAAGAGGGGATCGGCCCTTCCCTCCAGCCGCACGAAGAGGCTGTGATCGTGCCCCATGTAGGTCGTGCCTTCCAGGTGCCCGGAAACCACATTAAGGCCGGCCTCCGGTGGCTCGGCCTTGGAAATGCGGATGCGCTCCGGACGCACCGCCACGATGGCGGCTTGTCCCGTAGTGCAGTCCTTCATATCGCCCCTGAACGACCCGAGCCCCGCCACCTCGACCGCCTCCGGGCCCGCCCTGCCCTCAAAGAAGTTCATGGTGCCGATGAAGTCCGCGACGAAATGGCTGCCGGGGTATTCGTAGAGCTCTTCAGCCGTGCCGAGCTGCTCCATCCGCCCGCCGTTCAACAATGCGATGCGGTCCGCCATGGCCAGCGCCTCTTCCTGGTCATGGGTCACGACAATGAAAGTAATTCCAACATCATGCTGCAGTTTCTTCAATTCAAACTGCATCTGTTCCCGCAGCTTTCGGTCCAGCGCCGCCAGCGGCTCGTCGAGCAGCAACAGGCGCGGCCGCTTGATCAGGGCACGAGCCAGGGCGACCCGCTGGCGCTGCCCGCCGGAGAGCTTGTCCGGCCGTCGTGCCGCCACCTCCGTAAGCTGCACCATCTCCAGCGCCTCATCGACGCGCCGCTTGCGTTCCGACACTGCGACGCCATCCATCTTCAGTCCATAGGCGATGTTTTCGCGCACCGTCAGATGCGGAAAGAGTGCATAGGACTGGAACATCAGGTTGATGGGCCGGTGATTGGGGCGAATCCCGGTGATATCCTGACCCTCCAAGAGTATGCGCCCCCCATCGGGCGTCTCGAACCCAGCCAGCAGGCGCAGCAACGTGGTCTTGCCGCAACCACTGGGGCCCAGCAGAGCGAAGAACTCTTTCTCCCGAACCGAAAGCGAAACGTTGTCGACCGCCGTCACGGCGCCGAAGCGTTTCGTCACCCCTTCGATTTTGAGCAGATCCGTCACGGCGTCAGCCCCTTGCCGAAGCGCTGCGACAGCAGGATCAAGGTAAAGCTCACGCCCAGGACGATGGTCGCAATAGCGTTGACCTCCGGCGTCACGCCGAAACGGATCATGGAGTAAACCTGCATGGGGAAGGTCGTCGAAGACGGCCCCGCCCCCGCCGTGAAGAAGGCGATGATGAACTCGTCCACGGACAGCGTGAAGGCCAGAAGGCCGCCGGCCAGAACCCCCGGGAAGATCACCGGCAGAGTGATGCGCCAGAACGTCCCGAACTGACTGGCACCAAGATCCACCGACGCCTCAACGATGGAGTAGTCGAAGTGCTTCAGCCGGGTTCGAACGACGGCGCAGACGAAAGCGATGTTGAAGACGACGTGCGCCAGGATGATGGAATGCAGCCCCAGGGTCATCTTCAGGGACGTGAAGAAGGACAGCAGCGCGATCGCCAGGACGATGTCCGGGATGATCATCGGCACGAAGACGAAGGCATCGAGGAAGTTGTTGCGTCGTCCCTGCTCGAGGCCCAGCGCCAAGAGGGTGCCGATTGCCGTGGACAACAGCGTCGAGATGACGGCAACGACCAGCGTGTTCCGCACTGAGGAGAGGATCGCTTCGTTCTCCAGCAAGGCGCCGTACCACTCGGTGGAAAAACCGCCCCAGGCGGTCGGCAGGCCGCTCTTGTTGAAGGAAAGTCCGATCAGAACCGCGATGGGACCATAGAGGAAGAGATAGACGAATCCGGTGTGCAGCCCGAGGCTGCGCCGCTCAAGAGGGATCCGGGTCATCGGTCCGCCCCCGAATAGCGGTTGACCAGCAGGGCCTGTCCGAAGAGCAACAGCATCATCACGCCGATCAGGATGAAGGCGAGGCTGGAGCCGAAGGGCCAATCCCTTGCCGAGAGGAACTGATCGTAAATCAGGTTGCCGATCATGATCGTGCGCCCGCCACCCAGCAGATCCGGCGTGATGAAGTTGCCGATGCTGAGCACGAAAACGAAAACGCAGCCGGCGCCGATCCCCGGCAGGGTCAGCGGCAGGGTGACGTTGAGGAAGGTCTTGATCCAGTCGCCGCCGAGATCGGTCGAAGCTTCCTGCAGTTCCGGCCCCAACCGTGCGATCGACGCATAGAGGCTGAGGATCATGAACGGCAGGTAGGCATAAAGCAGGCCGACCACGATGGAGAACTGGTTGTAGAGGAGCGGCAGCGGTTCATCGACCACCCCCATGCCGATAAGCACGCGGTTGATCAGCCCCTCGCTATTAAGCAGCACGATCCAAGCGTAGGTCCGGATCAGGTAATTGCTCCAGAACGGCAGGATCGCGAGGATCAGGTAAATCTTCTGCCGCTGAGGCGGAGCCTTGGCGATGAAGTAAGCCGCGGGATAGCCGATCAGCAATGCCAATAAGGTTGTCAATCCGGCAATCTTCACGGATTGCAGGAAGATCTTCAGGTATAGCGGATCGACGGCCCGCTCATAGTTTTCGAAGGTGAAGATGTAATCGATGCCGCCGTAGACGCCGCGTTCGAAAAAGCTATAGGCAAAAATCAGAGCGCAGGGGACCGCAAGCAGCAACGTCAGCCAAAGCAGGCCTGGCCCCAGAAGAACGGCACGGCGGAGATCGAGCTTCACGTGTCTCAAGAACCCGAATGCAGAGGTGAGTACAGACTGGCCTCACCCGGCGCGGAAAGGAAGGGCCGGAACGACCGCAGGGTCGTGCCGGCCCCAGGGCATGGACTAAAGACCTATTGAGACGCCGTGATTTCCGTGACGGCCCGGGTGTAGGCTTTCTGGGCCTTGCCGATATCCCGCATCGCCTCCAGCGTCAAAAGATCCGCCGGCGCCATTGCCATGTTCGGGAAGGATTCCATCAAGCTGGGATCGAGGCCCTCCATCGCCGTCTTGTTCGGCACCTTGTAGAGGATGTTCTCAGCCACCCACTTTCCGGTGTCTGCCCGCAGCACGTAGTCGATGAACTTGTGTGCGGCTTCCTTGTTTTCGGAGGCCCCCAGCACGACCATCGTGTCGACCCAGAGATCGCTGCCTTCCTTCGGCACGACGAACTTGATCTGATCGTTCTCGGCGATGCCGTAGTTGCACCAGCCGTCCCACGCATGCACGAGATAGGCTTCGCCGGAGACCAGCTTCGAATAGAAGGTCGTGTCGTCATAGGCGAGCAGGCTCTTCTTCGCCTCAATCAGAACGTCCCTGGCCGCGTCGATCTCGACCTCGTCCTGCGAATTGATGGAGTGGCCGAGCGCTTTGAGGCCCGCACCCATCAGCCAGCGGTCCGTGCTGAGCATGGTGATCTTTCCGGCAAGGGCCTCATCCGGTTTCAGTAGGTCGTTCCAGCTGTCCGGGCTACCGGAAACTTTGTCGGAGCGGTAGCAGAGGCCCGTGGTGCCCCAGGCGTAGGGCACGGAGTGAGTGTTGCCCTCGTCGTAGCCAAGCTTCGCGGCTTCGGGATAGAGATTGGAAAGGTTGGGAATCTTCCCGTGATCGAGCTCCGCGGAGAGTTCAAGCTTCGCGAGCGCCTCGGCAAATGGGCTGGAGACGAAAACGATGTCATAGCCCTTGCCGCCGCTCGCGGTGATCTTGCCCATGATCTCTTCGTTGGTGGCATGCAGGGCCAATTCGGCCTCGATGCCCGTTTCCTCGGTAAAATTCTCCAGGAGATCCGCCGGCATATAGCCATCCCAGTTCGAGATGACGATTTTCTCGGCGGCCTGAGCCCCCGCTGAAAGCGAAGCGGCAATCAGAGCGCCCATCAGCGCTCCTGAAACTCGTTTTGTCGTGTTTTTCATCGTGTGGACTCCCTGCGCGGCCATTTATTGCTGCTGACAGGCATCGTCCCCCCATTTCATCGGCCGGACAACGCCCCCCAATGTCAGACCGGCAGGATACACGGTACAATTTCGAAAAAAAAGACTACCGGAGGAGTTAGGCGGTTCTACGCCCTTCTTCTCCAAGGTAGCCGTAGAGAGACCGCGGCCGCACATTGCGGGAGACCGAGATGTGTGCGTGCATCAGGCGCGCAGCTTCCTCGCAATCGCCCTGCTCCAGGGCATCGAGAATTGCCAAGTGCTCTTCGCAGGACTCCTTCAGGCGCGCGCGGTTCTCGTAGCTCTCGTACTCGCTGAGGCGCCGCAGGCGATTCTGCTGCCGTATTGCATCTGCCAGAAAGATATTGCCGGAACACTGGCCGATCGCGTCATGGAACTCAGCATCCACCTCGAAGAGGCGCCCGATATCGACGGTATAGATCTCGCCCTGAAGTAAGAGTTCGTGGACTTGCCGGATATGGCGGAACTTCGGCCGATCCGGCACGAACCCGGGTTCCAACACCGCCGCCGGCTCGATCAGCAGCCGGTAGCGGTAGCTAGCTTCATAGGCTTCGGGGCTGTTCAACGCCGGGCGAAAGCGCCAGTTCTGCCCTGGCGCCCGTTCGATGAGCCCCTCCTCTGCCATCCTTCCAAGAATTCGCATGATAAGGGACCGTCCGACACCGTAGCGCCGCACCAGTTGTGTGACCGTGACCTGCTCTCCAAGCCGGTTGGCGAAGCGGTCTCGGGTCAGGGTCCGGTAGACCTCTTCTTCCGCCGTCGAGGGTAACTCAATCAGGTTGAGCTGCGGAGCCGAGGCCGGCAGCCTCAGGAAGAAACCCTGGCGCGGTAGGAACTCCAGAACGCCGCGGGTGACGAGCAACTCAAGACCGCTGCGCGCCAAGGAGCGGGAGACGCCCAACTGGTCCGCCAACCACTTTTCCGGCAAATGATGTCCCGACTCGAAGTCGTGATAGCGCACCAGATCGATTATCCTGCGCGCCAAATCCAGGTGCGATTTCTTGGCTCCCGCCATTTCCGATCCCTGTTCCTGTGGCACCGCCCACTATAGCAGATCGCGAAGAATTGCCATCCGGGCTGGAAATGCCCTTCAACCGGGCAACGCACTTCGCGGAAACCCACCTTTCAACACGTTGTGGAAAGGAAGGTACTCGCCTTTCTGCCCATTCCAGGACAATAACCGCAAGCGCGCTCAAAACGCGCAGAGAGGGTGCCCAAGCGGTGGCGAAGCTTCATCATTTGTTGAGTAAAGCGCCCGATACTCCTCTATTGATTTGCATTGCTTTGCGGTTTGATTGAACCTCGGTTTGATCGGTTTTCGCATTATGACAAGCATCCGAGACGACCAGCAGACAGTCGAAGCTCAACTTCTCGCACGGAAGAAGGACCTCGAGGAGATGATTGCTGCCGGCAAGGACGAAGGGAAGCCGGTCGAACTGGACCAGACCCGAATCGGACGACTGTCCCGGATGGACGCCCTGCAGCAGCAGGCCATGTCGCAGGAAACCGAACGCCGCCGTCAGACGGAGTTGGCCCGTGTTAAGTCCGCGCTTGAACGCCTTGAGACAGGCGATTTCGGATACTGCGTTACCTGTGGGGAGGAAATCGCGGAGGACCGCCTCGCGCTGGACCTCACCTTACCGACCTGCATCGACTGTGCCCGTGGGCCGGGCCGCTAAAGCCATCCGCGCCGCTTGCGGATCCCTGGTTCTGCTGGCCGGCGTTTTAGCCGCCGCCCCCATAGCCCATGCCGGAACTGAATGCTGGCGTGGCTGGGCCTACTGGGTCGATGGACAGACGGGCGCCTACAAGAGCCAGGAAATGCTCGTGGTTACCAAAGGCGCGCGCCAATTGGCGCCCGGCCAGTCCATCAAACTATTTCACCTTGACCGGCAAACCGGCCAGATCGAGCAGGGCTTGGCGCCGCTTGTTGCCACACCGGTGAACCCCCGCACCTACTACCGCGGCCGCAGCAATTACGTCGACGGCACGGCCTCCGTGGCGGGTGCGAGCGATAACCTCGTCTTCGGCTTGAATCAGGTCGGCGACGGCGCCTCGGACCTGCCCGCCACCCAGAAATTCAACCGCTGGGCCTGCGGCCTGGAGAGCCGGAGCTAATCTACCGAGCTTTCCGCTTATGTCGGCTGCGACCATCGTTCCCCGGTCGATCTAAGCGAACTCTTCAGCCAAAGAGACGGCGTTGCTGCGCCTTGCATCGCAGGTGTTTCAGCCACCTTAGCAACTCTCCACTTCTACTCTGGCGAAAATATAAAACGAATAATTACTTCGCTTCTTCTTATAGTAAATAAATAAAATTGAGAAATATGGTTAATGGTTACTTAATTTTTTATTGATCTTTCCGCCAAAGCTCCCCTAATATCCCTCAAATCAAACGCCTCCGAAAAGGAGGTTCAGGATATTAAGGGGTAGAGCGTTGCTGGAATTTCTGGATTTTGTTTATGGACCGGCGGGGCAAACCGATCCCTATTATCATTTGCTGCGGGATTTCATTGTCTTGATGCCTTGGTGGTACCCCTATTTCTGGGCGGTCCTTCTCGGCGGTTTTTTCGGCTTCAAAGCCGTTCGTTCGTTAAGAGCCAGACTCCGGGCGCGCAAGGCAGCGCGGCGGGTCGTTGGCCGAGTCGAGAGCTACGAGACGGCAGCACCTGTTTTGCGCGCCAATCCGCTGTTCTTGAAAATCGGCGCCAACGACGATTATTCGACGCCGATGCAGAAGCTGACTCCGGGGACGCTGCAGTAGGCGTCAAAAAGCCGCGGCAGCACTTAGTTCTGAAATAGCAGCTTAGGGAAAGCGTGCGGCACCGGCCGTTAGTTCACGTAGAGTACGTCGCTGTCCGGCTTCGGCATCTGAAGGATTACGTCCTCGGAGTGGCCAATCAGGCGGTCAAGCAACCGCTGCGTATCCTCGGGATCGGCATTCACAACATCCAGAGCCAAGTCGCCATTGGCGTTGACGCGCGGGAAGATGCCGGCGTCGAAAGCCTCGGCAATCCATGCGGCAGCATCGAAATCTGGATTCAAAACGCTCTTACCCATGTCCTAACCCCTCGGCTTGGCGATGGCGTTCCCAGACTGACCGCATCCGGTTAATTACCTGTTACTCCATCGCTTTCTTCCTCCTTCTTGCCGCCAAAACATAATTTTTCGTTAAGCATAAGCCGTTAGGAAGGGATGCCCGGGCTGCGCGGACGGGTTCCTTGCCGGCAAAATGCCACGCCGAATCGGCACTTTCCCGGGCTTTCGTCATGAGGTCATTTTTTTGATGCAAGGTCTTAAATTCTTGAAGAAAATGCGGATCGCCGCTTCTGGCCTCGCGATTGGCACCCTCGCAGTCTGGCTCCTCCCGGTCTGGCTAACAGGCGCGGTGGCGGCCTCCCTGGAAATGAAGGCGACGGACCCAAGCCACATTCCACAGGGCCTTAACCGCAATCACCGCATTCCACGGGACGAGCCAAGGCCCGAAGTCCGTGGGCCGGTCAATCCATTGCCGACATCGAACGTCCTGTTTCAGGAACCGGACGATAGCCTGCGGGACTACCCCATCGACCAGACCCTCTCGAACCAGTGCCGCGCGCGGCGCTTTCTCCAGGTGCGGGACCACATGTTCATCGTCAAGCTGGGCAAACAGACTTATGGCGCGGCCGTCGGCGGACATTGGGGCCTCTTCGACCCGCAAGGCCTGTCTCGCGAGGGCTCGATCTATGTCATACGCAACCAGGACACGGGCCGCTGCCAAGTGCATCTGATCGGCCCGGGGTGATGCGCCCGCGGACCCTGCCAGGGACTCCGGGGACAAGAGAGCGTATAATCCTTTACCAAATCTTCGGAAAACCATCGCAAAAAGAACGCGATAGAGCTTGGGTTTTGAGTGCTTGGCTCAGGAGGGTCGGACAATGTCGAACGTTTGGTCGGTACGCGGTGTCTCACCCGAACTGCGGAAGAAGATTGTCTCGGCCGCCAATCAGTCCGGACTGACAGTGGCGGAGTGGCTGGACCAGGCTGTATCACCCTCCCTCGAGGGATGGCAGCCGGACGCGCCCACTCCCACAGTACAGCCGGACGGACACCCGGCAGCCGAACCCCCGCATGAAATCGTTGCGGCGATCGACGCCTGCCTCTTGGATCTGGCAAAGTTGACTGACTTGCGACGGGCACGCCACTCGAGCTAGCACGGCGCCATTGCGCCAAGGCAAGGCTGTCCCAAGACAGCCATGAGGACGAAGTTCATGTCTTCCAACGAACCGGAAGCAAACGATGTCATCGACGTCCAGGAAGCCGCCAAGCGGCTCGGCATCACCCCGCTTTTTCTACGCTGGTCGCTGGATGCCGGTCTGCCGCTGGTCATCCAAGGCAAGCATGGGCGCTGGGGATTGACCCTGGGACAGTCGGACGGCCATCCGCTGGTCCCGGGCACCGAAGCACTAGAGGCATCAGTCCCGCCGTCCCTACCGGAACATGGGCGGCAAGACTCCTCGTCTCCCAATGCACCGGCAGAGTCGATTGAGGACCTACAAACCCCGCTACCAGACACTGAGGCCGCCGACGAGGAACCCGGCGCATCTGAAACCGAGAAAGAAACTCCCAAAGCCATCCCCCTCCCCGAAGCAGCCGAGGAACTTCCTTCATCGGAACAGCATGCCGCGCCAGGCGGGCACGAAGAGGGAGATACGGCACATTTGTTGGAGGAAGTTGCGTTTCTGCGGCGGCAGGTTGAGTTCCACAGCAGGGTGTCATCTGAAAAGGACCGCCTGATTGCGGACCTCTCGCTTCGCCTTGGTCAGCTTGGCGAGGAGACCGTGAAGCATTTCCTCGCGAAACCGGCGCAAACACCCCTTGGATCACAGAGCCATGACACACCCACGGCATGGAAAGCCAATGCGGTCTCCGGCCCCGACGGCGAGCAGCAGGAGATCAACACTCGTCACGAGCAAGCTATCCGCAGCATTCGGGACACCCTGATACTGGTGCGGAATTACCTTTCGCAGATCGACGACCGTCATACCTTCAATGGCGGAGACGAGGCGTAGACGCCTAGGCCCCCTCGGCAGCCCGCAGTCTCTCTTCGACATCTCGCCTGCAGCCTGAAAAAGCGCCGATCCGCTCCGCCTTTAACGACGCCAAGGCCGAAGCAAAATGCGCGGCATCCTTGACCGAAGTGCCCCATAATCGGCAGGCGAGATAACCAGCAAGAAAGCTATCGCCACAGCCCGTCGCGTCCGCCAGGGATTCAGTTCTGTAAGACGGAACGCGCAGGATCCCACCGGCATAAGCGACCACAGCCCCCTCACCGCCCAATGTGACCAGAACTTCGGATGATCCGAAGCGGCGAAGGGCCTTGGCAGCCCGCGCCGGATCGATGGTGCCGGTCAGAACCGTTGCCTCGCGCCCGCTCACCTTAAGAACATCGACGTCATTCAGAACCTCGGTCTTACCGGCCCAATCCATGAGTTCAATGCCATCTTCCCGGCAGAGGCGAACCATCCCCTGTGCGTCCAAGGCCGTCAGGCCGGGCCGCGGCGCCAACCGCCAAAGATCAAGCGAAATATCCCCTGGAGACAGAGGTGCGAAGTGGTAGGCACGCGCCTTCGGACCGGCGATGTCGGCTGCGGTGATCGGCGCGGCGCGGGCCAGAAGGCGCTGGCGCCGCGGTGCCATCGGGTCGGCAGAGTAGGCGTTCTCGAACCTGGTCGTCTCCTCCGAAGCCAGGCACCGAACCTCCGCTCCCATCTCGCGTAACGTTTCCAAGGTCTCCGCCTCGCCGCGTACGTTCGCCTTTGTAATCACTAGGGTCGGCAACCCCAAACGCGCGTACGCGATACCAGCGTAATACGCGCCGCCGCCCGGACGCCACTCCGGCTGCCTTCCCGGCATCTCGATTAGGTCTTGGGTGATATGTCCGACCACACAGACATCGAACGAAGTCATCGATGGCCCCCAGCGCTGGAGGGCGTATCATAACGCAAACGGTGCCGCTGCGGCGGCAGCAACACGCTGCATCAATTGATTTGGATCAAGGGCGCTCGAAATACCCTTCGCTACGCTCGGGAAAATCAGGGTCCGGGAGGAGAATCGATGCCAACCGTTCTACAGCGTCTCATGCGCGACCATGAGAACTTGACCCAGCTTCTGAACGCCCTGGACCGGCAACTGACCAAGTTCGAGGATGGGGAACGGCCGGACTACGAGATCATCCAAGGCGTTGTCGACTACTGCCTGACCTACCCCGACCTGATCCACCATCCGCTCGAAGACGAGATCTACAAACGCCTGGAGCAGCAGCCGGGCATGGCAACGCCAACTCACGATCTGGTGGCCGAGCACGACGAACTCGGGGCATTGACGCGCAGAGTAGCGGCGGGGATCCGGCATATCCTGGAGGAGTCGGAAATTCCGCGGGACTCCTTCTCAAGCCTCGTCCAGGATTTTCTCGACCGCTACCGCAATCATATCGCCAAGGAAGAGACCTACTTCTTCCCGCGTGCGGAAGGCAGCCTGACGGCGCAGGACTGGCAGGAGATCGAGAACACGGTCCAAAACATCTACGACCCCCTGTTCGGCGAGCAAGTTGAGGACCGCTTCAAGAACCTGCTTGAGGACATCCTCAGCATGGATCGGGACGCGGGCTAGCCTCTGCTCTTGGCGCTTCCGTCGGCGGAGGGCCAGCGCTGTAGAACGAAGCGGACTGCAAAGGGGATAGTCAGACAGGTCGCCGCCGAGACGAAAACCATTGCATTGTAAATGTCCGAGGGCATCGCCCAATCGCCGAGATGCCGCGCCTCCAAAAGGATGACCATGGCAATCTCGGCGCGCGGCACCATGCTCAACCCGATCGCGGCAGCACCAGCGGGCCCGGTGGAAAGCAGCGCCGGCAAGCCCGCACCGATGACCTTGCCCAAGACTGCTACGGCCAGCAGCAGAACCCCCGCCCATGAGGCGGCCAGCAATGCATCCGGATCGACGGACAGGCCTACTCCGATAAAGAAAAACGGCGCGAAAAGCGCATAGACCGGCTCGAAGAGGGTGTCCAACCTCACCGCGTCAGCATCGCGGCTGAAGAGAAAGCCGGCGAAGAGCCCGCCGATGGCCAGCGAAAAGCCCAACTGCCCAGCCAGCGCGGCAATGATGATCGTAACGCCGGCGATCACGAGAACGGCGTCCGGCGGCGTCAGAGTCTGCAACAACTTGGAGATATGCCGCTCACCGAAGCGCGCGAAGACAAGACAGAAAGCGCCGAATACGGCCACCTTTATCAAAAAGAGTCCCGAAGCAGCGGATATCAGATCGAGTGCCGGCAGTTCACTTTCGCCGTTCATGACCGGCAGGACCGCGAGCAGAAGTGCGATCATGACGATGCCGGAGATGTCATCAAGCCCGGCCACATCCAGCATCAACTCCCCGTTGGGGCTGCGGAGCAAACCCAACTCGCGCCAAAGTTCGGCGGTGACCGCGACGCTCGTAGCGGTCAGCGCGATCCCAACAACGGCGCTGGGGACCTGCGGCAGATCCAGCAGATAACGTGCAACGAAATAGGCAGGCACGCCGCTGACCACAATGTTGCCAATCCAGATCGGCGCGGCGCGCGGCAACTTGGCGACCAGCCCATGAAGATTGCTTTCGAGCCCGACCCGGAAAAGCAGTGCGATCACCCCGATCCCGCCCAGGAATTCAAAGACAGCAAAACCGGCTTCCGTCAGGACACCCCATTCCGAATTCGCCAGACTGAGCAGAAATCCCAGAAGCAGAAATCCAATCAGCGACGGCACTCCAAGCCGCGTCAAGCCGACGCGCAGGGAAACGAGTGCCACGATCATGATCCCGAACAGGAGACCCAGGAATGAGAGGCTATCCATCTACCACCAAACCGAAAAACCGGCGGTGGAAAGACCACGCCCCGCCGCCCCGTGTGTGCTTTGACCAGGGCCGTTAGCCCTTAAGATCGGTTCTTTGAAAGCGCCGATTCTCAAGCTATCTTAGAGGCGATTGAGATAAGAATTATTGATCCGAATCAATGTGGATAGCGGGCGTGTCTCAGATAAACCTAAAAAGGACCCGCGCCGGGAAGGAGATACAGTCTGGCCATGAGCTCCGCGACCACAAAGGGTGATATTGGAGGGGATAGCAGCGCCATCCGCGATATCAGGCTCGACGATCCGTGGAATTGGTTGTCGGCGGGCTGGCAGGATGTTTGGCGGGCACCGCGCATCAGTCTCTCCTATGGTTTCGCCATCGCCGTGGCGAGTATTGTTCTGACCGCCGGACTTTTCTCCCTCCATATGACCTCGCTGGTGCTTGTCCTGGCAGCGGGCTTCATGTTGATCGGCCCGATGCTGGCCGTCGGCCTCTACGAGACCAGCCGCCGTCTGGAATCCGGTGAACCGCTTTCCGTGCGCCACGTCGTTTTTGTCTCGACACGCTCCCCCGCGCAATTGGCCTTTCTAGGCGTCTTGCTGATGCTCGCCTTACTGGCCTGGATCCGCATTGCCACACTCCTTTTCGCCCTATTTTTTTCCGGTGGGCATTTCCCGCCCCTCTCGGAGTTCGTCCCGACTCTGCTGTTCACATGGCACGGACTCGGGCTGCTGATCGTCGGCACCGCTGTCGGCGGCATCATTGCCTTTTTCGTCTACGCGGCCAGCGTGATCTCCGTGCCCCTGCTGATGGTGCAAGACCGGGACGCGATCTCGGCCTTGCTCATAAGCCTGCGTACGGTCGTCAAAAACCCCGGACCGATGCTGCTCTGGGCCTGGCTGGTTGCGCTTCTCACCGCCTGCGGAATTGCCACGGGATTCTTAGGCTTGATTGTGGTCTTTCCGCTGTTGGGTCATGCCACCTGGCATGCTTTCCGGGCCCTGGTTAAGACCTAGAAAAACTCGCAAATCCGGGAAGGGACGTTAAGGGTTTCGCCGCGGCGGCCGCCCTGCCTCCGCGTCCTCATCGTCGAACAGGATGCGATGCGCCGCACCGTCCAGATCATCGAACTGGCCGGACCGAAGCGACCAGAGAAAGGCGACCAGACCCAGCAGCCCCAGAAACAGTGCCGCGGGAATCAGGTATAGGAGGACGTCCAACGCTTCTCTCCATGAGCCTGTCGCGAGTGCTGCCGATCCGCAGATTTCGTACCCGTCCAACGCAGCCGCAAGGCATTGACGGTAACCAGAATGGAAGAGGCCGACATCGCGACCGCTGCGATCAAGGGCGTGACCATACCGGCCACCGCCAGCGGCACCGCCAGAATGTTGTAGATTATGGCCAGCGCGAAGTTCTCCACCACGAGCTGACGGGAAGCCTTTGAAACATGGAAGGCCTCCAGCACCGGCGCCAGACTGCGGCCCTGGAAGATGAAGTCCGCCGAAGTTTGACTGACATCGGCCGCCGTCGACGGCGACAGCGAGGCGTAGGCGGCGGCCAGGGCCGGCGCGTCATTGAGCCCATCCCCGACCATGAGGACGCGATGCCCCTGGGCGCGCAGTTCTTCCAGGCGGGCGATCTTGTCCTGCGGTAGACACTCGGCTTGCCACGCTTCTATCCCAACAGACCTGGCCAAGCTCTCCACCGCCGGGCGGCGGTCGCCGGACAACAACTCGAGTTGCAGTCCTTTCTCCTTCAAGGCGGCAATCACTTCCCTGGCGTCATCACGCAGGCAGTCCTCAAAAGAAAAGCGGACTGGTGCCACACCGGGGCGCGACAACCACAACTCCGGTCCCGCGGCCGATGCAGCTGAGAGGTCGGGCGCCCCCTCCAGCACGCCGCACCAAACACGATTGCCGAGACGGACCTCGCCGTCTTTGCGCTGCGCCACGAGCCCCTGACCAGGGACCTCCCGCACATCGGGCAGGCCCGGCACACCATCGCTAGCCCGCACCAGGGCCCGAGACAGAGGATGCCGGCTGGATTGCGCCAGAGAGGCCGCAAGGCAGAGATCCTCGGCGGCAACTTCGCCAGCGTTGGTCAGCGTCAGGGCGCCGGTCGTCAGGGTTCCGGTCTTATCGAAGACCACGCGATCTACCTCCGCGAGGCGCTCCAGCCCATCGGCGACTTTCACCAAGACGCCTTCGGACAGCAGGCGGCCAACCGCGACGACCTGAACGGCTGGTACCGCAAGTCCCAATGCGCAGGGGCAAGTGATAATGAGAACGGCCACGGCGTTCATCAACGCCACTTCCCACCCGGCCGGACCGAGGAGATACCAACCGAGGAAAGTTGCCGCCGCCAATACATGGACGACCGGCGCGTAGACGCGCGCGGCCCGGTCGGCCAGACGGATATAGCGGGCGCGCCCCTGCTCCGCGGCTTCCATCAGGCGCACAATTTCCGCCAGCAGAGTTTCGTCGTCACTCGCGGTCACCTTGACCTGAACGGCGGGTCCCAAATTGAGCGTTCCAGCAAATACCTGATCCCCACCACGCAGAGTTCGCGGCAGCGTTTCACCCGTGACGAGGCTGCTGTCCACCTCCGTGACTCCGGCCATCAGCATTCCGTCGACAGGAACCCGCTCGCCGGAGGCAATGGCGACGGTCATACCGGGCTTCACGGCTGAAATCGGTATGGATCTGCGGCCGCCGTCGTCCGCCACCACGGTAGCCGCCGCCACCCGCAGGGCGAGGAGATTTTGCGCAGCGTCCCGCGCCCGAGCACGGGTACGCCGGTCGAGAAAGCGCCCGATCAAGAGGAAGAACAGCAGCATGACGCTGGCATCGAAATAGACGTGCGCCTCCCCGACCGCCGTCCGGTAGATGCTGAGTCCGGCCGCCAGCAGAACCGCCAAGGAAATCGGCACGTCCATGTTCATGCCGCGATTGCGCAAGGCCGCCAACGCGGACCGGAAGAAAGGTCGTCCCGAATAGGCGATGGCCGGCAGAGCGATCAGCGCCGAGATCCAGTGAAAGAACTCCCGCGTCGCGACCCCCATGTCAGAGCCCAACCCGGACCACACGGAAACCGAAAGCAGCATGACGTTGGCGGCCGCGAAACCTGCCACTGCAAGCGCCCGCAGCAGCACTTTGTCCTCGCTGTCGGTCAGCCGCGCCAATTGCTCGGAATCGTAGGGCACGACCCTGTAGCCACGGTCGGCAAGCAGACGCGTGATCTCTTTGGCCCCAAGCCGGGCCGGGTCCCAACAGACGGTCACGCGATGTGTTGTGAGATTGACACGGGCTGAGATGACACCGTCCCGCGCATGGAGTGCACTCTCAATATCGTGCACGCAGGACGGACAATGCAGATTCTCCACCACCAGATGGAGGAGCGCCGCACCGTCTTCAGTTTGCGTCACATAGGCCGTGGGGTCGACCGCAACGATATCCTCATCCAGGGCCTCCGGCATGGGCTCTTCGGCCTCGCGGCCCGGGCCGCAGCACCCATCCAGGACCGGTGCGGATTCCAAAACCTGCTCGACCCTTGAGCGCCGATCCTTCTTCGCACAGACCTTTTCCGTTACTCCAGCCACAGCCGTTTCTCCGCAACATAGGCGACTTCACCCCCCTGCCGGGCCACCAGGATCATGTCCCACTGCCCCTTCAACGGCAAAGTCACCTCCGTCAGATAAACTCCCCCCGACGAATGCTTGAGCACGACGTTCTGATCGAGATCTTCCCTGGCGGGTCGGCGCAATTCCGCCTGCAGCTCGAGACCGGCCAATGGTGTGCCGTAGCGATCATTGAATGCCGCCGAGAGCGTCAGAGCCGCCTGCCCGCTTTGCCGGGAGCTCAGCTCAAGCGTCCACCCCCGCTCTTTCTGAGCCTCGGCTGCTTGCAGCCTTTCATTGTACTGCAGGCCCTTGTGATAAGCGCCGTCGGTGTGCAGGCCGCTGTAGCTGCTCAGCGCCAGATAGACAAAGACCGCGTTGACCGCCGCGATAACTCCGAAGAATCCAATGAATCCCCAGAGAACGTGCCGCCCACGGATCGTCCTTTCCGCCATCACGCTCACTCCGGCCCCCTGAACACAGTGTCATAGGTTATGGTCGTCCCGTTTTCCACATCCGTCACGATAATCTCGAGCGGAAGGGAATCCGCATTCAACGCCTCGGGCCGGACTGTCACGAACATCCTGATGCTGCGCAGGCGATCGGCTTTCACGGAAACTTCCTGCTTAGCCGCATCCTCCATACCGACCCCCGACAGCATCACCGAATCGATACCGCGCGCCGAAATCTCGAATTTCCGCTCATCATGCAGTTTGTTGAGGATCTTGACGGTGTAGCCGTTACGGATGCTTCCGTCCGACAGAGTCACGAACAGGGGATTGCGGTCGCGCAGAACGTTTACGTCCAGCTGATCGCGCGTCAGCAATGTGGCCAGCATCACCAGCCCAACCACGACAATCAATGCGGCATAAATGATCGTGCGCGGCCGGACGATCCGTAACCGCGCCTTCTGACCCGTCTGCTGCGCGGCCAGATTGCGATAGGTATCGTAAGCGATGAGGTCAGCGGGCAACCCCACCTTCTTCATCACAACGTTGCAGGCATCGATGCAGAGCGCGCATTGAATGCACTCCAATTGGGGTCCGTCGCGAATGTCGATTCCCATGGGGCAGACGGCCACGCATTGATTGCAATCGATGCAGTGCCCGCGTGCGTCCCAGCTCTCGCCCTTCTTGTGCTTGCCCCGCGGTTCGCCGCGATTGGGCCTGTAGGACACGAGAAGCGAATCCTCATCGAACATAGCACCTTGGATGCGCGGCCAGGGACACATGTAGGTACAGACCTGTTCCCGCGCTAAGCCACCAAGCAGATACGTCGTCGCGGTAAAGATCGCTATGGAGATGTAGGCAATCGCAGGCGCTTCGAAGGTGAGCAACTGCACCGCCAGCACCGGTGCATCTGCAAAGTAGAAGACCCAAGCGCCACCCGTCAGCACCGCAATCAGGATCCAAATCGTATGCTTGACGAGACGCTTGCCGATCTTTCCGAAGGTCCAGGAGGCACGGTCTAGTTTGATCCGCGCGTTGCGGTCGCCTTCGATGAAGCGCTCGACCGCAACGAAGAGGTCCGTCCAAACCGTCTGCGGGCAGGTGTAACCGCACCAGACCCGCCCGGCGACACTTGTAATGAGGAACAGACCAAAGGAAGCAAGGATCAACAGGCCGGTGATGTAATAGACTTCCTGCGGCCAGATCTCGATGAAGAAGAAATAGAAGCGGCGCGCCGGGAAATCCAACAGGATCGCCTGATCCGGAGCATTCGGACCTCGGTCCCAACGAATCCAAGGCGCGAGATAATAGATCGCAAGCGTCACCGCCATCACGATCCACTTCACGCGGCGAAAAACACCCTGCGCACGCTTCGGGTGAATCTTGACGCGCGTCGCGTAGAGCGAACGCTCTTCCTTTTTGTTGACGGGCTGGGCATCCACGGTCTCAACAACCGGGGCCGCAGCATTCGTGACATTGGCCTCAGCCTCTGCCACAAGCCGATCCAAGCTTGTCATCTCCTGACCCGTATCAACCGCGTTTATTCGTTATGCCGCAGCGTTAGCCAAAGCGGTCGACTAGTCCTGCCGGCTTCGCTTACCGACAGAGTCTCGGACTCTACTGCCCCCCACCCAGGGAGTGCACATAGAGCGTCAATTGCTTGATCGTCACATCGTCGAGGCGTCCGGTCCAGTAGGGCATAACGCCGCGCCGGCTGTTGGAAATCGAAGCAACAACGGCTTCCTTGTCGCCGCCGTAGAGCCAGATCGCGTCCGTCAGGTTTGGCGCGCCCAACTCCTGAATACCAGTGCCGTCCTCTCCATGGCATGCCGCGCAGTTCTCGGCATAAGGCTCTTCGCCCCGGCCTGCTGCATCCGCATCGGTGCCAGTGCCGGAGAGCGCGAGAACGAACTCCGCAATGTCATCTATCTGGTCGCGCTCGAGAATGCCGTCTTTGAGAAATGCCGGCATGTCGTTTTCCCGCGACTCTTCGTGCCCGGAGCGAATGCCAAAGGCCAGAGTTATGTAAATGTCGTCCAGCGTCCCCCCCCAAAGCCAGCTGTCGTCATTCAGGTTGGGATAGCCGACAAAGCCTTGCGCGCCCGAACCATGACAGGGCGCACAATTGTCGCCGAAGGCCGCGCGGCCGCCCGCGAGAGCGAACTCATGGACTTCCTGATTGCTTGGGATTTCGCTGACGGGCGACGCCGCGATTTGATCGCGATAGACTTTCTGCGCCTCCTGAGCCGCCGCGATGTCCGCCGCCACCTTGGCCCGCTGCGAATAGTCGATAACGCCCTTGGTGTAGCTGTTCAGCAAGGGCCAGGCCGGCATCACGATCCAATAGCCGAGGGCCCAGATGCAGGTCGCATAGAATACGTAAAGCCACCAGCGCGGAAGCGGGGTGTTGAGCTCCTTGATCCCGTCCCATTCATGACCCGTCGTTTCGACGCCGGCGATTTCGTCTATTTCTCGGTTGCTTGCCACGGCTGAACCCTTCGTATCGTCTTTGTCTCTAAGATCGCCCTCGCGGCACCACCCAGTGCCGCGAGCCTACCGGCCTAGTGAGGCAGCGAGTCTTCCTCATCCAGCGGCTGGTTGGCGGCGCGCCGGAACTTCTCCTTGTTGCCCGGCCACAAGGCGTAGGCCACGGCGCCGACAAACATCACCACCAGAAAGACCAGGCCCCAGGTGCCAGCGAAGTAAGAAATCTGATCGTAAGTCATGCGCCTTACCTCAGGTTTTCGCCTTCGGCCTCATAGACCGAGAAATCGACCAAAGTCCCCAGCATCTGCAGATAGGCGATTATGGCGTCCATCTCGCTGAGCATGTCTGGGTTACCGTCGAAGTCCCGGATCACCGCATTCGGATAACGCTCTGAGAAGCCATCGACATCGTCGGCGTCCGGATTGCCCTGAGTCCGCGCATCAGCGACCGCGTTCTCGATCATCACCTCGTTGTAGGGGACGCCTACAGTGACGTTCGCCTTTAAATGCATGGCCAGATCGTCGACACGGAGCGGCTCGTTGGCCAAGAAGGGGTAGCCCGGCATGATCGACTCCGGCACGACACTGCGCGGATTGATCATGTGGTCGCGATGCCACTCGTCCGAATACTTGCCGCCGACTCTGGCAAGGTCCGGCCCGGTCCGCTTCGACCCCCACTGGAAGGGATGGTCGTACATGCTTTCCGCCGCTAAGGAGTAATGCCCGTAGCGCTCCACCTCGTCACGCAGCGAACGGATCATCTGGCTGTGGCAGTTATAGCAGCCTTCGCGGATATAGATATTACGACCGGCCAGCTCCAAGGGAGTGTAGGGCCGCATGCCCCGCACTTTTTCGATCGTACTCTCGATAAAGAAGAGCGGTGCGATCTCGACCAGCCCACCGATGGCAACCACCACCAGGATGCCGATGACCAGGACGATCGAGTTTTTCTCAAAGACAGCGTGCTTGATCATCATGGGCCTCCTATTCCGCGGCCGCCACGGCGCCGGATGTTGCCGGTGTTGGTGACTCTTCTTCGGCCAGATCACCGCGCGCCGTGCGCCAGAGGTTGTAGGCCATGATCAGAGATCCGAAGACGAAGAGCGCGCCGCCCAAAGCCCGGATGATGTAGAAGGGATGCATCGCTTCCACCGTCTCGACAAAGGAGTACTCCAGGAAGCCGAGGCTGTCGTAAGCCCGCCACATCAGACCCTGCAGAATTCCCGACACCCACATCGCCGTGATGTAGAAGACGATGCCGATGGACGCGATCCAGAAGTGCCAGCTCACCAGCCTTAGGGAGTAGAGGCGAGGCCGGTTCCACAGCCATGGTGTCAGGCAATAGAGCGCACCGAAGCTGACGAAGCCGACCCAACCAAGCGCGCCGGAGTGAACGTGCCCGACGGTCCAGTCGGTGTAGTGGCTGAGCGAGTTCACCGCCTTGATGGACATGAGCGGCCCCTCGAAGGTGCTCATACCGTAGAATGCGACGGAAACGACGAGCATGCGGATAACGGGGTCGGTGCGCAGCTTGTCCCATGCGCCCGACAAGGTCATCAGGCCATTGATCATCCCGCCCCAGGACGGCATCCACAGCATGATCGAGAAGGTCATGCCCAGGGTCTGGGTCCAGTCAGGCAGCGCCGTGTAGTGCAGGTGGTGCGGCCCGGCCCAGATGTAGAGGAAGATCAGTGACCAGAAGTGAACGATGGACAGGCGGTAGGAATAGACCGGCCGTTCCGCGCGCTTCGGCACGAAGTAGTACATGATCGCGAGGAAGCCGGCGGTCAGGAAGAAGCCGACCGCATTATGACCGTACCACCACTGGGTCAGGGCATCCTGCACGCCGCTGAACAGCACGTAGCTCTTCGTTCCCGTGATCGAGACGGGAATCGCCAAATTGTTCACGATGTGCAGCATCGCAATGGTGACAATGAAGGCGAGGTAGAACCAGTTGGCGACGTAGATATGCGGCTCTTTGCGGCGCCAAAGCGTCGCCAGGAACACCAGCAGGTAGACGACCCAAACAATCGTCAGCCAGAGGTCCACATACCATTCCGGCTCGGCGTATTCTTTCGATTGCGTGATGCCGAGCACATAGCCGGTTGCCGCCAGAACGATGAAAAGCTGATACCCCCAGAAGACGAACCAAGGCGCGATCTCTCCCGCCAGACGCGCCTTACAGGTTCGCTGTACGACATAGAAGGAGGTGGTCAGCAGAACGTTGCCGCCAAAAGCGAAGATAACCGCGGAGGTGTGGACTGGACGCAACCGTCCGAAATTCGTCCAGGGCAGATCGAAATTCAGGACAGGGAATGCCAACTGCAGGGCAATTACGAGCCCGACAGCGAATCCGACAATGCCCCAAAACGTCGAGGCGATGACGCCGGCGCGCACAACACCGTCATTGTAGTGAACGCCCGCCGTCTCGTCCGCCGGTACGGTCCAGGAGCCATCGTAGCGTCCCTTGATCAGCCAAAACACTCCGCCGATACAAAATGCGGCGAACAAGAACCCATGGAATCCCATCATGGGATCATGAGCCTTGGCCATAAGAATCAATCCAAAAAGGCCACCTACGGCCAATGCTCCCATCGCCGGCCACTCAAGCGCACCCAGCGATCTCCGCGTCCCCTCAGGAGATATCATTCAGCAAACCCCGCTCTGTCGAGATTTTCGACCTGAGACCAGTAAAAAAGCCGGCCCGTGGTGAGAGCCAACTCACCGTCGTTTAAAGTAGATCGCAAAGACTCGCACATTGACATAGGTCAAAGTGTCGCGTTCCTGCTCAAGTCACTCAAGACTCTTGACGATTTCTGTGAAACCGCAAGCTGCCTGCCCGCGGCATGCCGGAAAGCTAGTAGCCCTCGGCGATCTCTTCCAGCGCCTCGAGATTGGCCAAACTGATCCGGTTGCCGCGTTCCATCGCAATCAGTTCGTCACCCTTCAATTGCGTAAAGGTGCGGCTTACCGTCTCAGTGGTGAGACCGAGGTAGTCACCGATGTCGCTGCGCGTCATGGGCATAAAAACCGGGTTGTCTGTTTGGCCGCGGTCACGCGCCCGCTTCGACACCATCAGCAGCATCGAAGCCACTTTCTCCTTTGCCGTCTTGCGCCCGAGCAACAGCATCTGATCCTGCGCGATTGCAAGCTCGTTACTGGCCACATTCAGCAGTTGTTTTTCGAGTTTCGGAAAGCGGTCGAGCAGCACGTCCAAGTCACGCCGCGGCATGCGGCAAAGCGAGGACGCGCTCACAGCCTCGGCGCTATAGGCATACTCATCCGTGATGGCGAGACCAAGGAAGTCACCTGGGAAAAGAAAACCGATGATCTGGCGTCGCCCGTCCGGCAGCAGCTTGTAGACTTTGATGCAACCGCCCGTCACATTGAACACGTGGTTCGCCGGCTCGCCCTCGTCGAACAGGGGATCCCCCTGATCAAGAGACAACCGTGTGATGATTCGTTCCAGATGCTGCAACTCATCCAAATCGAGGGAGTTGCAGACCGAGAGAGGACGGACCGGACAGGCGTGGCAGGGCGATTCAAGGTGGAATGAGCGGCTCTGCGCCGCCTCCAGAGGTTCACTCCCGGCACTCGGCTTCAGAAAGGCGTCCCTCTTACCCAGATCGCTCATGAGGCAGCGTCCCCTTTTCATACGCGACCCGCACCACCCGAACGGCAGCCGAAGTCAAAGTACGACGGATAACAGTCTCATTTTGAGGGGTAATATGAAAGGGAAATTGAGCTAAAACAACAGCGGCCGCCGAAGCATCGTGCTTCGGCAATCGGAAGCCGCCAGTCACGTTAACCATTCGGCCCCCTGGCGAACCGAGGGGACACGGCCCTAGGGTTTCCTTAAGAATCGGCCGGACCGCGAGCCGTTTTTTACTGTTCCGCCTCCAATTCCGACTCCAAGTAGGGTTCAGTAATGATCCAATCCTTCAACACGTCCGGAATATCGTCCTCTGAGAAACCCTGCTGGAGGGTCCGGCTTTGCGCGAAGGCCGCCAGATCCGCCAACTCATTGCCATCGAATTCGAGCTGGTAACCAAAATCCATCTTTTGCAGCAAGATCATCTGCTCCGCGCCGCGCCACATCCTTGCCATGAAATCGAATGGGTCGGCATAGGGCTCATCTTCACTCGCGTCTAGCGCAGGTGCCGCCTTGCCGCCAATGCCGTTGACCGAGTGGCAGATCACACACCCTTTGCCTACGAAAAGCTCCTGGCCCCGGGCCGGATCGACCTGCGGGACAACAATCCCCGGCCGTTTGCCATCGGATGCTGCGAGTTGCACGCCCCCAATTTCCCCGGCTTGAGCCACCCCATATGCCAACGGCAGCAATGCAGCCAAACCAGCCATGGACAGCAGCAACTTCGGACTCTTCGAACAACCCATCGTGATCTTCTCCTTAAGGGGAAACCCGCGCGATTTTTAGGACTTAGGCAGCCCTATAGGTACCAAAGATGAGCGATTCGCCAGTCAAATTCGTTGATCCAGATCAATGTAAAATGGGGGTTCCGGCGCGTAAGACTTATGGAGCATGATCAACTCGTGGTCCGGGTCGCGCCGCGCTTCCACAGAGTGCCACGCTAGCCAGGCGAGACTTTACGAGGCAACGAACTCCAAGCTGAACCAAGCGGGGAAACAGACATGAATCCGGAGGACAAGAGCCTGCACCGGGTGGAAGATGCGGAACAACTCAGCGCCGAAGCGCTCCGCCGCGTGATTGGTGACGTCTCTGACGCAAAAATCGCCGCGATCCTTCGGAGTGAGGCCAGCCTGAAAGATATCGAAATAGCAAGTGCCTGCGCCTTTGCCGAAGACGATAGCGTTTCGGCTGGGCGGCATGCCCTTGCCGGCGAAGCCGCCAAGGTCTTCAGTATTCTGACCAGCGACCAAGCCGACGAAGAAGATCAACTCAGCACAGAGAGGACCGCGACATGAGCTACAAGAGCATCTTGGTCTACGTCGATGACAAAGAGGATTGCGCGCGCCAGGCCGAGGCTGCCGTTCTGATCGCAAAGCGCCCCGGGACCAACATCACCGGACTTGCCCTCGCCTCTTACAGCCCTGCACCGGCCTATATGGAGGCCGCGATTCCGGCGGACCTGCAGATTAAGCTGCGGGAAGAACTGGAAGAGCGCGCGGATGAGACGAAAGATGCCCTTTGCGCCGAGTTGCAGCAGCGTGACGCGCAATGCGAATGCCTGATGGAATCCTGCCTAGATGGTGAAGTCGCCGACATTGTCGGTCTGCATGCCCGCTATCACGACCTGATGGTGCTGCGCCAGACGGATCCCAACGCCGACGCGCCCCAGGGAGGACGCGGCGTGATCGAGGACATCGTCCTGGGATCGGGACGGCCCGCCGTGATTGTCCCTTATATCGGGTCGGGAAAGGCCATTGGCAAAAAAGTGACCGTCGCTTGGGATGCCAGCCGCGAGGCCGCACGCGCCGTCGCTGACGCCATGCCGCTGCTGAAGGCCGCCGACGCTGTTTCAGTCCTGGTGGTGAATCCGCAGGAAGGCCGCTACGGCCATGGTCAAGAGCCAGGCGCGGACATCGCCCGTCACATGGCCCGCCACGGCGTCACAGCGACCGTCGATCAGGAGCACTTCCACGACATCACGGTTGGCGAGGCCATTCTGTCTCAGATCGCGGACAATGGGTCCGACCTGCTCGTAATGGGAGCCTACGGTCACTCCCGCTTGCGGGAACTCATTCTGGGCGGCGTCACACAGACGATCTTCCACAATATGACGGTCCCGGTGTTCGTGTCCCACTAAGGGACCGGCGGCCTTGGAAGAGATCTGACGCTTGGCAATTCGAGTCCACCGGCTCTTCTGTGGTGTCGGACCCGGTGGATTTGAGCTTGGTCACTCGAATGCCGTCGACTCGATGGGCTCCTGCCCGGCAGGTCCGGAGCCTAATCGGGTCTACGTGTCCCCTGTCGGGGGATTACTTCTGGTTACTTGCTGCCCAGATAGGGAAGCCCCTTTAGCAGAACAACCAGAAGGAACAGCACGCCAGCGCCGACCGTAAGTGCGAGAAAGGCGGTTTCCCCATCCGTCATTGCGTCTCACTCCCCAACAAAAACAGCGAAACTAGACGCCACAACTTGCGGTCACTTTGATGCAGATCATGGCCAACTCTCAATCCGCGCAAGTGAACCGATGTAACGACATGCACAGCGGCCGTTTTTCTTGATTCAGGTCAATGATCCAAAACGCAATCTTTCCTAGTGTCCGGGGTATTGCCGGGAGGGTGTGGACGATGAAATCACTTAGGCTTGCGCGACACGCTGCCGCCGGCATGGCCTTCCTCTTCGCGGCATCCGGCGAGGCGGCTGCTTCCGCAGAATCCGGCTGGCAGGCCTACCTGGACGGCGACTATGAGACCGCAACGACCGAGCTGCGGCGCGAAGCCGCAAGAGGCGATGCTGCCGCACTCTATTACCTCGGCGTACTGCAGACACATGGCTATGGATTGGCACGCGATTTCGCGGCCGCCGCGGAGTCCTTCCGCCAGGCTGCCGAACAGGGGCACGGAGATGCCGCCTTTGCGTTGGGTTTTCTCTATTACAACGGATTCGGAGAGGGTCCGGACAGCGTTGCGCGGGACTTCGGCAAAGCAGCACCATGGCTGAGCCTGGCGGCCGAGCAGGGAAACCTCACGGCACAGGCCTTACTCGCCAAGATGTACAATGAGGGGCTGGGGGTAGCACGGGACGAAGCCACGGCATTCACTCATGCCCTCTCAGCGGCTAAGGGAGGTAATGCAGACGCGCAGTACTTGGCCGGCTACATACTCGGTCAGCGCCTCCACGCCGCTTCTGATTGGACGGAAGCCTACAAATGGTTCCTCATTACAGCGGAAAAAGGCTATCCGGGCGCCAGGGAAAATCTGGCGATCCTCGAAGAAAGACTGAATGTCAGGGAAATCGACGAGGCGAAGAAAGCTGCCGCCGCTTTCAAAGTGGAACGGTAAACTCGAGCAGCCGTTCCCGTTTCCCCTCATTCTTCGCGGCGCCGCAGGTTCCTAAGCCATGATTGAAGCGCAAGTCGAACCCCCGCGGCACATCGTTGCCGATCAGACCGAAGTCGCGGCGTTTCTGGAAACGGCCGCGAACTACCCCTTTCCGGTCGAGTCGGTCGAGCGCATCGACACCCACGGCGCGATGGTCTTTCTGGCCGGCGCCCGTGCCTTCAAAGTCAAGCGAGCGGTTGCCTATCCCTACATGGATTTCTCGACCCTGGAGAAACGCAAATCCGCCTGCGCCAAAGAGATCGAGTTGAACCGACGCACTGCGCCGGAAATCTATCTTGGTAGCCTGGCGATCACACGGAGCACCGACGGCGCGCTGCACTTCGGCGGCGATGGGACGGTGGTCGAATGGGCCGTCGAGATGCGCCGATTCCGACAGGAAGACCTCTTTAGCCATCTTGCCGCGACCGGCAAGCTGACCCTGGATCATGTCATGGAATTGGCCGAGAGCGTGCGAAGCTTCCACGCTGCGGCTGAGATCATTGAGGATCCGAGATTCGGAGCCCGCGCCTTAGGTGCCATCGCTGTGGAAGATGGCCAGGAATTCGCCGAGTATCCCGATATCTTTCCGAGTCAGGAAGCGAAAGCCCTGACCGCCGCCTCAATGGCAAATGCCGAAGCGCTCCAGGACCTGCTGGACCACCGTCTCAGATGTGGATTCGTCCGCCACTGCCATGGCGATCTTCATCTTCGCAACATCTGCCTCTACGACGGTCAGCCCCGACTGTTCGACGCCATCGAGTTCAATGATGCCATTGCGAAAATCGACGTTGGTTATGACCTTTCCTTTCTTCTCATGGATCTCGAGCAACGCGGCCTAAAACTTTATGCCAGCGTGGTTTTATCTCGCTATCTACGGGACAGTGAGGAACTCGAAGTGCTCCGCGCCCTCCCCTTATTCCTGTCGTTGAGGGCGGCAATACGGGCCAAGGTGGCAGCCAGTACGATCACAGCATTGGCCGACCCCGACCAACGGGCCAGGGCGCGGACTCAGGCCCGCAGCTATCTGCGAGCCGCACTTGGCTATCTGGAGCCGAAACAGGCACAACTTGTGGTCGTCGGCGGACGCTCGGGCACGGGAAAAACGACTCTGTCGCGGCTTATCGCGCCCGAAATCGGACGGAGCCCAGGCGCTCTGCACCTGCGCAGCGATGTTCTCCGAAAGGCTCTGTTGAACTGTCCGGAGTTCGAGCCCCTGCCCCCCAGCGCCTATCACGGCCAAGTCACCCGGCAGGTATACGAAGAGTTGGAACGCCGCGCGCGGATCGCGTTGACGGCGGGCCAGGCCGTGATTCTCGACGCCGCATATCTGCGCCGCGAGGAACGGGACTCGATCGAGCGCCTTGCGGCCGAATTGGGCGTACCCTTCGCCGGGGTCTGGCTGGAAGCCCCGAAAGAGGCGCTCGTCGAAAGGGTCGAACAGCGCCGGGACGACGCGTCGGACGCGACCGCAGAAATTGTGGAGCTACAGAATACACTCGATGTCGGATCCATTTCCTGGTCCAGGGTGGATGTGTCGGGGCCAGCCGCGGCGAGCGCAAAGCTCGCCCTGAGGGCAATTCTCGGCACAGCGAAGGAGCGCTGAGATCCTCCGCAATCCGGCCCGCTACCCCGGCAACACCCCATCCGGCCTATTCCGCCCTTTAACAATTCTTAGGGCCGGGGTATTAGCTCTGCGCCCCTTCGCCGCGCAGCGCAGGCACCGCCCAATGCGACAGCGTCCGGGCAAGCAGCCCGGTCCCTATCCCTTCTAGAACCAAGGACTAAAAAAAGAGCGTTACGATGTCCGAGACGAACGGTCCAAAGGTCAACGAAGTTGCATCGGCCCCATTCGACGATCAGCGGCCCGGCACATCGGGATTGCGCAAACGCGTGCCGGTCTTTCAGCAAGCCCACTACCTGGAGAACTTCGTCCAGTCAATCTTTGACACCGTACCTGATCTCCAGGGAGGGACGCTCGTCTTGGGCGGTGATGGACGGTACTACAATCGCGAAGCGATCCTTATTATTCTGCGTATGGCTGCCGCCAACGGTGTCTCCCGCGTCGTTCTAGGCCGCGGCGGCATTCTCTCCACGCCCGCCGTCTCCTGTCTGATCCGCAAGCACCGTGCGACCGGGGGGATCGTGCTTTCAGCCAGCCACAATCCCGGCGGCCCGCAAGCGGATTTCGGAATCAAGTACAACATCGGCAATGGCGGCCCCGCCCCCGAAGCCATTACAGAGGCGGTCTTTGCGCGGAGCCGGGAGATCGACCGCTACTTCATTCTGCCTCAGTCGCCCAGTGGCGCCCGCATCGACCATGACGGCAGCTTCGAGTTGGAAGCGACAACGGTCGAGGTGATCGATCCCGTAGAGGATTACGCCGATCTGATGGAGCAGATCTTCGACTTTCAGATTATAGCGGACCGCCTGCAGTCCGGTGCCCTCTCGGCACTTTTCGATTCAATGCACGCGGTGACGGGCCCCTATGCACGGGCAATTTTCGAAAACCGCCTCGGCATGCAGGAGGGCAGCGTCCGGAACGCCATCCCCCTGCCCGATTTCGGCGGTGGACATCCGGATCCCAACCTAACCCACGCCAAGGATCTGGTTCAGGCCCTGAGCGGCGCTAAGGCGCCACTTTTCGGCGCAGCCTGGGACGGCGACGGTGACCGCAACATGATTCTTGGGCGCGACGCCTTTGTGACCCCAAGCGACAGCCTCGCCGTTCTGGCCGCCAAGGCAACTTTGGTCCCCGGCTACGAGGATGGCTTGGCAGGAATCGCGCGCTCCATGCCAACAAGCCGCGCCGCCGACCGAGTCGCGGAAAAACTCGGCATCGATTGCTACGAAACGCCCACGGGTTGGAAGTTCTTCGGCAATCTTCTCGACGCCGGAAAGGCCACCCTTTGCGGGGAGGAGAGCTTCGGCACCAGTTCGAACCACGTGCGGGAGAAGGACGGCATCTGGGCCGCCCTTTTCTGGCTCAATCTTCTTGCTATCGAAGGCAAGGAGGTCAGCCAGATGCTACAAGAGCACTGGCAAGTCTTCGGCCGGACCTTCTACACGCGGCACGATTACGAGGGGCTGGACAGCACGGCTGCGGAAGAGCTGATGGAGCATTTGCGCAAGACGGTCCCAGACCTGACCGGAGGGCGTTTCGGGGCCCGTGAAGTAACCCTCGCCGACGATTTCGCCTACAAAGACCCGGTGGATGGCAGTAAGAGCGAGCGGCAAGGCGTCAGGCTCATGTTCGGCGACGGCGCCAGAATTGTCTATCGGCTGTCGGGAACCGGAACCGCCGGCGCAACCCTGCGAGTCTACATCGAGCGCTGGGAACGCGACTCAAAGAACTTCTCAGTGAATACACAAACAACGCTCGAAGACCTGATCGCGTTAGCGCGACACATCGCGCAAATCGAATCCCGGACCGGCAGAAATCAACCCACGGTCATCACTTAGTCATCACTAGCCGACCGCCTCTAACTGGACGGCGCCCTCTTCGACCAGCGCCCCAATCTCCGCATCGGAGAAACCGTATTCCCTCAGAACTTCCTCGCTGTGCTGTGCGTAGACCGGTGCGGCATGGCACACACCACCCGGCGTGCGAGAGAATTTGATCGGCAGGCCAAGCGTTCTGACGGGTCCGAGGGTGGCATGGTCCGTTTCCACGACCATGTCCCGGGCGATGGTCTGTTCGTTCTCGTGCATCTCCTTGATCGAAAGGATCGGCCCGGCGGGAACCCCGGCTTCCGCCAGGACATCCAGCCATTCCGCCGAACTCTTACGGGCAAAGATCTCGCCGAGAGCAGTCGAGAGCTCCTCCAGGTGCCCCATGCGGTCATGGTTGACCAGAAAACGCGGGTCCTCCGCCAAGGCCGGGGCACCAATAGCGTCCACAAGCCGCAGCCAGTTCGCCTGATTGGCCGCCCCGATGTTGATCCAGCCGTCTGAGGTCTGCACCGCCTGATAGGGAGCATTCAAGGGGTGGGCGGAGCCCATCGCCACCGGCGAGACGCCGGTCGCCATGCAGATGGCGGACTGCCAGTAGGTGTGGGTAATGCCCGCTTCCAGGAGGGAGGTATCCACGATCTGTCCCTCCCCCGTCTTGTCCCGTTCGTAGCACGCGCTCATGATTCCCAGTGCCAGAAGCAAACCGGCAGTGATGTCGGTCACCGGTGCCCCGACCTTGACCGGCGGCCGACCCTCCCCCTCGCCCGTGATCGACATGAGTCCACTGAGGCCCTGCGCGATCAGATCGAAACCGGGGCGGTCTTTATAGGGCCCGCTGCGTCCAAAGCCGGAAATTGCCGCGTAAATGATGCGCGGGTTGACCGCCTTCAGGTCGTCGTAGCCAACGCCCAAGCGCTCCATTGTGCCGCGCCTGTAGTTCTCGATCAGGACGTCCGCGCTTTCCGCGAGGCGGAGCAGGACGCGCCGGCCGCCTTCCTTCTTGAGATCCAAGGCGATGCCGCGCTTGCTGCGGTTCATCATGAGAAAAGCAGCGGACTCCGAACCCACGGTCGGGGGGATGGAGCGCCGCACATCATCTCCATCCGGAATGCGCTCGACCTTGATCACGTCCGCGCCCATATCCGCAAGCATCAGGCTGCAGGTCGGACCGGCCATAACATGGCTGAGGTCGATGACCTTAAGTCCGCGAAGTGGTCCTTTCGCTTCCATCGAGGTTCCTGCCTTTTCTTATTTTTCGTTCACGTGTCTTCGACCAGGCCGGCGCGGTAGCGCCGCCAATTATCGACATATTTCCGGGCAATCGCGATCTGGCCTTGGATCTCCTGCTCGGTAAGGTCACGCATGACCTTACCCGGCGACCCGAGGACCAGAGAGTTGTCCGGGATTTCCTTGCCCTCGGTCAGAAGGGAATTTGCCCCGATAAGGCAGTTCCGGCCGACCTTCACCCCGTTCAGGATGATGCTGCCAATCCCGATCAGAGATCCATGACCGATCGTGCAACCGTGCAGCATAACCATGTGGCCAACCGTCACGTCCGAGCCGATCTCCAGCGGGTAACCCGGATCGGTATGCAAAACGGACCCATCCTGGATGTTCGACCCCTCGCCGACGACGATGGGCTCGTTGTCCCCGCGCAGGACTGCGCTCCACCAGACACTCGCGTTGTGCCTCAGGGTCACGGCCCCAATGACGGCGGCGTTGGGCGCGACCCAGTAGTCATCGCCGTCGGTCTCGACCTTGCGGTCTTCCAGAAGATACTTCATCTCGAATCCAAGCTGTTTCAGCATTTTTGGGGGCGGCGCGCAGCATACAGAGCAGCGGGCGGCCTGTCGATGTGCCGAGCAGCTGTATGAAAAGAGCAGCGTCTCAGGCAGGAGCCCTGGTCTTGAAGAAGGTGGCGTAAAGCACCGGCACCAGGATCATGGTGAGGAGAGTGCCGAAGGACAGACCCGCCATGATGGTCACGGCCATGCCGATCCAGAACACGTCCTGCAGCAGAGGCACGACCCCTAGAACCGTCGTCGCTGCCGCGAGGAAGACGGGCCGCAGACGCGAGAGAGCCGAGACGATGATCGCCTCGTAACGGTCCCTGCCCTCTTCAAGCTCGATGTTGATCTGATCGAGGAGAACGATCGCATTCTTGATCATCATGCCGGCCAGGCTCATGGCCCCGAGCAGGGCCAGGAATCCGAAGGGCACATCGAACGCGAGCAATCCCGCCGTGATGCCGATAAAGGCAAAGGGAATTGTGCAAATGATGACAAGCGGCGGCCTGAATGCATTGAAGAGACCAACGATGATCAAGAGGATGATTGCGGTCGCCGGCACGACCCCTGGGATGAGCGATGCCTGCGCATCAACCGTGTCCTCGAACTCTCCACCCCACTCCATTGTATAGCCCGGCGGCAATTCGACCGCTTCGACCTCTTCCAGGATAGTCTGACGAAGCGTCGGCAGGGTCGTCCCGAATGCCGGGTTGGCTTGCACCGTAATGGTCCTGCGGCGGTCCCGCCGCCAGATCAGCGGATCCTCCCATGCAGTCGACACCTCATCAATGACTTGCGCTAGTGGCAGGGTGCTACGCGCAATCGGCGACGAAACCTGCAACACGTCTATAGCACCGACGTTCTGCCGTTCCTCCTCGACGTTGCGCAATACAATCGGGATCAGGTCATCGCGTTCGCGATAGAGTCCAACCGTGACACCGTCGAAAGCCCGTTTGGTGGTATTGGCGATATCCGGACGCGTGATGTTTGCCCAACGCGCCCGTTCCTGCCGGTATTCCGGCACGACGCGCTTGACGCGTTGCCGCCAATCCGTACGCGCATCGACCGCGAGCGGCGACGCTTCGAGGACCTTCACAACTTGGTCGGCCTTCTCCCGCAAGATGACAGGGTCCGCGACTGCAGGTCCACTGATGCGCAGCTCGAATTTCCAAGTGTTACTCGGTCCGACACCGTATTCCCGAATTGCAATGATTGCATCCGCAACGTTTGCATCTGTCCAAGCGGTCAACTCCGGCACCAATTCCTTCACGTCGCGATAATCGTGGACATTGACGATAAGCTGACCGTACGACTGGTAAGGATTCTCCGGATCGACCGGCAGATAGAAGCGCGGTGGGCCCGATCCGATGAAACTCGCAATGCCGGAAACGCGTTCGTCTGCACCAAGATGAGACTCGAGCCGCTTCATATTGCTTGAAAGATCCTGAATGCGAGAGCCTTCCGGCGCCCAGACATCGACCATGAACTTCGGCATGGAAGAATCTGGGAAGAAGAGTTGCTTCACGTTTCCAAAGCCCGCCCCGGCCACCACCAGTAACGCGACCATGGCGCCGATGGTGACGAAGCGGAATCGCATGGCCAGCTCTAACTGCCGGCGGAACATCTGGTAGAAGCGTCCGCCATAGGGATCCGCAGCCTCGCCGCCGCTTTTCACTTTCAACATATCGAGGCACTGCAGGGGAGTCAGCGTCATGGAAATCACCCAACTGGTCATGAGTGAAATTCCCACAACGGAGAACAGCGTGCGGCAGTATTCCCCAGCATCCTCCACGGAAGCGTAAATCGGATAGAAGGCCATCACCGCAACGACGGTCGCACCCAAGAGAGGCCACGCCGGAATGGCCGCCGCTGCGATCGCGGCTTTCTTCGGGTCCATGCCGTTCTGCACGCGCGTGACATAACCGTCGGCGACGACAATCGAGTTGTCGACCATCATGCCCAAGGCAATCACCAGCGCGCCAAGCGACATGCGCTGCAAATCGATACCAAAGATCGCCATCAGAATGAAACTGGCCAGGATGGTGGCGACCAACGAAGTCCCGATGATAATCCCCATGCGCCAGCCCATGAAAATCGTCAGAACGACCAGCACGATAGCGACAGCTTCGGCGAAGTTGATGATGAAGCCGTTGACCGCGTCGGCCACCACGTCGGACTGCCAATGCACGCGGTGTAGTTCCAGCCCAACAGGCAACAATGGGGCCAACTCCTCCAGGTGCGCATCCACGGCACGCCCCATATCGACGACATTGATCCCGGATACGTTGGTGATGGATATGCCGATTGCGGGCTGGCCATTGAACCGCATCAGTGTCGCAGGGGGCTCCTGATAGCCGCGCCGAACAGTGCCAATGTCCCGGATACGAATCAGCTCGTTACCCGGCGCAATGACCTCGGAGACTTGAGAGAGCCCAGCACCAATGGCCGAGTTTATCGTGAGATCGGCAATGTCCGCAGGTGAGAGAAACTCGCCAGTCGGCGCAATGCGCATACGCCGTGTATTGAGATCAACACTGCCTGCATCGACCACCATGTTCTGCTGCTGCAGGGTACTCGCCACGTGCGCGTCCGTGAGTCCCAACTGGGAGAGCTGCGTTTCCGACACGTCGACATAAATGACTTTACCCTGGACGCCCCAAAGATCGACACGGGCCACGCCGTCGACGAGGAGGATCTCCTTTCTAATTCCTTTCGCGTACTCCTCCATCTCCGCATAGCTGAACCCGTCACCGGTCAGGGCGAGCTGAAAGCCGAAGACGTCGCCAAAGTCATCGCCGATGTCCGGCCGCCCGGCCCCTGGCGGCAACTGGGATTCAACGTCCCGGATCTTCCGGCGCAGTTCGTCCCAGATCTGGGGTAACCGGTCAGACCAGAATTCAGCCTTTATGTCGACCTTGATGAGTGAGAAGCCAGCTCGAGAAAAGGACTCCACAAAGTCGACTTCGTGCAGTTCCTGTATCGCCACTTCCAGGCGGTCCGTGACCTCAAGTTCCACCTCCTCTGGACTGGCGCCCGGATAATAAGTGGTCACCGCCGCGGTCTTGACGGTGAACTCCGGATCTTCGAGTTGTCCGAGGTTAAAAAAAGCCGCGATTCCCGCGGTAACAAGCAGAAAGACAGCGAAATAGGTGACCGCCTTCTTCTCAATGGCGACGGCGGCAAGGTTCATGAAGTCATGCTCCCTGGTCCTGCAGGAAGGTCACCTTCTGGCCCTCGCGCAAGGTATTAGCGCCGGCCGTCGCGATCCACTCGCCGACTTCCAACCCCTCCAGAATCAGTATGCCGCGGTCCGTCAAAGGACCCGTTGTCACCTGCCGCTGCGCGACGGTCATGGTGGCTTCGTCGACGACCCATACGTAACTCGCGTCTCCGTCGCCCGGCAGAACAGAGGAAATCGGAATCTCCATACCGCCGACGATCTGTGGGGGCCCTTGCTCAGGCTGTCCTTTCGCCTCTCCAGCCATGCCTGGGAGGATCTTGATGTCTTCCGGTTGATCCATGAGGACCGTCACCGGATAAGTCCTGGTTGTTTGCGAGGCCTCGGTGCCGATCTCCGAGATTTTCGCGGGCACCCAGACATCGGGAAAGGCATCGAAACGGACCTGAACATCTTTGACGTAGGGGGCCACCGAGATGAGGTTCTCCGGAATGTCGACGATCATCTCAATCTTGGAGGTATCCAGGATGCGAACGATCGCCTGCTTGGCCTTCACGTCCTCGAAATTCTCAACAAATGTCGCGACAATGGTTCCGGCGAAGGGCGCCTTAAGATTGGTGTAATCAAGCTGATCACGCGCGGAATCCGCCGACGCGGCGAGCGATCGGATTTCGGCTTCCTTCGCCGCGATGTCTTCGGCGCGCGCACCCGATTGGGCAATAACGAGCTGTTCGTCCGCGTTGCTGAGTTCAGCCAACGCCTGATCCCGCGCCGAAGTCGCCGCATCAATGCTGGCCTGGCTGATCGCGCCCGGGTCTTCCTCCTTAATGCTCATGACGCGCCGGTAGTCGGCCTGGGCTTTGTCGCGCGTGGCCTTCGCACGCAAGACAAGTGCCTCTGCACGGCGAATGTCTTCCGGACGGGCAACACGCATTGCGTCCAACTCCGCCTTCGCCTGTGACAGGCGCCCCTCGACATTTCTGAGATCGACTTCGAAATCCCGTGGATCGATCCGCGCGATGACCTGATCTTCTTCAACCACGTCGCCGACAATAACGGGCCGCGATATCAAAGGGCCGCCGACCCGGAAGGAGAGATTGACCTCCTGATGGGCTTTGGCTCGGCCGGGAAAAGTGCGTTCCGAAAGCTGGGACGTGTCGCCGACCTTGACGGCCTTTACGGGCCTGACGATTTCTGCGGCTTTTTCCTCTTCCGAACCGCAGGCCGACAGTCCAACTGCGGCAACGAGAAACAGAACACTAACTAAGCGCCGCACCTGACCCCCTCACCGAATTGGCATATGACTATTGGTAGGATCTTCGGCACAGCCCCGTCTTGTCAAGGCGCATGGCTAAGCGCGCCGAAGTCAACGGAACTACTTGAGAGCGCCCACAGTCTGCAATCGGCGGGAAGCTACCAGAAAACCTTGGTTTGTGTGAAGCGGTCCCAGCGCGCAATGAGATCCGATTCAAAACCCTCAAGACGGTGTCCATACCAGCCCAACACAAAGCCACAACCCGCGGAGAGGTCTTTCGGCTTGCGGCCCGGATGGGTCGTCACCTCTGCTACCAGGGTCTCAAGGGTCGCAATGTCATTCAGATGGCCCAAGGTGTCCTGTAGGGATTTCATCGCTTTCAAGTAGGGCCGCGTCTTCTTGTCAGGGTAGAGAGAAGCGAAGAATTCCGTCGCATAGCGGAGTTTCTTGGCCGCCAGGCGCACGTCATGCCGCTGCTCCAAAGAGAGTTCGGCGAAATTGCGTCCCAGCTTCAGCACGCGTTTATGGCGCTTCGACAGGAGCTTTTCAGCAAGCGCGCCAACCTCCCTCCCCAGGAGCGCCTGAGAGTTCGCCTTTGCCTCCTCCTGCCATCGCTGGCCCTCGAGCCATCCGCCTAGGCGCAAAACGAAAGCTGTGTAGCGCGGGTCCTCAATCATCTGGCGCGATTGATCGTAGCCACGCGCTTGCGCCGCAGACGCGGCCTGCCCTAATGCTTCGAGGCGTTGATCGTTCGGAAATGCTGACTGAAGCGGCGGCAACATCTCCGTAAGAAAGACATCCCAATTTCGCGCTGGCCCGAGACTGTTCAGGGCCCAGCGCGCCTCTTCCCTCAACCAGGTTTTCTGGCCTTCCGGAATGGCACCATGAAACACCGAAAGCGCGGATCTCAGGCGGCGCAGCCCGACACGCATCTGATGCACGCCCTCAGGGTCGGTGCCGTCAAGCACCGCCGCCTGATTGGCAAGCCAATGCTCAACGCAAGACCGGAACACGGCTTCGAGCGCTGCCTCCACCGTCATCTTGCGGGACAGCGCCCGCGCGCGCCCCTTGGACCAATCCGGCTTTTCACCGGCGGAGAGGGCAAAACCGCGCGCAGATTTGCTCAAGGTTTCCAGACGCAATGGCGCCCGTTCATGCAACTTGAGCGCACAATCGTAAAGCTCTGCGGGCGCGCCCTGCAGCAGTTCCAGTTCGAGCTCACAGATTTCGGTCTTCTGGCGGCCGGACTTTATAACGCCCCGGTCCAGCGCCACCTCAATTTCCAAACCGGTACGCCCGTCCCCGTCCGCATTCAGAACGTAGGTATGCCGGTCAATCTGTGTGGTGAAGTAATGCCTCAGAGAACTACCATTAATACCTTTAAGAGCCCGCTTGGCGGCAGGACCCGGCAAAATCTCCGGTGCGGGGCTACTGGAGTCGAGGGGAACCGACCATTCGGCGCGCTGCAGGGCGCCAGCCGGCAGCACATCCTCTGATTTCAATGTTTGGACGAAATTCTCACCGTCTTTGCGCACACGCAAAGCCCATCCCGCCCGCCGCAAGGTCAAGCCGGTCGTATCGAAATAAGCGGTCTCCAGGCGCTTGGACTTGCCTGTCCGGCGCTTATTCGAATAGGTCTCCGAAGCCTCCCTCAAATGATCCAGTTCAGCTGGATCCACGGAGAACTTCAGCTCCGTTTCAGTACCCAACGTCTACGCACCCCCGCAAAGTGCAAAATCTGTGGGTCCCCCTATTTCACGGATCCTCCACCGTGATTGCAACAGGTTCTCATATCTAAAGGTAGAGCAACATGACTCAAGTCAAGCTGCAACCGTCGGTCGCCGCACACGCCCGCTTTGAAAAATCAGCTCTTAAGTCTTTGACCCTGCGGGAAACTTCTTCCCAACTTCTCTGACCAGCTTCGTCACCAACCTGACAAAATTGGCTAGCGCGGGTAAGTGCATAGGCATGGGCTTGTTCGCCAAGCCTGGCGACAAGGCCTCGCGCAAAAATCTCCGTGTCATCCATTCTTGTAACTCCCTGATTTTGCACTGCAAAATAATGCAAGAGCGTTACAAAAATATGACATCTCCGTTACATTAGACGTCTGAACACAATCATCCGGCCGCTTTCCCAGATGCGCTTGCATCTGACGCCGCAGCCACCTTTTCCCCCAGCAACCAGGTCATCAGAAGTGTCACGGCGATCGCGGCGACCAGTTGCGCGGCAACGAAAGCCGGAGCGTCGCCGGGGCGAATTCCCGAGAAGGTATCCGTCATCGTCCTTGCCACGGTCACCGCCGGGTTGGCGAACGAGGTCGATGAGGTGAACCAATAGCCCGCAGTGATGAACAGGCCGACGGCAAAGGGTACCGCGTCCGGACGGAACCGCACACAGCCGAGGATCGTCGCGATCAATCCGAAAGTCGCTACGAACTCCCCCGTCCATTGCGGCAGCCCGCTTCTGACGGTGGTCGAAGCCGTTATCAGCGGTTCCATGAACATGATGTGCGCGACCATCGCCCCGGCAACGCCCGCAGTTACCTGAACGATGACATATGCCGCAGCCTCGGCAGGAGTCAGCGCCTTCCGAATTAGGAAACAGAGTGTCACAGCGGGATTGAAATGCGCTCCGGAGATCGGCCCAAAGATCAGGATCAGCACAACCAAGATCGCGCCGGTCGCTATGGTGTTTCCGAGCAGCGCGATTGCCGTGTTTCCGTCCGCCAGCCGCTCCCCCATGATTCCCGATCCGACGACCGTTGCGAGAAGAAACGCGGTCCCGAGGGCTTCGGCGGCGAGGCGTTGTGGCAGATGAAAACGGTCCATGGGTCTTCAGACGGATTCCGGCAGATCACTGCCGATTTCATGAAGCCGCTTCTGCAGGTTCAGGCGGTCGAGAGACTGCAGCGGCAAGTTAACGAGCACTCCGATACGGTTGTTCAGCATGCGCATGCAATCGGCAAAGGCCGCGCGCCGTGCGGCTTCTGGTCCTTCAACCGCCGCCGGATCCGGAAGTCCCCAATGTGCTGTCATGGGTTGGCCAGGCCATACCGGACAAACTTCATTGGCCGCGTTGTCGCAGACCGTGAAAACAAAATCCATCTGCGGCGCGTTCGGTTCCGAGAACTCAGACCAGTCTTTGGAGCGCAGATCACCTGTCGCATAGTTCTGGTTCTTCAGGATTTCGATGGCATAGGGGTGTACCTCACCCTTGGGATAGCTCCCGGCGCTGTAACCGGTGAAGCGGCCCGCTCCCGCGCGGTTGAGTATGGCTTCCGCCAGAATGCTTCTTGCGGAGTTTCCCGTGCAGAGAAACAACACGTTGAACTGCTTTTCCGTCATCTTCGCTAGACCTTTCTCTACGCCGGTCCGGCCGGCGCTTCGCTGCCCGACTGCCACGCGCGGAGATCTCGGCAAATCTCGGGCCGGCCCTGGCAGCAGTCATCCGTTAGAAAACCGAGCAGGTCCTTCATACCCTTGAAGTTTGTCACATAAATGACTTGCCGGCTTTCGCGCCGAGAATGCAGCAGGCCCGCCCGCACAAGATGTGCCAAATGAAAGGACAAGGTTGCCGGTGGCACCTTGAGGCGTCGGGCAATCACACCTGCCGGCAGGCCCTCAGGCCCAGCCTTGATCAGAGCGCGAAAGGCGGCCAGCCGTGTCTCCTGGGCCAGCGCCGAAAGAGCTTCTATGGCATCGCGGCTTCTCATATTTTGATAATTATAAAAATATCAAAATATGTCAAATCACTCAGCAGACCCGGAAGCGTGCTTCGGGCATCCTACGTACGGATCAGATATCCAGCGAAGGTGGGGTGCAACTAGACTGCTTGTGTGTGACGGTTACCTTCGGGACGAAGGTAACCGTCGAACAGGGCCGCCACACAGCGCACGAAGGGGCGCCCCGCCGCCGTCACCGTTACCCGCGAGTCCTCAAGCCTTACGATACCGTCGCGTTCCATATCCAGGAGGGGATCGCGGGCCGCTGCAAGGGACGCCGCGGCAGAGGGACCAGCTGCTGCCAGCGCCGCCGTATCGGCTTCAAGGTCGCACATGAGGCCCTGGATGATATCCCGGCGGATCAGATCCTCGGGCTGAAAGGCGATCCCTTTGGCCGTGGCCAGCCGCCCCTCTTCGACGGCCGCAGCATAGGCGCGCAAATCGACAGCGTTTTGGACATAGCCCTGTGGCAGTGCGCCGATCGCCGAGGTGCCAAACCCGATCAAGGCAGGAGCGTCGTCGGTCGTGTAGCCTTGGAAATTCCGGCTTAGATCACCCCGCGCATGGGCGGTCGCCATCGGGTCATCCGGTCTGGCAAAATGATCCAATCCAATCCGCCGATAGCCGGCGGCTTCGATCCGTTCTGCCGCGGCCTCCGCCTGACGCAACCGCTCTTCCGGTACAGGCAAAGCTTCCTCGGGCATGAGCTTTTGGTGGCGCTTCATTTCAGGGACATGCGCATAGCCGAAGAGCGCCAGACGGTCCGGCGCCAGGGACAGAACAGCCTCGACGGAATTGAGAACCTGCGTAAGCCCCTGGAGGGGCAACCCATACATCAGATCGATATTGACGGAATTGACACCTGCGGCGCGCAGACGCGTAACCGCGCTCTCCGTGACCTCAAAGGGCTGCTCGCGATTGATTGCTTTCTGGACCTGTGGACAGATGTCCTGGACGCCGATACTGGCGCGATTGACGCCGGCGGCCGCCATGGCCGCAATCACTTCGTCGGTCAGGCCGCGAGGGTCGATCTCAACCGCGAACTCGGCCTCCGAGCCGATGTCAAAGTCGTCCTTAAGTCTCTGTCCGAGCAGCGCGAAATCCTCTGCGGAAATCAGTGTTGGGGACCCCCCGCCGAAGTGGAGATGCGTGACTCTGCGGCGGCCGGCAAGGCGGGCCGAGACCAAGTCGATTTCCTGCGCCAAGAGTCTCAGATAGCGCGCGACCGGGCCATAGCGATTGACGATCTTCGTATGGCATCCGCAAAACCAGCAGAGCGTGTCGCAGAAGGGCACATGGAGGTAGAGCGACAGTTGCTGTTCCGGCCCCAGTTGGCCCAACCATTTGCCGTAGGTCTCCTGCGTGACTCCCTCATGGAAATGGGGCGCCGTGGGGTAGCTCGTATAGCGGGGCACCCGCCGGTCGTACTTGCGCACAAAGTCGGTTTTCATACCGATTGTTAGAGCGTTTCGTCACCGGGCATGCGTTGACTTGGATCAATTTGACAGCATCCCTCAGCGCGGAGCTTGATTCAAATCAACGCCACCAAGAGCCGCAGCATTACATAATTGTGACTTCATCGGTGAGGCAGATTGGATTTGAGCTATGCTGACACTGGAAGACTGCATCGGACTTTCCGATTTGACGGAGGACGAGATCGACGCCATCGCCGAGCACGAACACTTGCCCGAGATTATCGCGACGGAGCTCGGCAACTACCTGGTCCACAGCCCGGAAGGGATTCCCATGCTGCGCAAGATGATCTTAGATGACATCTCGGCGGCGGTAAAAAGGGAGGACTGGGAACATGCTCTCAAATTGCGCCTCGTCCTGCGCCACTTCATCCAGACTCATCCGGAAACCAAGTCGGGCAGCGACACGAAGGCAGCCGGCGCCGCCTCTTGAGGTGGCATGATTCTGCGAATCGCCACTTTCAACTTAGAGAACCTGGATGACGAAGCGAACGACGGCGTAGCGTTTTCGGACCGGCTCGACGTCCTCCGCCCCCAATTGATGCGCCTGCGCGCCGACGTCTTGTGCCTGCAGGAGGTCAACGGCCGCCGCCTGAAGAAGACGGCGCAACGCAGCCTGCCAGCCCTCGACAAGCTCCTGGAATCCACGCCTTACGCCGACTTTCACCGAGGATCGACGCACCGGCCGGGCCAGGCGGGCGCCGCGGACAAGCACAATCTCGTCATCCTCAGCCGCTGGCCAATCCTGCGACTATCCCAGCACGGGAACGACAAGCTGACGGCGCCCCTGCATGGCTACCTGACGGCCGAGCCGCCCGCGGACCGTCCGGAAGAGATCACGTGGGACCGGCCCATTCTCCGTTGCGAGATCGCCCTGCCCGATGGCCGCCGTCTGCATCTGATAAACCTGCATCTGCGCGCGCCCTTGGCCGCGCCGGTTCCCGGTCAGAAGACCGGCCCCTTCCAATGGAAGAGCGTCGGCGGTTGGGCTGAAGGGTTTTATGTCGCCAACCTGAAACGCGCCGGACAGGCTTTAGAGACACGCCTGCACATAGAAGACATATTCGATGCGGAAGACTCGCCGCTCGTGGCGGTCTGTGGCGACTTCAACGCGGAGGCGCGAGAAATGCCTCTACGCCTGATCCGCGGCGACCTGGAGGACACCGGCAACGGCGAACTTGCCGGCCGGATCCTCATCCCGCTGGAACGCACCCTGCCGGAGACGCAGCGCTTTTCCGTTCTGCACCACGGGCATCGGCTTATGCTGGACCACATTATGGTCTCGCGGGCCCTGCTCGCACACTATCGGCATGTCGAGGTTCACAACGAAGCTTTGGGCGACGAACTGGTCGCCTACGCCACCGTGAGCCGCAGCCCCGAATCCTACCATGCGCCCGTCGTGGCCGAGTTCCAGACCTCGGACGACGCCACAGCTGTCTCGGAGGAATAGACGCCATGGCACAGCTGGCTCGGCCGGATCCAAACGCGGCCCTGCCTCTTGAGGCGGCGTTGGCCTATTTGGGAAAAGGCTGGTGTGTGATCCCGGCGGCGGCGCGCGGCAAGCGGCCAAAAATCCCCTGGCGCAAATTCCAGGAACAACGCGCGTCCGAAGTAGAAATCCGCAACTGGTTCACGCGATGGCCCGATGCCAACCCCGCCATCGTCACAGGCGCGGTTTCTGGTATCGTTGTCCTCGACATCGACCCTGGGCACGGGGGCGAAGAAAGCCTTTCGGATATCTTGGCTCAGCACGGGGCCATGCCGGAAACCGTCGCGGCACGAACCGGCGGCGGCGGCCGTCATCTCTACTTCCAGCATCCGGGTACGCTGGTGCGCAATCAAGTCGGCTTGGCCCAGGGACTGGACCTGCGCGGTGACGGCGGCCTCGTCGTCGCGCCGCCGTCTCTGCATCCCAGCGGGCAGCACTACCGTTGGGTCGAGGGACATGATCCGGAGTCCTTGCCACTCGCGCAGCTGCCCGAATGGCTGCGGCAGCACCTGCAAGAGCACAGCGAACGATCCGGGCATCCTCTCGGGCATTGGCGGGATCTGGCGCGTCAGGGTGTGGCAGAAGGCACGCGAAACAGCACTGTCGCCTCCTTCGCCGGCCATCTGTTCTGGCATAACGTGGATCAAGAAGTCGTCACCGAACTTCTGCTGTGCTGGAACCGGGAACGCTGCCGCCCGCCTCTCCCCGATGAAGAGGTGATCCGCACGGTTGAAAGCATTGCCCGGATGCATACGAGGCAAGGCGAAAGCGACGAATAGGAACGTGGAGCAGGACCTCGCGCCGCTAATTCGAAATGCTGGAGGTGCGGCGATCCACTTCATCTGCCAGATCCCTCACAGATCGCGCAATCTCGACAGGATAGCCGGCATCAGGCTTTAGGGACCTGAGGGGTTCCGGCAGGCGCGCCAACTCCTGGCGGGCCCGCGTGCGGGCCGCTTCCAAGGACGGCAGGTCCGACAGCCGTTTTCCAGCCACCATGGCAGGCTTGATAAGGCCGTCCGTCGCCGTGGTTTCATCCTCCAAGGTGAGGATGTCATGCTCGATACACCCCGAGTCATCATAGAAGCGAAGCACCTGCTTGCGCCCCGGCCAGGTCGCCTTGCCTTCCGAACGCTTGCGCCGCGCCAATCCGGCATATTCCTGCATCTTGTAAGCACAGTCGAAGGCTGGCGCATCATGCGACGTTGTCAAACTGGTGCCGACCCCGAAGCCGTCGATGGGAGCTCCGCTGCGTTGATAGCCCTGGAGCGCCGCTTCATCGATCCCTCCGCTCGCGAAAATCTTCACCGCCTCCAATCCGCCCCGGTCGAGGATGACGCGAACGCGCCGGGCCAGTTCTGCCATATCGCCACTGTCCAGCCGCACACCCCGTAGGGTGATGCCGTCCTGCGCAAGTCCGGGTGCAAGCGCCACGACTTTGTGCGCCGCCGCCTCGGTGTCGTAGGTGTCGATCAACAAGACGGCATTGTCCGGCCGCGAGCGGGCGAAGCTTTCGAAAGCCGCTTCCTCAGACACATGCGCCTGCACAAAGGAATGCGCCATCGTCCCGCTGGTCGGAATGCCGAACAGCTGCCCCGCCAGCACGGTCGCCGTCGCATCGAACCCCGCGAGGTAAGCCGCGCGCGCCGCAAGCAAGCCCGCCTCCGCCCCATGTGCACGGCGCAGGCCGAAATCGATCAGCGTCTTTCCTGGCGCTGCCAGAACCATCCGCGCTGCCTTCGATGCAATGAGGGTCTGAAACTGCATGATGTTGATCAAACGGCTTTCCACCATCTGCGCGACCGGCAGTGGCGCAGTGACGCGTAGGATCGGTTCATCGGGAAAGAAAATGGTTCCTTCGGGCAGAGCATGCACGTCGCCAGCGAATTGAAACTGCTCCAGGTAATCCAGGAAGCTTTGGGAAAAGCTGCCTTGGGCTTGGAGCCATTCCAATTCGTCCGGCGCAAAGCGGGCGGACTCCAGAAAATCCACGGCCTGTCCCAGCCCGGCGCAGAGCAAGAACCCACGCGTCTTCGGCAGTTTCCTCACAAAGAACTCGAAGACCGCGATTTCCGTCATCCCGTCTTCGAGATAAGCCTGCATCATGCTGAGCTGATAGAGGTCGGTCAGCAGCAGGCTGCCGCCGGGATCGCGGCGATATGTGAGACCTTGCGTCACCGGCAAACCCTCGCTGACTGGGACAAAGCAGTTGATCCGTCTAGGCTAACACTGCGAAATCTCGTTACATTGACTCCGATCAACAAAGCTTCGTCTGCAGTCCTATAATACGCTCACGAAGCCATGTCCGCCGAAGCCCGATGAGAGGACAGAATGCCACACCAAGAAAATGAAAACTCGCCCCCGAAGCCGCTTCCTCTCGACCAGCTTGCTTGGATTTGCGATCCCGCGACCCTCGGAATCGATACCACGGACGATTTGGGCGACCTGACGGCAGTGATCGGGCAGTCTCGTGCCGTCGAGGCCCTGAAGTTCGCCGCCGAGATGCGCCGGCCCGGTTACAATCTTTTTGCGCTCGGGCCGGAAGGCACCGGCAAGCACACAACACTTCGGACCTTTCTCACACGCCAGGCCGCAGCAGAACCGCCGCCCAGCGACTGGTGCTATGTCCACAATTTTCAGACGGCACGAAACCCCCGGGCGTTGCAGCTCGAGGCGGGGCAAGGTGCCGCCTTTCGCAAGGAAATGTCGCGCTTCGTGGAGGAGGTCCGGGATGCTCTGCGGAGTAGTTTCGAGAGCGAGGAGTACCGCAACCGCCGCCAGATCCTGGAAGAAGAGCTAAAGGAACGCCAGGATGAAGCACTTTCGGGGATCGAAGAAAAGGCCCGCTCGAAGGATATCGGATTGCTGAAGACTCCGGTCGGCTTCGCTTTCGCTCCTCTCAGTCAGGGCAAAGTGATACCGCCGGAGGTCTTCAACAAGCTGCCGGAGAAAGACCGCGAGCGCATAAAGGAAGAGATCGAGGAACTTCAGGAAGAACTAGAACAAGCACTGCGCAAAGCCCCGCAATGGATGAAAGAAACGCGAGACCGGATACGCCAGCTCAACGACGAGACGGCGACCTTTGCGGTAGACTACCTGATCCAGCCCTTGCAGTCGAAGTACGGCCATTATCCGGAGATTCTGTCCCACCTGAGAGACTTACGCGAGGACATCATCGCAAATGTCGAGACCATCGTCAGCGCACCTGCCGGTAACGCCGACGGATCGATCACACCGGAAGCTGAAGACGGTAACCCGCTGTTCCGCCGCTATCGGGTCAACCTGATCGTCGACAGCAGCGAATGCCAACAGGCCCCCGTCCTCTATGAAGATAACCCCACCTATGACCGCTTGCTCGGGCGTGTCGAGCATCGCTCGGAAATGGGCGCCTTGGTGACCGATTTTCATCTCATTCGGGCCGGTGCGCTTCACAAGGCGAACGGCGGCTATCTGATCGTCGATGCCCGAAAAGTCCTGACCTATCCGATGGCTTGGCAGGGCCTTAAGCAGGCGATCTCCTCCCACGCCCTTCGGATCGAACCCATGGGGCAAGCCTACGGCCTGATCAGTACGGTCACCTTGGAGCCGGAAGAGATCCCTCTCGACGTAAAGGTCATCATGGTCGGAGAGCGAATGCACTACTACCTGCTCTGCGAACTGGACCCGGAGTTCGAGCGCCTCTTCAAGGTCGCGGCGGACTTCGATGAGCGGATAGATCGCACGGCCGAGAACAGCGCGCTTGTCACGCAACTGGTCGCCACGATTGCCCGCAAGGAGGGCCTCACCCCCTTCGATGCCAAAGGTGTCGCCCGGGTGCTCGAGTTTTCGGCCCGGGAAGCCGGGGACTCGGCCTACCTCTCCGCCCAGGTCGAAAACCTGTCGGACCTGTTGCGCGAGGCTGATTACTGGTCCCGTCAACATGGACGAAAGAACGTCACCAGCGAGGACGTCGAACAGGCGATCGATTCCCGGGTCCGGCGCCTCGACCGCATCCGAGAACGGACTCAGGACCAAATCCATCGCGGCACCATTGTGATCGACACGGATGGCCGTGCCGCCGGTCAGATCAATGCTCTCTCCGTTCTGCAGATCGGCGGTTTCGCCTTCGGACGGCCAAGCCGTATCACGGCCCGGGTCCGTCTGGGACGCGGTGAAGTCGTCGACATCGAGCGCGAGGTCAAGTTGGGCGGGCCGCTGCATTCGAAGGGTGTACTGATCTTAAGCAGCTTCTTGAGCTCCCGTTACGCACCGGAGAGTCCCCTTTCGCTGTCCGCCAGCTTGGTTTTCGAGCAATCCTACGGTGGCGTGGACGGCGACAGCGCTTCATCCACCGAGCTTTATGCCCTGCTTTCGGCGCTCTCCGAAGTGCCACTCAGACAGGACCTGGCCGTCACAGGATCGGTGAACCAGCACGGCGAGGTGCAGGCCATCGGCGGTGTCAACGAAAAGATCGAAGGCTTCTTCGATCTCTGCGAGGCACGGGGCCTCACTGGAAATCAAGGCGTGCTGATTCCGGATACCAACGTCAAACACCTGATGCTGCATCGCCGGGTCCGCGACGCCGTCGCGGCCGGGAAGTTCCACATCTATCCCATCAAGACCGTTGACGAGGGCATCGCCCTTCTCACCGGAGAACCCGCCGGCGAAAGGGGCGAAGACGGGGCCTTTCCGGAAGGTACAGTCAACCACAGAGTTGAAGAACGCCTGCGTGATCTGGCGGACAAACGGCGGGTGTTCGGTGCCGTGCAAAACGAAGGCAGCAGCAAATGACCACGAGTTCACAAGGCAACCTTCCCAAAAGAGTCGTCTGCGTTTTGGATAGTACGGCTGAGAGCAGAAGCTCATTGGATATCGTCGCCCGCCTCGCTGCAGAGACGGGCGGAGAACTTGTGGCGCTCTTCGTTGAAGACCCGGAGTTATTGGACGCGGCGGCGTTGTCCGTCACGCACCTAAGCGCAGTCGGACGGCGACGGGAACCCATGGACAGGAATCTGCTGCGCCGTGCGTTGTCGTTGTCGGCACGGCGTGCCGAATCAGAGCTCACCAAGGCCGGGACGCGATGGCAGGTGCAAACGTCCTTCCGTCGAGTCACCACTTTGACACGTGAATCGATGGCCGCCGAGGCGGAACAATGTCAGTTGATCGCAATGTCTCAGTCTCGCATGCAAGCCATGAGGGCGGCAACGGGCTCCAAAGAGTTGCTCGGCAGCGAGACGCATTGTTCGGTCCTGCTCTCTCGTCGGGAACCCGGGGCTCACCGTCCTCTTGCCGTCCTCGTGGAAATTGAAGACGAAGCCGATGACCGGATCATTGACCAAGCGCTTGCAATCGCCACAGCTCATCGCTTGCCGGTCAGAATCTACGTCGGGCCTGTAGACGGAAACAACGCTGCGGAACACGTGGCAGCCCTGCAGAAGCGCTTGTCGGGCAACGCGTCAGTCGCCGGAGTTATCCCTCTGGCCCACAGGGACGCAACCAGTCTCGAAGGCGCGTTGGCCAGGGAGCCTGCGAGCATTCTGCTGCTCAGTCGACAAGGAAATATCGGGAAGACTATCGATCCCTCCCGATTGCTCTCCGAAAAGCTGGCGACGACGGTTCTATTGACAGCATGACCCGGGTGACCGCAGGGGTCTATTGACTCAAGTCAACGAACTCGCCGCTTGGCGGTCTTAGGCTATTCCTATCCTCAAACAGATAGGATCGGGGACATGGGCATGATCACCACAATCCTTGTACCGACGGATGGCTCGACACACGCCAACAAGGCCGTCGAACTCGCCGCCGATATCGCATCGAAGTATGGCTCGAAGTTGATCCTGTTGCATGTCATCAAACGCGGTTCCGACAGTGCCGAGTTGCGGCGCATGGCCGAGGTCGAGCATATGATCGAACCTCATATGGATGTCCTGGGCCGCACGACCGCCAATGTCGGCGCAGGCATGGGTGACGCGCTCCATGTACCAAGAAGCGAATCAATTCCGGTTAGCGTTTTGGATAGCATTGGCCGTTCTTTGCTGGAGCACGCGAGTCACCTGGCAAAGGAAAAGGGCGCCAGCGACGTCGAGGCCGTGGTGGAAGACGGCGATGCGGCGCGAAAGATCCTGGATTGCGCCGAAAAGCGCGGCGCCAACCTGATCGTCATGGGCAGCCGCGGTCTCAGCGATCTTAAGGGGCTTCTGCTCGGCAGCGTTTCTCACAAGGTTTCTCACCTTGCCGAGTGCACCTGCATGACCGTCAGGTAGGCGCCATTGCCGCTGTGGGCCGTGGCTCGCTGACCGCCTTATTCCGCGGCCTCGGCAGGCTCTTGATAAAACTCCGAACTTTGGGCGCGCCGAACCAGCCACCAGCCATACTGATCGGGCCAGTTCTCGAACTCCGGATCGGCGTCCAGGAACGCGGCCGCATGGTGCGGCCAATAGGGATCGTAGAGCGCCTCCCGCCCGAGGGCGATCAGATCCGCCTGCCCGGCCTGAAGGATCTCCTCGGCTTGGCGTGGGTGTGTAATCAGGCCGACCGCCTGCGTCATGATATCGGCTTCGGCACGAATTCTCTCTGAGTAGGGAACCTGAAACCCCGGTTGCCGCTTACCCTTGGCCGCTGTTGCCGCACCCATGATGCCGCCGGACGAACAGTCGACAACATCGACACCCCGTGCCTTGAGTTCACGGCCGAGCACCAAGCTGTCGTCCAAGGTCCAACCTCCTTCTATCCCATCGACGGAAGAGATGCGGAAGAACAGGGGCCGATCCTCCGGCCAGATCGGACGCACCGCCTCCACGACTTCCAATGGCAGACGCATGCGGCCTTGTAGGTCACCACCATAGGCGTCATTGCGTTTGTTGGAGATCGGCGACAGGAAACTCTGAAGCAGATAGCCGTGGGCACCATGGACTTCGAGAATGTCGTAGCCCGCTTCGATGGCCCGTTTCACGGCGGCGATCCAACTCTCGACCAGTCCTTCGATTTCCCGAGTGGTCAACTCGTGGGGCACCAGCCAGCCGTCACCAACCGGAACTGGGCTTGCACCGACCACGTCCCAGGGCACATCGCCCCGCGCGATATCGGCCTCCCCCATCGGACCGTTACCGAACCAGGGCCGCTGCATGCTGGCCTTACGCCCCGCGTGTCCCAATTGAATCGCAGCCAGCGCGCCATGTCCCTGAATGAAATCGACGATGCGCTTGTGCGCCGGGATCTGCCCATCGTCCCAAAGACCCACGTCACCATGGGTGATCCGCCCACGGGCCTCCACGGCCGTTGCTTCGATAAAGACGACTCCCGCGCCGCCCGTCGCGAACTTGCCGAGATGCACAAGATGCCAATCGTTGGGCACGCCCTCGTCGGCAGAATATTGGCACATCGGTGAGATTACGACGCGGTTGCGCGCACGGCGGCCGGCGAGATCGATCGGTGTAAAGAGAAGCGGTTGTTGGGACGATGTCTGCGCAGTCAAGTTGCGTCTCCCTGGGCATCGCGCCGGACACGGCACGGGTGAATGAGACCGCCAAGGTAAGTCCGCATCGCACAGCGTCAATAGGACAGCCCGTCCAAACACCTGTGCCTTGCAAAGAGCTCCCGCGCGGCGTTCAACCGCCGGTGTCATCCATCCGATAGCTGGTCATCCCAATGTTGCCGCCCCACCCCCATAGGGCCAACAGGGGTTCATCGCCGCTCCGGGTGGCATGGGATTCCCAGGAACGATGGTGAGTGAAACCACCGGGAGGCAAGGGCGCAAAGGCGTCCTCTCCCTTTTGCCAGTCCGCCGTTCCGCTCAACACGAGATAGAGTTCTTCGGCTTCATGGGAGTGCGGCGGATAGAAGACTCCGGGACGCAGAAGGAAGACACCAAATCGGCAGGCGTCGGTCGGGACGATTCCTTCCGGCCCAAGGATCTCCGCCGCAGCATAGAGGCTTTCGAAGCCGTCGCCGATCCGCGACGCCAGACGTGTGCGCCAGTTGAGATCCGGGAAAATCGCCGCCGCCGGATCCCGCAAATCGGCGTCATGCCAATCCTCAGCATTCAGACAATCCGGCAGGTGGCCGCAGGCGGGGACCTGTGAAGGTGGCGCAGCCCGTTCCGCCCCGATGCTACGCTCCATCGCGTCGGCTAGAGAGACTGCGAGCATGCTGTCGTGCCGCCTGTAACACTGCGCCGCCTTTTCGAGGAAGCCCCCTAGCCGAGCCTCAAATCCTACATCCGTCATCCGCGCTCTTTAGCACGAACATACGGCGCGGGACGATAGGGAAACGCGGTAAAATCGGCAATCGCCTAGAGATGCCCGAACTCGAAGTCCTCGCAGGTATGCCCGAACTGCGACAACGCCTCTTCCAGATAGTCGGACAGGATAGGCATACCCAGGAGATAATCCCCGGTGTGCTCGTTATGCGCCTCGGCCGCCTGCTTGCGCGCATCTGCCCATTCGTCTTTCGAGAAGTCGCCGCGCCCCATCCAGGCTAGGGCCACAAGATCCACCTGGTCGTCGTAGTTCATATCGTCGATGAACCCTTTGACTTCCTGATAGGTCGGGTCGTCCGCGTAGTCTTCGAGAACTTCGCGCATGTCTCCGTCCGCCGGATTGGAACCGGGATCGGGCTCGACCACATCGACCTTCACATCGAATTCCCGAGCTTTCATGACGACAAAACAGACCTTGTCCGGATCGATTTCGAACATCTTCTCGCTTCCTCCAATCGGGCCTCAAGCCGTATTCCTGCACTCTTTCCCTCCTGGCCTCCAGTCGCATTGACTCAAGTCAATCTCCGCCACGCCCAGCGGAGAACGTCCTGCCACCAGATCGTCGCAATCGCTGTCTATTAAAGAAGCAGCAAGAACCGCGCTCTAAGTTGGACCTGGAACCAGACGGCCCAAGAGATCGACAAGAACCTCACGGTCGTCGGCAGCAATACATCTGCGGGATGATCGAGAGATGATGACATTACGACCCGCCGCGCCCCAAGGTTGCGCACCGCCAGGATACGAACCCGACTCCGACCTGACCGCCCGCGCCGCCGAGGCTCTGCGTATCAGTGAGTTCGACCTCTTCCGCCTGGCATACCGAACCTGGCATGGCGAAGATCCGGAAACGCAGAGGATCGAGAAGGTATTCGCGGCTTACCTCTTCAACCAGACCGTCCCCTCTTGGCTGCGCCACTTTTGCCGCGACGTGCTGGCCCAGACCTGGACGGAGGCTTGGGAAGGGACTCGGCTCCGCGCATACTTTGGCGCCGACAATCTGAGGTACCGGGAGCCTCTGCCCGACTTGACGGCGAAGAGCCCGGCCGGACGATTCGTCAGAGAGTTCGCCTACTGTGGCCTGCTGATCTTGTTTCTGGTCGCGATTTAGCTCGGTCCGCCTAAGTACAGCGGTCGATGAGGTGGACGAAGGACCCCATGACCCTTCCATCGATAAGACCGGCGGGGGGCAGGCCGTTTCCTTCTGCGTCGCGAACCTGGAACAGCGCCTGGCCCCGTTCCTCCCGCTCAACCGTTGCATAGTGGAACTCGTGCGCGCGCAAGCTTCCGGGCCAGGGCGACGAAGAATCTGCTTCTACTTGCCGGTAACCGAGGTGTAACCGGCGCACTGCGAAGCTTGTCTCCAGCGGAAGCAAGCCGGCCGCCTGGTGGCGTTCGCCCGCCGCATCGATAAGCCCCTGCCCCAGGATCATGTAGCCGCCACACTCTCCGTAAATCAGAGTTCTATGGTCGGCACACTGCCGCAGGCCACTGATGAACTTACGGTTCCCCGCCAAGCGTCCCGCATGGAGTTCCGGATAACCGCCGGGCAGAAAAACCGCATCCGCCGCAGCGTCCGGCGCCTCATCGGCGAGAGGCGAGAACGGCAGGATCTCCGCCCCGGCCCTGCGCCAGCTTTCGGCAAGATGCGGATAGAAGAAACTGAATGCCACATCCGATGCAACGGCGATCCGCTGGCCCAAGGGCGGGAGAGCCGCACACGCTGTCCTGTCGGCCCCGGCGACTCGTCCTGCGGCATCCCAAAAGGCAGCGATGTCGACACACTCACCGACGATCGCCGCCGCCCGCTCCAACGCCTCTTCAAGCTCGTTGTGCTCACCGGCCTGCACTAGCCCGAGGTGCCGCTCCGGAAAGACGAGATCGCTGCTCTCTGGGATCGCCCCGAGCACGGGTACGCCACTGTCGGAAAGCGCTTGCCTCAGCAGACGTTCGTGCCGGGGGCTCTTCACGCGGTTGAGGATAACGCCGGACAGCCTGACGTCACGCCGCAGGGTCGCGAAGCCGTGGACTGTCGCCGCTACGGACTGGGACTGCTTAGCGGCATCCACGACCAGCACCACCGGCAAACCGGCCAGCGCCGCGACATCCGCCGTGCTGCCGCTGGCGTCCGCCGCCCCATCGAACAGGCCCATGACCCCTTCGACCAGGACGAAGTCGGCGCCCACGGCCGTTTCGGCAAGAACTTGATGCAGTAGCTCCGGCCGCATGCCCCAAGGGCAGAGGTTACGGCAGGGTCGGCCGGTCGACGCGGCATGGAAGTTCGGGTCGATGTAATCCGGACCGACTTTCGCCGAGGACACAGCAGTGCCCTGGCGCCGCAGGTGCCGCAGGAGGCCGAGGGTGATGGTCGTTTTGCCGCTGCCCGAGTTGGGCGCAGCCATGATGACCCCCAATGGCGCAGACGCTACCATGGCGCCTAGCCCGTCGCCCAGTCCGACCCTTGGCCCAAGGGATCGGGCAACATCTCTTTGCCTTCCGCAGCTCCCAGCCAATCGAGGGCGGCCCGCAGCAGAACCGCGCGCCCGACAACGACCATGGCCGGAGGCTCGATGCCGGACTCCGCGACATCCTTGGCCGCCGTCCTCAGGCAGGTCACCAAAACCCTCTGAGATGGAAGCGAGGCATTGCTCACCACGGCGAGCGGCTCCTCGGGGGATCGCCCGCACTGCATCAACCGGTCCGTGATCGGGCCCAGGTGCTTGATCGCCATATACATAACGATCACAGGAGAGGCCTCCGCCACCGCTGCCCAGTTCACCGCATCCGGCACAAGGCCGGAGGAATCATGGCCTGTCAGAAAGGTCACGGCGTGGTTGATGTCCCGGTGGGTAATCGGGATCCCCGCATACGCCAGTCCACCGATTCCCGCCGAGATGCCCGGAACGACCCGGAAGGGCACGTTCGCTCGGACCAGCGCCAAAGCTTCCTCTCCGCCGCGTCCGAAAACGAAGGGGTCGCCCCCCTTCAACCTCAGCACGCGCCTGCCTTCGCGGGCCAGAGACACGAGCCGCAAGGAAATGTCCCGCTGCTTTGCCGAAGGCTTGCCGCCCCGCTTACCCGCGTATTCGACGTCACAGCCCGGCCGCACGAGATCGAGAATCGGCTGGTTGACCAGCGCGTCGTAGACGACGACATCGGCGGAGCGCAAAGCGTGCAGGGCCAGGAGCGTCAGCAGTCCGGGATCTCCCGGACCGGCGCCGGCCAGCCAAACCGAACCGGGCTCGAAAGCCGGGAGGCCGAGGGCAGAAATCTCGTCTTGTGAGATCATGTGGATGGCCCTCCCATTATCTGGTCAAGTCCCCCTCCGCTTCCTATAACGCCTAGATGGCACGGAAACCGGAAGGGCCATTGCGGCGCGGTTGGACGACGGGGGCTTGCGCCACCGCTGCGACGAAGGCCGCCTACACGGCCCTGCTGACCGGTCAGTTCCCCGATCCGGTGTCCGTCACCCTGCCGAAGGGCGAGACTCCCGCTTTCCCCCTTGCGGTCGAAGGCCTCGGTTCGGACTACGCGATGGCCGGCATCGTTAAGGATGCCGGGGACGATCCCGATGTGACCCACGGCGCGACGGTTATTTCCACGGTCAGATCTGAGGCGTTCGGAAGCGGGGTCGTTTTCGCCGCCGGCGAAGGCGTCGGCACCGTAACACTCGAGGGCTTGCCGATCCCCGCCGGCGAGCCCGCCATCAACCCGGTGCCCCGCCGTATGATGCAGGAAGAAATCGCAGCTCTTGCCCGGGCCCACGGCGTGCCGGGAGACGTGCGAGTCGAAGTTTCCATTCCCGGCGGCAAAGATCTGGCGCAAAAGACCTGGAACCCGCGTCTCGGCATCCTCGGCGGTCTTTCGATTTTGGGGACGACCGGAGTCGTTCACCCCTTCTCCTGCTCCGCCTGGATCCATTCCATTCATCGCGGCATCGATGTTGCGCGGGCGACCGGCCTGCCCCACGTCGCGGGGGCCACGGGCTCCACCTCCGAAGCCACGGTACAGAAACTCTACGGCTTGCCGGACATCGCCATGATCGACATGGGTGACTTCGCAGGCGGCATGCTGAAATACCTGCGCAAACACCCCGTCCCGCGCGTCACCATCGGCGGAGGCTTTGGAAAACTGACCAAGTTGGGTCAGGGTTTTCTCGACCTGCATTCCGGTCGCAGCCAAGTCGATTTCGACTGGCTGGCAGAAAAGATCCTCGAAATCGGCGGATCGCAGGACCTTACGGCCTCTGTCCGCAAGGCCAACACGGCAAAGCAAGTTCTGGAAATGGCCCAAGCCGAAAGCCTCGATATCGCAGCCGCCGTGGCCACAGCGGCAAAAAAGACGGCGCTGAATACGTTGCGTGAAGCCGATATTGCCCTGGAGGTCATCATTACGGACCGTGAAGGACAGATCGTTGGACGCAGTGATGCCTAAACGCGTTCTGATTCTCGGCGGCACACCGGAAGCAACTGCTCTTGCGGAACGACTGGCCAAACGAAATGAGATCGAGCCTGTTCTTTCTCTTGCCGGACGCACCAAGAACCCGCGGGTGCCTGACGTCGCGCTGCGGCAAGGTGGCTTTGGTGGTGCCGAAGGTCTGGCTGCGTATCTGAGATCGGAGTCGATCGATGCCTTGGTCGATGCCACCCATCCCTTCGCCGCAATCATGGCCGGAAATGCGGCGGTCGCAGAGAAGGAAGCGGACTGTCCCCGCCTCAAATTGCTGCGTCCCGCCTGGGAAAAGACCTCGGAAGACAGTTGGCTAAAGGCAAATGACAGCACAGACGCGGCGCGCCTTATTCCTGAAGGCGCGCGAGTCTTGTTGACTGTCGGACATAAAGAGGTCGCGCCCTTCAGCACGCGCGCCGACGCCTGGTACCTGGTTCGACTGATCGAAGCGCCGCCCAAACCCTTGCCCTTGCCAAACCACGACGTCCTGCTGGCGCGAGGGCCCTTTGGCCTCGCAGAAGAGCGGCGACTGATTGCGGACAAACGCATCGACTGTCTTGTCACTAAGAACAGCGGCGGCGCTGGCATGGAGTCGAAACTCCTCGCGGCCCGGGATGCGGCAATCTCCGTGATCATGATCGAGCGGCCCATCCCACCCGCAGGCCCGCTGGTGTCCAGCGTCGAGGACGCGATCGATTGGCTTGAGACGGTGCTCACCCGGAACTCCTGACCGGTCGGAAGATATGCCGGTGCTGCGCGTCGTAGAGCGCGCTCTCGCGGAAACCGTCGTTGTCCAAGACATGACCGACCAAGATCAGTGCCGTACGGGTGAGCTTGGCCGCGCGCGCTTCCTCCCGCACATCGCCAAGTGTCGCCTTGAGGATCATCTCGTCCGGCCAACCCACGCGGTAGGCCACGACCACCGGGCAGTCCGATCCGTAAAGCGGAATAAGTTCCTGCTGGATCTTCTTCAAGTTCCGCACTGAGAGATGGATTGCGAGAGTGGCGCCGGAGCGCCCCAGGGTCACCAGGTCCTCCCCCTCCGGCATGGCGGACGACTTCATAGCGGTGCGAGTCAAAATGACGGTCTGGCTGACATCCGGCAGGGTCAACTCCGCACCAAGACGCGCCGCAGCCGCCGCAAAGGCCGGGACCCCCGGCGTGATATCGAAGGGGATCTCCATCTCATCAAGACGGCGAATCTGCTCCCCGATGGCGCCGTAGAGCGACGGGTCGCCGGAGTGGACACGGGCCACGTCAAGACCCTTGCCATGAGCGTCGGCCATCTCTGCCAGGATCTCGTCCAGGGTCAGGGGAGCCGTATCGATCACGCGCGCGCCCTCGGGCGCGCTGGCAACGATTTCCTCCGGTACAAGGGACCCGGCGTAGAGACAGACCGGGCTACGCTCAATCAGTTTGAGTCCACGCACGGTGATGAGGTCCGGAGCGCCGGGCCCGGCCCCGATGAAGTGAACCGTCATGACGCTTCTTTCCGTTTTTCGGCCTTCGCCGCATAGCCCCGGGGCGTCAACAGCCAGGACCGCCCGCCGGCGGTTTCGACGCGTCGGGTCTGACTGTTCCCAACCAACACCACCGTCATCATGTCGACGTCTTCAGGGTCGAGATCCTTGAGCGACAGGCTGCGGATCGACTCCTGCGGCCTGCCCAGGCTGGTCGCCAAAACGACCGGAGTCTCAGGTGGCCGATGCTTCAGCAAGATGTCCCGTGCCGCGCCAAGCTGCCAGCGCCGGCGCTTCGACACCGGATTGTAGAAGGCCACGACGAAATCGCCCTCCGCCGCCGCGCGCAGCCGGGTTTCAATCGTTTCCCAAGGCGTCAGGAGATCGGAAAGGGAAATCGCGCAGAAGTCATGCCCCAGGGGCGCCCCCAGCCGCGCCGCCGCCGCTTGCAGCGCCGAGATCCCCGGCGCCACCTGCAAGTCGATGCGGCCGTAGGCCGTATTCCCCGCCACGAGAGCGCGGTCCAGCACTTCGTAGGCCACGGCAGCCATGGCGTAGATGCCGGGGTCGCCGGAGGAGATAAGCGCCACGTTCCGTCCCTCCGCCGCCAGGCGCAAAGCAGCTTCAGCGCGCTTTTCCTCCTCGCCCAAGGCAAAGACATGCCGCGTTTTGCCCTCCGCCAAGGAGCCCAACAGATCCAAATAGAACCCGTAGCCGACGAGATCCGTCGCGTCCCGCAATAGACGGTCCGCCTCGGGTGTGCGCCACGCTTCCTGTCCCGGTCCAAGACCGACAATGGAAAGAAGCCCACGCGCCACGCCGACCGACTCCGGATCGATCAGGTCGACACTGCGCGCGATGGCGCTGGTCGCGCGCCGGGACTTGCGTTTGGTGACGACAAGAGCGCCTTCAGGTCCCGCGGCCGCCAAGGCCGCGGCTTCCGACACGCCGTGACAACCGACCTCACGATAGACGATATCGGAAGGCTGCGAGAGACGCGGCGTTTCCTCTTCCAGACGCCCAGCATCGAAGAATCGTAAGGGCACGCCGAAGGCTTCGGAAACCGCCGCCATCGCCGGTTCGTCCATCTTCAGGTCGAGAGAAACGGCGACAGCCAAGGACTCCGGCGCAAATCCGGATTCGGCCAGTGTCTCCCGCACCAAGCCGACCAACTCCTCCGGCGGGCAGTTTCGTTCGCAGCCTAAACCGAGCGCCAGCGTCGCTGGATGATAGACAAGAACGTCAGGGTCCTCGGGCGCGACTTCTTCCGCAACACGCAAGGTCAGCGCCGCGTCGTCGCCAAAGGGCAGTTTGGAGTCGTTCAGCCAGGGCGCGTACCCAGCAAGTCTGACGGCCTCCCCTTCCAACAGCCGCGCCATGACGGGCTTCGCTCGTTCGGGGGCGGCCAAGCGATATCCCGCCGGCGGATCATCCAGGGCTACGCCGAAACGCAAATCTCCCGACGTCGTCACAGCGGCGACGCCTCCCAGGACTTCGGCGATCTGTTGGGCAAGATCGTTCGCACCGTGATGCCCTCCCAGCAGCGGCACAACGACAGACCCATCCTCTGCTACCGCGATGACGGGCGGCTCCGTCGTCTTGTCACGCAGCAGCGGTGCCAGCAGGCGCACCAAAACGCCGGCGGCACAGACTCCGATGATGGGCCGACCCGCCAGAAACAGGCCCTGGAGTTGTGTTCCCGTTGATTCGAAAGTCGACTCGGCGTCCGGCACCCGCTTGGCAAGCCCGTGGATCTCGCATCCGGGAAGTGCCTTCGCCAGGCATTCCGCCATGGCGGCTCCCTGCCGAGTCAGGACAACCAGCGCCGGTTTCCTCACAGGGTCCATGCCGCCCCCCGCCTGTGCATGAGGATCATGGAGAAATAGGGTACCGCGTCCGACGTCACCTCGCTTAATGGCAGGATCTTCTGGTTGTCGAGAGTCGCGCGCTCCACGTAGCGCGACAACTCCAACAAACCGAGATCCTGCAAGACACTGCGCACTTTTCCGAAGTGGCGACCGACCTTAATAATCGCGGCGGCTTCCGCGCCCGCCAACCGGTCTCGCAGCGTTTCTTCACACAGAGGTGCCGGAACCACGGTCAGCACGTCGTTGCGCGCCGCCAAGGGAGATTCGAGGGCGGCGGCGCAGGCAGTCAGAGACGAAACGCCCGGCACGACCTCCACGCGATGAGATTCCGCAAGTCGCCCGAAGAGGTACATGAAGGAGCCGTAGAAAAAGGGATCTCCTTCGCAGAGCACAGCGACGTCCTGCCCTTGCCACAGATGACCCGTCAGGGTCTCCGCTGCTGCGTCATAGACCTCAACTGCGGGGAAGCGTTCCGTGCGCATCGGGATGCGAATGGCGAACTCCGTGACGCCATCCGGCAAATAGTCCGCAACGATGGCGCGTGCGAAGCTGTCTCCGACATCCGGCGCCGGATAGGCGACGACGGGACAGGACTGCAACAGCCGATGCGCCTTCAAGGTCAGCAGTTCTGGATCGCCCGGCCCGACCCCCAATCCGTAGAGCACGCCGCTCATGACTTTCTAACACTCCACTGCGTCACCGGCATCGCGGGCCGCCAGCCCATGTGCGGTCCCACCGGTTCGGCACGCGTGATCGCGATGCGGGTCATCTCGCCGCCGTAGGTCTCGCGCAAAGCGAAGAGCTTCGCCTCACTGCCGAGGGTTACGACATTGGCCACCAAGCGTCCGCCCGGCTTCAAGGCTTCCCAGCAGGCTTCAAAGACGCCGTTCCGCGTCAAGCCACCACCAATAAAGATGGCATCGGGAAGCTCGAGACCCGCCAGCGCGTCCGGCACCTCTCCTTCCACAATCTTCAAATGAGGCGTGCCGAGTTTTTCAACGTTGGCCCGAATCATCTCGACGCGCGCGGGCTTACGTTCGATGGCAATGGCCCGCGCCTGCGGTGCCATACGCATCCATTCGACAGCGACTGAACCGCAGCCCGCCCCGACGTCCCACAGCAATCCGTCGACCTGAAATCCGAGCGCCGCCAGGGTCGCGGCCCGCACCTCGCGTTTGGTCATCTGACCGTCATGCCGAAAAGCGGAATCCGGCAGACCGGGAGTGAGCGGCAACACTTCAGCGTCGGACTCCGCGACGCAGTCCACCGCAACCGTGTTGAAGGCCGAGATGTCATCGTGGTTCCAGGCCTTAGCCGGTGCATCCAAGCGCCGTTCCTGCGGTCCGCCCATATGCTCCAAGACGGTCATCCTACTGCGCCCATAGCCCCGCGCTCTTAGCGCTTCCGCGACCTGCGCGGGCGTCTGGGCACCGTCGCTCAGGATCAAAAGACGCGCGCCCGGCTGCAGATAGCGCGCCAGCAGCGACAATGGGCGACCGTGCAGAGTCAGGGTCTCGGCCTCCGCCAAAGACCAACCCAGGCGCGCGCACGCCAGGCTGAACGCGGAGATACTCGGCAGCACCGTCATTTCCTCCGGCCCGATCCTCTTCGCGAGCGTGACCCCGATGCCGTACCAAAGCGGGTCCCCCGTCGCCAGAACGCAAACCCGTGTTCCGCGGCGCCCAACAATTTCATCGACCAGGGCACTCAAGGGGCTCGGCCAGGTCAGGCGCTCCCGCCTGTCACCGCCCCCCCGCGGCACGAGGGCCAAATGCCGCTCACCCCCGACCAGAACCTCGGCCTCGTCGATAAGGACGCGAGCCTCGGCACTCAAACCATCCAGACCATCCTCACCGATACCGACGATGGAGAGCCAGGGCTTCATTGCCTGTCCCCCAAAGCCACGGCGTTCACCGCAGCCGAGGCCATGGCGCTGCCGCCCCGGCGTCCGAGAAGGGTTACGAAGGGCACCCCGTGCATGTCTTCTGCCAAGGCATCCTTGGATTCGGCCGCGCCGACGAATCCGACGGGGAAACCGAAGATCGCGGCTGGCGGCGGCACGCCCTCATCGAGAAGCTCCAGAAGCCGGAACAACGCCGTAGGCGCATTGCCGATAGCGACGATCGCGCCGGGTAGATCCTCGGCCCAAAGATCGACAGCTGCCGCGGAACGGGTCGTGCCTCGGTCCGCCGCGAGCCGGGGCACGGCTTCCTCATTCAGAGTACAGACGACACGGTTCCCCGCCGGCAAGCGGGAGGCCATGACGCCGGAGACAACCATCTGGCAATCCGCGAGTACCGGAGCGCCGGACTCCAATGCCCGCCGCGCCGCCGTACCGGCCTCGGAATGAAATCGCAGGTCCGCAACGATATCGGGCATGCCGCAGGCGTGGACCAGCCGCTGGGCAATCTCCACGATACCGGGCGGCAAAGCACCGACTCCCGCCTCCGCCCGCACGATGGCGAAGGACCGCCGGTAGATCTCTTCGGGGTCCTTCAGGTATTCCATGCCCAAGACTCCAGCCCTGGTACCGAGTTAACTGCCGTTCTGCAGACGTTTAAGACTCTCCGGTCCTAAAGGATGGTCGGCATGGGGGTAGGGATGATGATGACCGTGGTCGTGTCCATGATCGTGATCGTGGCTATGTCCATGCTCGTGATCATGACTATGGTGACTATGGTGGTGATGATGCCCAGCATCATCATCTGTTCCGATCCCCTCGACGTGATGGTGATGGCTCTCCTGCGCCAAACCGACCTCCGCCTCGAAGCCCAGGACCTGCTCCCGGTATTTGCACATCTGGCAGTTCATCAGGTTGCTGCCCTCGAGGATTTCCCGAACACGGTCGGCGAAGGTCTCGATCACAAGAGGGTGGTCGTTCAGGTAAGGCGCCTTGACGAACTGGATGTCCGGGTGCCGCGCGGCCACGATGTCGGTGTGGTCGTAAATACGCTGCACCAGAATTCCGGTGAAGAGGAAATAGGGAAAGACCACGATTCGGCGATACCCGAGGCGCGCTGCGTGCTCCAGGCCGGGTTCGACCAGCGGAAAGGTCACGCCGGAATAGCAGGTCTCGCCCCAGCCGAAGCCGATACCTTCCCACAGCATCCGCATGACTTTCGCGACATTGGAATTGGCGTCGGGATCGCTGGCGCCACGTCCGACGACCACGAGCATCGTCTCATGCAGGGGAATATCGCCTTCGGCCTGCTCCAGGGCCTCGCGCACCCGCTCCCCCGCCGCGCGGATCATCTTGGTGTCGATGGCCAGCTCGCGCCCGTACTCGATCCTGAAGTCCTCGTGCTGGGCCTGATAGGTGTTGAGTACCGAGGGAATATCGTTCTTCGCGTGCCCGGCGGCGAACAGCATGCCCGGCACGGCAAGCACCCGATTGACCCCTTGGGCGCGCAGCTTGTCCAGCCCGTCCCGGATCACCGGGCGGGCGAACTCGAGATAGCCGTAGTCGATTGGGAAATCGGGAAGGTGCGCCTTCAAACCTTCCGCAACCTGTGCGAATTCCCGGACAGCGCCGGCATCCCGGCTCCCATGTCCGCATACCATGACACCCATCTTCTCCGACATGGGAGCAACTCCTTTGAGGTTGGCGGCAACTGCGCCGAAGTGTTCAGCCGCGGGAATCTCTTCCGAAAAAGCGCTTGGCCAGCATCACGGCACCAATCATAGCGGCCAAACCGACGACGACACCCAAGACCTCGAACCAATGGAAATGGACCAGCGGCCCATCGTGTCCGGGATGCGCGAAAGCGCTTTTCATTCCGGCCGGCAGAACCGCCAGGGCGGTTGCGAAAGCCCGGCCGCATCGCAAAATGTTTTTCATGAATTTCTCCCCCGTCACAGTGCAAACGCAATTGCGGTCCACAGAGGGACCACAGCTCAACAGACGGTTGCTTTCCGGAAAGCGGCGTGAATCCAACGGCTGTTCACGCCAATAGGGGAGCGTGGGACAGCCCCGGGATTGATCCCCTAATTGGGTCGACCGCACCGGGATAGCTCTCAGCCCCTCTTTTGCTTGCGCCCGGGGCTCCGTCCTGGCTCGAAGCTATGGCTCAAAGGAGGAGCGGTCAAGGACAGGGCCGACGCAAAGTGGATTTTTTGCGCCGCCCCCATTCAGCGCATAGCCAACCGATGCCAAAGCTGTTGCATGGTCCCGAAACAGGCGTCATGGATCACCCATGCTGCTGTTCCCTCAAAGCCCAGAGATCGTGCTACTCACGCTCCTGACCGCCTTGGTCCTGGACGCGGTTTTTGGCGAGCCGGACTGGCTGTGGCGCCACCTGACCCACCCCGTGGTTCTCGCAGGAAAATTTATCGAGCGTTGCGACCGCGCCCTCAATCGAGAGTCGGAAAGCGCGGAACGGCGCCGCATTCTTGGGGCTGTCTTCGCCCTTGCACTGGTTTTCGGCGTTGGCCTGCTCGCTTGGATGTTGGCGCAGCTTCTGATCGCTCTGCCCCTGGGCTGGATCCTGGAAGCCACGCTCGTCGCCATCCTGCTGGCGCAGCGCAGCCTCTACGATCATGTCTCAGTCGTCGGGAGAGCCTTCGCAACCGGCGGGCTGACAGCCGCGCGGGAGGCCGTTTCGCAAATCGTTGGACGGGACCCCGAGTCTTTGGACAGTGCCGGCGTCTCCCGTGCTGCGCTGGAATCCCTTGCGGAAAACCAGTCCGACGGTGTGACCGCACCCGCCTTCTGGTATCTGCTGTTTGGATTGCCTGGGATCGTCGCCTATAAGGCGCTTAACACGGCGGATTCCATAATCGGTCATCGCACGCCGCGGCACAGCGACTTCGGCTGGGCCAGTGCGCGGCTTGACGATCTGCTGAACCTGGTCCCGGCACGCATGACGACGATCCTGATCACCGCAGCCTGCCTGTTCCTCCCACCCCCTCGCCCCGACAGCGGAGTCATGAGCGCTTGCCGCGCCGCCCTGAAGGATGCCCCGCTGCACCGCTCCCCCAACGCCGGCTGGTGCGAAGCCGCCCTGGCCGGGGCCCTGGGCGTGGCGCTCGCCGGACCGCGCCGCTACGGGGACGAGATTGTCGACGATGCCTGGATGAACCGGGACGGTACGCCGGACGCGGGGCCGGAAGATATCGAGAGAGGCCTGCGCCTCTACGTCGTCTCGTCGGGCCTGCTTTGGACCCTCGTCGCCATCGGCCTGCTTATCGCGCTCTGGCGATCCTAAGCAGCGCGTCGATGTCGAGGTGCGTTTCCAGGTGCGCCGCCAACTCTTCCAAGGCGGAGTCGACCTCGGCCTCATAGACAAGCCCAGTCTCCGCATCGCTGCCAAGCGACTGGAGGTACCTACGGCGAAAGCTATCGTGCGCGAAGAGTCCATGCAGGTAGCAGCCCGCCACTTGGCCGTTCTTTGACACCGCGCCGTCCGGGCGGCCATCAATCTCCAGAAAGGGGCGTACAAGATCCGGGCCCTCGCTCACACCGAGGTGCATCTCGTAGCCCTGTACAGATGCGCCGCTCTCAAGGTGCTTGCCCTGCACCTCGAAAAGACGCTTGTCTCCCGTCATCTCTGTCTCGATATCCAGGAGTCCCAAACCCTCGACGGACCCTTTTGGACCGTCCAGTCCTTCCAGATCGTGCAAGTACCGTCCAAGCATCTGGTATCCCGCACAAACGCCGAGGACCCGTCCATCACGGCGCAGGTGTGCTCTGAGGTCGATATCCCACCCCTGCTCCTTCAGGAAAGCCAGGTCCCCCAGCGTCGACTTGGACCCGGGAAGAACGATCAGATTCGCATCGCCGGGAAGCGGCGTGCCCGGCGGCACCATTTCCAAGGTAACGTCGGGTTCCAAACGCAGAGGATCGAAGTCGTCAAAGTTCGCGATTCGCGACAACATCGGCACGGCGATTTTGATTCGGCCCGATCCGCCATCGCCTTCCTGCTCCAATATGACCGCATCTTCGGCGGGCAGACGCGCGGCCGACGGCAAGTGCGGAACGACGCCGAGGCAGGGCCAAGCCGTGCGTTTCGCAATGATCTCAACGCCTTCGTCGAAGAGCTTAAGGTCTCCGCGAAACTTATTGATTACAAATCCCTTTATGCGATCGCATTCGACCGCGGAAATGACTTCCCTAGTCCCGACGAGGCTCGCGATGACGCCGCCACGGTTGATGTCGCCGATCAGGACGACCGGTACTTCCGCTGCCTCGGCGAAGCCCATGTTGGCAATATCGCCGCGCCGCAAATTGACTTCGGCGGGGCTTCCGGCGCCCTCCACCAGGAGCAGATCCGCCTCTCTGCCGAGGTCGTTGAAGCTTGCTAAGACCGTCTCCAAGAGTTGAGGTTTATGCTCTTGATAGTCTTTGGCTTTTAGGGTCAGGGCGCGGCGCCCCCGGACGATAACCTGGGCACCGGTATCGGTCTCCGGCTTCAGCAGGACCGGATTCAGGTCCGCGGAGGGTGGAATGCGCGCGGCTCTGGCTTGCAGGGCCTGGGCCCTGCCGATCTCACCGCCGTCGGGAGTCACCGCGGCGTTGTTCGACATGTTCTGGGGCTTGAAGGGCCGCACTGCCAGGCCCCGATTGGCGAACAGACGGCAGAGTCCGGCAACGATCAGCGATTTGCCGACGTCCGACCCTGTGCCCTGCAGCATCAGCGCCGGAACTTGTTTGGCCGTCCCCGTCAGAACTCGATACCCGCTTGCGCCTTCACACCGGCACGGAAAGGATGCTTTATCATCGTCATTTCGGTCACGAGGTCCGCCGCTTCCAGCAGCTCTTCCTTCGCGTTGCGCCCGGTGACGATCACATGGACGTCCTCCGGCTTGTTCTGCAGGAAGCTGACCACCTCATCCAAAGGCAGATAATCGTAGCGCAGCACAATGTTCAACTCGTCCAGCAACACCAGCTTTTGCGCGCCGCCGGAGATCAATTTCTTCGCCTGCTCCCAGGCCGCCCGCGCCGCCGCGATGTCCCGCTGACGGTCCTGCGTTTCCCAGGTGAACCCCTCCCCCATTGTGCGGATGGTCACCTGATCCGCAAAGGCCTCCAGCACCTTGCGCTCGCCGGTCTCCCACTTGCCTTTCACGAATTGAACGATCCCGACCTTTTGACCATGCCCAATGGCGCGCATCACCATTCCGAAGGCGGCGGTGGATTTGCCTTTGCCTTTGCCGGTGTGGACGATCAGCAGACCCTTTTCGATCGTCTTCGTGGCAATGATCTTGTCGCGCGCTGCCTTCTTCTTTGCCATCTTCTCGGCGTGCCGGGCATTGATTTCCTCTTCGGTCATTCCCTCGGTCTTCATGCAGCGCCCCTCCCTCTGATATCCTGCAATAGATCATAGGCCGCATTGCGCCTGGGTTTCCAGAGGCCCCGTTCCTGCGCTTCCAACAGTCGCTCGGCCATTTCTCGCTGCGCCGCTGGATTGTTCTCCGCCAGAAAGTCCTGCACGGTCTCGTCGCCGAGATAAGCGTCGTAGACCGCGTCGAAATGGTGGTCCGCCACGGCGCCAGTCGTCGCGGCGAAGGCGAAGAGATAGTCGACGGTCGCCGCCAACTCGAAGGCACCTTTGTAACCGTGGCGCATCACCCCGGCGATCCATTTCGGATTCACGACGCGGGCCCGCACCACCCGCGCGATCTCTTCGTCCAAGGTTCGGATCATCGGCCGCTCCGGTAGGGAATGGTCGTTGTGGTAGACCGTCGGCCGCGCGCCGGCAAACTCCTGCACTGCCGCCGTCAGGCCGCCTTCGAACTGATAGTAGTCATCGGAATCCAACAGATCGTGTTCACGGTTGTCCTGATTATGGACGACGGCCTGCACGGCGGAGAGCCGCCGCTGGAATGAGGCGTGTGCGGCTTCCCCGTCCCGGCCGCCGCCATAGGCATAGCCGCCCCAGGCCAGGTAGGCTTGCGCCAGATCGCCTGCGCTCTCCCAACCGCGTTCGTCGATCAAGGCCTGTAAACCGGCACCGTAAGCACCGGGCATCGAGCCGAAGACCCGCGACGACGCGACCCGCTTGGCCGCCGTGTCCGTTACGCCCCTGTCTTTCTGGCTCTGCAGATCCGCCCGATACGTGGCCGCCAGTGGATTCATGTCGTCGGGTTCATCCAATTCGCAAACCGCTCGGACGGCGGAATCGAACAGATCGATCTGCAGGGGAAAGGCATCCCGGAAGAAACCGGAGATCCGCAGGGTCACGTCGACCCGGGGCCGGTCCAGCACGGACAGCGGCAGAATTTCGAACCCCGTCACGCGGCGCGAGGCGACTTCCCAGGTCGGACGCACGCCGAGCAGCGCCAGGGCCTGAGCGATATCATCACCACCCGTTCGCATATTCGAGGTGCCCCAGGCCGAGAGCGCCATGTTCCTTGGCCAAGCGCCCTCTTCCTGACGATAGCGCTCGATCATAATCGAGGCGGATTTCCACCCGAGAGTCCAGGCCGCCGCGGTCGGCACGGTGCGGCTATCGACCGAGTAGAAGTTGCGGCCGGTCGGCAAAACATCGGGCCGGCCACGCGTCGGCGCCCCAGAAGGGCCCGGTGCGACGAAGCGCCCGTCGAGAGCTGTCAGAGTTCCATTGATCTCCTCGGCTCCGCATAGGGAGACGGCGGGCCGCAGCTGCTTCACGATTTGCACCAGGACTGCCCGGGTACGCTGCCAGTCCTTCGCCGGTTCGGTGTGGCCCGCGACCAGACGCTCGGCCAGATCTTCCAGGCGCTCCACCGTATCGCCTTGCGTACGCCAATTGCCACCAGCATCAAGCGCCTCGGGCCGTTCGCCAGTCCAAGGATCGCCCAAACGGCAGTCCAAAGGGTCGAAATCCGTGAGCCCCAGGTCCGCCGCAAGCGCTCGCAGCAGCGAGGCATCTCCGTCCTTGCCTTCGCCGCGCGGCACCCGCGTCAGGGCGACAAGCAGACGATCAAGCAGTCCGCCCTCCGGAGCCTGCCCGAAGATGTGCAGCCCGTCGCGGATCTGCATCTCCTTTAACTCGCAGAGATAGTTGTCGAGCTTTGCAAGCGCGCTGTCCGCATCCTCATCAGCGGAAACGCCGCAGTCCTTGTCCAGCCCCATGCGGCCGGAGAGATCGAGAATTTCGTCGCGCAACACGGTGAGACGCCGCGGGTCCACTCCGGAGGCGTCGTAGTATTCGTCAACCAGACGCTCCAGATCGGCCAATGGCCCATAGGTTTCCGCCCGCGTCAGTGGCGGCGTCAGATGGTCGATGATCACGGCTTGTGCACGGCGTTTGGCCTGAGTCCCTTCGCCCGGATCGTTGACGATGAAAGGATAGATGTGCGGCAAGGGTCCGAACACGGCTTCCGGGAAGCAGGCAGCGCTCAAGACCAGAGATTTCCCGGGCAACCATTCCAGATTTCCGTGCTTGCCCATGTGCACCACGGCCAGGCACTCCCGCCGCAAATAGGCATAGAAGGCCAGATAGCCATGCGGCGGCACGAGATCCGGGTCGTGATAGGTCGCCGAGGGGTCGATGTTGTACCCTCGCGCCGGCTGCAAACCGATCAGCACCTTGCCGCAGCGGAACGCGGAAATGGCGAAACCGATCTCGTCGAGAAAGAAAGGGTCCTCTTGAGGGGCGCCCCAGCGCTCCGAAACGGCGTCCCGCACTGCGGCCGGCAGACTTTCAAAGAAGGTTTCGTAGTTCGCCAAAGAGAGACTGAGTTCGACACGCCGCCCGTCCGTTGCGGCGTTCGTGGGGCCTTCCTGCAAGCGCTCGACCAGCGCGTTACCGCTCTCGGGAATCTCCGAAAGGTCATAACCGGCATCCGACAGAGCACGTAACACCTCGACAGTTCCGGCGGGCGTATCCAATCCAACGCCATTGCCCATGCGTCCGTCCCGATTGGGATAGTTGGCCAACACAAGCGCCACGCGGCGCTCTAATGGCGGAGTCCGCCGCAGCCTCAGCCAGTTGGACGCAAGATCGGCAACGAAAGCGATACGGTCGGGTTTCGCCTGATAACTGACCACGGAGCATTGCGTTGCTTCGTCGTAGCGCGCCTCCCCTTTGAAGGAAACCGCACGGCTCAAGATCCGTCCGTCGACTTCCGGCAGGGCGACGTTCATGGCGATGTCGCGCGCGGAGAGTCCATTGAACCCGGAAGCCCAGGCGTCCTCCGTCCCGCCGGAGAACACGATTTGCAGGACCGGACAGTCCGCCTCGTCGAAGGGCGTCTCACTCCGTGCCTGACCTGGAGCCGAAATGGCGAAGCCGGTTCCGTTCAGCACGATACCCGTCTCGGACCGACGCAGGACATCCGTGACGAAAGAGGCGCAGGCCGGATCTTTCAGGCTGGAGACGAAGATCGGCAGGGGATTCACACCACGTTCCTGCAGGGCCTGCAGCAGGCCATCGACCGGCGCCAGATTCCCCGCCTGCAGGTGTGCCCGATAGAACACGATAGCCGCGGTATCGGCGTCGGGGCGCCAGTCCGCCTCGAGATCTTCGAAGGCCGCGATGTCGCGCTCCGGCCAATAGAGGCCATATCTTAATAGAGGCCGTGGCTCTTCCCACACTGTCTCTTCGCCAATCAGGCCCGCCGCATAAGCCAGCAAGTGCCGCGCGTTGTCCGGACCGCCCTGCACACAGTACTGCCAAAGCCGGTGGCAGATCTCTGGCGGCGCGGTCGAACGCACGTTGAGCTCCGGGTCTGGCTGGTCGTCGCCGGGGAGAAGGGCGAGAAGCGCGCCCGAACGCCGGCAGGCTTCCTGAAGCTGCTCGACGCCATAGGACCAATAGCCGACACCACCCAACAGACGCACCACGACGAGGCGGGCCCGGCTGATCACCTCCTCGACGTAGATATCAACCGAAAGGTTGTGCGCCAACTGCATGACGTTCGCCAGGCGCACCTCGGCCTTGATATCAGGCAGCGCCGCGCGCGCCGCAGCCAGATTGGCGATTTCCGTATCCGCCGCCGACAGCACAACGATATCGCCGGGCAATTGGCCGAGGTCCACAGCCTCCGACCCGTCGGCGATACCGCCAGCCTGTGCCTGCAGCAGATGCATATCGCGTCAGTCCCGGAACGCCCGGAGGATTGCGGCCTGATCCATTCCCGTCTCGCCGATCACCACGAGCCGGCTGTCGCGCGACTCCGTCTCGTCCCAGGCGCGGTCATAGTAGTGCTGGACGCGCGGCCCGACCGCCTGAACCACAAGGCGCATGTCCTTCCCTTCGACCGCCGCGAAGCCCTTCACACGTAGGATGTCGTGATCGGCGATTACGGGCTGAAGGCGTTCCACCACCGCTTCCGGTGTAGCGAAGGCCCCCATCTGCACCGCAAAGGAGGCGAAGTCGTCGTGATCGTGATCCTCGCCGTTGTCGTGATGGGAGGGACGGCTGTCCAGGTCGTCCTCGGCCGCGGCCTCAATGCCCAACAGGACAGAGGCGTCGATCCGGCCGTGGGAAGCGGCAACGACTTTGGCCAAGGGCCGCATATCCGCCTGCACGTTTCGCTTTACTTCCGAGAGCCCGGTCTCGTCCAACAGATCCGTCTTGTTCAGGATCACGAGATCGGCGCACCCGAGCTGCTCCTCGAAGAGTTCTTCCAACGGACTCTCGTGATCTAGGGCCTCGTCGGATTCCCGCTGCGCCTGAACCGCACTGGGATCGGTGGCGAAGCGCCCATCCACGACCGCCGGGCCATCGACCACGGTGATGACGCCGTCCACCGTCACGCGGGTCCGGACTTCCGGCCAGTCGAAGGCACGCACCAGCGGCTTGGGCAGCGCCAGGCCCGAAGTCTCGATGATGATGTGATCCGGCGGATCCTCCCTGTCGATAAGGCTTTGGATCGTCGGTAGGAAATCGTCGGCGACTGTGCAGCAGATGCAGCCGTTGGCCAGTTCCAGCACATCCTCCTCGTCGCAGCCCTCGATCCCGCAGCCCTTGACGATTTCCCCGTCGACGCCGAGATCGCCGAACTCGTTGATGATGAAGGCGAGTCGGCGCCCCTGGGCGGTTTCCAGCAAATGGCGGATCGTCGTGGTCTTGCCGGAGCCAAGGAACCCCGTGATCACGGTTGCCGGTATTTTTGCGCTTGTCGTCATTGCTGCCTTTCCGGGCTGTTTTTCTAACGCGTGGGTTTCAGATGATGGGGCAACCCGGCGACCATGAAGACCACCGAATCGCAGACGTCCGCCAAGGCCTGGTGCAGCAATCCCGCATGATCGCGGAAGGCACGGGACAGGCTGTCCCCCGGTACGATCCCCAGGCCGACCTCGTTGGAGACGAAGACCACCGGGCCGGAAAGCCCGGGAAGAACCTGCACCAATTCCTCGCAAGCACGCTCCGGGTCCTTTTCGGCGAACATCAGATTGGAAAGCCAGAGCGTCAGGCAATCCACCATCACCGCTTGCCCCCCGCTAGCGTGGGTCTGCAATGCACCCGCCAATTCCAGCGGCACCTCGACGGTCTCCCACCTCTCACCGCGCCTTACGCGGTGCCGGGCGATGCGATCCTCCATTTCCACGTCACCGGCGGTCGCCGTCGCCAAGTAGATGCAGCTGCCGTCCTGGGACTCCACCAGCCCTTCGGCATAACGGCTCTTGCCCGAGCGGGCGCCCCCGAGCACCAGGGTCAAAGGCGGCAAGACGTCCCAAGCCGCGGACATCAGTGAACACTCCCTACGGGAGGCACGCAGCATGACTGCAGAGGAATCCTAGAACTGGCCGTCATCGGTGCACCCCGCCCGACGCATGAAACACAACTACGCCTGGGCAGGTCTCCTGACTCGCGGGTCGCCGCCATTCGACGCGCCTTCCCGGCAGCCCGCGTGTCGGGGGCTCTGCCAGTGGCCTGTCGCGACGATGGCTGTCCGCTTACAGTTGCGGGGGCAGTCCCGGCCTTGATACCCAGGGCTTAAACCCGAGGCACCGCACCGTGTTCCCTCTTACCCTTCGGGTCCGCCTTCCTCAGAAGACGACGTCCCGAAGACCCATTCGTAGCAGCCAAATTTTATGAAGTGCGGGACAGAGGCTGTCAATCGCCCTGCGGCGGCTCACGGCAAACCGGGTCCGGTTGCGCCCCTTAGTTGTCCAAAGCCGCCATGACATGCTCGCCGCGGGCTTTGCGGGCCGCCCGCTCTGCCAGCAAGTTCTCGAGCCAATCCGGGTCCATTTCCGGCACGGAAGACAGCAGCAGGTCGGTGTATTCGTGATGCGGCGGGGTCAGGACCTGCTCCTTCGGACCCTGCTGCACGATCTCTCCCAGCAGCATCACCACGATATCGTCGGCGATCGCCTTCACCGTCGCGAGGTCGTGGGTGATAAACATGTAGGAGATATTCAGATCGTCCTGCAGCCGCTGTAGCAGCTTGAGAATTTCCTCGGCGACAAGCTGATCCAGAGCAGAGGTCACTTCGTCGCAGATGATCAGTTCGGGTTCCGCTGCCAGGGCCCGTGCGATGCAGATCCGCTGCTTCTGCCCACCGGAAAGCTCACCCGGCGTTCGATCAATGTAGAGATCCGGCTCCATTTCAATCATCTCGAGAAGCTCGCGGACCCGAGCTTCCTTCTCCTTGCCCTTGAGGCCGAGGTAGAACTCCAGGGGCCGACCGATGATGTCGCGGATGCGCTGCTTCGGATTGATTGCCGTGTCGGGCATCTGATAGATCATTTGCAGGCGCCGCAGCTGATCCTTGTCGCGCTGCTTCAAGGCGCGCGGCAATTCCTCGCCATGGTATAGAACGCGGCCCTCCAGGGGTGGCAGCAGTCCGGTGATCGCCCTGGCCAGGGTGCTCTTACCGCTGCCGGATTCGCCGACCACGGCCACGGTCCGGCCCTTGTGGATTTCCATGCTGACGTTCTTCAGGACCTTGATCGTCCCGCCGTAGCTCGCCGTCACGTTCTCGACCTTGAGAACCGGATCGGAGGTGTCGGCGATTTCGCTCTCCTTGCGGAAGGTCCGCACCGCCAGAAGCTGGCGCGTATACTCCTGCTGCGGATTAGCGATCATCTCACGGGCGCCGCCCTCTTCGATCAAATCCCCAAGTTTCAGCACCATGATCTTATCTGCCATCTGCGCCACGACCGCGAGGTCATGGGTGATGTAGATGGCCGCCGTGTTGTACTGGTGCACCACATCCTTGATCGCCGCCAGCACCTCGATCTGCGTGGTGACATCCAAAGCCGTCGTCGGCTCGTCGAAGATAATGAGGTCGGGCTGGCAGGACATGGCCATCGCCGTCATGGCACGCTGCAACTGACCGCCCGAAACTTGATGCGGATAGCGGAAGCCAATGTTGTCCGGGTCCGGCAGGCGCAGGCGCCGGTAAAGTTCCATTGCCTCCTTTTGGGCCTCGGCCTTCCCCTTCACGCCGTGCTCCACCGGCATCTCGGTGTACTGGTCGATCAGGCGGTGGGCCGGATTGAAGGAGGCCGCGGCGCTCTGCGCCACATAAGCGATTCGCGAGCCGCGCAGCTTCCGCAGTTCCTCATCCGACGCGGAACGCAGGTCCATGCCATCGAAGGTGATGGTCCCTTCCGTAATCCGGCAGCCGGGCTTCGCATAGCCCATGCTGGCAATGCCGATGGTCGATTTGCCGGCACCGGATTCGCCGATCAGCCCCAGAACCTCGCCCCGCCTGAGAGTCACGTCGACACCGTGCACGATCTCGTGCCACTTCTCGTCGGACTGACCCTCGATGCGCAGGCCGCGCATTTCCAGCAATAACTCTCCGTTGGGCTTTCCGTTACTGGTCATCGCGAAGTCCGCTCGTCTTATGCAGGAACCAATCGACTACAAAGTTCACGCCTACTGTCAGCAACGCGATCGCGCCAGCCGGCAGCAAAGGTGTGATATCACCGTAGGTGATCAGAGTTGCGTTGTCGCGAACCATGCTGCCCCAGTCCGCCGTCGGCGGCTGAATACCGAGCCCAAGGAAACTGAGAGCGGCTATGAACAGGAACACGAAGCAGAAGCGCAACCCGAACTCCGCCACCAGGGGCGGCAGAATGTTCGGCAGGATCTCGCGGCGCATGATCCACCAGATCCCTTCCCCGCGCAGACGCGCCGCCTCAACGAAATCCAGAACCACGACGTTCATCGAAACCGCGCGTGTCAGCCGGAACACACGGGTCGAATCAAGGACCGCGATCACCAGGATCAACGTCGGGATGGAGGTGCCGACGATTGTCAGGATCAGAAGGCTGAAGATTAACGACGGGATCGCCATCAGCACGTCCACGACCCGGGCAATGACCTGATCGACCCAACCGCCGAGGATCGCCGCCAGCAGGCCGAAGATACCGCCGATCAGAAACGCCAGACAGGTCGTCGCGAAGGCAATGCCGATGGTGTTTCGGGCGCCGTACAGCAATCGAGTCAGCATATCCCTGCCGAGATTGTCGGTACCGAGCGGGAAGTCGCCCCCCCAAAGCTCAAACTCGGCCCCGACGATCTGCGTTTCCCCGTAGGGCGTGAGGACGGGGGCGAAGACCGCGATGAAAACGTAAAACAGGATAACCAGCAGGCCGAAACGCGCGCTCCAGGGTGCCGACTTTAGTAGCTTGACCATGCTCTTCCCCCTTACCGCGGATGCAACAGTCGGGGGTTGCTGACGATGGATAAGACGTCCGCCAGCAAATTAAGAAGAATATAGGTCGCTGCGAAAACCAGACAGCTTGCCTGCACCACGGGAATGTCCCGCTTGATCACCGAGTCGACGAAGAGCTGGCCCAAACCGGGGTAGACGAACACGACCTCGACAACCACAACACCAACCACCAGAAAGGCCAGATTGATGACGATCACGTTGATGATAGGCGACAATGCGTTCGGCAACGCGTGCTTCATGATAATGCGGGCACGCGGCAGTCCTTTGAGATTTGCCATCTCGATGTAGGGACTGGCCAGCAGGTTGATAATCGACGCCCGGGTCATCCGCATCATATGGGCGACGACCACAAGGGTCAGCGTCAGCGCCGGCAGGAAACAGCGGTACACTCGATCCCAAAACGCCAGATCGTCGCTCACGTTCGAGATACTGGGAAAGAATCCAGTGTTCACCGACAGGAAAAGAATGAGGATGTAGGCTACGAAGAATTCGGGGAAGGAAATGGAACTCAGCGTGAAGATGTTGATGGACCGGTCGAAGATGCTGTTACGATAAAGCGCAGCAAGAACGCCGAGGAACAGGGACAGAGGCACAGATATTGCCGCGGCCATCAAGGCGAGGAACAGCGTGTTGGCAAAACGGGTGCCCATCAGCTCTGAGATTTCCCGGTTGTTCGCCAGCGACCGTCCCAAGTCCCCTTGCATGATGCTGCCAAGCCATTCGAAGTAACGTACATGCGGCGGCAGATCGAGCCTCAACTCCTTACGGAAGGCCGCCACCGTCTCCGGCAAGGCTGATTGTCCGAGGATCGCTTCCGCAAGATCGCCTGGGAGCAGTTCAACGCCCAGGAAGATGATCATGGAGACGACAATGAGGGTCAGGAGGCCCAGCGCAAGGCGCTGGACGACCATCTTGAGGATCTGACTCATGTCCGGTGACCCGCGCGGCCGTTAGGCCTGCCACCAGCGCTCGATATAGCGGCCGCCGTCAAGTTCCCAGTTGGCCGCGACATCCGGGCCGTGCTGGATCTTGTCTGCCATAGCGTAGACGTAGTTGGCGAAGGCCCACACCACGACGCCACCGTCGTCGCGTACGATCTGCTGCATCTCGCGATAGATCTCGGCACGCTTGGAGTTGTCGAGTTCGCCCCTGCCTTCTTTCAGCAGCATGTTGAAGCGTTCATGGCTCCAGTAGGTGTCGTTCCAATTCGCGCCTTCCGCATAGGCTTGCGAGAACATCCAGTCCTGTGTCGGCCGCCCGCCCCAATAACAGGCACACCAGGGCTTCTTCATCCAGACGTTCGACCAGTAGCCGTCATTCGGTTCGCGCACAACGTTGATATCGATGCCCGCCGCCGCCGCGTGCTCCTTCATCAGCACGGCGGCGTCCACGGCCCCGGCAAAAGCCGCATCTGCTGCGGAGAGATCTACTTTCAGAGTCTCCAGGCCCGCCTTCTTCAGGTGGAACTTCGCCTTTTCCGGATCGTAGACGCGCTGCTCCAATTCGGCGTGGAAAGGTACCGACGGCGCAATCGGATGATCATTGCCGAGCGTCCCGTGCCCCTTGAGGATCTTGTCCAACAGAGCTTCACGATCGACAGCGTACTTCAACGCCAACCGCACATCGTTGTTGTCATAGGGCGCAAGCGTCGTGTTCATCGGTGCGGTGTAGTGTAGGAACCCGGTTTCTTCTTCGACCCGCACACCCGGCTTGCGCGCCAGAAGATGCACTGTCTTCAGGTCGCAGCGGCTGATGACGTCAACTTCGCCCGTCGCAACGGCGTTTTGGCGTGCATTGACGTCCGCGATGACCAGCAGTTCCGCTTCGTCGAAGTGCCCGCGGTCACTCTTCCAGGAATTCGGATTGCGCTTCACGGTCGAACGCACACCGGGTTCGTGGCTGTCCAGGATGTATGCGCCAGTACCGACATAGCTCTGCCAGTCCGCCTTGCCGTCAACAGTCGGCATCAAGAGCAGGTGGTAGTCCGCCATCAGATAGGGGAAATCCGCGTTGCCGCTCTTGAGATTGAAGACCACGGTATCGTCACCGTCGGCCTTGATGTCTTCGATCGGATCGACGTTTGACTTGGCCGCCGACTTAGAATCTTCGCCTCTGTGATGGTTAAGGGAGGTGATCACGTCCTCGGCGGTCAGGGTCTTACCATTCGAGAACTCTATCCCCTTGCGGATCTTGAAGGTCCACTGAGCGGCGTCGGCCGACGCTTCCCAGGACTCCGCGGCATCCCCAACCAATTCGCCCTGAGGGTTGATTTCCGTCAGGGTGTTATGCGTCGCGAACCCCAGAGAGATCATGTACATGTCTGTGTAGGTCTGAGGATCGAGCGAATCCGTGGTACCGCCCTCGGCCAGCCCCACCCGCAGCAATCCGCCTTTCTTCGGCGCAGCCTGCAACGCACTCGACGCTATGCTGGTGGCCAGGGCGGTCGTCACGCCCAATGCGGCTGCCTGCCCCAGGAAGGCCCGTCTTGAGATCTTACCTTCGGACAGCAGTGACGTCAGATATTCGATTTGCCGCATTTTGGCCTCCCTGTGACCTATTATTTTGGCGCAATAAAAATCCGTTACGCCTTGTTTTACCTGTTCAATTAGGGATCGCTTTGACGCATCCCATTGTCGAGTTTTTGCCGCGGAAAGGGCATCCGCGTTTAGAATAGGGGATTATTAAGCCGGGGGTCGGGAAATGCAAATTGCACTGAGACGCCACGCACTATCGAATCTGCGGCAACGGCAGGGTCAAGATCCCGTGGCGCACCCTTCCTTGAAGCGGTTCTGGATCAGCGCGACGACCGGAATTCGCGATCCCATCCCGAGCACGGGGGGCCACTCCACCCCTAGAGATTTCCGTCCAGTTCATTGCAGACCAGGTATTGGATGAAGATGGTGCCGCGATCCTGCTCTGGCGCAGGATCGCGGGTTTCATAGATTTACGGCGACTTCCTCAAATGGCCTCGTCGCAGGACTTGGTCGCGGCAAGCGTTGCGGTTACGCCGGTCGATACCTCATCGTTCCTGTCTTCAAATCACTAAACCAGATCCCGCTCGATGACTTCGTCGAAATCCCGCTCAAAAACCAGCTCGTCTGCTTCATATGCTTCAATGCGACCGGTCAGATAGAAATTGTCCCGGTCAACCTTCATGGCGCTGTAGGTCTCGGTCCGGACATTCCAGCCGCCCCGGCTCAAGGTCTCAGTCCAATGCGCCTCGGCGGACGCGGAGAGAGGATCTTCGGGGAGAATGCGATAGGTTTCGCGCGCCACCGTCCCCGTGATCAGGCCGTGCTCCAGGTTCTCGTACTCCCCAAAATCGTCGAGGAGCCGCAGTGTGACAGCGCCGCTGCCGGCATCTAGCTCCGTTACGCGGCTGTTCGACGGACCCCGCAGCTCCCGCCGCTCCAGAGCAGGCGCACCCTCGGGGTCTTCGAAGCTTGGCGGCGTTTCGTCGCGGGGAGGACGGACCGGCAGCTCGAAATGGCTCCCCGCGCCATGCACGGTCAAGCGTGTCGGTTCCGGCGATGGCCAGATCATCGGCCAGTAGGCATTCGATATCGCCAGACGTAGGCGATGCCCGGCGGGGAAACCATAGGCAATATCGTCGAGCTGCAGCCGGATCCGGTAACGATGGCCAGGCTCCAAAGCACTGGGGGCCTCGTGACTTTCCCGATGGCAGAGGTTCAGGACGCCATAGCTGACCCGCGTCGAAGCCCCGTCCGGTGAGACGTCGCAGAGCCGCACGGCTAGGTTGGCCTGAGGCCGATCGGACGACAGTTCCAGCGTAACGGCGGGCGCCCCGAAAATCTCCAAGGCCTCTTCCAGAGGCGCCGAGTCAAAGGTTAGGGATCCGGCATCGTCGGTCCGCTGATCTCCCGGCGCTTCGGGACCCAGCCAGATGGCGCAGAACTCGCCGCAAGCCGCGCCGGTCGTCTCGGGAGAGGCGACGAGATAGTCCTGACCGTCCCCGGATGCTTCGCCCAATCCGTTCGGTGTAAGGCTGAACCGCCGCGGCGCAATGTTCGTCGATGGCCAGGAGTCCTCCGCGATCCAGCGGCCCGGGCGTTCCGCGTAGGACGTACGCGGCGGCACACTGTCCATCAAATAGGCACGATACAGCGGCTCCGACATGATCCCGCTGCTCTCGCCCTTCAACCAGTGGTCCCACCATCGCAGACTCTCCTGCAGGAACCCGATAGCCGGCTGCGGAACCGCGAAATGAGGATACTTGTGAACCCAGGGTCCGGTCAGGCCGCGCCGAGGCGACTGCAACCCGGCGAGAAGCCGCGGTACGGCGTTCGAATAGGCATCGCCCCAGCCACCCACCGCAAACACCGCCGCCTCGATAGAGGAGAAATTCTCACAGACCGAGCCGTGTTTCCAATAGCTGTCGCGATGCTGGTGACGCAGCCATGTCGCAGCGAGCAGGGGCTCATGCTCCAGCCGCGCGAGCCACATGTCGCGCCAGCTCTCTCCGACCAACGCCGGATCCGGCGGTCGCGAGGAATAGGCCAGCATGGTCCCGGACCAGCCGAGATTCTCATTGAGCAGACAACCGCCTTTATAGTGTATGTCATCGCTGTAGCGGTCGTCCGTCGAACAGAGGGTAATGATCGCCTTTAGGGCTGGGGGCCGGCGCGCCGCCACCTGCAGGCCGTTGAAACCACCCCATGAGATCCCGACCATCCCCACCTCGCCACTGCACCAAGGCTGCGCAGCGATCCAGGCGATCACTTCAAGAGCGTCGTCCTGCTCTTGCGGATGGTATTCGTCCTCCATCAGGCCGTCGGACTCGCCGTTGCCGCGCATGTCGACGCGCAGGCATGCGTATCCATGCCCAGCGAAATAGGGATGCGTCAGGGCATCACGCACCGCCGTTCCGTCACGTTTCCGATAGGGCAGATACTCCAGGATCGCGGGAACGGGGTCGCTTTCCGCGTCTGCGGGCAGCCACATGCGCGCTCCGAGCCGGCAGCCGTCTCTCAGTTCAATCCAGGTGTTCTCGACTACACGAATTTCGCGCGGGAAGCGCGAGACTGTCCGCATGGTTTTTCCGCTCCGTCAGCCAATCTCGGGTCGGATAACGGCCCAAGAACCTCAGAGCGGAACAGATAACCCCATCAGCCGAGATTGGGTCGAGTCTTTTCCACAGATGGCCGGGCGCGAAGAGACTCCCACCAGCGCGACAAGTTTGGCGCACCGCCCAAAACCTTCGCCGCTTCCGGCATCTGATTCAGGTAGTCGAAGATGGGGATGAGCTGCGCATCCGCCAGAGAAAAGGTTCCACCTGCTGCAAAGGAATTGCCGCCGATCAAACCGTCGAGAACCTGGCACGCTTTTTCGGCACCGGGCACTGCATCGGCAATCGCCGCCTCGTCGGGGGATTCGCCCTGCATCTGAGCCACGAAACGCGGTACGACTATACCCCCAATGATCGGCGCATAGGCCGCATGGTCGGTGACGGACATGATCTGAATCATGCGCGCCCGATCCTTCGGATCGCTTGGTTGCAGGGCGGGCCCTTCAAAAGCTTCATCGATGTAGCGCGTGATTGCACAGGTTTCGAAAAGCGTGAATCCATCGTGCTCGAACGCGGGGATTTTCCCAAAGGGCTGGCGGGAGAGATAGGAATCCTCCTTGTTCGCGCCCGTAAAAATATCGATCGTTTCCAAGTGGTAGGGAACGGATTTCTCCTCCAACGTCAGCAGGACGCTTCGTGTATAGGTGCTGTAGCCTGCGCCATAAACGATGGGATCGGTCATGTCGCGCCTCCTCCCGGTTTTGTGGATAGCATCGAGTTAACCGCAGAACAGCATCACGGCCGGGGCGTAATCGCAAATGACATCTGCTTGACCCAGGCTTCGCGGGAAGCCCTGACGACAGAGGGAGCAAGAAACCTAGGCCACGGAATGGCAGGCAATCAACTCTACTTTGCCCTTGCCCTTCAATTCCGTTTGGCCGACGGAACCGCCCTGGCAGCGGTCACGGATGGAGGGCCAGATCGCTTCACTAACAAGGAGCTGATCCGGCTGCGCTTCCTTGGCGATGCGGGCCGCCAGATTTACAGTGTCGCCCCAAAGGTCGAATGAACAATTCTGGCTCCCCATCATGCCGGCCACTACCGGCCCACCATGAATTCCAACCCTGACATGCCATCCCGGCGGCATCGCGTTGGCCGCCTTGATGATCTCGAGCCCGCAGGATACAGCCGCGAGCGCCGGATCCGCCAAGCTCCGCAGAAGCCCTCCAGTTGCCAGGAAGGCATCCCCGATCGTTTTTATTTTCTCCAAACCATGCTCGTCCGTCAGGCGCTCGAACGCCCCCGTCAGAGCCTCAAGATGCGTTACCACTTCTTCGGGTGCATGACTGTCGCAATAGGCCGTGAAATCCACGATGTCGCAAAACAGCACGGCAACGCCATCGAACCGCCTGGGCCTGACAAAACCTGTTTCTTTGTATTCCTTGATCGCGCCCGGCGGCCAAGTCGCCTGCAACAGCTGATCGACACGCGCCTTTTCGGCCTCGATCCTTCCGAGATACTCCGTTTCTTGGTCTCGGAATCGCTTACGACTCAGACTTGCGCCAATGCGCGCGCGCAGCAGGGCCGGATTGAATGGCTTGGGCAAATAGTCTTCGGCACCGTGTTCGATACAACGGACGACGCTTTCCACCTCGTCCACTGCCGAAATCATGATCACCGGCACGTTTCTCAACACCGCATCGGTCTTGATGCTGGCCAGGGTCTCATAACCGTCGAGCACGGGCATCATGACGTCCAACAGAACCAGATCGTAATTCTCGGCCCGAAGCTTCGCCAGCGCTTCCTCGCCGTCTTCCGCAAAGGACAGATCGCTATAGCCCTCACGCCGTAAACGGTGCCCCAGCGTATAGCGGTTCTCCTCCGTATCGTCGACGATGAGGATCTTGGCGTGGTCTGTCATCCCAACGAAGCCTAATTCCCAAGCAAGCGGTCAATTTTTTCAAGCAGCCGGGGGAAATCCACCGGCTTCGTATCGAAGTCGTCACACCCCGCGGCCAAGGCTTCATCCCGATCTTCGTCCCGTGCATGGGCGGAAAGCGCCAGAATAGGAATCTTCTTCGTCATCGGCGCAGCCTTCAGGCGCTGTGTTGCCTGCCAGCCATCCAAAACGGGGAGGCTCAGATCCATGACAATGATATCGGGCTGCTCACGGAGCGTCAGGTCAATCGCCTCTTGACCGTCATTCGCAACGATCACCTTGAAACCGCGCCGATCGAGCCGCCGGCGCAGCATGTACACATTGTCCTCATTGTCCTCGACGTAGAGGATCTTCGTCATGGTCTCTTGTCCTTGCGAAACACTTTGCTTCGGCCCAACTTCCGGCTCCCGGCTTCTATGCACCGGCAACGTAGCGGGCCACAAGTTCCTTTACTTCAAGCAGCAGTTGATCCCGGTTGTGCGCGGTCTTCTCTAGGATATGCTCGACGCCACCACTCAAGCGCCGCCGGTCACTTTTGTTCAAGTCGGCGCCCGTCACGACAATGACCGGCACCGAATCGCCAAGGCCGCGACGGCGCAGTTCAACCAGGAATTCGAACCCGTCCATTTCCGGCATCAGTAGATCCAAGAGCACCAGGTCCGGCGAAACCTCTTCGAATTTGTCCAAGGCATCCTGGCCATTGATGGCTTCAAAGACTTGCCACCCCTCTTCGGCCAAAGTGCGTCTCAACTGATCGCGGACATTTTCCTCATCTTCCACGACGAGGATGCGCCGGCCGCTCCGGCAGGCACCAAAGCGCTCGAGAAGGAGTTTCAATCGCATCCGGTCGATCGGCTTGGTCATGAACTCTGACGCCCCGAGGGCATAGCCCTTTTGCGACTCGTCCAAAATCGTCACCATGACGACTGGAATTGCGGAGAGATCGGGATCGGATTTCAGTTCCCGCAAAATACTCCAGCCATCCATGCCGGGCATAAGCACGTCGAGCGTAATCACTGATGGCCGAATCTTGCGGGCGATCGCGAGTCCTTCTTCGCCGCTTCTTGCCGCAACGACCTTAAACCCATTCTTGACCAGGTAGCGGTTCATCAGCTCCCGCGCGGTGGAATCGTCGTCGATCACAAGGACCGCCCCTTCCTGCTCCGGCGTCCCCAGATCTTCGGCACTTGCGGCCGTCGGTAGACGATCCGCCTCGCCGTTGCCCGACTCCCGCAGCGGCCGGGCATGCAGGGGAAGGTGAATCGTGAAGGTCGATCCCTTATTGAGCTGGCTCTGAACCGTGATGTCTCCCCCCATCATGCGGCAGAGCCGACGGCTGATTGCGAGGCCGAGCCCCGTGCCACCATACTTGCGCGTCGTCGAAGCGTCCGCTTGATTGAATTCCTCGAAAAGGCGGGGCAAATGGGTCTCGGAGATTCCTATCCCGCTATCCTCGACCTCGATGGCGAACCAGTCGCGCTGATCCCGAGTCACGCGCCGCACAGACAGCGAGACCGTACCGTACTCCGTAAACTTGCAGGCATTGCTCAGCAGATTGAGAAGTATCTGGCGCAGGCGCAGTTGGTCCGCCCAAATATCGCTGAGGCCTTTGCACCTCTCCAGATCGAGGACCAAGCGGTTGCCGTTTCTGTCGGCAAGCGGCTGCGACGTCCTCGCCACTTCCCGCACCAGGGACACAACGTCGAAGCGTTCAATGTTCAACTCGATCTTGCCGGCCTCGATCTTCGCCAGATCGAGAATCTCATTGATCAGATCGAGGAGATGCTTGCCGGCGCGTCCGATTCTGGCGAGGGGCTCGAGGAATTCACTCTGCCCCAAGTCTTCGGCATCTTCTTCCAGCATTTCCGTTAGACCGATCACCGCGTTCAATGGGGTCCGCAGTTCGTGGCTCATATTGGCCAGAAAGCGGTTTTTCGCCAGGGTCGCCTCTTCCGCTTGTTCCTTCGCAATACGCAGCTCTATCTCTGCTTCCTTGCGCGGGGTAACGTCGGCGATCGACCCCGCCATACGGAAGACGCGGGCAGAGTCATCGCGCAGGCCGAGGCCTCCGGCATGCACCCAGCGAATCTTTCCGTCTTCGCTGATCACCCGGTATTCCAAGTTGAAGAACTCGGACTGCCCTCTTAGATGGGCAACCAAAGCGCGGCGGTGCGCCGCCACATCCCCCGGATGCATAATTGAAAGGCATTCCTCGGGGTCGATAAAATCGCGTTCGGTGCTGAGCCCGGCAATCGATTTGAAACGCGCGGATATATAGAGCCTGTTGGTCTCCAGATCCCAATCCCAAAGGCCTTCGTTCGTCCCCTGCACCGCCAGGGCATAGCGCTCTTCGCTGTCGCGCAACGCCTTCTCGATTGCCTTGCGTTGGGTAATATCGCGCAAATAGGCCGTGAATACCGGCTGGTTCCTGACTCTGGCTGAAGAGATCGCAATTTCCACCGGAAACTCGGTTTCGTCGCTGCGCATCGCAACCAATTCGATCCGCTGATCGAGAACCGAGTGCTCACCAGTTTCAAGGTATTTCTTGAGTCCCGCCGCATGTTGTTCCCGCAGAGACGGCGGGATTATCATCTCAGACATATGCTGTCCGATTGCGTCGTTCTTGTTGTAGCCAAAAATCTGTTCGGCTGCCGGATTGAACTCGACGATCTTCCCAACGCGGTCGATGGCGACAATTCCATCCAGAGCAGACGACAGCATGGACGCTTTCAGCGCCTCACTTTCGCGCAAGTCCTCTTCGACGCGTTTGCGCTCGGTAATGTCGGCTTGCACGCTCACAATACCGCCGGTCGCGGTCCGCCGGTCTCGAATCTGCAGCCAGCGCCCGCTTGTCAAGGGGACCTCGAGCGAGCCTTCCAGGTTCTTCCGATAGGCAAGGCGCTGGTGCCAATAGTCTTCCGCCCCACCCTCACCGAAGACGATCAAACCGCGTCCCAGGTCGATCTCGCCCAGCTCGTCCGCGGAAGTGCCGGGCTTCACGTCCTCGTCGCTGTAGCCATAGAATTCCTTGAAGCGGCTGTTACAGAACGCGAGGCGGTCGTCCGGACCATAGACCACGATCGCCTCCGACATGTTCTCGATGGCGTCGCTCAGACGGCCCTCGGCCTCCTCCGCCGCATCCATCGCGCGGCGGATTTCCTCTTCGCGGCGCACCAGTGGCGTAATATCGAAGTACGTCAGCATCCGGCCCAGGTTGGGCAACGGTATGCAGCGGTACTGGAAGACACGCCCGTTTTTGAGGCGCAATTCGGACGTCTCGACTTCGCCGCGTTGAATCGCCGCAATCCGAGCGTCCACATAGTCATCCCACTCTGCATCAGCAATTTCGTACTGACCAAGCGTCCGGGTAAAGTCAAAGTCGTCACGCAGCGTCGGCTGGTTGTCGTGGAAATCCGGTGGGAACCCCCACATCGTGCGATAGGCGCGGTTGCACAGTCTGACGCGCAATTGGGAGTCCATAAAAAGAATGCCATAGTCGACGTTCTCCAATAGAGCATCCAGCTCGTTCAGGACTTCGTCCTTCTCCCCAATAGCTGCTGCCAGCTCGCTTTCACGTTGCTTGAGATCTGTTATGTCGTTGAAGATCGCGACCGTACCGCCATCGCGGGTCTTGCGTTCATTGACCTGAATCCAGCCACCGTCGCCGTGTTCCTGAACAAAGGGGCCGGAGGGGTTGCGGTGCTGGGCCATGCGCTTTTCACGCCAAGACTCCTCATCATCTATCGCGTCCTTGATGAAGCCGCTCGCCCCTGCCTTCTCGCACAGCTCCTGGAAGGAACGGCCCACCGTGGCCAGATCCGCAATCTCCGGATAGAGCTCCCGGAAGCGGGAGTTGCAGATCACCAGGCGGTCGTCTTTGTCATAGAGGGTGAATCCCTCGGAGATGCTTTCGATAGCGTCGTGGAGTCTTTCCTCGCTGACGCGCCGCGCCTCCTCCGCCTTTTTTCGATCAGTGATATCCGTCCCGATCAAGCCCACCGCCACCGGCTTGTCGTCCGCATCCAGAATCGGGAACTTGACCTCGATCAACAGTCGGTCGCCCAGAGCTGATTCGGACCAGACTTCCCGCGTGACGACGTCTCCTGTTTCCAGAACAAGCCTGTCCTGCTCCACGAAGTCGTCGGCCATCTTCTTGGGAAATGCCTCGTGAGCGCGCTTGCCGACAAACCATGAGGCCGGCCGCCCATAGAGCCGTTCGAACTGCTTATTCACAAAGGTGTAGGACCCATCCAGATTCTTCAGGCAAATGATCGCCGGCGAATGATCCGCGATGGCACGTAGCCGCGATTGCGCCTCGCGCAGCGTCTTCTCAGCTTTCTTGCGCTCTGTGATATCGGTCCCGATCAAGCCGACCGCGACAGGCTCGCCCCGCGCGTCGAAAACCGGGAATTTCACCTCGTTAAGCAGCCTTGGGCCCTCGGCGCTAGGCGTCCACTGCTCTTTCTCCACGGTTTCGCGTCGCTCGAGGACCTCCCGGTCATGCGCCTCGTGGAGCGCGGCAATCTCCTTTGGAAAAATATCGTAGGCGGTCTTGCCGGTGAACCAGGAAGGCTGCACCCGATGCATACGCTCGAACTGTCGGTTAGCAAAAATGTAGGTGCCATTCAGGTCCTTCAGGCAGATCACGGCTGGCGTATGGTCCGCGATCCCTTCGAAACGCGCCTGGCTGGCTTCCAGCGCCTCCTGAGCCAGCTTTTGATCTGTGATGTCCTGGACGACGCCGTTCGAGCGGATCAAGCGTCCCAATTCGTCCACAACCGGTTCCGATTTCTCCCGGACACAACGGATTTCGCCACTCTTCGTGACGATCCTGTATTCGACCTCAAACGGCGTCTTTTTTTCCCGCGCTTCGGTGACCAGCGCCACGTAGCCCTCGCGATCGTCGGGATGGATGTTCTGAACATCATCCTCCAGCGAGACATAATATTTCTCGTACTCCCGTCCCGATGCGTAGCCAAAAATCCGGGCCAACTCGTCCGAGCAATAGGACAGGCGGTCCTCGATCTCATCCCAAACCCAGTACCCGAGATTGGCCAGATTGGCGGCGTGTGTCAGTCGTGCCTCGCTCTCCCGCAACGCCTTTTCGGCCTGCCAGCGGTTGTATTCGGACCCCACGCGTTGGGCGACCAGCCGGAAAAAGGAGGACTTTTCCTTATCGTCCGCCATCGGCCTGTCGTCCATGATGAAGACATGCCCAGCCGGTTCACCATAAGAATCGAAAAACAATTCGCCCCGGTAGGAACGGGCGCCGAGCGTCTTGAGCATGATGTCCCCGGGGAAAACCTCGGCCAGCTTGTCAGGGACGAAGCACTCCGGGAAATCGCGGTCCGAATTGGCGTAGATTTCGTGGCATGGAGTGCCACGCAGCGGATAGTCGAAAGGCTCTATTGGAGTCCCGTCCGCCACCATTGCCAGAAGCTCAGCGGAATCTGCCCCGGGGTCCCGGCGCACCACCGCCGCCCAGCGGCACGCAAGGCCAGTCGCCAGCGCCAACGCCGCGACTTCAAAGAAATCCTTTCCCGAAACACCCTTCCCCGCCAGAAGGGAGAGGGCGCTTTCATCCACCTTCATCTGGCCGTCCCTGAATTGCTTCCTCACGGCGAAGTGCCGCAATTTCGCCGTGCCGATCAATGTGTATCACAATCGGGCGGCTAGCGGGAAATGGCCAGTTTCCTGGCCCTGTGGGCCCGAAGGGGTGTTGTTTTCCCTTCGAGCCCGGCAATCTGGGCCATCCGTAAAACAGTTCAGCCGAAACGCAAAGATGGGATTGAGGGAGCAGCCTCAGTCGTCGTCATCCCACTTGCGTTTGTGGCGGCGCGATTGCATTTCATCCTTTGTGATCGCGCCATCGTTGTTGCGGTCCAGCCTCGCATAGATGGTCCCGACAGGATCGCCCAGTTCGGCGCGGCTGACCTGGCCATCTCCGTCCTCATCGAGGAATTGGAAGCTGTCGACCATCATGGGCCGCATTCTCTCCAGCCATAGTGCTTCGAACTCTTCCAGAGACAGCGTGCCATCGCCGCTCTGGTCCGCCCCGGCGAGCTTGCTATCGAGGCCGGCATCGACCTCCTGCCGGGAGAGAGTTTGGTCGTTGTTTTCATCGAACTCGGCGAACAGCCGCATGGGACCCCCACGCATCATGCCAAATCCGCCGTGCCCGCCCTTGTGAAAGGCACCTGAACCGCCGCCATGGCGACCATATCGGCAGTCTTCGCCCCAGTCGGAGTCCGCGACCGCCAAGCCGGCGCCGCCGATCAACATAATCGTCGCAACTCCCGCGATCGCGATTTTCGTTCCAGTCCTCATCAGATCCTCCAGGTAAGTGCCAGTGCACTGTCGTTTCAGGGAATGACCGCAAGCTAAGCCTTTGGCGCCGTGAAAGTTTGTCGGGTCCTGGAGAAAAGAGTCGCAAACCCTTGCAGACACGGCCTCTGATACACTTTGTTGCAATTCTCCCGGCGATCGCATGACTTCCCTCAGGCATAGTGGCCCTGCATCGCCAACAGAGAGGCCCAGACGGAGCCTGACCCTTGCCGGATTCGATCCCCCATATCCTTGTTGTGGATGACCACCGCGACATCCGGGACCCCCTGGCCAAATACCTGGGAAAGCACGGATTCCGCGCCAGTCAGGCCGACAGCGCCGCGGCGGCCCGCCAGATCCTGAAAGGGCATTCCGTCGATTTGACCGTGCTGGATATCATGATGCCGGGGGAGGACGGCCTGAGCCTCTGCCGCCACCTGCGGGAAACGACGGAGATCCCGGTCATCCTTTTGACGGCGATGGCGGAGGAAACTGATCGCATCGTGGGCCTGGAACTGGGCGCCGACGACTATGTGACGAAACCCTTCAACCCGCGCGAACTGGTGGCCAGGATCAAGGCGGTTTTGCGTCGCGCCCACAGCCTGCCGCCGGATTCGCGATCGCTGAAGGCCGACACCTTTGCGTTCGATCAATGGGTCCTCAAAGCGGCGCGGCGCGAGCTTGAGGGGTCCGACGGCGTCGCGGTGCCTCTCAGCACCGGCGAGTTCGACCTCTTGAGTGCCTTCTTGCAGCACCCCGGAATGGTTCTGTCCCGGGACCAGCTTCTCGACCTGACCAAGGGGCGCGACGCCGGGCCCTTCGATCGCAGCGTCGACAACCAGGTCAGCCGTCTGCGCCGCAAAATCGAGAAAGACCCTAAGGACCCGCAGATCATCAAGACCGTCTGGGGCGGCGGTTACATCTTTTCCGCCGAGGTACGGCAGGAATGAAGAAGCTCTTCCCCCGCAGCTTGGCCGGCCAACTCATCGCCCTCACGCTCGCCGCCGTCGCCATTGCCCAGATCATCAGCCTGATTGTTTTCTGGGACGACAGGCGTGTCGCGATACGCGCCGCGATTCGCGAGCAAGTCTTCGAGCGGACCATTTCAATCGTTCGTCTGCTGCAGGAGACGCACCCCAGCCAGCACGCCGCCTTGCTCCGTGCCGGCGGGACCGGACGCCTGTTTTTCAGCCTCGATCCGGACAGCATCGTCCCGCTAGAGGACGCGGTACGGGCAAATTCCAAGATGAACCGCCGGCTCGCCCACGCCCTGGGTGTGGCACCTAGCGAAATCCGCATGCGGCTGATCGATGGCCCCTGGCGCCTTTTCCGCTCCAAGGGTGGTGGACACCGGCCATGGCACGACAACTTCTCGAGTTACGAGGAGTTCGAAGACGATCACGACGATGACGATGATGATGAGCATGATGATGAGCGACGTTACGAGAACGACGATCGGGACAGCCATCACGAGTACCGCGGACATGCCGGACCTCACGGCATGCAGATCGCGATCAGAATGGATAACGGGCGCTGGCTCAATGTCTCCAGCCAGCTCTTGCCACCGCCGCCCTGGACCTGGCAGAGCCTGCTGGCTGGTGCCATTGCCGCGATCCTGATTAGCGCGATTGTGGTCTTCATGGCACGCCGGATTGCCAGGCCCATGCGCGCACTGGCGGAAGCCGCAGAGACTTTCGGGCGCGGCGGCGAGGCTATGCCCCTGGCGGAGACCGGGCCCTTGGAGGTCCGCCGCACAACGCGCGCTTTCAAGAGCATGCGTGAACGCATCGACCGTTTCGTGCGGGACAGAACGCGAATGCTCGCGGCCATTTCTCATGACCTCAGAACACCGATCACGAGTCTGCGCATTCGCGCGGAGTTCATCGAAGATGCGGAACTGCGCAGCAAGATCCTCGAAAGCTTGACCGACATGCATCGCATGACCGAGGAGTCTCTCGCCTTCCTGCGTGAGGAAGCGGCTCAGGAACCCACCCGCAGCACGGATCTCTCCGCATTGATCGACAGCCTCTGCGAGGACCTCCGAACCGCAGGCCAGGACGTGCTTTTCATAGAGAGCCCCAAGGTTATCTATCCCTGCCGCCCCGTGGCATTGAAGCGCGCGCTCTCGAACCTTATCGGCAACGCAGTGCGCTATGGGCAGCGGGCGCGTGTTTCTCTGAAAGACGGTCTTGAAGACATCGAGATCCTTGTCGAAGACGACGGACCGGGTATCCCGGAGGACGCGCGGGAGAGGGTCTTCGAGCCCTTCGTACGTTTGGAGGAATCACGCAGCAGCGAGACCGGCGGTCTCGGGCTCGGCATGGCCATCGCCCGCTCCATCGTGCGGGCCCATGGCGGTGATATTGCGCTGAGTAACCGGCCGGAGGGCGGCCTCAGGGCAACGCTCCACCTGCCGCAGAGCGAAAAAGGCTGATCCTGGCCCATCACCATTCGCCATTGCCGCAACCGGCGCCCGGCGGCATAGTGCGCCCGATTTCACAGCACCATTCAGGGTTTGCGCAACCAACTGCCGGCAATGGAGTCCGCAATCACAACGCTGTCTCAGGAAAGAGCGAAAGCTTGGCAGCTCTGCGAGTCCGGCCAGCTTTCCGCAGCACGCGCTCTCTGCCAGGAAATCCTGAGCAAAGCACCTGACGATTCGGAGACTCGGTTCGCGCTGGCAACCACGCTCCTGAGGGAGGGCCGCCTTCAGGAGGGCATTGCCCTGCTGCGATCCCTTCTTGGTGCTGCTCCGGGACATCAACAGGTACGCTTTAACCTGGGACGTGCCCTGCTTCTGTCCGGAGAGGCGGACGAGGGCATAGCCCTCCTCCGAGATTTGGTCGCCGAGCAGCCGGCAAATGCGGAACTTACTCTGGAACTCGCAGGCGCGCTGGCGAAGCGCGACGATACAGACCAGGCCATCGGGCTTCTGGAAGGGGCACTTGAGGCCTCCCCGAATCATAGCGGCTTGCTCAATAACCTGGGCGGGCTCCTGGTCCAAAACGATCGGCTTGTCGAAGCCCGCGGCCTTTTCGAGCGCGCGTTGGCCAACGATCCGCAGCAACCGCTGACCCACTACAATCTCGCGAATTTGCTGAAGCAGCAGGGGGAAGCCGAACTCGCCGTCGGGCATTATCGGCGCGCTGTCGCACTCGACCCCGACCTCGTGGAAGCGTGGCAGAATCTCGGCAATCACCTCCTTGATTTGGGGCGCGTCAGAGACGCCTTAAAGGTCTTCCAGGCTGGAACAAAGGCGCGCCGCCTGCCCGGCAAAGCGCAAAACCGGACACCGACGGCGAACAGAACTTGCGCCAGCAAATTGGCCCACGACATCGAGCAGTACCGCTACCTGATGACTCAAGGCGTTCTGCCGGCATCGTTTCAAGAAACCCTTGGGCACTACGAAGACGCACTGGCAGCTCTTCCGAACCCAGGTTCCGAATCGCACGTCGTCGACATACCGGTGCCTTACCGGAACGCATTGAAACCGACATACAACCGTCTCCTCCATTGGCAGCCCGCTGGACTCTGCAAGCCCACAGCCGTGAATCCCAATCTGAACCGCCACGCCATTCAGGCGGACTATGCGGCCAATACGCCGGGTATCACCTATTTTGACGGGCTGCTGACTGCAGAGGCCCTGGCATCCCTCAGGAAGTTCTGCCTCGAGTCCACCATGTGGTTCGAGTACCGCTACGCGAACGGCTATGTCGGTGCCTTTATGGACGACGGCTTTGCCTGCCCCCTGCTCTACCAGATATCGGAGGAGTTGCGCCTGAGCCTGCCGGAGATCTTCCAGCACCACACCTTGCGCAAGCTTTGGGCCTTCAAGTACGACAGCAGGCTGTCAGGCATACCGATCCATGCCGACTTTGCGGCGGTCAACGTGAACTTCTGGATCACGCCTGACGAGGCCAACCTCGATTCGGAAACGGGTGGTCTTCAGGTTTGGGACAAGGAAGCGCCGGCCGATTGGGACTTTGCAAAGTACAACGCCAATGAAAGCGCCATGCGCGGCTTCCTTAAGGAAAGCGGCGCCCGGGCGGTGAACGTGCCGCATCGGCAAAATCGGGCACTCATTTTCAATTCCGACCTGTTCCATGAAACAGGTGATCTGAACTTCCGCGACGGCTATGAGAACCGCCGGATCAACATTACGATGCTTTATGGGAAACGAGATGACGTCTAAGACGGAGTTGGAGGTCGGCGGCTACGATCTCGGCGATATCACGGTGGAATCGCAACTTGAGTATGCCGACAGGCTCCATCGTGCGGCGCGCCATGCGGAAGCGGCTCAAGTTCTTGAAGGCCTCTGTGAAGCGCACCCGGACAACTTCGAGGGGCATTTGGCCTACGGCCGCCTCCTCTGGAATCTGCAGAAGCCTGAAAAGGCCGAGCGCCATCTCCTCAAAGCCATCGAAATCGATGGCAGCAACGCTCAGCCTCATCTCGCGCTTTCCGAGATACAGGCGGCGCTGGGCCGCCTAAAGGAGACGGAAGAACGACTCCAACACGCCCTCAAGCTCGACCCCTCACTCAGCGATGCCTACGTGAAGCTGGCGCTTCTTGCCATGAAAGCGGGAGACAAGTCGCGGGCGATCGCGCTTTGTGAGGATGGCTTGAAGATCGATCCAGCTTTGACTGGAGCACACCAGATCCTTGGAATGCTCTACCGGGAGCGCGGCGACCTGAAGACCTCGTCCAATCACTTGCTGAAGACTCGTCAGAAGTCCCCTCCGGCCCCGGACCCTTATTGCCACCTTGCGTTGGATCTATTTGCGCTCGGGCGCGCAGCGGAACTGGAAGGACTGCCTCCGCCCGTCAGCTCCTCCGAGCGGTTCGCGGCGTTGGTCATCCAGGCAATTCAGGACTGGACGAACGGTGCATTCGAGGCTTGCGGCACCAAAGTGGAGCAGGGCCGCGGCCTGCTGCCGCATATGTCGCCGGGACCATTGAACAGGGTCTTCGGCACCTATTTCGATATTCTCGACGGCTTGCTCAATCATCGTAACGACCACCCAGAACAATACGCGGGCGAGTCAACGCAGCAAATCTACGTCATGGGCGACAGTCATTGCCTGACCTTCGGGCATCTGACCATCGATTGGTCCGGCAAGACCAGCAGACTGGTGCCGGCGCTGGTCTATGGCTGCAAGGTGTGGCACCTGATCCAGGACGGAGACAATCCCTACCGAGCAGCCTTTCTAGCCACGCTCGACCGCCTTCCGAAGGGCGCGGCCCTGCTCGCCTGTTTCGGTGAACTTGACTGCCGGCTGCGTGAGGGCCTGTTCCGCCATCTGCAACAGAACTCCGGCCTCGACAGGGAAGAAACCGTGTCGCGAACGGTCGCCGCCTATGTCCCGATGATCAAAGAGGCCGCTGCCGCTCGGGATATGGACCTCACGCTCGTCTCTCCACCGATGAGCAATCTGCCGCCAAAGCGGATCCCGGTGGAGGAACGCGCACCCTATCGGGACGTCATCCGGACCTTCAATCGCTGCCTGCGCGAGGAAGCGGAAAAAGCAGGACTGCCGCTCATCGACCTGCACGCCGCAACCTCAGCAACCGACGGTGTCGCGGTGCCGGAATACTATATCGACAGCAATCACGTGAAACCGGATGCGTTCCTCGAAGCCCTAAGGCTTTTCAGCGAGTCGCGCCCGCAGATACTGCAGTAGATGAGATAGTCGCCACAACTCTTTGAGAACTATAGAAACTTCTCGGCCTCCTCTAGGTCTTCCGGCCGATTGGTGTTGAAGAAGGGGTCGAGCGGCCCCTCATCCGTCTCAACATCCGGGAAGCCCACCTCGACGAGCCGGTGGCGTCCCGTCCAGATATCCACTTTGCGGATCTCCTCCTGACGCACTGCGCGGGACAGATCTTCCACCAAATCCACCGACCACAACCCAAAAACCGGATGGCTCCTCCCCCGGGAACGGGCGCAGGCGAGATTGGCGCCTCCGTCATCAGCCGCGCCTAGCATACGCGTCACCAAGTCCATCGGCAGAAAAGGCGCATCGCAGGCAAAGCTCGCCAGCCAACGGCATTCCGGCGCATTCCGCGAAGCCCATTCCAGACCGGTGAGAATTCCGGCGAGCGGCCCGACAAACCCTTCGATGACATCGGCCACCACCGGCAGACCGAAGTCCGCGAAGCGTGCTGGATCGCCGTTGGCATTGAGGACCAGCGGGCCGACTTGCGGCGACGCGCGTGCAATGATCCGAGATAGAATTGGTGTGCCGCCGAGATCACGCAGACACTTGTCGCCACCGCCCATGCGCCGCGACTGGCCTCCGGCCAGCAGCACACCGGCGACCGCCGCACCCTGCGGCGCCCCTTCATTACTCGTCATGACTGCCTTTGCGTTGGAAGCGCCGCTCTTCCTCTTCCACCGAGTCCGGATCCTGGTCGTAAACAATACGCTCTTCGCCCGCCAAAGCGATGAAGCGCTTGCCTTTGGCCCGGCCAATCAGGGTCAGGTTGGCCTGCCGCGCCAACTCGACGCCCCAGGCCGTAAAGCCGGAGCGGGAAACAAGGATCGGAATGCGCATCTGCACGGTCTTGATCACCATCTCCGACGTCAGGCGGCCTGTCGTGTAGAACAGCTTTCCTTCCGGCGACATGCCGTGCTGGAACATGTAGCCCGCGATCTTGTCGATGGCATTGTGGCGGCCGACATCCTCCATGTACACCAGGGGCCGGTCGCCCTCGCAGAGCACGCAGCCGTGAATGGCCCCCGCCTCCAGATACAGGCTGGGAACCGCATTGATCTTTTTCGCAAGCGCTGCGAGCCAGGAGGTTTGCACGACCGCGTCGCCGGGCAGCTTCACCTCTTCGAATTTTTCCATGATGTCGCCGAAGACGGTGCCCTGCGCGCATCCGGAGGTCCGCACTTTCTTTTTCAGCTTCTCTTCGTAATCGGTCTGGCGTTCCGTGCGCACCACAACGACATCGAGATCCTCGTCGAATTCGATTCCCTCTATCACGTCGTCGGGCTGCAGCATGTTTTGATTGAGGAGGAAGCCGACGGCCAGGTAATCCGGGAAGTCGCCGATCGTCATCATGGTGACGATCTCCTGCCCGTTGAGAAACAGGGTCAAGGGCCGCTCCATAACAACAGCCGTCTCGACGGCTTGCCCTTCCTGGTCGAAGCCGCGCAGCCGCTGGGTCAGGCGCGGATCCTCCGGGTCTGGACGCAGGAGGAACTCATCCAGCGCCGCCGGATCGTTCGCCTTGGCCCTGCCTTTCCGTATGAATTTCAAGGGTTCCGTCATACCGCCAGCCAGAAGTTCCAGTTGATTTCGCTGCTTAGGATGGCACGAAAGCGACCACTTCACAAAACAAGGGAGCCGACCCCCGAATTGCAAGGCATCGCGGACTTGGCCGAGTGATTCCGCCTCGCGTATAAGGCCCTATGCATAAGATCTTTGTAACTCTCCTCGCCCTTCAGTTCCTTGTCGCTCCGACCGGTGCGGAGATGGTTGCCGCCGCGGACCAAAGCCAGGAGCCTCCTATTTTCATGCGGCTGGTGGCACAGGGCAAATTGCCGCCGATGGAAGCGCGGCTGCCCGAGGTGCCGCGCCGGGACCTGCCGGAACGTGAAGGCTGGGTTGAGGGTCAGTACGGTGGCAATTTAACCCTTCTGAGCCGCGGCGGCCGGGACCCGCGTGACCTGGTGCTGCTGGGCTACGCGCGGCTTGTGGTGTGGAACGAAGCCTTCGAGTTGGTCCCGGACATCCTTGAGTCGGTCGAAGTCGTAAATAACCGGCAATTCACCTTGAGGCTGCGCGCAGGACACCGCTGGTCCGACGGCCATCCCTTCACCAGCGAAGACTTCCGCTTCTGGTGGGAAGAAGTTGCCAACAATCGCGAACTCTCCCCCGTGGGTCCGCCGAAGGTGATGCAGCCCGGCGGCGAGCAGCCAAACTTCGAAGTCATCGACGAGACGACGGTGCGCTACACTTGGGAGGAACCGAATCCGAACTTTCTGCCGGCGCTGGCTGCGGCGTCTCCCCTCTTCATCTATCGCCCGGCCCACTACTTGAGGCGCCATCATGCGGACCACAGCCCCCGCGCCCGGCTGGACCAAAGGGCACAGGATTTTGGCCTGAAGGACTGGCGCGAACTCTTCCGGCGTCTCGACCGGATGTTCCGCTTCGACAACCCGGAACTGCCAACCCTGCAGCCCTGGGTCAACCGGACCGCACCGCCCACGGACCGTTTCCTGGCCGAGCGAAATCCCTACTTCCATCGCGCCGACACGGAGGGACGGCAACTTCCCTATATCGACAGGATCGAATTGCGGCGCAGCGAAGCGAAACTCATCCCCGTGAAGGCAGCTGCGGGCGAAGCTGGCCTGCAGGCCCGCGGTCTCAGCTTCGCGGACTACACCGCGTTAAAGGAAGCGGAGGCACAGAAGAAAATCACCGTGCATCTCTGGCCCATTGGCCGCGGCGCGCAGTTGACGCTCTATCCCAATCTCAATGCAGTGGCGCCGGTGTGGCGGGACCTGCTGCGCGATGTACGGTTCCGGCGCGCCCTCTCCCTGGCGATCGACCGTGAGGAAATCATCTCCGTGATCTATCAGGGCCTAGCCATTGGCGGCGGCAACGGGGTCTTGCCGAACAGCCCCCTCTACGACGAAGAACAGCGGGCGCGCTGGTCCGAATTCGATCTGAAACAGGCCGACGACCTGCTCGACGAGATCGGCCTTGCCCGCAGCGGCGAGGGCGGCCCGCGTCTGCTCCCCGACGGACGGCCGTTGGAGATCATCGTGGAAACCGCCGACGTCGATCCCGTCGAAACCGATGTCCTTGAGCTGATCGCGACGACCTGGGAGCGGGCCGGCATCAGGATGCTGATCAAGCCCATCGGACGGCAGGCCGCCGGGCAAAGAGTGCGCAGCGGCGTCGCGGTCATGACCCTGTTCTACGGTCTGGCGAACGGACTCGCTGTCCCGAGCATGAGTCCCGAAGAATTAGCACCGACCAGTGACCGGCAACGCAACTGGCCGCTCTGGGGGCTTTTTTTCAAATCCGGCGGCAAGAAGGGCGAAGCGCCGCAACTCGTCTCGACACTGGAGCTGCTCCGTGGCCTGGAGTCTTGGCGCTTGGCGGAAGACGACGCTGCGAGACGCGCGGCTTGGTCCGCGATGCTGGAAATCCACGCCGACCAGGTCTTCTCCATCGGCATCGTCGGGCAGGTCATGCAGCCAATCGTCACGCGGCGCGATCTGCGGAACATCCCAAAGAAGGCCCCCTACCTCTACGATCCCGGCGCCTACTTCGGTATCTACCGGCCGGACACCTTCTGGATTGAGAGCAAGGCCAGATGAACAGCCGGAACCGCACGGAACTCAGCTGGCTCATCGTCATAACGCTGGTCGCCGGAGTCATCGGTCTCGGCTACACGATGGTTCTCTATAGCGACTATCCGGGTAGCAGCCCGCCCCGCGGTTTTTTTACCGGCATGCTAATCGGCGGCAGCGTCACAGCCTTCGAGCTCTTCTACAGCGGACGTCCGATTGGGCGCTGGCTCGTGCACCGGCCCTTTCCGCAATACCTCCTGCTGAAGACCGTAATCATGCTCGCAATCATCTACCTCAGCATGATCATCTCCACAGTCTTGTTCGGCCATAGCCCGGCAAGCCTGAAAGGCACAGAGCTCGTCATTGATCTTGTATTCAGCCTTTTCGTCTCGCTAGTCTTCGTTTTCGTCATCAGTGTCGGACGCCTGCTCGGCACGAGGACACTCCAGCAGCTCCTAACCGGTCAGTACCACACGCCCCGCCTGGAACAGCGTGTGATCCTTTTCGCCGATCTCAAGGACTCGACGGCCTTGGCGGAGAGAATCGGCGACTCCGCCTTTCTCTCTTACCTCAGCGCTGTCTTCTCCGAGTTCGTCGAGCCCGTCGGCAACAGTGGCGGTGAAATCTATCGTTATGTCGGCGATAGCGTCATCGTCACCTGGCCGCTGGAACGCGGAACTGAAAAGGCAAGGTGTCTCGCCTGCGTCCGCGACATTCTCGCGACCCTGGAACGCCGCAGACCACACTTCGAGAACCGCTATGAGGCGGCGCCCGAGTTCCGTTTCGCGCTGCATGCCGGTCCGGTCATGGTCGGCGAGATCGGTGACTTGAAACGGGAAATTGTCTACCTCGGCGACACCGTTAACACCACGGCCAGGATCGAAGGGGTGGCCAAGGGTGCAGGCAAGGATATCCTCATCTCGAACGATTTGTTGGCCCGCCTGACCCTGCCGGACGACATGACCGCCGTTGCCCTGGAAAACGTTTCTTTAAAGGGCAAAACGAACCTCTTAAAGCTCTTTGCCCTGACGCCGAAGGACGCCGTCGCCTAAGCGGCTGCAACTCACATCTGGAATTCCATAGGCCCGCGCCTGTCGGACAACAGCGTGGCCAAAGTCTCCAATGCCCGGCGTAGGGGAGCTTCCGGAACATTTGCCAGACAGAGCCGGACCCCCGTCAGCCCCGGCCCCCGGGCAAATTCAGAACCGCCACCGGGTTCCATAGCAAATCGCTCCCCGGCGGAAACCGTCACCCGCTGCTCCGCGGCCCGTGCCGCAAACCCTTCTCCGCTCCATGGTGTCGCCAAGGACAGCCAAAGATGCGTGTTGTGCCGGTCCGACCAGAAGTCGATGCCGGAAAACGCTTCGGCGGCAAGACCATTGAGACGCTCGGAGAGCTTGTTCCTTTGTTTCATCAGTTCATCCGCTGTGCCGTCCTCGACCCAGCGGCAGGCAACCTCCGCCATCAGCGGCGGCACCATCCAGCTCGTGGTCTGGCTTGCCGCTATGAGGTCGGGCAATAGCTCCTGCGGCGCGCAGACAGCGCCGACGCGCAGCCCCGGCGCCACGGTTTTCGAGAGACTGGTGATATAGACCGTTCGTTCCGCATATAGCTCCGCAATGGACGGAAGGCGCCCACCCGAGGCACGCGGATTGACATCGTCCTCGATGACCGTGACCTGATGTCGGCGCGCCAATTCGGCCAGGGCCGTTCGACGCGCTTCCGGCAAGCTCGCGGTCGTCGGGTTTTGAACGTTCGGCATACAATAAAGCAACCTCGCCCCCGGTTGCCGGCAGGCCGCCTCAAAGGAGTCCGGAACGAGCCCGTCCCGGTCCAGTTGCACCGGGATCAGCCGCAGACCGAAGAGTCGGGCCAGACTCTTGATACCGGGATAGGTCAATTCTTCGACCATCAGCGCATCTCCGGCCCGCGCCAAGCCACCCAAGGCTATGGTCAATCCTTGTTGCGCGCCGCTGCAGAGGATCATGCTGTCCGGGTCCGCTTGGTAGCCCCGCTTGGCAATCCATTGAGCCAGAATCCGCCGATGGCGCGGCTGGCCCTGGCTGTGACCGTAGCTCAGCATGCCCTCCAGGTCGCTGTCGCGAGTCATCTCGGCAAGAGTCCGCTTCAACGTCGCCCCAACTGGAATCTCCGGCGGTTCGTTGCGCGTCAGATCGACCGTCCCCTCCGCGTCGGCTTCTGCGTAGGCCGGTATGGCCGTCGCCACCGGCTCCCGGACAAAGGTGCCACGGCCGGTTTCCCTGGAAACCAAACCTTGCTTTTCCGCCAGGGCATAGGCGCGGTGCACCGTCCCGACGGTGACCTGCAGGCTCTCGGCCAGATCTCTCATAGGTGGCAAGCGCGCGCCGGCTTCCAGGCGCTCCTGTTCGATATCTTCCGCCAGACAGGCCGCAATGGCGCGATAAAGCGGTCCGCTGCGGTCGGAAAGATCAGGTCGCCACATTGTTACCCTTACAATATAGAATTTGACTCACCAATTTACGCAGCCATATGGTTCCAGTGGCATTTGTGCTGCTATATTGTTATCATAACAATTTGGTGCGGTCATGACAAATTTGAGCGTCAACTTGAATAAGGTGGCCCTGCTGCGGAACCAGCGGGACCTTCCCTATCCTAGTGTTGTTGAGATGGCCGATACGGCGGTCAAGGCCGGCGCCGCCGGGATCACCGTGCACCCCCGCCCGGACGAACGCCACATCCGGCGCAGCGATGTCCTGGAGCTCAATGCCTACCTCGATGCGAAAACCGACGGCAGCATCGAGTACAACGTTGAGGGAAATCCGACACCGGACTTCGTTGACCTCGTGCTGGGCATCGGACCGACCCAAGTGACGCTGGTGCCTGACGCACCGGATGCCAAGACATCGGATCACGGCTGGAACATTGCGGCGAACGAGACTTTTCTCACCAACGTGGTAAGTCGTTTCAGGGCCGACGGTTTGCGCGTTGCGCTCTTCGTCGATCCGGACCCCGAAGCCATCCGCCAAGCCCACAAGGTCGGTGCCGACCGCATCGAGATTTACACTGAGCCCTACGCCAATGCCTACGGAACGGACACCCGAGACGAGGTGTTGGCCCTATACCGGGACTGCGCGGAAATTGCCCGAGACCTCGGACTTGGCGTCAACGCCGGGCACGATCTCAGCCTGGAAAACCTACCGACGTTAATCCAAACCATTCCGTGGATTCTGGAAGTTTCAATCGGTCACGCTCTGACAGCCGATGCCTTGCGTTTCGGCTTCGCGACCTCCGTGACGAAGTACCTGGACGCCATCCAGGCCGGGTCCTGCATCCGCCTCGCGGCCCAGTAGCCGGACCGGCTTCGGCCTCGTCAACCGCCACCTGGGCTTGGACGCGGCGCCAACACCCTGAGCAGGATGGCTGCCACAAACATGATCAAGGCCGTACCTGCCGAGACATAGAGCACGCCCTGGGCGCCCAGGCGCTCGACACCAAAAGCAAAAGCGAGTGGTGAAATCGCCGCGAGCAGAAAACTTGGCACCGCCAGCTTTCCCACAAAGGCCCCATAGGTCCGGACGTCAAAGAGAACGAGGGGCATGGTTCCGCTGGTGATCGTCATGAGGCCATTGCCGGCTCCGTAAAAGAACGAGAAGGCAATTGCCGCTGTGACATAGCCACCGCTTGCCAGGCCGACGACAAAACAGAGAGGCAAGAGAAACGTCGCAATCAGGTTGAGGTCGATCGGGTGCAAACGCTTTCCGAACAAGACCTCCGCCAACCGCGCGGACGACTGTCCGATTCCGCGAAGCGCTGCAATCGAAACTGCCAGCGTCGCAGCTAGGCCCAGTTCGGTGAGCAGGCTGATCAAATGGGCCGACATGGCGGAACTGAGCCCTGTCGAAAGCGATATGATCAGAGCGTAGAGGACGGCAGCCGTGAACCGGTTCCAGGGCGCTGTCTCGGAGGCAACGGGATTCGGCTTGGACTCGCCCGTTGTCCCCTCTTCAGGCCGGTCCGAGGGAATCGCGAGATGCAAGGGGATGGTCGCCAACGCCAGACCTGCATAGACCAGGACCGCGCCGCGCCAACCGAAGGATTCCGCCAGGGCGTGCCCGATCGGCCAGAAGCAGGTCGATGCGAGGCCGCCAAGCAGCGTTACGTGAGAGATTGGCCGCCGCGCCGCTTCCCCGCCGATCCGCGCGAGTGCTGCAAAAGCCGCGTGATACAGCGTCATGCGCATGGAAAGACCCAGGCAGACCCAAGCCGCGTAGTAGAGAACCGGTGAATGCCCTATGGCCAAGACGGCGCAACCCGCTGTCGTCAGCAGCGACCCCGCAGCCATGACCCGGCCACCACCGATACGGTCGATAGCCTTGCCGACAACCGGCGACATCAACCCCATGACCAGCAGCGCAACGGAAAAGCCACCGAACACGAAGCTCCGGCTCCAGTTCGTATCCGCGACGATCCGGTCGCCGAAAACGCCGATCAGATAGAAGGATACGCCCCAGCAAACGAGTTGCGAGACACCCAAGAGCGCAACCGTGCGCCGGGCAATCATGTGCCGGAACCCGCACCGTCCTCGTTGTTATGCGTGGGGCTAGAGCTTCCCTCGAGCGCGCGCTGCATGAGCACGGTATCGACGCTTCGGCCAAGTTTGTACCCGACGGCAAGAAGGGTCCCCACGCGCCGGAACCCAAGCTGTTGGTGCAGAGCAATCGAGCCGCGATTGGCGCTGTCCCCGATCACCGCGATCATCTGAGTCCAGGGCCCGTCTTCACAGCGAGAGATGAGGGCGGTGAGAAGTTTCCGCCCAATACCCCGGCCCCGCAATCCTTCCGCAACATAAACCGAATTCTCGATGGTGCCGCGGTAGGCCGGTCGCGGCCGAAAGGCTGACGCGTAGCAGTAGCCAACGACCCGTCCGTTCAAGTCGGCTGCCAAGTAAGGAAGCCCGATGTCCAGAATCGCCTGTCGTCTTGCCAGCAGTTCGCACACCGAAGGCGGCACCTCTTCGAAACTCGCTAGTCCATTTAGAACCTGGTTGGCGTAGATCTGCGCGATTTCCGGCATATCGTTTTTCACTGCGTTTCGAACAATCAGGTTCCGGGTTCCCGACAGGCGCGGGTCCCGCGGGGGACAAGGCAGCCCTCCGGAGTCAGGGAGCGCGTCTTCAAGCGCCGTCCTCATCGAACCAGGTTGGGAAAGGGATGGCTGTTCCATCTGCTCAAACCATTGAAACCGCGCCGTTGCGCATCAGGAGTCTCTATTTTGCCATCCTTTTATTCATTTGAAAGACTTTGACTGATTATGCAAACCATAAGAAAATATTTGGAATGAAAGATCTGAAGCTCGATCAATTGCGGACCTTCGTGGAGGTCGTTGAGCGTGGCAGCTTCTCCGCGGCCGCCAAACACCTCCAGCTCACACAGCCAGCGGTGAGCCTTCAGGTGCGTCATCTGGAGAGTCGGCTCGGCGTCCGCTTGATCGAAAGAGTTGGAAAACGCGCGACCCCGACAGCAGCGGGAACGGAGTTGCTGGATCATGCGCGGCGTATCGCCGAGACGGTTGCTTCCGCCCTAGACGGAATGGAACAGCATGCCAGCGGAACTCTCGGCCGGGTGCGCATCGGCACAGGGGCGACGGCTTGTATCTACCTCCTCCCCCCCATTCTGCGTGACTTGCGGCGGCGGTTCCCAAACATGGAGATCACGGTGCGCACCGGCAACACCGCCGACGTATTGAAGGATCTGGAGGAAAACAGCCTGGATATTGGCCTTGTCACCCTGCCGGCGCCCGGGCGCATGTTCGCTGTTGAGCCCTTGCTCGAGGACCCTTTTGTCGCCCTGGATTCCGCAGACGAGAATAGGCTGCCGGACGTCGTCGCACCGCCGGTCCTGGCGAAGCTCCCGGTCGTTCTCTACGAGGCCGGAGGAAACACGCGGCGCGTGGTCGACGAGTGGTTTGCGCGCGCCGGGATCACACTGACTCCGATCATGGATCTGGGAAGCGTCGAGGCAATCAAGGAACTGGTGGGAGCCGGTCTCGGCTGCGCCGTGCTGCCGGGCACGGCGGTCCGAAATCCCGGCGATCGGACACCGATCGTTTCCCGCCCCCTGTCGCCGAAGCTGCACCGCAAACTCGCGCTCGTTATGCGGCGCGACAAAATCCGCACCAAAGCGCTTCGCGAGACCCTTAAGGCCCTCAAGACACTGGCGTAGAGTCCGCCGACGAACGGCAGCGGTATCCCCTACCCGCCCTGCCCTTGGTTATTCACCATATCCGTAAGGCCGCTCGTATCCGTTACATGGGTCGGCAGACTGTCGCAAAGCTTCACCCAGGAGACATGGCCTTCCATGCCAATATGCCTCTCAATCGGAACGCCTTCGGGATCGTCCAGGCTCCCCAGCGTCACGCTGATGCGGTCCCGGCTTAGATAGCGGAAGGACAGCGGCGTGCCGCATTTATTGCAGAAGCCGCGTTCCGCAACCGAAGAGCTGCGGTAAACCGACGGCTCTCCTTTCGTCCAGGCGAAGTCTTTCCGGTTCACGCCTGCCAACGCGGCGAAGAGATTGCCGACCGCGCGCTGGCACATCCTGCAGTGGCAGAAGTGCGAATGGCTCAGCGGCGCGTAGGCCGCGTAACGTACCGCGCCGCACTGGCAACCGCCGCTGTGAAGAGGTTTTCTCGAATCCGCCATCGCATCCTCTCGCAGGTAAAGCCAGACCGTTCCGAATTCCTATCACAGTTTGATCCCGGCCGGGCATGCTCTGTGGGACCTAGAGCGGTTCATCGTCAAGTGGAACCATTCTGACCGAGGCGCTTGGGCGCTGGAGCAGGAAGGTTTGGAAGAGCGTAGCTAAGCCTACGGTCGAGAAGCCTGACGCCCTCCAGTGCCCAAACGCCCGGCCCGCAAAGGGTGGCCTCGGGCGGGCGTCCGCGTCGTTGCCGGCCTTGCCCGATGCTTCGGCATCGCGCTGCGACCGTCGCCTCGCGGACCGCCGTGCCCGAACGCCATCAGAATTGAATTCTATTTGACGATGAACCGCTCTAGCGGATGGCCATAGGCAAAATGGGGTCGTATCACCGCCCAACGCCGCTATGATGTCCGAAAAATGACAACCGGAAAATGACGGGCGGGATAACCCGCTTGTTTGGGCGCCTCTAATCAGGAGAGAGACATTATGGACCTGCAGGGTAAGCAGGTGATCCTGTGCAACTGCGAATCCACCATGCCGCTGAAGGAAGGCGAGCTGACCAAGGCCTGCAGGGCGGTCGGCGGCAACGGAGAGATAACACTTAACTCCCAACTTTGCCGCAGCCAACTTGGCAATTATCAGGCAGGGATTATTGGCGATAAGCCGCTCCTGGTTGCCTGCACCCAGGAAGCGCCGCTATTTGTTGAAGTCGCGCAGGAAGATAATCCTCTCGCACAGGTTTCCTTCACGAACATACGGGAGCGAGCCGGCTGGTCCGACGAAGCCGGGGACGCCGGCCCGAAGATCGCTGCGCTCCTGGCCGAAGCGGCCCTGGAAATCGAACCCACACCGACCGTGTCCTTCGAATCGCAGGGCCTTTGCCTGGTCTATGGTGACGGCGAGGTCGCGCTCGAAGCCGCACGGCAACTGAAAGCCCGCCTGGAGGTCACTGTTCTGCTGCGCCGCTATGAGGATCTATTGCCACCGCGCATTATGGATGTGCCGATCTTTCGGGGAGAGATCATCAGTGCCAAGGGGCACCTCGGCAACTTCGGAATCAACGTCAACGGCTATGCGCCCGCTTTGCCCTCGGCACGGGCGACGCTCACCTTCGATCCGCCGCGGGACAATGCCTTCAGCGAGTGCGATCTGATCCTGGACCTCTCCGGCGGAACGCCGTTGTTCCCCGCCAAGGAACGGCGCGACGGCTATTTTCGGCCCGACCCGAACGACCCCATCGCCGTGCAGAAGGCCCTCTTCGAGATCGCCGACATGGTGGGTGAGTTCGATAAACCCCGCTATATCCGCTACGACGCCGAAATCTGCGCGCATGCGCGCAGCCGTAAGACGGGCTGCACGCGTTGCCTGGATGTCTGCCCGACCTCGGCCATCGAACCCGATGGAGACCACGTCAGGATCGACCCGCATGTCTGCGCCGGTTGTGGCGCCTGTGCCTCGGTTTGTCCGACGGGTGCCGCGACCTATCAGCTCCCGGGCGGCGACAGCCTCTTCCAACGTCTCCGGACCCTTCTGAACTCTTACAGCGATGCCGGCGGCGAACAGGCCGTGCTGCTGCTGCACGACGGCCGCCATGGCGAGGAGATGATCTCCATGCTGGCGCGCATGGGACGCGGCTTGCCGGCGCGTGTTCTGCCCTTCGCCCTCAACGTAGTCACGCAGGTCGGCCTGGATTTCTTTGCGGCGGCCTTTGCTTATGGAGCCGGACAGATCGCCATCATCGTAGGCCCATCGAACCAGGACGAACTGGAAGGGCTAGCCTCCCAGATCGGTCTCGCTGAGGCGGTGATGGAGGGACTCGGTTACGGCGGCGGGCGCATCCACGTCCTCGACGACCCGGACCCGGATCATGTCGGCGCCACGCTTTATGCCCTCCCCACGCAAACACCGGTGACGCAGGGCCGTTTCCTGCCCATGGGCGGGAAGCGCACCCGCAGTTTCCTTGCCCTGCGCCACCTTCACGCCAAGGCGCCGAAACCGGTTCCGATCCTGCCGCTGGCGCCCGGTGCACCCTTCGGCGCCGTATCGATCGACAAGGAAGGCTGCACGCTCTGCCTTGCCTGTGTTGGCGCCTGCCCGACCGGGGCCCTGCGCGACGACGAGAATCGGCCGCTTGTCGGTTTCAACGAAGAAGCCTGTGTCCAATGCGGCCTTTGCCGCACCACCTGCCCGGAAAACGTTATCACCTTGGCGCCTCGCATCAACTTCACGGAGGAATCACGCGGCGTCGTAACCTTGAACGAGGCGGAGCCGTTCGAATGCGTCCGCTGCGGCAAGCCTTTTGGGGTAAAGCAGAGCATCGAACGGATCGTCGAGCAGTTGGCCGGAAAACACCACATGTTCGCCGACAGCAAGCAGATCGATAAGATCCGCATGTGCGAAGACTGCCGGGTGGTTGTGCAAATGGAGGACCCGGTGTCCCCCATGGCACAAGGCACCCGGCCCCAAATTCGCACGACCGACGACTACCTGCGGGAACGCGAGATCGAGGAAGCGCGGCAACAGGTCCGCGACGAAAAGCAGGGATTGAACGGAAAAAGCGGCAAAGACCCGGAATAAGGCAGGGTTCGCAGGGTGTCTTAAGCATTCCCTGCCACGAAATTGCTATAAAGATGTATGAAGATTCTCAGCGGCAGGAGATTCAAGGATGTCCGCGCTCGACCGACGGTTAAACGCCTACAGGCCCGATCTCGCGGCCGAAAGCCTGAAGGGCTTGGTTGAGGCCCCACATTTTGTGAAAGGCACGCCGGCCCAGATCGCTGTCGGTCTGGCGGACCTGAAGCAGCGGCCAGACGCCGCAGCCCGCATCGACAGCCAGCTACTCGCCGGGGAGAAGGTCACCGTCTACGAGGAAAAGGACGGCTGGGCCTGGGTGCAAAGCGCCGACGACAACTATGTCGGTTATGTCGAAACGGCCGCGCTGCGGCAGCAGGTTCTCGATCCAACCCACTGCGTAGGCGTCCTCCGCACCTTCGTCTTTCCCCAGCCCGATTTGAAGGACCCGCCGATTGACGTCCTTTCGATGGGCGCACAGGTCTGCATCACGGCACGGGAAGGAAATTATCTGTCCCGCGCTGACGGCGGTTGGGTTTACGCGCCGCATCTCGCGGCTCCGGATCAGACCGAGCGGGATTTCGTGGCGACGGCGCTGACCTTCATGGGTGTGCCCTATCTCTGGGGTGGTCGCAGCAGCCTGGGACTCGATTGCTCCGCCCTGGTGCAGCTTTCTCTCGGCCGGGCCGGCCTGCCCTGCCCCAGGGATTCCGATATGCAGCTCGAAGCCCTCGGCGAAGAAGTACCCTGGGACCCGGCGGCGACGCTCCTGCAAAGAGGCGACCTGATCTACTATCCCGGCCACGTGGTCATCGCGCTGGATCAGACGACCTGCGTGCACGCCAATGCCAAGGACATGATGGTCGCCATCGAAGACTTGGCACCGGTGGAAGAGAGGGTGAAGGAGGAAAGCGGCGGCCGCGGTGTCATCGGCGTTCGGCGCCTTTCACTCTAAAGTCCACTCCGCGACTCGAAGCTATGCAGCGACCGCCTGGTCGCGGCCCTGGGTCTTAGCCTTGTAGAGCCCTTGGTCCGCACGTCTGAGCAGGGCCTGAAGATCATCGTCGCTTGCGAGTTCCGCGACGCCGAGGCAGATCGTTACGGACAGCGCTCCGTCATCGAGTGGGATCTGTAGGGCAGCCACTGCGCTTCGCAAGCGTTCCGCCACCAGCAGAGCGCCGTTCTGATTCGTTTCCGGCAGAATGACTGCGAACTCCTCGCCACCGAGGCGACCGAAGACATCGACTTCCCGGAGATGCGTCTTACAAGTCTCGACCACCGCCTGCAGCACCTTGTCTCCGACATCGTGCCCGTGGCGGTCATTGACCGCCTTGAAGTGATCGATATCCACCATCATGGCGGTCATGGCGCGCCGGTAGCGCTGAGCGTGCCGAAACTCCTGACTGCCGAGGGAAAAGAACTGCCGGCGGTTGTTGGCACCTGTCAGATCGTCGGTCGTCGCAAGCCGCTCCAAGTGCTTTTGCGTGGCCTGCAGGATCTCCAGGTCCTTTTGCCGCGCGATTTCGTGGCCGACGAACTCCGCAAACAGTGCGACCAGCTTGTACTCGCCCGCCACATAGGGCCGCTTGCCGGCCTCCGGCCCCAGGAAGCAAAGGGTGCCGAACACCTCGCCGTCCACATGGAGTGGCGTGCCCAGATAGGACTGTGTCATGGCCTGCACGGGATTCGCCGTAGAATCCAAGGAAGCAACATCATGCAACCCGACGGGTTTCTCGGCAGCGAGACAGATCGCGCAATAGGTTCCTTCGAGTTCGAAGGTCTGTCCGACTTCGACCTCGCCCGCCGGAGAGACCGCGGTGAGGATCCGCAAACGCTGCCCCTCGACCCGGCTGACCATGCCAATGGGCAGCCGCATCTGTTTGCACCCGAACTCCAGAATGCGTGTCACCTTCTGGTCGTGATCGAGCTGGCGGCTGGTCGTGATTTCGTAGATCTTGCTGAGCGCCTCCTCCATCCATTTCTGTTCGGAGACGTCGACGCGGGTTCCGACGATTCCGCCTTCACGCGTTCTGCGTTCCGCATGCCGTATCCAACGGCCGTCCGAGAGCTCCTGTAGAACCGGCTCATCCGGCGGGTTCAGATGATTGTGGAGTCTCCTCTCAATCCAAGCGTTCTGTCCCTCGCCACCCATCGAGAACTGACCTAACGCAACGGCGTCGCGCATGATGTCTTCGAAGCACCGGCCGATCTGGATGGCATCCTCGGATACTTGATAGAGATCGCGATACGGCTGGTTGCAGATGACGAGGCGATCCTCGGCGTCAAACAGCGCGAAGCCTTCGTCAAGGACCTCGATTGCATCCTGCAAGCGTGCCCGGGCCTCATCGGCGCGCTTCTCCAGTGCCACACGTTCCGTGATGTCACGGATGAAGGCGATGTACCCCACCATCCCCTCTTCAGACCGGATGGTTGCAGCAACCGCCTCGGCCGGAAAGGTCTCGCCGTTCTTGCGCCGATAGCTGGTTAAGTACTGAGCAGGGCTTCCCGCTTCCTGTAGCTTGAACCGGAGCGGACCGATTCGCTCGAATTCCTCTTCGCTCTCGTAAAGCAACGATGTCTTTTGCCCCAGGACCTCCTCTGACGAGTAACCGAACATCGTCTCAAACGCAGGGTTTACCATGACCACATCGCGGTCATGGTTGCCGATGATAATCGCGTCCGGCACATCGTAGAATAGGTTCTGGATAAGTGCGCTGCTCGCCAGGAGATCCGGAACTGAGCGCTGCGGCGACTCCGTCGCCATACTTCCTCCGACGCGCTGCACTGCGCTATGCCATTAGGATTATATCCTGACTAGCAATGCTACCTTAATGAATTATGTAATTACCCGTAAAACAGGGCTTTATGGCAACCTAGCCAAGTAAGTCACCGCCCCAAAACTATAACAAATTGCAGAGCCGCCTAGTTCGCTTGCCCCCCACCCGCCTGGGCCCGGCAAAGGGCCTCGGCCCGCGTCTTGAAGACCTTAGCTTGATTTTCGTCAATGACTCCGTCGCTCGCCATCTGGTCAATATCCGTGCCGCGTTGCGCAAGGCAGGCGGCAATGGCCTGATCTTCGGCGGAAAGTGCGGGCGCCTCTGGAGGGAACAGATCTTCGCGGTGGAAATATCCCAGGAACAGTGCCACAAGCGCTACGACTCCCAAGGCCGCGGCCCGAGCCAGAGGCCGATCCAAATGAGAAGCCGTGTCAGAGGAATTCTTTGCCATGACGGCAAGCTAAGGCGATGGCAATCAACGGACAAGTCAGGATCTGCCAGACCCGAAAGCTCCCTAAACCTTATGAACTTTGGGGGCGATTTTGCGGGCCATGACCACTATGTTAGCGTTTGCGCAAAGCGAACGCCCATTTTGCAAAGACGAAGTGGGTAGAATTCGAGGAGGAGGCGTTAGATGTCACAGTTGATCGACCCTTTCGGCCGGTCGATAAACTACTTACGCGTATCGGTTACGGATCGCTGCGACTTCCGCTGTGTCTATTGCATGTCGGAAGACATGACGTTCCTACCCAAGGCCGAAATCCTGACCCTCGAGGAGTTGGAGCGGCTCTGTAGTGCCTTCGTGCGCCAAGGCGTCAAAAAGCTGCGCCTGACCGGCGGTGAGCCGTTGGTCCGCCGCAACATCATGTCCTTGATTCGCGGCCTCTCGCGACACCTGGACAGCGGCAACCTGGATGAGCTGACCATCACGACGAATGGCAGTCAGCTGCACCGCTTCGCGGATGAGCTGGCGGATCTGGGGATCAAGCGCATCAACGTGTCCTTGGACACCATCGATCCCAACAAGTTCGCGGCGATCACCCGCTGGGGGAAGCTCGACAAGGTTTTGGACGGTCTAAAAGCCGCGCAGAACGCCGGGATCGCCATCAAGATCAACACCGTGGCGCTCAAGGGCGTCAACGACGACGAGTTCGACCGCCTGATCGCCTGGTGCGGGGAAGAGGGCTTCGACCTGACCTTCATCGAAGTGATGCCGATGGGCGACATCGGATCGGAAAGCCGCGTCGATCAGTATCTGCCGCTTTCCATGGTGCGCTCGGCGATTTCCGAGAAATGGACGCTTGACGAGATAGACTACCGGACCGGCGGACCGGCCCGCTACAGCCGAATCAAGGAAACCGGCGGCCGTTTGGGCTTCATCACACCGATGACCCACAATTTCTGCGAGAGCTGCAACCGCGTGCGGTTGACCTGCACGGGGACGCTCTACATGTGCCTGGGCCAGGAGGACGCCGCGGACCTGCGCGCTCCGCTGCGTATGAGCGAAGGCGACGACCTGGTGGACGATGCCATTCGCGAGGCGATCAGCCGCAAACCCAAGGGTCACGATTTCATTATAGATCGTCGCCATAGCCGTCCCGCAGTCGGCCGCCACATGAGTGTGACCGGCGGCTAGGAAGCGGTCCCTCCTTGAACGACTGTCCCAGGGTTGCAATCTTGTAACCCACTATGGGCATCGACCAAGCTAGCTCCATCGACCAAAGCCTGCTCGATTCGCGGGACGTCGCCCATCTTTGGCGCGACCCCCGCTTCGGTGACCTGGAGTGCCTGAGCGCCCGCTTCCGCAAGCACGTCTACGCTCCCCATACCCACGATACCTATGTCATCGGCATCATCACCGAAGCTGCGGAGACCTTCCGCTACCGCGGGGCCAAGCATATCGCCAAGGCCGGTCAAGTGCTGGCGCTCAATCCCGACGAATTGCACGACGGCCAGCCGGTGAACGAGACCTATGCCTACCGCATGATGTACCCGACGCCGGAGGTCCTGAGCCGTGAGATGGAAGATCTGGCCGGAGGGCCGCTGCCGCCGACCTACTTTCCGACGGCCATCATCGACGACCCGGTATTGGCCAGGCAGATGCTCACGCTCCACCGAGTCCTGGAGCGCGGCGGCGATCGCCTGGAGGCCGAGAGCACATTCCTTGCCGCCATGACCCAGCTTGCCCTGCGCCATGGCGAACAACGGCCACAGATCCGCCGCGTCGGCAATGAAAGTGCCCCGATCCGGCGTGTGCGCGAGTATCTGGATGCCTGTTTCAGCGATGATGTTGACCTCGGCACCCTTTCCGCCATCGCCGGTCTCAGCCGCTTTCACCTGATCCGTTCCTTCCGCAAGGAGCTCAGCACGACGCCCCATGCCTATCTGACGGACCGCCGTGTGACCCATGCCCGCAAACTGCTGCACGCCGGCGAATCCCTTTCGGAAACGGCACTGCTCTGCGGTTTCTACGATCAGAGCCATTTCAGCCGCATCTTCAAGAAACGGGTCGGTGTCTCGCCCGGCGCCTATCGCAGCAACCGGCGCGGCAGCAGCAATTTCCTCCAAGACTCCTGAAGCCCGCCTCCGCTATCTGGCGGGGCATGACGGACACAGCGAACATCAGCCCGCGCCCTGCGAGCGGTACGGCAGAGTTTCTGGCCGGTCTCCGGGACATCCTGCCCCTGGTGATCACAGTGATCCCCTTTGCGTTGCTGCTCGGCAGCCTCGCTGCCCAGAAGAACCTGAGCCCTGCGGAAACCGGACTGATGAGCTTCACCGTTTTCGCCGGGGGATCGCAATTCGTCGCGGTGGAGCTGTGGCAAAGCCCGACGCCGGTGGCAACGCTGATTACCGCTACCTTCCTGGTCAACCTGCGCCATGTCCTCATGGGCGCATCTTTGGTCCCGCACCTGCGCGACGTGTCGCAGAAGCAGGCCTATGCCGTGCTGTTTCTGCTCGCCGACGAGTGTTGGGCGATGGCGATGCGCCGCGCCGCCAAGGTCCGGCTAACGATCTTCTACCTGCTGGGACTCGGCTTGGTGATGTGGGTGAACTGGGTCGCCTGGACCACCACCGGCGCGATACTGGGGCACGCGCTGGAAGACCCGGCAGCCTACGGATTCGACTTCGTCTTCACCGCGGTGTTTCTGGCGCTGCTCGTCGGCTTCTGGGCCGGCCCCAGATCGGCCGTGCCCTGGGTCGTCAGCGCGCTCGTCGCCGTCACCACGTATCACAGCCTGCCCGGCGTCTGGTACATCGTATTCGGCGGGTTGGCGGGGGCTCTCACCGGCGCGATCCAAGGCCATAAGCCGGAGCAGGTCGGGGGCGAGTCATGACCTTCGACCCGCTCACCCTGGCCGCGATCGCCGGCATGGCAGCTGTCACGTTCCTGACGCGGATTGCCGGCTATTGGCTGGTGCGGCGCACGACATTGGGACCCAGGGCTCAGGCGGCCCTGGAAGCCGTGCCCGGCGCTATCCTGGCGGCCCTGATTACGCCGATGGTCCTGGCAACCGGAACAGCCGAGTTTCTTGCGGCGCTCGTGACCATCGCGCTCGCTTCGCGTTTCCCGACCTTAGTCGCGGTGATTGGGGGCGTCGCAACCGTCGTCGTCCTGCGCACACTGATCGGATCCTGACAACAGATGGGAAAAGCGACGTCTCGGTCCCCTATTGCAGCAGGACCTTGTGCGAGAAATCCCGTCCGTTGCTTATGGTGATCTGCTCGAACCCCATCATGTTGGCGAGGTCGAAGAAAGTCAGATGTTCTTCGGCTCCGAGTTCGCGGAAAACCGGCAGCAGCCGGGCAACGGCGGTCAAGTCAGCGAAGAACGCCCGGGCGCGATAGATCGTGTCGAAAAAGCCATCCTGAAGCGCAACGATGATCAGTTTCTGGGATTGCTCGCCCTTTGCAAACATGACGAAGACGGGAGGATGCGGCCGCTTCCGGTTCTCGTTGCTGATGCCCGTGACGAAAGCGACCCGCATGCGCTTGTTGGCCTGGGGCATCGTGGCAAGCCGCGCGGGATAGACCTCAGGTTCCGCTGTCTTAGGATAGTAATAGCCCGCGTGCCTGTCGTCCGCGGCCAGCGGCGTCGCAAGGCCTGCCGCCAGGAACAAAGCCAAGGACAGGACTCCTGCACACCCCAGGGCCCCCTTCAGCAGGTCGGTAATTCGCCCCGGCATTCTCTGAACTAGATCCACTTTGCCTCTCCGCGCTTCGTCTTGTTCGAACTGCGGACCGATACGCAGCAACCACGCCAGCCCATCGAAACCATGGACGGGGGCGCGGGCCGCCGCAAGCCCGGGAATTCGCCGGCGGCAGCCGGGCTGGCGCGGTAAGACCCTGCCGCTATACTCTGCGGAACACCAGCCGCCGTCCGGCCAAAGGGGATGCACGGCTATAGGGAATCCATGGTGAAGGACCGGACTTGATGAGCGAACCGTCATTCGCCTTTGTCGCCAGTGACACCGATGAAGCGCAGGCCGCCCGGGCACGCCTAGAGGAGCGCTATGCCTCGGTCTCGCCCAATCACGCCGACATCATCGTCGCGCTGGGCGGAGACGGGTTCGTCCTGGAAACCCTCCACCGCTACCTTTCACGAGGAGTTCCCATCTACGGAATGAACTGCGGCACCGTGGGCTTTCTCATGAACATCTACGAGGAAGACGGCCTGCCGGAACGGCTCCGGCGCGCCGAGGTCCAGACCCTGAGGCCTCTGCGTATGTCCGTCCGGTGCCGTACGGGCCACACCTCCGAGGCTCTGGCAATCAACGAAGTTTCTCTGATACGCCAATCCCGCCAGGCCGCCAAAATACGGATCAGCATCGACGGTGTGCGGCGCATGGAGGAGCTGGTTTGCGACGGCGTGCTGGTCTCAACTCCGGCCGGCAGCACCGCCTACAATCTGTCCGCCCACGGGCCCATCGTCCCCCTCGGTTCGTCCTTGCTCGCGATCACGCCAATCAGCGCCTTCAGGCCGCGCCGCTGGCGCGGTGCCCTTCTGCCCAACACGGCGCGCATCGGGTTCGAGGTCCTGGACCCAGATAAGCGTCCCGTGAGTGCAACCGCGGACTTCACTGAAGTTCGCGATATCGAAACCGTGGACATTCACGAGGACAGTGAGGTTGAACTCAAACTGCTCTTCGACCCTGAGCACAATCTGGAAGAACGCATCGTCAAGGAGCAGTTCCAGCCCTGAGAAGCGTTTTGGGCTGTCATACGGCTTCCGGCCGGAACCCGTTTATCGGCTCCGGCCGGATCGCCTGACCAGGGAAGGCTTTTCGAGGGCAGGATTGCCGCCGGGGTGCGGCTTCACCCAAAACGGTAGCTTAGGCCCTCCAGAAGGGCTTTGCGGTCTCATCGTTTACGTCCTGCGGGCCCAGACCCATGTCCCGCAGAAGGTAGTGCGGCATCTGCGACAGATGGTTGCGGTCGGAAACACGCTGCTGCCAAATCGTAAGGACTTGGAACGCCTTCAGGACGGCTCCGTAGGTCCGGCTGACGAATTCCCCAAAGGATCCGCGAAGATCGATTGCGGGGCTGCTTGCGGCATGGCTCGTTGACTTAGACATTTAACATCCCCTTATGTGAAGCTTACAGGCTAAGAGACAGTATTTTGTTTCAGGCTTTCGATATATCCGATATTTGCGCCGAAACGGGTTGAATCTCAAACGATCAATATTCATACTTCGGATTAGTTTTTCTATGGTGAATATGGGAGGGATCTTTGCCTCGTCGTTTGCCCCCGCTGAACGCGTTGCGCGCTTTTGAGGCCGCTGCCCGGCACCTCTCCTTCACCAAGGCCGCGGAAGAGCTTTTTGTCACCCAGGCGGCGGTCAGCCACCAGGTCAAAGCCCTGGAAGAACACCTGGGGATGGGCCTGTTCCGGCGCCTGAACCGCCGTTTGATGTTGACTGACGCCGGACAGGCCTACCTGCCCGCTTTGCGCGATGCCTTTGACGGTATCGAGCGGGCAACCCGCCGCCTCTCTGTACAGGAATCGGACAATGCGATCCGCGTGACGACCATGGCCTCCTTTGGGTCCAGATGGCTCGTGCCGCGCCTCAGCCGTTTTCGAAACCTCCATCCGGATTATGACGTTTTGGTTTCTATTGCCGACCGGGTGGTCAACCTGGAGGAAGACGGTTTCGATATTGGTTTGCGGTATGGCGGGGGACGCTATCCGGGCTACCAGGTGACGCACCTGATGGATGACGAGTTTTTCGTGGTGTGCAGCCCAAAACTGCTGGAGGGTCCTCACCCCTTGCGCGAACCGGCGGACCTCAAATACCACACACTTCTGCATGACGATGTCTCGCGCAGCGCTCATGAGGATCAAAGCTGGCGGGCTTGGCTTTTGGCCGCGGGCGTTACCGAAGTCGATCCCAATCGTGGCCCCGGGTTCAGCGATTCCCATCTCGTCGTGCAGGCGGCAGTCGACGGTCTCGGCGTCGCCCTGGGCCGCCGCATGATTGTCAGCCTCGACCTTGAGGAGGGCCGGTTGGTGCGGCCCTTTGGTGGCAGCAACAGGACGGACTTCAGCTACTACATGGTGGTTCCCCATCCGAAAGCGGACTTTCCCAAGATCAAAGCTTTTCGGGAGTGGCTGGTGAAAGAGGCCGCCGCCATTGCGATCGACTAAGAGGCCACGCACGCGGGGCGCCTTCCTGTTGGCGCCTTGACATCTGGTCGTCATCCACCGAAACCCATAGGCACAGCCTTGAGAAATCCGGAGATCTTTTCTTGTCCCATGCCCCCGCAGCAGCGCCTTCAGCAATCCGCCCGGAATGCCGCGCGCTCTTCGAAAAACTGATTGCCCTCGACACCACCAGCCGCAACTCGAACCTCGAACTCATCGATTTTGTGCAGGATTACCTTCAGGGACACGGCATATCGTCGAAGCTGGTCTTCAACGAAGACAAGACGAAGGCGAATCTCTATGCCACGCTTGGGCCCACCGACCGGCCCGGCATTGCGCTCTCGGGCCATACCGACGTCGTTCCCATCGACGGTCAGGACTGGTCGAGCGATCCCTGGACCGTCACGGAAAAAGAGGCGCGCCTCTATGGCCGCGGCACCTGTGACATGAAGGGCTTCATTGCGATTGCCCTAGCTTTCGCCCCGGAGTTTCTCAAGGCCGATCCGAAAACACCGATCCACTATTGCCTATCCTACGACGAGGAAGTCGGCTGCCTCGGCGTTCCGCGGCTGCTGGAGCATCTAGAAAAGCAAGCCGTGAAGCCCGCAATGTGCATCGTCGGCGAACCGACCGACATGAAGGTGATAACCGCACACAAGGGCAAGCTCTCGACCCGCTGCCACATCCGTGGCAAGGAGGCGCACTCCTCCCTCGCGCCGCAGGGTGTGAACGCCATCAGTGCGGCGGCGAAAGTCATCAACTATCTGGACGGAATGGCACAGCGTAAGGCGGAGGAAGGTCCCTTCGATAACGCCTATGACGTGCCGCACACGACAATCCATACCGGTGTCGTCAACGGCGGTACGCAACTCAACATCGTGCCGGGCCAATGCTCCTTTGAGTTCGAGTTCCGCAACCTCCCTCAGGATGATCCACGCGCGCTCTTGTCGGAAGTGCAGGCCTTTGCGTCCGCAGAAGTCGAACCGGCCATGAAGCGGATCGACCCGGAGACCGGATTTACCTGGGAGCAGAAGTCTTTCTTTCCCGGCCTGAACATCGACGAAAAGGAAGAGGTCGTCTCCGTTACGAAAGCGCTGTCGGGAAGTAACGACACGGGGAAAGTCGCCTTCGGCACCGAAGCTGGACTATTCCATCAGTACGGAATACCCGTCGTGATTTGCGGGCCCGGCTCGATCGAACAGGCCCACAAACCGGATGAGTATGTCTCTCTCGAACAGCTTGCCATCTGCGAACGCTTCATGGAACGCCTGATAGACCGCGTCGCACAGTCTTGAGATACCCCGCGTCTTAATGTCCGGACCTCTCAAAAGATACGGACTGATCGGTCTTGCATTAGCACTTGGCACCGCCGGTGGCTGGACGGCAGATAGAATCGGGACGCCGCTGCCGTGGATGATCGGTTCGATGCTGATCACCACCGCCGCCTCGATGCTCGGCCTGCCCATTCGTGTTCCCATGGGTCTAAGGGCTCTGATGGTCACGGTTCTGGGTGTGATGCTGGGCGCCGGATTTACACCGGAGATTCTGGATCGCCTGGCCGACTGGACCATCTCCGTCGTGGCGCTCTTCGCTTACGTCGGGGTTGCCGGGTTTGCCGGCGTGTTCTTTTTCCGGCGTTGGGCAGGTTATGACCCGATAACCGCCTATTTCTCCGGCATGCCGGGGGGCCTTTCGGAAATGTCGATCGTCGGCGAGGCCATGGGGGGCGACAGCCGTGTCATCTCTCTCACCCACTCGGCGCGGATCCTTCTCGTTGTCATGGTTCTGCCCTTCGCGTTCCAATTCCTCTTCGGATACGACCCGGCCAACAAACCGGCGTTGGACGTCGCGTCATCCGTTTTGCCGTTGGATGATCTCGCCGTGCTCGTCCTCTGTGGGGCCGTCGGGTACTTGCTCGCCAAGGTGATGCGCATTCCCGCTGCGGCCGTTGTCGGACCAATGTTCCTCAGCGCCGCGGTCCATCTGGCCGGCTGGACGGAAGCCCAACCTCCGGGCGCTCTGGTGGCAGCGGCTCAGGTCGTGGTCGGCTCGGCAATCGGATGCCGCTTCGCGGGCGCCGACTTCGCCCTGATACGCCGCACCGTAACGGCGGCTGCGGGGGGCACCGTCGTCCTGGTGGCCGCAACTGTCGCCTTTGCGGTCGTGATCGGGAGTTTGACCGACCTGCCGTTGGAAGCTCTGATCCTGGCTTACTCGCCAGGCGGATTGGCGGAGATGAGCCTGATTGCCATAGCGCTCGGCAGCGACGCCGCTTTCGTAGCAACGCACCACATTCTGCGCATTTTCATTATTGTCGTGCTCGCCCCGACCGCCTATCGGATCTTCAGGAACCGCTCGCGGCACTAGCGCAATCAACCGAAGTACTGCCTGTCGCCCGCTGGAAAAGAGTTAAACAAACCTTAACGCTGCACGCCGCAACCAATTGGCACAGCGCAAGAAAATAGAATTTTCCCGGCGTTGACACACACAGGTCACCAAGCCCCTTCTAGTATGCGGCCTGACCGAAGGGGTTGGGTCGTTGGGGGAGTTTGTGAGATGCAGAGAGTTCTGCGGCGGATTGCCTGGGTTCTGCTTGGGGTGGCCACGACGGCCTACAGCAGCACATCCCTCTTCGAGGAAAGCACGGCCTCCGCCATAAACGATCAGACTGCAGCAACCACCATCGCCGAAGCACCCGGCACCTACGCTGCCGCGGAGATTCCGGGCGCGGTCCTGAATCATGAATTGAGCAAGGCGCCGATCCCGTTGTCGGCCCCCTCAGCAGTAGGACCCAAATCCGACGCCGGATCGAATCGCATGGATGCCAAGCTGCCGCCGGTACAGGCTGCTGTGGCGCCGGACCTGACGCCTGCGCCATTTATGCCGCCCGAAGCGCAAGCAGCGTTGAATTTCGCGGATCAGGCCGTAAAAGCGCTGGAGGCCGAAGCCGCCGGCCTGGAGAACGCGGTAACCTGGCGGACTGCTTCTCTGACGGAGGACGCGCTGGGAGGAAGGTCGAAGAAGCGCCGCTATCGCGCCTACTAGAGCGGTCCCTTGCTTTCGGCCTAGGTGAATTTGGCCGTGATACCGCCGTCGACCACAAGCTCGGTGCCGGTGATGTACTTGGCTTCGTCGGACGCCAGAAAGAGAGCCGCGTTGGCCACGTCCCAGGCATCCCCCATATGGCCCATGGGGCACTGGGCATCTCGGATCGCGAACATCTCCTCGATATCTCCCTCGGCATAGGCGTCCTTGAGGGGCTCGATGATCATCGGGGTCTTCATGAGTCCCGGCAGAATCGCATTGGCGCGGATTCCCTGCTTCGCGTATTGAAGCGCCACGCTGCGCGTGAAGGGTAGGACGGCTCCCTTACTCGTCGAATAGGTAATATAGGGGACTCCCGTGTCCCGAATGCCGGCGATCGAGGAAATGTTGACGATCACGCCGCTGCTCTGCTCCACCATGACCGGCAGGCAGTGCTTGCAGGTCAGGAACATTGACTTGAGGTTGACGTCCATGACCCTGTTCCAGTCGTCTTCGCTGATCTCCACGGGTCCGCCCACTTCGACGACGCCCACATTATTGTTGAGCACGTCAATCCTGCCATAACGGCCCAGACAGGCCTCCACCATGGCCTCCACCTGATCGGCTTTGGAGGCGTCGACCCGTACCGCCAGCGCGTCACCTCCTTCCCCGGAAATGAGTCCGGCCGTCTCTTCCGCCGCCTCCAGGTTGATATCGGCGCAAAGCACTTTCGCCCCTTCGCGCGCAAATACCACCGCCGCCGCTTTGCCGTTGCCCCAACCGGGGCCGCTGGACCCGGCGCCAACAACAATCGCTACTTTTTTTTGCAAACGCGCCATTTTTTTCAACCCCATTTCGTGCTTACCCCGGTGCCGTCAATCACGATTCAGGAAAAATGCCATAGTTTCAATACCCTGCCATCAGCCAGTCTGCAGAAGGATCGAAGCTTTCGATACACCAATAAGTTATAAAAATATAACTGAAAAACCATCCTATGTTATCCAAATCATCGAAAGTAATTGATATTGGTCAATTATAGTTCGACCCCCGATTACTTTGGTATACAAAGATTTAACCTAATAAAGGAATCCTTGGAACTTGCGGCATATTTCTGTCCCGTTGGACCCCATCGGAGTTAAACAAAGAGGCCTGCCATGCAGTGGCTAAACAATCTGAAGATCGGTCAGCGTATTGGTTTAGTAGTTGCCTTACCCGTTCTAGGCTTATTGTTCTATTCCAGCACCTTAACCCTCGAGCGCCACAACACGGCGCAGTCGATGGAAAGGCTCAGTAGTCTTGCCAAGCTTGCGCCCATAACGAGCGCCCTTGTCCACGAGCTTCAGAAAGAACGGGGCATGTCGGCGGGCTTCATTAGCAGTGGGGGCAATACCTTCAAAAACGAGCTTCCGGGACAACGCGATGCGGCCTCGGCGGCGCGAACCGCATTGGAAGGCGCGCTTTCCGAGTTCGATGTCGCCAACTACAGCGTGCGCCTCGAAGAGAAAATCCAATCCGCGCTGGATGCCATCGCGGGCTTGGACCAGACGCGTGCCAATGTCAGCAGCCTGCAGGCCACAGTGCCTCAGATGGCGAAGTATTACACGGGAACCATCGCAAAGCTGCTGAGCATCGTCGAAGAAATGACACAGCTTAGTGAGAGCGCATCGGTCCTGAACGCGATCACCGCCTACACGGCAATCCTTCAAGGCAAGGAGAGTGCCGGCATCGAGAGGGCGATGGGCGCGGCAGGCTTTGGGGCCGGGCAGTTCAAGCCGGCCATCTACAAGCGCTTCACGCGCTTGGCCGCAATGCAGGACACTTATTTTACTGTTTTCAAGAATTACGCGCTGGACACCCAGGTCGGGTTTTTCGACAGCACCTTGACCGGTGCGGAAGTCGATGAGGTCGCACGGCTGCGTCAGGTCGCCGACGAGAGCATCACGACCGGCAGCACGGGCGGAGTCAAGGGCGCCTACTGGTTTGATAAGATCACCGCAAAGATTGATTTGATGAAGGTGGTGGAAGACAAGATGGCCGGACACTTGACCGCCCTTGCGGCCGAGATCGAAGGTTCCGCGAGTACTGCATTCTATCTTTTTGCGATCGTGACCCTCGCACTCCTGGCCGCGACGGCGGGAATTGTATTCTTCCTCGCCCGCGGAATCACCCAGCCCATCGCATCGATGACCGACGTCATGCATCGTCTTTCCGGCGGAGACAACACGGTGGAAGTCAATGGTGCGGAGCGCCGTGACGAAATCGGCGCCATCGCGCAGGCCGTGCAGGTCTTCAAGGACAACGCCATCGAGATGGAGCGTATGCGCGCTGAGCGGGTCGAAGCGGAGGAGAAAGCCAAGGCGCAGCGCAAACAGGAAATGAACGAACTCGCCGAAAACTTCGAGGCGGCCGTGAAAGGGGTGGTCGAGTCGGTCGCAGCGTCTGCGCACCAGATGGAATCGACGGCGCAGTCCATGGCCTCTTCCTCAGAGCAGACCAGTCAGCAAAGCGTCGCCGTCGCGGGCGCGTCGGAGGAAGCCGCAGGCAATATCCAGACGGTGGCTTCAGCCTCGGAGGAGCTCTCCAGTTCAATCAAGGAGATCGGCAATCAGGTCGCGCAATCGACCCAGATCGCGCGGGAAGCCGTTGAGCAGGCGACCAAGACCAACGAAGAAGTCTCCGGACTTGTCGAGGCCGCGAAGCGCATCGGCGAGGTCGTTAATCTGATTCAGGATATCGCCGAGCAGACCAACCTGCTGGCGCTGAATGCAACGATCGAGGCGGCCCGGGCGGGTGACGCGGGCAAGGGCTTTGCCGTGGTCGCATCCGAAGTGAAGTCCCTTGCCAATCAGACGGCGAAGGCCACCGAGGAGATCGGTAGCCAGATCTCCGGAATCCAATCCGCCACGACGGAGGCTGCCGGCGCGATCTCTCACATCGGAGAGACAATCGAAAAAATGAACGAGATCGCCGGTGCGGTTGCGGCAGCGGTCGAACAACAAGCGGCGGCTACGCAAGAGATTTCCCGCAACGTTCAGGAAGCGTCCACCGGCGCCCAGGAAGTGTCGAAAAACATCTCCGGGGTCATGGAAGCCGCCGACGCCAGCGGCCAGGCTGCCAAGATGGTCCTGAGCGCAGCGAACGAAGTCAGCGGCCAATCCCAAACACTCGGCAACGAGGTCGATGGCTTCCTGGAAAGAGTTCGAGAGGCCTGATCGGAAGCACACGCCGGGCGGACCGCGTCGGTCCGCCGAAATCGGCGGAAAAACCCTAACCGAAAGCCCCTGGCGCGCAGACGCGCCAGGGGTTTTTTCTTGGGGAAGCCGGCTGCCAGACGCCGAGCGCCGGTTGCCAGGGCGCCGTTGGCGACGTAAGTACCGTCCTGAGCGGAGCAGCGGTCCAAGCACCTCGAAAGCACCCGAATGCGGCCTTGCCGATTCAGTGACTTCCTATGCGATTTCTCACGCGTTTTCTCGCGATGGGCCTTCATGCCTGGCCTCCTGATGGCGCTCTGCCTCCTGATCTTGCCAGCCGTGTGGACTCCCTCTCTTGCGCAGGACCTCGAGGAACAGGACGCCTATGTCCCGCCTCAAGAAGCGCAAGCGTCGGGTGAAGTCTGGATGCAGCGCCTGGACGCCATCGAGCAGTTCCTGGAAAGCGGCCAGGAACCCTCGCCGACACTGCGCGACGCCTTGCGCGACGTCATTCTCGAGATCAACGAACAGGCAAACGCCGCGTTGGCGGCGGACGAGGCCCGCCTGCCGCCGCTGCGCAGCGAACTCGACAGCCTGGGCGGCCCGCCGGTCGATGGCGAGGCGCCGGAGCCCGAAGCCATCGCGGCCTTGCGCGAACAACTCCTGGATCGCATCGCCAAGGTCGAGACGCGCATTACGCAAGCGCGTCTCGCCATGGTCCGCGGCGAGAACTACTGGAACCAGATCAACCTGGTCAAAACCACGTCCATTCAGGACAGACTATGGGATCGTTCGCCAAGCCTCTTTCGTGCCGCAACCTGGAACCAAGGCTTCAGGGATTTCAGCTCGCTGTTCAGAAGTCTGACCAAAGCCCCGGAGGCTTGGTGGACCACCGCGCAACAGAACTGGCGGCCTGCGGCAATTATGGCCGTCGTCCTATCGAGCATCCTGGCGGCCTTGTTGGCCATTCCGGCGCGCAAACGGCTGCTGGCGCGCTTCGGGCGGCGCGAGGAGGAAGAGCGGCCAAGCTTCGCACGCCGGATCTCCGCGGCGGTCATCACTGCCCTCGCCGACATCATCCTGCCGGTGGCGGCGCTGGCGACCTTAGCGGGCACCATTCGGCTTTTCCAGGACGACCCGGCCGGATTCCTGGCCTTGATCACCAACGCCTGCATCGGCTTCATGGTGTTCTTTACGATCTCGGGCCTCGCCAAGGCCGCCCTGGCTCCGGAGACGCCGGAATGGCGCATCCTGCCGGCCACGGAAACCGGTGCCGTCGTCATGGGCCGGCGCATCGCCGTCATCGCGATCTTCACCGGGGTCATTATCTTCCTGGATACGGAGGCGCGTGGCGAAGGCATCAACACGCCGGAGTTCGTCGCTGTTGCGAGCCTCTTCGCGGATACAATCCTGGCCGGCTTGCTGCTGACACTTGTCCCGGCGCGCTACTGGGAGCACGTCGAGGACAAGAAAGGCGACTTCGCCTGGACGGTGATTCGCGTCTTCGTCGCCTTGTTTCTCCTCTCCACGCCCATCGTCGTTTTGGCGGGCTACGCGACACTTGCCGACTTCCTCATCGCTCAACTTGTGCTCACGGTCGTCGTCGTGGGCGCCGCCCTGCTGGTGCGGGTAGCCCTGCGGGAAGCGCTGGCTCAGGCATTTCTGACCCCAGGGCGCCTCAATGCCGTGATCTACGGTTGGCTGCGGCTGCCCCAGGCCTCGGCAAAACTCGTGACCTTTTGGATCGGGTTGCTGATCGACCTCCTGATCTTCCTGCCGCTCATCTACCTGATGCTGATCAACTACGGCTTCCCGCCGTTCCTGCTCAATGTGTGGCTGACAGACGTCCTGAAAGGCGTCCAGGTCGGCAACGTCACGATTTCCCCGATCGACATCATCCTGGCGATCATAGCGCTGGCCGTGGGCCTTTTGGTCACGGGTTGGATCCGACGCTCGCTGTCCAACAAGCTGCAGACCTACACCCGCCTCGACCTCGGTGTCCGCAACTCCATCGTCTCCGGCGTCGGTTACAGTGGCGTGGTCATTGCCGTCATCTTTGCTGTCGCCATGCTGGGGCTGGACCTCTCCAACCTCGCCCTCGTCGCCGGTGCCCTTTCCGTCGGTGTCGGCTTCGGGCTCCGCACCATCGTGGAGAACTTCGTCTCCGGCCTGTTGCTCCTCATCGAACGCCCGATCAAGGTCGGCGACTGGATCGTCGCGGCGGGTCACGAAGGCACGGTCAAGCGCATCTCGGTGCGCTCGACGGAGATCGAGACCTTCGACCGTGCCGCGGTGATCGTCCCGAACTCGGAGCTGATTTCTCAGCCCGTGCAGAACTGGACCCACAAGAACCGCCTGGCCCGGATCATCGTGCCCGTCGGTGTCGCTTACGGCAGCGACGTCGAGAAGGTGCGCGAGCTGCTTCTGGAATGCGCCAAGGCCAACGAGCGCGTCCTCGCCTATCCCGAGCCGCAGGTGCTGTTCCGCGCCTTCGGCGAGTCGTCTCTGGATTTCGAGTTGCGCTGCTTCGTCCCGGATACGGACTATTTCATCATCACCAAGAGCGAGCTTCTCTTCGCCATCGATGCGGCCTTCCGCGAGCACGCCATCGAGATCCCCTTCCCGCAACGCGACCTGCACGTCCGCTCCGTGCCGCCGGAAATCAGCAGCGCGGCCCAAACGCCCCAGCCCGAGTCCGACTAGGCAAAATCTACAAACCCTTTGCGGAATCCTGCCGCCTGGGGCAAATGAAACGGCACCGAAGCGGACGCGGGCGTGGCGAAATTGGTATACGCACGAGACTTAAAATCTCGGGGGCTTCGGCCCGTGCGGGTTCAAGTCCCGCCGCCCGCACCAATCCCCACCCTCGCGCTTACTCCTGCCAGTACTCCGGCTTATCCAGCGCAGCGCAGCACTGGACCGTTCCGGCATTGGCCTCAACGGCATCGGGCCGGAGCGCCTGAACCATCCAGGCATCGGCGTTCTCCGGGGCGATCGGATAGGGCGCGTCGAAGCCCTCCCGGCCCGCCGGCGCGAAGCCGTGACGGTTGTAGTAGTTGGGGTGGCCCAGCACGAAGACCAGATCGACGCCCGCTTCGGCCAGCCGCCGAAGGCCGTCCGCGATGAGGGCGCCCCCGATTCCCCGGCTCTGAAACACGGGCAAGACGGCCAGGGGCGCGAGAAGCGCCACCGAGATGTCACTCTGCGCGACGGAGAGACGAGCAGCCGAGAAAACGATATGCCCCAAGATCTGGTCTTCCTCAACTGCGATCAGGGACAGAAGGGGTTTCGCCGTCGGGTCCGACAGGATGTCCTGGATCAAGCCGACAATGACCGGCCCCTCGTCTGGGCCAAAGGCTTGCCGGTTGATGTTCAGAACCTCTGTCAGATCGCTGTCGTGCGCCTCTCTGATCTCCATACTTCCTCTCACGAGCTGGGCTGTCTTCGAGACAAGACCTGACACAGCTTCGCCAAGCGGTCACGGCGATATCGCCCCAACAACGCAAATGACTGGCTACATTGCGCGCGCTATGGTCTTGCCAGCGCCGAGAGATCATCGCGCAAAACAACAACGCCGGGCGAAAACACGTCCGGCAAGAACCGAAGGGGCCCCGACAGACATGTCTGAGAACACTGGCGCACAAACGATCACCGTGGTGAAACCCGGACTCCGGGTTCTGGTTACGGCCGGAGCCTCCGGCATCGGGCGGGCCATCGCGAACACCTTCCTCGCCCACGGCGCGAAGGTGCACATCTGCGACGTCTCCGACGAATTCATGGCCGATTTCCGCGCCGCCCATCCGGAGGCCGGCTGCACCAAGGCTGATGTCTCCTCGGAAGAGGACGTCGCACGGCTGTTCGAGGACGCCGAGCAGACCTTGGGCGGGCTTGACGTGCTGGTCAACAACGCAGGGATCGCCGGTCCGACGGGCGCGGTCGAGGAACTGGACCCGGCGGACTGGCGCCGCTGCATCGACATCTGCCTCACCGGCCAGTTCCTCTGCACCCGCCTCGCCGTGCCTTTACTGAAAGCGGCGGGCGGCGGCGCCATCGTCAACCTCTCCTCCGCCGCCGGGCGCTTCGGCTATGCCTACCGCACGCCCTATTCCTCGGCCAAGTGGGGGGTCGTCGGATTTACGGAGAGCCTAGCCAAGGAACTCGGCCCCTCGAACATCTCTGTGAACGCCATCCTGCCGGGGCTGGTCGAAGGACCGCGTATCGAGGGCGTGATCTCCGCGCGCGCCAAACAGATGGGCGTCACCTACGAGCAGATGGAGCAGGAACATCTGAAGCACGTCTCCCTGCGGCGCATGGTCACCGGCGACGATGTCGCGGCCATGACGCTGTTCCTCTGCTCGCCCTTGGGGGCGAACATATCCGGCCAGTCCATCGGTGTCTGCGCCAACGTCGAGACGATCTAACCGAACCGTTGCTGGGAGTCACCCATGTCGAAAGTCGCTATCGTCGGCGCGGGCCTGATCGGCCGCGCCTGGGCCATCACCTTCGCCCGCGCCGGGCACGAAATCGCCCTGACCGACGCCGATTCCGAGGCGCCCGCCGCCGCCGTTGACTTTATCAGCGGCATCGCCACCGATCTCGACCGCAACGATCTGCTGGGCGGCGCCACGCCCGACGAGCTGGTCGCGCGCATCCATCCCACGGACGACTTGGCGGAAGCCCTGTCCGGCGCGGTCTACCTGCAGGAAAACACACCGGAGAAAGTCGAGGTCAAGAAGACCGTCTATGCCGAGCTGGACCGTCTGGCCGGCCCGGACTGCCTGATCGGGAGCTCGACTTCGGGGATCCTGCCATCGGCCTTCACCGAGGAACTCGAAGGCCGTCACCGCTGTTTCGTGGCCCACCCTATCAACCCGCCCTACCTAGTCCCGGCGGTCGAGCTCTGCCCCGCGCCCTGGACCTCGGAAGACGTCATGGCCCGCGCTGCCGCTTTCCTGCGGAAGGCCGGTCAGGCCCCGATCGTCATGAAGCGGGAAATCGATGGCTTCATCATGAACCGCATGCAGGGGGCGCTGCTGGACGAGGCGGTGCGGCTGGTCGCCGACGGCTACGCCTCGACCGAGGACATCGACATCGGCATCCGTGAAGGGCTGGCATTGCGTTGGAGCTTCATGGGTCCCTTCGAGACCATCGACCTCAACGCCCCACAGGGCGTGCGCGACTATGTCGAGCGCTACTACGGCCTCTATCAGAAAATCTTCGCCGGGATGCACGAGGTCGACTGGCGCGGAGACCTGCTTGATTCCATTGAGGCACAGCGCCGCGAGCGACTTTCCACGGACTCTCTTTCCGAGCGCCAAGCATGGCGCGACCGCCGCCTGATGGCCCTGGCCGCCCACAAGCGCAAGGCGGCGAAAGACCTCGGCGAATAGCGTCCCCTTCGCCACCCCGCCCTCCCATGACCGGAATGAGCCACCGCTCGGTCCGGACAAACATCTCCAAGCTTAGCGGCCTGGCACGCCGAAGAGTGTGCTTTGTCATGCGCGATTGACACGCAACCAACACACTTGAAGAAGAGACCTCCCCCTAATCTTCGAAATGACATCGAGGTAAGGACAAACTTTGATCATTTTTTAACTATTCAGGTAAATAAACATAGTTAAAATATTGTTTTTAAGAAAAATATAATTGAAGGCTAAATCAGTATAAAATAGCTTAACCTTGAGTTAATACTCGTTTTAAGGGTTGCGTGGGATCTCAGAACCTCGGGCAAGGCCACTTGCACCAACGAGCAGATTAGGGTCGCGAAGTGGTTGGGGTGAGGAACGAAAGGGGCGCAGATCGTCATGAGCATTGGCAGGGAAGACTCGAAAACTGTCCATGTGAACGCTGAGCAATCGCCGAAGACCGGTGCAAGCAGTCAGGATCGGGCAACCGAGGACAACGCTCTCGTTCAACCTGGGTCGGAATCGCTCGACGCCGCGGCGAATTCCGATGCCCTGGTCACCGGAACCGCTGAAACGGATCCCCTCCAATCCGGCCGGACACCCGAGACACAGGAAGAACCCCCTCAGGAAACGGTGGAGACACAGCCGGACGATGCCGTTGCGGACGGCGTTCTTTCCACAGGGCAGGGCTTCGCTGCGGCCCTCGATCTCATTGTCATCGACCTGCTGTCCGCGGCCGGACTTCCGGAAGACTCCGGAGACCTGATCCAAACCTTGTCGCAGCGCGTCGGCGCCGCTCTCTCTTTTGAAGTAAGGGACGGGACACTGCTGATCGATTCCGCCTCCCTGCCTCCATTGAATGCGGGAGAAAACGCGACCTTCCTGTTCGATCTGTCTTTCGGCGCCAACGAAAGTCTGCGTTCCAGCGCGGTTACCCTCTCCTTCAAAGGCAACCCTGACGCCGGACCTCCGGTCAGTTGGGAAGTCTCGAGCGAACCGAGCAACCTTGCGGACGCCGCTGCTGCTTACGCGAATGGACAGGTCTTCATTCCTGAGCAGGACGGCCCCTGGGCAAAGCTGAGCAGCGACCTCGCCGAGCTTGCGATCGAAGGGCCTCAATCGCTAGATGAGGCGCAAGGCGAAGCCGCAACAGTGGAGGCTTCTGTGGACTCCGGCTTGTCGGGCATCAGCCTGATCACCCACATCGGCGATTTCGTCGCGATTGACGCCGTGGCGGCGAACGGCGACGGTGCGGCGCTCCAAACAAAGCTCGAAGACCTTGGTCTCATCAAGGGTGCCAACCTTGGCGCCTTCGCGTCCGGCTTGATCCCCATCGAGTCCCTCGGCGACTTGGCCGGGATGGAAGAACTGGCCTTCGCGCGGCCGGCTTACACCTCCTACAACCAGGGTTCCGTGACGAGCCAAGGCGACGCCTCGATGAATGCCGACGAGGCGCGCAGCGTCTACGGCACCGACGGCACCGGGGTGAAGATCGGCATCCTGTCGGACTCTTTCGACGCGCTTGGCGGCTATGACAGCGATATCGCGACCGGCGACCTTCCGACCGGAGTCACGATTCTCGACGAGTATCTCGGCAGCGATGCGATCGACGAAGGGCGCGCGATGGCGCAGCTCATTCACGACGTAGCGCCCGGCGCCGATTTATCGTTCCACACTGCACAAGGAGGCATCGCGAATTTCGCTCAGGGCATCCTCGACTTGCGGGACGACGGAGCCTCGGTGATCGTCGATGACATCATCTACTTCGCCGAACCCATGTTCCAGGACGGTGCCATCGCGCAAGCCGTCAACGAAGTGGTCGGCGATGGCGTTGCTTACTTCTCCTCCGCCGGCAACCAGGGACAGGAAAGCCACCAAAGCGCCTTCCGTGACAGCGGAGTCAGCAACGGAACCTACGTCTTTCACGATTTCAACGCGGGCAGCGGCAACGATACCTTTATGCGGATCACTCTCGCGCCCGGCGAAAGTTCGCTGCTCGTCCTGCAGTGGGATCAGCCTTTCAAGTCGGAAGCGCCGGGAACCGCCGGGGCCCAGAACGATCTGGACCTCTTCATCACCAACGCCACCGGCTCAACGGTCCTTTCCTCCAGCACGACCGCAAACCTGGGAGGCGATCCGCTGGAAATCGCCGGCGTGATCAACAACGGCAGCTCGACTGCCTCCGCGTACGTGCGCGTCGGATTGAAATCCGGCGCGGCACCCGGCCTGATGAAGATCGTCGCCTTCGGCGGCAACCTTGCGGAATACACCACGAACGAAGGTACGATTTACGGACATGCGGCCGCCGATGGCGCAATGGCCGTCGCCGCTGCCGGTTTCTTCGACACGCCCGAATTCGGCACGAACCCGCCACAGGCCGAATGGTTCTCTTCCGCCGGACCGGTCACAATTCTGTTCGATGAAAACGGCAACCGTCTGGCGACGCCGGAAATCCGCGAAAAGGCCGATATCACGGCACCTGACGGTACCAACACCACATTCTTTGGCAGCGACTCAACACGCGATGCAGACGTCTTCCCGAACTTCTTTGGGACTTCCGCAGCCGCCCCGCATGCGGCAGCCGCTGCTGCACTGTTGAAGAGCCTGCTGCCCAGCGCTGCACCGGACCAGCTTTATCAAGCCTTGAAAGACGGCGCGATAGACATGGACGCCCCGGGTTGGGATCCGACAACCGGCTTCGGTCTCGTGCAGGCAGACGCGACAATTGCGGAAATCGCGATTTCGGGCACGGCTGCCGACAACAGTTTGTTTGGCGATTCCCTTGCCAACCTCATCTTCGGATTTGACGGTGACGACATCCTGACCGGGCTCGGCGGACCGGACAGTCTCGCAGGCGGACTCGGCGCCGACACCTTTCGCGGCACCGCATCGCACCTGAACGGCAACACCATTCTGGACTTTACCGTCGCCGACCGCATCGAGGTTCAGGGCGCCACCTTCAACGCCACCGCCATCCAGACACAGCAAAACGGCGGCAACACGATCCTCTCAGTCGACACCGGCGGTAGCGATCTCCAGATCACATTGCGGGGCAATGTTGCGGGACCATTCGTGGCTAGCAACGTCGGCGGAAACACGATCATCGAAATCGACGACGGTACGGGCACTGGCCTGCCGCCGACGGACATCCAAATCTCGTCGGACACTTTCGATGAGAACGCCGCCTTCGCCGCAACCTTGACGGCGACCGACCCGGACACGCCGCCGGGCGGCATCTCTTACGGCCTGGTCAACGACCCCAGCGGCGCCTTCCAGGTCAACGGCAATCAGTTGAGCTTGGCCTCGCCGTTGGATTTCGAGAACCTTCCCACAGGCTTCACGAACAACGGCGATGGCACGGCTTCGGTCGACGTCCGCGTTTCGGCCTCCGACGGGGCGAACCCCGCCTATGAGGAAGCGCTGACCCTCACCGTCAACGACGTGGAGCCGGAAGGCGGTGTCGGCGGCGGGAACACCTATGTCTTCGATCCCTCCGCGGCCGACTTCGATGGCAACGCCGACATCCAGCTTTCCGCCATCGGCGGCGATCTGGCCTACCTGCAGATCACGGATGCTATCGGCATCAATCAGGGCGGCGGCGTGGTTTCCGGCAGCGACTGGCGCGATCTCATCAACGGCCGTGGTGAGCATATCGAGATAAACTTTACCTCGCCGGCAATCGAATCCCTGGAGATCGAGTTCAAGAAGCTGGCGGCCGGCGAGATCGTCACGGCCCGGGTCGAGGATGCGGCAGGCACTGTTCTGGGCAACGTCCAGATCGCCGGTCAGGGCGCCCAGCGCAGCGTCTTCACCGCCTCTATAGGCCAAAGCGACCTCAATACACCCGGCAACATCGCAAAGGTCACCCTCTCCGGCGACTATTTCACCTGGGCCATCGATAACGTCACCGCAACGGAAAGCGGCCCCGTACCCTCCGGGTTGCTTGTAGCCGCCGATGTACTCGACGTTCCAGCGAGAACTATTTCTTTCGGTGTTGCCGAAGACGGCACCCTCACGACGGCCGCAACGAGTCAGTCGGTCGACGTCCCGCAAGCGGGTAAGGGACATCCGGCAACGCCCGCCGGACCTGCCGCACCGATTGAGCCAATTGCCGCCGATGTGCTGCAGTCGGAGAACGACGAAACGACGATCGCCGCAACTATCGTCTAGACATTCGAAAGTTTGCAGGCTTGCGAGCAGCTCACCGGAAATCGCTCCTGGCAGGGTCGTGGTTCCTGGCGTACCATTAGGGCTGCGCGCAGCGCTCGAATTGGTGCGCACGCCGCTTTGGTCGTCTTGACCAGGCACGGATTGCACCTCTGTCCGGAACCATAGGGGGTCCGGAATTGCAGCAGTCGCATAGAAAGACGATTGCACCCAGAGTCACACAGGTGTCCGAGTCTCCTTCTCCACAATAGAGAGGAACTTCCGGCCATGACATTGCACAATGGATTGCAACTTCTCACCGGGTGGAAATGCCGCGCGACCGCAGCCGTCTGCTTCGCAGTTTGCCTGCTGGCGCTGCTTTCTGTGGCCTCTGCACAGGCACAGATCGCCTATAGCGAAGAGAAGCTCGGTGCATTCGTTTCCGCAGCGATAGAGGTGCGCGCGCTTGCGGACAAGTGGGCACCGGCCATCCAATCGGCCGGCTCCGAAGCCGAGGCCCAGGCCTTCAAGGATCAGGCAACCTCCGAAATGGCCGAGATCATCACACGCACCGAGGGAATCACGGTCCCGGAATACATGGAAATCAACAAGGCGGCCGCCGGAAGCTCCGACCTCATGGCGCGGATCGAGCAGATCTACGAGGCACGAAAAGCGCAGTGATCCGGGGACTGATCGGTTCGGAGCCCCTATTCGGCGTCCCAGGTCCCTTCGCCGCCAAGATTGGCGACTATTTTTTCAAGCTCCCCGCTGGCAGCTGTGAGCCGCTCCCGGTGCGTCCCGCGCAACACCAGGCGCGTTGCGAAACGGCCATCGCGGTTGAAGGGATAGCTGCCGATATCGATGTCGGGATAGCGCTCCTGCAAGGCACCGAGATCCGCGGCGACACGCCCCTCCTGGACATTCGCCGTCAGGCTGCGCGAAAGGATCGGATCGCCCCCGGTCAGGCGATGACGCAGGCTGTCCAGCATGGCTTGCATGATGGCCGGGATTCCGGCCAACACGAAGACGTTCTCGACTTGAAATCCGGGTGCCTTGCTAACCGGATTCTCGATCAGGACCGCCCCTTCGGGAGTCTTCGCCATGCGCAGTCGGGCCTCGTTCAGATGCTCCGGTCCATAATGCGCTTCCAGGATTGCCCGCGCTTCGGGATTCTCCCCATGCGGCAGGCCGAACGCCGCCGCGACGCTTTCCGAGGTGATGTCGTCGTGGGTCGGGCCGATCCCGCCGGTCGTAAAAACGTAGTCAAAGCGCTGTCGCAGGTCGTTCACCGTGTCGGCGATCGTCTGCAGGACGTCGGGAATGACGCGGACTTCGGCCAGGCGAATGCCCTCCTTTCCAAGCCATTCGCCGAGATAGGCAATGTTCTTGTCCTGCGTTCGGCCGGAGAGGATCTCGTTGCCGATCACGACCAGGGATGCGGTAACAGGGCGGTCGGGCATCAAGCGTCTGGTGTTCCGTTGGTATCTGGGCCGCTGGTGGCGGGCTAGAGCTGCAAATAGCCCCGTCTCTCGAGGCACTGGGTCAGAAGTCTGCCACGGTCCCGGTCATAGTTGAACTTTTCCAGACTACGGCGCTGCGCGGAGAGGACGGAATCGGACGTCAGCGTGTCCAGTGCCGAATTGCGGTCGTCGTAAATCCGGACGTCGCGGCGCGCTGCTGCGGTGGCCGCGCGATAGCAGGATTCAACATCGGCGCGGTGCTGCTCCTCATCCGCTCCCGGCTTGCGCCAGATGCTACCGTCCGGCGCCTTGACGACCAGATCGCCGGAAGTCGGATCGGGGGTCCGTTCGTACAACAGAGGACTTGGCTCCCCGGCCGGAGCGGCACCCGTCGTTCCCGTGGCCGAACCGTAGGGATAGGTGCCGCCTTGATTCGACGCATTCGGTGCGGCTGCTGCGGGAAGATCTCCGCCGGGCGGCGGCGCCGCCGGGCTGGATTTGGTCCCCTCGACCGTTCTTGGCGCAGCGCAGGCGGCCAAGGCCGCCCCGAGGACAATCGCAACACCAAGCTGACGCAACTTCATAGATTTGATCCTATGTCCCGAGGGGAGACCCGCAAAGACCATGATATAAACAAAATCACCGCCTTTGCCAGGGCCCCCCTACTGGTAGCGATTGCGCCGGATCGAAGCCAGCCTTACTTTCCGGAGCATGCAGTTTCCAGATCCCCTGATCCCGGGCCGCCTCATCCGCCGCTACAAGCGCTTTCTGTCGGATATCGAGCTGCAGAGCGGCGAGACCGTCGTCGCCCACTGCGCAAACCCAGGGTCGATGATGGGTCTGGCGGAACCGGACGCGGAAGTCTGGATTTCGCCGTCCCGGAACCCGGCGCGCAAGCTGGCCTACACCTGGGAACTGGTGCGCGACGACGGGGCGCAACCCGGCAGCCTGGTGGGAATCAACACCTCCTGGCCAAACCAGCTTGTGGAAGAGGCCCTGAGAGAGGGCCGAATCTCGGAGCTCGCCGACTACGAAAACCTGCGGCGGGAGGTCCCTTACGGGACCCGCAGCCGGATCGACTTCCTGCTCGAATCCCCTCAAGGCCCGCACTGCTATCTCGAGGTCAAATCCGTCACGCTCCGGCGCAACGGACGGACGGCGGAGTTCCCGGATGCCGTCACGGCGAGAGGGGCTAAGCACTTGAAGGAGCTCTCCGACATGGTGGCGGCGGGCGCCCGTGCGGTTCTTCTCTACCTCGCCCAAAGGGAAGACTGCGACGAGATCGCCGTGGCCGCGGACATCGATCCCGGCTATGCCACCGCCTTCGAGACCGCCCGGTGTGCTGGGGTTGAAGTCTTGTGCTACAATTGCGATGTGTCGCCAGATGCAATCGAAGTCGGCAAGGCACTTCCCCTTAAGGAAGTTCGTTTAAGCTGAGATTTCAATATACTTAGGGACCGCTCATGAAGCAGAGCAATAGTGCGCACCGCCTAAGCCCCGAAGAGGGCGGCTACATCATTCACGACGAGGCCGCGTTCGAGGGCATGCGCCGCGCCGGCCGTCTGGCCGCTGAAACCCTGGACATGATCCTGCCGGAAGTAAAGCCGGGGGTGACAACCGAAGACCTCGACCGGCTCTGCCATGACTACATCGTATGCCGCGATGCGGTACCCGCACCTCTCAACTACCGCGGATTCCCGAAGTCGATCTGCACGTCGGTCAACCATGTCGTTTGCCATGGCATCCCCAGCCCGGACAAGCGCCTGACGGACGGCGACATCCTGAATATCGATGTAACCGTCATTCTCGACGGCTGGCATGGCGATACCAGCCGTATGGTGTGGGTCGGCAAGCCCAGTGTGAAGGCGCGCCGCCTCGTCGAGACAACCTATGAAGCAATGATGCGCGGCATCGAAGTGGTCAAACCCGGCGCTACCTTGGGCGATATCGGTCACGCCATTCAAAGCTATGCCGAGGGACAGCGTTTTTCCGTGGTCCGGGATTTCTGCGGCCACGGCCTGGGGCGCGTCTTCCATGATGCGCCCAGCGTGCTGCACTATGGTCAGCCGGGAACCGGGCCGATCCTGCGCGAAGGCATGTTCTTCACCGTCGAGCCGATGATCAATGCAGGTCGCCACGAAGTTAAGATCCTGAAGGACGGCTGGACCGCCGTCACCCGTGATACCAAGCTTTCTGCCCAGTTCGAGCACTCCATCGGCGTGACGGCGACGGGCCATGAGATATTCACCCTCTCTCCCAAGGGTTGGGACAGTCCACCCTACAATTCCTAGGACAGGCGCATTGGCGGCCAGACCAGGGGGACTGGCCCCGAGGACCCGAATAGGTGAGCAACGACTCCGACACGGCCGTTAGTGAGCCCTCTGTGATTGAGGAACTTCCGCCCCAATCCGGAGGCGGTGAAAAGGCTCACTATCTCGGACATCGGGCACGGCTGCGCCAACGTGTCCTGGGCAAGGGTGCGGATTCTCTGGCCGATTACGAAATCGTTGAATTCCTACTTTTCGGCGCTCAGCCCCGTGGCGACATGAAGCCTCTGGCCAAACGCCTGATTGAGCGCTTCGGCAGCCTGGCGGCCGTCCTCAGTGCTGAGCCCGGTGATCTTGCCCAGGTGTCCGGCATGGGACCAAGTTCCATTGCCGCCCTTAAGATCGTGCCGGAAGCCGCGCGCCGCATGGCTCTTGCGGACATCAGAGAGCGCCCCGTCATCTCGTCTTGGGACAAACTGCTCGATTATTGCCGAGTCGTGATGGGCCGGGACAAGATTGAGCGGTTTCGCCTGCTCTTTCTCGACAAAAAGAACCGGCTCATCCTCGACGAAGAACAGCAGCGGGGCACCGTCGACCACACCCCGGTCTACACCCGTGAAGTCATGAAGCGCGCGCTCGAAGTCGGGGCGACCGCGCTGATCCTTGTACACAACCATCCCTCAGGCGATACCACGCCCTCAAAAGCTGATATCGAGATCACGCTGGAACTCAAGAGTGCCGCCGAAAAGCTTGGTATTGTTATCCACGATCACGTGATCATCAGCCGCTCAAACCATGCAAGCTTCAAGGCCCTCGGGCTGATCTAACCCCAAAATCAGGCGGCAAACTTTAACGGCGCGGGTGTATGGCCTCCAGGCCCGCCCGCCTCAAAACATAACCATCTACGGGACCGACCATGCTCATTGACGCAAAATCCATTCACTCAACGCGGCGGAGGTCTATTTTCAAAACGATCTCCTGGAGGGTCCTCGCGTCGCTCGACACCTTCATCATCAGCTATTTCATAACCGGCGACCCTCTTTGGGCCGGATCTATTGCGGGGCTGGAAGTCGTTACGAAGATGGTGCTCTACTACTTCCATGAGCGCTTCTGGGCCCATGTGACCTGGGGCATTCGCTGACCCCTGCTAACGGAGGGCAGCTCCCGCAAGAGGCACCAGGAGACCGGGGTGACAGCGTTAGAATCCAGTAAGGCGCGGCAGCAAAAAGACTCCGCGAATCTTGTCCTCAGCTTTGCGCTTGCCGCTGCGGGGGTGTTGATTCTGCCGGTCGGCGATGCCATCGCCAAATACCTCGGAACCATCGACTATCATGTCTTCCAGATTGCCTGGGGGCGCTGGATGTCCCATCTCGTCCTCCTAACGCCCATCGTCCTCTGGCGGTTCGGTCCTTACCGCCTCCGGCCGGAGCAGGTGAAGCTGCAGATCCTGCGTGCCCTGCTCCTGACCACCGCAACAGTCAGCTATTTCTTCGCTCTGCGCACCATTCCAATCGCCGATGCCGCGGCGATCCTCTTTTTCGCACCGCTAGTCGTGACAGCGCTGTCCGGACTGCTGCTGGGTGAGAAGGTCGGGATGCGCCGCTGGATGGCTGTCATTATCGGCTTTTTCGGAATGCTGTTGATTGTGCGGCCGGATCCGGCCGAGTTCGACTGGGGCGCCGGATTCGCGCTCATCGCGACCATCAGTTTCGCCTTTTATTTCCTGCTGACCCGCAAGACAGCGGGGCGGACCCCACCGCTGATCACGCTATGGTTCATGGGGGTCGTCGGCGCCATCGCTATCACCCCTCTGGCCGTTCCGGTCTGGCGCGCGCCCGACCTGGACGGCTGGCTGTGGATGACTGCCATCGGCGCCGTGATGGCGGTCGGCCACCTCTTCATAATTCGCGCTTTGGATCATCTGGAAGCGTCTGTGGTCGCACCCCTGCCCTATCTGGAGCTGATTACGGCCACTGTCATTGGTTACTTCTGGTTCGGGGACTTCCCGGGCCTGCTTACCTGGATCGGCTGCGCCATCGTCATCGGCGCGGGCCTGTTCGTCATCACCCGGGAACGCAAAGCCGCGCGCGGACCGACCTAGTCGGAATCAGGAGAGAATCGATCAGGCCCGTCCGCCGATGTAGTCGCGCAGACTGTCGGCTTCCCGCTGCAGTTCCTCAAGCCGATACTTAACGACATCCCCGATCGATATGATTCCGCAGAGTTTATTGCTTTCCACAATCGGCAAATGCCGAATGCGCCTGTTGGTCATCTCGGTCATGATTTCCGTCAGGTCGGCATTCGGATCGCAGGTCTTCACCTCGTGTGTCATGAAGCGGGACACAGGAGATTCCATGATCTCCCCGCCATGATCGGTGAGTGCGCGCACGAGGTCGCGTTCGGAGAGAATACCGTCAACCGAAAGTCCGTCGTTGCTAACGACCAGGGCGCCGACACCCTCTTCCTTGAGCATCGCGGTGGCAGCGGCAACCGTTGCCTCCGGCGCTATGGTGGCCACGCGATTGCCTTTCTCGCCGATGATGTCATGGACCTTCATGTGTACCGCCCTCCTTGCTCGCGCACCGGCAACGGCAGTACTGCCGAAACCGCGCCCCATCGCGTCACACCAAGCCCCGCAAGCCTAGAGATCAGACTCTAGCAGACCCTCCCGTCTAGAGGGAAGGCCCTCTCCTTGCGGGCAAGTTCCTTGACCGCCATAGTTAACGATCCGATTCAGGACCCTGGAAACCATGGCTCCGCGCGATACACCATACGGCACAACGCCGTCGCTCGATACGCTATCCCGGGTCGGCTTGCCGAATTCCCTGTGGGCCGCGACAGCGCGCAGCCCGGTTGCCGCGCCCACTCTTCAAGAGAAACTGCACGTCGAAGCCTGCGTTGTCGGGGCCGGCTTCACCGGTCTTTCGGCAGCCCTTCACATGGCGGAGCGTGGCGTGGACGTTGCGGTCCTGGATGCGGAAGAACCGGGATGGGGCGCGTCAGGCCGCAACGGCGGCCAGGTGGTGGCGGGCCTCAAGCTCGACCCAGACGATCTCGAAGCCTGCTTCGGAGAAACCATCGGCAGCCGCGTTGCCTCCTGGGCGGGCGCCGCGCCAGATCTCGTTTTCGACCTCGTAAAGCGGCATCGCATCGACTGCGCGGCCAGGCGGAGCGGCCTCATTCAGGCTGTCCATGCCCAGGCGGCGCTGCCGCGCGTCGAGAGCCGTTGCGCCCAGTGGACGCAGCGCGGCGCGCCCGTGGAAGTTCTGGATCGCGCAGAGGTCTCCCGGCTGCTTGGCAGCGAAGCCTACGTGGCTGGGCTGCTGGACCGACGCGGGGGCAGCCTTCAGCCCCTCTCCTACGCCCGCGGACTGGCGGACGCGGCGCAAAGAGCGGGTGCGAAGATCTTCGGCAACTCCCGGGCCCTAGAGCTCAGACAGGACGGGAAGAGCTGGCGTGTCTCCACGGTCGAAGGGTCGGTGACCGCCTCGCATGTCCTATTGTGCACCAACGGTTACACCGATCATCTCTGGCCCGGTCTGGAGAAATCGATCATACCCGTTTTCAGCTACCAGGTTGCCACGCGACCTCTCTCGGAAAACCTGCGAAGAACGATCCTTCCTGAGGGTCACGTCTGTGCCGATACGCGCCGGCTCATCAGCTATTTCCGTCTCGACCCGGAGGGGCGCCTGGTCGTCGGCGCACGTGGCAAGCCCAAGGACTCGGAGGACCCAAGCGACTACAGGGCGGTGAAAAGCGAGTTGGCACGGCTGTTTCCCCAGGTTGGCGATGTCGAGTTCGACTATTTCTGGGCTGGAAAAGTCGCCCTGACGGCGGATCACCTTCCGCATCTTCACGAACCGGCTCCAGGGCTTTTGGCTGCTCTGGGATACAACGGCCGTGGCGTAGCGGCTGCCAGTGCGATGGGCGTCGTGCTCTCGGACCGTGTCGCGGGCGTGCCAGCGGAACAACTGCCGGTGCCGCTGTCCAAGCTCCGGCCAATTCCCTTCCATACCTTGCGCGGCCCCGCCTTAAAGGCCCTGGTCGCCTTGAAGGGTCTGCGAGACTCTTGGGAGACCCGGAACTAGCGGCCGTTCGTGTCCGCGGACTGCCTCATCTCAGGCGGATTCTGTCACCTTCACCGTCGAGGTTTCGTAGAGCCGCCTGCCGGTTTCACGGTCCTTGCCAAGCAGGGTGACGTCATAGCCCCAGAGTTGTTTGACGTAACTCAAAACTCGGTCCCGGTTCTTGCGGGACAGCGGAACCCCGTCACGCACGGAATGCTGCAGGCAGAGCTTCCGGTCGCCCTGCAGGTCCACGTCGACCACCTGAATATCGGGATCGACGGTCCCGATATCGTAGCTACGGGCGAAGGCGGCCCGTACTTTCTTGAAACCGCGCTCGTCATGAATATCCGAAACCGTGAAGAACGAGTCCTCCGCTTTGTCGGACAACGAGAAAAGCCGCATCTTCCGAATAAGAGCCGGGCTGAGATATTGCTGGATGAAGGACTCATCACGGTAGTTCGCCCAGGCGTCCTTGAGAGCGCTGCGCCAATCGCCGCAACCGGCGATCTCGGGGAACCAGGTTTTATCCTCATCCGTCGGGTCGGTGCAGATCCGCTTGATATCTTCCATCATTGCGAAACCCAGCGCATAAGGATTGATCCCGTTGTAGCGCGGATCGTCGAACTCCGGCTGAAAGACGACGTTCGAATGCGCGTGCAGCACTTCCAGCATCGCGCCTTCCGGTATCAGGCCTCGGTCGTAGAGTGTGTTCATGATGTAGTGATGCACGAACGTCGCACAGCCTTCGTTCATCACTTTCGTCTGCTTTTGCGGATAGAAGTATTGGGCGATATTGCGCACAATACGCAGAATCTCACGCTGCCAGGGCTCCAACACCGGGCTGTTCTTTTCCAGGAAATAGAGCAAATTCTCTTCCGGCAGCTTCAGTTTGCGCTTGCGCACCTCCGCATCTTTTTCCTCATCGGTATCCTCAACCGCGTTGCCGTTCTGAGGCAGCGTGCGCCAGATATCGCTGAAGGTGCGCTCCAGGTATTCACGCCGCTCCTTTTCCCGCCGTTCCTTCTCTTCTGCTGTGACTTTCGGCCGCTGATACCGAAACACGCCGTGGTCCATGATCGCGTGTGCCGCGTCCAAGACTTCCTCCACGGCTGAAAGACCGTGGCGTTCCTCGCACTTCGCGATGTAGCGCTTGGCGAAATTCATGTAGTCGAGAATACCGTCGGCATCCGTCCACTGCTTGAACAGATAATTGTTCTTGAAGAAGTGATTGTGACCGAAGGCGGCATGCGCCATGACCAGCGCCTGCATCGCCATGGTGTTGTCTTCCATGTTGTAGCTGATGCAGGGATTGGAATTGATCACGATCTCATAGGCCAAGCCCGCAAAGCCCTTGCGGTACATCTGCCATTCCCGGATGAAATGCTTGCCGTAGGACCAATGTTGGTACATCAGCGGCATACCGATCGAGGAATAGGCATCCAGCATCTGTTCGGAGGAAATGATTTCGACCTGGTTGGGATAGACATCGAGGCCCAGATCCTCCAGCGCAATCTCCTCGATAGCGTTGTAGGCCCGATCCATCGTCTCGAACGTCCAATTCGAACACTCGAAGAGGTAGGAGGTCTTCTTCTTCCTGCTGCGCGCCGCCATCGTCAGATCACCAGTTTGTTGCCGGCCTAGGCTTTTGCGTGGTCCCGGGAAAAGAGTTCGCGGAACACGGGATAGATATCGGCCGGACTCGCGATGCGCTTCATCTCGAAGTTCGGCCAGTCATTTCCGATCGAGCGATAGGATTGCCACAGGGCGGTTCCACTCTGCGGGTTATGAAACAGCTCCTTCTCCCGCTCATCCAGGATCTCGACGTAGGCATAGTACTGGCAGAGCGGCATGATCAGTTCGTTCAAGATCGAGAGGCATCTCTCCGAATCGCCGGAAAAATTGTCGCCATCCGAGGCTTGCGCGGCATAGATGTTCCAATCAGCCGGCGAATAGCGATCCTTCAGCACACGCATCATCTCCGTCAGGGCAGTACTGACCACGGTGCCGCCCGTTTCCCGGCTGTAGAAGAAGGTCTCTTCGTCGACCTCGGCCGCTTCATGGGTATGGCGGATGAAGACGACTTCGATCCGCTCGTAGCGCCGCTTCAGGAACAGATGCAGCAGCATGAAGAAGCGCTTCGCGAGCTCCTTTTCCCGCTCGCCCATCGATCCCGAAACATCCATCAAACAGAACATCACGGCCTGTGTCACCGGCTGCGGCTGAGGCTCGAAGCGATTGTAGCGAATATCCAGCGGATCGACGTAGGGAATGGACTTCCGCTTCTTGGTCAGCGTCTCCAGCTCCCGGTGCAACGAAATCAACCACTGCTTTTCCTGCGGCGAGGCATTATCGTTCGACTCAATCTCGAAGATCTGCCGAAGAAGTTCCTCCTCCGCCCCGGCGGAGGGACGCTTGAGCGCCAGGCGCCGTCCGAAGGACGCGCGCATGGTTTGAACGACATTGAGATTTGTCGGCGTTCCAATCGCCGAGAACCCGGCCCGTTTGGGCTTGTGGCTCTGGACCTCCTTCAAGTCCTTCTTCACGAGGTCCGGAAGTTCCAGGTCTTCGAAAAAGATATCCAGGAACTCGTCACGGGTCAGAACGAACTGGAATTCGTCCTCACCTTCCCCGCTGTCGCTGGCTTTCTTGCCGCCCTGTCCGGCGCCACTCTGCGGCTTCTTGATCTTGTCGCCGACGTGGAATTCTTTGTTGCCGGGAAGGACACGCTCCCGGTTTCCGCCACTGCGCGCGTGCCGAAACCGGGGCTCGTCTATTCCCTTGGAAGGGATGGAGATGGAGCCGCCCTTGCCGATATCGGAGACGCTCCGCTCCTTGATCGAACGATCGACGGCTTCCTTGATCTGGGCCCGCGCCCTCTTCATGAAGCGCTGGCGGTTCCCAAGGCTTTTCTGCTTCGGATTCAGCCGGCGATCGACGAACTGTGGCATGTGATTATGACCGTGCCAGTTATCCCGCTTTGTTCACGCGCATATACCATTCCACCAGTCGACGGACCTGCCGCTGCGTGTATCCACGGTCGGCCATGCGATGCACGAACTCTTTGTGCTGCTTGTCGGTCTGGCTGTCTTTCTTACTGCCGAAGCTGATCACGGGCATCAAGTCTTCGACCTGACTGAACATCCGCTTTTCGATCACTTCCCGCAGCTTCTCATAGCTGGTCCAGGAGGGATTGCGCCCCTCGTTGGCTGCCCGCGCCCGCAGCGCGAACTTGACGACCTCGTTCCGGAAGTCCTTCGGATTCGCGATCCCGGCGGGCTTCTCGACCTTCGAAAGCTCCGCATCGAGAATTTCGCGATCGAAGATCTGCCCGGTGTCCGGATCCTTGTAGTCCTGCTCTTCGATCCAGGCATCTGCATAGGCGATGTAGCGATCGAAAAGGTTCTGACCGTATTCGGAGTAGGACTCGAGATAGGCCTTCTGGATCTCGTGACCGATGAACTCGGCGTAGCGCGGCGAGAGTTCCGACTTTATGTAGTCGATGTAGCGCTCTTCCACATCTTCCGGGAACTGCTCACGCTTGATCGCGTGCTCCAGCACATACATCAGATGCACCGGATCGGCCCCGATTTCCTTTGTGTCGAAATTGAAGACCTCGGACAGTACCTTGAAAGCGAAACGCGTGCTGATGCCGGACATGCCTTCGTCGACACCCGCGGCTTCCCGGTACTCCTGCACCGAGCGCGCCTTGGGATCGGTGTCCTTCAGGTTTTCACCGTCATAGACACGCATCTTGGAATACTGCGCGGAGTTCTCGTGCTCCCGCAGCCGGGTGAGTACGCTGAAACGACTGAGCATGATCAACGTTTCCGGCGCGCAGGCCGCATCCACCAATTGGCTTTCCTGCAGCAGCTTATCGTAGATCTTCGATTCTTCCGTGACGCGCAGGCAATAGGGAACCTTGGTCACGCAGATCCGGTCGAGGAAAGCCTCATTGTTCTTGTTGCCTTTGAACTGCTGCCATTCGGCTTCGTTCGAGTGCGCCAAGATTATTCCCTGGAAGGGGAAGGCCCCGAAGTGCTCGGTGCCCATGTAGTTGCCTTCCTGGGTCGCCGTGAGCAGCGGATGCAAGACCTTGATCGGCGCCTTGAACATCTCGACGAACTCAAGCATGCCTTGGGTCGTACGGTTTAGGCCGCCGGAATAGCTATAGGCATCCGGATCGTTCTGGCTGAAGTGCTCCAGCTTACGGATGTCGATCTTGCCCGTCAGAGCGGAGATGTCCTGATTGTTTTCGTCACCAGGCTCTGTTTTCGCGATGCCGATCTGGCGCAGGCGCGAGGGCATCAACCTGACGACGGAAAACTTGGAGATATCGCCGCCAAGTTCGTCCAGGCGCTTCACCGCCCAAGGCGAGATCAGACCCGTCAGACGACGCCGTGCGATGCCGTACTTGTCTTCAAGCAAATCGCCCATTTGGAGCGGATTGAAAAGGCCAAGGGGCGACTCGAACAGCGGACTGATCTGGTTGCCGGCCTTCAGCACATAGATTGGCTGATTCTCCATCAATTGCTTCAGGCGTTCCGCCAGGGACGACTTGCCGCCACCGACGGGGCCGAGCAGATAGAGGATCTGCTTTCTTTCTTCCAAGCCCTGAGCGGCGTGCCGGAAATACCCGACAATGCGCTCGATGGTGTCTTCCATACCGAAGAAACCGTCAAAGGCCTTGTAGTGTTTGATTGTTCTGTTGAGGAAAATGCGACCGAGCCGTTCTTCTTGACTCGTATCTATCATTTCCGGTTCGCCGATGGCGGCAACCATTCTCTCAGCCGCGTTCGCATACCAAAGGGGGTTTTCGCGGCAACCGAGCAAATAGTCCTGAAGGGACATTTCCTCGTGTTTCTCTCGGTCGTAGATATCGGAGTAGAGATCGAACACATCCATGATCTGACCGTCCAAGCCTGAGGAGGGGGACTACACTGTTACTTTAGCGCCATATGGTTAACGTGGTGTTGACGACGCGCTCCTTTCAAGACACACCTGAGTGACGTTCCTTTGAATTTGTTATGTTCTTTGGTAGCGAATCACGATTTGACGCCGCGACTCCGCGCGAGACTGTCGGCTCCAGTCTTATCGAACAAGATACAGGGATTCGCTTTTTATCGCTCCATCCATCGCAAGATTGAGGCCATTTTCTTTGGCCAAGGCTCTCCGGGATATGGGCCGTTTCGACCCCCGGAAAAGCGTCCGGGCTTGCGTAGGAATTGGGCATTCCCTTTGTTTCACCATGCCAATATGGCGTAAATTTGGTCACGGTGCCCCATTCGTTCACTCGGCCTTCGGCGGGTTTGATAACGAATCCACAACTGATCCGGCCCGCATTCCAAAAGCGAATCCGGGGTTCCACGTTGACAGACGCCAGCACTTTCGCTTGTTTCGCCAATATTCTCTATACGCAGGAAACCCTATATGATTCCCCGCTACAGCCGCCCGGAAATGGTGCGCATCTGGGAGCCGGAAAACCGCTTCCGCATCTGGTTTGAAATAGAGGCGCACGCCTGCGACGCACAGGCCGAACTGGGTGTGATCCCGAAGGATGCCGCCAAAGCGGTGTGGGAGCGGGGAAAGTTCGAGGTTTCCCGAATCGACGAGATCGAGCGCGAGACGCGTCACGACGTCATCGCCTTTTTGACGAACCTCGCTGAGCACGTCGGCGACGAGGCGCGATTCGTCCACCAGGGCATGACGTCTTCCGACGTCTTGGACACCTGCCTTGCCGTGCAGCTCACCCAATCGAGCGACCTGCTGCTTCAGGGACTCGACCGCTTGCTGGAAGCTTTGAAAGCCAGGGCCCATGAGCACCGGGATACGGTCTGCCTCGGCCGTAGCCACGGAATTCATGCGGAACCGACAACCTTCGGACTCAAGCTGGCCGGCCACTATGCGGCTTTCCAGCGCAACCGCGAACGTCTTGTCGCGGCGCGGCGAGAAATCGCCACCTGCGCCATTTCCGGCGCCGTCGGCACCTTCGCCAACATCGATCCCCTCGTAGAACAGCATGTGGCGGAGCGAATGGGGCTCGCGGTCGAGCCGGTATCGACGCAGGTGATTCCCCGGGATCGTCACGCCGCCTTCTTCTGCTGTCTGGGGATCGTCGCCAGCTCGATTGAAAATCTCGCGACCGAAATCCGCCACCTGCAGCGCACGGAAGTGCGTGAGGCCGAAGAATACTTCGCCCCGGGCCAAAAGGGCTCCTCGGCCATGCCCCATAAGCGCAATCCGATTCTGACGGAGAATCTGACGGGATTGGCCCGGATCGTCCGCGCCGCGGTGGTTCCCGCCTTGGAAAATGTCGCGCTCTGGCATGAACGGGATATCTCCCACTCCTCCGTTGAGCGTGTTTTCGGCCCGGATGCCACGATCACGTTGGACTTTGCCCTGAACCGCCTGGCCGGCGTGATCGAGAAACTAATGGTCTATCCGGAGAACATGCAGCGCAATTTGGAACACCTCGGCGGCCTTGTGAATTCTCAGCGTGTGCTCCTGGCACTGACTCAGGCGGGAATGAGCCGTGAAGACGCCTATAAGGCCGTCCAACGCAACGCGATGAAGGTTTGGGCGGGCGACGGGGATTTCTTGAGCTTGCTGAAGGCCGACAAGGCCGTTGCGGACCTGATGGCCGACTCTGACCTGGAGAGCTGTTTCGACCCTGCCTATCACACGAAGCGAGTCGGCCTCATCTTCGACCGGGTCTTCGCGCAATGACCGCGCCGTCATTGTCCCAACCGGAAGAAATCCTCATTGGGCCTCGGCGTGTGCCGGTCTGGCCGGAGGGGCAGCGGATCAAGAACCGTGGCGACCGGGTGCTCGGCATGACTCAGTTCGAAGACACCGCGCTCTACCACCCCGCCCTGATCAAACAGGTTCTGGAACTCGACGCCGATCCGTCGATCAAGCGTTCTTACAACTTCGCCGCATCCGGGACAAAGATCCATTTCCTGCACGGTTGGACCTCACCCGAAGCCGAGTTGCTCGCTGCCCGTGCGAAGGCCCTCTACATGCGTGCCTATAAACAGGCAGAGGCGGCAATCCATGTCGGCTGGGTCAACATCTCGCGCAACGGTGAGTACACCATGGCGCACACCCACCCGGATTCCACCGCCAGCATCGTCTATTGTCTGGATCCCGGCGACCCGGATCCGAAAGATCCTGCGGCGGGTCAGCTGCATTTCGTCGATCCGCGCTACGAGGCCTGCTGCCGCACCCACCCCGGCTATATGACGACACCCTTTTCTCCCAACATGCCGCCGGGCGCGATGATCATCTTCCCGTCGTCCCTGGTGCATGCCGTCAATCCCTATCACGGGACCCGTCCGCGCATCACCTTGGCTTGGGACATCAACACGACGGCTGTCGGTCAGCCGCGTGTGCTGGATGTTCTCTAAAGTACGGACTTTGCGCTAGGCCTATCCGCCCAGGGCCATGAAGCCGGTTCCAAGCCTGCGCTTATTCTTCCATGATCATCTGCTTGGCCACTTGCTTCAGCTCATCCATCTTGTGGCGCAAGCGGTGCTCGGAAAAGTCGATTTTTCTGGCTTCCAGGTCTCCCATGACCTTGCGGACGACGTCGTCGTCTCCCGGTTCCTCGAAGTCCGCAGAGATTACTTCCTTGGAGTAGGCGTCGGCCTCGCCTTCATTCATCCCCAGCAACTCCGTCGCCACCCAAAGTCCAAGCAGCTTGTTGCGGCGGACTTCTACCTTAAACTGCAGGTCCTGGTCGTGCTGGAACTTACTCTCAAAGGCCTTTTCGCGATCATCAAAGCCTGTCATCTGGGGCGCTCTCCATTATCTTGAAACGTTGCCTTCCGCATATGGGGGATGGTATCGCATTAGCAACTTATATCGGCTTCGGAAGTCGAGGGAAACACTCCGCAACAGCGTGGATTTCTCTATGTGCACGGTCGTCATCCTGCGTCGCCCAGGGCACAGTTGGCCGCTTCTCTTTGGGGCCAACCGGGACGAGATACGTACCCGCAAATGGAAGGCCCCGGCGCGCCATTGGCCGGACCGGCCGGAGGTCGTCGCGGGCCTGGACCTGGAGGCTGGCGGGTCCTGGCTGGGCCTCAATGAGCATGGGGTCTTGGCGGCCATTCTCAACCGCGTGGGGAGCCTGGGCCCCCAAGCGGGCAAGCGCAGTCGCGGCGAACTCGTCCTGGAGGCATTGGACCACGCCGATGCGCGCACTGCGGTCGAGCAGTTGGCCTACCTGGAGCCGAGAGCCTACCGCAGCTTCAATCTGGTGATTGCCGACAACCGGGACGCCTATTGGTTGCGCCACACGGCGGAGCGCGGCGAGAAGGCCATCGGCGTTTTCGAGATCCCGAAGGGCGTTTCGATGATCACAGCCAGGGACCGCAACGACCGTAGCAGCCCGCGTATCGCTAACCACCTCGACAGCTTCGAGCTTGCCGAAGCGCCAGACCCGGAATGGGAGGATTGGGAAAGCTGGATGGACCTGATGCGCCAGCGCGGCGATGCCGAAGGGAATCTGGATAAGCCGGAGACCGGCATGACAATCGTCAGGGCCGACGGGTTCGAGACACTGTCCTCCAGCCTGATCGCTCTGCCCGCCGCCGGCCATTTCATCGACGGCGAAGTGGCTCAGCCGATCTGGCTCTTTGCTGGCGGACGGCCCGACACGAACGAATACGAGGCCCTGGATCTCGGATTTACCGCCTGATTGTTTTGGCCCCGACCAATTGCTATATGCAGGCCTTCTCTTACCAGCGGCGGCCGTCAAGAACGCGCAGAAGTGCCGCGCACCCCGGATGGACAGCACCATGCGACGCAAACGTATCTACGAAGGGAAAGCCAAGGTCCTATTCGAAGGGCCGGAGCCCGGGACGCTGGTCCAATACTTCAAGGACGACGCCACCGCCTTCAACAATCAGAAGAAGGGCACGATCACCGGCAAGGGCGTCCTGAACAACCGAATTTCCGAATACCTGATGGTGCGGTTGGCAGAGATCGGCATTCCCACGCACTTCGTGCGCCGCCTTAATATGCGCGAGCAACTTATTAGAGAAGTTGAGATTATTCCGCTAGAAGTCATCGTCCGGAACGTCGCGGCGGGAACTCTCGCGAAGCGTTTCGGCCTGACCGAAGGAACGCCCCTGCCCCGCTCGGTCATCGAATTCTGCTTGAAGAACGACGATCTGGGGGATCCGCTGGTCACCGAGGAGCACATCACCGCCTTCGGCTGGGCCACCACGCAGGACATGGACGAAATGGTTCAAATGTCCCTGCGCATCAACGATTACCTTTGCGGACTCTTCATGGGGATTGGCGTGCGCCTGGTCGACTTCAAGCTGGAGTTCGGTCGGCTCTGGGAGGAGGAGGACATGCGCATCGTCCTTGCCGACGAGATTAGCCCGGACTCCTGCAGGCTGTGGGACGCCTCCTCGAACGAGAAGCTCGACAAGGACCGTTTCCGCCGCGACCTCGGCAATGTCGAGGAGGCCTACCAGGAAATCGCGCGGCGCCTCGGTGTCCTGCCCGAAGCCGGACCCGTGGACATCAAGGGCCCCAAGGTGATGCAGTAGCGCGGCGCCGCCGCCGCCTGACGGGCTAACCGATCGCGGGAACTCGGGACCGGCCTTCCATGACCGAACACGACTCTTCCAGCCCGACCCACCAGCAGGAAAGCTGGATCGCTTCGGCAACCGGCGGCGGGGTGCCGCTGCGGGCGCTCAAGACCGCACTGATCGTCGGACCGGTCCTGACCCTCATCAATCAGGGCGATGCCATCGCCGCCGGCGAAGGCTTCAGCGTCCTCAAGGCGGCCCTGACTTTCGTGGTGCCCTATGTCGTGGCGACCTGGGGTGCGGTGGGCGCCAAAAGGGCGGAACAGAAGGGCCGTTAGAGGCTCCGAGTCACCTTGTCACGCCCTGTCCTCGCGGCTAAGTTCCGCCGCATCTGGCGCAGTCGAATCGGGAGTCTTCCGCGTGAAAGCACGCGTCCATGTGACATTGAAAAACGGCGTCCTCGATCCGCAAGGCAAGGCGATCGAACAGGCGCTGTCATCCCTTGGGTTCAAGGGTGTCGAGGATGTCCGGCAGGGCAAGGTGATTGAGTTCACCCTGGCCGGTACGGACCGCGCCGCGGCCGAGAGCCAGGTCAAGGAGATGTGCGAAAAGCTGCTCGCCAACACCGTGATTGAAAACTACTCGGTCGAGCTCGAATCGGTATGACGGCGCGGCGGCCGGGCCTCTCATGGTCTTACCGGAACCGCCGCACTGAGCAACCGAATCCGGGGCTGCCGGGAACATGAAGGCCACACCCGTGACGACGCGCAACGTCACCCTCTATTGGACCCCGGTCGGCGAACCCGGCTGCGAGCAGGTCCATATCTCCCTTGGGCCGGACGGCCTGTCCGCTCTCGGCCTCATCCTGTGCCGCAAGGACGGCACGCACCTGCGCTGCCGCTATCAACTCGACACGGATCCGCAAATGCGGGTGCGGGAGCTGACTTTCGCCGTGACCGACGAGGCCGAAAGACAGCCGAAACGGATCGTTCTAGAGAGCGATGGCCAAGGCCGCTGGCGCCACGATGGCGAACCGGCGCCGGAGTTGGAAGGCTGCATCGACGTCGACATCGAGGTCTCGCCCGTTACCAATACTCTGCCGATCCGGCGCTTGGGACTGGCGGCCGGTAAGAGCGCAGAAATCAAGGCTGCTTATCTCACTGTGCCGTGCCTGCAAGCGCGCCCCGCAGCGCAACGGTATAGCTGCCTGGTTCCCTTCTCAGAGGCAGGCGGCCGCTATCGCTACGAGGGGCTTTCCAGCGGTTTCACCGCTGAGATTCCCGTGGACCAAGACGGCTTCGTTCTCGACTACCCGGAAACCTTCAACAGGAGTTGGCCAACATGAAGGCCGCTGTGATCGTCTTTCCCGGCTCCAACTGCGACCGCGATGTGCAGGTCGCATTACGTCAGTCAATGGGCGCCGAACCCATCATGGTCTGGCACAAAGATGCGACCTTCCCGGAGGTCGATCTCATCGTATTGCCCGGCGGGTTTTCCTACGGCGACTACCTGCGATGCGGCGCCATCGCCGGTCATTCCCCGGCCATGCGCGAGGTCGTGGCCCGCTCGAAGAAGGGCGTTCCGGTGCTTGGGATCTGCAACGGGTTCCAAGTCCTGACGGAAACGGGCCTGTTGCCGGGCGTTCTGATGCGCAACGGCAATCTCAAGTTCATCTCCCGCGATGTGAACCTACGTGTCGAGACCGGGCAGAGCCTCTTCACGAACCGCTATGAGAACGGCCAGACGATCCGCATCCCCATTGCCCATCACGACGGCAACTATTTCGCGGACGAGGACACCTTGAAGCGCATCCATGATCGCGGCCAGGTCGCATTCCGCTATTGCGATGAAGAAGGCGAAGTCACCGACACGGCCAACCCCAACGGCTCCATCGGCAACATTGCCGGCGTGTTCAACGAATCGAAGACGGTCCTGGGACTGATGCCCCATCCGGAGCGGCTGTCCGACCCGATGCTCGGCGGCAACGACGGACGGGCCATGTTCGATGGATTGGTCGAGGCGCTTTCGTGATGACCCAGGCATTAGAGACCTCAGAGATCACACCACAGATCGTCGCTGACCATGGCCTCAGTGCCGAGGAGTACGACCGCGTTCTGGAAATCATGGGGCGCACACCGAACCTGCTGGAACTCGGTATCTTCTCCGTCATGTGGTCGGAGCACTGCTCCTACAAGTCATCCAAGAAATGGCTCAAGACGTTGCCGACCGACGGACCGCAGGTGATTCAGGGGCCCGGTGAGAACGCGGGAGTCATCGACATTGGGGATGGATTGGCTGCCGTCTTCAAGATGGAAAGTCACAACCATCCAAGCTTTATCGAGCCCTATCAGGGCGCGGCCACCGGCGTCGGCGGCATCCTGCGCGACGTCTTCACCATGGGCGCACGTCCGGTCGCCAATCTGAACGCCTTGCGCTTCGGCGATCCCTCCCATCCCAAGACGCGGCATCTTATCTCCGGCGTCGTTGCCGGGATCGGTGGCTACGGCAACTGCGTCGGCGTTCCGACCGTCGGCGGTGAGGTCAATTTCGACCCCGGCTACAACGGCAACATCCTGGTCAACGCCATGACCGTCGGGATCGCCCAGGCCGACAAGATCTTCTATTCGGCCGCAGCCGGCGCCGGAAACCCGGTTGTATATGTCGGCTCCAAGACCGGCCGCGACGGTATCCACGGCGCCACCATGGCGTCCGCCGAGTTCAGCGAAGACGCCGAGGAGAAGCGGCCCACCGTGCAGGTCGGCGATCCGCTGACGGAAAAGCTGCTCATCGAGGCCTGCCTGGAGTTGATGGCGACCGACGCCATCATTGCGATTCAGGACATGGGCGCGGCGGGCCTCACCTGCTCCACCTTCGAAATGGCCTCCAAGGGCGGCGTCGGTGTGGAGCTTGACCTGGATCAGGTTCCGTGCCGTGAAGTGGGCATGACCCCTTACGAGATGATGCTGTCGGAAAGCCAGGAACGCATGGTCATGGTGCTGCATCCGGGCAAGGAAGACCTGGCGCGCGGTGTCTTCGAAAAGTGGGATCTGGACTTCGCCGTCATCGGCCACCTGACCGAGACCGGCCGCATGGTGCTGAAGATGAACGGCACCGTCGTCGGCGACTTGCCCATCGACCCGCTGGCCGAAGCCTCGCCGGAGTACGACCGGCCTTGGGCACCCAGCGATTTGCCTGCGGATGTGAGTGTCACCGACCTGCCCACCCCGGCCGACACCGGTGAGATTTTGCTGCGCCTCATGGGACAGCCCGATCTCGCCAGCAAGCGCTGGGTGTGGGAGCAATACGACAGCACGGTCATGGCCGACACCGTAGGCCGCCCCGGCGGTGACGCGGCCGTCGTACGCATTCACGGCACCAACCGAGGCCTCGCCGTCGCCAGCGACTGCACGCCTCGCTATTGCCAGGCGGGCCCGGAGCGCGGTGGTTCCCAGGCTGTAGCCGAGTCCTGGCGCAATCTGACGGCGGTCGGCGCGCGCCCGTTGGCGATTACGGACAACCTTAATTTCGGCAACCCGGAGCGCCAGGAAATCATGGGGCAGCTCGTGGGCTGTATCTCCGGAATGCGGACGGCCTGCGAGGCCTTTGGGTACCCCGTCGTCTCCGGCAACGTCTCGCTCTACAACGAAACCAACGGCCAGGCCATTCCGCCGACCCCGGTGATCGGCGGCGTCGGTCTGATCGACGACCTCGAGAAACGGACCGATTTGGCCTTCAAAAAAACAGACGAGGCAATTCTCCTGATCGGCGAGACCACCGGCCACCTCGGCGCCTCGATCTATCTGCGTGACATGGCCGGACAGCGCGAAGGCCCCCCGCCCCCGATCGACCTGGAGCGGGAACGCCACAACGGCGACTTCGTCCGGGACTGCATCCTGGAGGGCCGGGTGACGGCCTGCCATGATCTTTCGGACGGCGGCCTGGCGGTCGCGCTGGCGGAAATGGCACTGGCGGGCGGCCTGGGCGCCGAAATCGAGGCCCCGGAAGGGTTAATCCCCCCAGTTCACGCGTGGTTGTTCGGAGAGGACCAGGCACGCTATCTTGTCACCTTGGCCGAGGCGGAAGCCGACGCCCTGCTGCAGGCTGCCGCTCAGGCGGGTGTCGCGGCGCTACGGGTTGGTATGACGGGCGGAGACACCTTGACCCTGCCGGGCGGAAAACCCATATCGCTGCGGGACTTGCGGCACGCCCACGAAGAATGGTTGCCCGGCTATATGGCGGGTGAGATCTGATAGGGTTTAGGGACGAGGAAGGGAATCTGGCGCATGGCAATGAACCCGGCGGACATTGAGCAACTGATCAAGACCGCCATGCCAGACGCGGAGATCACGATCGAGGACCTGCGGGGCGATGGAGACCACTACGCGGCGCACGTCGTCTCCAGTGCCTTCGCCGGAAAGACACGGGTGCAACAGCACCAAATGGTCTACGAGGCGCTGAAAGGACGCATGGGAAACGAACTCCATGCTCTGGCGCTCCAGACTTCTGCGCCGACGAGCGGCTAAAATGACCGGGCCCAAATGGCCTTGAGGTCGCGGAATAGAGATTAAACGGACATCGAAGGACGAGATCCATGGATCAGGCGGTTGCGAAGCGCATAGGCCAGGAAATCGAGGACAGCGACGTTGTTCTCTTCATGAAAGGGACGCCAGTCTTTCCCCAGTGCGGCTTTTCCGCCACGGTTGTTCAGGTGCTCTCCCACCTCGGCGTGAAGTTCAAGGGCATTGACGTCCTTCAGGACCCGGGTTTGCGCCAGGGCGTGAAGGACTACTCAAGCTGGCCGACCATCCCCCAGCTCTATGTGAAGGGCGAATTCGTCGGCGGCTGCGACATCGTGCGGGAGATGTTCCAGAGCGGCGAACTCCAGCAGCTGCTTCAGGAAAAGGGCGTCGCCTCGGAAAACGCGGCCTAGGCTTCTCCACTAAACACTATTGGGAAGCGGCTGCGCCCTGGCGTGGCCGCTTCTTGCGTTTCCGGCAAGAGGAACTGGGGGTTCCGATGCAAAGCTTCCAAGAAATTTTCGACCGTGCTGCCGAGCGAAAGGGCGGCGCCAAAGCCTTGGAGGCCTTGCTGGAAACGCAAGGCGCCGTTCCTAAATCCAGCAGCGAACTGGCGGCCATCCCCGACGACCGTTGGCTCTCGGAAATGTCGCGCAGGGTCTTCCAGGCGGGCTTCAACTGGAAGGTCATAGATAACAAGTGGCCGGGTTTCGAGGAAGTCTTCGAGGGCTTCCAACCCACCCGCTGGGCCCTCATGTCGGACGAGGACCTGGATCGGCTGCTGCGGGACACGCGAATCGTCCGCCACGCCAAGAAGATTCTCTCGGTCCGGGACAACGCCGTTTTCATGACAGATATGGCGAAGGACTACGGCACGGCAGCCAAGGCATTCGCCGACTGGCCCGCGGAGGATTACGTGGGCCTCCTCACCTTGCTGAAGAAAAGAGCATCGCGCCTGGGCGGCACTACGGCACAGTACTTCCTGCGCGGCATGGGCAAGGAATCCTTCGTCCTGTCGCGGGACGTTACAGCGGCCCTGATCCATGCCGGCGTAATCGACAAGGCGCCCAGCTCGCAGAAAGCCATGGCAGCGGTGCAGGAGGCCTTCACACTGTGGCGCCAAGAAAGCGGGCGGTCCCTGACGGCGATTAGCCGCGTTCTCGCCATGAGCATCGACGGCTAAGGCACGCCGCAGGATCGTTGCCCTACTTCATCTCGACTTCGATAAAGGCGAAGGGGCCGTCGTTGGCATTGATGACATTGTGGGCGACTCCGGCGTTGCGGAAGTAGCACTCACCCGCCTTCAGCTCCGCGATGGTCTCGCCGCCGTCCGGCCCGATGATTTTCAGCTGACCCGTCGCCTGCGGCACGATGACGTAGTCGTAGGCATGAGTGTGGAAACCTGTTTCCGCACCGGGTGCGAACTCCCAAAGGGTCACACAAGTGCGTTCGTTATCGATTTGAACGGTCGGCTGGGCAGTAGAGGTCATTGTTGGTTCCGTTGTTTTTTGTATCAGAGTGTATGACTTCGTGACAGGTCAGAGGTGTCCGGTCTTGACGTAGAGCAAGCAGCCCTCGTTTGTGAAAGGCTCGTGGTAGCTGCCATCCGGGAAGCGAAACCACGTCCCGGCTTCATAGCGCCCATTCTCGTCTTCCAGCACGCCTTCCAGGACGAAGACCTCTTCCCCACCGGGATGCTCATGTGCCGGAATTTCCGCACCTGCCTGAATCCGCGTAATACGAATTTTCTCCGGATGGGTATCGTCGCGGTAGAGCCAGAGCCGCTCGAAGCCTGGTGACACCTCCTCCCAGGTTCCGCTTTTCGTGTCGACCGCGACGTGTGGCCGTCCACTGCCGGGATACTGCCGGAGCTTCACAAAGAGGACGCAACCCGCCTCGGAGAAGGGCGCATGGCTGAAACCCTCTGGATTGAGCAGGTAGGACCCCGCCGGGTAGCGACCGTGCTCGTCGGAGAAGGTGCCCTCCAGCACCAGGATTTCCTCCCCGTCCGGATGGGGATGCGCAGGAAAGCTGCTGCCGGGATCGTAGCGGACGATCGAGGTGACGCGGCCGCTTTCCGCCGGCCCGATCAACTCAAGGCGCTTGCGCCACACCGTCGGGCTAGGACTTGCTTGCCACCCCATGTCGCGCGTCTGCCGAACCACGGGTTGGGCCAGATTCGCATTGAGTTCTTCGGTCATCGTCTCTCCTCTCGCTGGCGCCCGACCTTAGATGTTTCCTTAGCCGAGAGAAAACTGTTCCATTTGTCATAGATGCTTTAGCGGGCAATCATAGAAGAGCAAGTGGACGCGGGGAGCAACGAAATGAGCGAAAAAGCCGAATTGCGGGAAATTAATCCAGGATCGCAGGCCCTGTTTGACGCCGCGGAGCGTGTGCCGGTCGTCGACAAGGCCACCTTCAAAGACTGGGGCCCGAAGATCAGAGAAGCGCTGCTCGACACACAGTTCGAACTCCACGAGTCTGCGAGTTTCCCGGTTATAATCGTCCTTGGCGGAAACGACCTGGTCAGCCGCGGGGCGCTCCTGCACGCCCTTTCCAAGGTGATGGACTCTCGAAACCTTTCAGTGGTTTCGGTCTCTCCACCGACCGACGAAGAACGCGCCCGGCCCCGGATGTGGCGCTTCTGGCGCGCCCTGCCGCCAAAAGGCCGGATCGGCGTGTTCTATAACTCCTGGTACACCTACCCGGGAATCCGGCATTCCCTCGGAGAGTCTAAAGCCAAGGAGTTCAATGCCAATATCGACGAGATCAACCGCTTCGAGGAACTCCTGGCGGCCGAAGGCGCGCTGATCGTTAAGGTCTTCGTCCATCTCTCGAAGAAGCAACTGAAAAAACGATTGAAGTCACTGGAACGGGATCCCGATGAGAGCTGGCGCATTCCTGACGAGGCCAAGCTCCTGATCGAAAACTACGACAGTTTCATGGATGTCGCGGGGCGCTTGCTCGATAGGACCAACACTGCCGCAGCTCCTTGGACCATTATTGGCTCGGCGAACGAGCGCCATCTTGCCATGACCTTCGGCAATCATATCCTGGCAGCCCTGCAACAGAAATTGGCGGAAGAATCCAAGCGCAAGAAGCGCACCCGACGCCGCAAGGTCGCTCAGACTGCCTCCAGCGTGGCGAACGTCATTCGCGATCTGGATCTGACTCTCAGTCTGGAAAAGGACGATTACGAAAAGAAACTCCTGCGCTATCAGGGACGTTTGAACCGGCTGTTTCGGGACAAAGCCTTCCAGAAACTGTCCCTGGTCGCTGTCTTTGAAGGCAACGACGCCGCTGGCAAAGGCGGCGCCATCCGGCGCGTTACCGATGCTCTGGATCCCCGCGCCTATTCGGTCATTCCGATCGCGGCGCCGACGGAGGAGGAAAGGGCGCAACCCTACCTCTGGCGCTTCTGGCGTCATCTGCCGCCGCTCGGCCGGGCGACGATCTTCGACCGCTCCTGGTATGGCCGGGTAATGGTCGAGCGCATAGAGGGCTTTTGCAGCGACGCCGATTGGCAGCGGGCCTATGGAGAAATCAATGAGTTTGAGGCGGAGATGGCGCGCCACGGCATTATCGTCGCCAAGTTCTGGCTGGCCATCAGCAAGGATGAACAAGAACGGCGGTTCAAGGATCGCGAAAAGGTCGGGTACAAGCGCTACAAGCTGACGGACGAAGACTGGCGCAACCGCGAGAAATGGGACCTCTATGAGAATGCCGTTGCCGAAATGGTGGACCGGACCAGCACCTCTTACGGGCCTTGGACCCTCGTCGAAGCCGAATCTAAGTACTTCTCCCGCGTGAAAGTCCTAAAGACGCTCGTCAATCGCCTGGAAAAATCGATCTAGCTAAATATTAGAGAATAAATGCGGCGCAATTCTGCAGATTTTTATAGTAAATAGATTCAATTTTATTCAAATTCGAAACGAATTATTTGGACTATTTTCAATAAGTATTTAATAATCTGTTAAGGGTTTGTTAGGCGTTAGGGGAAGTCATTATGGGTCGGGTCTACGATTTTGTAGCCATCTTATTGTCATTGCTCTTGGCCATGTGGGTGCTGTCGGGAATGCCGATTGGATTGTCTCTTTTTGAGTATTTTCAATAGAATAGAGGCATTTACGAAAGTCAATTATCGACCGCTTCAGGCCAACTTATCGAGCTCGTCCAGCACCGGGGCAAGCGCTTCGGCGTCAGCGGAAACGCTGTCCGCTTCCATGACAACAGGAGTAATCTTCTCCTCGGCCGGCGCGGCACCGCGAGGCGCAAAGCGCGCAATGACCTTCGCCAGCCTCGCGGGATCGATCGGCTTGGAAACATAGTCGTCCATTCCGGCAGCAAGATAACGTTCCCGGTCTCCCGCCATGGCATTGGCGGTCACGGCAATGATCGGGACACGGCCCGAGTCTCCGGAAAGGCTGCGGATTCGGGCTGTTGCCGCGACGCCGTCCATTTTTGGCATCTGCACATCCATCAGGATCAAGTCGTAGGACGAGCGCATGGCCGCTGCGACCGCCTCGACGCCGTCCACGACAATATCCACCGTATGCCCTGATTTGGTGAGCAGGCCGCGAATGACAGAACGATTGACCTCGTTGTCTTCCGCCACGAGGATTCTGATCCCCTCCGGTTCGGCCAGGCTTCCGTCCGCACTCACTTCCGGAAGACTCCCCTGGGACACAACTTCGGGGTCTTCGGATTCAAGGCAATCGATATTGAACTTGAAGGTCGCCCCCTCGCCCGGCGTGCTTTCGACCGTCAGTGTTCCGCCCATCAGCTCGACCAGTTCCTTGCAGATCGCGAGGCCAAGCCCCGATCCGCCGTAACGCCGTGTCACTGACGCATCGGCTTGGGTGAAACGGTCGAAGAGAGTCTCCTGCAGGCTGGACGCAATTCCAATGCCGCTGTCCAGGACTTCGCAGGTCATGACTCCTTCCTGCAAGGAATTGGCTTGCCAGCCAATTCTGATCGAAACGAATCCCTCTTCGGTGAACTTGATTGCGTTGCAGACCAGATTGGAGAGGATTTGTCGCAAGCGCCCCTCATCCGCCCAAAGCCATTCCGGGACTTCCTTATCGACCACCGATTGGAAGGACAGGCCCTTGGCTTCGGCCCGGCTGCCCCAGAGCAGCGCGATCTTGTGCGCTAATTCTCGCGGGCTGAAGATGACTTCGGAGATCTCTAGTTTTCCTGATTCGATCTTCGCTATGTCTAGGATATCGTTCAGCAAGGACAGCAGGGAATCGCCGGACTCCTTGACGATCTCCGCCAACCGCTTCTGCTTCGGCGCGAGGTCGCTCTCCAGCAGCAGGCTTGTCATGCCGAGAATGCCGTTCATCGGCGTGCGGATTTCGTGGCTCATCACGGCAAGGAATTCGGATTTCGCCTCATTCGCCCGCTTGGCGAATTCCATCGCGTCTTGGAGCTGATCCTCTCTCACCTTCAGTTCCGTCACATCGGAACCACATCCACGGTAGCCCTGGAAACTCCCATGATCGTCGAAGACAGGCTTGGCGCTGATCGATAGCCAGACCATTTCTCCGTTCGCTTTCGTCCGCGGGTGGACGAAATTGCGGAAGGGCCGGTGCGCATGAAGGGTGTCGAGGTGCTCTTGCCAGGAGGCGGGATCGACGTTGGGGATTCCCGTTTCCTCCCGGGTCTTGCCGAGCAGCATCTCGCTGGGCACGCCCGTTACTTCGGTGAAGCGATCTGAGAAATAGGAGAAGCGCAAGTGCTCGTCCATCTCCCAAAACCAATCCGAGCTGACATCGGCAAAGCCCCGTAGCCGTTTCTCTCGGTCTGCCAGGTCGCTACGCCGCACCGACGAAAGGCGTTCCAGAAGCTGGTTCAACACCTGGGCCATTTCGCCCAACTCGTCGCGCTGCCGAATGTCGACCTTGTAAGCGTCCGCGTTGGCGGGATCCTCCAGGGCCAGCCCAAGGTTCTTGCGAACCTTTAAGAGGGGCCGGAGCAACAGCAGATCGAGGAAAACAATCGTCGTGAAAGCGACCGCGGCGGTCAGGATGAGCACCAGTCCGCCGATCCTCAGGACAAAACCGCGGAGGTCCCTGTCCACCTGTTCCGCATTGAGCTGTCCGACGAGCGTGAAGGGCAAGCCCGAGGCCGCACCGTCCCATATGACGTTGTGTCTGTGGCTCTCCATCAGCTCCGCGGCCGCCTCGGCAGGATCGACCGCTCCAACTCGGCGCCCTCCTTCATAGTCGCCAATGGTCCCGATGAACCGGCCCCTGCCGTCATAGAGGGTCGCCCCATGAAGGGTCGTCCCGTTGGTCAAGGATGTCGCGAGTTCCAACGTACCTTGGGCGCCGAGTGGATCGCGGTTGACGAAACCGGACCTGAGCGTTGTAAGGACCCGCTCTTCGAGCGCATCGTACAGATCGGATCTCAGCTTGATATAGGAGGGAACCAGGATGGCGACTTCGACCAGCAGAATGCTGACACAAATGACGAGACAGATTCGCCGGCAGACCCGGCAACCCAGGAACTGAGGCACGTTGATATTTGAGAGACGTTCAATGAGCATTCGGCTACGAATGGTGCTTCTCAGTTCAGTGCCTCAGGCCTGCATCCCGATCGTCACGCGCGCCCTATCGGTTTCCTGACGGTTCCTTGGCGTGTCCCCATGCCAGAAGCTAGGAAAGTAAAGTTAATTAACTCTCAATGGTGGCAAATAATGCCAGTCGCGGAATTGTGTTTTTTTCCCGGAAATGCGTAGGTTTTTAGCTGTCGCGAGTGCCATGACCCTGCTCGCTGGATGCTCGATTGCTAAACCGGCAAGCGAGGATCTGGCAGGTCTTGGCGCCGGTATCATCGTCGGTGGAATTACCGCCAACCCTTGGATCGGCGTGGCCGCCGGTGTGGGCGCCCGCTTTGCCGCCGGAACGGCCATTTCCGCAGCGGAACGGGACATCGAAAAGACGATCCGGAGCGAGATCGCGGCGGCCGCTGGACTCTCTGAAGTTGGGGCTCTGGTCCCCTGGAGCGCCAGCCATCCTTTGCTGCCTCACAGAATCGGTGGGAACCTGGAGGTGGTGCGAGACTTCGGCAAGAAGCTGCAGTGCCGCGAAATCATCTACACCATTGTGACCCGAGGATTCAGCCCGGAGAGGCTTCCGGAGCCCGAGTTTCAGGTCGGCACCATCTGCCGCCACAACGGGATCTGGACTTGGGTCTTCAAAGCTCCAAGAGCTCTCGCTGATCCAGTCCTCTAAGAAATCATTTTGATAAATCACTTTAGGTCATGGCATGTTGCAGGTCAGGCCTTTCCGGGTCTTGGCGTCTTCGGGCTTGAAAAATTTTTCAAATAGTGGAAAATTTTCCGATGCAGCGTTTACAGGCTGGCACCCGCAAGACCAATCAGATCGATCTGAGCCTCGCGACGCGGGCGGTCTGGCTTTCATATATCGGCGGCTGCACGCAAAGCGAAATAGCCCGCCGCCTAAAGGTCTCCCCGGCCAAGGCCCACAGGCTGATTGCACTGGCGCATGATCTCGGATTGGTACGCGTTTTCATCGAGGGCGAGCCCGAGGAGTGTCTGGCCCTTGAGGAAAAAATCGCCACGCGATTTGGCCTCAAGAGCTGCACGGTGGCGCCCGATCTCGGCCCCGGCACCGACCAGGAGCAGTCCGAGTTTCTGGCCGTGGGCGCCGCAGCCGCGCGTTACCTGGTGGATCATCTCGCGTCCTCCAAGGCCCATCTGGTCGGGATCGGCAAGGGCCGCACGCTCTCGGCAATGGTCGATCACCTGCCGGTCATGGACCGGCGCGACCTGAAGTTCATTTCCGTGTCGGGAAGTCTGACCCGCAGCCTCGCGGCCAACCCTTTCGATGTTGTGCACCGGCTGGTCGAACGCACGGGGGGCGAAGGCTATTTCCTTCCGGTCCCCTACATCGCCGCCGACGCCGCGGAGAAGGAGGTTCTGCTGACGCAGCGCAGTGTTCAGGACATGCTGGCGCTGGCCCGGCAGGCGGAGATATATCTCGTCGGCATCGGCGCCATGACGCCGGACGCCCATGTCCGCCAGGTCGGCATGGTGAGCGACGCGGAATGGAAGGACCTCTGCCGGCTGAACGCTGTCGGCGACCTCATGGGATGCTTCCTCGATGCTTCGGGCCGGGCCGTCGACTCGACCGTCAATCATCACGCCTTGGGACTTGGCATCGAGGAAATGAGGGGCCGCCGGGTCGTGGCCGTCGCGGCGGGCGGCGCAAAGGCTAAGGCCATCTTGGCAGCACTGAGAACGGGGGTCATCACCGACCTCATCATCGATGAACAAGCCGCGCGGCCGATCTCGGAGATGTCGGCAGAGGGGGACGGAACCGGTGCCTAATCGAGCGCGCTCCTTCGAATCCGAAACAGCGGAACTGAAATCCACCGGTCCGGCACTGGCATCGGTCGCGAGCACAGAGATGGCCGCCGCATCGGAAGAGTCGCGCAACCCGGGTACGGCACTCGATCTCGATTGGGTCGCCGGCCTGCGGGTCAATCGCAGCGCCGTGGAGCGCCGCGCCGCCACCCTGACGACACGGCGCAGTGTCAAGAAGGACTGGCAGGCCGCATGGCTTTTGAGGGGCATGACCTGCCTGGACCTGACGACTCTCTCCGGCGACGACACGGAAGGGCGGGTCAAACGGCTTTGCGCCAAGGCCCGCCATCCTTTGCGCGACGACCTGCTGGAAAAACTGGGTGTCGCAGACCTCGGACTCACGGTTGGCGCGGTCTGCGTCTACCATGAGATGGTGGGAACGGCGGTTGCCGCGTTGGAGGGGAGCGGCATCCCCGTTGCCGCCGTCTCCACCGGGTTTCCCGCCGGCCTGTCCCCCTTCAAGCTTCGGGTCCGCGAAATCGAAGCATCCGTAGCCGCGGGCGCGGAAGAAATCGATATCGTCATCTCGCGCCGCCACGTCCTGACCTGCAATTGGGAAGCGCTCTACAACGAGGTCAAGGCGTTCCGGACCGCCTGCGGCGCGGCTCATCTCAAAGCCATCATTGCAACGGGCGACCTCGCGACCCTCCGCAATGTTGCCCGCGCCTCGGCGGTCTGCATGATGGCCGGCGCGGACTTCATCAAGACTTCGACCGGCAAGGAATCCGTCAATGCCACCCTACCAGTCAGTCTGGTCATGGCGCGCATGATCCGCGACTTCGGAGACCGGACGGGATTCAAGGTTGGTTTCAAGCCTGCGGGTGGCGTCAGTACCGCCAAAGGCGTCCTCTCCTATCTCGTTCTCATGAAGGAAGAACTGGGTGCGCCTTGGCTGTCCCCGGCCCTCTTCCGCATAGGCGCCTCCAGCGCCTTGAACGATATCGAACGGCAACTCGAGCATTTCGTCACCGGGCGCTACTCCGCCAGCTGGCGGCATCCGTTGGGCTAGGACCCGGAGAAGGATTTCGATGCAGGTCAGACAGATCCTCGACACTATGGACTACGGACCGGCGCCGGAAAGCGGAGCCGAGGCGCAGGACTGGCTGCAGAAGCACGCGCGGCATTTCGGCCCTTTCATCGACGGCGGATGGGAATCGTCGGGGTCCAACCAACTCTTCGAAACGATCAATCCCGCCAACAATCAAACGCTGGCGACGATTGCCGCAGCCGGCAAGACAGAGGTCGACGCGGCGGTGAACGCGGCACGCCGGGCTCAGCCGGGTTGGGCCGCCTTGGGCGGACATGGCCGCGCCCGCTATCTCTATGCGTTGGCACGGCTCGTGCAGAAGAACGCGCGGATGCTGGCGGTGCTCGAAACGCTCGACAACGGCAAACCGATCCGGGAGACGCGGGACATCGATATTCCTCTGGTTGCCCGCCACTTCTATCACCACGCGGGCTGGGCTCAACTGCTGGAGCAGGAGTTCCCCGAACAGGAAGCGATTGGGGTCGCCGGGCAGATCATCCCGTGGAACTTCCCGCTTCTGATGCTCGCCTGGAAGGTTGCGCCGGCGCTCGCCTGCGGCAACACGGTCGTGCTCAAGCCGGCAGAGTACACCAGCCTCAGCGCCTTGCTATTCGCCGAGCTTTGCCAGGAAGCCGGCCTGCCCCCCGGTGTCTTCAACCTCGTCACCGGCGACGGCGCAGTCGGCAAGCTGATCGTCGAACATCCCGGCATCGACAAACTCGCCTTCACCGGCTCGACCGAGGTCGGCAAGTACATCCGCGCGGCGACGGCGGGCAGCGGCAAGAAGCTGACCCTTGAGCTTGGCGGCAAGTCTCCCTTCATCGTGTTCGACGACGCGGATCTGGACAGCACGGTCGAAGGTGTCGTCGACGCCATCTGGTTCAATCAGGGGGAAGTCTGCTGCGCGGGGTCGCGCTTGCTCGTCCAGGAAGGCATCGCAGAGACCTTCTACACGAAGCTCAAGACGCGCATGGCGCAACTTCGTGTCGGCGATCCCCTGGACAAGTCGGTCGACATGGGTGCCATCGTGGCGCCGGTGCAGATGGATCGCATAGCGGCGCTGGTCGAAAAGGGCCGCGCGGAAGGCGCCCAGCTCTGGCAGCCCGACATCCCCTGCCCCGCCGAAGGCTGCTTCTTCCTGCCGACACTGCTGACAGAGGTCGAGCCTGCCGCGACCGTGATGCAGGAAGAAATCTTCGGCCCGGTTCTGACATCCATGACGTTCCGCACGCCGGCGGAAGCAGTCGCGCTGGCCAACAACACGCGCTACGGACTGGCCGCCAGCGTCTGGACAGAGAACATCAATCTCGCGCTCGACATCGCTCCCAAGGTCAAGGCCGGTGTCGTCTGGATCAATTGCACCAATCAGTTCGATGCCGCCAGTGGATTCGGCGGCTACCGGGAGTCCGGTTTCGGACGCGAAGGCGGGCGTGAGGGCCTTTACGAGTACCTCAAACCTTCCGCCGAGAAGAACCTCCCCGTCCAGAAGGACTCGCCGCCCCTGCCGGAACCCCTGGCCGGGCCACCGGTCGACGTCCTGCCGCAGATCGACCGAACGGCCAAACTCTATATTGGCGGCAAGCAGGCCCGGCCGGACGGCGGCTACTCCCGCCCCGTCGCCGGCCCGGACGGCGCGTTGCTCGGCCAAGTCGGAGAAGGAAACCGCAAAGACATCCGCAATGCCGTGGAAGCCGCCGCCAAGGCCGGCGCTTGGGCCGCGGCCAGCGCGCACAACAGAGCGCAGGTGCTCTACTACATCGCAGAGAACCTTGAAGCCCGCAGCCGTGAATTCCGTGGCCGGATCAAGGCCATGACCGGTGGATCGCCGCGTCGCGCCATGAAGGAGGTGGAGCTCAGCGTTCAGCGCCTCTTCAGCTATGCAGCTTGGGCGGACAAGTTCGACGGAGCGGTGCACACGCCACCCCTGCGCGGCTTGGCGCTCGCAATGAACGAGCCACGCGGCGTGATCGGCATTGCCTGCCCCGACGAAGCACCACTGCTCGCCTTCATCTCTCTGGTGGCACCGGCTATCGCCCTGGGAAACCGCGTGATCGCCATGCCCTCCCCGTCCCATCCGCTGGCCGCGACCGACTTCTATCAGGTTCTCGAAACGTCCGATGTACCGCCGGGAGTCTTGAACATTGTGACCGGCACCCGCGATGCACTTGCCCGGGTGCTGGCCGAGCATGATGCCGTGGACGCGGTCTGGTACTTCGGCTCGCGCGAAGGCAGCGCGGAGGTCGAGAAGGCGTCTGTCGGCAATCTCAAGCGCACCTGGGTCAATCATGGCCGCGTCAGAGACTGGTTCGATCCGGCCCTGGGCGAAGGGCGCACCTTCCTGCGCCATGCAACGGAAGTGAAGAACATCTGGGTGCCCTATGGTGAATAGAGCTTTGAGAAAGAACCGGGGAAGGCGCCAGACGGCTATCGCACCTCTGTGCGCAGCTCTTACAGTCGTCCTGACTGCACTCACGATCGACAGCGCTGCTACGGCGGTCGAGATCAAGCCGGCCATCGTCTATTCTCAAGGGGGCAAGTTCGACAAGTCCTTCAATGAGGGCGTCTTCGAGGGCGCCCAGCGCTTCCAGAAGGATACGGGCATTGCCTTTCAGGACTTCGAAATCACCAACGAGACCCAATACGTTCAGGCGCACCGCAAGTTCGTGCAGCGCGGCGCCGACCCCATCATCGCGGTCGGTTTCACCCAGACCCAGGCGATCAAAGAAGTTGCCGAGGAGTCGCCGGACACCCGTTTCACCCTCATCGATTCCGTCGTCGATCTGCCGAATGTGCAGTCCATCGTCTTCCGGGAACACGAAGGCTCCTTCCTCGTCGGCGTTCTGGCCGCTATGGCATCGACAAGCGGCAAGATCGGCTTTGTCGGCGGCATGGATATCCCGCTGATCCGCCGTTTCGCCTGCGGCTATTTGCAGGGCGCGCGACACGCCATTCCTGAGATCGAAGTCATCCAGAACATGACCGGCCCGACTCCGGCTGCCTGGGCGGACCCGGGCCGCGGCGCCGAGCTTGCGAAGGGCCAATTCGACCGCGGCGCCGATGTGATTTATGCGGCCGCGGGCACGACCGGGCTCGGCGTGCTGCAGGCGGCAGCCGATAACGGCAAGCTGGCGATCGGTGTCGATTCAAACCAGAACCACCTGCACCCCGGCACCATGCTGACCTCCATGGTCAAGCGTGTGGATCTGGCTGCCTACAACAGCTTCGAAAATGCCCGGAATGGAGACTGGGCCGCCGGTGTTTCGGTCCTGGGCCTGGCGGAAGAAGGAGTAGACTGGGCCTACGACACTCACAACGAGGCCCTGATCACGGAAGAGATGAAGACGGCGGTCGAGGCCGCCCGAGTTGCGATCATCGACGGCAAGATCGTCGTGCAAGACTACATGGCGGACAACCGCTGTGCGACCAAGTGATCGAGGTGACGTCTTAGTCACTGGAAACGAGTTCTACGAAGAGCAAAACCAACGGGAGGCATCATGAAACCCTTAGCTCTTACAATCGGTGCGATTGCGCTTAGTCTGGCTGTCTCGACGGCGTCCGCGGAGGATTTCAAACCCGCGGTCGTCTTCGACATGGGGGGCAAATTCGACAAATCCTTCAACGAAGGTGTCTATAACGGACTGGAACGCTTCAAGGCGGACAGTGGCGTATCCTATCGGGAATTCGAGGTGACGAACGAGACGCAGCGCGAACAGGCCATACGAAAGATGGCTCAGCGCGGTTCCGACCCGGTTCTCGGGATCGGGTTCGCTCAGGGGCCGGCGATGGAAAAGATCGCTCAAGAGTTTCCGGACACCAAGTTCGCGATCATCGACATGGTCGTCGACCTGCCGAACGTCCAGTCCATCGTGTTCAAGGAACATGAGGGATCTTTCCTGGTCGGTATGCTCGCCGCCATGGCCTCAGAAACGGCCAAGGTCGGATTCGTCGGCGGCATGGACATCCCGCTTATTCGTCGTTTCGCCTGTGGCTATGAGCAGGGGGCCAAGCACGCCAATCCGGACGTGGAGGTCATTCAGAACATGACCGGCACGACCCCAGCCGCCTGGAACGATCCCGGCAAGGGCGGAGAGTTGGCGCGCAGTCAGTTCGACCGAGGCGCGGACGTGATCTATGCGGCCGCCGGCGGTACCGGCCTTGGCGTCTATCAAGCCGCTAAGGACAGCGGCAAGTACGCCATTGGCGTCGATTCAAACCAGAACTACCTGCATCCCGGCACCATGCTGACCTCCATGCTGAAGCGCGTGGACGTCGCCGCCTACGATGTCTTCAAGGCATCCCAGGACGGCAAGTTCGAGCCCGGCATTCAGGTTCTCGGTCTCGCCGAGGGCGGTGTCGGTTGGGCCCTGGACGAACATAACGAGGCCCTCATCACCGATGAGATGAAGGCCAAGGTGGAAGCCGCTCAGGCCGAGATCGTCGCCGGCAATGTGAAGGTGCACGACTACATGAGCGACAACACCTGTAACTACTGATCCTTCCTTTCGGGGATCAGCCCTATGGCTGAGACTGAATTGCCGCCGAGTGGCGGTGCGCGGCCGGGAGAGTCCCACGCTCTCCCGGCGGCCATAGAACTCAAAGGCATCAGTAAGAGTTTCGGCACCATCCAGGCCAACAAGGATGTGTCGCTGTCGGTCCGGGCCGGCAGCGTCCATGGAATTATTGGCGAGAACGGCGCCGGCAAATCGACGCTGATGAGTATCCTCTATGGCTTCTACGAGGCCGATAGCGGCGCGATCCTGATAAAGGGAGATCCCGTCAAAATACACGGGCCCCACGATGCGATCGACGCCGGGATCGGCATGGTGCATCAGCATTTCATGCTGGTCGACAGTTTCACTGTGCTGGAGAACGTGGTGCTCGGCGCCGAGCAGGGCGGCTTGCTGGCGACCAGCCTGGATCAGGCGCGCGAAGAACTGGCGCGACTGGAAGCCGACTACGACCTGCGCGTCGACCCCGATGCCCTGGTGGGCGACCTCCCCGTCGGCGAACGGCAGCGGGTGGAAATCCTCAAAGCGCTCTATCGTGGTGCCCGAATTCTGATTCTCGACGAGCCCACAGGAGTCCTGACACCGCAAGAGACCGACCAACTCTTTCTCATTCTGCAGGCTCTCAAGGAGCAAGGCGTCACAGTCCTGCTCATCACCCACAAGCTGCGGGAAATCATGGCGGTGACGGACCGGGTCTCGGTCATGCGGGCGGGAGAGATGGTGGCACACCGGGATACGAAGGACACCGACGAGAACGAGCTCGCCGAACTCATGGTCGGCCGCAAGGTACGCCTGGAAATGGATAAGGGTCCCTTCTCTCCTGGCGACCCGCTTCTCGTGGCGGAGCATCTGACACTCCATGACTCCGAAGGCGTGGCGCGGCTCGACGACGTCAGCCTGACGGTGCACGCCGGCGAGATCGTCGGCATCGCAGGCGTCTCGGGCAACGGCCAAAGTGAATTGCTTGAGGTCCTTTCCGCCATTCGCGCTCCGGACAAGGGGAGAGTATCCGTCGGCGGCCGCGAGATCACGCCGGACTCTCCGGCGGACCCTGCGGAGATGCGGGCCCTGCACATCGCCCATGTTCCGGAAGACCGCCAGCGCCTTGGGCTGGTGACGTCCTTCGAAGCCCGGGAATGCAGCATCCTCGGATATCATCGGGCTCCGGCCTTCAACGGCGCCATCGCCACAAAGCAGAACGCCATCACGGACTACTGCGCCGGCTTGATGCAACAGTTCGACGTGCGGCCGCGGCAGCCGGAACTGGTGGCCGGCAAATTCTCAGGCGGCAATCAGCAAAAACTCGTCATCGCCAGGGAAATGGCGCACAACCCCAGGGTCCTCCTAGTCGGGCAGCCGACACGCGGCGTCGATATCGGTGCCATCGAGTTCATCCATAGCCAGCTTGTCACCAAGCGGGACAAAGGCTGCGGCATTCTCTTGGTTTCCGTGGAATTGGACGAGATCATGTCCCTGAGCGACAGGGTCCTCGTCATGTTCGAAGGCCGCATCGTCGGAGAGGTGGCAGGCCGGGACGCGGACGAGCGCACACTCGGCCTGATGATGGCGAACGCAGCGCCCGACACGGCAGGATCGCCCGCCAAGGCACTTGAGGAGGCGACATGAACGGCCTGCCGCGCTGGGTGGACATCGCCCTCATTCCTCTCATCAACATTGCACTGGCGCTCTTCGTTTCCGGACTCATCATTCTTTTGATCGGAGAGAACCCGATTGAGGCGGTGCAGCTTCTCGTCTTTGGGGCCCTGGGCCACAGCGAGGGCATCGGCTACACCCTCTATTACACGACGAACTTCGTTTTCACCGGCCTCGCCGTCGCCATGGCTTTCCATGCCGGCCTCTTCAACATCGGCGGCGAAGGACAGGCCTACATCGGCGGATTGGGGATCGGACTGGCAGCTTTGGCCTTCGACGCGACACTCCCCTTCCCGATCCTGCTGGTGATCTGCATTGGCGCCTCTGCTCTCTTCGGCGCCGGCTGGGCCTTTGTGCCCGGCTATTTGCAGGCTTACCGCGGCAGTCACGTCGTTATCACGACCATCATGTTCAACTTTATCGCCGCCGCTTTGATGGTCTACCTGATGGTCAACATCCTGATCGCCCCGGCATCGATGTCGCCGGAATCCCGCGAGTTTGCCGAGTCCGCGCACCTGCCCTTCATGCACGAGATGCTGGGCGCGGTCGGCATCGAGGTTACCTCGACTCCGCTCAATCTCTCTGCCGTTTGGGCGGTCATCTGCTGCGTCTTGGTCTGGTTCTACCTCTGGCACACGCGGTGGGGTTACGAGCTGCGCACGGTGGGCCGCAATGAACGCGCGGCAATTTGCGCGGGAATCAATCCGAAGCGCGTCGTGGTCATCACCATGTGCCTGTCGGGCGCGCTGGCCGGCTTCGTCGGCCTCAACGAAGTGATGGGGGTTCACCATCGCCTGCTGCTCAATTTCACGGCGGGCTATGGCTTCACCGGCATCGCCGTCTCCCTCATGGGGCGCAACCACCCCGTCGGGGTCGTGCTGGCAAGTCTGCTGTTCGGTGTACTCTACCAGGGCGGCGCAGAGCTTGCCTTCGACATGCCGCGCATCACGCGGGAGATGGTGGTCACCATTCAGGGGCTCGTGATCCTCTTTTCCGGCGCCCTTGCCTACATGACCCAGCCCTGGGTCGAGAAAGCCTGCCTGCTGTTCATGAACGGCAGGACCGACGCGAAGCAGGCCGCCTGAGATGGAAGACGTATTCACTCTCGTCATTCTGACATTGGATGCGACCCTGCGGGTCTCGACACCCTTGATCCTCGCCGCCATGGCGGGCCTCTTCTCCGAACGCTCAGGCATCATCGATATCGGTCTGGAAGGAAAGATGCTGGCGGCTGCCTTCATCGCGGCCTGCGCCGGGACCGTGACGGGCTCCGAATGGCTGGCCCTTGGTGCCGGTATCATCGTCTCCGTCATGCTGGCGCTGCTGCACGGGTTTGCCTGCATCACCCATAACGGAAACCAGGTCGTCAGCGGCGTGGCCATCAATATCCTCGTCTCCGGCCTGACTGTCGTCTTGGGCGTCGCCTGGTTCGCGCAGGGGGGACAGACGCCGGGCCTGGGTCCGGAATCCCGCTTCATGCCAATCACCTTCCCGGGCGCCGAAACCCTGAGCGGCATTCCATTGGTCGGCCCCATCTATAAGGAAGTGATCAGCGGCCACAATCTGCTGGTCTACGTCGCCCTGCTGGCGGTACCGCTGACCTGGTGGGTCGTCAACCGTACCCGCTTCGGGTTGCGTTTGCGCGCCGTCGGGGAGAACCCGCAGGCCGTCGACACCGCGGGCATTTCCGTGCCCTTCCTGCGCTACCGCGCGGTGGCCATCTGCGGTCTGCTCTGCGGCATCGCGGGCACCTATCTCGCCATCGCGCAAAATGCCGCTTTCACCCGGGACATGACGGCTGGACAAGGCTATATCGCATTGGCCGCGATGATCTTCGGCAAGTGGCGGCCGTTCCCCGCCATGGGCGCTTGCCTCATGTTCGGCCTGCTCGACGCGGTGGCGATCCGCTTGCAGGGCGTCGAGATCGCGGGCGTCGGGGAAGTGCCGGTGCAGCTTATCCAGGCGCTGCCCTATATCCTAACGGTCGTTCTGCTGGCCGGCTTCATCGGCAAGGCCGTGGCGCCCAAGGCCATCGGCGAACCCTATGTGAAGGAGCGCTGATCCATGGACGATGCAATGCTCGATCTGGCGCGCCGGGCCATGGCCCGGGCTCACGCCCCCTATTCGAAGTTCCATGTCGGTGCGGTCGTCAAGGGCAGAAACGGCAAGCTCTATGCCGGCTGCAACGTCGAGAACGCCTCCTACCCCGAGGGCTGCTGCGCCGAGACCTCCGCCATTTCCGCTATGGTGATCGACGGAGAGAAGGCCATCGCCGAGATAGCCGTCATTGGCGCGGGAGACGCCCTGGTCACCCCCTGCGGCGGCTGCCGCCAGCGCATCCGCGAGTTCGCGACGGAGAGCACGCCCATCCACATCTGTGGGCCGGACGGCCTGCGAAAGACCGTCAGCCTCGGAGATCTGCTGCCCATCTCGTTCGGTCCGGACAACCTGTCATGACAGCACAACAAGGTCAGACTTCGGCGGCAAGAGCGGCGGCAATTCTGCTGGAGCGCGCCGTGGGCCGCCGACCCAAGACGGCTATTCTACTGGGCTCCGGTCTCGGCGGACTTGCGGACGCCATCGACGACCCTGTCACCGTGCCCTATCGCGACTTGCCGGGCTTTCCCGAGCTGGGGGTGCCGGGTCACGTTGCGGCGGTTTCTATAGGCAACATCGGCAGCGTACCGATCCTGTTGCTGCGCGGCCGCACTCATTACTACGAACAGGGCCGTGCCGACGGCATGACAGATGCCATTCAGGCCCTAGCGGCGATGGGATGCGAAACCTTGATCGTGACCAACGCCGCCGGCAGCCTGCGCCCCGACGTGCCCCCTGGCGGCCTGCTTCTGCTCAGCGACCACATCGGCTTTACTGGCGTGTCACCGCTTTTCGGACAAATCGGCGCCCAACGCTTTGTGGATATGACGGACGCCTATGACCCGGCGTTGCGACAACTCTTTCACCGCACAGCCGACAGCCTCGGAATCACGCTTCCGGAAGGCGTCTACTTTTGGGCCTGCGGACCGCAGTTCGAAACGCCGGCGGAGATCCGTGCGGCGCGAACTCTTGGCGCCGACGCGGTCGGCATGTCCACAGCACCGGAAGTGATTCTGGGGCGCTACGCGGGCCTTCGGGTCGCGGGGTTGTCCATCATCACCAATATGGCGGCTGGTCTGGACGCTCGCCCTCTGGCACACGATCAGACGCTGGCAGGCGCCGAGGCCGCGGCGGCAGACGCGCAGCGGCTCCTCTTCGCCGTCACCGCGGCGATCGGCAATCATTCAGGAGGCTTCTGACTTTGCTACCCCAGGAAGTCATCAGGCGAAAACGAGACGGCGGGACACTCTCTCAGGAGGAGATCCAGGCTTTCGTGCGCGGCTTGACAGACGCCTCCTTCACCGAGGGACAGATCGCCGCCTTCGCCATGGCAGTGTTCTTCCAGGGCATGACGATGGAGGAGCGCATCGCGCTGACTAGTGCGATGACCCGTTCCGGCAGCGTTCTGGAATGGACAGACCTCGACCTTCCCGGCCCGATCCTCGACAAGCACTCCACCGGCGGGGTCGGCGATAAGGTGAGTTTGATGCTGGCACCGATCGTCGCGGCGTGCGGCGGCTTCGTCCCAATGATTTCCGGGCGCGGCCTAGGGCATACCGGTGGGACTCTGGACAAGCTGGACACGATCCCCGGCTACCGAACGGCACCCGAGCCGGATCTCTTCCGCCGGGCGGTAAGCGAAGCGGGTTGTGCCATCATCGGGCAGACGGAAGACCTGGCCCCCGCGGATCGGCGTCTTTATGCCATTCGCGATGTCACGGCGACCGTGGAGTCCATTCCTCTGATCACCGCTTCGATCCTGTCGAAGAAATTGGCAGCGGGCCTCCAGGGTCTCGTCATGGACGTGAAAACCGGCAGCGGCGCCTTCGCTGCCACCCTCGAGATGGCGCGTGAGCTGGCGGAGAGCATTGTGGCCGTCGCGAACGGCGCCGGTCTGCCGACCTCCGCCTTGATCACCGATATGAATCAAGTGCTGGGCTCGACTGTCGGGAACGCCCTGGAGGTGAAGGAGTCCCTGGCCTATCTGCGCGGTGAAGATGTGGATCCGCGCCTGCATGACGTTGTCATGAATCTCGCCGCGGAAATGCTCTGTCTCGGCGGTCTTTCGGAAAGCATCGAGGAGGCAAGGACCAGAGCCGAACGGGCCCACGCGGACGGTTCCGCCGCCGAACGCTTCGCACGCATGGTGGCCGTTCTTGGCGGCCCCACAGACATTCTGAGCGCGTCGGCGAACCCCTTTCTGAAAGCTCCGGTTGTGCTACCCTGTCCGGCACCCCGTGAGGGCTACATCAGCGCCGTGGAGACCCGCAAAGTCGGCGTCGCGGTCGTTGAGTTGGGCGGCGGACGCAAGGCGGTCACAGACAGCATCGACCCCACGGTGGGGCTGACGGATGTTTGCGCCCTTGGGGCACCCGTTGGCGCTGAACGGCCGCTTGCCCTGATCCACGCCGCAACCCGGGAGTCCGCAGAACGAGCGGTTGCGGCATTGCAGAACGCGATCGAGATCGGTGACGAGAAACCGGCACAACGGCCCATCGTCTTGGGACGTCTGGGCCGCGCATCAAAGCCAACCTGAGAGGCGGGAGCTAAAAATCGGATATGGCCAGGGCTTTCATTCTGGTGATGGACTCCTTCGGAATAGGCGCCTGCGCGGATGCGGCGGCGTTCGGGGACGAGGGAGCCGATACCTTGGGGCATATTGCTGAAGCCTGTGCAAAGGGTCTTGCCGATGGGGAGGGATTGCGCCAGGGCCCGCTCTCCCTGCCAAACCTGGCGCGCCTCGGACTGGGACGGGCGGCCGAAGAAAGCACGAGCAAGCGGCAAGAGTCCTGGGCCTCCTGTGCCGCCATTGAAGGCGCCTACGGTCACGCGGCCGAACGCAGCCGGGGCAAGGACACACCCAGCGGTCATTGGGAAATTGCGGGCGTACCCGTTGCCTTCGACTGGGGCTACTTTCCGCGCACCCGGCCATGCTTTCCCGAAGAGATCACGACCGCGCTGATCGAGGGCTTTGAACTCCCCGGCATACTCGGCAATTGCCACGCCTCGGGCACGGAGGTGATTCGCGAACTCGGGACTCAGCACATCGAGAGCGGCAAGCCCATCTGCTACACCTCGGCGGACTCTGTCTTCCAGATTGCTGCGCACGAAGAGCATTTCGGGCTGCAGCGCCTATACGACCTCTGCAGCCTCGCCAAGGCGCTGCTCGAACCGCTCAACATCGCACGAGTCATCGCCCGCCCCTTCGTCGGCGAATCCCCCGAGACTTTTGAGCGCACCGGCAACCGCCGCGACTACACAACGCCGCCGCACGAGGACACCCTGCTTGACCGACTTATGGCTGAAGGCCGAGAGGTTGTCTCCATCGGCAAGATCGCCGATATCTTTGCTCAGCGCGGCATCAGCCGGAAGGTTAAGGCTGACGGCAACGAGGCGCTCTTCGACAGTCTCCTGCAGGAATCGGATGCGGCGGCGGACGGCAGCCTCGTCTTCGCCAACTTTGTCGACTTCGACATGCTCTACGGGCACCGGCGTAACGTGCCCGGCTACGCGGCTGCGCTCGAGGCGTTCGACAGGCGCCTGCCATCCTTCGAAGCGCGGATGAAGCCGGGCGACCTTGCCCTCATCACGGCCGACCACGGATGCGATCCGACCAAGCCGGGAAGCGATCACACCCGCGAGCACGTGCCAGTCGTCTTCTTCGGCCCCGGCGTTCCCGAAGCCTATAGGGGCAAGTCCCTGGGGCGCCGCAGCAGCTTTGCCGACATGGGGCAGACGCTCGCAGGCCATTTGGGAATCGCCCCCTTGCCCCACGGCAAAGGGTGCTTCACCCCATGAGCCGCCCGGCCACCGCGGAAACCGGTCATCCCGAACGCTTCCCAGCGGCCCGGAACGGCGCGCTTTCGCCACAAATGCGCGACGCCTACGAGCGCGACGGCTATCTGATTCTGGAGAACTACGTCGATGACGGAGCATGCGATAAGCTGAGGGAACGTGCAGGGGAACTCGTCGCGGCCTTCGATCCTACGGACGTCGCAACCATTTTTTCCACCAAGACGCAAAGCCACGCTGCCGATGACTACTTTCAGACCTCCGGCGATAAGATCAGGTGCTTCTTCGAGGAAGAAGCCTTTGGACCGAACGGGCAACTTCGCCAGGACAAGGCGCTGTCGATCAACAAGATTGGCCACGCCCTGCACGACCTGGACCCCGCCTTCGAGGGCTTCTCCAGAACCAAGTCGCTGTCGCGAACTGTTTCGGACCTCAGCCTTGGCGATCCGCGCCTGCTGCAGTCGATGTATGTCTTCAAGCAACCCCGGATCGGCGGCGAAGTGACCTGTCATCAAGACGCAACGTTTCTCTACACGGAACCGTCCAGCGTCGTCGGCCTTTGGTTCGCCCTGGAAGATGCCACACTGGAAAATGGCTGCCTGTTTGCCCTGCGCGGCGGCCACCGCCTCGGACTGCGCAGCCGCTTTCTGCGAAAAGGCGCGGCGCTGTCGATGGAAATCCTCGACGACACGTCTTGGGACGAATCGACGAAGGTGGCGCTGGAAGCGCCCAAAGGAACGCTCGTGGTGCTGCACGGCCTCCTGCCGCACCTGAGTGGCCCCAATCGCTCGCAACACTCCCGTCATGCCTACACGCTACATATCATCGATGGGAACTGCGCCTACCCGGCGGAGAACTGGTTGCAGCGAAATGAGGCATTGCCCCTACGGGGCTTTCAGTGAGGCCGGGGGAACGCCGGGTCCCGGCACCATCGTGCTCGGCGGACCCGTTGCTTCGGGCCCTCTGTCCGATGCGACCCCAGTACTGAACGGGACGAAGGGGAGTACAGTTGCAATGAATGGAATGCATAAAGCGATCACCGGGACTGCAAAGGCCACTGTCGCGGCGGCCGTCGCAACGCTTTTGGCCTGGCAGTCCGCCAACGCTGACTCGAACCCACAGAACGACAACCTGAATGCCACGCTCTGGACGCAACACTCGACCGAGTTCAAGGCCACCGCCCTAGCCGCCTTCAGCCTCGCCAAGATTCGATTGGACGAGGCGCTTGCGGACAGCAACTGGACGGCCGCGCCCGAAGAGCAGACGGGGAATTATCAGGATTTGCCGCCCGCGGTGGTGCTGGACGTCGATGAGACCTTGCTGGACAACTCGCCCTATCAAGCCTGGATGGTGCTGAACGATCAGTACTTCGGGTCCAAGACCTGGGGTCCGTTCGTCAATACGAAGACCTCCAGAGAGGTTCCGGGCGCCGTGGATTTCGCCAACTACGCGGAACAGAAGGGCGTCAAAGTCTTCTACGTCACCAACAGGGATGCATCCCTCGAACCCGCCACCCGCGAGAACATGGAAGCCCTCGGCTTCCCGATGGGCGGTAACGTCGACACCTTTCTCATGAAGAAGGAACAGGAAGGCTGGGGCTCGAAGAAGGGGAGCCGGCGAGCCGTGGTAACAAAGGACTACCGTGTGCTGCTCCTGGTGGGCGACAACCTCGGTGACTTTGTCGACGGCTACAAGCAAGGGCGCGCCGAACGCAAAGCGTACATTGAGAGTCATGCGGACAATTGGGGAAGCAAGTGGATCATGGTCGCGAACCCGACCTATGGGTCCTGGGAAGCGACATCTTATGGGTTCGACTACAAGCTCACACCCGAAGAAAAGCGGGCAATGAAGCGCGGAGAGCTGGAAGCCTGGGTTCCCTGACGTTTTTTTGCAGGTGCTCTTTCCCCGGCCGATGTATGCTTGGACCGACTCCTCGAAGAGGAGTCGGCCTTGCCATCAAGGCAGCGCCGCGTGGAAAGAGCATGAATGCCTGAGTTCGAAGAGTTTCTTCAGCGCATCCTGAGCGGTACGACCGCGCATCTGGACATTTTGATCGTAGCCGCCATCGGTTTCTTTGCCGGTATTTTTGGATGGTGTTTGGTACACCTCGTCCTGCTGCCGGCTCGCGAATTGCTCCGCGTCCGCCGCTCCGTGCAGGAAGCTCTCTATCACGAGGCCAACGCTGGCGATCCCGTCACCCGGATGGGGATCGTCCCGGCGATCAACAATGATTTGAAGCGGTACGCCGCGTCACTGCTGTCTCTCCAGCACAGCCTGGGCAGCAAGCCCAACTATTTCGCTCGGCGGTTCATAAAGCGTTACGGACTGAAGCAGGCCGATGCGATAGAGGCCCTAACGTCGCTGGCCAATGCCTATGACCCCGCGGAACGCACGCTCCACCGTCTCTCCGTCGAAGAGGCGCTGCGCTTCTCCACAAAACCAATGGGCTTGCGGCTGCGGCAGCTCAGCTCGCAGGTCTCGGAGAACTGGAAGGTCGCCGAGCAGACTGAACAGCGGATTCGCGAGACCATAGATCGGGCCCTAGAGGAAGGATGCGATCATCAGGTGGTGACCACCCGCGCGGTCAAGACGTTGAGAGAGGCACGGCCGGATCTCACCGAGCCCGATGCATTGAAAACCGTCCAACTTCTGAGGAAACGCACCGGATAGGAAGACCTTGCCATTCGCAATCCGGGACGGCTCTAGTTCTTGTCCGGAAACCCGGCCCGCATGAAGGCAATGATCTTCCAGATATCGTCCTCCGAAAGCACGTCCTTGAAAGCCGGCATATCAGTGCCGATAGGCACGCCCCCGTCGGCGATCGTCCAGAGAAGATAGCCGTCCACGGCCCCCGGGTCCTCCACCATCTGGGACAGCAGGGCCGGAGAGGGGAACAGGTTGCTGCCGGCTGCTCCGTCGCCGAACCCTCTGGGCCCGTGGCATTCCGCACAATGGCTTTGATAGAGCCCGTTGCCTTCGTTGGTCACCAGGCGCGAGGCCGGGAAAGGACTTGTAAGGCCACGATATTCCAGCGGCACCCCTTCCTGTTTGAAGGTGCGGTGTCGCACACTTCCCCGTGCGTCGCCGGACCGCATCACGCTTGATGGGTCGTCGGTACTGGGAGGGGCGTCTCCCGCCCAGGGATCCGCCCCCGGCCTCGCGCGGTCCCCACCGACCTGACTCAAAGCCATGTTGGCCTGGATCACTAGCAGTGAGGCCAATGCGAAGGCGAGGCCTCGCACCCGACCCTTTGTCAAACGCAGCATAGGTTGCCCTCTTTCACCTGGCACTCCACCCAACCCCATCGCAGAGGCGGTGCACTAATCAGCGCCGCGCCCCTACCCTCTTGCGCGGCAGGAAAAACAAACCCATTTCACTTTAAGGATGTCGACTGACACACTCTATGACATCGCACAGGGAACGATCGGTGACAAATGAGAAACAAAGACGCGCAGAATTTGCAAAGGCAGCCTTGAACTCGTTTGAGAAGGACGCCGTGAAGGCTCTTAGGCTGTTTGACGATTCGGTGGCCTTAGAAGATCGCTTGGGGCGCAAAGAGCGTGAGAATCTTGCCTCGGATTTCGTCGACGCCCTGCGGCGGCGAGTTCAGGAACGCCGGGCCCGCTCACGCGCCAGATTGCGCCATCTCTTGGCAGGCGCGGGACGCGCCCTTAAGGAGAAGGTCGTGAACCGCCCCGAAAACTCGCCGGAGACCCTGGACCGGAACATGTCGGATCTGGATACGGCGGATCGGGACCGGGTGCGAGAGCATCACGCGGCTTAAGGCCGTCACCCAGCGGTTAAGGTTGATACGAAGAGATATCGCCGGAACAAGGTTAATCGACTCGCCTTCCTTTTCCGCTCGTGCCATCATAATCACGATCCACGTAGGGTCGGGAGGTTGGGTGATGGACATGCCAAGCAAAGGTTGGATTATCTTCCTGAGAGGGCAGATGACCGCCGCCGTGGAAAGCGGAGAAATAACGATCGTGCTGGGCAGCCCGGAAGACTCGGGATTGACTGAGCTAGCACTTCGAAAGACGCGCAGCCGGCGGGAGTTGCCCAAACCGCCGGACTAGAGTTCTCGCGGGATTTTCCGCCACAGCCCCTAAGCTTCGAACCACCAGCGTTCGGGCGCCCGCATACCATCCATCCCGAAGTTGGACGCCAACTTTTCGTACCCGACTCGGCGGCTGGCCACATCGATGTTATTTAAGAAAAACGGAATGATCGCCCCACCCTCGTCGCTGCAGAGAGCCTGCGCTTCAAAGTAGAGCTCGCGCCGCTTGGCCTCGTCGAGTTCAGCACGGGCTGAAATAATCAGATTATCGAAATCCTTATTGGCCCATTTCGTCTCGTTCCAGGCTGCGTCGCTCAGGTACGTCAGGCTAAACATGCCGTCTTCCGTCGGCCTGCCGCTGTAGTAGCTCTGAAACCAGGGCTTGGTATTCCAGACATTTGTCCAGTAGCCGTCGGCGGGCTCGCGAATCACTTCGATTTCGATTCCCGCCTTCGCCGCGTGTTCCCGGTAGAGCATGGCGACGTCGACACCGGAATTCAGGATGATGTCGGAGGCGTGCAACTGAAGAGACAGGTTTTCCAGACCGGCTTGGCGCAGATGGTATCGCGCCTTATCGGGGTCGTAGGGACGCTGCGGCAAATCCGCCGCATGATAGCGATTGACGGGCGCAATCGGATGGTCGTTGCCGACGACTCCCCGCCCCTTCAGAATAGTTGCCACCAGATGTTCCCGGTCTATGGCATACTTCAGGGCCATGCGGACATCGTTGCTCTCATAGGGCGCGGCCTTCGTATTCATCGCCAAGGTCATGTGGGTCGTGCCGGTCACCTCCAGCGTTCTGAGGGCGTCCTCGCGCTCCAACTCCGTCAGCACCTTGCGATCGGGTCGGGAAATGGCATCGACCGCCCCGGTCCGCAACGCCGTCGTTCTGGCGCCGGGATCGGAAATGCCGAGACTCTCTACCTCGTCGAAGTGGCCGCGTCCCGTCTTCCAATAGTTCGGATTGCGCTTGGCGAGCGACCGCACTCCAGGCTCGAATTCCTGCAGGACATAGGCGCCCGTACCCAGTCCGTCTTCGAAATTGCGCGTGGCCTTCGGAACGATCTGAAGATGGTAGTCAGAAAGCACAAAAGGGAAATCCGCATTCCCACTCTTCAAAACGAACACCACACCGTGTGAGCCGTCGACCTTGATATCCTCCACTTGCCCCAGAAGGCTCTTGGCGGCCGATTTGCTGTCGTCCCGCCGATGATGATTCAGGGAAAAAACAACATCCTCAGCATCGAGAGACTTTCCGTTGTGAAATTCGACGCCCTTGCGGATCTTGAAGGCCCAGGTCTTCGCAGTATCGTCGGGCTCCATCGACTCCGCCAGTTCCGGCACTGCGTTGTAGTCAGCATCGATTTCGACGAGATTATTGCGAGTCTGCCAGCTGATCATCGTGGGACCGGCATCGAGCAATAGTGCGGGATCCAGAGAATCGCCGGCGGACATTCCCGAAACCGCGTATCTGAACCGTCCACCCTTTTTCGGTTCCACCCCGGCCGCGTTCGAAAAAGAAATAGGAGTCCCCAGCGCCGCGAGACTTAGCGCTGTCGCGGCCTTCAAAACATGACGGCGATCAATCTTTCTATTCTGGAACGTTTCTCCCGAATCTTTCTCGTTCTTCATTCATTACTCTCCCGGAAGATTTGGTTGATCCGCGCAGTTCGACAGCGGCCGTCATGCCGAACCGCTCGCCGTCATCCAATCATCGCAAAATGCAGGTGAGACACAACAATGCTATCGCAGGTCGCAGTAGATTTTTGCCGCCTCGGCGCGCCACTACGCGTTGTGGTGATACAAGGGAGTCTTCTGCCCGCTATGCTTGATAGGAACGCCTAAGTATCCCTACGAATTGGATTCGCGGCACCGTATGACAAGCTGTGGCGCATGAACCGCGGACTAGAGATCATCATTACACGGGCCCTTGCGACCGGCCGCATTCGGGGTGAGTCCTTCACACATACCGTTGAAAACACCCTCCCGCAGATCCGACTGACCCATCCCGAACTCTCTGTTTCCGAAGCCATTCGCCACATTCTGGCGGTTCGCAATGCGGAGCAGCTTGGGGCATCGGACATCAAAAAAAATCGCCAACCTTTCTAGTCGGCGGTCGGCGCGAAAACGACTTTCCCGTCGCGGCCCGATTTCCAGGCATGGGCCAGGGCGGCTTTGGCCTCCGGCAAGCCATAGGTCGCTTCCACGGGAACCTCCAGAGTCCCGTCAATGAAGAAGCCTGCCATCTCGTTGTAGAGCTCGTCGATCTGGTCCCTGGGCAGACTCTGCATCACCCGCATCAGCCAGAAACCCTTCAACGTGATATCCTGAATGATCGCGTGATCCGGCGTAATCATACAGGGTTCGCCGCTGAGGAACCCGTAGTTCACGACAACTCCTCCCACAGACAGGCAATCGGCCAAGCGCTGGCAGGAGCTCCCGCCCACTGCGTCGATCGCAAGCCTGATGCGCGCGTCGGCACCGGTTTCCGCCCGAACCCGTTCGGCCAGATTGTCACCGTCCACCAACACCGCGTCGGCGCCGTGCGCCTTGAGCTCCCCGATCAGCGACTCCCGGCGAACGATGTTGACGCTGTGCAAACCGCGGGCGCGGGCGAAGCGAATGACGTGGCGCCCAACGGCGGAGTTCGCGGCATTCTGAATGACCCAGTCGCCGGGCTTCAGATCGGCGTAGTCCTTCAACATGAAATGGGCGGAGGGCGGGTTTGCCTTCAGCATTGCGGCCTGCTCGAAAGACAGGCCTTCCGGAACCTTAACCACCCGATCCGCCGGCGCCTTGATACGCTCCGCCCAATTGGCCCGGCCCAGACTGATCACCTTGTCGCCCGGCTGCAGGCCGTCGACAGCGCTCCCGACCTCCACAATGCGCCCGGCTCCTTCGATGCCCATCTGGGCCGGCAGCACGTCCGGACCCGGATAGCGTCCTTCGATGATGAGCAGGTCCGCTGGATTGATCGCCGAGGCACGTATCTCCACGATGACTTCGTTGGCCTCCGGCGCGCCGACACCTTCGGTCTCAACGCAGTCGCAGGCTTCATCGGGGCGTCCGTGCCGCAGCAGGTGAATAGCTTTCATGATCTCTAGATCCAATCGTCGGGTTGCGCTAGGACGATGCTATAGGTTGCGCCATTGACTTTCCACCGGCCGGTCAAATCGGACAGCAGCATTGTCGTCATGGGGTCGCCAATAGGATAGTGAGCCCGGAAACTGCCCGACACGATGGCGGCAGAACCTAGAGGCAGGACCGCGGGAACAAAGGAATGCAGGAATTCGACTATATCATCGTGGGCGCCGGTTCGGCGGGCTGCGTTCTGGCCAACCGCTTGACGGAAGATCCGGCGGTCTCCGTCCTCCTCCTGGAGGCCGGGGGTAGCGACCGCAGCATCTTTGTTCAGATGCCGACGGCCCTCTCAATTCCGATGAACATGAAGCGCTTCAACTGGTTCTTCGAATCCGAGCCCGAACCCCATATGGACGGACGGCGTATGCACTGCCCACGCGGCAAGGTTCTAGGCGGATCCTCCTCCATCAACGGCATGGTCTATGTGCGCGGACATGCCTGCGATTTTGACCAGTGGGAGGAGGAAGGCGCCGAAGGTTGGGGTGCGCGCCACTGCCTGCCCTATTTCCGGCGCGCGGAGACCTGGAAGGGCGGCGGGGACGCCTACCGGGGGCAAGAAGGCCCGCTCGGAACCTGCAATGGCAACGAGATGCGCAATCCGCTGTACCAGGCCTTTGTCGAAGCGGGACGGCAGGCCGGTTACCTGGAAACCGGCGACTACAACGGCTATCAGCAGGACGGATTCGGCCCCATGCACATGACTGTAAAGGACGGTGTGCGGGCCTCGACGGCAAATGTCTATCTGCGGCCCGCCATGAGCCGGGGCAATCTAAAGGTTGTCACCGAGGCTCTGACCCGGCGCGTCATGCTGGAGGGCCAGCGCGCGACCGGCATAGAGTACGTGCAAGACGATCAGGTTCATCAAGCGACGGCCCGCCGCGAGGTTATTTTGTCGGCAGGCTCGATCGGATCTCCTATGATCCTGCAGCTCTCCGGGATCGGGCCGGGCCAGGTGCTGCAGGACGCGGGAGTCGCGGTGGCGCACGCACTTCCTGGAGTCGGGGAAAACCTGCAGGACCATCTCGAAGTCTACTTCCAGTTCAAGTGCAAACAGCCCATCACCCTCAACGCCAGGCTCGGCCCCTTGAGCAAGCTCATGATCGGGACGCGTTGGATCCTCTTCAAGGACGGGCTTGGCGCGACCAACCACTTCGAATCCTGCGCCTTCATCCGCTCCAAGGCCGGCGTGCGCTGGCCCGATATCCAGTACCATTTTCTGCCGGGCGCCATGCGCTACGACGGCCGGGCCGCCTTTTCCGGGCACGGCTTCCAGGTTCACGTCGGGCCGAACAAACCGAAGAGCCGCGGCTGGGTACGGATCACCTCGCCCGACCCGGCCGCCAAACCGAAAATCCTGTTCAACTACATGGCTGAAGAGGAAGACCGGAAGGCATTCCGGGCCTGTATCCGGCTGACCCGGGAGATCATCGGCCAGTCCGCCATGGACCCCTATCGCGGCGAGGAGATCCAACCAGGGAAGGGCCTGCAGAGCGACTCGGGCTTGGATGCCTGGCTCCGGCAGAACGCTGAAAGCGCCTATCATCCTTCCTGCACCTGCAAGATCGGCAGCGACAGCGACCCTATGGCCGTTCTGGATCCGCAGTGCCGGGTACGCGGAATGGAAGGTCTACGTGTTGTGGACTCTTCGGTCTTCCCGACGATCACGAACGGCAATCTCAACGCTCCAACCATTATGGTGGGAGAGAAAGCGGCCGACATCATCCGAAACCGCGACCCTCTACCGCCGTCCAACGCGCCCTTTTATGTTCAAGAGGACTGGGAAACGAAACAGCGCCCCGGAGAACCGGAGCGCTGCATCGGGGCCTGAAGCCGAGCGGTTCCTTGCGCGGGGGCTCAGCTACCGGCGGCCTTCATTTTGGGCCGATCGCAAATCCGGTCAATCGGCTGACCATCGAAGCTCTCCATCGATGTGCCCAAAAGCGAGGCGATAGTAGGCGCCATATCGAGGACGGACGCCAGTTCGTTACGGTGGCCCGGCGTAACATGCGGACCCACCGCCAGGAACATGCCGCGCGTCTTGCCGTGATCGCCCGTGCGCATGTGCTGCGCATCGTGCTCGATCTCGCCTGTTTTCGGGGAGTAGACTTTACGTATGTCGCCGGTGTAGCCGGCATCTTTGTTCCAGTCGACCAGCAGGTCCGGCAGTTTGTCCATGGACTCGCCGTCCTTGTAGAGATCACGGGTCTTCGCGAACCCGCTGATCGCCGGCTTGCCGGTATCCATATTCACGACCTCTGAAAGATCCGCGATCAACTGGTCCAGGAGGCGATCGTACTCTTCACCGGGCTCGACAATTCCTTGCGCTTCGCGGCCCTTCAAGTTGACGCGCACGCCGCCGGTGGAGTTGTTGGCGAGAATCTCAAAGAATTTCCGCTCTTCGCGATGACCTTGCATCGGCGAACCGACAACGGACTGCCAGACCTGGGCCTTCAGCGGCTGCAGATGCTTCTTTACGGACTCCGGCAGCATACGCCAGCCCTTGCGCATAATGCCTTCGCTTCCCTTGGCCTTGTCCTTGAGTTCGCGGCCTTCCAGGCGCGTAAGAATTTTATCGAGCATGTAGGTCCCGCAAATGCTCGGCTCGATACCGTGACTGCAGTAGACCATAACCGTCGTCTCGGTCTGATCCACTTCGCTCAGAATGCGGCCCAACGCCCGGTCGAGCGCGATATAGACGTCCTTCATCGGGTTACCCACGACCGCGGCGACGTCCGCCTCATAGTCCGGCCGTGTCTCGTCATGAAGCTGCCAGCACTGGTGGCCGACACAATGGGCCTCGCTGAAGGTCGTCAGGAAGAAGTCCCAATAGCCCTTCTTCAGAAGATGAACCGACATCTCGGCCTTCTTCTGCAGGCGATCGATCAGCTTGTCTCGAAAGTCCGCGATTTCCTCGGCTGTTCTCGGCGCCAGTTCGTCGCAAAGGTGCCCGCCGAGAGGATCGCTCCCATACATACCCGTCAACTCGTCGACCAAGTCCGGCGGCCAGGTGGCTGTTTGAAGAGTGTTGCTCCCCGTCGCGACGTGAGTGCCCCAGTCGTGAACTTCAATTCCGTTGAGATTCTTGGTGAGATAGGTATAGGGGGCGTCGATGATGGCACAGCGCTTGCCTTCCTTGCTGAGGCGGCGCCAGATCAGGTCATGCTTGAACTTGTCTTCCCCGATGTTGACCTCGATCTCATAGTTGTCCTTGTTGAACTGTCGCAGGCCATCGAGTTGCCCATGCCGCGCGACCGAAACACCACGGTAGAACGACGGCCAGGCCGTGCCGGCCTGCAGGCCCGGCTCGTTCTCCACCAGGCCCCAGTAGCTGCATTCCAGCAAAGACGCGAAGGTGGGAAGCTTTCCTTCCGCAGCCCATTTCCGAACGAACCCTTGGTCGAGTGCGTCAAAGCCAACGACCAGAACATCGCAATTCTTGCTCAAATCGCTATCTCCTCTTTGCCAGCCGGCCTACGCTCGTCGCGGCGCTGGTCGAAATCATGGATTTTTTCGGGTCCAAATGCTCCAGGTCCCAATTCCTCGTGGGCCTGGATTCAATGAAGGGATTGTGCTCCTGAATCACCTGAGAAGTTATTAATCTTGCAAAAATGGTTAAGTCCAATCGTACCATATCGAGGCCCTGTCGTATCGGGCCACAAGACATTTATCCACAATTTAGCAAGCCGAAAAATCGTGGCGTTGACGTGCATCATTGCAATGAAGCGGCGCCGCACGTTTGATGCAGGCTGTTAACCATAAACCGTCGCGACGAAGGCTTACGCGACACCCCAGGGACCTCTTCTCAACACAGCTTTAGCCTCTACGCCAGTCGACAGCGTTGACCCTGTTCAGGGCGTGAGAGACTCTGTCGCGTGATTCATAATCTAGACTCGCGGAATGGACTGGGGGGCACTCATGTTTCTTGGGGTCGATATTGGGACCCAGAGTCTGAAAGCGGTCGTTTGCGACGAGGGTCTTTCGGTTCACGGGCAAGGCGCCGTTGGTTATCAGCCTAGTTTTCCCAGACCGGGCTGGGCTGAACAGGACCCTAGCCTCTGGATTGAAGCACTCGGCCCAGCGATCGCCGCGGCCCTCGCGCAAGCAGAACGTAGCCCAGCGGATATCCGCGCGATGGCAGTCGGCGGACAACTGGACGGCTGCATTCCCGTCGGGACAAATGGCCAGGCCCTAGGGCCTGCACTCATCTGGATGGACCGGCGGGCCGCCGGGGAGATTGCCAACATCGATCCGCAGACTGTACTGAAGCGCGCGGGTGTCGTACTGGACGCCAGCCACATGGCCGCGAAGATCCGCTGGTTGCAGCGACACGGCCCCAAGGCAGCCGTACGGTACCATCAGCCGGTGTCCTATCTCACCGCACGCCTCACCGACGAAAGCCGAATGGACCACGCCCTGGCCTCCACAAGCATGGTCTACGGCCTTTCTCGGCGCGACTACGATGACGTGCTTCTGGACGCCTTCGATATTTCCGAGGACTTGCTGCCTGCTGTTGCCGAAGCGTCAGATCTCGCCGGGACCTTGAGCACTGAAGGTGCCGCCTTGACGGGGTTGCCCGAGGGCCTGCCCGTCGCCGTCGGAACCGGCGACGATTTCTCCAACGCGCTTGGCGCCGGCCTGGCAAAGCCGGGGCAAGTCATTTGCGCGCTCGGCACCGCCGAGGTTGTCGGTGCACTCGACCACCGCCCCGTCATCGATCCGGCGGCGTTGGTCGAAACCCACGCCTATCCTGGCGGCCTCCACTTCATTGAGAACCCCGGATGGCTCTCCGGCGGCGCGCTCACTTGGTTCCTTGAGACCCACCGGCTTGAGAACGCGCAAGCGCTGGACGCAGTCGCCGCCCAGGTCCCGCCGGGATCGGACGGCCTCGTCTTCGTCCCGGCCCTGTCAGGAGCGATGGCACCGGAATGGGTGGCAGAAGCGCGCGGATGCTATTACGGCCTGACACCGGCTCATGGCGTGGGGCATATGGCCAGGGCCGTTCTCGAAGGTTGCGCCTTTGCGATGCGCGACGTCGTGGAGCGCCTCGACGATCTGGACGTCTCGGTCGAGTCGCTGCTGCTGGTCGGCGGTGGTGCGAACAGCGGGCTTTGGGCGCAGATACGTGCCGACGTAACGGGGCTTCCGGTCGAGATCCCGCGCTATCTCGACACTTCGCCCATCGGCGCCGCCGTTCTCGCGGGTGTCGCTATCGGACAGTGGCCCGACATCTCCACCGCCTCCTCATTGGTCGGCGAGGTCACACATCGCAAAGAGTCTCGGCCCGACCGCAAAGCAGCCTACGACGCGGCGCACGGCCGCTACCGGGAACTCTTCGACTGCCTCCGCCCACTCTTTCGCGAACCCCGATAAGGCGCTCACGTCACCGCGACGAACCCTTTGGATCGGTGCATCCTCTGACTATCTCTAGACTCTAAGACGAGAGCGCTCGAATAATCACGGCAGAGGAGGACAGCGATGAAACCCAGCTACCAACACGCCTTAATCGTCGGGGCCGGTGCGGGCCTCTCCGCATCCCTTGCGCGCGTCTTCACGGATAAGGATCTGCGCGTCTCTCTCGCCGCCAGAACCCCGTCCGATTTGGACTCGCTCTGCAATGAGACCGGCGCGCAAGCCTACGCCTGCGACGCGTCCTCCCGCGATGACGTGGCGGCCCTATTCGGATCCCTGGAGTCGCACGGCGGTCTGCCCGACGTCGTCGTCTACAACCCCAGCGCCCGGGTGCGCGGTCCCTTCGTCGAGGTCGACGCGGAACAGGTCGAGAAAGCTCTGATGGTAACGGCTTATGGGGCGTTCCTGGTCGCTCAGGCCGCCGCAAGGACCATGCTGCCCAAGAACCACGGTGCCATTCTCTTCACCGGTGCGTCTGCCGGCGTGAAGGGCTATCCGCAGTCAGCCTCCTTCGCGATGGGCAAGTTCGCCCTGCGGGGCTTGGCGCAAAGCATGGCGCGGGAACTGCACCCGCAAGGCATACACATCGGACACTTCGTCATAGACGGGGGCATCCGCAATCCGGGCCGCACGGAAGCCCCGGACCGGCCGGATTCCATGCTCGATCCGGATTCCATCGCGCAATCCTATTGGGACCTCCTCAACCAGGATCGCAGCTCCTGGGCCTGGGAAGTGGAGTTGCGGCCATGGGTAGAAACCTTCTAGGACTTCTGGCGCTCGGCGCTTCACTCTTCGCAACGCCGGTCTGGGCCGACGAGCGGGTCGATCTGGAACTGGTCCTGCTTGCGGATGCGTCGGGGTCTATCGATGACGAAGAGATCCTCTTCCAGCGTCAGGGCTACGCGGATGCCATCACACATCCGGAGATCCTCGCCGCCATCGCGTCCGGCTACGACCAGCGCATCGCCGTCACCTATGTGGAATGGGGCAACGAGCATTCCCAGGAAATCGTCGTGCCCTGGAGCATCATCGACGGCCCGGAAAGTGCCGCCGTCTTTGCCAAGGCGCTTGTCTCGACGCCGCGTCTCGCCGTCGGCTTCAATGCTATCGGCAGTGCGATCGCCGTCGGTCACGCCCTGATCGAAGCCGACGATATCCAGGGCCATCGTAAGGTCATCGATTTTTCCGGTGACAGCGCCAACAACTGGGGCGGCATCCCTATCGAGGTGGCGCGTGCCGCCGCACTTGCCGATGACATCACAATCAACGGCCTCGCCATTCTCTGTCCGGGATGCAACGGACGTCCAGTGACCTACGATCTGGAGGCGGCCTATGTCGATCTGATCATCGGTGGCCCCGGCAGCTTCGTCATTACAGCCGACGGCCGGGACAGCTTTGCCACCGCCGTGCGGCGCAAGCTATTGCTGGAGATCGCCAACAAGACGCCGGAAGACCATCTCGCCGCGCGGGCTCCACACTGACAGATGCTCTGATTGAACGAGGTTTAGGTAACTTCCACCGCGAGCTCGCCGACCCCATCGATGTGGCCTAGCAGCTTGTCGCCGCGCTGCACCGGACCGACCCCCGCCGGCGTTCCGGAAAAGATGAGATCGCCAGGGGCCAGTTCGAACAGGCCGGAGAGATAGGAGATCATCTCCGGCACTTTCCAGATCAGTTGATTTAGGTCCCCTTCCTGGCGCGTCTCCCCGTTGACCTTGAGCCAGACCGCGCCGGCATTCGGATGACCGACTTCCGTGACGGGAACGACTTCGCCGCAAGGCGCCGAATGTTCGAAGGCCTTGCCGACTTCCCAGGGACGCCCCGCTTTCTTCGCCTCGCCCTGAAGATCGCGCCGCGTCATGTCCAATCCGACGGCATAGCCATAGACACAGTCCATGGCCTGCGCCTGTGGAATGTCCCTGCCGCCCTTGTGGAGAGCCACGACAAGCTCGATCTCATGATGCACGTCCTGAGATGCCGGCGGATAGGGAAAGGCGCCGCCTCCCGGAACCAGATTTCCCGGGTTCTTCTGAAAGAAGAAGGGCGCCTCCTTGTTCGGATCGTGACCCATTTCCACGGCATGAGCCGCATAGTTGCGCCCGACACAGTAAATACGGTGGACCGGAAAGAGGTCCTCTGTTCCGCGTACGGTCAAGCTGGCGGCTGGCGGTGGCGAAAAAACGAAACTCATCGTCGGTCGGTCTCCTTTGGGTAAGCGAACGGGCTTCGAGGGCTGAGCGAAGCCCCCTGAATCCAAACCTTCTTAACCCAAAAGAGCACAGGCCCGCAGGACCGTCCATCCCGCCAACAGAGCATGGCAGCCGGATAGTTGGTCGGCGGACCCATTGTCTCAACTACGCCGGGGTGGCAGCCCGATGTCCCTGCGGGTGTGATCGCCTAACTCGTCGACGTGCAGAAGCGCTCCCCTTCTCGAAAACAAGGACCTTAACAGCCACAGGGTGAATCTGAAGGGGGGCGAACAGGAATAGGCTAATACTGATTTATGCATCTCAACTCACAACGATAGGAGGGTTTGACAAATTCCTCTTATTTTGTTGCGGTTTCTGTCTATTTCTGAAACTAAAAGACAATATAAATACATAAGGTATCTCTATGTCTATTATACGCCTCCCGCCGATGGCGGCCATCCGCGCCTTCGAAGCCGCCGCGCGTCATGAGAACTTCACCCGCGCCGCCGAGGAGCTTGGCATGAGCCAGGCATCGGTCAGCTACCAGATCAAGATTCTGGAAGAACGCCTGGGGCTGCGCCTGTTTCTCAGGCATCCGAGAAAGGTATCCCTGACCCCGGACGGGCATCAGCTCGCAACAGCGACGGTCGAGGCATTCGAACGGTTGCGCGCCGCCTTTTCGACGGCGGAATCCGCGCAGCAATCGACCTTGGCAATCAGCACGACTCCCACATTCGCGAGCAACTGGCTCGCGGTGCATCTCGGCAGGTTTCAGATTTCCCACCCGGACCTCGTGGTGCGTGTCGATACCAAAGAGCACTACATCGATTTCGCCCGTGAAGAAGTTGATGTCGCCATTCGCTACGGAGATGGAGCCTGGCCGAATGTGGTGGCCCATGAACTGATGAGGTCGGAGTTCACACCAATGCTGAGCCCGGGTTTGCTTGAAAGCTCCGGCCGACTGACGAACTTCCGGGACATCTTGAAACTTCAGCTCATCAGCCCCGAGGATCGCTATTGGTCGGCCTGGCTGGCCGCGGCGAATATTCCGAATAACGGCATCTCACAACGCGCCGGCAGCCAACTGGGATCTCAAACCGAAGAAGCGCAAGCCGCCATCGCGGGTCACGGGGTCGCGATGCTGTCTCCCCGGTTCTTTCAGTACGAGCTGGCGACCGGACGGCTTGTCCAACCCTTCGATCTGGTCGCCACCGACGGACTTGGCCACTGGCTCGTCTATCCCGAACATCGGCGCAACCTCAAAAAGATCAAAGCCTTTCGCACATGGCTTCGACAGGAGGTCATGACAGAGATGAACGGGATAAATTCCGGATCGGAACCGATCGGCTCAATTCCGACACCTTCCAGAGCCCGGAAGGGAAATAGCTGACCGTGAAAGTGTCCCTTCGGTCTATTGACGCCGCTTGAGAAGACCGATCAGAAGCAGAAGCATGGCGCAGGCTGCGGTGACGGCGAACAGTGGCACCGTGAATCCATCCGTTAGATCGGACAGGAAGCCGAAGGTGAGCGGGCCGAGCACACCGCCGATCTCGGCCGTCGTGAAGAACAGGCCGCCGGCCAGCCCCAGCCTCTCCTGCGGCACCTTCGGCGTCTCCATCAGCAGAAGAATCGCAATGGTCATCATGGAGCTGCGGGCGATCCCCTGCAGGAAAAGGCCGGCGAAAAGCCCGGTGCCGGGATGCAGATGCAACAACAGGCTTGCCAGGGCTGCCGCGCAGAACAGCAGTGTCATCACCCGCAGGCGGCGATGCGGAGTCGCCAGGCGCGGAATGAGGATCGATCCGGCGATCCCGACAACGGTCGGTATGGACGCCCAATAGCCCGCTTCCGCGGGACTCAAGCCACGGCTCCGCAGCAACTCCGGCAACCAGTTGTTCAGTGCGTGATTGACGAAAAAGATGCCGATGCTCATGACGAGAATGATGCGCACCTCGGGCAGGCGCAGGATCTCAGAAAAGGCGGAGAGGTCGAACTTTTTGCCGCCGTCGTCTTGCGCGCCGCGCCCGTTGCGGCCCCCCGCGCTTGAGATGGCGAGCCACACGAGCCCGCAGGCCGCGACCACGGCGGCATAGATAAAAAGCACAGCCCGCCAGTCGTCACCGGTCAGCGGCATCATGACGCTGTTGGTCAAGGAAAGCGCGGTGATCCCGCCCAGCGATGGCCCGGTGATATAGATGCCCATGGCCGTGCCGCGGCTTGGTCCCTCGAACCAATGGGCAATCAGTTTCGGCGCGCCGACGGAGATCAACGGCCCGCCGACGCCGAAGAACGCGACGGCGAGGAACAGCTCCGCCGGACTGCCGGCCAGACCGCGCGCGACCCCGGACCCTGCCATGATCAAGGCGGCCGCCAGAAGCACGAAGCGCGCGCCGAAACGGTCGAGCACAATGCCGCAAGGAATGGCCGCCGCGATGTACATCAGCGGCCAGGCGCCAAGGATCGCGCCCATCGTGGCGTTTCCGACCCCCAATTCGTCCCTGATCGGCGTCACCAACGGCGCCATCGCCGCGATCATCAAGCCGAAGCAGAAGTAGAGCAGCCAGACCCCGCCGAGCATCAGCCAGCGATAGCCGGAGGCCGCCTCATCGCCGGTTTGTGTGGCCGTGTTCTTCACTTCGGTGACGCAGCGGCAAAGGCTTCGTCCTTCAGGATCTTCTCGACGATTTCTTCCGGCGATGGCGCGACAGTCATCCGCAGGGCCCACTCGCCATCGCCCGCCCCAGGGCGGCCAGCCAAGGCCAGCGGTCTTCGTCGGTCAGGGCTTCGCCGCGGGACATCTTTTCGACATTCTCCAACGGATGATAGTCATCGCCGTCAAGGAACATGCCGCCCAGCCGCGCGGCCAGCAACGGACCGACCGAGGACTTGCCGCAGCCGCAGACTCCCATCACGACGATGAGCCTGGGCGGGCTACAGGCAGGCCGTGATCCCGCCATCGACATAGAGAATGTGACCGTTCACGAAACTGGATGCGGGCGAGCAGAGAAAGATACAGGCGCCGACCAGTTCTTCGACGTCGCCCCAACGGCCCGTCGGCGTCCGCTTCTCCAGCCAGGCCGTGAACTCCGCGTCTTCCACCAGGGCGCGGTTCAGTTCCGTTTTGAAATAGCCCGGCGCGATGCCGTTGATCTGCAGGCCGTGCTTGGCCCAATCCGTGCACATGCCCTTGGTCAAGTTCGCGACCGCGCCTTTCGAGGCCGTATAGGGCGCGATTCCCGGCCGCGCCATGGCGGTCTGCACGGAACAGATATTGACCATCTTGCCCCTGCCGCGCGCGATCATGTGTCTGGCGACCGCCTGCCCGACGTTGAAGACGCTCTCCACGTTGGTGCGCATCAGGGTCCGGAAGGTTTCCGCCGGATAGTCCTCCAGCGGCGTGCGGAACTGCATGCCCGCGTTGTTGACAAGAACATCTATCGGCCCCTGCTCCACCTCGAAGCCATCGACCGCCGCCTTCGCCCCATCGTGGTCCGTCACATCGAAGGGGCATTCATGGATGCTGGCGCCTTCCCCACGCAAGGTCTCGGCCGCCTCCGCCAATCGCCCCCGGTCGCGGCCGTTCAGGACGATCGTGGCCCCCGCTCCGGCGAGCCCACGCGCCAAAGCGAGGCCGATTCCCTGGCTGGACCCGGTGATCAATACGGTCTGTCCATCCAGCCGGAAAAGCGTGTCGCTGCTCACAAGCGGTCTCGCGCCGGACCATAGAACCAACCCATGTGCCTTCTCTCCCACTTGCGAAGAACGGACTTCTTGATAACGTATACAAAGAGACCAGACAAATCGGGGCGCGCCGGAGCCGCCGCCCTCCCTCGGAATATCCTTCGTCGAGACAGAACTCATGCGCGCGCTCGTTATTCACGCCCCCAAGGATCTTCGGATCGAAGACCTGCCGGAGGAGAGTCCCGGTCCCGGCCGCGCCCGGATCGCGGTCGAAGTCGGCGGCATCTGCGGCTCCGACTTGCACTACTACAACCACGGCGGTTTCGGTACGGTACGTATCAAGGAGCCGATGGTCCTGGGTCACGAGGTCTCCGGCCGGATCGTCGAGACCGGCCCTGAGACCGAAGGGCTGAAGCCCGGCGATTTGGTCGCGGTCAACCCGAGTCGCCCCTGCGGCGCCTGCGGCTACTGCCTGGAGGGCCTGCCGAACCACTGCCTCGACATGCGCTTCTACGGCTCGGCGATGCGCAACCCGCACATTCAAGGCGCCTTCGCCGAGGAACTGATCGCCGGGACCGCGCAATGCGTTGTCGCGCCGGAGGGCCTCACCCCGGCCGAGGCGGCGATGGCCGAGCCCCTTTCCGTCGCGCTCCACGCGGTGCGCCGCGCCGGCGACCTTGTCGGCAAGCGGGTTCTCGTGACCGGCTGCGGGCCGATCGGCGTGCTCGTGATCCTCGCCGTGCGCCGGGCCGGCGCGCGGGAGGTCGTGGCGACGGACATCAACCCGACGCCCCTCGGCCACGCCGCCAAGGCGGGCGCGGACCGCACCCTGAACATCGCCGAAGACCCGGAGGCCCTGGAGGCTTATGGCACCGACAAGGGCACCTTCGACGTGCTGATCGAAGCCTCCGGCGCCCCGGCGGCCCTGACATCGGCGCTCGCCGCGATGCGGCCGCGTGCCGTTCTCGTGCAGCTCGGCCTCGGCGGCGATCTTTCCCTGCCGATGAACACCGTCGTCGCCAAGGAGCTGGACCTGCGCGGCTCCTTCCGTTTCCACGAGGAGTTTCCCTGGGCCATGGAGATGATGGGGCGTGGCCTGATCGACGTGAAGCCGCTGATCACCCACAGCTTCCCGCTGACCCAGGCCGTCGAGGCCTTCGAGACGGCCGCCGACCGCTCCAAAGCCATGAAGGCGCAAATTGCATTTCGCTAGTCACGTCCGCCTCTCGCCATGACAGATAACTCAGAGATTGCCATCATCGGGACCGGCGTGATGGGCGCCAGCCTGGCCCTAAACCTGGCGGAGAAAGGCCACCGCGTCGCCCTCTACGATGAAACGTCGGGCAAGGCCGAAGCGGTGCGCGCGAACGCGGGAGACCTCGCCGCCCGTCTGACGGTCTGCAACTCGCTTCAATACCTGGTCGCCAATCTGGAAAGACCCCGGTCCTTCGTGATGCTCGTGCCGGCGGGCGAAGCCGTCGACGATTTGATCGGCACGCTTCTGCCGCTGACGGAAACCAGCGACGTTCTGATCGACGCGGGCAATGCGAACTTCCGCGACACGCGGCGGCGCAGCGCCGCCCTGGAAGCGGCCGGGCGTGACTTTCTGGGCATCGGCGTCTCCGGCGGCGCGGAGGGCGCGCGGCGCGGCCCGGCCCTGATGGCCGGCGGTTCGCGAAACGCCTGGGCAAGGCTTGAGCCCCTCTTTTCGGAAATCGCCGCGCGGCACGACGGCACGCCTTGCTGCGCCTGGCTCGGGCCCGACGGGGCCGGTCACTTCGTGAAGACCGTTCACAACGGTATCGAATACGCCGACATGCAGATGATTGCCGAGGTCTACGGCCTGCTGCGCGACGGCCTTTGCCTGAAAATGGACGAGATCGCCGAGGTTTTCCGGCGCTGGCACACAGGGCCGCTGCAATCCTATCTGATCGAGGTGACGGCCAAAGTCTGCGCGGCGCGGGATACGGATAGCGGCCGCCCCCTGCTCGACATCATCATCGACAGCGCCGGACAGAAGGGCACCGGGCGCTGGTCGGTGATCGAAGCCCAGCACCTCGGCACCACCGCCACCTCCATGGAAGCCGCCGTTGCGGCCCGCAATCTCTCCGCCGACCGGGTCGTCCGCCAGAAAATGGCGCAGCTCTATGGGGCTGCCGCCAAACCGCTTGGCGATGCCCTCGGCGACAAGGCCCAAACGCTGGCGCGGCTCGAAGCCGCGCTCTATGCCGGCAAGATCATCGCCTACGCCCAGGGCTTTTCGTTACTTGCCGCGGCCTCCGAGGAATGGGACTGGGACCTTCCTCTGGCGGCAGTGGCCCGTCTTTGGCGCGCCGGCTGCATTATCCGCTCCGCTTTCCTGGATGACATCGCTTCGGCTCTGGACCAGCCATCCGCAGGCGCCAACCTTCTGATGGCGCCGTCTTTCGCGGCGCATCTCCAGGAAACCCAGGGCGATCTGCACGCGACCGTCGCGGCGGCCGCGGCGCATGGCCTGCCGGTGCCCGCGCTCTCGGCTGCCCTGAACTTTTTCGACGGATACCGGACCGGCCGTTCCACCGCCGACCTGATTCAGGGACAGCGCGATTTCTTCGGCGCGCATGGTTTCGAGCGCATGGACAAGCCGGGCCATTTCCACGGTCCCTGGTCGACGTAACGCCGCCCCACCGCGCAGCGGTCTCGCCGAAGAGGCCGTGCGCAAGGCCCGCGCCGTGCAGATTCTGCGTGGCCTCTCCCGCTACCGCGACCGGCCCGACGGCAAACCGGTCGCGTGAGCGCTCTTGCGGCGAGTTATCCACCGGGAATTCGCCGGAAATTGAATTTGTAACCTTCGGATGCGCCACAGAGGCGTAGACTGGGATCCTCACTTCAAAAACAGGCCCGGCGGTTCCACCGCCGCATCTACCCCGGTGGTTCCGCCATCACGTCAGCAAAGGAGCGCGTCATGGCCTTCTTCCTGATTCAATTCACGTACGATGACGATGCCATTGGAAACCTGGTGAAGAACCCGCAAGACCGCAGCGTTCAGGCCCAGGCCGTCGCGGAGTCCTTCGGCGGAAAGATGCACCAGTTCTTTTTCGCTTTCGGAGACTACGACGGCGTCGGGATCGCCGAATTCCCGGATACCGAAAGCATGGCCGCCTGCTCTCTCTATCTCGGCTCCACCGGCGCCTTCGATACCATGAAGACAACGCTGCTGATCGACCCCGCCGAGGGCCTGGCCGCCATGAAGCGCGCCAACTCCACCCAGACCGGATATAAGCCACCGACGGGTTAGGCGCGTCGCACTAGCAGCATAGAGAGCTTGGAGACCCTGTCGATTCTGCGCGGCTCCAGATGCAAAGAGCTGTGGAAGGATCGCTGCGACCTCAACGACGAAGGCGCACCTAGCGCTGGCCAAAACCAGGAAGAACCACGAAACTCCAGGAATCAACTGAGCACAGCTCTTCTTCCTCACTTGCGGCGCGCAATATGACCCTAGCATCTCTGACAGCGAAGGAACGTGAACTAGTACGCCGGGCGTTGGTGGGAGCCGTTCATCATTTGGGCTGGGACTGCGAGACGCGCCTTGGGGTAACTGAGGAATCTGTTCATGCGCTTTTAGGCAAATGGCCAGAGGTGGATGACAACGACGACGAGAGTGACGCCTGTCTGGCTATCAACAATGCGCTGAATGACTTACTTCATGGCTTGGGAATCAGTGACGAAGAGGCCGTGGCAATGACCGAAGCGGACAGGTCCGAGATGCGTCGCGTCTATAGGAAGTGGGCATTCAACCGCGGTTGGACTTCTACCGGAGTCCGCTAGCGCTGCTCACGGCCGAAGCGCCCTCATAATTTCGACAATGAGCGGTTTTGGCGTCCCCTAGGGGACTCGAACCCCTGTTTTCGCCGTGAGAGGGCGATGTCCTAGGCCACTAGACGAAGGGGACGCGTGGCCGTCAGGCAAGGCGAGGGTTGTACCCAAAACGGCCCCGTAAGACAAGGATTCCCTTGCGGTTCGGGCCCCCTTCGGACTCCCCTCCCGCCGCCAAGCCCTTCACCTGCGCCCGGCCTGTCCCCCGGCCTCTCTCAGTGACAGAACTGGGGCGCATTTGCTATTACCTCCCAACATTTCCAGGCACGCCCGTCGCAGGGACCGGCCAAATTGGGGAGAATCCGGGGTGCACAAGTCCCTCCTGATCGTCGACGACCTCTACCGGGACCCGGAGGCCATCCGGCGCAAGGCGCTGACGGTGGAATTCCCGGAGGTCCAGGGCGAGCGCACTTTCCCCGGCCGCACCTCGCTCGACGGTTTCCTTCCGGAGGGTTTTGACGAGGCGGCCTCCCGCATGTTGGGTGAGCCCCTGATGCGTCCGGCCCGCCCCACCGCCTATCACGGTTGTTTCCGCATCACCCTGGCCGGCGAGGAAGGCCGCTATCACGTGCACGCCGACCCCTCGGACCTCCATTGGGTCGGCGTCATCTACCTGAACCCGCCGGAACAGTGCCAGGGCGGCACCTCCTTTTTCCGCCACAAGGCGCTGGGCCTGGACCGTACGCCGGAAACCCAGTCGGAGCTGGAGCGCGTCGGCGCCTCCGACGTCGCCGGCCTGCTGGCCCGCGACGGCAAAGACCCGGACAAGTGGGAACACATCATGACGGTGCCCATGCGCTTCAACCGCATGATCCTCTACCGCCCCTGGATGTGGCACTCCGCCGGCGCCCCCTTCGGCGACAGCGACGAGACCGGCCGGCTGATCCAACTGCTCTCCTTCGAGCGGCGGCGTAATTAGGTATCGCGGTGCCGACTCGCCCCCTTCACGATTTCTTCGCGCAGCCGTGATTTGCCCGGAGGCCCCGGCGATCAAATGTCACGCTCATGACCGAGATAGATCGCAAGACGACCCTCCCCCGCCGCCGCTTCCTCGGCCTCGCTCTGGCCGGAACGGCGCCCCTCTTGATGGGCTTCCGCAGCTTCGAGTCCCTCTTCGCACCCGACGCCGAACTCTGGTCCCGCTGGCAGGCGGAGGACCCGGCGAACCCCGCACAAGTCGATTTCTCGGCCTGGGACTCTCTGTTGCAGCGCTACGTCCGCCCTGGCGACGACGGGGTCAATCTCTTCGCCTACGGTGAGGTCACGGCCGCCGACCGCAAGGCCCTGAACGATTTCGTCATGGCGCTGGAAGCGGTGGAGATCAGCCGCTACAGCCGCGCCGCCCAGTTCCCCTATTGGGTCAATCTCTACAACGCGGTCACGGTGAAGCTGATCCTCGACCATTACCCCGTCGAATCGATCCGCGACATCGACATCTCCGGCGGCCTCTTCTCCGACGGGCCGTGGGACGCGGAGCTCGTCAGGATCGAGGGCGAAATGCTGAGCCTCAACGACGTGGAGCACCGTATCCTGCGCCCGATCTGGAACGACCCGCGCATCCACTATGCCGTCAACTGCGCCTCGATCGGCTGCCCGAACCTGGAGCCGGCCGCCTTCCACGCCGAGAACCTCGAGGAGCGTCTGGATGCCGCGGCCCGCGCCTACGTCAACCATCCGCGCGGCGTATCGATTTCCTCCGCCGACAAGGTGACGGTGTCGAAGATCTACGACTGGTTCTATGCCGATTTCGGCGGCACGGACGCAGGCGTTCTGGAGCATCTGAAGGCTTACGCCGAGCCGGAGCTGGCACAGCGCCTGACCGAAATCGGCGCCCTGCACGGCAGCGCCTACGACTGGGCTCTCAACGACGGTTAACTGCCTAGCCGGCTGTGCCGCCTCGCACCAGCCCTCTCCCCCGCCCGACCGCCCATAGCGTACTGTCGTGGAGCGGTCGGGCGGGGGAGTGGGCTGGAGCCGCGATAACCCAAAAACCAAAAGGCCCCGAAACGGGGCCTTTCGCAACTCTGAGATCTTGCAACGGGTTACCGCGAATAGAACTCGATGACCAGGTTCGGTTCCATCTGCACCGGATAGGGCACGTCGGCCAGCTTCGGCCCGCGGATATAGGTCGCGACCATCTTGTCGTAGTTGACCTCGATGTAGTCCGGCACGTCGCGCTCCGGCGACTCAATGCCTTCCAGCACCAGCGGCAGCTCGCGGCTCTTGGACTTCACTTCGATCTTGTCGCCGTCCTTGACGGAGTAGGACGGGATGGTGACGCGCTTGCCGTTGACCCGGATGTGGCCGTGGTTGACGAATTGGCGCGCGGCGAAAACCGTCGGCACGAACTTGGAGCGGTAGACCACCGCGTCCAGGCGCCGTTCCAGCAGCTCGACCAGGTTCTCGCCCGTATCGCCCCGGCGGCGGCCGGCCTCGACGTAATAGCGGTGGAACTGCTTCTCGCCGATGTTGCCGTAGTAGCCCTTCAGCTTCTGCTTGGCCATCAGCTGCGTGCCGAAGTCCGACGGCTTGCGGCGCCGCTGGCCGTGCTGGCCGGGGCCGTACTCTCGCTTGTTGAAGGGGCTCTTCGGGCGGCCCCAGAGGTTGACCCCCAGGCGCCGGTCGATCTTGTACTTCGAAGTCGCGCGCTTCGACATGGCTCAAAACTCCATTTCTTGCGGCCCGGCGCTTGCCGCCGTGGCTCCCATTGTCCCGGTAGTTCCAGACTGCGGCGCCGCATTGCGCCGGATTAGGACGGGGAACGGCCCTTAATGGCCGGCCCACTTTCCCGGGAAGTGCGCGGGAATATAGGGATGCCCGCCTGCCTGTCAATGGGCCCGAGTGCCAAGCCCCCCTGCCATCCGGCCTAGACCGGACGAAAGGCCCTATGCCCCCAATAAACAAGACAGAAAACTCCCCTCTTGCCCCCCCTCGGGCCCTCTGCTACGGCGCATAGTTGCCGCTGAAGCGGTCTCTCGTGCCGGCCCACTCCCCCGAATACTTTCCCCTGGGCCCCCACGGAATCGAACGCGTTAGGAGGCCCAAGGGAGAACGAGAGGGGGAGTGGGCCGGTGCCGCGACAGAATTGGGAGCGCTCAATTGCCGCCACAGTCCCAACACCTGAAGGGCCTCGCCCTCACCTCCTTCGGGGTTCTCATCCTGACGCCCGACACGCTCCTGATCCGCCTGATAGGATCGGACGACTGGACGTTGGTGTTCTGGCGCGGCGCGCTCTTTGCGGCCTTTATCTGCGTCCTTATGCCCCTGCGCTATCGGGGCAGGACCCTGGACAAGATCCGCGGCATCGGCTGGCTGGGCCTGCTGGCGGCGGTCTTCTACGGGCTCAGCAGCATCACCTTCGTTGCCGCCCTTTCCCGCACCACGGTCGCCAACGTCCTGATCGTGATGGCCACGACGCCCCTCTTCGCCGCGCTGCTCAGCCGAATCTTCCTTGGCGAGGGCACGACGCCCCGCACCTGGATGACCATGGCCGCCTGTTTCGCCGGCATCGGGCTGCTGGTTTCGGAGAACCTGGGCGGCGTCTCCTTCTGGGGCGATCTGGCGGCGCTCGCCGCCGCCTTCTGCATGGCCGGGCTCTTCACGGTCATCCGCAGCGCCGGCCACACCGACCTCTTCGCCGCCTACGCCGTCGGCGGCCTGCTGTCGGCCGCCGTCGCCCTCATCTGGGCCGAGCCCTTCTCCATTCCCGCGGACCGCGTCGGCTATCTGCTGATCATGGGGCTGATCGTCGTCCCGGTCTCCTTCTACTTCCTGTCGCTAGGGCCGCGTTATCTGCCGGCGCCGGAGGTCGGCCTGCTGATCCTGCTGGAAACCATTCTCGGCCCCTTCTGGGTCTGGCTGGTCATCGGCGAGCAGCCTAGCGCCCTCGCCCTCCTGGGCGGCACCATTGTCATCACCGCCCTCGTCCTCAACTCGCTGGCAGCGTTGCGGGAGGGGAAGGCCCGGCCTGCGGCGGAAATCCGGTCGACGCAGCCCTAACCGGAGGGCTGCCGCGAAACATTCCAGTCTTCCGATCGGCAATAATCGGGCAGACCTGTCCCAAGGCATGCAATGTCTCGCAGTTTTTTTCTTTCTTTGTCGGTCAACCCTGCAGCTCCTTCGCAGTCTGAGGCCAGAAGGCCACGCGACACAGCGGCCGCATATGGCCGGTTCCGATCCGCGGAACGGTGCCCGACAAACCGCCAAGTAATGCCACGCGCCACATGCGGCGCAGCCACCCCTTCGCACGCCAACTCCAACAGATCGCTAGCCAAACCATCGTCGAACTCGGGAGACTCTGCACGGTTTGCCAAAGCGCGCCATGCTTTACGAGAGACCCACGAGTAGCCGCGCCATTCTTCCAATCCGGCGTCAAATTGCTCAAGGGCCTCTAGTTGCCCTTCGCCTTCCGAAGTTGCCTTTATAATATTGACGCGCCAAGCTGCGATCTCTGACCCCTTCGACTCTGTCAGGTCGAGGTCTCTGACATCCACGGATTGCGTCGCCGTAACCGGTCTGCCAGCACTAGAATTCTCAACTGATACCAGTCGCGCACGCCAAAGGCTCGCCCAACGAAGGTCTGCGGCCGTCACGTTGGCGCCCGCGAAATCGGCTCCTTGTAGATATGCCCCGACCAGTGAGGCTCCTTGTAGGTTCGTGTCTTGCAGCGACACACCCTGCAATTCCGCTCTATCCAGCAGGGCTCCCTCTAACCGCGTGCCCGTCAAGGAAGCCCCTTGAAACACGACTTGTACCAGCCAACTCCCCTGCATTTGAGCTCTATCCAACTGGGCACCCTGAAATTGTGAGGCTTCAAGCCATGCACCGCGCAAGTCGGCGCCTACGAGCGACGCTCCATGAAACTGGGAACCAGTCAAAACCGAAGATTCCAACTTCGCTCCGTCCAAGGAAGCGGCTTGAAATCTCGTGCCCGGCAATTTCGCATCTTGGAACCGCGCCCCAACGAGAGAGGCACCTTGGAACTGCGGACCGCAGCCCAATCTAAATGACGTGTCGACCTCAACAATCGGAACTCCCCGGACCCTCTCTTTATGGCAATCGATACAAAGAGTATCTCCTCCCCAAAGCGCATTGAGCCGCCGATCAATATCGATCCCGCGAAATCTGCGGTCCATATCCTGCCAAAACTTCTCAAGACGCTCCCGGTCTTCCAAGGGCATTTGAAGCAGTCTTGGGTCGGGCAACCTCTCTATGTGACAGTTCGCTCCGTGGACCTGTATCCCATCCAATAATGCATGCTTCAAAGACGAACACTTGAACCTGTCCCGACCAGGCCTCTCCGAACAGCCGAAACGCACTTCTTCGATCCGCACACCTTTGAGGTCCGCACCATCCAGCCCCGTGGCGATTAGATCCACATGCCGAAGAACGGCTCCACGAAGATACGCGCGGCGCAAATCGCGGTTGCGTAATTCAATTGACCTAAACCCACCTTCCGCGATCTCTTCATGGGTACTTTCTGGTCGCAGGCTGACATCAGCCAAGATCAGATTACGGGAGAAGGGTGTCGTCCTGCGGCGCGTGATCTCGTCTGGCAGTCCCCCGAACAGAGCAAAAGTGGGCTGCCAAGCCGTGCCACCTCTTTCCAACTCAACTGCTGTACGCCATGTTTTCCAGTCGAGGAGGCACGAGAACGGAGCCCCACCGCAGCGCCCGCCCCGATGATCCTCCTCGCTGATGTCGGTGGTGGCAAACAGCGCCAGGGCCCAGCGCTCACCCGACACAGCATATTCATTAGGCCAGTCCGGCGGAGTCGCCACGAAGACGCTGAAACCCAAGACAAAGGCCGAAGCCGTTCCCAGGCAAGCCCGCACTGTATACCGCGTCCTATGCACCATACTTGGATTTTTGGGCCAAAGAGCGCAGATCAGCAAAAGATCCGCTATCAGCGCCGTTCGCTGCGCCCAAGTCACCCCAGGGTCGTGGTAGGGCAGGAACTGGATTTGAAACGCCAGCAGAAGGCAAAGTGGTGCCACAATAGCGGTTGCCCAAACGGTAAGCCTCATCAAATAACCGGGCCCAGTCCGCTCCTGCCGTGCCAGAAACCCAACGACAGGTACTCTTATCCGCGCATGCGCGGCCTCCCTTACAACAGCCGAGGACGCTTCCTCCCCCAGCACAGCATCGAGCCGCCGCGCGTTCCCGGCAAGTTGACGTATCAACCACAGGAAACTGAGGTGCAGCGTGAGAAAGAGGAACGGTCCAATCGCAAAGAAGGGAACCAGAGGTATTTCAATGCCAAGGAGCGACAGAACAAAGGGGCGCGCAAGAAACAGTTGCTCGTGGCTGGTGCCTGCGACCTTTGCAGCCAGGAAAACCGAGGCGATCAGCAGAAGTATCCAAGCATTGAGTGCCCGGGCCCCCGCTCTGTTTACCGCTTCAATGGCTAGGTCGACCCGTTCGCTCTTTGCCACAACATCTCCAATCCCGCCGTGGCGCCGATAGTATAAGAAATAGGAAGATATGCAAATTTGAGTTGTTAACCAAATTCGGCTTGTTCGGAAGCCCCAGAGCCCCGAACCGGCGCGCTGCACGGCGAAGTCTCTAACGAACTCCAGCTTCGAGACTCAAACTCGCCTTCGGCCTAGAATGCCTTTCGAAGGAGCCGCGAAACCAATCGCACTCCGGCCCGCACCATCGGAGGACCTGCCGTCATGACGCGCTTCCCCGAATTCGAACTCTATATCGACGGCGCTTTCCGCCCGGCCGAGGGCGGCGTCTTCGAGTCCGTCGATCCCGCCAGCGGCGAGCCCTGGGCCACCATGCCCGCCGCGTCGGAAGAAGACGTCGACGAGGCGGCCGAGTCCGCCTACCGCGCCTTCACGCACGGCCCCTGGCCCGCCCTGACGGCGGCGCAGCGCGGCAAGCTGCTGTATCGCCTGGCCGACCTGCTTGCGGAGTCCGCGCCACGCCTCGCCGAACTGGAAACCCGCGACACCGGCAAGATCATCCGCGAGACCCGGGGCCAGACCGGCTATGCCGCAGAGTACTACCGCTACTACGCGGGGCTGGCCGACAAGATCGAAGGTGCGACCCTGGCCATCGACAAGCCGGACATGGAGGTCTCGACCCGCCGCGAGCCGCTCGGTGTCGTGGCTGCCGTCGTCCCCTGGAACTCTCAACTCTTTCTTTCCGCCGTGAAGCTGGGTCCGGCGCTGGCCGCCGGCAACACGGTCGTCCTCAAGGCCAGCGAGGATGGACCCGCGCCGCTGCTGGAGTTCGCCCGCTGCGTCGAGGCCGCCGGCTTCCCGCCCGGCGTCGTCAACATCCTGACCGGTTTCGGCGAGCCCTGCGGCCGCGCCCTCACCAGCCATCCCTTGGTGTCCCGCGTCGCCTTCACGGGCGGTCCCCAGTCCGCGCGCCAGGTCGTTCGCAACACGGCGGAGAACTTCGCCGCCACCAGCCTGGAATTGGGCGGCAAGTCACCCGTGGTCGTCTTCGCGGACGCCGATATTGAAAGCGCCGTCAACGGTGTGGTCGCCGGCATCTTCGGAGCCGGAGGCCAGAGCTGCGTCGCCGGTTCTCGCCTGCTGATCGACGAGGAGATTCGCGAGGCGTTTCTGGACCGTCTGACCCGGAAAGCTGAAGCCATCCGCATCGGCAATCCGCTGGAAAGCTCGACGGAAATGGGACCCCTCGCCACGCTACGGCAGCTCGAGAACATCGAAACCACCGTGGAAGCAACGGTGGACGAAGGCGCAACCTTGATCTGCGGCGGCGGACGCCCGGAGGGGTTCGATGCCGGCTTCTACTATCAGCCGACCATCTTGCACTGCTCGGGGCCCGATGCCCCCAGCGTCGAGCGGGAACTCTTCGGGCCCGTGCTCAGCGTTCTCTCCTTCGAAGACGAGGACGAAGCCGTGGCGCTGGCCAACGCCACCGACTACGGGCTCGCCGCGGGTGTCTTCACGCGGGATCTGGCCCGTGCCCACCGCATGGTGCGCCGCCTGCGCAGCGGCATCGTCTGGGTGAATACCTACCGCGCCGTCTCTCCCGTCGCGCCCTTCGGCGGTTTCGGGCTGTCAGGCTATGGCCGGGAAGCGGGACTCGATCAGATCCTCGACTACACGCGCACGAAATGCGTCTGGATCAACACTTCGGACACACCAATGCCCGACCCCTTCATGATGAGGTGAAGGCTCGCCCCTTACTCTTCCCCGCGCTTTCCGAAGCGCAGCGCGGATATGATGCCGTGCAGTGTCTTGACTTCCGCATCGGTCAGCTCGGCGCGGTCGAAGAGATTGCGCAGGTTGCGCACCATGCGCGGACGTTTCTCCGGCGGAAAGAGGAAGCCGGTCTCGTCCAGCGCCGCTTCCAGCCGCTCGTAGAAATTCACCATCTCCGCTTTGGTCGCGGGGAAGCCCTCGCCCATATCGATCCGGCGCGATGCCGTTTCCGCGCCAAGCTGGAACCATTCGTATCCGACCAGCAAAACCGCCTGCGCCAGATTCAAGGAGCGGAAGTCCGGGTTCAGCGGTACTTCGATAACAGAATCCGCCAGGGCAATGTCGTCGTTCACCAGACCCGACCGCTCCGGTCCGAACAGCACGCCGCAGCCGGTGCCCTCGGCGGCGAGGCCGCGCATTTCCTCGGCGGCCGCGCGCGGCGTCAGGATCGTTTTGACCATGCCCCGGGGCCGTCCGGTCGTCGCGTAGATCCGGCGCAACTCCGCGACCGCATCCGTGGTCGTATCGTAGACTCGCGCGGCGGCGATGACCTCCGTCGCTCCTGCTGCCGCCGCCTCGGCGGGCTCGCTCGGCCAGCCGTCCCGCGGCCGCACCAGGCGCAGGTCCGTCAGGCCGCAGTTCAGCATGGCGCGGGCCACCATGCCGATATTCTCGCCGAGCTGCGGGTCGATCAGAATAACCGCCGGACGCTGCGGAAATTTGTCTGACATCGAATTGGCCCCGATCTATTCGTCGAGCGCGGCCTGCGCCCGGACCAGAGCTTCGTTGAGGGAGATTCCGCTTTCCATCTCCTCCCGGTACATCAAGCGAAACACGGAGCGCCCCAGATCGGTCAGCTTCGGCGTCTCCGCCTCGACATCGATCAGCCCTTCCAGTTCCGGGCCCAGCGTCGCGCCGCCGAGCGACCAGACGACGCCGAGCACGAAGGTCTCCTCGATCGCGCGCAGCGGCTCCGTTTCGGCGATCAGCACGATTCCTTCGCGGTCCGGGTCAGGCGAGAAACGGAAAACGTAAGGCGCTGCGCCCAGCTTGAAGCGCTCCAACAGCTCCTGTGGCGCGCCAAGCTTCGCGGCCATCTCGGCCATGTCGGCCCGCGGCCCGATCGCGAGAACCAGATCGGCCTCTTCGGCGGCCTGCTCGATCTCTTCAAGGGACGCCGGGGACTTGCCGACCGCCGCCAGGCTGAGCTCGTGCTTCGTGACCTTCGCGAAGGCCAGCTCGACGGCGACCAATGTTGGCTGCAGCCTTTCGCCGGAATCGGTCAGCAGGGCGACCTTGATCGGCGCCTTGGCACGCCAAAAGGTCTCGGCGGGCAGGCCGAACAGAGGCCGCGCTTCGCCCTTGTTGAGCAGAGCCGAGAGCTTCAGCATAACGACGGCGGGGTCCTGTTCCTCCGCCTTGCCCGCGCCGCCGAACAGGCTCAGGGCGCCGAGCAGCAACAGAGCCGCCGCCAGCCGCCTCATGCGGCATCTCCTGATGCTTCATCCGGCGCGCTTACACCCTCGCGCATCAGCTTCCAGCGGTAGCCGTCGCGCAACGCGTTGAAGGACGCATCGATGATGTTTTCCGACACGCCGACGGTGGTCCAGCGCCGCCCCTGGCCGTCGGCGCTCTCGATGATCACGCGTGTCACGGCGCCCGTTCCGGCTTGCGGCGTCAGGATGCGGACCTTGTAGTCGACCAGATGCATGTCCTCCAGGGCGGGAAACACCGGGATCAGGGCCTTGCGCAGCGCGATATCCAGGGCGTTGACCGGGCCGTTGCCGTTGGCGACCTGATAACTGCTTTCGCCGGCAACTTCGATCATCACGGTGGCTTCTGATTCCGTCACCAGTTCGCCCTTGGCGCTCCAGCGGCGTTCGTCCATCACCCTGAAGCGCGTGACGTTGAAGAAGTCCGGTATGTCCCCGAGCAACCGGTGGGCCAGCACCTCGAAGCTGGCTTCAGCGCCGTCGTAGGCATAGCCCTCGAACTCCTGACGCTTCACCTCCTCGACCAGACGCTGCACTTTCGGGGAATCGCTGTCGACCTCGATGCCGACTTCCCGCAGGCGCACCAACACGTTCGATCGGCCCGCTTGGTCCGAAACTACGATATGACGCCGGTTTCCGACGACACCGGGCTCGAGGTGTTCGTAAGTCCGGGGATCCTTCTGCACGGCGGAGACATGCGCCCCGCCCTTATGCGTGAAGGCGCTCTGCCCGACATACGCCGCGTTCTTGGCCGGTGCGCGGTTGAGGCGCTCATCCAACAAGTGCGACGTCGCCGTCAGCGTCTTTAGCTGCTCCGCGCTGACGCCGATATCGTAACCCTGCTTCAACAGCAGTGACGGAATGAGGGACACAAGATTCGCGTTGCCACAGCGCTCGCCTATGCCGTTCAGCGTTCCCTGCACCTGCCGGGCACCGGCACGGATCGCCGCCAGAGAGTTGGCAACGGCGTTCTCCGTATCGTTGTGGCAGTGAATGCCGAGCCGCTCGCCGGGAATGACCTCGGCGACCTCCTGCACGATCCGCTCGACTTCGTGCGGCAGTGTCCCGCCGTTGGTATCGCAAAGCACCACCCAGCGCGCCCCGGCGGCTTGCGCCGCCTTGAGGCATTCCAGCGCATAGCCCGGGTTCGCCTTGTAACCGTCGAAGAAGTGTTCGGCGTCGAACATCACTTCGCTGCAGTGGCTGCCGGCATGGGCGATACTGTCGCCGATCATTTCCACGTTCTCGTTGAGCGGAACGCCCAACGCGACCTCAACCTGGAAGTCCCAACTCTTCCCGAACAGGCAGATCGCATCGACTTTGCTTCGCACCACGGAGGAGAGGCCCGGGTCGTTGTCGGCGGAACGGCCTGAGCGCCGGGTCATCCCAAAGGCCACCAGACGCGCCTGCTTCAATTCCGGCGGTTCCGCGAAGAACTGATCGTCCGTCGGGTTGGCGCCCGGCCACCCCCCTTCGACATAGTCGACACCGAGCCGGTCCAAGGCTTCGGCAATCGCAATCTTGTCCGCGACGGTGAAGTCCACACCCTGGGTCTGCGCGCCGTCGCGCAGCGTCGAATCGAACAGATAGATACGGTTGTCTTTGCTCATGAACTCAGGTGTCTCGCTCTAGCCACTTCAAAGCAGTGTTCCTGGCTCCACGAAAACACTGCGACGGTCTTCTTGGTTAATTCAAGGTCCGCTTCCGATCGAAAGGGCAGACCATTGCATCCCTCCAACACTATAGCCCACTCCGGCCCATAGGAGTCGCGGCACCGCGAACCGTCAAACATCCTCCGTGACTCTTCCTACGACTCGCGCCGCCACGTCGTCCCTTCCGGTCCGTCCTTCAGAACGATCCCCTGGGCCGCGAGATCGTCGCGGATTTTATCGCTCATGGCGAAATCCTTCGTCCTCCGCGCCGCGGCCCGCTGTTCGATCAGCGCCTCGATTGCGGCAGCATCCGGGCCGTCCCCGTCTGCCGCCCCCCCCTTGATCCAGGCTTCCGGGTCGTCCTGCAACAGTCCGAGCAGCACACCGCTGGCCTGCAAGGCGCCCTTCAAGGCTGCCTTTTCTTCCGCCGAATTGGTTTTGTTAAGGGCATGACGGATGCTGTGCAGCCGGGACAGCGCCAAGGGCGTATTGAGGTCGTCCTCCAGTGCTGCGACGACTTCGGTATCCGGCATGTTGCTGCCGACTTCGATGCCGGAGAGATCGAGAAGCGTGCCGTAGAACCCGTCGAGCTGCTTCTTGGACTCCGCCACTTTCTCCCGCGTGACGTCCAGCGGTTGACGATAGTGCCCGCTCAGAAGCGTCAGACGGATAGCCTCGCCTCGCAGTCCCTCCTCCAGCAGTTGGCGCACGGTGAAGAAGTTGCCAAGCGACTTTGACATCTTTTCGCCGTTCACTACGACGTAGCCGTTGTGCATCCAGTATTTCGCGAAGCCTTCTTCCGGGTGGGCGCAACGGGACTGAGCGATTTCGTTTTCGTGGTGCGGAAAGATCAGATCCAGGCCGCCGCCGTGAATGTCGAAAGTTCCGCCCAGATGCTCCTGCGCCATGGCGGAGCACTCGATGTGCCAACCGGGCCGCCCGCGCCCCCACGGGCTGTCCCAACCCGGTTCCTTTTCATTGGAGGGCTTCCAGAGCACGAAATCCGCCGGATCTTTCTTGTAGGGCGCCACCTCGACCCGCGCTCCGGCGATCATCTCGTCCCGGTCCTTGCCGGACAGGCGGCCATAGTCCGCCATCGAGGGCACGGAGAAAAGCACGTGACCGTCGGCGGCATAGGCGTGCCCCTTGTCGATCAGCACCTCCATCATCGCGATCATCTGCGGAATGTGCTGGGTCGCCCGCGGCTCGACCGTCGGCGGCAAAGCGCCCAGCGCGGCCATGTCTTCGTGGTAAGCTGCCGTCGTTCGCGCCGTCAGGTCGGCGATCTCGACGCCTTCCTCCAGGGCCCGCGCGTTGATCTTGTCTTCGACGTCCGTGATGTTCCGCGCATAGGTCACATGTTCGGCGCCAAAGCGGTAGCGCAGCAGGCGATAGAGCACATCGAAGACCACGACCGGTCGGGCATTGCCGATATGGGCATAGTCATAGACCGTCGGGCCGCAGACATACATGCGCACGTTGTTCGGATCGAGCGGCGCGAAGGGCTCTTTCTTGCGGCTCAGCGTGTTGTGGATCTGAAGAGACATGTCGGTTTCCGGGGCTTGATGAGGCGAAGGGAAAAACGCCCGCCCGGGCTTGGGCAGCGCGTCTTAGCGGTCAGGGGATGCCGGGTCGTCCATCCGACATCGGCATGCGCGCCGACATCGGCAGTCGACAAGCGCGTCCTGCCGCCCAATCCGGCAAATAATTCGGAAACCTGCATTTTTCATGGGGTGATCCTAGCCACGGGGATATCGGGGTCAAGCGGCATTTCCGCTTTGGCTACCGCCCTCTAGACGCCTCTGGCGAAGAGATCTTTCACGAATTCGATATGGGAGCGCAGGTGATAGAGATGCTCGGTATGGGCCAGCGGCGTCTCGATCCGGCCCACATCGGCCTGCAGCCGCTCAAGATCGGCCAGCAGCGCGCCCCGCACCGTCTCGTCTCCCGCCTCGCGCAGCCCCTCCTCGATCCGGCGCAGGTCGCGGTACCAGCGGTAGATCTTGCGCCGCACCCGCCAGCGATAGACCGGCGGCGCGATCCGCAGCAGCGGAAAAAGGATGGTGAGCAGCGGAATGGCCAGCACCCACAGCCGGTCGATCGAGGTGGCGATCCAGAACGGCAGATAGCGCTGGAAGAAGGACGGTCCCCGCTTCAGGAAACGCTTGGCATCGTCGCTGAGCGGGAACTCGACGAGGGTGCCGCTGGGAAAGGTTCCCGGCGCGGCCAACACGTCTCCGGTCTCGTGGATCCCGGTTGCGGCCTCCAGCAGCAGCCCGACCAACGCAGGATGCAGATCATCGCTGGCCACCAAGGTGGCCGCGGGCGCGATCAGGCGCACGTCCCTTCGCGGCAGGTTGCGCGCCAGGTCCAACGCGCCTTCCGGCAGCAACAGCGGTGACAGATGCCTGAACTGCCGGGCATAGGCTTCGGTTCGCTGCAGGTCCACCAGCGCAATCTCCTGGTCCTGCAGCAGTTCCCGCACTACGGGAGAGCGGGTCCCGGCGACGAAGAAGGCGTAATCGACCTCTCCCGCGCGCAGGGCCTCCGCCGCCGCCACGCCCCCGATCTCCGACAAGGTGACGGAGTCCTGCAATCCTGTGGCCTGCAACAGTTCGCGCACCAGGGCCTGGGTGCCGCTGCCGGCCCCGCCGATGGCCAGGGTCCGGCTCTCCAGGCTGCCGTGGCCAAGGGTCTCTTCGCCGTTACGCGCGAAGATCCACAGCGGCTCGTAGTAGAGGCTTGCCAGTCCGACCAAGTCCGGCAACGCGGCCGGGACGCCGACCCCGCCTTGCACGAAGGCCACATCCGCCGCGCCACTCTGCAGCAGGTCCAGGTTCTCCACGGAACCGGAGGTCTCCAGCACCTCCAGGGTGATGCCCTGCTCGGCGAGGGCCGCCGCATACTCCCGTGCAACGAGATTGTAAGCCCCGGCCTGGGAGCCGCTGGCAATTCGGAAGTGATCCGGCGGCGGCGGCGCCACGAACTGAAAGGCAATGACGAACGCCGCGACCACCACCAGGATGCCCGGCAGATAAACCTGGAAGAAATCCCCGCGCATGGTCCCGTTATCCCCGCTCCGCTTTCAATTGGTTGTAGCGGGCCGGGGTCACGCCATAGGCCGCCTTGAACATGCGGGTAAAGTGGGCCTGATCCGAAAACCCGGCATCCAGGGCGAGTTCGGCCAGAGACAGTCCTTCCCCCATGCAGCGCTTCGCCGAATTCAATCGGCGCATCAGAGAATAGCGATAAGGACTTGTTCCATATAATTTTCTGAACTGCCGAGAAAGATCGTAGCGGGTCAAGCCGCTGACCGCTTCCAGTTCCGAGGAATGCACCACACGGCCCGTCTCGGCCTCGAGGAACTGACGCGTCCGCTCCAGCGACACGACGTCCAGGTTAGGAGACTCAAGGGGCTGTGGCGCAGAGGGGTCCGCCGCCATGAGGCCCTCCGCCAGTCTGACAACAAGGCTGTCAAGCGCCAGGGGTTCCGGATCGTCCCGGAAGGCATCGAGCAAGGCCGACGCCAGAGTGTCATTCGTCGAGACGACCTCACGGGCAAAGGGCAGAGCGCAGGGGCGTCCGCAAACCGCGAGCTGCGCCGCGGAGATCTGCGCAGGCTCGATGTAGAGCATCTTGTAGCTGAAGCTGCTGTCGCTGCCGGAATGGCCGTCGTGCATTTCGTCAGGATGCAGCACGATCACCTTGCCCGCGGTGCTGTTGCGCAGGGCGCCCCGGTAGTTGAAAGACTGAACACCGCTTTCCGTCAGGCCGATGGCATAGGTGTCGTGGCGGTGTTTCTCGAAGGCGTGCCCGCCGAAGCGCGCCTCGAAGAACTCCACGCCCCCGGCCTCGCCGCTGCGGACCCAGTCGCCGCACGAACCTTCAAGACCCTCGCCGGCCGACCCGTCTAATCTCGCACCCATGATGTCGGACATGATCCGCGAACTCTGGTCGAAGCCGCGCAGGGGGTCAACCGCCACCCAGGGACCTACGTCATGACCGCGGAACAGGCCGTCGCCTTTCTGATCTTCTCCGCCGTCGCCGCCGGAACGCCGGGTCCCAGCAACGTGCTGCTGACGGCCACCGGCGCGAACGTCGGCATCCTGCGCGGCCTGCCCTGCCTCTTCGGCGTCGCACTCGGCATGGCCTTCATGATGTTCGCCGTCGCCTTCGGGCTCGGCCAGTTGATCCTGGATATCCCGCAGGCGCTGCAGATCCTCAACTGGTGCGGGGCCGCGGTGCTGCTCTGGCTGTCCTGGAAGATCGCCACCGCCGGACGCAGTAGCTCCACCGCTGAGCAGAAACCCGTCGGCTTCTTCGGCGCCGCCGCCTTTCAATGGGTCAACCCGAAGTCCTGGCTGGTCAGCACCAGCGCGGCGGGCACCTATCTGCAGGCCGAAGCCGGCAGCGCCCTCGTGCAGTCTTCTTTCTTCGGTCTGCTGTTCCTGCTGGCCGCCGCGCCCTGCTGCCTGCTCTGGCTGGGATTCGGAGCAGGCCTGCAGCGCTTCCTGCGCACCGACCGCGCGCTGCGAATCTTCAATGTGACGATGGGCGGTGTGCTAGCCGCCTCGATCGTCCTGCTTTTTCTTTAGGCGGGCGCGGAGAGCGGCACCTTCAGGTAGACGCCGAACTCCGTCGCGATGTCGCAGGAGATCCGGGCGTGCACCCGCCCCTGCTTGCCGTCGAAGGTGGCGCGCTCGGCGATCGGAAAGACCGCTTCGTGCCAGATGCCGGGGTGAATGTTGATCCCAAAGCTGCCGTCGCAATAGAAAGCGACGAAGTCTTCCGGCCGCACGTCGTCGCCGGGCAGCGCCAGCGGCGCGACGAAAGGCTGTCCGTCACGGGGGAAAAAAAGCTGCCCGCCGTCCGGATGATAGTTGGCGTGCCCGAGCAGAATGTGACTGCGGTCGAGGTCCTTCGCCTCGCCCGGATCTTCCGCCGGATCTCGGCTCCAGCCCAGAACGTAGTCGCCGCCCACGGCATTGTTGCGGCCGCGCAGCGTTTCCGCTTCCCACCAGAACTCGAAGGTGCCGCTGGTCACGCCGCCTTCGTTACCGGTATCGGGGTCGACCGGGCGCCAGCCCTGCTGCGGCCAGGGCACGATATCGATCTCCGCCGTCTCCAAGACGGGTTCCAAGCGCCCGTAATCCTTGAAGGTTTCTTGCGTCGCCCGGATCAGCGGCACCTCCACCACCGGCAGCGGCGTGCCCGCAGCTTTGGGATAGGGATAGAGCACGGCGTCCCCGGCGGATGTGGTGCTGTGAGGGGTGCTGGACATGGGCGGCCTCCAGAGGTTCGCGGGATGGCGGGCCGTCACGATGACGCGGAATGGGTTTCACAGTCAAATTCATACTGTTATATAATTTTCACAAAAATTTTTATAGCTCCGAGAACATGCGCTACACCCAGCTTCGCGCTTTCGACTGCGTGGCCCGCGAAGGCTCCTTCTCCCGCGCGGCCCAGGTCCTGCGGCTGACGCAGCCGGCGGTGACCGTGCAGGTGCGCGGCCTGGAGGAGGTTTATGGGCTGCGCCTCTTCGAGCGGCGGGGCAACCGCATCGATCTGACCGGCGCGGGCGCCGAGCTTTTTGCGTTGACCCGGCAGATGTTCGCGGCCGAGGCGCAGGTTCAGGACTATCTGACGGCGTCACACAAACTGGACAGCGGCGAGCTGCGCCTCTCCGCGGACGGGCCGCACGTCGCCCTGCCCCTCATCGCCGCCTTCCGCGCCCGCTTCCCCGGCATCCGCCTCGAGGTCTCCTTGGGCAGCAGCGTCGCGGTTTGGCAGAACCTCTTGGACCAGCGCGCCGACGCGGTTGTGGTCTCCAACCCGCCGAAGGACCAGCGCAGCGACGTCGTGCCACTGGGGGCGCAGAGCATCGTCGCCATCGCCCCGCGCGGCCATCCGCTGGCGGGCGCCGGCACGGTTTCCCTCAAACGCCTGCGCGGCGCGGGCGTCATCCGCCGGGAGCCGACCTCCAACCTGCAGCGCCAGGTCTCGCGGGCCTGCAAGGCCGCTGGCGTGGCGCTGAACCCGGTGCTGGAGCTTGGCAGCCAGGAGGCCGTGCGGGAAGCGGCGGCGCTGGGCCTGGGCCTCGGCTTTGCAACGGAGCGGGAGACCGACCACAACCCGCGGCTGGCGGTGATCCCGGTCAAGGAGCTGAGGAATTGCAACGCAGAAGCCGCGGCCTGTCTCAGAACACAGCGTCAGCGCCGCACTGTCGCCGCCTTTCTGGAGGTCGCGCGGGAGGTTGCCGGAGGGTGAGAAACGCCCGAAACGACGCCATGATCCTTCATGCTTTTTGCATGGACTCCGCATGTAAAAAGATGGAGCGCGCATGGACTCCTACCGACAGATCGGCCGGTTTCAAGGACGGGTCGCATAAAAGCTATTGCCGTCCATTATTTTCTGCTAAGGCTGCTCTTCGATGGTTCCGCCGAATCTAAGGAGACGGCGGATTAAAAGGGAATACGGTGCGGCGTACCCATCAGGGACCAAATCCGTAGCTGCCCCCGCAACTGTGAGCGGATGGCCGCGTCCGAGGAAGCCACTGGTTATGCCGTAAGGAAACCGGGAAGGCAGGATGGGGCAAGGATCCGCGAGCCAGGAGACCTGCCAGCGACCAACTGAGTGAGACCGGACGGGGGTGTTCCGTATTAGGTTGATAGCGCGACGCGTCTTTGCCTTACACGACAACGGAAACTCCTTCTGAATGCAAATTCTGGAGGGAATGACATGAAAAAATATCTGATTGCTGCCGGAGCCTTCTTCTCCCTGACCACGCCAGCGCTCGCGCACCATCCGCTTGGCGGCATGCCGATGGAGACCTTCGCCCACGGGCTGCTGTCGGGCATCGGCCACCCGGTCCTCGGCTTCGATCACCTCTTCTTTGTCGTCGTGGTCGGCATCGCCGCGCTCTACACGGGCCGGAAGCTGATGGCCCCGGCGGCCTACATCGTCGCCATGCTGGCCGGCTGCCTGATGATGAGCCTGGGCGTCGGCCTGCCGGCCAAGGAAATCGTCATCGGCCTGTCGCTGCTGGCGCTCGGCGCCGTCGTGCTGTCAGGACGGGCGCTGAGCCTGATCCCGGCGCTGGCGATCTTCGCGGCCTTCGGCCTGTTCCACGGTTCGGCCTTCGGTGACTCCCTCGCCGGACAGGAAGCCGGTATCGGCGGCGCCGTTTTGGTCGGCTACCTGATCGGGCTCGGCGTCGTGCAGTACGCCATTGCGGTCGCCGCCGGATGGGTCGTCGCCACAGTCCTCAAGGCCACGGAAGCCAAGGCCGTCGAAGCACGGATCGCCGGTGCGGTCGTCGCCGGTGTCGGCCTTTTCCTCACCATGGAAAATGTGGAAGGCATCGTCTTCGAGGTGATGGGCTGGGCGTCCTGACCCGATCTGTACAAACCTGACACTGCAAAGGCGTGGGAGCCCTCTCCCACGCCTTTTTTTCATCCGCTAACACTTGGGCATAAACAATGACGAACCTTGCACCGAACATTCCCTATCTCTCCGAAGACGTTCTTGCGGGGCTCAACCTCACAACGCAGGACGTCATCGACTCCATCGAGACGCTGATCCGCGGCGGTGCGCAAGGCACGGTGTGGAACGCGCCGAAAGCGGTGATCCTGCCGCCGGACGGGCGCTACATGATGGCTGCCTTGGCGGCGATGGACGACCCCTGCTTCCTGGCGGTCAAGACCGTCGTCCTGAACCCGGCGAATTCCGACAAGGGACTGCCTCAGATCAACGGCCTCGTGACGATGCTGGACAGCGAAACCGGTCTGCCGGTCGCGATCCTCGACGGCAACTGGATCACCGCCGTGAGAACGGCAGGACTGAGTGCGGTTGCCGCCAAGCAGATGGCCAACAAGGACGCGGCCTCCCTCGGATTCGTCGGCTGCGGCGTGCAGGCGCGCAGCCACCTCAGTGCCTTCGCGGAGATGTTCCCGCTGCGGCGGATCAAACTCTTCGGGCGCGGCCAGGCCAACATCGACAAACTCTCCGACACGGCGCGGGCCTTGGCCCTCGATGTTGAGGTCTGCGAGACGGGACAGGCCGCTGTGGAAGGCGTCGACCTTATCGTCACTTCAGTTACGGCGACGGGCGGTCCGGAACCTTTCCTCGATGCGGACGGCCTCTCAAAGGGCGCCTTTGCGACGGTGACCGATCTCGGTGTGCCTTGGAAGAAAGAGAGCTTCGCGTCCCTGGACCGGGTCGTCATCGACGACGTCGAACAGGAAGCGGCGCTGCCGAACAAGCTGTGCGATCCCTCCGTTGTCACCGGGGATCTCTCCGGACTGGTGCTCGGCAAGATCAGCGGGCGAACATCCACGGACGAACGAACCGCTTTCGTTTTCCGCGGCCATGCGCTCGGCGACCTGGCGCTCTCGGCCCTGGCCATGACCCGCTACCGCGAGACGCAGGCATAGCGGCGACCGGAGCGCACCCTGACTCGAACGCTCCACATCACCGGGCGCGCGCGAAAGCATCGATTCCGGGCGGGTCACGTCGTATCGAAGGTCAACAGCGCGTTCTGACGCGCCCTCAGCAAGAACCTCATGCCGGCAGCAAATTCCGCAGACCGCGGGCTCATTACCACAGCCGGAGTTTTCCGTCGCAGCCCGTCTTCTTCTCAAGGACGCTCATCATCCGCGAGACCATCTGGGTGTGAATGTCCTGTTTGAGTTCGACGGTACTTTCTCCCGGATTGGCAATGAAGAACTCGCCCGTTCCTTGCCCGAAAATCTCGTTGAACTGTACCACCGTCTCGGGCTTTTCACGAAGGGCGGCGAGTACGCTTTCCGGCGGGTCGACCGTTCCTGCCTCTTCGAGACCCTTGACCCATTTCGTGAGCAACGGGCCGTCAATTGACTGATACGCCACGGCGCACCGTATGCTCTGATCAATCTTATGCCCCGCGGCCAATATTCCGGCGGAGATAACCAGACTCCCCACAACGACCGAAATGACCGAAATGATTGTTTTCATTTTTCTTTTCCAACCTCATCCTGAGATCAACCGTAACGATAATACCACCAATGCCATCTGCTCAAGAAACAACTTTGAAAATTCCAATAAGATAATGAATTCGCAATATTATTTTTAAACTTGGCGGAGCATCGCTCAAGCTCGGCCCACCGCAGGGGGCAGTGGAAGATGACGAAATCCGGAGAGAACAGGTCAATCGTCCGATACCATTCCCGTAGTCCCGCTCGGAACCTCCCGGTCCGGAGCTTCCGGTCCGGGGCGGATCTGCTGCCAATTCGGCTCTCACCGGAAGTTGAAGCGGCTTGAGAAGACGGGCGGCGCTTGATTGCCAATGCTGCGGAGGCTGCAATCCCGATGAGGTACTCGCGATGACGGTCCCTGCGAAACCGGCCCCTGCGAAACCGGCTTGGACAGCTCTGCATTGGCGCGCCGCTCTCGCGGTGTTCCTGTTGTTCGCCTTTCTCCATCCCGCATCCGCGCAGCAGGCTAGCGACCGCGATGCCGTGCTGGCGGTCAACAGCGAGTTCTACCGTGCCTTCCGAGAGAGCGACATGGCGGCGATGGAAGCGGTCTGGGGCACGCAGGAGCCGATTGCCGTGGAGCACCCCTCCTCCTGGCGCGAGGAAGGGCGCGCGCGGGTGCTCGCGTCCTGGGCCATCATCCTGCGCGCGCCGCCGCCGATCCGCTGCGTGGTCGAGGAGGTCACCTTCGAGGACGGCAGGGCCGCCGTTCTCTGCACCGAGAAACTGGGATCAGGCGAGGTGCGGATGATCAACGTCTTCCACCGCGAAAACGGCTCATGGCGCATGATCTACCACGGCCCCGCGCTGGATCGGTTGACCTAGGGACAGCAGTCTCGCGCTGCTCGTCCTGGGAAACCGGACACCTTCGGCTAGAACCGGTCACGTCCGCTAGTGGCCCAATGCGGCCATCTGCTTACCCGCTTATTCAAAGAGCCCAGATGCTTGAAACCTCTAACTCAGCATCTGGGCCAGATTAAAGGGAGCAAGTCTCGGATGTGATACGTGGTTGATATGCATCAATGTCAACACGCAGATGCCACTTAACCTACTCCATTCATCATCAATCTGCAGAGTGGCTCTTGTGGAAAGGCTAGACGGCCTAAAGTGTCTTCAATGGGAACCTTTGCAATGGCAACAGCTTGCACTGCCGTAGAGCTGCCATTGAGAGGTGTCTGGCAGCCCTTGAAGAGTCTTTGTGTCCCACAGTGGCCTGCCAGCATAGAGAGCGACAAAGCATTCATGAAAGACATAGGTGTCGATTTCATGGATTTGACGGGACAGATAGAACCCAACAACGCTGAATGGGAAAGTGACTTTCACCTGTTGCAGACGACGGCGGGACTGACGGAAACGACGCCCCAAGCCCTGCTTCACAGGATTTGCTCCAAAACCGACATAATTATGTCGGTTGGCAACCTACAAGACGGCAAGCAGCTTCCCATCATGTTGAAGGCTCAGCTTCTGCGCACCCTCGAGGAGCGTATGCAAACCGAAAAGGAGATAGTCGAGAACGCCTGCCGTGACTCGCAAAAACTGGTGAGCCGGGTTCTGCCACTGTTCATCTTGCTCGCGGTCGCTGCAGCATTCTTCGTTTGAAACAAATAATGCGCACACTTCGCTTGCTCGAAGATGTCGCCAATAAAAAGCCTTTCCCTTATCACAGATATTCTTCCAACAAGTCGGGGCCTTTGGTGGTTCGGCGACCCTCGTCGAGCGACGCCAATCGCAAATAGAATGTCAATTAGAACAGGGAGAAAACGCAATGACACGCAAACAAGCGATAACAGGACCGCGGGTCTTTTGCTTCGTCGGCCGTTTGGCGATTGCGACTGGCATGGTGCTGGGCATCGGTGTCGCGGCCATCCAGGCCGACGAGCCAAACCCGGGCGACACGGTCAAGGTCGGGTTTCTCGCCGCACTTTCCGGTCCTGACGCGGGCTGGGGACTTCCCGGCATCACCGGCAACCAAATGTTCATCGACGAAGTGAACGCCGACGGCGGCCTTGACGTTTGCGGTAACAAGTTCCCCTTGGAAATGGTCACGTTCGACGACGAGGCAATCGCCAGCAAAGCGCTGCAGGGCGCCAAGCAATTGGTCCTGGAGCACGACGTCAAATTCATCAGTGCGATCGGCGGCAATCCGGCCGACGCGGTGCATCCGTTCCTGACCAAGAAGAAGGTGATCTACGCCAGCCTGATTGCCACCGACATCAAGCCCGACCGTCCCTATCTGCTGGCGGGCGGCGATGTAACGCCCCGCATCGACATGCTCCGGCCCTGGTACCACAAACTGAAGGACCCATCTCTCAGCCGTTGGGCCGTGCTGTCGCAGGACGACACCATCGGCTTGACGGCTCAGGCCTGGGAAGTCGGCTCCGCCATGGCAGACGGTTGGGATGTGGTCTATGACGAGCATTACTCCCTCGACACGACCGACTTCGCCCCGACAGTTACGGCCGTGCTTGCCACCAAGCCGGACGTGGTCAGCCTCAATCTCTCCTATCCGGACTTCGTGGTAGGCATCATCGAGCAACTCTATATCCAGGGTTACAAGGGACACATCTCGGCTAATTATCTGGACACCGAATCGATCCTCACCAAAGTACCGGCGGAATATCTTGAAGGCGCCGTGGACAGCTTTCCTTTGTTTGACGATCCCTGGTGGGGCGAGGGCTCTTTCCAGCACAACTTCTACAAGGATTGGATGAAACGCTACGGTCCTGGCGGTCCGGAGGACGTGAAGCGCGGCATCACGGGCATTGACTGGGATCACGTGATCATGCTGCGTCTCTGGGCCAAAGGCGTACAGCTCGCTTGCACCTTCGACCCAGACAAGGTGATCGAGGCTCTGCGCAAGGAGTCGTCGATCGAGACCATACTCGGTCCAGGCAGGATGACCGGCAAGGATATGTGGGGCATCGACAACATGATCTCGCCGCCGATCCCGATCAACGAAGTGCGCAACGGCACCAAACGCATCCAAGCGAAGGTCAATATCGACAACTGGTTCGAAGCGCGTAAGGACACCATCATCAAGGTGGTGCGCGACAAGGGTCAGATGTTCGACCAACGCAAGTAGGAGTTACCGTGAGACGGCCGGATACGCTCCGGCCGTCTCTCAGTTCTCCGACCAAGAGTCATTTTCTAGAAAGATCAGATATCTGAAGGCGTATTTGGAATGGACTGGGGTACCATCGTTCAATCATTGGCCAATGCCTTCGTGCTCGGGTCCATCTACGCCATGGTTGCCGTGGGTTTGGCGCTGGCCTTCGGCGTTATGCAGATGGCCAACTTCGCACACGGCGAATTCTTCATGTTGGGCGCCTATGTGGTCTATGTCCTCTACGCGCTCGGCGGCATGCCGTTCCCGGCCGCGGTGATCATGGCCTTTCCAATCGTCGCCGCCTTCGGCCTGGCCACGGAGCGGCTGATCTTCCGCCCGACCCGGGGCAACGTGTTGGCGGGTTTCATGGCGACGGCAGGCGTTGCCTTCGTTCTACAGGTGCTGGTCGGACAGGTTTGGGGCGTCGGTCTGATGCGCTCGGTTCCGACTCCCTATATGGGTGCCACCAATATCGCCGGCGCCCTCATCAGCTGGCAGAGGCTGATCATCGTACCTACGATGGTGGTGATGGTCAGCGGGCTCTGGTACTTCCTTCATCGGATCAGGCTCGGCAAGGCCTTGCGTGCCTGCGCCCAAGACGCCGAGGCGGCCCGCCTGCAGGGCATCAACCTCAACCGCATCACCGCCGTCGCGATGATCATCTCCGGCGGTTTCGCCGGGGTGGCGGGCGCACTGATGGCACCGATCGCGCCAGTGACACCCTATATGGGGCATTCCTTTGCCATCACCGCTTTCATCGTCGTCATCGTCGGCGGCATGGCCAGCATCGAGGGGGCGCTTCTTGCCTCCTTCCTGCTTGGCTTCATCCATACTTTCGTCACCACCTATTTCGACAACGTGATCGCCACCATGGTTGGGGTGCTGTTCATGGCGCTGGTGCTGATCGTCAAACCTTCGGGGCTGTTGGGGCGCGCGCGTGTCTAGAGTAAATCCGGAAATCGTGGCGGCAGTGCTGCTGCTGGCAGCACTTTGCGTCGCGCCCTTCATGGTCAGCGCGTACCGGGTCGAGGTGTTGATCATCTTTTTCATCAACGTCATCCTGGTGTCCAGCTACCGCGTCACCACCACCACCGGCGACTGGACGCTGTCACACGTCATCTTCCTCGGTGTTGGCGCCTACGCGACAGCAATCTTTGCCAAGAACCTGGGTTGGCCGTTCTGGCTGTCGATGCCGCTGTCCGGCGTGGCCACGGCGGCAGTCGCGCTGATGGTTGCCTTTCCCTTATTGCGCACCAAGGGATTCGGATTTTTCATTGGTTCATTCGCTATCGGTGAATTCATCCGACACGTCTGGATCAAGTTCCACGACCCCTTCGGCGGGCCGCGCGGCATGATCGGCATCCCGACAGTAGAGATCGGCGAAATCGACTTCTACGATTCGATCAACTTCTACTTCCTGACTATGGCCGTCATGGTAGTCGCGCTGGTGGTGATTTACCGACTCGACAAGTCGCGCATCGGAAACGCCTGGAAGACAATCTACCTGGATGAGGATCTTGCCGAGAGCATCGGCATCCACGTGTTTCACTACCGCGCCACTGCCTTCACCGTTGCGGCCTTCTTCGCCGGCATTGCGGGCGCCATGCTGGCCCACCTCCAGGGCGCGATCGATCCTCATAACTTCGGGATCGACACCATGGTCTATCTGGTGATTTGGATCGTGGTCGGCGGTAACGCCACCTTCTGGGGGCCCATAGCCGGGGTGACGGTGATGAGTTTCATTTTCGAGCTCTCCCGGCCACTGGCGGAATGGCGGCCACTACTGTTCGGCGTCATCTTGATCATCTTCCTGACGGTCCTGCCGGGCGGCTTGGAAATGATCTACGAGACGACCAAGGAGAAGATATTCGGCAAACAGAGGAAGGCCGGCTGATGGCTTTCTTCCAAGTCGACAACGTCAGCAAACGTTTCGGCGGCCTTTACGCCCTCGACGGTATCTCGATGTCCGTCGAGGAAGGCGAGATCCGCGGCGTGATAGGTCCAAACGGCGCCGGTAAGACCACCTTCTTCAACGTTGTCAGCGGCCTCTACAAACCAACCAGCGGCAGCATCCGATTCAAGGATCGCGAGATCGCCGGCATGCGGCCCGGCAAGATCGCCGAGATGGGTGTCGTCAGAACCTTTCAAAGGGTGGCGCTTTTCGAGAAATTCTCAGTTCTCGAAAACGTCAATATCGCCCGCCACCTCACAGCCAAGGAGACGATGTTTGGCGCCATCTTCGGCACCGCCGCCAAGCAGGAGCGCGAAGCCCTGGAACACGCCAAGGAAATCGTCAAATTCCTCCATCTTGACGAGGTGTCGGCCGAGCTTGCCAAGAACCTCGCCCATGGCCACCAGCGGGTGCTGAATGTCGCCATGGCGCTGGCCACCGAGCCCAAACTGTTGATGCTTGATGAACCAGTAGCGGGCATGAACTCCACCGAAACCGCGATGATGACGGATCTAATCCGCAAGATCCGCGATGAATGGGGAATCACCATCCTGCTGGTAGAGCACGACATGCGGACCGTAATGGGGCTTTGCGAAACCATTACTGTATTGGACTTCGGCAAGAAGTTGACCGAGGGTGGGGTCGACGAGATCAGGAACAATCAAGACGTCATTGACGCCTATTTGGGAGCGGACGACTTCGGTGCTGTGTCTTGAGAGCATAACAGTTCAATACGGCAAGGTAACCGCCGTTAAGGACGTCACCATCGAGGTCGCGGAAGGCGAGATCATCGCCCTGATCGGCGCCAACGGGGCCGGCAAGTCGACCACATTGCGTGCCATTTCCGGTCTGGTACGCCCCAGTGCCGGCAGGATTGATTTCGACGGCGAAGACCTCACCAACATCGGGGCTGAGAACATCACCAGTCTCGGTATTGCTCACGTGCCGGAGGGTCGTCGCGTCTTTCCGCTAATGACGGTGATGGAGAATTTGGAGATGGGGGCCTACCTCCGCAACGATAGCGCTTCCATCGCTCGTGACCTGGAAAACGTCTTCCAGCACTTTCCGCGCCTCAAGGACCGGGTCAGCCAGATGGCCGGCACCATGAGCGGCGGCGAACAACAGATGCTGGCGATGGGCCGGGCTTTGATGTCGGACCCAAAGGTAATCCTGATGGACGAGCCCTCACTCGGCCTCTCGCCCATTATGTGCCAAGAAATAGCCCGCATAATCCGAGATATCCACGCGGCGGGCCGCACCGTTGTTCTGGTCGAACAGAACGCACGGCTGGCGCTGGCACTTGCCGATCGCGGCTACGTGCTGGAAACTGGCAACGTTGCCATGACCGGCGACGCCGCGATGCTTCGCGAGGATGATATGGTGCGAAAAACCTATCTTGGGCTCTAAGGCTTACCTCAAACAATAGCGCTCTGGTGCGGCATTGTCGGACCAAGTGGTACTAATAATTTGACGGCCGCTGCTGTCGGCTTGAATGCGACTCAGCCCTCGTCTTCCAAGGGCGCGAGATTGGGGACCGACCAGTCCAACAAAAGGCGAGGCTCAAAACTGCGCTTCGCAGGTATCGACGAAATTGTCGATGAGGGCCGAAGGCGCATCGTTCTTTCTGCGGACGAGGATAATCGGCAGCGGATCGATTTCATCGGCGATGGGAACGACGGCAACCTTACCGCCGTCATAAGTCTCGTGATGTCGGGGCCTCATGTTACTGAGCGAGAACCCCATGCCGTTTGCGACCGCACAGCGAACGGATTCCATCGATTTCGAAACGAAGGCGACGGGCGGCCTGACGCCATGGGACGACAAGAGACCTTCGAAATAGTCCCGGCTTGACGGCCCATCGAAACTGACAAAGGGTTCTTGCGCCATTTCCGCCAGCGCGATCGAAGACCGCGACGCGAAGGGGTGGTCCGCGCTCAAGAGAATGTATGCCTTGGGACTGGCCAGCAAGCGCCGCTCGAATTCCCCGTCGTCCAAGGACATGTCGTAAGTCAAAGCCAGATCCAGTTCGGCGGTTCGAATTCCCGCGACAATCTCGTCCTGCAGCAATTCCGATGCCTGGATCGTGACGTCGGGATATCGTTTCCCGTGTGCCTTGATGAGCCGCGCCGCATAGAAAGGCGCAATGGTGTGAAAGCACCCCAGACGAAGCGTACCGGCAAGATCGGCGGCGATTGCGTAGGCCTCCTGTTCCGTGCGTTCCGCCTGGCGCAGCAGGTCGCGGGCAGACCGGCAAAAGGCCCGTCCTTGCGTCGTCAGGTCGCTGCCCCGAGCCTGGTGCCGGGCAAACAACTGAAAACCGTAGGATTCCTCCAGCTTGTCAAGCGCTTGGGCGACGGCGGGCTGGGACATGTTGAGGGCCCTGGCGGCCTCGGCGATGCTGCCGTGATCGGCCACCGCGGCCAAATAGGAGCACTGCTTCAGGGTCAATCTTACCATGATTTTTCCTTTGAATAACAAAAGATAATACAGTTTTTTTGGACATATAAAAGCGACTATCATGATTCCAGCACTTTTCGATCTGGAGGACCGACGCAATGGCCGCCCTAAGCGAAGCACAACGTGATCAGTTCTGGAAAAACGGCTATCTCGTCGTGGAGAACGCCGTGGACGATCATCTGCTCAAGCAAATGCAGGACGATTTCAGGGCGTGGGTCGAAGAGAGCCGCGGGCACAGTCAGCCCTATGGCGATACGGTAGACGGACGCGCCAGGTTCGATCTGGAACCCGGTCATGCCGCCGAAAGGCCCGCGCTGCGCCGGGTCAACGCGCCCGTCGAGGTGTCGGAGGCCTACTACACAGCGATGGCCTCCAGCCGCATGACCGATTGCGTCGCCGATCTCATCGGGCCGAACGTCAAGCTCCATCACACCAAGATCAACTCCAAACTCCCGGGCGCACAGACGGTCGTGAAGTGGCACCAGGACTTCCCCTTCACGCCGCATTCCAACGACGACCTGATCACGGCGCTTCTCATGGTGGACGACGTGAACGAGCAGAACGGTCCGCTTGAAGTGCTGGCCGGATCGCATAGGGGCGCGCTGCACGGACTCTGGCATGACGGTGTCTTTACCGGCGCGGTCGCCGACCCGGTTGCCGAGGATTGCCAGGCCAAGGCCGTGACCTGTACCGGTCCGGCGGGTTCGGTTTGCCTGATGCATACGAGGCTGCTGCACGGCTCCGCCCCCAACCGGTCATCGGCACCAAGAACCATCTTCATCTGCGTCTACTCAGCCGAGGACGCCGTCCCCTGTTCGGCCAATCCGATGCCCACCAAATACGAGGGCTTGGTCGTGCGGGGCGAGAGGACCAACAGAGTCCGGTCCATAGAGTACCAGCTCGAGCTGCCGCAGAAACCGACGACGGCCTCCTTCTTCGATCAGCAGGCCAAGCACCGGGAAGTCACGGATCGAGTCGCCTGAACTTCATTTCGACAACAACGGCCCGGCGGCCGCCCGGCACCGGCCTCAAGGAACGACGAAGAAATGCTTCATGTTCGTCTCTTCGATTGAGGCCAGCCGCTGGAAATACTGGACTGCGAGATTGGGACCCATAGATGTCCATTGAAAAAGTAGAGACGCTCGTTGTCGGCGGCGGCCAAGCCGGCGTGGCCATGAGCGAGCACTTGAGTAACTGCGGCGTGCCGCACCTGGTTCTGGAGAGGCACCGGATTGCCGAACGATGGCGCACGGAAAGGTGGGATTCGCTGGTAGCCAATGGTCCGGCCTGGCATGACAGGTTTCCGGGCTTGGAGTTCTCCGATTGCGATCCCGACGCCTTTCCCCCCAAGGAGAGGGTTGCGGACTATTTTGTCGCTTACGCGGAGAAAATTTCCGCCCCAATCCGCTGCGGCGTAGAAGTCACGGAAGTGCAAAGGAACGCCGGCCGGCCCGGCTTCCGGGTCGAAACGTCGGAAGGTCCGATCGAAGCCAACAGCGTGGTTGCCGCCACCGGTCCATTCCAACGCCCAGTCGTCCCGGCCGTGGTTCCCGAAGGCGCGGGCTCGCTGCAGATGCACTCCAGTGCCTACCGCAACCCCGACCGGCTGCCGGAGGGCGCGGTGCTGGTGGTCGGAGCGGGATCCTCGGGCGTGCAGATCGCTGACGAACTCTTGCGCGCGGGAAAGCGTGTCTACCTCTCGGTCGGTCCGCACGACCGGCCGCCCCGAAGCTATCGCGGACGCGACTTCGTCTGGTGGCTTGGAGTCCTCGGCAAGTGGGATGCCGAAACAGCAGGGCCAGGGATGGAACACGTAACGATCTCGGTGAGCGGTGCCTATGGCGGCCACACGATCGACTTCCGGCGCCTTGCCGCGCAAGGGATGACGCTCCTTGGCCGGACAACCTCGTTCAAAGACGGTGTGCTGTCCTTCGCGCCGGACCTCGCGAAAAACCTAGCGCAAGGCGACGCGAACTACCTTTCGGTGTTGGACGAAGCCGACGCTTATGTGGCCCGCAACGGTCTCGACTTTCCAGAGGAGCCGGAGGCCCGCAGGATCGAACCGGACCCGCCCTGCGTGACCGATCCCATTCCCGCGTTGTCTCTGGCGGATGCCGAAATCACCTCGATCATCTGGGCAACAGGCTTCGCCGTCGACTACAGCTGGCTGAAGGTCGATGCCTTCGACGAAGACGGCAGGCCAAAGCATCGCCGCGGTGTTTCGGCCGAGCCCGGAGTCTATTTCCTCGGATTGCCCTGGCTGTCACGGCGGGGGTCCTCCTTCATCTGGGGCGTCTGGCACGACGCCAAATTCCTGGCGGATCACATCGCCACGCAGCGCAATTACCTGGCGTACTCCTGAACCGAAAGCGGACGCCATTTTCACGGGGCGATTTAACGCATCTGCGTGTCAGTGAAATTCGAGAGCCAATTCCGGGTCTTCCCGGCTTCACGAATAAGCCAGTTCTTGAAGGCCCGGGCCTGGACCCTTCTCAATGCGCTCTCGGAAAAGGCGACGCGATAGGCCTGATCGGACCAGATGCCGTGCGTCGCCGGAAACGGCAGCGACAGCTTACGTTGATCCAAGAGCGGCGCAACAAGACCCAGGCCACAGATGATCAGGCCGGCGTTTGAGTAGACGGCCTCCAACGCGTCGATCACGCGGCCGTAGCGAATACCTCTGCCCGATCCTGTTTTTCGATAGCCGTGCCGCCGTACCCACTCGGGCCATCCAAAGGTGTTGGATGACTTCGTGTAACAATCCAGATGCAAAAGCGGAAAGCCTTCCAGCCGCTCATCCTCCGGCAACTTCGAGATCCTGTCGGTGTTTTCCGGCGAACTAACGGGCAGCAGGTAATCGGCGAAGAGCAGGTCCTCGCGCGCGCCGCTCCCTTCCTCGCCAAACCACACTTCGCAATCCGCTTGCCCGAGGCGCACGGGCACATCGCCGACTCCGTTGATGCAAAACAGCGTGTTCGGATTTTCTCGTCGAAACTGCTGCAAACGGGGCTTGAGCCAGAGTTCCGCCCAATCCGTGTCAGCAACAATGTGAATTTCCTGGACACGCTGGAAGTCGAGGATACTCGTCACAGTGTCCAGTTCCCTGAATGCCGCGCCGAGATGGGCCATCGCCGCATCCAGCTCCCGGGTTGGCCGGATTCCCGATCGTCCCCTTACCAAAAGGTCGAAGCCGAGAAAGTCCTCGAGCGCCCTAATCCTTTGCCCCAACGCGGCGGGTGTGATCGCGAGTTCTTCCGCGGCGGCCTTTAGGGACCCCAAACGTACCGTCATTTCGACGGCTTGCAGGGCGCGCAGGTGAGACGTTACGGCCATGGCCCATCACTAAAGATTTTCTTTATCAGAGAAAAATTTATTTAGCTTGTTCCATGAGATGGTTCCAGCAAAATAATGACTCAGGATGTTTCAGGGGAGACCGAAGGATGACTGAAATGAAGCGGTTCATGATTGAACGTGACATTCCTGGAGTCGGTGAAATGTCGATTGTCGAGCTCTGCGGCGCAGCGCGGGCATCCAATCAAGCGATCAACCAGATCGGAAACGAAGTGCAGTGGCTGCAAAGCTACGTCGCCTGCGACAAGACGTTCTGCGTCTACCTCGCCAAGGATGAAGCCACAATTCACGAGCATGCCAGACTCAGCGGCATTCCCGTGTCCGCCATTACCGAAGTATCGAGAATTATCGATCCGCTTACGGCAAACAATTAGCCGACTCGGAAGCCGCGCATTGTCGATTGCCACCGGATGCGCGGCTCCTGCTTGTCCACTTCCGGCTTTCCACAAATGTCAAAGTCCGTCGTGACTCTCGACCAGCTCCCCTCTGCGGTCGGCGCGAACGCCCGGGCGGCTTCAATACCACCTGATGGACCTGCCTGGTGAAGGCAAAGTGTCAAAGGCAGAAAATGAATCCATATGGAGGCGGATCGTGTAAACACGAACACCTCCTTAAATCAAACAGGACCTCAATCGATCATTGGAGAACTTCATACACGAACAGCCGGGCGAAGAGGTGCGTTTCCTCTATCGTGAAGGGCTGAAACCTGTCGCTGCGCTCGACGAGTTTCCAGCGCCCATCGGCTTCCAATGAGTCCTGCTTTTCCTTGAAGCCTTGCTGCTCGTAGACCTCCTCGCGGACGTTGAATACGAGGTGCCCGTTTTTAGCCGTGACACGAATCAGTTCGTCGAAGCTGGAATGCGGCGCATGGCCTTCGGTAAAAACCCCGGTGACAATCGTCGCGCTGAAGGTGTCGTCTTCGAATCCCAGGGTCTCACCGAGGACCATTCGTTCCAGCCGGTTATAGATGCCAAGCTTTTCGGCCTGCGCCAGCATCGCGGCGGACAGGTCGATACCAACCAGGTTCCGATATCCGAGAATGAAGAGGTTGTCGCCGGCCAAGCCGGTTCCACAACCCGCATCCAGTATGGGACGGCCATCCGCGGGAACGTACCGCGCGAGAAGGCCAGCAGCCAGAATCGGCAGACGAAATCCGCTTGCCGCGTTTTCCTGATCGTATGTTGCCGCCCAATCCTCGTAACGTCTCGCCAGTTCTTCCGTGCTCGAAGCGGCATAGACCGCGGAAAGTGACGAGTCTCCAGATTTCTCAACCAAACGAATTCTCCAGACAGCCGAATCGCTTACATGCCAAGCGTAACATGCATCTACCGGAACATCTGCCTTTGGCGAGCCGGGGGCGTCGGGACCTATCGCACGGGGAGACGGGCCATAACGCGGTCGGCGCGGGAGAGCCAAGCCGAAAGGGCGCGCCGGGTCCGCTCCTGCCCGGGACTGTTGTCGCGGCACCAGACGAAAAGCGTCGTCACAAAAAGGGCTGTCAGGCCGACTTCCTCAATCTGCCGCCGCCGTCCGGTCGCGCGCAAGCGTGCGCTGTCGCGCAGCAACTGGATCTTGCGCGATAGATGGAAAACAGCCGGGGCCCAGTGGTGGACGTGCGGGGGGTGGAGCTTGGCGGCCAGCATCTCGGCGGTCACCCGGCGATAGGGCGCCAAGGCATCGAACCAGCGCAGCATCAGGACTTCCAAGCGATCCACCGCCGGCAGCTCGGCGAAGCCATCGGGCGGCGGTGCAAGCATGGCATCCAGCGCACGGGCGAACCAAGCGTCCGCGATAGCATCGGGGTCCGCGTAACGCTGCCGGATTTCGTTGACGGTGATCCCCATGCGTTCGGCAAGAGGCAGCAGCCGGTCATGCTGCCACCCTTCCTCGCTGCCCAGCCGCAAGGCTTCGTCGACAATGCGCTCCGCCAAGTCCTTGGGCTTCTTGACCCGTTTGCGCGTGCCGCCAGCCATAGGACAGTCCTCCGGACGTTACATCCTTCCTATAAGATGGGCTGCCAGAAGACGCGTGACCAGCGCGGCAACTCAATTGCAGCCCAAGGCGCGTTCCAAGCAAAGGCCGCGACGGAAATGCGGTCTATCGCGGGACTGGCCGCCGCAGGACGCCATGATCCATTCAGTCGACAGCCTCGTAGAACCCCTGCATTCAAGAGGAGAAGAGGCTATGCCCAGTTGGTATCGCGCAGTTATGGATTCAGACAGAAATCCACTGAGCAGTCTAGCGCCCGCACAGCGCTTCCAAATTATGGCCGCGCTGAGCGTCATGTGGACCACCATTTTCTGCGCTTTCGCCGGAGCCTGGCTCTGGTACGGCGAGCTGATTATCGGACATGTTCTGCTGGCCTTCGGTACGCTCGTCACGGGCTACACCTTCCACAAAGCCGGAATCACCAAGACCTACCGCGATCATCCCGCCCTCGACGGGACGGCACGCTACGACGACGTCTGGGGCGCGTAGCCGCGTTACGCATCCAGAGAAAGATCAATTGAAGAAACTGCCCTACCAGGTCCAAACGGCGGCGTCATGCAGGCAGTGGCAATGGCGCAGGCCATTTGCGCGCACATGATCGAGGCGCCCAAAAAGCGCGACCAAGATGCTCTCTCAACAGCTTTTGCAGGCGGCGCTCCACTCCGTTGCGGAGGCGGAACGCACGTGTCCGAACGTCGGCCATGCGTGACCTCGCGCGCCCGGCGCGTCATCAGTCCGTTTGTCGCGGCCAGCGCCTCTTGAAAAGCCCCTGCAAACAGGGCCGGAGTCTGAGAAATAACCTGTAGACCGGCTCCAGAGCCCAAGATACAGCGGGTCACCGACAGACGCGCCCCAAGACAGCAAAAGCGGGAAGAGCCTCCCACAGCTTCGCAAATGCCGGACCGCCGGAAGTGATCCGTCCCGCCGCATCGCGCACATGGAACCGGGCCAGCGCGGCGTCTCTCGAAAGACCCGGCGCAACCTCGCCGGCCGGGGACCGGCTGACATCGATCCAGCGAACGGACTCCGCCCCGTCCCGGCGCTGGTAAAACGAGATCTCACGCCGGCAGAGAGGACAGGCCCCATCATAAAAGACCGTGAGAGCTTGGCAGTTGTCTCGCAGATCTTGCGGCATTTCGATCTTCCCGCAGGCCTCATTTCGACGCGGCATCACAACGACGCTATACGGACCGCAGACTCCGCCGGATCATTCCCGTCGACCCGGGCCCCGTTCGCCGGCGACCCGCTTGTCGGAATGCCATGTAACAGGAGACGGGGCCGCTGCTGTTTCAGCAGGAACTGAAGCGCCGCCAAGGGCCGGATCAAGTCAACGGCATCGCGATGCGAGCTTTGGGCTTCCGGTAGTCTTTGTTTTTCTTTGAAATAATAATCTCGACTTCGGCCAAATAGATTAATAATACAAATTTATTTTTTATACTTAAAAATAAAAGTGATTGACTTCCTAAGTATAGTATAAAATATAAAATCATTTTCATTGCATAACTTCTACTTCATCCCCATATCTTATGTTATCCTATTCTTCAACTTTGAAACTGAAAGGGGGATTCGAGTGCCCTTGAGGACATCGGCTCCGAATCAGCCCCTGACCAGCCGCCTCTGCGCTCTCGGACTGGCGGCACTCTTTCTTGCCGCGCCTGGACTTGCCCTCCCCAGTCTTGCCGACACGCAATCCACCGTCGCGGCCGTGCCGGAGAACGCGCGCGCCAATAGTTACGGCAGCGGCTGGCAGTGCAATCCCGGATTCCGGGAAGCCGACGGCGCCTGTCTTGCCGTTGTGGTGCCCGAAAATGCCTACGCGACCGACTCGATCTTCGGGCGGGGCTGGAATTGCGTTCGAGGCTACAGGGTCGCCGAGGGGGCCTGCGCGGCCATCGAGATACCGCCAAACGCCTATCTGGATTCCTCCGGCGAAAGCTGGCGCTGCGATCGCGGATTCCGGAAGGGAAGCGGAGCCTGCCGCAAGGTCGACGTTCCGGAGAATGCCTATTACGTGGAAGCGACCTATGGAACGGGCTGGCAGTGCAATCGAGGTTACCGCCCCGACGGGGACACCTGCACCAAGGTCAAGATTCCCGAGAACGCTTATTTCGACGACAAGAGCTTCGGCCCGGGCTGGAAATGCGAGCGCGGATTCCGCCCGGTCGGACAGTCCTGCGAAGCCGTTGCGATCCCGGCCAACGGCTTTCTGGACGAACGTGGCGACGACTGGAATTGCGAGCGCGGCTTTCGAGCGCAGGGTAATGCCTGCGTTGCCATCGCGCTGCCGGAAAATGCGCACCTGAATTTCTCGGGCGATGCCTGGGAATGCAGCCGCCCCTACAGACGACAGCAGAACAGGTGCGTGCTTCCATGAGCGACGGGCCCGTCGACCTGGATCAGCATCGGGGCATGTCCGCGCAGAAGGAGACGGAGGTCCGGCGCCAACGCGTGCAGCAGTTTCGGGCGGAACAGGTTGCGTTGCTGCGCCGCCAGGAAGAACTGGAACGGCTTTTGCTGGCCGCCCCGGCAGAGACCTGGCCCGAGGCCGCCGCCAAGGCGCAGTATTTGATCGAGCTCTATTCCGCCACGGCGGAAGGCCAGGACCCGCGGCGCAGGGAGCTCATTACCAACGCCTTAGAAGACCTTTCACGGCTGAGCGACCGGGAAAAGGAGGAATGATGAGCAAGTCAACGGCAGCAGTTGTCACCGAAGCCCAAGCGGCCTGGGACACCCCAAAGACGCGCCGCTGCCTCAGGTGCAAGACGGAATTCCAGAGCGAATGGTCCGGTGAGCGGGTCTGCACGAACTGCAAGAGTTCGAGCACTTGGCGAAACGGCGTGCCCTTGGCATCGCGCTCCGTGAGCGGCCGCACGCAGGGTCCACGCTCAAGCGAAGGAAAGGGCTGAGAAGGCGATCACGGGCGCCAACGGTCCCGCTGCATAAAAAAGAAGGACAGCCACACATGAATGCGACCGATCGCGGCCGGAAGCACACCTGCCCGGACTGCAATGCGAAGTACTATGACCTCCATATGAAGGTCGTGGCCTGCCCAGCCTGCGGCGCGAAACCGCCCGTGGCGAAATTGTCGAGAAGGGCACCTGCGGTGAAGAAAACCGTCCGCACGACATTCGGCCGGTTTCCCTAAGGACCTGCGGCTCAGCCGTTGGACTCAGGCTTTTCGCCGGTATCGGGCTTTGCAGTGGTCCGAGGCCGCGCGGTCTCCTCCGCCGCGCCGGTTTCTTCTTCAGAGGCTTGCTTCTCCGAGGCTTCCTTGGCCAATCGAAGGGCGCGCAGCTTCGCCGTCTTGTCCATCTTTTCCTGCCATGCCTTTTCCTTCGTCTTAAGGTACTGATCCGCCTTCTTGCCGGTCGCCGTGAACAGACCTTCAGCCCTCGATCTTGATGGTTTTCGCACGTCGGCAATCCTCTTCATCGGTTCGAAGGTTATTGGTTCGGAGAATCAGAAACTACGCACCTCACGCGGCATGCTGACGGAATGATACCGTTCCTCGGCAAATACCGAATGCCACCCCCGACTCGCGTCCGGGGCGGCATCCAGGATCGAGAAAGACACTGTCGGCCTTTAAGATCGCAGACCTTCAGATCGTTGGCCTTTGGCCGCCAGTCTTTATTCGTCGATCTTCATTCTTCGGCTAGGGAGCGCCGCAACGAGGCCGCCCCTACCGGCCGGTCAGTCTTCGACGGAAAGATTCTCGGCGGAAGACTTGCCGTTACGGCCGGGCTGAAGCTCGTAGGTGACCTTCTGCCCTTCGCTCAGCGTGCTCAATCCGGCGCGCTCGACGGCCGAAATATGAACGAACGCGTCCTTGGAGCCGTCTTCCGGCTGGATGAAACCAAAACCCTTCACGGAGTCAAAAAACTTTACGGTACCAGTGGTCATTTACCATTTCCTCTAACAAGAGAGTTGATGCCGCACCCCACACCACGTGGCGGCACGGCCGTTGAAACGCTCGCATTGTCAGGGGAACAAGTAAGATAGTCGGTATACCGGCTACTCAAGTAGCACTAAACGAATGCAATACGTACACGCCATAAGTGGGGGTTGGCGCCACGAAGTCAATCATCTCTTTCGGGGAACCGGGGCAAGGCATTGCCTTAATCATCAATCACACTGTCAGAACGGCATGGATCGCCAGCGCCCGAGGGAGCGGAAAACGCAAGGACGCTCCGTGCATTTTGCATGGCTTGGCCGTTGCAATCGGGGGGCGGTGGGGACACTTGCCTGAACGCCGAACCCGGATCGGGAACGGCGTGAGGGCCCGGCCGGATCGCCCGCCGGAAAAGACCCCGCGAATCAGAGGCCATCGAGATGCCAATCCCTTTTTTGCCTGCTTCCCTCCTGCCCGCCTCCGGCGACTGTTCTGTCGCGATCTCACCCGAAGACAACAGGGACGGCACCTGGAGCGTTGTCGCCACCCTGTGGCACGGTGACGAGATCGCGGGACGCCACCTCCTCTGGAAATGCGAGAGGCAGGAAGACGCTGCGCTGTTGGTTGGAACCTACTGGAAAGATCTTGTCGGCGAGGTCGAGGAAGTGCCCGGCCTCTAGAAACCAAACCCCATACACACCGCCCGCGTGACACGAGGTCCCCCGTGCGCGGACCAGCAATGCTTCTTCTATTCCCGAACGACCCAGACCGAACAGTTCGCGTGCCTGACAATCTGCGACGCATTCGAACCCAGGAGATAGTCCTTTATCTCGGGCCTATGCGCGCCCACGACAATCAGGTCGGCTTTGACATCACGGGCGAACCGCAGCGCTTCCTTGTAAATGCTGCCAAGGCGCACGGCATGTTCGAGTGTCACGCCGTCCGCCCCCTGTTCCTGCACAAGGGCGGTCAAATGCTGTGTTGCATCGTCGACGAGCTTGCGCTCGTAATCCGCCGGAATGAGCTGCGCCACGACAGTCATCTTGAACATCTCGTCCGGAACAATGCTCAGCACGTGAAGCTTCGCCCCCGTATGCCTCGCATAGTCAATAGCGGTCGGCAGCATCTTGCGCCAGGAGCTCTCTTCATCGAGATCCACAAGAGCAACGATATTTTCCATCTCGAACCTTTGCAGATTGGTGCGGACCCATCTTTCCCGCGACCATACCCAAGGAATGTCGCTCCGGTTTATGATTTGGGTCAATGTTAGGTGGCGAAAACACCTAAACGAAGGCCCCGCAAGTCAAATCGGTTTGCTAAACAGTCATGGTTAATAAACTCGAAAATAATGCGGAATAAATCTGCGACCTATGTTATAATCGTTGCACTGTTGATTGAAGGAAGTCCGTAGTAACGAACAGACCTTGAGGGACAGCCATGTCCGGTATGAAGGCCAGGATGGCCGAACACCGGGCGGCAACCGCAAGGGGGACGGGGCACAGCCGCCCGGGGGTAAGGTCAGATAGCGGAAGCATCGCCCGCAACGCGATGGGTCCGGTCGTTGTCGGTTTGATCTTCGCGACCTTCGTGGGAACAGCCACGGATGTTGCGGCATTCGACGATCAAAACACACTCCTATCTTTCTCAGGCAAGGGGCTTATTCTCGACGTCACAGATTCGTCGGGGAACTTCACGAACCAGTTCCTGGATCTGGATGCGACCTTTGGCGGGAGCAGCAGCGAGTCGGCGGCTCTGCCGAGCGGCATTGCTGTGCCGAACCTGACCAATTCGCTTGAGGTCGGCGATGGCTTCAACGAAGTCACTTACCTGACACCGAGGCGCGCCGGGCTGCAGTTCGGCTGGTCGGAGGAAGTCGAAACCTCCACGTCCAAGCTGTCTCACCGCCGCGACGCCGGTTTCAAGGAAGGCCACAAGAAGCCGCCGAAGTCCTTCAGCGCGAACTTCTCGGAGCAGAGCGAGGACTTCGAGTTCGCGTTCGGCGGCGACTACGGCCGTACCCCCAGGCCCGTCCCCAGCGACGTGCGCATGGTCAAGGACCGGAAGCTGCTGCGCGTCGGCAGCCACCTCGGCGCGGCCGGGTTCCGCTTGGGCGGCACCTTCGGGTCGAACGTCGATCCGCGCGAACTGGGCGAAACACTGTCCTGGAATGTCGTGACACGCTACGACAGCGGCCCCTTCTCCGCCGGGATGGTCTATAGCTATACGATCGAAACCGACTCGGAAGACGAAGAGCAGGAAGACATCCTCGGCACCTTCCGTGCGGGCGTGGGCTACGCCTTCTCGCCGGACCTGCGCGCCAGCTTGAACGCCGTCTACTGGGACCACGTGGACGAAGACGGCGAGGAGTTCGGTAACTTCGCCGGAATGTTCAGCCTGTCATATCGGTTCTGATCGGCAGAGAGCGCCGACGTCTCCCCAAAAACACTAAGGGCGGACCGTCCTGGTCCGCCCGAAGCGCTCTCCAACCCGAGGGGGAGGGTTTTAAGGCAGTTCCCTTTGAGGATCTGCCTGGAGATCAAGCCAAGTCGTAACGGTCGTTGTTCATGACTTTGGCCCAAGCCGCCGCGAAATCATTCACGAAGGATTCCTCCGCGTCCTTGGTTCCATAGACTTCCGCCAGGGCACGCAGTTGAGAGTTCGACCCGAAGATGAGATCGACACGCGTGCCGGTCCAGACCACCTCGCCCGTTTTGCGGTCGCGGCCTTCGAAGGTTTCCTCCACATCGGAGGCCGCCGCCCAGGTGGTGCGCAGGTCGAGCAGGTTGACGAAGAAGTCGTTGCTCAAGGTCCCCACCCGGTCGGTGAAGACGCCATGCTCGGAGCCACCGGTGTTCGCGCCCAGGACCCGCAGGCCACCGACAAGCACCGTCATCTCCGGCGCCGTCAGCTTCAGCAACTGTGCCCGATCGACAAGCAGTTCCTCGGTCGACACCGTGTACTTGCCCTTCTGGTAGTTGCGGAAACCGTCGGCGATAGGTTCGAGCACGGCGAAGGACTCCACGTCCGTCTGCTCCTGCGAGGCATCGCCGCGGCCCGGCGCGAAAGGCACCGTCACCTTATGGCCCGCCTTCTTCGCCGCTTCCTCGACCGCGGCGCCGCCGCCCAGAACGATCAGGTCCGCAAGCGATACCTGCTTGCCGCCGGATTGCGAGTCGTTGAAGCCCTTCTGGATCGCTTCAAGCTTCTCGATCACGCGCGCCAGTTCCGCCGGCTGGTTGACCTCCCAGTCCTTCTGCGGCGCCAGGCGCACACGCGCCCCATTGGCACCACCACGCATGTCGGACCCACGGAAGGTCGAAGCCGAGGCCCAGGCGGTCGAGACCAGTTGAGAGATAGACAGGCCGGACGCGAGTATCTTGGCCTTGAGGGCGGCAACGTCCTGGTCGTCGATCACCTCATGGGTGACCTCGGGGATCGGGTCCTGCCAGATCAACACTTCAGACGGAACCTCCTTGCCGAGATAGCGGGCGCGCGGACCCATGTCGCGATGCGTCAACTTGAACCACGCGCGGGCGAAGGCGTCCGCGAACTCTTCCGGGTTCTCGTGGAAACGCCGCGAGATCGGCTCGTAGATCGTGTCCATACGCAGAGCCATGTCCGCCGTCGTCATCATCGGCGCGTGCCGCCGCGACGGATCGTGCGCATCCGGAACCGTGGTCTTCGCGGCCGGATCCTTCGGCGTCCACTGGTGCGCCCCGGCAGGGCTCTTGGTCAGCTCCCACTCGTAGCCGAACAGCGTGTCGAAGAAGCTGTTGTCCCATTGAGTCGGAGTCGGCGTCCAAGCGCCTTCGATGCCGCTGGTGATGGTGTCGACACCCTTGCCGGTGCCGTGGCTGCTGAGCCAGCCCATGCCCTGCGCTTCGATCGGGGCCCCTTCGGGTTCCGGACCGACAAGTGCGGCATCGCCCGCACCGTGCGCCTTGCCGAAGGTGTGCCCGCCTGCGACCAGCGCGACGGTTTCCTCGTCGTTCATCGCCATGCGAGCAAAGGTGTCTCGGATGTCGCGGGCGGACGCCACCGGGTCGGGATTGCCGTTCGGGCCTTCCGGATTGACGTAGATGAGCCCCATCTGAACCGCGGCCAGCGGGCTTTCGAGGTCACGGTCGCCGGAGTAGCGTTCGTCGCCGAGCCAGGTCTTCTCCGGCCCCCAGTAGATGTCCTCCTCCGGTTCCCAGATGTCTTCGCGGCCACCGGCGAAACCGAAGGTCTTGAAGCCCATCGATTCCAGGGCGCAGTTACCGGCAAGAATCAGAAGGTCCGCCCAGGAGATCTGGTTGCCATACTTCTGCTTCACCGGCCACAGCAGCAAGCGCGCCTTGTCCAGGTTGCCGTTGTCCGGCCAGCTGTTAAGCGGCGCGAAACGTTGCGAGCCCGACCCGCCGCCGCCGCGGCCGTCGGAGGTGCGGTAGGTGCCGGCGCTGTGCCAGGCCATGCGGATGAAGAGCGGCCCGTAGTGACCGTAGTCCGCCGGCCACCAGTCCTGTGACGTCGTCATCAGGGCGTAGATGTCTTGCTTGACCGCCTCCAGATCCAGCTTCTTGAACGCCTCGGCGTAGTCGAAGCCCTTGCCCATCGGATTGCTGGCCGGAGGATTCTGGTGAAGCATCTTCAGGTTCAACTGATTGGGCCACCATTTGCGGTTCGACATCGCGCCGTTGGAGGTCGGCAGCTGATGTCCATGCATCACCGGGCACTTCGCTTCGGTGTATTCGGTCTGTCTTTCCACGAGTCTGTCCTTTCATCCCTGCTGTGGGTTGGCCTGCGTCGATGTGGAGCCCGCTAACGCGGCAGCCGCTCGGGGCCCTTGGGCCCGAACGAGAGACTGGCGTCACGCCGGACCGGGGTGCCCAGAAGGAGGAGAAAGCAATCTTTAGCTGTATAACTATGTCGGTTCCATGCCACGTGGTTGCTGATCGGTAAGGCAAGCGCGGGTCTGTGCGGCACGGGAACCTCCTCTCTGTTCACGCAGAAAATGTAAGAGAGGGCTTGAAATAAGTGAAATCGTATAAAAATATCATTTTCATCGGCTTTGCCGATCACAGAGCTCAGACAGCTCGCCTCGATTGAGACAAACGCGCGGTAAGCCACCATGAACACACGGGATCTCGAGTATCTGATTGCCGTCGCCGAGGAGCTTCATTTCGGCCGCGCGGCCGAACGCTGCCACGCCAGCCAACCGGCGTTGAGCGGCCAGTTGCGCAAGCTGGAAGACCGCCTGGGGGTCAAAGTCTTCGAACGGAACAAGCGGCATGTCCGCCTGACAGAGATCGGCAATCAGATCGTCGAGCGCGCCAAAGCGGTCCTCTACCACGTCGATGCGATGGAACGGGTCGCCGCGGCCCACAGGGACCCCCTCGCCGGGACCTGCACGCTCGGCATGCCGCCGACCATCGGCCCCTTCCTGACGCCGCTGCTGTTACCGGCCCTGAAGCACTATCTGCCGGATCTTCATTTGAATCTCGTGGAGGATTTCACCGACAACCTCGAGAGGCAGTTGTCGGACGGCCAGCTGGACATTGCGGTGCTGGCGACGAGCCCAACGCGCGCGATCCTGTCGGAAATCGTCCTGTACGACGAGCCTTTCTGGGTGGCGATGCCGAACGATCATCCGCTGACCCAGAACGACGTCGTCGATGTCGAAAAGATCGAGCCCAGTGAGCTGTTGCTGCTGTCTGACGGCCATTGCCTGCGGGATCAGATCTACGAGGTGTGCAAGCTCAACAAGAGCGCCACGGCCGACGATCGCGGGCCGAGGACACAGAAAACCAGCCTGTCGACAATCCTGTCGCTCGTCGGTTCCGGACTCGGCATCACGCTCGTGCCTGCAATGAGCCTGTCCGATGCCTGGGTCACGGACGCGGGCATCGCCATTCGCCCGGAAAAGAGCGGTACCGCCGGCCGCACCGTCCGCCTTACCTACCGGCGGGAGTACCCGCGCATGGCCCTCGTCGAAAAGCTGGCGGACATCATTGCCGGCATCGTCCCGAACACAGTCCATCCCGCACGGCGCTAACTCCGAACCTCATTAGGAGACCCGATCAGACTGATCCGCAGAACGGATTTCCGGCGCCGCCGCTTCAACCCGATCTCAGTCCAAGAAAAAAAAACCGATTAAGCGGACAGGGCTGAGATCATGCGAAAGACCAACGACGCGGCTGCGACACGGCGCGATCTGGCCGCCGAGTTGCAGGCTGCCGGACTGCGGAAATCCAAATCGCGCCTGGCCTTGCTGCGGTCCATGCGTGCGGAGTTGCCGCCCCACTTCACGGTTCACGACCTGCGCGAGGCGGTACGCAGCCAGAGGCTGAAAGCGTCTCTCGCGACCGTCTACAACTGCCTGAACGACTTCACGCGCGCGGGATTGCTGACGCGCATCAGCGCCCCGACCGGCGAGCTGTACTACGACACGCGGTGCGACCGGCACCATCACGTCTTCATCGAGGAGCGGATGGAGCTTCTGGAAATCGAAGACTCCGACGTCGAAATCCATGCGGACGGGACAATCAAGATACCCCCGCGCCACTTGCGGCATGAGTCAGGCAGGATCGAGCTGTTGGTGATCATCAAGAAGGAATGAGGGCGTCCGGCCCAGGGTATCGGTAGCCGGTCTTTCGAAGCAGGAAGGCCGACGTTGCCGTTGGCTTGAAATGGCGTGAGTATAGGCACCACCCTTCTCGGCGTTCCGAAAGACCACCCCCATCGCTTGCACCAATTTGGGAGATGCCCGCCTTGACCAGTGCCCTGTTCGAAGAAGTCTCGTTGCGCGGCTTGCGGATTGCCAACCGCATCGTGGTCTCGCCGATGTGCCAGTACAGCTCGCAAGACGGTTGCGCCAACGACTGGCACCTGATGCACCTCGGCCAGTTCAGCATGGGCGCCGGGGGGCTTGTGATCACCGAGGCCAATCACGTCAGTCCCGAAGGCCGAATCTCGCCGAACTGCCTGGGTCTCTACAGCGACGAGAACGAGGCAACCATCAAACGGGTCGTCGACTTCTGCAAGCGCTACGGCGTCACCGCAATCGGCACGCAACTCGGCCATGCCGGCCGCAAAGCTTCCACCCACATTCCCCTCGACGGCGGCGGCAGCCTGACCCCGGCGGAAGGCGCCTGGCAAACGGTTGGGCCATCCGCCCTGCCCTACGACGAGGGATGGCACGTGCCGGACGCGCTTGACCGGGCGGGCCTCGACAAGGTGAAACGCGATTTCGTCACCGCCACGCAACGGGCAGAGCGCGTCGGGTTCGATCTGATCGAACTGCACGCCGCGCACGGCTATCTGCTGCACCAGTTCTGCTCGCCTCTCAGCAACCGGCGCAACGACGAATACGGCGGCTCCCTGGAGAACCGCATGCGCTTTCCCCTGGAGGTCTTCGAAGCCGCGCGCCGGGTCTGGCCGGAGGAAAAGCCGATGGGCCTCCGTATCACCGGGCGCGACTGGGTCGAGGGCGGCTGGGAGTTGGAAGACGCCGTCACTTTCGCCAAAGCCCTCAATGACCTCGGATGCGATTTCGTGGATGTCACCTCGGGCGGCCTCGATCCGCGGCAGGAGATCACCGTGGGGCCGGGCTACCAGGTGCCCTTCGCCGAACGGGTCCGGCGCGAGGCCGGTATCCACACCTGGGCGGTGGGCCTGATCACAGAGGCCCGGCAGGCCGAGCAGATTATCCGCGACGGTCAGGCCGACATGGTGGCCCTGGCCCGCGGCATGATGCGCGACCCGCGCTGGGCCTGGCATGCCGCGGAGGACCTCGGCGCCGACACCCCATGGTCGGACATGTACATCCGCGCATCGCCGAAAAGCCGGGGCAAGTTCTCCCCGCGACAGCACCCAAAGGCTTAGGCGCGGTCAGACGAGCTTCTCGAAGTTGAAGAAGGCCTTGCGCCAGCGCACCACTTCGATCCCGCTGAAGAGGCCGGCCTTCGTGAAAGGATCGTTCTCAATGAAGGCCTCGGCCTCGGCGCGGTCTTCGGTGTCCACGATAATCACGCCGCCGTAGCCGCCTTCCCCATTGTCGTCGATCTTGGCGCCCGCGGCGAGCAGCCGGTTCCGGTTCTCCTCGAGATAAGCCAGGTGTTCGCCGCGCACCCGATTGCGCAGGTCCAGCGTGTTCGGCTTATCGACGGTGATAACGGCGTAGGGCATGTTTTCGTTTTCCTTGTTGCTCTGGTTGTTGGCCGCCCGGCGGCGGCCATCGCGACCCGCTTTCCGCAGAAGACATCGCCCATTTAGACAGTATAATCGCCCGCAGATCCGAAATTCTCACCCATGTGTCTCAGGAATTCAATGGCACCCGAACGGCAGCATCTGAAGCATATCACCGGAGCGCCGGTATCGGGCAACCTGAGAGAACGCCAGCTGGTTTTCGTTCATGTCCCAAAAACCGCCGGCACCACGTTGGACAGGGTTCTCGGCGCCTATGTGAGAATGCAGGGGACAGTCCGCCTCCGCGCCACCGGAACGATTTACGGTCAGAACTTCGAGCGGAACATACCGGAGGCGATGGACAACCTCGCGGACTTCCGGAAACACGAACTGCAGGCGGCGTCCATTGTATCCGGCCATTTTCCCTTTAACGACCGGACGGTATCGTCCGTTGCCGAGTCCGCCGCCTTCATAACCGTATTGCGCGAGCCGGTGGCGCGGGCGGTCTCCCACTTTCTGTTCAATGCCGAGCGCGGCTTGTGGGCCAAAGAGTCGGACTTGCCGGACCTGCGGCGTGCCGGTCTTCTTATCGACAACATGCAAGTCCGCCAATTGGCGGGCTGTACCGACCCCGCCGAGACCTGCGATGAGAAGATGCTCAAGCAGGCCATGACAAATCTGGACCGGCATTTCGCAGCCGTGGGGCGGGCCGATCGGTTCGATGAATTTCTCGGCAGCCTGGTATCGCTGTGCGGCTGGCCGGATATCATTTACTCGAACTTCCAAGTCGCAAAAACGGAGATCGAAGATTCGCGCCTGAGTTCCCTGCGCGCACAGATCAAGACCATGAACGAAATGGATTTATGCCTTTTCGATAAAGTGAAGCGGCAGGGAAACGTTTGGCTGAACAAAATCGGTGAGGGCCCGGCCCCGAAGCGGGACGATACCGTGCTGGTCGCATCTCCCCTGGTGCGCCCGAAGGGACAAAGCGTCGTTGCATTTCCGAAATCGCAGCTCCCGGACTTCGTGCAATTGTTGAACAAGAGCGATCTGAATCTAACCCGGGCAGGCTCAGTGAGGTAGCAATTGCCAATGGCGACACGGAAGACCTGGAACAGTTTGTCCGGCCCGGTAGTGGCAGCAGCGAGCCTTGTGTTGCTTTCGCTTCCGGCGGGCGCGCAGACCGCAAGCGGATTGCTGGACCCGAAGGTAAGAGCCTACATCCAAGGTCACGTCGACGACGGTTTCATCAACGGTGTCACGATTGGCATCCTGCAAGAAGACAGAGCGGAGGTTCACACGTTCGGAACAGTTTCGCCGGATTCCGACAAAGCCCCTGACAGCGATACCGTCTACCAGATCGCATCCCTCACCAAGGTCTTCAACGGCGTATTGCTCGCCTTGTTTGTCGAGCGTGGCCTGCTTGCGCTCGATCAGACGTTGCCCGGATCTTTCGAAGAGTGTCCGCTGCCGTGGAACAAGGGACGCCCGATCACCCTGCTCGACCTGGCGACCCATCGCTCGGGCCTGCCCAACTTTGCCGCCAACCTGCCAAGCCAGGACCCCGAGAATCCGCTTGCTGACTACACACCTCAACACCTCTGCAATTATCTCACTGAAACGCTGCCGGAATTGCAGCCCAGCACTCGCTTCACCTACAGCAGTGTCGGGACCGGGTTGCTGGGACGGATCATGGCCGAACGTGCCGGTCTCACGTGGGAGCAACTCTTCCTGCAGGAGATTGCCGGACCCCTCGGCATGGAGAGTACCCAGGTCACGCTCACGCCAGCCCTGCAGGCGCGGTTCATCCCCCCCTTCGACCGGGACGGACGGCAGATGAAGGTTTGGGATATACCGACGATAGAAGCTGCCGGCGCCCTGAAGTCGACGGTGTACGATCTTCTGTTGTTTTTGCGCGCCAACTTCGAAGAGAGAGACACGGAGTTAAGCCGCGCCCTGGTTCTAGCCCGCGAAGCGCCATCGCACATCGACAGGGACCTTGCGTCCCACGGTCTCGGCTGGTTTCTCAGGCCCCGGGATTTATTCTACGAGCACGCGGGAGGCACCGCTTACAGCTCCTACTTTGGACTTAACATGGAGAAGCGCATTGCCGTTGCCGTCCTCTCCAACACCAACAGCCATTTGACCGAGTACATCGGTCTGCGAACCCTGCGCGCGTTGGCACGCCGCTAACCAGCCGTCCCTTCACGCCTAGGGACTGGGTCCTGTCAGTCCTCGCTGCGCGGCACCTTTACAACCGCTTCGCCTTCCAGGACGACGAGGTCTCCCACCTTGCACTTGCACGACAATTCGGCCCTCAGCCTTTGTTCGTTGAGTTCGGTCACTTCGACGATGGCGTTGACCGTATCGCCGATCTTCACCGGCGCCAAGAACCTCAAGGTCTGGGAAATGTAGATCGCGCCGGGGCCCGGCATTTGGGTGCCGATCACCGCCGAGATCAGGCTGGCGGTATAGAGGCCGTGCGCGATGCGTCCCTTGAAAGGCGTTTTCGCAGCAAAATGCTCGGAAAGATGAATGGGATTCCGGTCCCCCGAGATCTCCGCAAATCCAACGACATCGGACGCATCGACGGTCTTCGAGTAGACCGCGGCCATGCCGACGCTGAGATCCTCGAAATGCAAAGTCCGAATGGGGAGAAAGGTCACGGCAACCCCTCACGGTAGATCCGGTCACCGGGTCAGCGACCGGAAACGCTTTTTGGACACCTATTCATCCTAGATCAAAAGGCCCGGGAAACCGAATCCTCCGTGGGCGGACTTCCAAGACCTGTGTCCCGCTGCTCTAGGCGACCCACTCGGAGACGGGCGCGGCGGCCTCCTGCAGCGGTTGGGAGATGATGTCGACCAGCGTCGGGCCATCGTGCGAGACAGCCTCGCGGAGCACCGGGACAAGCTGGGCCGGATCTTCGACGGTCCAGGACCTGACGCCGAAAGCACGGGCCACGGCGGCGTGATCGGTGCGGTCGAAATCGACGTTGTAGTATCGCTTGCCGAAACCGCTGTCCTGCCCGGCCTTGATCCAACTGTAACAGGCGTTCGAAAAGACGATGGACGTGATGGGCATCTTGTGGCGCACGACAGTTTCCAGCTCGCCGCAGCAGAAACCGAAGGAGCCGTCGCCCATGACCGCCAGGGTCTTGGACGCCGGACGTCCCACATGCGCACCCATCGCGGCGGCGAGCGCGTAGCCCAAGGCCCCGTGTGCCCGGTTGGTGATGAAGTGGCGGCCCGGCCGCTTCCAGCGGTAATGCGCGGAAAAATAGGGACAGGGCGTACCCGGGTCGGCAACGATCGTCGCCTCGTCATCGAGGACGGACATTAGCGCAGCGACAACGGCCTCGGGCCGGATCGGCCGTTCCTGGCTGGCGGCAAGCGGCTCGAAGTCCGCCAACTTCGCGGCCCAGGCCGCCGCGGCGCGGGCCTGCCCCTTCTGCGGCATCAGGCCGTTGCGCGCCTCCATCTCCGCCGCCAGGGCGTCGAGCGCCAGACAGGCATCGGCGCAGACGGCAACCTCCGTCGGATAGTTCGCGCCGATCACCATGGGATCGCTGTCGATGTGCAGGATCGTCCGGCCCTTGGGCGGCGAGCGCCAGCGTTCGGTCGTCACGGAACCGGCCCGGCAGCCGATGAACAGGATGACGTCTGCCTCGTCGATCACGGCCCGGGTGCCCGGCACGCCGCCGTTCGAGCCGACGACGCCGACCGCATGAGGATCGCTTTCGGCAAGAGCCCCCTGCCCCGACACCGTGGTTGCGATGGGCAGATCCAGCACCCGTGCCAGGCGCGCCATGGCCGCCTGGGCACCGGCGATCACGGGCCCGCCGCCGCAGACCGCGACCGCCGCCTTCGCGGAAGACAGAATGTCGGCGGCGGCACGAATGGAGTCACGGTCGGGCGCGCTGCGCTCGGCGGGATAGGCCGTGTGGCGCGGATCCGCCCAGACCTCCGATACCTCAACCGGGGCCTTCTGCGTGTCGAACGGCAGCGCCAGATGCGCCGCGCCGGGGCGCCCCGTCGTCATGGCGCGGAAGGCCGCGCGCACCATGGCGGGCAAGCGGCCGGCGTCGTCGAGCGAAGCATTCCATTTCGTCAGGGGCTTGAACAACGAGACCTGATCCAGCTCCGTCAGCGGGTAGCGCCCGCGCGACGTCGTGGCAACATCGGTGGTGATGGCCAGGACCGGGATGGAGCTCTCGTTCGCCTCGACGATCCCCGGCAGAATATAGGTGGCGCCGCCACCGGAGGGTCCCTCGCAGACGCCGGGCTTGCCGGTCACCCGTGCGTAGCCATCCGCCATGTAGGCCGCGTGGCGTTCGTCCCGCGTCAGGATGTGGCTGATCCCGTGGTCGAAGCGCGCCAGCGCATCGTAGAAAGGCAGCGTCGTATCGCCGCAGAGGCCGAACATATGGGTGACGCCATGAGCTTCGAGCAGGCGCACCATGGCTTCGGCGCCTGTCATCTGGTTCGTCCTGCTAGAAGTCATGCGTGCCGCTTTTTGCCGATCCGCCGTCCGGAACCCAAGGCTGCCGCCGCGTTTGCCCGCCGGGCCGCCCCCCTGCCATGACTGTTCGGGTTTGCCCTGCCCCTGTCAATAGCGAGCCCGGCCGCCATGACCGCCGAGGCAAGTGGGCGCCCTGGAGAGGCGCTTCGGCCCCACGCACGCTTCCGAAACAGGTCGAATTCGGCAGGCTGAAGGCCCAGATATAAACGAGATGCGGACGAACTCGGACAGGCTACTCCAAGCACCAAACGCGACCACAAGGTCGCCTTTTTTTGGTGGCAATTCCTTCGCTGCTATCCTTATCGCCACGGTCCCGCGCACCGAGGCCGGGATGGCGCGACTTGCGATCCCGGAGACGAAAGGACAACATCGCCTGCGCTTCGGTGAACGCCGATCGCCGCGAGACGGGCAAAACCACGACTGGTAGAGGACTCGGATAATGCGTTACTTCAATAACATTCTCTATGTCAGCCATGGCACCTCTGACGAAACAGAGGGTCTGAAGCAGGCGCTCAGCCTGGCGCGCAACAACAAGGCGCCGCTGAAAGTTCTGGTCGCCTGTCCCGAGTTCACCAAGAACGTGCCGGACTTCCGGAAGAAGTACGAGGACTCGCTGGTAGAGCAGGCGAAGGCCTCGATCAGCGCCACGATGGACGCAATTAAAATCGAGAGCGGCACCGTCGAGGTGACCGTCGAGCTGGTCAGCGACGACAAGCCCTCCGTTCGGATCGTTCAGGAAGCCCTGCGCAACGGCAGCGATCTGCTTATCAAGGAGGCAGAGAAGCACGAGCGCGCAAGCGGTTTCAAGGCCATCGACATGGCACTGCTGCGCAAATGCCCCTGCCCCGTCTGGTTGAGCCGGCCGATCAGTGTTTCCCGGGATGACATTCAGGTCGCGGTAGCGATCGACCCGATCGGCGAAGAAAAGGCGGCCGAGGGCCTGTCCCTGCGCATGCTGCAGCTTTCCCGCTCGCTGGCGGACAGCTGCAGCGGCAAGCTGCACGTCGTCTCCTGTTGGGACTTCGAGCACGAGCAGCTGTTCCGCCATAACCCTTGGATGAAAATGAGCGAAGAGGAATTGGCCGAAACCGTTTCCAGCACGCGCGACAAGCATCGCGCAGCCCTGGACCAGCTCATCAGTAATGCGAAGCTGACCGGTACGCAGGACATCCATCATCTCCGGGGACGCGCGGAAGAGGCCATCCCCGCCTTCGTCAAGGAAAGCAAGATCGATATCCTGGTGATGGGAACCGTCGCAAGAACCGGGATATCCGGCTTCACGATCGGCAACACCGCGGAGAGCATCCTGCAGGAACTGACCTGTTCGTTGATCGCGCTGAAGCCCCAAGGATTCGTGTCGCCCGTAAAGGCGTAGGCCCAACACCAGACACCAGCGAAGGCTGTGGCGGATTCGCCCCTAAGGGGGAAGCGCGCCTACGAAGCTATTCGGTCACCGGGCAGGGAGAAGAGTGTTCCAAAGCCCGGTAATCTGTCCTCGATACCCGCGCGCCGCAGACAGCTCCAGAACTGCGCTTGATTGCTGGTGACGAGCGGCTTTCCGGTGAGGCTTTCGATTTCCGCGGCAACCTCCAGCGCGCGGATGCCGCCGCAACTGAGGAAAATCGCATCGGCGTCGGGACGATCGATCTCCTGTGCAAAGGTCTTCCAGTACGCCGGCGTCACGCGGCCGAACTCAATTCCCGTTTCGAGGTTCAGTCCCTGGATGTCGAGAACCTCGAAACCTTTGGCGACCAGGAATTCCGCTTCGGCCGTGTTGATCTCGTCGAGATAAGGCGTGCCGACCACGATCTTCCGCGCTCCCAACGCCTGCAGCGCATCGACGACGCCGGTCACGATACACATGGGTTTGGCCCAAGGCGCGCCCCGCCGGATCTCCTCCATCACCCTGTCTTCGCCGATCACGATGGAGCCGCTCGTGCAGCTATAGCTGATGACCTCGGGCCGCGTGTCGGGCTGGATGCGCGAGGCCGCATCGGCCATGTGCTCGATGTGTCGGGCCAGGGTCTCGTTCGTCGTGTAATCCTCGGTTTTGAGGCGCGTGATGTGCACCGCCACGCCTTCCGGCGCCATGGCGAAGAAATCGGATTCAGCGGCCAGGTCGGTGGACATGAGAATGAAGCCGAGCCGGGCACGGTGGTGCTTGCCAGCGTCAAGCTCGGGCTTTCTCGGTTTCGATCTTACGGTATCGCCCGGACTGAACATCGGCCCGCCCCCTTTCTAGACTATGACGTCATCGAGCGCCTTGGGGTGATCGGTGATCTGCTCATAGCCGTCTTCCGTGACGATGAAGCTGTCACCAACCTGGGCGCGGAACGTCTTTGCTACAGAGACGGACCCATCGACAGCCAGCACCATGCCGGGCTGCAGGACCGTCTTGTCGCCGTACACCAACTGCGGCGCCTCAAGAAAACTGAACCCGGTCGCTCTGCCGCAGCGGAAGGGGTAGTCAAACCCCGCGCCCTGAATCACCTCGGCATAGGCCGCGTGCACCGACTCCGCGGTGACGCCGGGCCGAAGCGCCGCCAACGCGGCGGCCTGGCTTGCCACCGCCACCTCGTAAACCTCCGCCTGTTCGCCGCTGACGATCTCGCCGATCCAGAACGTGCGGTCGAAGCCGAGCTTGAAGCGGTGAAAGTTCGTCATGCCGCAAAAGCAGAGGAACACAGGCTCGCCCCGTTTCATGATCCGCGTCGAGGCACGGTGATGCGGCTTCGTGATCTCCTCGCCGGAGGCCATGATCTGCAGGAAGTGGGTGTTGGGCGACATGCAGGTGTCGTCGTAGTGGGCCTCCAGCAACTCGGCGGCCTTGCGCGTGCCGGCCTGAGAGGTCGCGAGCGCCACCTCGTACTCCGGCACCCCGTCGCCGATAGCCGCGCGGCCCGCCGCCATCATGGCCATGGCGACCTGACCCGCATGACGGGCCAGGTTCAGCTCCTCGTCCGACTTGATCATGCGCATCCCGGCGAGAACCGGCGCAACGTCCCCGACCCGAGAGTCCTCGACCAGCGTGCCGATATAGTTGCGGACCAGGGGCGGCATGCCGTCCGGCTCAATGGCGATCCGATCCATACCGGAAAGGACCCCAGGCAATTCCTCGCGCCATTCGTTTCCGAGGCCATCGTTCCAGGCGACGATGCGGTCGACCTGGGCCGCCGCCTCGGCCATGTCCAGTTCCATGCTGGGCGTGATGAGAAGGCTGCTTCCCGCCCGCGGCACGACGAGAATTGTCGGTCGCCCGAATTCCATGTGCAGATAGTCGTAATAGCCCGTCAGATAGTAGACGCTGTCATCGTCGGTCACGATCGCGGCATCGAAGCCCTGTTCTTCGAGCCGCCGCCGCAGCTCTTCGATCCGGCGGGGATACATCAAACAGCCCCAGCCGCCAGTTGCTGTTCGACCAACGTCACCCAATAGCGGCAGCCGGCTTCCAGAATATCGTCGTTCAGGTCGTAGTTGGGATTGTGCAGCGAGTGACCGCAGTGGCCGCTCTCGCCGTTACCGATGAGAATGTAGCAACCGGGCTTCCGCTGCAGCATCCGCGCGAAGTCCTCCGATGCGCCGCAGGTCGGACAGTCCGGATCGACGGCGACGTCGCCCGCCACCGCGCGCGCGGCGAGAATGGCGGCTTCGGTTTCGGCCGGCGCATTGACGGTCGGGATGAAATCCTCGCGGTACTCGACGTGACCTTCGGCGCCATAGGCCGCGCAGATGCCGGAGACGATCTCGCGCATGCGGGTTTCGATCCGCCGCTGAGTCTCGGCAGAGAGCGCCCGGCAGTCGCCCTTGATGAAGACCCTGGACGGGATGACATTGCGAGAGCCGTCGCTCGTGATCTCCGTCACGGAGACGACGCCCCAGTCGCGAGGACCGACGGAACGCGACACGATGGTCTGAAGGGCGAGAACGATCTCGGCCCCGATGACAACGGGATCAACGGTCCGCTCCGGCATCGAGGCATGGCCGCCGCGCCCCTGGATCATGATCTCGAAGATATCCTCGGAGGTCATGATCGCGCCTTTACGCACCGCGAAGTGCCCCGCCGCGATCCCCGGCATGTTGTGCATGCCGTAGACCGAGTCCATGGGAAAGCGCTCGAAGAGTCCGTCGTCGATCATCGACAAGGCGCCCTTCCCGTCCTCTTCGCTGGGCTGGAAGATGAAACAGGCGGTTCCGTCGAAGCGGCCGCTTTGCGACAGACACTTCGCGGCCCCCAGAAGCATCGTAGTGTGGCCATCATGGCCGCAGCCGTGAAAGACGCCGTCGTTGACGGACCGGTGGGGAAATTCATTGGCCTCCTGGATCGGCAAGGCATCCATGTCCGCCCGCAAGCCGATGGCCCGGTTGCCCTGTCCGCGCCGCAAAACGCCGACGACCCCCGTGCCGCCCACGCCCCGGTGTACTTCCAGCCCGAACTCCTCCAGAAGCGCGGCAACCTTCCCGGCGGTCCTTTCCTCCCGAAAGCCGAGCTCCGGGTGTCTATGGATATCGCGCCGCCAGGCGGTCATGTCTTCCCGGAGTTGCCCGGAGATCACGTCGCTCGCTGACATTTCTTCCCTCCCGGCACCGGGCCCCCCGGTCGGTGCAATGAGTTTCGAACGCAGCTTCGATCAAATATCAAAGCCCTGCGAGAGGAAACTCAAAAATTGCGACCGATTGGTCTGTCGCCGGCATTTTCCTGTCGACGCCTCGCCGAAACGACCGCGTCGCGAAAAGCAGCTAGACTAGAGCGTCAGCGGATCCGCGCGGGCCACGGCTTCGGGCCGCGTCTTCCATTCGTCGGAGGTATCGACGTAAACCTCGACCTCGTTGCCGTCGGGATCACTCATGTAGAGCGATTGCGAAACACCGTGATCGATGGGCACCACCGACACGCCGGCTGCTTCGAGATCGGCCTTGGCGGCGCGCAGTTCGTCAAGGCTATCGCCGATCTTGAAGGCGACGTGCAGCAAGCCGGTGGCGTTCTGGGGCGGCGCCTCCGCCGCCTCCCCTACCGCCATGACAGCGAAGTCGTGATGATTGCCGAGGGTGAAGAAAGTCATGCCGTAGTCGTCAAGCCGCGCGGCGATGGGAATACCGAGAACGCCGTTATAGAACGCCTCGGCCCGTGCCTGGTCACGCACCTTGAGGACGACATGCCCGAGAGATTGGATCTTCATTACCTGCGCCTCCCTTTTTTTCACTCAGTCTAGCGGCGAAGGGGAAGCGGGCTCAAGGCTGGCGCCGCCGCGTCGGGCGTCGGGAGTTTTCTTGGCAGAACAAATACGGCGACAAGGATCACAAAGGCGGCCGCCGCAAGGATTCGGAACAAGGTGTCGAATCCCCAGTTGTGGTAAACCAGTCCGATCAGAGGCAAGGTTGCCGCCAGCACCGTAAAGCTGACGACGTAGCGCACGCCATAGATGCGTGCGCGGTAAGGGCCCGAGGCCGTCTTGCCGATCATGTAATCATTGATCGGGATCTGCCCGAACGCCCCGAGCATGAACCCGAGCGCAATCGCCAGCGCAGGACCATCGGTGAGACCCGGCATGGCCGAAAAGAAAATCAGTTGAATGACGGCAACGGTCATGAAAACGCGGCGCGGCCCAAAGCGGTCCAGCATCGAGCCGACAATCAACTGGGCGATGGAGGCCACGGCAAAGACGATAAAGGCCATCGACCCGATCATGGTCGCCACGTCGCTGCTGCTGCCGGCCATGACACTGTCGGCCCAAGTCGCCATAGCGGCGGCGAGGCCTTGAAGACGTTCCTCGAAGATCTTCGGCAAGGCAAAGGTTGTCGACTGAAAGATGATGGAGGAGACGGCCGTAGTCAGGAAAATGATGACGGAAACGCGGATCAACAGCTTTTTGTACTCTGGCGACGGAGTTGCCGTTGTGCCCTTGCCGGCCTTGGCCGCGGCACGTTCGGCGCCGATCCCCTCCCAGCGCAGCGCCATATATGCGAAGCCGACCGCGATGGAGAAGATGCCCGGCAGGATGAAGGCCATGCGCCAGCCGGAATGGTCGATGAGGTAGCCGGTAATCAGGGCCGCGGCGGCAACGCCGAGATTTCCCCACACGCCGTTGGCCGCAATGCGCATGCCCGTATTCCGCCATTTGGTGGTGACGATGGCCAAGCCGACGGGATGATAGATGGCCGCGAACATGCCGACGACGAAAAGGCCGGCGCCGATCTGAAACGGGGTCTCCGAGAACCCCGTGACGATGGACGCCAAGCCGATCCCGATGAAGAAGACGCACATCATGCCGTCGCGGCTCCACTTGTCGGCCAGCCAGCCGGCCGGCAGCGAGAAGGCGCCAAAGGCAAAGAACCCCGGCGTCGCATAGGCCAGCAACTCCGCGTAGGCGATGCCCCATTCCCTGTAGAGCACCAGCGCCGCAACGGTGGCGAAGATCAAGGTGAAGAGATGGTCCATGAAATGACCGATGTTCAGGAGGAGAAAATACAGGCGGTCCCGGTCCATGGCCGTGGTCTCCCAACGCATTTGGGCTCCGTGTTACCCAATTTGCATTTGCCGGTTCTCCGCTGTCCTGCCACACTTCGTCGAGATTCTGCCAAACTTTCGGGCAATTGAATTGGATGAGAACGCAGTGCGCAGCACCAATCCGGAGGACTACCAGAACCTAAGTCAGAACGTCGGGGCGATGTCGAAGGCCTTTGCCGACGGTTGGGAGATTCCCCTCCATCATCATGCCCGCGACCAGCTTCTGTTCGCCTCGCAAGGCGTCATGCGGTTGCGTACGGAGCGCAGCGCCTGGATCATTCCGCGCAACAGCGCCGCATACATCCCGGCGGGCACACGGCATGCCGTGCGAATGCACGGGGAAGTGGACATGCGCACGCTCTACATCGACAACGCGGGCCACCGCGCCGCGCCGTCCGCGCTCACGGTCCTTGCCGTCTCAGACCTATTGCGCGAGTTGATCTTGGCCTTGAGCGAAGAGCCCATGGACTACACGCCGGGCAGCCGGGCCGCGCATATCGCCACCCTCATCGAGGTGGAGATCGATCGCGCCAAGGCCCTGACCATGAACGTACCGCTGCCGGCGGACCCTCGTTTGCAACGGGTCTGCGCGCAACTGCTGGCGGATCCGGCCGACCGTCGCACACTCGATGCCTGGTCGGAGGTTGCGGGCGCCTCGCCCCGAACGCTGGCACGCCTGTTCGAGCGCGATCTCGGCATGAGCTTCAACTTCTGGCGTCAGCGCATGCGGTTCCAGAATGCCCTCGAAGCGCTGTCCAGCGGAGTGCCGATTTCAGTCGTCGCGCGCAGGCACGGCTACACCAGTCCGAGCGCGTTCACCGCCGCCTTCAGCAAGGTAATGGAAATCGCTCCCTCGGCGATATCTGCGGGCGGCCCAAAGCCTATCTAGAGAAACGCGTCTCCATTTACCGCGGCCGGCGGCCATGTCTGATGCAAGCATACCGGCCTGGTCGACGGATCGCCGAGGGTCCGATATCCTGTCTCCAAAGGCCACGAATGCCTGACAAGAGGAAAATCCCGGGGGGTCGATGCTCTGGCGAAATTGGCTGGCATTTGTCGCCGTTTTAGCGACCGTTCTTGGTATCTTAGGGACGCTCTCCGTCCTCCAATACGACGCGATCCTGACCCGCCTCATTCAAGAGAGACTGGCTGTCATCGCCGAAACGACCGCGTCGTCATTTCGCAGCGTCATAAACCTGGGATTGCCCATCTCTACCGTGCGCAACGCCGGCGACGTGTTGGCTGCCGCGAAAAACATCGATCCCGCCGTCAGTTCCATACAGGTCTTCCACCCAACAGGAATCGTCGTGCACACAACCTTGGACGGCGGCGATGAGCGCATTCCAAAGGACCTTCTTTTACTCCAGTCTCTCAGTCCGGGGGACCGCTGGACAGCGGAGAACAGCGGAGAACTGCTGACGGGCCTCACCCTCAGAAACCTCTCCGGAGACCCAATCGGCGGAGTCCTCGTATCGGCCGCAAATCAAGAGTTCAAAGCAAAATCCCATTCCATGGAGTGGCGGATCACGACGGCAACCGGAGTCGTTTTTCTGATCTTTGCCGCGCTTGCCCTTCTAATCCTGAGGCTGCGGCTCAGCGGCGCCATACGCGGCTTGGAAAAGCTGGAACTGCTGTCGGAAGAGTTCGGAGATGATCGGCGGCGGCAAGGCCGGTCCGGCACGGCGGCGCCGGGCGGCGAGCCCTACGGGTTTCTCAGCGGAGAGATCGAGCAGCTCGAGAACCAGTTGGGCCGGGCCTATGAGAAATTCGGCGCCGCCCGGAGACAACTCCAAGCCCTATCGGATACGACCGGACCACGGGAAAACGCAGAACGAGAGTCCGGACAGGACGCACGAACCGTCTTGGCGTCCGTGCCCGAAACGTCGCTTTCCCGGGTCTTCGCGCGTCACCTGACTCCCTGGGCCGCGGCCATCGTCCTAGGCTCGGCACTGGTTCTGGGGGTGTTTGCCCACCACGAGGTGACCAAGTCATTTGAACCGGAACTGGCCGCCCGCACAAAGGTCATTGGGGCCGTTGCCAATGAAAATGTGCAACGCGCCATCGATGCGGGCGTACCGCTTGGCAATCTGGTCGGTGCCGAAAAGTACTTTGGAAACCTTCTGCGGCATTTCCCAGAAGTGTCCTATTTCGGTATCGCCACGGGCCGCATCGTTTTCGAGGCGGGGACCCGCCAGAAATCCGCGTTTGGCCCCGCACGTTCCCGAAAGGACGTGCCGACATTTCCCATCACCTCTGACGGCGAGCAGATCGGCTATATCATCATCGACGCCAACCCGGAGTTCTTCGCCCGGCAGTTCCGCAATATGCTGCTGGATTTCGCGGTCGTGATCCTGGTGGTTCTGCTGCTGGCAGTCCAGATCATGACGGTGATGACGAGCCGCACCTTGACCGCACCCTTTATGCGTCTCCAGCACTTGGCCGGACTGCAAGCCGCCGGAGATTTTTCGAAGACGATCGCCGCCAAGGGCACCTCGGCAGTCGATCTGCTGAGCCAGCGACTTTCCGGACATGCGGCCGAGCTCCATCGGATGTTCTCGGTTGCAGCATCGCGACTCTCCGACAGCGAGGCCCGTGCCACCCTGGCAAAAGTTCGGGGTCAATTCAGGCTGACCGGGTCCGGACCGGACCGGTTGCTGTTTTCCTACCTGAATGACGTGCGGCTACCGCTCTTTCTCTTTGCGACCGCGGACGGATTGCCGCTGGCGTTTTTCCCCCTTTTTACCAAGGCCGCAGACAACCCTCTGACCTGGCTCGATCCGAGCGTTGTCATCAGCCTACCAATAGCAGGCTACCTTGCGGCGATCGTTTTCGGCGCGCCTCTGGCCCGCCCACTGTCGGAGCGCCTGGGCCACCGCAGGCTCTTGCTGCTTGCCATAGCGCCGACGCTGCTCGGTCATATCGGACTCTATTTCTCGACCGACGTGATCCAAATTGTCTGCTTCCGAACGCTCACCGGGTTGGGGTACGCTATCGCGACACTGTGCTGCCAGGACTACGTGCTCGACGTGGTGCCCCGCAAGGACCGAAACCGCTCACTTGGACTCTTCACCGCAGCCCTGTTCAGCGGGATTTTCGCCGGGGCGGCATTGGGAGGAGTGCTGGCGGACCGATTGGGTCAAAACGAGGTTTTCGCCGTCAGCGCCGGTCTCGTGCTGATTTCAGCTTATCTCACATATCGGCTTTTGCCACCCCGAGACCCCGGTGCGATTACCACAGCTGAAGAGCCCAAGCCTTTCCTGCCACCGATCTGGCAACCCCTGGTCAGCCGTCGTTTCACCGCCCTCGTCTTCGGAATCGCGATCCCGGCCAACCTACTCCTGCAGGCTTTCATTTCCTTCCTGGCGGCTTTGGCGCTCAATGCGCTGGGCGCATCTGCCGCGGATACCGGGCGTATTCTCATGACTTATTTCCTGGCCATCGTACTTGTCGGGCCAGCGGCGCCCCGCCTCTTCGCCGGCTGGCTTCGACCCTCTCAAATTGCGCTACTGGGTGCGGTACTGTCTGCCGTCAGCTTGTCTGTCTTTGCTCTTTGGCCGGCCCAGTGGTCGGTGCTAGCCGCGGTGGCCGGGGCAGGCATCGGCCACGGCATGGTTCGCGACCCGCAAGTTGCCATGGCCATGGAGATCGCCGAACGGGAGCTAAGCCAACTGGGGGCGAACACGGTCCTCGGCTCCCTGCGCACCCTCGAGCGCCTCGGCAGCATTGCCGGGCTGATCGCGATCGCCTTGCTGTCCAGCTATGTGGGTTACGCGAATTCCATCGCGTTGATTGCCGGCTTGATCATGGCGGGCGCTCTGGCCTTCGCCACGGTATTCTTCAAAGCCCGTATCAGTTCACGGTCTCGGCAAACTGAAGTATCTCGACCGGCGGGAACAGATTGAGTTTTTTCGCCACAGACATGTTGACCACATAGGCGAACTGAGTCATGCGCGCGACCGGAATGTCGCCGGGCGTCAGCCCGTCCACTAAGATCTTTCTTGCCTGCTCGCCGACAAGCCGCCCGACGTCCTGGTAGCGGGCGGCAATGGAGAAGAGCGCTTGGGACTCCCGGACCAGACGTTCGTAGGGGCTCAGCACCGGCAGGCCGTTTGCGACGGCGGCACCGGTAAAAGCATCGCGGTTCTTGTCGAGGAACGAACTCGAGCCGAGATAGATGAAATCGACATCGCGGTCCTTGAGTTCAGCCACCTTCCCGGGAATATCTTCCGCACGCGGTCTGCCGTCGTCGCCGAGTTCCAGTTCGATCGCGACCAGTTCAAAGCCCATCTCCGCACTCAGACTGGCGACTTCGTCCCGCTTGAGCAGAGAGTTCCGCTCGTTGGCGTTGTACAGGAGTCCGAGCCGCTTAAAGTCCGGATTGTAGGACCGAATAGTGTTGATGTTCACCGCTTCCGGCACCCTGTTGAAGGTCCCCGTTATGTTAGCCCGGCCGGTCTCATCAAGACTCTCTACGATCCCGGCACCGACCGGATCGGCGACAATGGTGAAGACCTGCGGGATATCATTGTTGAACCGGGGGTCCGCCATATCGTCGAGCGTCCCGGTAAAGCCCAAGGTCACCGAGGTACCCCAGGTCAGAATCAAGTCGGCGCCCATTTCCCGAGCCTCGGCGAGAAACAGCGGGACATTGGCCTTGTTCTGGTCGGCGTCGCGAATGACGATCTCGACGTCCAGCGCCTCTTCCTTGATATAGGCCTGAAACCCCAGACACACCTCTTCGCAACCTCGCCAAAAGGCCGCGTAGATCAAAGGTTTATCGCTTGCGCGCCCGGCCCCCGCAAGCGAAAGGACGACCGTCAGACAGCACAAAAAAACGGCTGAACGCCCCAGCATTTTCCGCCCCCCGGACTGAATTCTTTTTGTTGGTAGGGAGTGTAGGGATATGACCTGTGGAGACAAGCCGGATACGCCGGGCCTCCCCACGACAGGTGCCCTGAAGCGCTTCGTTCCCAAGCGCGTGCCGCACCCGGAGCCTAAAGCTCGCGCCCGGCCTTGCGCTCGTTCCAGCGGATGACGGCGTTGGCGCCGATCCAGGCGATGGGTTCCGGCGGCAGGCGGACCGGCGCGGGCTCCTGCTCCATCTCGGCCAGCAGGTCCGTACGCTCCCCGGCGGCCTTTTCCGCCGCGAGCATACCGGCCAGCGTGCCTTTCGAGGAGCCGAGGCCGTTCTGGCAGCAGGCAGTATAGAGCCCCGGTTCGACCTCCCCGAAGGCCGGGGCGCCGTTGCGTGCAAGGCAAAGGCGCCCGCCCCAGCGGAACTCCATCGGAACGCCAGCCAGCATCGGGAAGCGCGCCGAAAAAGCGCGGTCGTGATCCCGCGCCACGGCAGCGATACGGCCTTCGCTGATTTCCATCGAGGGATCGTAGGTGAAGCGGTTGCGGACCACGAGGCGCGCGCCGCCGGTGCCGGTAATCCGGCGCACCGTCGTCCCCATGGGATCGGCAGGCAGGCAACCCCAGACGGGCGCGCCACCGAGGGTGCGGACTTCATCGTCGCCCAGGGCCCGCGTCATCGACGCGTAGGTGAAGACGTGCATGAGCCGCCGTCCAAAAAAGCCGAAGCTTTCCGCGTGGCCGTTGACCGCGAGAATCACTTTCGGTGCCGTGACACTGCCGCCGGGCGTTTCGGCACGCCAGTCGGACCCGGCACGCTCCAACGCGATCACCGGTGACCGTTCGAAGAGCTCGACCCCGGCCTTGACGACGCCTTCGGCGACGCCCCGCACAAAGAGCGCCGGCTGGATCATCGCCGCACCGGGGGTGAAGACGCCGCTCCGGTAATAATCGATGCCGGTCAGGTCCTTCATCGCGGCCGCGTCGAGCTGCGTGTGCTCCTCGCCCATCGCGGTCAGATGCGCCGCGTAGTCGAGGTTGTGGACCATTCCCTTGTCGGTCGCGGCGGCATTGAGCTTGCCGCAGCGGTCAAAGGCCTCGGCGGTCAGTCCGAACTCCTGCGCCGCCTGCTGCGCGAAGTCGATGGCCGCGCGGCTCCTTCGGGTCTGCTTGCGATCCTTCTCGACGGCGCCGCCGTAGTCTTCGGAGGCGATATCGTGCGGCAGGTCGATCATGAAGCCGGAGTTACGGCCGGAAGGACCATGCGCGACACGTGAGGCTTCGAGCAGGATGCAGCGGTCGTCCGGGCGCAATTGCCTGAGGCGGCGGGCCGCGGCCAGACCGGCGAAGCCCGCGCCGACGATGAGCCAGTCCGCCGTCGTGGCACCGCTCAATTGCGGATAGGTCGCGGCATCGGGGAGGATCGCGTTCCAACCCGCCGGGCCCCTATCGACCGGGAGACGCTTGACCTTCATACCGCAGATCGCGCCGGCAGACGCACCCTAGTAATCATTGTTGAGGGCTTCCACCGCCGGGATCTCCCGTTCGCGGCGGGCGATGTAATCGCGCAGCGCCTCGTCAATGCCGGGATCGAGTTTCGGTTCTTCATAGTCTGCCAGCATGCTCTTCGCCTCCTTCAAGGCGCGTTCGGTAATCTCCTGACTGCCGTCCGCGGCCCACTGTTCGATGGAGTTGTTGTCGAACAGCTTGGGCATGAAGAAGGCGCGCTGGAAATTGGCCTGGGTGTGCGGATGGCCGAGATAGTGCCCGCCAGGGCCGATGTCCCGGACCGCCGCCAACGCCTCTTCGAAGTCGTCCCAACGCACGCCTTCCGTCATGCGATAGGCCATAGCGCACTGTTCGGCATCGACCAAGAACTTTGCGACGGAGCAATGCATGCCTGCCTCGTTCCAACCGGCTGAATGCCAAATGTAGTTGGCGCCGGACAACATGACGGCCATGAGGGTCGAGGCGCTTTCGTAACCGGCCTGTGCGTCGAAGGTCTTGGCGCCGCCGAGCGTGTTCGAGGTACGCCAGGGCACGTTGTAGTACCGCGCCATCTGACCGATCATGAAATTCATCAGGCTGATCTCCGGCGTGCCTGCCATCGGCGCGCCGGATTGCATGGAAACTGTCGAGAGGTAGTGGCCGTAGATCGCCGGACAGCCGCGCCGCACGACCTGGGTATAGGCCAGCGCGGAAAGCGCCTCCGCGTTCAACTGCGCTACCGCCGCCGCCGTCGAGGCCGGCGTGTTGGCACCGCCCAGCACGAAGGGCGAGCACAACACCGGCTGATTACGCCTGCAGAAGGCACGCATGGCGCCGAGCATCACCTCGTCCCAAACCAACGGCGAGTTGCCGTTGCAGTTGCCGGTGACGACGGGGTGGGTCTCCATGAAATCGGCGCCGAACAGGATGGCGCACATGTCCAGCGCGTCCTCGGCGTTCTTCGGCGAGGTGGTCATGCCCATGAAGGTCTTGTCGGAATATTTCATGGAGGAATAGGTGATGCGCAGGTGGCGGTGCGCGACCACGTGGTCCATCGGCTCCACGATGTGATGGGCGGAGGAATGGATGGCCGGGCTCATCTGCGCCAGCTTGTGGAACATCGCCAGATCGTCGAGGGAAGGGCCGCGCCGCACGTCCTCCAGGTCGCGCAGATAGGGGGCGCCCGTCATCGGCACGAAGATCGACTTGGACCCGCCGAGCGCGACGCTGTTCTCCGGGTTGCGGGCATGCAGCGTGATGCTGTCCGGGATGGTTGCGATCAAGTCGCGCACCAGACCGCGGTCGAGGTGAACCCGGTCGCCGTCGCGCACCTCCGCTCCAGCCGCCTGCCAATCCGCAATGGCCTGGGGATCACGGAAGACGACACCGACGTCCTCAAGAATGCCCATCGAGGCATTGTCAATCCGCGCGATCTGCTCCGTGTCCATCGGCTCGACAAGGGGCAGGCTGCGCCGGAGCGTGGGCAACATCTTTTCGGAACGAGTCGTCCGCAATTCGCGGCGCGCTCCGCGCCCGCCGCGACGCGTAGCCCTCGGTTCGGCTCCAGGCTGTGCCCTCGGATTCGTCAGGACGGCCGTCATCCGACGTTTTCCTCGGGGCCGGAGTCGGAGAGATCGATCCAGATGGTCTTCAATTCGGTGTATTGATCGTGGGCGTGGATGCCGTTGTCGCGGCCGCCGAAGCCGGACTGCTTGTAGCCGCCGAAGGGTGTCGAGATATCCCCTTCCCCGTAGCAGTTGACCGTGACGGTGCCGGCCCGGATAGCGCGCGCGGCCCGCAGCGCCCGCTTGCCGTTGGCGGTAAAGACGCTGGCGGCGAGGCCGTATTCGGTGTCGTTTGCGATCTCAACCGCCTCGTCGAAGGAAGACACAGCGATGACAGAGAGGATCGGGCCGAAGATCTCCTCCTTGGCCAGGCGGTCGCCGCGCTGCACGCCGTCGAAGATCGTCGGCTCGAAGAAACTGCCGTCGGTCTTGCCGCCAACCAGAGCTTTGCCCGCGCCCAGATAGTCAGCGACCTTGCTGCAGTGTTCATCATCGATGAGGGCGCCAAGGTGGTTGCCGGGGTCCAGCGGGTCGCCGACCTTCCAGTCGCGGGTACGCGCCACGATGCGCTCCATCAAAGGTGCCTTCACCGACTCATGAACGATGAGCCGCGAATTCGCGGAGCAGTTCTCCCCCATGTTCCAGAAGGCAGCGTTGACGATATGCCCCGCGACCAAATCGAGTTCCTCGGCATCGTCCATGACGAGCGCCGGGTTCTTGCCGCCGCATTCCAGCACGACCTTCTTGATGTTGCTGTCCGCCGCGTAGCGCAGGAAGCGCCGTCCGGTCTCCGTCGATCCTGTGAAGCTGATCATGTCCACGTCCGGATGCAGGCCAAGCGGCGCACCGACGGACGGACCGTCCCCGGGCAGAACCTGCAGGACGCCGCGCGGCAATCCGGCTTCCATCGCCAGTTCGGCGATCTTGAGCGCCGTCAGCGAGGTCTGTTCCGCCGGTTTGACGATCACCGAGTTGCCCGCCGCCAGGGCGGGACCGATCTTCCACGCCAGCATCAGCAGGGGGAAATTCCAGGGCAGCACGCAGCCGACCACGCCGACCGGCTCGCGGACGATCATGGCAACGGCATCGTCGCCGCCCGGCGCCGTCTGGTCGTAGAGCTTGTCGACGGCTTCCGCGTGCCACTTGATGGTATGGATGGTTTCCGGAATGTCGATCAGTTCGCAGTCGCGGATCGGCTTGCCGCTATCGAGGCATTCCATCACCGCCAGTTCTCGGCGGTTGCGGGTGATCAGTTTGCAGAGGCGAATCAGGACATCTTTGCGCTCCGCCGGGTGCAGGCGGGACCAGTGACCTTGCTCGAAAGCTTCGCGGGCCTTCTGCACCGCCAGATCGACATCCTCCGCGTTGCAGGCCGCGATCTCGGCCAGGGTCTCGCCGGTGGCCGGATTGACGGTGCGAAGCGTGCCGCCACCCCCGGGCCGGAACTTGCCGTCGATGAAGGCTGTGCGCGGAAAATCGGCCTTGGCGCCAATGGCGGCGTATTCTTCGTGGGTGAGCAGATCTGTCATGTCAGCCTTCCCTGTCCTGAGTCTCGAGACCAATCCTGTCGATTGCGGCGTCCATTGTGCGGATGACGTCGGCCAGTTGCCGCTTGTCATCCTTGTTGAGGGGCTGCAGCGGGCGGCGCGGCGGCCCCGCATCGATTCCGCGCAGGGTCAGGCCATACTTGATGCACTGGACGAACTTGCCGCCCTGTTCGAGGACCCGCAGCAGCGGCAGCATGGCGGACATGATGCGGCGGCCCTTGTCGAAGTTCCCCTCCACCGCGCAAGCCTGATAGAGCGCAAGGTGCGCCTCAGGCGCGAAGTTGGAGCCGGCGCAGACCCAGGACCGCGCGCCCCAGGCGAAGAACTCCAGGGCTTGATCGTCCATGCCGCAGGAGAGCTGGATGTGCGGATAGTCCCGCGCCAACATGTGCAGGCGGTTGGGATCGCCCGAGCTTTCCTTGATGGCGCAGAAGTTGGGGCTGCGGCCCAGGCGGTCCAGCGTGTCCTCGTCCATGTTGACGCACATGCGGCCGGGATAGTTGTAGAGTATGACCGGCAGGTTGGCGGCCCGGTCGATGGCCAAAGCGTGCAGCGCGATCTCCCGCCCCGTCGGATAAGCGTAGGGCGGCGTGGCCACGAGGATCGCGTCAGCCCCGTCGGCCTTGGCGGCTTCGGCGAACATGACGCTGTCTTCGGTGCGGATGGCCCCGGTGCCGATGATGAGCGGCACCCTGTCTTTCACGAGGTCCTTAGCCAGGGCCATCATCTCCAGGCGTTCCTCGGTCGTCTGGGCGTAATACTCGCCCGTCGTTCCCGCGACGACGATGCCGTGGACACCCGCCGTAAGCAGATACTCGACGGTCTGCGTGAAGGCTTCCCGGTTGATCGAGAAATCGCCGTTATAGGGCGTGACGATGGGGGTGTAGATGCCTTCGAATTTCATCACGGTACTTCGCCTGAATCAATTGATCGACCGCGAGTATAGCGGAACTGGAGGCTTCTTATGCCCTCCTGAAGGGTTGTGGCAGCCGAAAATGATTCACACGGCGATTGAGTTTTGTGCACTATGGCCAAAAGGCATAGCGCGGTAGAGGCTGTGCCCGGAGCAGAAACCGGCGGTTCCCGAATGGTACGAAGATACTACGACCTGCCTTCCCTGACGGCATTGGCCGCCTTCGAGGCCAGCGCGCGGCACACCAGCGTCAAGCTGGCCGCGTCGGAACTGAACGTCACACCGGGCGCGGTAAGCCGCCAGATCAAGGCCCTAGAGGACGAACTCGGCACGCCGCTGTTTCACCGCGAGACCAGCGGCCTGCGCCTAACGGCCCAGGGCGAGGATCTCTATGCCGTGCTGGCCCAGGGCTTCAGCCGCGCCTCCGACATAGTCGACCGGATCAAATCGGGCAGCGAATACACCAGCGTCACGCTGGCCTGCACCAACGCCTTCGCGAGCCTTTGGCTGATGCCGAAGATGGGGGAATTCTGGCGGAAAAACCCGACGATTTCGGTCAACCACCTGATCTCAGACAACTCGTCGGATTTCCGACGCGCCGATGTCGACCTGAAGATCCGCTACGGCGCCGGCACGTGGCCCGACGAAAGCTCGGTCCTGCTGTTCGAAGAGCGGATCTTCCCCGTGGCGGGGCCGGGCTTCGCTACCGCACACGCAGATCTTCCGGACGAGGAGATCGCCGACCTGCCGCTGCTGCATGTCGACGGCGTCGACCCGGAATGGACCAACTGGGATGAATTCCTGCGGATCGCGGGGATCGCCCACGGACCCTTGCGTGGGCGCCGCTTCAACAACTTCGCCGTCCTGATGCAGGCCACCCAGGACGATCAAGGCGTTGCGCTGGGTTGGGAAAGGTTGATTTGGCCGCCGATCGAACAGGGCAAACTGGTCCGGTTCGGTAACGTCGTCGTCAAGGCGCCGGGCGGCTATCACCTGACGCACAACGACAACCGCACGCTGTCGCCCGCGGCGGAGAAGCTGAAGTCCTGGCTCATCCAAACCGCCCATGGCGAAGAGATCGTCAGCCCCATCGGTTAGCACCGGCCCGCGCGGCGCATAAAACTCAACCCCATCTCGATTTTTTTTCGCCAGCGTGCACCGCGCGCGCCTTGGTATCGTTGAAGCGCAACAAAGCGTGATGCCGAACAAGGCACCCATTACTGAATTTTACGAACCGGGAGGACCAGAACTGATGATGGATTCCAAAGCAGATAAGCAATTGCTACTGCTGGCACGCGATGCGGCTGCGGGCCAAGTGTCGCGCCGCCGATTCATGGAGGGCGCGCTGGCGCTCGGCCTCACTGTGCCCGGCGCTTCGGCGCTCTGGTCCACGCGCGTCGCGGCGGCGACGCCCAAGAAGGGCGGCACGTTCCGCGTCGGCGTGCACGACGGAAACACCTCGGACTCCCACGACCCCGGCACCTACTTGAGCGTCGGCCAGATCCAACTCACGCATGCACACCGCAGCTACCTGACGGAAATCACGCCGGAAAACGGCCTTGGGCCGGACATGGCGGACTCCTGGAGCGCCAGCGACGACGCGAAGATCTGGACGTTCAAGCTCAACAAGGATGCGACCTTCCACGACGGCCGCAAGTTCACCGCGAAGGATGCCATCGCTTCGCTCAACCACCACCGCGGCGAGGAGACGCAGTCCGCCGCAAAGGCCCTGTTGACGAACGTGGTCGATATCAAGGCGGAAGGCGATCACAGCATCCGGATCGAACTCGACCAGGGCTTCGCCGACCTGCCCTGGATCATGACCGACTATCACCTGACCATGCTGCCGGCGAAGGACGACGGCACCATCGAGTGGGAGAGCGGCATCGGCGCCGGCCCCTACAAAATCGTCAACCACGAGCCCGGCGTGAACACCGCTCTGGTGCGCCACGACGGCTGGCACCGCGAAGGCGCCTATTTCGATGCCATCGAGATGGTCGTTCTGAACGACCCGAACTCTCGCCAGACCGCGCTGATCACCGGAGAGGTCGATGCGATCACCTCCGTCGACCTCAAGACCATCAGCCTGATGAAGCGAAACAAGGACATCGAGATCGATAACGTACCGAGCGGCTCCGCCATCACGCTGCCGATGTTCTGCGACGTCGCGCCCTTCGACGACGTGAACGTGCGGCTGGCCCTGAAGTACGCCATCGACCGCGATGAGATCATCCAGAAAATCCTGCATGGGACCGGGACAATCGGCAACGACTACCACGTCTCTCCGGGGATGCCTTACTTCCCCGATCTGGGTCAGCGGCCCTACGACCTGGACAAGGCGAAGTTCCACCTGAAAAAGGCGGGCCACTCGTCAATCGACATCGAACTTTCGGCGGCCGACAGCGTGCTGCCCGGCGCTGTCGACATGTGCATTCTCTACAGCGAGCAGGCCAAAGGCGCCGGCATCAATATCAAGGCGGTACGCGAGCCGAACGACGGCTATTGGTCGAACGTCTGGCTGAAGAAGCCCTTCGTGTTCGTCAAGTGGGGCGCGCGTCCGACGCCGGACAACATGTTCTCCCTGGCCTACAAGGACGATGCGGTCTGGAACGAGTCCCACTGGCAGAACGCACGTTTCAACGAACTGCTTCTGCTCGCGAAGAAAGAGCTGGACCAGGACAAGCGGGCCGAGATGTACCGCGAGATGTGCACCCTGGCGAAAGACGACGGCGGCACCGTGATACCGATGTTCACGAACTTCGTCTACGCCCGCCACAAGAGGGTGCAGCACGGTCCGAACCTGGCGTCGAGCTGGGAGCTCGACGGCGGACGCGGCTATCACCGCTGGTGGTTCGAGAGCTAAACGGGATCGGCGACGGCGTGGGAGGTTTTTCTCCCACGCCGCGTGCGCAAGGCACCACGCTAGAGGTTACGCTTCAGGCCATTAATCATCGACCGCACGAGATTCTCACGGTGCGCCACGGAGGCAAACCCAACGCCTGCGATGTGAAGAACCACCAACAGCATCACCAGGTTCGCCAGCACCTCGTGAACCTCTTCCCAAAGGTCCTCGCGGTTTTCTTCTTCCTCGTTTTCCTCGCGCTCATCATCGTTGACAAACACCAGCAGACCGCTGTCTTTCCCGTGGGTGACTGGCGCTTCGGCAAGCGGCCCCGCCCCTTCTTCGATGGCATAGACTTCGAGACCGCTCCAGACGATGGCAGCGAGACCGAGCCACAATATGATCGCCATCGCGCCGCCAGCCGGGCTGTGCCCGAGGTATCGCCGCGCACGGAATGAAGCGAGGTCCCGAAGGTAGGCGATCACCTGGCGCGGCCCATAGATGAAATCGGTGAAACGCGCGTGCTCGGTCCCAAGGAATCCCCAAAGAATGCGCAGGACCACAAGCGCGCCAACCAGGTAACCGGCCCAGACGTGCAAATCCAGCAGGTCGTCCTCCGTCAAGAAGGCGACGAAGAATCCGAGGGCTACGGCCCAATGGCTCACCCTGACGAAGATATCCCAAACCCGCACCATGACTCACGCGCACCCATAATGCAGCTGAATACAACTATGCTTCGCGTAGCAGCTTGTAGCAAACCTCCGGGCAGCTCTGGAAGGAGGCGCTGCGGGGCCGACTTGCCTGACTTCCGTCGCGGCCAAGACCGCTTTCAGGCGGACGCCGCCGGCCGGGTCGGCAGCCAGTTGCGGCCCGGCACCGCGGCAAGCAGATCTTTTGTGTAGGAATCCTGCGGCGCGCGGAAAAGCTCGCCGGTTGGCCCGGTCTCGACAACCTTGCCATAACGCATGACGGCGATGCGGTCGCAGACCTGGGCCGCGACCCTGAGGTCGTGGGTGATGAAGATCATCGAGAGCGACAGGCGGTCGCGGATTTCGTCGAGCAGGCGGAGGATCTGCGCCTGGATCGAGACGTCCAGGGCGGAAACCGGTTCGTCCGCCACGAGCACCTCGGGATCGAGGGCGAGCGCGCGGGCAATGCCGATCCGCTGGCGCTGGCCGCCGGAGAACTCGTGCGGAAAGCGATTGAAGGCCCGCTCGTCGAGGCCGACGATTTCGAGCAATTCCTTGGCCCGCCGCTCCGCCTCCGCCGCGGAGACGCCCTGGATCATGGGACCCTGCGCGATAATGCGCCCGACCTTGGTGCGCGGGTTGAGCGAGGCGAAGGGATCTTGGAAGACCATCTGAATCTTGGCGCGGATGGGGCGCATGGCAGAACGGCTGAGGGGCCGCAAATCCGTGCCGTGCAAGATGATCTGGCCGTCGTCAGCATCGTTCAGGCGCACGATGCAGCGCGCCACCGTGGATTTGCCGGACCCGCTCTCCCCCACAATGCCAAGGGTCTCGCCGCGCCAGAGATCGAGCTCGACGTTGCTCGCCGCATCGACGCGGCGTTCCTTGCCACCGAGCCCCAAGAGGCCACCGCCACTGCGGTAGGTCTTGTTGAGTCCCCGGACCTGCATCACCGGTTCCTCGGACCGCGGCCTGGCCGAACGCGGCACCAGACTGGGCACCGCGGCGATAAGATCCTTTGTATAGGGATGCTGTGGCGCATTGAGCACCGTGTCCGCCGTACCGATTTCAACGAGCACGCCCTGCTGCATGACCGCTACCCGGTCAGCGATATCCGCGACAACGCCGAAATCGTGAGTGATGAAGAGAACGCCGGTGTTGTGGGCGGCCTGCAGTTCCTTGATGAGTTTCAGGATCTGCGCCTGGGTGGTGACGTCCAGCGCCGTCGTCGGCTCGTCGGCAATGAGGATCTTGGGATCGAGCGCAAGCGCCATTGCGATCATGGCCCGTTGACGCTGCCCGCCGGACAGCTCGTGCGGATAGGCGCCGATCATGTGCTCCGGATCCGGCAGGTGAACGTCGCTGAACAAGGCCACCGCCCGGTCCCGCCGTTCCTTGCGGCCCATGTCAGTGTGATAGCGGAAGACCTCGTCGATCTGGTCGCCGATGGTCATGACCGGGTTGAGTGCGGTCATCGGCTCCTGAAAGATCATCGAGATTTCACTGCCGCGGACCTGACGCAGCCGCGATTCGCTGACCGTCGCGAGATCTTCCTTGCCGTCGAACTCGATGCTGCCCTTCGCAACCCGTACATGCGGCACCGGCAGCAGGCCCATGACGGCACGCGCCGTCAGCGACTTGCCGGAGCCGCTTTCCCCGACGACGCAGAGGATCTCATTCGGCGCCAATTCCAGATCGACAGCTTCGACGGCATAGGGCCGCTCAGAGCCCTCCGGCAAGGCGACATGGAGATTCTTGATGTCGAGGAGTTTTTGAGTCATCGCCGTTCCCGCAGACGCGGGTTCAGGGCATCGTTCAAACCCTCTCCCACCAGATTGATCGCCAGCACGGTCACCAGAATCGCGATTCCCGGAAAAGTGCAGACCCACCATGCCGAACGCAGCACGGTGCGCCCCGCGCCGATCAAGAAGCCCCAGCTCATGATGTTCGGGTCGCCGAGACCGAGGAAAGACAAACCGCTTTCAATAAGGATCGCCGTCGCCACCATCAACGACCCCGTGACGATGATCGGCGAGAGACAGTTCGGCAGAATCTCGCCCAGCATGATGCGGAAGTCACTCATGCCCAGGGTGTGACAGGCCTGCACGAACTCGCGATTGCGCAGCGACAAAAACTCGCCACGCACCAGCCGCGCCACGGCGGGCCAGGAGACAACCGCGATGGCGATGACGATGCTCTCGATCGAGGGCTTCATGATCGCCACCAGCAGAATGGCGAAGACAAATGACGGGATGGTCTGAAACATCTCCGTCACGCGCATCAGGATGTCGTCGATCCAGCCGCCATGATAGCCGGCCAAGCCGCCCATGACGGCCCCGAAACAGACGGCAACCAGGGTCGCGACGAGTCCGATCAAGAGAGACGTCTTGGCGCCGTGGGCAATGCCGGAAGCGACATCGCGGCCCAGAGAGTCGCTGCCGAGCAGAAAGCCGCCGACGCCGGGACCGGACATCGGGCGCCCCGCCAGCCTGAAGGGATCGCCGGGGAAAAACCAATGCGCCGTCGCGGCCAGCAAGATGACCAGGGCCAGAATGGTCAGTCCCACAACGGCCGAGCGGTTGCGGCGGTAGAGGCGCCAGAATTGCATCATGATCTAGCCCACCTCTATGCGGGGATCGAGCAGCGAATAGATGATGTCGACCACCAGATTTACGGCGACGACCAGCAGCGCCGACAGCAGGAAAATGCCGAGCAGTAGATTGAGATCCCGCGCGAATAGAGCTTCGAAGGCCAGCATGCCGAGGCCCGGCCAGGCAAAGACGGACTCCACAATGACCGAGCCGCCGATCAAGGCGCCGACCTGCACGCCGGCCATGGTGACGACCGGCAACAGCGCGTTGCGCAGCACATGGACGAACATGATGCGCCGTTCCGTCAGCCCCTTGGCGCGCGCCGTTGTGACGTAATCCATGCCCGACTGTTCCAGCATCGAGGCGCGCATCAGGCGCGTGTAGAGCGCGAGATAGAACAGCGACAGTGTAATGGTTGGCAGCACCAGATGGTGCGCGATATCCAAGACGCGATCCCATCCGGTGTGAAAGGCGGCGATGTTCTCCATGCCGCTGGTCGGGAACCACCCGAGCTGCAGGGAGAAGACCACGATCATCATGAGCCCGACCCAGAACAGCGGTGTCGCATAGGTGATGAGCGCGAAAATGGAAATCAGATTGTCGCGCCAGGTGTTCAAACCCGTGGCTGCCAGCAGTCCGAGCAGGATGCCGACGCCGACGGCGAGGAGAATGGTGCTGACCATCAGCAACAGGGTCGGCACGAAGCGGTCGAGCACGAGCTGCGAAACCGGCATCTCGTGACGGAAGGAATATCCGAGATCGAACGCAAAAACGTTCTTCAGATAGATCGCAAGCTGGACAGGAAGGGGCTGATCGAGTCCGAACTTGGCCCGGAGTTGCGCCATGTACTCGGGTGTCGCGGACCCGGCCTCACCCGCCAGCACGTCCACCGCGTCGCCTTCCGCCATGTGCAACAAGAAGAAATTGACGACGACGATAGCCAGCACGATGGGCAGCGCCTGCAGCAGCCGCTTGAGCACATAGCGAATACGCTTGATAGAATGATTCATAAGCAATTGGACCAAAAGGGCGCCGATGGGCGGCTCGGCCCATCGGCGCCCTCAAAGGCCGAGCTTACTCGTCCAGCCAGGCGCGGGCGAAGGGACCGTAGGCCCCCAGCGCCGAGGTCTGATGGTCTTTCAGCTTCTGGTTATAGACGGTGAGGAACTGCATTTCGAAGAGGTTCACCACCGGCATATCGTTGGCGAGGATCGTCTGAACATCCTTGTAGATATCCGTCCGCTTCTCGGCATTGGCTTCCGTCGCACCCGCCGCCAACAGCGAATCCAGCTTCGGATTGCTGTAACGCGACGAATTGACGAAGTGCGTGCCCTGCCGGATCTGGTCCGTACCGTAATGGCGATGCACGCCCAGCACGGGGTCCGGAAGCTGATAGAAGTAATTGACGTTCATCGCGAAGTCATAGTCGGCGTAGACCCGCTTCAGCCACGTCGGCACGTCTTCATAGCGAAGCTCGAGTTCGATTCCGATCTCGGACAGCGCCTGTTTCATGTACTCACCCGCACGGCGCCAGTCTTCGCCGTAAGGAATCAGGTCTAGCACCGCAGTGGCCCGCACGCCGTTGCCATCGGCCGCGACCCCGGCTTTATCGAGCAGCTCGTTTGCTGCCGCGATATTCGCATTGGCCGGATAGTTCGGCATACCCTTGGCATAGAGGCCGGTCGGCGCAAAATTCGAGGACAGGGCACTGGTCGCCGGCGTGCCGTAACCGAACCAGATGTTGTCGATCAGAAACTGCCGGTCGAGTGCCAAGGAAATAGCCTGACGAATCTCGGCCTTGTCGAAGGGCGGCTCCGTGGTGTCGAACTCGATCAGCGAGACCGGGTTGATCATGGCGTAGCCGTCGGTCGTCACGCCGATGTGATCCATTTCCCGCAGGCGCACGACATCCACGTTGGGGATGGCACCATAAGCGCCATAGTGGACTTCACCGTTCTCCATCGCCGCAGTACGGGTGGAGGCATCGGGAATGAAACGGGCGACCGCGCGGTCGAGAAGCGGCAAGCCCTCCTGCCAGTAGTCCTCGTTCTTGTCGAGGCGGATGTACTGACCCTTTTTCCATTCGACGAACTTGAAAGCGCCGGTGCCGACGGGATTGTTGGCCAGATCCGCACTGCGGGGATCTTTCCCTTCAAGCAGATGCTTCGGCACGATCGGCGACTCGTAGCCGGAAAGGGCACGCAGCATGTAAGGCGCCGGATTGGCGAGCTTGAAGACAGCGGTGTGCTCGTCCGGCGTATCGATCTCCGTCACTTCCTTGAAGGAGTTCGGGCCGCGCGGATGGACCTTTTTCAGGACTTCAAGAACCGTGAACTTCACGTCGGCGGAGGTGAAGGGCTCCCCGTCGTGCCATTTCACACCTTTTCTGAGGTTAAATGTGACGGTCTTGCCGTCGTCGCTCACCTCGTAACTCTCCGCGAGCGCCGGAACTGGATTCAGGTCGTTGTCGTAATCAAGCAGACCGTCATAGATCTTTGGCGCAACCAAGCCGATCGGGCCCGATGTCGAGAGATAGGACGCCAGCGACGGCGGTTCCGGTTGAGCGATGAATACGAGCGTACCACCCGCTTTCTGTGCATGGGCGGAAAAGCCTCCCGCCATAATGGTCGCCGCGACCAGCGCGCCGCCTAACCAGCGATTTATTCTCATGAAACGCACTCCCTTTGTTTTTTTCCCTTTTAGACGGGACCCACCGACCAAGCATCGCATTGGTATGGCATTGGTTTGGTGCAGTGATGTATCAGCAATGATAGTGCCAAGTGGTTGGCAACGCTAGCACCGCTTACGACATAACGCAGTGCCTAGCCGTCGAGCGTTCACGGCCGATGCGAGTTTTGGATTGGAATGACCGTTTTCGCGCCATCTGCGTACAAAGCGATCAGTATAAGAGAACCAAATCCGTGCATTTGTATCGCCCAAGACAGCACCATCGTGGACCTTGGTGCGCTGGTGCCACGGACTATCGGCGCCGTTGAAAAGCCACCGCCAAGCCGGCGCCCGCGATCAGCAGCATACCGCTGACCGTCGGCAGGTCGGGCCACTCGGCGAAGAAGATCAAACCCCAGAAGACCGCGAAGGGCAGATATGAGTAGTCAAAGGTCGCGATGATCGATGGCGGACCCGACTGATAGGCTTTCGCGAGGCCCAGATGAATAGTGAGGTTGGCTGCGGCGAGAATCAGGACTATGCCCCATTCGCGGCCTCGCATGGGCGCCCATTGGCCGAACAGGAAGGGGTAGTCCGGAATCCAGTCCGGCCACCCATTCAGAACGGCCATCAAGACAGAGAAGGCGCCGCCCACCGCGACGAAAGCGACGTTCAGAACAATCGAAAGCGCGAGCGGTGACTCCTCGCAGCATTTGCTGCGTGTAAGGATCGCCGCACCGGCATACAGTGCCGCGGCCAAGATCGGGATCAGCATCAATGGGGAAAACTGATCGCTGCCGGGTCTCAGGATGACAAGAACGCCGACGAAGCCCGCCAACACCGCAGCGATGCGGCGCACACCCAAGACTTCCCCGAGCAGCACGGCCGCAAACAGCGTTATGAACAGCGGTCCGGTATAGTAGGCCGCAGCGACGACAGAGAGGTCGAGCAGCGGCAAAGCCGCGTAGAACGCGACGTACATGAAAACCAGGAACAAGCTGCGCAACGTGGCCCATCCGAGGGCCATTGGAACATGCCGCCGCCAATTCCGGCGCAAGACCAGGAGGCCCAACAACCCGGGAAGCACAATGAGCGACCGGACGACAAAGATCTGCCACAGTGGCAGTTCCACACTTATGTGCTTCACCACCGCGTCCTGAAAGGCCATGACGAATGTCGAGGCCAGCATCACCAGTATGGCGATGCCTGTGCGGTCAAGCGGTCCTGCCTTCAGGCGCAAAGACGAACTCCCTTGTTTCCAAATAAAGCTATTCGGAATGAACCGCGCCGCACCCGATGCCGCCTTAGCGCATCCAGAATCGCTTTCGAACTTCGCGATTACGCTGTGAAATCGAGATTCCCACGTCCTTCAGGAGATGCGGCTCCAACTGCCGCAGGCCAGCACGGCTCCGCGCGCGCCGGTGCCAAATTCGCAGCGTCCTGCTGAACGCCAGAAGCATGGTCCTGCAGGTCCCGACCAAATGAAGTCGGTCAGCAGTTGTTTCCAGCGGCACGGGGCCGGCTCTGCTGTCGATATGCATGGCGGATCTCCTTTGTGAGGACCAAATACCGATGGTTTCTCTTATGCAATCTACTTAAGACACCTATATATGCTCCTATTTTTGTTGATTTTTATGGCGCATCACAAACGGAACCTGCTAATATATTCATTAGCAATTCTAATAAATAGGACAATGAAGCTCCCCCTCACCAACCTCCGCGCCTTCGACGCTGTCGCACGTCTGCTGAGTTTCACCCTGGCGGCGGAAGACCTGCATCTGACGCAAAGCGCGGTCAGCCAACAGATCCGGCAGTTGGAAGACAGGCTGGGTTTCAAGCTGTTCCGACGATTGACCCGCCGCCTGGAGCTGACGGAGGACGGCAGGCGCCTCTATGAGACCGTCCGCCGATCGCTCCACGACATCGACAGAACGGTGGCGGAGTTGCAGGGCGGCGGACAGGAACTGACCGTCACGGTGAGCACGGGGTCCAGCTTTGCGACGAATTGGCTGATGCCGCGCCTGGGGAGTTTCAGCGCGGAGCACCCGGGGCTCGACCTCCGTATCAGGCCATCTGATGTCTTGGAGGATCTGCACGAGGACCATTCGATCGATATCGCAGTACGTTTTGCCCAAGGTCCGGGGCCGGGGATCGTCGCAAAGAGTCTTGGCGAGGAAACGGTCTTCGTGGCCTGCAGTCCGGCGCTCCTCGAAGGGCAGGCGCCACCCGGGACGCTCAAGGACCTCGGCCGCTTTCCCTTGCTGCACAATGAAGTTTCGGACCGGGAAACCGGCGCGGCCGGAAACTGGACGAACTGGCTGAACGCACTAGGGGAGGACGCCGCGCTCGATGTCGATCCCGGCCCCCGCGTCCCGCGTAGCGACCTGCTGGTTCAGGCGGCCGTTCACCGTCAGGGCATGGCGCTGGTCTGGACGACAATGGTCCGCAACGAACTGCGGGACGGGCGCCTGATCAAGCCCTTCGGCGGCCGCTACGAGGTCCCGAACCGCTATTACGCCTATTGCACGGAGCTGGCCTATGGCCGGCCCCAGGTGCGCAAGGTGATGGACTGGCTCGCCGATTCCGCTCCTCAGTTGGAGAGCTAACGAATTGCATTTCCATGCAGGGGACTGCTCCCCTTTCGGCGCGGCGCGGGTTAGGCTTGCCCCTGCACGGCATAGGCCCAACGGCAGAGTGAACCAGGGGAGGCCCTTCAGATGAGCGACAGCAGCATAAGCGGTAGCCGGGACGCCACCGGAGCCGGAAAGGGCTTCGATGCGATGGTGGTCGACATCGTCATTCGCCTGGCGTTCCTGGGACTGCTCGCCTATTGGACCCTGTCCGTGGTCGGCCCCTTCGTGACCGTGGTGTTGTGGGGCATCGTGCTTGCAGTGGCGCTCTATCCCGTCTTCGCCTGGATACGGAAGTACCTCGGCGGCAGCGGCCGTCTGTCAGCCGTCATCGTCACGGTCCTGATGCTGGCGATCGTTCTCGGCCCGACGAGCCTGTTGGCCACCGCCTTGATCGGAACGTTGCAGGATCTTTCGCAACAGGTGGGCGACGGCACGCTCTACCTGCCGCCGCCGATGGAAACCGTGCGAGAATGGCCGCTGATCGGCGAAAGCCTCTATGAGTTCTGGTTGCTCGCTTACGAAAATCTGGAAAAAGCGCTCGCCCGCATCGCGCCGCAACTGAAGGGCGCTGTCGTCATCTTCCTTTCCGCCGCGGCCAGTACCGGCCTGGGCCTGCTGCAGTTCGGCATCGCGGTGATCATCGCCGGCGCGTTGCTGGTACCCGCCCCTCTGCTCACCAGCGGCGCGCGCAGCTTCGCGAATCGCGTCATCTCGGCACGCGGCGAGGAATTCGTTAGCTTGGCAGCGGCGGCCATCCGCAATGTCGCGCGCGGCGTGATCGGCATCTCGCTGCTGCAATCCCTGCTGATCGGAGTGGGCCTGCTGGCATCGGGGATCCCCTTTCCCGGTGCCCTCGCCTTCGGCGCGCTGATTCTCGGTATCGTGCAAATCGGACCGGGTATTCTGGTGCTCGGCACGGTCGTTTGGGCCTGGATGGAGTTGGAGACCGTCTGGGCGCTGGCCTTTACCGCCTACATGATTCCGGTCTCGCTGCTCGACAACGTTTTGAAACCCATCGTCATGTCGCACGGCCTGTCCACGCCGATGCTGGTCATCTTCATCGGTGTGGTCGGCGGCACCCTCGCCCACGGCATCCTGGGCCTGTTCCTCGGCCCCATCGTGATGGCCGTCGCCTATGAACTTCTGCTGCTATGGGTCAGGGACGGCAAGCCCGCCCCTGAAAGTGCCACCGAACCGGACACAGCCGGCGAGGAAGTTCCCATCAAATAGGGCGGCGCCCGGAGCGCTGTCCTTCTTCCCTTCCATAGGAGACGGCGGGATGGGTCTTAATCTCCCGCAACAGCTTGCGGCGCATGGCGGCGGCAAAATCCAGGTAACCCGACGCCGCCTCAACGAAGGCGTCGGGGCCGGTAATCAACTCATCCCTGAAATAGCGATCCAGGTCCGGCTCGTCGGCCAGAATGGCGAGACCATTCACCGTCACGCCGGAGGCGCGCGCCGCCGCCCGCCCCTGCCACAACAGCACAACGTACTCGCGCGGCGCAGTTTCCCGCCCGTCACCGGAGAGGTCGATAACCTGACGGGCCGACACAATGTCGTTGCCTTGAATGTGGCGCAGAGAGAAGTGAAGCGCGGGACCGATGCCGGTGCTGCCGGGCGGCACACCGCGCGGCTGACCTTCGACCGACCGGGCGAAGGACTCGGCGTCGGCTTCCGATTCGATAATGCGCCAAGGCGTAGCCATGCGGCCGCCCTGCGCGTCGGCCCAGAGAACAAGGCTGACTGCGATCCGCCCCCGCGGACCAGACGCAATGGCCGCCCGCACCTGCGGATCACGGAACGCTTCGGCGATACCCGCCATCTGCAACGCGAACTCAGCATCGTCGACAGAGCCCGAAACATCGACCGCAAGGACAAGTTCCAGGTCGACCGTCGGATCCGACGCATTGACGGCGCGGGGATCAAAAAAGATGGCCAGTATGATGCCGAAAGCCGCGACAACGCCGCGCACGCACGCGGGAGTCACGAGAAGCGGCTGCGTCGCTTCCCCCACCACCGCGCGCGTTGCCTCTGGTTCATGGTCCGATACAGCAACCATTCCTGATGGGTCATAACGGACGGGTCGGCTCCGCTAAAGGCAAGCCAGTGATCCTCCGGCGAATCCCGCAGGATGTAAATGCGATCGGTCGCCACCGCCGCGTCCATCATATCGAGGAGTCCGAACACAGTGTTTGCGGTCCCGTACATATTCAATGGTACGCACCGCAATGAAGACCGGATCATGTCCGGCCCGGTGCCAGGACCGCATGGATGCGGACGGATTCGACGCTAAACCGGAATACCTTCCCAGAGATCCTCGCGCCGCTGCCGTTCCTGCAAGTCGGAATCGACGACGGCCTTCAGCAGGTCGCGCACCGAGACGATGCCGACAATGTCGCTTCCACGCTCGATCAGGAGGTGACGCGTCCGCCGTTCGCGCATTGCGAAGATCGCATCGAGAAGCGTGTCGTCCGGTGTTACAGCGGCCGGTTCAGGGGTCATCACATCGCTGAGGCGGGTCAAGGTCGGCGCCCGGTCGGCAGCCACCACCCGTTCCAGCATGTCGCGTTCCGTGAAGATTCCGCACACGGCGTCGCCTTCGCAAACTAATATCGCACCGACGCGGCGCTCCGACATGTGAATGGCGGCATGGGCGACGCTGACGTCTGGAGCGAGACGCAAGAGCTCCTGCTCTCCAGCGGCGTCGATCACTCTCGTCTGTAGGGTGGTCATGGCTCGCAACTTCCCTTTGATCACGCCAGAGGGGAATTGTGACAGATTGGGTGAAAAAATCCTTGATCCAAATCAACAAAGGATCAGGAGCCCGCGAACCCGGATTGGATGCCGGTGACTTCCGAGAGCGCCACGGGCGGCAAAGCGCCCTTGTTCACCGCTGCGGCCGCGCCCTTGAATTGCTCGACGGTGGCGATACCGACCTGCAGGGTCGAGACATCGGGGTGGCCGGCCACGTAGCGAATCGCCATCTCGACGAGATCCTGGCTGTCCGCTTTGTCCAGAAGCGGTGCGAAAGCCCGCGCGCGCCGCACATCGCTGGCGTAGTCCTTCCCGGAACCGATGGGCTCCACGACGGGCATGCCCAAGGGATGGCGCGTTTCTTCCCCCGAAAGAGCGCCGCCAGCGAGAACCCGCACGACGATGGTGCCCATGCCCGCCGCCGTGGCGCGCGTCAGCAGGCCCTCGTAGTCCTGACCGGGATAGTCCGCCGGAACCGCGCCGCCCGCGCTGGGGTTCAAGAGATTATAGATGATCTGCGCGCTGTCGAAAGTCTGTGAGTCGACGACCCTTTGCAGCAGCGGCGTATCGCCAAAGGCCGTGATTCCGAAGAAACGCGCCTTGCCCGCGCGCCTCACGCGCTCGAAAGCCGGCGCGACTTTCTCCAGCACGTCCTCGGGGGTGATGTCCCAACCCGCACCAGCCGCCGTGATGGGGTTGTGAAGCTGCAGCAGATCGACGTGATCCCGCTGCAATCGCTCCAGACTCCGGTCGATGGAGGCCATGACGGCGCCTTCGATGTCATCCTTCTGCTCCGGCGCGATCCGCACCTTGGTACCGAGGACGATCTCCGGCTTCAACTCCTTCAGAATGCGCCCGAGGTTCGTTTCCGACGCTCCGTTTCCGTAGAGTGGTGCCGTATCGAAAAAGGTGATGCCGATGTCGAGCGCAGAGCGCACGGCCCGAAGCTGATCCTCCGGATCGCCCTTCGTCATCAGACCGCCGACCGCGCCGCAGCCGAAGGTCAGGAGCGAAACCTTAAGGCCGGTTCGTCCAAGGGTTCTCTGTTCCATGCGACGCCTCCCGCTGCTCAACACGCGAATTGATCACCGACCGTTGCACTTGTCGTGCCGGCGCGCAAGACGGCGCCACCTGCCCCATCTCATAAAAAAATGTACCCTGCCCCTCAGCCGCGTGACTTAATCACTGACCTGGAAGCTCAATCCGCGCATCTTGCGGCCCTCGAGCGATGTGACAGTAATCTGGAGACGGCAATGCGGAAGCTGGGATTTCTATTGGTTCTCTGTGGAGCTCTTGTGGCTGAAACAGTCCTTGCGGGTGAAGCTCAGGGCCTTGACACTTTCGTTCAGGAAAGCCGCGGCACGGTGAAGACCTTCGCGGGCCAACTGAAAGGCGAGCTGCAGGCGGCGATAAAAGAAGGCGGACCGAAAAAGGCGATCACGGTTTGCAACGCCAAGGCGCCGGAGATCGCGGGCGCACTTTCCAAACCCGGCACGCTAAGCGTCGGGCGGACGAGCCTGAAGCTGCGCAATACCGCGAACACACCAGATGCTTGGGAAACCGCGACCCTGCAGGAGTTTCTGACACGTGCTGCTGCCGGCGAAGACCTGAAGACCATGGAGAAGGTGGAGCTGGTCAAAACCGATGGACAAGCTACGTACCGTTACATGAAGGCCATTCCCACTGGGGAAGTCTGCCTAGCCTGTCACGGCACCAACATCGAGCCGGATCTGCAAGCCCACATCGATACGCTCTATCCCCAGGATCAGGCAACCGGCTTCACGCCCGGCATGTTGCGCGGCGCCTTCACCATCAGCAAGACCGCAACGAACTAAGCGCGCGCCGCAACGGCTACCGGCAGATTGCCTCAGAGCTTCCGCAGCACGTAGATCTTCGACTTGAGGTCGATCTTCGGCAGGTGGTCGCCGTACTCCTGGAAAGCGACTTCCAGCGTGCCGTCGACCGCAAGGTCTTTAACGCGACCTTCGTAGCTCGCTTCCTCCAACGCATGGTCATTGAGCGAGAATCCGAAACAACCGCCTTGGGGCAGCAAGCCAAACACGAGGTCGATCATCTCCGCCGGGGCATGGCCGGGACTGAACACGCCGACCGCGGCGATATTGGCGTAGTCTCCGGGTTGCGCGGGGATCGGATCGTTGAGATCGCCGAGAGTCAGCTTGCGGTAAATCCCCTTGGCCTTGGCGGCCTCCAGCATTTCCTCCGTGAAATCGGTGCCGTCGATCGTGATGAAACCGGCGTTGCGAAAGGCCTGGCCCGCGAGGCCGGTGCCGCAGCCTAGATCGAGCAAAGGCGCGGTGACGTCGGCGACCTGCGCCGCCATGGCCGCTGCCGTCCGGGCCGGAGAGGCATAGCCGCTGGCCCGCAGTTCCTCGTCGTAGGATTTCGCCCAATCGCGATAGAGAGCCTGTGTCTTCTCGGCGTCGTCGAGGTCATAGACCTTATCAAGAAAGCCTTCTTGCTTGGTCATGCGCTCCTCCTCTGCGGTCGGCCGGGCGAACGACCCGGAGCTCCGCTCGAGACAAGAGTGTAGGCCGAATCCAGGTTGCAAGGAACCCGGGCCGCACCCGAGCGGCGATTTCGTATTTTTTCCGTAATGGGTTGCCCTTATGCTCGCGTCGAGGCGCAAAACGAAAAAGGACGCGCGATCACGTGACCGATGTGACCTACCAATTCGATGACCGCGTCGCGGTTGTAACCGGCGGCAGCCAGGGGATCGGCGCCGCCATCGCAACGAAACTTCGGCAAGCCGGCTGCCGGACCGTGATCTGGGACCTCGCGGAGCCGGAGGCAGAGGACGTGCATTCGGACTACTGCCCCGTCGATGTCACCGACCTCGACGCCGTCGAGTGGGCCGTTGAGGAAACGCTGCAACGCCACGGGCGCATCGACTTTCTGTCACACAACGCCGGCTTCTCCGGCCCGACGCTGCCTGTGATCGAATACAATCCCGACGACTGGCAGCGGATCGTCGACGTCAATCTGGTCGGCAGCTTCAAGGTCTGCCGGACAGTCTTGCCGACAATGCTCACACGAGGTTATGGGCGCATCGTCCTCATGGCCTCCCTCGCCGGCAAGGAAGGCACGCCGAACGCCTCGGCCTATAGCGCTGCGAAGGCCGGGATGATCGCCCTCACGAAATCCTTGGGCAAGGAACTGGCGCAGACGGGCATCCGCGTGAACTGCCTGGCGCCCGCCGCCATTCAGACGGCCATCCTGGACCAGATGACGCCGCAGCACGTGCAGACGATGATCGACAAGTCGCCGATGAAACGCCTCGGCGACGTCGAGGAAGCCGCGGAGATGGTGCTGTGGCTCTGCTCCGAAGCCTGCACTTTCAACAGCGGCGCCGTCTTCGACCTCTCCGGCGGCCGCGCGACCTACTAGCCTTTCCACCGCCTGAATCCTTGGATCTCAATCCTATTGCAGCGCCTTGGGTGCCGCGGGCACGGCGTCTTGGCTGTCGGCCTCAGCCGTGCCGGTCATCACCAGAACGGACGCCGTCGTTCCTACACGCAGCTTCACGTCCTCGGGCAGTTCGGTCAGTTGGACGCGGACAGGAACCCGCTGCGCCAAACGGATCCACTCGAAAGTTGGGCTGATTTCCGGCAAAAGCTCGGAGCCAGTGCTGCCGTCGGCCTGAGATATCCCCCAGCCTATGCTTTCAACCCGGCCTTCCAGCGGCGTATCGGCGTAACTCATGAGAGTCACGATAGCGCGGTCGCCTGCGCGCATGTCTTGGAGATAGTTCTCCCGGAAAAAGCCGTAGACCCAAAAACTATCGACATCGATCAGCGCCAGTGCCGGCTGATTGGTGACCGCCTGATCGCCCAGACGTAGATTCAGGTTGGTGACATAGCCGTCGACCGGCGCCTTCACGGAGGTAAACTCCAGATCGAGTTCCGCATTCACGACGGCGGCCTTGGCCGCCCGCAACCGGGCGTTGTCCTCGCCTGGTGCGCCCAGATCCGCTTCCGCCTTGGCGAGATCCGCCTGTGACTGAAGTTGCGCGGATTTGGCTTGCAGCAGCGCCGCCTGTCCTTTCAATAGGTCAGCCTGATTAACTTCATAGTCGGCCTTAGCCTTTTCGGCTTGTTGCTTGGAGGCGGCGCCTTCCTTCACCAGATTTGTGTAGCGTTCGAAGTCGGCCTTCGTTTCGGCCAATCGGGCCTGCATCGCCTTCACTTCCTGCTCCGCCTGCGAAACGATGGCGTTGTACTGTTCGACAGTCGCCTCCGCCGCCTCCACCTGTTTCTGCAGAGCGCGAAGATCGTCGCGGGTCTTGTCTAGGTCCGCGCGCTTCAAATCGAGATCCGCCGCGAAGGTCCTGGGATCTACCTCAAACAATAGGTCCCCTGACTTGACAAATTGGTTGTCCTCGATCGGGAGATTGACGATCGGACCGGAAATGCGCGGCGTTATTTGAACCACCTGGGCCTGCACCTGGCCATTCCGGGTCCAAGGATTGATGACATAGTCCCAGTATTTAACGGCAACGATGGCGACCGCCACGACAACAACGGCAGCGGTCAAGAGGACTCGCAGGTTCGTGCTAAGTGTTTTCATGACGGAATCACATAGGTCCCTATGATGGAAACATAGATGGCCGTCAGGGCCAGAAACACGAGAGGCGGATAGAAGAAGAAGCGCGACAGGCGGTAGCGATTGAGGAAGAATGCCGTGAGCACGGCCGCAGCCACGCCGAGGAGTCCGGCGAGCAAGAGCGGCGGGAAATAGACTCCGGCGATCGCGACTTCACTGGGAACAAGATTCATACCACACGCCTTTACGCTTCAACTCATCCCAAGATGTCTCGCGCAATCCATGCTGCGGCAAATCCGACAAATCAGAAACGCGCCTCGCGCCAGCGCGTCCAATCCAAGGTGCGCGCGACCCCTATGAAGCCAAGCCCAGCCTCGGACAAGCCCCGAAGTCCGCCGAGGTAGCGGAAGAAATTCTCATATTCACGATCGCTGAGACTGCTGGCGTCCCCCCGGCGATAAGTTTCCTCAATCCGCGCGTTCACCCGTTGCATGCGCGTTGCCAGCCGCCCTGCCAGATCCACGCCGGGCGCTAGAGATTGCTCCGGGTCATTGGCCCACAGTCGAAGCTGCTCTTGCACCACCTCGCGCCAATCCCGCAGCTCGTCCTGAAAATGCTGCACAAGCACATCGGAGTGAGGCAGCTCCCGCGCTTCCGACAGCTCCTTTACTCGATAGGCAATGGCCTTCAGGTTGACCACCATCGCCCCAGCCTTTTCCGGAGAGTCGGCCGGCAAGGCACCAAAGTCGATCTGCGGAATCAACCGCGCCATCTTGTCCGGCAAGGTCAAGAGGTCGGCGCCATAGAGTGCTGTTTTCCAACGCCGCGCCCAATCATTGTCGCGATCTCTGTCGAGGGCCAAGCGCGAAAGCATGAAATCCGCGTGCCGGCAGAAGCGGCGGAAGAGTCGGAGAAAGGCTTTCTCCGGCCGCGGCGAAGAGAGAATGAAAGAGGTCGCGATGGCAAGCCCCAATGAGAGCAGAACCGCCGCCGCCGTGTTCGCATAGCTGACGAAACTGTAACTCTGCGGGTTGTCTAGGAACATCAGAACGTTGAAGAGGGCCAAAAGAACTGCCCGCATCAGTCTCTGCCGGGGTGCCCAGCAGAAATAGAAGATCCCGAAGGTAACGCCGAAGATCATCACCCCAAGCTGGAAGAACCCGGAGAGCTGCGGCATGACGAAGATATAGAGTCCACCGCCGAGGGCGATGCCTGCGAGGAACCCCAGCATCAAAGACGTGACGCGCAAACCGACGAGAGAAGATGCGAGGGCCCATTGAGCAGCCATGAAGACAAACAACGCATGCCCCGGCGGATCTAGGTAGAGCCACAGAAGAAAACCAACCCACAAAGTCGCCACGACCCATGCCGCCGATATGAAACGATCTGGATCCAGACGAAACGGCAAGTTGCTAGGTTGGTTCGTCAAGGGTGCCGCCCAGCCGCGGCCGCAGCCTCGTATGTCGAGGCCGACCTCGAGCAGCGCACGAGATAGGTCCTCCAGCCGGTCCAGTTGGGCCTTGGCAACCGCCACCGCCGCTTTCTCGAAATGGCCGAGCTTTCGCACTTCAGTGCGATCGACTTGCAAAGCGATCGACTCGGGCACGTGGTCGGGCTCCTGGCCGGCGAGCAGTTCCGAGATTTCCAAGAATCTTTTCTCGATTTCAGCGCAGACCAGGTCGAGATTGGGCAACGGCCTGGTCAGATCGACGGCCTGAACCTGGGGAAAGGTCTCACGCCAACGTTCGAGCGATTCCATGGCCTGGAGAGACAGGTGATGATAGCGTCGCCATTGCCTGCGCAGTTCCCAAACCGTGTAGCTGTCAGACTCCGCGGCCGCCAAAGCCTGCGCGGTCCGCGTCACAAGTTGGACTTCACGCAACACTATCGGCCGCGTTTCCGCGGCGACCTCCTCGCCACGCATCAGCGCGCAATAGCGGCGAAAGAGTTCTCTCTGCGTCGCCGCGAGGTCACGGCTGGCCGCTTCCAGGTCCCGTCGGCTGCTGCGCGGCCAAAGAAAGACAGAGATAAGGGAGTAGACCAGTACGCCCATACCTGTCTCCTCGACGCGCGCAACCGTAATCTGGAATGCGGTCAGCGAATCGGTGGGCGTAGAGTCAACAATGATGACCAGGACGACGAACGCACTGACGAACCAGAAGTATGCATGACGGCCGGCTGTCATCATGTAGACGCAAAGGCCAAGATAGAGGGACAGGCAAAGCATCATGGCCCAGCGGTCCTGCGGAAACAGCCCGATGAAGGCCAGGGCAACCATCCCCGCGACCAATGTTCCGAGCATTCGCAACGCAGCCTTGTTGAGGGATGCGCCAGCGGTATCGAGGCTGATGAAGGCCACCGCGAAGCCGGCCCAGAACGGCTTCTCCCAACCCAGGCTAAAAGCGATCGCGTAGGCAATCACCATGGCAAGGGCGGTCTTGATCGACTCCTTAGCACGGGTGGAGAGTGGGATCATCGGCGCCGGATTACATTCTCACGGCGGCCGAACTGGGACCAAGGCTTCCACCTCATACTCCTACCCCTCGCCCCTCCTTTTCCGCTCTTCCGCGACCGCAAGCTCCAAAGCCCGAGTCGAGACCGCGACGATCAGACCCATGAGGATCACTCCGATTACGCCGGTCAATACGCTTACGATACGCGCAATACCGGAGGCCGGTGCAATATCGCCAAAGCCGACGGTCAACGCCGTGATGAATGTCAAATACAGTGCATCGAAGAATGAAAGACCGTCGGCGTGGGCCAGCACCGTCGCTGCAATCAAGAGCATGACGATCAATGCAACGAGCACACCGCGCACGAAGTGCAGCATGCGACACAGATTGCGCATGAAAACCAGAAACTCGGACACACTGATCTCCTGCGTGGATAATCACGATACTAAGATAGCAAGAACTCTTCCCGGCTCGCCACGGTGTAGCCACCTGGACCGTACCGAACGTTATTCACCTCTGAACCGAGTTTCATACCTCACTTATTTAGTAGAGACTGACGAAGCAGTCCGCTCCGCCCAGCCACCGTAACGCGCGGCGAGCGGATTGGCGGAGAGGCCGTGCGCCAAAACACTCAAGATAATCGTCCAGACAACGGTCGCGGCTATCGTCTCGGCACCCGCAAGGTTCGCGTTCAGAACAATCACCACGAATACGATGCTCGCCAACCCTCGCGGCCCGAACCAGCCCAGAAACAGTTTGTCGGGAACGCTCAGTTCCATGCCAGCCAGAGCCAGGAACACCGGCAGCATACGGATCACGGTCAAGCTGAGAATCGCGTAAACAAACGCATCCCATGCCAAGAAACTGAATGCGCTGCTTGCCACCGCGACAGCAAACGCCACCCAGGTCAGAAGTGCGAGCGTATCGCCAAGTCCTTCGGCCGCGCGAAGCACCTGTTCCTTTTGTTTCCGAATCAGCGCCCCGCCGATCAGCCCCCCTACGAACGCCGCAATAAACCCGCTGCCACCCAAGGACTGCGCGGCCGCGAAACAGGTCAAAGCGGCGGCCGGTATGGGGATTTGCATCCAGGTTTCGCCGATCCAACCCCGCATATGGGCGGCCCGGAGCAGAAACACTCCGCCAGACGCACATATCGCGCCGACGCCCGCCCCGACCCCGATTTCTGTCGCAAACTCCTGAAGAACGATCCCTATTGGCGCCTCGCCCACCACGGAGCCTCCGGCGAAGGCAAGAAAGACGAGAAGCACCGGAACACATATCCCGTCGTTCAGACCGCTTTCCACGTTCAAGCCTTCCCGAATGCGGGCCGGGACCACTGGATTAGCCACAACCGCCTTTCCGAGCGCGGCGTCCGTGGGCGCCAAGATGGTCGCCAGCAGCGCCACTTCCAAAAAGGAGAGATAGGGGAACAGAAAGACACCGAACATAATCCCAAGGAGAATGGTAAGAGGCAGTCCAATCAGGAGGAGACGTTCCGGAATTTGAAGACTCCGCTTCAACACGCGGAGGTCCGCATTGGCAGCGTCGGCGAACAGTACCAGCGCCAGTGTGAGCTCCGCTAAGGTTCTCAATCCCTCGGCATCTACTTCAAACTTCAGGATCTCAAGCCCATGCGGGCCGCAAATCAGACCGAAAGCAACAAAGACAACTGCGCCACTGACGGGACTTCGCTCGAGGCGCCCGGCAACGATGCTGTAGACGAAGGCGAAAGCGGCCAGGATCGCAATATCGTCGTACATCAACGCTCCTCAGGTTTTCCGGGCCACGCATGATTGTGTTCGCTTCCGCCAGGTGGCACCCTTAGACTGTCGGGCTTGCAGATCCTGCAGGCCGCAACGATTGGCAACTTGACCGGGAGAGAGTTAGTCATGTTCGTGAGCATACGGCGCTATCGGGTCGAAGGGTCTGTCCAGGAACTCGCGGATCGCATTGAAAACGGGCTCGTGCCGATTTTCAAAAAGAACCCGGAATTCACCGCCTATTATTTGGTCGGCGGTCATGACGACCACATCGCAACGGTCAGCGTGTTCAAGAGTTTCGACGCAGCGCTTAAATCCAATCTGCAGGCGTCGAGCTGGGTGAAGGAAAACGTCAGCGAGTTCATGCCGGAGGATGCTCAGATTACTTCTGGTGAAACTCTTATTGAAGCTCAAACGGCGGTTTAGTCTGGCGGGGCAGAAGGTTCCGGAAGCCTACCACTTCACATAAAGTCCGACGTCGCCGATCTTACCACCGGGATAATTGAGGATCCTCGCCTCCAGCCTGTAGCCCAGTGGCTTGGCGTTTGCTTCCCAAATCTCAAACAGCTTCCGAGCCTGTCCCGTCAGGCTGTCGGGCCAGTCCGAAAGGTCGTTGTTGATGCGGCGTCCGCCATCCGTGCAAAAGGCGGCGGGAAACTGGATCACCATGAATTCCGAATCGCCGCGTTCAGCCGCGCCCAGGACTCTTTGCCTGATCCTGTTGCGATCGTTCTCCGTGACGTCCGCCTTGAGGAATTTTTTTTTGAACTCCTCCTCTTCTTCGGTCCGGGCTTTCGCCTTCGCCAGGGCCTCGCTAGCCTTCCGCGATTCAACCTCCGCCATATGCTTGCGGAGATCCTTCGCGGAGACGGGCCCTCCATCCGCTGCCGATCCACCTGATTTTGGGACTTGCGCCATAGCCGATCCCTCCTCCATGCCCCTATTAAAATCAGTCTATCCCGAATTGGGGATCTTTGAAATGAAACAAAGCGGCATTGAGGCCTATTATCCAGTTTCATTGGGGCGGAAACTGCCTGCTTAGTACTTGTCTCTGGATTGAAGGTGTTCCTGGGCTTGGGACGTCACACATCGCGCCAATAGTCGTTGGCGGCGGCGACGGTCTGGAAATAGGTGCCGACGACGCCGGAAACCGCAATGAGAGCCTGGAAGTCCTTGCCATAGCCCTCGCGCAGCTGTTCGCGCACGGCAGCGTCCGGTTGCGTGAGTTTCACCGCCATGCGGGCCAGCTTGATGGCCAGATCGTAGCCGTCTTGCGGGCTGTCGGTGCGCAGGCTTTCGAGCCAGATATCGGACATTTCTCTCTCCCCGATATGAGGGCGCGGCGGACCTGCCGCGCCCCGTTCCACATTTACTCGACCTTGCCGGGAAGGCTGAGGTCGCCGGAGGCGATGTCGAAGACATCCACGACACAGAGCAACGGCGCGTGCACATTTGCGTTCACGCGCAGTGCCGAGGTCACGCCGTCGTAACTGACCCCGGCGATCACGTCGGCGTCGGCGAACGCGACTTTGATCACGATCTCCGGCCCGTCGAAAAGCGGGGTGAACCCCGGGCTGTCGAGGAACAGCGGCAGGCCCGGCCAGGTTGCCGGCATGCGGGGCGACGTGCCCTCCGGAATGTCACGAACGCCCAAGGCACCGGGACCGCAGGCTTCGTTCGGCGTCAACACCACCCAATGGCTGTGCCAATCGGCGCCGTCGTTCGTAAGGTCGCCGTCCCTGTTTTCGTCGTAGAGCGGCGTGTCGTCGAAATCGGGGTGGCTGGTGGCGGCTAGGGCCAGAATTCCGGTTTCGCCTTCGAAGCCGACAACTGAGGGGTCGAGCGAGGTCGGCCAGACGTAGGATAAGACCGGCGCACCGCCGAGCTGACCGGCCAGTTCGGGCATCTCCGCCCCCGCGACGCCGTTGGTGGTCATGTGAAAAGTGACGGTGCGTCCGCTGCGGTGAACGTGCGCGGCCAGAATGTCGAAGGCCGCCACCTTGGCCGCATCGGGTTCGGAGTGCACGGCGCCGTCCTGGTGGATGGCATGGGAATGTGCGCCGCCGGCCAGGGCCACGCCCGGAACCGCCGTGGCCAAGAGCGCGCCCGTGGCCAGAACCGCGCCTTTCAGGGTGCCTTTCATGAGATTTCTCCTCGGGATGACTGCGAAGGATGACTAGGAATGATTGGCGATATAATAGCGAGTCGATACTATTGCAAGAACTATTTCGACTCGCTATTATCTGGTTATGGCCAAGGACGACCGCACCCAGATCCCTGCCCTGATCGAACGGCTGGCCCGCGTGGTGGCCTCCGAAACCTGGGCCGAGGGCCTGAACCCGACACAGGCAGCGGCGCTCAACTATCTGGCGCGGGCCAACCGCTTTTCCCGCGCGCCTTCACAGGTCGCAGCCTATCTCTCGGCAACACGGGGCACCGTGTCGCAGACGCTCAAGGCCCTGCAGCAGAAAGGCTTGATCTCGGAGCGGCGCTCCCCCAACGACAAGCGCAGTATTTCCTACGACCTGACGAACGCGGGCCGGGCCGCCGCCTCAACCGAGACCGCCCTGAAAGAAGCGAGCGCTGACCTACCGGAAACGCAGGCGCGGGCGCTGCAGGACTCCTTGACCGAGATTCTCAGTGCCTTGCTCGCACGGCACGGCGGACAACCCTTCGGCGTCTGCCGCACCTGCCGCCATCACGAGGCGCGCGGCAGAAAAGGCTACTGCCGTTTGCTCGAGGTGGACCTGCAGCCGGAGGAAGTCACCCAGATCTGCCACGAACAGGAACCGGCGGCGTAAGAGGAGTTACCGGGACGATGAAAGCGGCGGCCACAGTTCGGCCGCAGTTTTGCGGTACGCATTCATCTTCAGCGCGGAGATCAAAATGATTGGTGTTCTTTGCAGGCTGACGCTCCGGCTCGCGATCCTCGCCGCCCCGGCCGTCGCGGTCGCTCTCGCGAGTTCACGAACCGCGAAGCAACGGAAATCCAGGCTGAAGCGAAAGCCCAAACGCTCTTGAATCGACAGGGCAAGCACCATGTGGCCCTTGGTGCCGGTCGGCCCGCCAAACGAAGCTAACCTCGCGGTTCCTTCGCCGTATTCCTGAGCGCGCCATTGTATTCCCATCCGGCCGATGGCATTTATCATAGGTGTGGATGCAAAGGCCCGACACGCGACTACGGTCGACAGGGCCACCCGGAAACAGTTGGCTTGGAGAGGCAGTCATGTTCGTCAGCATACGGCGCTATCGGGTCGAAGGATCTGTCGAGGAGCTCACGGATCGCATTGAAAACGGACTGGTGCCGATCTTCAAAGAGAACCCGGAGTTTACCGCCTACTATCTCGTGGGCGGTCATGACGATCACGTCGCAACGGTGAGCGTTTTCAAGAGCTTCGAGGCAGCCCTTAAATCCAATCTTCAGGCGTCAAGCTGGGTGAAGGAGAACGTCAGCGAGTTTATCCCGGAAGAGGCGCAGGTCACCTCGGGCGAGACCCTCATCGAGGTTCAGGCGGCTGAATAGTGCGTCGCGCCTTATTCGGGATTTCCCCGCCACGAACGGCCTAGAGCGGTCACCACTTCACGTAAAGCCCGACGTCACCGATCTTGCCGCCGGGGTAATTGAGGATCCGCGCCTCGAGCTTGTAGCCCAAGGGCTTGGCGTTCTGTTCCCAGATTTCGAATAGTTTCCGCGCCTGGCCCGTCAGGCTATCCGGCCAATCCGACAGGTCGTTGTTGATGCGGCGCCCGCCATCCGTACAGAAAGCGGCGGGAAACTGGATCACCATAAACTCCGATTCGCCACGCTCCGCCGCGTTGAGAACCCTCTGCCGGATCCTGTTGCGATCATTTTCCGAGACCTCCGCTTCGAGGAAGTGCTTCTTGAACTCCTGCTCTTCCTCGGACCTGGCCTTCATCTTCGCCAGGGCCTCGCTGGCCTTCCGCGACTCGACTTCCGCCATATGCTTGCGAAGATCCTGTGCCGAGACGGGCCCTTCTCCCGCGGCAGATCCTCCCGGCTTCGAGTTCTGCGCCATCGCCGATCCCTCCTCAATGATCGCTACGGAAAACAGTCTATCCTGAAATGGAGTCTGTTGGAACGAATCAAAGGGGCACCGGCAAAATTCTCTAGCCCCGCGTGTCCTTCGCGGCGTTCTTGAGTTCGGCGATTTCGAGGCGCAAGGCGCGAAGCTCCTCGAGGATGGCAGTGCGGTCGCTCTGCATGCGTTCGGCCTTGGCTTCGTCGGCGGCGCGTTCTTCCTCCCGCTCCGCTTCATGCTGACTCTGCATGGCATCGACGACGATACCGATGAAGAGATTGAGCACGGTGAAGGAGGTCACCAGGATGAACGGCAGGAAGAAAGCCCAAGCGTAGGGATAGGTCTCCATCACGGGGCGGACGATCCCCATCGACCAGCTCTCCAGCGTCATGATCTGGAACAGCGAATAGGCCGAAGACCCGACCGTGCCGAACCACTCGGCGAAACTGGCCCCGAAAAGCTTCGTCGCCATCACCGAGAAAACGTAGAAGACCAGAGTCAGCAGGGCGACGATGGAGCCCATGCCCGGAATGGCATAGAGCAGCGCGGTCACCACGCGGCGCATCGAGGGCACGGCCGAGACGAGACGCAGCACCCGCAGGATACGCAGGGCCCGCAGCACCGAAAGGCTGCCGGTCGCCGGCATCAGCGCGATACCCACGATAATGAAGTCGAAAACGTTCCATGGGTCCTTATGAAAGCGGGTACGGTAGACGATCAGTTTGGTCAGCAGTTCCACGACAAAGATGAAAAGGCAGAGGCGGTCGACGACAATGAGCAGACCTCCAACCGCGGCCATAACCGTACCGCTGGTCTCCAGTCCAAGAATGACGGCGTTGAGAACGATGACGCCGGTGATCGACCGCTGGAACACCGCGGATTCGAGAATTGCCTGCAGCCGGCCCAAGGTGCCCTCCTGCAACGGCGAAATCTGCCGCAGGTCGCTCTGCTCTTCCTTCGGTTTTTGCACCGGTGATCCCCACGCTGGTCCTTGTCCCCCGCATAGATGGCCGCACGCAGCGGCAGGTCAAGGCTGGAGGCCAGAACCTGTGAGGCGACACCCCCGCAAGGGATCCAATTCAATTTGATATCAGTTACTTAGAAAAAGTTCCGAAGAAAATGACACAAGTCGAAATACAGGCTTTCGGGGAAGTTCCCTCGTCGGCAGATTCCGGTAAAGCTGAGCAACATGCCCGCGGCCCCCTGATCCAAGGCCACCGGTCCCGCGTAAAGGGGTTACGCAGAAACGAGGGGAAGGCCGAATGAAAAAACCTTTGAGAGCTCTCATCGCGGCGCTCGCCGTGACCACTTTCGGCAGCGGTACCGCCTTCGCAGGCGCCACTTGCGACGCCAAGGTTCAATCGCTCTTGAGCGAGTTGGGCATTGAACAGGAGGTCACCAGCGTGAAGCTGATCGCGGACCTTCGCGAGCAGACCTGCCCGCAGTGCACGGTGCCGGAGACGACGGCCTGGATCGGCTTGAAACAGTGCACAGGCAATCTTGCCTTCGACTTCAGGACCGAATGCCGGCTCAAGTCCGCCTATACGACCGGCGACTGCCGGGTGGACAACCTGCAGACGGTCCTGCGCTAGAGCCTTCTTGCTGACACGAAAGGCCAGCCTGGACGACTAGGGCATCACGCTGCCGCCGTTCGGTCCGATGATCTGACCGGTCATGAAGACTGCGCCCGGCCCCGCCAGGAAGACGGCCAGTTCCGAAACCTCGTCCGGCGTGCCGACGCGCTGCAGCGGGATGTCTTCTTCCTTTTCGCGCCACTCCGGCGACATGGTGTCGAGGGCCAGCATATCGGTGTCGATCGGCCCCGGCGCGATGGCGTTCACCAGGATGCTAGGCGCAAACTCCCGCGCCCAGGACTTGGTCAGTGCATTGATGGCCCCCTTGGAAGCACTGTAGAGCGCGTACTTCTCCCGGCCGAGAAATCCGAGGTCTGAGGACATGTTGATGACTCGTCCGCCATCCGCTTGTGCCGTCATACGGCGCAGCGCCTCCCGACCCACGAGAAAGGTGCCGCGCAGGTTCACGCCCATGAGCCATTCGAAGTCGGCGAGGCTGGCGGTCAGGGAGTCCTTTTCGAGAAGCACGCCGGCATTGTTGACCAGCAGGTCGAGACCGCCGAAACGGTTGTCGATCTCCCGGAACAACCCGGTGACTTCAGCCTCTTCCGAGACATCGCACTTGCCGGCGAAAGCCTCGCCCCCGTTCCCGGCAATCGCGGCAACGACGGCCTCGGCTTCCTCGGACTTGGCGTGATAGTTCACACAGACACGCGCGCCCTCTCGCGCGAAAGCCTCGGCAATCGCCCGGCCGATCCCCCGGGACCCGCCGGTCACCAGGGCACGGCGCCCGGCGAGCAGACCTTGGCCTCCGGTCATGACATCACCTCGCCACGGTCCACGTTGAGCGCCTGACCGGTGATGTTCACTGCGGCATCCGACGCCAGAAAAAGGTAAGGCCCGATCATGTCGTCGGGTTCCATCAAACCGTCCAGCGCCTGCGCCGCGATAACATCTTCGAGCAGATCGCTTTCCGCGCGCGCTTCCTTCTGCGCCATGCGGGCCAGGGACCGCATGGCGGCGTCCGTCTTGACCCAGCCCGGACAAACGGCGTTGACGTTAATGCCCTTCGGACCGAGTTCGCGGGCCAGAGAGCGCATGAAACCGATGTTGGCGTGCTTTGAGCTGCAATAGCCGGAGAACTCAGGCACCGCGGTCCGACCCCAGATCGATGAGGTGACGATGATGCGGCCACCCCGCTGCATCTTCCGCAGGGCTTCGCGCGTCACGGCGTGGGTGCCGACGACGTTGATGTCGATGATACGGCGGAACGCGGCTTCGTGTTCCTCCCCGTCCTCCAGAAGCGGGGTCGGCAATTCCAGGCCGGCGTTGTTCACGAGGACATCAATCCGGTCGAAGGCGCCGAAGACCACAGCCACCCGCGCCCTGTCGGTGATATCGCAGAGGTGCCCGGTGACCGCCCCGCCCCGACTGTCCACGGAGAGACGCGCGGCGGCGTCATGCACACTTTCGCCCGTCGCCAGGATGTGAACCTCCGCGCCTGAACAGGCAAAGCCCTTAGCAACACCGAAACCGATGCCGCGCGACGCGCCGGTCACCACCACCCTTTGATTCGAGAAATCGAACCGCGCTTCAGCCATTTCCGCACACTCCCAAAGAGCACCCCCAAGGAGAGGGAATCAGACGCCGAACTCCCGCCGGACCGCGACGGTCATATCCTGCCGATACTGCTCCGCGATGATACGGCCTTTTTCCGCGGACGCACCCGCCGCAGACACCAGCGCGCCGGAGTCCGCCACCCAGTCCTTGTGCGGCGGCCAGACATCGTAGGGCGGCGCATCCACCGCGGGATTGTCCGGAATCCGGTCCCTGCGCACGAGGCCCGGATAGAAGTGCATCATCAGGGAGGTTTCCAGCACGGCGGCATGTTCCAGCTCTATGCCGGGGTAGCCGTCGGGGAAGACCTTGGCGAGCGTTTCCTCGGTCAGGAACTCCCAGTGCTGCAGGCACATGATTCGCAAACCAATGTCGCCCGCGTCGCGCATGGCGAGATCGATCCCCTCGTTCAGGAACCAGAGATTCTCGTAGTTGCCGTCTAGCACGCAGATGCGGCGTACACCATGGCGCACAAGTTCCCGGATCACATCGCGCAGGATCGCCGTCAGGGTGCCACCGTCCAACCCGGTGCTTCCGGAGAAAAAGGGGCCGCCGGCGGAGCGCGTCATCGATTTGTAGCCGTAGGGAATGGCCGGCGCGACGATACCGCCCACCGCCTGGGCAAGGTCCGCCGCGATTGCCGTCGGCAGCATGTGATCGACCCCCAGCGGCAAATGCGGACCGTGCTGCTCGGTCGCCCCGGACGGGATGAAAACCACCTCCCCCGCCGCGACCCGCGCGGCGAATTCCGGCGAGGTCATTTCCGCCATCATGACGGTTTCATGATCGTTCGTTTTTGACTCGTCTGTACTCATGCCGCTTCTCGTCAATCCTCCTGCAGGCTCTGGCCGCGCATCAGGGCCATGATGTGGCGTTCGGCATCGACGTAACCGGGCAACGCCAAAGCGTCTTCCTTGCGCAGGACACGCTGCCGCTGCTTGAAATCGACATACGCGTCCTCCAGCACCCGGCCGGGATGGCGCGAGAAGAAGACGATGCGGTCGCCGAGAAACAGGGCTTCCTCGATATCATGGGTGACCATGACAACCGTCGTCTCGGCGGACTCCACGATGGAGATCATCAATTCCTGCATGCTCCAGCGCGTCTCCGCATCCAGGGCGCCAAAGGGTTCATCCATCAGCAGCAGGCTGGGATCGTTCGCCAGAGTCCGTGCGATGGCGACGCGCTGCTTCATGCCGCCCGAAAGCTGCTTCGGATAGGCGTCCTTGAACTTACCGAGGTGGACCAGATTGATGAAATGATCGGCGCGTTCCCGGCGCTCCTTTACCGGCACATTGTTCAAGCGCATGCCGTATTCGACGTTCTGACGGACCGTCAGCCATTCGAACGAAGTGTAGCTTTGGAACACCATGCCGCGGTCGCCGTCGGGCCCGATGATCTCGTGGCCGTCCAGCACCAGACGGCCGCTGCTGGGATCCTCCAAGCCGGCGATCATGCGCAGGACGGTCGACTTTCCGCAGCCCGAGGGGCCCAGCAGCATGCAGAACTCGTTGCTCGCGACCTGAAACGACACATCGACGACCGCGTCGATGGTCTCGCCATTGGCGAGCTCGAAGGACTTGCCGACGCCGTCGAGAGTCAGTTTCGCTTCGGCACTGCCGTTCATCTTGTCCGCCATCACGAGCGCCCCGTGTCCAGGTAGGGGAACAGCGTCCGGTGCAGCCAGCGGAACAGCAGATCGAAGAGAAGCCCGAGCACGCCGATGACGACAATCCCGGCCATGATCTCATCGGTGTGCAGAAACCGCCGGGCCCGCATCATCATGGCGCCGATGCCGGTGGTGGAAGCGACGATCTCCGCGATAACCAGGTAGGTCCAGCTGACGGCCAGCATTTGACGCATGGCGATGAAGATGTTGGGCAGCACCGCCGGAACAATGACCGTCAAGAGAATCTGGCGCCGCTTGGCGCCAAGGGTCATGGCGGTTTCGATCAATTCGATGCGCACCTGCTTGGTGTAGTCCATGATGAGCGTGATGAGGAAGAACACGACGCCAATGAACAGCAGGGCAAGCTTCGGCCCTTCGCCGGTGCCGAACCACATGAGCAACACCGGAATGAAGGAGGGCGCGGGCAGGTAGCGCCAAGCCGATACGAAGGGATTGAAGAAAGCCTCCACCGTGCGGAACGATCCCATGAGGATGCCAAGCGGAACCGCAATCGCGCAGGCGCCGAGGAAACTGCCGACGACCCGGAGCACACTGATTCCGACGTCGCGGATCAGATTGCGCTCGAAGAACAGCTCATGCAGCGTCGCCAGCACCTTGGTCGGAGTCGGCACCAGAAGTTCGCTGACCGTGCCGGTGGCGACGGCGAGTTGCCAGAGGGCGAAGAAGATCACCCAGACGGCAACGCCGAGGATCCAGGTCCGGCGTGCCGGGATAGCGCGGCGGACCTCGAACCAGCGCTCACGGCGCGGCGGCGGACGCTTTCTATCGGCCACGCTGAAAGCTCCCTGGGTTTATCGGGAGGGCCGCCGAGGCAACAAGAGTGCCGCGCGCCTCAAGGACGCGCGGCGAACGACTGACGATAACCGCTTGCGACCAGATCCCCCATCAGGCTGCAATCCACGCCAGCCGCAGAATCGTGTACTTGCTTCATAAGCTCGAGCTTGACCCACCATTCGTTCGTCAGCTTGACGACGTTGGGCATGGAGCCGTTGCCGATATCGAAGGGCGGTTCGCCGTCCAGGACACCGCAAACCTGTGCGGCCTCGTCGAAGTCGTACATGTAAATGCCGCCCTCGGCGTTCTTGCCGTTGGTGCCGATGACCGCGTCGATATCGCCCTTCGGCCACTGCAGGTATTCGGCCAGCATGGCGTTCACCTCTTCGGTGTTCTCATGCCAATAGCCGACACCGTCCCATCGCGCGCGCAGCATGTCCAAGGCCACCTGCCGCCGCTCCTCGATGAAGTTTTTGTTCATGTAGAGCGAGTCCATGAAGATGCCGGTCTTCGCCATGTCCGCATTGGCGGTGTCGACGACACTGGCGGAACCGGGCTGTGCCTCCATCACCTTGCTGATCCAAGGTTCGTACATATAGGCGGCGGCGAGATCACCGGACAGCATCGGGCCAACGGCCTCGTCGGCATTGAGGTTCACCCACTCCACATCGCCCGGCGCATAGCCCTGGCTGTCGAGCCAAAGTCCCATCAGGAGATGGCCGATGTAAGCCTGCGGCGCGGAGACCTTTTTGCCCTTGAGATCGGCGGCGTCCACGCCAGGCGCCAGAATGATGTGATCGACGCCGAAAGACGGATTAAGGAAGGAGACGTTCACCACGTCTGTGCCGCGATCGATGACCAGAGGCGTGTAATCCGCGGTGCAGGCGTAGATATCGATCTGTCCCGCCGCCAGGGCCGAATGCCCGCCGATCGGATCCTCGAAGATCGTCAGGTTGAGATCGTAGTCGGGTGCCAAATCCTTTTGGCGCACCACCTCGTACATGGCGTACCCGGGCCAGGACACACAGATCCCGATGTTCACGGATTCCTTGGCGGCAGCCGTCGCCATGGACGCGACGAGCGCCGGCGCGGCGGCAAGCAAGCCTGCGGCTTTCCAGAAATTCATTGCACTCCTCCCCGTTTCTTATTTCTGCAAAAAGTATCGGCTAGAGAATTTTTTAGTCAATAAAAATTTTTAGTCGCTTTACTTTTCACAAAGATTCGCTGAAGATCCCGGCGATTCGGACAAGGTTTGGAGCGGATGTCGGGACTGCGGGAGAAACAGAAGGTCGGCCGCCAGCGGCGCATCCTGGACAGCGCCCTGGCGCAGTTCCGGGACCAGGGATTCGCGGAGGCCACCATCGAAGCCGTCGCGGCGGACGCCGACGTTTCCGCCATGACCGTCTTCAACTACTACGGTTCAAAGGGCGGCATCCTGCTGGCGCTGGTCGCGGAGAGCGACCGCATGCTTATCGAGAAGATCGTCTCTGTTATCGAGGCGCCGCATGACGATACCGTGGCCGCCGTCACGCAGTACTCCCTGGCTATTCTGGACCACGCCTTCCACTACCTCGACCGCGGCATCTGGCGCCACGTCCTGGCCACGGTCATGATCGAAGGCGCGTCCGGCTTCGGCAGCGCGTACCTGGCGCTCGATCAGGAATTGATCCGGCTCCTAATCCGGCTGCTGCAGCGCCTGAAGGCCGAGGGCCTCATTGCCGATGACTGCGACTGCACAACCGCCGGAGAGGTGGTCTACAGTGTCCACAATGCCCGCTTCGTCGAATTCGTGATGGACGCGACAATGACCCGCAAGCAGGCGGAAACGTTGGTGTCCCGCGATCTGCACTTCCTCGTCAGCCGGCTCTCGGCGTAACGCGCACGCGCGAAGGCTAGAGCCGAGACTTGCGTTTGGCGGCCTGAACCGCGGTCTCCAGGCGGTTAAGGAACGCGGAGCGGTCGGCCTTGCTGAAGGATCTGGGTCCGCCGGTGATTTCACCGCGTTCGCGAAGGCTCTGCATCAGTTCGCGGTTGGCCAACGCCATGCCTATCCCGTCCTCGGTAAAAAGCTCACCGTTCGGCTTGATCGCCAGCGCACCCCGTTCAAGGCAACGTGCCGCGAGCGGAATGTCGTTCGTCACGCAGATATCGGCCCCTTGGACATGCTCGGCGATCCAGTCATCCGCCGCGTCGGCCCCTTGTGAAACGATGACGAGTTGTACCAGCGGATTCTCGCTGGGCCGGATGCCGCCGTCGCTGACGATATAGGTCTTGAGGCCGTGACGCGCCGCGACCCGCAAGGTCTCGTCCTTGACCGGACAGGCGTCCGCATCGACATAAATCTCCACCATAGCCGCACCATCAGTCCTTCAATCGGCTTTGTTCTGAGGCCTTTATCGTTCGGCGGAACGGTATCCAAAACCTCACGACTAGAAAACCGCTATCCTTCCAGCTCCGCAAAGCAACCGAGCTGCGGATTTTTCAGTTTTGACCTAGACTTGGCATGCGGCTTAGCTTTTCGTTGCACAAACAAGTGGCGCTGAAGCTACAGCCCGTTAAGAGGTTGCACAACGCTACCCGCGCTTGCAGTTCAGAGGAGTCAGGGCGTGAAGGATGAAGTCGCGCAGTTGTCGGAACGTGTGCGTGCCGCCACCGGCAGTGACAGGCAGTTGGACTCCGAAATCGCGCGCTGTCTCGAAAACCCGTCCCGCAATCGGGGTGATCCGCCCCGCTACACGGCCTCCGTCGATCTTTGCATCGAACTGATCGAGCGCGTCCGCCCCGGTTGGCACTGGCATGTCGGATACGGTCCAAAGGGCGTCATGCCCTACGCCTTTCTCTCGAATGGAAAGGTCCGCCACGAGGCAACGGCCAGTACGGTTCCTCTTGCCCTCTTGACCGCCCTGTTGGAGACAATGGCAACCGAACGGCAAGGCTAGCGCGGCGCACGACTGGCTTGCGGTGCTCTTCAGACGACAGATCAGTCACATGACTCAGGCCGCCGCTGAAACTGCCTGTCCTTCCAGGTGGGCGACAAGATCCGGGGGCAAGGACAAGCGGCTGGCCAGGCCTTCCAGATAGGCCTGCTCCATCGGATGATCGGGATCGATGGCGAGGCGCGAGACGAGCCAGAGTTCGGCGGCTTGCTCCGGCCCCTCCGCCAGATTGGCGATGTCCTGAAGGCTCGGCGGGTTGGCGAGCGAGTCGAACACGAAGGCCTTGTCCTCGGCGCCGAGCGGCAGTTCGCCGACCCGGTCGAAGATGACCTTCTGCTCGTCCGGACCGATATGGCCGTCGGCGTTGGCCGCCGCGATCATCGCCATGACCAGGGCGAGCTCGAAAGGCTTGCCATCGCGGGCCGGTGCGGCGGCCGGGATGAACTTGGAATCGGCTGGCGGCATAACAGGTTCGCTTGCCTGTGCCGGTATCGCCGGTTGAGGCGCAGGCTGCCCGGCCTGCTGGGGCGCCTGTTGCGGTGCCTGTTTTCCCGCCTGCCAATTTGAATAAGCGCTATACGCCAACGCACCAAGCGCCGCAGCACCGCCATAACCGACGACCCCGCCGGCCACCTTCTCGACTTTTTTGCGCGCCTTTTTGTTCCCGAGCAGAACGCCCAGCAAACCGCCAGCCGCGAGACCGCCGGCGACACCGGCCATGCCGCTGTTTGCCAGCTTGCCTTTGGCGTTCTGCAAAGCACCACCGGCACTGCCGCCCGCGTTGGGCCCGATAAACTGTTCGAGAATACCTTGGGGATTCATAATCTTCCTCTCACCTTATATGCTGACAGAGAGATAGGAAGGCCACGAGGAGAGAACAATCTGTGCCCGCGCGCCCGGCATCGAATTGCGTGGCGCCCACGTGGGGTAATTCCGCTATGCTGCCAGCGATCAAGGACCTTTTCGGCAGGGGTGATAGATGAATTCTATCAAAGCCTTCGATATTCCTCCGTTGCCCAAGGGCATTCGCTCCCGCTTCGTCGAGGAGGTGAACGGCCTCAGGATCCACATCCTGGAGGCCGGCGAAGAATCCCCGGACCGTCCGCTCGTCCTGCTGCTGCACGGTTTCCCCGAACTGGCCTATAGCTGGCGCAAGGTGATGCCGGCCCTCGCGGCGGCCGGGTATCATGTCGTGGCGCCCGATCAAAGGGGATATGGACGGACAACAGGATGGGACCCGGATTACGACGGCGACCTGACGTCCTTCCGCATTCTCAACATCGTGCGCGACGCCCTGGCGCTGGTCGCGGCGCTGGGCCGCGAATCGGTGGCGGCGGTCATTGGCCACGACTTCGGGTCCTTCGTTGCCGCCTATTGCGCCCTCACCCGCCCCGATGTGTTCCACGCCGTCGCCATGATGAGCGCCCCCTTCGAAGGTCCACCCGCCTTTCCCATACGGACGGATAGCGCCACGTCCCGCGCGCCGGAAGACGATATACATGCCGCGCTCGCGGCGCTTACGCCGCCGCGCAAGCACTATCAGTGGTACTACGGCACCCGTGCCGCCAACGACGACATGCGGCACTGCAAGCAAGGCGTCGGCGATTTCCTGCGCGCCTACTTCCATTGCAAGAGCGGCGATTGGACACCCAACGCCCCCTTTCCCTTGAAGGCCTGGACGGCGGAAGAACTGGCGAAGCTGCCACGCTACTACATCATGGAGCGCGATCTCGACATGGCGGAAACCGTCGCGCCCGACATGCCTTCGGAAGTCGAAGTCGCGGCCTGCGGATGGCTGCCGGACGAAGAGCTGCGGTTCTATACCGGAGAGTTCACCCGCACCGGATTCCAAGGCGGCCTGCAGTGGTACCGCTGCATGACCGGCGCCGAACAGATAGAGGAACTGCGCCTCTTTTCCGGCCGAACGATCACCGTGCCCGCCTGTTTCGTCGCCGGAGCAAGGGACTGGGGCATCTACCAGAAGCCGGGGGCCTTCGAGGCGATGCAGACCCGCGCGTGCGAGAAGATGCTGAGTTGCGATCTGGTGGAGGGCGCCGGGCACTGGGTGCAGCAGGAGCGGCCGGGCGCCGTGGCGGAGCTGCTCACGCGGTTTCTAAAACGCGTTTCTTAAAGCGTATCGTTCTTCAACCACTCAAGCGCTTCACCAGATCCGGCAACCAGGCCCAACTGGCGGCGGCTGTGTCGTTCGTGACGAGATAGGCGGTTCGCGTGAAGACCGGAGCCCCCTTTACGGGATAGAGCCGCCGTGCTGCGAGGTGAGGCTCGGCCAGACGCTCCGGCAGGTAGGCAGAGCCGCCCTGCTCCAGAAGATGCTCCAGTCCCCAAACCGCACAGCCGAAGCTTACAGTAGCGACGTCGGCATCGGCATAGGCGGCGGCATGCCGGCGGCCGAATTCCTCCCCCGCCTCCACATAGACATAACCGGGATCGTGACGCATCGGACTGCCTTTGTCGGTGGAAACCAGGACGATGCGCTCGGCGCCCAGCGCCAATGTCGTTTGTCCCTCGCGGGTGAAGGGTTGGTAGGTCAGGGCGACATTCACCAATCCGACCCGGAGCCAACGGTCGAGATCGGACTGGCTGCCCGGCCAGGCGGAAATGACCGTTTTGGGATACTCACGATAGATATCGATGAAGAGCCGCTGCCCCAATCCCTGCCAAAGATCGACGTGGCAGCCGATGTTGCACACCGTCTCAACGCCTTCCGGCAGCGACGTTTCCTGCTGGGCCTGGCGCCAGAGCTCGGTCATCGCCTCTGCATAACGCTTGAATTTGACCCCCGCGGGGGTGAGCTCCGCCCCCGAGGTCTGACGGTGCAGCAAGATCTGACCGAGTTCCTCTTCGAGCCCTTTCAGGCGCGCCGTCACCGTGGATTGGGTGACATTCAACCGCTCCGAGGCACGCACGAGGCTGCCGGTATCGATGATGGCGAGAAAAGTCCGCAGAGCGTTCAGGTTCATATCGGACTCCGGTCATGAATTCGAATTTTTCGAATTCGTACTGCAAATTATTTCGTTTTTCAAATATCTCAGAATTCGCCATTCTTTGAGAAGGCGGCGCCGGGAACGGCTCCCGCAGGAGGCACAGCCATGACGGATACCGATTTCACCGCTGAAACCTGTGTGCCGCGCGCGGCATTCGTCAATGCCATGCGGGCCGTGGCCAGCAGCGTTACCGTCGTCACCACCGACGGACCGGCCGGGCGTCATGGCGCTACGGTCAGTGCCTTCTGCTCCGTTTCCGCCGACCCGCCCTCGGCGTTGGTCTGCCTGAAAGCCGGCACCCGGATCGCGCGGTCCGTCGCCGCCAACGAGGCGTTCTGCGTCAACGTCCTGCCGCATCCCGGCCGGGACATCGCCGACCGTTTTGCAGGATGTCACGACGACCGTGTCGCGGACCGCTTCGAAGGCGTTGTCTGCGAGCCCACCGACGGCGACGTGCCAGCCATCGCCGGCGCTACGACATTCACCTGCGCGGTTCGGGAGACCGTGGAATTTGGATCCCACCGGATCTTCATCGGCCACGTCGTCAGGGTGGGCGAAGGCTCCACCACGCCCCTCGCCTATCTCAACGGCACCTATCACCGCGTCGTCCCGCAGCGCGGAGCGGGCGACTAGCAACGTGCACCCCCGACAGATAACGAGACAGTTGCCTTCATGACCGACCTGCAGACATACCGCATGCTGATCGACGGCGCCTGGGTGGAAGCTTCGGACGGCGGCAGCTTCGAGAGCATGAATCCGACGACCGGTGCGGTCTGGGCGCGGGTTCCGGAGGCAACGGCCAAAGATGTGGACCGAGCCGTCCGCGCCGCCGACCGTGCCTTCACGGAAGGCCCTTGGGCGCGCATGACCGCGACGGAGCGCGGCCACTGCCTGCGGCGCCTCGGCGACCTGCTGGCTGAAACATCCGAGGAGCTGGGACGGACGGAAGCCATCGATACCGGCAAGATGCTGAAAGAAACGCGGTGGCAGGCGAAGTACATCGCCGAGTTCTTCCATTTCTATGCCGGATGCGCCGACAAGGTCAGCGGCCAGACCCTGCCCATCGACAAGCCGGACCTCTTCGTTTTTACCAACCGTGAACCGCTGGGCGTCATTGCGGCTGTCGTGCCCTGGAACTCGCAACTCTTCCTGAGCGCGGTGAAGATCGGCCCGGCGCTCGCAGCCGGCAACACGATCGTCCTGAAAGCCTCGGAACATGCCTCCGCCGCAATGCTGGAGTTCGGGCACCTGATCGAAGCCGCCGGCATCCCGGCCGGCGTGGTGAACATCGTGACGGGCCATGGCGATCCCTGCGGCAAGGCGCTGACATCCCACCCCCTGGTCGCGCGCATCTCCTTCACCGGCGGCCCCGTCGCGGCACGGCAGGTGCTACAGAATTCCACCAACAACTTCGCGGAGGTGTCGCTGGAACTGGGCGGCAAATCTCCCTTCATCGTCTTTGACGACGCGAACCTGGACAGCGCCGTCAACGGGGCGATTGCAGGTATCTTCGGCGCCTCCGGTCAGAGTTGTGTCGCCGGATCGCGGCTCTATCTGCAGGACGGCATCGCCGATGCCTTCCTGGACCGGATGAAGGCGGAAGCCAACAGGATCGTCATCGGCGATCCGCTGGCCGAGGAAACACAGATGGGGCCGCTCTGCACCCCCGGGCAGTTGGAGACGATCGAGCGCGAGGTGGCCCATGCGCGCAGCGAAGGCGGCGAGGTTCTCTGTGGCGGCAAGCGCCCCGACGGGTTGCACGGCCTATTCTATGAACCCACCATCGTCGCCTGTCCCCGCCAGGACCTGCGCATTGTCGACACGGAGCTCTTCGGGCCGGTTCTGAGCGCGCTGCGCTTCAAGGACGAAGCGGAGGCGGTCCGACTGGCGAACGACACGAAGCACGGATTGGCCGCCGGGGTTTTCACGCGGGACAGCGCCAGGTCGCTGCGCATGGCGAAGGCGGTGAAGGCGGGCATCGTGTGGGTCAACACCTACCGCGCGATTTCGCCCATCGCGGAGTTCGGCGGCATGAAAAACTCCGGCTACGGGCGCGAAAGCGGTTTTCAGGCCATCTATGACTACACGCGGCCCAAGACGGTTTGGATCAACACTTCGGACGAGCCGCTGGGCAGCCAGTTCGTGGCCCGGTGACCGGACGAAGCGGACCGATAGGATAGAGGAGGAGCAGCCCCATGAAGTTTCATCTCGCGATCAATCTGGAACGCATGGACGACAGCATCGACATGGCGGAGGTGAGCCGCCATACGCTTGAGATGGTGCAGATGGCGGAACGAGGCGGGTTCGACATCGCCTGGGCCGCCGAACACCATGCGCTGGAGATGACCATTGCGCCGAACCCTTTTCAGATCCTGACCTGGTGGGGCGCTCACACGGACCGCATCCGCCTCGGCACTGCGGTTGCCGTCGCGGCCTACTGGCATCCGATCAACCTGGCGGGCGAGGCTGCCTTCACGGACCTGGTCACCGGCGGGCGGCTGGAGTTCGGCATCGGCTCCGGCGCGTATCAGCGGGAGTTCGACCGCATGCATCCCGGGCTGAAGCAAAGCGACGCCTGGCGCCACATGAACGAGATGCTGCCCGCGGTGCAAGCCCTGTGGGCCGGTGACTACGAGCACAAGGGAGAGTTCTGGTCCTTCCCGACCGCCACCTCCGTGCCGAAGCCCGTGCAAAAACCGCATCCGCCGATCTGGATCGCGGCCCGCGCGCCGATGACCTACGACTACGCGGTCGAGCACGGCTGCAGCATCATGTCCTGGCCGCTGACCCGCCCCTTCTCGGAAGCCGAGCTCTACAAACAGCGCCTGGACGACTCGATGGCCAAGTACCCGGGCAAGGCGCGTCCCGTCTTTGCCATGATGCGTCACACCGCCGTTTACGACAGCCCCGATCAGCGCGATGTTCCGGTGCGCGCCGCGCAGCGTCAGCTCGGCCAGTTCGAGAATCTGTTCAAGAACCTCGGCGACGTCACCAACGGCTTTCCAAAGCAGACGCCCTTCGAAGAGTTGGCGAACCGGGACGAGTACGACCCGGGGATGCTGACGGAGAACCTGATGTTCGGCACGCCCGACGAGGTCGTCGCCAAGCTGCGCCGTTACGAGTCTCTCGGCGTCGATGCTTTCATCTATTACGCCAGCATGGGCCTGGGGCTGGCCGAACAGAAACGTTCCATGGAGCTGTTCTGTTCCGAAGTGATCCCGGCCTTCCGCTGATCGCAATCACGACGGGAGCGCGTCCCATGGCGGAGCGTGACGGCAAGGGAACGGCCTATGAGGTGAGCGGCGCCGCGCGGGCGCCGCTCGTCGTCTTGATCCATGGCCTGGGACTGAGCCGCCGGACCTGGGACGATCACCTTCCCGACCTGTCGAATCGCTACCGTGTCGTGAGCTACGATCTCTACGGACACGGCGAGAGCGCGCCACCACCGGACACACCGTCCCTGTCGCTCTTCGCGGCACAACTGGCGGATCTGCTGGATCACTTGAGCACGCCTTCCGCCGCCATCGTCGGCTTCTCCCTGGGCGGCATGATCAACCGCCGCTTCGCGCTGGACCATCCGGACCGCGTTTCCGCACTCGGCATCCTCAACTCGCCGCATGAACGCGGCCCCGAAGCGCAAAAACTGGTGGAGGAGCGCGCCGCGCAGACGGACAAGGGCGGGCCTGCGGCGACACTGGACGCGACCATCGAACGCTGGTTCACGCCAGGGTTCCGCGAAGCGCGGCCGGAGGTTATCGCGCAGGTGCGCGCGCAGGTCCTGTCGAACGACCCCGTAACCTACACGCAATGCCGGCAAGTCCTGGCGGGAGGTGTCGTGGAACTCATCCGCCCAAACCCGCCAATAACCACGCCGACACTCGTCATGACCTGCGAAAACGACAGCGGCAGCACGCCCGCGATGTCGCACGCCATCGCCGCTGAAATCGCGGGGGCGAAGACGATTATCGTTCCGCGGCTGCAGCACATGGGCCTGATCGAATCGCCTGAGCTCTTCACCGCGCCCTTGCTACGGTTTCTCGATAGCGCTCTTGGCTGAACGAACGACGATCGAATAAAGAGGAAATCAATCATGCGGACGTTGTCAGGCGGGCAGGCTGCCGTCGAATCCCTGAAGGCAGAAAAGGTCGGGCATGTCTTTGGCCTGATTGGTTCAGCCACCATGGAGATGTTCGATGCGCTCTACGACGCAAAGGACATCACCTTCATCGGCGTGCACGATGAGCGCACCGGAACCCACATGGCGGACGGCTATGCCCGGGCATCGGGCCGCGCGGGCGTGATCCTCGCCGGCCAGAACGGACCCGGCGCCACCAATCTCGTGACGGGCCTGTCGCAGGCGGCCGCCGCCTTTTCCCCCGTCGTGTCGATCGCCGGAGCCCTCTCCTCCGCGCATATCTATCGCGGCGCCTTCCAGGAAGTCGATCAACAGGCGCTGTTTACGCCCGTAACCAAGAAGACCTGGACGGCAACCTCGGCGGACCGGGTCCCAGAGATGTTCCGCGAGGCCTTTCGGGTGGCGCTGACGCCCCGGCGCGGTCCGGTGCAGCTCAACCTGCCCCGCGACGTCCTCTCCGCGACTGCCGAGTTTCCGGATTCTCAAAGCCCGGAAGCCTACCGCTGCCAAAACGTTCCGGCCGCCGCACCGTCCGTCATCGAAGCCGCCGCCCAATTGCTGCGCGAGGCGGCGCGCCCGGTCATCGTCGCCGGCGGCGGAATCAAGAACACGGGCGGACATGCCCAGGCGCTCGCGCTCGCCGAGACTCTGAACGCACCCGTCGTCACGGCACCGGGGCACGGCGACGCAATTCCCTGCGGACATCCACTGAATGCCGGACAGATGGGGCCGCGCGGCAATCCTGTGGCCTCGCGCCTGGCGAAGGAAGCCGATGTGATCCTTGCGCTGGGCACGCGCCTCGGCTTCAACTCCACCTTCTTCTCCTACGACAACATCAACGCGGAAGCGGCCATCATTCAGGTCGAGTTGGAACCGACCGCCATCGGCCGCCACTTCCCGGTCGCTCTGGGAATTTGGGCGGACGCACCGACCGCGGCGCTGCAGTTGCGCGATGCTTTGTCCGGCCTGGAACAGCGCGCCGAAGTGGACGCCTGGACCGAAGCCTATCAGAGCGAACGCGCGACCTTTCTGGAGACGCGCGAGGCCGAGGCCGCGACGGGGGCGCAGCCCATCCAACCGTCCGGGCTGTTCAAAGAGCTGCGCAAGGTTTTGCCGAAGGACGGCGCCATCACGTTGGATGCCGGGACGCTCTGTCTTCAAGCGACCGACGCATTGAACTATTGGGAGCCGCCGTGCCTCTTTACGCCGCTGGACTTCGGCCTCGTCGGGTTCTCTTTCGCCTGCGGACTCGGCGTCAAGGTGGCGCGCCCGGACCGCCCGGTCATCAGTCTGATGGGCGACGGCGGCTTCGGCATGACGGTCTCCGAACTGAGCACCGCCGTCGATCACGGCATCAACACGGTGACGATCGTGATGAACAATCAATGCTGGGGCGCGGAGAAAGCCTATCAGCGCGATTTCTTCGGCGGGCGCTATATCGGCGCCGACGTCACCAGTCCGGCCTTCGACAAGATGGCCGAGCTCTACGGTGCGGCGGGTTTCCGCGTCGAACGCCTGCCGGAGGTCGGCGACGCGGTGCAAGCGGCCTTGTCCTGCGGCAAGCCGGCGGTGGTGGATGTGGCCGTCGATCCCGAGGCGCTCTACAGCTTCCGCCGCGACAGCTTCAAGCACAGGGGCGGTTGAGAGGCCCCTCCCCGGAGTTCTACGCGTTGGCGCCGGACATGTGACGCGCCGCGATATAGCCGAAGGTCAGGGCCGGGCCGAGTGTGATGCCGCCGCCGGGATAGTTGCCACCCATGATCGAAGCGGCGTCGTTGCCGGCCGCGTAGAGACCGGGAATGGGCCGGCCGTCCTCGCCGAGCACGCGGGCGTTCTCGTCGGCTTTGAGTCCCGCGAAGGTGCCGAGGTCGCCCACCACGAGCTTCACCGCATAGAACGGTCCCTGCTCCACCGGCGCGACGCAGGGGTTCGGCGTGTGTTCCGGATCGCCCAGCGAGCGGTTGTAGGCCGTCGAGCCTTTGTGGAACTCCGGATCTTCGCCGTTGCGCGCATGTTCATTGAACGCGGCAACGGTTTTCTCCAGAGATGCCGCATCGGCCCCGATCTTTCCGGCAAGCTCTGTTAGCGTCGCCCCCTCGTACAGATAGCCGGAGCGGATATGCCGACGGAACGGAACCGGCGCAGGTTTCACGTAGCCCAGACCGTATTTGCGAAGCGTCCGGTGGTCGGCCAGGAAGAAGGCGCAGATCTCCCCACCCTCCGCGCGGCAGGCCTTCATCATGGCCTGGCAGAAGTCGTGGTAGGAGTCGGCCTCGTTGACGAAACGCTTGCCGGAGCGGGTGACAGCGATGACGCCCGGCTTGGAGCGGTCAACGAAGTGGGGAAAGACGCCCAAGGTACCGTCGCCACGTGGCGGCCGCGACACCGGCACCCAGGCGGCGCTGTGGGGCAGACTCTCATCGACAGCCGCGCCGACGGCCTCGCCCAAACGCAGCCCGTCGCCGGTGTTTCCGGGCGGCGCCGGGGATACGTGCTCGTGGCCGTGCGGTGCGTGCGGGAACAGTTTTTTTCTCCGCACCGGATCTTGTGGAAATCCGCCGGCGGCCAGCACAACGCCCTTTCTGGCGGTGACCTCGATCGCCCCTTCCCGCGTGTCGACGATGGCGCCCGTCACCCGCCCCTGGTCGTCGCGGAGCAACTGGCGCGCGGGCGCGTTCGTCCAGATCGGCACATTCCTGTCGAAGCAGGACTTCACAAGCCGCGCCACCAGCGCGTTGCCGTTCATCAGCCGCATCGACCGGCCGTGAAAAATCCGGTCCCGCAGATACTTCAGGAAGAGAACCGCGACGAAGAATGCCGACACGGGCGAACGCGTCACGTTGAAGAAGTGCAACAGCTCCTTGCCCGAGCCGATCATCATCCCAAGAAAGGTAATCTCCGAAAGCGGCGGACGCAGCCGTCGAATTTCGCCTTTCAATGCGCGCCCATCGAAGGGCCGTGCGACGATGGATCGGCCGCCGGGCATGCCGCCGGGTGCATCGGGGTGATAGTCCGCGAAGGTCGGTCCGAGGTCGAACTGCAGCGCCGTGTTTTCCTCGAAGAACTCGACCACGCGGGGGCCGGCCTCGAGAAAGGCATCTATACGCGCAGCATCGAAGTGTTCGCCCGCCTCGTGCTCGAGGTAGCGCCGCGCCGCCGCCCGGCTGTCCTCGACGCCCGCGCGCTTCGCGGGAGCATTGCAGGGAATCCACATCCAGCCGCCGGAACGCGCGCTGGTACCGCCGAAGACCGGCTCCTTCTCGATGACCAAAACGTCGAGCTGACGGTGGGCGGCGGACACCGCGCTGGAAAGACCGCCGGCCCCGGAGCCGATGACCAGCACGTCGCAATCATGTTTCTTCACTGACTGAATTCCCTGAAGGTGTGCGGTGGGATCACGCCGCGAGATAGCCGCCGTCGACCGGCAAGATCGCGCCGGTGACGTAGCTCGACATGGCGGAAGCGAGGAAGAGGACCGGCCCCACCAGCTCTTCCGGCTTGCCGGTGCGGCCAAGAGGCGTGTGCGCCAGGAAACGGGAGAGCGCCGCGTCGTTCTTGCGCGTGGATTCCGTCATGGGCGTGTCGATGACGCCGGGCGCCAATGCGTTGACCCGGATGCCCCGGGGCGCCATCTCGTGCGCCAACGCCTTGGTGAGCTGTGCAATGGCCCCCTTACTGGCGACATAGGCGGGAATACCGGGCCCCGCGACCGCGGACATGATGGAACCCAGGTTGACAATCCGGCCGCCCGTCGTCTCAAGCTGCGGCAGGAAGGCCATGACCATGTTCTTCGTGCCGTCCACATTGACCCGGAAGGTCGCATCCCAGTGGCTGTCGAATGCAGGATCGTCCAGTCCGCCCCGATGAATGATGCCGGCGTTGTTCACCAGGATGGACGTGTCGTCCAATTCCTGCCGAACAGCCGCGGCAAAAGCTTCGCATGCGGCGCGGTCAGAGACATCGACGGCGGCGGAAAAGGCAGGGCGGCCCAGCACGCGGACCATTTCCGCCGTTTCCTCAGAGTTAGCGCCGTTCAGGTCGCAGAGCCCGAGACGGGCACCCGCGCGGGCCAGACCGAGAGCGATCGCGCGGCCATTGCCCTGGCCGGCGCCCGTGACCACGGCCACGGTGTCTTCGATCTCAAGCATGGCGCCCCCCATATGTTATGTTTTTGCTAATTGAGTCGATTACCGCGTCTTTCAGACTCCGGCAAGTCAGCCAGCCCAGACCCATTGGGCACAGAAAGGAAGGAAAACGTCATGAACCCCGGTTTCCGCGTGCGCAACCGGACTCGCGCCGTGGCGCAAGACACCGTCGAGAGCTTCCGCGCCCTGCCTGTCGCCAACGTCAGCGATTCGATGAACCGGATGTTCGGGAGCGGACCGCGCCTGCGGCCGATGCACGGCGACGGCAAGGTGCTGGCCGGACCGGCCCTGACGGTCAGAACGCGGCCCGGCGACAACCTGCTGGTTCACCACGCGCTCGATATCGCGAGCCCCGGCGACGTGATCGTCGTGGACGCGGGCGGCGACCTGACCACGGCAATCATCGGCGGCATCATGGCGCGGATCGCCTTGCGCAACCGCATCGCCGGTCTGGTCATAGACGGCGCCATCCGCGATGTGGCGGAAATCCGAACGATGGGGCTGCCGGTCTTCGCCGCCGGGGTCTCCCATCGCGGGCCCTACAAGGACGGTCCCGGAGAGATCAATTCCGTCCTCTCCCTCGGCGGCATGACAATCGAACCCGGCGACCTGATCCTGGGTGACGATGATGGCCTTGTTTCCGTCCCCTACGACTTGACGGACGAGGTGTTGGCCAAGGCACAGGCGAAGCAGCTCACAGAAGAGAAAGATTTCGCCGAGATCAGGGACGGTAGCGACGACCGCAGCTGGGTGGTGGAAAGCCTGAAGGCGCGCGGCTGCTTTTTTGAAGCGTGATTCAGCCTCGGTACATAAACGCCGTGCCGTGAAGCGCGGGGTACGCGAGTAAACCCCGGTGAAATTGACAAAGATCAATGAGCGGCTCTCCTGGGGCGTGCAGAAATGCGGCCCAGGGAGGCAATGCGCATGTTCGAAATCCGGATACACGGACGCGGCGGCCAGGGGGTGGTGACGGGCGCGGAACTGCTGTCCGTCGCCGCCTTCGACGAAGGCAAGCACGCACAGGCCTTTCCGAGCTTTGGCTCGGAGCGGATGGGTGCGCCCGTCGTTTCTTTCTGCCGTATCGACGATCGGGAGATCCGCCTGCGCGATCCGATCCTGGAGCCGGACGCCCTGATCATCCAGGACCCCACCCTGTTGCACTCCGTCGATGTCTTTGCGGGCCTGAAGTCGGACGGTTACATCGTCATCAACTCCACCCGCAGCCTGACGGAACTCGGCATTGCAGATTATGTCGAGCGCTTCCCGCCACACCACGTCTGCCATTTCGGCGCGACGGAACTGGCGGTGCGCCATGTCGGCCGTCCGGTGCCCAACGCCGCGCTGCTGGGCGGCTTCGCCGCGACCACTGGACAACTGAGTCTGGACGCCGTCGAAAAGGCCATCGAGGAAAAATTCCCGGCCAAGATCGGCGCAGCCAACATCGCGGCGGCGCGCGATGCCTATGAGATTGCGCAAGCGGCCTAAAGGGAGACACCGGCGATGCTGAAACAAATGGAGGGATCGCAAGCCGTGGCTGAAGCCGTGGCCCTTGCCCGGCCGCAGGTCGTCTGCGCTTATCCCATCACACCGCAGACCCACATCGTCGAGGGCGTCGGCGCGCTGGTGAAAGCCGGCAAGCTGGAGAATTGCGAGTTCATCAACGTGGAATCCGAGTTCGCCGCCCTGTCGGTGGCGATCGGCGCTTCCGCCGTGGGGGCGCGGGCCTATACGGCAACTGCGAGCCAAGGCCTGCTGTTCATGGCGGAAGCGGTTTACAACGCGGCGGGCCTGGGACTGCCCATCGTCATGACCGTCGGCAACCGCGCCATCGGCGCACCGATCAACATTTGGAACGACCACAGCGACAGCATGGCGATGAAGGACGCCGGCTGGATCCAACTGCACGCGGAGACCAACCAGGAAGCCGCCGACCTGCACATCCAAGCCTTTAAGCTAGCCGAAACACTGAGCTGCCCAGTGATGGTCTGCATGGACGGCTTCATTCTGACCCATGCCTATGAACGCATCGATATCCCGGAGCAAGAACAGGTCGACGCTTTCCTGCCGCCCTTCGAGCCGGTGCAACAACTAGATCCGGCCCATCCCTATTCCATCGGCGCCATGGTCGGGCCGGATGCCTTCATGGAGGTACGCTACCTCGCGCATCAGAAACAGATGGAAGCCCTGGAAGAGATCCCCCGCATCGCCGAAAACTTCGCGGAGGTTTTTGGGCGCGACTCCGGCGGCCTAATCCGGCCCTACCGCAGCGAGAACGCGGAGACAATCGTGGTCGCGCTCGGATCGATCAACGGCACGATCCAGGACGTGGTCGACTCCCGGCGTGCCGCGGGCGAGTCCATCGGCAGCGTCGGCATCTGTTCCTTCCGTCCCTTCCCCCTGGCGGCGCTCTGCGACGCGCTGGAGGGTGCGCAACGCGTGATCTGTGTCGAAAAGAGCCTGGCGCCGGGCTTGGGCGGGGTGCTGGCCTCGAACGTACGCATGGCGCTGCGCGGCCAAAATACGCCGGTCTATACGGTCATCGCCGGTCTCGGCGGCCGCACCATCACACGCAAGTCGCTGGACGACCTGTTCCAACGCGCCATGCGCGACAGTCTGGAAGATCTGACCTTCCTAGACCTCAATTGGGAGGTCGTGCAGGCACAGATGGCGCACGCCAAGGATGTCAGGCATTCCGGCCCCATCGCCGAAAACCTGCTGAAAGCCTTGAACCCCGGCCTGGTCCGGCGGGTTTCCTGAGAGAGGACGGAAGTCATGACAGACGACAGAGGCACAGAGGAAACCGCCGCCCAAAAGGTAAAGTTCTATCAGACCGGCACGCACACCGTCGGCAACCGCCTGATGGACGAGAACGGGCGGACGGTGCAAGCCTCCATGGAACGTTCCAACGCCATAACCTCGGGACACCGCGCATGTCAGGGCTGCGGCGAGGCGCTCGGTGCGCGCTATGCGCTGGATGCCGCGATGCGCGCCGCCGGCGGCAATCTGGTGGCGGTCAACGCGACCGGTTGTCTGGAAGTCTTCACCACGCCTTACCCAGAGACATCCTGGCAGATCCCCTGGCTGCATTCGCTGTTCGGCAACGCGCCCGCGGTCGCGGCCGGCGTGGCCGCAGGGTTGCGGCGGCGCGGCTTGGAAGCGACGAGAGTCGTGGCGCAAGGCGGCGACGGCGGTACCGTCGACATCGGCTTCGGCTGTCTCTCCGGCATGTTCGAACGGAACGACGACGTGCTCTACGTCTGTTACGACAACGAAGCCTATATGAACACCGGCGTGCAGCGTTCCTCAGCGACACCGCCAACGGCCCGAACCGCCACCACCCCCGCCCTGGGCGACGCACCCGGCAACATCTTCGGCACGGGCAAGAATCTGCCGCAAATCGCCATGGCTCATAACATCCCCTATGTGGCCACCGCCAGCGTCGCCGATCTGCACGACCTGGAGGCCAAGGTGACCAAGGCGATGGGGATGCAGGGCGCGCGCTACATCCATGTCATGGTGCCCTGCCCGCTCGGTTGGGGCTCGGCCTCCTGCGATACGATCCGTATCGCGCGCCTTGCGGTCGAGAGCGGCCTTTTCCCGCTGTTCGAGGCAGAGCACGGCGCGGTCACGGCCGTGAAGACGATCCGGCGCAAGGTTCCGGTCGAAGGTTATCTGCGTCTCCAGAAACGTTTCGCGCATCTCTTTAAGCCGGGATCTGAAGACAAGGAGAAGATCGCCGCCCTGCAACGCATGGCCGACACCAACATCGCCAAGTACGGGCTGCTACCCGAGGAGGCAACGGCATGACGGACCGCGACTTGGACACAGGGGCAAAGACCAACAGCGAGCACCCCTTTGCCATCACGCTTGACCCCGGCACCAGCTTGGTCAACCAGACGGGGAGCTGGCGGACCGAACGCCCGGTCTATGTCGACCGGCTACCGCCCTGCAACCATGCCTGTCCCGCAGGGGAAAACATCCAGAGCTGGCTGTACCACGCCGAATCCGGCGACTACGCCGCGGCATGGCAGGCCTTGATCCGGGATAATCCTCTGCCGGCGGTGATGGGGCGGGTCTGCTATCACCCCTGTCAGGATTCCTGCAACCGCGCGCAGCTCGACGAGCCCGTCAACATCCACGCGGTGGAGCGCTTCCTCGGCGACTATGCCATCGCGCAGGGTCTGAAGCCCGAGGTGGAGGCGGCGCCAAGCGGCAAGAAAGTGCTGGTGATCGGCGCCGGGCCGAGCGGCCTGTCGGCGGCCTATCACCTGACGCGTCTGGGCCACAGCGTCACGATCCGGGAAGCCGGACCGATGGCCGGCGGCATGATGCGCTTCGGCATTCCGAAATACCGCTTGCCGCGCGACATTCTCGATGCGGAGATTCAGCGCATCCTCGACATGGGTGTCACGCTGGAACTGAACAGCAAGATGGACGATATCGAAGGGGCCTTCGAGGCAGAGGGCTTCGACGCCGTTTTTGTCGCCGTCGGCGCGCATCTGGCCAAGCGCATCAATATCCCCGCGCACGCCGCCGGAAAAATCCTGGATGCGGTCTCTGTCCTGCGTGATCTGGAGACCGAGGCGGAACCGCCGCAGTTGGGACGGCGAGTCATCGTCTACGGCGGCGGCAACACGGCAATGGACGTTGCGCGCACCGCCAAACGCCTGGGCGTCGAAGAAGCGATGATCGTCTACCGCCGATCCCGCAAGGAAATGCCAGCCCACGACTTTGAGGCGCGCGAGGCCGAGGAAGAAGGCGTGATGATCAACTGGCTGCGCACCATCAAGCAGATCGACGAGACGACCTTCACCGTCGAAAAGATGGTGATCGACGAGGACGGGCGTCCGCAGCCCACCGGCGAGTTCGAGACCTTGGAAGCGGACACTCTGATCCTGGCATTGGGTCAAGACGTGGATACGGGTTTCCTGGAAAAGGTGCCGGGCGTGGAGGTCGCCAAGGACGGCGTGGTCGAGGTCAACCACCAGATGATGACAGGCCGCGCCGGACTGTTCGCCGGCGGCGATATGGTGCCGGCGGAGCGCACGGTGACGGTCGCTGTCGGTCACGGTAAAAAAGCGGCGCGAAACATCGACGCATGGCTGCGCAGCAGCCGCTACGAAAAGCCGGAAGGGCACGGGATCGCGGGATTTGAAACCCTCAACACCTGGTACTACGACGACGCTCCGCAGAAGGTACAGGGCCAGCTTTCGGTCCTGCGCCGTCAATCCAGCTTCGACGAGGTGCTGAAAGGCCTGGACGAAGAGAATGCGCTGTTCGAAGCGCGGCGCTGTCTGTCCTGCGGCAACTGCTTCGAGTGCGACAACTGCTACGGCATCTGCCCGGACAACGCCGTCATCAAGCTCGGCGCCGGAAACCGTTTCCGCTTCAACTACGACTACTGCAAAGGCTGCGGCATGTGCGTCGCCGAATGCCCCTGCGGCGCCATAGAAATGCGGCCCGAGGAAATCTGACCGGATCGAATGGAGGGAAACACATGACAACTGTCCGTTGGAGCCCCAACCTAAGCGTCGGCAGCGATGCAATCGATGCGGAACACATGCTCATGATCGATCTACTCAATAGCCTGATCGCCGACATCGAAGCCAAGCGCGACGGCGACAAATTGACTGAGAGCCTCGATGCGCTGATGGACTGTACGAGCGAGCATTTCCATCACGAAGAGCAAATCATGGAGAACGCCGAGTATCCGGATCTGGAGCGTCACCGGCGCCTGCACGAAGCTCTGAAATCGGAGATCCAGGAGTTCCGGCGCGAATTGGAAGCCGGAATGGATATCGGGCCTGAGACCACCGATTTCCTGAGGACCTGGCTGATCAGCCATATCATGGAAAGCGACAAGCAACTCGGCGGGTTCCTGCAGGGCCGTGCGGCGGCACAGTCTTCCGACTAGCGTCGCAGCATCTCCGGACTCCACGTCATTTATTCGCGAGAATAAGGCGGGTTGAGACAACAACTCCCGCCCGTTTCCCGTTAGCTATTCCGATGTGACCGCATGGTTCGCGGTTCCTGCGACGTCCTATGAAAGGCGTCATACGCCATGGGATAGGTCGAATTCGAACCCGCGCAATCCGTATTAGATCGACCGGGAGAGCGGCTGAACAGGGAAAATCGGGAAGAGATCGAGAACTCATAGGGCGGTGCGACTCCATTTTTTGTACCGTTTGGTCTTTTTTTACATCACGCTACATTTGGATCCGAACAAGCCGCGTTGCAGCATAAATACAGGGAGTAATAGATGAGCCAGTCACGCTTTTCACGCCGCCGTTTTACACAAGGCGCCGCCGCGGCCGGATTGCTGGCCGGAGCGGGCGCCCTCGGCTTGGCCCCAAACCGTCTTGCCGCCGAAACCCCGAAAAAGGGCGGCGTCTACCGCATGGGCCTGTCTGGCGGCAACACCGGGGAATCCCTGGATCCCGCGACCTACGGAACCGGTATCATCAACCACTTCATGATCGGCGCCGTCGGGAACTGCCTGGCGGAAATCAACGAGAAGGGCGAAGCCATCCCGGAACTGGCGGAAGAATGGAGCGCAAACGCGGACGCCAGCGTCTGGACCTTCAAGCTGCGCAAGGGCATCACCTTTCACAACGGAAAGTCTCTGACATCGGACGACGTGATTGCGTCCTTCAATCACCACCGGGGGGAGGACACGAAATCCGGCGGCAAGGCGTTGGTGGAATCGGTGAAGGAGATCCGCAAGGACGGCGATCTGACCGTGATCTTCGAACTGCAGAGCGGCAACGCCGACTTCCCCTATGTGACCTCCGAGTATTTCTTCATCGTTTTCCCCTCCGCCGAGGGCAAAATAGACTGGAAGGACGGTATTTCCACCGGCGGCTACAAGCTGAAGACCTTCGAGCCAGGGGTGCGTTATGCCGCGGAACGGAATCCCGATTACTGGAAGGCCGGGCGCGCGCATTTCGATAGCGTCGAGGTTCTGGCGCTGGCGGACAAGGCGGCACGCTCCTCCGCGCTGATTACCGGAGAAGTCGACAGTATCGACAACGTGGACCTGGACACCGTGCATTTGCTGAAGCGCCGCGACGACGTCGAAATCAATGCCGTGACAGGTACCCAGCACTACACCATGCCGATGTTCTGCAACACGGCGCCCTTCGACGACGTGAACGTACGGTTGGCGCTGAAGTACGCCATCGACCGCGAAAGGATGCTGGAAACGATCTTCGCCGGGTTCGGCCAAGTCGGTAACGACAGTCCGATCACCCCGGCCAACCGCTACTTCAACAGCGAGATGGAGCAGCGGAAGTACGATCCGGAAAAGGCCAAGTACCACCTGAAGCAGGCCGGAATGGACTCACTCGCCGTCAAGCTACACTGCGCCGACGCAGCCTTCGGAGGTGCTGTCGACAGCGCCGTGCTGTTCCGCGAGTCGGCGGCGGCGGCGGGCATCGATATCGAGGTGGTGCGGGAGCCCAACGACGGCTACTGGTCGAACGTCTGGCTCAAGAAGCCTTTCTGCACGGCCTTCTGGAGCGGACGCCCGACGGAAGACCTGATGTTCACCACCGGCTATGCGGGCGACGCGGCCTGGAACGATGCCTTCTGGCAGAACGAACGCTTCAACGCCCTACTGATCGAGGCCCGTACCGAGCTGGACAGCGAAAAGCGGCGCGAAATGTACTGGGAGATGCAACAGATCGTGCGCGACGACGGCGGCACGATCATCCCGACCTACGCACAGTATGTCGACGCACGCCGCACGTCCGTGGCGCACGGCCCGCTGGGCGCCAACCGCAACCTGGACGGCTGGAAATCGATGGAGCGCTGGTGGCGGACTGACTAGGACGCAGCCACGGCTGCGACGATCGCGGCGAAGCTCGCCGCCGCCCGCCGGCTGCGGTGACGCGCGCGGAGATAACTGTGCACCAGTTGCTCTTCGTTGCGCCAGTCGGCGGGAACTCCCGCCGCCTGCAGCCGCGCGACATATTCCCGCCCGTCATCGCGGATAGGATCGATATCCGCCGTGACGACCCAGGCGGGCGCCAGCCCGGCAAAGGAATCGGCGGCGAGCGGCGCCAGTTCCGGCAAAAGTTCCGGGACGATCTCCGCGTCGCCACGATAGACAGCGTGGTAATAGGTGCAGTCCGCGGCAGTCAGCAGCGGGGCGTCCGCGTTTTCACGGTAGGACGGCAGGTCCTGGCCGAGCGCGAGGGCCGGATAGATCAGCACCTGCCGGACCGGTTGAGGCTCACCGAGACGGAGCGCGCGCCGACACACGGCGGCGCAGAGCGTGGCGCCCGCGCTGTCGCCCACCAGAATGACCTCTCGGCCCTCCTCCAGGAGATTGCGATAGACCGCCCAGACATCGTCGAGGGCCGCCGGGAAGACATGCTCCGGCGCCAGGCGGTAATCGACAGAGATCAGCGGCAGTCCGCATCCCGCCGCGATTTCCGCACAGACATCGTCGTGACTCTCCAGCCCGCCGACAACGAATCCTCCACCGTGAAAGTAGAGGACCAGTCGGGCGGACGGCGCGGCGCCGCCCTCGGGATTGTAGGCGCGCAACGGAATGTCCCTGTCGGGATCGCGGGCCGGCAGCGTAAAGTCCCGCACGGTCAGGCCGGACGGCCGGGCCACCCGAAAGGCCGCGGACATGCGATCGTAGAGCGCGCGGTTTTCCTCCACCGTGCCTTCGGTCGAGGTTGGGGGGTAGAAGGATTCCACCTCCGCCACATAGCGAATCACTTCGGGATCTGTGAGCAAACCGGTCAGCGTCCTCTGTGTTGAATTTACTCGCACACCTGACCTCGCCCGAAGCCGGTGGGAAGGTCAAGCGGTGTCTGCCGCATAGGTCAACTGACGTAAGGCATCGGCACGACGCCGAGGCCGTCCAACATCTTCATCAGCCGGCGGCCGTATTCGACATATGTATTGTACGCTTCATCTTCCGAGGCTTTCGCGGCATCGGGATCGTGAAATACGGAGGCCATGTGCGGTTCGATGGACAGGCCCGCATCGTAGCCGCTGCCGATCAGCGCGCGCAGCACCTCGGGAATACGCGCGCTCCCCTCACCGGGGTAGCTATAGACCTCCCGTCCCGCTTCCAGCCGCGCGTCCTTGATATGCACATGCGCGATGTGCGGACGGACTTGTTCGTAAAACTCCAAGGGGTCCTGCGTGCCTGACTCCTTCGTGCTGTCCAGGGTGATGGCGGGATTGCCGGTATCGTAGACCAGCTTCAGATCCGGCACGTTTTCGATCAACTCCAACGTATGGCGCCAGCTCATGCCGCCGTAATTCATGCAGTTCTCATGCAGCGGTGTGAGACCCGCGTCCAGGAACCGGGCCGTCACCTCCCGCAGGCGGCGGAAGCGCTCCTCCGCCTTCTGGTCTTCGCCTGCGCAACGGGCGTAACTCATGATGCGGATCTGCTTCGTTCCAAGCCGCTGCATGCGCGGGATCGCCCGGGCAACTTCGGCCAAGGTGATCTCGAATGGATCGTCGATGCTCTTCGCCCAATTTGCGATGGTGGAGCCAAAGCAGTTAACGCACACGCCTGAGACGTTCAGCGTCTCGCAGGCATTGTCGAATGCCGCCTCGTCCAGGTCATGGATATTGGTGCCGCCGATACCGCGCGCCTCTATGGCGTTCCACCCCAGTTCCTTCGTCGCGCGGATCTGGGTCGCCAGATCCTGCGAGGCTTCGTCGGCAAAACCAGTCAGGTACATCGCTAAACGACGTCCTCTTTCTGTCCGCCCCGCGCGGCGGAACGGTAGATCGCCTGGATCAAGGCGACGGAGCGGCGCGCTTCCCGGCCGTCGATGGCCGGCGCGCATCCCTCCCGGAGAGCCACCACGGCATCTTCGAAATTGCGTTGATGCCAAGCGTAATCAATCGCCGAGGGGTCCGCCGCCCCGGCACCGCCGCCATCCCCAACGCCGCCCCCGACGCCATAATCGGCACGCACCGCCGCGTCCGCGTCCGTTTCCTCCTGGAACTCCCACACGCGGAAGCGGTCGTCCGCCATGAAGACAGACCCTCCAGAGCCGGTGATCTGAACCTCCGCCGGATGGCCTTCCGCCGACCAGCAAGCCGTCGATCCCTGGATCACACCAAGGGCGCCGCTTTCGAACTCCAGCATCGCGACCGCCGTGTCTTCGACTTCGATGCCTGAATGCGCGACGAGCCGCGTTTCCGCGCGGACGGATTTCACGTCGCCCATGACATGCAGCAGCAGGTCGATGGTATGGATCGACTGGTTCATCAGTGCGCCACCACCGTCCAGCGCCCAGGTGCCGCGCCACGCGCCGCTGTCATAGTAGGCCTGGGTCCGCCACCATTTCACGTAAGCGTCCGCCATAGCGATGCGCCCGAAACGTCCGCTCTCTACCGCCTGCTTCAGGAGCTCTGTCGCGGGATTGAAACGGCGCGGAAAGATTCCAGCGAGCATTACGCCGGTTTCGTCGCAGGTCTCGACCATCCGGTCGACCCGCTCCGTCGTCACCTCAAGCGGCTTCTCGCAGACAATATGCTTGCCGGCGGCGGCGGCGGCGATCACTGGCTCCATGTGAGCGCCGCTCGGCGTACAGATGGTGACGACATCGAGCCGCTCGTCCGCCAGGAAAGCGCTGTAGTCGCTGTAACCGCTGCCGCCGTGGCGTTCCGCGAAAGCCGCGGCCTTGTCCGGCTGCCGGGAGAAACAGGCGACCAACTCGGCGCCTGTCATGGCTTGCAGCGCCTTGGCGTGAAACTCCGAGATCATGCCGACACCGACAATGCCGAAACCGAGAGGCCGATCGTTCATGCTTCCCCCCTTGGAAGACCCGACGGACTCCGGCATCTGCCGAAGCCGCTAAAGAGTCCTAACGCCTTCGCGCGGACTCAGGCAAAGGATTAGTCCGGGCCAAAATCGCCGGGAGTGCCGACACAGGCCTTGAAATCCTGTGCGCCAAGCCCCCCTTCCAATTATGCAGGTCGAAGGCTACCCTTAACCCCGCAAATAAAAGAGGGCTGCTAGAAGGCCGCTTGCCGCGAAGGGTAGGGAAAGACTGCAATCGGGCTGCCATGGACTGTCCGTCCGACGAGGACGGGATCGGACCAATTGCCTGCGCATTCGATGCCGCCCCGCGCCGTAAATTGGGCCGAGACACGCCGAAGCGGAAACGAATTGAAACAATCGAAGGTCCAGTCCCTACCAGACGACGCCGAACGCCTTGCCGGAATCGGTTATTGGGAAAGGGACGAGATCGAGAAAACCTACAGCTTCTGCTCGAATGGACTCGCCAACCTGCACGGCATGGATGCAAGCGAGTTCATCGCCAAAGCCAAAACTCCTGCCGGGACTTACCAGTGGATTCATCCGGAAGACCTGCCGCCCTATATCACGGCCACGGAAAAGCTGAGATCCGAGGGAAAGAGCTTCGTCATCGAGTACCGCGTGCGCCACGCTGAAGGCCGGTACCTGCCGGTCCGGGAAAAAGCAGAAGCGGAGCGGAACGACGACGGCGAGATCTGCCGGACCTTCGGCGTCGTTCAGGACATGACATCCCGCTCACTGGGCGAGGCTACGCCGACACAAACCGATGTATTGCTGAAACAGGCCATGCGCGTTGGACGCATGGGCGCCTGGGTGTGGGACGATACGGAGAACAAATGCCTCTACTGCTCGGAAGAGTTGGCCCTGCTTTTCGGTCAGACGGTCGAGGAGTACATTTCCTCCCGCGGCGAGGGCGCTGGCATTACGAGACATGTTCATCCGGATGACCAGAAGCACTACGACAAAGTCACCAATGAAGCGATTGCCGCACGGACCTGGTATTCCGTAGAATTCCGGGAAAAGGGCACGGACGGACTCTACCGCCACCTGCGGGAAGTCGGGGAACCTGTCAGCGCAGAGGGAGAAGGACGTAGAGTCTCAGTCGGGATCCTGCAGGACATCTCCGACGAGGTCGAAGCGGAGCGCGCCCTCGCGATAAGCCAGCGGGCGCTGCTTCAAGCACAGCGCCAGGCCAAGATCGGAAGCTGGGAATGGTATGAACCGGACCTGAAGCTTGTCTCCTGTTCCGAGGAGTATGCCCGAATCCACGGCGTCACAACTGACGAGATCGCGGCCCTGATCGACCAGCAGATGGAAAAGGTCATCCATCCCGAAGACCGGGACCGAGTCGCCGCCGTCTACCGCGACATCGACGAAACCGGCAATCCCTATGAAATAGAGTACCGGATACTGCGTGCGGATGGGGAGATCAGGCACGTCTTCGAACTTGGCGAAGCGTCGCTCGACGCGGATGGCCGACCCGTCGTGCAGACCGGCACACTGCAGGACATCACTGAGCGCAAGCAAGCGGAAGAAGAGCTGCGACGTTCCCACGAAGACCTGGAGCAACGGGTGCAGGAACGGACACGTGAGCTGCGCGAAGCCTACATGACCTTGAAACGGGAGACGCTCGAGCGAGAGCGCGCCGAGGAGGGTGTTCGGACCCGGGACGCCTGGTTGCGGGCCATTCTGGAAAACGCGCCGGTCGAAATCGTGTTGAAGGACACTGAGGGCCGCATCATGGCCATCAGCCAGAACGTAGCCGATGAGGTCAAAATTCTCGCGTCCGATTTCATCGGCACCACAACGGCGGACTATCTGCCCATTGAGGTCGCGGAGATCTACATGGGTGCCGACAGGGAGGTCGTCCGCACGGGCAAGGCCCTACAGCAGGAAATCCTCGAGGAGATCGACGGCAAGATTCGCTACTCCTTCTCCTCCAAGTTTCCTCTGCGCGACGATCGCGGTGAGATCATCGGCGTCTGCAGCATGACCAGCGACATCACCGAGATGAAGGAGGCGGAGGCCCGTCTGGCGCAGGCGCAGAAGATGGAAGCCGTAGGTCAGTTGACCGGCGGTGTCGCGCACGACTTCAACAACCTGCTCGCGGTCATCCAGGGCAACGCTGAGATCCTGGCGCGCCGGATTCAGGGGGAAAAGGCGCTATTGGATTCCATCCTGCGCGCGTCGGCCCGGGGCGCGGAACTGACTCATCGTCTGCTCGCCTTCTCGCGTCAGCAGATGCTGGTGGCGCAACCCACCGATCTCGCAAAGCTGGTCACCGGAATGACCGACCTTCTGCAACGCACGCTCGGCGAGACCATCGAGATCAAGACATTCGCCGAAGAAAACCTCGCCTCGGTTCTGGCCGACCCAGGCCAGATCGAGAATGCGCTTTTGAACCTGGCGATCAATGCCCGCGACGCCATGCCGGAAGGCGGGACGCTGGCAATCGCCTGCCGGAACGTGCGATTGGATGACGCTGCCGCGTCGGCAATTCCTGAAGCGGTGCCTGGCGATTATGTCGCCATCGAGGTTAGCGACAACGGCGAGGGCATGGCGCCAGAGGTCCTGAGCCACGCTTTCGAACCTTTTTTTACGACGAAGGAAGTCGGCAAGGGCAGCGGCCTGGGCCTGTCCATGGTCTACGGCTTCGTCAAGCAGTCCGGCGGCCACGTCTCCATCTGCAGCGAACCGGACCAAGGCACCACGGTGACCCTCTATCTGACGCAAACCGAAGAAGCCTCAAAACCCAAAGAGGCGCGGCACGACGGTAACACGCCGCTGGGCCAGGGCGAGACCATTTTGTTGGTCGAGGATGACGACGATGTCCGCGATCTCGTCGAAGCCATGTTGCAGCGATTGGACTACAAGGTGATCGCCGCCTCAAACGCCACCCACGCCCGTACGCTGCTGGAAAACGGTGCGGCCTACGACCTCGTCCTTTCAGACGTCGTGTTGCCCGGCGGCGTCAACGGCGTCGAGTTCGCGGAGGAACTGCGGCAACGCGACCCGGAAACGACTGTCATCTTCATGTCCGGCTATTCCGCCGACGCGGCAGACAGCGGCGGCTTGACCAATCCCGATCAAGTCATTCTGAAAAAGCCGTTCCAGATGCTGCGCCTCGCCGAAGCCCTGCGCGAGGCGTTGGATTAGCGAACAGTGCAGTTTTCTGGTGCGGGACCAAGAGCTGCGAACATCAACGTGCTATTCCACAGGATAGGGGCCTTCGGTAAAGCATTCTTGATGATAGCCCTTGCTGCCGACCTGTCGCGCGAGGTCGCTGCCGATCGGATCTGATCCGGCAATCTGGGCCAGGACCCGGCCGAAGTCCCAACGCGGCGTCCAACCTAACTCCTCCACGGCTTTCCTGTTCACATAGACGCGGTCGAGACTCGGAAACATCTTGAAATTCGCTTGGCCGTAGATCTTCTCGAAATCGGGAAAGCGTCGCGCCACGAGGGCGGAAGGGTTCTGCCGGAGCGCCGCCATGTCCTCGCGGGCGAAAGGTATGGTCGCACTGATGATGTAGCGCCCGAAGCCGATCTTCGCTGCGTACCGCATTGCGGCAACATGGGCGCTCACAGCATCCTCCAGATCGACTCGGCGAAAGAGAAACTCGTTGGCCTTGGCATTGCTGTCCGCGAAGGCGCCCCGGATCGCCGCGCTGTCGTCCTCTTCCGGAAAGAAGCGCGAGGTCCGCAGCACCAGGCAATTGAGTCCGCTGCGCCGATGAAAGAGTTCGCAAAGATCTTCCGCCGCCGTCTTGGTCACACCGTAGATGTTTTTCGGCACGGATTGCACCGTCTCGTCGATCCAGGCCGTAGGCGCGCCCGCAGGCGGCGTCAGAGCCGCCCCGAAAGCGCTCGTGGTGCTGGTGAAAATGAAGGCAGAGACACCAGCCGCCGCGGCCTCCTCCAACAGGTTCAGCGTGCCTGTGATATTGACATCGACGAAGGCCTGCCTGCCATGAGTCGCGACATGGGGCTTGTGGAGCGTCGCCGTGTGCAGCACGGCGTCGATTCCCCGAAGACAGTCGGCGACGAAGGCGCGGTCCACAATGGACCCGCGCAGCTGCGTAAAGAGGCCGGGCAAGACATCGAGACCGATGGCCTCGTGGCCCTGGTCGCCCAAGGTCCGCATGAGGCCCTCGCCGAGGTGGCCCGTACTTCCCGTGACAAGAACCTTCATTCCCTGCTTTCCTTGCTGCGTTCTTCCCGCATAGTCTCTCGCAAGGAACGCTACGACAGGCAAGCCCGCCGTGATGCATAGATCCGGAAGCGCAGAAAGGGTCCTGATTGGCTGCGGCGCGGGGTTCGCCGGAGACCGCTTCGACGCCGGAGCGCCACTGGTCGCGCACCTTCGCGAGCAGCCCGGCGCGCGCTACCTGATGTACGAGTGCCTGGCGGAACGCACCCTCGCCTTGGCTCAGGCCGAACGGCAGCAGGACCCGGAACGCGGCTACTCCCCTTTCCTAACGCGCTACCTGCGCCCCGTGATGGCTGAGGCCCTCGAGTCCGGCATCCGGATCGTCACCAACATGGGCGCCGCCCACCCTGTTGCCGGGGCCAGACGAGTCCAAGCCCTGGCGCGGGAGATCGGCTGCCCGCCGCCGCGGGTCGCGGTGGTGCTGGGCGACGACCTGCGCACGTCCCTGTCCGACGAGGAAATCCGCGCCCTGCCGCAAATGGATGGCGGAGACTTGATCGACCGGCCCCTAGTCGCGGCCAACGCTTACGTCGGCGCCGTGCCCGTGCGCGATGCCGTGGCAACCGGCGCCGAGGTGGTGCTGGTCGGGCGCACGACCGACAGCGCTCTGGCACTCGGCCCCCTGATGCATGAGTTCGGCTGGCGGGAGAACGACCTCGACCTGCTTGCCGCCGGGACGGTCTGCGGACATCTGCTGGAATGCGGCGCACAGGTGACGGGCGCCTATTTCGCGGATCCCGGATTCAAGGACGTGGAGGATCTGGCGCACGTCGGCTTTCCCATCGCGGAGGTTACGTCCGACGGCGGCATGACGATCACCAAGCCACCGGGAACCGGCGGCTGCGTCACACCCGCCACGGTGACGGAGCAACTGCTCTACGAGATGCACGACCCGGCGGCCTACCTGGTGCCCGACGTCACCTGCGACGTCACGGGCTTGACCCTCGTGCATACGGAAGAGGATCGCGTCACGGTGCGCGGCGTTCGCGGCCACGCCCCGCCACCGACCCTGAAGGCGACGGTATCCGTCGAGAACGGCTGGATGGCCGAGGCGGAGATGAGCTACGCCGGGCCGAACGCCTTGGCCCGCGCGGAACTGGCAGGCGAAGTCGTCGAAACGCGTCTGCGCGAACGGGGCGTGACGGAAGAAATCGCCGCCGAGATTCTTGGTGCGGGCGCCATTCTAGGCCGGACCCGGCACAGAGACCTCGGGGGTTCCCTGCCGTTCGACAGCGAGTACCGCCTGCGCCTCGCCATGATCGCGCCGGACAAGGCGCAAGCCGCCCTGCTGATCGAGGAACTGCAATCGCTCTATTGTTCCGGTCCTGCAGCCGGCGGCGGTTTTCGCAGTCACCTGACGCGGCAGGTTGCGACCTGCTCGGTCCTGCCGCCGCGCAGCACGGTAGCGGAGCAGGTCAGGATCGAGGTGATCGAGCCATGATCGAGACATGAGCGAGGGATCGAACATTACGCTCCGCGTGCCGCTACATGCGGTGGCCCACGGCCGCGCCGGAGACAAAGGCGACACCTCGAACATCTCGGTCGTCGCCTATCTGCCGGAAGCCTGGAACGCAATCCGCGACCAGGTGACGGAAGAACGGGTGATGGAGGTCTTTCGCCCGCTCGGTGCAACGGCGGCGACGCGCTACGAATTGCCGAACTTGAGGGCGTTGAACTTCGTCATAGAGAACGCCCTGGGCGGCGGCGTGAATGCCACCCTCGCGCTCGACCGGCACGGCAAGACACTGTCGTACCTGCTGCTCGGAAAGATCGAGGTCACCGTCACGCGCGACATGCTGCCGGAGAACTCGCCCTATCTGGAGCCTGACGGCATCACTTCCTGAGATCCGGCAAACCCACGCCGGTGGATTGGAAGCCGCCGTCGACGGCGAGGACCTGGCCGGTGATGTAGCTGGCCTTGTCCGAACAGAGAAAGACGATGGCCTCCGAGATTTCCTTCTCGGTGCCGTAGCGGTTGAGAGGAATGGCATCATGGTAGGCGGCCCGGATCGCCGGCGTATGCACCTTGAGCGCCATCTTGGTGTCGACCGGGCCGGGCGCCACGCAGTTGACGCGCACACCGAATTCGCCGAGCTCGGCAGCCTGCTGCTGCGTCAGGTGAATCACCCCCGCCTTGCTGGTGCCATAGGCCACACGCAGGGTGCTTGCCCGCAGGCCGGAAATCGAGGCGATGTTTACGATGGCGCCCTTCGCCTCTTTCAAGGCCGGCAACGCGACCTGAGAACAGAGAAAGACGCCGTCGAGGTTGGTCGCCATCACCGTGCGCCACTGTTCGAAGGTGGCTTCCCCGACTGGACAGAACTCGGCCACGGCCGCGTTGTTGATCAAGGCATCAACGCGCCCGAAGGAGGCCAGAACCTGGTCCAGCATGGCGTCGACCTGTTCCGGAATAGATACATCGCAAACGACCGGCAGTGCGCCGTCCAAACCTTTGGCCGCCACCGTGAGGGCCTCAGCGTCCCGGTCGATCATGGCGACACGTCGGCCTTCTTCGAGAAAGAGATGCGTGGTGGCCAAGCCGATGCCACGCGCCGCCCCGGTTACGATAACGGTCTTGCCGCCCTTAGGCTCCATCGCGTTCCGCCCCCGTCACGCGATGGCGAGGGACACGTCGGACAGACCCGCGATGTCGTAACGCATGCGGTCGCCCGCCTTGGGATAGCGAGTCTTTATTACACTGCCGGTGATGACGATGTCTCCGGCACGCAGGACCCCGCCCCGTTCCGTCACCAAATTGCAGACCCAGGCCAACGAACCGAGAGGGTCGGCCAGCCCCGTCGTCGCCTCGACCGGCGGATCGTCGTTCCAATAGAGCGTGCCCGGCAACGCATCCAGGTCCCGGTTCTGCCAATCCGGAATCTCGGGCCCAAGGACCACGCCGCCGCACCAGGCATTGTCGGCGATCATCGTCAGAGCATTGAGCGTTCCGTAGTCCGCCCCACGGTCGATGATCAACTCGAAGGCCGCGTGCACACCGGCGATCCTGCCGCGAATACTCTGCTTGTCGAAAGGCGCGTCGGCTGCAGTGAGGTCCACAGCCAACTTAACCGCCATCTCAAATTCTACTCCTAACCCACTATAATCAGATAATTTTATCTCTGCGGGCGAGGACATGATCTCGCTGGCGAAGATGCCGCCGGCAACGGGATGATCGATGCCGCAGAGCTCCTGCTGCACCTTCGAGGCCAGCGCAATCTTACGGCCACCGAGGGGCCCGCGCCCCTCTGCCTCGTGCAGCCTGTGAAGCGCGAACTGGGCCTCATAGGCGGCCGCCACGTCGGCGGGCGCCAGATCGCCGGTCAGATTCCGATAGGTTTCCCCCGCCTCGTGCGCCGCCTTGATCGCGCGCGCCGTCCGTTCAGCCTTGTCCACCCTGCCCGCCTCTTCTTGTTGCTTGGCTGGCCGCGCTCATGGTCCCGGCGCGCCCCACTTAGAAGCGGTTATACATTGATTGGGCGGAAGCGCGAAGCCCCCGGCAAGACCCGATAGGAAGAGCGCCTCCCGTCTGGCAGTGGCGGCAGGCCCGCTGACCGGTCCCGCCGTCCGCCTGCCGAGCCATTGCGGCTAGTAACTGACCACGCGCGTGTCTTCGGCGAAGAGCGCGGGCAGGGTCTTGTCGGGCGCGCCAAGCTCCGCGCCCTCGATGAGCTGTTCCGCGCCGATCTTTGCACGCTTCATGCACATCGGGCAGACGATGACCCGGCCACCGTTGGCCAGGATCTCCGACAAAGCGACTTGGGTCGGCTCCGGCTTCTCCTCCTTCACCGCCAGACGCACGCCTTCGACGTTAAGAAAGATGGTGATGGGATGGCCACGCTTCTGCGCATTGCGCGCAAAACCCAGTGCCATGGCGGCGCGCCCATCTTCATCGCTGGTGAGGTTGACGAACAGAGGCCCCTGCGATTCGCCGGCCACCGCGGGACCCGGTGCGGCCGCGGCGAATAACAAGGGCAGAAGCAAGGCGAAAGCAACGAAGCTGCGTCTTAGGAATGGCATGAGTAGTGACTCCTGGTTGGATTGGATTTTCCGCAGAAGTAGATCCGGTCGCGCAGGAAAGCATTGATTCCGATCAAATTTGGAAATACGCCAGCGAACCCGTTGTAGATACCAATAGGCCTGGCCGAGTTACTTCAAGAAAGTGCTATGACTGTTCCAGGCGCTGTTCGATCTCGGCCACAGCATCTCTGTCGATGTCCACGACAAGCGGCACGTGATCGCTCAGCCCGTTGCCGCACCAATCTTCAAAGGTGCCGACGCGGAAGTCCGTCACGGCACCGAGCCAGGCTTCCGGCAGAAAGATGTAATCGATGTGATAGGTCGGTCCATCCTTCTTGCGGTCGCGCCAGTAGTGGGTCGGGGTTCTTTCTTCGCCCTGCGGATCGCCGGTGCGTTCGTGATAGACGCTGCGCAAGCCCATTTTTTCGAGAATCGCCACCTTGGTCATGTGGTTGACCCGCCACCCCGGTCTGTCCCAGATGGCGTTGTTGTTGAGATCGCCCGCGACCACCACGCGGTCTGCGGCGAAGAAATCGCTGTACTTAGTGAAGGAACGGCGCAGAGGACCGAGCTGGTGCTTGCGCGTAACACCGCCGCTGAGGTTCTGGGCCCAGGCTGCCAGCAAGTTAAACGCAACCGGTCCGGAGATGTGAACCGGCGCGATGTTTTGAAGTGTTGGAAAGAAGGGCTCGTGAAGACGCGCAGTGAACCCATTGAAGGCGAAGACGCCAAGGCCCTTGTTCGGATTGTTGCCGATCCAGACAGGCTCGCTTTCGATCCAATCCGCCGCGCCGCGTTCGGCCAGGATTTCCGGCTTCGCGCATTCGCAGACAACCGCGATGTCGGGTTTGAGCGACAGCAGGGCATCCTTCTTGCGGTGCAAAGCCATGTTGCAGTTCCAGGCAACCAAACGCATCGCGCTCTTCATCGCTCCACGCCGCTGAAAGTCCGGGAAAGCTATCACAGATGACGAATGCGGCAGCCATCGCTCCTGACGCTATGTGGCAGGAGGACTCTTCGGATCGGGTACACTAAAGGCTTCGGGAGGCGCTCCAGACAGGTAGCGGTTCCACATCGCGCGGTAAGCGCACTCGAGCGCCCGCACCGTGCCCTTCGTGTCGAAGAGCGGCGCCGTGCGCCTCGCTTTCCAGATCCGCGCTTTGACGCTTTCGAGCTTCTTCGGGTCAGACACCAGATCCAAGGCCATGCACCGATAGTCCGCTGCCGTTTCGGCAATGAGCTCCTCCAGGCCGATGGCCTTGAGGAGACTCGCCGACACGCGCGAGGCGAAGTGCTTGCCGCAGAGGGTCACGACCGGGATCCCGGCCCAGAGCGCATCGCTGGTTGTTGTATGCCCGTTGTAAATCCGCGTATCGAGCACGAGGTCGGCATGGCGCAGGCGTTCCAGGTGTTCGGGCTTTGAGACCTTGCCGGCAAAGAGGAGACGGTTGGGATCCAGGCCCTGTGAGGATACCGCCTGCCGGAGATTGGCCTCGGCGACCGGATTGTCCTGCAGGAGCCACAGGACCGAACCCGGCACGGCGTTCAACAACCCCATCCAAACAGAGAACATCTCGGAGTCGATCTTGTAAGTCTGATTGAAGGAGCAGAAGACCGTGCCCTCCTCCGGCAAACCCCAAGCCGACCGCGCGGTAGGGTTCTCGGATATCTGCTGATGGTGATCGTTGATCTGGTAGGTATGAGGCAGGTAGGCGAACTTCTCGCTATAGAACCCGGAATGTTCCGCCGGACTGACCACCTTGTCAGTGATGATGTAATCGAAAAACGCCGCGCCGCTCGTTCCGGGAAAGGCAAGGTAGGCGACCTGAACCGGCGCAGGCCGGCAGGCACAGATCTCCAGCCGGTTGTCGCGGGTGAAGCCCTTTATGTCGATCAGCACGTCAATTCGATCTTCATAAATTCGTCGCGCCGCTTCGGCTGCACTGCAGGTGCGAATGTCGACGAAGCGGTCGCAGTCCCGTTCGATCTTTCTGCGGTAGTCGCTGGCGTCATCAGGTCCATAGGAGTAAGCGCAGATGACGAAGCCGCTGCGGTCATGCGCCTCGAACAGGGAACGCATCAGGTGTCCCGTAGCGTGGTCATGAAAATCGCAGGACAAATACCCGATCCGTATTTGATCCGACGGGCTCCTCTCTCGGTCCCCATGGACGAATGTCTCGCACCCCGCGACACGCCCCGCGATTTGTTCGCTCCAACTACGGGCCACCGCGAAATTGCGCGCCGGATTTTCGGAGCGAGACACGGAAAGCATCGGCGATTCGGCGGGAATTCCGCCGGTACCGAGAGGCAGTGTGTCCAGCCGGGCAGCAGACTCTTTAAAACGCGACCAGTCGCAGGTCGCCTGCAACAGGGCTACATAAGTCGCCAATGCCCCGACATCGCTTTCGTCCAGAGCGACCGCGCGCTCCAGAAGTTGCACCGCGCGTGGCATCTCCGTCTGGCGGTCCAACAAAGCGCTCAAACCCACCAGGGCCGGGCGGCAGTCCGGATCGATCCGAAGCGCCGTTTCGAAGGCTTGCCGCGCCTCCTGACGGCATTGTTGCAGACTGAGGCCCTTGGCCAGGGCAAGGTAAGCCTCCGTATTGCGTTGATCGAGGGACAGCGCCTTCCGCGCCGCCTCCAGTCCTTCATTCGTCTCGCCGCACTCGATCAGCGCGCCGGCGAGGTTGCCCCAAGCGGCGGAGACCGAGGGCGCCACTCGAACGGACTCACGCGTGACAGGCAGTGCCGCCGCGGGATCCCCCGAGACCAGAAGAAGCGCACCGAGATTAGTGAGAGGTCCGGGCGCCCCCGGTGCGAGTGAGACGGACATGCGATAGGCCCCGATGGCATCGCCGGTCCGGCCGCTATGCCGCAAGAGATTCGCCCGATGAAAATGAGCTTCCGCGGACCGCGGCGCGACAGCGACCAGCCGATCCAAGTGATCCAGTGCCGTGTCGAGGTTGCCGGCCTGCGCTTCGGCCAGACCCGCGAGCATCAGGGCGCGCGGATCCTCGGGGGACTGCGACAGCGCATCGGCGGAGAGGTCCCGCGCCTCGCGCACTTTCCCTTGCCTCAGCAAGATTTCCGCCTTGTCCAGCAAACTTTGCAACGCCCGCACCATCCTTGCGCTTACAGCGAATCATTCCGCATTCGGTGCATCGGAAACCTTGTGAGCCCAATCGTCACCCAGCACCCATACCTTCCAGGTCTTCCTGGCCTCGTCAATCGACAGTCAAGGCGTTGGCCCGATTGCCCGGCAACTCTTGCCAATTCACCGTTTCATGGGCCTTATCCGGGGTCATTCTGTAGGAGTTCCCAACGATCCGAGCCTCCGTTCCGTGACAAAGCGCCCCAAAGACGAAGATCGACATGCCCAGAGCCTATCTCTTGCCGAGGCTTTTGCGGCATTGGACGTGCAGCTCGGGAGCGGCAACGACAACGGTGAGCCAATAGGAGAACCCGCCCCGGTCTTCCTATATGCCTGCGGCTGGCGGGCAGGAAGCACCCTCTTACAGCGCTTGATCGTCTCGTCGCAGCAAGTGCTGATGTGGGGCGAGCCCTATGCCCTTTGCGGCCTGGTGCAAATGCTGACAGGCGCCAGCCGGCCTCTGCTGAAAGGCTACCCGGAGAGCTTCTATCCGGAACCGTCGGAACTCACGGAGGCCGCGCAAGTCGAGATCCGCGATAAGCTGACGTCGTCCTGGATCGCCAATGTCCACCCGCATCCAAAGCGTTTCAAGAGAGCGCTGCGCGCCCTTTTCGACGAGCTCTATGGCGCCCAGGCGAAAGCGGCAGGCTACCCCCGCTTCGGCGTCAAGGAAGTACGGCTGGGCGCGCCGCAGGCGGTGTTCCTGAAGTGGCTGTACCCGCAGTCAAAAGCAATCTTTCTGGTTCGCGATCCAAGGGACTGCTGGCGCAGCGCCAAGGCCATCGCAGAGAACAAAGTGTGGGACCTGCCGTTCGGCCCGCCCGTTACCGACGCCCAGAGTTACGCGCGGCTCTGGCGGGAGGTCGCGGACTCCTTCATGCATCATGGCGAAACTTCGGACCTGCTGTTCTTACGCTATGAAGACCTGACGGGCGCAAACGGTGCCAATGAGGTGGCGCTGATCGAGCAACATCTGGGGATCGAAACGGATCACAGCGTGTTTGAGCACAGGGTCCGCGGATTCGAGAGTCCGCCGCAGGATTTGACCGCAGAGGAAATTGAGACCTTCAGGTCAACGTGCGGTCCGTTGCTCACACACTTCGGCTATGACAGCACATCCTGAGGCTGGGCGCACCCAAGCCTTATCGATCAGCCCTCTTCGAAATCGACGAGAAAGGTCTTTAGGAGCGCATTAAGCCTGCGCCGCTCGTCCTGGGTGAGTCCGGATACCAGTTTCCGCTGCGTCTCCACATGGGCTTCGACCGCCGCGTCGATGACATCAAAACCTTTGCCGGTCAGGGAAATCAGAAAGCTGCGTCCGTCTTCCGGGTTCTGAACCCGCGCAACCAATCCAGCCTTTTCCAGTTGATCGATCCGGTTCGTCATGGTGCCTGAGGTGACCATTGTCGACGCAATCAGGTCCCCGGGTGAAAGGCTGAACGGCGGGCCGGACCGGCGCAAGGTGGCCAGAACATCAAAGCTGGCGCTGTTCAAATCATAGTCCGCCCAGGTCTTCTCCATCTCCCTCGTCAGACAGAGTGACAGCCGCTTGAGGCGACCGATCAAACCCATCGGCGCGACGTCCAGATCCGGCCGCTCCTTGCGCCATTGCGCGGTAATCCGGTCAACATGGTCCATGAATTCAATCCTTTCGCAATTTTATCTTGATATCAAGACAATTATGTTTATCTTGATATCAAGATAGTTTTGCTGGAGAGAATGATGGCCCGAAGCGGAGACCTTTTCCTGACCGCATTAGCGCCCACCATCTGGGGCAGCACCTACCTGGTCACCACGGAACTTCTGCCCGACGGCTATCCAGTCACGGTGGCAATGCTGCGGGCTCTTCCCGCGGGCTTGCTTCTCTTGCTGCTGGTCAGGCGCCTGCCGAGCCGTGACTGGTGGGGCAGGATCCTGGTGCTCGGCGCCTTGAACTTCTCGATCTTCTGGGCACTGCTTTTTGTCGCCGCCTACAACCTGCCGGGCGGTGTGGCGGCGACAGTGGGCGCAATTCAGCCCCTGATCGTCATTTTCCTGGCCCACCTGTTCCTCGGGTCGCCCTTTCGCGCGCTGTCTGTGGTGGCGGCGACAGCGGGACTGGGGGGTGTGGCACTGCTGATCCTGACCCCCGAGGCCGCGTTGAATCCCATAGGCGTCGCAGCCGGACTCGGCGGCGCCCTCTCCATGGCCGCCGGGACCGTCTTGAGCCGCAAGTGGCAGCCGCCGGTGTCACTGCTGACCTTCACGGCCTGGCAATTGGCGGCAGGAGGCTTGTTGCTGCTGCCGCTTTCCCTTTGGGTCGAGCCTTCCCTACCCGTCCTCACTGCCAAGAACATGATGGGGCTCGCGTATCTTGGCCTGATCGGTGCCGCGTTCACCTATTTCCTCTGGTTTCGCGGTGTCAGCCTGATCGAGCCCTCCGCAGTTTCCACCCTGGGATTTCTGAGCCCGGTCACGGCCGTCGTCCTCGGTTGGTGGGTCCTGGGGCAAGACCTGACGCCTTGGCAGATCGCCGGCGCCCTGACCGTGCTGGGAAGCGTCTGGCTAAGTCAGATCGCCACGCGCCGCCCGCGCGAAATCCTTCCACCGGGGCCGCGAGTCCTGAAAACCTGAAAGGAGAATCGACATGAAGATGGTTGTCTTTGGAGCAAGAGGAGACGTCGGACGCCGAGTCGTCGCGGAGGCCCTGTCACGCGGACACGAGGTTTCGGCTGTGGTCAGAAGCGAGGCGCAGACGGGAGACTTGCCTGCGGGAGTGGTTCCCCGAGTCGCCGACGTCGCAAACACGGAGGATGCGGCGCGGCTGATGGACGGCCAGGACCTGGCGGTCGGCGCCATCCGCCCACCGGACGGGCAGGAAGACGCGCTGGTCCCGCTCACCCGTTCCTTGCTGAATGCAGCGGCTTTGGCCCGCGTCCCTGTCCTGATCGTAGGCGGCGCGTCGAGTCTGAAGATGCCGGGCCAGATCGGCGCAACCGTGCTGACCGCCCCCGGGTTCCTTCCCGAAACGGTGATGCCGATCGCACAGGCCAGCAACGCGCAATATGAGCTTTGCGCGACAGAGACGCGCGCGGATTGGTCCTATCTCTGCCCGCCCGCGATGCTGCTACCCGGAACGCGCTCGGGGCGCTATCGGCTTGGATCGGATACCTTGCTTTTCGACGCCGACGGAAACTCCCAAATCTCCATGGAAGACTTTGCCGTGGCGCTGCTCGACGAGGCAGAGGCCCCAAAACACGGCGGGGCGAGGTTCACTGTTGCGAACCCGGACTGACCCTGCCGCCGATCCCAAAAGCTTGCACCCCCGGGGAGCCGCTGCCCCCCGGGGACTGCATTTGATGATCAGAGGTCGGCGGCCGCCGTGTGCTCGATATCGGTCCAGTGACCATTCGCCTTACGGATGTTGCCGTCGAGATCCTCGAGGAAGGTGTCGTAGATCTCCTCGTTGAGGTTCAGGTAGAGCTTGCCGTCCTCGATCTTCCAGAGATTCGGGTCGCCATCGAACTTCTTTCCGACGGAGACGCCATAGGCACAGAAGCCGCCGTATTGCGGCAGATAGCGGACCGGTTCCGCCTTGAAGGCCTCCAAATGCGCTTCGCTGCTGAAGCGGTAGGCCGCACCTTCGTGGATATGGACCAGGGCGTCGCTGCCGCGTACCGGTTTGCCCGCGGCGAAATAGGCCACCGGGTCATAACCGTGCAGAGCCAGCGGGGCACCGGCGATGGAATAGCCCGGCACCACGTTCAATTCATCCGCGGCTTGAACCTGGGATGCCGCGCTGAGCAGAGCCGTAGACAGCAGAGCTGCCGAAATCAGTTTGGAAACTTTCATCTTCTTTCTCCTCATCTGGGTGTCGAAACAAGTTTGCCGACCGCTTCGGACGGCGCCGATCCAGATGTGGGAAAGCCGGTGCTTTGAGCAATATGGAACTAAGAAACAGGTACAATCAGCAAATTCCTTGGGACGATCTGCATAGTATATTTGAATTGAAGCGCTCTCGCGAAACAGTGCCGAATTGGCGCCCCCGGCCCGGTGCGTTACCATCGCCCCGCGGGCGGAAGACCGGCAAAAGACCAAGACCCAACAGCGGGCGTTGAAGGCATGGGAGGCAAGATTTCACCGACGGCGAGAATGTGTCTCGTCCTGGCCGGACTGGCGGTCGGGGCCCTGGTGCTGTGGCAAACGGCTCACTGGTCCCGAGAGTTTGCCCTGGACCAGATCGGCGAACGCAGCCGCCATACCCTCAGCCTGATCGTTCAGGCCCTGCGCGGGGACCTAGAGAAGTTCCGCCACCTGCCGCAGATGCAGGCCGCGACGGAGGAATACCGAATCGCTTTGATGGGCCAGGCCTCACCGCAAGACCTGCAGGCCCTCAACGAGGATCTGGAGCGGGTGAACAATATCTCCGGCGCCCTCGATACCTACCTGATGGATGCCACCGGTCTGACGGTCGCGGCCAGCAACTGGGCCTCGGACAGGACCTTTATCGGCAAGAACTTCAGTTATCGCCCCTATTTTCAGGCGGCGATGGAAGGGCGGCTCGGCCGCTACTTCGCGCTCGGCACGACTTCGGGAGAGCGCGGCTATTACTTCGCGTACCCGGTGCGCCACGCCGGCAGCATCCTCGGCGCCGTCGTGGTCAAGATCCAGGTCGGGCATTACGAGGGCGCCTGGAACGTGCGCGGTCAGGAGGTCATCGTCGCGGACCGCAACGGCGTGGTGTTCCTGAGCAGCGAACCCAGTTGGACCTTCAAGACCCTGAGGCCGCTCGACGCGGAAACCGTTACGACCTTGAAGCAAAACCGGCGCTACGGCGAGGAAGCGCTTTCGCTCCTTCCCTTTGGAAAGGGCGACAGCGGGACAGAGGACGGGGCGATTGTCTCGATCTTCGCCGCGCACCGCGCCGCACCCGCTCAAGAAGAAGAGTATCTCGTCGCCTCCGCCGATATGGCTGACGCCGGCTGGCGGGTGCTGTTGCTGGCCCAAACCCGCGAAGTCAACGCACAAATCCAACTCGCAGTCGCGGTCGCCGCGATCGTTCTCATAAGCTTTGTTCTCGCCGGAATGGCGATCTATCAGCGCCGGCGCCGGTTAGCGGAGCGCATCGCCCTGCAGGAGAAAGCGAATCAGCAATTGGAACGTAGGGTCCAGGAGCGCACCAACGAACTGACTGAAGCCAACCTGGAGCTACGCAGCGAAGTCACGGAGCGCAAGCGAACGGAGAAGGAGCTGAGGGAGACCCAAGCGACGCTGCTGCAGACCACAAAGCTGGCGGCCCTGGGCCAGATGTCAGCTGGACTGAGTCACGAATTGAACCAGCCCCTGGCCGCCATCCGGTCCTATGCCGACAACGCCCGTGCATTTTTGGACCGGGACCGGAGAGAGACCGCGAAGGAGAACCTGACCGGGATTTCCGAACTGACGGACCGCATGGCAAGGATCATCCGCAATCTGCGCACCTACACGCGCAAACCCACGAACGAATTGCGGCCAACACCCTTGGAAGCCGCCCTCGATGGGAGCCTGACTCTTTTGGAGCGCAACATCGTCGACAGCGGGACGCGGGTCTTCAAGCACTTCCCGGAGACGGAGATCAATATCCTGGGCGGGGACGTGAGGTTGCAGCAGATCTTCATGAACCTGATCACCAACGCTTTGGACGCAATGGAAAGCAGCCCGAAGAGGGAGATCCACATTGAGGCGCGTGACGCCGGGAACGACATCGTCGTGACGATTCGCGATACGGGCCCCGGCATCGCAGCGGAGCAAGCTGCCAATGTCTTCGATCCCTTCTACACCACCAAGGGTGTCGGCAAAGGCATGGGCCTGGGCCTGTCCATCACCTTTGGACTGGTCAATCAGTTCGGCGGCAGTATATCCGTCAGCAATGCGCCCGAAGGCGGCGCGGTCTTCACCTTGCGGCTGAAGCGGGCCGACGGGATCCGGGAGGCCGTTGCGTGACCACTGGAAACGAGGGCCACAGGAGCGCGGGACAGGTCGTCCTGATCGACGACGAAGAGCATCTGAGGACAGCCTGCCGACAGGCGCTGGAATTGGCCGATATGACCGTGGAGAGTTTCGAGAACGCGGAAGGCGCACTTGACCGGGCCGGGCGTTCCTGGCCAGGCGTCATCGTCACCGACATCAAGATGCCGGGTAGTGGCGGCTTGGAAGTCATGGCGAGGGCCCAGGCGCTCGACCCCGAACTGCCGGTCATTTTGATAACAGGGCATGGAGATGTCCCCATGGCGGTCGCGGCCATGCGCGACGGCGCCTACGACTTCATCGAAAAGCCTTTCGCCTCTGAGATTTTGGTCGACGCCGTGCGCCGCGCGCTGGAGACGCGCCGGCTGGTGCTGGAGAACCGGGCCCTGCGCCGCGCCCTGGGCGAGGCAAACGACCTTGAGCAACGCCTGATCGGACGGACGCCGGAAATGATTCGTATGCGGGAGGCCATTGCCGATTTTGCCGCGACCGACGCCGACATTCTGATCTTCGGCGAGACCGGCGCCGGAAAAGAACTTGTCGCCCGCAGCCTGCACGACTTCAGCCCCCGCAAGAGCGGGCGTTTCGTCGCCATTAACTGCGGCGCGCTGCCGGATACGATGATCGAGAGCGAGCTGTTCGGGCACGAAGCCGGAGCCTTCACCGGCGCCGTCAAGAAACGCGTCGGCCGGATTCAACACGCCGACGGCGGCACACTGTTTCTCGACGAAATCGAGAGCATGCCCACAGACCTGCAAATCAAACTGTTGCGCGTGCTGCAGGACCGCAAGGTCGTACCGCTGGGAGCTAACGATGAACTCGCGGTGGACGTGCGGGTCCTCGCGGCGACCAAGGAGGACCTCAACGCGCTGTCGAACTCCGGCGGGTTCCGCAAGGATCTCTACTACCGGCTGGACGTGCTGACCCTGAACGTCCCGCCCCTGCGTAGCCGGCGGGACGACATTCCTTTGCTATTCCAACAGTTCGTCAATCAGGCCTGCGATCGCTTCAAGAAACCGCCGGTGACCGTCACGCCGGATAAACTCTCGGAAGTGATGCGTCACGACTGGCCGGGCAATGTGCGGGAACTGCAGAACGCGGCGCTGCGCCATGCTCTCGGCGCAGGCGGAACGGCAGGTCCGGAAGAGACTCAAGAGGGAACAGCTGGACCTGCTCGTGGTCTCGCTGCACAGATGGATGCCGTCGAGAAGCGCCTTATCGAGACCACGCTTGCAGAACAGGGAAACAGCCTGAAGCAGACCTACGAATCGCTCGGTATTTCGCGCAAAACGCTTTACGACAAAATGAAGAAACACGGCATCTCCGCCGACTAACCGAATACCAGGCGGTTGCGCGCGCAGGTCGAAAAGCCCGTACTGCGTGAACTGCCCAACGGGTAACTCACCCTGCCCCCTTACCCGCCCAAAAATACCAGGATTTACGCCGGAAATAGCCGCTTCGCAGACCGGAGTAATAACCGCTCCTTAACAAACTCCCGGTCTAATTACGCCTGGAGACTAACTGAGGTCATTTGGCGTCCTTGCGGGCAACCCAAGGCGTTCCCTTCGGCGGCAGCAACGCAGATTGCAGAGTTCGGCGGGCACGAGTCTCTGACCAGAGCGGAGTACAACCCCGATGAGATTCTTGCGCCACCCGATTCTCGCATGCCTGGTCATAACCCTCTGTACCGTGTTGCTGCAGGGAACGCCGGCCGAGGCCGCGAAGTGCCTCTACGTATCCTCCTACCACAAGGGCTATGAATGGTCGGACAAGGTCGAGAAAGGCCTGCGGTCCGTTCTCGAGGGACAATGCGAACTCGTCCAGATCGACATGGACACCAAGCGCAATAAGTCTAAGGACTACATCGCGGCCAAGGCGCTGGAGATCAAGGACTTCATCGAGTCATGGCAGCCGGACGTGGTCATCACCTCTGACGACAACGCCGCCAAATACCTGGTCAAGCCTTATTTCCGGGATCATGAGATCCCCTTCGTGTTCTGCGGCGTCAACTGGACAGTCAAGGAGTACGAGTTCCCCTATCGTAACGTAACGGGGATTGTCGAAGTCGCGCCGATCGAGCCCATGCTGGAATGGGCCATGGAGATTGAGGCTGGCGCGCGGCAAGCCTTTTACCTCGGCGCCAACACCCTGACCGAACGCAAGAACGTCGAACGGTTGAATAAGGCGGCACGTCGCCTGGGCCTTTCGCTGGAGCATAGCCTCGTCGACACGACCGGCGACTGGCTGGCGGCCTATCGCGCCGCCCAAAGCTACGATGTTGTGATCCTGGGCAGCAATGCGGGAATCAACAACTGGGACAGCGCGCGGGTGGAGCAGTCGGTCCAAAAAGAGACGCGCCGGCTGTCGGTGACAAACCATGGCTGGATGATGCCCTATACTTTGCTTGGCGTCACAAAAGTGCCTGAAGAGCACGGTGCCTGGGCCGCTAAGGCGGCCCTTCGAATTCTCGACGGCGTTTCTCCAAATCGCATTCCCATTGTCTCCAATCGGCGGCGCGACCTTTGGGTCAACCAGGAGATCCTGGCGGGCACTGACATGGAACTGCCGTCGCGGCTCGTGAACAACGCCAAGAAAGTGAGCGATGAGGACGAGTCTTAGATTCGAACGGCTGCGAACCTGGGAGTTTACGGCCACCCTTTGTGCGACCTTGACGTTGGGCAGTGTGCTGGCGACGGGCAGTGCCTGGTTCGACCTCAACACTGTTGAAGATGCCCTGTCGCACCGGGCCGATCAGGTCCGCGACCAAGTTTCTCAGCGCCTCAACGCTACCCATGCCGTTCTGACAGCCCTCGCCAGCCTGCACCATGCCAGCGACGATCTTCGTTCCTACGAGTTCGCCGCCATGACGGGCGAACTTCTTGCCGCCTATCCCCATGTTCATGCGGTCGGGCAAATCGAAGTCCTCAGGCCGGAGAGCCGCAGGACCTTCGAAGCGGCGATGCAGGAATCCGGCTTCCCCAGCTATCGGATTCTCGACCGCAGATCAGATGATACACTGGTCCCGGCGTCCAGGCGCGAGATCCATCTGCCGATCTGGTCGATCGAACCCCTCGATCCCGAATTCGCGCAGTTTCTGGGATTTGACATCGCAAGCGACCCTGTTCTGGCACGCATGGCGCAGCGTGCGATCGAAAGCGGCCAAACGGTTTTGTCTCTGCCCATCAGCCTTATGAACGGTGACATAGGGTTCATGGCACTGAGAGCCATCTACCAGGGCAACGCGCCGCCGCAAACGACCGCGGCCCGCAAGTCTCATGTGCGCGGCCTGATCTACGCGACCCTGGAAGCCGACGAGCTCTTCGGCAATCTCGGCAATCGTTCGATGGGACTTAGTGTCAAGGCCTTGAATCCCGACGTTGCCAAGGGCAACACAGAAGAACTCCTTTTCCGCCGGCCGTCTGCCGAAAGGCATGATGTTCATTTCGACTTCCTGCCGCGCCTGACCAGCGTGCATCCCCTTAAGCTCGAAGGGCAAGAACTCAGGATCAAGGCAACTTTTCAACCCCATCTAGACCTACTGCGCACATCGATTCTCATTCCCCTCTTCGTCCTGCCGAACCTGGCCGGTCTGCTGTTCCTCGTGGGGCTCAATTCCGGGCGCGTCCGGCGCGCCGAGCGTAAAATCGCCGAGCGGGAAATCCGCGAGAGCGAAAAACAGCTAAAGGACTACGCGGAGGTTTCGTCAGACTGGTTATGGGCCATGGATGAGTCCCTGCGTTTCAGCTATTTCTCGGACCTCTTCGAGAAGCTGAGCGGCGCGCCGACAACGACTTTGCTCGGCATGACGAGAGAGGAACTGGGACAGGGTAAACTTTCCAGCGAACCCTGGCAGAAACACCGGGCCGACTTGGAAGCACGCCGGCCCTTCCGAGATTTCAGGTATCTGTATACCTCGCCGGGGGGAGAGACATGTTGGTGGTCGATCAGTGGTAAGCCGGTGTTCGATGAGGACGGCAACTTTCAAGGGTACCGGGGGACGGGCCGGGACATCACCGCCGAAGTCCGCAACGCCGAAGCTCTGCGCACCGCCAAGGAACAGGCCGAAGCGGCCAATCACGCCAAATCCGAGTTCCTCGCCAACGTGAGCCATGAGCTGAGGACTCCACTTAACGCCATCATCGGCTTTTCCGACCTGATGAAGCAGGAGATCAGCGGGCCGCTGGGGTGCCCCGAATACCACGAGTACATCGACGACATCAGGACCAGCGGGCAACATCTGCTCAGCGTCATCAACGACATCCTGAACCTGTCGCGGATCGAGGCCGGCGCCTATGAACTGCGAGAATCGGAAACCGACCCCCACGAGGTGATAGAAACCTCCCTGCGGACGGTACGTCGGCAGGCCGAAGAGGGCAGCGTGGGCCTCGAGGCTGAAATAGAGGACAACCTTCCGAAGCTCTGGGCCGACGGGCGCGCTCTCAAGCAGTGCCTTCTGAATTTACTGTCCAACGCGATCAAGTTCACGCCTCATGGCGGACTGATCCGAGTCCAGGTGCATATGGCTGGTTCAGGCGACCTCACGATCGCCGTCGAAGACAACGGCATCGGCATATCCCCCGGCGATGTCGCCACCATATTGGAACCCTTCGGGCAGGTCGACAGCTCCAGATCGCGCCAGTTCGACGGAACAGGACTGGGCCTGCCCCTGACCAAACGCCTGATCGAGTTGCATGGTGGTTCCATGTCGTTCGAAAGCGAACTTGGCGGCGGCACGAGAGTCACTTTGAGGATTCCTGGCACCCGCGTTCAGCCCGCCGCCGCGGTTGCCTGAGCAGAAACCGACACCAAAGCACAAGTCGGCCAAGAGCATTCTGCTAGGGCATCAGTCTTAAAGGATTGAGCTTTTCCCGGCGGTGCAACCGGACTACCATCTCCTTCAGAAGTGGCAGGATATTGAAAGTGAGCCAGTCATGCGTTCATTTCACAAGCTCCTTGTTGCCCACTCCCCCGATTACCTCGCAACGATGCGCACCCCAAGCGCATCAGATCCCTTGCGCGTCTTACTGAGCGGCTGCCTTGTGGGTTGGAAGTGCGGCGTTGACAAAACGGACTATGGGCTTGGCGACGCCCTTGCATGGCTGACATCTCTGGCCGCTGTGAAATGCGTGGCCTTCTGTCCGGAAGAACATGCGCTGGGATCGCCCAGAAACATGCCCGATATTCACGGTGGCGACGGCTTTGACGTGCTCGACCGAGACGCCCGGGTTTTGGACCAACACGGTAATGACGTCACGGAAGCGATGCTAAAGGGCGCCGAAGCAATGCTCGACTTTGCCCTTATGAAAGAGATTGAAATCGCAGTCCTTACAGACATGAGCGCGGCTTGCGGCAGTCAGGTGGTTTCCGACGGTTGCCGGCTGGTGAAAAACAGGAAGTATCGCGCCGGGCCTGGTGTCGCAGCGGCCTGCCTTCTGCGGGCTAACATCCCCGTCATTGCCCAGCGTGACCATAAGACACTCGGTCTCCTGCGGCAGAAGCTGGATCCAGGGTTCGTGTCGCCGCCTGATCTGCGAGATCACCACGAAAAGCAATGGTATCAGTCCTACTTCACGACTCCTGAGGACCGCCCCTTTGAAGACGGAAACCGGTCATGAAAAAACACCATTCCAAGAATCCGTTTGATGCGGAGGAATACGCCAAACTGACCGGATTTGATGGCAAATGGCGCGACACCTGGTGGCGAAAGGACTTTCTGGAAATCGTAATCAAAAGGTGCGGTCTAGAAAGTCCTGAAAACTTGTTGGATGTAGGCTGCGGCTATGGCCATTGGGGGCGTACGCTAGCCAGCATTCTATCGCCCGATATTCATGTCGCAGGTGTGGATATCGAACAGGATTTTGCCGACAAGGCCGCAGAGTTCGGCGCGGCCTTCGGCCTTAGCAGCATGGACTACGTGGCGGGCAATGCGGAGAATCTTCCCTACGAAGACAACACCTTCGATCTCGTCACCTGCCAAACGGTTCTCATTCACGTTCGGGACCCCAAATTGGTATTGGAACAGATGCATCGGGTCCTAAAGCCGGGAGGCGTATTGCTGATTGCCGAACCAAACAACTTAGGTGGGTATTTCAACGGCCTCTTGTCCGAACCGCGCGTCGCCTGGCAGGACATACTGACGCTTGTTGATTGCTATCACACATGTGTTCAGGGGAAGAAAAAGCTTGGATTCGGGGATAGCACGTTGGGGGAGAACCTTCCGGTGCTGGTTGCCGAAAGGGGATATGAGGAAATCAGAGTTGCCATCAATGAAAAATGCCCTGCGCTCGTTCCTCCCTACAGTTCCGAAGAGCAACAAATCTGGTCCGGCTTGGAGATGCAAAGTGGTGCCCGCATGGGTTTTGGCCCACGAGAAAACGTCCAACGCTTCTATAACGCAGGTGGTGGGGACGAAGCGAAATTCGCGGCGATTTGGGAGCTTGCACTTGCGACGCAGCGCCGGATTTCGGAAGCTATCGAGAACAAGACATTTTCAGGGAGTCGCGGCTTTCCCATGTACCTCATTTCAGGCCGCAAGCCCGTGTTGTCATAGAGGTCGTTTCGCCGTTGAAGGGTCAAGGCCGGTTGAGGCCTACAACGTCGGCGACGGGTTCGGCTTCGGGCTTGCCGCACGGCGGTCTAAAACAGATCGGCGGCGACCTTGATCGCGCGAAAGGCCTTCACGGGATAAAACTCGCAACGCAGGAGCCCGGCTTTCACCAAAGGCAACTCGGCGCAACAGGCCCGCGCGGCTTCTTCACTATCGGCTTCGACGACGATCACCGCGCCCTTGCCGTCTCGGCGGCTGTAGAGTTCTCGGATAAAATCGTCTTCCATGAGTTCGAAACCCTTCTTCGCCTCTGGCATCAGTAAGGGTTCGAAGTCTTTGGGTCCGTGGTCTTCGCTTCGGTGCGTTATCACGACGATCTTCATGGAAACCTCCTGAGACATGCGGCAAATGCCACAGTCAACAACCGGCGTCACAACCCTGAGAGCGGTGCGCGACATCAATTATGCCGCCACGCCGGTCTACTTCAATGGCACAACAGCGGAACAGCGCCTGCTTGAGCTTGGCGCGGCCACGCTGAACGCGCGATTTCACACCGGAGATGGAAAGGCCGAGGAGCGCGGCGGCTTCCGCATGCGTCAGCCCCTCGATTTCCGTCAGCGTCAGCGCCTCACGATAGCCTTCCGGCAGATTGCGAATGAAGGGGAGAAGACAGCGGGCGATCTCCGGGGCAGCGCTCTCGGCCGCTTCCACGCCGAAGGCGGTCTCACCGCGTTCCTCCTGCTCCACTTGTGCCAGCGCCCGTTTTTCCACCGAGCGCCGCCGGTAGTGATCCGTCACCGCGTTGGCGGCTACGCGGCGCATCCAAGCCAAGGGATTCCGGGCCCCCTCGAGCCCGTCACGATGCTGCACTAGGCGCAGCAGAACGTCGCTGACGACGTCCTCCACCCACAGAGGCTCAACGCGGCGGCGCACGTAGCCGCGCAATTCCACCGCGAAGTCAGCCCAGGCCTGTTCCGTCAGACCGCCCGGATCCGGGGTGACCGGTGAAGTTTCAGTTTGCCCCAATGTTCTCCATCCGTTGGTCGCCGGTACAGCAGGTCCTGTCGAGCGCGTCCTCCTTCGGCGCGATCTCGTCCTGGACGATCCGGTACCACTCCCAACGCCAACCGTCGGGACCACGCGACCAGATTTTCTCTTGAGCCGCATGGCAACAGCCCACCGCCCGCTGCACGTCGTCAAGAATTCCGGCATCGGTGAAGCGCTGCAAGGCCTTTTCCACCTGCTCCGGGGCGAAAACCTCGACGCCCAAATGATGCAGGCGTTCCTCGGCCGTGGGGTTCTCGAAGAGCACCAGCTTGAGCGGCGGCTCGTCGATGGCGAAGTTGGCGTAGCGGTCCCGCACCTTGTGCGGTGTCGCGTCGAAGAGCTTCGAATAGTAGGACACCGCTTCGCCGAGGTCTTTCACGTTGAGGGCCAATTGAAGGCGCATGATTCTGTTCCTTTCCTGCCTGTTCCGGACTGTTAGACGCAAGGGGACAGGAAAGGACGCAGTTATCTCTCGGGGTCTGGCCGTATCAGTCGATTGGCAGCGCGCATTACAAAGTGCAAAGAAAACCCATCTAATTGATCTATAGCGACAATTATTCAATTACTGGTCTAATTTCCCAGCGAGCATCAGTACGCTGCGCGCACCTGAGTGCAACGATCCGACCCATCGGTCAGAGCGGAAGGCGAGTCCAGAGCCAGTCCGTATAAGGCTTCCCGTATGCTCAAGGCTGCCGACCAAACGAAGTAGGTGTTAGGACAGCGTTTACCGAATTGGCCGGCTTTAGAGGAGGATTCACACTCTTGCCTCTAGATTGAGCCGTCTCGACCGGAAGCCCCTTTGAGTCCAAAACCTCTGACTCTTATTCCCCGGCCAGGAGAGGAGCAATGAGTAAGGTTCCGCGACAAGGCATCGGTTTCCAGTGGAATGCAGGCGGGTGGTTCGGCTGTCAGATCGGCGGGACGCTCTGGATCCTGATCTGTGCGGTCCTATTGACCCCAAAGGACGCCACTGTTGCCGCAGCGGTCTTCGCCGCTTTTCTTCTGCCAAACCTCGGCGGCACCGCGCTCTGGATCCTGCGGCACCGGGTCGCCCCCTACCCCGCCATCCAGACCCTTCTCATATTGTGCTGGATCGCTGCCATTGCCTGCATATTCGTGGCTGAGTCCAGCGGGCTCTGGCATGCGATCGCGGGCGTTCCGATTCACACCGGTGGCGGTGCCGAGGGAACGGTATCCGCGGAGTCCATGAACGTCATGGTCTTCCTCCTGTTCCCGCTGCTCATGCTGGTGTTTCACCTCATTCAGCGTCAGGCGCGCAAAGCCGACCCGGCGCAAGACGTCTAAAGCTCCCGCCGTATCATGAAGCTCTCGGACCGCGGCACCGGAGACCGCGTCGGGTGTGGAGTCCTACATGGGACCCTGTGAAATGGGTAGAACACCACACATGGCCTTCGGCGGCGTGCCGACCAAATCAACACTCCTTCCTCCAGTAAAGTATTTTTATTCAGAAGGTTACGCGAGAATACTCACGTAAAAACAAATCTCGGCGTGAATGTGGCACGGGGCTTGCTGTAACAGCCTCGAACCAAAGGGGCGCGGAACGCCCCCATCTCATTCAATGCTTACCCGGGAGGAAGCAGATGCATAAGACCCTCGCCGCCGCGACCTTGGGCGTCGCCCTGGTTGCGACCGCAAGTCCTGTTCTCGCCGCCTGCGACGACGGCGAAATCAAGATTAAATTCAGCCACGTCACCAACACCGACAAACACCCGAAAGGCATCGCCGCCTCTCTGCTGGAGCAGCGGGTGAATGACGAGATGAACGGCAAAGCCTGTCTGGAGGTCTATCCGAACTCGACCCTCTACGACGACAACAAGGTGCTGGAGGCCATGCTGAACGGCGACGTGCAGCTTGCCGCCCCCTCCCTCTCCAAGTTCGAGAAGTTCACCAAGAAGTACCGCATCTTCGACCTGCCCTTCATGTTCGAAGACATCAACGCCGTCGACCGCTTCCAGAATTCGGAGACCGGCGACGCACTGAAGAACGCCATGCGCCGCAAGGGCCTCAAGGGCCTCGCCTTCTGGCACAACGGCATGAAGCAGATGTCGGCCAACACACCGCTGCTGACGCCGGAGGATGCGAAGGGCCTGAAATTCCGGGTGCAGGCGTCTGACGTGCTGGTAGCGCAGTTCGAACAGCTCGGCGCAAACCCGCAAAAGATGTCCTTCAAGGAAGTCTACGGCGGCCTGCAGACCAAGGTCATCGACGGTCAGGAGAACACCTGGTCCAACATCTACGGCAAGAAGTTCTTCGAAGTGCAGGACGGTGTCACGGAAACCAACCACGGCATCATCGACTATCTCGTCGTGACCTCTACAGAGTGGTGGGACGGTCTGCCGGAGGATGTCCGCACGCAGTTCGGCACGATCCTGGAAGAAGTGACCACCGCCCGGAACAAAGAGTCCTTTGAGGTCAATCAGGCCAATAAGGCGAAGATCATCGAATCCGGCGGCGAGGTCCGTGCTCTGACGCCCGAACAGCGCCAAGCCTGGGTCGACGCACTGAAGCCGGTGTGGAAGAAGTTCGAAGACGACATCGGCGCGGAAATCATCGAAGCCGCACAAGCCGCCAACAAGGGCGTCTAAGCCCCAACTCCACCACTAAAGTACGGGCCCGCTGGCGGCGTAAGACCGCCGCGGGTCCCACTTGGGGCAACGAGGAAGCCGGGGAGGCCCGGGGGAGGTTCCTATGACTCCTGCGCAGCACCAAGCGCGGACGCCGCTCGGGCGCGCCGTCGACCAAATCGAAGAAACGCTGATCGCCGTTCTGCTGGGACTGATGACCGTGATTACCTTCGCGAACGTCATCGCCCGCTACGTATTCAACGACAACTTGCTCTGGGCGCTGGAAGTCACGGTCTTCCTCTTTGCCTGGCTGGTCCTGATCGGCACCTCCTATTGCGTCAAGAAGGGAATGCATCTGGGCGTGGACGTCTTCGTGCAGATGCTGCCCAAACCGGCGCGCCGGATCATGGCCATCATTGCGGTCGCGCTCTGCCTGGCTTTCAGCCTGCTGCTGCTCAAGGGAAGCTGGGACTATTGGTATCCCTTCGTCACCAAGCGCGCCTTCCTGGAAACCGAAGACGTACCCATGCCGGGCTTCCTGCAGTTCCTGGCGGACTGGCTGAACGAAGGGGAGCGCTACGAGAAGATGCCGCGCTTCATTCCCTACTTTGCCCTGCCGTTGGGCATGGCTCTGCTCACTTGGCGCTTCATTGAAGTCGCCTGGCGCATCTTCACGGGCCAAAGCGATCAGATCATCGCCAGCCACGAGGCCGAGGAAGCCGAAGAGCTTGCGGCCCATCGCAGTGAAGAGGAGCGCTGAACCATGGAAGTCGCCCTTCTCTTCGCCCTCGTCATCGCCATGCTGTTCGTCGGCGCGCCCATCGCCGTGGCGCTCGGTCTTTCCAGTATCATCTTTCTGCTGGCCTACTCCGACGGCTCATTGGCCTCGGTTGCGCAGACTCTGTTTTCCGCCTTTCACGGCCACTACACGCTGCTGGCCATTCCTTTCTTCATCCTGGCCTCGACCTTCATGTCGACCGGCGGCGTGGCGCGGCGCATCATCCGCTTCGCCATCGCCGTGGTCGGCCATATGCGCGGCGGACTGGCCATCGCATCGGTCTTCGCCTGCATGATGTTCGCCGCGCTCTCCGGTTCTTCCCCAGCCACCGTCGTCGCCATCGGCACCATCGTCATCGCGGGCATGCGCCAGGTCGGCTACACCAAGGAATTCGCCGCGGGTGTAATCTGCAACGCCGGGACGCTCGGCATTCTGATCCCCCCCTCGATCGTCATGGTAGTCTATGCCGCCGCGACGGACGTCTCCGTCGGACGGATGTTCCTCGCCGGGGTGCTGCCCGGTTTGATCGCCGGGCTGATGTTGATGATCGGAATCTATGTCGCCGCGCGCTGGAAGAATCTGCCGTCGCAGCCCTGGGCCGGTTGGGAGGAGATCCTCACTTCGGCGCGGGACGCCGTCTGGGGCCTGCTGCTGATCGTCATCATCCTCGGCGGGATCTACGGCGGCATCTTCACGCCGACGGAGGCCGCCGCCGTGGCCGCGGTCTACGCCTTCCTGATTGCCAACTTCGTCTACCGCGACATGGGGCCGTTCAGCGAAGGGGGATTCCGGCGCGGTCCGCTGCCGGTGCGCGCGGTGTCGGTGTTCTGGCACCCGGACACCAAGAAGGCGCTGTTCGAGGCCGGCAAGCTGACCATCATGCTGATGTTCATCATCGCCAACGCGCTGATCCTGAAGCACGTGCTGACGGAGGAGCGGATTCCGCAGATGATCACCGAGGCAATGCTGGGCGCCGGGTTCGGACCCATCGCCTTCCTCATTGTGGTGAACATCATTCTGCTGATCGGCGGTCAGTTCATGGAGCCCAGCGGATTGCTGGTCATCGTGGCGCCGCTGGTTTTCCCCATCGCCATCGAGCTGGGGATCGACCCGATTCACCTCGGCATCATCATGGTGGTGAACATGGAGATCGGCATGATCACGCCGCCGGTCGGCCTCAACCTCTTCGTGACCGCCGGGGTGGCACAGATGTCTGTTATGAACGTCGTGAAGGCGGCGCTACCCTTCGTCGGCATCATGTTCGTCTTCCTGATTCTGGTGACCTACGTGCCGATCATATCCACTTGGCTGCCGACCATGCTGATGGGTCCGGAGATCATCACGAACTGACCGTAGCCTGGAGCTGGCCCGGGCGCACCGATCGGACGCCCGGGCAGAGGTCAAGCGCCTTCAACAATCACAAGATCGGCGTCCGCGTTGGCGTTGCGGATTTCTTTGGCTGCTTGATATTCCGGGCTGCGGTAGCAGGCCAACGCCGTTTCGTAATCTTCAAACTCCACGACCACGTTGCGTTCGCGCGACGACCCTTCCATGGGTTCGAAGCGGCCACCACGCGCCAGAAAGTGCGCACCGTATTTCTCAAATGCGGGACGCGCCGCCGCCAGATAGTCGGGATACTGCTCGGGCGTATTCACCGAAACCCGGACGACCCAATAGCCTTTATGCAATTCGCTTCTCCTCGAATGAAGAATGATCCACCGGCACACCCAGTCCGTGCCACCAAAGAACAGTCCGCAAGGTCTTGCGTTGACGACTATCTATCCCTTCACATATCGTCGAAAAAATGAATAATAATGATGATTTCATTCTCTAGGAAAGATATATGGATCTGTCCGATTTACGGATCTTCACGGCGGTGGTTCGCGAGGGCGGAATCACGCGCGCCGCGAAACGCCTGCACCGCGTGCAGTCGAACGTCACGACCCGTATCCGCCAACTTGAAGAGGAGCTTGAGGTTGGTCTGTTCGTCCGCGAAGGCAAACGGCTGAAGCTGGCGCCCGCAGGCCGAATTCTGCTCGACTATGCCGACCGCCTCCTGACTCTCTCGGAGGAAGCGGAGGCAGCTGTCCGGGACTTCCGCCCGCGCGGCCTGCTGCGGATCGGCGCGATGGAAAGCACGGCCGCCGTGCGGCTACCTGACCCGCTCGCCGCCTACAGCAAGCGCTATCCCGAGGCGAGACTGGAACTTCAGACCGGCAATCCGACTCAGCTCGCGAACTCGCTTATCAACGGCGATATCGATGCGGCCTTTGTGGCCGAGCCAGTGAACGAAGCGAAGTTCGATTGGATTGTCGCCTTCGAAGAGGAGCCCGTGATCGTCGCATCGAGCGACCATGTGACCTTCGACAAGAAAGACGCCTTGCCAGCGACAATTCTCGTGTTCGAGCAGGGTTGCCCGCATCGCAGGCAGCTGGAGGAATGGTATGCAAGCCGGCGCGCGGTCCCTGAACGCATAGTCGAGCTACGCTCCTACCACGCCATGCTTGGCTGCGTTCTGGCAGGCATGGGCGCCGCGCTGCTCCCGAGGAGCGTCCTCACGACTTTCCCCAAATACAAGAGCCTGCAGATCTACGATTTGCCGCGCGGAAAGAATCGCCTGCGGACGCTCCTGATCTGGCGAAAAGGCATTGAGTCCGCGAACGTGAAAGCGCTCGCGGAGATTCTCGTGACGCGTTCCTGCTAGCCTTGCTTCAGGCTGTGGCTCCCAGCGGCGTCACTGAGGCGCTATCCGCCGAGGCTGTCGTGTCCGGGTCCAGCGCAACCAACGCCGCATACTGCGTCAGAAAGACCTCGCCGGTCAGGTGCTCGAAAAAGTCGGAACGTTCGAGACGATCCATTACGGGCCCCTTCACTTCCGAAAGGTGGAAACGGACGCCCGCAGCTTTCAACCGCTCGACAAGTGCCTCCAGGCTTTCCAGCGCGCTGGCGTCAATGAAATTGACGGCGGGACACATCAGCACCACGTCGGTCAATTCGGAACGGACCGCGACGAGATCGTAAACCTTGTCTTCGAGGAAACGCGCATTGGCGAAGTAGAGGCTTTCGTCGATGCGTACGCTGAGCACGCGCGGACTGGTGACGACCTTGTGGCGAAGAACGTTGCGAAAATGCTCGGTGCCGGGAACCTGACCGACCACCGCCATGTGCGGGCGCGTCGTGCGCCATAGAAACAGAACGACCGACAGGCAGACTCCGGCAAGGACACCCGCTTCCACGCCCACCAACAGCACCAGCACGATGGTCGCGAACATCGCGGCGAAGTCCGTCTTGGAATAGGCCCAGGTGCGCTTCAGGGCATCAAGGTCCACGAGGGACAGCACCGCAACGATGATGGTAGCGGCCAGGGCGGCATTGGGCAGGTTCTGGAACAGCGGTGTAAAGAAGATCGCGGTGATCGCGATACCCCCGGCCGTGAAGACACCGGCAAGCGGTGTCCGGGCCCCGGCGTCGAAGTTTACGACGGAGCGCGCGAAGCCGCCCGTCACGGGATAGCCGCCGGAGACTGCCGCGGCGACGTTGGCGGCGCCCAGGCCCACGAGTTCCTGGTCCGCGTTGATCCTCTCGCGCCGCTTGGCGGCGAGGGTCTGGGCCACGGAAACGGATTCGACGAAGCCAATGACGCTGATCAGAAGGGCGGCCGGCAACAGGTCGCGCCAAAGTTCGGCATCGAGAGGCGGCACCGTCAGCGGCGGCAGGCCTTGCGGAATGTCACCGACGATCCGAACACCCTGCTCCGCCAGTCCGAAGAGACCGACCGCCAGGGTCGAGAGAACGACCGCCATGACCGGCCCGGCCTTGGCGAGACCGTCCGCCAAACGCGCGCCAAGCCCCAGGGAAATGAGCCATGACTTGAAGAACCGGCGCACCCAGAAGAGGAATGCGATGGCGGGAACGCCGATGGCCAGAGTTGCCCAGTTCGCAGCATGTAGATTCTCCCAAAGCGTACTGCCGATTTCTAAAATGCTGTGGCCACCGCCGGAGACCCCGAGGATGTGCTTGAGCTGACTGGCGGCAATTAGAATTCCGGAGGCCGTGATGAAACCAGAGATGACGGGATGGCTCAGCAGGTTGGCGAGAAAACCGAGACGCAAGAGTCCCATCGCAATCAAAATGACCCCTGACAGCAGCGCAAGGGCCAACGCCGCGACGAGATACTCTGGACTGCCAGGCTCCGCCACCTGAGATACGGCGGAAGCTGTCATGAGGGATACCACCGCGACCGGCCCCACCGCGAGCGCCTTGCTGGAACCGAAGAAAGCGTAGGCGACCAGCGGCAGGACGCTGGCATAGAGGCCGACCTGCGGCGGCAGGCCGGCCAGCATGGCGTAGGCCAGGCTTTGCGGGATCAGCATGATGGTAACGATGACGGCCGCCAGCGCATCGCCGGAGAACTCCGCCCCGCGATAGCGCGGCAGCCAGAGGAGGATCGGGACCCACCGGCCCAGACTGTTTCCCCAGCCCTGCCCGCGCATCATCACCGTCCGCCTGTTTCCCCCTGCTCGACCGTCAGGCGCGCTTGGCTTTTTCGCCGGCGAAGTCGCAGGCTTGCTGTGCCTCGTGGGCGCCGGGCTCATGCGGCAGGAGGTTCGGACCTGCCAGCCATTCCTGCCCCTTCAGCATTAGATCCCAATAGATCCAGGGCAGCAGCTTCTCCTTCAGGAACCAGGCCGACCGGCTCGGCTTCTTGGCATCGAGGAAGGGGAAGGTCGGCAGCAGCTTGCCGCCGTAGCCGAACTCAGCCAACACGATCTTGCCACGCTCCACAGTCAGCGGGCAGGAACCATAGCCGTCGTAAATCGCGCGCGGCCCCTTGCCATCGAGGACGGCGAGCACGTTTTCCGCCACGGTCGGAGACTGCTTGCGCAGCGCCGCCGCCGTCTTGGCATTGGGAGCGGAGCAGGCATCGCCAAGGCCAAAGATATTGCCGTAGCGGACATGCTGCAGGGTTTCTGGGCTGACTTCGATCCAGCCCGCGGCATCGGCCAGCGGACTCTCACGGACGAAGTCCGGTGCCAACTGCGGCGGGCAGACGTGAATCATGTCGAAGGATTTCTCGACTACCTCGACCGACCCGTCTTCCTGCTTTACATCGAACCACGCCGTCTTGGCCGGACCATCAACCGCTTTCAGGTTCGAGTTATAACAGAGGCTTGCATTATATTTTTTGACATACTCCATCAAGGAAGGAACGAAGTGCTGGACGCCGAAGAGGACGCCGCCCGCCGTATCGAACTCGACGTCGATGTCCTTGAGCGCGCCGTTGAGCAGCCAGGCATCGCAGGCCAGATACATCGCCTTCTGCGGCGCGCCGGCGCATTTGATCGGCATCGGCGGCTGGGTGAAGATCGCCTTGCCGCCGCGCAGGGATTGCACCAGCTCCCAGGTGTAGGGCGCCATCTCGAACATGTAGTTCGATGTCACGCCGTTCTTACCGAGAGTGTCCTTGAGTCCCTCGACCGCCGCCCAGTCCAGCTTGATGCCCGGCGAGGCGACGAGTGTGCGATAGGCGATACGCTCCCCGTCTTCCAGCACCACCTGGCTGTCCTCCGGCTCGAAGGCGGAGACGGCGGCGCGCACCCACTTCACGCCAGAGGGAATGACGCTGCTCATCGGGCGCTCGGTCTGCGCGCGGTCGAACACGCCGCCACCGACCAAGGTCCAGCCCGGCTGATAGTAGTGTTTGTCGCTGGGTTCGATGAGCGCAATGGACAAGGTAGGACGGCGCCGTAGGATGCTGGCCGCCGTCGAAATGCCACCTGATCCGCCACCGATCACGACGACATCGTAACGGGTCTGCGTCGGGGCCTGCGTGAGGGCACTGACTTTGCCGCCGGAGACCGCCGCCAAACCACCCTGCCAGCGCGTATCGAGACGGCTGCGGAGCCCCTCCAGGTCGTAGCCGGCCCGCTGCGTTGCGGAGAGGACGGCGTCCGGGGTCAAGTGACCGGCTTCCGACAGAGCCCAAAGTGTGGTCGAGCGCGTGCCGGTGCGACAGTAGGCCAGCACAGGACCCCGCAATTCCGTAAGAGCCTCCGCGAATGCCGTGACGTCCTCGTCGGTCACCTTGCCCGAAACGACGGGGATGTGACGGTAATCCAGGCCGTTGCGCCGGGCTGCCTCCGCCATCTCTCCGGCGGAGGGTTGGTCTTCCGCTTCGCCGTCCGGCCGGTTGTTGATGATCGACTTGTAGCCCTGAGACGCAACGATTCCGAGGTCTGCCTCCTTGACCTGAGGCGAGACCGAGAGAAAGGGGGTCAGTTGGGCAATCTTGTCCATTGTGGTGTTCCTCCTAAGCGTCTCCAGCGCGGCACGGCTTCTTCTTCCTCTTGCGAGGTGGCTTTAGAGCGCGTTGAGCGGAATTTTCAGATAGCTGACACCGTTGTCGTCGGCGGGCGGGAAGTCGCCGGCCCGCATGTTCACCTGCACCGAAGGCAGAATGAGGACAGGCATGTCGAGGTCCTTGTCGCGCGCGGTGCGCATCTCGACGAAAGCCTCTTCATCGATGCCGTTGCGGACGTGAATGTTGCCGTCACGCTCCTCGGCCACCGTGGTTTCCCAACAGTATTCGTCGCGGCCCGGTGCCTTGTAGTCATGGCAGAGGAACAGCCGCGTTTCGCCCGGCAGACTCAGGATCCGTTTGATCGATTTATAGAGGATGCGCGGGTCGCCGCCGGGAAAGTCGCAGCGCGCCGTGCCGAAATCCGGCATGAAGAGGGTATCGCCCACAAAGGCCGCGTCGCCGATCACATAGGTCGAGCAAGCCGGCGTGTGTCCCGGTGTATGCAGCACCTTGGCCTCGATCTCTCCCAGCTTGAAGGTCTCTTCGTCGGCAAAGAGGTGATCGAACTGGCGCCCGTCGGTGGCGAAACCCGACTCTGCGTTGAAGACGGACTTGAAAGTGGATTGCACCGTGTCGATGTGAGCACCGATTCCGGTCTGACCGCCAAGCGCCTGTTTCAGATATGGCGCAGCGGTGAGGTGATCGGCGTGGACGTGGGTTTCCAGGATCCAGTCGACTTTCAGGTCCTGTTCCTGGCAGAAGTCGATAACCTTGTCCGCGGAGTCCGTCGCGGTGCGGCCCGACTTCGGATCGTAGTCGAGCACCGAGTCAACAATGGCCGCGTGTTTGCTCTGCGGGTCCGCGACAATATGAGTCACGGTGTAGGTCGCAGGATCGAAGAACGAGGTGACCTGTGGCTTCATGAATTCCTCCCGATGATTTGCCCAATGATTTGTGAGGCCCCTTTCTTTCCCGGGGTCGGCCCGGTTCAGGGACCAAGGGTCCGAACCGCGGCCAGACCAACGCTTAGGTTTGCGGCTCTCTGCGGGAATTGGTGCAGATGCCGAACAAGCGATAGAGCGGGCAGAAGCTGACGAGGCCGGTCCCGAGCGGAACGACACCAATCCAACCCCAGGGCGTCTCCGGACCGACAAAAACCATAGCGATAAGCGCAATGCCGACGATCACGCGCAGTGCGCGATCAAGGGAACCGATGTTGGCCATCCTGCATCATCCTTTCGCGGAAATACTTTGATTCATCACAAGGACAGCAAAGCAAACGCGGAAGGCGGCGTCTGTGACTTTATCACCTAGGAGTGGTGTGGATTTGCGGGCGCGACAGCACCGGGCACTTCAGTCGTGCGACGCGAGGTTCTCCAGTGCATCGCGCTGCTGAATGGAAACCAGCCCGCGTTCCAGGCGCAGCCAGCCGCAGCGCTCAAACTCTTTGAGCTGACGGCTGATGACTTCCCGAGCCGTACCCAGTTCAACAGCGAGTTCCTGATGCGTCAGCCTGACTTCCGCCCCCCCGCCCGAGAGGTCCAAGAGGCGTTGTGCCAAGCGGCTGTCGATGCGGGTAAAGGCGACCTCCTCGACCAGCAGAAGCAGGTCGGTGATCCGCGAAGAGTAGGCGGAGAAGACGAAATCGCGGAACACCTGCGAGCCGGCGAGAAGCTGATCGAAAGCGCTCTTCGGCAGGATGACGGCGGTCACCGGCGTCTCCGTGATGCCTTCGGCCATGTACTGCTCGTGCGCCAGAAGGCATGCCGTGGTCAGGATACAGGTCTCCCCGCCGCCGACACGATAGAGCACGATCTCCCGTCCGGACTCGCTGACCTGCTGCACACGGACCACACCCTCGACGACAAGCAGATAGTTCTCCGCGGCACTGCCAGCCGAGAACGCCGTGACATTGGCCGGAAGCTGCGCTGTCTGTGAGCGTTCGCGCAGCAGGCGCCGTTCGTCCGGCGACAGATTATCCAGAGCCGGAAAGCGCTCCAGCCAGTCCTGAGAATTGCTGTTCATGAGAGACATATTACTCCAAGAAGAGATGCATGTCCGCCGGCCTACCCGCGGCGGCCGGAGGCACGCCGCAGCACCATTTTTTCCGCTTCGACGAGCAAAAACAGAAGCGCCCCGAAGGCAACGCTTGCCAACCATGGTTCAACGCCCAACGGCCGCGTCTGGAACAGCCACTGCATGAAGGGTGCATAGGTAAAGAGGATTTGGGAAAACAGGACCGTTCCTACCGCGATCCAGAGCACATGCGCGCTGCGGTCGAACAAACCGCCCAAGGGCGAGGATTGCAGTCTGCGCACGTTGAGCAGATAGAAAATCTCGAACAGCACCAGCGTATTGACTGCCGCGGTTCGTGCCGTCTCCAGATCGAAGCCCGTCCGCTGCATCCACAGGAAGGTCCCGAACACGCCCAGCACCAGTATCAGTGAGACGAACAACACTCGCCAGACCAGGAAGGGGGAAAGAAGCGAATGGTCGGCCTGTCGGGGCGGACGCCGCATGGTGTCGGACTCCGCCGGTTCGAAGGCCAGGGCCAACGCCAGGGTCACGGCGGTGATCATATTAACCCACAGGATTTGGACCGCGGTGATGGGCAACAGGCTTCCGAAGGCAATCGCAGCCACGATGGTCAGGGCCTCGCCGCCATTGGTCGGCAGGATGAAGAGGATGGCTTTCTTCAGGTTGTCGTAGACGGTGCGCCCCTCCTCCACCGCATGAGCGATCGATGCGAAGTTGTTGTCGGCCAGCACCATCTCGGCCGCCTCTTTCGCGGCCTCCGACCCTTTGTTGCCCATCGCGACGCCAACATCGGCACGCTTCAGCGCGGGCGCGTCGTTCACGCCATCTCCGGTCATCGCAACGACCTGGCGCTGCGCCTGCAAGGCCTGCACCAGCTTCAGCTTATGCTCGGGGCTGGTCCGCGCGAAGACATCCACGTCACGGGCCTGGGCTTCCAATTCCTTCGAGCCGAGAGAGTCGAGATCGTGGCCGGTGAGAACGTCACGCGCATTGATCAAGCCGAGTTGACCCGCGATGGCCCGTGCCGTTCCGGCGTGGTCCCCGGTGATCATCTTGATCCGGATACCTGCGCTTTGGCACTTCGCAATGGCCTTTGTCGCTTCCAGCCGTGGCGGATCGGCCAAGCCGAAGAAGCCGAGCAAGGTCAAACCCTCCTCGACATCGTCGAAGGTCAGGGCACGATGCTCGAAACCGGTCGGCTTTGCCGCCAGCGCAAGCACCCGCTCGCCCCGGGCTGCCATCTCGTCCATGCGGTCAAGCCAATAAGACCGGTCGATCTCCGAATCGCTATCAAAACCCCGTTGCCAGCGGCACATGTCGATAATGCGCTCCGGCGCGCCCTTGACGTAGATGATCCCGTTGGCGTCATGGTCGTGGTGAAGCGTGGCCATGAAACGATGCTCGGACTCGAATGGGATCTCGTCCGTTCGGGGCCAGGTCTTGCGGACCAGGACCGGATCGAGCGCGGCCTTCATTCCGGCAACCAGCAAAGCCGCTTCCATAGGGTCGCCATCGATGCTCCAGTCCTCCCCTTTCGGCCGCACGTTGGCGTCGCTGCACAGGACGGCGCCGAGAGTCAGCGCCTCCAACCGTGGCAGGTGGTCCAGGGATACGGGCGCGCCGTCGATCTGAATGATGCCCTCAGGGCGGTAGCCGGTCCCCGAGACTTCGAACAACTGTCCGCTGCTCACGATGCTTCGGACCGTCATCTCGTTGCAGGTCAGGGTGCCGGTCTTGTCCGAACAGATGACGTCGACTGAGCCCAGCGTTTCGACCGCGGGCAAGCGGCGAATGATGGCGTTGCGTCGCGCCATGCGCTCGACACCGATTGCCAGGGTGATGGTCATGATCGCTGGAAGCCCCTCGGGGATTGCGGCAACGGCGAGCCCCACGACCGCCATGAACATCTCCGTGGGCGCGAATTCGTGCAGCAGCGTGCCGACCGCAAAGGTCGCCGCCGCCAGCGCCAGGATCGCGATGGTCAGCCATTTGCCGAAATCCGCCATCTGACGCAACAGCGGTGTCGTCAGAGTCTCCACCCGCGCCAGCAACGTGCTGACTTGCCCAATCTCCGTGCGGTCGCCGGTCGCGACGACAACACCGGTGCCTTGGCCCGAGGTAATCAGGGTCCCGGAATAGGCCATGTCGGTACGGTCCCCCAACGGGACATCCGCCGCTACCGCATCCACGCTCTTATCCACCGGCACGGATTCACCGGTCAGGATGGCTTCCTGAACCCGCAGGCTCTTGGTGCGGAAGAGCCGCAAATCCGCGGGTACCTTGTCGCCGGACTGGACGATCACGACATCGCCGAGCACGAGGTCTTCGGCGGCAATCGCGATACGCTCTCCATTCCTCAGCACCGTCGCCTGCTGCGAGAGCAGAGAGCGAATTGCGTCGAGGGCCCGCTCCGCCCGGCCCTCCTGGACAAACCCGATAATGGCGTTGACGACGACCACCGCGGAAATGACGCCGCTGTCGATCCAATGGCCGAGGACCGCGGTGATGACCGCTGCCACCAGCAGAACGTAGATCAGAACGTTGCGGAACTGTGCGGCCAAGCGGGACCAGGGCCCGCGCGGAGCCACCAGCGTCAGGCGATTCGGGCCAAACCGGCCAAAACGCCCCTCTGCATCCTGCGACGACAACCCATCGCGGGTGGAGTCGACGGCATCGAGCGCCTCCGCCGCGGACAAGGCATGCCAGACCACGGCGTCGCTCCGGGAACCGCCGCCCGATTCGTTTCGATGCAGGGAGTAGCGTTCCTTAAACAACCTCATATCCATTCTACAGCCGCAAGATTAGGGACATCGCGGGGAACCTTCCGATTTCGGTATGACTGCATTAAAGCTATGCGGGCCCTGACTTCATTGATCCCGGTCAATTTTCGAAGCCGATTGCGACTCCGAGGCGCTGTTTCGATAGCGCGTGCGGATCAGCCTGAAATCGGATAAGGGACTGGGGGTCAGACGGACAGACACGAGCCGCAGGAGAGGCTAAACGAGGTAAATGCCTATGAAAGACGTCCCCGAACTGATTGATGGCTATCGCCGATTTCTTGCCGGCCGCTATTCAGAGGAGGCGGCGGTCTATCGATCCTTGGCGGAAACCGGCCAGTCGCCCAAGACGATGATCGTCGCCTGCTGCGACAGCCGGGTCGATCCGGCCGCCATTTTCAACGCCGGGCCCGGCCAACTCTTCATCGTGCGCAATGTCGCAAACCTGGTGCCGCCGTTCGAGCCCCATGGCGACTACCACGGCACCAGCGCCGCCTTGGAGTTCGGCGTCACGGGTTTGGAGGTCGAGACCATTCTGGTGATGGGACACGCGCGCTGTGGCGGTGTGCGCGCCTATCTGGAGGGGTTTCACGAACGGGAAGGCAAGCGCGGGTTCATTCAGCGCTGGATGTCTCTGCTCAACACGGCGCGCACGACAGCCTTGCGGGAGAGCTCAGGCGATTCACCCGAAGCGCAGCAGCGGGCCTTGGAGCATGCCTCGGTGCGCCAATCCCTGGAAAACCTGGAGACATTTCCCTTTATCAAGGAGCGCCTGAGCGACGGTCGGCTGAAGTTGCGCGGCGCTTACTTCGATATCGCCGACGGACGGCTGCTGACGCTCGACACCGAGAGCGGCGAGTTTCTAGCGGTTGATTGATCCCTTCCAAAGCGTGGAGCCAAAAATGCGATGGCTACGAATGACTGCCGGTCTTGTTGCGGCGCTTGCAATAGCCGTCGGGCTCGGTGCCTGCCAAAGGGCGCCGGTCGCCGACTGGCCCCGGGCGAACTTGGAGGAAACCGGGTTCCCGGCCAGCCTCGGCGAAGAGATCGACGCCGGGCAACGTGACGGCCAGTTTCCGAACCTGCACGGCGTGGTCATCGTGCGAGGTGGCAAGCTGGTGCTGGAGCGTTACTACCGGGGCGAAGATGAGATTATGGGCAACCCGCAAGGGCCCGTGTCTTTCGATCCCAATGCGCTGCACGACGTACGCTCCGTCACCAAGAGCGTCGTTAGCCTGCTTTATGGAATCGCCCGCGGCGACGGGATCGTGCCGCCGCTCGACGCTGCCTTGGTCGCCCAGTTCCCGGAGTACGAAGACCTGGCGGCCGACCCGCAGCGGCAACGCATCACCATCGGCAACACGCTGACCATGCAGGTAGGTCTGGAGTGGGACGAGCGGATTTCCTACCTGGACCCGCGCAACAGCGAACACGCCATGGAATTGGCGGAGGACCGCTACCGCTTCATTCTGGAACGCCCCATCGTCGCGGCACCGGGCGGGCAGTGGGTCTACAACGGCGGCACCACCGCGATCCTGGGACGGCTGATCGAAAAGGGCAGCGGCCAGACTTTGCGCGACTTCGCGGAGCAAAGACTCTTCCAGCCGCTCGACATCACGGCGCACCAATGGATCCGCGGCCGCGACGGCGCCTACATCGCCGCCTCCGGCCTGCGCCTGCGCCCCCGTGACCTCGCCCGGATCGGACAGATGGTCCTGAATGGTGGACGCTGGGAGGGACAACAGATCGTACCCGAGGATTGGCTGACGAAGTCCTACGAGGAGCATGTCATCGTCAACGAGCGAATCAGCTACGGTTTTCAGTGGTGGCTCAGCCCAACGAAGAAGCCCGGGCCGCAGCAGATTGCCGGCATGGGCAACGGCGGACAGAGGCTGTTCATCGTCCCGGACCTGGACCTTGTCGCGGTCGTCACGGCCGGCAATTACAACAAGCGACAGGAAGCACGGGCGTCCTCCGCTCTAGTGCGCGAACTCATCCTGCCGAAATTGCGGAATGAATAGAGCGATAGAAGATTCTCTGAAGGCGGCATTCAAGACTTTTAATGACGGCGAACTGAAGCGGTCGGAAGCACATGTCCGCGCCGTGTTACAGGAAATGCCCGACAATCCACACGCTTTGATTTTGCTTGGAGCCATACTCGGCCAGACCGACCGCCTCACCGATGCCGTTGAGATCCTGAAGCGCGCAAGCAATGCTGCGCCCAACAATCCGGACGCCGTCTACAATCTGGGCATCGCCCTAATCGGGACCGGCCGCTGGCAAGAAGCCCGCCGCACCCTTGAAGACGTCGTGCAACGTTGGCCAAACCACCCCTTTGCATACAACAATCTGGGAATCACGCTCGACCGGCTTGGCGAGCAGGGTGCCGCCTGCCGCGCCCACGAAAAGGCGGTGGAAATCAATCCGGCCTTCCTTGACGGCCACCTGAATCTGATCCTCTGCCAGCTTGGCCAACGGCAGGCAACCCAAGCGCTTCGGTCCTGCAACCGGCTCATCGCCCGCGCCCCAAAGAATTCACGCGGATATGTCCTGAAGAGCCGCGCCCTGGTCAAATTGGGCCGTTTCAACGAGGCACTGGAATGCTGCCTGACCGCGCGCGAACTCGCCCCAGGGAATCTGGAAAGCATGATGACGTTAGCGGATGTCTACAGGAGATTGGGGCGCAGCGAAGACGCCATAGCGGTCTACAAGCAAGCGACGGACGTCGATGAACACAGAGGGACAGTCTATCACGAACTCGGCATTACATACCGGGAAGCCGGCCGGTTCGAGGAGGCGACGGCCGCCTTCCAAGACGCTTTGGCGGCCGACCCTGGCCATGCCTCCTCTTTGGCCATGCTGGCCTCGCTCAAGCGTTTCGCGCCCGGCGATCCGGAATACGAACAACTGGAGCACACTTTGGACTCGCTGGAAGCTGGATCGCTTCCCTGGGCTCAGATCTGTTTTGCTCTCGGCAAGGTCCTAGAAGACTCCGGCGACGCCGATCGCGCGTTCGGGTTTTACGAAGACGGGACTCGTGTCCTCAGAAAGGTCTATGGATCGGACATGGAGCGCTTGGCTTCCGATCACGAAACGCTACGCAATTGCTTTACGCGGGAGCGGTTGCACGCAACCGCGCGCGCACCGCAAGACAGGCCAAATCCGATTTTCATCGTCGGCATGCCAAGGTCGGGTACGTCACTTGTAGAGCAGATCCTGGGCAGCCACTCGGCCGTTAAATGTGGCGGTGAACTATCTCTGCTGCGGGATCTCGCGATGGACCAGATCGATGGCTTTCCGGTGGGCCTCGCGAACGCCCCGGCCGAGGTTTGGGACTCCATCGGATTGCGCTATCTGGCGGGTGTAAAGGAACTGCTGGGAGCGGCGCAGTGGTTCACGGACAAGATGCCCAGGAATTTCGAGCTGCTGGGCTTGATTTGCGAAGCCTTGCCGCAAGCACGAATAGTGCATTGTCAGCGCGCGCCGCTCGATACCTGTGTGTCCTGTTATACGATCAACTTTGCAGGGCGTCAGCGTTTCAGCAACGACCTTACGGATCTTGGAACGGCTTATCGGCTCTATCGGGAACTCATGGACCATTGGCGCCAAGCCCTGCCGCCGGGCCGCATGCTCGACGTGGTCTACGAAGATCTGGTTGAGAATCCGGAGACACAGGTCCGGCGGCTGGTGAAGCACTGCGGACTCGATTGGGAGTCTAACTGCCTGAGCTTTCACGAAAGGGGTGGCACAGTAAGAACCGCCAGCGTCAGTCAGGTACGCAAACCGATCTACAATTCGTCGATCGGGCGTTACAAAAAATTCGAAGATCACTTGAAGCCGCTAAAGGACGCCCTGGCAAAGCCAGAAATCCCGGTGGATTGATTGCGGCCGGTCAACGGGATCACGGGAAGAGACCAAAATGCCTCGACACATTGGAATCGTCGCCTGCTCCGCCGAGGGTGCCTCTCTCTGCTACCGGACCATTTGCACGGAAGGCCCGGCCCTTCTCGGGGTAGACCACGCCCATCCCGAGATCTCGATGCACACGCCTTCACTGGCGGACTACACCGAACGCCTTGGACGCGGCGATCTGGACGGCGTGGGCGAACTGATGCTGACTTCCGCCAAGAAGCTGGCGAAAATAGGCGCCGATTTCCTCATCTGTCCGGACAACACGATCCACCAAGCCTTTTCCTATGTGGCGCCACGCTCACCCCTGCCTTGGCTGCACATTGCCGAGATCGTGGCTGCCGAAGCAGCGGACCGCGGTTTCAAATGCGTTGGAATCACGGGAACGCAATGGCTGATGGAAAGCGAGGTCTATCCGGAGAAGCTGTCCGCGCAAGGCCTGGACTACCTGTGTCCCAGCGCCGAAGAACGCGCCGAGATCGCCCGCATCATCATGGCGGAGCTGGTCTACGGCGTCTTCAAGCCGGAAGCCGTGACCTATTTCCAGGAGGTAATGGGAAGATTGAAAGGCGAAGGCTGCGACGCCGTGATCCTCGGCTGCACCGAGATTCCCTTGATCATGAACGACGACAACGCTCCGTTGCCGACACTCGACTCGACGCGGCTGATCGCGCGCGCCGCGCTGCGCAAGGCTATCGCGGATATCTAGGCCGCCATTACTTCTTCCGGCGCGAGCCCGGTCAACTCCTTATAGATGGCGGCGTCCGTGGCCCCTTCCGTACCGATGACGACGGCATGGCTCTCCGGACCAAGGCCTAGCATTTGCCGCAGGTCAGACGTTTGACTGGCGGCAAGTAATCCGGCCAAACCCGCAACCGCCGACTCTCCGGCCACGATGGGCGCGTCGCCGAAAGGCGGCTTGGCGAGAAGAGCCATGGCCGGCGATACCAACCCCTCGCCCACCGTCATGAAATCGTCGGCGGCGACGGACAAGAGATCCCAGGCCAGCAGCGAGACCTCTCCGCAAGACAGACCCGCCATCAAAGTCTCTTCCTCGATATCGACGGCTTTTGGCCCTCCGACCTGTGCACTGGCAAAGAGGCAAGCGGCAAGGTCCGGCTCAACGACAACGAAGCGCGGGCGATTCTGACCCCAGGCGCGCGCCAAGAGGTCCGCCACTGTCGCCGCGATGCCCCCAACTCCTCCCTGGACGAAGACGTGAGTTGGCGCACGCCGTCCCAGCTGTTCGATCATCTCCGAAACCAGGACCGAATAGCCGGTCATGACGTCGCGCGGAATGTCGAAATAGCCCTCCCAGGAGGTATCGGAGACGACAGTCCAACCGTTCGCCGCCGCGTCCTCGGCACAGCGATGCACCGACTCATCATAGTTCCCGGCGGTGCGCACGACTTCCGCCCCTTGAGCGCGCAAGGCGGCTTCGCGGCCGGCGCTGACTCCGGCATGAATGTAGATGACGCAGCGGCAGCCGAAGAGCCGCGCGCCCCAGGCCACCGAGCGGCCATGGTTGCCGTCGGTCGCCGAGGCCACGGTGAGCGCCTTGGTCAGCTCCGCGTGACGCCCGCTCGACAGAGCCGCGCCGTCGAGGCCAGAGAGGCCATGACTGGCCTCCAGGTGCTTGATGAGGTGGCGCAGGACGGCGTAGGCCCCGCCCAAAGCCTTGAAGCTGCCAAGGCCGAAGCGCCCGCCTTCGTCCTTGTAGTGCAGTTCCCCAATGCCGATCGCCTTCGCGAGGCCCGGGAGCGGCGTCAACGGGCTCTCCCGATAGCCGGGCCAGGCGGAGATTTCCGCCCGCGCTGCTGCCGCCGCCGATTCGGATATCAGGCTGGGCGCCAGTTCCGCCGCACCCCGGGCGCGCCACGACGCGGCGTTGTGGAAAAAGCCGACCTGCGTTCCGCTGAACGAATCGAGCGCGTTATCTGTCATTTGCCGAGGCTCCCTAACAACGAGCGATTGTTAGCGCTACGGACCCGCCGTTGCACGCAATTCCCGGCGCCCCAGACGGATTCTGACCACTCTCGAGGTGTGGCCCTTTGTGGGCGGCCACGTTATGGTACTCACCTATGGTTAGGGGAGACAGATGACAGCCAACCTAAGCGAACGCATCGTCAACGACCTCATAAGCAACGATATCGGCTTCGTGACGACCGTCCCCTGCAAACAGCTTGCGGGCGTGATCGATGCCATCGACAAGCAGGATGGCATTCTCCACGTGCCGTCGAACAAGGAAGATGAGGGGATGGGGCTTTGCGCCGGCGCCTATATGGGCGGCAAGAGGCCCTGTATCATCATGCAGAACACGGCGATCGGGGTCACCGTCAACACCCTGGCCACCCTGATCCAGTACTACCAGATCCCCCTGCCGATGCTGATCAGCTATCGCGGCGAGGTCGGCGAGAAGGTCGCCTGCCAGGTGGAGATGGCGGTGCATACCAAAGCGCTGTTGAGCCAGCTCTCGATCCCTACATACCATTTCCACCGCGCGGAGGATGTCGCGGAATTCGATGGTATTCTGAAATACACCCAGATGTGCAAGAAGCCGACGGCGATCCTGACCGACGCAAGCTTTTGGGGGGCCGCGTGATGATCAGAAGCGAGCTGCTGAAAGCCATCGTTCCGGTCATCACCGACGAACTCGTAATCTGCAACATCGGCCTGCCGTCCCAAGAGCTTTTCCAGATCGACGATCAGCCGAGCAACTTCTACATGCTGGGCACCATGGGGCTCTGCTCCTCCATCGGCCTGGGGTTGGCCCTGGCACAGCCTTCGAAGGTCATCGCCATCGACGGCGACGGTTCCGTCCTCACCAACCTCGCCACCCTGGCGACCATAGCCAACAACGTCGCCGACAACTTCGTGCTGCTGATCGTCGACAACGGCAGCTACGGCTCCACCGGCGATCAGCCGACCTACGCCGGGCGGAAGACCTCGCTGACCGCGGTCGCAAAGGCCTGCGGTTGCGAGCACGTCATCGAGTGTGAGGCGGAGAACACGGCCGCCGAATTGAAGGCCGCGCTGGACGGCAACCGCATGACCATCATCGTCGCCAAGTGCGAGTCCGGCAACATCCCCATCCCGGTGATCGAGATGAGCCCGGTGGTGATCCGCGACCGCTTCATGACGGAAGTGCAACGCAAGAACGCGACGGGCTGACCGGCTTGCGCAAGACCGTAAAGGGGGCGTAACACAGCCCTGCCCTCTGACGGACACCGCGACCTCCATTTATGCCCCTGCTGAGACGCCCCTCCGCGATCATCTTCTGTGCCTGCGGGATCGAGGTGCTGAGCATGCTCGTGCTCTCCTCCTATCCCTCGCTGATCCCGGTTCTGCAGGGACCCTGGGAGCTGAGCAACACCGAGGCCGGGACGATCAACGGCCTGTTCTTCGCCGGAAAGCTGATCACCGTGGCCATCGTGACGACGCTGACCGACCGTTTCGACGCGAAGGGGCTCTATCTCGCTTTTCTGGCGCTCGGCAGCGCTTCCGCGCTGGCTTTCGCCTTCGTCGCCGACGGTTTCATCTCCGCCGCCTTGCTGCGTTTCCTCGAAGGTGTGGCGTTGGGCGGGACCTACATGCCGGGCCTGCGCATCCTGACCGACAACGTGCCCGCCGGATCGCGCAGCCGCGCGACCTCCTTCTACACCGCCAGCTTTTTCCTTGCTGCCGGGCTGTCGTTCTTCCTGGCGTTGGAACTGGAACCGCTTGTCGGCTGGCGCTGGACCGTCGCCGCCTGCGGCATGGGTCCGCTCGCCGCTTTCCTTCTGGCACTGGTCCTGGTCCCCAGGCCAATGCGGGCGGAGCGTCCGCCGCCGCGCCTCTTCGACGTCAAACCGGTCTTCACCAACCGGCGCGCGGTTGGATTCTCCCTGCTCTACGCCATCCACAACGCCGAGTTCACGGCCTTCGCTTCCTGGTTGGTTCCTTTCCTGGTGTTCGCGCGAGGCTTCGACAGCGCGGGACACAGTTCGACCGGCGGCACGGATCTCGCCACCATCGCGGCACTGGCCTCCATCGTCGCCCTGCCCGCCAGTGTCGCAGGCAACGAGATGGCGCACAAAATGAGCCGTCAGGTCTGGATCATCGTCGTGACGCTCGTCTCGGCACTGACCGCCGTCGCTTTCGGCTTCGCCGCGCAGGCGGCCTACGGGCTCGTGCTGGTCCTTGCCTTCGCCTACTCCATCACCATTGCGGCGGACTCCTCCGCGATCACCGGCGGAGTCATCCACAGCGCGGATCCGGAGCGCAAAGGCGCGACTCTGGCGCTCTATTCATTGATCGGATTTTCCGGCGCGGCCATTGGCCCGGCTCTCTTCGGCGTGGTGCTGGATCTGGCCGGCGGCGAAACCCTGCCCAGTGCCTGGGTCACCGCCTTCGCCGTCATCGCCGTCCTGGTCCTGATCCAGCCGCTGCTGGTGTTGCGCGTCGTGCGGGGACCGAAGATGTATGACTAACCGGGTTACGCCGGGCCTTTGAAGGCATTGGTGATGGGGTAGCGGCGGTCGCGGCTGAGATTGCGGCGGGTGGTCTTGACGCCGGGCGCGGCCTGGCGGCGCTTATATTCTGACAGTTCCAGAAGGCGCCAGACCCGGTTCACCAAGTCCGGATCGTAACCACCGCGCGCCGCGATGTCGTGCACGCTGAGCTCTTCCTCGATCAGACCCTTAAGGATTGAATCCAGATCGTCGTAAGGGGGCAGAGAGTCCTGATCGGTCTGGTCCGGCCTCAGTTCCGCCGAGGGCGGCTTGGTAATGGAGTTCTCCGGCACCGCCCGGCCTTGTGGCCCCAAGGCGCCCCGCGGGAAATTCTCGTTGCGCCATCGGGCCAGCGCGAAAACGTCGGTCTTGTAGACGTCCTTCAGCGCGTTGTAGCCGCCGCACATGTCGCCGTAGAGCGTGGCGTAACCGACGGAAAGCTCCGACTTGTTGCCGGTCGAGAGCACCATTGCCCCGGTCTTGTTGGAGACAGCCATCAGCGTCACGCCCCGCGCCCGCGCCTGGATGTTTTCCTCCGTCACGCCGCCGAGATGCCCGGGCTCTTCGCCCGCCCCGATCACCGGGCCCAGCATCTCGGCGAAGGCGGTCATGGCCGGTTCGATGGACACGGTATCGACCTTGATACCAAGCAGGCTGCCGGTCTCCGCCCCGTCGTCGAGGCTGCCCTGGCTGCTGTAGGGCGACGGCATCATGACGCCGTGCACGCGCTCCGAGCCTAAGGCATCGACCGCGACCGCGGCTGACAGCGCGGAGTCGATACCGCCGGAAAGTCCAAGCACAACAGAAGGAAAACCGTTCTTGTTGACGTAATCTCTGAGTCCTAATACCAGCGCGCCATAGACGGCGGCAGGCCCGTCCAACGGCGGCGTTTGCGCGCCTTCCGCGACGCCCCAGGAAAAGCCGCTGTTGGTCTCGGCGGACTCGGAACGGGTCCAGGTCGTGAGGCTTTGCGCCGTCTCGAACATCGGCAGCAGGACACGCAGATTGCACTGCGCGCCGAGAGCGAAGGACGCGCCGTCGAAAACCAGTTCGTCCTGACCGCCGACCTGATTGACGTAGAGCAGCGGCAGGCCGGTTTCGGCGACCCGAGCGGCGGCAAGCTGCAACCTCTCACCAGCCTTGTCTGACTCGTAGGGCGAACCGTTGATCACGACGAGGATCTCAGCGCCGCTTTCCTCCAGGCACTCGCTCACGTCCTGGCTCCACATGTCTTCGCAGACCATGAGGCCGAGGCGCACGCCGCGGCAGTTGACCGGCCCCGGCAGGGGGCCCGGCTTGAAGATGCGCACCTCGTCGAACACGCTGTAGTTCGGCAGGTCGTACTTGGCCCGCATGGCCTGGATCTTCCCGCCGTCGAGCAGGAAGGCGGCGTTGGAGACATGATGGCGGAGTTGGGCGCCGGGGGCAGCCTTCAGCGACTCCTTGTCCAGCCAGGGACAGCCGAGAATGACGGCGGGGCCGCCGTCGCCGGTCTCCTCTGCAAGAGCCTCCAGGGCGCCGCGCAGTTCCTCCAGGAAATGCGGCTTGAGGACCAGATCCTCCGGCGGGTAGCCCGAGAGGAAAAGCTCGGAAGCCACCACCAGATCGGCGCCACCTTCCGCCGCCCCGGCCCGCGCCGCGCGGATCAGCGCCAGATTGCCGGCGATGTCCCCAACCGTAGGATTGAGCTGCGCCAGCGCAATCTTCAAAGTCTCCGTCATGACAATGACTTATTCCACGGCGGCGCGGGGTTCAAGGCGGGAGGCGCCGCGACCCCAATTGAGGAGACTTTCCAGGTGAGCATAATAGGATAGGTTGCTAATATACGATCATGATTCTTGCCGGATACCACAGACCTCTCGAACCAAGCGCCGAGGTGGGCCCCAACCCCGCGGACAGATTCTTGGCCGGGCCCGCGGCGACTTGACCAAGCTCGATACGCTGTACCTCCACACGCCGGTCTGGGCGCAGAACGCGCTGTGCAGCCTCTATGGCCATCGGCTGATCCGCCGGCGCTACACCCCGGCCTATGAAGCCATGGAACGGCAGGTCATGGCCCGCGACCGCTTGTCCCAGGACGAGGTCCGGACGCTGCGCGACGCGCGGCTGCAACGCACCCTGCGCCGGGCCGCGGAGAAAGTGCCGCACTACCGCCGCCTGTTCCGCGAGTTGGGGATCGATCCCGCAAGCTTGCGGACAATCGATGACCTAAAGGTGCTGCCGGTTTTGACCAAAGCCGAGGTGCAGGCCGGCATCGCGGATTTCCGCAGCGACGATATCGGCAGCCTGCATACCAGCATCGTGAAGACCAGCGGATCGACCGGCACCGGGCTGGCCTTTCCCCTTACTTTGCAGGGCGAGCAGGAACAGTTGGCGGTCTGGTGGCGCTACCGCGCGCGCTTCGGGATCGACCGCAATACCTGGTACGGCCATTTCTACGGGCGCAGCGTGGTGCCGCTGCCTCAGGAGCGACCGCCCTTCTGGCGCATCAACCGGCCGGGCCGGCAGATCCTGTTCAGCGGCCATCACCTGACGGATCGTTTCCTTGGAAGTTACCTGGCGGAACTGAACCGCCGCCGTCCGCCCTGGATCCAGGGGTTCCCGTCTCTGCTTTCCGTCATGGCCGGCTACCTGAAAGCCACGGGACAGACGTTGGACTATCGTCCACGGGCATTGACCGTCGGTGGCGAAAGCCTTCTGCCTCAGCAAAGGCAGCTGATCGAATCCACCTTCGGTCTGAACTGCCGCCAGCACTACGGCATGGTCGAAGCCGTCGCCAATATCTCGGAGTGCCCGGAGGGCCGGCTGCATGTCGACGAGGACTTCGGCGCCGTCGAGTTCCTGCCGAACGGACAGGGTGGTCCCCGGGGCAGCCACCGGATCGTCGCCACGGGATTCTGCAACGATGCCTTCCCGCTGATCCGCTACGAGATCGGCGACAGCGTGACCCTGACCGACGACAACGCCCCCTGCCCCTGCGGCCTGCCGGGACGGACCGTCGCGGCCATCGACGGCCGGCTGGACGACTATGTCGTGACGCCGGACGGGCGGAAGATCGGCCGGCTGGACCATATTCCAAAAGGCTTGGTCAACGTCCGCGAGTGCCAGATCCGGCAGGCGGACCCCGGCGGCATCGAGATCCGGGTGGTTCGCGGCCCCGGCTTTACCGAGGCCGACGAGGCGGCCCTGGTCCGCGAAGCGCGCCAGCGCCTTGGGCAAGGCATGAAGATCGAGGTGACCTATACGGAGGCGCTGCAGCGCAACGCATCCGGCAAGCTGCGCTACGTCGTCTCGGAGGTTGCCCAGGGCCAGATATCACAGGGCTAGACCGGTTTGAGAGGCGGAAGCCCCGGGAAACCTGGTGCCCCTACGAAATTGACAAAGCTTGACAATCTCCCCCCAGCCCGCCATGTGAGGGGCACATACTTGTCTCGCGATCGCGCGAAGCGCGGCTGAAACCCTGGCAGCGTCAAAATCCCGAAGACATATACTTCAATCCGCCTGTTCCGGCCGCGCCTGGAATGGCGCGACGGGCCGGGCCCGCGTTCTCGTTTGCGTATTCCCCGAGGGGAGCGCTTGAGATACGCGCCCAAGGGTATACCTTGGTCCGGCCAAACGATAAGCCGCTGTGCGGCAGAAAGAACCTGAGTGACTTCCATGACTTTCGCGGAGCTCGGACTGACCGAGCCTCTGCTGCGCGCCCTCAAAGGCGAGAACTACAAGAACCCCACCCCAATCCAGGCCCAGGCCATCCCCCATATGCTGGCGGGCGAGGACCTGTTGGGCATCGCCCAGACCGGAACGGGGAAGACGGCGGCCTTCGCGCTGCCGATCCTGCAGAACCTTGCCGCGCTCCCCGTTCCGCAAGCCAAGCGTGAAGACGGCAAGCGCAAGCGGCGTCCTCCTTTCCGCGTGCCCCAGGCCCTGATCCTGGCACCGACCCGCGAACTGGTGCTGCAGATCGAACAGGCCATTCGGACCTATGGCCGCCACCTGCACCTGCGCCACACCGCCATCTACGGCGGCGTCGGACAACGGCCCCAGGTCGAAGCGCTGCGCCGCGGCGTCGACATCATCGTCGCCACGCCCGGCCGCCTGTTGGACCTGATGAACCAGCAGCACCTGCGCCTGCACGGCATCCGCCACTTCGTCCTGGACGAGGCCGATCGCATGCTCGACATGGGCTTCATCCACGACGTGAAAAAGATCGTCGCCGCCCTGCCTGAGCAGCGCCAGACGCTGTTCTTCTCCGCCACCATGCCGAAGGCCGTGGCCGGACTGGCCGGTCAGATCCTCAGCGACCCGGTGCGTGTTTCCGTCAAGCCAGCAGCTACCCCGGTGGAGCGCATCGAACAGAGCGTGTTTTTCGTCGGGTCGAAAGAGAAGCGTGCGCTGCTGGCGGATATCCTGCGCGACCCGGCCTTGGACCGCATTATCGTCTTCACCCGCACCAAGCACCGCGCCAACCACGTGGCCGGGCACCTGGACAAGATCGGCATCGCCGCCGAGGCCATCCACGGCAACAAGTCGCAGGGGGCGCGGCAACGCGCGCTGAAAGCCTTCAGCAGCGGGCGCGTGCGGGTTCTCGTCGCGACCGACATCGCGGCGCGCGGCATCGACATCGACGGCGTCACGCACGTCATCAACTACGAGCTGCCCAATGTCGCCGACGACTACGTGCACCGCATTGGCCGCACGGCCCGTGCCGGCGCCTCTGGCGCCGCGCTCTCCCTCTGCGACCCGAGCGAGCAAGCCTATCTGCGCGGCATCGAAGCGCTGACCCAGCAGAAGCTGACCGTCGCCCATGGCCAGCCGGCCAAGCACGAACCGGCCCCCCCGGCGCGCGGTGGGCGCGGCAACGGATCGGGCCGTGGCAATGGGTCAGGACGTGGAAACAGTTCCGGTCGCGGCCAGGGCAAAGGCAAGCCGAAACGCTTCAAGCCCGCCAACGACAGCCGCAATGCCGAGCGCTCCGGCAATCAGCGCCGCCGCTTCAAAGGCCAGAAGTCCCGTAAAGCGGCCTAAGCGCCCAGCCGGCTCGCCTAGTCCGGCAGGCCGGCCAAGCGGTAGCCTTCCAGCACGTGGTCCAGTTCCGCCTTGTGGCGGAAGGGCTGCGTGCGGCCCCAGGCGGCGCCCGAGAAATCGGGGAATGCCTTGAGGAAGCGCGCGGCAACGGCCCGCGCCTCCTCCATATGGCCAAGTCGCGCGTGCGCGGCGGCCAGAACGCGCAGCGGTTCCGCGATGTCGCGCAGCCGCGACAGCTCCTCCACCGCACCGGCATAGTCCCCCGTGCAGTAGAGGGCAAAACCGAGGTGCCAGAGGTACCACTCGGGATAGTGCGGGTTGAGGCGCATGGCGCGGCGCACACTCTCTACCCCCGCCTCCGGACGGCCATCGAAGGTGTAGGCGTCCTGAATCAGGCAGTGCGCGTCGGCCTCGTTGGGATTGAGCTCCAGCGCCCGGTGCAGCGACTGCAGTGCGATGGCGCGGCGCCCCGCATAGAGGCTGACCATGCCGAGCGCCATGTGAGCCAGGGAGTTTTCCGGCCCGGTCTCGATCGCCGTATCGGCGGCGGCGAAGCCGGCGGCAAGGCTCTCGCGCTGCGGTTCCCGATTATAGAGGAACCAGTCCGTGTAATAGTAGACCGCCAGCCAGGCATGAGCGTCGGAAAGCTGCGGGTCCAGGGCGATGGCACGCTCCAGGTTCTCCTTGGCCTCCTCACGCCCCTGGGCGCGCAGAATATTCTGCCGGCCGCGCACCACATGGGCATAGGCGTCGAGGTTGCGCGGATGGGGGCCTAACTCGGGCGGCTCCAGGTCGGACCGCCCGAGTTTTTCAGCCAAGGCCGCGGCGATATGCCGGACCACTTCGTCCTGAACGGCAAAGATATCCTCAACATCGCGGTCATAACGCTGCGCCCAGGCATGCTGGCCGTTGAGGGTATCGATGAGTTGCGCCGTGATCCTTACCCTCTTGCCGGCGCGCCGGACGCTGCCCTCGACAAGGTGACGCACGTTGAGTTCAGCCCCGATGCGCCGCGCGTCCACGGCCTGCGCCTTGTAGGCGAAGCTGGAGTGCCGCGCGATAACGATCAGCCCCGGCACGTGTGCCAGTTCGGTGATGAGGTCCTCGGTGATGCCGTCGCAAAAATAGGCCTGCTCCGGATCGCTGCTCATATCGTCAAAGGGCAATACGGCGATGGAGGCTTCGTCCGCCTGGACAGGCGATGGCGCCGAGGCGGGACGGCCGGAAGCGGCGGCCCCGCGCCACTGCCAGACCCGGACCTTGTGGCCGATGTTCTTGAGGGCGCGCTCGCCCAGGTCGGTGAAGTCTGCCGCAATCTTGCCGCGCACGTTCTGGTGCACCATGTCGGCGATGCAGAGTCCGCCCGGCGGCGCCACGCCCTCCAGCCTCGCCGCGATATTGACGCCGTCGCCGTGAATGTCCCCTTCGTCGAGGACGATGTCGCCCAGATTGACTCCGATCCGGAACCGAAGCCCACGGCTTTCCGCCGTGTCGGGCAACCCCATTTGCCAAGCCAGCGCGGCGTTGACGGCATCGACGGCGCTGGCGAACTCAATCAGGAAACCGTCGCCCATCAACTTGACGACCCGACCCTTGTGCGTGGCGATCAAGGGCTCGATAAAGTCCCGACGCAGCGCCTTGAGCGCGGCCAAGGTCCCGGCCTCGTCCTCCCCGACAAGGCGCGCGTAGCCCACCACGTCGGCCGCGAGAATGGCTGCAAGCCTGCGTTCCACGGTATCCCTCCCCGGAGTGGGGAGATTAATCGCTCATCGTCGTGAAAGCTACAGTGACGCCCACTCAACACATGTATTGACCGATCATTCCAGACTCCTTAGCGTGGATTAGGCTGGAACCACGCGATGCGGGACGGCGGATGCCCTGGGAGAAGCAGTTCGATATCGACGCGGCGCTGGGAAAGGCCATGGAAGCCTTTTGGGCGCGGGGGTACGAGGCGACCTCGACCCAGGATCTCGTCGACTGCATGGGCATCAATAGGGGCAGCCTCTATGCCACCTTCGGCAGCAAGCGGGAGCTGTTTCTTAAGGCGCTGAAGCGCTACGACCACCAGCACCGCGAGGGCTGGCTGGGCACGCTGACTCAGGAGCCCTCCCCCAAGGCGGCGATCCTTGGCATCTTCGAAGCCGTGGTGGAAAGCGTGCTGAAGCGCGGCGCACGCAACGGATGCCTGCTGGTCAATACGTCGCTGGAACTCTCGCCCCACGACCCGGAGATCGCGGGCCTTGTCGCCGATAGCCTGAAGGCCGTCGAGGACTTCTTCCGCAGCCGCATTGCGGCAGGGCAAGCCTTGGGGGAGATACCCGAAGATCTGCCGCCGCGGGAGACGGCCCAGGGGTTGCTCAGCCTTTTCATCGGTCTGCGTGTGCTGAGCCGCAGCCGTCCGGAGGCCCGACTACTGCGCACTATCGCGAAACAGGCGGAGGCCCTGATCAGCTAAAAATTTTAAAGAGTATGGAACGATCATTCAAAACATAAATCAAAGGGAGGATATCATGAGCGTATCCTACGTTCAGAGAGAGCAAGCCAGCCCCGAGACCACTGCCTTCTACGACAAAGCCGAGGACCGATTCACCATGCTGCTGAACATCTTCAAGGTGTTCGGTCATACGCCGGAGCTCGGCACCGTCTTCACCGACATGATCATGGCGATCCTGAAGGACGGCGAGCTGGACTGGACGACCAAGGAATTGATAATCCTGAAAGCGACGCACCGCAACGAATGCCAGTACTGCGTCGTGCAGCACGAGACTCTGTCAAAACGTCTCGGTATCTCCGAGGAGAAGATCAACGATATCGGCGGTATTCTCTATCAGGACAGCCCGCACTTCACCGACGCGGAGAAGGCGCTATTGGACCTGACGGTTCAGATCGGGGTGGATGCCAACAACCTGTCGCCGGACCTCTGGGAGCGGCTGCACAAGCATTTCACCGAACCGCAGATCGTCGAGGCCGTCTTTACTATCACGATCTATATCGCGGTCAGCAAGTTCGGCGACGCTTTGGGCGTCGAATTGGAGCCTGTTTTCTCCGGCATAGAGCCGATCCTGCCGATCAATCACTGAGGCAAATGGGTTCAGGGGGAAGCCGGAGCGGCTCTCCACTCGGCTATCCCCCCTCATCCCCCATCGCGATAAAGCGGTGTGCTGAGGTACTTGAGTCCGCTGTCGACCATCGGCGTGACGACCGTTGCCCCGGGGCCTAGCAATTTGGCGACTCGCAGCGCCGCGACCAGGTTGCCTCCGGTCGATGTGCCTGCGAAGAGTCCCTCCGATTGGGCGAGGCGCCGCGCCATGGCCATGGCGTCTTCCGTCGAAACGGTCTCGATTTCGGTGACGGCGTCCGGGTCCCAAAGCGGCACGACGAACCCGGCCCCCACGCCTTCGACCTTGTGAACGCCGGTCGGTCCGCCGGAGAGCACAGCGGACTCCACGGGCTCAACCGCGACGATGGAAATCTTCGGGTCATGGCGGCGCAGGGCTTGAGCCACGCCAATCAAGGAGGCGGCGGTGCCGACACCCTGCACGAAGGCGTCGATCCGCCCCCCGGTCTGGCGCCAGATCTCTTCCCCCATCGCCGCATAGGCCGGGAGTTGATCGCGGTTGTTGAGCTGATCCGTCCAGAAGCCGTCCGTGCGCTCGCGGATCCGCCGCGCGGTCTCTATCATGTTGCGAGTCAGCGCCTCATTCATGCCGCCGCGAACGCTCTTCACCACCGTGAGGTTAGCTCCGAAGGCGCGCATATGGCTGCGCTTCTCGATGCTGAAGGCGTCGGAGGTGACGATCTCCAGCGGGTAGCCCTTCACCGCGCAGACCAGGGCCAGGGAGACGCCGGTGCTGCCGCCGGTGTACTCCACCACGGTGCCACCGGGCGCCAGACGGCCGTCGCGTTCCGCCGCTTCGACCATCGCCAGGGCCATGCGGTCCTTCATGCTGCCGGTCGGGTTGCCGTCCTCCAGCTTGAGCAACACCCGCGCGTGGTCGGGCGGCACCAAATGCCGCAGCTCCACCAGCGGCGTATCGCCGATCCGTTCCAGGATCGATCCGGCCACCGCCGTCTGCCGGCTTCCGCCGTGATAATCGTCAGGCATTTCAGGCATCCCGTGCAGTCGTTCCAAGAGGCATTCGGCCGCTGCCTCCTGGTGCGGCGCCAGAAAAGCATGTATAGAAATCTATCCGAAAGGATGATTATTCAGCCATGCCGGATCGTTTTTCCTCCATCAACTGGGACGACCTGCGGGTCTTTCTGGCGGTCGCGCGGGAAGGCAGCTTGCGCGGCGCGGCCCGCGCGCTGGCAGTCAATCATGCGACCGTGACCCGCCGCCTCGGCACCCTTGAGTCCGGCCTGAACACCCGGCTGTTCGACCGCCTGCCGGAAGGCTTCAAGCCGACCCAAGCCGGCGAGGACCTGCTGGGCACGGCGGAGCGTATGGAGGACGAGATGGCGGCGGCGGAACGGCAGGTTGCCGGGCGCGACGCTGACCCGGCGGGCCTGCTGCGGCTGAGCCTGCCGCCCGCGCTGATGCAGTCCTTCCTGGCACCGGAGCTGGTGGCCTTCACCGAGGCCTATCCGAAGATCGACATTGCGATCGACTGCACGGACAGCTTCCTCGATTTGACCCGGCGCGAGGCCGATGTCTCGATCCGCATGACTCACGAGGTGACGGACGACGTGGTGGGCCGCCGCCTAATCCGCTATGCCAAGGCCATCTATGCCGCGCCGTCCTATCTCAAGGCGCGGAAAAAGAAAGACTGGAGATGGATCGGCTGGGACGAAGAGGAGAAGTCACCGGGCTGGGTGAAGCAGACTCCCTTTCCGGACTGCCCGGTTCGCCACCGGCTGTTCGGACACCTGCCGCAGCGGGAAGCCGCGAAAGCGGGCCTGGGCCTGACCATGCTGCCCTGTTTCGTCGGCGACATGGAGCCGGGCCTGGCCCGCGTGCCCCGCTCGGCCCCTACCATGGACCGCAGTCTTTGGATCCTGTTGCATGGCGACCTGCGCAAAACGGCACGGGTGCGCGCCCTGGTCGACTTCATGGCCGAAGCGATCCTGAAGCACCGGCCTCTGCTGGAGGGGCGGACGCCCCGCGGCTGAGGTCCTTGGAAGACCGACGCCCTGCCCTTTCGGCCTGCGCCCTACCCTTTCGGAAAGCCGCAGGTGTCGCCGGATTCCTGGCCGAAGGCGGCGAACTTTTCCAGGAAGGATTGGGCACCGTCCTCTCCACGTTCGGCCATGATCTGCATCACGGTCTTCTCACGCTGCACCAGGGACGCGGCCAAAGCTTGGTCCTCGCCGTCCATATGCTTGTCCGCCACACCCTGCACGCAAGAGCAGGTGGCGGCGTCGATATCGCCGCGCGCCTGACAGGCTGCCTCCATACTCCCGGCGGCAAGAACCACGCCACCTGTCAGAAGACCGGCCGATAGGGCCGCCGACGCGGCAATGCCAAGATAGGTCCTGAAACTCATCCTCTTCATCCCAGCAACTCGCATAAGGCAATACTCACTTTAGAGCCAAAGGAGACCAACGGAATCCGCGCCGACTCACCTTAGTAGCACACAGCGGTTACAGCCACTCGGGAAATCACAACCCGCGGCTGAAATTCAGTTCCGCGGCGCCCGCCGGTTAACGATTTTTTTCCGCAATATCCATAGCTTGAGCCTCCAATTCGCGATCAACAAAAGGATGAGGCGCGGGCCCCATGTCTGATGCACAATCAAAAGCCGCCATCGATTTCGAAGAGCAACTGCGCGGTGAGTTCCTCGGCGAGACTAAAGATCGCCTGAACAATTGTCAGTGCGCGCTCTATGAATTGACCAAGGACGATGACGAGAAGCGTCAGAACCTTCTGAGGCTGCACCACGAAGTGCACGCCATCAAGGGCATGGCGGCCTCCTTCGGTTTTCCCTCGATCACCATGATCGCTCACAAGATGGAAGACTACCTCTCCGACGCAACGGATTATGATGAGCGTTGCGTCAGCGACGTCCAGACCTTCCTCGACCGGCTGAGCGAAATCGTGGACCAGGAAGAAGATCTGGGCAGCCGCACCGCCGAGGTCCTGAAGAGCCTGCCGCAACGGCGCAGCTTCGACACAGCCGACATCGAACTGCGCGACGTCGAGGTCCTGGTCGTCACGCCGGCCCGCGCCGTCAAGCAAGGTGTCAGCCGCGAGCTGCAGGCCTGTGGTTACCGTGTCACCTTCGCCAACAGCTCCATCCAGGCGCTGGAATTTGCCTGCACGCTCAAGCCCGCCATGGTGATCGTCGCGGCGACCCTGGACGTGCTGTCCGGGTTCGACCTGGTGCGCGCGTTGGCCGCCATGGACGCGACGGACGGCGTGCGCGTCGGCCTGCTGACCAGCTTCGACAGCGACCACCCGGACCTGAAGCGCTTGCCCGCGGACACGCAGATCATCCGCCTGGGGGGCAACCTGCGCGACGACCTGGGCAACATGATCGCCGATTTCGAGTCCCTGACCGGAGCGGCGGCGTAGGCGGCGGTGGAACTGTCCCCTCCGCGACGCTTTCGTGGCGTCCCGGGTCTCGAACGCGGGCATCATAAAACAGTCGTTTGCCTGTCATCTCCGGGCGTAGTATCGGAACGCGGCTCGTGCCTTCGCCGCGAGTCGCGTGACTTTGTTTAGCCTGCGGAACGGAATGCGACGCCATGGAAAACCTGCCTTTTCAGCAGCCCGGTAAATTCTACAAGGGCAACCTGCACACCCATTGCACCAACTCGGACGGCGCCTGGCCGGTTGAGGAAGTGATCCGCCGCTATCGCCTGCACGACTACGATTTTCTGGCGATGAGCGACCACTTCATGGAGCGCTATAACTATCCCGTCACCGATACCCGCGCCTTCCGCGACGAGAAGTTCACGACTTTGATCTCCGCCGAGCTGCATCTCGGCAAGATGCTCAACGACGAACTCTGGCATGTCCTGGCGGTCGGCATTCCGCTGGATTTCGAACCGCCGAAGGAAGGCGAGGATATCGTCGCGATTTCAAAGCGCGCCGCCGACGCCGGCGCCTTTCTCGGCATCGTGCATCCGACCTGGTACGGACTGCAGCCAGACGACGCGCGCATCCTGCCCTTCGCCCATGCGGTCGAAGTCTATAACCACGGCTCGGAAGTCGAGAACGACCGCGGCGACGGCTGGGGACTCTGCGACGTGTTGCTGAACGAAGGGCGCCGCGTGCAGGCTTTTGCCACCGACGATGCGCACCTGCTGACCCACGACGTCTTCGGCGGCTGGATACATGTGAAGGCCGAAAGCCTGGAGCCGGACGCCTTGTTGGAGAGCCTGAAGGCCGGGCGGTTCTATTCAAGCCAGGGCCCTCAGATTTACGACATTCGCATTGAGGGCGAAGAGGTTGTCGTCGACTGTTCCCCCGCCAGTGCCATCATGCTGTCCGGCCGTGGGTCCCGTGCCACGAAGGAGATGGGCAAGGGCATGACCAGCGCGCGCCTGCCACTCAAGCGTTTCAAGGATGCCTACTTCCGTGTGACGGTGGTGGACGATCACGGCCGCAAGGCCTGGTCCAACGCGGTCTGGATGAACTAGAGCGGTTCAGAAAGCGCCTCTTTCAAGGCGTCGGTCGTATCCGCGTTCTCCAGACCTTGAACCGATGATGCAAGGCGTTCTGCCCGCGCTGCGCCGAGTACAGGTACGGCGAGACCGCGGAACTTCTCGCGGATCGTGCCGTCACTGACGGGCTCCTCCGGATCGCCTATGGCTTCCGTCGGTTCCGAGGTCAGCAAGCGGCCGTCGGAGAGTGCGACGCTGACCTGCGCGATCCGGCGGTCCGGGAAGGGCGCGTTGAACCGCTCGTCTTCCTCGATCTTGATCCTCTCCTGCAGGGCCGCAATCTCCGGATCCTTCAGACCGGAGTCCGACACCTCCGCCAGTCCGATCGTTCCGCGCACCAATGCCGCAGCGACAGAGAATGGCAGGGAATACTGCGCGGCCTCGGTGGTCCGGGGATGCCGCGTCCTGAGGCGCTTCGCTTCGTGGAAGGTCAAGACGTCGATCTTTTCGATCTCCTGATACGCGAAGCCGTGGGCACGCCGAAGAGCCAGCACCGCCTCCACAGGGGGCTGCGCCCATCGGCACACGGGATAGAGCTTGACGTACTGCTCGATGATGCGCCAACGAGATCCTAGGTCTTCCCAGAGGTCCGAAACCTCCGACTGCTCGACGGTCAGCGCCGGCGCGCCCGTGAAACCGTCCCGCGCCAGATACCCCGCCGAGACACCCGCCATCGCGCCCCAACCGGAACCATCCTTCACCATGGTCGGATGATCGATACAACGCATCATCTGACTGCGCGGTCCGTGATACTCCGCGATCCCCACAGCTTCCCGAGTCGATTTCGCGTTCAGGCCGAGCAGCCGTGCCGTCACCGCAGCCACGGCCAGCGCCACCCAGGCGCCGGAGGTGTGATAGTCGCTGACGGTCCGGTGCAAGGCGACACCGGCCCGCGAACCTATTTCGTAGCCGACAACCAATGCCGCGAGCAGTTCTTGCGGGTCGTTTTTTCCTTCCGCCTCAAGCACACCCAGGAGTGACGGAATTACGCCGCAACCAATATGCCCCTTTGTCGGTTTGTGGCCGTCATGCGCGTCTAGGGCATCGATGGTCATGCCGTTGGCCAGCGCCGCGCCCGCCGGGCTGACGGCTCGGCCATCGAACCAAAGCCGTGCGGTGCCCGATGCCCCGGCCCCGAACTGAGCTACGGCATGGTCGCGAATAATGCGCGACAACCCGGTCCCGGATCCGCCGGCCGCCACGCCCAAGGTATCGAGCAACGACCGAGTCGCGGTTGCCTTGACTCGCACCGGCAGGTCTTCGAAGCGCAGGCCGTGACAGAAATCGTTTAGACGAGTCATTGCGCCATCATCCGCGACTGTTCAGGTCTTTTTATAGAATTGACGGAAGGCCCCGATGACGTGATCCAAAGCGTCATCGTCGACATCCCGGTGCAACACTATTCGGATCGTCGGACTCTGCGCGCCCAAAAGGACCCCCTGCTCCGTCATGAAAGCCCGCAACGCGGAATGGTCGGACGCGCAGGGTGTGAAAAAGACCATACTTGTTGCTTGCCGCACTGGCGCATCGCAAGGCAGAGCGCCAACTACTTCCCCCAGCTGCGCCGCGCGGCGATGATCCTCCGCCAGGGGCTTCACGTTGTTCTCGAGCGCATGAAGCCCGGCCGCCGCCAGGACCCCGGCCTGACGCATGGCCCCTCCCAGAATCTTACGGTTGCGGCGGGCCTTGGAGATGGTATCCGAATCACCAACCAGAACCGAGCCGACCGGCGCGCCCAAGCCTTTCGAAAGGCAGATCGATACGCTGTCGGCCACTTCCGAGAGCTCCTTGGCATCTATGCCGAGCGCCGTAACCGCGTTGAAAAAGCGCGCTCCATCAAGATGCACAGAAAGGCCGGCCGTGCGGGCCGCTGCTGCCGCGGCCTGCATCTGCGCCAAAGGCACCGCCTGGCCGCTGACCGTATTCTCCAGGCACAACAGGCGGGTGCGGGGGTAGTGCGGATCGTCCGGTTTGACCGCCGCCGCGACATCGCCGGGACCCAGGCTGCCGTCCACTTGCACCGGAACAGGAGAGAGCGCCACGCCGCCGAGAACGGCAGCGCCCGCTGCCTCCGAGCAGAGTACGTGATAGCTGCTGCCGACCATTGCCTCGTCGCCGCGCCCGCAGTGAGCCAGCACGGCGGCGAGATTACTTTGCGTCCCGGACGGGAAGAACACGGCCGCGTTCTTATTCAACATCTCCGCCAGGCGCTGTTCCAGTGCGAGAACGCTGGGGTCTTCTCCATAGACGTCGTCGCCGACATCCGCGCTTGCCATCGCCTCGCGCATCGCCTCGTCGGGACGCGTCACGGTATCGCTGCGCAGATCGCAGACCACGGTACCAACGACCTGGCCCGCATCGTGATTCCTATGGGCGTAAAGCGACATGGCGACCTTAGTTCTCGACCGGTGGGAAAGCCAGCGCCGCGACGATGTGCACGCGCGACCTGTCGCCGCCGTTCAACGCGGTATGATAGCCGCGCGTGTCGGTGAAATAGACCGAGCCATCCGCCGGCAGGTGCGTGACGTGATGATTCACCACAAAGAGCGATCCGGGGTTTGTGATCACCGGGATATGCAGCCGCGGTTCCGGATCACGGTGCCAGGAATTGCAGCTGTAGAGGCCTTTCGACAGAACGCGCATACGGCCGATGGGGAATCGCGTTGTCAGTTCCCGGTGCACCTCCTCGAAATAGGTGCCCTCGAACTTCGGATTGAATTCGGAGAATGCCGACTCGTCGACGAAATCCTCACGCGGTTCCTCGATATAGCGGTCGTCCGCGCGCAGCCAATAGCGGCCGGAGAGATCGTTCTCGCTCCAGTCCGTCTGGCCTGGGCGCTGCGTGAGCGGCAGAACTGAAAAACCCTCATCCTGCATATGGCCCTTGTAGGTGTCCCGCCGCAGACATTCCTCCAGCGCTTCCCGCAGCCGTGCGATATCGAACTTCAGGGACAGTCTTTGAATTCCCGGACCGGGGACGAACTCAGCGACGGAGCGGGTCTCGGGCCGGGCGGCCATCCAGGCACCTATCGCCTGGACATCCGGGTCGTGCATCCCAGACGCTTCATCCATGGCAACTCTCCTCAATCCAGACGCGGCGGGCCGGGAGTAAAAGAGCGCGGCCCGTTACCTTCTTTTGATAGTCGACGCCGAACCCGGCGCGATGCAAGGAATTCGACCATCTCTGGCTCAGGGTTCACAATCACCCCTAGGCCGTAAGCCCAAAGGTCCCGGCAATCCATTGTCCCATGATCAAGATGCCGGGCGGGTTTGGTGCACTCATGACTGCCGGCACTTCAGCCGCCAAACCCAGACCCGGCCTTGCGGTACTCTGCCCTGGGCGGCGCGAAAATGTCGAGGACCGTGGCGCCTTCCGGCCCCGCGCGAAAGCTATGTGACACACCACCCGGTGTACGCCAGAAGTCGCCCTTACCGACGGGATGCTCGACGCCGTCCTGGGTGCGCACGCCGCTGCCTTCCAGAAGAACGCCCCACTGTTCCTCCGGATGGTCGTGCTGGGAACCGGCCATGCTCGGTGCGATGGTCACGACGGACAGCATGGCCTGTTCGCCCGGAAAGATCCGTGTCTCCATGCCCTCCGCAAGCTGCCGGCGGAGGCCTTGGGAGAGGTCTTGGAGATTGAAAAAGCAGGGATCGGTCATGCGCGGCGCCCTTCATTGAATGCAACCTTCAACGAATTCTCCGGTGTCATGCCACAAGGGGCAAGCTCACTGGTCTAACTTGCGCCGCCTTTCACAATCACTTCGTGGCCGGGAACTTCCGGCTCGTCGTCGGTCATCTCCGCGGGAAAGCCGGGCGCAAGCAATTCCGCGTCGCAGGCTTCTTCCAACCGCCGCACGATGCCCGGCGACCAGGCACGGTCGCCATAGCGGGCCTGGCCATCCTTGAAGATCTTCAGAACCAGCGGCGAAACCTCCAGCGGCACATCAAGACGCTGCGCCAAACCATCGAAAAGACTCATGTCTTTCACAACGAGATCCATCGTGAAGTTGATGTCGCGGCTGCCGTTCAGGATCACTTGGCTTTCCGTCTCATGAACGAAGGAATTGCCGGAGGAAATTCGGATGGCTTCGTAGGTCGTGTTGAGATCCATGCCCGCCTTCTTGGCTGTCATCAACGCCTCGCCCAGGGCGACGAGATGCACGGACGCCAGGTAGTTCGTGACCACCTTGAGCACGGACGCGGACCCTAGCGGACCGGTATGCAGAATGTTGCGCCCCATGGCGGTGAGCGCCGGGAGCATCCGCTCGAAAACTGCGCGTTCACAACCGGCGAAGATGGAGATGTTGCCGGTCGCCGCACGATGGCAGCCGCCCGACACCGGGCAGTCCACCGGTTCGGCACCGCGTTCTATCACCAGTGCTCCGAGGCGTTTCACCTCCGCCTCGTCGGTGGTGCTCATTTCCGCCCAAATCTTGCCCGCACCAAGCCCGGCGAGAACACCGTCCTCGGCCTCCAGAACCGCGGCCGAGGCGGCCGGGCTTGGCAGACAGGTGATAACGAGGTCCACGGATTCCGCCATGGCTTTCGGCGATTCCGCCCAGGCCGCACCTTGATCGAGAAAGAGCTGCGCCGCCGCGCGGTCCAAATCGCGTACGGTCACATCGAAACCGTTGCGCAATAGGCTTCCCGCCAACTTACCGCCAACGTTGCCGAGCCCGATAAATCCAATCTTCATAGCGTCTTCTCCCGCCAGGGCTGCCCTAGTCCCGCTTGGGGACGGACACTAGATCCGGAAGCCGAGCATGAGTGCAGAGCGCCGGGCTCTCCCCTTTGCCAGCGACGCGGAACTTGACCTGAAACGACGAGAACGAAACCCCGTTAGCCCTTGGGGCCCCCCGCCTCGGCGGTTTTGACGGCAGCGGGAGCACGCTCGAAGAGGATAAAAGCGACACCGGCAATGACCACCGCCCCGCCCATCATGACGTGAACGGTGAGAGTCTCACCAAGGAAGAAAACACCGCCGAAAACAACAAAAACAGGCAGCAACAAAAGGAAGGGCGCAACGAGGCTGACCGGATGACGGCGGACGAGGCTGTACCAAAACCCGTAGCCCAAAGCCGTCATGATCAGCCCGAGATAGATCACCGCCCCCCAGACCAGCCAGTCTGCCGACTGGATTGCCGCGATATGGTTATCCTCGAAGATCAGCGACATGACGAGGAGTTGCGGTGCGGCAAACACAGCGATCCAGGCTGTGACGGTCAAACCGTCGAGCCCCTTCAAGGTACGGACGAGCGCCTGCCCCACCGCCCAGGTAAAGGCGCCGCCAACCACCATCAGAAGCGGAATCCAGGCGCCTTGCAGCCGCGGCTCCCCAGCGATCAGGCCCACGCCGGCAAAAGTGAGAGCAATGCCGATCCATTTCCGCAAACTCGGCTGCTCCTTCAACGCGACAGCACCGAGCAGCACCAGGAAGGGCACCTCGAGCTGTACCACGAGCGCCGCCACGGAGGCGTCCAACCCTCGCAGGCCATTGAAGGTCAGGCTGTACTGAATTGCAGCCGAAACGATTGCGATGCCGCAGATGCGCCACAGGGTTCCTAAGGGTGGACGGACGAACCATACCAGCGCCATCGCCGTGACGGCGAACCGCAAGGCCATAAGAAGGATGGGCGGAAAGTGCTCGATGGCCGCCTTGGCGAAGACGAATCCCATGCCCCAAATCAACGGCACGGCAATGCCCATGGCGTAGTCGATCGGTCTGAGACTCAGGACTGAAACCCTCTCTGCAAAATCAAAGCCGGATGGGAGCGGCAGTGGCCACTCTAGGCGCGGCGCACCGGATCGTCCCCTTCAGGAGCGACTACTCTGGCAGAAGGCCGAACGATCGGAAAGCGCCAGAAAGCTCAGGGATCGCGAGCAACAAACGGGCGGAATCGATCCGAGAGCTCGGCAAAACCCGCCGCATCGGCAGCGAAGGTAAAGGTCCCCTTCTGCTGCATCTCCTCGATGGCCCGCAAGACGGCGCCGAAGGCGAGCCGCGACAGAGCCGAGCCAATGCTAATTCGCTTCGCACCTGCCGCCGCCAGATCCGCCAGACCGAAGGTCACACCGGGCAATCCCATGACGATATTGACTGGTCTGGAGACAGCGGAACAGAGCGTACGGATATCCTCGAGGCTCTTCAGTCCTGGGGCATAGAGCACCTCGGCACCGGCCTTCTCAAAAGCTTGCAAACGGCGGATCGTATCGTCCAGGTCGGGACGGCCATGCAGGTAGTTCTCGGCACGGGCCGTGAAGACGAAGCCCTGCGGCACGGATTTCGCGGCTTCCGCGGCAGCGGCGACGCGTTCCACCGCCAAGTCGAAGTCGTAAATGGGACTGCCGTCGTCACCTGTGAAATCTTCGATGGAACCGCCGGCAAGGCCGGTTTCCGCCGCGGCACGGATGGTTTCCGCCGCGCTCTCCGGCGTATCGCCGAAGCCCTTTTCCAGGTCGGCGTTCACCGGCAGGTCCGTCGCACCGGCGATATCGCGGCAATGGGCCAGAACCTGTTCACGCGATACGACACCTTCCGGCACACCGAGAGAGAAGGCAAAGCCGGCGCTCGTCGTCGCCAGCGCCTCGAAGCCCATCGAGGCCAACAGCCGCGCCGTTCCGATGTCCCAAGGATTCGGGATGATGAAGGCTCCATCCCGTTCATGCAGCGCCCGAAAGCGCGCGACCTTCTGCTCTTGACTCATGGTGTCCCCTCTTGGCGTCTCAGTCCTGCGAAGCGCTGATTCGGCAAACTGTCGGACAGACCAGCCTACCGCAAGACAGCCCCACAATAATTCGTCCGGCACCGTATTGTTTTAAATGATCGCTCCTGACAACCTGCTGTCAGGAGGATTGATGGTGCACGATCATGACGAATTGAACGTCAGCGAGTTTACCCCGATGGACGTGGCGAACAGCAAGAGAGCCGCTATTCGCTGATGCTATCGAGCTGTTCCAGTGCCCCTTTGGCCGGGGTATAGCCTTGTTCCAGAGCTGCCTCATACCATTTTCGTGCGAGTGCGTGATCCTTCGGAATATCGGGACCCGTCTTACCGCTCCAGCCCCTTCCGTATAGCAGCCCGAGGCCAAACTGCCCTTCCGGATAGCCGCGTTCGGCAGCCTCCCGGAACCAGTCCAGAGCTTCCTTGGCCGTTCTGCCGTAGGACGAATACTGATCCTCACTCTGTGTCCCGGCCGGATTGGCCGAATTGGCGTCCGACAGATTGAAGAGGACCCAAATGTACAGGTTTGCCAGTTTTCTGATGGCTGGAGGATAGCCCTGGTCAGCCGCTTTCCTGAACCAATCGAAGGCCGCAGCGAAATCATCCAAGGGGCCATCGTCCCATAGTTCCCCACCAACGATCCGACCATGGAAAATCAAGTGCGCGAGAACGAATTGTGCCTCCGGATTGCCGCTCTCTGCCGCGGGCGAAGCCCAACTCCGTAGGATAGTGTTGCATGCACGAACATCCGGCACAGAATGAGCTCCGAAGTGCCACATCCCCGCGTCCTTGCTCTTTCCGAGTTCTTCCCAGTAGCGCGGGATGAGATTGTCCTGATCGATGCCCTTGAACCAGGGTGCGCAGCCGGCGTCCGCCGCCGCGCCGGAAGGCTCGTCGGCGCGGGTGCTCGAACCGCTTTCAAAAAGGAGAAGAGCAAGAGCAAGCAGAAATCCGCATGCTCGAAGCCCAAACAATTCCGTCCTCATGCGCTCTCAGCCTCCATACTCGGAATTCCGGAGGAGGCCAGACGCAGCCTTCCCCGCCGCTTCGATATACGCGGGATCGCGGTGCACGAGCATGGTGGAAAATGCGCCGTCCATCAACAAAACGACCTGTCGTGCCAGTGTCGGCGCGTTTTTCACATTCGCGTCATTGAACACTTCCGTCAGCCAGGACTCGAACCTCTTCTTGTGTGCCGCGCCGACCTTCACTGCGGGATGCCCCGGCATATTGGCCAACTCGGCAGCTGTTCTGAGAAACCCGCAGCCTCTCCATTTCGGAGAGCGCGCAGAGCGGGCAACCTGTACGAAAATCGCCTCCACTTTTTCCGGCACGCCGCCTTCGGCTTCCTCAAACCACTTTCGAAAGGCATCGAGATTGGGTTGATCGCGGGACTCGAGATAGGCCGCCATCAGGTCATCCTTGCTCTCGAAATGATAGTAGAGCGTCTTCTTGGTGACCCCCGCCTTCTCTGCAATGGCATCGACACTGACCGCGCGGATCCCCTGGCCGTAGAACAGCCGGTTGGCCGCATCGAGGATACGCTCGCGGGTATCTCCAGTATTTCTGGGCATTTCACCTATGTATACTAACCAGTGAGTTTACTCAAGATACGGGCTCCGTAGTCTCGCGTTACAAAACTTGCCAAGGAGACCAAGAGAAATGCCCGAGCCGATCCTGCTGGAGATCAAAGAGAACATCGCCCTCGTGACCCTCAACCGTCCGGAGAAACTCAACGCCCTCAACTATGAGACCAACGACCTTCTCGTGACTCTGCTCGACCGCATCGAAGAGGACGAAAAGGTGCGCGCGATAATCCTCACCGGAGCCGGCGACCGTGCCTTTTCCGCCGGCGGCGATATCCATGAGTTTTCTGAATCCGTGCGCCAGGGTGCGGATTGCGCGACACGCGACTTCGTGCGGCGTGGCCAAGGCATGACTGCCCGCATGGAGTCCTTCCCTAAACCGATCATCGCGGCGGTGAACGGCTTGGCCTATGGGGGCGGCTGCGAGATCACGGAGGCCGTGCATCTGGCTGTGGCGAGCGAGCAGGCTGTCTTCGCGAAGCCGGAGATTATCCTGGGCATGCCGCCGACCTTCGGCGGCACGCAGCGCCTGCCGCGCCTGGCCGGGCGGAAGCGGGCCTTGGAACTGCTGCTGACCGGCGACAACTTCTCAGCCGCGCGAGCCTACGACATTGGACTGGTGAACCGGGTCGTCCCGCACGAAGAGCTCATGGAGAGCGCGTTCAATCTGGCGCACCGCATTTTACGCCATTCGCCTCTCGCAGCCGCGAGCATCATCTCTGCCGTGACCCGTGGCCTCAACATGACCGTCGAGCAGGGACTGAAAACGGAAAGCGAACAATTCGCGCGGATGGTGCCGACCCACGACCTGCGCGAAGGGCTGGAAGCCTGGGTCGCACGGCGCGCACCGAGATATCTGGGAAGGTAGGGGTCATGCTAGCCCACAGCCTCTTGCCGGTAGGTCTCGCGGTAATCGGCGGGAGACAGGCCAAAGTGCTCGTGAAAGGCGCGGCTGAAATAGCTGCGGCTGCCGTAGCCGACGTCGCGGGTGATGGACTTGATCGACAGTTCGCTGGAAATCAGCAGGCCCGCGGCCCGCTGCAGGCGCGCCTGCTTCAATAGGTCGATGGGACCCCGCCCGAAGGCCTGCTTGAAGTGCTCGGCAAAGGAAGAGCGGCTCATCTGCGCAATCTCCGCCAGGGACTCCAGCGTGTGCGGGGCCTCCGGATGATCGAAGATGGCCGTGGCCGCGCGCCAAAGCTGCTCGTTGTGGGCGGCAGTCAACCACTGCATCCGTGAGGGATCGGCGGCCGCGCTTTCGCGCAGGATGTAAACCATGCATTGTTGCATCAGGGCGCGCACCAAAGTCCGGCTCCCGGCCTTCGGGGCCGCGATCTCGATCAGGATCTGCTCCAGGGCCAGCTTGAGAGGATCGTTTTCCTGCAGGCCGCAGATCAGAGGCACCTGAAGATAGTCGAACAGACCTTCGATGCCGCGATAGCCGACCGCGATCTCGCTACAGGCGACGACAATCCCATTGCCGCCCTGCCCGGCCCTGTGCAGTTGCCAGTCGCTGTCCAGGGGGCCGCAATTCAGCGCCTCGCATTCGGCGCCGGGCCGGGACCGCAAACGATGATCGATCCGCGCGGGTGTAATCAGTATCGTGCCGTCGGATGCCGGAATGTCCGGTTGCCCCGCGAGAGCGAAGGTCCCGTCGCCGGACAGCACGTAGTGCAAGGTCGCATGTTCGCGTGCGCCGAGATCGATCACCCCGTCGCCGCGCGCCTCGCAAATGGCGAAGGGGCGGACCTCAACAGTTAAGCCATCAAGCATGTGATCGAGAGTCAGCATGTCGAGCCTAGTTCAGCAGCGGAACGGGTGGCCGGCAAGATTGCCGGACGATCAGGCACATGAACAGGACCAAGGGGCACTGCGTTTTCTCTAACCTCAAAAACTACCGAACGCTGAACCTGGGGAGGAACGATCATGTCATGCTGTTCACATCATAAGGGCGGCCCGCATCATCCTGAAAACGCGGAGGGAGACGACGGGCTCTGCCGCAGAACCATGCTGAAAGCCGGATTGGGCGGCATGACCGCCGCCCTGGCGGCCACCGCGGCGGCGAGCGCCATGGCCAGCGAGGACCCCTATGCCGATCCGGCGGAAGGCGCCTTGCCCAAAACCGATGTGGAGCTCGATCTCTCGAACACCGCACTTGTCGTCACGGACCCGCAGATCGACTTTCTGAGCCCCAACGGAGTCACCTGGAAGGTCGTCGGCGAGAGTGTGGAACACCACGGAACGGTGGCCAATATCGGCCGTCTCTTCGAAGCGGCCAAAGCGGTCAACATGACCGTCGCGGTCTCCCCGCACTATTACTATCCGACGGACCACGGTTGGAAATTCGGCGGACCCTTGGAGAAGCTGATGCACGCCATCGGCATGTTCGACCGCAAGGGCTCTCTCTCCGTCGAGGGATTCGAGGGCTCCGGTGCCGATTTCATGCCGGAGTACAAACCCTATATCAACGATGGCAAAACGATCATCGCTTCGCCGCACAAGGTCTATGGCCCGGAAGCGAACGATCTCAACCTGCAGCTCCGCAAGGCGGGGATCGACAAGATTGTCCTCTGCGGCATGTCCGCAAATCTCTGCGTCCAGGCACATATGCACGAACTGCTGGAGATGGGCTACGAGGTCGCGGTGGTGCGGGACGCGACCGCGGCCGCCATGTTGCCGGAAGGTGACGGCTATCAAGCCGCCTTGATCAACTTCCGCTACATGGCCAACGCGCTATGGACGACCGACACAGCGGTCGAAAAGATCACGGCACTGAAAGCCTGACGACGCCTCCAAGCGTGGCCGCACGAACGCCTCTTGCCCCCAAGGGCAAGGGGCGTTCATTATTTGAAGTGGCGGAGCGATTGACAATCGTCGGCGTTCGCGCCTGTCTTTGGCTGTTTCGAAACAAACCATAATAAGGAAGCCGCCATGACCGTCGATGCCCTGAAGCCTCTTCTCGATATCTCAACGGCAACCATTGCGACGCTGTTGTTCAAACGCGGCATCCGCAATGTCGCATTGCGCGGACCCATGCCAATCGACTCCGGCCAAGGCCGGATCGCCGGACCCGCCTTCACGGTGCGCTTCGTGCCGGTGCGGGAAGACCTGGCAACTCCAGAGAGCCTTTCCTCCGGCACCTCGATGCAGCAAGCCATCGAAGCCATGCCGGAAGGAGCTATCGCAGTGGTCGACGGCAGAGGCGTGGCGGACGCTGGTGTCATCGGCGACATCTTCGCAGAGCGCATGCTGCGCCGCGGGGTCGCTGGGCTGGTTACCGACGCGGGCGCCCGCGACGTCGCCGGCATTCTGGACGGCGGCCTGCCGGTTTGGTGCGCCGCCGCTACGCCACCGCTTTCCATCGCAGGGCTGACATCGGTCGGCCGCCAGGAGATCATCGGCTGCGGCGGGGTTGCCGTGGTGCCGGATGACGTGATCGTTGCCGATAAGGACGGCGCGGTGGTGATCCCCGCAGCCTTCGTCACGGAGGTGATCCGGGATGGCGCCGAGCTGGAGCGGTTCGAGGCCTGGGTGCTGGACAAGGTGCGGGAAGGCGCTGGGCTTTCCGGCCTATATCCCGCGACCGAGGAGTCCAAAGCCGCATATGCCGCGGAGAAGGAAAAATGAAACCCAGGGACGGACGCGACAAGAAGATCTGCTTCCGGCATAATGCCGTCAGTCTGATGAGCATGGAGGGGGGCCATGTGGAGTCGCGGCGTGAGCTATACACTGCGGGCGATTGGCGGACTTGGGGCCTTTGCCGCTCTTGCCTTGAGTCTCAATGCTTGCGCGGGCCAGCGCTATAAGACTCTCGCCTGCGAGCCGCCTGGGTCCGAGCTGGGAAGTCCGACAGCGGCACCCTTCGTCGGCCATTCCTTGGACGCTGCACCGGACCGGATCGGCGACGGCTGGGAGGTTTCGACGCTCCGCGCCGAAGGCTTTCATACCGGCCCGATCAACGAAATGCTGCGAGCCGTGAAGGCCGGCGACTATACGAAACTCGACAGCATTCTGATCGCCCGTAACGGCAAGCTGGTGCTGGAGGCCTACTTCAACGGCTTCGACCGGGAGACCAAACACGACACACGCTCGGCCTTTAAGAGTTTCACTTCCGCCTTGGTCGGCATCGCAATCGACAGGGGGGTCATCGCCGGTGTCGACGAGCCGATCTCACAGTACTTTCCGGACTATTGGCCCGGAATAGAGACTGACCCGGACAAGAAGGCTCGCATTACCCTCGCCCACCTCCTCACCATGACAGGTGGGTTCGATGCCGAGGAGAACTGGGGCATCGGACCCTATCGGGAAGACGATATGGTGGCCTCACCGGATTGGGTCGAGTACTCCCTGAACTTATGGATGGCCCACGAGCCGGGAACTCAGTTCTCCTACAACTCTTCGACCTCGTTCCTACTCGGTGCGGTCGTTGCACAGGCCTCCGGTCAAGCTGTACCCGCCTTCGCCAGGGAAAACCTGTTTCAGCCCTTGGGTATTACGGACTATTGCTGGTCCTTGACCCGCAACGGACGCGCGGTGACACAAGGCAACTTCTACATCCGCCCAAGGGACATGCTGAAGTTCGGGCAGCTCTACCTGAATCGCGGCACCTGGGAGGGGCGCCAAATCGTCTCGGAAGAATGGGTCACGGAGTCAACACGCTATCATGTCGATTCCCGGCTGCCCTTCGGTCGTCGTAACGGAAAGGACCGGCGAGGCTACGGTTACCAATGGTGGAACGGCACCGCGACCAACAGCCGCTTCGACTGGTACATGGCTTCGGGGAACGGTGGTCAGAAGATCTTCGTGTTTCCAAAGATGGACATGGTGGTTGTGTTCAACGGCAGCCACTACGGCAAGTCCATCGGCCATGAGCAACCATCCGACCTGATCAACCGCTTCATCGCACCCGCTGCCCTTGGCGCCGCGAACCCCTCGGGCTAACGCACCCTATCAATCGCTGATGAGGCTCGACAGAATTTCCGCACAGGTCAGGCTGTAGGCTGGGTCTTCAGCCTCCTCGATATCCCAGGCCGCCGAAAGACCCGCATGAGCGAAAGCGAATCGCACAACACGGTGCATGTCGTAGCCAAGACGTTCGGCGTAGTAGGCAGCCAGCCGCTCCATACGGTCCCGATCATGAACGAGGTCAGCGCGCGGCCAGGGATTGCGCAGTAGGTTGGCAACATCGTAGGTACGCTCGCCGAGCAGTCCTTTCGGATCGATCGCCAACCAGCCCCGTGATCCGCCGTCCAGAACGTTGTCATGGTGCAGATCGCCGTGGAGAGGTGTAGCCTCACCCTTCGCCGACAACAGCCCGCGTGCCACATCCGCGCAGCGGCGCAAGAGGGAACTATGATTCTCATGATCGAAAAGGGAATCGAATTGCCGGTCCAAAGGCGTAAGTGCCGCCGGTACCGCTTGGCGCCTTGGGGCGTGAAGACGGGTAATCGTATCTGCGAGAGTCGCCGCCGCTTCAAGATCCTGTCCCGATGTTGCCAGGTCCGAGAGGGAACGCGCGCCCTCTGCCCGTTCGAGCAGCAACGCCCCAGGATCGGCTTCGAGGAGCAGCACGGCGCCCTCCCCATCATAGTAGGCCAAGAGACCCGCCGCATTCTGCTCGTCGCTCGCGGGCTTGAGCACCTTGAGAATTGCCGACTCGTGCCCGCGCCGAACCGGCTGAATCCAGCTCGATGGCGTCTCAAAGCCATCGCCATCGATCGTCAGCGACCAGAAGAGTGAGTAATGCGCGATCTTGCCGTTAGTCACCTTGCCATGCCTTTGCAGACTGCAACTGCCGCCCTAGAGTTGCCCTGTCGAGTAGCCTGGGGCAAGACAAGCTGCATGGTCGGCAACTCCCTTCGCCAGGGCTTTCCGGTGACTATTGCCGCCAGTTGAGAGTCACGGGAGACCGAAGAAACAGCAGTCAAGCCTACCGTGCATAGCCGAACTGATCCGCGGCCTCCGCAGCAATTGGCCAGACCTGCGCCACCTCGGTCTCTGTGAGGTTTTCCCGCCAACGGCCCACACGCCGGCTATGGTCCGGCCGCGAGTAGCTGCGAGACGTTTCAGCCTCGACAAAGTCCTCGTTGTTCGTGTCCTGAACCCGGCGCGCCCAAACTTTCAGCGCATCTGCGACGGATTCCGAGTCGAGCCCGATCTCCCGGCAAACCCCTCGCGCGAAATCCAGCGGACCCCGGATCATGTCCTCGAAGGACCGCAGGGCCGCGAAGGGAGCGACCTGGCGGTAACCCGCAGTGTTCAGAAAGGCCCAGTGGTGCGCGCAGCGCTCCAATAAAGGACGGTCCAGCCACTCCCGCCAGTCCGGCGGGCGCGGATGATGGCCCCAGTCCTGGGAAATACCGACGCGCAGCGATGCCACCGCGTCCAGCGGATGGCGCACGATCCAAAAGAACCTCATATCCGGGACCTGCCGCCGCAGCACATGCAGGGGAAAGGAAAGCCCCGGCTCCGGCGGCTCGAAACCAGGCGACTCATGCGGGACTTTGAATGCGCGTGGCACGCTGAAGTCAGCCGACACGACCGCATCGAAAGGTGGTTCGCTGCAGTAGCGATAGTGGTCGATATGGTCGAACAGCTCACCGAAGATCGACGTTCCGCTGCGCCCGCAACCAAGGATCATTACGGGAGGCGGATTTGGACAGGTGCGTTGCACGGCATTACGGCTTTCGGGCGGCGGCGACCAAGTGTTCCCCCGTATCCAAGAGCCCGGGACATTGGCACAGCGCGACCTCCAACGCCTCGGCGTTCGCAGCCGCCACTGCGTTGCCGGTCACCCCGGGTAATGGGAGCGTGATTGAGAAGAGCGGATTTGAAGTGGCCATGTCCAGGACTTCCAGGCCAGCATCGCTCAGCATCTGTTTCACACCTGTCGAGGTAAAGAGCGCCATCGGTTGATGGAACTCCCGCGAGCCCTGGCGGGTCAGGACGACTTCCTGCCCCGCAAGCAAGCCGTTCCATTCCAGATGGACATCGGGGTCTTCCGTGAACTCGGCCGCGTCCAGCCCTCCGATCAAACGCATCGTTCCGTAAAGCCCGGTCACGCTCACCAGGATCGTTCCGCCCGGCTTCGTCACACGGACCAGCGCCCGAAGTGCCTCAAGATGGCGGTCGAGCGTATATGACAGGACCGAGCCGTAGCAGACGACCAGATCGTAACCGGCTTCAGGAAGGGGCGAGAGGTCGAGCACATCGAGCCTGTGAAAGCCGCGGATACGGTCCGTAAGACCGGACTGCTGCAATCTTTCGCGCGCTAAGTCGAGCTGCTTGTCGGATAAATCAGCCAGGGTTACCCGGGTGTCCGCTGCCGCCATATGAAGCGCAAAACGTGCCGGTCCACAACCGATGTCCAAAACCTCCTGCCCCGGCTTCAGGTGCTTGTCGAGAATGTGCCGATGTATCGCATACTTGATACGGCCCTGGAGGCTATCTTCAAGCCGGCTCCATTCCTTCTCGGCATAGCTGTTGAAAAAAAGCCTTACGCCTTCAGGATTGTAGTCCAATTTCCACCCCATAACTGCGTCACGCGGTGCCGAGCCGCTTGAGATCGCGTGGCAAGGTCCCCTACTATCATAGCTGTCGGCTCGGACAAACCGGAACCGGCCAAACGAAGAACAAGCAAGGGAGTCGGGACATGACCGGGTCGGTAATCAAAGAGGTCGAAGCGCAGCTCTTTCACGTACCCCTTAATGAGATTCTGCGGGACGCGAAACATGGCGACCATACACACTTCGATCTGATTACCGCGACGATCCGGTTGGAAGACGGCAGCGAAGGCACAGGCTACAGTTACACCGGCGGACGGGGCGGACGGGCAGTCCATGCCATGATTGAGCACGACCTAGCGACCTTTCTCATCGGACAGGACGGACGGGCTGTCGAGCAGCTCTATGACGACATGCAATGGCACATCCACTACGTCGGACGCGGCGGTATCGCCTCCTTCGCGATTTCGGCGCTCGATATCGCGCTCTGGGACCTCCGGGGGAAGATGAGAGAGAAGCCTCTACATATCATGTCGGGCGGCTACGCATCGACGGCCAAAGCCTACTGCGGCGGCATCGATCTCGGGTTCCCTCTGGAAAAGCTCTTGAACAATGTGCAGGGCTATATCGACCGTGGCTTTAATGCTGTGAAGATCAAGGTAGGGCGCGATAACCTGGAAGAAGACGTCACACGCGTCGCGGCGGTGCGGGAGGTTCTGGGCCGCGATTGCGCATTCATGGTAGATGCCAATTACGCGCTCGATGTGCCGCGTGCCATTGCGGCGGCCGAAGCCTTCAAATCCTACAACATCGTCTGGTTCGAAGAGCCCATCATTCCGGACAACTACGAAGGCTACGCCGAAATCGCGAAGGCAACCGGTGTCCCGCTGGCCATGGGCGAGAACCTGCACACGCACGAGGAATTCAAACTCGCGTTCGAGCACGCGAAGCTGTCGTACATTCAGCCGGATGCCAGCAATTGCGGCGGCATTACCGGTTGGCTCCGTGTGGCGGACCTGTCGCGCAAATATGGCATTCCGGTTTGCAGCCACGGGATGCAGGAGTTGCACGTCAGTCTGCTTGCTGGGCAATCCAACGCCGGCTGGTTGGAAGTGCACAGCTTCCCCATCGACGAATATACGACCCGTCCCCTTGTCGTCGAAAAACATCGTGCCGTTGCACCGGACGACCCCGGCACCGGTGTCACGTTCGACTGGCCGCGGCTGGACGAACACTGCGTCGCGCGCTGCCGGGTTTTATAAACCGGAGTGCCGCGCCAGCTAATCGCTGCCGTCCCCACTGCTTCCACCGTCCACTCCGGACCAGACATCTGACTCCCGGCCGCTACGCCGATCCATTTTCGGCTTTCCGTCCGCCGAATCGGACGCGGCGGAAAGCAAATCCTGCAGGGCCGCGGGGCTCACCTCCATCGTGACCCCATCTATCCATTCACGGGAGAATTCGTCTGACCTGGATTCTCGTACTCGAAGATAGTGACGGAGGAATTCGATGAACACGAGGACCGCGATGACCAACGCGATCGGCACCGCAAAGTTGAGCGGGAGCCAAAAGAAGACCCCGAAGAGCCCTGCAAACAGCAGAATAATGCGAAACATCGGCAAAGCACTGCTCCTTCGATTGCGCCTGGCGCCTGTTCCCGGATGCCACCACCCTGCTTATGCTTTCATAAGAATACTTCCATAACCTAAACACCATGTGCAGGTTCGCGGCCGGAACCGTTCAGCACACTGACAGTTCGATGGCGCAAATACCGGCACTAAGCCGCGCGGATGCTGCGAAGGAACTGCTCCACGGCTTCGCTGAGCGTCTCTGCCTGTATCTCCAACCCCTCCGACGCCTTGAGCATGCTGCCCGACGAAGCGTCGGTCCTTTTAGCCGCCTCGGTCACGGCAACGATATTTCCGGACACTTCCCTGGTCCCCGCAGCCGCCTCTTGCGCGCTGCGTGAGATCTCTTGGGTGGCGGCACCCTGTTCCTCAACCGTGGAGGCAATTTCCGTCGCGATCCCTCCGACGGCCTCGATTGTTGAGACTATTTGCTTGATCGCATCAACCGACGAGGCCGTGGCTTCTTGCATTTCGGACACCTGCTGACCGATTTGGTCCGTCGCCTTCGCGGTTTGGTTGGCCAAAGCCTTGACCTCGCTGGCCACTACAGCAAAGCCCTTCCCGGCCTCTCCTGCCCGCGCAGCCTCAATCGTCGCATTCAACGCAAGAAGGTTGGTCTGTTCCGCGATATCCTGAATCAAACCTACGACTTCGCCGATCCGCTCAGCCGCGACCGACAGACTCTCGACCTCTTCGTTGGTGTGCCGGGCCTTTTGCATGGCGTCGTTGGAAATTCGGCTTGATTCGTCGACTCGCCTGGCGATCTCTTGGATTGACGCCGTCAGTTCCTCGGAAGCACTGGCGACGGTCTGAACACTCTGCGTCGCCTGCTCGGCAGCCGCCGCCACGGTCGCGGACTGATTGCTGGCGCTCTCTGCAGTCGCAGTCATCGTTGCCGCGACCTCTCCCATCTGATTGGACGTCAGAACGACGCTGTCCACAACATCCTTGATGCTGGTCTCAAAACTGCCGGCCAATTCCTCGAGAGATTCCTTCCTGCGACGCTCATCGTCTTCCAGATAGGCCGTAATGGCAAAGTCCATGTCCAACAGAGCGGCCTTGTTGATAGCCGCGAGCGCTTCGGCCCGTTTTGCCGTCGCAGCGCTGTTGGGCCAGGAACTGCTGAAGTGGTTGCTCACACAGCGAGACAGTTCACTGATGATGTAGGCGTAGCCGCCGATGTACCAACGCGGCTCCAACCCGATCCGCTTATGCGTCAGTCCTATCTTTCGCACAGACTCCACATAAGCCGCATCGAAATTGCCGGACGCGATCAAAGTCCAGTGTTTGATCTGCAAACCCTTTGCCTGCTCACGGTGGCTCGCATCCCGAAACAAACTGGCGGGCAATGCAAAACCTTGGATATAGTCGTAGAAGCCATTCAGAACTTCCGGCAACCTCTCTTCGAGAAGAGGAAGCAACGCCTTTAGCGTCGCGCATGTCGCATCATCGATCCTGCTGAAGCTCAAGCGTTCCTGTAACGAAGCGTTTTCCGACATTGCCCACCCCACGCACAAAATAAAATCATTACGTGCGGCACAATTAGCCGGCGCAACTTAACGAGCGATGAAAATAGGCCCGCTTAAATTGCGGAATCAAACTAAACTCAAATGATCTCGCGCAAATCGTAAGCACGCGTCTTTTGAATTTCGCATTTAATTGAATGTGTTAGGCGTCCCGCGAAAACAGACTCCTTCAAGCGCGACGTCTTGTCACGCAATCATCAAGCGCCGACTTGAAATAAACACCCGTTTTTCGGGCTCTCCAGATTGAGCCAAATCAAGTGTTGGGAGGAAACAAACACGCCTTATGGTCGTTTCGGACACAGCCTTCCGGTTACCCAGTCAACTCCTCCCAATGACGCCGAGTGATGCGGAACCCGGGGCAGGATGACGCATAGGCACGGCGTTCGCCTTCGTAGCGTAAGCCACACTTCTCCAAGACACGCCGCGATCCCTTGTTGCCGGAGTCGATGACGGCCACAACGTCTTGCAAGGGGGACTCCTCAAAGGCGAAGCGCAACAACCGGCGCACGACTTCGGTGGCATAGCCTTTCCCCCAGGCAGATCGCTTCAGCAGATATCCCACTTCGATCTCGGCATCGGGCAGTGCGTCTCCCTGAACGAGGTCCCAGTTCGTATCCTCTTCCTCCACCGGCAGGGGCAACAGCAAAGCCGTCCCAAGCTTTTCCTGGCTTACCCGGTCGAGAACACACCAGACACCGATGCAGCCACCGCCGCAACGACGGACCGCGACTTCCAGCTCGTCCGCTACCTGCTGTTCGCTATAGGGCCGGCCGAGGTACTCCATCACCTCCGGGTCCATGAAAATCGCGCAGCCGATATCGAAATCGGATGCGTTCAAAGGACGAAGCAGCAGGCGGTCGCTTTCGAGCTCGAGCTTCATGTCCTGCGCTTCTCTTCCGCACGAAGGCTTCTTTCAATCATGTCCATTACAGCCCTTCTGGCGGCCCGGGCCTCCTTGCGATCCGAGAACACCGACCGGAGCGCCAAACCTTCGATAAGATCAAGAATCAAGTGCGCGCTCTCCGTGGTATTGAGATCGCGATGGAATTGGCCGTCTGCGACCCCGTGCTTCAGCACGCGCGCCAATGCTGTCGCCAACCGATCCCGATTCTCGTTGAAGCCCTTGGCAATCGCCGGATTGCGCAAGGCTTCCGCCGTGATTTCCGCCGCCAGGACGGCGTTCTCCGGCTGGGAGACATAGGTGAGATAGCCATTCACAAATCGATCCACAACCCTCTCTGGATCGTCATTTGAGGCAAGCGTCTGCCCCAATCCTTCCAGTTCGGATGCTTCGAGAAATGCGATTTCCGCTATCAGTTCCTCCTTACCGCCAAAATGGTTGTAGAGGTTGCCGAGACTGATCCCTGCGTGCTGCGCGATATCCCGCACGCTGGTCTGGTGAAAGCCTTTGACAACGAAAAGCTCGGCGGCCGTTTCGACGATCAACTTCCGCCGCGCGAGTGCTGCTGCCTCCCGCTTCGATCCGGCCCCTTCAGCTCCAACCATCGATTACCTCTTGAAACATTCCTGTGGGTAAATATATGGATGAACGTTCGTTCATTCAATAGGAATTGAACCTAAGGAAGTGCATTATGTTCAACGACCTCGACGCCCGGTTTGCGGCGTTTGCCACGACCTTCGAAGCCCTCGATTGGGTCGGCGTCGTCTTTCTCATTGCGATCATCAGTGAATCCATTTGGGACATCGTGGTCAAGCGGCAGCGGCGGCTCGGCGAGACATTGGCCAACACCGCCATCGCACTCGGCAACGCCCTGCTCGACCGGACGGTCTTCGGACTCGTCTTCGTTCTCGGCGTCGTTGCCTCCGAGAGCCTCGCCATTGCCTCCATCCCAGTGACATGGTGGAGCTGGGTCCTCGCCTTGCTTGCCGCCGACTTCACCTACTACTGGATGCACCGTTGCGAGCATAAGGTCCGCCTGCTCTGGGCCTACCACAGCGTTCACCATTCCTCACCGGAATTCAATCTGACGACATCCCTACGCCTGGCTTGGGTCGAGGGCCTGTTCGAATGGGTTTTCTTTCTGCCGATGATCCTGATCGGTTTCGATGCAGTACAGACCATCGCGGCGCTCGTAATTGTCGTCGTCTACCAGACCTGGATTCACTGCGAAAAGATCGGAAAGCTCGGCTGGCTCGACCGGGTCTTCAACACCCCATCGGTTCACCGGGTCCATCATGCCTCCAACACCGGTTACATCGACAGGAATTTCGGCGGCATTCTGATCATATGGGATCGCCTCTTCGGCACCTACCAGCCCGAGGAACAGGAGATCGTTTATGGAATCACGAAGCCGGTCGGCTCGATGAACCCGTTGGTCATCAACTTCCATGAGTACTGGCAGATAGCGAAAGATGTTTGGAACGCGGGCAGCTTTAGGGCCGCAATGGGATATGTCCTGCGGGAACCCGGATGGTCGCCGGGGACCGATAAGGGGCCGACGCTACGTTAGAGCGAGAGCCACATGCGCTCCTGTTTCACCTGGAAGCCGTTCTTTTCGAAACAGCCGCGGGCCGCGTCGTTGAAGGACCAGTGGTCGATTCCAACCTGCGAGACCCCCTGGGCCCGCGCGGCATCCTTCACATAATCGATCATGGCGCTCCCACAGCCCGTACGGCGCTGCGACTCCACCACCACGAGCTGATGGATGTAAATGAAGCGCCATGCCCGCTGGAACATGCTCTCGGGCCGTGTTCCCAGGACATAGGCGACATGCCCGGCAGGCGCGCCGTCGACGAAGGCCAGTACCAGATACCGCTCCGGGTCCTTCAGAACCTTCTCGAAGTGCGCGCGGAAGAATTTGTCCTTTGCGGGCGGTTTGAAGAATTCCGGCATCGCCTCCGCGTGAAGGGCCTGCACCTGCGCATACTGTTCGTAGACGACGTCAAGGTCATCGACCATGGCCGGGCGTAGCGCTATTCCTGAATCCGGCACTCCATCCTCCCTTCCCGGTCCTGCGGCATCGATACCTTCAGGACAGATCCAACTGCGCCTCATACGCAAAGAGCGCGGGCGATCCTCCAGTATGAACAAACACGACGTCATCCGTGGGCGACCAGCGCGACTCGCCCACGAGAGCAATCAGCCCAGCGAGCCCTTTGCCGGAATAGACGGGATCGAGGGCCATGGCCTCCAGGCGGCCGGCCAACTTAATCGCTTCGAGCGTGGCGTCGTGTGGCACGCCGTAAGCCGGCCCGGCATGACCGGCAACGACTTCCACGCGATCCTCCGGACAGGCGCAGCCGAGCAGACCGGCCGCTTCCGTGAGATAGCGAACAACGTCCGCGCGCACGCGCTCGGGTTCGGCGTCGATATCGATGCCAACAACATCCGTGGCAGGCATCGCAATGGTCGCGCCGAGGACGAGACCGGCCTGTGTCCCCGCGCTGCCCGTGCAGTGAACGATGGCACGTGGCGTTATGCCGAGGTCGTCGCACTGCTGCGCGATCTCAAGGGCCGCACTTGCGTAACCGACCGCGCCGAGCGCGTTCGAGACGCCATAGGGCACGACGTAAGGACGCCGCCCCTGAGCGGAGAGCTCTTCGGCCAGCCTGGCAATTGCACCGTTGCGGTCACCGTCCCAAGGAACATCGTGAAGCTGCGCGCCGTAAATTCGGTTCAGAAGAGCGTTGCCCGAGGTTTCGTAGGTTGCGCCCGGAGCTTCGACCCGTCCGTGATAGACCGTGAGATGACACGCCAGGCCGAGCTTCGCGGCCGCCGCAGCCACTTGGCGCTGGCTGTTCGACTGGACAACACCGCCGGACACCAGGGTATCCGCCCCTTCGGCCAGCGCTTCATGCAGTACGTAGTCGAGCTTGCGCAGCTTGTTGCCGCCGAAGCCCAGACCCGTGCAGTCCTCGCGCTTCACCCAGAGCCTTGGGCCGCCGAGATGCGCCGTCAGGCGTTTCAGCGCCTCCAAAGGCGTCGGAAGCTGCGCAAGACCGACACGGCGAAACCGCGAGAGCTTTTCTTCAAGGACTGATGTCGGGTTTTCGGTCATTCGCCACAAGCTATCAGCGGCACAAGAGCTCGAAAAGAACTGCAATATGTCTTGGCCGCAACCGACCAGCACCCCGGCAACTGCTAGCGGATCGGCGGCATGCGCCGTTCGACCGGCGAGGATTGGATGATTGAAGTGTTGGTCATCGCGTAGGGAATGACCTTGTCTATGAGGTCTTCCAGTGCCTCGACCGAGGCCACGTGGGCCCGCGCAATAAAGCAGTCCTCCCCCGTGATTCGGTCGCATTCGACCACCGCTGGCAGATCCTGCAGGATCTTCGCGACCTTCTTCAGTTGCCCCGGCATGGGCCGGATGCGGATCCAGGCCGCCAGCGGCAAGCCGAGCGCCTTGGGGTTGATCTTCGCGCCATAACCCTCGATCACCCCCGCCTCCTCCAGGCGCTTGATCCGCTCCGAGACGCTGGGCGCAGACAGGCCCACCAGCCGCGCCAGTTCCGCCACGCTGACCCGCGCGTCCCGGCTGAGGGCTTCGAGGATCTCTCCGTCGATCGCATCCATATGACCATTTTGATATCTAAGGCGATTCATCATATTCACCTAATAACCACAGGATCGAATAGACTATAACCTACTAATCTCTATTCCTAAAGCCGATTTAGGCTTTCAATATAAAACCAAAAGGAGAGCCGATGGCTGCCGAAAAGCTAACCTTCACCCGTGCCGCCGAAGCAGTCCCGCCCCACGCCTGGTTCGGCGTCAGCGCGGTGTTTCACTATTTGGGTCCCTCCTTCGCCGTATTGCTGTTTCCGGCCATTGGCGTGCTCGGTGTCGCCTGGCTCAGGATCGCCTCCGCTGCGCTGATATTCGCGCCTTGGACCAAGCCTTGGCGCACCCTGCGCAATGCAAACGGACGGACGCGGCTTCTGCTTCTGGGACTCGGACTTTGCCTCGCCGTGATGAACACAGCCTTCTACCTTGCCCTCGACCGCCTGCCGATGAGCCTCGTGGCCGCGATGGAGTTCGTCGGGACCATCGGTGTCGCGCTCTACGGACTGCGCACCGGACGGAACCTCACCGCCCTGATACTGGCGGTGCTCGGTGTCGTCATCCTGATCGACGTGAAGTGGTCGAGCGATCCCCTCGGTCTCTTTTGGGCAGCACTCAACGGCGCGCTCTTCATCGGCTACATCGTGTTGGGACACAAAGCCGCGTCGGGCGGCGCCAGTGGCGGGGTCGAACGGCTGGGCGCGGCCATGGCCATCGCTCTCGTTGTTCTCATGCCGATAGGCTTCCTGGAAGCGATGACCGCGATGGGGTCCCTTTCCCTGCTGCTGGCCGGGATCGGCGTCGGCCTCTGCTCCTCCGTCATTCCCTACATCTGCGATCAGCTCGCGATGTCGCGTCTGCCCCGTGCCAGCTTCGCCTTGATGTTGGCGTTGTTGCCCGCCACGGCCACCATCATCGCCGCCATCGTGCTGGCACAGATTCCAACGCTTCAGGATCTCGCCGGCATCGCGCTCGTCATGATCGGCATCGCTATACACAAGCCGGCTTAGGTGGGAGGCGCCGAGCGTGGGCTCACATCATGAGCGGCCTGTCCATGACCTCAAGGTGGAGGTCGGTGCCGTCGTAGGGGTGCGCGTTGGCGACATCCTCATCCAGTTCGACGCCGAGGCCAGGCGCGCTGGGCGGAATGACATAGCCGTCCTGCCAGAGCATCGGCTTCTTCAGGATGTCGCTGTGGAAGCCGCCCCAGGTCTGGATGCTCTCCAGAATCAGGAAGTTCGGCGTGCAGGCACTGATCTGAGTATTCGCCGCGCCCTCGATGGGACCGCAGTAGAGATGCGGGGCGATCTGCGCGTAGTGAGTCTCCGCCATGCCAGCAATCTTCTTCGCCTCCAGAATGCCGCCGACCCGCCCCAACGCCATCTGCAGAATCGAGGCAGCTCCCGTTTCCAACACTCGCGCGAACTCGTACTTGGTCGCCAGGCGCTCGCCCGTCGCAACGGGAATGGTGGTCTGGCGCGCGACCTTCGCCATTTCCTCCGGCATTTCAGGCGGCACCGGTTCCTCGAACCACAGCGGATCGTAGGCCTCGAGCCGCCGCGCCAAGCGAATGGCGCCGGAGGTCGTGAACTGCCCATGCGTGCCGAACAGAAGATCGGCCTTGGTCCCCACCGCTTCGCGGAGCCTGCGGCAGAAGAGTTCCGAACGGTCCAGATCTTCCAGGCGCGGCTGGTGCGGGTCATAGGTCGTATAAGGGCCGGCCGGATCGAACTTGACCGCCGTGAATCCGAGATCGACCATCTCGGCGGCGCGTTCAGCCGCCAGGTCCGGATCGGCATAGACGTCGGTCTTGTCACCTTCTTTGGGATAGAGATAGGTGTAGGAGCGCAGCCTCTCGTGCACCTGTCCGCCGAGCAGTTCATAGACCGGTTTGCCCACCGCCTTGCCGACGATGTCCCAACAGGCCATCTCAATGCCGCTCAGCACCCCCATGAGGGAGATATCCGGCCGCAGGCTGTAGCCGCGCCCATAGACACTGCGCCAGAGGTGCTCGATCTTGAAAGGATCACTGTCGATGACGTGGCGCGCGCAGACATCCTCGATCATCTTCGCGATCGTATGGGGCCCGAAGGTCGCGGCATAGACCTCCCCGACGCCCTCAACGCCGTCGTCGGTGATGAGCTTGAGAAAAACGAAGTAGCGGCCTCCAAAGTGCGGCGGCGGATTTCCCACGACGAAGGTCTTGAGCTCGGCGATTTTCATGTAAGAACCTCCTCGGGCTGCCCGGATTATGCCAGGGCCAGAATTGCCGCGGCAAAGCGGTCGATATCGGCATCGGTCACGTCACGCGCCGTCGAGTTCCGTGACACCTGTGTCTCCGGCGCCTGCATCTCTGCCGCCAAGTCGGCCACGCTAAAGGCCTTGAAGGACTCCGGCAAGCGGCGCTCCATCCCGCAACGGATCGTGAAGTCGCCGTACCACTGCACCAGAGCTGAGGCATCCTGCTCAAGGCCGCAGGCACTTGCCGCCGCCGCGAAAGACCCGTTGTCACGCTCCACTTCCCACGCCAGAACCGCGTCCTGTCCCAGGGCCGTGGCGAAACCGTGATGGATCGGCGCCAAGGCGGCGAGGGCATGTGAGATGTTGTGCGCCACCGCCACCCCGCAGTTATCGATGGCGATACCGGCATAGGCCGAGCCCATCAGCATATCGCCCCGCGCCCTGAGATTCTCCGGCTCCTGCACTGCGGTCTCCAGCGCCCCGGCGATCAGCGCCAAGGCCCGGTGCGCATAGAGGTCGTTGCCCGGATGGCGTTGCCGGTTCGTGCAAGCCTCGAGCGCATGGACAAAGGCATCCAGGCCGGTCCAGGCGGTCAGCGCCGGCGGCAGGGTTGTGGTCAGTTCCGGATCGAGGATCACGCGCTGAGGCTTGGTCTCCTGTCCCCAGACCCAGACTTTCTTGCCGGCGGCGGAGGTGAAGATGTTGGTTGCGGAGAGCTCCGACCCGGTGCCTGCGGTTGTCGGGATACAGATCTTGGGAATGGACCGTTTCGGCAGGGGCTGCGCCTGCATGGCAAAGGCCACCGGGCCCTCGCCGCTTCGCGCCACCGTCGCCGCGACCTTGCCGATATCCATCGCCGAGCCGCCACCGAGGCAAACGACAAGACCGGCATCGTGATCGCGGGTGAAGGCGCAGGCGGCCTCGAGCTGCTTCTCCTTCGGCTCACCCGCAATATCCGCGAAAGTCTCCACCTTGGCGCCAGCCTGCTTCAATGGGGTAGCCAGTTTGGCGGCCACACCAAGCTCCGCCAGCACCGCGTCGACCATAAACACCACGCTCTTGCCGGGAACGCCCATCGCGGCGGCGTCCTCGGCAAGCCGTCCTGCCCGCCTGGCACCGAAATGAATCTCAGGTACGGCGTTGAGCGAGAATCCGGCTAAATCCTTCGGCACTGTCATGCCCCCATCACACCTCTTGCAGCCCTAGGTGCCAAAGCGAGGGGGCGAAGTTCAAGAGGGAATCGAACGACGGGATCGGACCTCCCTGCGATTGGTCCCGGTGCGACAAAAACTGGCCAGGATCGGCTTGCGATTTCTCCCGCGGTTCAACGGAGATGACTCTATTTATTTTTGAAAAGAGGGTGTGCTCGGCCGCGTCCTGCGGACCATGCACGGCTCGAAGAGATCAAATCCGGGCTGATCGGGGGGAGATCGGTGTGACAACAGGGCAGCCATACCTGAGGCACCGCATCATCGAAGATACGGTCTCAGAAGCTGATGCTACGCGACGGCTTCCATATCTGCCGGCATTTCGCCTTCGCCATCGGCAAGCGCCTCAGGCGTACCGAGGATCTCCAAAGCAGGCGCGACGGGATGCGGTGGCTTGGAAAGCAGAAACAGCACCCCCTGACCGGCCATCGCGAATCTATGACTAATGTGATACGTTCCCCAGCCTATGTACCTTCCTGAGGGACCTGGGCATTAGCGATGGATCAAGAAGCCCGAGACACTGGAGATCAGTCCCATCGTCTGATGGCAGCCATAGAAGCCGTATCTGAACTGGTATCAATCTATGACGCCGACGACCGCTTGATCTTTCGCAACAGGGCCTTTCGAGATCTCCACCACAACACGCCCGAGGCCATAGCCCTCGGAACCCGGTTCGAAGACTACGCCAAAGCCGTACTCGCGAAAGGCTTACCTCTGGACGCTGTGGGTCGGGAGGAAGAGTGGTTGCGGATTCGCCTGGAACGACACCGCAATCCCCAAGGCCCGTTTGAACTGCCGCGCACGGACGGCACCTACTACCTTATAAACGAACAGCGCCTGCCCAACGGCGGAATCGCTGTCATAGGGATTAACATTGCCGAACTCAAACGGACCCAGAAGGCGCTAAAGGAAAGCGAAGAGCGATTTCGCGAGTTCGCGGAGGTTGCGTCGGACTGGTTCTGGGAGATGGGAGCAGACTTTCGCTTCACCTTCTTTTCGGGCCGAGCGTGGGAGGTTACGGGTAAGGATCCCTCAGATGTGATTGGAATGTCGAGACTCGAGATCACCCCCGAGAACTTGACTGACGAGAAATGGCAAAATCACCTTGAGGATCTGAAGCATCACCGCCCCTTCCGAAACTTCGTTTATGACGTGGATGCCGCCGACGGAAGGCGAATCACGGTCTCCACCAACGGTCAACCGGTGTTCGACCAAGACGGGACGTTCCGCGGCTATCGCGGGACCGGTACCGACGTGACAAAACAGAGGCACGCCGACGATACCCTGCGTCGTAGCGAAGAGCTTGTCCGTTCGTTTATTGAAGGGTCGCCGGATGCTGTCTCGACGAAGGACCTCGACGGCCGCTTTACCATGATGAATCAGAAGTGCGCCGAGTTGATGGGCGCACCGGCGGAAGAGCTTCTCGGCAAATCCGCCGACGAGATTTTTCCCGACCGTCTTCAGCTTATCGCCGACGTGCGCGAGCAAGACTCGAATGTGATCGGATCCGGCAAGGCGCACGATTTCGAATACGAGATGCCGGCAAAGGACGGACAGAGAACATACGTCGCTTCCAAGTTCCCGGTCTGCGACGGTGAGGGAAACATCATTGCCATTGGAACGACGAGCCGCGACGTTACAGACCGCCGCCAGATCGAAAGTCAGCTCCGGCAAGCGCAGAAAATGGAAGCAGTTGGACAGCTCACGGGGGGCATAGCGCACGATTTCAACAATCTGCTTGGGGTCGTTGTCGGGAACCTGGAACTTGCTCTCGGAAAATCCGCTGCGCCGGACGAGCAAGCTGGTCACATCGAAAAGGCCATTGCAGCCGCCGAGCGTGGCGCCAGGCTGACGCAGAGCCTGCTCGCGTTTTCGCGCAAACAAGCCCTGCGGCCGAGCGCCATCGAGGCGGAATCTCTGATCGACGGGATGCACGACCTCCTTCATCGTTCCCTGGGCGAGATGGTTCAGGTCGAAGCAGTGTGCGCCCCCAACCTTTGGCTCACAGAGGCAGATCCCATCCAACTTGAGAACGCGATTCTCAACCTTGCAATCAATGCACGCGATGCGATGCCGGATGGCGGTATCCTGACCATAGAAGCGCGAAACGTCAGCCTCGATGGTCAGACGGCGGGACAACAGCAGATCGAACCCGGAGACTACGTGATGATGGCGGTAAGCGACAATGGTGTTGGGATTGCACCCGAGTTGCTGGACCGGATTTTCGAACCCTTTTACACAACCAAGGACGTTGGGCAGGGCAGCGGTCTTGGCCTCAGCATGGTCTTCGGGTTTGCGCGTCAGTCCGGTGGCTGTGTGACCTGCGACAGCGAGGCGGGCAAAGGCACTACATTCAAGCTCTACCTGCCACGATCCAACCGCGAAGCTCCCGTCCAAAGCCAAGCCGCCAACACAACCCGGACAGAAACGTCATCGACGGGGCAAGTCATTCTCGTCGTGGAGGATGACTCCCACCTCTTGCAGCTTTTTAAGAAAATGCTTGAGTCACTCGGCTACAAGGTCCTCGAAGCACCGACCGCACAAGACGCGCTCAGGATTATCGCTGATAGGAAAGACATTGAAGTCATGCTCACCGATGTCGTGCTTCCCGGCGGCATGAGCGGCCCGCGGTTGGCTGAAGAGACAAGGCGCCTGCGCCCGGACCTTCCGACGGTTTTCATGTCTGGCTATACCGAGGATCGTATCAACCAGCACGGACATCTCGATGAAACGGTCCGTTTGCTCCATAAGCCATTCCGCAAATCGGACCTCGCCCACGCGCTCAACGAAGCAATGAACGGAGCTATTGCGCGCCCAAAGACTCAATCGCCGTGATGCCGTTTCGCCTGGAAGTGGACTCCGGCGGCGCAAAGCAATGCGGAAAATCTATGGCAGCAGCGTCTAAAGGCTGGGGATAAGAGCCCGGGACATCGCCCAGAATTATCACAGGCTGCCCCGCGCATTCCCACAAGTGACTTCCTATTATATCGGACGAGGCACCCAATGAAGAGAGGGAGGGTGCCAACACAGGGGTCAGAACTAGGAAGGAGCTAAAAATGAAAAAACTCTTTGCACCTGTTGCAGTTGCTGCATTTCTGTTCGCCGGCGCGGCGATCGCGGATGAAGCGAGCGGCACAATCGAGGCAGTCGATCCAGTAAGCCGCACCATTACGCTCGATGACGGATCATCCTTCAATGTTTCCGAAGAGGTGATGATCGAGGCTCTGCAGCCTGGAACGGAGGTCATGGTGTCTTTCGAGGAAGACGCCAATGGCCAGATGGTTGCGAGGGAAGTGATACCCGCGCAGTGACGCCGTCACTGTAGGCCATTCCTGATTCAACCTTGGGGCGCGTCTTCCGGCGCGCCCCTCATTTCCGGCTATGACCGGCGCGTCTCACTTGGGGGGGCGTAGCAGGGATAGGCTTGGCCGACCCTATGCGGGACAAAGGCTGTCGTGATTCGCGTGCGTGAGCAGCGGCGGATGATCCTCGGCTTTGCGCGCTAGAAAGCAGATGATATCGGCTATTGGGACGACAGTGGTCTCGCCCGCTACGGGGAACCGCAATGGTTTCGAGTTTCCTCCGCCATATGACAGTTCCGCCGTGCGATAGCCGCGGACCAAGCCAACAAGCGCACCCGTCGTCTTGTCAAAGACCCCACCTCCGCTCATGCCGTAGCTAACCGACGCATCGATCAGGTTGACCGGGCCTTCGATCGGGACCTCATCATGCAGTTCGTCGGAAGACCATCGAATCTGGCTGACGAAACCGCTGACCACAGTTCTTTTGCGTCCCCAGGGAAAGGCCGCCACCCAGACTTCATCTCCCAATCGGGTGATCGGCCGCATGACAACGACCTGCGCGGCCGCCATGCTCGACGACACAATGGCGAGGTCGCGATCCTCATCGATGGCGACGACTTCCGCGGGCCGACGCTGCCGGGTGAGAGGATCTATCGCATAGACATTCTGTTCGACAACAGGCGTGAAGAGATGAGCCGCCGTCAGCATCAACGTCTTGCCGGAATCGGCATCGCGCCAGAAAACCACGGCCGATCCGGAGCGCTTCTTGTCGCCGCGTTCGGCCTTCAGCTGCACGGTCGCATTGACGATGTGTGACATCACGCTGCCGGGTTGAGCGACGGGGCCGGAAGCGTTGGGCCTGGGATCCTGGGACCTGGGATCCTGGTTGCCCGGACCTGCACAAGCCGAGACGGCCAGGCAGAGCGCCAGTACGCTAGTCCAGAGACGCATGGATCAAAGCCTCGAAGTTGTTGCCGTGCCTACCAAGTAAAATCACGACGCCGTACCACCCGAACCCAAGCGTTGCCGATCACATCCCAGAAATGAAATTGACATTTAGATAGAAATGGAAAGCGACACCGCAGATCAACGTAGTTCTACATTTAGCACATACGGCGAATCTATAGAAGTAGAAAATCCTGTACTTCCTCACTACTTCCACGCAGTGATCGACTCCGCCACAATTTCAGAGCGAATTCGACTCTAGAGCGAAGCGTTTAACAGGACGTGAAAGCGCGACAGGCTTTCGACCCTGTGCTAACACTGCCTGAAGTCCGAGCCTTCGATGTCTTTCCCGCAGCCTCTTCAGCTCCACCGAGATGCAATCCCTCTGGACACCCGAATCCCTGGCCATTGTCGGCGCCACATTTCTGCTCGCCGGGTTTTCCAAGGGCGTCGTCGGGTTGGGTTTGCCCAGTGTCTCGGTCGGCTTGCTGGCAGCCACCTTGGGTCTCAAGGAAGCGGTGGCCCTGATGCTCATCCCCTCCATCGCCACCAACATCTGGCAAGCCCTGGTCGGCGGCGCGCTTGTGGCCCTTACCCGTCGTCTTTGGGCTCTCCTTCTCGCCGCCTGCATTGGCACCTGGATCGGTGTCGGATTTCTCGCACGCGTCGACTCAACGATTCTCACAGGCGTGCTCGGGCTCCTGCTGGTCTCTCACGCGTCATTCAGCCTCGCGACGCCGCAGATTCCAGCGCCCGGGAAGCGGGAAGCCTGGATGTCACCCTTTTTCGGACTTGCCGCCGGCCTCTCGACCGGCCTCACCGGAACCTTCGTCGTGCCGGGGGTGCTTTATCTCCAGTCCCTCGGTCTGTCGCGGGACAACCTCGTTCAAGCGATGGGGATTTGCTTCACCTTGGCAACGGTTGCGCTCGCCGTCTCACTGACCGGTCATAGCCTTATGACACCCGGTCTGGCGGGCCTCTCCACCGCAGCCCTGCTGCCAGCTGCGCTCGGTATGTGGGCCGGGCAACACCTGCGCCGCCGCCTGCCCGAAGCCCTGTTCCGAAAGGTCTTCTTTTGCGCCCTGCTGCTGCTGGGACTCTATCTGGCCGGCCGCAGCTTTCTTTAGATCGCAGGGAAGGCTATAAGGGTGAAGCGGCACCAAGTCATCGCCGCCACGATATCCAAAGGAACGTCAGGCTATGGGCCAGGTGTACAAAACCTTCTTCTCCCTCTCCTCCCCGCCGCCATCCTCGCGCCGCTGAGGATTCGCGCAGGGACGGAACCCGTCTCTCCGGAATTCCATTGAGGGATCACGCCACCGGCGAAGTGACCGGGCGCACTCTGCCGTCTGATCGGTAGCGCTGCCCAGGGCGTCGCGCGCCGCGGGAACCGGTTCATTCACCGGCTGCCATTCCTCCTCCATGAAAATTGCTGCCTGTGCCGGGCGCGTCCCGCACGAGGCACCGGCGCGCCCTACTAAAATTGGGCGCGCGCAAGAGACGGGATGTCAATCCATGCCTAGAGCAACACCTCTCTTCACCCTGAGTCTGGCCGCGACCCTGCTGATGATCGGCGTCGGAATGATCGTCGCCCTGCTGCCGCGGCGCGTGCTCGATTTCTCCGGATCGCTGCAAGATGTCGGCTACATCGCGTCGGCGTTCGCGATTTCCTACCTTCTGCTGCAGCTGCCCGTCGGCCGTCTTGCGGACCGGCTCGGGGTCAAGCCCTTCCTGCTGTTGGGTTACGTCCTCTGCGGGCTCTCCGGCCTGATCTATGTCGCCGCCGGCTCCGCGGAGTTCATCTTCCTCGGCCGCTTCATCCAGGGTGCCGGGGAAGCGCCGATCTGGGCCCTGGGACCGGCCCTGCTGAGCCTCGCCTACCCGCACGCAAGAGGGCGCGCTATCGGAATCTACAACGCCGCCATCCATCTCGGACTAACCCTTGGCCCTTTGCTAGGCATTTTTCTCTTTGCCTCGGGGGGCGGCACGACGCCGTTTCTGATCTTCGCCGGGTTATGCTTTGCAGGGGCCTCGACGCTCTTGTTTCTTCAGCCGGCGAAGGCCGCCGCAACCGGCCATCTCGTTGAGCAGACGCCGGGTCTGCGGCAGCTCGCGCAAATCCTGAAAGCGAGGGAGCCACGCCTGACGCTCTACGGCATCTTTCTCTACGGCGCCGGTTACGGGATCTATGTGAGCGTGCTGCCCGCCTCCCTTTCCGTCGAGAAGGGGTTCGATCAGGTCGGGGTCGGAGTCTTCTTTGCGCTGTTCTATGTTGCGATCAGCGCCTCGCAACTCGTGATTGGCCCGCTGTCGGATAGGCGGGGACGCCAGCCCTATATGATTGCAGGACTCCTGCTGGTCGCCCTTGGGTTCGCGAGCTTCATACCGCTTCCCTACCCTTGGACCTATGGGCCACTGACCCTTGCGAGCTTCGGCCTCGGCGTTTTCTGCGTGGCCTCGCTCGCTTATCTTACCGAGAGCGTTCCGGAATCGCTTCGGGCGACAGTTTCCGGTGCCTATTATCTGGCCTGGGGATTCGGATACTTCTCCGGTCCGATGATTGTCGGATGGTCAGAGACTCTTTTCACAGCGAGTGTCGGATATTTGCTCTATGGGGGCGCTGCCGCCGTGGTGGCGCTGCTGTTTCTGACCAAACGCCGGTCCTCGGTGCCAAAGGAAAAGGCGTAACAGTCAGGTAACCGCCGCGCGCTGTCCAAAGGCCGGGTCTTTCCAGGCGCCTGTTTCCAGGATGTCGCGGATAGACTCGGCCGCCCGCCAGGCATCGGCAAAACCTGTATAGAGCGGCGTCAACCCGAAACGCAGAATATCAGGGGCGCGGAAATCGCCGATCACGCCGCGTGCGATCAGCGCCTGCATGATCGCATATCCGTCGTCGCGGCTGGCGAAGGAAACCTGACTGCCGCGCCGTTCCGGGTCGCGCGGGGACGCGAGTTGCAAGCCGTGCCCATCACAGAGTGACTCGACGCAATCGACAAAGAACGAGGTCAACGCCATCGACTTCGCCCGCACGTCATCCAACGAGACATCGTTCCAGAGGTCCATCGCGGTATCCAGGGCCACAAGCGACAGCACGGGCGGCGTGCCGCAAAGCGCGCGTGCGATTCCATCCGCCTCTGCAAAGCGCGACTCGAAGGCGAAGGGCGCCTTATGGCTGAACCAGCCCGACAACGGCTGCGTGAAATCCTCTTGGCGATCCGGCCCGACGTAAAGGAAGGCTGGCGCACCGGGGCCGCCGTTCAGATACTTGTAGCCGCAGCCGACGGCGAAGTCCGCACCGCTGCCGGCGAGGTCCACCGGCAGCGCCCCGGCGGAATGCGCAAGATCCCAGATCGTCAGGATGCCCTTTTCCTGCGCCTGACGAGTCAGGGTCGCCATGTCATGCAGATATCCACTGCGGTAATTCACCTGCGTCAGCATGAGCACGGCAACGTCCTCGTCCAGCGCGGCCGGCAGCGCGTCGGCGGAGTCGACCAGGCACAAGGCATGATCCCGGCCCATCTGCTTGATGACGCCTTCTGCTACGTAGAGGTCCGTCGGAAAATTCTCCCGCTCGGAGACGATGACCCTGCGGCCCCTGTTCATGGTCAACGCCGCCGAGAGCACCTTAAAGAGATTGACCGAGGTGGAGTCCGTCACAACGACCGTTCCCGGCCCGGCCCCGATAACGCGGGCAATCTTGTCGCCGACCCGGCGCGGCAGATGATACCAACCCGCCGTGTTCCAGCTCTTGATGAGATCCCGGCCCCACTCCTCTTGGATGGTTGCCGCAACCCGCGCCGCCACAGCCTTCGGCAAGGCGCCCAGCGAATTCCCGTCGAGGTAGATCACCCCTTCCGGCAGATCGAACCTTGCGCGCAAATCCTTCAGCGGATCGTCCCGATCCAGCGCTTTGGCTTGTGCAAGAGATGTCATGTCACCCGGGACTATGCCATGGGACGGCACGAAAGAAAGGCGGAACGCTGCCGTTCAACCCACCGCTTGGGCCATGCCGCGGATGCGTTCGACCATGGAGAAGAGGCCGTTGGCACGGTTGGGACTGAGATGCTGGGCGAAGCCCAGGCGGTCGATGGTGCCCTTGATATCGAGGGAGAGAATTTCTTGCGGCGTACGGCCGGAATAGAGCCGCAGCAGAATGGCGATAAGGCCGCGCACAATGTGGGCATCGCTATCTGCGAGAAAGGACAGCACTTTGCGCCCCTGCCCGTCCGTCGTTTCATCAGGCACGATCCAAACCTGGCTTGTGCAGCCGCGCACCTTGGACTCCTCCGTCTTCAGGGAATCGTCCATGGGCTCCAGCGCTTTGCCCAGGTCGATGACATAGCGGAAGCGGTCCTCCCAATCGTCGAGGAAAGAAAAGTCCTCGATTAGCTCTTCAGCTGCGGTGTGAATCCCGTCCGGCGGGGTCAAAGTCGAATCGTCAGGCACGCCGTCACTTTCTCAAGAGGAACTCGCGGCCGACCTTCACGCGCGGCACGCCGTCATACTCCACGACATCCGCGGTAGCATAGGTTTCGGACCACTTCTCCGGCAGGTAACTGCCGGTACCGATGACATCGATCGGTGCCGTGGCTTCGGCCATGATCTTGCACTTCGCCGGGCTGAAACCCGAAGAGGCAACAATCTTTACGCTTTCGAAGCCTTCACGGTTCAGCGCCTCGCGCATATGCCAGATGGCGGCAGCCGAAACGCCGGGCCCCACAAGGTAACGCAGTTCGTCATCGGAGCGGAACCCACGCACCGCCTGTGGCGCGTGGCGTTCCAGCACCGCGTAGGACGCCGCCGGATCCAACCCCTCGACAAAACGGCTGCCCGGCGTGTCGAGACGGATCGCCATCTCGCCCTTGGCGGCGCGGCGCGGGAAACGGCGGCAACAGGTGAGTGCGTCCGTCACCTCCCGCGCGAAATAATCGACGAGGACCGTCATGGGCTCGTCGGGAAAGGTCTCGTCGTACATCTCGGCGGCGCGAAGGGTCGATCCGGCATAGCCGATCAGGGTATGGGGCATGGTGCCCTTGCCGCCCTCAACACCGAAGAAGTGCGCCGTCGCATCGGTCGCGTTGCCGATAAAGCCGACGGCGCCGACCTTGCGCTTGGCCCGGTCGGAACCGACGGAGGCCGCGTAGGCCATGGCTTCCGCCATCTCCAGGCCCGCACAGTGTCGCGCATCCATCGCCAGAAACGCGACATGAGGCAGATCGGCGCACATGGTGTAGGCATTGTAAGCGGCAACACAGGGCGGACCGAGACGCTGCAGCAACAGGGTCTCCAGATCGACCAGAGCCTCAAGCGAGCCGGTCACATACATGATGGGTTCGCCGGCACCGACCCACTTGCCTTCCTCGTAGCGCAGATCGACCTCGATCTTTTCGCCCCGGCGGCGCATCACCTCTTCCAACCAGGCGATGGCCAGACGCGGCGCCGAGATGACAGGCCGGCGCAGGAAGAGCGCGTAGGTCACACGGACATCGCCGAATCGGCCAACTGTCGCCTTGGTCCGCTTGAAATACTGATCGGTCCAGCCCGCGACGTCGTCCTCTCCGACGGGACCGTCAAGAAACACGGGCTTGCCTGGTTTGACGGACTTGCCGGACATCTCAGCCCTCCTCCCCGTCGCGTCGTGGAATGCTAGGACGCGGTGGCGGCCACCGGCGGAGCTTCGGCGCGACGCGCCTCCCGCTCTTCCTTCAAGGCTTCCGAAATCAGAAAAGCCAGCTCAAGGGACTGGGAGGCATTGAGACGCGGATCGCAGTGCGTGTGATAGCGGTCGCCGAGACGGTCCTCGCCGATCGCCTGGGCACCGCCGATGCACTCCGTCACTTCCTGGCCGGTCATCTCGAAATGCACGCCGCCAGCATAGGAACCTTCCGCGCGATGCACGGCGAAGAAGTTGCGCACCTCTGCCAGGATGCGGTCGAAGGGCCGTGTCTTGAAGCCGGTGGACGCCTTGATGGTGTTGCCGTGCATGGGATCGCAAGACCAGACGACTTTGCGGCCCTCGCTCTCTACTGCACGGATCAGGCGCGGCAGATGGTCCGCCACTTTGTCGTGCCCCATGCGCGCGATCAGCGTCAAACGGCCCGGTTCATTCTCCGGGTTGAGAACATCGATCAGGCGCAGCAGATCGTCCGGCTCCATGGTGGGGCCGCACTTCATGCCAATCGGGTTCTGGACGCCGCGCATGAATTCCACGTGCGCTTCGTCGCGGTTGCGGGTGCGGTCGCCGATCCACAGCATATGGGCGGAGCAGCCGTACCACTGTCCCGTGAGGCTGTCGATGCGGGTCAGCGCTTGCTCGTAAGACAGAAGCAGTGCCTCGTGCGAGGTGTAGAAATCGGTCTCGCGCATCTGCGGCACTTTCTCCGGCGTCAGGCCGCAGGCTTCCATGAATGCCAGGGTCTCGTCGATGCGGCGCGCCAGTTCGTCGTAGCGTTCCCCTTGCTGCGAACCGGACACGAACTCCAGATTCCACTGATGCACCTTGTGCAGGTCGGCGAAACCGCCCTGAGCGAAGGCGCGCAAGAGATTGAGAGTCGCCGCCGCCTGATTGTAAGCCTGGACCAACCGTTCCGGGTCCGGCACGCGGGCCGACTCCTCGAAATCGATACCGTTGACGATGTCGCCGCGGTAGCTCGGCAGTTCCACATCGCCCTGGGTTTCCGTGTCGGCGGAGCGTGGCTTGGCAAACTGACCGGCCAGTCGTCCGACCTTAACCACCGGACATGCAGCGCCGAAGGTCATGACGATGGCCATCTGCAGCAGGACCCGGAAGGTATCGCGGATGTTGTTGGGGTGGAATTCGGCGAAGCTTTCCGCACAGTCGCCGCCCTGGAGCAGAAAAGCACGGCCTTCCGCCACCTCACCCAAATGCCGCCGCAACTGCCGCGCTTCCCCGGCAAAGACCAGAGGCGGATAGCCGGACAGCGTCTTCTCCACCGCCTCCAATTTTGCGGGATCGGGATAAGCGGGCACCTGGCGGATTGTCTTGTTACGCCAGGAGTCAGGGGTCCATTTCTCGGCGGTCATGGCCAGCCTCTTCTTAATATGTAACGCCAAATTCGACCTTTAAGATATTGAAGAAAAGCGCATATCGACGCCGTCCCACAATTATCCACAGGTTTCTCAAATGAAAGCTAGGCCCGCCGGGCGATGGATGCAAGGAGGGCGCGCAATGCTTCCTCCTACAGGTGGGAAACACCCCTTCGGGAATCCACCGATCGCACCGCGAAACAATCGCCTTTGCCGTGGGCACGGCTTAGCGCAGGATGCGGTCCCGCATACAACAATAAGCTCTTCGACGAGCCAAGGAGACAAGACATGCAGGAAAGAGCGGCGGCGCTGCAGGCGCGGATGGAAGAGCTGGAAGTCGACGGGTTCCTGTTGAGCGACGCGGACTCCGTCTACTACTTCGCCCACTACTGGGGCTACCTCGGTATGGAATTCGGCCGGGCCACCCTGCTCTGGGTTCCGCGCGATGGTGCTCCACGGCTCATCACACCCGCAATGGAAGCCGAGATGGCCCGGACCATGACCTGGATCCCCGATGTCGTGGCCTGGGAGGACGGCAGCCCCGGCGAATGGACGGCGCCGCTGGCTGGTGCGCTGGCCGGCGCGGCAAGGATCGCGGTGGAACGCGCCAAGACGCCCGTGCTGGTGTTGGACGCCTTGGCGGGGGTGACCGACGCGGAGGTCGTGGACGGCACGCCCCTGACCGCGGCTCTTCGCATGATTAAGACGCCTGAGGAAATCGCGACCATGCGCCAGGCCGGTCAGGTCGCGGTCGCCATGGGCGAAGCGGCGCGGAACGCCATCTCGGAAGGCGTGCCGGAATACGAAATCGCACTGGCAGTAATCGCGGGCGGCACCCGCAAGGCCGCTGAACTGTTGGACGCGGGGGGCGAAGCCGCGACACATCCTCTTATCTCGCCCACCATCTACAACCTGCAGATCCTTCAGTCCGGCCGTCATACCTGCATGGTGCACGGCCGCTCGACAACGAAACGGCTGGAGCGTGGCGATCCCGTCTATCTCTGCTTCTGCGGCATCGCCAACTTCAAGCAGCTCAAGTTGGGCTTCGACCGGGAGTTCTTTGTCGGCAGCGTCACGGACAGCCAGGCCAGGACCTATGAGACGACGGTCGCCGCGCAGCAGGCGGCCCTGGCGGAGATCCGCCCCGGCGCTATCGCCGAGGAGGTCAACGGCGCGGCCGAAGAGGTCTACCGCAGCGCCGGGCTCGCCCCCGGCTACCGCACCGGGCGGGCCATAGGCTACTCTTTCCTCGAGGAACCGCAGCTCAAGCGCGGGGACCGAACCCCCTTGGCACCCGGCATGGCCTTCGCCGTGGATGGCGGGATCACGGTGGGAAGCGCCGGACAAGAGGGCGCGTTCGGCGCAAGAGTAGGCGATTCCATAGTGGTCACGGACAAGGGCTTCGAGTACCTGACCCCCTTCCCGCGCGATCTCGCGGTGCTCTGAAACGGTCCCGAGGCCCAGTCCCGAACATGACCCGATCAACCTTCACGCTCGCGCTGTTTCAAAGCGAGGCGCTTGCCGATACGCCGGTGGAACGCCTGACACGGCTGGAAACAGCCGCAGCGAAGGCCGCCAAGAAGAGTGCAGACCTCCTCGTCACACCGGAACTCTATATGAGCGGCTACAACGTCGGAGCCGCGATCAAGAAACGCGCCGAGCCTAGGGACGGTCCATTCCTAAGTGCGGCCGCCGAAATAGCGCAGCGCAATGGCTTGGCCCTCGCCATCGGCTATCCGGAACGTGCGGGAAAGGTGATCTACAACGCCACCGCGATGATCGACGCCGACGGGGCTCTGCGCGGCAGCTATCGAAAACTGCATCTGCCGGGACGGTTCGAGAAAGAGACCTTTGCGCTTGGCGACGACTTTCAACTCTTTGAGATCGCCGGACTGAAAGTCGCTCCTCTGATCTGCTACGACGTCGAGTTTCCCGAAGCCGTGCGGAACCGCGCGTTGGCCGGCGCCGATTTGATCATCGCCCCCACCGCGCTGCGGGTCCACTACGCCCATGTCGCACGGCTGACCATTCCCGCGCGCGCCTTCGAGAACGGGACCTATGTCGCCTACGCGAACCACGCGGGGCAGGAAGGAGATTGGCACTTCTGCGGCCTGAGCTGCATCGCGGCGCCGGACGGCAGCATTCTGGTCCAGGCCGGCAGTGGCGAGGAGCTTGTCATTGCGGCCCTGGATCCCGCCAGAATCGCCGCCGCGCGCGCGGACATTCCATATTTGGAAGAACGCCGCCCCGACCTATATCACAAATGAGGAGCACAGGTTAGAATTCGGCAGCTCTGCGGGGAGGAGACAACATGCTGATCAAGGGCATCAATCACCTTGCTTTCATTACCAACGACATGCCAGGTACGATCCGCTTCTATCGCGATCTCTTGGGCCTCGAGTTGGTGAGCGGGATTGGACACGACGGCTTCCGCCATTACTTCTTCCAGATGGGAAACGGTCAGGTCGCGTTCTTCGAGTACGACATCGCGCAACCCATGAGACGAGACAAGTTTCACGGGACACCCACGTCGGAGCCGCAGGGTTTCGACCACGTCGCCTTCACGGTCGAGAGCAAGGAAGCGCTCTTTGCACTCAAGGACAAATTGGAGGCGGCTGGGATCAAGGTTCATGGCGCCGTGGATCATGGGACCATTTGGTCCATTTACTTCTTCGACCCCAACAACATTCCGCTGGAGGCATCCTGGGATTGCGTGGAGTTGCTGAAGACCCCGGCGATTGAGGACGACGACCCGCTGTCCATTGCCGCCGAAGGCGCGGCGCCGCAGCCGGGCCATTGGCCTGAGGTCATGGATCCCACGCCGCCGGAGGCCATGGTGGCGCTCAGCGGCAACGGCTTTCCCATGCGGCAGAGTTTTTTCAAGCGCGGCATAGCCCGAGCTAAAACAGGGCTTCCGGACGAAGACCCGCATAAGAATGCCACGCCGGAGGACGGCGCGAACGCGTTTTGACCCAATTTGCCCGCTGTCCGGAAGAGGTCGGCGGCGGCGTCTTGTTGACAGACCAAACGGCATAGGCTTGACTTAAATGCCAGGGAGAATTGGACAGCGGTCTGGCAGCCTGGATTGAAGAATGTAATTGCTGGAATGGGTCTAGCCGTGATCAGGCCCCTCTAAAAAACTATCCGGCGCAGGGAATTAGAAAAATTTGGACGGCCAACCGTCGCAACGACAGGGACGTCAAAATCAAAACGTTGTGATCTCGGTTGCGGCCTCTGAAGGGCAATGCAGCAGGAAGAACTCGCCGATACAATCGCGACGATCTACGAAGCGGCTCTCGACTTCGATGTTTGGCCAACGGCAATCGACAACCTCAGACACTATCTTGATGGAGTCGGCGGTGTCGTCTTCTGCTTGAACCATGATGTGGGGCAGATCGAATCCTGGCACCATTGCGAACTCAACGACGATGACGACGAGTACGCCCGGCGTCTCCACCAGATCAATCCTCGCGTCGATGTTTCCCTGGGCGAGCCCGCAGGACGTCTATGCTGGGACTACCGGTTTATCCGCGAAGAAGACATCGACCGGCACGAGTTTTACGACGGCATCCAGCGCCTATCCGGTGTCCGCTACTTCATCGGCAGCAGAGTTGTGGAATTCGACAATCGATCGATTCTGACTTCCATAGAAAGAACAAAGAAACAGGGGCACGTCCAGCCGGAAGATATCGAACTCTTCGGTTTGATTGCACCCCATATCGGCAATGCCTATCAGCTCGGCCTGAAGCACTTTCGCCGCCGCCGGAGGAACGAATTCCTGGAACAGTGGTTCGAAGAATCGGCGGAGGGAGTTGCATTTCTGAATACGCTGGGTGAAGTCACCTACTTGAACGCCGCAGCCGCGTTCATCCTCCGGGAAAGAGACGGTGTGTGGCTGGAGGACCGGCAGGTTCGCCTTTGGAAGGCGGCGGATAACCGTCGACTCAAATCTCTAGTCGGCGGAGTCCTAGACACCGCCAATGGCGAGAGCTTTGGCGCCGGGGGAATGTTATCGTTGAATCGCCCATCCGGACGCCTGCCCTACCTGATTCGGGTCACACCCTGGATACTTTCGGACCATTGTGTGTCGGAAGAACAGCCCGCTGCCATTCTTCACATCAAAGATCCGGAAATCTCGATTCCCATTGATGCACAAAGCCTGACGTCCTTTTTTGGCCTCTCGCCCCGCGAAGCCGAACTGGCAAGACACCTGGCCGCCGGCCAAAGCTTGAGGTCCGCCAGCCAAGCGATCGGCATTTCCTACAACACGGCGCGTGTGCATTTGCATCACATTTTTTTGAAGACCGGCGTCACCGATCAGAACAACCTGATACGCCTTCTTCTCTCTCTCCCATCCAACGGCTCCGCGGCTCGATAGGACTTGGTTGCGTAATCCAATTGGATTATACGGCCACGCAGACAAATCGGATTCCCCTGCCTAGGCTTTCGTTGAACCAAGGCACGAAGTTGCCATTTGGAGACATTCGCAGGAGGGGAGTCATGCGGCGACTGTGTGTTCTTTACAGTGTCATTGCAATCGGCGTCATCGTCAGCAGTTGCTCCGATAGAATAATCGAGCGTGGGCAACCGCGAGTGGAGACCATCGGTGGCCAGGAGTTGACACTTCGCACTGATGAGGAGCTTGCCCCACGCAAAATAAGCGAATCGCACTTGCCGCCAGAACTCATCGCCAGAAGGGTATACGTGCAGAACCCAGACGATGGTGATTTCGTCTATTGCGGGTCATCCTCAGGCGAGTGCGCCACCGCATTGGCGCACGATCGCGCGCGCAAGGAGCGCTTCAGCAATAATGAACCCGCCGGCGATGGTGGCGGCGGTGGTGGCGGCGGCGAGGGTTGACCCTTGCGGCGGCGCGACTTCCTTTCTGGCGCTGGGCTATGTGGCGCGATGCTGGTCGCCGGCTGCGGGACAGGCCCGAGGCCCTTGGCACCAATGACAGCGGCGGGCCGCCTGTCTCGCTCGGTGTCCTATGTTCCCGGTTACCTGCCGCAACGCGCGCTCTATCGGGGACAGACGCTGGCGGGACATCCGCAATTCAACGCGGCAGTGCCATCGGGTTACGACGGTGCAACGACAATGGTTACGCGCATCGAGCATCCCGACGGCCGGGCGCAACGTGCTGTCTTTCCGATCAAGGGGCATGCCATTGCGGTGCACGGCGGAGTCGGTTTCTTTGGGGGCATGAACCATCCGAACATGCTGTCCTTCGATGCAGAAACCCTGGAAATGATTACGTTGGCGCATCCCGCGGAGGAGGGTTGGATCGGCGGAGGGCACGCGACCTTTACGGAGGACCGCCGTCATCTGCTGGTCAGCGAGCGCAAGCCATATGCCTCCGATTCGGGTCGGGCAGCCGACTACTTTGGGCTCATCACCGTCCGCGAACCAGAGAGTCTGGAAGTGGTAGAGCGATTCTCTTGCGCAGGTATAGCTCCGCACGAAATCGCCCTGATGGAGGACGGCAAACACATTGCAGTGGCTAATTACGGCAGCCTGAAGCCCGCGTGGCGAGGGGCCGATGGCCTGCTGCCCCAGATGATCGAACCTTGCATCACCATCCTGGAACTCACCAGCGGCCGGCTCGTCCATAAGATCGAAGCCCCGGACAAGCGCTACGAAGTCCGCCATCTGGCGGCCGCAAGCCTGGCGCGGACCATGGCCATTCAGGCGCGGCTGGGCGCCCTCGGAGACGACGATGAATTGATGGCAGGACGGGACGAGATCTACGTTCGCGATTTCACCGCCGAGTCCAAAACAGTCTATCTGCCGGCACCGGTACTGCGCGTGACTAACCATGGTGGAGTACCGGGCGCGAGCACGGTCGCTGCCGACGACCCTTTGCTGATGCGCCATGGGCTGAGCATCATCTATGATCCGAAGTTCGACGAGTTCATTGCGACCTTCCCCACCGCGCACTGCTTCATGGTGTTCGGCGGCAAAGGCGATCTCCGGCAGATCGTCCTGACCGAACCGGTAGGGCTATCCTACCCCTGCGGTGTTGCCCTGCATCCCGACGGGCTTCACTACGTGGTGACCGGAGGATGGCGCGGATTGTATCTCTTCCGACGCGGCGATCACCAGCTCAACCGCGATGCTACGAACCACACGCGGTTCTTCGGCCACAGCCATATCGTCGTGACCTAGAAAGGCAAAAGGAGAGACTGCGTCTATGGACCCTGGCGGATCTTAAGTACCTAGCGGCAGGCGCTAGGCGCCGGATTCCTTCATAATTCCGGCGACCAGACCGTACACGGCGACCCAGGCCTCTTTGACCTCGGGTGTGAAGTCCGCGCCCAATCCCTGCTCCAAGGTCCAGAGCAACGCGGCCGCGACCGTGTCGTAGTCCTCCTCCTTGACGCCATAACTCTTATGACGCTCGCCGAGAGTCTGAATAACGGGGATCAGCTTGAAGGGGTCGTCCAATCCGGCGACAGCGACCTTTAGCGCCGCCATGAGCTTGCGCCGCTGTTCCGCAAGATCGCTCTTGAAGAGGTCACGCAGGTCGGGAGCAATCTCGAACAGGCGATCGTAGAAAAGCTCGGCGGCCTTGTCTGCGATCGGCAAAACCTTTGCAAAGCTGTCCTGAACCAGGTGCTTCTGGTCCTGGGTGACGCCGGGGATCTCGTTGACCAGACCGGGGGCAGCCACGACGGGCTCTGCGGGCTCCTCCGCCCCCGGGGGCGGCGAATAGGTTTCCAAGGGCGCGTGCGCGTCGCCGGCCGCCGCCTCGACCGTTTTCGTCATGGCATCGAAGGACTTGGCGAGATTGGCGCTTTGCTCCGACAAACGGCCCGCATGATGGTTCAACGTGGAGAGAATTTCCGCGATCTCTCCCGTCGCCTGGCTGGTCTGTCCGGCCAAGGTCTTCACTTCGCCCGCCACGACCGCGAAGCCCTTTCCGGCATCGCCAGCGCGCGCCGCTTCGATCGTTGCGTTGAGCGCCAGCAGATTGGTTTGCTTGGCGATGGCGTCGATCTGCTCGGCGACAGTGCCGACCCGGCTTATCTCACTGGTCAGGCTTTGAATTTCTTCCCGGATCTCGTCCAGGGTCGCGGCGGAGGACTCGGAAGCTGCGAGGGACGCTGCGGACATAGTTGATCACCCTTGTGGTTCTGCCGCCGGATGCCCTCAAGGAAGGTCCCACGGTCTGCTTTGGCTCCACACCAATGCTTGACGGAAAATGGTGAAGAGGCTCTTAAGCAGATCGAAAAGAGCCCGGAAAATCAGCCGAACCGCTGCATTTCAGCTGCTATTCCGCGGCCTGCTCTTGAGGTTCGGGCAGCGGCTCGCGCATCGTCACGAACTCCTCGGCAGCCGTCGGATGAATGCCCACGGTGGCGTCGAAATGAGCCTTGGTGGCCCCGGCCTTGATCGCCACCGCAAGCCCTTGAACGATCTCCGGTGCATCGAGGCCCATCATATGGACACCAACGACCTTTTGACCCGCGCGTTCGACCACCAGCTTCATCATGGTCTTCTCGTCGCGGCCCGACAGCGTGTGCTTCATGGGACGGAAGGTGGAGCGATAGATATCAATCGGGCCGTAGCGGTCCCTTGCCTCCAACTCCGTCAGGCCCACAGTCGAGACTGGTGGGTGGCTGAAAACCGCCGAAGGCACGTTGGCGTGATCCATGGCACGAGGCTGCCCCCGGTAGACCGTGTCGACAAAGGCCATGGCCTCCTGGATCGCTACCGGGGTCAGGTTGATGCGGTCCGTGACATCTCCCACGGCGTAGATGTTGTTCTGAGTGGTACGGGAGTACGCATCGACCTTCACAGCCTCCTTGTCGTTCAGTTCGACTCCCGCTGCGTCCAGACCGAGATTGGCAACGTTCGGGCGGCGGCCCGTCGCGGCCAGCACAAGGTCCGTGGCGATCGGCTCTCCGTTGGAAAGATGCACCAGGAGTCCGTCCTCGCGCTTCTCGATGGAGTCGATGGTGGTTTCGACAATGATGTCGATCCCCTTCTTCACCATCTCGCCGGCTAGACTGTTTCGCACATCGTCATCGAAACCCCGCAGGATCTGCGGACCGCGATAGACCTCCGTGACCTCACTGCCAAGCCCGTTAAAGATCCCGGCGAACTCGACGGCAATGAAGCCTCCGCCATAGACGACGACGCGCTCCGGCAGCGATTTCAAATGAAAGACCTCGTTGGAGGAAACCGCGTGCTCCCACCCATGACCCGGCGGAAAGACGGGATGCCCACCCGTGGCAATCAGGATCGTCTCCGCGGTAAAGACCTCGTCACCAACCTCGATCCGGTGATTGTCCAGAAGGCGGGCATGGCCATGCAGAATCTTCACCCCGGCATCGTTCAACAATTTTTGATAGATGCCTTCCAGACGATTGATTTCCTTGTCCTTATTGGCGATCAGGGTCGTCCAATCGAAGGACGCGTTATCAACCGTCCAGCCGAACCCGGCGGAGTCTTCGAAATCCTCATGGAAATGGCTGGCATAGGACATCAGCTTCTTGGGAACACAGCCACGAATGACGCAGGTCCCGCCATAGCGGTACTCCTCGGCGACCGCGACCCTGGCGCCTGTCGCCGCGGCCATGCGGGCACCCCGCACACCGCCGGACCCGCCGCCGATGACAAAAAGATCGAAGTCGTAGCTGGAAGTCATTGCCGGCCCGCTCCTTCTGGTTCGAGCCCTTCAATCTAGGGAGCGCACCGGAGGATTGAAAGGGCAGCCGCCCCGAGGGGCCGTGGACCACCGGGACCTAGCCGGCCTCTCGCGGGTCTTCCGCCGTCGAGATATCCGTCGGCTGGGGCGTGGCGGTCATCAGGGTCACCCCCGTCGGAGCCGCGAAGCGGTGCCAGCAGCCCTGGGGCACTACAGTCACCATGCCGGCTTTCATTTCCAACACTTGGGGTCCCTCGTCGGTCAGAATGGTAAGGTTGGTTTGACCGTCGATGATCTGCACAAGTTCATCGCCGTTGCTGTGACGCTCCCAGGGGCTCTCACCCTCGAAACTGCCGGCAAAGACACCGCCGTTCTCGGTGAAAGGCGCCAGCATCGCAAAAGCCTTCTCTTCCTCCTCCGCTGACGTGTCGGCCCCGCGCGCTTTCAGCACCGGCAGATCAGCTATCGCCTCTCGAATATTAACCGCTTTCACCACAGCATTTGCCCTTTCAGTGGTCCTTTGAAGCATCACCCAGTATGCCGCAAAAAACCTATTCGTCTCTATCCAACACGCACCCTCAGTCAATACTCCCTTAACCATTTAGACAACGTTACATTAATGTTTCAGTCCTATTTTATTCAACCGAAGGATGTCACCGGAAAAAGCTCGGTTCACAGAGCGCACCTGAAGACAGGGAACGCCATCCGACACCATATCGCGGCCATTCGCTCAATTTGAACAAATGGCCGTTCCACCGAAAAGGACCAAGCTCCGGTCATCATGGTTGATTTAGCCCGCGGGGCTGTTGAGGTACTTGGTTCCATGGTTTTCAAATACATCGATAAGCATCTGACCCCCAGCGCGCGATACCTTTTGATTGGGCTTTTCCTTGTTGAGATCGCACTTGTTGCAATCAATCTGATCCACTACGCGTTGGGCTTTCCAATCGACTTGGTGCATATGTGGTTCTACCTGGACCACGAGCACAACTTCGCGTCCTGGTTCTCCTCATCGCAACTTCTGCTGATTGCCACTTGCTTTCTGGCATTAGGGGCTTTGGCAAATCCGAAACTGCGACTGAACTGGTTCTTTTACCTGGTAAGTGCCGGCTTCGCGTTTCTGTCCATGGATGAAGGCATAGCCTTTCATGAGCTGACCTGGGGTCTCATCAAGCGCCATTTTATGGATTGGCAGGCCGGCGACAACAGCATTATCGGCGGTGCCGTGTTTGCCTACCCGACCTTGGGGATCATTCTGGTCGCATTGAACTGGCGTAGCATCTGGACCAGCTGGCAGCACTTCCGGGTTCAAAGCATTGTTCTCGCGACGGGTGTCGGGATATACGTTTTCGGCGCGGCCGGTGTTGAAGCCGTGAGTTTTGAATTTGAGACACGCGACCCCAAAAACATCTGGTACCTGCTTCAAGTCTCCATTGAGGAGTTTCTGGAGATGGTCGGCTGCACGGTCATTCTTTGCGGTTCGATGATACTACTTTTCACCGTACCGCTACGGGAGGTTCGCGCAGAACTGCCACAGCTTAAAGCTGACATCGAACAGGCACACCAGCCGCTACCTGGAAATCAACAGGACATCAAATCCGGCCAGCCCGAAAAAGCTTAGGCGAGCCAGGGAGTCACTTCCCCTCTTCGACCTTCGTGCCGACCGTGATCCGGTTGTCGAAGGGATCGCGAAAGGTCATCTCGCGCTGCCCCCAGGGCTGAGTCATGGGCGGTGTCTCCGGCTCCACGCCCCGCTCCTGTGTCTCCAGGAAGAAGGCGTCGACATCGTCGACGGCCAGATAGACCAGCCCGCCGGTCTTACAGTCCCCTTCATGTTCCGACAGGAAGATCGAAAGGCCATCCCGCGAGACCTGCATGAAGAGCGGAAAGCCCGGCTCGTGCCGCCATTCCCAATCGACCTTGAAGCCGAGGCCCTGGACGTAGAACCCCTTGGCTTCCGCCTCGTCGAGGATCCGCAGCACGGGAAAGACGCGTTGCATGGCCCCTCCTAAACGGAAGCTTCGGAACTCACACGCACGATCATCTTGCCCTCGTTGCGACCCTCCAGCAGGTAGACAAGGCCTTCAGCCGCCCGGTCGAGGCCGTCCACGTAGTCTTCCCGGTATTGCAGCTTGCCTTCCCGCACCCAGGCCGAGAGGTCCTTGAGTGCCTCGTCAAGACGGTGCAGGTGATCGAGGACCAGGAAGCCCTCCATACGCGCCCGCTTCATCAGAAGCTGCCGCTGCGGCCGCGGTCCCATGGGAATCGGGAAGGAAGGAATGGCCATGGTGCCGCAGATCACGATGCGCGCCCGCAGGTTGATGCGGTCGAAGACCGCATCAGAGATCTCGCCGCCGACATTGTCGAAATAGACATCCACGCCATCGGGGCAGGCCTCGTCGAGCGCCGCCCCCATGTCTCCGCAGGTCTTGTAGTTGATCGCGGCGTCATAGCCGAACCGCTCCCGGCAGGCCGCGACCTTGTCGTCCGTCCCGGCAATGCCGACGGTGCGGCAGCCCTTGATCTTCGCGATCTGGCCCACCATCGAGCCCACCGCGCCCGCCGCCGTCGAAACCACAACCGTCTCGCCCGCATTCGGCTGCCCGACCTCCAAGAGGCCGAGATAGGCCGTCAGGCCCGTCATGCCCAGCACATGGAGGGAAGTGGAAATGGGCCCCGCCGAAGGATCGACCTTGCGATGAATGTCGGAGCCGTCGGAGATCGCCCACTCCCGCCACCCCTGGCGGCCATAGACGATCTCCCCGACTTGATAGTCCGGATGGCTGGAGACCGCGACCTCCCCCACCGTAAAGCCGATCATGACGCTGTCGAGGGGCACCGGTTCCCGATAATTCGGCGCATCGGAAATCCAGCCCCGCATTGCCGGGTCCAGGGACAGATGGATCACGCGGATGAGCAGCTCTCCCTCACCCGGCTCGGGGACCGGCATTTCGACAACCTCAAAGCAGGCGGTCGTCACTGCTCGCTCGGGCCGCGCCATCAGCTTCACGGCCCTGCAGACCGCCGGACGGTCGTTCATCGACAGGACCCCTAAATCAAACGCCACCAACACATCAGACGCCACCCATGCAGATATACTTTATCTCGACGAAGTCGTCCGTGCCGTACTTCGAACCTTCACGGCCGACACCGGATTCCTTGACGCCGCCGAAGGGCGCCACCTCCGTCGAGATGATGCCGGTGTTGACGCCGACGATGCCGCTTTCCAAGGCCTCGGAGACGCGCCAGACACGTCCGAGGTCGCGGGCGTAGAAATAGGACGCCAGGCCGAACTCGGTATCGTTGGCCATGGCAATGCCCTCTTCCTCGGTCTTGAAGCGGAACAGAGGCGCAACCGGTCCGAAGGTCTCTTCCCGCGTCACCTTCATCTCGGTGGTCACACCGGTCAGCACGGTCGGCTGATAGAAGGTGCCACCCTTCTCGTGCCGCGCCCCGCCGACAGCGACCTGGGCACCCTTGCCAAGCGCGTCGGCCACATGTTCCTCAACCTTGTCCAGGGCCGGCACGTCGATCAGGGGACCCTGGTTGACGCCGTCCTCCAGGCCGTAGCCGACCTTGAGGCCCTTCACCGCCGCGCTCAGCTTCTCAGCGAAGGCCTCGTAGACGCCGTCCTGGACCAGGATACGGTTGGCGCAGACGCAGGTCTGACCGGTGTTGCGGAACTTCGACATCATCGCGCCCTCGACCGCCGCATCGAGATCGGCGTCGTCGAAGACCAGGAAGGGCGCATTGCCGCCGAGTTCCATGGACACCTTCTTCACGGTACCCGCGCACTGTTCCATCAGCAGCTTTCCGACCTCTGTGGATCCGGTAAAAGACAGCTTGCGGACAATGGGATTGGAGGTCATCTCACCGCCAATCTCTTTCGCCGAGCCGGTCAGGATGTTGATCACACCCGCGGGCACGCCGGCACGCTCTGCCAGTTCCGCCAAGGCTAGCGCTGAGTAAGGCGTCTGCGTGGCCGGCTTGATGACGACGGGGCAGCCCACGGCCAGCGCCGGTGCACACTTCCGGGTGATCATGGCGTTGGGGAAGTTCCAGGGCGTGATCGCCGCGACCACTCCGATCGGCTGCTTGACCACAACGATGCGCTTGTCGGCCTGATGGCCGGGAATCACATCGCCGTAGATTCGTTTCGCTTCCTCGGCGAACCACTCGACGAAGGAGGCGCCGTAGACGATCTCGCCCATGGCCTCGGCCAAGGGTTTGCCCTGCTCCATCGTCATGAGCCGGCCGAGGTCTTCCTGATTCTCAATCATCAGGTTGAACCAGCGCCGCAAAATTGCGCCCCGCTCTTTCGCCGTCTTGGCACGCCAGGCCGGCCAGGCTTTCTCGGCCGCCTCGATGGCACGGGTCGTCTCGTCCCGGCCCATTTTCGGAATGGTCCCGAGGGATTCACCCGTGGCCGGGTTGTTGACTTCCACGGTCTCACCGGAATCCGCGTCCGCCCACTTTCCGTCGATATAGCATTGCTGGCGGAACAGGCTGGCGTCCTTAAGGTTCAAGCTCATAGGCTGGCTCCCATCTGCGTTTTTTGCGGTTGATTTCGCATTCCGTGATCCGAGGCCTGTTCCTTGGTCTGGCGCTCTGGGCGCCGGGACCGCGTGGCCTCGACGATCGATCCATGTCCTGAGGCCAATATAGCCGGGGCGTGGGCAAAGACAATCGTCGTCCTGAGAACCGCGACGGTGCGCCTACAGACACGTTGCCGCGACCCCGGAGAGGCCGCTAACCTAGTCGGACCGTGACCTCAGGATCGATCGAATGCCCCACAGACGGCCTTTCTTGCGCACCTTTCTAGTGCTTTTAGCCAGCCCCCTCCTTTGCGGTTTCATAACCTTCGGGGTGGACAGGCCCTGTCAAAGGGAAACGCTCACCCATCTCGACGGGCTAAAAGTCGAAAGAGATCGCGTGAAAAAGATCCACATACGCTCCCATCAGCAGGCCGGGCGGAGTACGACCCGAACCCTAGGACACCGAGCCTGGGTGCAGTTGAAGGGCTGCGACGGCGATCTGGTGATCGAGATGCGCCGCTTTTGCGAGTTCAAACAGGCCTACACGACCCGCAACTGCCGCCTGCCCAATATTCCAAAGGCATAGGGAGTGCCTGGGTCACGCCGTCCATCGGTGGAATCAGATCGGATAATGCAAGTCTCGAAGCAGACCGCTGACCAAATCCGCGCGCTTCATAAAAGCGATATGTGGATCGACGAGGCGAACTTCGCCCTCAAGCATATTTGCCCTTACCTCAGCGCGCTGGACGAAGGTTGCCGGGTGTTGGAGGTCGGATCAGGCGCCGGCGTGCTCTTGAATGAGCTCAGCCGAATCTACGGAAAACTGAAGGTTACGGGTATTGAGCCCTTGGGAGATGGCTTTTCATCTCTCACCCAATACCATGAAAAACTGATCGGCCCGGATCTGGACCTGTTTTCGGGTGGGTTCGAGGATTTTTCGGACGAGAGAAAATTCGACTTCATCTTCCTCGTAAATGTCTTCGAGCATCTGCAGGATTGGAGGCGCTTTCTGAAATTCGTTAAGGCAAACCTCGGCGAGGGAGGCACCTGCCTCATACTCTGTCCGAACTACGGGTTTCCGTTCGAACCTCACTTCAGTATCCCGATCATTGTCAACAAACGACTGACGTCGGCTGTCTTCAGGTCTTACATCGAAAGGTGCGAGCGAGAGAACGACTGCCTGGGTTTATGGTCCAGCCTCAATTTCGTGCGATGGTCCCAAGTCAATACAGAATGCCGGAGACTGAAGTTAGCTGTCCAATACCGCACAGAGATCACGAAAGAGTTTGTCGACAGGCTGAACGAAGACGCCGCCTTTTCGCAAAGGCAGTCCTTATTGCGCCCGATGGTGGCAGCGGCCAAGAAGCTGGGGCTCTTGTCACTTCTTGGGTTGCCGGCCCTCAAGAGAATCAATCCCTACATGAAGCTTGAAGTAACCATCAATGATGACCGGGCCGCTGCTTAGAAGGCTTTGATTTCGCGTGAGCCGTTGTATGTACCTAAGCTGCCTCGGTCCGGCTTTCGTAACGCATCTGCAGCCTTTGTCTCACTGCATCCCATAGGGCCGGCAGAATGCAGAGCGACGACAACAGCGCGCAGGCGACAAAGCCATAGCCACTGAACAGTGGGCGGAAGACCAAGGTCCCGGCAAACATAGAAAGGTAGGTGACGGCGCTGTAGAGCCCCATGATGGCACCGCGCTGGGTGCTGTCCAAGGCATTCAATCGCCCGACGATAAGGTTCAGACCGAGGTGGTTCACAAGGCCCCAAAGGAAGCAGAGCGCCACGATGCCGAGGTAGGAGGCGGCTGAAACGGCCAGGCTTCCATACACGAGTGCGAGCAGCCCAAAGACGAAGACGGAGATACGCTTGGAACCATAGCGGTCGATCAGCCTGTCGAAGGGCGCCGCTACCCCGAAGCCGATGCCATAGGCAACCGGCGCCAACCCTGCGAGCGTCGTGGCGTATCCGAGGTGCCCTTGCAGATGGGCGCCGAGAAAGGCGTAGAGACCATAGAATGCGACCATATAGGCGCTGCAGACTGCAAGAGCCGGCAGCGCACCGGCAACGCGCAGCGCCGTGAAGGGCGATGTCTTCTGCGTCGTCCGCGGCCGGCTTCCCCAGTCCCGTTGCAGCATCACAAGGACGGCGACCAAGAAGGCCCCGAGAGCGAGACTCACGAAGACACCACGCCAATGCATCAGTTCCGCCAGGAGCGCGGAAAGGCTGATGCCCGCAACCATGCTGAGGGTCCAGCCCGTCAGGACGATGCCCAGCGTCGCGCTCTCCTGTCCCTTCTTGGCGACCTGCGCCGCGAGCCCATAGGTGGCGGGCAATGCCACACCGGCGGCCAGCCCCGCCAGCGCCTGGGCCAGGCACAAGAGCAATACGGAAGGTGCCAGCGCACTGAAGAGCAGCGCCGCAATCAGGCCACAGAGCGCATGCACCAGGATACGCTCGGCGCCGACGCGATCGGCAAGCGGCGCCAGTGTCAGCGCACTGAAGGCGGTCCCCAAGCCGTAAGCCGCGGAAGCGACCATGACGTCTGCGGGCGCCGCGCCCCGGAACGACAAGGCCACGGCGCCGGCAATAGGGCTAAGCATGAGGGAGTTGGAACCCAAGATGCCAACGCAGGCCGTCAGGGCCAAAACGTAGCGATTCATTTCTTTTTGCATCCGAATAATTAGATGTTTAGATAGGTATATTCTGAATGAAATTCCGGAAACTGGAAAAATGCCGAACAAGAAAAAAACAGATGAGGTTCGGTCAAACAGCAGTGCGGCCCGCCCCATCGATGCCTTCGACCGAAAAATATTAGGCGAGATGGCTCGAACTGCGGACATGAGCTACGTGGATCTGGCGTCGAAGGTGGGGCTTTCCGCCCCCGCCGTGCACGAGCGGGTGAAACGTCTAAAGGCTTCGGGCCGGATCAAGGGCACCGCCGCCCTGATCGACGCGGAAGCAACCGGAAAGCCGCTGCTGGCATTCATTCACGTGGACACGGTCGGATGGGGTAAGTCGCCGGACTTGATGGCGCTGGCGGACTTGCCGGAACTTGAGGAAATTCATTCCGTGACGGGCGATACCTGCATGCTGCTGAAGACCAGGCTGGTCAGCAGTCGGGCGCTGGAGGGCTTGCTCGCCAGGATCTACGACATGCCCAGCGTCAGGGGCACAAGAACCTATGTTGTGCTGTCCACCTACCTGGAGCGTCCGGCACAGGCCGGCATAACCGAGGATCTGAACGAAGTACCGGATATCCAGCCAAAGGCCCGCGCTTGATCAACGGCGACAAGGCGCCAGACGCTGATTCCGGCGCTTACTCTACGGTCACCGATTTCGCCAGATTGCGCGGCTGATCCACGTCCGTGCCCTTCAGCACCGCCGTGTGATATGCCAGCAACTGCACCGGGATGACATAGAGGATCGGCGCCACGAAGGGGTCGATGGCCGGCAACTCGATCAGGTGTTCGGCCAGATGTCCGATCTTCCCGATACCCTCCGCGTCGGAAATCAGAATGACCCGGCCACCGCGGGCCTGGACTTCCTGGATGTTGCCCGCCGTCTTTTCGAACAGCGGCCCCGACGGTGCACAGACGATCACGGGCACGTCTTCGTCGATCAACGCGATGGGTCCGTGCTTCATCTCGCCGGCCGCATAGCCTTCCGCGTGGATGTAGGAAATCTCCTTGAGCTTCAAGGCACCTTCCATCGCAATGGGGAAGAGGTTGCCCCGTCCGAGATAGAGGGCGTCACGCGATTCCATCACGTCGTGTGCGATCTTCCGGATGGCCTCATCGTGCTCGAGGATGTCCGTCACGCGCGCCGGCACTTCGGTCAAGGCACGCGAGAGAGCCCCTTCCCGCACACTGTCTATGGCACCGGTGGCACGCGCGGTGGCGATGGCCAGACAGGCAATCGTCGTGAGCTGTGTCGTGAAAGCCTTTGTGGAGGCAACACCGATTTCCGGCCCTGCCAAGGTCGGCAAGATGACATCGGATTCCCGCGCGATGGCGCTCTCCGGCACGTTGACGACCGAAACGATGTGCTGTCCCACGGAACGGGCATAGCGCAGCGCTGCCAGCGTATCGATGGTCTCGCCGGATTGAGACACGAAGAGCGCGACCCCACCCTCCGGCATCGGCGCCTCGCGGTAACGAAACTCGGAAGCGATATCGACTTCCGCATGACGGCGCGCGATTTGCTCGAACCAGTACTTTCCGACAAGACCGGCGTAGGAGGCGGTACCGCAAGCGCAGAATGTGAAACGAGGCACATCAGCCAGATTGAACGGCAGTTCAGGAAGCTGGATCGTTCGCGTCAGGGGGTTGAGAAACGACTGCAAGGTGTCTCCGATCACGGACGGCTGCTCAAAGATCTCCTTCTGCATGAAGTGGCGGTACTGACCCTTGCCAATCAAAGCGCCGGACAATGCCGTCTGCTTGATTTCGCGTTGCACCACTGCGTCGCTGGCGTCGTGGACCACCGCGTCCGCGGTCGTCAGTTCGACCCAGTCGCCCTCTTCCAGATAGCAGATCCGGTCCGTCAGCGGCGCCAGCGCCAGGGCGTCCGAACCAAGGAACATTTCGCCGTCGCCAAAGCCGACAGCAAGCGGCGAGCCGCGCCGCGCACCAATCATCAGGTCATGCCGGCCGGAGAAGAGAACAGCCAAGGCAAAGGCGCCTTCCAGCCGCTTCAGCGACGCGGCCATGGCGTCCTGTGGCGTCATCTGCTGATCGAGGTAGGCCGCAACAAGGTGCACGATGACCTCGGTATCGGTCTCCGTTTCAAAGACATGCCCTTGGTCTTCCAGTTCCGCGCGCAGTTCCTGAAAATTCTCGATGATCCCGTTATGAACCACGGCTACGCGATCATTGGCATGCGGATGGGCATTTGTCTCCGTGGGGCGCCCGTGCGTGGCCCAACGGGTATGGCCGATCCCGACGACGCCCTCCAAGGGCTGGTCTGTGAGTAAGCTTTCGAGATTGCGGAGCTTGCCTTCGGCGCGTCGCCGTTCGATGGCTCCGTTGCGCAGAGTGGCGATCCCGGCGGAATCGTAGCCGCGATACTCGAGGCGTTTCAAACCATCGAGCAACAGGGGCGCGACGGGCTGGTCACCGATAATCCCGATTATTCCGCACATGACTCAGCTTCCTTTCTTAGCCTTTTCCTTGCGCCGCTTGTCGCGAAACACGACGGCGCCATCATCGAAGTTGCGCTGCACGCCCCGTGCAATCGCGAGAGAGTCGCCCGGCACGTCTTCACTGATAGTGCTGCCCGCCCCAACGATGGCGCCAGGCCCGACGGAGACTGGCGCAACCAACGCCGTATTCGACCCGATGAACGCCCCCGCGCCGATTTCCGTCCGGTGCTTGCCGAAACCATCGTAGTTACAGGTAATGGTGCCCGCACCAATGTTTGCTTTCGCTCCAACGGTGCTGTCGCCGACATAGGTCAGGTGGTTGGCTTTGGCACCGGGTTCGAGCGTGGCGTTTTTCACCTCGACGAAGTTGCCGATCCGTGCGCCCTCACCGATCTCCGTGCCGGGACGCAGCCGCGCAAAAGGGCCGACAATTCCACCCGCGGCAATCCGGGCACCTTCGATATGGCTGAAGCCGCGGATCTCAACACCATCCTCGACGACGACACCAGGGCCGAAAAAGATATTAGGGTGAAGCGTGACATCGCGACCCAGCTTCGTATCCCAAGCAAACCAAATCGTCTCGGGATCGATCAGGGTCGCGCCCTCGGTCATGGCGCGTTGCCGCAGGCGCATCTGGAGAATCCGCTCGGCCCCCGCCAATTCGGCCCGCGAGTTGATGCCCAACACTTCCTCTTCGGACCCTTCCACCATAACGGCGCGATGATCATCGGCACGGGCCAGAGAGAAAATGTCCGTAAGGTAGTACTCACCCTTCGCGTTGTCGTTGCTCAAGCGGTCAACCAGGTCGAAGAGAACCCGGCCTTCGCCCAATACGGCGCCGGCATTGCAGAGTGTAATCTCTCGCTCAACGTCACTGGCATCCACGAACTCCACGATACGTTCCACGGCCCCGGTATCATCGATCACGACCCGGCCATACTGCGCGGCATCCTTCGGACGGAACGCCAGACCGACGAGATCCGGATGATCGGATTCATCGCGGCGGGCTCGCAGGCCCTGCAGAGTTTCGACTGTCAAAAGGGGCGTATCGCCAAAAACCACCAGAACATCCCAACCGCTCTGTGCTGAGGCAACTTCCGCCAAAGCAGAGCGGGCACACTTCACCGCATGACCGGTGCCGAGGCGATCTTCCTGAACGACGACGGTATGCGGCGCCGCGGCCTCTGCCACCGACTCCATGCCCGGTCCCGCCACAACCACAATCCTGTCAGGGGAAAGACGGTCGAGACCGCCCAGGACGTGGCCCAGCATAGGGCGGCTCGCCAAGGGATGCAGAACCTTCGGTAGATCCGATTTCATGCGGGTTCCTTGACCCGCCGCCAGTACGACAGCAACAAGCTTTCTCGGCGTCATAGAGCTAACAGTTCCCTGCTACGTTTTCGGTTCCACAGAAGGCAATCAACCTACCCACACCCGGTCTCGGCGCCGGCCCCAATGCGGTGTCGCAGCGCTCTATGCCTATAGCACTCATTTTCAAAGAAAAACTGAACATCGTGGACTGGATTTCGCACCCTAGGTCCTTATCAGGGCAAAACTGTGACAGCAAAGCAAGCAATGCCGGCAGGCATGAAAGGCCCTGAATGAGGAAAGGGCCGCCCTCATTCGAAGGCGGCCCATCCCAATTCATGGTCACTTCAGTACGAGCTTAGCTCTTGATGAAGCTGCCGTTGCTGAAGGACATCGGCGTGACCGGCTGAGTAGCCTTAGCGACAGCCGCCAGACGCTCGGCCAAGGTTGGACGAGTCGCCGGAACAGCGACTTTCCGGGCCGCGCTCGAACGCTTTACCGGACGACGGGGCGCCGGCTTACGAGCAACAGCCTTTTTCTTGGCCGCGGGCTTCCGCGCAGCGGTCTTCTTGGCAACCTTGCGCTTCGCCGTGGTCTTACGGGCTGTGGACTTCTTGGCCACCTTCCGCTTCGCGGCAGGCTTACGCGCCGTGGTCTTCTTGGCAACCTTGCGCTTCGCCGTAGTCTTACGGGCCGTCTTCTTGGCGACCTTACGCTTGGCGGCAGGCCGACGGGCCGTCTTCTTCGCGACCTTACGCTTGGCAGCGGGCCGACGTGCCGTCTTCTTCGCTACTTTGCGCTTGGCGGCAGGCCGACGGGCCGTCTTCTTCGCGACCTTACGCTTGGCAGCGGGCCGACGGGCCGTCTTCTTCGCAACCTTACGCTTGGCGGCGGGCCGACGTGCCGTCTTCTTCGCTACTTTGCGCTTGGCGGCGGGCCGACGGGCCGTCTTCTTCGCAACCTTGCGCTTGGCGGCAGGCCGACGGGCCGTCTTCTTCGCGACCTTACGCTTGGCAGCGGGCCGACGGGCCGTCTTCTTCGCGACCTTACGCTTGGCGGCGGGCCGACGGGCCGTCTTCTTCGCGACCTTACGCTTGGCGGCGGGCCGACGGGCCGTCTTCTTCGCAACCTTACGCTTGGCAGCGGGCCGACGGGCCGTCTTCTTCGCTACTTTGCGCTTGGCGGCAGGCCGACGGGCCGTCTTCTTCGCAACCTTGCGCTTGGCGGCGGGCCGACGGGCCGTCTTCTTCGCTACTTTGCGCTTGGCGGCGGGCCGACGGGCCGTGGTCTTCTTCGCGACCTTACGCTTGGCAGCGGGCCGACGGGCCGCCTTCTTCGCTACTTTGCGCTTGGCGGCGGGCCGACGGGCCGTCTTCTTCGCGACCTTACGCTTGGCGGCGGGCCGACGGGCCGTCTTCTTCGCAACCTTACGCTTCGCGGTGGTCTTACGGGCCGTGGTCTTCTTGGCGACCTTGCGCTTCGCGGTGGTCTTACGGGCCGTGGTCTTCTTAGCGACCTTGCGCTTCGCCGTGGTCTTACGAGCCGTAGTCTTCTTGGCGACCTTCCGCTTCGCGGCAGGCTTACGCGCCGTGGTCTTCTTGGCGACCTTCCGCTTCGCGGCAGGCTTACGCGCCGTGGTCTTCTTAGCGACCTTCCGCTTCGCGGCAGGCTTACGCGCCGTGGTCTTCTTGGCGACCTTGCGCTTCGCCGTGGTCTTCTTGGCAGTCTTCTTCCTTGCCGCCGGTTTCTTGGCAGCAAGCTTCTTCATCTGCTTCGTCGTGGCACGCAGCGCCACGCGCTTCTTAGCAGGTTTCTTCTTAATAGCCATGCGAACTTTCCTCTCGTATCGATACCCATGGGTAGAAAATCGGCTAATCGACCATGGGCCTTTAACTCTATTCCTTTAACAAAAGATTACCCCGGCCATATTGTGTTCTTCCTATGTGCCCAAAGAATACTTCTCAATTTGTCCGAATATCAGGCAGCTACTGAGTCGATCACTATCGTCTTTACGCTTGGTCAACAGCTGAAGGGATGCAATGCGGACATCTTATTCGCGCACTGCTTGCCTGATGCTTGCGAAGCGCTAGGGGTGGGCCGAGGAAATCAGCCAAAAATCAACGAAACCCCTTGATTTAACTGTGTTAATTTGTTCCTGTCCGCTCTCCAAGGACTTCAAAGATAATGCCAAGTCACGCGACGATCATGCCAAGTAATTCGCCCCTATTACTATGTGATCTGGATGGGACCCTGGTCGACTCAGCCCCCGATCTGGGTGACGCCCTGAACCGCCTTCTCAAGGAGCAGGGGAAGCCGGAACTGCCTCTGAAAAAAGTCATATCCTTCGTCGGAGACGGTGCCAGGAAACTCGTCGAGCGTGGCATTAAGGCCACAGGTCTAGAGGGCTCGCCACAATCGCTGGATCGGCTGACGGAACGCTTCCTCGAGCTCTATGAGCAGTCTCTTACAAAGGAGACCCGGCCCTATCCCGGCCTGGTGGAAGCGTTGGAACAGGTTCGTGACGCCGGATGGCGCCTGGCGGTCTGCACCAACAAGCCGGAAAAGCCATCGCGGCGCATTCTACAGGACCTGAACCTGAGCGCCTTCTTCGAAACAGTCGCCGGCGGCGACAGCTATGACGTCAGAAAGCCGGATCCCGGCCATATCCTGCGGCTGATCGAAGACCTGGATGCGAGTCCTGCCGAAACGATCATGCTGGGCGACGGAGCCAATGACGTGCGCGCCGCCGCGGCGGCGGGTATCCCTGTCATTCTGGCCGGCTTCGGCTACGGCAAGCCCCCCCTTGGACACCCGGACGAGGATCTTGAGCCCGATCTCACAATCGAATCCTATAGCGAGCTGTTCAACGGCTTGCTCCAACTCCGGGGCCAGAAGCGCGCGGCCGGCAGCAACCGGCCGGTATGACGCGGCCCTCCAGCGTTTCTTCTTGGAGACCGGTCTCGGGGCCGCTTGCTTGACAGGACGCAGGCCCTGCCCTAAATCCTGCCGCCTGTCCGAATGCAGCGGGGCGCATAGCTCAGCGGGAGAGCGCTCGCTTCACACGCGAGAGGTCCCTGGTTCAATCCCAGGTGCGCCCACCAGCCCCGCCCCGTAATCACACCTTCCGGCTTGTCGAATCATCGGCACAGCGGCGCCATTTGGGTGGTAGGAACCCCTTAAGGCAATCGCAATGGCTTTCCGCAACGATTGCGGTCGATTTGCCCTGTCCCGGTGCGACGTCTGGCAGCAGCTCCGACAGGGCCTATATATATGGACAGCGCGAGAGGAGCCTTATGTCCCGCAACGACGGTCCACACGGTGAAGACCCCTGGGGCGCTCGGGATGAGCAGGACGACCGGGCCAATCCCTATGGACTGTGGATCTGGCTGATCCTGATTGCCGGGGTCGGCGCCTTGGTGTGGTGGCTCGCTTCCAGCGCCTCGTATCATAGCGCCGATTCCACGGATTGGCCCCAGATCGTCAAGCTGCTTGCGATCCTAGCTTTCGTCTCCAGCGGCCTGATTTTCGTGCGCCGCATCAAGGTGGGGGAAGCCCTGCGCAATGCCGCGATCTGGGTTGCCATTGGGTCCGGGATCCTGGTGGCCTATTCCTATCGCGACGTGTTCGAAGACGTGGCCAACCGGGTCAAAGGAGATTTGCTGCCCCATGAGGCTGTCGAAGTGTCCGAAGGTGTTCTGCGCATTACCGCGGGCCAGGACGGGCACTTTCACCTGGTGGCCGATGTCAACGGCACGCCGGTCAGGTTCCTCATTGATACAGGGGCCAGCGATATCGTTCTCAGCCGCAGCGACGCCGAACGTGCCGGCTACCGGCCCGGCGATTTGAGTTTTACACAGGCCTATCAAACGGCGAACGGCCTCGGCTTCGGCGCACCCATCCGTCTGGATACGATTGCGGTCGGTCCCATCCGCTTCCACGACTTCCCGGCCTCGGTCAATGACGCGGAGCTCTCCAGTTCCCTGCTTGGAATCAGCTTCCTTGAGCGGCTGGATTCCTACGAAGTGCGCCGCGACGTGATGCTGCTCCGGCAATAGGGCCTTGATCGTTCTGAACCGGACCCGTTAGCGGCGCCGACCCAAGGTCTCCGCCAACCCAATTCCACCGAGGATAAGTGCGAGGGCCGCCAGCGCATTCCAGCGCGGCTCCTCACTGAGGAACAGCATTCCGACGAGCACCGCCCAGAGCGGGATCAGATAGTTGATCAGGGACATGAAGCTCGGGCCGGCCAAGGCAATCAGGCGCAGATAGACCACCGTCGCGATTGCAGTGGAAATGACCCCCAAAACGAGGACGGCCAGCCCAGCCACCAAGGGAATCTCAGGCAAGTCGCCGGCGTGGGAGAAGGCTGCCACGGGCACCATCATAACGCTGCCCAACAACATGACACCGGCCGCACCCACCAGCGGGTCTCCGGCCGGCCGGTGGCGCGTAATAATGGTGTTGATGGCGTAGCAGATGGCCCCGCCGAGCACGGAAAGCTGAGACACCAATGCCGTCCCCCCGCCCTCGATCTGGAGCAACGCTTCCGGTCCCATCAAGATGACGATCCCGCAGAATCCAAAAGCGAAGCCGATGGATTTTGCCGGATTGAGGCTTTCGCCTCGTACAAAGAAATGAGCCAAGAGAATGGTGGTCAGCGGCATGATCGCCATGAGGATCCCGGCCAGACCGCTATCGATCCTTTGCTGGCCCCAGGTGATCAGAAAAAACGGCAAAGCGTTCCCGAAGACCGCCATCAGAGCAAAATACTTCCAGGCCCGGGTCTCGGAGAGAGGAGGCATCCGCTTGCCAGCGGCGAAGACAATGCCAAGCAGCAGAGCGGCCGCTATCACCAGACGCGTGGCAACGATACCGTCCGGCGGCAAGGCCGCGACGGCGATCTTGGTGACGAGGAAAGAACTGCCCCACATGATGACGAGGGAGAGCAGCATCGACCAATGCAGGAGAGGGCGACCGAACAGCATGGGCGCGACCTCTATCACTTTATCTCCCGGGGTCAATGCAGCGGCGAGACACAATGCGGTCGGTGCGGCCCACGGGGAAATAATCAGAATCGCGCTGCGCAGCGAACCACCGCGCGGATCTGCCGGCGCAGAGTCAGGCGACGTTCAGTCCGGATTGCTTCCGGTCGCGCATCTTTTGCGCTTCCTCGCCAAAGAGGAAAGTCAGCAGGACATAGCGTTGTCCTTCAGTAACAGGTGTTGCCTCATGCATCAGCGAACAGGAAAACACGACGGCGTCCCCGAGTTCCGGCCGATAGAGCTGTGACCCGTACTCAGGAAACCTCAAGCAGCCACCGGAATAGGCACCGGTGTTCAGATTCAAGGTCATGGCGAAGCGGCGGTGAATGCCGCTGAGATTGTTGTTGTCCCGGTGCGGATAGAAGTGCCCGCCATCTTCCGCGTCATAGCGCACGATCTTGAAGGGTTCGTGCCGGGTCACCTGGTAGGAAAATGCCTTAAAGATCTCCGGGATGACACGCCGAGCAAAAAGAGAGGAAATCTCATCGTTCAGGGCCGGGTCCTTAATGTAGTGGTCCCGGCGCACCTTCTTGTCGGCGTTAAACTGCATGGAGCGGTCGCCGGCTTCATCGTCCCGCAGCACGCCTGTCGGAACGCTGCCGCCGTCCTCGAACTGCGTGATGAGCCTCTCGCAGAACGCGGGGTCAAACACCTTGCGCAAGTACAGCACCGGCGCAAAGCGCCCGGCGAGTTGCGGTTCCTCCCGCGGTTGCGACCGCAGGAAATCCAGCACGGCCGCCGCGTGGTCGGGATCGGTCACGTTGCGGTTGATCTGCAGGATCTGCCGGTTCGGGTCGGCGATGAAACTGGTGAAGGCCCCCTGCCCCAACATGTCCTGAGACGGCGAAAGGTTATGTGAGGCGCCATAGGTCTTCGCGATTTCCAACCCTTGATCGGTCAGGATCGGAAAACGGAAGGACATGGCGTTTGCCGCGGCCGCGTTCGCCTCCGTCGACTCGGCGCTGACCGCGTAGACATGCGCCTCATCGCTGAGGGCGTCATAGCGTTGCTCGAACCCGCGCAGGATACTCTGACAGGCCGGCAGGTTGTGCCGAGGGTAAAACAGCAGAATGATCGGCTTGCCTTTAATGTTGTTCCACAAGACATTAAGGCGTGCTTTCTCATCTAATGCCTGAAACAAAGGCAGATAGTCACCGACGGTGAGATCTCCCGCCACAGGGCCCCCGGCTGTCGTCCCATAGGTCTGTTGCATGATTTCCCGCGATGTCTCCGGCGCTGTTCAAAGGCCCATGATCGGGCACCCCAGATGATACAGGGACCGGCGGGGTGCCTCCAGGCCGCCGCGTTGCGCGACGTCAGGATCGCGATCTGCGGTTGGCCAGGCCGAACAGTGGTCGCAAGCGCAGGCCAACGTAACTGCCCGCCATGCCGGCGGCGAACCACAGCCAGCCATGCAGGCTGCCTGAGGCAATGCCGCTGAAGTACGCGCCAACGTTACAGCCGAACGCAAGACGGGCCCCGTAGCCCATCATGATTCCGCCGAGCGCCGCGGCCAGAAGTGATCCCAGAGGAATCCGCCAGTTCGGCCGGAGCCCGCCGGCCAGGCCGGCGGCCAGGAACGCGCCGATGAGAATGCCGAAGTTCATGACCGACGTCGTGTTCGCGAAGACTCCGCCCTCCAGCGCGCGTTGCGGGAAAGGCCAGGTCCAGAACTCCCAGGACCCGACGTTCATACCCAGGCCGCTGGCGATTTCGGCGCCCCAGAGCGCATAGCCGAAACTGATGGTCCAGGGATGGCCCGCCGTCACCAGCGTCACCCCGTTCAAGAGCGCCAAGGCAACGGCACCCCAAACCAGTGGCCAGGGACCGCAGCAGAGACGCTGTAGCAGGGTTCGGCCTTGGGGCACCGCTTGGTCTTCAAGAGCCCCATTCCGGCGCTTCTCGATCCAGACGGTGAAACCGGCAATCGCGGCGAAAAGAGCGAGTTGTAGTGCTATCGCGGGAAAGAGCCCCAGTTCCCGTGCCAAGGAAAACCCGGCCGGTTTCGGCAGATCCAGCCACCACGGCAGATGGGCCGATCCGATCAACGATCCGAGAATGAAAAAGACCAATGTCACCAACATGCGGGGCGAACCGCCGCCGGCGCTGTAGAGCGTACCCGAGGCACACCCGCCGCCAAGCTGCATGCCGATCCCGAAGACAAAGGCACCAATGAGAACCGACACTCCGGCTGGCGCCACCGCGCCGGAAAAGCGCTGCCCGAAGAGGCTGCCTTCGGCCAAAAGGGGCAGGAAGATGAGTGTGGCAATGCCCAACATCAGCATCTGGGCCCGGAGGCCCGCTCCGCGCCCCTCGGCCAGAAATGCACGCCAGGACCCGGCGAAGCCAAAGGTCGCATGGTAAAGGACCAGTCCCAGGAGCCCGCCGAGCAGCAGCAATAGGCTCTGACGCACCGCCACGCCCGTCCAGAGATACAGCGCTCCAGCAGCAAAGAGCGCGACGGCCAAGCCGACCAGCCGCCAACTCGGGCGTGGAGGGGCAGGTATCGTACGGGTCGGAGCTTCCGCCGTGGCCGTCATTGAGTACTCCTGCAGTCCCCAGCAGATATGACGGGATCGCCTCGGCCTGTCGAGCAGGCCCCACGGCAATGTGACAGCTGTGGCTAGGGCCGATGCGTTACATCCCTGAGCCAAAAAACAGTTTCCCTGCCTGTGGCAAATCTTGGGCGACCCGCCCGCATCAAGAAATGGTTAATAAGCCTTTGCTATATCCGCGCTCGGGCAACGCTCAACTGTGAGGCTTAGCGGAACCGTGTCCGAGAAACCGAGAGACGAACTTCGGAAAGGCCCCGGCGGCAGCAGCCGGCCCCTCCTCCCAGGGCCGACAGCTGACGTATGCAGTCGTTCCCGGGACCTGCCTTGGGAATATGGGCTCTACCTCGCCCTGCACTGCCCACGCTGCGGCCAGCTTTCTTCCCTGGATCCTGCGCAGGAGAAACAGCCCTGCCTGCTCGAAGGAAGAGCTTTGCATCAACTGAACCTGATTCTCGATCCCGAAATCGGGCATCAGTAGGCGTTAAAACAGGCTGCCCTGTACCGGGGGTTCCGGCTCTCCTTTGGGAACATCCGCGGCCCCCCTGTCCTTCCCACTCAGCGGTTCCACCAACGTTTCGTCCTGGTTGGCAACGGCGTTGACCCGGCGCGAGACAGGATAGGCAACCAGCCGCCCTTCGAAGGGTTTCAGGAGACTCAGCAGTTCATCCTGCGACGCCGCCTCCGAGAGCCAGAGATCGAAAGCCTCCGGCGGCAGGATGACCGGCATGCGGTGATGGATCGATGCCAGCGCCTCGGTCGCGGTCGTCGTGACAATGGTGAAACCCTCCGAAGCCCCACCATCTTTGGCTTCCGCCAAGGGTTCCCAAAGGCCCGCGAACCCGAAGGGGCCGCCATCTTCCAACGCGATGCGGAAAGGCTGCTTTGAGCCGTCCTCCCGCTTCTTCCACTCATAGAAGCCGTCGGCGGGGACCAGACAGCGGCGTTTGGCGAACGCCGAACGGAAGGATGGTTTCTCCGCTACGCTCTCGCCCCGGGCATTGATCAGCGGCTTTGCCGCCGGCCCCTTGCGGGCCCAGGGCGGGACCAGTCCCCAGGTCATCATCGTAAGGTGACGGCGTCCGTCAGCACCCTGCCGGACGACCGGCTGATCCGTCGTCGGCGCAATGTTGTAGGCCGGCGCCAGGTTTGGCTTTTCCAGGAAGTCAAAGACCTCCCGCACCCCTTCCAGCGGTGTCGTCAATGTGTAGCGGCCACACATGTCCGGACCAGGTCTCCCTCATTCACGAAGCCTTAACCCTATCATCACGTGGTTTAGCCCATTTGAGCCCATCTCGACCACCGCCCTTGGAGGGTCGAAGATCTGTCCAGAAATCCCTGTCATCTTCGAAGGTCCGAGCCTTCGGTTTAAGCGGCCTTTAACGGCTTTCCCCTAGCTTGTTTCGCCTGAGCGCGCGCAACCTTAGGGGCTCCGATTTATGAGCAATTTTAGGAATTTAGCGGCCCGTACTCTGGCACTGTCCGGCGCCATCTATCTGGCATACACGCCCGGCGTCCACGCCTACCTCGATCCCGGCACCGGCAGCATGATGCTGCAGGCCATCATTGGCAGTATCGCCGCAGGGGCCGTCGCTGGACGCCTCTATTGGTCCAAGATCAAGGGCATGCTGACCGGCAAGGGTAAAACCGAGGCCGCTTCCGACGACGCACCCGCCGCCCAAGATTGACATCCCTGACGTGACCCAGGGCTTGCAACAGGAATGGGGGTCCTTCCGCGACCCCGCGGGACAGGTCTTTGAGCTCGGCGACCGCATCCTGCGGACCGTGACGGACTACGGCGCACAGGAATATGAGCGGCTGCGGTCCTCCGACCTGCTCGCACGGCTGATGGGCGACGGCCGCCTTGTGCAATCCAAGGAAATCGGCAAGGAGACATTGAACTGGGACGGCGTGGAGCCCCGCTATCTGCTGGAGCATCCGCGCCTGCCTTTCATCAGCTATCCCTACGAATGGTCGTTCTCCCTGCTGCGGGCAGCGGCGCAGTTTCATCTCGAACTGCAACTCGACGCCTTCGCGCAAGGCTTCGTCTTATCCGACGCCAGCGCCTACAATATTCAATTCGATGGGCCGAAGCCGATTTTCATCGACCATCTCTCCTTCCGCAGTTACCGAGAGGGCGAATTCTGGACCGGCCATCGCCAATTCTGCGAGCAGTTCTTGAATCCCTTGCTGCTACGAGCCTGTCTGGGGATTCCTCACAACGCCTGGTATCGCGGCACGCAGGAGGGCATCACCGCCGGCGAGCTATCCCGCCTGCTGAAATGGCATCAAAAAATGTCCTGGCGCGTGCTGACACACGTCGTGATGCAGGGGCGGTTCCAACAGGCCGCCATGACTCAGGACTCGAAAGAGGTCTCAAGTCTGAAGCAGAAGAAGCTTCCGGCCACTGCCTATCGCGGAATGCTGGAACAGCTTTTGCGCTGGGTGAGCTGCATGACCCCGGCGGATAAGGAAAAATCGACCTGGGCCGACTACACCCAGGACAACAACTACGATCAAGTCGCCGAGCAAACGAAGCGCGACTTCGTTTCCAAGTTCTGCACCGAGCAGCAACCACAGACGCTGTGGGACCTCGGCTGCAACACCGGCGCATATTCCGAGCTGGCACTCTCTAGCGGCACGTCCCGCGTGATCGGCTTCGACTTCGACCAAGGAGCACTCGAAGCTGCCTATGAACGGGCCAAGGCGCGGGACCTGAAACTCACGCCGCTGTTCCTGGACGCCACGAACCCGAGCCCGGACCAGGGTTGGAACGGCAAGGAGCGCAAAGGCTTTCACTCCCGCAGCAGCGCGAATTCAATCCTGGCGCTCGCATTCCTGCATCACCTCGCAATCGGTCGGAACATTCCCCTGGCCCAGGCAGTCGACTGGTTGGTCGACCTTGCACCGTCCGGCGTCATCGAGTTCGTCGACAAAAAAGACTCCCAGGTCGGGCGGATGTTGTCCCTGCGCGACGATATCTTCCCTGACTACTGCCGAGAGGCCTTCCTTGCGCACCTTGGTACGCGGGCCCGGATTGTGGCCACTCAGGACGTTCCGCCCGGGAACAGGCTGCTTGTCTCCTATCGCAGGACATAGACCGTGAGAACAGACTGGATGTCACGCCTGGGCAAGATCGGCCGCCTGCCGCTCTACCCCTTTCTGCTGGCTGTCTACCCGGCCCTGGTCTTGCTCAACGGAAATAGCAACCGCTTGACGGCGGAGGACTTCCTGCCCGTCTTCGCAATACTGATCGCCGCTGTGGGCGCAGTCTTCGGCCTGTTTTACCTCGTCAAGCGGCAGGCCGCGCGTTGCGCGGCGCTCACCACGTTGGTCATCATCTGCCTGATTTATTATGGCCTTGTATCGGGTGTCTTCAAAAACCTGGCCGTCCCCGAGTACCTCTGGCCAGTCCTCTGGATCGCAGTTCTGACTACCGCAGGGATTGCCGTCTGGCGTGCAAAATCGGAATTCAAAGCGGTCGCGTTGATCGGGAATGTTTTCACCCTGGTCTTGATCGGCGGACCGCTCGTCAACGTTGCCAAGTTCTATTACGCCGCAAACCCGATTCGGGAAGCAGTAGCGACGAACCTTTCCGCACAAGATGACCTGGCTCTCAGCGCCGAAACCCATGGTCCTTTGCGGGACATCTACTACATCGTGCCGGATCGCTACGCGAGCGCGGACCAACTGGACGCCGTCTATGACTTCCAGAATGCCGCATTCCTGGAAGAGCTCTCCAGCCGTGGCTTCCACATCGTAGACAACGCCTCCGCCAACTATCCGCGCACACCACACTCCCTCGCCTCCAGCCTCAACATGAACCACCTGATGCAGGTCGGAGAGACGATTGGGGACCCGAGCTACGATTGGGTTCCCCTGTATCAGATGATCGAATCAAATCAGGTCGCGGAACTGCTCAAACACCAGGGGTACCGATTCTACCAACTTGGGTCCTGGTGGGGTCCGACGCGGCACAACGACACCGCGGACCGAAACATCAACTTTAGCGCCGAGCCAGAGCTGTTCCGCATTCTGACAAAGCTGTCGCTGCTACCGAAGATTGGCGAAGGCCTCGGCCTGGACGCCTTCGACGAACGCCGCCAACAGTGTGAGCGCGTCCGCCACAAGTTTCAGCAGCTGTCCGAGATCGCCCGCGAGGAAGGTGAACCAAAGTTCGTCTTCGCCCATTTCCTGGTACCGCATCCGCCCTTTGTTTTCGACAGAGATGGCAACTGCCTGAACGCCGAGACCGTTTCCCAGCGCTCACGGCGCGACAACTACACCGATCAGGTCGAGTTCACGAATCGCCGCATTCTCGATCTGATCGACACGATCAGGGAGGCGACGGAAGGCCGTGCCATCATTGTCCTGCAGTCCGATGAGGGTCCCTGGCCGGCGCGCTACGCGCGCGACGAAATCAACGGTTTCGGAATCGACGTCTCCGCCGTCTCCTGGCCGGAGGCCACCCGCGTCGAACTGCGAGAGAAAATGCGCATTCTCCACGCGCTCTATCTTCCGGACGGCGGCAGCGAGGAGATCTATGCCGGGTTCACACCGGTCAATACCTTCCGGGTCATCCTCAACCGCTACTTCGGTACCGAGCTGCCGCTGCTTCCCGACAGAAATTACGTCTTCAACAACAACGCGGACCTCTATTCCTTCGTCGACGTGACGACAGAGGTTCAGTGAGCCCTTCGGTTCGGCTCAGTAGACCCGCGTGACCTTGTAGCCCTGCTGATAGAGAAGATTGAGCACGCCTTCGTCGCCCGGCAGATGTCCGGCACCGATGGCGATGAAGGCATTGCCCTCTTCCAACCGCGGTTGCATGCGGATGACCATGGTGTGGTTCCGCCGGTCCAGCATGCGGCCCACGACAACCTGGGCCAATGCAGGATCCAACTCTTGCTGGCTCTCGGCATAATGCAGGATGCCCGCTATATCACGATCAAGGTACATTTCCAGCATCGACTTCTGCTGCAGATGCGCCACTTCGGGCGGCTTTTGATTCATCTCGACCAGGCCGCGTATCAGCTTCTTCAGTTGCTTCGTCGAGAGCCCGTCAAAGACATCGACCTGCTCCTTTACGGACTCCAGCGCATAGACTTTTTTATTCAAGCGCACGGCCTCGCGATACAAGCGCTTGTCGAGGAACGGGTCTTCAGAAGCCTGACTGTCCGTTGATCCGCTGCGGAAACTCTCCGGTGTCCGCTCAAGAAGGAAAATCATGCCCCAAGGCCGAATGAACCGCGCCTGGTGAAGCGTGATGCCATAGGGCTCCAGCACGTCCAGGACATCGGCATAGAGATCCGGGCCAATAACGCCGTCCAGCGTTTGCCCGTTGGAGAAGATAAAGTTTCCGGCGATCTCGGATTCCGTTTGGTCGTCGAGCAGGATTTCGAAGCTGGCACTACGGGCCTTCAGAAAAGCATCGTAGACGGGCTCCGGCAGATCCAGGACCCTGCGGTCGTTCACATGCATCGTGCCGAAGACGTAACTGGGAAAGGTGCCTTCTCGCTCAACCTTCCAGAGGACACCCTGGCCGAAGACCATATCCTTCTTGGCAGCCTGCGAGACTTCCGCGGGAAGGAGGATCAGGAGGAAAAGAAAGAGACTCCAAAGTAACCGCAACAGGCTGGAGCCTGGAAAAAGGCGCAGCAACGTGTCTTCGCCATAGCGCTGCCTTTCCGTCAGGACAGCGCCCCGTTCTGAAGTTGCCCTCTCAATCATGTCCGGTCCCCAATTTCCCATTACCCGATATGGATTTCACCATGTGTCCTTATCACCGGCCGCAGCCTATAAGCGGCCGCTTAAGATCTTCTTGAAATCGAGCAATCGTGAGGGCACGCCATGACGCCTCACGGTTGAGGCCCTTAACGAAGTGTTAAGCGTTTCCGCCCCACCACCCCTGGTCTAGTGTCACGCGGCCCATCTGGGCGGACGGGATCTCGAGGCGCTGCCGCCGAGGGCCGTGACGATGGCCACGAAGATGAGCCGGAACGGAGCGGCAATGGCGAAAGGCAGGGAGTCCAAGACCCAAGACGAAGTCACGCCACAGTCGGAGACTGCGGGGCCCGGCGTGTGGTTGGGATTCCTGGCCATGTGCATCGGGATGTTCATGGCGATCCTGGACATCCAGATCGTCGCCACCTCGCTCCCCGCAATCCGCGCGGCACTCAAGATTTCCCCGGATCAGATGAGTTGGATCCAGACCAGCTATCTGATCGCGGAAATCATTGCGATTCCCATGACCGGTCTGTTGACCCGCGCCCTCTCCCTGCGGCGCCTGTTCCTGGCGGCCCTGTCGCTCTTCACTCTTGCCTCGATAGCCTGTGCCCTGTCGTCAACGCTGCCGCAGTTGATCGCGGCACGGGTTGTGCAGGGCCTCGCCGGCGGCTGTCTCATCCCTCTCGTCTTTTCCGCCGTTTTTCTGCTGTTCCCGAAACGCCAGCAAGGCATCGCCACTACCATCGCCGGGGTCCTCGCCGTTCTGGCCCCCACCTTGGGGCCGACGTTCGGCGGCTACATCACCGAGACCTTTAGCTGGCCGTGGCTGTTCCTCGTAAATGTCCTGCCCGGCCTCCTGGCCTGCGGCCTCGCATTCCGGGTTCTGCCCTGCGGGTCCCGCGAGGCAGGTCTGCTGAAGACCCTGGACTGGCTGTCCCTGGGCGCCCTGGCATTGTCGCTGGCGTCCTTGGAAATCCTCATGAAGGAAGCTCCCGAAAGGGGTTGGCTGTCCGGCTGGGCGCTGCTTTGGCTCGCCTTCTGCCTGATCCCCGGCGGTCTCTTTATCGGCCGCTCTCTATTGCGGAACGCGCCGCTGACAAATCTACGCCTCTTTGCGGAGCGCGATTTCGCCATCGCCTGCGCCGCCAGTTTTCTGCTGGGCATCGGTCTCTTCGGCTCGGTCTATCTGATGCCGGTGTTTCTCGGGTTGGTGCGTGAACACGGACCTCTGACGATCGGGCTTATCATGCTGGTCACGGGCAGTGCGCAACTGCTGACCGCACCGGTGACCGTGCGCCTGGAACTGCGCTATGATGCCCGGGTTCTGGCGTTCTTCGGCTTTACGCTCTTTGCGGTCGGCCTCGGCCTCAGCGCCTTTCAAACACGGGAGACCGACTTCGCCGAGATGTTCTGGCCGCAGGTTCTGCGCGGTGCCGGTATCATGTTCTGTCTGATTCCGCCCACACGAATCGCGCTGGGCCGCCTGGCGCCCGACTCCGTGCCGGACGGCAGCGCGCTGTTCAACCTGATGCGGAACATGGGCGGGGCCATCGGCATCGGGTTGATAGATACTGTGATCTGGAACCGGGCGCCGGTGCATGCTGAAGAACTGGGCGAGCGCGTTCTGGGCGGCGATCTGGACGCCGCCGAATTCGTCGGCATCCCCGCCTATCTGGTGCCGGACAATCCCGACCTCGCGCCGGGACCGGAGGCGATAGCCTTCGTCGCACCCCTGTTCGAAAAGGCGGGATTGGTAATGGCCATAAACGACGCCTGGGGACTGATCGGGCTGGTCACACTCGCCGCCCTGGCCGTCCTCCCCTTCGCGCGGCGCACACCGAACCCGCAGAATTCCGCCTCCTGATCCTGGCTAGGAGTCCTCATCCTGCTTTTGGCGGCTCACCTGGCCGATGCGCCGCGCAAGCTTGCCTGCGAATCGCGCCGGTTCGCGCAGCGGATCGGCCTCGCCCGCCAGGTCCTTTAACTCATCCTTAGCTGCGCTGAGCCGGGGCTTGGTCTCCTGCCATGCCTTGGCGGCCCGAGGCGCAACCTCTTGGTGGAACACTTCTACGGCTTTAGCCTGCGCGCGCGGGTCCGACGCTATGCGCCGCGCGGCTCTCGCAAGAAGGATTCTGATCAAAGGCATGACTGAAGGCGAGTCGTCCGTTTCCGTGTAGTCCTAGTATAGCCGACGCCGCTACCCGGCCTCCAGCGCTCCAAACGAAGAGATTTCCGCCATTTCCGAAGGCTTGCTATGGACGCCTGTGGCAAAGTTATTTTATAGTTAAAGTTCTTGTTTTGTTCCTAGTGACAGTTGGATGACGCTTGGCTAGATTTGGTGCCGATCTGCAGGGGCCGCACAATATATAGATATAGTGCACATTTTATCCCATCCACAGCGGTGGATGGATTGGAGGGGAAATATGGACGGATCTGGCGTGATACTCAGCGAATTCAACGGGAACGAGGCGGTGGATAGCCATGACACGCCGGTGGCTGCGCCTGTGGAAAATTCCGAAATTCGCTTGCCCGACATAAGCGAAGAAGCCGTTCTGGGCAACGGCCAGATTCGCGATACCTTCCAGAACGAACGCGGGATCACCGTCCGAATCGACAGGGCTCGCGACGAAAAGCTCACCGCCTTCGGCAAAGCGACGCTTCAGGACCGCTATCTGATGAACGGCGAGTCCTTTCAGGACCTCTTTGCCAGGGTCGCAGCCCATTTCGCCGACGACTCGGAACACGCTCAGCGCCTTTACAACTACATCTCGAATCTCTGGTTCATGCCTGCGACACCGGTCCTTTCCAATGGCGGTACATCGCGTGGCCTGCCGATTTCCTGCTTTCTGAACGAAGCCGGGGACAGCCTGGACGGCATCGTCGGTCTTTGGAACGAGAACGTCTGGCTGGCGGCGCGCGGCGGCGGCATCGGCAGCTATTGGGGCAACCTGCGCTCCATCGGCGAAAAGGTGGGCAGCAACGGCAAGACCTCCGGCGTCATCCCCTTCATCCGTGTCATGGATTCCCTGACGCTTGCGATTTCGCAGGGCTCGCTGCGCCGCGGTTCAGCCGCCTGCTACATGCCGGTCTCCCATCCCGAGATCGAGGAATTCGTCGAAATGCGCCGCCCCACCGGCGGCGATCCGAACCGCAAGGCGCTGAACCTGCACCACGGTGTGGTCATCCCGGATTCATTCATGCGTGCGGTCGAACAGGATGAAGAGTGGGGCCTGACCAGCCCGCTGGACGGCAGCGTGCTGCGCAAGGTCAAGGCGCGGGATCTGTGGATCCGCATCCTGACCGCCCGGGTCGAGACCGGCGAGCCCTATCTGATCTTCGGGGATACGGTGAATCGCCAGATCCCGGAACACCACAAACTGGCCGGTCTCAACGTCAAGATGTCCAACCTCTGCTCCGAGATCACCCTGCCGACCGGTGTCGATCAACATGGGGAGGACCGCACCGCCGTCTGCTGCCTCTCGTCCCTCAATCTCGAAACCTACGACGAATGGCGCGAGGCCGATGGCTTCGTCGAGGACATCATGCGTTTCCTCGACAATGTACTGACCGACTTCATCGAACGCGCACCCGATCACATGTCCCGCGCACGCTACTCTGCAATGCGGGAGCGGTCCGTCGGCCTCGGCGTCATGGGCTTCCACTCCTTCTTACAGGCCCACGGTCTGCCCTTCGAAAGCGCGTTGGCCAAGGTCTGGAACATGCGGATCTTCAAGCAGATCCGCACCCAGGCGGATGCGGCCTCGAAGAAGCTGGCGGCGGAACGCGGCGCCTGCGAAGACGCCGCCGATTGGGGCGTCGACGAGCGATTCTCCAACAAGATGGCCATAGCACCGACGGCGTCGATTTCCATCATCTGCGGCGGCGCGTCCCCCGGCATTGAGCCGATCGCGGCCAATTCCTTCACCCATAAGACCTTGTCAGGCTCCTTCAACGTTCGCAATAAACACCTGACAGAACTGCTTGAAGAAAAAGGCGAAAATACCGAAGAGACCTGGTCCTCGATCACCTTGAACGAGGGCTCGGTCCAGCACCTCGACTTCCTCAGCGACGAGGAAAAAGACGTCTTCAAAACCGCCTTCGAGCTCGATCAGCGCTGGATCGTCGAGCACGCGGCCGACCGCGCGGCACATGTCTGTCAGGCACAATCGATCAACCTTTTCCTGCCGGCGGACGTGCATAAGCGGGACCTGCATCAGATCCATTTGCAAGCCTGGAAGAAGGGCGTGAAGAGCCTCTATTACTGCCGCTCGAAGTCGATCCAGCGGGCCGAATCCGAAGCCAACGTCACTGCGAACGGTACGGTGGCGGTGCCGCACAAAGGGCGGGTCAGCAGCCACGATACCCCTCAGCGGATCGACTACGAAGAGTGCCTCGCCTGCCAGTAAGACCGAACGAATAACACCAACAATCTGCTGCCCGGTGCACGGGCCCTCCGGAGACTCCCTGCTGATGTCGCTTCTCGACCCGAGCCCCGTTTATAAGCCGTTCCGCTATCCCTGGGCTTACGACGCCTGGCTGCAGCAACAGCGCATCCATTGGCTGCCAGAGGAAATTCCCCTGGCCGACGACGTCAAGGATTGGCAGCGCAATCTCTCGGACGGCGAGCGCAATCTTCTGACTCAGATTTTCCGCTTCTTCACGCAGTCGGACGTCGAGGTCAACAACTGCTACATGAAGCATTATTCGCGGGTCTTTCAGCCCACGGAAGTGCAGATGATGCTGGCCGCCTTCTCCAACATGGAGACGGTGCATATCGCAGCTTACTCCCACTTGCTCGATACCATCGGCATGCCGGAAGCTGAGTACTCGGCGTTCCTTCACTACAAGGAGATGAAGGACAAGTACGACTACATGCACCAGTTCGGCTGCGACACGAAGCCGGACATCGCCAAAACCTTGGCGGTCTTCGGCGCCTTCACCGAAGGGCTGCAACTCTTCGCGTCATTCGCGATTCTCTTGAACTTCCCGCGCTTCAACAAGATGAAGGGCATGGGACAGGTCGTCACCTGGTCGGTTCGCGACGAGACGCTGCACATGCAGTCCATCATTCGCCTGTTCCGCACTTTCGTCGACGAAAATCCGGAAATCTGGACGAGCGAGTTCGAGCGGGACCTCTATCGCGCCTGTGAGACGATCGTAACGCACGAAGATGCATTCATTGAACTCGCCTTTGAGAAAGGCAGCATCGAAGGATTGGAAGCGCAGGAAGTGAAGGCCTACATCCGCTACATCGCGGACCGGCGTCTGACACAACTGGGCTTGCAGCCGATCTATAAGGAAGAACGCAATCCCCTGCCCTGGCTGGACGCCATGCTCAACGGCGTCGAGCACACCAACTTCTTCGAAAACAGGGCAACGGAGTATTCCAAGGCGGCGACGCAGGGCTCCTGGGACGAAGCCTTCGACTGACCTCTAGCGCACCGCTGTAAAGACGTGCCCCTGAATTTTACCGTCGATTGGGCCTTCGCCGAACTGAGCGGCAACGGCATCTGCCGCGCGGTCCGTCGCGGCGCCCAAGAGGGCCGGGTTCCTGGCCTCGATCTCACTGCGCAACGGCGTTCCCTGACAAAAACCAATGGCTGGATCCCGGTGTGATCCGGCTCGACTGCGCCGGGCGACGGTCTCGACCTCAACGGTCCTGAAGCCCGCTTGTCGCAGCGTCGACTCTATCAGGTTCTTGTCGTGATAGCCGTGCGGCGTGCGCGCTAGAAAGCGCGGAGGATCCTCGGGAAAGAGCGTCGCCACCGCCTCCGTCACTACATGCGGCACTTCGTTTTCCTCGATGCGGTCCCAAACGTTGAATAGAAAACGTCCTCCGGAGCGCAGGACTCGGAAAGCCTCCTGGTAGCCGGCGAGCTTGTCCGGGAAGAACATGACGCCGAATTGGCAAACGACCGAATCGAAGGATGCATCGTCAAAGGGCAAGGCTAAGGCATCGGCCTGCTGCCAGACGACATTGGGCGCCGCCGTCCGCTCCGCCGCATGATCGACCATGGGCTGGTTCAAATCAGTCGCCGTGATCTCCACGCCGGTTGGGAGGTGCTCGACGAGCACCCGCGTCAAAACACCTGTCCCGGCGGCCGTTTCCAGCACCTTGCTGTTTTTGGAAGCGGCCAATCTGGCAGCTAGGTCTTCCGCATAAGGTTGAAATATCAAGGGACCCAGGAAGCGGTCATATAGCTCAGGAATAGAACCGGCAAAGACCTTGTCGGAGTCGACCATCGGAACCCCCTTTTTTTGACCCTCTGTGCCGAGGGTGCATTACGCGATCAAAAGGAAATTCAACGCAATAGCAATTATTGAACCGGTCGGTTCTCCATAAAGGCGAACAGTCTAACCGCCCGGGGCGCTGCAAATGCCCTTCAGGCTCTGCCAGTCCTCGTCGCTGAGGGCCGGACCGCCGTCCTCGACCATGCCTTCGAGGGCGCGCAGCCGCTCACCGCTGTTGGGATGAGAGGCAACGAGCCAGATCCAGGTACTCTCGATCTCACCTTTTTTTGCGCGCTCCATGAAGCGCAGCAAGCCTTTGCCTGAGATGCCTGCGTCCGCCAGCAATCGCGCCGCCGCCGCATCGGCCTCCCGTTCCGCGTCCCGGCTGTACGCGGTGGTGGTCAGGGTCTCGACCGAAATGGCGACGCCGCTCGTGCCGAGGTCGCCCATCATCACACCAAATAGGAAGCTGAGTCCCAACGCCTTTGCCAATGCTTCCGTGCCGTGGCGCTGCGTCACATGTCCCATCTCGTGAGCAATGACACCGGCAACTTCCTCGGCGCTCTCGGCTTGATCGATCAAGCCTTTGAAAAGGAAGACGCCGCCACCCGGCACAGCGAAAGCATTGGCCTGAGCGTGATCGACGACCGTGACCTTGAAGTCGTACGCAGTACCACCCGCCGTGGCGAGGCGTCGCACCAGGCCTTCCAGCACCGCCACGCCCTCCGCATCATCGCAGACAGCGAGTCGATTGCCGTCCGCTGACAGGATTTCAAGGAACTGTTCCGCAACAGTATCTCCGAGTGCTTCTTCCCACTCGATAGGGACCTGATGCGCGACAACATCTGCGGCGCCCGGCAACAGGACACGCAGGAACACAAAAAGAGCGACAAGAGAAACAACGGAAAATCCGGCGACCTTTAGGGACAGCCGGAGAAGCCCCCCGGAGCGGGGCTTCAACTGCGGGGCAAAATCCAAAAGGCTTTGGAGAACGGCTTCGTCGGAGAGGGTCAGGCGTTCCAGACTATTGCCATGCATCAGCCTGACCGCGCCGCCTTTCCACTCCAGGTCCTGATGTTTCAACTCTTCATAGGGCCAGTCCGCGATACTCCGGCCAGCCGCGTCGCGAAGGATGAGCCCGTTTGGACCCAACTCGACCATCGCGTCCTGACGCTCGGAGGTCTCGCCGTCGTAGTACCAACCCGGCCAACGGCTCATAACCGGCTAAACGGCCCCGACATCCAGGACATCCGCCAAGCCCTCGCCTTGTGTGAGAGTCGGTCCTTCACCCTGCGCAAAATTCGGCAACTTGCCTTGCCAAGTGAAACTGGTGGTGTCGCAAGCCGCCTGTGCCAAAGGATGAACCAGCAGAACCGCTTGAAGTAGACCGCTCACGACAAAGGACAGGACCACAAAGACCAGGACCACGAGATAGACGGAGCTTTCAACCGACCCCGCATCGATTGTCCCGTTCTGGGCCGCAAAGCCCGCGGTCATTGCCGCCCCGGCAACAAACATGAAGAAAACCACACCCAGCATGATCATGAACAGCAGCGTCGCCAGATAAAACCAGAGAAGAATGAGATAGACCTTTGCGGGCGAGAGCTCACTCTTCAAGGCGACCGCGCCAAGGCGCGTTTTGTTCATGAAATAGCGGAACTCGGTGCCGCGATACCAGAACAGAGATGTTCCCAGGCTCGGGATCAGCAGCAGCCAAGCAATGACCCAGCTTCCAAACATGTCCCCGCCACGCCCTTCAAAGCTCATCCGGGTCGTGCCGAACAGCGTGTTTTCCGTTCGAAAACGCTGAAGCGCCGCATTGGAGAAGGGATAGGCGAGGCCCAAAGTGCCGGCGTTCAGCAAAAACCACCCTGTCGCGAGCAAGGCGTAACGTACACCCGATCCCGTTTGATTGCCGCGAATACCGCGCCATTGAGTCCGCGTCAGACGATAACGCCGCGCCCGGAAGAAAGCGAACTGAACAAGAAGCAGGATCGCCAGCAGATAGACCCCTTGAATGGTCAGGCTGAGTCCGACATTCGGCGGGATGGGTGGGTAGGCCGTCTGCAGGACGGAGAACCCGCCGAAGATCGGCACCAAAACCACCATCGCGACGATGAACCCTCGGAATAGCTCGCCCGGCGTCCCGAGATACTCCAAAGGATCGTCCATAAGCTCGATTTTGCCCCAGAGATAACGGCGCATGCGGGTTCTGGCCCAAAATCGGTAGATTCCGAGCGTTGCCAGCGTCAACACGCTGTTCATCAGGGCAATGCGCAGGATCTCGCCAAGAGTTCCGTCGTAGCTCATTTCCGCGGAAGAAGGCTGGTGCAGCCCTTCCTGCTCACCGTCCGAAACCGAACGATCCATTTCTCCAGTCCCCATAGATTGAGCCGGCCGTACTGCCGTAGAGCCGCCGGTCAGGCAAATACACTAGTAGGTAGAAACATTAAACAATCAATAAACTCGGAAAATCTCGGATAGGCTCACCTGTCTTGCAGGCCGCAGCAAAATCGCCCAAATAGAAAGAGGGTTCGAGGAGAAGTTCGGGGTCAGCCGGCGCAAGTGCCGGTCCATCCAAACAGGGAGTTTTCATGGGTCAATTCAGCGTTGGGCAACCCCTGCGCCGCGTCGAGGACGCGCGGCTGGTGACGGGCCAGGGCGAATTCTGCGACGACATCCACCTGCCGGGTGAAGTGCATGCGGTCTTCGTGAGAAGCCCCATTGCGCATGCCGACATCACAGGGATCGATATATCCGACGCCAAGGCGGCGCCTGGCGTCCTCGGCGTCTTCACGATTGAAGACCTCTCGGCGGACGGCATCCCCAATATCCCCTGCTTCACGCCGATGCCGGGCAAGAACGGAACGACGACGATCATGCCCCCGCGGCCCGTGCTGGCGCGCGAAAGGGTGCGGCACGTTGGGGAAGCGGTCATCATGGTGGTTGCTGAAACTCTGACTCAGGCCAAGGACGCTGCGGAACTGGTGCTGATCGACTATGAAGACATTCCCGCGGTTGTGGAAACGGCGAGAGCCCGCGCCGATGGCGCCCAGCAGATTTGGCCGCAGGCGTCGGGGAACCTCTGCGTCGATTGGGAACAGGGCGACCGGACAGCGATGGAAGCGGCCTTCGAGAAGGCGGACCACATCGTGACGGTCGAGTTGGTGAACAACCGGGTCGTCGTCAACTCGATGGAGCCACGCGGCATCGTCGCGACCTTTGATCCGGAAACCGAGCGCCATACGATCTATGCCGGGACCCAGGGCGCACACCGCTTGCGCAACTGGCTGGCGGAGCACATCTTCAAGGTCCCGCAGGAGAAGATCCGCGTCGTAACGACGGATGTCGGCGGCGCCTTCGGCATGAAGATCTTCATTTTCCCCGAACAGGTTGCCGTGGCCTGGGCTACCCGCAGGATCGGCCGGCCCATCCGCTGGATGGCGGACCGCTCGGAGAGCTTCGTCAGCGACACGCAAGGGCGCGATCAGGTCACACGCGCGCGGCTGGCGCTCGACAAGGATGGGCACATGCTCGGCCTCCATGCGGCATCCGAAGCGGCGATGGGAGCCTATCTCTCCAACTTCGCCCCATTCATCCCCACGGCCTGCTCCACGAAGATGTATTCCGGGCTCTACGATATCCCGGCGATTTACGGCGAAGTCGCCTGCGTCTTTACGAACACCGTCCCGGTCGACGCCTACCGCGGCGCCGGCCGCCCGGAAGCAGCCTATCTGGTCGAGCGCCTGGTCGACGCGGCCGCGCGGGAGTTGAACCTTCCGCCTGAGGAGATTCGCCGGCGCAATTTCATCCGCCCGGAGCAATTGCCCTATAAGACCGCGATGGGGGAGGTCTACGATTCCGGCGACTATCAGGCCATGATGGAAAAGGGCATGGCCGCCGCCGATTGGGACGGATTCGCGGCGCGTCGGGCCGCTTCCGAATCCACCGGCAAGGTGCGCGGTATCGGCATGACCTGCTATGTGGAAGCCTGTTCCGGCGTCGGCCAGGAATCCGCCACCCTGGAGATGGACGGCGACGGCAAGATCTCCATCCTGGTCGGCACGCAGAACAACGGCCAGGGCCATATAACGGCCTACAGTCAGATCCTCTCCGACAAGCTGGAGGTCACGCCGGACGACCTGGACATCCGCCAGGGCGACAGCGACTTCGACCTGCCCGCAGCCGGCGGGACGGGCGGCTCGCGTTCTCTGCTGATGGGGGGCCAGTCGATCTCCAACGCGGCCGATCTGGTGATCGAAAGCGCCCGGCGTTTGGCGGGTGAAATCCTTGAAGCCGCCGAAGCCGACATCGAATTCGACACCGGGCGGTTCAGGATCGTCGGCACGGACCGCGAGGTCAGCCTGAAAGAAGTGGCACGGGAAGCCGTGGAACGAGGATCGCCGTTGAAGGAGACCGGCGAGTTTGGCCCAAACCCTATGACCTACCCCAACGGCTGTCACATCGCGGAGGTCGAAGTCGATCCGGATACGGGCGTGGTTGGGGTCCTCAAGTACAGCATCGTCGACGACTTCGGCACGGTCGTGAACCCAATGATGGTTGCGGGACAGGTCCATGGGGGCGTCGCGCAGGGCATCGGACAAGCCTTGCTGGAGCACACCCACTACGACAGCGACAGCGGGCAGCTGCTCAGCGGGTCCTTTATGGACTACTGCATGCCGCGCGCGGACAATATGCCGCAGATCGGACTGAAGCTAGATGAGACAACGCCTTGCAAAACAAATGAAATGGGGGTGAAAGGCGCCGGTGAGGCCGGAGCGATCGGGGCTTGCCCCGCCGTGATAAACGCCCTAGTAGATGCGCTGTATCCCCTAGGCGTTCTGACCATCGATATGCCGGCCACCCCGGAGCGCGTTTGGCGCGCGATCCAAGAGGCCCGCAGCCACTAGATTAAGTTCGCCTGGACCGTTTCAACGCAAGGCCCGTAAGGATGGCATTCGGATGAGCACAAAGGCTGCCGACGATTTGGACGAACTGATCGAAAACGGAGGTCAGGAAGATCTGATCGCCGTCCTCAAGCTGATCGCGGAACGCGCCGGGAAGATCATCCTCGGCTACTACGTCGAAGGCATGGAAGTCCGGGAGAAAGATGACAGCTCACCTGTGACCGAAGCCGACGAAGCCGCCGAGGCGTTTATCCTCGAGGCCCTCGGCAAGATGACTCCCGACATTCCCGTTGTTGCAGAGGAAGCTGTCGCCGCCGGAAACATTCCGGAGGTGACTGGAAAGCGCTTCTGGCTTGTCGATCCGTTGGACGGCACAAAGGAGTTCATCAATCGCAACGGCGAATTCACGGTGAACATTGCTCTGATCGAAAATGGCCTGCCGATCGCCGGTGTCGTGCATGCACCCGCAATGGCCATGACCTGGTGCGGCGTGGGCGAACCCGGCCAGACACCAAGAGCCACCTACTCGGAGACAGACAAGCCGACCATCGAGATTAGAACTCGCGAGATTCCCGCGGAGGGCGCTATCGTAGTGGGCAGCCGCCGCCATGGCAGTGGCGCCGAGATGGATGCCTTCCTGGCGGACTACAACGTGGCGGACCAGATTTCCGCCGGGTCCTCCCTGAAGTTCTGTCTGGTGGCAACGGCGCGCGCGGACCTTTATCCCCGTTTCGGGCGCACGATGGAATGGGACACGGCGGCGGGACACGCCGTGTTACGCGCCGCCGGCGGAGAAGTCTATGCGGCAGACGGTGCCCCGCTACGCTACGGCAAGCCGGAATTCGAGAATCCGCACTTCTATGCCCTGGGAATTCCGAAGGATTAATCTGGAACCCCGCCGTGCCGGCCGCGACGGCTGGGGCACGGGCTCAAGTCAGAGAATAAAGCGCTTTTCTTCTCTGAACTGTCCGTCCTGAAACACCGGACGCGCCTCGTGCAGCGGGACTGGCGTGCGAAAGAGCTGGCCGGAAAGGACCATGCTCACCGTCTCCCCGTCTTCGGAAAGCGGCATCATCAGGCGTTCGGTAATGCGGTCGGGTTCGCCGAGTTCGGATAGATAGGTGCTTTCCGAGTAGAGGGGACGGCGGCGTGTCACCAACTCCCGATAGAGGCTCTCGACATATTCCAGATAGCGTCCGCTAACCAGTTCGTCGATGTACCGGCCGCTCATCTGGGTTCCCGCAATGTTACTGAGCGCCGTTCCGGCAAGACGATAGTAAAAGCGCTGACCACCGTGCCGAACTTCGGTCAGGAGGACATAGGGAAGCACCGACGGCTCCAAGTCCAAAGGGTCGATATCCCGACGCGACGGCATCGGCCGGTTGCCACGCTGGCCATCCCAATAGGCGAACAGGTTCCGCAGGCAGCGATTCTTGATCGCCGCCACTTCACCACGCGCCGTAAGGATAGCGATGTCGCTCATTTCACCAAGCGATTGAGTGTTTTCCACGCAGTCAGTGCCAACGGTTGCACAGCACATCGGCTTCTTACGTCCGGCGCCGATTGAACTCGAGGCCTTTCGATTTTCTCTCCAGCGCCTTAACAGCAGGTTAAATACTACCGGAAGGTGATATTCCGCTAGGGCGCTTGCCGGGGCATGGCATCGGAATTCCCTAAAACAATCATATATTTCAGATGATTAGGAGAATATCTAAATTATTACCATGAACCGAATAGGGGTTTTCCTGCGCTCTCAGGTTCGCCCTATCTGAGCATCCTGAGGACTTCCCGCGCGAGCGACTCCATCTCTTGAGCGGCGCGGCCTCGGGGCTGCACCTCGACAACCGCGCGGCCCTCTGCCAAGGCCCCGGCAAAGGCGATCCGATTACCAATCTGCGCCCGCGCCACCTTCACGCCCAAGCGCTTCACCTCGCTACGCATGGCATCCGTCAGATTGGCCCGCGGCGGCACCCGATTGAAGACCACCAGCGCCGGCACATGCTCAGCGGCGGCCAGCTCGATCGTCGGCGCCGTCGCCCAAACATCCATCGGCGAAGGCTGAACCGGAATGACGACAAGATCCGCGGCCCGCACCGCGATGCGCGCCTCCGTCTCCATGTGCGGCGGCGAGTCTACGATCACCACATCATGGCATCGTGCCAACGCCTCAACCGATGCGCGGGCACGATAGCCCTTCACTTGTTCGACCGTCAGGTCAGCTTTGCTGCCCGCACCCTGCAACCCACGAAGACGAGACCATGACGTCAAAGACTGCTGAGGATCGATGTCGACTGCGGCGACGGATTGACCTTTGTCCGCGAGTGCGACTGCCAGGTGCGCAACAAGGGTGGTTTTCCCGGCACCGCCCTTCTGTTGCGCCACCGTGATCACCTTTCCAGCCATCGGCCAAACCCCTTCTCAAGCCCTTGCCCAAGCACCCGTTCAATCATAGTGCTGCTCCACCAGAAGGAGCACAAGGATTGCTCAGGACTTGGGTCTCCTTTCCCCACCTTGACGCTTTGATGGAGAGACCCCTCGACCCCTTCCACTGCCGATTGCTTGACGGCAAGACGGGACAGGCGCACTCTTTCCAATACGTGGCCGATTCAAACGGTGACGCTTTAGCCGCCGCAATGCCTGTGCGGTGACTTATCGGGAAACCCCGTGACAAGATCACGGCAGTGGTCCCGATACGAGAGAGCTTTGGACACGGGGGCCGTTCGGCCCCCTGTCTTTGTCTTAGCCCTGGATTGCATTTCACCTGCTTTCTTCTCTCCCACGCGGCCTCTATAACGCGGTTGCATGCAGGAACGTGTCACCACAGCGACCGTCGCTCCGAACTCGGAATCCTATGCGCGGGCAGCAGAGCTGCTGCGGGACGGAGAGCTCGTCGCTTTTCCGACCGAAACCGTTTATGGCCTGGGCGCAGACGCAACCAACGATCAGGCCGTAGCAAAGATCTTTGCGGCCAAGCAGCGGCCAAGTTTCAATCCTCTCATCGTTCATTGTCCTGACAGCGAGAGCGCCTCGGCCTTCGCGGTCTTCGACGCGCGGGCCAGAAAGGTTGCCGACCAGTTCTGGCCCGGACCGCTGACTCTTGTCCTGCCGCGTAAGTCGGATTGCGCCATTTCTCTGCTCTGCAGTGCCGGGCTCGACAGCGTGGCGCTGAGGGTGCCGCAACATCCCGTGGGGCAGGCCTTGCTGAGGGCCTGCGGATTGCCCATTGCCGCGCCCAGCGCCAACCGCTCCGGCAAGGTCAGCCCGACCACTGCCGCTCATGTCGCGGACTCCCTCGGCAACCGCGTTGCCATGATTCTTGATGGCGGCCCCTGCCCCATCGGGCTGGAGTCCACGGTTCTCGATCTGACCGGCTCGCAGGCCAGGATCCTGCGCCCAGGCGGGGTGACTCGCGAAGCACTGGAAGAGGCTATCGGGCCGCTGGAAACAGCCGCCGACAGCGGAGCGATCAAAGCGCCGGGAATGCTGGAGAGCCATTACGCGCCGGACTTGTCGCTCCGATTGATGGCCACAGCGGTCGATGCCGACGAAGCTCTGCTGGCGTTCGGCGCCGCACCGCTTGCGGGCGCGGCGGTGACACTGAACCTGAGTGCCTCAGGAAACCTAGAGCAGGCAGCGGCCCGGCTGTTCTCCGCGCTGCGGGAATTGGATCGTTCAGAGTGCAAGAGAATCGCGGTTATGCCAATTCCCGAGAAAGGACTGGGCGTCGCAATCAATGACCGCCTGCGCCGTGCTGCGGCTCCACGGCGCTAACAGGATCGGAACCAAAGAGTCTATAACAACGGCCGTAGATAATTCCACGCAGTTTTGCGATACGCTACACCGGAAAGAAAAACACCATGATTGAAGACAAGAAGACGGTCGTCGAAGCCAACCGCATGGCTTGGAACGAAGCAGCGGACTATCATCGTGACCATGAGACTTTTGCGTGCCTGCTGAAGGGATTCGGAATCAAAGGGTTCTCCTGTCTTGACGACACTCTGACGGACCATCTGCTCTCGCTGAACCTGCCCGGAAAGTCTGTCGCCCAAGTCTGCTGCAACAACGGGCGTGAAATTCTATCGGTCAAGAACCTCGGTGCCGGCAAATGCCTCGGGATCGATCAGGCCGAGAACTTCCTCGCACAGGCGCGCGAGCTGGCCGGTGTCGGCGGCATCGATTGCGAGTTCCTTTGCAGCGATATCTACGACCTGCCCAAGGACCTGACCGCCGGCTTCGATATCGCTCTGATCACCATTGGCGTCTTTGGATGGATGCCCGACCTGCCGGCCTTCTTCCGGGCAGTATCAGGACTCCTCAAGCCCGGCGGAAGACTGCTGATTTATGAGGATCATCCCATCCTGAACATGTACGAGGACGACCCCGAGACACCTCATCCGCCACGTTATTCCTACTTCGACCCCGGGCCGCACGTCGACAGCAGCGGTCTCGACTATTACGGACACAAAAAGTATGACGGAGAGCCAAATTATTGGCACAGCCACAAGCTCTCCGATATCCTCAATGCGCTGATCGGGACCGGATTTCTGCTCAAACAGATCGACGAATTCCCTCACGATATCGGCACCTGGGAAGCCTACGAGGATCAATCAGCTCAGTTGCCGCTCAGCATGCTCATCGATGCCGCGAAGACCTGAGTCACGCGGCCGGATCCACTTTATCGAAGGCAGACGATGGACAGTCTCATCGCACACTTCCAGCGCATGGCCCTCTATAACCGGCGCGCCAACGAGATTCTCTACGATGCCTGCGCCCGCTTGAGCGACGCGGACCGCAAGAAGGATCGCCAAGCGTTCTTCACGTCTATCCACGGCACGCTGAATCACATCCTGCTCGGTGACAGGATCTGGCTGGGGAGGTTCGAAGGCACGACTATGCCTTCCACCGGACTCGATGGCATTCTGTACGAAGACTTCGAGGAGCTCAGCACGGCCCGTGTAGCTGAAGACGAGCGCCTGGACCGTTTCGTTACGCGGCTGACCCCGGCATTCCTGCAAGACTCAATCGACTACATCAACTACGCCGGCGACCGCTATCAGGATCCGATCTCTGTACTTATTGCGCACCTTTTCAATCACCAGACCCACCACAGGGGTCAGGTGCACGACATGCTGTCGCGGACGGAGGTGCCGCCGCCCAGTTTGGACATGCACCGGGTCTTGCTGCCGAACCCCACGGCGTAATCTCAACGCACCCTGGGATCCGGCAACAAGCAGTCGCACTACCCGGAAAGCAACTCCGTCATCGGCAAACGGCGGATGCGTCGTCCGGTAAGCTGATAGTAGGCATTTGCGACAGCCGGGGCCGTCGGCGGCAGCCCGGGCTCTCCGACACCGGTCGGCGGTGCCTCCGATTCGACGATGTGGACTTCCACCTCCGGCATCTCATCGATCCGCAAGGACGGATAGTCGTGGAAGTTTGACTGCACAACCTCACCGTTCTCCAGAGTCACCTCGTTGTGCAGGGCGGCGCCGAGACCATAGCCGATGCCGCCTTCCATCTGCGCACGAATCACATCCGGGTTGATGGCGCGGCCGCAATCAACGGCGCAGACCACGCGCTCAACCTTGACCCCGCCGTCCGGCTTAAGCCGCACATCGGCGACCTGCGCAACGTAGGAATCGAAAGACTCATGCACCGCGATGCCGCGTCCGACACCGTCCGGAGCCGACCGGCCCCATCCCGCCTTCTCAGCGGCCAGATTGAGGACCACCAGATGCCGCGGGTGATCCTTGAGCAGCTTCCGGCGGTAGTCCACGGGATCAACACCCGCGGCCTCCGCCAACTCGTCGAGGAACACCTCGGTCGAATAGGCGTTGTGGGTACTGCCGACCGCGCGCCACCAAAGCGGCGGGACACCCACGTCGGTCGTATGGAGATCCACAGAGAGGTTGGCCGCGTGATAGGGAAGGTTCCTCGCGCCTTCCACCGAAGTTGCGTCGATCTGGTTCTGGATCAGACCTTCGAACGGCGTGTTGGCGACGATCGATTGGCCGACGATGCGGTGCTCCCATCCCAACAGTTCGCCGGACTCGCCGAGGCCGGCACGGATGCGATGCACATAGAGCGGACGATAGCGACCGCCGCGTATGTCGTCTTCGCGAGTCCACACCACCTTGACCGGCGCCCGGCCGCCAATGGCTTTGGCGACGGACACAGCTTCGCTGGCGACATCGGAGTCCGGCGTCGCACGCCGGCCGAACCCGCCGCCGGCAAGCTGCGTATGGATGACCACCTGTTCCGGCTCGATCCCAAGAATTGCCGAAGCCGTCCATTGATCGACGGTTTGAAGCTGCGTCCCGGACCACATCTCGCAGCCGCCATCGGTGATATTGGCAATGCAGTCGAGCGGCTCCATGGGCGCGTGGGCCAGGAACGGAAACTCGAAATGCGCCGTGAAGCTGCGGGCAGCCCCAGCAATGGCCGCGTCCGCGTCGCCTTCCTTGCGCGCCGACACGCCCGGCTGTTCCGTGAGTTTGCGGTAGAACTGCAGAAGCTCTTCGCTGCCACGGGTTTCCGCTTCCGCGAAATCCCACTCGATCTCCAGCGCTTCCCGCCCCGTTTTGGCGGCCCAGAAGTGTTCCGCCACGACGGCGACTCCGCGGGAAATCTCAACGACATCCGTGACCCCGGGTACCGCGAGGGCATCAGACGGATCGAAGGATTTGACCTTGCCGCCGAATTTCGGCGGCCTGGCCACAACTGCCGTCAGCAGCCCGGGCATCTTCACATCGATCGTGTACTGGGCCGTGCCGTTAGTCTTGGACGCATGATCGACACGATGCAACGGCTTGCCGATGAGCGAAAAGTCCTTGGGCGACTTCAGTGTCACCTCTTGCGGCACGGGCAGTTGCGCCGCCAGTTCAGCGAAATCGCCAAACCTGGCCGAACGGCCGGAGGCAGGGTGCGAAATGACGCCCTTGGACACTTCTATCTCCTCACCGTCGACGGCCCACTCCTCCGCTGCGGCAGCGACGAGCATCTGGCGCGCAGCGGCCCCGACATGGCGAAGCTGCTCGTAGGAATTCGCGATGCTGGAGCTGCCGCCCGTCCCCTGTACAGGACCCCAATTGAGATTGTTGTAGAGCGTCGGGTCGGCCGGCGCGGAATCCACGCGGATCTGATCCCAATTTGCATCGAGTTCCTCAGCAAGGATTGTCGCGAGACCGGTGTAGACTCCCTGCCCCATCTCAAGATGCTTGGAGAAAACCGTCACGCTGTTGTCCGCCGCGATCCGCACGAAAGCGTTCGGTGTTATCGCTTGCCCGGTTTCAGACGTCGCCTTGGCGAAGACCTTCTCGATCCAGTGGAAGCCGATGACCAGTCCGGCTGTGGCGGCCGCCGACCCCTTCAGCAGGCTGCGGCGTGAAACTTCAACAGGCTGTGCAATTGCAAACATGGCCTAGGCCTCCATCATGCGAGAAGCTTCATGAATCGCTGCCCGAATTCGGACATAGGTCGCACAGCGGCAGATGTTGCCCGACATGGCTTCGTCGATGTCTTCATCGCTGGGCTTCGGATTTTCCGAGAGCAGTGCCGTCGCGGACATCACTTGGCCGGACTGGCAATAGCCGCACTGAACGACATCGAACTTCTGCCACGCCGCCTGGATGGCTGCGCTCGCCTTGCTGTCCAAACCTTCAATTGTCGTAATCTCCTGACCCGCAATATCCGCCACGGGCGTCACGCAGGAGCGGATCGGCTGACCGTCGACGTGCACAGTGCAGGCCCCGCACTGCGCCAAGCCGCAGCCGAACTTTGTCCCGGTCAGTCCCGCGAAATCCCTAATCGCCCAGAGCAGCGGCACATCTTCCGCCACATCCAGCTCTACGGCCTCACCGTTCAGTTTGAAACTCACCATCTCTCCCAACCTTTCTCTGGTGTCAGGCTTGAAATTCCTGTGGTTAATCTAGAACTAGGTCTAAAGGGGAATAAGGGTCTAGCTATCCTGGTATAGAAAATCCCCCTAAGAGAGCTGCCGAGAGAGATAGTCCATGCTGAGCGACAGACGACGGCAAGAGATCGCGAATTTCCTGCGCACGCGCCGGGAACGGCTCCAGCCGGAGGAGGTCAACCTGCCGCGAGGTCCGCGGCGGCGCACACCGGGTTTGCGCCGGGAGGAAGTCGCCTCCTTAGCCAGTGTCAGCACCGAATGGTACAAGTGGCTTGAGCAGGCACGAGAAGTTCGGGCATCCCCGGCAACCCTCCAGAAGATCGCGGGCGCCCTACGACTCGAACCGAGCGAATCCCGCCACCTTCTGACCCTGGCAGGATATGGCTTGGAGGCCGGTGACCGGCCGCGCATGGAGCCGCCGAGCGTCAGCGACCGCCTGCAGCGCCTCCTGGACCATTTCGAGCCCTGTCCGGCGTGGATCCACGGGCAGCGTGGAGACATGCTGGCCTGGAACCGAGCTGCCGCCGCGATCCTCGGCGATCCGACCGGCCTGGAGGGGCTGGAACGCAATTGCTTCTATCAACTCTTCATGAATCCGGATCTGCGGACCGTCCTTGTGGATTGGCCGCACCATGCAAAGGGCCTTGTCGGAACGCTGCGGGCCGCCTACGCCCAAGCCGTCGACGACGGCTGGTTCAAGGAGCTGATCGACGAACTGACGGCCAGCAGCCCGGAGTTCGCGGCCTGGTGGTCAAACCAGGACATCAAGGCCTATCAGGATGGTCAAAAGCACTATGAACTCCCAGAGGTCGGCCGCCTTTCCTTCGAGTTCACGGCCTTTCGCCTAACCGATCCACAGCACGCGAACCTGAGCCTCGTCACTTACGTGCCCATGGAAGGGACGGACACACTGGAACGCCTCGAACGCCTGCTGACCCAAGCCGGCTAGGCCCTGCTGGACATTTGGCCCGGACTCTTCGATAAACTGGCCCCTGACCACGAGAGACACCGGGCCCGGGATATGGGTCCACCCCGCGACCGAAAGACGGAAACCCGATGAAGTTCAGTACCAGCGGCATTCGCGTGCTCCGCGAATTCCCCAGCGACGCGGAAGTCACCAGCCATAAATGGATGGTGCGTGCCGGATATATATGCCAGCACGCGAGCGGCATTTATAGCTTCGCGCCGCTGTTCTACCGCGTCTACCGCAAGATCTCCCGGATCGTCGAGGAAGAGATAGACCGCACCGGCGCGGTCCAAACCCAGCTGCCGGTGTTGCACCCTGCGGAGCTCTGGAAGAAGAGTGGCCGCTGGCGCGTCTATGAAGAAGCCAACCTGATGTTCCAGTCGGTGGACCGCAAGGGCGCCCTCTATGGACTCTGCCCGACTGCGGAAGAGGTGGTCACGGACCTGGCCATGCATCTGGTGACCAGCCCGAAACAGCTGCCGCTCATCATGTATCAGCAGCACACCAAGTTCCGGGATGAACTCCGCCCCCGCTTCGGATTGGTGCGCTGCCGCGAGTTCACGATGATGGACGCCTATTCCTTCGACCTGGACGACGAAGGCCTGACCCAGGCCTACAAGCTGATGGACAAGGCCTATCGGCGTGCTTTCGACCGCTGCGGGCTGGATTACGTTGTCGTGGAAGCGGATTCCGGTGCCATCGGCGGCTCCGCCTCTGAAGAGTTCATGGCCAAGGCGGACATCGGTGAGGACAGCCTGCTTATCGCCGAGGGCTACGCCTCCAATTCCGAGACCGCGGTTTCGGTCCTGGAAGAACTGGCATCCGAAGATCCTCTACCGATAGAAGTCGTCGATACACCCGGCGCGAGTACCATCGCAAAACTGTGCGACAGTCTCTCGATCCCGGCGACCAAGACACTCAAGACGTTAATCTACTCCGCGACCTACGAGGACAGCAGCGAGCCCGTAGCGGTGTTGATCCGTGGCGACAAGGACATCAACGAAATCAAGCTGCTCAATCACCTCGGCGCCATTAAGGTCGAACTTGCGGATGCGGAGACGGTCAAGACCGTCGCGGGAACCGAAGCCGGCTATGTCGGTCCGACGACCTTGAGTGAAGACACCCGTGTCGTCGCCGACCTCTCGGTCAAGTCGATGAGCAACTTTGCCGCCGGCTGCGGTCAGAAGGGAAAGCACGCAACAAACGTCAACCTTGGCCGCGACTTCCCGGTACCTTCGGACTTCGCGGACATCCGGCAGGCGAAGGCCGGCGAAGTAGGCCCAACGGGTCAGGCTCTGCAGGAGTACCGTGGCATCGAAGTCGGCCACATCTTCAAGCTGGGCGACAAATACTCGACTGCGCTCAACGCCGGCGTCACCGACAGCGAAGGCAAGTTCCGGCATTTCCAGATGGGCTGTTACGGAATTGGCACGACACGGATCGCCGCCGCCATCATCGAGCAGCATCATGACGAGAACGGAATTATCTGGCCGCTCTCCGTCGCACCTTTCCCGGTCCATCTGGTCCCGTTGAAGTATCAGGACGCAGAGGTCCGGCAAGCGGTCGACGGCCTTTGTGCCGAACTCGACGGTCTGGGAATCGACTATCTGCTGGATGACCGGCAGGTTTCGGGCGGTGTGAAGTTCGGCGACGCGGACGCGATCGGCATTCCCTACCGGGTCACGTTCGGACGGGATCTGAAAGACGGTTTCGTCGAACTGAAAGCGCGTGGCGATGGCGAGGTCACAAAGGTCGCGCTTAAGGATCTTGCAAAACACTTGCAGGGACTGGTGCAGCTCTCGACTGCATAGTTGGCGCGAGCGTCTTCCTATTCGGTGTCACGGCCGGTGACGATGCGGCGTGCGGTACTGATGAAGACCGGCCGCGGGTAACGTTTTTCGCCGAGCACGAGAATGGATTTCACGAAACGCGTTGCGGCTGGACACCAGTGTTTGCCGCAAGGTGTTGCACCAGCTCCCTCGTCCCAGGCAACCCAGGCTCGCCCGCCTTCGATAATCGTTGGATAGGCAACCGGGTAATAGGTGAGCTCCCGATAAAGACAGTCGAGATCTTGTCCCGAAATCGCTTCCCGCAAATGACGGCCTAAATCGAGCGGAGATGCCGCTGCTTCAAGGCCTTCGCGGCTAAGCTTGGAGAGTTCCTGGGCGTCTTCGCGATTGAAACAGATATAGGTCCGGTCGGTCTTGGACTCGCCCCATCTTTGCGCACCCCAAAACGTCTCCTCCGCATAAAGCATCGAAGGAGTCGACAGCAAAAGGGCGCAAAACGCCAAGAGTGCCCTGCAGGTAGGCATCCAAAAAGCTTACAAGGACTCCACGCCATTCTTCAACATGGTTAATAATTGTGGTTAACGAGTCCTTTCGCCTCTGTTGCAGAGAGGCACCACTTTGGACGGCCAAATTGAAGAAACCGGCAACAATACCCGTCAATCCGGGACCGTACCGGCAGGGCGGCTTGGGACCCGCTTCAGACGCGCTTCACGCTGCGCGATGTAGAGTGAGCTGAAACCGATTACGCAGGCCCCAAGGATTGCTCCTGAATCCGGAATCTCCGCGAAAATGAAATAGGCCGCCGCTGAGACAAAAACGATGCGGAGATATTGAAAGTTCGCGACAAAACTGGCCTCACCGGTCCCATAGCCACGGATATCGCAATAGGTTCGTGCCGTTGCGAAGAGAGTCAAAATCCCGAGGAATATCCAGTCGGAAAAGCTTGGCGCCGTCCATACAAGGACTGCAGGCGGTAGCGTCGCGACGGCCACAACCAAAGTTGTGTAGAGCAACATCGTGCTGGGCGCTTCCGTTGCGGACAGTTTTTTACCGACAATGAGAGCAATTGCGAACACAAGAGAAGAGACGATCGGCACAAGGAGCAGCGGATCCACGCCTTGAGCCGAGGGCCGCAACACTATCACCGTCCCGGCAAAGCCCACGGCTGTGGCGGCCCAGCGGCGCCATCCTACCCGCTCCCCCAGAAGCAGAGGCGCCAGCAGCGTGACGAACAGGGGCGCAGTGAAGAAAAGGACTGTCGCCGTTGCCAGGGGCAGATGCGCCAGCGAATAGTAACCGCAGTTGATCGCGATGGCCGCCAGAACACCCCGCAGCAAATGCAGCCGCCAGCGTGGGCTGACGATCGGCAGCGGCCCTTCTTCGCCCCTCTCCTTCGCCTCGCGCAGGCGCCGCACAAATACCATCGGCAAGATCAGAATCAGACCCGCAGCGCAGCGCACGAAAGTGATCTGAAAGGTATCCAGACCGCCGGCCAGATCCTTTACGCCTACCGACATACCCGTTGCCGCGACACAGGACCCTAGAATCCAGAGCGCGCCCATGAGATTCGGTGAAAGGCCGGTGCGTCGGTGCGCGTCCGCACCTGGTATGGCATCTTGCTTCGTGGCCTGGCTCATGGGGCCACGGCCCGAAAGCACCAAAGGAAGACCGGATCGACGGAGAGAACTACAGAAGACATTGACCTATAATGGAATCCCAAAGGGGCCACGGCCAGCGCAGCTTCCGCATAGCCTCTATGCGTTGAGCTAAACCAGGTGTTCAGGTGATTTGGAGAATCGCTGCGTCAACCGCCGGATTGCGTCCGGGCCCGCAAGGGATGTCGGCGCCGGGCGGTGCCTGACTCTTCGGCTTCCTGCTTTAGGGGCTCTAGAAGATCCTTACCGCTGGGACCTTCGGACTCCACGTACTCCGGCAGACTGTCGTCCGTCAGTTCCTCGAAGAACTCATCCTCGTCCAGATCGTCGCCGTTCTTGCCCTCGAGGAGGCCCTTGTTCGCGACAAGGGTCAGATTGTCGACGATGGCATCCTGATCGATGTCCTCGTCATTGAACTCGACGGAAAAACCCTCCTCTTTGCGGTGCACGACCCTGGCGCGGACCATGCCGACACCGCGGATCTGAATCAGGACATTGCTGTGGATCTGCGGCTGCAGCCGCGAGAAAAAGAAAGCGCCGCCGCCGGAAAGATCGGCGGCGTTACAGTTGTGCCAATAGCCGTCGAAGTTCACCCGTGCCGGCACATTCGTGCGCACGCGGCGGAACCGACGTTGGTCATAGCTCTCGTCGAAATCATCCACAGAATAGAGCCCTGCGAGGAATTCTGGATTCTCGTTTCAATCTAAGATCAACACTATGCGGCAATGGTTGCTAAAGGGTTGCTAGCAGTTCCAAGCGTTTACCAGGTATATCGCTGAAATACGCGGAGACTTTGAAACTTATCGGGACGCCCCTTTACTCTGGTGGTTCCTGAGATCGGGCAAGGACCGACCGGGGACACCAATTGCCTGGAAGATCCGAAACTTGTTCCAGTTAAATATTCTCAACGATTGATAATATTATGATTTAAATGAATAATTTGAGTTTCTTACTCGAGCTTCTTGCCATCAAGCCGACTCTCTTCTTTCGCCGCTTCCGCCTTCCGGCGGTCCCTCTGAGCCTTGGCTTCGCCATGCTTCCGCCGGTTCGCTGCCGCGCGTGAATCCTTGTCGGCTCTGGCTTTGCGCTTACGCGCCAAACGGAGGTTCACCACATTTGTCATAGCGGCAGCATAAAGATGATACCGCCCCGTGAAAATGGGCCGGTCGCCGAAAGCCGCATAATATCAAGTCGATGGCGGTAGAAAGAATCAAAAAGCCCCGCGGATCTGCGGGGCTTCGAACGGCGGGCCAAAAGATGCCGGCCTTGTGATACCTCGCGGCTGGCGGGCTCCACCGGCCCTTATTGGGCCTGCCGGGAAAGCTCCTCGGCTTCTGCGGCCCGCGCCGCCAGTTCCTGCGCCAGGGGCAAATTGCCCTGCGCCTTGGCTTCCGCGGCCATCCAGCGGCTTTCCGCAGCGTAGGCGCGCAGCTCTTTCAACGGTGTGTTTTGTCTCATTCCAACTTCCTTACCTACAGACTTCATCCTGCCTAGTCTCAAGTGAACCTGTTAAATCCTCCTTAACTATAAGTGACAATTTGAGGAAATCTTTGGCTACCCACCATTGGCTCAATTCAGGGAATGCTTGGATTGCCTCGAGTATGGGCGGTGCTTATCTTGTGCCCTGTTGGCCTCCACAAGCGCATGCGCCTTACCCGTATTTGTGGACGGATGAATGACGATTCAACCCTGACGAAGCTGGCGGGTTCGCTCGCCAGCCCTCTGAGGAGACGGCGATCATGAGCTACCGGGCCCCCCTCGCGGACATGGAGTTCACTCTCAACGAGTTGGCCGGCCTGCCAGCTATCGCGGCGCTTCCAGGCTATGAGGAAGCGACGCCCGATCTGGTCGCCTCGATCCTGTCGGAGTCCGGCAAGTTCACCGAAGAGGTGCTGGCGCCCCTGAATCATACCGGCCACAAAGAAGGTTCAGTCTTCGAAAACGGTGTCGTGCGGACGCCTCAGGGCTTTCAAGACGCCTATCTGAGGTTTGTCGAGGCGGGCTGGAACTCCCTGCCCTTCGACCCGGATTACGGCGGCCAGGGGATGCCCTGGACACTGGCCACCGCCATCCAAGAGATGTGGCACGCCTCAAACATGAGCTTCGGGCTTTGCCCTCTGCTCACGCAGGGCGCTGTGGAGCTTCTGCAAACGCACGGCACCGAAGCTCAGAAAGAGACCTATCTGCCGAAGATGGTGGCCGGAGAATGGACCGGTACGATGAACCTGACGGAACCGCAGGCGGGATCCGATGTGGGGGCCCTGAAAACGCGTGCCGTACCGAACGGCGATCATTATCTGATCACCGGGCAGAAGATTTATATTACCTGGGGCGAGCACGACTGCGCCGACAACATTATCCATATGGTGCTGGCCCGCACGCCGGACGCTCCGGAGGGAACGCGCGGCATCAGTCTGTTCCTCGTCCCAAAGTACTTGGTCCGCCAGGACGGCTCACTGGGGCCGCGCAACGATCTGCGCTGTGCTTCGCTGGAACACAAACTCGGAATCATGGCCTCCCCCACCGCCGTCATGGCCTATGGCGATTCTGGCGGCGCCGTCGGTTACCTCGTCGGGGAAGAAAACCACGGCATGCAGTGCATGTTCACGATGATGAACAACGCACGCCTGGCGGTGGGGCTGCAGGGTGTCGCGATCGCAGAGCGCGCTTACCAACAGGCCCGGGATTTCGCGAAAGAACGAGTCCAAAGCCGCGCCGTCGGAAGCAACGATGCCAATGCCGTGACCATTATCAATCACCCCGACGTGCGCCGCTCACTAATGACCATGAAGGCGATGACAGAAGCGGCCCGCGCGTTGGCCTATGTTACGGCGGCCGCGCTCGACGGCGCCAAGAGAAACCCGAACGAAGCAGCCCGCCGCGCCGCACAATCAAGGCTGGACCTGCTGATCCCGGTGACGAAGTCCTGGTGCACCGAGATCGGCTGTGAAGTCGCCTCGATGGGAGTGCAGGTTCACGGCGGAATGGGCTTCATCGAGGAAACCGGAGCCGCGCAGCATTACCGGGACGCACGCATTCTCCCCATCTATGAAGGCACCAACGGCATACAGGCGATGGACCTGCTGTCTCGGAAGCTGTTACGGGACGGCGGGGCGGCAGCACGAACCCTCATCCAGGACATGGAGAGCGGTTTAGCGGAAATCGCCAAGCTCCCCGGCGGCGATGGCGAAGCGCTGAGCGAAGAGCTCGTGGTTGCGATCAAGGAACTGGAAAGCGTGACAGAGTGGCTTGTCACCACGGCAAACCAAGACATCGTGGCCGGCGCAAGCGCCGCAAGCCCCTATCAGCGTTTGCTTGGCACCGTCACCGGCGGTTGGCTGCTGGCCCGGCTTGCGGTCACAGCGGGCCACCACCTCGAAGAAGGCATAGGCAACCGTTCTTTCCTGGCGGCCAAGATCAAGACTGCGCGGTTCTATGCCGACAACATCCTGCCGCAGGCCGCTGGACTTGGAGCGGCCGTGGTGCGTGGTGCGAAAAGCGTGATGTCACTGGAAGAAGATCAGTTCTAGGGCCATCCCGCTTCTAAGACGCCCTGCCTCACCCCACAAAAAAAGCGCCCCGTTTTCCCGGAGCGCTTCAGTCTGCAACGGATTTCACCGCTGCAGGGGGAATGACCCGTTTCTAGAGATCGCGTCCAAACTCCAACCCCAAATTCCCTAAAGAAATACCGTCTACTCCAGGTTCTTCGGCAGACCCGCCGCACCCTGAAGGAAATCTTGAATGATCCCCTTATCATAGAGAATGCAGACCTTGCGCAGGAGGTCCGAGGGATAGCCTTCGTCAACATAGAGGGAACACCTGAAGGCCATCGAGGACGGCAAGGTCAAACGATAGGGGCAGCCGACGATGTCGGAAACAGCTGTGAGATCACCTGAAGGAAATACCAAGCATTCGCTGTACAAGGGCTGCACATGGTCCGGACCCTGCACCGTAGCGCCCGCCATGCGCACCAAGCCGAACATCAGCGCTGCGAGAATCAGCACAATAAGGCCCGTTCGGCGCAACAACTGTTCCTGTGCGGATACTGCGACTGCGCGGGCCCTATTCTTTCTATTTCTAGCGTAGTTTACCGATTTCGGCATTTTCCCGCTGCTCCCTACCTTCTTATTAACTTAATAATTCAACTATACTTACGTATTTGACTATATTTACTTTGAACGATATCTCGATTTAATACTTATTTAACACACAAGAAAGGAAATGTCTCTAATTTTCTCATCAATTCTATACTATGGTTAATATTCGCATTACTTGTGCCCACTAACCCAGTGCTTCCCCGGAAAGGCGTCCAATGGCAGGGAATTGGCCGTTTCAGGACCGGGCAAGGACAGGGAATCAAGGATGGCCTTGCCTTCCCATTGGCCCCCTTTCAACATGGCCGCCCCATCTAGTGGGCTCAAGAAACGGCCGCCTCATGGAACGGGCGCCGCGCAAGACGACACGGGAGGCTCCTGAAGTGGCAAGCGACAAAGCCATTCTCGCAATAGATCAAGGCACAACGTCGAGCCGGGCGATTCTCTTCGACAGCCGAGGCGCCACGCTTGCCGTGGCGCAGAAGGAACTGCCTCAGCACTTTCCCGATGACGGCTGGGTCGAGCACGACCCCGATGATATCTGGCGTGACACGGTCGAGGTGATGAAAGGCGCTCTCGATCAAGCAGAGCTGGCGGCAACCCAAGTGGCCGCGGTCGGCATTACCAATCAGCGTGAGACCGCTGTTATCTGGGATCGTGAAACAGGGACGCCAATCCATCGTGCCATTGTGTGGCAGGACCGAAGAACCGCCAAACTCTGTGCGTCACTGAAGGGGAGCGGTCACGAGGCACTGGTGCAGGAGCGCAGCGGCCTGCTGCTGGACCCCTACTTCTCCGCCACCAAAGTGGCGTGGATGCTGAGTGAAATCGATGGTGCTCGCGCTCGGGCCGAACGCGGCGAACTCGCATTCGGAACCATCGATAGCTTTCTGCTCTGGCGGCTGACCGGCGGCAAGGTGCACGCCACCGACGCGACCAACGCAGCCCGGACCATGCTCTACAACATTCACACAGGCGATTGGGACGAGGATCTGCTGCGCCTCTTCGGTGTGCCGCCGACGCTGTTGCCCGAAGTCCGCGATTGCGATGCGGAGTTTGGGGTTACCGACAGCAACCTCCTCGGCGCGTCCATTCCCATCTGCGGCATCGCCGGCGACCAGCAGGCGGCCACCATCGGCCAAGCCTGCTTTGAGCCCGGCATGACGAAGTCGACCTACGGCACGGGTTGCTTTGCGCTGTTCAACACAGGGAACAAGGCTATTCCCTCACAGAATCGCTTGTTGACCACGGTGGCCTATCAACTCGGTGGCAAGCGCACCTACGCCCTGGAAGGCAGCATCTTTGTCGCGGGCGCGGCGGTCCAATGGCTGCGCGATGGCCTAAAGATTATCTCTTCTGCTGCCGAAACCGAAGAATTGGCCAAGAGCGGCGCGGAATCCAATCTGTATCTAGTTCCAGCCTTCACCGGCCTGGGTGCGCCCTACTGGGACGCGAACGCGCGAGGAGCGATCCTGGGCATCACGCGGGCCACGGGGCCGGCGGACATCGCCCGCGCTGCCTTGGAGGCGGTATGTTTCCAGACACGCGACCTGTTGGAGGCCATGGCGGGCGATAGTGGCGGACGCCTGGACACCTTAAGAGTCGATGGCGGAATGGTCGCCAACAACTGGGTGCTGCAGCGCCTGGCCGACACTCTGGGCGTGCCGGTGGACCGGCCGGTGATTGCGGAAACCACTGCCCTGGGTGCCGCCTTCCTGGCAGGCTTGAAATGCGGGCTGTTTTCTCACCTGGAGGAAATCGCCGACGCCTGGCAGCGGGACGCCCGTTTTGAGCCCAGGATGGATGCCGCGCTCCGCGACGAGCGCTACGCCGGCTGGCGCGATGCGGTTAGCCGGGTCCGCTCCGAAGGCTGAACCCGAAAAAAGAAACGCCCCCGGTCGTCTTGCCGAGGGCGCAGACTGGGCCACTGGACCCCGCAAGGGCAATGCGGGGTACGGCCCAGGAGGCAGAACAGAAGTTAGCCGCGGTCGAGACCAGCGAGCATCAGCGGGTTCACTTGGCTGCGGCGGCCACGCTCTTCGGCGAAGAACGGTTCGATAGCAACCTCATGCGCAGGCTGGTCGTCGTTATGCGCAAAAAGGCGCTTCAATGCGGATTTGATCGACATAGCTCGAACTCCATCAACTGGCCGGACCCCTGGGCCCGGCACCTCAAACGACCGCGCCTAAGTACCGACGCTGGCCCGAATTCAAATATCCTTTGGATGGATCTAATTTGGGGAATTCTGTCTCGAGCTACAAACGTAAGAGCCTCAGGTCAGCCATGCTGCAATTGCATAGTGAATCGGAGGCAAAGACCTCTGCCGCATGTGGCGAAGTATGAGGTTCGGACGGGACCATGCACTCCCGCTGCAAGCTGCCTTCAGAAAGGCGGAACCCCCGAAAGGGGCAAGGGTTTTCGGGGGTCCCACGCTTCGCAGTCAGCTTCAAAAAGAGGCACAGAACGGTAACCGAAACCTCAAACGGAAGGCCCGCAACCCATCGCCTTTGGGGATACGCAGGGATCAAAGCGACAGGCTATCTGGTCCCGGATCCGTTTCCCGTGTCTCAAGGCGATCATATGGTGCGGCGCCAGAATACTGCAATGAAACAGGCTAGGGCCGCGGCGTTGCTGTCCATAGATTTCACATAAGAAAAATTATCTAACAAATTGAAATATATTATTTAATTTATTCACTTGAGAGACTGCAAACTACCGATCAAGTCTTTGAGAGACTCTCCCGAGTCCACTCCTTTTTCATCTTGAGAAGCCGAATCGGAGGGCTCTGCCTCCTCGGAAGGACGTACCGAGTCGCACCGCTCATCCGTCAATTCGTCCGCGGGCGACCTCGGTTGAAGGGCGTCGGGCTCCGCCGCGCCCCAGCGCGCAATTGTCTGGAATAGCCTGACGTGATCAATCGGCTTGGAGATGTAATCGTTCATGCCGGCTTCTAGATAGTGCTCCCGATCGCCCTTCATGGCGTTGGCCGTCAACGCGATGATCGGCGTCTGAGACCGCGCGCCCTCTAAGGCGCGGATCAGCCGGGTGGCCTCCAAGCCATCCATTTCCGGCATCTGAATATCCATCAGAATGATATCGAAATCGCGATGCGTGGCAGCCTCGACCGCATCCAATCCATTGCAGGCCACCTCGACTCTGTAACCGGCCTTGCCGAGCAAAGCCAGTGCGAGACGCTGGTTCACCAAGTTGTCCTCGACGAGCAGGAGACGCAGGGAACTGGCAACAGGATGGGCAGCTTCCGGATCGGCTTCCGATCGATCCTCGCCGGCAGTCGACCCGGCACATCCGATCGACAGCAACAAGCCGCTCAAGATTTCCGAACGCCGCAAAGGCTTGGCTGCCAAAGCGTCGAAGCCCATTTGCTGGGCTTCCTTCTGTGTCGACACTCCCCCGGACGACGCCAGGACCAGACCCATCCGCTGGAATTCATCATCGTCGCGGACCCAGCGGGCAAGCGTCGGACCGTCTTCGCCCGGCATCAAGTGATCGACCACCGCCAATGCATAGGGTGCGCCACCGCCGGAAGCACGCAGGAGTTCCTCCTTCGCCTGGGCGGCACCTGCGACACAGGTGACACGCATGCCGAAGGCTTCCAATTGGCTTCTCAGAATTCGGCGGTTGATGTCGCTGTCGTCCACCACCAAGACCTGCTTGTCCTTCAGTGTTTCGATTTGGCCGGGTGCTGTGTCCTCTATTTCCGTATGTGCCTTCGAGACTACGACCTTCGCGGTGAAGCGGGATCCTTCGCCCACCTGACTGCGGAGCGAAATGTCACCGCCCATCAGCTTCACGAGTTCTCTGGAAATCGCCAGCCCGAGGCCCGAACCACCAAAGCGCCGAGCCATGGAGGCGTCGGCCTGGGTGAAACGTTCGAACAACCTGTCCTGGACAGCCTCGGCAATGCCCACACCGGTATCGCCGACTTCGATCTCGAGAGTGACGCAATCGCCATTGCCGCCAACACGCCGGCAGCTCACCCATGCGCCGCCCTTGTCCGTGAACTTGACGGCGTTCCCAAGCAGGTTGAGCAGGACCTGACGCAAACGGCCGGGGTCTCCGGATACTGTGCCGGGCACATCGTGGCCAATGAACAGGCCAAGATCGATGCCCTTCTCCCGTGCCCGGCCGGCCATCAAGCCAACAACGCTCTCAATGAGATTTGGCAAATGGAAGTCGACGCTGTCCAGTTCCAGGTGTCCGGCCTCGATCTTCGAGAAATCGAGGATGTCGTCGATAACGTCCAACAGCCCCTCACCGGACTGTCGCACAATTTGAATATGTTGCCGTTGCTCCTCGTCCAACTGAGAGTCTTCGAGGAGCGCGGCCATGCCCAGAATACCGTTGAGTGGCGTCCTGATTTCGTGGCTCATGGTCGCCAGGAATTCCGACTTGGCCTTGTTCGCCGCTTCGGCCTCGTCCCGCGCCCGCTCCAGTTCCGCCTCATGGCGGGCCAGGGCCGTAATATCAGTCCCCACGCCGCGGTACCCCACGAAATTACCGTGGCCATCAAACATCGCCTTGCCGCTGGCCTTTAAGGTGTGCGCCTTGCCATTAGCGTCCTTGATCTCAAAAACATAGTCCTTGAAGTCGCGGCGCGCTTTCAGATCTTCGAAGTGCGCAAGCCAACCTTCATCCAGCGCGGCACTCTCCTCCGCCCGTAGTTCCACCACCGATTTGCCAAGCGACATCTCGACCGGGCGGCCCGTAACCTCCTGCTGCCGCTTGGAAATGTAGGTGAAGCGCAGCTCGTGATCCAATTCCCAAAACCAGTCCGAACCGGCTTCCGCGAAGGTACGAAAGCGGTCCTGACTCTCCCGTGCTTCGCGTTCGGCCTTCAGGTAAGAGGTCACATCCATATAGGTCGTAACAAAGCCGCCCCCCGGGATTGGGGCGTCCCGCACTTCGAGTTCCATGCCACAGGGCCTTCTGCACTCGAGAGACTCCTGGTCGCATTGGCGAACCTTGGCGAGAAGCGCCTGTAGTTCAGCCAGGTGCAGCGCGTGGGTCTCTCCCGAACTCTGCCATTCGTCCTCCGAACCATCGCTCGGTCCCTGCCGTACCGAGTCGCCCGCACCAGCGCCGAAGCCATCCTTGCCATCCGAAACACCGAACAACTCCCGGAAGCGGGGGTTGCTGGCCGTGATATCGAAGGCTTCATCGGATAGAGAGACGCCAATGGGCAGGCTGTCCAAAACGGTTTCAAGGACCGCGGACTTGTTCACCAGCGCCTCTCGTGTGGTGGTTAGCGCCGTTGTCTCTGCAAAGCACGATATAGTGCCGCCTTCCCGGGTCCGGCTGTGCAGGACCCGGAATGTCCGGCCGTCGGCCATCCGTATCTCGTAGGGGGCGCCAGCGACGTTAGGGTCCACCCGAGGACAGGCCCGCTCTCCTGCCGCTCCAAAGGGGTGCTCCACCAGTTGGCCGCTCACAATCAGCCGTGTTCTGATTTCTCCTAAGGTAGGGCCTTGCTCCAGGAAAGCTTTGTCACCGGGCAGGAAGACTTCCTGATACTGCTCGTTCCAAAGAATGATTCTGTGGTCAGAATCATAAATCGCAAAGGGATCCTGCAGCGCATTGATGCCGTCCTCGAGCTGTTGCTGCAGTGTCTTCTTGGCGGTTGTCGCTTCTACAAAATCGGTCTCGTCCCGGCCGTTTCCCCGGTAGCCCAGGAACTCGCCTTTCGGCCCGAACCTGGGGATCCCATTGATTACGATATGCCGGGGGTTCCCGTTGACGTCCCTGAGAGCATAGCGGAAGTCCCGAAAGGGACGATGCGCGCGCAGATCCTCCATGTGCGGCCCCCAGACAGGATCTTCATCCGGGTTCGTCACGGAGATTTGCCAGCGCGTATTTCCAATCAAGTCCTCAGGACGAACACTAAGAACGTCATAAACACGATTGGAAAAATACGTAAACCTATGGTCGGCATCAGTTTCCCAAAACCAATCGGAAGAGGCCTCGGCAAAGTCCGAAAGGCGCCGCAGTTCATAGCTGGTGTCGCCTCTGGACCCCACGCCCAAACCAGAGACCAGCCGTGTGGGATCAACCCGGATTTGCTTCCAATCCAAACAGCAGAACGCAAGTAAGGCCCCCGCAGCCAAGAGCCACGCGATCTCTGAACCAAGGGTGTAGATGCCCACACCGAAGTCTGCCGGCGGCATCCCGAATTGCTGAAAACGAAGGAAACTCAAGGCGGCGGCCAACGCAAGAAACGCGCCGCGAGCCAACGACCGCCCGCGCAGCAACAGCCATCCCGCAAGGATCAGGGCGCAAATCAGGAGGACAGTTGTGCTCGCGGCCAGCCAGACCATGTGGATTCCACACGCCGATGCCATTCCCATCGCTGGCCTCGCATAGTCCGCGCCCCTGCCTCCCCCAGGCAAGAGTACAGGGCAACCCGGTGCCAACCGGACAAACCCTAGGGTTTCTTTACTATGAAAGCGTAAATCAAAGCGCGAGATATATGCGCGCCACGATCAACCGAAAGGTGCAGACTCAGTCGCGGCCCTTGGGCGCTGTGGGAATCTGTTCCCCATCATCAACCAACGACGTTACAGGACCGCTCGGCTCGGGAGTACCTTGAGCGCACATCAAATAGGATAAAGTCCGGGTTTCCGACAGTGGCGGCAGAACCGGATCCGCGTCCCGCCCGCGAGATGCGGGTCCCTCCACAGTCTCCGCTCCCCGCTGTCTGGTCGTCCCGGCGGCTCCCTCCTCGACCGGAAGGATGCTTAGGAGCGGCTCCTCTGTGTACCTGTCAATCGTGACCAGCGCCTCATAGAGTGATTCTCCGCCGCATTGCGCTGCGGAATCTTGAACTTTCAGCTTCTCCGCGAGAGTACGGTGGAGCCGGCGTACCTGATCGCCCCTTCCGGTATCTGCGCCCGCGAATAGCGGACCACACCGGTCCAAATCATCGCTTCCTTGCAACGTCGCCCCCGACAAACTCATTGCAATTGAAGAGGCTACTCCCGAAACCCGAACTTACCTCTCAGAACTGCGGCTCATCCCACTGCCACAATTGAGGTTTCCCGTACCGTTCGAGCCCCTTGGCTGTTCCCTGGCACCGTATTCCCCGCACGGTGTTTCCGGGAGCCCCCCCAATCCGATCGCCGACAAGCCTATCGTCTGCCTCAGGCGCTGTCACCTGCCGGATCTCCATCACCGCGATCTCTTAGCAATGAACGCTTTTCCGGCAGCACCGGCCTGAACCCCCGGTTGCCCAATTTGTTAGGAAATTCCAGCTAATAAGGACATCTTGCTGACGCCGGCCAGGACGCCTTGTAGCTGCAGGACAAGGCCCTGTGGATCGATGATCAGGAGCCAAGAAATCGAAGAGCCAACGCCGTATGTCTGATGCCACTGGCAATTTAAAGCAACAGCGGGACCGCTTTGTGGCTTTCGCGTTTGCTTCGGCGGACTTGGTCTTCGAGGCCAGCCCCGACGGCACGATCCGCTATGCAGCCGGCGCGGCCAGCAGTTTCGCCAGCACGACGGCCGAAAGCCTAGTCGGCACCGCTTGGCTCAACCTTTTCAGTGAGCGCGACCAGCGGCTGCTGAACTCCATGATTGGGAAGCTCAAGGACAACGAGCGCTGCGGCCCCGTCGTTGTCGAACTCAATCAGGACCAGCGGGGCGTGAGGAAGGCCTTCTTCAACGCCCGACGCCTCCCCGGCGACGAGAGCATCCTCTACTGCACGCTGGCGCAACTCCGGGCCTCAGCGATCCGGGCAGTAATGGGACAGATCGGGGTCAATGCGCGGCTGGATGAGGGTCCCGTTTCCTTCGAACAGAAAGCTCAGGAGTCTCTGCGGATCGCAGCCGAGCTCGATCAGGATGTCGCCCTGACTATGATCGAATTGGGCGAGACTCAGGACTTCGTCGAGCGGATTGGCGCCGATCATCTCTCCGACTTCATGGAAACCGTCACCGACGTGTTACGCAGCCATTCCTTTGATGGTGAAGCCTGTGGCGATCTTGGCGACGGCAAGTTCGGAGTCGTCCACGAAAGCGGCGTGCCGGGATCGGCCATCGGCGATCAGATCGCCGAACTCGCCCGCTCCGTCGATCCGGACGGCAAGGGCCTGGAGGTCCAGAGCGACACTCTAGATCTCCAAGACGAATCGCTCAGCCCGCAGGAGACGGCAAAGGCTCTCGTCTTTGCAATCCAGAAATTCGCCAACACGTCAGAAGGCGGCGCCTTCTCGGTCCCGACATTGAGAGAGGCCCTGACCGAGACCACGCGGGAAACCGCGTCACGTATCTCCAACATCAAGACCGTGATCGCGAACAACCGTTTCCGTTTCGTGTTCCAGCCAATCGTCGACCTGCAGACCTGTCTGCCGCACCACTTCGAGGTCCTTGCGCGTTTGGACGACGGCACGCCTCCCTTCGAGTTCGTGACTTTCGCCGAAAGCATGGGCATGGTCATGGACTTCGACTTGGCGATCTGTCGCCGCGCCATCGACTACCTTCAGCGCGAGGCATCGACGGCACCGCCACCACTCGCAGTCAACCTCTCCGGCCAGTCACTTGAGAACGATCTCTTTGTCGCCGCTTTCCTGAAGCTCTTGCGCAGCAACGAAAATTTAGGACAGCGCCTGATGTTCGAGGTGACGGAATCGACACGGATCCTGAACTTGAACGGTGTCGGCGACGTCGTAAGGGACATACAGAAAGCCGGGTTTGCCGTATGCCTGGATGACTTCGGCGCCGGCGCGGCTTCATTTCAGTATCTTCACGCCTTGCCTGTCGACTACGTGAAGATCGACGGAGCCTATGTTCGGCGCATTCTGAACTCGGAAAGGGACTTGATCCTGCTGTCCAACCTCACTCGCCTCTGTCGCGATTTGAGAATCAAGACAATCGGCGAAATGATCGAGTCAGAGGGTCAGTTCGAGAAATTGAAAGAAATCGGGGTGGATCTTGGGCAAGGATACCTCTTCGGCAAGCCCGCCGCCCGTCCGGTCACCAAACGCGCCACATCCGACAACGACCCAATAATCGCCGAGGCGTCTTAGACTGCGATACGCCTGGAATCCCTGTCAGCCTGCGCCGGCCCCATCAGCCGGCGCACCGCCCTGCCGTCTCCTCTTAAGAAATCACTCAATTGCCGCAGCTGAAGCCTGGTGATTGCCGCGCTAAGCGGCACGCACGGGCTTCCCATCGCCGGACGCCGCGCCTCCAGCGCCAGTCCCGGATGAAGCACTGGAATTGCCGAGACGCCGGCAAGCGCCTTCGAAGTTGGCGCCGCTTTCAATCGCCAAGGCATCGTGGATGATATCGCCAAAAACGTCCGCACCCTTCTTAATCTCCACGTTAGGGGCTTCGACCTGGCCTTTAACGAAACCACTGATCGTAACGGATTGCGCATAGATCGAACCTTCGATCCGCGCTCCCTTGGAAATCGTTGCGGAACGGCTTCTGATATCGCCCTTCACCCTTCCGTCGATTTGCACGTCGCCCGCACTCTTCAGATCTCCGAGGACTTCCAGGTCGGCGGAGATAATTGACGGAACCTGGCTCGGCCGCACGGGCGGCACCGAACGATTTTCAGAGGAGACCGTTTTCTCTTCGGGTTTATCGGATTTACTGAACATAGCGCGCTTTCTCCGTGCTCGATTTGATTATCGTAGCCACCGGCAGGTTCACCGACCGAAAGGGCCGCAACCAATGGCCCATTCGAACCAAAATGTCGAACTAAGGCTTCAAACAAAGAACGAGACCATACGTCCGCCGGCTGCACAGGTCTTGTGACATAATTGTGGGACAAAAATGAGGCGCTGTCAGCATGGTAAATAGGACGCGCCGACGTCGACTTTAGACAGGTTGGACTATCGAACATCGATCCGCGGGACCGCCAAAGACAGACGGAGCCGCGCAACCGAAGTAAAAGCGAACAGGCAAAAAAAATGCCCCACCGGGTGGTGGGGCAAAAGTTCGCATGAAAAAGAGGTCAGAAAATTAGTGCTTCGTAAAAATCCGGCTCGATTTCGGTTCCTCGGGTGTGCCTGCTCCCTCTTCGGAAAAGAAATCGCGCCTGCACCGTCAGGCGGCGCTTTTCAAACCGTCCAACAATTCCGTCAAACCACTGAAGGGCAGTTCGGATCTGCGGACTGAATTCAAACGGCCGAGGGGAGTCAGGATATCGAGCTTGGGATCCGCTTCGAAAGTCCTACCCACAACGACACCATTCCATCCTTCGATATACTCGATTTTTTGCCCGAGTTTCATGATCGTCCACCTTGTCTCACCCTAACTTGAACCATTAACAAGACATTAACAGCACAGGGGAGCCAAGTCAAATAAATATAGAATATAAATAAGTATAAATTCTTCTAAAATTAAATGTATTATTAAGGTTAACTTGAAAATCACAGTAAATAGAAATATTCAAATATTCCTATCCTTTAGGGCACCGCAAAGACATGGCGGGTCATTTCGCCTCCGGAAGCTATGCGGAGGACTGCAAAACCCTGCAGAAATCCAATCCTACGAGCCTGCCTGTCCGATGGACTGCAGTTCGCGATTTTCTTCTCTTCACTCCCCTATAAGATGTATCAAAATTGTGGCATCAAGTTTTCATTAACCCATCAGAGCGCAAAGGAATGCATGATCATGGCATCAGGATCGGCCCCAGGAGGACTGGCCATGTATCACTGGATCACATACTCGGCGCTCTTCATTACGAGCCTTAAGTTGCTTGGGCTGTAGCTGGAATTTGGGTCACTTGCCAGCTGTATAGGCCGATAAAGAGCGCAATTCGTGTGGTCCTTTCTGCAGAGATTTGACGTGTGATTTATTGCAGCCACTTCGCACGGCAGCGCGTTTGATCGGCACCCGCCACACGCCAGGGAACACCTAGCCGAAACAAGCGCCACTTGACATAGAAACAACCAAAGCGCGTAACAGTTCGAATGAAGAGCACGAGCTAAAGCTCTCGCCGGAATTGAGAATTTGATAACCAAATTCTGCGAACTCTAGAGCCAATACCTTTTGGCAAGGACGCGTACTGAATTGCCGGCAATGACCGATTCTGACAGAGCCGACGACATCACGGCCTTCCTTTCCGGAAAGTCGGACAAGAAGCGCGAGGAGATCGCCAAAGGCCTTGGCGTTCGAATCGATGCGGACCTATCCGATTTCGACCGGGACACCGCCATCGAGCTTGCACGTCAGCTCGCGGAGGATGCGCTTGTAGTTGTCCGGCGAAGCCTGGCAGAGAGCCTTAAGGAGAGCCACTTCCTGCCCAAGGACATCGGGCTGAAGATCGCCTACGACGTGGAGGACGTGGCAGTTCCCTTCCTGGAAACGACAACGGTCTTCTCCGAAGCCGAACTCTGTCAGATCGTAAAATCCGCGCGCCAATTCGCCAAAGCCGCGGTGGCCCGGCGAAAGAACCTTTCAGCCAGAGTGGCAGACGAAATCACAAAGTACGGCGATCTAGCCGCAGTGACCGACCTTGTCGACAACCATTCCACTAAGATAGATGAGGAATCCTACAGGATCCTGCTGGAGCGTTTCGAAGGACGCCAGGTCTTGTTCGACCGGGTGTCACTGCGGCCCGACCTTGCAATGCCGATCATCGCGGAACTGGTCCTACGGATCTCGGAACACGCCCGCGACGCCCTATCCAAGCGCTATGACATTTCCGTCGACTTTCTAAACCCGATCATTGAGGAAAGCCGTGTCAATGCCCTGCTCGAGATCATCGAGCGGTCCACCTTCTCCAACGTCGAGATCCTGGTAAAGGGCATGACCAAGCGCGGCGATCTCACGCCGCCGCTGCTACTGGCAGCCGTACGAAAGGGCTACCTCATGTTCTTCGAGCACGCCATGGCGAGCCTGGCCGGAATCAATGTTCAGAACACGCGCCGCCTGATTCTGGAGGGCGGTGACAAGGCGACCCTGAGGTTGTGCGAATGCGCAAAGATCCCCTCCTCCCTGCATAAGGATTTCCTGGAGGCCGTGACAAAATCGGTCGAGGAAAGAGCCTGGACAGTTTGAATTTCGGCGCACTGCTTCATTAGAAGCAGTGTCGGAACTTAGTGGGTCATGAAGACAGGGACCTCTGCCTCATTCAGGAGGTGACTGGTGGCGCCGCCAAAAATCATCTGGCGCAATCTGCTGTGGGTATAGGCGCCTTTCACGATAAGGTCGGCCTGGACGCCGACAGCTTCCTCCAAAATCACCGCGCCGGGCGACCGCCCATCCTGCGGGATCTCGCGCGCCTCTGCCTGAATCCCGCTGCGCGCCAGGTAGCCGGCCAGTTCCGCAGCGGAAGGCCCCGGAACGAACGCCCCTTCGACGGTTAGAACGACGACCCGCTTCGCTTCCGCGAGCAGCGGCTTGGCAAAGCCGACGGCCCGCGCCGATTCGGTGCTTCCGTTCCAGGCGATGAGAATGGTGTCGCCAATCGACTTCGGCGCAGTGGGCGGCGCGATGAGCAGGGGACGGCCACTTTCGAACAAAGCCGATTCCAACACTGTCATCGAGGGAACGGCCCAATCGCGGCCCGGCCGCCCGACCACAACCAAATCAAAAAGCCGGCCGTAGCTGCCGATGTCATTTTCGGGAGAGGCCCCCTCTTTCCATCCCACAGTGCAGGTATCCTGGGGCGCGGTGCCTTTGCTCCACGCTAGGCTCTTCTCCTGACGGTAGGCATCGAAGGCTTCGCGGGCCCGTCGCGCCAGTTCGATATTATCCTGCTCCAGCGTTTCGACCTGATAGGGAACACCGCCTGCGAAGCCGTCACCCGGCACGATCGCCGAAAGGGTCGGACGCACATGGTAACCTTCGAGGTAGGCTGCAAATCGGCTGGATACGAGGTAGGCCGTATCCAGAATAGAGGTTAAGACCGGGCTCTCGTCGACCGAGACCAGAACGGCTTTGAAGCTCATTGCGGCGTCCCTTTTCTGCCTTCCCAATTATCCATGACGAAGCGGGAGTTTAGCACGGAAAGCCGCAAAGGAAGGCGAAATCCGGATGCGGAGGACCCAATGCCGCAGGGCCCCGGAAACGCCAGGCGGCCCAGAACCAACGGACAAGGTCCCTAACTCGATTGGATGGCAGCGCCGTAGAAACAGCGCCGCCCGGTCAGTTGAGGCGCTGCCCCATAAGATGCCGCAAGACCATGATCACATCATTCAGCTGATCTTGCCCCTTTTCGGAAAGCGGCTCCCCGCCCGGCGCTTCCAGGTCCCGGCAAACCTCTTCATCCAGCGACAGGAGCACTGTCTTGCTGTCCAAATAGGTAACCCCTTTTTTGCCGCCGCTTTCTTCTTCCATGTTGCCCCCGCATCCTTTTTTGCATTGCCCCAACAGATATACCTGGGCGCCTTAACCAAGGTTATGAAGAACTTAACATGGAGAATTTTCGACAAACGCAGAAAACGGCAGGGGTTTTGGCATCCCAAACAAGTCCCGGGTCAGATCGCCATGGGTCTAACGTTTCGTTAACCATATTTAGTCCAGGCTAGCCCCAACGGCCGGCCGCGATTCGGGCGGCCCAATGCGAAAATCCAGACAAAGGGGGGCCCATGTCTGTAGTTCCGATTGGTCACGCTTCACTCACGCAAGCCGACATCAACGTTCTGACAACCGAGGGTAACGGTTACGTAAGTGACGGTATCTGCGGCGCCTGCTGCGTCGTCGAGCTCGAGGACAGCGAACCGCTGATTGCTTTAACGGATCCCGAGGACGAGTATCTCTGCTGCGCCATCGGCAAGATGTCGGGCTGGTACTATGTTCTCGATGCGGACTGGAACGTCACGGAGAAAAGCAAGTTCCTCGGCGATATTCTGGAGGCTTTGCCTGCCGCGCTAGCTGAGGCACACCCGCCCGCAGCCCAGTGCCTGGCGTAGGATCTACGTTTTCCAGCCAGCCGCCGGTTGCCGCCCGTCTTGATTCCATGGCTTAACCATGAACATATCAAATCTGTGACAAGATCCTGGCGTATATAGACCGCGAAGTATTCACAACTAATATTGTGAAGAGTTCATTGAAGGAAAAGCGGTCTTCATGGGATCAGTTATAGACATTACTTCATCTGGCATCACCGAAACGGACCTTCGCGAGATAATCGAGGAAGGAATTCGGCGCGCGCTGTTTGTGGAGCCGGCTTGCACGGAGAGTGGCGAACTCTACGTCAACCTGGTGAACAGTGGTTGCGTACCGAAATTCACCTTCCGTCGCGTGACAGGAATTCTCTATGCCACAAATGAGCAAGGCAGCCATCTTGCCAGCGGACTCAACGTGAAGGACATTCTCCTAGCGCTCGATTAGCCCGCCACGCTGTACTTGCACAATATCGGACCGTCGATTCCAAAAACTCTTACGTTTAAAGACCTGGCTGATTCGGACCAATAAGTCTGTAAATAGAAGACACTGCAGCCAGTCGCTCCAATCCGAAATCACAAAATGCAAAAATACCCACCACCTGTAGGGGTATTTTTTGCAACCTAAGCATGGAAATGAGACACCCTAGAAACGGGCATAAATAGCCATTTATACTTCTATTAAATAGCGAAATACCTATCTATGAGGGCGACCACTATCGTTTTTGCGATCTTAAATAAGTTATTCATTACAATGAAAAGTAGAATTAAATATACCATCTTACGAACACTGAATACTACTTAGAGATTTATATGATTTTTACTTAAATCCTACTTTAATATTTCCAATTTATCAGAAGAGGCTTCGAAATTAACCTAGGCTTTAATGCGTCCCCGGGGCATCCAGGGTCTACGAGCCCCAAAACTAAGGTGAGCGGAAGCCGTACCGGAGCAATTCGATGGCAATCCCTCTACTGTCCGCTTTTGGCGGACTCAAGATCTCCCGCAAGTTGCCGATGATCATCGCCGGGGCATCTTTGCTCCTGGCCGTTTCCATTGGCACGCTCAGCTATATCGAAGCATCCTCGGCGACGCGAAGCGCGATCAACGAAAAGCTGACCGCCGTGGTTGAAGGCCGAAAGGCCGCTTTGTCCGACTACCTCGCCTCGATCGAGCAGGATATGCGCTATACGGCGACCAACCCAACCGTCGCATCCGCTCTACAGGCCTTTTCGGCAGGGTGGCTGGCAATGGGCAGCGATCCACAAAGCGCGTTGCAGCGCCTCTACATTGACGACAACCCGAACCCGACGGGCCAGAAGGACAATCTCGACGCCGCCTCGGACGGCTCACCTTACAGCCGGGTGCATGCGACCTACCATCCCTGGTTTCGTCAGTTTCTAAGGGAGCGCGGTTACTACGACATCTTCCTATTCAACCTTGAGGGCGATCTCGTCTATACCGTTTTCAAGGAGTTGGACTACGCAACGAACCTAGTATCCGGCGAATACAAGGATACCGACCTCGGCAACGCGTTCCGGGCGGCACGAGACAAGCCGAACGCCGGAAGCCTTTACTTCTTCGATTTCAAGCCCTACGCGCCAAGCCACGGCGCTCCCGCCAGTTTCATGTCTACACCGATTCTTGGCGATGCGGGTCAACCGCTCGGCGTTCTGGTCTTCCAGATGCCGATTGACGGGATCAACAACGTCATGGGCTTGGACGCGGGCCTGGGCGAGACCGGCGAAACCATGATTGTCGGTGAAGACCAATTGATGCGGAACGATTCCCGCCTTGAAGAAGAGTCCACGATTCTCGTCAGGAAGGTCGACACGGAAGGTGTCGCGGCGGCCCTCGCGGGCAAGAACGGCGTCGCGCTTGCCGCCGGCCATTCCGGTATGGAAGCGGTGACGGCCTACACACCGTTGGACTTCAACGGCGCCCGCTGGGCGATTGTTGCAGAGGTCGCGCTCCACGAAGCCATGGGCCCAATCTACTCCATGCGCAACATGATCTTCGTCATCGTGCTGTTTGCCTTGGCATTGGTGACGGGTATCGGTGTGTTCTTTTCGCGCTCTATCTCAGGCCCGCTTACAGCCATGGGCGAAACCATGCACCGGTTGGCGGAAGGCGATACGGAAGCGGAAATCCCGGGCCGGGACCGCCGAGACGAGATAGGCGTCATGGCCCAGTCGGTTCAAGTCTTCAAAGAAAACGCCATTGAACGCACACGCTTGGAAGCCGAGCAACGAGCCGAGCAGGCCGCGAGGGAAGAACGGGCCAACAATATCGAGTCGCTGATCTCCGATTTCGATACATCTGTCAACGAGGTCTTGGGTACCGTCAGCACCTCGTCCAGCGACATGGAACAAACCGCGCGCAGCATGTCGAGCACAGCGGTCGAAACCAGTGAATTGGCGACTTCGGTTGCTGCGGCCTCAGAAGAGGCCTCGGCAAACGTTCAGACAGTTGCAAGTGCAGCCGAGGAGCTGTCCAGTTCCATTGCCGAGATCAGCCAACAGGTCGCAAGATCCAGTACAATGGCTGACGAAGCTTCCAAGAAAGCCAGCGACACGGATGCCCGAGTACGTAGCCTCGCGGAGGCGGCTCAAAAGATCGGCGACGTCGTAAATCTAATTCAAGATATCGCCGAACAGACCAACCTGCTGGCACTGAACGCCACCATAGAGGCCGCCAGGGCAGGGGAAATGGGCAAAGGCTTCGCCGTCGTCGCGGGAGAAGTCAAAAGCCTCGCCAGTCAGACCGCGAAGGCGACGGACGAGATCAGCGCGCAAATTTCCGATGTGCAGGCCTCGACCGAAGACGCGGTTTCGGCGATCAACGAGATCACTGCGACAATCGGTCAGCTGAACGAGATCTCCGTATCAATCGCGTCCGCCGTCGAGGAACAGGGCGGTGCCACACAGGAGATTTCCCGAAACGTTCAGGAAGCCGCGGCCGGCACCCGCGACGTCAACAGCCATGTCTCGAAGGTCAATCAGGCGGCCGGAGAGACCGGCTCCTCGGCTGAGCGGGTTCTCAGTTCGGCAACCGAGATGTCGCAGGTCTCGGAATCCCTGCGCAATCAGATAGCGTCGTTCCTGACAGATGTGCGAGCAGCCTAGAACGGAACCGCAGCGTTAAGCGCCCGGCTTTCGTGCCGGGCCTTTTCGTTGTGACCACTGCGGTCGGCAGACCGCGTCGCGGTGATGACAGAATCGCCGTCTTATGCCAAACAGCGCCGTGGGAGGCGCGCTCCCGAGTGGTCCGGAGAACAGGGAGCCCAGACTATGGCACGGATAGCCATCGGCGGCTGGCAGCACGAAACCAACACCTTCGCCCCCATCAAGGCCGACTTCCCGTCCTTCGAGGAAGCAAATGACTGGCCGGGCCTCTGCCGCGGTCAAGCCCTCTTCACGGAAACCGACGGTGTCCATCTGCCGATCACGGGCGCGCTCCACGCCCTGCGGGCCGCCGGACATGAGCTGGCCCCCCTTCTGTGGTGTTCCGCCACGCCCTGTGCCCATGTGACAGAGCGGGCCTACGAGATGATCGCGGACATGATCCTCGAAGATCTAAGAGCCGCCGGGCCGCTGGATGGGATCTATCTCGATTTGCACGGCGCCATGGTCGCCGAGCACCTGGAGGACGGCGAAGGCGAGATTCTGCGTCGCATCCGTGCCGAGCTGGGGCCCGAATTGCCGATTGCCATCAGCCTTGACCTCCACGCCAATCTCACGATGGACATGGTGGAGCAAGCCAGCGTTATCGATATCTTTCGCACCTACCCGCATATCGACATGGGGGAAACCGGCGCCCGCACTGCAAGGCATCTGATGTCGCTGATCGACAGCGGCGAGGCTTGGGCAAAGGCGTATCGTCAGATCGATTTCCTCATTCCCATCAATTGGGGATGTACCCTGATAGAGCCCGCAAAGGGGATCTACGCGGCTCTACCCGAGGCCAATTCGGACGAAGTTCCGGCTCTGGCATTCGCCTGCGGCTTTCCGCTTTCCGACATCGCAGACGCCGGCCCGGCGCTCGTTTCCTACGGCCGCAACCAACGCGTGGCGGACGATGCGGCGGACCGCCTGCTGGCCTTGGTCGAAAGCCGCGAAGGCGACTTTCACGGCAAGATCTATGACGCGCAGGAAGCGGTCGAAGAGGCCTTGAGCCTCCTGCATCGCCATCCTTCCGGCCCGGTCGTCATCGCCGACACGCAGGACAACCCCGGCGGCGGCGGACCCGGCGACACCACAGGAATGCTCAAGGCGCTGCTGGCCGCCGACGCCAAGGAGAGCGTGCTCGGCCTGCTCTGCGATCCCGTCGCCGCCGCAATGGCTCACAACGCCGGAGGCGGCACGACCCTTCCTCTGGCGCTGGGGGAACACTCGGGGATGCCCGGCCACAGCCCCTTGGAAGGCGATTTCAAGGTCTTGCGCTTGAGCGACGGCCGCTTCACTGCGACGGGTCCGATGTACGCCGGGGCTCATATGGACCTGGGACCTTGCGCTTTGTTAGAGATCTCGGGAATCAGGATCCTGGTTTCATCCAAAGCGTCCCAAGCGGCTGATCAATCGATGTTCCGTCAGCTCGGCGTCGAGCCAACTGAGGAGCGTCTGATGGTTCTGAAGAGTTCGGTCCATTTTCGCAACGACTTCCAGGATATCGCGTCAGCTATCCTGATCGCCGCCGCTCCGGGGCCGGTCTACGGGAACCCTGCCGACCTGAACTTCGAGAACCTTCGGCCTGGGGTACGACTTTCACCCCAGACGGAGTCCTAGGCCGGAACGCTTTCAACCGCCCTCCCGCGCGAGAAGCGCACGTACTTGAAGGATCTCTCGACAGCGCGCGAGGCCGGGCCAAACGATGAGCATGGCCTCTTCGTGCGGAGCAAACGCAGGCCGCAACGGCAAAGGTTGGTGATGCAGGCCCGGATAGGGTCCGGGGCCGGGACGCAGCAAGGCATCGAGCTCACCATTGAGAAGCTGCGCGACGTCGCCCGTTGCAACCACGCTCACCGAAACGTCACTGTCAGTTGCCTTGCGCAAACCCTCGACCAATTCTGCAGGCGCCGATGTCAATTCCTGCGAAATGCCTAACCTCAAAGTCCGTCCCTTCAGGCTGCGGGCAACGCCATCCGTTGCCGCCGAAATCGTTTCGAGGGCTTCGCTGATCTCGGGAAGATAGGTCTCTCCGGAGGGTGTCAGGACAAGCCCCCGATGCAGCCGCTGAAAAAGCGCAACACCGAGCATTTCTTCCAGATTCTTCACCTGCTGGCTGACCGCACCTGGCGTGACGGAGAGCTCGTCCGCGGCGCGGGTGAAACTCAAGTGCCGGGCCGCGGCCTCGAAGGCACGCAAACCATTCAATGGAGGAAGGCGATAGCTCATGTGCAGGCGGGACCCTTGGAGACATCTGTGTGCGAAACGCAGTGATACACGAGGGACAGGGACTGCCTCAACGCTCGCCTCCACAGACCTGCCCTGCCTGTTTGTCTTGTCATGACTCAGAATTTCTAATGCAAAACGGCAGAATTAATCGTTTGAGCGCCAGTGCTCACCTGAGGACACTCTCCGCCACTGTCTTAGCGCCACTTTGCGTTTGAAAAAGGAACTCTTCATTTGAAGACGAAGACACACAATCCGCCGGAGATTTACCCGGCGACGAACGACTATGCCCACGGGATGGAGGTTCAGGGAGCTGAACGCATCCTCTATATCAGCGGCACAATGGGACTCACCCCGGACGGCGTCGCCGGCGCCTCACTAGGCGAGCAACTGGACCTGATCTGGAACAATCTGCGTGCAATCCTGGCAAGCGCCGGGATGTCGGTTGGGCACGTCGTCCGCGTCACCAGCTATCTGCGCGACCGCGCCTATGCCACGGAGAATGCGGCGGCCCGTGTCGCTGCCTTGAACGGGCGCGTCGTCCCGACAACCGCCATCGTCGTCGAGACGCTGGAAAGCAACTGGCTCGTTGAACTCGAAATCGTTGCGGCAGCCTGACCCTTAGGAGAACGATATGACAATCCGCTTCAATCCCTCCAGCGGTTGGCCTCGGAACGGCCGCGCCTTCAATCACGCGGTGGTCGCACCGGAGGGCCGCGTTCTCTTCATTACCGGCCAGGTGGCATGGGACCATCAAGGCGAAATCGTCGGCACGGGCAATGCCGGGGCGCAGATGCGCCTTTGCTTCCAGAATACCATCAAAATCCTGGCAACGGTCGGCGGCACCCTAGAGGACATCGTCGACCACACCATCTACTTTGTGAACCGTGCGGACATCGATGTACTGCAGCAAGTGCGCACGGAGTTCTTCTCACCGGAGACGGCACCGGCGAGCACTTTCATTCAAGTCCGCGGGCTCATCATCCCGGAGTTCCTGGTGGAGTTGACACCAATCGCCGTTATTCCCCACGAACGCTTCATTGAGCCACAAGCAGTTTAATTCAAGCCGCCGATCGTATTCCGAATCATGCGGCGCGCATCATCGATCAAGCGCTCGCTTGCGTTTGGGCGGCTCAGGAAATCCACCCAGGCCGTAAGATCGGCGATTCTTGCTGCCTGGCGCCAATTTGGCGGCAGGTTGCCCCCGGCGCCCCGATACCCAGTCGCAACCGCCGATTCGAATCCGGGAAGAGACCCAAGCGGGTCGCGAAGGAGGTTTCCCAAATCGAATGCGGGATTGCCGCTGAACGCAAACTCCCAATCCAGCACGGCGGAAACCTGCCAGCCGCCCTTCCCGGCCGCGCCCACCAAGATGTTGGAGCCATTGAAGTCGGAATGCACGAGACAGGGCACGCTCCCCCAAACCTCAAGCGCATCCCCTTCGCGCCGTACGAAGGAGTAGAGCGCTGACATCAGGCTCTCGCCGAGGCGGTCGCCGCCGATACCCTCCAAGAGATACTCATCCAAATAGGCGATCAGCCCCCTCTTATCCAAATCTACCGAGTGTGTGACCTTGAGATCGCTGCCGAGAAGTCCGAAGCGACCAAAGGTGACGGAGTGAATCGCCGCCAGCGTTTGCCCGACTGCCTTCCCGAGCAGTCTGCGGCCTTCAGCGTCGACGCTATCCGCCACCCTGTCCAGGTGCACCCCTTCGACCCACTCCAGAAGCGCATAGGACCCGCCGGTAACGGGATTACTCTGCGCGTAATGAAGGCAGCGTGCGATCGGCACTGTTCCGGTCAGACGGTCCGAGAGCGACGCCTCTTTGGCTGCCGTCTCCGGCTCCCGCTGGTAGAGCCGCAGCACCAGGTCCGGATCGCCGCCCGCCAGCGTTACCCGGAGGTTCGTGTTTGCCAGACCGCCTTTCAGTGGTTCCACGCGCAGGACCCGCGCCCCGCCAAGAAACGGCGCAATCAGCTTCTCCGCGTCCTCCAAACTTACGTTCAGCAGTGGTTCGGCCCGTTGCCAACGGTCTTTCATCGCACCGTCCTTTTGCCGTACCAAGATAAACAAAGTTAAAGACGTACCTTTTCTTTGCCTTACAATCGTCCCAAATAACCGCTAAGAATTATATTGTGAATATTTGCGCCACTGGCCACCCGGCAAGGGGAAGGTGGGCTGAATGAAGAACTTATTCTATCTGCCGCGTCGCTTCCACGGCTTGCCGGGCCGGGCCTGGACAAGGCTGCGCCGGCTCCGCGTGACGATGAACGGACTGAGGGGCTTGGCAACGGCATCGGCGCGTCAGGGCCCTTTCGTGGTGATGGGCCTGGCCGCCCTCCTCCCAGTCGGGCTGCTGTTATCTGCGTCGCTTCAGCCGAAGGACGTCAAGATCTCGGCATTGGACTGCCTGACGGAGGCAATCTACTTCGAGGCACGCGGCGAACCTTGGAACGGCCAACTCGCCGTGGCCAACGTTGTTCTCAACCGGGTCAACCACCCGAAGTTCCCGCAGTCCATTTGCGACGTCATCCAGCAGAAGCATCAATTCAGCTACTATTGGGACGGTCTGCCGAAGACCGTTCAGGATCCCAAAGCTTGGCACGTCGCCGGTCAGGTCGCAAAGATGGCCATGGAGGGGTTCGTCCTGGATGACATACAGAATGCCACCTTCTATCACGCCACCCATGTCCGGCCGAAATGGTCGGCCTCTTTCAAAGAGACGGCCCAAATCGGACGCCACATTTTCTACAAGATGTAGCCGCGCCAGAACTGCGAGCCCTGTTGCAACGGCACAGCCTACCTTTGCCTGCCCGCAGCCGCCCCGATAGACTTGGGCCTCCGGCCAATCTTGGGGAGCAATGCCGTGGGCCTACCGTCCGATAGCGTTCTTTGGACCAGTCTGATCACGATTACCGGGGTTTGGCTGATCCTCGTCATCAGCCCTGGACCAAACTTCCTGGCGACCGTTCAAACCGCCCTGTCGCATTCCCGTCGATCAGGCATCGCGGTCGCCTTGGGCATCAGCTTGGGCACGATGATCTGGTCGACAGCAAGCCTACTGGGTCTCGGCCTGCTCTTTCAGACAGTGGGCTGGCTCTATATGGCGCTGAAAATCGTCGGCGGTGCTTATCTGGTCTACCTCGGCATAAAGGCCATGATCACAAGCCGCGGGGCACAGGATGATGGGCCGAGCCTTGCGACGATGACTGGGCTGCACGCCTTTCGCCGGGGAATTCTGGTGGACCTCAGCAACCCCAAGGCGGCCGCCTTCTTCATCAGCCTCTTCGCGGTGACCGTCCCGCCCCTGGCACCGCTTTGGTTCAAGGCCCTGGTCGTCGCGAGCGTGGTCGCCATGGCCGGCGGCTGGTACGCGGTCGTGGCTTGCCTGGTTGCCACGGGGCCTGTCGCGAGACTCTACCGGCGCGCACGCCGCACCCTGACTTTCCTGGCGGGTGCCCTCTTCGTCGCGCTCGGCGTCCGGCTCGCGACCGACCGTTAGAATCGGCTTGGCGATCGAGGTTCATCAAACACCGGTCGACCTCTCGACGGTTCCGGCGAAAGGCGGCGCCTATCTGTTGTGGATCGCGCTGACCCGGCCCCTGCGCATTGCCCCCAAGTCATTTAAGAAGAAACTGATGCTTCCGCCGGGCTGCTATGTCTATGCCGGCAGCGCCTATGGACCGGGCGGCCTGCGCGCACGGGTTGGGCGTCATCTGAGAAGAAATAAAGCACAGAGGTGGCACGTCGACTGGATCACCCTACATGATACGATAGGGCAAGTCTGGATCGTACCGGGAGCATCGGAATGCACACTGATCTCTCACGTCCTATCGCTGCCTGGCAGCCGGATTCCCATTCCGGGCTTCGGCAGCTCCGACTGCCGGCGCTGCGCTGCGCATCTCGCCCTGGTGGAGCAGACCTTCGAAGAAGCCAACGAAGCAGCTGCATTCTGGCCCTTCTAGCCGTGCTGGCCCTGGCGATGGTCCCGGGCCCCCTCTTCAGCCAGAACTCCGCCCGAGCGGCATTTCCAATGCCTGCTCCGGACCATGCGGCGCCGAGCTTGCTGAGGCAGGTCGAGGGCCGTTATAGCGGCCGATCCGGCGGAACGAGGATGGGGACTCTCGGCAGCCCGCGTGCCGGCATTTCCGACACCTACTACCGTGGCGGCTATGGGTTCACCCGAAAGAGCTTCTTCAAGAACAGCGAAAACAATCGAAGCCATTTTAGAAATAGCTTTTCCAATCGCAGTGACTTCGGCCAACGCTATGATCGTGTCAGCCGCTTACGGGCCGACCAGACGCGGATTGCACCCGCGAGCCGGTCTCTGCTGCCGGCGCCGCATCTGGAGATCTGGCAGCCTCGGGGGCATCGTGGACCCGGACTGCCGCCGTCATCCCAGAGGCTCGTCCCGCCACTTGAAAAGACTTCGTTACCCTTAGGAAATATCGAGATCGAGCAACGCGTCTCCGGGCGCCGTCTCTTGTTTCACACTCCTGAGCTTTCGGCCATAGAAGCCGTCTTACGGGCCGACGGGACGGCCGCATTCTCTCTGGACGCGGAGACCGAAGCGGAAGCCGACTGGTGGGTCGCCGACAACAGCCTCTGCCTCGGACCGCGCGATGCCGGCCCCCCGGTTTGCCGAACCGTCGCCTTGGCCGGTAACGCCCTGAGATTCTTCTGGGGCAGCGGAGCACCAGCCGGGATGGCGGTGATTCTCGACGATAAGGCGGTAAACTAGTCCGCCAAGCCTTTCGCTTCGCAATAATAAGAAGCGGTCGGTTCCAGCAATCCGTCGCTACATCTGGACAGCGCTTCAGCCTTAGGCCATAGATCATCCTTCAGGCATCAAGAATAAATGCAGGAAACGGCTTCATGAACGGCTATCGCAGGACGCGTCCTCTTTTCACCCTCCTCTTCGTTTCGGCGCTCATTCTAAGTGTTGGTGTGTTCGGAAATCGCGGCTTGAATGCCGCAGAGGTCGTCCCGATTGACGCGTTTTATGGACAATGGCGGGGCAACGGTTTGGCGAAATCGCCCGACGCCCTACTGATGGGTGTGACGGCCCGGGATTTTGACGTGGTGATCCAGCCTTCGGATCGGGGCTTCCATGTGAGCTGGACCTCGGTGATCCGGGACGACGGGGCTTCGGAGAATGAGGTGAGGCGCAAGTCGACGTCGTTGGAATTTGCACGGACCGATCAGCCGCAAGTCTTTAGCGCGGTCGAGCAAGGGGATCCCCTGTCCGGTCAATCCTACGCCTGGGCGCGAGTCGCCGGACAGACCTTGACGGTCACGCTCCTGACGATCGACGAGAAGGGTTCGTATCACCTACAGAGCTTCGATCGGACCTTGACGGGCTTCGGGATGGATTTCAACTTCACCCGCCTGCGCGACAACGAGGTCAGTTTCAAGGTGAACGGCAAGCTGACACGGACAGCCAACTGAACGAACCAGACTTCGACACCTGGTGTGTTAGTCGATTTCGGACAGGACGCGCTTTATGTGAAGCAGCCGCTGACCGACCGTCCATAGGCTAAAGGTCAGAAGTATCAGGATCACCGGTCCCAGGACGGCAAAGCAGAGGCCGATCCCGACGAGGCCGACACGCTCCGCCCGCGTCGCAAGCCCTATTTGACAATGTGCTCCGAGCGCCTCGCCCCGGGCTCTCGTGTAGCTCACCATCAGCGAGGCTAACAGGGCCAAACCCGTGGCGCCCGCGAGTTCGGCCTGGCCCGTCTTCGCGAAATGGAACACGATCGCAGAAAGCACAACGCCCTCGGACAGGCGGTCAAAATTGGAATCGAGGAAGGCGCCGAAACGGGATGCCGTTCCTGACACTCTCGCCAGCGTGCCGTCGAGCAGATCGAGGAAGCCGGCGGCAAGCCAGACAACCCCAGCGATTAGCGTGTAGCCTCCCAAAATGCAAAAGGCGCTAATGCAACTTAGGGCAAAGCCCGTGATAGTTATGTGATTGGGAAATATACCTACATTCGCAAGCGCTAAGGCAAGAGGCTGGATAACTTGCCGAAGAATCTCTTGTATTCGGTCTCTGAGCTCCTGCATGAGCGCCTCCATCAAGGTGAAAATCACCACTCAGGATTTATGAAATTAAGTTCAACACCCGAATTTGGAAGGCCAACAACCTCCGCGCGTTGACTTATGATTGCACTCTCGCGGATTCTCGTAAAATCAGAGTAATAGAACAGGGTTCCCTAGATAGTTGTAATTAATTCTTAGGGTTTCAGAGCAAAGTTAGACCCAAACGCAGTAATTGAAGTTGGGTCCCCGCAAGTAGGTCAAGATCGCTCATACTCGCCCTCAGCCTATGGGCATCATCCGAATTCCACCGGAACAACAGATCGAATACGCGTCACGCAATGTCTTATCCTGAGAACTACGAAACGGCCCGCAAGTTCGCATCCTCCGCCCAGGAGGAAATGGAAGGGTACAGCATTCCACCCAACCCGATGAACTTCACGGTCTGGTACACCTACGTCACCGGGCAGGACCAGGCACTAAATGCCGCGATCGACAAAGCCATAGGACAGAAACAGGGCTTTACGGCAGAGCTGAACGAAGAAATCTACGGCAATTTCTTCAGCCTGGACAAGCAGGGCCGCGCCATCGAAGAGACCGGAGGCCAGATAGAGAAGACGGTGGAAGAGATGCTGGCCGCTATCGCGACCGCGACCGACGATACCGCTGGCTACGGCAAGACCCTGACTGACCTCTCTCAAAAGCTGGTCTCGGACAGATCCGACGCCGGCAAGATCATTCAACGCATTCTGTCGGAAACACATTCGATCGTTCAGAAGAACAGGACGCTCGAAAAGAGCCTGCAAAGCTCATCCGAAGAGATTACGGCGCTGCGCGATCACTTGAAGTCGATGCGCGATGAGACTCTGACTGACGCCTTGACCGGCATTCCGAACCGCAAATGCTTCGATCTTAGACTTTCCGAATCGCTGCGATCCGCCAAGGAAGATCAGTTGGAGCTTTGCTTGGTGATGATCGATATCGATCATTTCAAGAAATTCAACGACACCTATGGGCATCGTATTGGCGACAGCGTACTGAAAGTGGTCGCACGCAATTTGAAGGACGGCGTCAAAGGCAAGGACACACCCGCGCGCTACGGTGGAGAGGAGTTCGCCATTATCCTGCCGGATACAAGCTTGGCCGGCGCACAAGCGGTCGCCGAAAAAATTCGCGAACAGATGGCACGCAAGCAGTTGAAGAACACTAAGACCGGAGAGAAGTACGGCACCATCACGCTTTCGATGGGTGTTGCCAAGTTTCGCTCCAACGAGAACTCCGGTTCCCTGATCCAACGCGCTGATGAGGCGCTCTATAGGGCCAAGCACGATGGCCGCAACAGAGTTGTCCCCGAGACCTTGTTGGAGAAAAAAGTGCGGGCGGCGGTTTAGACCGTTGCTACCCGCATAAGCCGATGGACGCCAGGACCACAGGCTAACTGGCCAACCGGCCTAGCTAGCGCGCAAGACCGCCGAGCTCTTCCAGCAAGCCCTGCAATCCTTCCTCAGCGTCAGCGGTAAGATCGCTATCGTTACCCTCGGCGTCCCGCGCCTTCGCATCCGGTGCCGGCTCAGATGCGCCACTCGCCACTCTGCCTCCGACGCAGCGGGAAATCGCGTCATAGAGCTCAAATGGATCAACAGGCTTTGAGACGTAATCGTCCATGCCGACCGCGAGGTAACGCTCACGGTCCCCGGCCATGGCGTTCGCGGTCACGGCGATGATCGGGATACGCGCCAAGTTCCCATCCATTTCCCGAATCCACTGCGTCGCGGAAACTCCATCCATCTCCGGCATCTGAACATCCATCAGGATCACATCGAAGGAGCGGTCGCGCACGACCCGTACCGCCTCTACCCCGTTTTCCACGATGTAAACGGTATGTCCGGATCGCTCCAGTATGGACCGCAGAACGGTTTGATTGATCTTATTGTCCTCTGCCAAAAGAATTTGCAGCTTGCGCTCTGCGGCAGCTTCGCCATTCGCCGCGCTCTCAGTCCGCCATAAGTGGGACGCCACGCGATTGGGGTTGCCTTCCTCGCAGGCAACGGAAAGCCAGAACACCGACCCCTTTCCCAGTTTGCTGCGCACCCCGACAGTACCGCCCATCAAGGTCGCCAACTCCTTGCAGATCGCAAGCCCCAATCCAGAGCCCCCATAATTGCGTGTCGTGGAGCTGTCCGCCTGCGTGAACTTTGTGAAAAGCCTTTGCTGAGCGACTTCGTCGATTCCGATACCGCTGTCTTCGACTTCGCAATAGAGCATGAGCGCGCCATCCGGAACGGCGTCAAGCTTTAGGCGAAGCGTAATTTCGCCCTGATCCGTGAATTTCACAGCGTTGCTCAGGTAGTTGAAGAGAAGCTGCCGTAGACGGCTGGGATCGGTCCGCAGGACAGCAGGAACAGTTGGATCGACATCAATACTGAACTGCAGTCCCTTGTCCTTCATCCTTGGCGACCAGATCATCTCCACGCTTCGCAGGAGCTGCTCGACTTCAAAATCCAGATTCTCCAGCTCCACTTTGCCGGCCTCGATCTTGGAAAGATCGAGGATATCGTCCAATAGAACTAAGAGCGTGTTGCCGCAGTCACGAACGACCTCGATCTGCTGGCGCGCTTTGCCGTCCAGATGCTCCTGCAACAGCACTTCCGCCATCCCGAGAATGCCGTTCAAAGGCGTTCTCAGTTCATGGCTCATGGTGGCAAGAAAATCGGATTTGGCGTTGTTCGCCGCTTCCGCCGATGACTTAGCGGCCCGCAACTCGTCCGCCAGGACGGTCAGTTTTGCGCTTTGCCGCTCCAAATCCACATGCGCTTCTTCCAGTTCGCCCAAACGCGCACTCAACTGGGCCTCGCGCTCCAACAGCGCCGCTTTGGCCTCCTTTTCCGCGGTGACATCTCCGGTCGATCCGCCCATGCGATAGGCGCGTCCTGACGCATCACGCAGTGCGATTCCCCGTTGCAGCGCCCAGCGCCAGGTGCCGTCGACCGCCGCATACCGGAACTCGCACAGGAAGTGATCTGATTCACCTTTCAAATGGCGAATGAGGATTTCGCGGTACTGCGGCAAGTCCTCCGGATGAATGCGCCGCTCCCAATCATTCGTGGTACTCAGCTCCTCGGCTGTGAATCCTAAGACCTCGAGGACTCGATCCGAGTAGTAGATCTTGTTGCCTTGAATATCCCAATCGTAGACACCCTCGTTGATCGATCTGAGTGCCAAGCGGTATCGCGCCTCACTTTCCCGAAGCTCCGCTTCCGTCGCCCGTTGCGCGGTGATGTCCAATCCAATCCCGCGGTAACCCACGAGACTGCCCTGATCATCGAAATGCGGATCGCCTCCCAACTGCCAGTAGCGGGTCGACCCATCCGAAGCCCGGACCGGGCAAAGCAAATCGCGGATGGGGGCGCCTTCGCTCAATCCCGCCCTGATGGAACTCCAAGGCAATGCCGTGCTGTCTTCACCGGCAATCGACTGCGGTGTTTTACCGAGGATGTCCTTCCGGGCGAGACCTGTGATCGCCTCGAATTGATCCGAGAGGACAGTGAAACAGAAATCGGCATCCGCTTCCCAGAACCAACCCGACGCACAGTCGGCGAGGCGTTGAAAGGGTCCCGTGCCAAGCGTCCGATGATCGGCACACAAACCATCGGAGCTCGAGTCCAGCTCGGCCAGCAGCTTGCGGCTCAGGCGGATCATCGGCCACAGCAAGGCGGCACCGGCCAAGGCAATGATCGAAACACCTGTCACGAAGTAAAGAACTGCGGTCAGACGCCAGCGTCCCCACCCTTCCGGGTTTATGGTTGCACCATCGCCCGCAACTGGTGCGGAAACGAGGAGCCACACCCAGAATATCGAGAGAACGAATGCAATCGCCGATAGCGCGAAAACGCATCGACGCACGGTCGCTTTCTGTAGCGCGTGAGCTCTGGAAACCTGTCGCATTTACTAGGGACGGGCTCGCCTCCGGATTTAGGCCGATATGGTGCACTTCATTCCTTAAAGCTTCATAACTCTTAGCCATGTCCGCCGCTGAATCTGAACTCCAGGCTGCAATTCTTAACAGCGGTTAAGAAATTGGCGCCCGAGGTTCCGTCGGATAGCTCAGGGTCGTCCTTTCCCACACAATTCGGTCCCTTGCGGGGTCAAAAAACTGCAACCAAGCCCGAGTACAAACCCCTTTGTGTCTCTAGCAAACTGCTCGTCCCCGCCGCCCTTCGGCCCAAACGAAGGGGGCGGGGATCTTTTTTGACGGTCTCAGAACCGGCGGCCTGCCAACTAATTGCAAAGATTCTGCACGGGACCTCTTGCTAAGACGCGACTCAAGTGAAATGTGACTGATGTCCGGGCGCCGCGGTGGGCGCTGCCTACGGCTTGGCTTTCCCTTTGTCCCGTGCCTCACTAACCGCAATGCTCAAAAAACTCTCGATCAGCCTGGCCCTCTTGTTGCTTCTGATTCTGGCAACCCCCTTCGTGTTGCCTTGGGTCCTGGATCTGAACCGCTTCAAGGACGAAATCGCACAGGTCGCTGGCGATTTCAGCGGCTATGACATCTCCATCGAAGAATCTCTGGAGGTCACCTCTCTGCTGCCGACGACGATCGTCTCGGTCGCCGGGCTCAAAGTCTCGGCACCCGGCAGCCTGGAGCCTCTGGCAAGCGTCGAGAAACTTGCGGTCATTGCCCGCCCATTCGGGCTGCTGACCGGCGAGGTGATTGTTGAGACGCTCAGTCTCGACCGGCCAATCGTGAACGCTGAAATCGACGAGAGAGGGTTGGCGAACTGGGATGCCGGCCACAATAGGAGCCGCAGGCCGGAACCTGCCTCAGGATCTGACGATGCGTTCGATCTGCCATTCGACGAGCTTCGGATTGAGAACGCCCGGCTGACCTCCGGCTTCATCAGCTATAGCAACGCCGTTACCGGCGAGACGCACGAGGCGAAGGACATCGATCTTCTCTTGAGCCTTCCATCATGGGAGGCCCCTCTAGAGGGCGAGGGCCGTCTAACCCTGAATGCCGTCCCTGTCTTTCTTAATGTCCTGTTCGATAATCCCGCCGCCGTTCTGTCAGGCAAGCCCGCCAAGACCCGCTCGCGGCTGGAGTCACGGCATCTGACGGGCAAGATCGATCTGACACTGAGCCAGGCAGGCAACCCGGTTCTCAATGGTGATGTCTCGGTTGAGATCCCATCCGCGGCGTCCTTCGCGCAATGGCTTGGCCAACCGCTGGCGGCGGAGAAGGACCCTGGCCGCGTCACGCTCTCGGCGCGTCTCGCCAGCGAGGGGTCCGCGACAACTCTGGAAGAACTCCGGATTGAAGGCGATGACTGGCAAGTCATGGCAAACGCCAAATACGACCCCAGCCAGGAGCCACGGCAGATAATGCTGGAGGTGTCGGGCGACCGCATCGACTTGGACCGTTACTTGCCCCGAAACAGCAGCGACAGCACTTTCGCAGAAAACTGGGAGCAGGATTGGGAGGACGATTGGGATTTTAGCGAAGTCGAGAACTCGGGCGAGGCCGCCAGTTGGCTGGACGCTCAACTCGATCTCGCCTTCCTTCGCGGCAACGACCTTGACTTCAAGCTGGACTTCGCCGGGATCAAAGCGGGTGGTTTTGAAGTCGGCAAGACAGCGCTCACCGCGAAGGTCTTGGACGGCGTGCTCGACGGCTATCTACGCGAACTGACCCTTTACGGCGGCCGGATCCTTGGAGACCTGCACATCAATACACAAGAGACGGGTATTTCGGCAGAGACCCGCCTCGCGATCGACAAGATCGATTTCAGCAAAATGCATCTCGCCAGCGGCCGCGACCTCGGTCTGCGCGGCACCGCCAACGGCTACGCCGAGCTTTCGACAAGAGGGACCACGCCCCGGGCCCTGGCGACGGCCTTGACCGGCAGCATGAACATCGGCCTCAAAGGGGCCAACGGAGGCGCAACCGCCAAACAAGTTGTCACTGATACAAATCTCAACTTGATCATTCCGGAGGAGGGCGAGTCCCCCTATCTTCTGGCTCAAACCCACTTCGGCGGAAAAAGGATAGATCTCGACATCGAGAGCGATCCCCTATCGACAATCCTCGAAGGGTTGCCGTTCGCTTTGGATATCGACTTGAAAAGCCCGCTGCTGACCGCGAAATACGAAGGCACGGTGCATCAGAGCCCGGTATTTAGCCTAGATGGCGGACTGGATATCGACACCCCATCCGCCGGAAAGCTGGCATCTTGGCTGGGAAAACCGCTTGGTAGCGATCCGGGGCCGATCTCCCTTACCGGGCGTTTCGACAGTGACGGAACAGTCGGACGCATCGCCGAAGCCCGCTTGAAAGGCGCCGGATTGGACGCCGAGTTGTCCGGCGATTTCGATCTCTCCGGTGATATCAAGAAGTACCGCCTTCACGCGAAGAGCGGCCGCCTCGACCTACGGCCCTTCTTTCCTTCCGAAAGTGGCGGCACTGGTGACAAAAATGAGCGGACTCTCGCTCGGACGCGGCCTGACCAGCAATGGCAGCTCTCTGATAAACCGCTGGACCTCACAGTCTTAAAGTCGCTGGATGCCGAAATCACAATTGATGGCGAAGGGGCCATTCTGCCGCAGGGCGAGTTCGGCGAACTGCATATCAAGGCGTCCGCGAAGGGCGGCAAGGCACAGGTCGTGCTGGAACGCGCCAGCCTTGCGAAGGGAACGCTTCAAGGGGAAGTCAGGTTGGATGCCAGCGGCAAAGCACCGGTCTTGTCGGCCAAGCTTCGGGCCGCGGACGTGCAAGGCGAAGCCCTTTCCGTTCTCCTCTTCGACGGGGGTAGTCCGCAGAGCGCGCCTCTGACCGGTACGCTGGACGCCAATTTGGACCTGACGACCGGGGGAGAAAGCGAGAAACAACTGATTGCGAGCCTTCAAGGTCGTGTCGACGCAAAGATCGGCGCCCTTCGGCTGGCCGACGAAACCTTTGCCGAGAACTCGCATTTGTCCCTGAAATTGGCGGGGCAGAAGCAGGACCCGACGGCGCAGTACGCTGCGCAACTGAGGTTCCCCGGCCGGGAAACCACGGAGCCTTTCGAAGGGAAAGGGACAATCAGTCCGTTGGCGCGCTTGTTTGCCAACGACCCTTTTAGCTTCGATCTCAACGCGACCCTCGCCGAAACCAAGGTTGCGGCAAAAGGGACAGTGATTGAGCCTCTCACGAACCCCGCCCCCGAGGCACAGGCCAGTGTAAGCGGCGAGCGATACGAGCTTCTGGACAGCCTGCTCGATGCCGGACTCGCCTACCGCGGCCCTTTCAACGCTTCGGTTTCCGTCAGGCCCACCGGAGACCTTCTACAGATCTCGAATCTTTCCGCAACTTTCGGGGCCTCATCTCTGAGCGGTGAGTTGAATGTGAAGAACGGGGTCCAGCCCGCCCAAGTAACAGGGTATGTGACTGCACCGAACATCGATTTGGTGGAACTTCTGGGAACGACGGACAGCGACGTTGCAGATATCGGGGAAACGATCGACAGCCTGCACAAAAATGCCGAAACGGATAGCCGTCTCTTCCCTGACTCGGAATTACCGTTCCACCTTCTGGACAGCCTGGACGCCGACTTGCAGCTCAACGTCGCGTCGCTGCAGGTCGACCCCACCTTCAAGATCACCGACATCGACGCGCACGTTACCCTGCAGTCCGGACAGTTGACGCTGGAGCCCTTCAGCATGGTGCTTTGGGGCGGCAAGCTGTCCGGCGTCATGACCGCCAACAATAGCGGCCCAACCCCCGACGCAGCAATTAGAGCATCCCTGGCCGGTGTGGACTACGGTGCGATGCTTGCCGAATTCGATGTCACCGAAGGCTTGCACGGCCTGCTCGATGTGGAAATCGATGTCAAAGGTCAGGGACCGAGCCTCCATGCCCTGGCGAGCAGCGCCTCGGGCACTCTTGGCTGGTTGGGCAAAGAAGGACAGCTTGATCGAAAACTCCTGGGAATGTTTGCCTTCGGCAGCGGCGACGTCCTGGCCCCACTGTTCGGTGAAAAGAACAATGGGGAACTGGCCTGTTCGGTCTTTGCAATGGACTTCGACCGGGGAATCGGCAGCAGCCGCGTCCAGTATTACGAAACAAGCTTTTTCTCCATGGTCGGCGAAGGCACCATCGATCTGCGAAACGAAACGATCAATTTCTCCTACAGCCCCAGCGCGCGCTCGACATCCCTCATGAGTCTCGCCGTACCCTTCAAGGTTACCGGCCCGCTTGACGATCCCGGCGTTTCTGTCGGAACGGAAGGCACGCTTGTGGGCGCCGCGAAGGCGGCGGGCGCCGTTATCTCCGTTCTGAATCCCCTGATCGGCGCGGGCCTTCTGGCACTCAACGAAGTATCGAGCCGCAGCAGCGGCTGCGACAACGCCATCGCGATGGCCAAAGGAGAGGAGATCCCTCCGGCCTCGGCGGATCCAGCTGCAAAGACCATAAACCAAGAGAAATAGACAAGGCGTACGGTTAAACACCTCTCCGCCCAATCCGCTGACGGGACAAACGGAAAAAGCCGGGCTCAAGGACCCGGCTTTGCTCCGATACGCCCTGTTGCGATCTAGGGCTTGCGATTGAACATAAGCCGACTGTTGGCCACGAGCGTTAGCGCCTCAACGACGGCCTCGTGGTCCACATCGTCCTCCCGGAACTGCACGCGGAACCCTTCACTGAGCCAGTCCATCACCAGGGCACGAACAGTGCCCACACCACGGATCTGAAACATCACCCACGAAAAGGGTGTGGGCCGCATTTCGCTGCGCAAAGCAGCTCCGCCGGCAGAGACATTATCGACGGTCGCGTCGTACCAATCCCCGCCACACCTAAAACGCCCGGTCAGATTTGATTCAACACGCCGGAAACGGCGGCGATCGAAACCCTCGTCCAGAACGGCGAGCGGCCGAAATGCAGGTTTAGGTGCCATTGTCCGGGATACGATGTCCGCGCTCTCAATACGTCGCACAGAAAGTGACATAGCCTTACCCCCAAAAAAGAAACGACTCTGAAAAAAGACTGGCTCTGAAATACTGGCTGTCCAGCTCGGATATCTTCCGGACTCAGTCCACCGGGAGAACGCTGGCAATACTGCCACCCAGGTCGGACGAGACCGAACCCAAGGATCCGTCCACCCATCCGCCGACGAGTTCCATCCCACCGATGGCCACGATCGCAACGAGGCTGGCGATCAAGATGTATTCAATCTGCGACGCACCGGAATCGTCTTTCAAAAATACTTTTAAATTAATCATCTGCCATCCCTCAATCTATTAATGAATTATTAAATAGAACGAAATGGAGACTAAAATCAAGAATAATAAACCACCAATTTAAATAAAAATGTATGCAAATCTAATTAAGCATTACTATTTACCAAATAAGTGTAATTACTTCATAAATTCGACAAATTCACCCACAGGTTTAATCAATTAGTAACTGACTTCATCTTAGGAATTAAAGAAAGGCTATGATCGGGAGTATGTTGGAGTGGATAAGCGTGAGCATCAGGAGCAATCTGCGGCGCCCCTGAATTCAACGAACGAGAGCAGCGCCAACGCGGCAGCCCAACAACCGTCCGAAGTGGCGGTGGAAGAAGCCACGCGCGCGCCCAACCAGACGGTGAGTGAGCCGGAGAACTCCGACCCCAATCCGTTAACCGCGTCCGGAGACAGTGTCTCCGAGGCGCTTCAAGACCTCTTTGAGCAGGCGCCTCTGGAGACAGCGGCAGGTCCGAGTACGCTATCTGGCGGCGGCAGCCGCTACGAGGACCAAAACGGCAGCATTCTTGAGCTTCTGGAAGGCGCCGACGTTGTTCCACCGACAGATCTGACGAACAGTCTCTTTAGCCGCTTCGACACGACCGTCACCGGCCCCGTAAGGCTTAACCTGGCGAACGCCGGTTTCCGCGCCACAACAGCTGTATCGAACCTGCCCCCAGTAGCTGACCCGATCTTCAATACGGCAGACAACGGTGCAGTCCCGCCGGCCTTGAGTGCCGCCTTGAGGGAAGCCGGAGAGAACCCGGCCTCAGTTGTCGCTTTCAAATCCCTCTCCGTCGATGGCGAGGTTTCCGACTCTGACGATGGCAGAACGGCTGATTTCGGCGGTAGTGATCCGGAGTCCGATCTCTCGGAGCTCCTCTTCACCTTGACGTCGGACCCGTCTCACGGCCGCCTCTTCGTGCGGGATACGGACGGCGCCGTCCGGCAGCTGTTGACCAGCGGAGACAGCGACGGCGATCCGGACACGTCAAATGCCTTCGGGGCCGGCGACGAGATCTGGTGGGTCGCCACGACCAGTGACCTGACACCAGAAATCGGCGACACCGTCACCGCCGGCGGACGCGGCGCACAGCTCACCGACTGGACCGACACCGGCATTCAACTGACGGCGAGAGACTTCGACGGCATTGGCGATCAAGTCGCCCGCAGCGGCAACGGCATTGGTGTTCTCGGCGGCAATCCGGCTCCGTCGCAGATCAACCACAACGCCCAAACCGGCGAGAGCGAAACTCTGGAAATCTTGCTGCCCACACAAGCCATCGCCGCAGAGGTTACCATCTCAAATCTGTTTCCCAACGAAGGACCTGGCGGCGCCGGGGAGACCGGTTTGGTGCGGGTCTTGTTGGGAGAGGTCGAGATCGGTGCGTTCACCTTCGGCGACCAACGGGACGATCCCACGCTCGACTTCGATCTTCCGATTCATGTCGGCAGCTTCACTTTGGACGAGAGCGTTCTCGGTGCCGGACAAGTCTTCGATAGGTTGATCTTCGAAGCTCTGGACTACGCCGGTGGCGCATTGCGCCCTGGGGACAGCAGTGACTATTTCGTTCGCCAGGTCACTTTTACGGAGGCGGACTATAGCGATAGTTTCGGTGCGGCCTTGTTCAGCTACCGCGTCACTGACGAAAACGGCAACAGCAGCGCACCGGCTTCGGTCTCCATCCAGGGGCCCGCGGACCCTGGCGGTCAGACGTTCGTCGTCAACCTCTCTTTCGATGGGGCGTCGGTGAGCAGCGGAGCGGATGATATTCTCGGCGGCCTTGTGCCAGGCGATACCCTGGTGTTTCAGGATGTTCTGGACCAGGACGGTGACGGCCAGTTCAGCCTGGACGAATTGCTGCCGCACGTAACGGTCACGGATGGCGGCTTCGGCGAAGGCGTTACCGTGTCTTTCGATGGTGGCGGACAGGTTACCTTGGCCGGCATCGGAACAGGTGCCACCGATTCCCTTCAGGACCTTATGGACCAGGGATTTCTGGTCGCCGCTGCCGGATAGTCTTTGGATGAGCTCAAGACAGCTTAGCCGTCGTTTGGCCCCAAGGCCGTCACCTGCACGCGTACCAAGCCCTGATTCTCGAACCCCAGAACGCGGGCCCCCTTGCGCGACACATCGATGATCCGGCCTTTGATGAAAGGCCCGCGGTCATTGATGGTCAGTTTGACGGTCTTCCCGTTTTCCAGGTTCTTGACCAAGACGCGGGTCCCGAACGGCAGAGTTCTGTGCGCCGCTGTCATGGCGTTCATGTCATAGGTCTCCCCGCTCGCGGTTGTCCGCCCGTGGTAGGGCCGGCCGTACCAGGAGGCTATCCCGGTTTCACGGTGCCCTGCTTTCTCGGAAACGCGCGTTGACTCCTGCTTCTTGGCCGTCTGGCCGGTAACACTTCCGGCAGGGCTTTGCGCCTGAGAACCCGCGCTTCGCGGCGCCTGAGAGGATGCACAGGCTGACACGAAAACCAAAACAATCAACAGCGCCCCGGCGCTCCTCAAATGCCGCAATGTCATTGCCGATCTCCGCCTCTCGATTAACGTCGCATTGGCGCTAGGAGCAGGTGATCCCGAGCCCAATGCCTGGTCCCTCAGCTCCTTCGCCAAGTTCAGCCTAGTTCAGAATCCGTTAACAAAACCTGTGAGCCGCGGGGCGGCCATGAGACGCAGGGGCGGCATCTTGACTTGCGCCGCTCAAATTGGCGCACTAGCGCGGCCCGTGGCGTTCGGGACTCCCTCACCCTGAATTCAAGACCGGAAGGCGGAAAACCCATGACCTCGAAGATCAACGAAGCGCACCGGAACATCATGGCCCTTGCGGAAAGCCTCGGCCGGCTCCTCGTCGACGGTTTTCATCTGCTGGCGCTGTTCGCGATCGGCGGGGTGACGGTCTGGTCGGCGGTGTTCGAGTTCTTCGAGATGGTCGCGCAAGGCCAGGCGACCATCCGGGATATCCTATTGCTCTTCATCTACCTGGAACTGGGGGCCATGGTCGGGATCTACTTCAAGACCAACCACATGCCCGTGCGCTACTTGATCTATATCGCCATCACAGCGTTGACCCGCTTGCTGATCGATATTGTTTTCGTCGAACACAAGCCGGACATGGGCCTGGTGATTATCTCGGGGAGTATCCTGTTGCTGGCCGCTGCGGTGCTCGTGCTGCGCTACGGCTCAGCGCGATTTCCAGCCGTCAAACTCCTGGACGAGCCGGATCTGCAGGAAACCGGCAGGAGCGCGAACAAGGCCACGCCCTGAAGGCATGTCCCGCCGCGCTAGAGCTAACTAGTCCTCAGAGGCACGGCGCTGTTTAAGGACACGCTCCTGCTTTGAGATGATCATCTCATCGCATTGCGCACTCTTCGGCAGCCAGTGATCCTCCCAGCTTCCGTCCAGCACCATAATCTCACCGGTGTCGGCGGCGATCCGTGCCTGCGCGCGCAGCAGATCCAGCCAGCTTGCGGGGAAAAGAGGTTTGTCAAACATAAGAGCGAGGTAACAGTCTTATGGTTAACAAGGCGTTAAGGCCGGAAATGTCCTTCACCTTCCGAACCGCCGCCGATGCCCTCGGGAGACCTTGTCTTCCTATCACAGAAGACCAGCTTTCTTGGCAGGACCCGCTCATCATGAAAGAGACTTCCGTGCCAACCAAACCCATCGTTTGGAGACCCCTCGCGACCACTGCGGGCCTTGCCTTCCTGATGGCGCTCGTCGCGGCCTGCCAGTCGGCGGCGGAATACTACGGACCGGCCTGTGAGGCAGAAGGGGTCCAAGCAGGAACCCAGGAAATGACCGACTGCATCGAGCGCAAGGAACTCGAACGCAGACGGTACCGCCAGTTCATCAACACGGGCCGCGGCAACAACTGACCTGCGGCCCGTATCGCCGATGAGAGCTAGCCCTTCGGCTGCGGCACGATCCGCAGATAGGGCTTCGGTGCTTTCCAGCCTTCGGGGAACTTTTCCTTCGCCTCTTCGTCGGAGACGGCGGGAACGATGATGACATCATCCCCCTGCTTCCAGTTCACCGGGGTCGCCACTTTGTGCTTTGCGGTCAACTGGCAGGAGTCGAGCACCCGTAGGACCTCGTCGAAGTTCCGACCCGTGCTCATCGGATAGGTGAGGTTCAGTTTGATCTTCTTGTCCGGCCCGATCAGGAACACGGAGCGCACGGTGGCGTTGTCAGCCGCTGTCCGGCCTTCTGAAGTATCGCCGGCTTCGGCAGGCAGCATCTCATAGAGCTTGGCGACTTGGAGATCCGGATCGCCGATCAGGGGATAGTTGACGGCGCGCCCCTGAGTTTCTTCGATGTCCTTGGACCACTCGGCGTGGTTTTTCACCGGATCGACGCTGAGACCGATGATCTTGCAATTCCGCTTGTCGAACTCCGCCTTCAAACCCGCCATATAGCCGAGCTCGGTCGTGCAGACCGGCGTGAAATCCTTGGGATGGGAAAACAGAATGGCCCAGCCGTCGCCGATCCAATCGTGAAAGCTGATCGACCCCTCGGTCGTCTCAGCTGAGAAATCCGGCGCTTCATCGTTGATTCTCAATGACATTTCTCGCCTCCTCGAAGCTCATTTCCTGAAAAGCCAAGTCCCTGGGCATCGGGAAGTGTCCCAAGACGCCGACGCAAGCGTCCGTGATTTTGAAGTGCTGTTGTACGGGTCGTGGTTCCCACCGCAGATAAGGGACAGGCTAGGCAGGTGGGAATAAATAATAAAGATTCAACCGAGGCACGAGCCGCCAGAAGAAATAGCCCATTGGCCTGACTCTAGCGACGCGATTTTCCAAACAACTGCGCCATGGTCATCAACAAGGACGTGACGACGATCATAATGGTCGAAATTGACGCAATGGTCGGATCGATCTGATCGCGAAGCGCATTGAACATATTTCGGGTCAAGGTGGAGTTGTCGCCGCCCGAGATGAACATCGCCACGACCACCTCATCGAACGAAGTCAGGAAGGACAGCAAGGCTGCCGTGATCACGGCGAAGCGGATCTGCGGCAGGGTAATCGTCAGGAAGGCGGTCCAGCGGGGCGCCCCCAGGCTACGGGCCGCCATCTCCTGGTTCATGTCGTAGCTCTTGAGCGCAGAGGCGATGACGATCAGCACCAGAGGGAGTGCCAGCATGCTATGGGCGAGCACCAGTCCCCCCAGGGTGTAAAGCACCTTCAACTTCACATAGACGTAAAAGGCGCCGATCGCGACCAGGATCAGAGGCACCATCATCGGCGTGATGAGAAGCACGAACACAAGGCGACCGAGCTTCATCTGGGAGGTGTGCAGGCCATAGGCCGCCATCACGCCCAATGGAGTGGCCAGCAACATCGTCAGAAAGGCCGCCATGAACGATGTCGCCGTTGCGGACATCCACTCCGGCGACCCGAAATAGTGCTCATACCATCGTGTCGACCAGGTCTCCGGCGGAAATTCGAGATAGAGCGAGTCGGAAAAAGACATCGGTATGACGATCAGCGTCGGCGCCACAAGGAACAGCATAATGAGGCCGGACACACTGTAGAGCCACAAGCGCTGCCGCTGAGTGACCTGCGTCTCCGACGCTGGGCTGTTTAGCCACGCCCTCATCAGTGCCCTCCCCCGGTCATCTGCTCCAGCTTCAGGAACCGCGCGGCCCCCCAAAGAATCAAAAGAGTCGATACCAGAAGCACGACTCCGAGCGCGCTCGCGGCCCCCCAATTCACGAAGAGCTCGATATTCGAGGCGATCTTCATCGAGACCATGATGACCTTGCCACCGCCAAGGACTGCGGGTGTCACGAAAAACCCGAGGCAAAGAACAAAGACGATGAGAGAGCCCGCGAAGAGACCCGAGAGGGAAAGAGGAAAAAACACGGTCCAGAAACTGCGGGCGGGGCTTGCCCCAAGGTTCGAGGCCGCCTTCAGATAGTCGCGGTCGATGGCTTTCATCGACCCGTAGAGCGGTAACACGAGAAACGGCAGCATGATGTGGACCATGCCGATCAAGGTGCCGGTCATGTTATGGACGATCTTGATCGGCTCGTCCCACAATCCCAGGCTGATTGCCCAGTCGTTGACGAGTCCCCGTTTCTGCAGCAACACCAGCCAGGCATAGGTGCGCACCAGAAGCGATGTCCAGAACGGGAGCAGGACCGTAATGAGACAGAGGTTCGCGATACGGCTCGGTAGCTGCGACAGGAAATAGGCCAGCGGATAGCCTATCAGAATACAGATGCCCGTCGTCAGAAGACTGACTTCAAAGGTCGTCCAAAAAATACGGCCATAGGATTTTCGGGTGATCATGCGCTGGTAGTTCTCCAGCGAGAACTGTCCGTCAGCACCTATGAAGGAGACATAGAAGAGCCAGCTTACGGGTATGATGAGTAAGACCAGAACGAGAAGCAGCGCTGGCGAGCAAAGTCCGAATAAGGCCAGCCTTTCCCGCTGCGCATCCCGCTGCAGCCCGTCTGCATGAAGATCGGTCACAGCCATTCTAGTGATCCCGCTCGCCGATGAGCACGGTATCCTCGGGGTCGAGACCTAATGTAACGCCGGCACCGACGGGAGGGAGTTGCGCGACCGTCGCCGAGCGTACAACACCCCGGACCGCAATTTCCGCGCCATCGGGAAGTGTCACATACATCAGATAGCTGTCGCCCTGGTAAACGACGTCCGCAACCTTGGCGTCGAACCTGTTTGTCTCCGTTCCGTCGCCATCCGCCAACACCTTGACCCGCTCCGGGCGGATCATCAGCGACAGGTCGCCTTTTGGCGGGTCCGCCGTTAGCTTGAGAGCTGTCCCGGCATACCGCACATCGTTACCCGCACGGGTGACCGGCAGAAAGGCCGACTCTCCGATGAAGTCCGCAACAAAACGATTTGCGGGACGATCGTAGATATGTGACGGCGCATCGAGCTGCATCAATCTGCCCTCGTTGATCACCGCGATGCGGTCCGACATCGTCAGGGCCTCACGCTGATCATGGGTCACATAAACAGTCGTCATACCGAGCTTCTCATGCAAATGCCGCAGTTCGATTTGCATGCGGTCCCGCAGCTTCTTGTCCAGGGCCGAGAGCGGCTCGTCCATCAAGAGAATGCGCGGTTCAAAAACGATCGCGCGGGCCAGCGCCACCCGCTGCTTCTGTCCGCCAGAGAGCTGATCTATCCGGCGTTCTCCGTAACCGCCGAGCTGCACTGTCTCCAGCGCAAGCTCGCACCTTTCTTCAACTTCCTTCTTGGACACCTTACGCAGGCGAAGGGGATAACCGACGTTGCCGGCAACCGTCATGTGCGGGAACAGCGCATAGTTCTGAAACACCATTCCGAGATCGCGCCTATGGGGCGGTGTGCGAATAACTTCCCGGTCCCCAAACATCAGGCTTCCCCGGTCCGGCCGCGTGAACCCGGCGAGAACCATCAACAGGGTCGTCTTTCCGGACCCCGACGGTCCCAACAGCGTGAGAAATTCACCGCTCTTGATATCGAGATCAACGTTGTCGAGAGCATGAACACGGCCATAAGTTTTTGTTACTCCACGTACCGTGATCGGCAATGCCTCTGATGCCGGATTGCTCAAGATATTGTTCCTCATCCGTCTTTAGCGCGCCCGAGCCTGCGACTAAGATCTCGAAAGCCCTTGCGACTCAGAAAAATGCGCGGGTGGCTTCGACCACCCGCGCAGTCAGTGTCAGGCAGACAGGATTATTCGGTCAACATCTCCTGGTACATTTCCGCCGCTACGGTTTCCCATTCGGCATACCATGCGATATCGACAGGAAGCTGCATGGCCGCGTTGTCCGGGTGGGACGGCAAGGCACGTGCAACGGCATCATCAATCTTGCCGAGATCGTAGGCCGCCTTATTGGTTGGGCCATAAGTGATGTAGTTCGGCAGGTTCGCCTGGTACTCCGGCTTCGAGATTTCCGCCAGGAACTGCATGGCCACATCCTTGTTGGGTGCACCTTTCGGAATCGCGAAGCAGTCATAGTCCAGGAGAGCTTGATTGAAGCTGTAGGCGACCTTGGCGCCGTCTTTCTTGGCAACATCGAAGCGACCATTCCACCCGGTGGTCATATCGACTTCGCCATCCTTCATCAGCTGCGCGTGCTGCGCACCCGAAGACCAGAACACGTCGATGTGCGGCTTTAACTCACGGATCTTCTCAATGGCACGTTGAATGCCTTCCTCGGAATTGAGAACCTTGTAGACATCCTCCGGTGCCACACCATCGGCCATCAAGGCGGGTTCCAAGGCCCCTGCGACCTTGCCACGGTATGCCCGCTTACCCGGAAACTTCTCGACGTCCCAGAAGTCCGCCCAGCTCTGCGGCCCCTTGTCGCCATAAGTGGCCGTGTTCCAGGCGTAGACCGTCGAGAAGACGTCGCCACCCACGCAATAAGGCATGTAGAGCGTCGGGTAGAAGCTTGAGACATCAATGACGGAATAGTCCAACTCTTCCAGCAGGCCTTCCGCACCCGCACGTGACGCGCTTCCGGACCCACTCGCGACAATATCCAAGGTCACAGCGCCGGTCTGCACCTGCAGCCGCACATCCGACATGCCGCCGTAGGTTTCTTCCTTGACTACGATACCCGTGGCCGCCGACGCCGGCTTAAACAGGGCCTCGCTCTGCGCGGCCTGATAGGAACCGCCCCATGACGCAATCGTCACGGTCTTATCTTGCGCGACGGCCGCTGGTGCGACCAATGCCGCAGCCGCCATCGCGGCGATCATACGTAGTTTCATAACTGCTCTCCTCCCTCTGTAGCCGTCCTATGTGGATCTGCCAACGGCCGGTGGTTCGCCAATAACTCGGAGCCGGGGGTGTGGCGAGGACCAACCCGACGAAAACTTGGTTTCAACTCATCCTCTGCGCGCCATTTTCCCCGCAGCCCGCCTGTGCTCCCGTTGGTCCTGCCAGCGGTACCAAGCAACGACCGCGGGAAGGAACCACGGCCTGCCGAAATAAAGCGGCCGTGAAGGAAACGGCAGATCGTCGAACGCCGTCCGCCCCTCGTTCAATCCTAGAAGGCGTTGCCCCGTCCGCATGCCGAGATAGCTGGCCATCGAAACGCCAGAGCCGCAGTAAGCGGTCGCGTAGTAGATGCCGTCATGGCGCCCGCAATGCGCCAAGGTATCGAAACTGTACGCGACCGTTCCGGCCCAGGAATGGGAGACACGCGTATCCGCCAACTCCGGAAAGATCCGAGTCATCTCCGCATGAAGCCGCGGGCCGCTGATCTTTGGGTCAGTCTCGCCCGCCGAAACCCGCCCGCCGAAGAGAACGCGCGTGCGGTCCGGCGACGCCCGGTAATAATAGACAACCCGGCAAGTATCGCTGACGATCCGATCCGAAGGAAAAAGGCGATCTACGACGTCGCGCGGCAAAGGTTCAGTCGCAATGACGTAGCTACCGATGGGAACCACCCGGCGGCTCAACCACGGCATGAGCGTGCCGAAGTAGCCGTTGGTCGCGACGATAACGTCGCGGGCCAAGACGGTGCCACGCGACGTCCGAACTTCGAACCCCGCACTACTGCGCTCGACGCCCGTAACCGGGCAATAAGGCAGCACCTGCACGCCCAGTTCGATCGCGCGGGTCACCAGACCGTTGTGGAACTTGCTGGGATGCAAGGCCGCGTGGCGCGGGTAGACCGCACCGCCATGGTAGGTTTCGCTACCCAACTCCCGGGCCATTTCGCCGCGCGGCACCATATGCGCTTCGATTCCGTCCAGACGCTGCTCTTCGACTTGTCTGGCCAGGCTGTCGTAGTGGTCCGGCGTATGGGCGGCATGAAACCGGCCATTGCGTTGGAAGTCGCAGTCGATCCCTTCGAACTTGACGAGGTCTTCGATCCACTCCAGCGCCGTGCGGCCCTCCTGAAGGATGGCCCGGGCCCGGTCTTCTCCATGTGCACGCCTCAATTCCGCGACCGTGGGCTTCACGCTGGTGCTGATCTGTCCGCCGTTGCGCGTGCTGCAGCCCCAACCTGCCCGCTTCGCGTCGAACACGAGGGTCGAACGCCCACCACGCACGGTCTGCAGTGCCGCGTTAAGGCCCGTATAGCCCGAGCCGACAATCGCGACATCCACTTGGCGCGGCAGCTCCGTGGGCGGCAGATCGACGGCAGGCGCATCGTCCCACCAATACGGCGTTTCCTTGCAGGACTGGGAGAGGACGTCGCGGCGAAGCGGCTCCAGGCCACGAGGGTCGGCACTGGCCGTCTCTGCCGCTTTGCGCAGACTCGCTGTCGTCACCCTTCCCCCTGTCGCGGTCCATTTTTTTCTTTTGAAAGACCGCCTTGTTTCCTTCGCCAAAAGTATTCTAAATCGCACATGGTAAGGTCAATTTAATTACATTAACTTATAATTTCGATTCATTTACATATTGATGGTCATGAATGGAGGCGGCGCGATGCATATCACTCTGCGTCAACTCGAGATCTTTCAGGCGATGATGGAGACCGGTTCCGTCTCCCGGGCCGCAGAGTTGCTGAACCTGACCCGGCCCGCGGTCAGCATTGCGCTCTCCAAATTCGAGCAGGAGCTGGGCTTCCAACTCTTTCATCGCTCTAAGGGTTATTTCGCGCCGACGAGCGAGGCCAATCTCCTGCGCCAGGAGACAGAGCAGAGCCTGCTGTCGATCAAGCGCGTCCAAGGGCGTGCGGAGGAGATCAAGGCGGGCGGTCTGGGGGTGATCAGCATCGCCAGCAACGGGGCCTGCGCCATCAACATGCTGCCCTGGGTGATCGCCGAGTTTCAGGAGCAGCACCCCAAAGTCCGTGTCGACCTGAAGGTCCGCAGCTCACGTAAGATTGCCTCCTGGATCGCCGGACGCCAGGTCGACATCGGCTTGATCGATGCCCCCGTCCCGATTCCCAGCATCGCCGCCGAGATCATTCGCATGCCCTGCGTCTGCATTCTTCGGGCAGACGATCCCTTAAGCCGGGAGAGCCGCATTACCCCGGAGGCCCTGGAAGGACGCTCCGTCGTGTCCATAACCGGCGACCACAGCGTGGACCGGCAACTCGAACGGCTCTGTGCGGAGCGCGGTGTGGCCATCTACAGGCACGTCTCCAGTTCCTATTTTGCGATCGCACGCAATCTCGTTCGGGCCGGCGCCGGCATTGCGATCGTGGATCCGGTAAACGGTAAGACCGACCTGAACGATGGCGTGATCTGGAGGCCCCTGGACCCGGAGGTTTTCTTCGAGTTGGCCTTAATATTGCCGCCCGAGGACGCCCTACCTCAGGCCGCCAAACCGTTCCTTAAGACACTGCGGCGCTGGCTGCCGACGTCATACGAGCAACAGCTGGTTCAGTCCTAACAAGTCGTGGAGCCGGACCGATGCGGCCACATCGCAAGCTTGGAAGCCATCGATGCCACGGTTCGCGCCACGCCAACTACCATTGATGTGCAACAGAACATATGGGTAGTTCATATCGTCAGTCATTGACCTTCCCTCATCGGGGCCGGGCTGTACTGAGCGACAGCGCCCGTTTCGATAAGATCCCGCATGCGGCTGTCATCGTATCCCAGCACGCGGCGCAGTACGGCTTCCGTGTCCTGACCGAGCATCGGCGGCGCGTTGTACGCGGCCGTCTCTTGAGCTCGCAGACCATGTGCCGGACGAACCAGCCGGACCTTGTCGAGATAATGGTGATCGAGTTCCTGGATCACGCCACGCTCGGCCGCCCACGATGTGTCGAAGGCATCAGGCACCTCTTTGACCACACCTGCGGGGATGCCTGCCGCTTCGCACTTCTCCAGCCAGTGTCCGCAGCTGCCGGAGCGGAACCGCGCATCAAGCTGCGGCAGCAACTCGTCACGGTAGACCGCCCGATCCTGGGCCGCTTTAAAACGCGAATCTTCGGCGAGATCGGGCAGATCCACCACCTCGCGGCATAACGCCGAGAATTGTTTGTCGTTGCCGACAGCCAGCGCGAACTCCCCATCCGATGCCTCGAAGATCTGGTACGGCACCACGGTCGGGTGCGCGTTTCCGTAACGCTTCGGCGTGCGGCCCGTATTGAGAAAGCCCGATCCCACGTTTACCAGCAGGTTTAGCGCGCACTCGAGGAGGGCGACGTCGATATGTTGGCCCTGCCCGGTCGCACGCGCTTGCAGCAGCGCCGCCAGAATGGATTGTGTCGCGACCATGCCCGCCACAATATCGGTGATTGCCACGCCAACCCGCAGGGGGTCGCCCCCCGCTTCGCCAGTGATCGACATCAATCCACTTTCTGCTTGGACGATGAAGTCGTAACCTGGACGTTCAGCCTCGGATCCGGTTTGGCCGTAGCCCGAGATCGAGCAATAGACCAGCCGTGGATTGATCTTCTTCAACGCCTCGTAGCCGATCCCCAGCCGGTCGACTGTGCCGGTTCTGAAATTCTCGACAAGGATATCGGCCTGCGCAGCCAACGCATGGATGATCTCACGGCCCTGCGGGTGCTTAAGATCCAGCGCGATGCTCTCCTTGCCGCGATTAGCGCAAAGGTAATAGGTGCTGACCCCCTTGTAGTTTGGTGTCGACCAGGCGCGCGTGTCGTCGCCGCCATTGATGTTCTCGATCTTCCAAACCTCGGCCCCCATATCGGCAAGACTCATCGTTGCCCATGGGCCGGCGAGCACGCGCGAAAGGTCAAGCACCTTGACACCTTTCAACGGCAAAGGCTCAGCCTGTTTGCGGTCCTTCCCCCGTTCCGACTCAGCAAACGTGTTGTCAGTCATTCAGGCTCCTCGGCTGATCGTGGTTTTCATCCCGCCGCCCCGGTCAGGGCGCTTCGGGTTCGTTACTTGTAGCCTCCGCCAGTTCCTCAGCAAAGTGGCAGGCAAGGAAATGCCGCGACGCCACCTCTCGCCATTCGGGCTCGGTCTGACGACAGGCGTTGTGTACGAACGGACAGCGCGAGACGGACGTGCTGCACCTGCCCAAGACCCGCTACCGGGATGGCGTGATCCGGGTCAAACAAAGCAAAACCAATGTGCTGGGGCCGGTGCCCCTCCATGAAGCGCCCGACCTGATGCAGGAGATTGAGGCGGCCCTGGCTCAGAGGACCGAGACCACAACCATCGTCACCAACGAGGCAACAGGACGGCCTTGGACACGGCATCACCTCGCACGGAAAGTGAAGGAGGTGCCTCGGGCCGCAGGATTGAATGAAGACCTATGGTTTGAAGACCTGAGGCGCATCGGTTTGACAGAGGGCGGTGATTCCGGCGCCAGCGCTCAACAGCTCAAGGCGCTCGGCAGCATCAAGACTCTGGCGATCCTCAACACCTACGTTTTGCCCACCGACTATCAGGCGGGCCGTGTCATCAAGCTGAGGCAGAAGATGAGAACGAAGAAAGGCCCTACCTCGGAAAAAGCACGTAAGAGGACCTCGGAATGAAATGGAGCGCGGCTGCTAAGTCATTGAAAAGGTGGTGCCCAGGGGCGGAATCGAACCACCGACACCATGATTTTCAGTCATGTGCTCTACCAACTGAGCTACCTGGGCACGGAAACACCGCGAACGGAACAGGGCTTATAGTGAGACTCCGCCCGGCTGTCCAGGGCTATGGAGCGCAACCCGTCCCGAGGCGGGATTGGGGGCCTGCACCGGCTTGACCCGGCCCGGCGCGCGCCCTCAAGCTGCGCCATGCCATCGATCCGAGCCCTTGCTCTTCCCGTCCTGCTGCTCAGCTTGGCCTTCACCTCCACGGCCCAGGCTGAGGAGCTCAGGACCGGCGAAACCGACCCTCAAGCTCCCCTGCTCCGGGCCGCCGTCGCGGCACTCTGCGAGTCCCCGGAGGCATCGGCAGACATCCTGGCGATAGCCCTGGACGGCCTCGCTGGACCAAACACGCAAGTCTCTCATTCGGAGGATCAAGAGATTCCCGGCCGCCCTTTCCTCATCGCAATCCGGGCGCTCATCCTCCCCGACGGTGCTGAACTGCGGACGCGCGCGGTCCACCAGGAAGGCCGCGCGTTGCGGGTCACCGCCGAAGTCTATCGGCCCGGCACCGAAGGTACGCCTAATCCGATCGTACAGGCTACAACGGCTCCGAATTGCTCGATCCGGGAAGGCCGACGCATCGCCTACGACGCGGAAGGGCGCGCGGCGCACTTGCTCTTCCTGGACCGGAAACTCAAAGCCACGGGACAGAAAGAGCCACTGAACCCGCCTGTACCAACGGGAACGGATCCCGGTGGTGTTACTGTCGCCCTAGTGGACAGCGGCATCGCTTACACTCTGCCGCTCTTTGAGAATGCCCTGGGCCGCGACGCGGATGGTCAGTCCTTAGGCTATGACTTCTGGGAGTTGGACGACCGTCCCTATGACGGCAATCCGGCACGCTCGCCCTTCTTTCCGATACGGCATGGCACGACCGTGGCCTCTGTCCTGCTGCGGGAAGCACCTGGCCTTCGACTGATTCCCTACCGCTACCCGCGCCCGAAGATGGCCCGCATGGCGGATCTGGTCGCTCATGGCGTGAAACACGGAGCGCGTCTCTTCGTCATGGCGCTCGGCAGCAACCGCCCGGAGGAATGGACGGCCTTCGCCGAAGCCGCGCGCGCCCGTCCGGACATCCTCTTCGTCGTGTCGGCCGGGAACAACGGCCGCGACATCGATCAGACGCCGGTCTTTCCGGCGGCTCTCGACCTGGAAAACATGCTTGTGGTCACTTCATCGGACGATTTCGGCCGTCTCGCCGAAGGTTCGAATTGGGGTAAGGAATCCGTCGACCTGATGGTGCCGGGCGAACAGATCGAAGTCGTCGACCATCGAGGCGCCAGCGGGAAGGCGTCGGGCTCCAGCTACGCGGTGCCGCGGGTCGGCGCCCTGGCGGCGCGCCTGCTTTCCGCCCACCCGCAATGGACAGCTGGCGAACTCAAGACCGCCATCCTGGCCCGCGCCAAACCCTCGCCGTACGAACGGAAGCCCAGAGTCCGGATCGGCTGGATTATCAATCCCGCGGAAGACCCCTAGAGCGGTCCCGCTACTTCGTTCCGAACTTTCCAAACGCAGGAAGCTGCCAACCGGGCTCGCCCCGAACCTCTCTAACGAGGTCGATCAAATCGCGCCCCCCGGCCAGCGTCTCGTCCCATATGTCGTTGGCGTGATCCGGCTCCAGAAAACCATAGAGGCCCATCCAAAGGAATGTTTCGCGTAACTCTTTCTCCTTGTGCCGCGCTTGCCAGTCCGTGAAAGACCAAGCTTCGCCGCTATGGGACGCCCGTTCCGTCGCGGAGAAGAGATGCGCCGCGGCCCGGTCTCCGCCATCGAGAATCACCTCGACCCGCATGGCCTCATACTCCACGGACTCGAAGAAATGGATACGATCGAGTGCCAAAGTCGAGAGTCCTTCGACAACAACGCCCTCCACCTCCGCATCGGGGACTTCCAGGAGCATCGGAAAAGTCTCCCTTTGCACCACGACGCGTTGGTAGCCGGGCAGGCGCGAAGGCCGGAAATGCTCATCCGGCACCGCATGGCCGGCTACGGCTTCCATGATGTCCCTGTCCATCAGGGTGCCGAAGAAGAAAAATCGCATGGCGCGCGAAAGTAACGGCGAAACAGCCACGGTCAACAGGGTTCCGGCAGGTACAAGGGCGTCGTCCGACTACTGTGGCGCCCTCGCCGGTGCGGGCGGCCCGTTATCGAGAAAATCCCGTGCCACCGGCGCCATTTGCGGATGGTGACGCTCCAGCAGCGCTAAGGCACGCCGTGCCAGATCTTCATCACCGCCCCACTTCCCGGCCTGAATGCCGAAGCGCAAAACTTGTGCATCATTCGGCAGGTTCTCCATCAGCCAGGCGATGTGGGGGAGCTCGTCTTCGTAGCGGCGCGCCAGATGCAGTGACACGACCAGGGACAGGCGTGCGTTAACGGCATGTGGGTCCATCGCAACCGCCCTTGAGAGCAGTGTGATCGACTCCTCGAAATGACCAGCCTGCCCAAGCGCTCGTCCGGCATCCCCGATCATCTGGCGGTTGCCAGTGGCATTGCAACGCGCCGCCACCTTCTCCGCCAGAGGTGCAGGAACGTTACGTCCTTGCTGGCGCGCGAAATCCAGGGTTTCGACACAGTCCCTATAGTTTCGGCCGATACCCCGGCTCGCCGCTTCTTTCTGCGGACCGCTGGCCGCGCGCAAGGCTACGACCTCTTCGGACGGAATAGCCTCGAAACGGCCCGTACCGCCGGAGGTCGCGACGCCGACAAAGCGCCCCGCCTCGTCGGAGAGGATGCCGCCGGAGTTGCCGGGCTGACTGTAGGCAGTGTGATGAATGCGAGCGCGGGAGGTGCCCTCCGCCGGGGCCTGTAGCAGATTGCCCGGCGGATAGACGCGAACCTCGCCAAGCCCTATATCCGCACCAACCGTAAAGAGCCTGTCGCCGTCATCAAACGGGGCCGGGACAGCGACAGGCCCCGGCGGCAAGCCGGGAACACGGAGCAGAACCAGATCGCCGGGATAATCGGTCGGCACCACTTGACCAACGACGCGCGAACCATCGGGCAGGAAGACCATCGCCTGTACTTCGTCCGCGACGATATGCCGATTGGTGACCAGCAGATCTTTTTCCAGACGCACAGCGGACCCCACGGGGTCGAAGGAGGACACCGGAAACACCGCATCCCGCAGAGCGCACACCGCCTCCGGCGCGCGGCAAGCAATCGACTGAGCATGAACTGCTGGCGTCTGCGATGGCCACAGCGCACTTGCCAGAAGGCCGAGTGTCGCAATACGCAGACGTCTCATCGCGCGAGAGTCAGCTCGAAGCTATGAATATCTCCACCACGTTCCACCGTGACGCTCAGTTGATCGCCCGGACGCTTCAAGTGAATCGCGGCGATCGCGTCACTGATTTTTGTTACCCGCCGCGTATCGATGGCCGTGATTACATCGCCGGTCAGCAATCCAGCCTTCTCCGCCGCGCCACCCGGTCTCAAGCCACGAATACGCACACCGCCACCGGACTGCCGTTCCTCGCGGTCCAACTCAGCCAAATTCATGCCGGGACGTCCGCGCACGACCTGCCCGAACCGCACGAGGTCTTCCGCCACACGCCGGGCCAAAGGCATCGACACTGCGAAATTCACGCCGATGTTGGAATCGCCATCGCTTGCAAAGATCGCCGAGAGAATACCGACCAAGCGGCCTTTGGCATCCAGCAGCGCACCGCCAGACGATCCCGGATTGACGGCCGCGTCGGTCTGCAGGAAGTCCTCGATCGGATTGAATCCCGTCCCGCTGCGGCGCAAGCCGGAGACGACGCCACAGCTGACGGAAAGGCCGAGGCCAAATTGGTTTCCGACAGCACAAACGGGCTCGCCCAATGCTACCTCATCCCGCTCCTTCAAAAGCGGGAGGTCCTCCGAAATCCTAAGGAGCGCAAGATCGGTCGCGGAGTCCCGCCCAGCAACTTCAGCCGGAAGTTCCCGGCCATCCGAGAGGCGCACGGAAATCTCAAGAGCTTGATCGACCACATGCAACGCGGTGATGAGATAACCTCCGGGCAAGACCGCAACCGCAGTCCCCTCGGGCGCGGTCCCCGGTGGAATCTCGGGCGTTCCGCCGCGCTCCATGCCTGGCCAAAGCGGAAGCACGGAAACCATGGACTCCAGGTTACCGGCCTCAAACGCGCGCGCCGCTTTCGGCGCAACCACGGAATACGATGGAAGAATGAAAAGTCCAAAAAAGACAATACACGCCCGAACAGCACACTTGTATAGATCAGACTTCATCCAATCCCCCGTCAGGAGACTCATCCGTTTCGATCTTGTAGGTACCAATTACCCAATGGCCAAGATCGACATCGGCGCAACGCTTTGAACAAAAGGGACGGTACTGATGAACGGTCGGACGTTTGCAAAGAGGACATCTCTGACGCCCCTTGCCCTTGGGAGCCAGGGGAACGATCCGATCCTCAACCGCCTCGCCAGTTTTCTTTTCCCGGCTGCTCATCGCGCAGCCTCCGTCACTATGTCGTACTCAGCGACAGTCGCGTCTTCGTCGACTCGGATCGGGTAACCGATCTGACTTTCCACCATCCTCTTGGCCTCCGCCGCAACGCCGGCCATGGCGGCGGCCACCTTTGCAGACGTGCGAAGGCGGGCACGCTTTGCCGGAACCTTCAGTCCCTCGCAACGCAGACTTCGCAAAGCTTCGAAAGCCAAGGCAATCGGATTGCGCCGCGTGAAGCAAGTTCCCTCGTTCATGAGTTCGTGAATCGGCGGGCGCCCACGCCGCCGCGTCAATTCAGCAAGGCCGCTAGGTGATAGACCGATCACGCGTGTCGACTCTTCATCCTGTTTCAAGGCCCGACGCAGTGACGACAAAAGCCGCTTACGCGCGGCACCATCTTCCGGCGTCAGGAAATCGACAACGATCAAGCCCGAAAGCGCCCGCAAACGCAACTGCCTCACAATTGCATCGACTGCTTCGGTGTTCACCTCCTCAATTGTGACGGCACGGCCGCCGCGGCCGGCGCCATGTTGAGCCGAATCGACATCGATCGCCGTCAGGGTCCTCACCGGCTCTATCAGCAAGCGACCCCCGGAGGGAAGCGGCACCTCCACGGCCAAGAGGTTCGAAATTTCGTCCTCGACGCCTTCCCGGCGCAGCAGCGGTTCGGTGCCCCTGTAGAGATTCAGGGACGCCGGCTCCCAATTGATAGATTCGGAACGCGCACGCAACTCGGCAAAAAGGGCTTGGTCGTCCACCAGAATCGTGTCCGGCCGTTGCGCGAGCAGCCGGGGCAGAGGATCGCTGCCCCGTGAAAGCAACGCAGGTGGATTCCGCCCGAGCGCAGAACCCTCTAGATCCGCTGGAGGATTCCTGAGCCGTGCCGTCAGCGCTGGACCTTTCCCGTCAGCGGGTTGGCGCAACACCTTTACAATGACGGCATTGCCCTCGCTTAGTCGTCCGACCTCCCGTTTTGGGGCTTCCCCCAACGGCAAAAAGCCGGGCCGCTCCAGCCCAATCTCGACAAAGGCCGCATAGAGCGCCCGGTCGATCTGACTTACCCGTCCCAAATAGATATTGCCCAGAATCTGCGGCCGATCTTCACGCTCGACATAGAAATCGAGGAGTTCGTCTCCCGCCAACCAGGCGATCCGCCGTTCCCCCGGCAGTGCGGAAATCAGCAGACGGCCTGCCATGACGTCCCGCTCAGTCCCGAGGACCGGAGGAGCTCTCCGGCCTATAGTCGAGGCCGGAAAGCGCAGCCTTCACCTCGACCAGCGGCAGTCCTACGACATTCGCATAGGACCCATTGATCCAGGGTATGAATGCCGCCGCGCGCCCCTGGATGGCATAGCCTCCGGCCTTCCCCTCCCACTCCCCAGAGGCGAGGTAAGCCTCGATTTCGGATCGGTCGAGGCGTTTGAACCGGACACGCGTTTCGATAAGGCGGCTCACGGTGCGGCCGTCCGGCGCGCGCAAGGCGATGCCACCGAGGACCCGGTGACGGCGCCCGGAAAGCAGTCGCAAACAGCGTTCGGCTTCCTCGGGAGTGCCGGCCTTGGGGAGGATCCGGCGTCCAAGCGCCACCACGGTATCCGCGGCCAGGACAAAAGAACCGGGATGGCGGGCGGAGACGGCGGCCAGCTTCGCCGCGGCGATGCGTTTCGCGTAGTCAGCAGGCTTTTCCCGCGCGCGCGGTGTTTCGTCGATCTCGGCCGGATCGACGACATTGGGGTCAATTCCGATTTGCCGGAGCAGATCCAGGCGGCGCGGCGACGCGGATGCCAACACGAAAGGAGCGGAGCCTTGGCCGAGCGCGGCGCCCATCGCCGGTCACGCCTGGATTATTTGTACCGGAAGGTAATACGGCCCTTAGTCAGGTCGTAAGGCGTCATCTCGACGTTGACGCGGTCGCCCGCGAGCACGCGAATCCGGTGTTTGCGCATCTTGCCCGCCGTATGGGCCAGGACTTCATGGTCGTTGTCCAACTTCACCCGGAACATGGCGTTCGGCAGAAGCTCGACCACGGTGCCCTGAAACTCAAGAAGATCTTCTTTCGCCATTCTCAGCTTTATCAATCGGTTGTCAGGATTGGGTCAACGGAGGGCGCACGGCAGGCTCTTCGGACAGCCGCCTCGCCCGAACGCGGCGGATCATACGCGAAGCGAACGGGAAGAACAAATTCCCTATGAAAGGCCTCCCGGAGGCTGTTCAGGAGCATGTACGGGCACGCTAAACCGCCGGCTTAAGATCCAGTGTGAATCGCTCGGAAATCTGCTTCTGAAGTTGGTCCCGAACATGGCGATAGGCTTCCAGCCTCATATCCCGCGAGCCCTCGACGATAGAGGGATCGAAGGTGTTCCAGAACTCCACATCGCAGGCCATCGTGCGTGTCAATTCCACGGCCGTGTGCTGCGCCTCAGGCGAGAGGGAGATAATGAGATCGAAGGAAGTATCCTCGAGCTGGTCGAAAGCCTTCGATTTGTGGCGGGACATATCGATCCCGATTTCATCCATCACTTCGACCATGAAAGGGTCGGTCTCCCCGACCCGGACCCCCGCCGAGTCGACATAAACCCTGTGGCCAAGCAAGTGTTTGAGAAGCCCCTCACCCATTGCGGAGCGAATGGAGTTTCGGGTGCAGGCAAAAAGAACGGCGTCAGGCAGCTCCGACATATTCGGCCCTAGCCCCGGATGTGCAGGACGCAGATCAAGGTGAACAGACGGCGGGCGGTGTCGAAGTCGGTGTCGATTTTCCCGGCCAGACGATCGCGCAGCAACTCAGAGCCCTCGTTATGCAGGCCCCGGCGCCCCATATCGATGGCCTCGATCTTGGCGGGAGAGGCCGTCTTGATGGCCTCGTAATAGGTCTCGCAGACCGCAAAATAATCCCGCACCACCCGGCGGAAGGGCAGCAAAGGGAGGTTTATGGCAGTAAGCGCTTCGTCGTTGTCACGCCGCAGATCGAAAACCAGGCGATTCTCCTGGATGGCGAGGTGCAGGATATAGGGCCCTTCGTCCTCCAAGCCGACGACGGAGAAATCGTTGCTTTCCAATAGGTCGAAAATGGCCACTTGACGCTCGTGCTCGACCTCCGGGGAACGCCGCACGACCGTCTTTTCATCGAGATTGACCTGAACCAACCGCCGGCTGTTCGCCGCTGCCGGCTCATCGCCTTCCGCATCCTGCGCACCAGGGGCGCTGTCCGACGCTCCAACCCTCTCGTCCGCCATGCCGGGATCAGCCCCTTCCCGTTCAATTTCGCCTATAGATCGGCTCAAACTCCGCGCCCGCTATAGCAGGCTCTGCTTACTCTTTCATTGACTCCAGCCGCAGGGCAAGAGAGAGGGCGTGCGCATCCAGACCCTCCGCGCGCGCCAAGGCCACCGCGGCCGGGCCAATCGCCCGCAGAGACGCGGGATCGCAGCCGATCAGGGACGAGCGCTTCATGAAATCAAGCACGGACAGCCCGGAAGAGAAACGGGCAGAGCGCGCCGTCGGGAGGACATGGTTGGGCCCGGCGACGTAATCGCCAACCGCCTCCGGCGCATAGCGGCCCAGAAAGATGGCTCCGGCATTCCGGATCTCCGGAAGGAGGGCATCGGGGTTCTCCAGCGCCAGTTCGAGGTGCTCAGGCGCGATCCGATCGACGAGCCCGGGCGCCTGCGACAAGTCCTGCGTGACAATGATAGCGCCGTAGTCTCGCCAGCTCTGACGGGCTATTTCCGCGCGTGGCAGTCGCGACAGATGGCCCTCGACCGCCGACCCGACAGCATCGGCAAAAGTCGGGTCATCGGTAATCAGAATGGACTGAGCAACGCTGTCGTGCTCCGCCTGTGACAGCAGGTCGGCAGCAATCCAGCCGGGGTCGTTGGCACCGTCCGCAACCACCAGGATCTCCGAAGGTCCCGCGATCATATCGATACCGACGGTCCCGAAGACCTGCCGCTTGGCGGCTGCCACATAAGCGTTGCCCGGCCCCACGATCTTGTCCACCGGACGAATTGTTTCAGTGCCATAGGCGAGTGCCGCCACCGCCTGCGCCCCACCAACCCGGTACACCTCCGTCACCCCTGATCTTTGCGCCGCTGCGAGCACCAGCGGATTGACTACGCCGTCCGGTGTCGGCACGACCATCACGAGACGCTCCACGCCGGCCACCTTGGCCGGCAGGGCATTCATCAGCACGGAAGACGGATAGGCCGCCGTGCCGCCGGGAACATAGAGCCCCGCCGCGCCGACCGCCGTCCAGCGGTGGCCGAGACGGACGCCTGCGGAGTCTCGGTAGTCCAGATCTTCAGGCTTCTGCCGGCGATGATAGTCTTCAATCCGCTCCGCCGCGGTTTCCAGCGCCGCGATAGTTTCGTTGCTGCAGGCCTTGGAGGCTTCCGCGATCTCTCCTTCCGGAATGCGGAGGTCTGCGGCTGTGAGCTTTACGCGGTCGAAACGCTCGGTCAGAGCGATGAGCGCGGCATCGCCCTCGCCCCGCACCCGGGCCAAGATGCCCGCGACCGTCTGGGAAACATCCTCCGAGGTCTCGCGTTTGGCCGCCAGCAACTCTGCGAATCGGGACTCGAAGGCAGGATCCTCCGTCGAAAGACGAAGCGGCCCGTGATCAACACCGCGATCAGGCAGCATCAGCCACCTCCCGGAACTTCTCGACCCAACCGTTCACCTCGCCCGGCCGGGTCTTCAGGGCCGCGCGATTGACAATGAGGCGCGAGGTGATCTCCGCAATCGTCTCCACCTCGACCAGACCGTTGGCTTTCAAGGTGGCACCGCTCGACACCAGATCGACAATGCGGCGGCAGAGCCCCAGGCTTGGCGCCAACTCCATGGCCCCGTTGAGCTTGATGCACTCCGCCTGCACGCCGCGCGCCGCGAAGTGGCGCCGCGTTATGGCCGGATACTTCGTGGCAATGCGGATATGACTCCAGCGCGCCGGGTCGTCCGCTGCCATCAGATCCTGCGGCTCAGCGACCGACAGGCGGCAAGCACCGATCTTGAGATCGATGGGTGCATAGAGTTCGGGATAATCGAACTCCATCAACACATCGTTTCCGGCGACCCCCAGGTGCGCCGCCCCAAAGGCGACAAAGGTGGCCACGTCGAAGGAACGAACGCGGATGATCTCGAAATTGGGATCGCTGGTCTTGAACCGCAGTTGCCGTGCGTTTTCTTCATCGAAGGCCGCCTCAGGCTCGATTCCCGCGGCCGACATCAAAGGCGACAGCTCCTTCAGGATCCGACCCTTTGGGACGGCAAGCACAATGGGCTGATTGGCACTCATGGGGCCTATCCTTCGGCCTTGGAGTCGCTTTCGCCCGCCGACCCCTCCACCGGCCCATCGTGGTGAGGACGCCAACGGGTCGGCCAGGGGTCGCCTACGTCCTCCAGGTGGCAGTTGATCTCCTCCACGTCCAGGCGGATCACGGCATCTTCCGAGAAAAGCAAAGTAATTGACTTTGATTCGGTGACCACGGTGAGCAGATTCAAGATCTGGTCGCGTCCCCCATCGCTGATACCCTTGCTCTGGACCCGCACCACTTTGTCGAAGCGCACGCCGGTGTTGATCCGCTCATGCGCCGGAGGCGTATCGGAGTCCTCGAAACTCGCATCGCCTTCCAACGGCTCGGGCTGTGCGGATGCCCCGTCCTCCGTGTCCGATTCCCGCCACCGGAAACGGTTCGCGACCATAACGAAGCGCCGCTCGCGCTTTTGGTAGGTCATGTCGAGGACCGGCACCAGGGCGTCCTGCAGCAGCGCGGCGACGACATCCATGTCCTCCGCGTCTGCGGCTCTTAGGCGCAATCTCTGCTCCTCTGCCATTCCTAACGATCCTTGCCCCGCGGCCCCTACTGCCGACGTCCCTAACCCTTGAGGCGTGTGATGTCAGCGCCGCAAGCACCGAGCTTTGCCTCGATCCGCTCATAGCCGCGGTCCAAATGATAGACGCGATTGAGTGTCGTCTCACCCTCGGCCGCCAGCGCCGCCAGCACCAGCGACACGCTCGCCCGCAGATCCGTCGCCATGACCTCCGCTCCCGTCAGGCCCGGCTTGCCTCGCACCATGGCGGAAGCACCGTGCACGTTGATGTTGGCCCCCATGCGGGACAGCTCCGGCACGTGCATGAAACGGTTCTCGAAGATCGACTCCGTGATCATCGCCGCTCCCTCCGCCGTGGCCATCAGAGCCATTGTCTGCGCCTGAAGGTCCGTCGGAAACCCGGGATAGGGCTCGGTCATGACGTCGACGCCGCGCAAGGGGCCGTTCATGCGCTCGACCCGCAAGCCATTGTCGCTTTCCGTGACCGAGACGCCCGCTTCTGTGAGAATCTCGATCACCGCGCGCAGGTGGTCCGCGCGGGCCCCGATCAGCTCCAGCTGCCCGCCCGTGATGGCCGCCGCCATCATGTAGGTTCCCGTCTCGATTCGATCGGCGATGACTGCGTGGTCGGCGCCGCCCAGGCGCTCCACGCCCTGGACCACGATGGTGTCGCTGCCGAGCCCCTCGATCTGGGCTCCCATCTTAATGAGGCAGTGGCCGAGATCGACGATTTCCGGTTCCCGCGCCACATTGACGAGCCGCGTTTCGCCGTCCGCCATGCTGGCCGCCATCAGGAGATTTTCCGTGGCCCCCACCGAGACGACCGGAAAGACGACCTCCGCGCCACGCAAGCCGTTCGGCGCCTTCGCCCGGACATAGCCATCGGCCAGTTCGATCTCCGCGCCCAGAAGTTCCAGGCCTTTCAGGTGCAGGTCCACGGGGCGCGTGCCGATTGCGCAGCCGCCGGGCAGAGACACTGTCGCTTCCCCCATGCGGGTCAACAGGGGGCCGAGCACCAGGACCGAGGCTCGCATTTTCCGCACCAGATCGTAGGGTGCCGTAGTGCTGGTGATCTCTTCCGCCGTAACGTTCAGTTCGGAACCACCCTGATCGACCGCCAGTTCCTTGCGCACCATCTGGGCGCCGTGCTGGGCAACCAGGTAGGCCATGGTGGCGATATCCGCCAGGTAAGGCAGATTGGTGAGGCGCACGGTCTCTTCGGTCAGCAGGCTGGCCGCCATCAGCGGCAGCGCCGCGTTCTTGGAGCCGCTGATGATGATCTCGCCTTCGAGCGGCTGGCCGCCGCGGATGCGAATCTTGTCCATGGTCACTACCTTTGCAGCCTGCCGTTCAAGTGAAGAAGGTCCGAAATCCGGCTGTGACGGCCCTCGTGAGAGGGGAGGATCGCATCACCGGGGATTGAATGCTGAACGGCCGCGCTGGAGTGCGGGTTTCTACTCAAAAGCGCGGGAAACCTCAAGTATCGTGCGAATCGCCGGGCACCCTGGTGCTCGGGGCCGGATCGCTTGAATCCGCCCGCTCCCGGGCCTGCAGCTTGCGCCGGCGCAGGTTGGCGCGCAGGGCCTCCGCCTGCCGGGCCCGGCGCTCCGCTTCCTTGCCGCCGGGCTGGCAGGTTGCGCCGTCTTCATCCGTCTTTGTCTTCCCGCCCATAGCCGCCATCCGGTCCCCAAGGCACCCTTCGGTGCTGTCCTGACGCGGGGCACACTGCCGGGCCAATATGGCGGGGTCAAGGCGGCGGGAACATCCACCGATGCGGCCGATTCAGCGCTGTGATCGGCCCCTTGCCTTTGGTTCGGGGCGGTGGCATGTTCCGCGCACCTGGACCTGTGCCGCCGTAGCTCAGGGGTAGAGCACACCCTTGGTAAGGGTGGGGTCGGGTGTTCAATTCACCCCGGCGGCACCATTTATCCCATTCAAATCGTTAGGCTTTTCGCGTTCTCGGTCGCCAGGCCGCTTTGAAGAACGCTGCCAGAACATGACAACGTTCCTCGGGGAAAGGTCGGGGAAGATGTTCTTTGCCTGTTCGCCCGTTCGCCCGGGGGCGGCGTGATGATCAGTTGCGCAGACTTGCCCCTCGCCAGCTTGTGGAATGGCGTCCGTCCGTCCCGCAGCCGTTTGATAGAAGCGTGGTTCGCCCACTTCGGCAGGCGGTGCCTCTTTTGCGACCAGGAAATGCTGAAGGAGGGCCGCAGGCGCAATGCCCGCCCTGATCGGCCAACCTTGGATCATATCGACGCGCTGTCCCTTGGGGGCACAGACACCCTCGAAAACATCCAAGTGATCTGTTCGCGCTGCAACAGTCTGAAGGCCGGGGCCGAGCACGCAATTCTGCGGCGTTTCGGGAGAGCAGCCTGATGGACGACATCCTAAAGGGCGCCGTTATCTCCGACTGCGGCAAGTACCGCTACAGCCTGATGCGCCGCTGGAATGCCATGCCTTCTGTCCTGTTCATCATGCTGAACCCCTCCACAGCGGATGCGGAAGTGGACGACGCCACAATCCGCTCTTGCATCCGGCTTACGAAATCATGGGGGTATGGCGGGATAGAGGTGGTGAACCTTTTTGCCTTCCGCGCGACCGACCCCAAGGAGCTTTACTCGGCAGATGACCCTGTAGGGTCAGAGAATGACGAGCACATAGCGGATGCGGTAGCTCATACGGACTTCCCCCTTTGTGCCTGGGGCGCCCAGAAGATCACGGCCCAGCGTGCCGGAAACGTGGTGGAGTTGTTGAAGAAACGCGGCGCCCTTCCTCACTGTCTGGGGACAACCAAGTCTGGGGCGCCCAAACATCCGCTGTATATCAAAACAGGGACGGTGCCGGTGTTATTCCGGCCGGGAGCCAAGCCATGAACTGCCCCATCATCAACGTAAATCAGTTGAACACTTTTCTACATGAGAGCAACCGGATTGAGGGTATCGAGCGGGGACCCAACGATAAGGAATTTCACCGGGCAACGTGGTTTCTGAGTTTAAGCAAGCCCACGGTGAAGGCTCTTGCGGAGGTGGTGGGGGCGTTTCAGCCGGATGCGCGCCTTCGCGTAATCCCCGGTATGAATGTCCGCGTGGGACAGCATATCCCACCCCCTGGTGGTCCGGAGATCCAAGAGGAGCTGGAAGCGATCCTTAAGCAGGTCAAGCAGACGCCCGAGAGCGCCTACGAGACACACCACGCTTACGAGACACTTCATCCCTTCACCGATGGCAACGGTCGCTCGGGCCGTCTCCTGTGGCTCTGGCAGATGCAAGCAGCAGCCCCGCTCGGGTTCCTCCACCACTGGTACTACCAGAGTCTTCAGTACGGGAGGGAGCCATGAACTGCGGGACGTGCAAGTGGTTCCATGAGCGGCCTGAATACTTCCCGCTCTATTCCGGCGACACGATTCTGAAGCAAGGCGACTGCCGGCGACATGCGCCGATTTGCGCTTACGAGCAGCCGTACCCTCCAAATTCGTTCAGGCCGCGCTGGACCACGCATTGGCCGACGGTCGCCGAGGATCTGGGGTGCGGCGAGCATGAGGAGAAACCCAATGATGACAGTTGACGGGCTTCTGGCGTCTTGTCGGTCGGTTCAGAAGGAGATCGACGGACAGTGGGTGCCATGCCGTCCTTTGCCCTGTGAGCCGTTCCTGTGGCGGCTGAAGGATGCCTGGGAGGTACTGAGGCGACGTGCCGACGCCGTGACGTGGCCGGGAGGACAGTGATGGATGGATTCGAGGACTACGTCAAAACCGAAGGTCAAAGTCTCGCTGGAAAAGTGCGAACTGGCAAAGCCTCCCGCGTGGAGTGCGAGGCTTACGTGACCGCCATGGAGCAGCGGTTGCTAAGAGACCTCAGGAAGCCCCGGCCTTCAATAACCCAAGTGGTCATCAACCCGGAACACGCCGCCGCTGATGCTTTTTGGGAGTACTGGCGGGAGAACGGCGAGACCCATCGTCATGGGTACTACGAAAGCACCTGGGGCGCGATTAATGCAGCTATCAAAGCTGCAGGTGTCGTTCCGCGCGAGCATGAGGAGAAGGGTGATGACTAGCATGGAAGGCGCCACACGGGACCAGTTGATTTTGGGATACGTGGGCAATCTCAGGGTTTTGCTCGAACGCCGGGGCGGATTTGACTCCCTCGAACAGCGGAAACGTTACTCACGCGCAGATCTTATCGAGAAGCTGGAGATCCTCGCTGAGGAAATTGAAAGCCTGTGGCCGGAGGCCCCCAGCAATGACCCCGCGTGAGGCTTTGGCTGATTCTCTGGCGGAATTCGAGTCGGAGAGCCTAGCGGTGGTTCGTATGCCGTCAACGATGTTCACCCGCATGGCGGAAAGGCTTCACGACGGCCTTCGCCAGCGCGGCTTTGAAATCAAACAGATCGAGGAGGAGTGAGGGTGTCAAGAAACCTGTGTAGGAGGAATTGCCACCAATGTGGATCTATCGTCCGCTTGGAAGACGGCCCTAGTTGGTATGACAACAATTATCACATCAATCTCCGAAAGGCGATGTGCATCATCTGTGGCACCAAGTACGCAGCATGGATGGATGGCCCTGATAGTTTCCGAGACCTGAGTTATCGCTCGACCATCAACGACGAACCTGGCGAAGACGATATTCCGGCGAACAGTATTCAAACTTACAAACTTGTTGTGGTGGATGGCGTCCCCTTTGTCATGGAGCATGAGTTTGATTAGCCCAGATATTGGACCCCTCTCCCACCGCCTCCAGGAAGAAGAGCCGAGTGACGAGGATTTCAAGTGCCCAACTTGCGGCGGCAGCGGGCTTGTTAATCCGTTAACGCCCAATCTTCCCGATGACTTCTTTTGTGTCAGCACGACCGATTGCCCGACATGCGACGGAACTGGAGAGTTTTGATGGCCCGCCGCGCCGCAGCGATGAAGGAGAAGGAAGATGGGTGAAGCAGTATACATTTTGATTTTTCTCTCGGCGGCATTCGTTGGCGTCATTGCGCTCGCCTGTCTTTTGGATTGCTTCCATGACTAACCCCGACCTCATAGAGCGCGTGGCCGATGCTTTAGTTAAGCAGAGGTTTGGGCCGGAAGTAACCGTTAGCCAATTGACTGATTGGTGGCAAAAAGCATTCCGCGAACAAGCCCAAGCCGCCGTCGCCGCTTACGAGGAATGGCAGCGGGAAGGTGTGGAAGCGATTGAAAGAATAGCCTTCGAAATACCAGCCCCCAATCCCTACACCCCAAGGATTGTTGAAATCTGCCAGGCTTTACCACTCCCCGCCCCACCACAGGAGAGTGAGTGATGGAGCTTAAGCCCTGCCCGTTCTGTGGCCAGCATGGTAACTGGCAGATCGCGCAAGACATCGACAGCCAACAAGTTGGGGTGAAGTGCATGGGATGTTACGCAGACGGTCCGTTGGCTTCGAACAAGACAAAGGCGCGCAATGCCTGGAACCGGAGGGCAAGCGATGACGCGGGATGACATGCATTCCCTGGTGACCTTCGACGCGAGCGACGTACCGATTTCGTCGCTTGCCGAAATGCATAAATGCATTCGGAAAAAGGTGCTGACCGCGCTCTGGCAAGGCAAGCCCGTCGATCTGGTCTGCGACGGCAAGGTTCTCGCGCACTTCGAACCGCCGGCCGGGCGCAGGTACGTCGGCGAGTTCCTCGGCTTCAAGATCATCGAGGATCCGGCGGTGCCCGAAGGCGAGCTGCACGTCCGCGGCGGCGAGTTCGGGCGGGATCTGCTGGGGAAATGGGGGTTGTGATGGGTCATTCCGTGACAGGGCCTGATATCCACGGGCGATGGGAAGTGCGCGACGACGGCGGCGAAATACTCTCCACGCACGACACCATGGCCTCTGCTTGGCGAAAGGCTGACAAGCTGGATGGCGAACCACACAACGCCAAGGAATCCCGTCACGATTGGTCCGCTGAACAATACCTGAAAGGCGAATAGCCATGCTCGCCGCCATGAAACCCGCCGGCACGCACAACGCAGGTCTGAGCGAAGAGGACCTGGAGCGCATGGCGCGGCGCCAGCAAACCAACCGCCGGCTGAAGCGGGAGAAGCGCACTGCCTTGAGGGAGGCGACCAACAGCGAGCCCATAGACTGGCGAAGGAAGCATCTTCCCATGAGCGATGCCAAAGGCCCCGCGGTCGACCTGGCCCCCTCCTCGATTCCCGACGACCAGGGCAAGATTTCGAGTGCGTATCGCGTGCAGAGCGTACTGGATGCCTTGCTGAAGGCGGGCAAGATCACCAAGGCGCAGCACACGGCGGGTGAGAACTTCGAAAAGCTCTTCAGGCAAGCGGCGCTTGATCCCATGAAGGGCCAGAAATTCGTCAAGCTGCCGCCGTCCACCAGCGCGGAAGTGCCGGAGCGGACCTATGCTGCACGGCAAAAGCTGGGCGCGATGCTGGACCTGGTGGGCGGCTATTTCTCACCCTGCGGGGGTGTGGCGTGGCAAATCCTGGGGCTGGGGTTGACGCTGACCGAACTCTGCGAGAAGTCGCCCGGCATGTCGGAACGGACGGCCAAGCAGATGCTAGTCGCCGCGCTGAGCGCGTGGGCGCCGGAGCAATAGATGGCCTGCAGCGACATCAAAACCGGCGACAAGGGGCAGCGCTTCCTGGTTCAGTGCTTGGGCTATCCTGAAGACGGCTGGAACGACATGGCCTATACCGACGATCCCGAGACCGCCCAGAGGCTCGCCAGAAGCTTCGCCAAAGCCCCAAGCGCGCAAGAGACTCGCGTGAAGGATCGCGGGGTCACAGAGCCGAAGGTCGAAATCACATTCCCCAAGGCGCCCTATCCCGCCGATGGCGTGTCCTACTTTCCGGGCGAGCGCACGATGGTTCTGGAGGCCTTTGTGCGTCGCGACACGCACACTGAGGTCGTTTGGGTCTTGACGGGTGAGGCATCCCTAGAGCGCGACAGAGCGGCCGTCGAACTGCAGGCGCGCCAGAAGCTCAACAAGCGCAAGGGTTACTTCACGCACCCGGAGATCGCCCGGAACACGCGCATGATCACGGTGGAGGTGGGCTAGAATAGCATGGAAAAGACGCCGGAGAGGCTGAATGACTCATAAGAAACGAAGCGTAAAAGGGGACATGGCGCTCTGTGTTCACAAGTTTAGCGACTTGGCGCGAGAGATGGAGATTCTCGGCGTCAATAGTGAAATCGTCGATCGGTCTTTGGAGTCTGCTCTGGCGGCTAGGCTAATGGAAAACGAGCGGAACTGCCCCGACACCTTAGAGAGGCTTAGAATTATGATGGCTATCGCTCATTCGATTAGGGCAACGCTGGAATCTCAACACCAACCGTCCCAATAACGACCCCCCTTGACAAACTGCCGCGATCTCGTGCTACATCGCTTCAATTGGAATTCGCCCGCCCGGCCCCCTGTCGGCGCGGGTTTTTTCGTTCCCGAAAGGGACGGCGCGGCGGTAGAATGCTCACCAGGGCGCTTAGGAGCCTGCGCGGATGACCAGCTAGGCGATGAGAGGATTCGCTGCCGGGAGTAGCGCCCGGCCCGCGCCGAAACTTCAAGAGCAGGCAGATGAAGGGCATCGTTGACGTGATCTACGCCGATGGATCCGAGAAATCCTTCAGTCGCGAGCCCGATTTGACGAATGCCATCTATGCCGAGCATAGCTGGTGGGAGCAAGACGGGGACGGCTGGATTCGGCATATCGAGCGCGTTTCGCTGAGTTTCGCGCCGAAGGATTGAGAGACAGCCATGAACCGTCGCCAATTCCTCCGCTCCGCTGCCTCGCTTGCCGTGCTGGCGGCTGTGCCGGGGTGCGTGAAGGAAGCCGGGACCACAATCGAGCGAACGGGCGTCGGGGAGTACAAGATAACCTTCGACCCGCCAGAATTTGCCGCCGATCACACCCTGATGGCGACTTGGCGCATTGAAGGCAACACCGAAGTCTTGGTCGGCGTCCAGCAAGTCTAACCCTCTGACGTCCGAACCGCGCGCCTGAGCGGTCCTTGTCCCGCATAGCTGCGCGCGATGGGGCGGGCCGCCGTCGTCGCCGCCGATGCGCGTGCCCGCCCTTCCCTCCTAGCCTGATCGGAGAATGCCCATGTCGCTAATTCTCGGACAGAAGTCGGACGACTCTTCGACCGTTCGTGGCATCAAGGAAACCGGCCAGGCGCTCCATACGAGCGAACAAGGCCTGATTGCGGGCGAACACAATCAAGAGAGCGCCGAGAACGGCTGGCTCGCCACACGGGAGGAGTGCAACGGGACCTATCTGGCAGATGGCACGATCACGGCCCAAACCGTGTCATCGGCCCCGGCACACCTCATGGGCATCATCATTCAGCAGGCGCTGGCCGGCACTCTCACGCTGACCGATAGCGCAACGAACAAGCTGGTCCTTCCCGCTGCAACCCCGGCAGGCTTCATCGATTTCAAGGCAATGCGTTTCGAAACCAATCTGATCGTCACGCTAGCGAACGCTGCCGACGACATCCTGGTGCTCTGGCGCCCGATCTGATGCCACGCGCGCAGGTCGGTTTCCTCGACCATAGGGCCGGCCAGATCCGCATGGGGTCGGACGACCCGAACGGCTGGCTCGCGGGCGGGCAGACCCTCATCGATTGGGTGGCGCGCATGAAGACAGCAGGGCTCAACATCGTCGTCCCGCAGATGCGCACAGGCTCGCAAACCCACTGGGATAACGACGCAGGCTGGCCCTGGTCCGGCAATACGCAGTTCCAAAACCTGCTCGACGAGTGCGAGGCTCAGGGCATCGAGGTCCACGGCTGGCTGCGGGTGTCTTCGCGGGCCAACGATATTCTGCCTGAGTTCGCGCCGGGACCGGCTACGCCAGCGGGATTCTTCGACGTCAGCCTGCCGGCCTTTCAGGACTCCATCGTCGAACTCGCCATCGACCTGATCGACAAGTATCCGAAGATGAAGGGCCTGGCTTGGGACTTTATCCGGGCCGGCAACGTGCCGAACAACTCGGCGGCCAACATCGCCGCCTATTCCGAATTTAGCGGAGGCCGCGACCTGACGGCGGATCGCGCCACGCCCTACGTTACCCCTGCCGGGCAGTGGATGAGAAAATTCAGCCGCTCCGCGCTGACCAGCATCATCGCGCGCGTCCATAGCTACGCGCGGGCGCAGAACCCCGAGTTCCGCTTCTCGGCGTTTACGCATCCGGGGCTCGATACGGATTTTTTCAATTTCAACTATCGCGGCGGGCGCGATGCGGTGTTTTGGGTCGAGCAGGGTCTGATCGACTATTGCTGGATGATGCTCTACGGCTGGAATGCAAGAATCGCGCACTACGTCGCGACGGTGCAGCGCGAATTGCGCGACCGTCCCGACCTCTGGAAACGATTTGTCGTCCACGCCAATACCTACACCGACGACGGCAGCGTCACGGCCCTTGAGCCCGGGCAAGTTGTCAGACGATGGGACCGTGCGAAGATCGCCAACCTGGACGGCCATTCGAGCATCTATCACCTGAACAAGCTGAGCGACGAGGCGGCAGCAGCCTTGGGCGCCGGGCCGAATGCCATCTGGACGACCCCTGACTGGAGGATCGCGGCATGATGCGCAGGCTGGTTTCAGACGCCGCGCCTTATTCCCCAGGATCTCCCAAGATCGCCGTGGGGATGCAGCAAGTCTCTGAACTGGACAATGTTTCGGGCACCGGCACCATCGAGCAGATCATGGACGGCCCCGCTACGGACTACCCCTTGGAAATGGCAGGCTATCCTAACGCCATCCGCTTCACGACGACAGACGGCGCGCTTTTTCGTAAACGCAACATCCTCACGACCGCGATAACGCCCTGGCACGGTTGCCTGACGCACTGGCTGCGGATACCGCCCGGTCAAGACTATAGCGAGGTCGACCGCAATCAAATCTTTGCCTGGCAGGACCCGGAGTTCGGCAGCGGCAACTACAGCTTTAGCATCCCGACTGACGCCAATTGGTTCGGCGCTTTTGGCAGCCGTTGGATCCCCTACACCTTCTCGATCGCTGCGGCGGCAGAGAGCGGTGCCCCAAACTATCCGCCTGACGCCCCCTTGGGGGCGTTCTATACCGGACTCAACAGCGTTGGGAGCAACATCCCGAACACCAGGCTCGATATCGGCCCGATTTTCGCGAACGTGCGGCAGCGCTGCAAGGTGATGATCACCTTCGAAGGCTGCGACGACAGCATTTACCTCGACGCCTTCCCGAAGATGGAGGCGCAGGGCTTCGTCGGCACGGTTTATGTGATCGATAGCGAAATCGGCGGCGCCGGCAAGATGACCCTGCCGCAAATCGAAGAATTGAGCGCGGCGGGCTGGAGCATCGGCATGTCCCTGGCGTTGGAGCAAAGCAATTACAGCGATTCCGAGTTGGCAACGGAAGTTGCTCGCATTCGCAGTTACGCGACAGGTCAGGGTTGGAACCGGAAACACATAAGCTGGCATGGCAATCCGTACCGGGCGGCCGCCGTAGATTTGGTGTTGAACGACGACTCCTTGAAGACGGCGCGGTTAAAGGAAGTGAATGCCGGGGCCTGGGATCCAATTACCAATCTGAACCTTCCCTTCCTGCCGGCGGACGACATGGACGAAACGGCGGCCGGGTTGCTGGGCGATATCGACGCCGGCATAGAGCAGGGGTTCTGCCGTGTCCTCTGGGGCTTCGGGACTTCTGCGGGCGGCGGGTCCGACTTCATGGCCGAAGCCGAATTCACCTCGCTGCTGGCCTCCCTCAAGTCCCGTCAGCGACAAGGTCTCTGCGACGTGCTGTCCATGGAGGGATACGAACGCGCCTCCCTGGGTCTGAGAGCCGCCGCATAACCACTATGCCAGCCAGCAAGGCGCCGCCGGCACGCCTCCTCAAACCGGATAAGATCAGGCAGTTCGCCGCCGAGTACATCGCCAACGGCTTCAATGGCGCCAAGGCAGCCGCCGACATCGGCGCGGCAAAGAAGAGCGCGAAACACACCGCCTTTTGGATGCTGCAACGCGAGGACGTTCAAAAGGCCGTTGCGGAAGAAAACGCCCGAGCGTTGGCGGAAAGACGCACGACGGCCGACGACGTTCTGGAGCACTCGGCGCTCCTCGCCTTCTCCGACATCCGCAGGCTTTTCGACGAGCAGGGCAACCTGCTGCCGGTTCACGATCTGCCTGACGAGATCGCCGCGGCGGTCGCTTCGATCGAGGTCGTTGAAGGCAAGGACGGCGTACAGACCCACAAGATCAAGCTCCTGGACAAGAATCCCTCGCTCGACCGGCTGGCCAAGCACTTCAAACTCTTCGAAGAGCGCCCCCAGAACAACACCTTCAATGTCGTCAATATCGGCGACAAGGAAGTCGCTCGGCGCATCGCCTTTCTGCTCCAAGCCGCCGTCCAAAACGCCACGCCCCCGCAATCCTCCTAGCGGGCACAAGCCTCAGTTACCGATTGCCGCACCCAGCGGTCCCTTGCTCTGCCTCACGCGGGAGGGTCGACCATGCCGAAACGTCAGATCCTCAAGGAGATCCACGGGCAGGACCTCGGCCTGGACCGCCACGGGCACCTCATCTGCAAAGGACTGGGGTTCAATACGCCAGACTGGGACGAGAACACCGACCTGCCCGTGCCCGACGATAGCGAACTGGAGGATGGCGAAACCCCATCCGGCGACCGGCTGGGCAAGGCAAAGATCAGCATCACACTGGCCTCGGAGGATCAAAGCGACACGGACTCGAAGGAGGAGATCCGCGAGCTGCTCCTGACGGAGTTCGCTTCGGTCCTAGGCGTCAGCGAAAACCTCACGCTGATTACGGATCTGGACCGCCGCCTCGGGCTGCTCGAGAACGCGACCGGGAACCCCCCGCCGTCCGATCCGCCGGATACCGGCGACCCCGGCGTCACTCCGCCGGACCCCTACGCGCTGAACCTCGTCACCTTCGACGGCGTCAACGATTTCCTCGACAAGGCCGCAGACTGGAATTTCGGCAGCGACGGAAAGCTCGTCACCGGGTCGGTCTGGTTCAAGCACGCCGAAGCGGGCGTCGCGCATTCCATCGTCGATACCGCGAACAACCGCTTCCAGATCAAGATCAACGCCAACGACAAGCTGCAGATCGTCGGCAAGAACGCGGCCGGGATCACAATCCTGGACGTCGAGTCCTCGGCGCTGAACACGGCCACCGGGCTGCACCAGGCGGCCTGGTCCTTCGACATGGCCGGCGGCGCGGCGAGACGGCACCTCTACATCGACGGCGCCGAAGACCTCGCTACCGTTACCACCTTCACCGACGACGCGATCGATTTCACCGACGCGCCGCACTACATCGCCTCCGATGGCGGCTCGCTTTCAAGCGGCGTCGGCGCGGCCACCTTCGACGGGTCCAACGACTACGCCCTGCGCGGGGGCAACCTGACAGGCTGCGCCTCGGCCAAAACCTTCACGGCCTCGATCTGGTTCCGACGCTCCGCGACCGGCTCGACGCAGCGCATCCTGCGGTCCGACAATCTCGTCACCTTCTCGATGGGCATCGAGACGACCAACAAGATGCTCATTCAGGCTCGCAATGCGGCCGGGACCACGATCCTTTCCGCCGAGACGGCCGCGGTCTTCACCAACACGACGGATTGGCAGCACGTCGTCATTTCGATCGATCTGACGGACGACACCAAGCGCGCGGTCTACGTCAACGGCGTCCTGGATGCGACGACCTGGGGTCAGTACGTCAACGACACCATCGACTTCTCGAACATCACGGAATGGGGCGTCGGGGCGACTCCGGGCGCGGCCCAGCTTTGGAACGGCTCGCTCGCGGACCTGCTCTTCAAGGACGGGACTTACGTCGACCTGTCCCAGGCCGCCAACCGCCAGAAGATCTACAACGCCGGGTATGTGAGCCCCGGCGCCGACGGCTCGACCTTCCTCGGCGTGGCGGCCCGGCTCTACATTACCGGCGCGGCTTCGGTCTGGAATGCCGGGACCAACGGCGGCACGGGTGGCAACGTCACCATGACGGGCGCCACGGTCGACGCCTCGACGACACCGGGGGCCGGCGCCTCGGCGGCGCTCTATCGCGGCGAGTTGGACCAGCTTTTGATCAAGACGGCCGCCTACCTGGACCTCTCGGATATCGCCAACCTCGTCAAGTTCTACAACTCCGGGGCGGTGCAGATGGGGACCAACGGCGCGGATCCCTTCAGCGGTTCGCCGCCTGACGTCTTCATTCAGGGCCCGAAAGCGGAGTGGAACCAGGGCAACAACCGCGGCACGGGCGGCGCCTACATTCAGCAAGGCTCCGTCGTCAATGTCGGGGAGTCGGAAGACCCCGGCTCAAGCGGAAAGCTGACGCGCGCGCAGATGCAGGGCGTTTGGCCCTATGCGAACGCCAATGTGGACGGGCTTTCCCCGACGGCCCTGGACCAGCAGTTCCGCGACACCGTGGCCGCCGAGCAGGCCAAAGATCCCACAATCATCAAGGGGATCGTCTTCCCGCTGACGTGGTATCTCTACGAGACGGCGGACAACGTCTTCAACGATCAGATGATCACCGATCTGGTCGCGGACGCTAAGTCCAATTTCGGCGACGATATCAAGATCGGCCTGCACGTCCGCTGGCGCAGCTTCAAGCCGCAGGGTGCGGAAAATCCCAACACGGCGGGACCGCCCGGCTACATCGTCTCGGATCACGTAACCTACGGCGGAAGTTCCGGGGCCGGCGGGCTTTATTTCTACGACTTGAACTTCAACGGGTCGCCGGGCGGCAAGTACTACATCACGCGCATGCACGACGCGGCGGTGATGACGAAGTACATCCGCATGCTGAACCACCTGATCGCCACCTATAACGACCATCCCAATATCAAGATCATCATGGCGCAGGAGTCCTCGCTGACCCAGGCGCCCACGAACGACCCCACCTACGATTTTGCTGACTTCAACACGCAAGCCAAGCGCCTGATGGATGAGACCGTCGGCAACGCAACCTCATTGCACCTGGGCTTTTGGACCAATTTCGTGGCGGGCGATCAAAACGGTATTCGCGAGATCTACGACCACGCCCACCAGGTGGGTTTCGCGACGGGCACGCCGGACCTGCAGGGCGGGCAGCAGGAATTCGGCTATTACGACATCCTCGACGACGGCAAGGGCCCGAACGACTGCTCCCTGCAGTGGCAAAGCTACGTGCTGCAGAACAACGGGCAGATGACCTTCGCGCAGTGCATGAACACGGGCATCAACCGCCTCAAGATGCGGCTTTTCATGCCGCAGGACAGAGGCCCCGACGGCGCGGCGGATTTTATCGAACTGATGGACACGATCCGCGGCAATCCGACTTACGTTAACTGGGCGCGCGGAGACGTCATTCCGTAAGCCCAGCTTCCTACTCCGGGCCAAGCAATCCTCAGGCCCCAACACGAAGGGCGCTCCGCCCCAGCAACCAGCAACAGCAAAACCAGGAGAATTCGCTATGTCAGTCGTCACCTCATTGCACGGCCGCCGTTGCGGCATCGGAGAAAAGAACGAACTGCAGTCGAACGGGATCGAGATCAGCCGCCCCTGCGTCGACGCTTCGATCACGGTGGGCGCGGAAGTCACCAACGTCCGCGCCATTACGATCCAGCTCACGGATTCCAACGGCGACGACATCGACTACGTGGAAACGGTCGAGATCATCGTCTTTGCCAATGCCGCGAAGACCGCCTTCGCGACCACGGGCGGCTCCACCGGCATCGAGATAGGCACGGACGGCGCGCTGCTGGCGCTCGTCGCCAAAAAGCTGTTCCTCGTCACCTCGGAAGTCGACGGCGATATTGACCTGACCTGGACGGATACCGGAACGGAAAGCGTCGCCCTGGGTGTGCGCCTGCCGAACGGGCGGATCGTCATGACTGCGGCCTTCGCGAACGCCGCCTAAGTCTTGAGCCTGCTTCAAGAGTTGATCGAACAGGTCGGTCAGCTTGCGCCCGAACAGCGACAGGTCCTCGCCAAGGAGGCGCTGGAAGCGACGGAAGGCCTGCCCTGGGTGCCGAACCCGGGGCCGCAGACGGAAGCCTACTACTGCCAGGCGGACGAACTCTTCTACGGCGGTCAGGCCGGCGGCGGGAAATCGGACCTGCTGGCCGGCCTGTCGCTCACCCAGCATCAGCGCAGCCTCCTCTTGCGGCGCACGAACCCGGAAGCCGCAGCGCTGGTCGACCGCTTCGAAGAGATCATGGGCAGTCGTGTGGGATGGAACAGCCAGAAGAACACCTGGCGCCTGCCCGGCGGAAAAATCGTCGACATCGGCGGCTGCCAGTTCGAAGACGACAAACAGAAGTACAAGGGCAAGCCGCACGATCTGATCGGCTTCGATGAGGTCAGCGACTTCACGAAGACGCAGTATCTCTTCATCACGATCTGGAACCGCTCGGCCGATCCCGAACAGCGCTGCCGCGTGGTGGCGGCCGGCAATCCGCCGACGAAGCCCGAAGGCCTCTGGGTGCTGGAATACTGGGGGCCGTGGCTGCATCCCAACCACCCGAACCCGGCCAAGCCCGGCGATCTGCGCTGGTTCCTGACAGACGACGACGGCGTTTCGACCGAAGTCGACGGGCCGGGACCGCACCCGCTGAAGGGCGAGCCGGTCCGGGCGCGTTCGCGGACCTTCATCCGGGCGAAACTGTCGGACAACCCGGATCTGGCCGCGACCAACTACGATTCCGTGCTGGCGGCCCTGCCGGAGGAACTGCGCGACGCCTATCGCGAGGGCAAATTCGACGTCGGCCTGAAAGACGATGCGTTCCAGCTTATCCCGACGCGCTGGGTCCAAGAGGCACAGCAACGCTGGCGCGCCTCACCGCCGCAAGGTGTGCCGATGTGCGCGATGGGTGTCGACGTTGCCGGTGGAGGCGAAGACAACAACGTTCTGGCGCCGCGCTATGACGGCTGGTTCGCCCCATTGGTCGTGGTACCCGGACACAAGACGCCGCTGGGCACCGAAATCGCGGGATTGGTCGTCACGCACAGACGCGACAACTGCAAGATTGTGATTGACATGGGTGGCGGCTACGGCGGCGTCCCCTACACCACGCTCCGGGATAACGGTATCGAGCCGATTTCCCATAAGGGCGCGGAAGGTTCGACCGCGCGCACACGCGAAGGAAAGCTCGGCTTTTACAACAAGCGGTCCGAGGTCTGGTACCGCTTTCGCGAAGCCCTCGACCCCTCTCAGGACGGCGGCTCCCCGATTGCCCTTCCCGACGATCCGGGGTTGGTCGCGGACCTGACTGCCCCGCATTTCGAAGTCGGTTCCCGGGGAATCAAGGTCGAGTCGAAGGAAAAGCTGATCGCGGATCTGGGACGCTCGCCGGACAAGGGCGATGCCGTGGTGATGGCTTGGTCCGAGGGCGAGCGGGCCATCACCGAAGGTATGGCATGGCGGGATCACGGCGCCCGGAACATCGGCGCGCCGCAGGTGGTCCTCAGCCACCAATCCAAGCGCCGGCATCTACGGCGCGGGAGGTAGTTCATGGGCAAAGCGACGGAAGCCGTCGGAAAGGTAGTTAGCACCGTGCTCGGCGTGCCGGATGCACCTAAGCCTCCGAAGAAAGTGGCGCCCCCAGCGCCCATGCCGGACGAAGACGACGAGGCCATCCGCAAGCGCCGCAACCAGTCCATCGCCGAGCAGAGTCGCCGTTCGGGCCGCGTCTCGACCGTGCTGTCGGACGACGACCAGAAGCTCGGTGGCTGATGGGTCAGGCCAAGGATCTCATAGAGGCAGGAGACAAGCTCTTTGGCGAACGCCAGACGCTCATGTCCTTCTTTCAGGAGGTGGCGGACAACTTCTACGTGGAGCGCGCGGATTTCACCGTCTCGCGGAACCTGGGCGCGGAATTCGCGGATCACCTGACGACATCCTTTCCGATCATCGCGCGCCGCGACCTCGGCAACGCCTTCTCCGGCATGTTGCGGCCGCGCGAGACGGAGTGGTTTTTCATGGGCCTCTTCCGAGAGGACCGGGAAGACAACGCGGCCAAGCGCTGGCTGGAAGCCAAGACGAAAGTCCAGCGACGGGCCATGTACGAGCGGAAAGCCAACTTCACGCGCGCGACCAAGGAAGCGGACCACGATTACGCCACCTTCGGGCAGGCCTGTATCTCGACGGAGTTGAACCGCGCCGGGACATCCCTGCTCTACCGCGATTGGCACTTGCGCGATGTGGCCTGGCGCGAGAACGCGGAGTCCATTTATGACGAGATCCACCGCCGCTGGAAGCCGACGGCGCTCGATCTGGCCCGCGACTTCGGCAAGGCGCGGTTGCATGAGAAAGTCGTGGAGGCTCTCGAACAAGACGCCTATCAGCGCTTCAACGTGCGGCACATCGTCATGCCCTCGGATGCCTACGACTTGGTGGAAGGTGCCAGGCGCCGGAACACGGATTTCGTCTCGATCTACGTCGACGTCGACAATCAGCACATCATCGAGGAGAGCGGCGCGACCAACCGGATCTACACTATTCCCCGCTGGCAGACGGTCTCGGGTTCCCAGTACGCCTATTCGCCGGCTGTCGTCGCCGCCCTGCCCGACGCGCGGCTGATCCAGGCGATGACGCTTTCCTTGTTGGATGCGGGCGAGAAGTCGACCACGCCGCCTATGGTGGCCACCAAGAACGTCGTGCGCAGCGACATTCAGCTTTTCTCCGGCGGCATCACCTGGGTCGACCAGGAGTACGACGAGAAGTTGGGCGAGGCTCTGCGGCCGATCAACCAGGATTTCACGGGCGCAGCGCTCGGCCTGGAGTTGGCGCGCGAGACCCGCGAGATGATCGCGGAAGCTTTCTTTCTCAACAAGCTGAACCTGCCGCCACCCGAAAAGGATATGACCGCCTTCGAGGTCGGGCAGCGCATTCAGGAGTTCATCCGAAACGCTCTGCCGCTCTTCGAGCCGATGGAGCTCGATTACAACGCGGACCTTTGCGAGAACACGTTCGATACCCTGTTCCACGGCGGCGCTTTTGGGCCGGAAGCCGAAATGCCGCCTGTGATTCGTGAAGCAATCAGGACCAAGACCCTCCAGTTCCGCTTCGAGTCACCCCTACACCAAGCCATCGAGCGCCAGAAAGGCCAGCACTTCCTGGAGGCCAAGCAGATGTTGCGCGAAGCAGCGGAGCTTTCGCCGGCCTCTGCGACCATCCTTGACGCGCGCACGGCGCTCAGAGAGGCGCTGGAAGGTATCGGCACCCCTGCCAATTGGATGCGCAGCAAGGACGCTGTTGACGAAATTCTCGCCGAAGAAGCACAGCGACAGCAGGGGCAGGAGGCGCTCGCGCAACTTCAGCAGGCGGCCGAAGTCGGCAAGGCGGCCGGAGAAGCGCAACAGGCCCTCGCGCCGCAGCAAGCCGCGTGATCCATGCTCGGCCGCAAGAAGCAAACCATACCGGTCCAGGAGCCTCTGAAGAAAAAGAAGGTGAATCCCTGGGAGCCCCCGAATTGGGACCCGGCGGACGCCTATGCCATCCAAGCCTGCATCGAAGGCAAGGCGGATCCGCACCAACAAACCCGCGCGATGCAATTCATCGTCGACGATCTCTGCGCGACCTACGACCTGAGCTTCCGGCCCGACACCAAGGACGCACCCGGCGATCGCGCGACTGATTTTGCAGAAGGCAAGCGTTGGGTCGGACTGCAACTCGTCAAACTTTGCAAACTGAACTTAGCAGAACTGGGGAAAAACCATGGCGGACGACGCGACAGCGACCCAAGGAACGGCTGACGACGCTACCAAGACCGGCGATGATCAGACGACACAGACTCAGAGCCAGACGGCCACCAACACCGGTCAGAAGGGCGACGATCAGGCGGCTCAAAAGCCCCAAGGTGACGACAAGGGTGCCGCAAGCAAGGACGGCAAAGAGGGCGCCACGCCACCGGGTTCCATGTCGGATGAAGCCCGAACCGCACTGAGCGACGACGGCGATGACGACAAGGGTAAGGCGAAGGCGCCGGCCGACTGGCCCGACGACTGGCGGGACAAAATGGCCGGCGACGACAAGAAGCTGCGCAAGCGCCTCGACCGCTTCAGCGATCCTTCCAAGATTCTGCAATTTGCCCTGTCAGCCGAACAAAAGGTCTCCAAGGCAGAGAAGCAAGAGTTCCCGGAAAAGGGCACGGATGAAGAAAAGGCAGCCTGGCGGGAAGCGAATGGCGTGCCGGCGGATGCGAAGGGCTACCTGGAAGAGTTGCCGGACGGCCTGGTGATTGGCGACGACGACAAGGAACGCGTCGAGAGCTTCACGGCCTTTGCTCATGAGATCAATGCGCCCAAACAGTTCGTGCAGCAAGCGATCGCCTGGCGTTACCGGGACCTCGAAGAGCAGGCCGCCGCGCAAAAAGAGAAGGACGCGGAATACCAGGAAGAGACCGAAGACGCGCTGCGACCGAAGTACGGCGACGACTATCGCCGCAACATGACCGACCTAAAGGCGTGGCTGCAGACAATGCCGGAAGAGCAAGCGACGGCGATTCAGTCAGCCCGGCTGCCGGACAGGCGTCCGCTCTTCAGCGATCCCGTCATTGTCGAGTGGTGGGTCGACCAGATGCGCCAGGTCAATCCGTTGATCCGTACTGTCTCCGGCAAGGGCGACCCCGCCGTGCAGATCGCAGACGAACTGAGCCAATTGGAAGCGATGATGGGCGACAAGACCTCAGAGTACTGGAAGGGCCCGAAGGCAGAGGCCAACCAAGCCCGTTATCGCGAACTGATCGAAGCGAAGCAGCGCCTAGACGCGCAAGCCGCTTAACTTTCTTGGCGGTCAACCCGGCAACGGCGCCGCCTTTTCCACCGGGCAATCGCCCATTTCCTGCAAGCAAGGCACCGGCGACTTCACCTCGCGGCCCGTGAGACGCATGCGCTCCCGGCAACCCGCAAGCAGGCGTCCCGCGTCGGACAACCCAGAGCGCGCAGCCCCCTCAACCTCATGAGAGGAGATTGAGATGGCGGAAAGCGCCTTTCAAGTTCAATACCGTAAGGAGTACATCCACGGTTTTGAGCAGCGCCAGTCCCTGGTGCGCGATTCCGTAACCACGGAAGCCGTGATCAAGGGCAACCAGGCCGTTTTCCTGGTCGCAGACAGCGGTGGCGCTGAAGCGAAGACCCGCGGGCTCAACGGTTTGATCCCGGCCCGCGCGGACAACAACCAGCAATTCACTGCAACTTTGCAGGAATGGCACGATCTGGCCCGCAAGACCGGCTTTAACGTCTTTGCGAGCCAGGGCAACCAACGCCAGATCATGCAGGCGACGACCATGGGTGTCGTCAACCGCAAGATCGACCAGGACATCATCACCGAGCTGAACACCGGAACGGTCAATACCGGTGCGGCGACTACGGCGTCGCTGTCCATGGCGTTGCACGCTAAAACCATTCTCGGCGTCAACAAGGTGCCGTGGGATGGCAACGTGACCGCGCTGATCACCCCTGCGTTCGAAGCCTACCTGCTTCAGACGAAAGAGTTCAGTTCCGCCGAATACGTGGACGGCAAGCCCATCAAGGGCACGCCGGAAGCGTGGTCCGACATGCCCAAGATCATCATCTGGCTGAACGTCCGTTGGATCGTTCACCCGGAGTTGCCGGGCGTCGGAACGGCCGCCGAGAAGTGTTTCATGTATCACCGAAACGCGATCGGCCATGCGGTCAACAAGGACTCGGTTGACACGAACGTCGGTTACGACGGCGAGCAGGATTACTCCTGGTCGCGTGTCACTCAGTTCATGGGCTCAAAACTGCTGCAGAACTCCGGCCTTGTGGTGATGAACCACGATGGCTCGGCGTTTGCGGCGGCCTGATAGGGAGGAGCGAACATGGCCTATTCTACTTCGAATCCTCCGGTCCTGGTTGGGCAGCCCATTGCCGGGCCGCGCTGCTGGGAGTACCGCTCGACGGATGCCGCGACAGCGGTGGACGCCGACGGGTACATCACCAATGCCAAGGACCTCGGCATGCAGGTCGGCGATTACATCCGGGTCGTCGATACAGACGCCTCGCCTGTAACGGCTACGGCGCATGTCGTGTCGGCAATCAACGCCAACGGCTCGGCGGATCTCTCCGACGGCGTCGCTCTTGGCTCAACCGATACGGACTGATCCGACCTCGGTCCGTTTTCCGGGCGGCCCCTTCGCGGGGCCGCCCTTCTTACGATGAGAGGAAAAGCGATGGCAAAAGCGGCAAAGCCCAAGGCTCACTTCGCCCAACCCGGGCGCCTGGAACTCGCCGAATACGTCCGCGTGGAGTGGGACTATCTGGTGCCGGAAGGCGACGAGTACGAGATGCTCTTGGAGCCGTCCTACTGGGCGCATATGGCCAGCAAGGGCGTTAAACCCTGGAACCGCATAGAGGTGCGTGACGAGCAGGGGCGGTTCTATGCCGAGTTGCTGGTCACGAGCGTCGGGCGCAACTTCATTCAGGTGTCAGAGCTTTGGAAGAAGGACATCGAGAATGTGGTGCCGGTCGAGTCTCTCGAGCCGGCCCAATACGAAATCAAGCATCTGGCCTTCGGCAAGTATCGAATACTACGACGTAGCGACGGGTCGGTCCTAAAGGACAACCTCGACGGCAAGGAAGCCGCCCAAGCCTATCTGCGCGATCACCTGAAGGCGCTGGCGGCCTAGATGACCATAGACCGACAGGCTATCTACACCGAAGCCCTGCGGCGGGCCGGTTCCCGCAAGGTGACGCTCACCGAAGAGCGGGAGCCGCGCCGCCTGCTGGACGACGTGTGGGACAGCGGCGGCGTCAAGCGGTGTCTGGAAGAAGGTCTTTGGCAGTTCGCCTTGCGCACGCGCCAACTGACCTTCGATCCGTCGGTGACGCCAGACTTCGGGCATCAGAGGGCCTTTCAGAAGCCTGACGATTTCGTTAAGACAGCCGGCATCTGGATCGATGAGTTTCTGCGCTCGCCTCTCGTCGACTACGAGGAAGAGGGCGGGTTCTGGTTCACGTCCATTGAGACGATTTACGTCAAGTACGTCTCCGACGATGCCGCCTATGGTTTCGACTTTTCCAAATGGCCGCAATCGTTCTTCGAATACGTGGGCGGCTATTTCGCGTTGCAGATCCACCCCAAAATCAAGAACAGCACGGCGAAATACGAGGAACTGCAAAAGGACGTGCGGGCGCTTAAGAACGACGCGCTCTCGAAGGACGCGATGGAGCAACCGGCACAGTTTCCCCCAACTGGAAGCTGGGGCCTAGCGCGACTGGGCAGAAGGGCGTTCACGCGTCGCGACGGCGGCTCACGGCATCGCCTGATCGGGTAAAATGCCCAAAACCCGCCCCGTTCTACTCGCCTTTAACCGCGGGCGGATTTCAAGGCTCGCGCTCTCGCGGGTCGATATCAACCGGGTGGCCTTGTCCTCGGAAATCCAAACCAATTGGATGCCGCGCACGCTCGGTTCGATGATGTTGCGCCCTGGGCTCGGCTGGGTTCTGCAAAGCCTCAACGACAAGAAGGCCAAGCATATCCCCTTCGTGAAGCGAACCAGCATCACGGCGGTAATGGAAATAAGCGCCGCCGCGCTGCGGCCGATCGTCGATGAGGCACCGGTCACGCGCGGTGCGGTCGGGTCTTCGCTCAGCAATGAAGATTTCGATACGGACCTCGCAAGCTGGAGCGATACGGACGAGGGAGCGGCGGCCTCCTCATGGAAGACGGGCGGTTATCTCTCGCTGGTCGGAACCGGTTCCGATGCCGCACAGCGCCAGCAAACCGTCACCGTGGCTGTCGCTGACCGCGACAAAGAGCATGCCTTGCGGATCGAGATTGCCCGCGGGCCGATCGAGCTTAGCGTGACGCCTTCGGGCGGCGGTTCCGACCTGATCGCGACCACTGAACTCAAGACGGGCGTGCATTCGCTCGCCTTCACGCCGTCAGGCAGTTTCGACGTCTTGCTGTCGAACCGGAACGAGCGCGAGGCGTTGGTTGACCATGCGTCGATCGAGCTTGCGGGCGAAGTCATTCTGCCGGCGCCCTGGCCGGAAGACGACCTGAGCTTGCTGCGTTGGGACCAGTCCGAGGACGTCATCTTTGTCGCCTGTCAAGGGCACCGGCCGCGCCGTATCGAGCGCAGGGCCTTGGGCCGCTCCTGGTCCTTGGTGGAGTACGTGCCGGAAGACGGGCCTTATCGCCTGCAGAACACGTCGAAGACAACGCTCACACCGGGCGCGCTGTCCGGCGATGTCACCCTGGTTGCTTCCAAACCGGTATTCCGGGCCGATCATGTGGGCGCGCTCTTCCGGGTCGACTCCGTCGGTCAGAAGGTCGAGGCCGACGTGACGGCCGACGATCAGTGGTCCGATCCGATCCGGGTGACGGGTGTCGGAACCACGCGCGACGTGACGGTCACGCGCGCAGGCACCTGGGCCGGCACAGTTCGCCTGCAGCGGTCTTTGGCGGAACCCGGCAACTGGGCCAACGTGCAGGACTATACCGGCAACGCAACTGAAACCTACAACGACGGCTTGGACAACGAGATCGCCTTCTACCGCATCGGCATGGGCAGCGGCGACCACACCTCCGGCACGGCAGAACTCAGCCTTCTCTATTCCTCCGGCTCGATCACAGGCGTCGGCCTGGTGACAGCCGTCGCCGACGAACTCAATGCCTCGGTCTCGGTCCTGAAGAACTTCGGCAACACCGACCCCTCGACGGTCTGGTTCGAGGGCGCTTGGTCGGAACGGCGCGGCTACCCGACAACGGGTGCCATTTACGAGGGGCGCCTCTGGTGGCTGGGCCTGAGCAAATGGTGGGGATCGGTCTCCGATGCCTTCGAGAGCTTCGATCCCGATGTGGAAGGCGACAGCGGACCGATAGACCGCTCGATCGGGTCCGGCCCTTCCGATGTCGTCAATTGGGTTCTGCCGCTGCTTCAGCTTGTCGCGGGGACGGAAGGCGCGGAACAGGTCGCGCGCTCCAACTCTTTCCAGGAACCGCTTTCGCCCTCGAACTTCAACATTAAACCTGCGTCGCGACAGGGCTCGGCGAACGTCCTGGCGGTGCCGGTCGACAACCATGGGATTTTCGTGCAGCGCGGCGGCACCCGAGTCTACGAACTGCAGTACAACGTCGACAGCTTTTCCTACGGCAGCGCGGATCGAACTCAACTGGTCCCGGAGATTGGAGAGCCCGGAATTGTAACCATGGCGGTGCAACGCCAGCCCGATACGCGCATTCACTGTGTACGCTCGGACGGCACGGTCGCGGTCCTGATCTTCGACCCAACCGAGAACGTGATTTGCTGGGTCGACGTCGAGACGGACGGGGAAGTCGAGGACGTCGTGGTCCTGCCGGGCACGATCGAGGATCAAGTCTATTATCAGGTTAGACGCACGGTCGACGCTCAGAGCGTGCGATTCCTGGAGCGATGGGCGCGCGAAGACGAATGCAGAGGGGCGGATATCTGCAAGCTGGCGGACTCTCACATCGTCTATGACGGGGCCGCGACGACAGAGATCCCGGTCCCACACCTGGAAGGCAAGACGGTCGTGATCTGGGCGGACGGCAAGGATAAAGGCACGCAGGTCGTCACCTCCGGGAAGATCACGCTCAGCGAAGCGGCTTCCAAAGTCGTCGTCGGCCTCGCCTATAGCGCGCCTTTCAAGTCGACAAAACTCGCCTATGCGGCCGGCGGCGGCACGGCGCTCAATCAGCCCAAGACGATCTCGGAGTTGGGACTAGTTCTCGCGGACACACACGCGCAAGGCCTCAAATTCGGACCCGACTTCGGAAACCTGGACCCCATGCCGATTTTCGAGGACGGCGCTGAAGTCGATCCCGACCACATCTGGGAAGCCTATGACGAATACATGATCGAGTTCCCGGGCGATTGGGACACGGACTCCCGGATTTGTCTTCAGGCAGCGGCCCCTCGGCCCGTGACGGTGCTCTCCGTAGGCTTCGAGATCGAGACGCATGGTTGAGCCTGAAATCCGACCGGCTACCAGCGAGGCTCTCAGAGCCTTCTGGGGGCATTCCAGCCCGCAGAGCGTGAAAGCGATCATGGCGTTCCTTGATGGCAAGCCGGTGGGGGTTCTGGGCGTGTCCTATGATGGCGGGCAACTGCTCGCGTTTTCGGAAATCCGGGACGAGCTCCGCCCCTACAAGTGGTTCATCTACAAAACCGCCTGGCGATTCCTGCAAGACGTCAAACGTAAGGGCTGGCCGATACAGGCAGTGGCGAACAAGCGCGAGCGCAATTCTGCCCGCCTGCTTAAGCAGCTCGGCTTTGTCTATCTCGATACGACCGTTGATGGCGAGGTGTACGAATGTCCGATCCAGTGACAGCTACACTCGTCGCCGGAACGGTCCTGAGCGCGGGTGGCGGGCTTGCATCCGGTGATGCTGCGCGACGCGCCGGCGAGTCGCAAGATGCCGCCGCGAAATTCGAAGAAAAACAGATGCTTCAGCAGGCGGGTCAGGAACGGGCGGCCTCGCAGCGTGAAAGCGAAAAGGAGCAACGGAAGGGCCGGTTGGCGGCCTCTAGGGCGCTGGCCGTAGCTGCAGCTTCGGGCGGCGGTGCGTCGGACCCCGGCGTCGTTAACACGATCGCCGATATCGAGAGCGAAGCCGAACTCAACGCGCTGGCGGCCATGTTCGAGGGCGAGGAACGCGCGCGAACGCTTGAGACCGGCGCCAGGGTCAGGCGGTTTGAAGGGGCATCGGCAAGGGCGGCAGGTCGATCGAAACAGGCCGCGGCGACCGTTGGTGCCGTCGGCACGGTATTGAGCGACGCGTCTACATTGCTGGAGAAGTTCGGCTAGTGGCGCGCCTGCCTCAGAGCGCCGATCTCGGCCGCCGTGTGCCGCGTCCCGTGCGCGGCACCGTCGGCGTGCGCGGGGGCATTGCCGAGCAAGGGCAGGCGGCTGTTGCAGAGTCCGTTTCTCATTTTGGGCGCAGCGTCTCGGACGTCGGCGAGGCGATACAGCAGCGCCGGGATACCGTCGAGAGCGCCGATGCCAAGAGTCAATATCTGAAGGCGGAGATCGAGACGCGCCGCGACCTCGACGGCGACCCGGATTTCGCCACATATCAGACTCGTTACGAAGAGCGCATGGGCAAGGTCCGCGACCGCCTGGCCGCAGGGCTCTCGAGCAACATCACCCGGAAGAACTTTCAACTCGAAATCGACAATGATATTGCGGCGAAGCTCGAGACTGTCGGCGACATGGCCTTCAAGCGCGAGAAGGACATCGGGCGCGCCGGACTTGAAGATTTGGTATCCAGAAACACCGAACTTATCTCGCTAGCCGAGGACGACGCGACCCGCATAGAACTGCTGGAGTCCACCCGCGACGCCATCGAAGACGCCAAAGAGCGCCGTTACCTGACGGACCTGGAGGCCGCGGAAAAGCGTGCGTCGTTCGGCACGGCGTACCTGACGCAACGCAACGCCGCGATCACCGAACAACTGAACGACCAGATCGAGATCCACCGCAACGCGCTGTTGACCAACCCGCTGCAGTTCGGCGAGCGCAGGCGCGAGCTTGCGGGGCGTATCTCCGCCAGCGGCCTTCCGGCGACAGCGCGCGAGAAACTCTCCGAGGCCGCAGACCAAGGTCTCGCGCTCTCGGCCGTGCAAGGGGCCATCGAGGAAAATCCGCAAAGGGCGCTAGCCAACCTCAAGGCCGGCACATTCGATGCCTTCATCAATCCCGGCAACAAGGCCAGCCTGATGGCCGCCGCGCAACGGAAGATCGACGAGGGCGACCGCGGCACCAAGATCGAGCGCAACCGCGTCAAGGGGCTGATCGAGGACGAGATCGCGAGCCTCACCGCGACGGGCGTCGGCATCGAAGGGCTTCGCAACCGGGCGGCGGCCGTCCTGGAGCCGGAGGAGTTCGACGCCTATCTGACGAGCATCGGGCGGGCGCGCCAAGCGCACGACACTATCGAACTGGTGAAGTTCTCGACGCCCGAGGACGCGGCGGCGCAACTGGAGGAGATCCGGCCCCGGCCCGGCAGCGCTGGGTTCGCGGACCAGCAAAAGATTTTCGAGGCCGTATCGCGGGAGACCGCGCGGCTCTTCAAGCAGCGCGCCGACGACCCTGCGGGCTACGTATCGGCCATGCCCGAAGTCGCGGAAGCGCTCGAGGCGGCCGAGCAGGATCCGTCACTGTTGCCGGAAGCGATTTCTGCGAGCCTTGCGGCTCAGGAAGCGATTGGGCTGGCGGTGTTCGAGCGCCGTATGCTGAGCAATGTTCAAGCCAACGCCATTGTTGGCCAGATTACCGCGCCACAGGAAGGGCAAAGCCAAGCGCAAGCGGTACAGGGGTTGGCCGATCAATACGGAACCTTATGGCCGCGGGTCTACGGCGAATTGGTCGATGCTGGCCTGCCCGGCGGCATTCTGGTGATGGCAGGCATGACACGACCCGGACAAGTCAGAGCGCGCGGTTTGTTGGCCGAGGCGCAAGCCGCCGGAACCAAAGCACTGAAGGAGGCCGTGGGCGACGATGTCGCGGGCGATGTCGAAACAGCGCTGGTCACGGAAATGATCGAATTCAATGCGACGATGGCTCAGGTCCCGGGCGGCGCGACGACCCAAAATCAGTATCGCGACGCTACGATGGACCTTGCGCTCCTCTACAAGCAGCAGGGCGCAACGGCCAGCGAGGCGGCAAAGCGCGCCTATAACGACGTTATCGGCGATCACTACCATTTCGAAGGCACTTACCGGGTGCCTATCGAATTCGACCCAGGTACGGTCCGTGCCTCGACCGAGACTTTTCTGCGCAGCGACTTGCCTAAGCTGGACATTGAAACGCCAGAGTCGCTCGATAGCCGCCTAAACAGCGAACAGGCGAAGGAACAATACGTCCGGGCCATACAGGATAAAGGCTACTGGCTGATCAACCGCGATGAGACAGGGTTGATACTGTTCGACGAGCAGGGGTTTCATGTGTCGCGAACCGTTGAATTCACGGACGCCGGGCGACGGATCTTTCGAGATGAAGAGGGCAACCGTTTTTCCGAGCGTAGCGCAACGCGCGAAGTCGATGATCAATTCGTGAACTTCCCCACTGTCTTTGGGGGCGAGCAAATTTCCGAGGACGATGCGTTCCAGCGCGTACAGGCCGCCGGCTTCCGCGATCCCGAGACCGGCCGCCGGCTCAACTTTTTTGATACGGTAGAGGCGGCGGAAGCTGCGGCCCGCGAGCGCAGCGAAAGCGTCAAGATCGAGCAGCGGCCGGAGCCCATCGAGATCCTCTTCGAAGACATGGGCATCCCTGAAGCCGAGTTGGAATTCCCCGAGGGCGGCGGCGCGTGATTTTCACCGACCCGCTCCGCAGCCGGCCTCAGGGCATCTTTCTGGAGAACTACGAGGCGCCGCTCGCCGACTACCTCGGAACGACGGCCTCGGAGGCCTTCACGAGAAACCCCCTGCCGTCGGTTGGCCGGGCGGGCGAGCAGGCCCGCGAGCGCGGCGAGATCGGCGAAGGCTTCTTCGAGGGCCAGTTCCCGGACCCGACGCGGGAGCCTTCGCGCAAGCTTCACCCCGAGGAGGCCAACAAGCGTTTCGGGCACCTGGGACTCACCTTCAATGAGCCTGTCTTCGAGGGCGAGGCCGGACTCTTGGCTCGTCGCAAGGAGCTTGAGGTCGCCCGGCAATCTGTGTTCCAACGCGCGCCGAGCGGGTTTGGGCCAGGCGCTGCATCCATCGGGATAGAGCTGCTGGTCACCGCAACCGACCCCCTCAACGTTGCCTCAGCTTTCATTCCTGTCGTGCGGGAAGCAAGATTTGCGAGGCTCACAGAGAGGTTTGGCCGGACCACCGCGCGCGTGATCCGTGGCGGCGCCGAAGGCGCGGTTGGCGCCGTGGCCGTCGAGCCGTTCGTGCTCGGGCAGGCAAGACGCGAGCAGGCTGATTACGATCTGACACACAGCCTGCTGAACATTGCGTTCGGGACAGCTCTGGGCGGCGGTTTACACGCGGTTGCAGGCAAGATCGGTGACAGATTGAGGGCGTCGTCACAGCGCGCTCGGGAAGCCTCTCTCAGATCTGCCATTGCCGAGGTCGTCGAAGGCCGAAAGGTCGCGACGCCGGAGCGCGTCCTGCTTCTTGACGACAGTGTGCGCGGCGATCTGTTCGGATCCACAGCCGTTTCACGGGGGGGCTTTGCCGAACGGTTCGCGCCCCAAGACACGCCGTTGCGGCTGCCTGGACAGGAGGAGATCGTTCCTGCGGCCGCGGGCGCTGCGCCAGCGAGCAGCCGCGCAGCTCTCGGCAGGAAGGACGAACCGCTTGTCTTCACGGACCGAAAGAAGGCCGAGAAGTTCGTTCAGAAAGAGAAGCGCAAAAAGGATGGCCGCAAACTGCAATTGGAAGAAGCAGGTGATGAGATCATCCTGCGCGAGAGGACTGAGGCGCAACCCCTGCGACAGCCCGATGGGAGTGTCTTGACGTTCAAGACTGAACGCTCTGCCAAGAAACACATTGAACGCGTGCGTCCCGGCCAAGCCGCGGATCTGGATGTTGTCCCGGTCGGCAAGGCTGGCGAACGGGAATTCGCCATCGTGAGCGATGCAACGAAAGCGGATTTGGCGTCCTTCAGAGCCGCGCCGGAATCCGTGCGGTTTGCCGCGCCGCCCCCGAAGGTCGAAGCTGTCCCAAACGCACGCCAGTTGATCGAACAGGCGGTGAAGGAAGCGGCGGACCCGCGCAGTCTCACGCTACCCGATTTCCGCGGCGCCGATCTGGCCGAAGAAAGGCTGGCGGAAGTGACCCCGGCCGCCAAGCCAGAAGACGCACAGGCCATGCTGGATGAGGAGATGGAGCAGATTTCCGAACTCCAACGCCAACTTGAACTTAGCGACGATGAGGTGATATCCTTGTTCAATGAAGCCGATGAAGGCATTCGAAACGCCGAAGATCTCGGCAAGGCCGCCCGTGCCGCCGCGATCTGCGAATTGAGGACAGCCTGATGCCCGGCGATAACGCGCGCTTTGCCGCCATGATGATTGCCTCGCTGGCGTGCATCGCGCTCGCCGTTCCGAGCGTCATGTGGATAATGGGTGTCATTGCTCCTGTCAGTGCTGAACTTGCGATGATCGGGACGGTCCTGGCGCTTGCTGGAAGTACGGCCCTGTGGCTCTGGCTCGCCCGCAAACTCTCGGCTGCTTTCGGAAACAAGGAAGACGATGCCCACGCCTAAGTGCCTGGCCGAGATCAATCGGGCAGTTGGACGGGAATTGACGGACGATGAGGCGGACGACCTTTTCACCGAGTTGCGCCGCCGCCAGCAGCGCAGGCGCCGCGAACGCGCCAATGAAAGCGCAGAGGAATCGTTTCTCAATGCCGCAGGAGAGATAGCCGACGAGAAGGTTGCGGCCGCAATCATCGCCAAGCGCAACGCGGCCCTCAATCTGCGGCGCAAGCTGGAAGCACTCGACTACGTAAGAACGCAGTTTCCCGACGCTCCGGCACTCGGGCTGGAAGCGCTCATGACAGGCGTCAACCGCAAGCGCACCGGCGCGCGCTTCTCGGCGGATGCCGAGCAAAGGCAGCTTGCTGGGCACTATGCGCAAGGCTTCATCGCTGACGTCGAGAGGTCCGGACTCTGGAACATCTTCGTTTCGGGCGAACTCGATGACGAGATTGCGCGAGCCCTTTGGCAACTCGACCGCAAGGCGCCGAATTTCGAAGGCATTTCCAATAACGCGCAGACCCTCGGCGAGGCCGTGCACAAATGGCAGGAGATCGCACGGCACGACGCCAACAGGTCCGGTGCCTGGATCAAGAAGTTGCCGGGGTACATTGCCCGGCAATCGCACGATACTTTCAAGATCCGCACCGTATCCTTCGAGGAGTGGCGCGATTTCATTGTGGAGAGGTTGGACGAGCGCACGTTCGATAATCTGCTCGGCGACACGACGCCGGAGAAGTTTCTCCGAAGCGTCTATGACGGACTCGCCTCCGGCGTTCACTTCGCCAATCCCGCGGATGGCGCGCCGAATGCCTTCAAGGGCGCGAACAACGTGGCGCGGGATATGAGTGCCGACCGGCTCCTGCATTTCAAGGATGCCAATGCCTGGAGCGCCTACAATAAGCGCTTTGGAGTCGGGTCGTTCCGGGAAGCCGTTCTTTTCGGGCTTGAGCGCACGGCAAAAAACACCGGCCTGATGCGGGTCTGGGGCCCTAACGCGCGTCAGAATTTCGACGATCTCTTTCAATCGCTGCTCAAGGATGCCCGGCGAGCCGCGCCGCAAAGGGCCGCCGATCTGCAAAACGATCTCTCGTGGCTGGAGAACCGCTTCGACGAGATCGACGGCTCCGTCAACATCCCCGGCAACGTCATGTTTTCCAAATGGGCCGCGATCATCCGGGCCATTCAATCCATGGCGAAACTTGGGGGCGCAGTCTTGTCGGCCATCGCCGATATCCCGATCGCGGCCAGCGAACTCCGGTTCCAGGGCGTCGGCTTTCTCGAGTCTCACCTGATTCCCCTTTCTGCAATTGCTAAGGGCCGCGGCACCCGGCAACAGCGAGAAATCCTTGGCATGATCGGCGTCACCATGGATGGGATGCGCGGCGCCGTCCTGCATCGCTTCTCCGGGCACGACGACCTGCCTGGGGCGATGTCAAAATGGATGCGCACCTTCTTCAAATGGAATGGCTTGACCTGGTGGACCGACGCGATGCGGGCCTCCGTCGGCTACGCCATGTCTAGCCGGCTCGCTGCCCGCCGGAATGCCTCTTGGGCAAGTCTGGACGACGACCTTAAGCGTTCCTTGGAAGCCTTCGGCCTGGATAGCGGCAAATGGGATCTGTTGCGGCGAACCGATGTGAAGCGGGCAGAGGGAACCGCCTTCATGGTGCCGGAACAAGCCCGCGAGATCGGCGACGAGGCGGCCAAGGCCTATCTCACAGGCAAGGGATTCAAGGGATCGGGTCCGCAAGTTCGGCGCCTTAAGGAGGAAATTGAGAGCCAACTCCGGTCCTACTTCGTCGATCGCGTCGAGTTTGCCGTCATTCAACCAGACGCGCGTACCCAATCGATTCTTCGACAGGGCACCCGGCCGGGAACCGTGAACGGCGAGCTCATGCGCTTCGTCACGCAATTCAAGTCTTTTCCGACCGCTGTCCTGACCAAGTCCGTTGGCCGCGAGCTTTACGGCCGTGGCGCCGACAGCCTCGGGCAAGCGCTGAGAAGCGGTAACGGTGAAATGCGCGGCTTGGTGAACCTCATCATCGGCACGACGGTTTTCGGTTACTTGGCGGGCGCGGCGAAAGATTTGGCCAAGGGCAGAACCCCGCGGGACCCGAATTCCTTCAAGACGTGGTTCGCCGCCATGGCGCAAGGCGGCGGCGCCGGCATCTATGGAGACTTCCTGTTCGGGGAAGTCCGCAACCGCTTCGGCGGCAGTGTCCTAGACACCTTGGCGGGCCCGACAGCCGGTGCATTTTCGGATATTGTGGATCTCTATGGCCGGGTACGCGACGGAGACGACCCCTCGGCGGCAGCATTGAGCACCTTCATCAACAACGCACCGGGCGCGAATCTCTTCTACACGCGGGCGGCGTTGGATTATCTGGTTCTGTACCAACTGCGCGAAGCCATGAGCCCAGGATATCTGCGGCGCCTTGAAAAGCGTCTCGAGAAAGAGAACGCGCAGACTTTCCTGATCAAGCCAAGCTCGGCCATCCCAACCGGGGGCGGGTCACGGCTCTTCGAGGGGGTGCGTTAACTGGGGTTCCGGGCAACCATTGGGGTGTAGTAGATACCCTTTTCAGGGTCGTGCCTAACCCACCATCTGACCTCGCCTGTGGCATTCTTTTCGTCGATGCATTGTTGCTTGGCGAGCACTAAATCCTGCACGACTGAATTCGTTATGTCGTCTTTATAGTCCTCAAGAAAGACGCAAACGGGCTCCCAACTCCCCGCCTCTGTAAAGATTACAGCCCCAGCGGCGGCTGGCATAGACAGTACAATCAGCGCTACAATGAATCTCATATTCACCTCCTAAAGCCCGTACTAGTGGTATCGACCCTCGACATAGACCGCAGCGCCAACGTGCTGATAAAGACCCACGGCAAAGATGCCCAAGCCGAAGCCGCCCGGCAGCGGTTTCCCGCCACAGCGCGGGCCGGACCCTTCAAACGTCGCGGCCTAGTCCAAGACGTTGGCTGTGTACTGAAGCACTTGCGCAGCTTCGTATATTCCCGGTTCTCCTACAGGCGCTTTGGCCAGCAACTTAATCGTCATCTGTGTGCGCGGCTTCTCATAGGACGTTGTGGAGCCCGGGGTATAGAAGCCGGACGTGTAAGCCGTCCCGCCGATATATGATGTCGTAGCGTGGTACTGGCCGGGCGTTGTGATCTGCCCGACTTTGGCGCTCTGACGTTCCTCAAGGACAGCAAAGTATGTGTAGCCCTCGATCTGCGCGATCTCGGCCGCTCGGCGCATCGCATAGGTATGCACGGTTTGCGCGCTGGTATAACCGTTCCCGCGGACCTGAACTAAGAAAGTGTCGCTGGTGATCTGCTGCTCTTTGTAGCCACCGCCAAATCCATGAGGCTGATAGGGCGTGCCGCATCCGGCGAGTAGGCCAAACGCCACTAGCACGGCAAGAAATCTCATTTTGCGTTCCTCCCCATAGTTGTTGTGCGCCAGCATAGCGCGCACAAGCCGCCCGGAGTCAATGCCCATGACGACAACCGCCGTCGACCGCCTGGACGGGTCGATCTCCAGTCTTGCCGTGAAAGCGCCCTGCCAAGCGGCCACGACCGCGAATGTGACGCTGTCCGGCCTGCAGACCATTGACGGCGTCTCACTCGCGGACGGCGACCGGATCTTGGTTAAGGACCAGACAAGCGGCAGCGAGAACGGCATTTACGTCGTCCGTTCGACCGGCTGGGAGCGTGCCAAGGATTTCGACGGGGCTTTGGATGTTCGGAAGGGCACGCTGATCAGGGTGACCGACGGAACCGCGAACGCGAACTCCTGGTGGAACATCTCGACCGATGATCCGATCACAATAGGCACGACGGCGATCGCCTTCGCCGCCGGCATCAGCGATCTGGATGCGAAAGTCACCGCCGCCCAAGCCGCCCAGACTGCGGCAGAAGCCGCCCAGACTGCGGCGGAAGCGGCACAAGCCGCGGCGGAAGCGGCAGAGACGGCGGCGGTTGCGGCCGTGGCCAGCGTCGAGACCCCTAAGCACCCGACGGTCGTCAAGAGCGACGACTACACCGTGGCGGCCGGGGATCTGGGCAAGATCATCCGACAGGACGGCTCCAACAAGACTTTCACGCTACTGTCCGCCGTGACGGCCGGCGACGGCTGGTATTGCGACCTCCAGCAACGCGCGGGCGCCGTTAACACGACGGTCGCCGCGCCGGGCGGGCAGACGATCGACGATGAGGCCAGCATAAAGCTGACTTGGTCCGATCTGGGCACAGCGGATCCAAAGGGCGTCGTGGGCGGTGCGGTCAGGGTTTATTCCGACGGTGCGAATTGGCGCACTCTGCGCATGTTTGCGCCAGCCCAGAAGGTGGTCATGGAGGCGGCGACCTCAAAGGGCAACTTTGTCACACCGGGCGATCAGCACCATCATCCGCTTCACCCAAAAGCAATGGGCGTCTTCGCGGGCGCAACCGGTGTGCTGGAATCGGGATCGCAAAACCTTGACTCGGTCGCCCGCAATTCCGTCGGGAACTACACGCTGACCTTCACAAACGCCTTCGCTAACGCCAACTATGCGGTGATCCCGATCGCCTACAGAAGCGGCAGCATTACTGAGATCACCACGCTCACAAGGCTCGCAGGGACTTGCACGCTAGTCACGAAGGACAACTCCGGCACACTCGTCGATCCGACCACTGTCCATGTGATCGTCCTTGGACAGCTTGCTTCTTAGGGGCCCCTCCATGAAACACCTCTTCGCAGCCGCCTTCATGGCGGTTTTTTTGTGGCCCGATCTGGCGGCGGCCCAACCGCAGTGCGACCAGCGCGATTCCGTAATCGAACTCCTGTCTCAGAAATACAAAGAGGCACCTATCGCCCTGGGCGTCACGCACAATGGCGGTCTTGTCGAAGTTCTCACCAACGGCAATGGCAAAACCTGGTCCATCATTGTGACAACGCCGCAGGGCATGTCCTGTTTGGTTGCAGCCGGTGAAGGGTGGCGAATGAAAGAGTGTACTGAGAAGGACCCTGAGGCATGACCTGGATGGAATGGGTTCAGCTCATCGCCATACCGGCCTTCGGTTTCATGAGCCTCTGGTGCTGGCGGCTCATGACCCAAATCGACAAGGTCGCCAGCAATCTCAACGAATACAAGCTCGCGGTGGCGAAGGAGTACGCAAGCGTCACCTATCTGAAGGACGTGGAACAGCGCCTCGTTCACCAGCTCGAGCAAATGAACTCCAAGCTTGATCGCCTGGTGAAGTATGAGATGCGCAACGGCGACGGCCAATGAAACCTCTCACCCAATCCGACATCATGACGGCCGCCCGCACGGTTTGGGGCGAAGGCCGCGGCGAGGACTACGCGGGCCAGAAGGCGATTGCCCATGTGCTGATCAACCGCTGGCAGAGCAATGAAGGGCAGTTCAGAAGAGACCACACGCTCGCAGCCGCCGCGCTGCGCTGGCTGCAATTCTCCACGTGGAACGAGAATGACCCCAACCGCGAAGCGATGCAGGGCGTGGATCTGGATGACGTGGATTTCCGCCAATGCCTGCGCGCCGTACTAGAAGCGCTGGACGAGCGCGATTTCACGTTTGACTCTAAGCATTATCACACGTCCAGCATTCGCCCCGATTGGGCAGAGGGCAAGGAGCCGGTCATGGCTGTCGGCAATCATGTTTTCTACAACGACGTGCCATGAACGATGGCGCTCAGCGTCCAGAGCTACGTTAAAGAACCTGTCACGGGCAAATATACCCTGCGCCTGTTGCGCTATCTGGTGGATCGCCAAGAGAGCGGTCCCTCGCCGCTGAAGGACATCGTGAATTATGTCTACGCGGGCGAGGAATCGGGCGGCGCGCGAACTGCCGAGGCAGCCATTCGGCAATACCTGCACCGGCTGCGGCCCAATCTTAAGACGGGCGTCACGATTGTGACTTTCAACAAGCGCGGACTGCTTCTCGTAGATAGGCGCTCGCACGTTCACGAACTCAAAGTGGCGGTCCAGGAACTAACGCGCTGCTGCGCGCACCTCAGCAAAGCGGTGTTCGACCTTCAGGAGACCGTTCACTCTCTCACTAAGGAGGACTAGATGGAGAATCAGCCAAAGTGGTTTCTGCGGTCGAAGCGGATCGGCGGCATTCTGCTGCTGCTCGTTCCCGAGGTCGCTCCCGATCTCATGGAGCGCATCGGACCGGACGCCGATGTACTGATCAGCCAGTTCTGGGACGGGATTGTGCAGCTCGCCGGGCTCGCCCTTCTGATTGCAGACCGCTTCAAGGGCGGCACCCGGCCTGTCACCGTGTTGCCGAAGCTGCCTGCGAGCCTGAATGCCGCCTGGCCGGCCACCTTGTTGGCGCTTCTGCTTCTGGGGGCTTGTGCGGGCGCGCAAACCCCGGCGCAGCAGGTTTTCGCCACCAAGTCGGCCTATAAGGAGGTGGTCCGGGTCGCCTTGATCTACGAGTCTCTCCCCCGCTGCACGGGGCTGGAAGAGCAGTTGGCGGAAAAGATCTCCTGTGCGCGCGTGGACGTGGTCGAGGTGATCCGAAAGGCGGACCTTTCAGCCGACAAGGCTCTGGATGAAGCGGAACTCGTGGTCCGCGATCCGCTTGCCGGCGAGGACAAGGTGCAGCTTGCGGTCAGGGCCTCTGAAGCTGCTCTTCGCACTTTCCAGATGGTCCTGACCACCTGGGGCATTTCCGAAACCCGCCTTGAAGGAGCAAGCTCTTGAATACGACCGCAATGCTCATTCTGAGAGCGCTCGAAATCCTGCCGCTTGTCATCGCACAAGGCGGCACCGCAATGATCTCCTGGCAAGCTTCTGTCGCGAAGATCAAGCTGATGGTCCAGGAAAACCGCGATCCGACGCCGGAAGAGTGGGATACGCTCAACGGGGACCTCGATGCCCTGCAGAGCGCGCTTCACACGGACTGAAGTCCCCGTTAAATCGGGCTCGTGGGTACTGGCCGCAAGTCACCTGACGACATAGGGCGGGCCAGCTAAGAGAATGCATGTCCGACTGCCCACGCTATCGCCCCCTGGCTACGGCTGGGGGGCTTTTGGTTTTGGTAGGCCCGGCAGGACTCGAACCTGCGACAGCTTCCTTATGAGGGAAGGGTTCTACCAACTGAACTACGAGCCTGTCGCTAATCGTGGCCGGGGGTTCGATCAAAAAGGTATGATCTCCACTCCCTCAAATTCGGTTTCTACGCGTCTTGCTGTTCCGTAGTGGGCCAGAACGTGAAACTTCCCACCATCAAGCCGTGACAGCCTAAGCGCCTCACCCCTGGCGGACTCAAAATCCAAGTGTTTATAGGTTGGTGTGTGGCTGTGGCTGCCTTCTTTCCAGACCAAATAGAATTGTGGCTTGTCGTACATCACTCCACTCCCTTAGCTTTAAGCGCTGCTATGCAGATGGCGTTTTGTAGGGTATGGGCGCCGTGGTTAGTAAGCTTCACTTCCCCGAATGGTTGGCGCTTAACTCTCATCGCTTCCGGCGCTGGCAGCGCTAGCTTGCAGAACCACTTTCTTGATCGCTCAGAAAAACCAAGGCTTTCCACATGCCACCCTTCCGGTACCAGCGTAAGGGCCGCGTCAACGGAAGAGGTGAAGCGGGGGAGTGGCCCCTTCTCGCCTTTCTTAACGTCACCCCACACACAATACGCAACCGCTTGGCCAACGGCGTCCTGTGTGTAGAAGACATCCCACCCCTGAAATTCTGCTAAAGCCGCATCCAACTCCCGCCCGCTCTCTTCTGCTAGTCGTGTGAGGAGGTCAGTCACCGCCCCTCTCCTGTCTTCAGGGCGAGAATCAGTGCCATAGCATCGTTTACCGTTGCATCGGCATATTCGATTCGGAGCTTTTCGTAGAGTTCATCCATCGCTTCCTCCAACGCGCTATCTCTCACCTTGGCGAGCGACTGTTCAGGGGTGGCGGCGAGGGCTTGGCGAACTTCTTCAGCCCATACTCTGGCTTCGTCTACAATTGCCCCGTCAGCGACAAATTCCAATTTTCCTGCACAGAGATCCAGTCGTCCGGCGGAACGCCCCAACGCCCCCCGCAGCGAATTGCAGTGGGCAAAGAGTTTGTTTCTTTGGTCGCTGATTTTGAGCAACTCGCTTTCGACAGTCTCAACCCGGCCCGACAGCGTGTCGTGCGCCCAGGCGTTCATCCGCTCGCCCTCCGTCACGCCCATCGAAGCGATGCCTTTGAGCCCTTCAGTTAGGAACTTGACGTCCTCCCGCAACCGCGCGACTTCGTCCTCTGCTGCTTGGGCGCGTTCCTCCATTAGCTTGAAAGCAGTCCACCCCTTTTCAGTCATCAGTTTATCCATCACCCTTCCTCGGCTTCCAGGGCTTCTAAGGTTCCGTGTCGTTCGGCTATTAGGCGCACCTCTGGGTCTGACCTCCAATCGCCAACTTCTTTCCCAAAAGTGTCCGGTCCGGCGTCGAACCAATATCGAATTTGGTCGGCGTAGCATTTTGCCGCCATTACCTTCGTCGGGGTCTTTAGCAAGCGCTCCAGATCCTCCGAGTCCACATAGCCGCCGGTCATGTCATCAGCGGGGCCATAGGTTTCCCACAGATATTCGTGGTCCTTCCGGAATTGATCGTAGTTGCTCATCACCCTTCCTTCGGCGGGTCTGTCTCGGAGACCTGCAGCGCCGTGTACCGAACCACCAATGTCCGCGCCACGGTCGTAAACGCCTCGTGCGTCGACTCCTCTGCCCATTCGAGATAGGGCTGACTGGCGACCTCTTTGGCGAAGGACGCGAGTTCATGGAAGAGTTGGTCGCGGGAACTCATGGCGTCAGCACCAATCACTGCAAAGAATCCAATGAGGGTTCTGCCAGTAGATCCCCTTGGCCCTGCACCACGCTGCGGCTGCGTCGACCCTCTCCTGATCCACCTTCAACGTCGCTGGGTCAATCGAAGTCGGGGAGCCGCGGTGAGCGGTCAGCAGCGTCCCGCGAACAGCCATGATCCACATGGGAAACTCGCCGCTACAGTGGCTCACCAGCTCGACTGGCGCGGCGGCAACGATTTCCCGCTTATTGCGGAAGTGCCCGTCGGACTCTGCCTCTGTCATGTCATCGCGCCACGGCGGCAAATCGGCGTCGTCTGCCAAGAGGTCGTCGAAATCTTCGAAGCCCTGCAGGAAATCCGGCTCGTCGTCTTCGTCGTAATCGTCCAGCGTGACGCCAAAGACGAGGTATGCGTTTGTCGAAACACCCATCAAGCCGCCTCCTGCCCGTCACCTGCCTTGGCCAGAAAGTTCGCCCACATTTCCGCGCCCTGCTTCTTGTGGCTCGGGTCCGCGTTGCTGGCCTGCCAGTGCAGATGGCCGGCGTTGTTCTGGGTCAGCAGATCGCCAACCCGATTGCTGTCCTTCAGGCGGGCGCGCAGGGCGAAGTACCATTTGTTGGCGTTCTCGCAGCGGTCGATCTCGCTGCCGTTCTCGTCCAGGATGCCCACGCCGTCGTCATAGATCGGTGCTGACGGCGCGGATGGTGCGCTCGTCTCGGCCGGTGTCTCCGGTGCTTCGGCGCCAGCGTCGCTCTCCGGCGCTCCTGGGGGCTCCTGCGAGGGTTCTGGCGCGGCGTCCTGCTTGTCGCCGAAGGGATCCTCGTCTTGCGGTTCGCGCGCGAAAGGATCTTCGTCCTCGATCTGCGCGGCGTCCGCTTCCTCGGCGATCTTCTGAAGCTCTGTCATATGAGGCTTGCAGGCAGCGCGGATGCCGTTGGTCTTGCCGGGACCGTTCCACCAGGCGAGGAAAGCGTCGCGGCCCTTGCGCGCTTCGGTGCGCCCCTGTTCGACGTAATCGACCGGCTCGCTTGCTTGTTGTTGCTGCGGCACGCTTGGGCTGGCGCTCGCCCATTCCCGCAAGAGCCGCCCGTGTTCTTCGCCGATCTGCTGACCTTCCGGGAAGATGTGCTTCAGCTTGTGGGTTAGCGCCTTGTAAGTGAACTTCGGTACACCCGGTTCGTCGGCCGTGAACATGGCAAGGAAGGTCATTTCGTAAGGCAGCGTGTCCTTGTCTGTGATCGGCGTCCAACCGAGGTTGACGACCTCTTGCCGCCCGCGCTCGTCCTTCTGCAGGCCTTTCTTTTCCTTGGCGCGGAAGCAGAGAATGACGTGAATCTCGTAGTTGAGCATGAACTGCACCCATTTTTGGTGCGCGATTTTCGGCTCCTTCCAGCTCCCGAAAGTGTATTTGCTTGGGTTGCCGCCATGACGCTGCGCCATGTTCTCGGCGATCGAGTTGGCCCACTCCAGAAGACCGCCGATGCCCTCCCATTCATGGGACGTTGAGTCGACGATGATGCACTTGGCGCCTTGCTGGACGGCAGCAGCCATGGCTTCCATGTACTTTTCGGGCCGGAACGGCGGTTCGATTTGCTCATAAAGGTAATCGAACTCGTCCGCGTACATCAGCCCGCGGCCCTTCTCCGTGTCGATCATGGCGATCTTTTCGCCGGGCCCGACAAGACCCTTGGCGAGGCGCAGGGCGCTATAGGTCTTGCCGGACCCCGTGCCGCCTGCCAGCCCGATCAGCAGCGGGGCGTTGGCACGGACGGCGGGACGAAAGGTGTAAGTCATGGTTGCCTCCCTCAGAACATGCGATCTAGAATTTCGAGAAGATAGGCGCCGTCGACCCGCTCTTTGTCTTTGGCCTTGAGCTTGTCGATCACTTCCATGAAGTAAGCGACATCGACGCCGGTAAGTTGGTCACGCAACGTATCCAAGTCGTTGAGGTCCAACTCGCTGATCTGGAAGGCCATCTTCACGAACTGGCCCGCGTTGATCGTCCAACCGCGCTGAATGAACTTCCTGGAGCGAATGACGCTGCAGACTGGATAGCGGGACCCGACGTAGCGCAACTCTTTCGCTAGCAGGGACTCCAGCGCTTGCTGGTTGAGTACGACACCGTCTTTCTTCGTCCAGTAGTTGGTGCAGTGAATGAAGTCATAGTTGGCGTGGATCTCTTCGGGCGTGCCAAAGAAGCGCAAGATGACTTGGACCTTGTGCGACAGCGTTACAGCATTGGTTGACAGGAAAACTGGCCGGTAGGCTTGACCTTCGGTCTCTTCGAGGGCGCGCTCTTCCGTCTCTTGGTAGACGTCCTCGATCTCGCCGGGATCGTCCATGACTTCGGACACGTAGGCCTGGGCCGCTTCCGGCGGGCCGTTCTCAAAGTACTCGTAGTCCGATTCAGCGCCCTCCTCAGACGCTACGCCAGCCGACTTGACGACAATCTGAACGCGGTCATCTGTTGCATCGACATAGATCTTTAACGGTATGCCGCTCGCCCGCTTCGGCTCGAACCGCGCCACGTAGTATTCAGCCAGGTCCCTCGCTGTTTCGAAGCTGCCGAGATAGATGTCGAAGTCCGACACTTTCTCCCTTAGGAGCATTGAGGCGATACAGCCGCCCGTCACGACCGTTTCTGCCTCAACGCGCTCTCTGAGGTTTTCGTCTTCGATTGAAGACCACCACTCTTTCATCTTCTTGGTGATGACCGCGTTGATGGTTTTCTTTTTCACAGCGCAGCTCCCTCAATAGGTGATGTGGACGTGCGGAATCTTGCCCGCCGCAATCGCAACAATCAGAGCCTTGGCGGTGTCTTCCACGACCCCGACCCCCTTCATGGCGGCCAGCGCTTCACGGTTAATCTTCTGGCGGTGGCGGGTGTTGGCCTCGCGCCGCGCCTGCTCGGCGGCTTCCGCTTCTTCGCGCTTCTGCAGACGTTCTTGTTCTTCCCGCTTAGCCTTCTCGATCGCGGCAAGGCGCGCCTTCTCCGCTTCCTCGGCCTGGCGTCTGGCGCGTTCCTCGGCCTCGGCTGCTTCCCGCTTGCGCCGTTCCTCGGCTTCCCGCGCCTGCTGTTCGGCGCGCTTCCGTGCCTCGATGGCTTCCCGTTTCTCGCGCTCGATGCGTTCCTGTTCGATCCTGGCGCGTTCGGCTTCTTCCTGCCGTGCCTTCTCGGCCGCAGCCTTTAGACGGGCCGCTTCCTCCGCGCGGCGGCGTTCCTCTTCCTCCTTCGCCTTGCGCTCCTCCTCTTCCCGGCGCAGGCGTTCGAGTTCGGCCTGTTCCGCCTCGCGCTGCTTGGTCTGCTCCAAGGCTTGCTTAAAGAAATGCAAACCGTTGTCTCGAATAGCGCGCGCCTTGGCGGCGAACTCCTGCCAGGAGTCGTCGATCTCGACGGCCTCAAGCTCCCGAATGGCGTTGGCCAGGTCTTCCGAGGTCGCGGTAACCGAGACTTCCGACTTGTCGCGCAGCGCGTGCAGGCGTTCTTCGAGCGCGGCAACGCGGCGTTTCTCCCGCTCCTCGTAGTCCGTGAGGGGCTGGCGCACTTCGACCTTGAGCGCGTCCAGAAAGTCGCGGGCCTTCTTGCGCTGACCGTCGACCGCCTTGGATTTCTCCTTCCAATCGGAGACCAGCTCTTTGCCCAGATCGTCCAGAGCGGTCTTGGACTGCGCGATCTTGTAGGCGAGCGAGCGAATCTCGTCCCTGCCCTTCTTGGTGGTGGCGTCGATCTGCGTGCCGCGCGCCCGCTTGGCGATCTTGTCGAGAACCTGATCCAGGTCGTTGGAGGTGTAGGCGTCGATCAGCGCTTTGTTGTCGGCTTCGATCAGCGCGAGTGTGGTGCTGTGTACCATTACGCGGCTTCTCCTTTGTCTTTCGAAATGGGCGGGGCCTGCCAATGCAGCAGGACGTCACGCGCGATTTCCCCTCGGGCCTGCCGTTCCTCCCACTTGGCGCGCGTCCAGCCCGGCGCTTCGAGGTAACAGGTCACGTTGGGGTAGCCGGGCCAGATGCCGCTATGGAGGCATTCGCCCCACTTCTGGATGGCGAGTTCGACCTTGCGGTCCGCCATCACCCGCTCGGCGGGCGGCAAGGCGTGAACGCAGAGCGCGAAGGGCGGCTTGTTCTCCGCAACGACGAAACGGAAAGTCGGGTCCTCGATTCCGAGCACCTTGCGGATGCCGCGCGAGTAGAAGGCGGACTGAAAGTCGTAGCCCATTTCGAAGAAGTTGCGCTGGAAGGCCTCCGGGTGCGCCAGGATGCCCGTCGATTTGAAGTCGTCGAAGATATGCGAGCCTTCGACGTAGTAGTCGAGGCGCGCCCGGCACCAGATTGGCCCGTGCTGCGTCGGCTCCTCCCAGAACATGGAGACTTCCGGCTTGCCGCCCTTAAAGGCCTCCGATGCCTCGCTATGCACGTCAAGCTGCTGGCGAACGGCGCGCTCCATTTCCTGGACGCGCTCCCATTCCTCGGGCGTCAGGGGGGTCTGATCGCTCTCGTAGGCGGCGGCCTTGAACTCTTTGGCCTCGGCTTTGCGCCAAGCATCCCATTCGCCAAGCGCCAAGCGTTCCGTGCTGCCAAGCACCAGGAAGTGCGCGGCGCTGCCCAGGTCGAAGGTGTTTTTCTTCTTCGGCTCATGATCCGGGTTGAGTTGCGGATGCTCCGTCCAGGCGTGTCGGGGACTGGCATTCAGCAACACTTTGGCCACGGAAGAGCTGAGCGAAGGCGCAGGCGCCGGGTCGGAATGATAGACGGACTCCTTCATGTCCGGGTAAAGGCCGGGCTTCTGAATGCTGGTCATTGGCTCACTCCATAGATGATGTCCGCGCAGCGCAGATCGTCGCCGCGCTCTTCGATAAGTCCGTTGCGGCGCAGGGTGGAGATTCCGTTGTTCCAGTGGCCGCCGCGCGGTGTCTTGCCGAGGGCCTGGGCCATGGCCTCGCGGCCTGTCCAGGAACTCTTGCGCCCATGCAGGAACGACAGCATTTCCTTAGCCGGCGCCGGTAGCCTCTCGATCCAAACTTCTACCGTCGGTCTGTCCGTCGTCTCGACGTCGCCACAGAACGCGAGGCCCGCGTTGCTCGCATTCACGACGTCGCGACCCTCCTCGACATAACCGTTCTCGCGAAGCAGTTTGCGCGCATGATTGAAGGTGCCGCCGCGCGCTTTGAGCCCGGCCAGGGTCGCCGTCTGCTGCCAGGACAGCTTTATCGGGTGGTGCTGAGCCAGAACGGTCAGAAGCTTGCGCCCCGCAGGAATCAATTCGCCATTCGCTAGGACGGGACGCGGACTGCGCGGTTTGCGAACGACAGGCGCGGCGCCCGGCGGCTTAGGCTCGGGTGCGTCGTTGCTCGAAAGGTCGCACGCCTTCACAAGCTCGATGATCCGCACGGCAAGACGCTCGATCTCTTCGATCTGTGCCGAGACCGAGTCGACGCCCTGCTGATAACCGGCGTCATGCCCTTCTTCCCATATGCGGTCCAGCGCAGCGGTATCGGGCTTCTGTCGCTTACTCGCCTTCTTGTCATCCTCCGGCTGTGTGAGGCGCGCCTGCAGATCGCCCAGATCGACCTCGCCCAGATTGGCGGGAACGGGCACGTCGTCACCCTCTTCGGGCGTGCGGGAGGAGTCGTAGGTTTCGATTGGCGGGAACTTGACCCGCTCCAGAATGTCCTCATCGGGCGCCCAGAGCCAGCCGGTGCCGACTTGCAGCCCGGCCAGCGTCCTGAGCAGTTCGCGACCCTTCTTCTCGTCGCCGTGTCCCTTTACCCAATCCTCGACTGCGCGCCTGTCCTGCGGCGAAGTCAGGCGCATGGCGATCAGCGTGTTGCACTGCGCCATCACGTTCTTATGGAGCACGGCGGGCCGCTGGGTGATGAGCGTGACACGGAAGCCGCGCGCCCGGCCGCGCCGGACGATGCGGTCGATCTCCCCCAGCATCGCCTTTTGATCCGGCAAGGCTTGCTGGGGCGCGAACTCGTCGGCCTCGTCGAGGATCAGATGGAAGGCCCGGCGGCTTTTCCGGTAGAGCGCGCCGGCAAAGTCCCGCATGAAGCGGGTGCGACCCGCGTTGGTGAAGGTCGAAAGATCGATCACGCAAGGCAGGTTGCGCTCGACCAAAAGCTCGGCCAGGAGCGCGCCAGCTTTGTCGTCGATGGGCACATCCGCGAAATCGCCGCCGAAGACGATCACCTGGAACCCAGGCGTCTCGCCGTCCGCCTTGAGCCGCAATCCCCACCACACGCCCGTAGGATCGATCACGCAGACGCGCCTTTGCTCGGCAAGCAGGCGTTCGACCAGACCTTTAATCGTGAAGGTCTTTCCGGAACCCGTCTTACCGACGACGACGGAATGCTGATCTAGTACGGAGGCGGGGATTGGAGGCGTCATGCCCTACTCCGCGGCCTGCTGGATCGGATAGCGCGGCTGGAGCGCCTTTGCGATCGACAACACTTGATACCGAACCGCTTCCTCAGGGAGTTGCCGGCAGGCACGGATAACCTCCAGTTCCAGACGCGAACTGGTGACCTCTCCGGCTGGTTGGGCGTCTTCGATCCGAGAGAGGATGTCGCTCGGGCGGCAGCTAAGCACCTTGCAGATCTGGACCAGGCGCGACACCGAAATGCGATTGGTCCCGTTCTCGTACTTTTGAATCTGTTGAAAGGAAACGCCGCAGGCTTCGGCCAAAGTCACTTGGCTCATGCCCCTTGCCAGGCGTTGTTCCCGCAACAAGCGTCCGGCTGTCACGTCGATTTCATGTGGCATGTCTCGTCCTCCTGAGATATCCCCGCGCCACCCGGCGCAGGCTTGGATAGCTTTCGACCTCGGCGCAGCGCCGCAGCGTGTTGCGGCTGGCCTGGAGTGCCGGCGTGCTGAAATAGGCTTGGTTGCGCAGCTTGTGGATCGCCTGCCAGACCTCTTCCGCGAGCGCCTGCAGGTTCGTGGTCCGGTTGTGCAGACCGGCGCGAATGAAGCGTTCCGTCGTCAGGGCGGGCCAGGGGGCGGTCATGAACCGGAGCCTCCAGCAAGGCCGCAGTAGCCGTGGTGGACTTTTTCTGTATCTTTCATCACGTAGTACCCGCGCCAAGCCATGCATTCAGAGCCGATGCATTTGAATGCTTGTGCTCCATAGTCGCCGCCGCGATTGGTGGCCCACTCCTGGTCGGTTGCCGTGCCTGCGCCAGTAAACCGCACCATCGGACACCACTTGGTTTTCGCTTCTTCTTCCGTCATCACAGCACCATGCCCAGAAACGCGAGTCCGCCTGCGAGGAAGGCAAGCAACAGCACGCCGAACTCGTAGTTCGTTCCGTAAGCCGGTTGCAGCTTCTGCCCGCGCCGCGTCTCCGCGTGGGCGGCGGCGATCCTGGCCCTTGTTTCGTGAGAGAGCGGAGTCATATCAGGCGCCCACCCCAAACTGCCCATTGTCGAAAGCCTCTAGTGAGACTTCTTCCTCCGTTGGGAAGTCATCGGGCGTCAAAACCAAATGCCAAAATCTGCCTCGCCGACACCACTCTCCTACCTTCACGCTCTTGCCAAAGGGCGTTTCCACTTCAACGAAGCGGCCCGATTTCGGACCTGGGGGGCCATCAAAAACGATATGCAGTTTCGACGTCATCAATTTGCCCTTTCCAAGGTGAGCCGATAGACGCTCGGACTGAGTTTTTGTGACTTGATTAGGTACAGACAGCCGCGGGCCATGAGAGTACCGCCGGTCTTCATCATCACATCATCAGCCACCGCGCCTGTTACTGTCGTGTTCGCCAATGGTCCCGCGCTTGCGAGAAAATTCAGGGCTTGATCGGCTTCACCCATCACCAGACTCCCATTTCATGCAGTGCCAGGAAGGCGCCGCCCATCACGATGCAGAGGATCCAGATCGCGATTGCGTAGAGGCGGTCTTTGCCGGGGTCGGTCATGTTCCGATCCCCGTCTCTTCGAGGAAACTCTCCAGCCCTTCCGGCTTCGGCGGGTTGTTGAGATACCTCACCATCGTTTCCCAATTGCGGTTATCGGCCTCGTAGCAACGCCGCCGGTAGATATCGTCGCGTCGTCCGCGCTTCGATCTAGCCAACCGTCGCAAGCGCCGTTGCCGGGACCGCAAACGCTGCGGCACAAGCTTCCAGCACTTCGCACAAATGATGGCGGTGAATTCTGGCAGCTTGTCCGCCGGTGCGGTGCGCTTGCAGGACTTGCGCTCGCAGGGAATGCGACGGTCGGTCATCACACCCACCTCGACGTAATCCCGTATTCGTCCATCAAGTGCTGTGCGCGGGTGTTCGTCGTGACCTTCTCCAGCCACGTCGCGCGGGGGTCGCGGTCGTCGAGAAGGTCGCGAATTCGGTGCAGCGCGTCGTTCAATTCCCGCTGCAGGGTCGCCACGTCCGTCTCGCTAAAGATGCGCTTTTCGGGGCGGGTTACGGAGACGACGACGGGGGCGGTCATGATGCCGCCTCAAAAGAGAATCGATTAAGTGGAGGGACACCACTCGCCTGGGTGCCCCTCCTGATTTGCATGACCGGACTCGAACCGGCGCATACGCGATTACAAGTCGCGAGCTCTACCCGCTGAGCTACATGCGATGAGACGAAACCCGCTTTCGGAGACCGCAAGGGATCAAGATCAAGTCGGACCGCACTGCCATTATGCAACCGCCCATCAGAGGATTGGCTGGGCGGAGGGGAATCGAACCCCCACTGTCCGATATTAATTGCGGCTCTTACTGGCATCATTCGTATCTCTGAAATTAAGGGCATCATTTTGAGGCTGACGCGGGCTTCTCAGACCCGCCTGAGGTTGAGGACCACGATAAGCTTGGTCCTTAGGAACTCATGATGAAGTCGAAGAGGATGTCGCCGACCTTCGTCTCGACCACATCTTGTCTGTTGGCGCGCTGACGCGCTTTCTTCGCGCCCTGAATGAGCTGGTCGATACGGCCGATAGCTTCGGCCTTCTGCGCGGGCGTCCACATGCCCGACCAGGACTTAGTGATGATGTCGCCGACCGGCGTGTCTTGCGTCCACTTCTCGATCTGCGCCGGGTGCTCCTTGGTCGCTTCATAGAGCACCTTGTGCTGGATCACCTTTTCCGTGCGGTTGCGCTTGATGTCCTCGGCCGCGCGATAAACGCCGTCGCCAAAAGCCGCGTCCGGCTCCCACTTCATGCCGGGCTGCAGCGTCGGGATCGCCTCGAAGACGCCGCGCAGGTGCTTCAGCTTGCTTTCCAGGGCCAGAAGCGTCGTGGCCGCGACATCGGACAGCAACGTGACGTCTTCCACGACCAGGTCGGCCTTGGCCTGTTGGTTGGTCGCATCCTTCGACGCCAAAGCATCGTAGTAACGGACGACCGGGCGGCGGATGTACGAGAGCTTCTGGCCGACGGTCGTGACCATCGCCGAGCTTTCGTGCGTGTTCTCGTTCTGCCGCGCTTCGTCGAACATGATCAGATCGCGGACTTGTTCGATGAAGTGCTCGGGCTTTTTGCTGAAGGTGTTGGCCGCCTCGTCCAGGACGAGTTTCGCCTTGCCTTCCAGATCGCCTTCGACGGCGAGCAGTTCGTGAAGCTTGTTACCCATGAGATTGAATGTTCCTCCGGTCGGTCCCGCCCGGCCCCATGCTGTGCTGCCGGGCGGGGGTAACTCGTAAGACCGATAAGTTGGATCCGGCTTTGTCTCGGGTGCCGCTCCTTGACCCTGCGAACGTTCTGGCGAGGGGCCGCGGTCCTCGGGGCTGAGTGCCAGCCTTGGTAGTAACAATACGGCCATTTGGCCGGAACCGCAAGAAAAAAATGCGGCCATATGGCCGTATCTAGCAAACCCTAATTCACCTACCGGGAAAAACCTCAGCAATCCGGGTCTTTTCCGATCCCTGCCCAGCTCACCAGAGCTCACTGATTCCCTGAAATGGAGGTAAAGATGAACCACGCTGCTTTAGCGCAGGCGTTCCTTGATCGTGCGGTCGATGCGTTGGCCAGAAATGGATTCTCGCTGCGTCTGGACCACAATCTCTATAGCTGGAGGCACTATGTCCGCGAAGTCATGCGAGACCACCCAAAGACCGCCATGATTGCCTCAACCACCTTCGACCCGGACCATTCCACATTCACAAAGGCACACTGCTACTGGATTGAAGTCGAGGATACGGCGCTGCAGCGAGTTGGCTGCATCGCCTGCAGGATGTTCAGCACCGATGATTACCTGCAGCTCGTCAGATCGCAACGCTTATGGTCCGACAAGGATTTCGAATTCAAGCGGGAGGCGGTGCGGCTGATTGCGCCGTCTCTGCCGCTACTCTCCGGGATGATTGGGCATCACGGCGGGCTTTGGATCGAGCCGGAGTTTCGCCGCAACGGCCTGTCGGTCTTCCTGCCGCGGATCTGCCGCGCGCTGTCGATCCGTCAGTGGGCCGTCGATTGGCATTGCGGATCGGTGTTGGATCATCTTGTCGCGCGCGGCGTTCCAACTCGCAAGTATGGCTATCCGCATTGCGTACCGCTAATCGACGGATATCTCCCGCATATGCAGCAAGAGGGCAAACTCTGGCTCACCTATATTTCGCAGGAGGAAATGCTTCAGCAGCTAAGTGAAGAAACTGAAATCCTGGACGCGCACGGCAACAAGAACCTTGTCGACCTGGCCAAACTTTTCGCCGAGCGGCAGGGACAGGCGGGCGTAACCTCGCCGAGTCCCATCACGTCGACCCCAGACTAGTTGATAGCGCGGCAGCCCCTCGCACTTGATGAGATTGTACTCGCTGATGAGAGAGTCTTTCCACGCGACCGCCTTGTAACTGCCAAGCGGTTTAAAGAGGAAGGACTTCTCGCCGTCCAGCGTGTCGACCTTGGGCGCATAGGTCACAAACATAAAGCCGGCCGGGTTGATGGACGAGACGTCGAGAATATGGATCCAGCCTGAAAGCCCGGTTTGATAAAGGCGAATGGGATCCAGAAGATCGCGGTAGCGTTCGCTCGGTTTTTCGATCTCACGCCAAATGCGAAGGAGGTTGGCGATGCCGCCGGTTTCGTGTTCCAGGGCAAAGTCCTCCTCTAGCGTAAGGACGTTGCATCTGTCTTTGTGGTCTTCCCAGCGTGCTTGACGTTTCGTTTGTTTCAGGGATCGTTCTACCGCCTTAGCAAACTGCCCGCGCGCCATACTTTGCTCTCGCAGCATGGGAGCATATGAAAAAGACAATGCTCGCGAGGGTCAATAAAATTCGGCCAATACGGCAGAAATCAACTGCCAAGCGACTGTGCTGATTGTTTGTTCTGCTGTTCCAGGAATCGCGCTAATTCGGGAAATGCTGCCTCTAGTTGGTACGGCAAGCGGTAATTGTCGTCTCCTCGCGGGCGCCCAAAATACCCATGCTCTCTAAGGAGATTCTTCATTGAGACAGTAAAGGCGCGTTTTTGTGTCTCGTTCATCCCTGCCACCACCTTCTACCCTCGGGCGATATGATAGGGACAACAAATTAGACGGTCACCTTCTTTTTTTTCAGTTGACGGAAATCAATATTGTTCTGCAGATAGACCTGCATTGCCTGCTGGTAGGAGTCCAGATCTTCGTGAACGTCTTCGCGGCTAATAAACTCGTAACAAAAGGCCACGGCCTGCGCGAACAATTTGGACGGCAGTTCGAAGCTCCCATCTTTCTCCATGCCGCGTAGCAGTTCGATGATCGTCTCAAGTCGCTGCGTGCTGACTGTATTGCCGTAAAGGCGCTCTTCTCGCTGGCGATCCTCTTCTAACAAGAGGTCCAGCGGATGGCAGCGAAAGGCGTGGGCCAGCTTCATGCGCGCCTCTGCGGTCAACTCCCGCTTTCCCTGCTCGATCCGGCTAAGGTGCGAATCGTCGATCCCCGATAGCCGCGAGAGTTTCTTCAGACTCCATGGCCGCCCCTCGTAGTTCAAGCCGAGACGATAGGGCTGAACATTGTTGGTCAGTTCGTCTTCGGGAATGGGGTTGGTTTGGCGGGGCATGACGCCCGCATTCTGCACAGATTCCATTGCTCCCCGCTAAGGCCATGTTGGCCGTATTAGTTATTGACTTTGCGGCCATCTGGCCGTATCAGGACAGCATGGCACTTTCGGATTGGATGCGCAAGAAGGGCAAGCGGCCCGGCGAACTGGCCTCTGAGATGAACAAGTTGGCCCACGCGAAGGGCCGGCCGGATTTCAAGATAGATGGCAACCAGATTTATCGCTACCGCACCGGCAAGCGCGTTCCGCAAGACCCTTTTATCTACCTGCTTTTTGAAGAAATCACCGACGGACAGGTCACATACCAGGACTTCATCCGTCAAACCTAGGAACCTCGTTTTGACGGCAGGCCATATTAATTCTTTTGGGCATTTCGATGCTCGGGGCGCACTCATTTCGCGTCCCTCGTCTCCCAGACGAAAAGCCTCCCTGTTCACTTGCCGCGCTGCCGCTCACCCGGTGGCGCGGCTTTCTTTGATGTGGGGTGGAGCAGCGGTAGCTCGCTTGGCTCATAACCAAGAGGTCGGTGGTTCGAATCCGCCCCCCGCTAACAATCCCGTTATACCCGAGAGGGGCGGTCCGGTACGGCTCGCAAGACCCCCGGCAGCTTATGAGCAACGCCCGCGCGGTCTGCGGCGCGGAAACGCGGAGTCCAGCTCGCCGTCCCGCCACATGAAGCAGAGGGGCGACCGACGGGTCGCCCCCAACCGAGTTAAATCCCAAACACCTGTGAAGTGGAGAGAGGGCCGGTCGCCGAGGTGCCATTGTGGCTTCGGCGGCCGGTGCCGCTTCATTCATAGCTAAGAGGCGCGCATGAACGGCGTGAACAACGTCTACGCGCGCAAACCCGGCGACGAAACCGACCGGCTCTTGCGCGCCGTCTACCGTGAATTGGGGGCGCCGAATTGACAGTCGAGATCCGCATCGGCGACTGCCTGGAGCATCTGCGCAACATGCCGGACGAGTCCGTCCATTGCGTGATCACCTCGCCGCCATACTGGGGGCTACGCTGCTACGGCGTCGACGGGCAGCTCGGTCTTGAGCCAACGCTGGGCGAGCACATCGACAGGCTGGTGGAGGTTTTCCGCGAAGTGCGCCGCGTGCTGCGCAAGGACGGCACGGTCTGGCTGAACTACGGCGACTGCTACGCGACCAGCCCGAACGGCCGCAGCGCGAAGGACACCAAGGCGGCCGGCGGGGATGACCGCACCTTCCGCGACAAGCCCTTCTCGACTGTCGGCGCTGTTTATGACCCTCAAGGCGGATCCAGGGGCGGCGGCTTTCGGGGCAACAACAGGCACAACAGCAAGGCGACGCCGGGGGGCAGGATTGTCTCAGGCGGATCGCTGAAGCCCAAGGACCTCGCCATGATGCCGGCGCGCGTCGCTTTGGCGCTGCAGGCCGACGGCTGGTGGATCCGCTCAGACATCATTTGGGTGAAGCCCAACCCGATGCCGGAGAGCATCAAGGATCGGCCTACCAACGCCCATGAGCATATTTTCTTGCTTGCGAAATCCGGACGCACCCAACTATGGCGCGCGCGCGACACCCTGGAATGGTCCTATAGCCCCGATCTCTCTGAAAAGGTCACGGTCAACGGGAAGGAACGGAACCGTTGGCAGGGTTTTGACTACTACTACGACCACGAAGCGGTGAAGGTGTCAGCTTCCCCAGATACGCACGCGCGCTACGCTAGGGGGCGCAGTGACGATCACAAGTGGGCCGATGGCGGGCCAGGCAACCAAACAATAGCCAAGTCATTTGACCACATGAGAAAGCCCGTCTCCGGTTGCCCAACCGGAGACGGCAAGCACACGGCGATCGAGCACAACAAGGACCAGCGCAAGCGCGGCAACCCGCCACGCCACCTGAAGTACGACAGCAATCACGCCACCTTGGATGACTTCCCACGCGATCAGGGCCGCAACCTGCGCAACGTTTGGACTGTCGCGACCGCGCCTTTTTCCGAGGCACACTTCGCCACCTTCCCTCCGGCATTGGTGGAACCCTGCATCAAGGCGGGCTGCCCGGAAGGCGGCACAGTCCTAGATCCCTTCGGCGGTGCGGGGACCGTCGGGCTTGTCGCCGATCGGTTGGGCCGCAACGCCATCCTGATCGAGCTAAATGAATCATATGCTCGAATGGCTAAGCAACGAATTGAAACGGATGCGGGAATGTTTTCTCAGGTTGCGCTAGCGCCTGACGGGCAAAGTCAACAGCAGCCTGCTCCACCAGAGAAAGCGGGCGAGTGCCGCGACGATTCAGCGCCATTACCGCAAGGCGGAGCTGGAGGCGCCAATGCTTGAATTCCTCAGTCAAGACCGGTCGACCGAAGTGACCTTTCACCGAGCCCAATATGGTAGAACGTCGCATCAACAAGCATATCTCGGCCTGCTCTCTTTTCGTGATGAGGTGCGGAAGCATGCAGGCAATCGCCGTTTCCAAAGTGCTGCTTCGAACCTGCCATCGAAAGGCAGGACGCCATTTCGAATTGTTGATGTGTCCGCGGCCAAACGGCCCCCATACATTCCCGCCAGCGATTTGCTGACATCGGATCAGCAAGGGCTTGTCGACACTAGTCGCTGCCAGTTGCGGGTATATATGGACTCGCCGCTCTGCGACCGCCTGAAACGTACCTTCGCCTTCAACGAAACCAGCGAGCCAAGCCCACTCAATATCAGAAGCCATGGCCGTCAGTATATCACAGTTCTGGCCAGACCAAACGCCGAGGACGCCGGCCTCTTTGCCGACGTCGCCGCAGAATGAGCGAGGCCCACCCCTTGGACAATCTCTCGCGGGCAAAAACAACGACGACTTTGAGAGCGCCGACAGCGCTGCTGGAGCGCCGCCGCGCGCGCCTGGAGTTCATGGTGACGATCTGCGTTGGACAGTCACCGCGATGGCAGAAACGGACCATAGTCCGTGCTGCTCAGGCGGGCGTCGTCACGCCGGAACAGGCCGAAGGACTAATCGAAACGCTCGGCTTGAGGGGGGCGTGATGCGCGAGTTCGGACGGATAGAAACCACCATCTGGCAGAACCGGAAATTCAAAAGCCTCAGTCCGAAAGCACAGATGCTTTGGCTCTACATTCTGACCTGTCCGCATGGCAACGCGGTGGGGTGTTTCGTTCTCCCAGACGGCTACATCATGTCGGACCTCGGAAACAGTTTCGAAACCGTTACCCAAACCGTTTCGGAACTGTTGTCGAAGGGTTTCATCGAGCGCGATGAAACCACTTTTTTGACCTGGGTGCGCGGCTGGTGGGGGCACAACACAATCGAGAACCCAAACGTTGCAAAGGCGGCTATGAAAGCAATCGCACTTCTGCCGCGCTGCCGCGTTTTATCGCAGTTTTTAGCCGATTTCGAACGGTTCCCCAAACCGTTAGCCGAACGGTTACGCGAACGGTTTCCAAACGGTTACCCGAACCGTTACCCAAACCCTATCGAAACCAAAGAGCCAGAGCCAGAGCCAGAGCCAGAGAGTAAGCCTGATAATAAGAATCACGCGCCTCAAAAATCAGGTCCCGCGCAAGCCCAACTCGACGAGCTTTGGGGTGGTGGATTGACGGCGCTCTGCGACAACTTCGACATCGAGCCCAAGAAGGCGCGCGGCATGATCGGCGGCCTGCTCAAGGAGTTTCTTGCCGCCGACATCCTGGAGCAGATCGACAGCGCCGTGCGCGACCGGCCCGGCAATGTCTACGGATATCTGGCGAATCGGCTGAAGGAGGTGGAGCGTGAACGTCCCGAAGATCCTCCATGACCTCGGCATCCACTTGAAGCGCACCAGTCCCGGCAACCAGAAGACCACCTGTCCGCAATGCTCGCACACCCGCAAACACAAACGAGACCCCTGCCTTTCGGTGACCATCACGCACGACGCGGTCCTCTGGCGCTGCCACAACTGCGGCTGGAAGGGCGGGCAAGGAGAGCGCCATGCTGAACGAAGCGGCGATCACGTTTCTGGAGGGCCGCGGTCTCGATCCCGAAATCGCCAGCAGTCTTGGATGGGGCGTTACCGGTGACCGTCTGGCCATCCCCTATCGGCGCGAGGGAAACGAGGTCAACACCAAGTACCGCAACCTCTCGGAAAAGCGGTTCTCGATGCGCGAAGGCGCGGAGCTCTGCCTGTGGAACGTGGACGCGCTCTATGATCCGAGCTTGAAGAACGCGCCGGTCATCGTGACCGAAGGCGAGTTCGATGCGCTCGCGGCCATCCAATGCGGCTTTCCGCGCACGCTATCGGTTCCCAATGGCGGCGACAACTCGGACAACCAAGGCTCCTGGCCCTGGCTGGAGCGGGAACGCGGGGCCTTGCGGCAGTGCGAGCGTGTCATCCTGGCACTCGACGACGACGAACCGGGCGTGCGGGCAGCCCACCGGATCGCCAACGCCATCGGGCGCTCGCGCTGCTACTGGGTCGAGTACCCGGCGAACTGCAAGGACCTGAACGAGGTCCTGCAGACCAGCGGGGCGGGCGGCGTCACCACGCTGCTCAACAATCCCAAGCCCTACGAAATCAAGGGAATCGGCAAGCTCTCCGACCTGCCGCCCCTGCCGGCAACGCGGGCCTATTCGACCGGCATCCAGGAACTCGACCCGCATTGGAACATCCGGCTCGGCGATTTCATCGTCGTGTACGGCATCCCCGGCCACGGCAAGTCGACCTTCCTCAACGATGTCGTTTGCCGCGTGGTCGAGAAATACGGCTGGACGGTCGCCATCGCGTCCTTCGAGCAGCCGCCGCAGACTGAGCACCGCACCGCCTTGCGTGTCTGGCGGACCCAGGCGCCCGAAGACTGCGCGCTGTTCCAGCGTTTGGCCAGCGAAGCGGACGATTGGATCGATTGGTTTTTCGTCTTCATCACCGCGCATGAGGACCAGCTCGTGACCCTCGACTACGTGCTGGAGCGGATCGAAACCGCGGCAGTGCGCTACGGCGCAAAGCTCGTCGTCGTGGATCCCTGGAACGAACTTGACCACGACCGCGACCGGCACGAAAGCGAAACCGAGTACACAGGCAAGGCGATCAAGGAACTGAAATACCTGGCAAAGCGCCTGCAAATCGCGCTGATCGTCGTCGCTCACCCGTCCAAGCCCCACCCTGGATCGCGCCTCAAGTGTCCGACGCCCTACGATATCTCGGGCAGTGCTCACTGGTACAACAAGCCTGACGTCTGCATCGCCGTGTGGCGCGACGTCGACCGGGACGGGAATTTCAAAGGAACCAACACCGAAATCCGGGTGCAGAAGTCGCGCTACTGGAATTCGATCGGTCGGCCAGGAACGGTCAAGCTGTGGTTCGACTCAGGCTGCAACCGCTATCGGGGGCCGGACGACTTCCCGGAAGGACATCGGCCATGAGGACCCCCACTAATCCCAACCGGGCCGCTTTCGGCAAGGACCCGGAGTGGCGGGAGCTCAGGCAGCGCTACTTCGACGCGCGCAAGAAGCGGGAGGCCGCAGCATGACCGTCGCCCGCAGCAAAGCCGCCCCGATCACCTATTCCGGGACCGTCCAGCCGGGCGGCGTGACGCGCAGTGTCGCCACGCTCCTGTGCTCGATCTGCGACCGGCAAGAGACCCTCACACAGACGAAATCCCTGCCGCCCGAAGCCTTGGCCCAGAAGTTCAAGGCGCACGGCTGGGACGTGAAGCTTGGGCGGAAGAAGGTTGTCTGCCCGCATTGCCGCAACAAGCCGAAGGAGGTGAACGACCCCATGAGCAAGATCACCAAAATGCCGACAGCCAAGGCGAGCGCGCAGCCTGTGGGGCATCTTCCCAATCCGCGCCAACAGCGGCAGATCTATTCCCTGCTGGACGAGCACTTCCGGGAAGAGGTAGGCCGCTACCTGAACGGCTACTCGGACCAGAAGATTTCGGACGAGACGGGCATCGCGGTGGACGTCATCCGCACGCTCAGGCGCCAGGCGTATGGCGATATCAAGCCGCCAAGCGAGGTTGCTGCCTTCCAGAGCGAGGTCAAGGATCTCAAGGAATTGGTGGCGGACCTCGAGCGGCGGCTGAACATTTTCGTCAACGCGCAGTACCGCAACTAAGCCCATGACCGGCCCCGCTCCCCTGCCCCGTCTCATCACGTTCAAGGAACTGCTGGCGAGCGTGCCTGTGAGCGACCGGACGTTGCGCCGGGTGCTGAAAGATCTGGGCTACAGCAAGGGCAAAGGAAACGGTAAGCTGTTCTTCACTGACCAGCAGGCGAGCAAGATTAGGGAGGCTCTGGTATGCGCATCTACCCGCCGGGCACACGGAAGGGGAACAGGTATTACGTCGCCAAGGGGTCGGTCGGGGGAAAGCAATACGAGTTCGTCTGCAGGGACGCTGAAGGACGCCCGGCGACAAACGCGCGAACTGCTAGACAGGCTGTTCGGACCTTCGAACGGGAAATCCGGGAAAGTGGTCAGCCTGAGAGGCCGAAAGCGGTGAAAACCTGGGGCGAAGTAGCGGACAGCTACGCCGAAGCGCGCGGGATCTCGGCGAACGATCAGCGCTATATCAAACGGCTGACGGGCGCTTGGGTGAAGTCCGAGAATTGCTACTTCGGGGACCTGGCGATCGGGGACGTGCTGCCGCTGCATGTTGCCGAAGCGTCAAACGCCGCGTGGCCCGGTTGCACCAACGAGACCAAGAATCGGCAAGGCTACACGACGGCGGCCTCGGTCCTGCACTTTGCCGCGGAAAACCGGCTGCGGGACTACGTGGTGATCCGCAAGCTGCCGGAGAAGGAACCGGAAATCCGCAGGCCCGATAGGGAGGCGGCGAAGCTGCTTCTGAAGAACACCGAGGCGGATCAATGGCTACTCATCCTCGTGCTGTTCTGCCAGGGATGGCGCATCACGGAAACGCTCAGCCTGCGCGAGGACAAGATCAATCTCCCCGAGCGGACCGTTGACCTCTGGGTCAACAAGACGAAGGTTTGGCAGCGGTTGCATTTGCACGATGCCGTGTTCGAGGCCCTGGCCAATCGCTTGCCCCTCAATCGGCCCAATGGCAGGGTGTTTCCATGGAACGACCGGCACCAGGTCTACGACTGGCTGCGCCCGCTCTGCAAGAAGCTGGGAGTCGCGTTCACACCTCACATGGCAAGGCACGAGTTTGGCAGTCTGCTACGCGAGCTCGGGGCACACTCGCGAGATATCAAGGATGCCGGTTCTTGGCTCAGCGAGAAGTCGACAGCGCGCTATGCTCAGGCGCCGGAGCGCGCTAAAGACTTCCTCGGCAAGCTGGAAGTGGCGCAGAATGGCCGGGGAAAAACTCGGGGAAGGAAGGCAAGTGGTTGATATCACGGCATCAAACCCGACTTTGGTAAGGGTGGGGTCGGGTGTTCAATTCACCCCGGCGGCACCACTAATTAGCTCTTCCCATTTTATGTTGCGCATCCACTGCGCAACCACCGTCAGAAAGCGACGCCTCGGGACGGTGCACCTAGCCGACGAATTCTTCAAACCGTGACACACCTGGCCCTCCGAGGTATGCGAGTGGTGCAGGCTCACAGTCCCTACCGCAAACTGGCTCCATGTTGGCACAGTCGCTATGGTAGTATTAGTGCGCACGAGACATTCATACTTTGCAGCGCCACAATTGATACAAATCGATAAGCCAGTTAATGAATAAGATTGGTCTCACTCTCATCTCTGAAATCATGGGTTGGAACGACCCCGATGTCGCGACCCGCGAATTTAATTGGCTGCGCCTGATGGCCGCTACGAAATATGACGGGTATAGCGATTTTCGCGCCGGCTCCCGTTTCGTCGAGAACCTTGCAATCTGGCTTAAGCAGTTCGATCAAGAAGATCGCGGGACCGCCTACGATTTTGTCAAAAACCGACTTGTTTACATCTCAGCTGCGGAGATGCAGCGCCTCATTGAGGCCTTTGTCCCGGAGACCGTCACAATACAGGCCACAAGGTCTGACGCGTCATGGGCAAAGTTGGAGGCCTCCGTGCGGAGAATCTGGGACCAGACACCAGAAGGTGCGGAAAAAACTGTAATAGTGCTCGACACAATTCGGCAACTGAGGTCCAGATAGACCACAGAGCGCGCTAGCAACTTTCCGCCTCAGCCCAGAGAGATACCTATAAAAACAACCGAAATGCAGCAGGCTTCTTAAGGTAGGGGAACTGTGACAGCCTCCGGGGAGAGTAAGGAACACTACGATTTAGGACCGGTCACTGCCCGTGCCGGCGATCGTGATCGTCTTCTCGAAGTTTATCAGAGGACCTGAATCCACTTCGGAGACTAATCCAACAGCTCTAATGCACCTCTTACGCCCTGGGCCACTATCATTGGGGCCAGACCGACTGAATTTCTCCTTTCTCACAAAGCCCACTATATTCAAATCCTTCTGGCAAAATTGAACAAATACAATCCACTCCTCAAACCGCTTTCAATTCACTCAACTCAACTGCCGAAAAAACTCTATCACCGTTCTATCGAATATTGTGTCCCCGGCCTCACCCTTAATATGAGACATAAAAGGCGTCTGCCTCACACCTTCTTGATGTAGTTTCAAGCCCTTCAAAATATCCTCAACACTCCGGACGACAAACAACTCTAGCTCTTTCGCCTGCAGACCATCGACTTCCTCTTCATCATCACCACCCTGCCGAATTCTTTCAATGAATTGATCTCTAGAACCAATATCGAAACCTTTAAGATTCTCGGCTAAGAACTCCTTAACTCGCCCATTGACAAATGCCGAACCCTGAACTGCTGAAAGAACAGAAAAGGTAAATGCACCAAAACCCAAACCCTTAATACCCTTGGCCGTTTCGGTTTTACCCGCACCAAAAAAGAAATGCATGGCATCATTTATAGAGCTTCCGGATACATATCCGTTATCCCAATTAGCGACACGAACCGCCTTAGTCGAGCCGCCCACGTGACACGCATCAAACATAAGAAGACCAATACCTGGTCGGATTTTGTCAATCAGCCGAATTAGCTCCGCCGTTGCCAAAAGGGTCTCATAATCCAGGCGCGATCCATCAAATGTTCCCGCGTTCCTGCAACTGCGGTCCCATTCCTCATCGCACCTTGCGTCTTTCAACGCAACATAATGATCGGGTATGCGACGCTCCGGATGGCCCGACCAAAGTTCAAACCCATGAACGGCAAAATACGCAAAGAAAGCGTCGTCAACACTAACAGACTCAGATAATTTACGAAGCTCCCGTTTCAACTTTGGCACCGTAGCCTTATCGCCAATCAACTTCCGGACTTCAACTGCTTTTCTTCCCTCATAGAGGAACTCTATGGAGCGAAACATTCTTTCGATCTCCGCCACATCATTCATAGCCAATTCGATTTTTGGGATTCCATCACCGTACTCACCTACACCCACAATGAGCACAAACACGCGCTCTAGAGGCGGGCCAACAATCACAAATTCCTTCCGCACATGTATTTCTTGAAGCCCACTATCAGTTCCAAAGACCTCCAATAAAAGCCTATTCTCTCCTTTCTGCAATTCAACGACGCGGGATCGAATGAGCCTATCCCGGACAGCACCCTGATCTAGCAATTCACCGGGATCCTGCGGTCCATCGGCGACGCGCCGCAAAATCCATACCTGAGGACTCCATCCTTCAGAAACCTCGAACCTCAACTCGACCTTATCAGCACCATTTGCTAAGTCACCAGGACGAACCAGAAGCTCAACCGACGGCTTCCCGGGCACAACCGGGTCAAATCGAACCCAGCCTAAAGAAAGGGTCATCGAAGGTGTATCCCCTAGCTCGGTATCGAAAAATGCAATTCGGGAAAATGCATTTTCGTCGCGCAACCGATATACCATTGCACCTGGCTTAACGGAGCCCACTATCGAAGATCCTTCGTCCGGCAACAGGTACAAGCCCAATTCTCGTTCTATCTCAACAAATCTGTCTGTGACGATCCGTTCTTCCAAAGCAACCGTTCTCACCACGTAACTATCTTCAAAGGAAGGCCTTTCATCATTCTCGCCAAATACACGAACAACTATCGCCCCACTCTCACAGGAACGCCCACATTGTACTGGTAACTGAAACTCATAACTCCAGAGTTCTCCCGGTCCTAACTCTGGAACCAAAATCACCTCAACTGGAAACAACGAACTTGGTTGCGCCTCAACCCTTATTTCAAAAGGCTGTATACGCCTGTCGGAGTTATTACGAGTATAAACTACAAATGGATTCCGACTTTTATCAAAAATGAAGACTTTCTTAGATTCTGTTCGTAAAAATACCGATTCAAGCTTGACCGAAACAAAATGCGCTAAAAATTCTTCATCAACGGTTTCTACACTGTAATAGGCTGTCTGTTGAGAAATGGCCACACCGTCCACTGATAAAGTCACATTGAAAAATACATAACCAACTGTAGAGATAGGTATCCCTACTAGCTCCTTCCAAGTCCAACGGTCGTTTTCACGCAACCGTTTGCTCCTACGGGCTAATTCCTTTTTCCCCATCTCTACAAGAATCTCAATTTTAAGATCCATATCGGACTGATTCTCGACCACTCCCGAAATTGGCACCTGTTGACCAGGAGAGACCATCTCCATTTCGGGCGGTTGTATCCTTAAAATTACCCTGTCATGTAACGGGTGGCTTTCTTCGGCTTGGGCGCAAATCGAGATGCCGACTAAAACGAAGAGAAATAATACAATGTCTAAATGCTTTTTCATAATGCCGAAGTCACCTTATCGCTTCATTGCTTAGCAAGATCAAGAAAGTATTTACTCTCTTCAATTAGGGTCTTGTCTTCAACCAAACCAAAAAGTCTAGTTGCAAACTCCGGCCGCCCTTGTCGAAAGAAGGCAGTCAAACGGGTCAATGCGCCAACAATTGCGATTGTTCTATTCTCAATTGGATCAACAGCAACTTTGACGTCGGACCGAACTAAATCAGAAATCCGCTTCTTTATATCTGCCAGCCGCATTGCGTCCAAGTTCTCAACCTCTAATGTCCGCACAAAGAAAATAATATCTTCCAACTCTTTCACCTTTTCCGACTGCAGACGTTCCCTACGCTGCAAGCGATCGGCAAAAAACTCCAAATTCAAGCGAAACGCATCAGCCAGAGTTTCCGTGACTTCTCGATCTGCTACTGAAAAAGTCAAATTAGCACCTTCGTTTTCGCCCTCCACAAGAAACTCAGCATAGTTCTCCGTAATCGTACTGATAGAAGAGGGATAAAATCTTTGGAAGAAATCCAACTCACCAGCTCTAGGTATAATCTCTGTCCCGATTGAACGATCGGCGGCTTCAGCCAAGTGCAGGTTCGATGCGTATAAGACAAGTACACTTGCCGTTGATACACGTGGCTGCTGAGAGAAGAACTGCCCCTCCACCCCTTTGGAGGCTGCATTGCAAACCACTCCCATGGCGTTCAAATTATCAATCACCGCCAAAAAATAGGGCTGCTCCCATTGTATCTCGTATTGGGCCTCCTTCAAATCCGAATAAAGCCCCTGCAAAAGTCTCTGATATGTAAGCTTATTTAACTTTAGAGGTTCCATAAATTCAAACGGTCGTTCGGTTTCTAAAAACGTTATTTCTGAACTTTCCGAAACTCCGAACCCGGTTGACTGCGCCAGATTCTTTGCGATATGCACGTACTTCAAACATACCTTTCCTGCATCCTCGAGAGGATTATCAAAGACTGCGGACTGGATACTCACGCAAGCGGGCAGGCTACAGGTAGAAGCTAGCATTAGGCACACCTTAAGGAAGCTTCTTACTTTGATCCGCGGCATCATTTGAAGTATCCTTCTACCGCATATTGATAATTTTCGGATGTTTGGACCGCCAAATGGGGAGCCAAATCGGCAAGCATGCTGGAGGATTCCCACGGTGGGAGAATCGTAGATATAAAGGGACGACTTTTGGTCTTCACTGATTGTGTAAAGTAGCTCGCCCCATAAACTAATACGCCCCATGTGCTATCATAGCCTGTGTTTTCCAGATCCCAATAGCGATCACATATTCGAATAACGTTATCCACATTTGGCCGAATATATGACAAGACATCTATTAGGCCTTTACTGCAGAAGCAAATTATGTCGACTTCTTTTGAACTGAGCGCTTTCTCAATTTCAACTAAGGATCTGATAACTTTCTCAACAAGAGTTGCCTCAGGTTTTCCAAACCAATTCTTGTAATGCCTAAACAAATCAAATGACTCCTCCATATTCTCTCCTTCAATAAATAACCTATGGTACAATTGTGCCAATATACTAACGTTCTTAGCTGCTTTCGCTCTTTCCCCAACAAGTTGCTCTTTCTCTTTCTCAGAACAATTCGCGTATGGGGTATCGTATTGGCTAGGATTATTATGAGGAGGATCCATCTTATCCGAATTTGGGTTAGGTAGAACTTCGATTGCTGAGGGATTGAGCGATATGGGGGAAAGTATGTCGGTATATTCGGAGGCTAATTCCACCTTGCTATCTCCAACGACGTACCAACCTCTAGGCTTTATCGAATAGACTCCGGGCTCTGAAATGTGAAAATTCTGTCCGAGGTCAATCAATACTGTTTTTGGAACGCCGGGTTCCAAAACAATAGTATCAGCAATATTCTGCTGCGAACGTTTTGCATAAGGGCCTCTGTAAGCTATCGACAAGCCGTCCTTATCTCGTACAACATCAAAAACATGTGTGAACTCGTGGTCAAAAATGCTGAAGTATCGTCTAATTCGAACGGCCTCTTCGCTTTGATTTTCGACACTGAAGTCGACGACGAGAGGTGTACCCAAGGAAAGCTTTTCGTCTTCGCCTCGAAATTCCAAAGCCGGCTCAATTGTGGTAATAATACTGGCCTCAAAGGCATACATTTTTGTGCTTGTCAGGAATAAAGAACTGACAAACACGAACGCTGAAAGTGGCATGCTGCTCCCAAAAACAAGTTGGCGCCATGCCTTTATTCGACCAGCTTTCATCGACGGTTCCGAATTATTTCACTTCAGCGCAACCACATCATGGTATCAAGTTTTCACTACGGCGTCAGAATCCGCAAAGTCTCTTACAGTGCTCCAGATATTCCTGCTGATCTCCATTCATTAGATCGAGGCTCGTTCTCCAAACACATACCTTTTCTTGAAGAAACCATCCGGGAGTTTCCTGTTCGATCTGCCGGATGATCGGTTTAATGGGTAGGACAGCCTCATGACGGGCCCAGCCAGGGGTCCAATCTCTATTAATGTCCTCGCCGTCAATAAGTACACCGATGATGGCGTGTTGGAATTTGTCGTAGACCGGTCCACCAGAATTTCCCCGCGATGTGTCGGCTTCGATCCCGATGACCGGTTGAAAATTCCATCGTTCGTTATATTGTTCTTTCACAAGGTCGATTGGGCTGTCGTTATTAGTACGGTACGCGCTGTCAAATTTTTCTAGTTCATAATCTAGATTTGGTCGACCTTCGAACTCAGCACCTACCAAAAATCTGAGCTTTTCCCATTCGTCTAAGCTTACTTGAAATGGAAAATATACCCAGGCGTTATCATGTATTTGTCTTGGCTCTGCCCCGGGATGACCGATCACATACAATGGGGCGTCTCTATGAGTTCTATAAGCTGCCAAGCATTGAGGTGTACGATCGGGTACTGGAGAAATCCTCAATACCGCAAAATCCATTTTGTATGGGGAATTAATACTCGGTCCACGTTCATTTGGAATCGAGTAATGTTTCCCTTCTACCACTTTAGAAATGACACGTGTTTTGACTGTCGAAAGCATTTTTCCATTCAATCGGCGCTCATAATCAAACCACACTTCGATCTCATCGGCTTCCTTATTTCGTTTAAGGCAATGAGCTGCGGTAAGAACTAACTGATTGCTTATCAGTGCTCCACTGCAGATAGACTGGCCTCGAAGCGCAAGAGATACAACGCTGCGCGAGTTGGAATGCAGCCGCTCGTAACTTTCTGGTACATAAACGTCGTATCTGCCATAGGCCTTGCCGGCACTATGCCTCTCAAAATAAATCGTTCTTATCAAATTTCTTTTCTCTACGTCTCCTAGATTGTTCCAGTACGCCTCCCTGAGCTCCTTATCAGAAAAGTATTTCAGCTTATTTTCAAATTCATCTAGCTCTTGATTGTGGATATCAGCCCATGCATTAGTCCAAAGTCGAAAGCTTAACGCAGAAAAATCTAACTCAACGGGACTTAGAATGATAGCGTACGGGATCTTTAACACATAAACGGTGAGCATAAACAAGCAGGCCGGTCGAAGGATTCTATTGGTTATTCTCAACATCACAGACTGACTATTTAGTCTCAGAGTTCCCCGATGTTAGAGCTCGATGCGGTCCCGTAACTCTTTCAACCGTGCATTAGAAAATGGACGAGGTTTTCCAATAATGCTGTAAGCATGGTTGGCTTGCATCATTTTTGTCAATGCGTTCTTTGCCGCTGTCCGTATTTCACTTGTCGGTGTTTGTTTCACTGGGTCGATCAGGGCTCGGTACGTATCATAGAGCTGTCGAGCTTCAACCTCGTCATTGATAGCTGCGATCTGAGCATCAAGAGCAGTTTGTCGTTCCAGCTTTTTTGCGGCCTTCTTTGCATCTTCCGCTTGCTTGCGCTTTTGCGGAACTACTTCTTGCTCTATCACTTCTGCTAACTGAGTCTTGGAGGAATCAAGAACTCCAGCGAGGAATGCGAGGAACTTGTTAGCGTCTCGTGTTTCTGTAACATTGAGATGCATGTCTTTGGGCTTACGTTCCTCAGGCAAATTAACAGGGATCCATCTTGTTTCCGGACCTGGAGAGCGCAATACCGTCTCCGACGACTCTGGATCTGTGAATACAAACGGTAGAGGTGACACCGCAACATCGTCAAACCGAAGAGTCGCAAATGCGGCCTGGTCAATCGCGCCCGTGGAATCCGGATCTGACAATGCGAAGGACATCACCAAATCTCTGTCTCTTCCAAGCCCCGAAACTAGATTATTGGTGTAATGAAATACGGATGCGATTAACTTGAATGCTGTGCCATCATCTGCAACGACAACTCTCGATTCGATAAGCAAAAGCGGATCTTCCGCTAATAGCAAACCGAGTGAAGCAAGTTTATTTTTTTCGTATATTTCCTTTATAATATCAGAGGACTCTTCACTTGGATAACTTGCACCGTAGAAGTCGTCCTCGTTTGTATAGAATTTTCCAACTGCCACTTGGACACAATCGGGAAAGTCTTGCGCTGATAGTTGTGTGCTTACGAGTGCGCTATTCGTCTCGCTCTTTTCCTCCGACGCCTTCTGCAATGCCACTGAAACTGTGTCTAACCCCACTCTTATCAGTGCTGGAGCGACCGCACCTATCAGCGCCGGGATGAATTTGCCAGTTCTCTTTCCGTTTAGACAAGCACCAGAACTTGCTTTTGTCAGCGATAATGCATTTTTAGAATCCGTTGGATTTGTACTGGGACTAAGAGGTCCTTTGTCAGTACAAGCTGTCATTCCAACCACTAATGCAATAATCAAAATCCCATTTGAAATTGATCTAATAGGGTTTCTCGGATGGAGATTGTCACGGTGATCGTGATCAATAGTGGATCGGTTCAATATTAGATGGCGGGGTAACATCGCTGGCTCCTACTCTCAGATTTCAAAGATATGCCAGTTACCGTCACTATAAGTTACAAATAGTAGCAAATTCCTTTGTTCTATGCGAGTCAAAATTGCGCTGAAGGGATTTTCTCCTCGTATTCCGTGCTACGGCGGATGTGAGTTTTGCCGAACAGACTCCAGGATGGAGAACTCGATATGATGTCTAAGCGTTTCACTGAAGAACAGGTTGCCTGCGTGCTGAAGGCGCATGAGGTGAGTCGGACAACGAAGGAGATTTGCCGGCGCTGCGGCTATCTGCGTCTGCAAGTACTGATTCGGGCTAAAGGCGTGGCGGTGAACGCCAAGCGCACCTAACGGTTCTAACGCGAAGAGAACCTACAGGGGCGCCTTCGCGATCGTTTGCCGCTGGCGGCAAGAACGCGGACCATGTAGCGCTGTTCGCTTTCCTCCATATCCGAACCGTTGGCCTCCAGCCTGCACTTCCGCGTCCTCAATACCGTCGACGACCTCAGTTGGGCGTATCCTTGGCAGATCTTCGGCCTATCGATCTCAGGCGAGCGGCTAACCCGTCTTCTCGACGGCCTGGCCAGACGCCGCGACCTGGCAGACTGCCCAATCATAGACAACGATACGGAGTGCTATATTCGAAGGGGCGCGAGGCCTGGCGGCCACCGCTGGGCAGCCGATAGGAATACCAGTAGCTCTTGGTCCCGGTTTTGTAGATCCGCACCACCAAGCCCGGCTGCGTCGCATCCCAAAGTGGCCGCCAGCTTCGCCCGACCGGGCAGCGGGCCGTCTTGATCATGCTCTCGGTTAGCGGCTTCGCGGTCCCTTTCGCCATGAGCACACCCCTATAATGGCAAGAAAACGGGAGAATGAGCATACTTTTGCGTGGTCGCGCTGGCCTATACAGGAAATAGCTGGGGGTGCGATTACCCTTGGTAAGGGTGGGGGCGGGTGCTCAATTCACACCGGCGGCACCATTATCCCATCGATATCCCTATATTCTGAGAATCGCCGCGCCTGGTGCTTTTGCAGGAATCTGCAGAACGCCTCGCGAACACCTCCTAGCTCTTCGAGCCGGTGTGCGGCTTGGCGCCGGACATCGCGGGGCAAGGCGTCGCCAACTCGGCCGGCCAGATCTGCACAGGGCCGTAGATGCTGAAGCACCTGGTCGAGAGTTAGGCCAACCACGTGACTCTCAATGCCGTCGAAGCCTCCTTGGGGGGCCCCCAACGGCCGCACAAAAGAACTTGGCAGTGCACTCACAGCGAAGCGGTTAAGGGGAACCTGCAAACAGGTATGAATTCTTAAGGTGGTCCAAAATTCGGAGCAATTGCGAAGATCGAGCGATTCAATTTCGCATCAGTTTTCAAAGAAAAACGAAGTCATGTGACAATGAAAGAAGGCAGCGCGCGCCAATCTATGATTCTATCCGACCTATATCGGTCGCGGGAAACTATGCTGACGCTTTAAGTGACATCCGATAATGATGTAGTCATAACGCTCTGTGCATTGCTTCACAAACCTGCCGTTGGAAGTGAATTTTACAGACTAGTAGGCTCCTCTTAGCGCACCCATTCTCACCTTTTTTAGCTACAGGTTTTGGAAATGCATCTAATCACAACGAATCCAAACACTCTTCAATTTTTCCCTCTATAAATTCCCAATTCCCTATAATTGCGATCGCTTCATTTTTCCCATTGTCCGCAGGAAAATACCTAAGCACTGCAGTACTACCTAAATTCCTAAGGTCTTCGCTGATTAGCTTAAAAATGAAGAGAAGTATCGATAACTGATCATAGTCGACCTACTTTTTCGCCAACCTTGAGATATCCGACAATGTCTTCTCCGAGATCATCAAGAAGGTACTCGTCCAAGACAACAATAGATTCTCAGAGTTTGAATAAGAAAAATCCCGAAGATCTATAACTGCCACCAGCCGTGTCCTTCCGTCTCGAACCTCGACTTCCTGAAGATTATGTTCCAAAAGCTTCAGATCTTCGTAATTCCATAGCAAGCCCTTATAGGTTCTAACTTTACCAGGGAGCTCGGCGCCTTGGCTAGCAGCGACTAAATAGATCTTCTTATCCACACATTGAACAAATCTCTTCAAGACCTGTAACGCCGTGCGCTCTGGATTCCTGTCTTGATCATACTCCACCTCAGAACGCAGAACTTTCGACCTGAGTATAAGGGGTGAAACTATATCAGAATTGAACAAGAATCTCTTGTCGATCACTTACTCATCTCCGGATCAACCAGCTCGATTTCCTATTGAGCTGCAGGCTCAGGTCTTCTCCCATCGTTTGACGTACACGTCCGTGTACCAGTCAAAGAGTTCCCTAAGCCGCCCTTCTGAGAAGAAGTCTTCATCAACACGATACACGCCGTAGTCCGCCGCTGCCTCCGAGACCATGTCCTCCGCATGCGGTCCCTCCGTACCTAGATAGCCAAGCTCGGCCGAGAGCTCTAGGGCGATCATCTTGCAGCACTCCGCGAAGACACGCAGTTTTTCGAAATCAGCGCGATCGGGGTCGTCACTAAAATCCCAGAGAACATCCTCTGGCACGCTAACAACAGCGACTTTCTTTTCGAGATCCAGGAGAACGCCCAGAGACGTGTGGGCATCGACGAGCATGCCGCTAAGATTAGCGATACACTTATGAGCGTGGCTGCGCTCAGCCTGTGCCACGAAGTTGCTTAGCTGCGGCGCCTGCGAGACCTGCCTCGGTTCGACGGGATCGGCACCATAAGCAAGAAGAGGGTCGATCTCCACCATCCGAAACCCCTGCCCCTCGCAGATCACTAGGACTGCGAGCAGACTCGACACTCGAAGCTCCTGGCATGCGAAGAGACATTCGAGATTCGCGCCACCAATCGGCAGACTCGCTGTTTGCCATCCGGTCATGGCCGAACTCGTGGTCTAGCGTCCGGGATTAGCGTTTTGAACGTGCCATCAGTTTCAAACAACTCGAAATTAGAACTCAGCAATATCCCTCACCAATTGAAGATTGATAAGGATCATATCTTATATTATCTCTTTAGCTAAATTTCTTGATGCCTTAGCAATGATACTCTTTCATCAGATTGTAAAAATTTTCCCAACTCTTCAGAGCGTGTTGTCTCGTTCACGTACAGCAATTGTGGGTATTGCGAAAAAGATTCTTCCGTCCACTCATCTTCGAATTCATCATAGTTTTTTTGAAGAATGAAGTGCTCATCACCTACATCTTTGTATCGGAAATACTCGCCACAACGATAACCACTTTCATGGGCAACTAGTGTAATTTTTAGAGCACCCTCAACAATGGCTCGGGCGACGCCAATATCAGCACATTCAATTCCATAGAGATCATATGATACTCTAGCCATCTCTAAAAACCTATGCTTGGCGCTCTGCTCGACGCCTTTGCCGCATCATCAAAAATCATGAAGTTAACGGGACGACCTGCCATACTCGAAAGTGTTGCTTGCAGTCTACCCAATCCCAATTGTTGAACCTGCGCTGCATTCAAAGGCCCTGTACGCGTGCCCTGAGATCTCAGGCCAATACCAAGTTGCTTTGCCTTTGCGAATATATCCGGACCTGCAAGGGCAATATCAAAATCACTTATTTTGCCCACGTCAAATGCTCTGCCAGTTTTGAGGTTTCTGCCAGTAACAGCACTTCCTTGTAGTAGGGCTCTTGTTCCTGCGAATCCTGCATCCATCAACCCAGAGTTCAGCGTTTTGCTAAATCGACTAAAGCTAGCAATCCGAAATCCGAACGGCTCAATGCTCCCAGCAGTATTTGTGATATTCCTGAGGGAGTTGGAAAAGCGCTGAAGGAAGGGCCCAATTTTCGTAACCACAGGCCGGACAGCGAAAATTGCGGCTGTTGTGATCGGAACTGCTTCTCCGGACGGCCCAAACGCTATGAGGTCAATGCCGACATCAATCCCCAACGAAATCCCAAAGACCAAATCATCCTGATTTCGTGAAACAAAGCTACCCGCAGCATCCGATGCGTCCGCAAGATGATCGAATACGATTCTGGCAACAGCGATCAAATGCTCTGGAGACCAAAATCCTATGCCGTCTCCTTGTTCTCTTGATGGAGATTGCGTGTGGTAACTTGTTGCAGCTGACCAGAGCGCGTCATAAGGACTGCCACCGGCTTCGAGTGTAATGATCGCTGAGTACGCAGACGCGAGCGCGGGGGCGTAGGGGCCTCCTGCGATACCAATAACCGCAAAGCCGATGGCCTGTCCCAACGGATGCTGATTGATCTTGGGATGCGCAAAGGGGCCAAGTAACGCCACTTTGACCGGGTCTGGCAGGCCCACGTAAGCCTTTGAGATCTTGGTGAGGACAGACCTTGCCGCCTTCTTGATTTTCTTAAAGAAGAACCCGCTGGGGTCGGTATAGGAGAGCGGGTTGTTGTTGACGTAGCTGTAGCGGTTGCAGGCCTGGGTGGCGCCGGCAATCTGCACATGCGGGTCGGCGGAGAGGAAGCGGCCGAGGGTGGGGTCGTAGACCCGCCCGTTCATGTGGACGAGAGCGACCTCCTCCAGGTGCTCGTGGCCGGTGAAGCCGCGCCGGGTCTCGGCCGAGACGACCGGTGCCAGTGAGGCTAGGTGATCGCGCAGCAGATAGTTTGTCTAGGCTGCGCGCACTTTACTTCCCCCACCGGTGGCAGCGGTAGCCATAACGCCCACCATTAAATGGATAATACTAAACTTTATACCGGGGATAATTGAAAGAGATCGACACGGTACTGCGGGATTTCGTGAGATTTGACTGATCGACCAGGCTCCAATAAAGGTTTTGTATCATCAGCATAATCATCACTCAGATACTGCCGAAATGTATTGTTGCGAATATAATATGAGATCACGTCATCTATAAATCTGCTTCGACCAAGTCTATGTGCAATTCTTTTCCATTTAGAACGCCTTTTATCTGATCTAACGATACTTGAAACCAATATTCAGACCCATTCTGATGATAGTAGCTAAAGCAGAATGCCCGTTCATCCGCATCATATCCACCAACGTATGATTCCAACTGAAACATGTCATCGGATTCTATTTCCGCCCATTCTTCCTCTGTATTGTTTTCAGTCACTATCTGCATAAAGAGAGATCGAAGAGTATCATCAATCGATAGTAGCATTCTTTGCTCCTCAGTACTTCGTGATAGATCTTTGATTAAGACCAAAGTCATCCATCATTCGACCCGCTTGCTGAAAAACCTCCTTAGTCGTCGCATTTGGATTTGCGTCAATCCACTTTTTCCAGATTGTCGTCCAGTTCTTTCCAGCTTGATGAATTAGTTTGTGTTCATTTTCACTCACTTCGACCACAAAATCATCTGGCCTGATATTATGTTTTTTGAAAAAGTCTCGGTACTTTTGTGACCTTGGACTTTGTCCCCTGAAGACGTTGAAAATGTGATGCTTGACAATTGACGGAGCGGGTAAAGATCTTACCGAATCATCGGCTGCTTGCGAGCCTCCTTTTCTGAACCCTTGGCCAATGCTCCGTAACTTTTCGGCGAGACGGGGAAGCGATTATTTCAGTCCACTTACTGAAAGCTTAGTTGAGGCAGCGATACCAAGGCCGATTGGCACTCCCTCTCCGGATGGGCCTAGTAATATTACATCGATCACTATACCCAAGCCAATCCCAGTACCTACGGCAAGGTCGTCACCGTAGCGGTCGAGGAACGATGTGGTCGCGTCTAGAGCATCAGCAATATGGTCGTAGATGACATGGCTGGCACTTGAATCCTCAATATGCTCTCGGGAGATGAACTCGTTCACGCGTTCCGCGATTTGCTCTTCGTCTATTTGCGAGCTCGTGATTGTCTTTGTCGATCGACTCTGTCCTGCTCCGCTGCTGACGTTGCGGCTTGAGGTGAACGCATAGCGGAAGTTTGGGAACATATTGGAGTCGGAGGGCGAAAATTGACCGAAGCCAATCTGACTCTCTCGATCAAAAGTATAGCGAGAACTACCAAAGAGCATTAGTCCTGCAACACGGCGCGCGCGCTTGCTCCCGGAGCCTGCTTCGGACTGACTGAATGCCACGGTTCGTCCTGACAGAGCGTGCAAAGAATCCGCTGGGGTCGGTGTAGGAGAGCGGGTTGTTGTTGACGTAGCTGTAGCGGTTGTAGGCCTGGGTGGCGCCGGCGAGCTGCACGAAGGGATCGGCCGAGAGGAAGCGCCCCAGGGTGGGGTCGTAGACCCGCCCGTTCATGTGGACGAGGCCGACCTCTTCCAGATGCTCGTGGGCCGTAAAGCCGCGCCGGGTCTCGGCCGAGACGATGGGCGTCAGAGAAGCCTGCCAGTCGACGGCACGGCGCTTGCCGTGCGGGTCGTAGCTCAGGCGTTCGGTGACCGCGCCCAACTCGTCGGTGATGACGGTCAGCGAGCCCAGGTGGTCGCGCAGCAGATAGCGGGTCTCGGCGGTGGGCGTGCTGCCGCCCCCGCCGCTGCTCTCCGTGGCCGTGATCTCGTCCAGCAGGTAGTTGGTGCCGTAGTTGCCCGAGGCCCGGTCGAGATAAACCGTCTTGATGGCGCCGGGCGTCGTCAGATCGGACTGGCCGATCGTCGCCGTGAAAAGGCTGCTGGAGCCGCCCTGGCCCGGAATCGATACGTCACCTAGGACGGTACCGGAAGCATCCTTGACGGTGGCAATGACCTCCTCCCCGGCGGCAAGAGACCGTATCTGCAAAGTAACCGTTTCAATCGTGTTGGACGTAAAAGCGATATCCACGTCTTCCGGACCGATGTAATCCTGCCAGTCATGCCCGGTGACGATGCCGCCGCCTGTTTGGTTCATGCCGACGGCGGTATGGAATGTTGCAAAGGTGAAGTCGCCGCCGATCGGCGTGAGGGCGATATCACTGTTGCCGTCGTAGTCGCTCGAGGTGGGATCGAAGCTGTAGGTCTGCCCACTGCCGCCGCCGGAACCACCGCTATCGATCTCTTTATAGATAGCGACGGTTTGTCCGGCGCGGATGTAGTGGCGGGCTTCGGTGTCGCCGCCGGTGATGGCGTGCTCCTCGAAGGCGCTGCCGACGTAGCGCACCGCGGTGACGGTCAGCCCGCTGGTGATGACCTGCTTGATGCGGGAGCGGTCGGGGCCGTAGAGGAAGGTCGAGCCGTCGCCGGTGCCGTCAAGATGAGAAGGGATAGCCGAAAAACGAAATTGAGAAGACTAAGCCAACGAAGCAAACTGCGTGAGCCCACGCCACCCGCGTCCCCAAACTGGCGATCATTCTATTTGTACACTCATTTAGGGAGGTGTGGAGAACTAGTTGGCAAAGGCGTTGAAACGAGTCTAGTGAACTTGGCCTAACACACTTTCCAACATTGCTTCTAATCCTTCTGTTGGCCTCTGAAATCTATGTCCAGCATGAACAAGTGCTTTTAACACAGCTTTCTTATAGATCAGTTTCAACTCATGAGGTGCAGCATCAATCAATTCATGAGTATCGATTTCGATCGCCAGCGGAAGGTCTCCATATTTCTTATTAATCTTCTGATAGCTCGGTTTGTCGTCGTTCTTCAATCCATATCGAATAGCAATCGTTACCCAAGAAAAAGGCGCTTCGGCCAAGTAACCAGTGTTTATGATTATGCTTTCAAGTTCGTCGCGAACGCAGTCTAGCGCCTTACCCCACTGAGGTTTCGGTCTCTGCTCTGTAAGGGACACTTCTAAGATCCCTAGCTTGCGGTCATGTGGTGGCTTTGCAATCATCTGTTGGTCCTGTTTCCAGGCAATGTGTCTTGCCCATATCTCCTACGGAACCTTTCTATCAGTTTTGTTTCATAATCGCGAGCGGATCGTTTGCCAGGAAAGATCTTTCGTATTTGGGTCCTGTAACGGTCACCTGTCGTTCTTGTACGCTCTCTTGCTTGTTGCTCAGCTCTAATTGAAGCTCCGTCACGAACTCTCATTCCCTGGGCGCTCTCACCGATTTTCCAGGGCCCATCCGGTCCACGTATCACATAGACATGTGTTTCGCCGATGTAGTCTAGGGAATTCTTATGCGGCAGCTTGTTCAGTGCGTCCGCAATCCTATTTCCGGCACGGATGAATGGTCCTGCATTTGGGGCAACTCCACCCGTAACTGCGCCCAACGTGAGGGAGCTGCCAGCGGCCCACTTCTCAATTGATGACGAGTCCGGATCGGCAAGGACTGCAGCATCTAGGACATCTCCGGCTGGTGGAACGACTATGCTACCTCCTACTTCAATGGCAGAGACCCCAATGACCTTCCAAACTTCCAGCTCTTGCTGCGTCATGTTAATGCGAAACTCATTTGGCCCGTCCGCGCCCATGAACATGCGAACCTGTAAAGCCGCAACTGCAGACTCCCACTGTTGAAACTCGTACTCAACGAGTGAATGAATGAGATAGGTATCCAGTGCGTCGGACCCCGTCCCGCGCCAGAAGTTTCCGAGGATCCAGTTGATCTCCGAGGTGACGATGGCGGAAAAGTCCGAGGCATCGTCTCTTTGCAGTGAGTGCGCAGCCGTTGTTCCATCTCCCCTAGTTGCCGCTGTGTTAGAGGCAGCTCTGAGAATTTGGTAGTAACGCCGGTCCCCATAGTCCCGCAGCGCGAGAGACGCATTGACGCGCTCCCAGAGCCTTAAACTGCGCTCCGAACGCTGCCGGACGGACCAGGCAAAGAATCCGCTGGGGTCGGTGTAGGAGAGCGGGTTGTTGTTGACGTAGCTGTAGCGGTTATAGGCCTGGGTGGCGCCGGCGATCTGCACATGCGGATCGGCGGAGAGGAAACGACCCAGGGTGGGGTCGTAGACCCGCCCGTTCATGTGGACGAGGCCGACTTCCTCCAGATGCTCGTGGCCGGTAAAGCCGCGCCGGGTCTCGGCCGAGACGATGGGCGTCAGAGAAGCCTGCCAGTCGACGGCACGGCGCTTGCCGTGCGGGTCGTAGCTCAGGCGTTCGGTGACCGCGCCCAACTCGTCGGTGATGACGGTCAGCGAGCCCAGGTGGTCGCGCAGCAGATAGCGGGTCTCGGCGGTGGGCGTGCTGCCGCCCCCGCCGCTGCTCTCCGTGGCCGTGATCTCGTCCAGCAGGTAGTTGGTGCCGTAGTTGCCCGAGGCCCGGTCGAGATAAACCGTCTTGATGGCGCCGGGCGTCGTCAGATCGGACTGGCCGATCGTCGCCGTGAAAAGGCTGCTGGAGCCGCCCTGGCCCGGAATCGATACGTCACCTAGGACGGTACCGGAAGCATCCTTGACGGTGGCAATGACCTCCTCCCCGGCGGCAAGAGACCGTATCTGCAAAGTAACCGTTTCAATCGTGTTGGACGTAAAAGCGATATCCACGTCTTCCGGACCGATGTAATCCTGCCAGTCATGCCCGGTGACGATGCCGCCGCCTGTTTGGTTCATGCCGACGGCGGTATGGAATGTTGCAAAGGTGAAGTCGCCGCCGATCGGCGTGAGGGCGATATCACTGTTGCCGTCGTAGTCGCTCGAGGTGGGATCGAAGCTGTAGGTCTGCCCACTGCCGCCGCCGGAACCACCGCTATCGATCTCTTTATAGATAGCGACGGTTTGTCCGGCGCGGATGTAGTGGCGGGCTTCGGTGTCGCCGCCGGTGATGGCGTGCTCCTCGAAGGCGCTGCCGACGTAGCGCACCGCGGTGACGGTCAG